>Ga0073934_10000003_pt1 | contig 762151 bp, 678 predicted proteins | sample LarsenN4metaG_FD_76834 | JGI IMG/M metagenome (GOLD analysis project Ga0073934, IMG submission 76834) | Hot spring sediment bacterial and archeal communities from British Columbia, Canada, to study Microbial Dark Matter (Phase II) - Larsen... ... | reverse complement strand
TGACGGGGCAGGTTTCTGATCTGCATGGAGATCTCCGGTTGGCTCAGGTTTGGCGACCCAAGTCTCGGAGATCTCCGATTCGCCCACCTCGGGCATTCTCATATGTGTTTGAGCGCGGACAGCCGTCGCTCGGGTTGTTCACTGCACGCTGACCTGGACGGTCTGCGGTGTCCCCGACGTCGCCCCGGAGGCATCGGCGACGACGACGTCGAAGCGAGCCGTCCGGCCGGCGCTGCCATCGTGCCGGAACGACACGCGCGCGGCCTCGAGGTCGGCCTGCGTGAAGGTGGCGGCGGGACGGTTCTCCGACCCGGCGATTTCGACAAAGCCGCCGACCGCGTTGGAGACGCGGTAGACGAGCTCGCTCGCCGTGCTGTCCGGATCGACGGCGGTCAGATCGGCGAGCGTGATCGCCACCGCGCCGCCGCGCGGCACGGTGATCTCGAGGTCCCCGAAGAGCGTCGGCGGAACGTTGCGGACCTCCGCCGAGAGTTCCCCGCCGAGCTCCATGGCAAGCTGCCCGTAGCGGATGTTTCCCGATACGTTGCCGGTGCGTCCGATCCGCATCAGGTTCTTGATGTGGGCCTGGCCCTGAAACTCGCCGTGCACCTCCGCGGCTTCGGCTCTGAGCTTGCCGAACACGCGCCCGCCCTCGTGCACGATCACGTTTCGCGCCGTGACCTCGCCCTCGACGTAGCCGAACACTTCTGCCGTCTGGCAGCTGCGAATGCTTCCGGTGACGGCTGTGTCGGCGGCGATGATCACGGTGCCGCTTGTCGGACTCGCCATGTCAGCCTCAATCTGCGCTTTCCCCCCGTCCGGCCTGCCCGCCGTTCCGCAACTACATGGCCCGCTTCTGTCGAGAGTGTGACGGCGTCGAGATCATCCCTTCGCCGCGGCCTTCCGCCGAGCCTTGTCCTCGAAGAACGCCTTGATGGCAGCCTGCGGCTCGCCTGTCTCGTAGGCCTCGGAAAGTGCGTTAATTCCGGCCTGGATGCCCTCCTCGACCGAGACCTGCTGCCAGCGGTTGATCAGGGCCTTCTGCGAGCGAATGGCGGCCGGGCTGCCGCGCCCGATGAGGGCGAGCCAGTGTGCGACGTGGCCATCGAGGGCGTCGGGGCTCACGACCTTCTCGACGAGCCCCATCGCATAGGCCTCGCGCGCCGGGAAGGTCTCGCCGGTTATGAGGATTTCGCGGGTCTTGCCCCAGCCGATGAGCCCCGGCAGGAGGGCAGCTTCGATCACGGACGGCAACCCCATGTGGACCTCCGGCATTCCGAGGACGGCGGTCTCGGACGCCACCCGCATGTCGCAGCTAGCCGCGATCTCGAGGCCGGCCCCGAGGCAGAAGCCGTTGATCCGCGCGATCACGGGGACCGGACACTCGCGGATCGCCTTGCACGCCAGATGCAGCCGCGTGATGTAGAGCCGCCCGCTGTCGGCGCATAACCCGCCGAGCTCGTTGAGGTCGGCGCCACCGATGAACGCCCTGTCGCCTGCCCCAGTCAGGACCACGGCCCGCAGCCGCTCGCGCTCCGACAGCTCCCTGAAGGCCCGCCGTAGCGCCACCACTTCCGGGGTGCCGACGCAGTTGCGGCGACTGCGATTTTCGATTGTCACGCTGGCGATCTCGCCGATCCCGTCGCGGGTCTCGATCTTCACATCGATGCGCGCTTCCGTCATGCTCGCCTCCTCCGCTGATCCGCTCGACCATGGCAGATCCGACCATGCCCCTCCAGAACCGAGTGACGCCGGAAGGAGACATCATCAGCACGCCCGAACGCGGTCTGATGATGGGCAACCGGGGTGGCGCGCTGCACGACGGCGAGCGCCGGCTCCGCGCGCGCCGGTGGGTGAGCCGCCAGTGGATCAGCTGCCGGCTCGAGTTCAACGGCCGCAAGCGCACGGTCATGGCTCCCAACCGCTATACGGAGCTTTTCTTCCTCGACGAGGCGACCGCCCTGGCGGCGGGGCACCGTCCCTGCTTCGAATGCCGGCGTCAGGATGCGGTGTGGTTTGCGACGCTCTGGGCGCGCCTGCGTGGTCGGGAAGGGCGTGCGACCGCCAGGGAAATGGACGATGTCCTGCATCGGGAGCGCGTCGGACCGGATGGCGCCAAGGTCGTCTGGCAGACCACCGCCGAGGCGCTCCCCTCGGGCGCCATGCTGCGCCAAGCCGGGCGAGCCTTCCTGGTTCTTTCGGAGAAGCTGCTCGAGTGGTCGCCGGCCGGCTACGTCCGGCTTGTGCCCCTGATGCCCGGCGCGCCCGTCGACGTGCTGACCCCGCGATCGATGGTCGCCGTACTTTCGGCCGGATACTGTCCCATGCTCCATCCCTCGACGAGCGAGTTGCTCTGAAGTCTGACGTGCTGCCCTTCCATCAGTCTCGTTCACGCCGCATCAGCGAGCCCGACCGATGACCCGCGCCGCCCTCAATCGAACGCTGCGCCGCACCTATGTGGTGCTGGCGATCGTGCTTGCGGTCTCACTCGCCGCCAAGCTGGCCGATGCCTTGCCGGGTCTTGCCGGTACGCCGGCGGCGAAGCTTTTTGCGAGCCTGTACGACTATATGAAGGACATGGCGCTCGTCTTCGTCACCGTGGTCGCCGCCTATCTCGCCAACGTCTTCCAGAAGCGTCAGCAGTTCATCACGGCGCTCAAGGAGGAGTGGCGCGACATCCTGCGGGCCAAGTCGGCGACGTTCACCTTCACCCAGCTCGAAGCCCCGACGCAGGCGCAGTATCTCGGCGCCTTCTGCGCGCTGTCCGAGACCATCGACAACATGCGCACGGTCTACGGCAATGTCGGCGAGACGGACGATCTCATCGGTCTCTACCCGTTCGCACCGCTGCACGACATGCGGCGCGCCCTGCAGACGCTCGATCCGCGCAAGAACCCCAACGCCACCGGCGAGGAGCGCCAGCTCGTCCGTGACGCCATCCTGCAATCCTTTTATGCCCTTCGCGAGGGCTTCCTGGACGAGCTCGATCTCGAAGCGCCCGACAAGCCGGTGTTGATCTACGGCGGCCGCCGCATCAAGCGGCCGGGCGCGCCGGAGTGGGCGCGCAAGGCGCAGGACGAGCAGCGCCGGCATCACGACCGTCAGGCGCCCGGCGACCCGCGCATCCTCGCCTTCCTCGCGAAGCTCTATGACAGGGAGCAGTCGACCGAGAAGCCCTGGCGCCAAGTCTCGCCCAACAACGGGTCCGGGCGCAATCTTCCGGCTGCGTCCGACGGCGGCCCTTTGACGTGATCCGGTCTCGACCGACCTGTCCGCCCGGTCAGCGGCGGCCGCGCCCCGCGCGCATCGGATGTCGCCCGTTCTGACGGCGGCAACCGGCGATCACCCCGTTGCCTTCGACCGGTGAGGGCAGCGGAACATTGACAAGGCGCCGGCAGAGCGGCGCACTACCAGCTCCCGCCTCGCGTGACGCTCAGCTTGGAGGTCTCCATGCCCGCCGGTTCCCGCATCCGTTCGATTGAGACGCTCGCCTGCGATGCAGGCTGGCGGAACTACTACTTCGTCAAGGTCGTCACCGAGGACGGCGTCGTCGGGTGGAGCGAGTACGACGAGGGATTTGGTGCCCCAGGGGTTGGCACGGCGATCGAGCGGCTCTCGGCGCGCATCATCGGCCAGCCGGTCGGCGAGCACGAGCGCATCTATGCCGAGCTCTACTCGGTGACCCGGCCCGCCGCCGGCGGCGTTGTCGCGCTCGCTCTTGGCGCCATCGAGAACGCGCTGCTCGACGCCAAGGCGAAGGCGCTCGGCGTGCCCTGTTACGAGTTGCTCGGCGGCAAGATCCGCGACCGCATCCGCCTCTACTGGTCGCACTGCGCCACATGGCGCATCAACCATCCGACCTGGTACAAGCCGGCCATCACCGATCTCGACGGCGTCAAGGCCATGGGCCGCGAGGTCCGCGAGAAGGGCTTCACGGCGCTCAAGACCAACATCTTCATTTACGACGAAGAGAGGAGGAATCCGCGCGGCTGGCGACCGGGGTTCGGCTCGCCGAACTATCCCGAGCGCAACGTCGATCGTCATGTGTTGCGCAATCTGCGCATGCATCTCGAGGCGTTTCGCGACGGCGCTGGTCCCGACATCGACATCCTGCTCGACTGCAATTTCAACGCCTCGACCGAGGGCTACCTCAAGATCCTGCGCGCCATCCGCGACCTCGACATGTTCTGGGTCGAGATCGACACCTACGCGCCCGAGGCGCTGGGGCTCATTCGCCGCCAGAGCCCACACCCCATTTCCTCCTGCGAGACGCTGCTCGGAATCCGCGAGTTCCTGCCCTACTTCCGTGAGCAGGCCATGGACGTCGCCATCATCGACACGCCCTGGAACGGGGTGTGGCAGTCGATGAAGATCGCGAGCCTCGCCGAGGCGCACGAGGTGAACGTCGCGCCGCACAATTTCTATGGCCACCTGTGCACGATGATGAACGCGCACTTCGCCGCCTGTGTCCCGAACCTGCGCATCATGGAGATCGACATCGACCGCCTGGAATGGGATCATGAGCTTTTCACGCACGTTCCAGAGATCAAGGACGGTCATCTCCTGATGCCGTCCCGTCCCGGCTGGGGGACCGAGCCGAACGAGGCCGCGGTCCGGGCGCGACCGCCGAAAGGCGCGGGCGGGCTCACGGCAGGCTACGGCCGCAAATAGCGCCTTCGTCTGTTCCGGCCGGCCCTGTGCCTGTGCGGGGCCGCCACGGCCCTGTCGCAGCGCTTCGATCGTGCCTAAGCTGTGCCCTGCGGTTGACGCGCAGGAGACAAGAGAGGAGGAAGCACATGAACCTGGACGGCAAGGCGGGCATTGTCACGGGCGCCGGCCGCGGCATCGGCCGCGCCATCGCGCTCCTGATGGCGAAGGAAGGCGCAAGCGTCATCGTCAATGACGTCGGCGCCGGACGCGAGGGCCAGCCTGACAAGGACAATTCGGCTGAAGTGGTCGCCGCCGAGATCCGCGCCGCCGGCGGCAAGGCGATCGCCAACAACGACTCGGTTGCCGAATACGCCGCCGCCGGCCGCATGGTGCGCACCTGCGCCGAGACCTATGGCAAGATCGACTTCGTCGTGAACACCGCCGGCATGCTGCGCGAGCGCATGATCTGGAACATGACCGAGGAGGACTTCGATCTCGTCATCGGCGTGCACCTGAAAGGCACATGGAACATGTGCACGCACGCCATCAAGATGATGCGCGGCGCGCGCCATGGCCGGATCGTGAATTTCTCATCGGACGCCTTCAAGGGGTCGGTCGGCCAGTGCAACTATGCCGCCGCCAAGGCAGGCATCATCGGCCTCACGCGGACCATCGCCCGCGAGGCCGGCCAGTATGGCATCACCGCCAATGCCATGTGTCCGTTCGCGGCCACCCGCATGACCGTCAACGATGCCGTCATCGCCAATTGGAAACGGCGGGTCGAATCGGGCTTGCTGACGCAGAAGGAGTTCGAGCAGCGGATGCAGATGCCGGGGCCCGAGTACGTCGCGCCGATGGTCGCCTACCTTTGCACGGATGCCGCCAAGGACGTGAACGGCCAGATCTTCCATGCCGAGAAGGGCCATTACCACACCTACTACTACGGCGAGGTGAAGCGCTCGATCTACAAGTGGGACAACGGCGGGATGTTCAGCGTCGACGAGCTCATGGAGATCATTCCGTCGTCGCTCATGGCGGGCATTCCGAACGAGGCGCCGGCGAAGAAGGAGTAGGGCGGGCGGTCAGCGCGGCCACAGGACGGGGAAATCGGGCCTGTCGAAGGGCTCGCCGTCCTCGAACACGAGATGCGGGAAGGGCGGCGAGGTCCGCCCTTTTCTCTTTGCGAACACCGCGTCGTCCCCGACCCAGCGGAAGGAGATCGCCCGGCGGCGATTGGCCGTGGTATTGGCCGGTGCACCGTGCAGACAGCGGAAATCGAAGGCGACGGCGTCGCCGGGCTCCATGGCCCAGCCGAGAATCGTGAACCGCTCCCGCTCGGCCTCGACCTCGGGCACCGGTTCGCTGGTGTCGCCCTCATAGAGCGCCGTTCCGTTGAAACGCTGCGGTCGGAAATCGCGTCCCCACTTGTGCGAGCCGGCCACATACTCGATGGCGATCTCGCGCGGGACGGGATCGAGCGGCACCCAGAAGCTAACCGACTGGCGTCCTTCGACGAGATAGTAGGGCTGGTCCTGGTGCCAGGGCGTCTTCATGGAGTTGCCGGGCTCCTTGACGAGCACGTGCTCGTGAAAGAAGCGCGCCGTCCGCGAGCGCATGAGCAGCGCCGCCGCTTCCGCCATATCCGTCTCGGTCACGGCCCTGCGATACCCCTCGAACCGCTGCCAGTTGCAGTAGTCCTGGAAGAACATGGCGGAACCGTCGGCAGGCCTGTAGCTGCGCTCGAACTCGCTCGGCGCTCGCATGTTCGCCTCGACGGCATCGGCAAGTGTTGCAACCTGCTCTTTGAGAAGGCCCGGGATCAGGACCACGCCGTCTCTCTGGAACGCGGCAACAAGGCTTGCTGAAACGACGGCGTCGGCGGACATGCGGGCTCCTCGTTTGGCGTGAACGATTCGATCCTAGCGCTTGACCCTGTCGGCGGCCATCCGCATCACTGCCAGAAGATGGGCGAAGACGAAAGCGGCCGCGAGCGGCCGCAGGGATGCTGCAATGGCCAAGGCTGCGGAGGCTGCCAATCCGGGAAGTCAAACGGCGATTAAGCCGTCGCTTGATTTATTTGCAATCGCGGTCCTGGCGTCCATGTGCGTCTGCCTCGCGGTCGGGCAGGTTGCGATCAAGGTCGCCAACGAGGGCATTTCGCCGGTGCTTCAGGCGGGACTGCGCTCGCTGGCGGGCGCCCTCTTGCTCGGCGTCGTCGCGCGCCTGAGCGGCGTCCGCCTGTTCGCCCGCGACGGCATCTTCTGGCCGGCTCTGCTCACCAGCCTGTTTTTCGCGGCCGAGTTCGGCTTTCTCTACCCGGGCCTCAAGCTCACGACCGCGAGCCACGCTGTCATCCTGCTCTATACGGCGCCGTTTGTCGTTGCCGCCGGGGCGCACGTCCTCATCCCCGGTGACAGGTTGACGGCGGCCAAGGTTGCAGGGCTCGTGCTGGCGATGACCGGCGTTGCCTTGGTCGTACTTGGGAAGGAAACCGCCGCGGGGGCCGGGTCGGGGCCGACGCTTGCCGGCGACATTCTCTGTCTTGCCGGCGCCTTCGCTTGGGGCGGCCTCACGCTCACCATCCGGGCGACACGGCTTGCCACGGTGGCGCCGTTGCGCATCACGTTCATCCAGCTCGCGGTCTCGGGGCCTTTGCTGTGCGCGCTCTCGCCCCTCCTGGGCGAACCTGGTTTTGTGGCGCCGAGCGGGCTCACGTGGGCGGCCTTCGGCTTCACCGTGATTTTCGTGGCCGGCTATGTGTTCACGACGACGACCTGGCTCTTCACCCGCTATCCCGCTTCGCGCGTCATGGCCTTCTTGCTCCTGACGCCGGTCTTTGGCGTTGTCGCCGCGCACCTGCTCCTCGGCGAGGTGCTGGGACCCAACCTGCTCGCAGGGCTCGCGCTGGTCCTGGCGGGGTTGTGGCTCGTGAACCGTCCAACGCGCCGCTGACCGGCCGCGGGCGGCCCGTCGCGGCGGTCTGGAAACTCGGGCGTTCGACAAAAGCCGCTCCCGACGCCTTGACGGCGCCGATCCTCGCCCCCTTATCTGCAGGGACCAGTCGGCCGGACGGCCGCCGCCGGGGCTCGGCAACGCGCATCGGCGGAGGAAAGTCCGGGCTCCATGGATGAACGGTGGCGGCTAACGGCCGCCGGGGGCGACCCCAGGGACAGTGCCACAGAGAACAGACCGCCGACGGGCCGGGCGACCGGCTCCGGGCAAGGGTGAAACGGTGCGGTAAGAGCGCACCGCGGCGGCGGCAACGACCGCCGGCTCGGCAAACCCCACCGGGAGCAAGACCGAATAGGGGCGGCGAGACGCAATCCGGGTTCCGGGGCGTCGGGCGTCATCCACGCCGCTGCCCGGGTTGGTTGCTCGAGGCGTCCGGCAACGGGCGTCCCAGATGAATGGCCGTCGCGGAGGGAAACCTCCAGACAGAACCCGGCTTACAGGCCGGCTGGTTGAAATTCTCACGCACCTGCAGCCCTCCCCGACAGAGCTTGGGCAGCTTCTTTGCCGGGGAGGTCCGCGTGCCCGGGGCTCAGTGGCTGTGCGGCTTCGCCTTCTCGAAGGCCGCCTTCTGCTCGGCGGTCGCCTCGGTCTGGTACTTGGCCTGCCAGTCCCTGTAGGGCATTCCGTAAATGATCTCGCGCGCTTCTTCCTTGCCGAGGTCGAGGCCCTTGCTCTTGGCGGCTTCCTGGTACCAGTTCGACAGGCAGTTTCTGCAGAAGCCCGCGAGGTTCATGAGGTCGATGTTCTGCACGTCCGTGCGCTTCCGCAGGTGCTCGACCAGCTTGCGGAAGGCCGCGGCCTCGAGCTCGGTCTGCGTTTGTGCGTCGATCTTCTGATGCATGGCGCTGATCCCTTGGCGTGCGTTGGTGTCCGGGCGATCGGTCAGGAGGAGGCTGCGGCGGCCTGACGCGCGGACGCGATGGCATGGAGATCGGGCCGCGCCAGCACCGTTTCAAGGATGCGGACGGTCCGGTCCGCCCAGGCCGCCTGACCCGCTTCGCTGCGCACCAGGTCCTGCCGGTACTCGATCAGCACGTTCGGCAGGTTGCGGCGCGTGGCGTGCTGCCAGAGGCAATCGCCCTCGAGACTGCCCTTGTAGGGCTGGTTGTCGCCGACGATGAGCTGTCCGTCGGCTGCGAACGCCTCGATGAGCGGCTTTGCCAGTCGCTGGTCGCGATCCCACAGGATGCCGACGTGCCAGGGCCGCGGCACGGCCTTCCAGCTCTCGGTGAAGCTGTGCACGGAGACGATGGCGGGGGGGCGGCCGGACGCGAGACAGCGCGCGATGACGGCCTCGATGGCGTCATGATAGGGGCGATAGTAGAGCCGGATGCGCCGCTCCCGTTCGGCCTCGTCCAGATTGCGGTTGCCGGGAACGATGGCGCCGTCCGATAGACGCATGATGAGCGTCGGGTCGTCCTCGCCCCGGTTGGGATCGATCAGCAGGCGGGAATAGCGCGTCAGCACAGCAGGGGCACGGAATGCCGCCGCGATCCGGCGCGTGATGGCCGCCGCGCCGATGTCGTAGGCGATGTGCCGCTGCAACTCGCGCTCTTCGAGGCCAAGCGTGCCGTAGCCCGCAGGGAGGGCGTTGGAAGCGTGATCGCAAAGCACGATCAGCCCGGCGTCGGCGCGCCCGCCGATCACGACAAAGCTGTCCGCCTCGATCGGCGGGATCTCCGGTCCGGTATCTCTGAGCTGTTGCATGGCGGCGGACTATAGGCGATCGCGGTGCGGCGAGAAAAGCACGCTCGGGCGGGGAGGCGCCTGAGGACGCGGAGGTGTCATCAGCCGGCTGCGATGACGGCTTTGGCGTCTGCCAGGTCTTCGAGGCGCCAGCAATCGGCGATCACGCGTCGCATCGTGTCCGCTGAGAGCACGCTCGACGCCGACTGCTCGAACTTCGCGGTGAGCTGGTCGTCCGTCATCGGCCGGCCCTTGCTGCCGATGCAGTCGCGCAGCGAAAGGCTGATGGTGCGCCCATCTGCGAGCTTCACCGCCATGTCGACGCCGTCGATCGGCATCGCCGGGCTCGCCGTGGCGAAGATGCGCTCGCGGAAAGCGCCCATCGCCGGATCCCGGATCACCGCATCGGTTCCGTCGGCGCTGCCCGCCCTCCCGCGCACGAAGGCCGACGCGACCCAGTGATAGAGGCTCACCTGACCTTCGAACTCGTCCTTGGGATGACGCCGGTCGCAGAGCGCGATGGCGCCCGGCGAGACCACCATCTCGATGCGCGCGATCTCGTCGGCCTTGAGCCCGTGCGCCGACCTCAGTTGCAGCGCGGCGTCGATCAGCGGGTTGATGACGATGCCGCAGGGGAACGGCTTGTAGGTGTTGGCGAGGATTTCGAAGTGGTCTCCGAGCCGGCGGGTCAGGGCCTCGAGGTGCGGGCTGACCGCGAAGCACTCGACGAAGCCGTACCGGCCCTCGAGAGCGCGCTCCGAGCTTGTGACGCCGGCCTTGGCGAAGTGGGCGGCGCGCAAGCCGGACTGCGCTGCCTGCGCCGGCATCATCGCCGTGCACATCGTCCCGTGCGCGACGCGCAGCCCCGAGGCCTGCGAGGCGGCATGTCCGACGGCCTGCCGGGCAGCGCCGGCGTCGAGCCCAAGAAGCCTCGAAGCGGCCAGCGCCGCGCCGACGCCGCAGCAGATGCCGGTCTGCGACCACGCGATATTGCCCTTTGCCGGCGGCACCGACACGGCCTTGCTGAGGCGGCAGACGACCTCGACGCCGAGGATGAACGCGGCGAGCGCATCGCGACCCGAGACCGGCTGCTCCTCGGCGATCGCCAGCACGGTCGCCATGATCGGGCCGCTCGGATGCACGATCGCCTCGGCGTGGGTGTCGTCATAGGTCGCGATGCTCGAGGCGAGCGTGTTGACGAGGCTTGCCGAAAGCGCGTCCGCCTTCTCGCTGCGTCCGATGAGGGAGACCCTGCTTGGGCCGGCGAATGGCCGGAGAGCCGCCCAGGTCTTTCCGGTCGCCTCGTGCTGCGCGCCGCCGTAGGTGCACCCGAGCACGTTGAGGAACGAGCGCACGCCCTCCTTGCGCACCGCGGCCGGCAGATCGTCGGGTCTGGCCGAGAGCACGTAATCGACGATCCGCGCCGTCACATCGTCTGCCGCCGCCGTGGCCATTGCCCCACCTCATGGATTTGCGCGCGCTTCGCACCAGGATCAGCGTATCGCGCGTGTGCCGGGGCTGCTATACCCTGCTCCGCATTCCGGCATGCGCTGGCGAAGCGAAGCATGAACCGGGTCGCCAACGATTGCGGGAGCAGGTCGCATGGATTTGCAGCTCAAGGATAAGGTCGCTGTCATCACGGGTGCGAGCCGGGGCATCGGCGAGGGGATCGCGCGCGTCCTGGCGGACGAGGGCTGCGATGTCTTTCTCGTTGCGCGCAGCCAGGTCGACCTCGAGCGTGTCGCCGACGATGTCCGCAAACGGACAGGCCGCCGCGCCGCGACGCACGTCGCCGATCTCCTGGATCCAAAGGCGCCGGCCCTTGCCGTTGATGCTGCTGTGCGGGCCTTCGGCCGGATCGATTTTCTGGCCAACAACGCCGGCGCCGCCAAGCGCGGCAACTTCTTCGAGCTCACCGACGAGGACTGGGCCTCCGGCTTCGGCCTCAAGTTCTTCGCAGCCATGCGCATGACCCGCAGCGCCTGGCCGCATCTCAAGGCCGCGCGCGGCGCCATCGTCAACATCATCGGCATCGGCTCGCGCACCGCGTCCGCCGACTTCACCATCGGCGGCTCGGTAAACAGCGCGCTCGTCAACTTTACCAAGGCGACCGGCGACATCGGCCGCAAGGATGGCGTGCGGGTGAACGGGATCAATCCGGGCCACATCGCCACCAGCCGACTCGAAGGGCGCATCCAGGCCGCCATGCGGCGCACCAACGCCAGCCGCGAGGAAACCATGCGGGCCATGATCGCGGAGCTTGGCATCAACCGCTTCGGCGAGCCGGAGGAGATCGGCCGCCTCGTCGCGTTCCTCTGCTCGCCTAAGGCCGATTTCATCCACGGCACCGTCATTGACATGGACGGCGGCGAGACGCGCGCGCTCTGACGAGAAAGGCGGGTGCCATGACGCTGCCGGAGACCCCCCGTGAGGATGGCCGCGCCCGCATCGGCCTCGTCGTGCCGAGCATCAACACGGTCTTCGAGGCCTGGGCGGCGCGCGTCCTGCCGTCCGGCGTCTCGCTGCACACGGCCCGCATGATGCTCGAAGGCCAACTGACGCCGGAGCAGATCTGTCTCATGGACAAGACGGACGGGCTGCGCGCCATTCGCCAGGTCGCCTCGTGCCGGCCGGCGGTGATCGCCTACGGCTGCACGGCATCGAGCATCGTGCAGGGAGTGCCCTATGACGCCCGTTTGCGGCAGGAGATCGAATCCGTGCTCGGCAACGGCGGCAAGGCAACCACGGCGGCCCACGCCATCGTCACAGGATTGCGCGCCGTGGGCGCGGAGACGATCGCCCTCGTCTCGCCCTACACGGCCGAGGTCGATGCCGCCGAGCACCGGTATTTCGCCGAGGCCGGATTTGATGTTGTGGGCGGCGCACATCTTGGCATCAGCGACAACTTCGGCCTTGCCGCGCCGACGCCGCAAACGCTGCTGGACCTTGGTCTCAAGGGCTGGGACAGACGGGCTGACGCGCTCGTCATTTCGTGCCTTAACACGCGATCCGACACCGTGATCGAGGCGCTCGAGCAGCGGATCGGCCGACCGGTCGTCACATCGACGCAGGCGCTGCTCTGGCACGCCCTTCGACTCGCGGACATCGAGGATAGGCTTGCCGGGCTCGGCACATTGCTTCGCGAGCACTGACCGGGACAGGGTGCAAAGGCGCGAATCGCACGCCGGCACGACTATTCGCGGACGCTCGCGAAGGATATGGCGCCTCGGAAATGCTTTGGCGCACGACGCCGGCACCCGGAGGCTATCGCCGAAATGCGCCGCTTCGGCGGGCAAGGGCTCAGGAGACGGTTACGGTTGACCGCAGCTCGCGCGCCGCCGTCTCCCAGGCCGTGATCGTGTGCGCGACATCGCGATCGTCGTGCGCGATCGAGATGTAGTACTTGCCTTCGCTTTTCAGCACACCTTGCCTGAGCAGTGACTGGTTGAACCGGCGCGCGAGGTCGGCATTCCCTTTGAAGTAGCTGCGGTAGTCGTAAACCGGACCCTCGGTGAACACGACATCGAACATCGGCGCTTCGCCGACGATCGTGCAGGGAATCTTCGCATCCTTCAGGATGCGCCCGAGCGCGTCCATCAGCTTGCGCCCCGTGCCCCACAGCCGCTCGTAGGCGCCGGCGCGTTTCATGATGGCCATGGTGGCAAGCCCAGCCGCCGAGGCGACGGGGTTGCCGGAGAGCGTGCCGATCTGGACGAGCGCACGGTCCTCGGGCACCGCCGCCTTGTCGAAGTGGCGCATGATCTCCTCCCGCCCGGCGATCGCCGCGAGCGGGAAGCCGCCGCCGACCACCTTGCCGAAGGTCGCCAGGTCTGGCGTCACGCCGTAGTAGCCTTGCGCGCCGCTGTAGGCCCACCGGAATCCTGTCACCACCTCGTCGAAGATGAGCACGATGCCCGTATCGTTCGTGATCTTTCTGAGCCCCTCGAGGAAGCCGGGTTTCGGCGCAATCAGCCGCTGGAACGGCTCGACGATGATCGCGGCAAGCTCGTCCTTGTGCTGCCCGACAAGGCTTCTCACCGCCTCGAGATCGTTGAACGGGGCAACGATCACCTCGTCCCGGACGGACTTGGGGATGCCGGCCGAATCCGGAACGGGCGTTGGAAAATTGGCGAGCCGCTTCGGTGCGAGGCTCATGAGACCATAGTCGCTCATCCCATGGTAGCCGCCCTCGAACTTGAGGATCTTGTCGCGGCCCCGGTAGGCGCGCGCGACGCGCATCGCATAGAGGTCGGCCTCGCTGCCCGTGCAAACGAAGCGCACCTGCTCGGCGCAAGGGATGGCGTCGACGATCTCGGCGGCGAGCTTGATGCCGTGCGGATTGTTGACGAAGAAGGTGCTTCCCGCCACCACCTGCTCCGTCACGGCGGCCGTAACCTCGGGGTGCGCATGTCCGACGATCATCGGCCCCGAGCCGAGCAGGTAATCGACGTACTCGTTGCCCGAGACGTCCCAGACACGGCCCGCCTTGCCGCGGGCGATGACGACATCGAGAAGCGTGTTGCCGAAGGTGCCGGCGGGCAGAACCTTCTTGGCTGTCTCGACCAGGGCTGCTTCACTGCTGGCGCGCACGAGCTGCTGCATCGTTCGGTCTCCGGACTTCGGCGAGATTTCGAGGTGCGCCTGTCGCAATCGGCCGGCAGATGAGAGATTCCGCTTGCAGCAATCGGGCACCGGGCCGAATGTTGCGCGCAGTCCTCTGTGACCGTCAAGCAAACCGCATGAAGCTCATCGCAAGTGTAGGATCTGCCATGCCTGTTATTAAAGCCGAGCGACTGACCCAGATGACCGCCGACCTGATGAGGGCCGCCGGCGCCACGCCCGAAGAGGCGCGGCTCGTCGCCGAGGGGGTCGTGCTCGCGAACCTGACGGGGCACGACAGCCACGGCGTCATTGCCATTCCGACCTACATCGACCGGATTGACAAGGGTCACATCGTGCCGGGCGCGCCGTTCCAGATTGTTCAGGAGACGGCCACGACGACGGTCGTCGACGGCAACTGGGGCTTCGGCTTCGCCGTCGCCGACCGCGCCATGCGTCTGACTATCGAGAAGGCCAAGAAGTCGAATGTCGCCGCAACGACGATCCTGCGGCAAAGCCATGTCGGTCGCGTCGGCGCCTATCCGATCATGGCCGCCAAGGAAGGCATGATCGCCATCATGACCGCAGACAGCGGCCGCAGCCCGAAGGCGGTGGCGCCCTTCGGCGGCGCCGAGGCTCGCGTCGGCACCAATCCGCTCGCCATCGCCATCCCGTCGAATCTCGAAGGTACGTTCTGTCTGGACATGGCGACCTCGGCGGTCGCCGCCGGCAAGATCAAGCTCGCTCAGGCCAAGGGCGCGAAGATTCCGACAGGCTGGATCGTCGACAAGGACGGCAATCCGACAACCGACCCCTTCGATTTCGAGAAGGGCGGCGTCCTCCTGCCGCTCGGCGGCGAGGAAGGGCATAAGGGCTACGGCCTCTCGGCCATGATCGAGATCCTCTCCGCCATCCTGCCGGGACTCGGCTTCGGCGTCGATCCGACGGGGCGCCACAACGACGGTTGCTTCATCGCCTGCTTCAACGTCGCCGCATTCCGGCCGCTCGAGACCTTCAAGAAGGAGGTGACCGAGTTCGCCAGGTATCTCAAGTCGACGAAGCCGCAGAAGGGTGTCGCGGAGGTGCTCTACCCCGGCGAAGTCGAGTGGCGGCGCGAGCAGGATCGGCGCAAGAACGGCATCGAGGTCGATGAGGCCACCTGGGCGAAGTATCTGGCGCTAGCCAGGAAATACGGCATCGAAGACAAGGTGAAGCTGTGAGCCGATGCGTGCGGCGCACGACGTGCAACGGGAGTGAGCATCATGATCTATGAGTTCCGCACCTACACCATCCGGCCGCGCATGATGGGCGAGTTCATCAAGCGGTGGGAACCCTTGCTGCCGAAGCGCCTGGAGTATTCCCGACTGGCTGCCATGTGGACGACTGAGATCGGCCCGCTCAACCAGGTGATCCACGTCTGGGAATACAAGGACGCGCTTGAGCGCGCCCAGGTCCGCGAGGCGGTGGTCAAGGCCGGGATATGGCCGCCGCCGACCACCGACCTGATCGAGGACATGAAGTCCGAGATCATGATCCCGCAGCCGTTCTCGCCGCCGCTCGCCCCCTCCAATCATGGCCCCTATTTCGAGATGCGCCGCTACACGCTGAAACCTGGCGGCACCGCGCAGATGGCCGAGAACTGGGGCAAGCACCTGCCGGCCCGGCTGAAACTGTCGCCGCTGATCGGCGTCTTCGCCTCCGATATCGGGCCGCTCAATCAGTGGGTGCACATCTGGGCCTACAAAAGTCTCGATGAGCGCGTTGCCGTCCGCAAGAAGGCGATGGACGAGGGCATCTGGCCGCCGCCGTCGACGCCGGACAAGCCCAGCCCGACGCTCAAGCAGGAAACCGCAATTCTGCTCGCCACCAAGTTCTCGCCCGTGCAGTGAAGGGGCGCTGTGGCGAGGCAGCGGTCGCCCAACCTCGCGGCAGTCGTCATTTGACCGTCACGGGCGAACATGACCGGCATCCATCGCGGACGGGCGCGCAGGCCGATCAGCGAACCGGCGGCGCACGTCGGAGCCCGCGCCGACTGCGCCGTGTCGGCGCGGACACCATGAAGCGTCATCTCCGGCGCGCCGCCAGAATGGGGTCAGCCCCGACATGCCGAAAGTGATCTTCACGCCCAACATCCAGCGGCACGTCGCCTGTCCGGATGCGATCGTGCCCGGCAGAACCGTCCGCGAGGCGCTGGAGCACGTCTTCGCCGGCAATCCCCGGGCGCAAAGTTATGTGCTCGATGATCAGGGGGCCTTGCGGCGGCACATGACGATCTTTGTCGATGGCGAGATCATTCGCGATCGGCAGACCCTGAGCGAGCCGGTGGGTGAGACGAGCACCATCGCCGTTTTTCAGGCCCTGTCGGGAGGATGACATGAGCGACAAGCTGCTGGTTTCGACGCGCAAGGGCCTCTTTCACGTCGTGCGCGGCAACGGAGGCTGGAGCATCGCCGCCGCCGACTTCCTGGGCGATAACGTCACGCTGACGCTCACGGACCGGCGCAGCGGGCTCACCTTCGCGGCGCTCGATCACGGCCATTTCGGCGTCAAGGTGCACCGCTCGAAGCCTTCGGGCGGCTGGGAGGAAATCCCGGCGCCGAGGTATCCGGAAAAGCCGGAAGGGCACGAGGAGCTCGACATGTGGGGCCGGCCGCTGCCGTGGAGCACGGTCCGCATCTGGGCGCTCGCCGCGGGTGGTACGGCCGAGCCGGGCGTCATCTGGTGCGGCACGCTGCCGGGCGGTCTCTTCAAGTCGAAGGACAACGGCGACAGCTGGGAGATGTGTCGCTCTCTCTGGGATCTGCCCGAGCGACGCAAGTGGATGGGCGGCGGCGCCGATCTGCCCGGCATCCATTCAATCTGCGTCGACCCGCGAGACCACCGCGCCGTCTCCGTCGCAGTCTCGACAGGCGGCATCTGGTTCACAGCGGACGGCGGCGGCACCTGGACGCAGCGCGGGGAGGGGATGCGCGCCGATCACGTGCCGCCCGAGCTCACCCACGCGCCGATCGCCCAGGATGTGCATTGCCTCGTGCAATGCCGGGCCGCGCCGTCGCGGATGTGGGTGCAGCACCACAACGGCATCTTCATCTCCGACGACGAGGGCCGCAACTTCCGTGAGATAACGAACGTCGAGCCGTCGGTGTTCGGCTTCGCCGCGGCCGTGCATCCGCGCGATCCGGACACGGCCTGGTTCGTGCCCGAGATCAAGGACGAGAAGCGCATCCCGGCGCACGGCCGCCTCGTTGTCACGCGCACCCGTGACGGCGGCAAGACCTTCGAGGTTTTGCGCCGCGGGCTGCCGCAGGAGCACGCCTACGACGTCGTCTACCGGCACGCGCTGGCGCTCGACGAAACGGGCACGCGGCTTGCCATGGGCTCGACCACGGGCGGGCTCTGGGTGAGCGAGGACCAGGGCGACAGCTGGACGATGGTCTCGCACACGCTTCCGCCGGTCTATGCGGTGCGATTTGGCTGATGGCAGGGGCGAACTGCGGGCCTGTTGTCGCCGCTCGCTTGTTTCAAAGAGCGAACGGCTCTGCGCAAGAATCTGAGCGGCTTGGCCTCCGAGCTGCGCGAGCGAACTGCCGCAATCGACAGGAACCGACGTTGGCCCGCCACCTCGGTCTCGTCCGGCATGGTCAAGACCGTCACGCCCCTGGCCGGCCGGTTTTCTTCGGCCGGCCGCGGCGTTTGCCCTTGCTGTAGGTGGCCTCTCCGCCGCCCGTCGCGTCGGCGCGCGGCGCCCGCAGATCGGGCCGCGCGGGCGGCTTGCCTCGTCCGGCTGGCAGGCCCCGCTCGGCGTGAGGGCCCATCTCGTCGAGCGTCGGCTTGTGCGGCCCCGCGATGCCTTCCCCGAAGGCTCCGGCGCGGGTGCGCGCATCGACCTTGGGCGCACGCGCCTGCGTCGACTGGGCGTAGGTCGGCTGCACCGGCTGGTACTCGGTCTCGATCCGGCTCTGACGCAGCGGGACGGGGCGATCGGTACCGGGACCCATGTCGTCGAGGGACGGCTTGCGCACTCTCGGCTGGGACCCGCGGCCGCCGGGGGCGGTACGCGCCGGCGCGTTCGCCGCCGCGCCAAACTTGCGCGGCCCCTCGAATGCGCCGGCAAGCGCCTCGACGTCCGACTGCCGCGCCATCGGATCGTCGGCGATGACGAGCTCGGTTTCCCGCAGCCGCTTGATCTCGTCGCGCAGCCGCGCGGCGGTCTCGAACTCGAGGTCGGCCGCCGCCTCGCGCATCCGCCGTTCCATGTCCTCGATGACCTTGGCGAGGTTGTGCCCGACGAGCGGACCGTCACCGGCCCCGGCGAGGCCGACGTCGACTGTCACATGATCCTGCTCGTAGACCGAGGCCATCACGTCGGCGATCGACTTCTTGATGCTCTCGGGCGTGATGCCGTTGGCGGCGTTCCAGGCGAGCTGCTTCTCCCGCCGCCGGTTCGTCTCGGCGATCGCGCGCTCGAGCGAGCCGGTCATCTGATCGGCATAGAGCAGCACGCGCCCCTCGACGTTGCGCGCCGCCCGGCCGATGGTCTGGATGAGCGAGGTCTCCGAGCGCAGAAACCCTTCCTTGTCGGCGTCGAGAATGGCCACGAGCGCGCACTCGGGGATGTCGAGGCCCTCGCGCAGGAGGTTGATGCCAACGAGCACGTCGAAGGCGCCAAGCCTCAGATCCCTGATGATCTCGATGCGCTCGAGCGTCTCGATGTCCGAGTGCATGTAGCGCACGCGCACGCCGTTGTCGTGGAGGTACTCGGTCAGGTCCTCCGCCATCCGCTTGGTGAGCGTTGTAACCAGCGTCCGGTATCCCTTCTTCGCGACTTTCCGGACCTCGTCGAGAAGATCGTCGACCTGCGAGCGGGCAGGCCGCACCTCGCACACCGGGTCGACGAGGCCCGTCGGCCGGATCACTTGCTCGACGAAGGCGCCGCCGGTCTGTTCGAGCTCCCAGTCGCCGGGCGTCGCCGAGACGTAGATCGTCTGTGGCCGCATGGCGTCCCACTCCTCGAACCTGAGCGGACGGTTGTCCATGCAGGAGGGCAGCCGGAAGCCGTACTCGGCGAGCGTCGCCTTGCGCCGGTAGTCGCCGCGGAACATGCCGCCGATCTGCGGGACTGTGACGTGGCTTTCGTCGGTAAACACCAGGGCGTTGTCGGGAAGATACTCGAACAGCGTCGGCGGCGGCTCGCCGGGCTGGCGGCCGGTCAGATAGCGCGAATAATTCTCGATGCCGGCGCACGAGCCGGTGGCTTCCATCATCTCCATGTCGAACAGCGTGCGCTGCTCGAGCCGCTGCGCCTCCAGCAGCTTGCCGGCCCTGTTGAGCTCGTCGAGCCGCTGCTTGAGCTCGGCCTTGATCGCCTTGATCGCCTGCTGCAGCGTTGGCTTCGGCGTCACATAGTGCGAGTTGGCATAGACCTTCACCAGCTTGAGGTCGTCGGTTTTCTGACCGGTGAGCGGATCGAACTCGGTGATCGCCTCGATCTCGTCGCCGAAGAGCGAGAAGCGCCAGGCACGATCCTCAAGGTGCGCCGGAAAGAGCTCGACGGTGTCGCCGCGTGCCCGGAACGTGCCGCGATGGAAATTGCCGTCGTTGCGCCGGTAGTGCAGCGCAATGAAATCTGCGAGAAGCTGGTCGCGACTGATGCGGTCGCCGAGCTTCACGGTGAAGGTCATCGCCGTGTAGGTCTCAACCGAGCCGATGCCGTAGATGCACGATACCGACGCGACGATGATCACGTCGTCGCGCTCGAGCAGCGCGCGCGTCGCGGCGTGGCGCATCCGGTCGATCTGCTCGTTGATCGAGGCTTCCTTCTCGATGTAGGTGTCGGTGCGCGGCACGTACGCTTCGGGCTGGTAGTAGTCGTAGTACGACACGAAGTATTCGACGGCGTTATCCGGAAAGAAGCCCTTGAACTCGCCGTAGAGCTGGGCGGCGAGCGTCTTGTTCGGCGCCAGGATCAGCGCCGGACGCTGCGTCGCCTGAATCACGTGGGCCATGGTGAATGTCTTGCCTGATCCCGTGACCCCGAGCAGGACCTGATTGCGCTCGTGCTTGCGCACACCCTCGACGAGTTCCTTGATCGCCTGCGGCTGGTCGCCGCGCGGCTCGTAGTCCGAGACAAGGCGGAACGGGATGCCGCCTTCCGATTTTTCAGGGCGAGGCGGCCGGTGCGGAATGAAGTCCTGCACGGTGCCGGCGACGAGCGGGTGTCCGGCCAGCATGGGCTGGCGCGAAAGCAGCTCGATTGCGCGCTCGGAGCGTTCCTCGGGCCTGGCCAGAAGCGCGTTGAGGCTGGCCGACGGCGAAAAATCTTCCGGCCGCGGCTTCACCTGCCGGAGCGCCGGAAGCTGGCGCTGCGGCTCCGGCGATCCGGTAGGATCGTGGGGAAAGCTCGTGGGGGTGACGGCAACAGGCGCCCTGAGATTGAGGAGGCTCTCGAGACGCTCGACGGCGGTCGGGCGCTCGGTCAGCGGGCCGGTCGGCGTGAACGTCGTTTGCGGTGCTTCTCCAAAGCCAGGGGTTCCGGCCGCTGTCTCCACCGGAGGCGCCGGCGGCTTGCCGCTCCTGCCGCGCGAGGGTCGGGGCTTCGGCGTTCGGTCGTTGGGCTTCGGCGGGCGGGTCATGCTGGGGATATGGCAGGTCGGCTGGGCGTCCTCAAGACGCTGCGGCGCCGCCATGCACCGAACACCGAGAATTCGGACCCGTCGGGCAGTGCGGTCCCGGATCCGGCGGGGCCCCTGACCTGCGGAACCATGGTCGGGCAATACGCAAGGCCGATCAACGCCGGTACGGAAAGCACCGCTCGGGATCGAGCGTCAATCCGAAATGCTTGCCGAGCGCGTGGATCGCCGTCCCGAACGCCGGGTAGGGGTCCGAGTTCCCCTTGCCGACGATAATGCAGCGGAACGACTTGTCGGGCTTTCCTTCTGGCGGCAGCATGGCGGTGACGAGGGCCTTGCCGGTGTTGTCCCTGAGAGTGAGGAACAGCGGCATGGTCCGCCGGATGTGGTCCTTGAGACCGATCTTCTGCTCAAAGCTGCGCAGGGAAGCCGGCGGCACATAGCTTTGCTCGGCGCGCTCGTAGGCTTGGCGAAAGTGGCGCTCGACCGCATGGTCCATCAACTTGGATTCCTGCGCCGCCTCGGCATCCGTCTCGAGGCGGAACCAGGTGTGCGGCGGCGCGTCGCAAATGTATTGCATGACCTTCTCCCCGAACTCCGATGCGCGATGCGGAGGCTCTTCCGCCGGCGCTCACCGGTCGCGGCGGTTGCTCCCTTCGTGGCTGCGAGGAGCCGCGTGAAGTCTTGTATCAAATACTCTAGCCTGCAGAACCGCCGCCACGCCAGCCGATCCAGTGTTGCTCTCGCGGTTGGCGACAATTCGGCAACAGCGGCGCAGCCTGCGATGCTGCAAGTGTCCGTCTCAACCTGGCCGCCACACGGCCGTTTGCTTGATTTCGGCATCCTCGAGCTCCCGCGTCACCGGAACACGGTAGTCTGCCACCTTCGCGAAGTGGTCGCGCGGAAAATAGCTGCGCCGTGGATCGCCGATCAGAACCGCGTGGCCGCGTGCGGCCACGGCGGAGATGAACGCGAGCACTTGCTCGGCGAGTGCGCGCTCGTAGAAGAGATCGCCGATCAGAACGAGATCGAAGTCCTCTGGCGGGGGACCGGCCAGGAGATTGTCCCCGGTAGTGGCGATTGCCACGCCGTTGGCGGCGGCATTGAGTTGAATTGCCGTCAGCGCCAAGGGATCGATGTCCGCGGCAAGTGCGTACCGTGCGCCGGACTTCAGCGCCGCGATCGCCGCGAGCCCTGACCCGCTGCCGAGATCGAGAACGCGCCGGCCGGCGATGGCCGCAGGCGTATCGAGAATCCAACGGGCCAGCGCCTGACCGCCGGCCCAGGCGAAGGCCCAGTAGGGCGGCGGTACGTTCATGGCCCCGAGTTCTTCCTCCGTGCTGCGCCAGATCGGCAGCGATTCTTCTGCCAGGTGCAGCAGGATCTCAGGCACGAGCGGCGGCGCCAGGAGGCGGGTGTTGGCGCGAATGAAAGCTGGCCAATCGCCCGCGCTTAGCGGTCGGATCTCGTCGATGCGGTGAGCGCCATTGCCCGCCATAGCCGTGCTCTCTCGAAAGACTGCGCCGGCAGGCGCGGTGTCAGCGGCGCATGATAGTCGCCGATCCGCTCGAACGCGAATGCGGGCAAGCCGGATTTTGCGCGCCTGCGGCCGTCGAGGCGCAGGCGGCGCGCGCTCGTGCGCTCGGCGATGAGCACCATGGCCCCCTTGCGCACGACGGACTCGACCATGGCGGCGACCCGGGTGCGCAGCTCCGGCTCATAGACGAGGTCGCCGACAAGAACGACGTCGGCGTCAGGTGGATCGCCAATGAGGTCCTGCGTAGTCGTTGCGAGGTCCACGCCGCTGTTCCGGGCATTGAGCCGGATTGCCGCCTCCGACAGCGGATCGATGTCCGCCGCGAGCACGCTTTGCGCCCCGGCCAGGGCCGAGGCGATGGCGGCAACTCCGGAACCCGCACCGATATCGAGCACCCGCCGGCCTGCGACCACCTCGGGATGGTCGAGTATGAAACGCGCCGTCGCCTGTCCGCCGGGCCACGCGAAGGCCCAGAATGGCGGCAAGTGCTCCGGCCCGTCCGTCGTCGAACGGGGAAGAGCCGTGAAGAGCCCTTCGGGATCGCAGGCAAGCCGCAGCTGGATTTCAGGCACCAGCGGAGCCGCGGTGAGCCGCGTATGAGCGACGATCAGCGCTTCGCGCGGGTCCGGTGGTCGCGCCGAACCGACGCGCCGCTGCGCTGATGTTCGAGTGTTCGTCCTTCGCGTTGGCGCCTTCGGACTCATCGTCCGATTTTCCGCGCATCAAGGCCGCCCATGCGGCACACCTCCTCCCACTCTGCGCGCGTCACCGGCTGCACGGAAAGGCGGGTCGAGGTGACAAGGCACATTCGGCTGAGCTTGGGGTTCTCCTTCACGGCGGCGAGCGTCACCGGCCTCGGCAGGTCGCACACCGCGGCGACGTCGACGCATTGCCAGGTGCCCGTCGTATCCTCGGGATCCGGGTGCGCCAGTGCGATTACCCGCACGATTCCGACGATCTCACGACCCTCGTTGGAATGATAGAAGAAGCCGAGGTCGCCGAGCCGCATGGCGCGCATGTTGTTGCGGGCGAGAAAGTTGCGCACCCCCGTCCAGGGTTCGCCCCGGGGCCCGCGCGACTTCATCATGTCCCACGAAAAGACGTCCGGCTCCGACTTGAGGAGCCAGTAGCCGGTCGAGACGGGGAGGGGCGCGGGTTGCTTCTTTGCCATCGGAGCCGAAGGACGAAAGGGCGGTAATCGTGCCGCGCAATCTAGTTTGTGTCGGGGCGGGCGCAAGGCCGATGGCGCTGACGCCCCATCGGTATCACGCCCAATCACGCCCAAGGCCCGTGCCGACATCGAGACCCTCCATTGAATCACCGAGCCCAACGGAGCCTGAGGCTCTCGGTCCATTGAGGAAGGAGACGAAAAATGTATCGGTCCCGTCCCGGCGCGGCGGCAATTGCCGATCCGGCCGACAGGGCAGGCGAATGCCTGACTTGATCGGCGAGGGCTTGCATCGCCTTCGCCTCGGTGCGATCAGAAAGCACGCCGTCTGCGGAGTGTCGCCAAGCGGACGTGGTGAAATGGTAGACACACGGGACTTAAAATCCCGAGGCAGCAATGCCGTGCGGGTTCAAGTCCCGCCGTCCGCACCACTCGCGCCGCGGCCGCCTGCTGAGCTTGCCGCGCATGGAGACAAGACCGGATGGAGCTCTCGAACAAGACCGCCCGCGAGCTCTTCGAGGAGCTCAAGGCGAAGCCGGCCCGGCCCCGCTTCGGCTTCGGCCGCAAGCCCGCCGTGGTGAATATCGACCTCCAGAAGGCCTATACGCTGACCTCCGAGTTCGCCACCGCGTATGAGACCGACCCGAACCAGCTTGCCTATGTGAACGAGATTTCACGGCTGGCGCGCGAAAAGGGGCTGCCGGTCATCTGGACGTACGTCGCTTATCTGCCTTCCGGAGAGGATTGCGGCGTTTGGGGCGAGCGCACGAACACGCCCGACAGCCTGCAGAACATCAAGCTCGGCTCGCGCCGCGCCGAGCTCGACGATCGCCTCGAGATCGACCGCACGCGCGACATCATACTATTAAAGCATATGGCCTCGGCGTTCCACGAGACCAACCTGGCCTCGCTCTTGACGTATCATCGCTGCGACACGGTGATCGTGACCGGCGGCTCAACCTCAGGCTGCGTCAGGGCGACCGTCGTCGACAGCCTCTCGCGCAGCTACCGGACCATCGTCCCCGAGGAATGCGTGGCCGACAAGCACGAGAGTCCGCACTTTGCCAATCTCTACGACATGGCGGTGAAGTATGCCGATGTCGTGCCGGCAAGCGAGGTGATCGCGCATCTGCGCGCCTACCAGGCGGAAGTGTGAACCGTGGCAACAGTTCGTGGATATTCGGCCGATTGCCGTTCTGAGCTCCTGGGCACGCACGTTTCTGCGCGTTAGAAGCGGCGCATGCTGTTTCATTCTCAGGTCTTCCTGCTGCTTTTTCTGCCTGTCGTCACGCTGCTCTATTATGCCGTGGCCGATCATGTCGCTTGGCGCGAGTGGACGCTGATCGTCGCCTCGGCCGTGTTCTATGCCTGGTGGGATGTGCGCTTCCTGCCGCTCCTCCTCGCCGATGTCGCCGCAGGCTGGCTGATTGCCGAAGTCTATTTTCGCACCGGTTGGCGGTGGCTGGTCCCTGCCGGCGTCGCGCTCTTTCTCCTCGTGCTCGGCGTCTTCAAGTACTTGGATTTTTTCACCGGCATCATCACCGCCGCCTTTGGTCTCGAATTGCCGCCGGTCGGAATCATCCTGCCGATCGGCATCAGCTTCTTCACGTTCCAGCTTATTTCCTATCTCATTGATGCGCGCCGCGGCGTCGTCGGCCGTTTCGGCTTCCGCCGGTTTGCCGTTGTCATCCTCCTGTTTCCGCACCTGATCGCCGGACCGATCGTGCGACACGCCGAACTGGTCCCTCAGCTTGACGAGCATCCGCGGCGCCCCGGATTTGCCGAGCGCATGAGCCGCGGGCTCACCCTGCTCGTCATCGGATTGGCGACCAAGGTGTTCCTTGCTGACAAGCTGGCGCCACCGGTCGACGCGGTGTTCGCTTCGGCGGCTGGCGCGACGCCCGGACTCTGGCTTGCCTGGACCGGCGCCCTGGGCTTCGCCATGCAGATTTATTTCGATTTCGCCGCCTATTCCGAGATGGCGATCGGCCTCGCGCTGATGTTCGGTCTCGCTTTTCCGTTGAACTTCAACATGCCCTATCGCGCGACAACGCTGCGCGAATTCTGGCGGCGGTGGCACATGTCGCTGTCCCGCTTTCTGCGCGACTATCTCTACATCCCTTTGGGCGGAAGCCGCGAGGGGGCGCTCCGTTTCGCTGGCGCAACGCTGGTGACGATGGGGCTGTGCGGACTATGGCACGGAGCCGGCTGGCCCTTCGTCATCTGGGGTCTGGCGCACGGGATCGGCCTCGTCGTCTGTCGCGGTTGGCAGGCCGTCGGCAGGCCCCTTCCCTGGCTCTTCGCCTGGCTGCTCACGTTCCTGTTCACGGTCGCAGCTTTTGTTGTCTTCCGCGCTCCCGATCTTGCAACGGCCTTGCCGATGCTCCGAGGTATGGCGGGACTGGGCGGTCTCGGGCCGATGCCGGCAGGCGGCGTTCTCCTGCTGCTGTCGCTCGCCGTCGCACTCGCGCTGGTGCCGCTTCCCAACCCGCTTCTCATCGAGCGCAGTCTCAAGCCGCGTCCGGCTGTGGCGGCGCTTGCCGCCATCGTCGCCGTCTGGTGTCTGCTTGAGGTCGGCCGCGGCCAGCCGGCGAGCTTCATCTACTTTCAGTTCTGAGGGCGGCAATGGCGTGGTCGATCTACGTTCGGGTCTTGCTGGGCACCTTCTGGGGCTTGGTGGCGCTGGCCGCCTCGCTCGTGGCGATTGCGAATCCTTACGGCAATCTGTGGTTCTCGCCGCTGCGTCACGTGATCATGGACGACAACCAACGCTTTCAATATCCGTCCGTCATCCGCTCCGGGCGGTACGACTCGATGGTGGTTGGCACCTCGACGGCGCGCCTGCTCGAGCCGGCCGAACTCGAACGACGCTTCGGCGGGCGCTTCGCCAACCTTGCGCTGAATTCCGGGACCGCGTGGGAGCAAATGCGACTGACGCGCCTATTCGCGGAGACGATACCGCGGCGCGGGATGCTCGTCCTCGCGATCGACCACGTCTGGTGCGATGAAGAGGCGGACGTCCAGCGCATCACGCGGCGCGGATTTCCCGAGTGGATGTTCGACGCCGATCCGTGGAACGACCTCGCCTACATGCTGAATGTGCGCACTGTGGAGATCGCCGGGCGGCGCATCGGCCACGCTCTGGGTCTCGTCAGGGAACGATGGCCACACAACGGCTATGAAGTATTCGTTCCTCCGGAGAGCGAGTACGACCTGTCGCGGGCGCGTGAGCACATCTGGGGCAAGGGCGGTGTGCCGCGGCCGCTTGCGACATCCGGGGAAGGGTTGCGCGCCGAGCTTGCGAGCACCCCGCCGCAGCGCTTTCGATTTCCGGCCCTGAATTGGCTGGACCAGTTGCTTGAGCCGGGCCATGGCTGGCAGCGGATCGTCATCCTCATGCCGCCGACGCATGTCGCGGGCGTGCCGGGCCCTGGCCATCCCGCTCGCGCGCGCGAACTGGCTTGCAAGTCGGCGATTTGGGACATTGCGCGCCGCCGCGGCGTCCCTTTCGTCGATTTCCGGATCCCCTCTCCGATCACGACCCAGGACTCGAACTACTGGGATGCGCTCCACTATCGCGTGCCGGTCGCGACACGGATCGTGAACGGCCTCGCTCGTGCGCTGGCGACCGGCGCCGACGATCCGGCGGGCGATTGGGTGGTGCGGTTCATGCCGTCCCGTTGACGGGGCCCGCCGTCGATACGACAGGTGCGGACGGCGCTACGCTCGCGCAGGTCGCCTCAGCCCGCGATCACCGGTTTCAGGGCCTCGACCAAGAGCCGGGTCTGCGTCGCCTCATCCTGGACGGCGAGCTGGGCCGCGAACCAGTCCTGCACCATCTGACAGACGCGGGCCGCGGGCGCGCGCGAAAGCGCCTGCGCATCGGAAAAGACCTGCAGATCCGTCGGCGACCATCCCTTATGCGCGAGATGCTTCGCGAGCACATCGTAGTCCTCGCGCTTTGGCTGCGGATGCGTGCGCGGCGATTTGCGGCCGTCTGCAATGGCCTCGAAAATCGCGGCAAACTGCGCCTGAAGCGGCACGGAATGGTCGGGCGAACGCATCAGATCGATGATGATGGCGCTGTTCTCGCCTTGCGAGATGAAACCGTAGCACGCCTCGATGCTGTGCCGCTGCAGCGAGGCGAGGTTTTCGACGAACGTGGCCGCGACGAACTTCAGCCGGTCTGGCGTGGCGGACAGTGCGGCCGCCGCGTTCTTGCGGCGCAGATCAACGAGACTTTGCGTCAGGTAGGCGGTGATCGTCTTCTCATCGCGCTTGTCCCGCCGCATCCGCGCTGTCTCGATAACCCTTTCATTGTACCAGTCCGGAAACTCCCGCTTGAGCAGCTGCCACAGCGGCGTTTTCTGGAAGCCCGCATCCACCGCCTCCGGCGTATCGGTGGCGACCGTTGAGGGCGAATCTTTCGTTGCTCCGGTCGGCGCCCGCACGACCGGTGTCTTGCCATCACCGCCCGTGACGAACGGGAGGGAGATCCGCTCGAACTGACCCGTGTGGTAAAGAGCGGCGCCAACCCCGCCGAGGACGCTGAAGAGCAGGATGAAGACAGCTGCCGCCAGCGAAAATCGGCGCCGGCGCGGCAGCACGTCGTCGGTCAGAGCATAGTCGGCCGGCGCTGCCGCTTGACGCGGGCTCGCTCCGCTGTGCCCGTGAGCAGCTGGCTGTGGCATGCCCGGCGAGGGTGCGTGCCGCCCTTTGCCGTCGCGCGCCTGCGGCGCTCCCGGGCCGGAGCCCGGTTGCGGCGCGTGCCGGCCGGCGGGCGTTGCCCCTGCAACGGGGGGCTGAGGACCTTCTGCGCGCGTGCCGGCCGGCGGGACGGGCGCCGGGGGGTAGGGCGCCGACGCTACGCCCGCGGCGCGATCCGCGCCCGGGGCCGCGAGCCTCGGTCCAGATGAGCTTGGAGCGGGTTTGTTCTGTACTCCCGCGCCAACACCCCGCGCGACGGGCGCGGCCGCGGCGTCCGGTCTGGAGTCACCTGGGGTGCGCGGCGCATGGGTCGCGGCCGATCGCCACTTCTCGGCGCGTGCGGCGGCCTCCGCGGCGGCGGAAGATGCACTCGCATCTGTCTGTGAGGCGGAGGGACGCAGGTCCGATCCCGGATCGGCCGCCGGGCGAGGCGGAACAGGCGAGGGTGGCGGCGGCGGACCGGCCAGCGGCGCGGGAAGCGGCGGCGCCAGTTCATGCAACATGGCATGGGCAGGCGCCCAGTCGGCCATGCCCTGCCGCCAGACCAGATCGCCCGGACGCAGGTGGCCGAGCTCAACGAGTTTGCGCATCTCGAGCTCTGTGATCGGACCGTGCTGCTTGCCGTTCCGTCCCAGGAACCACTCGATCGGATGCTCGCTCTTGGCCATGTCCGCCGTATCGTGACTCCGCCGCGTGTCCTTGCGCCGCCGGTCGGTGCGGCGGCTGCTCCCGTCGGCCCTTCTCGCAGGGCGAGCCGTCCAGAATCTCGGTCTGGCAAGCTATCACGAACCGCGACCGAGGTCAGGGTCGCCTTCGGAAAGCCCCGCGCGCCGCGCAAGTCCGACTCTTAGCCTCGAACCGAGGCAATGTGGTGGCACGCCCGTGTCCTCCGTGCGGCCGACCGAGCGCGCTATTTCTCATTGCGGTTCCTTGAAGGCCTCGTCAACCGGAACCTTGTAGGCGTTCGCCAAACGATTGGTCATATTCGCAAGCGCAACAACCGCGTAAAGTTCGTTGATCTGGGCGTCCGTTGCTCCCTTCGCCCGGGCAGCGGCGGTGTGCGACGCCATGCAGTATTCGCAGTTGTTGGTGATCGAGACGGCGACATAGACGAGCTCTTTGGTCAGCGGATCGAGATGTCCCGGCCCCATGATGCTCTTGAGACTTTCCCAGGTGTGCCGAAGCATCCTCGGCTCGTTCCCCAGGTATTTCCAGAAATTGTTGACTTCCTTGACGTTTCTGGTGGCCTTGATGTCCTCGAAAACGGCGCGCACTTCGGCGCTGGCCTTGAGCGGGTCGACCGGTTTCATGCGCTGTCCTCACGGGTTAGGGGCGGGGCGGCGGCGCCGCCCCGGTCTGTTTGCTTTACGGCGGATCACAGTAGGTCGGCCTGCGGGCTTGGCCAAGTGACCGCGGCAGGCTAGCTTCCCGCGTGGCAATGGATGGCCGGAACCATCCCGGATTTGAGCCGCTTCGGGGCGCACCGCACGATGATCCAAGTACTTGACCCGACCAACGAGCGCGAAGCTGGCGCCGGGGCCCTCGCGCCACGGCTTGCGACGCTTGTGGGGGCGACGATCGGCATCATCTCGAATGGCAAGGAAGGGACGAAGGGCCTTTTTGGACATCTTGCGCACCTGCTTGAGACCGAGGGCGGAGCGGCGCGCGTGGTGCTGGTCACCAAGTCCAATTACAGCGCACCCGCCGACCGGCACATCGTCGACCGGATCCGCGAGTGGCAGGCCGTTGTCACGGGCGTTGGCGATTGAGGCTCCTGCTCATCGTGCAGTCTGCACGACGCAATCACGGCTGAACGGCTCGGCGTCCCGGCACTTGCGGTGATGACCACGCGTTTCCAAAGCGCCGCCGATCTGATGGCTCAGGTCCTCGGCATGCCGGGCTACGGTTATGCGACAGTTCCCCATCCGCTGAGCAGCGCACGCGATGCTGATCTGCGCGAAATGGCCGCGCTGGTCATGACGCACGCTCGGCGGAGGCTACTCTAGCGCGAAGTGAAGTGTCGTTTGCGGAAGGACGCCGACCGGCGGGCCTCGGCGTCGTCTGACCCGCGGCCACAGGGGCGCCAGCCCCGGGTCGTTTCGACTTGATCTCGCGGTGCGCAAGTCGCTAAGAGCATGGCTCGCAATCGGGCGGTAGGCCGCAATCATGGCGGACGCGGCAAGACAAGGTTCGGAGGCGGGCAAGCCGGCTCAGTCGTTCGTCTCGGAGGGTCGGGACGGTCTGCCGCTGGCTGTGGTGCAGCGCGGGAATGCCGAGGGTTCCGAGGTTGCCCTCCCGCTGCTCCGCCGCGTGCTCTGGAAGATCCGCTTTCTGCCGCTCGTCATGCTCTTGCTCATGACGGGAGGCGTCATTGGCCTCTACTTCCAGCCGCCCGGCTTGAAGCTCCTTTTTTCGTGGCTGAAGTTGACGCCGGGCGGCGGTACCTCGTCCCCGATCGCCGTACCCGTCGCGCGCAAGCCACCGCCCATTGCCGAGAGCGAACGGCGGCGCTTCGTGGCTGGCCTCGGCAAGCTCTTGCCCGCCGGCGACGTCCTGATGATCGCGCCGCCCTATGGCGCAGGCGATGCCCGCATCGCAGAGTTGAAGGTTGCCGAGGGCGATCGCGTTCGCAAGGGGCAGTTGCTGGTCGTGCTCGATAACGAGCAGGCCTTGCAGGCGATTGTCGAAAGCGCCCGCGCCACCGTTGCAGCGCGCGAGGCAGCCGTCGCGCAGGCTCTGAACCAGGTGCGCGCCAGCCGGAGCGAGGCGCGTGCCGCGCTCGAGCGCGCCGAGGCGACCTCGCGCAACGCCCAGGCGGAGCTGCAGCGTGTCGAGGCGCTCTTCAGCAAGGGCATCTCATCGGAAGCATCCTATTTGCAGAAGCGCACCATTCGCGACGAGGCGGCCCGCGAAGTGGAAAAGGCGCGCGCGACGCTCTCGCGCTGGGAAGGCTATGAACCCGAACAGCATCCGGACGTGGTGCTCGCCCGGCGCAACCTCGATGCCGCCAAGTCCGAGCTTGCGCGGGCCCTGAGCGATCTCGAGAGGGCCCACGTCAACGCTCCGATCGATGGCACGGTGCTGACATTGCACGTTCGCCCCGGCGAGAAGCCCGGCAGCAAAGGCATCATGAACCTCGGCAACATCGACCGCATGACGGTCGAGATCGAGGTCTATCAGACGCAGATCGCGGCCGTTTCGGTCGGCGATGCCGTGGAGATCACGGCTGAGGCGCTCCCCGGCCCGCTCAAGGCGGTGGTGACGCGCATCGGTCTGGAGGTGGGCCGGCAGGTGCTCACCGATCCCAACCCGGCGGCGAACACCGACGCCCGCGTCGTCAAGGTCTACGCCGAGCTCGAGCCCGAATCGTCGCAGATCGCCCGACGGTTTACGAACCTTCAGGTGCTCGCCCGGATCAGCGTCAAGAGCCAGCCGTGACCGAGCTGCTCGCGCGCCTCTTCGGCCGCTTGCCGATCGGATGGCTTCAGCTCGTCCACAATCCGACGCGCCTTGCGGCAGCGCTCGCCGGCGTAGCCTTCGCGAACATCCTGATCCTGATGCAGCTCGGCTTTCTCGGCGCGCTCGTCGGCAGCATCCGCCTGCCCTATGACCAGTTCAATGCCGACATCCTGATTTCTTCGTCCGATATGAACACGCTCGCGGACTCGAGCCCACTGCCGCGCCAGCGCATGTTCGAGGCGCTGGCCGTTCCGGGTGTTGGGCGCGCGACGCCGCTCTATTATGGAAAGATCGACTGGAAGCAGCCGGACGGTTCGATCCGCACGCTCGACGCCTTTGGCGTGGACCCTCAGACGAGGGCTTTCCGCACGCCCGCAATCGATGCCATGCGCGATCAGATCGCGATCTCGGACCTCGCCCTCATCGATCGGCGCACGCGCAATGTTCCGGCGGCCTTCTTCGCGGCGATCGACAGAGGGGAGATCTATCAATTCGAAGCGAAGGGGCGCACGCTCAGCGTCGTCGGAGCCTTCAGCATCGGCGGCGGGTTCTCGGCCGACGGCTATCTCGTCGTCTCGGACCAGACGTTCCTGAAGCTGTTTCCGCAACGTGCGGCGGGTGCGCCAAACCACATTCTCGTGACGCTCGAGCCGGACGCCCGCCGCGAGGACGTCATCGCCAGGCTCAGACAGGTCTTGCCCGCCTATGACAGCATTGCGCGCACCATCGACGAGGCGGTGGCCAAGGATCAGGCCTTCCAGACGACGCAGCGCCCGATCGGGATCGTATTCGGCTTCGGCATCGTCATCGGCGTCCTGGTTGGCATGGTCATCGTCTATCAGGTGCTGGCGACCGACGTAGCCGATCACCTGCGCGAATATGCAACGTTCAAGGCCATCGGCTATCCGCAGAGCTTCTTCCTGGGGATCATTTTCGAGGAGGCGCTGATCCTTGCGATCCTGGGCTTCGTGCCCGGGCTCCTGATCGCGCTCCTCCTGTACGCCGCGGTCGCGGCCGCGACGGGTCTGCCGCTCGCCATGACGGTGATCCGAGCGCTCGCCGTGCTCATCGGCACCATCGTCATGTGTACCATCTCTGGCGCCATCGCGACCCGCAGGCTCGCGCGCGCGGATCCGGCGGAGCTCTTTTGAATGGCCGTCACCGAGGAGCGCCCCGATCGGTTGGACCCCCTGAGGGATCGGCACACGGCGAGCGAACCGCCGATCTTGGCACGCGGCCTCAGTCACTGGTTCGGCGAGGGCGAGGCGAGGAAGCAAGTCCTCTACGACATTGATCTCTCGGTCGATCGCGGCAGTCTGACCGTGCTGCTCGGTCCGTCCGGCTCCGGCAAGACGACGCTGCTCACGCTTCTCGGCTGTCTGCGCAATGTTCAGAAGGGCAGCGTGCGGCTGCTCGGAACCGAGCTCGCCGGAGCCGACGAGAGGACCCTGATCCGATGCCGCCGCCGTCTGGGGTTCATTTTCCAGGCGCATAATTTGCACGACAGTCTCACGGCGCTGCAGAACACGCTGATGGGCCTCGGCGTGCACGGCCCCGACGTCTCGGGCCGCCATCGCGAGGCTGCAATTCATATGCTCGGTCTCGTCGGCCTTGCCGACCGGCTCGACTACCTTCCGAGCCGGCTCTCCGGCGGCCAGAAGCAGCGCGTTGCCGTCGCCCGGGCGCTCGTCGGCAATCCGGATGTGATCTTCGCCGACGAGCCGACGGCGGCGCTCGACAGGGCGACGGGCCTGCAGGTGGTCACGCTGCTCAAGCGGCTCGGCCGCGAGCGGGGCACCTCGACCCTCATGGTCACCCACGACAACCGCATCCTCGAGATGGCCGACCGTATTCTGTCGATGGATGACGGTCGCATCGTCGACGACCAGCGCGTGGGCCCAGGCGACATGGAATAGAAGGAATTCGCCCCCTCGGTCAGGTCTTGCCGCCTGTCGTCACCGATGGCGCGCCGGCCATCGGACGCGCCAAACGAAGTCATGGTCGCCCTGGTCGATCCGCTCGACGACGTCGAGGACGAGAAAGCGGTTGTGAACCGCGATGGCGCCCTCGAAGAGGCCGTTCCAAGCCTCGAAAACGGCGGGCGACACGGGGTCCAGCGCGCGCATCAGTCGCCAGCCGCGCCGGCGCACAAGCGCGGCCCCGCCGGCCGACGAGACCTCTGCCGAGTCGCCCTCGCCCTCGGCGATGCCGGCCATCCAGCGCGCGAACGCCTCCGGACTGTCGCCCGCGATGCCGAGAAGGTCCGCCAGCTCGCGATAGAGTTGCGCACCGATCTGGCGTCCGGCGATGCGACCGAGATAGGCCGCCTCGGCGGGGCCGAGAAGCTCGGTGAGACGTGGCAGGCCCGTGCGGATGTACTCCATGGCGTAGTTGCGCGCCGCCTTGGCGAGCCGCTCCGCCGGCCATTGGCCATCGGGCAGCCGCGGCGCCGCGGTTGCGTCAAACGGGGGCGGCATCTCGCCGGGGCGGAACTGCAGTCGTTCTTCCGGTGCGAGGATGCGGTCATGCTCGAGGAAGTACCCTGCAAGCCCGTGCTGGCCGTCGGTCGTTTGCGCGGTGCACACGAAGCCGAGCCGGGGATTTCCCAACGAGACGCCGTTCTGTGCATACCAGCCTGCGAGCATTGCCCGCGAGACCTCCGTCGGCACGCCGCAGATGGCCGCCCCCGGATAGACCCACCGCGGCGGTACGAAGCGGACCCAGGCCTTGCGGTCGCTCTCGCGCATGAACTCGACGCCGACGCCGCCAATGCTGTTGGACAGGTAGTGATAAGCGGCGCAGGCGACGGCGTGCGGCATGCCCTCGAGCCCGAGCTTCTTGAAGCTCGATAGGAACTTCTCGTGGTGCTGGTGACGGAAGAGGCGAAACATCCATTCGGCAGCATCGCGCGGGCTGCGGCGCGAAGTGACGGTCAGGATGAGGCCGGTGAAGTAGGCGTGATAAAGGCGCGCCACGGCATCGAGCCGTGCCGTCGTCATCGTCGGCATCGCATGCATCGCCCGGTCTCGCGATTGGCTGGATGGAAGGGGAGCAGGGTTGGGCGCCGGCTCGCCCCTTCCCGAAACGGATAGACTGCCTGCCTAATGGAAGTAGCGGCCCGAGTCGATCACCACGGTCTGGCCGGTCATCGTGTCCGTGCGGCACATCGTGACGACCTGATCGGCACAGTCGTCCTTGCTCGCGGCCTTCTTGAGCAGTGACGTTTCCGAAGAGCGCTGGATCTGCTCGGGCCGCAGGTTGGCGGTGGCGCGCGTTCCCTCGAGGAGCCCGGGGGCCACGCAGTTGACGAGCGCGTAGGGCGCCATGGCGACGGCCATGCAGCGCGTCAGGTGGATGAGACCCGCTTTCGAGACGGCATAGGCGATGGACGAGCCCGTCGGACCAAGGCCGGCCACCGAGGCGATGTTGACGATGCGCCCCTGGCCTTGCCGTTTCATGACGGGCGCCACGGCCTTCATGCAATGCATGGGCCCCGTCAGGTTGACATCGAGAATTTTTGACCATTCGGCGATCGTCATGGCCTCAAGGTCCTGAAAGGGGATCGCCTTGTTGTAGGCGGCATCGTTGATCAGGATATCCAGTCGTCCGAATCGCCCGACGACGTCGTCGACCAGACGCTGTACCGCTGCCGGATCTGTGACGTCGCAGCCGAACGGCGCCGCCTGGACCTGATGGCTGTCGGCCAGACTCCGCGCCACTCGGCCGGCGTCGTCGGCGCTGCGGGCATAGACGACGGCGATGTTGACCCCTTCCTTCGCGAGCGCATGGCAGATGCGCTGGCCGAGACCGCCGTTGCCTCCGGTGACGACGGCGACCGTTCCCCTGAGCTCCATGTGCCACTCCCTGCAGTTTGTGCGGCCTGTTCGTGCAGCATGCTCGGCCCATGGCCTCCCGGCAAGGGCGTCCCAGTCCGCGTGTCGGCCGCGGGCCCGACCGGCGTCAGCGGAACGGTGGCTCGTCGAACGATCTGAGCTTCCGCGAATGCAGGGTCTCCCGCCGCTCCATGAGCAGATTGAGCGCCGCAAGCCCGATCTCGAGATGCTGTGCGACGGCCGTCTCATAGAAGGCGTTGGCCGCTCCCGGCAGCTTGATCTCGCCGTGCAACGGCTTGTCCGAGACGCACAGCAGCGTGCCGTAGGGAACGCGCAGGCGAAATCCCTGCGCCGCGATCGTCCCGCTTTCCATGTCGACGGCGATCGCACGCGACAGGTTGATGCGCTTTCGCTCCTGCGTGAAACGCAACTCCCAGTTCCGGTCGTCGTTGGTGACGACGGTGCCGGTTCTGAGCCGTTGTCGCAGCGCATCGCCCCTGCTGCCTGTCACCTGAGCCGCCGCGTCCTGGAGCGCAACCTGCACTTCCGCGAGCGCCGGGATCGGGATTTCGGGCGGCACCAGCGCATCGAGGATCCGGTCCTGCCGGAGGTACGCGTGGGCGAGAACATAATCTCCGATCGACTGTGACTCGCGCAGGCCCCCGCAGTGGCCGACCATCAGCCAGCAGTTCGGCCGCAGCACGGCCAGGTGGTCGGTGATGTTCTTCGCGTTCGAGGGACCGACGCCGATATTGATGAGCGTGATGCCTTCATCGTTTGCGCCTTCCCCGTCGCAGGCAATGTGATAGGCGGGCATCTGAAAGCGCTGCCACTCCGAGCGCGCGAGGACGCTGTCCGCGCCGGCTGCCGCATCGGCCCGGTCGATGACGACGTTGCCCGGCATGATCAGCCGCCGGAATCGGTCGCCCCTCGCAAGTTGCGCGACGCTCCAGCGCACGAACTGGTCGATATAGCGCTGATAATTGGTGAGAATGATCCAGCGCTGGATGTGGCGCCAGTCCGTGCCGGTGTAGTGAACGAGGCGGCGAAGCGAGAAGTCGACACGGGCGGCGTCGAACAGGGCAAGCGGCCTCGGCTCGCCCTCGACATAGCGCCATTCGCCGTCCGCGATTTCGTCGCCGACCTCGGCAAGCTGCGGAACCGGAAAATGCCGGGCGAGCTCCCAGGCGGTGATGCCGGCCCGTGCGACTTCCGCCGTCCGCTCGAGGACATAAGGGTAGGGAATCTCCTGACGGCTCTGTCCCACCTCGATCTCGACTCCGTACTCCTCGACAAGCGGCTCGAGCTGCTCGATCAGATAGCGCCGGAACGCGGCCGGGTGCGTGATCGTTGTTTCGTAGACGCCGGGCCGCTGCAGCCTTGCCCAGGCTCGCCTTACCGCTTTCTCAGGCGCGCCGGCCTCGCGGTGAATGACGCGCAAGAACGGATAGCAGAACCGGCTGCGGACCTCCGCGCTCGGCGCGCGGCGTGTCGCGAGATACACATCGAGGGCACGCCCGAGCTCTGCTGCCGCTCTGCTGTATAGGTGCTCCAGGCGGTCCACGGCACCGGCCGGAGACAGTCGCTTGCTTTTCGCGTGCCCTGGCATCCTGCCCCGTCGTCCTCTCTCCATTGCGGCTTTATGAATGCAGCGCTCTCGCTCTGCAACCCGCCGGGCGTCCGAACGGCGCGACCGCTGCGGCGCTCAGGCGCTGTCTGGCCTGCTTCCCGAATTGCGCCGGCTGGCCCGGATGCCGTCCCCGATCAAGCAAAGGGATCCATGAATGCCCAAGCGCTTGGGGCGCAGCGCCCGATTGCGGAGATCTTTTCGTGCCCGGCGGCATGGGTCGACCCTCATCCTGGGCAACGCTCGCGACTTCGGCCTTCTCGGTTCGGTTTCAGAACGCGGTGCGCCCGTTCTGAAGTTATTCGCGCAATGGCGCGCGGCTGCGGTGCTGTCGTCGCTGATCGGCGCGCCGATCGTGAAACGGGCTCGATGCGCCGCGTCGACGCATCGACGGCCATCCCCGGCAGCGGGGCGACGATGGAGCGGCCGGCGGGGCGCCTGATCAAGAGTGCGCCCCCGGGATAACGCACGCGACGCGGGCCGCCGATCCGCTGCCGGCAGCGACGCGAGTCGAGCCGCGTCCTCTGCCGGCCGCGGCTAGCCCCGTGGCTTGCAGGACGCCTCGCGCCTTTCGTGCACGATCGCCCGCAGCATGATGGCCTCGCTAGAGTTTCGGCAGCTCGCGAGTCCGGCCGCCAAGCCTCGATGTGAGAAAGGTGATGACGTCTGCCTGGAACTCGATCGACTTGCTCAACGAGTTGCCGACGCCGTGACCTGCGCCCCGGCGCGTGCGCACCAGAACTTCGGACTTGGGCGAACGCCGCCGCAGCGTCGCGGCCATCTTGTAGGCGTGGGACGGGACCACCCTCTGGTCGTTGTCGGCCGTGAGCAGCAGCAATGGGGGATAGACGACGCCCTCGGCCACATTGTGCAGCGGTGAGAGTGCGAGCAGCGCACGGAAGTCGTCCGGGTTCTCCGGGTCGCCGTATTCCTGCTTCCAGGCGATGCCGAATGTGTGCAGGTGAAACCGCAGCATGTCGACGAGCGGCACGCCCGCGACCACGGCGCCGAAGAGGTCCGGCCGCCGCACCATCGCCCCGAGCACCAGCCGGCCGCCGCTGCTTGAGCCATGGATGCCGAGGTGCGCCGGCCGAGTGAGGCCCAACTCGACGAGGCGTTCCGCGGCTGCGATGAAATCGGACACGGCATTGCGTTTTTGCCCTCGCCGCCCGTTCTCGTGCCAGTCGCGCCCGTACTCCGATCCGCCCCGGATCGTGGCAATCGCATAAACGCCGCCGAGCCTCACCCAGGCGGCAATCTGGGCTGAATACCTCGGCAACTGCGCCAGCCCGTAGCTTCCGTAGCCGTAGAGAAGCACGCGGTTTGTCCCGTCCGCCTCGACGCCTGGCAGGTGGATCAGCGTGACGGGAACCGTCGTGCCGTCTTCCGATCGTGCAAAGACGTCGCGCACCACAGCGTCCTCGAGGGTGTGGGGCGGTCTGGGTGCCGGCAGGACCTCGGCATGTCCCGAGGTCACCGACAGGCGAACCTGGCGCAAAGGTCGCCGCCGGTCCTCTACGTCAATGCGAATCTCGCTCCCGCTTCGCTCGCTGCGCTCGAACCCGATCCGGAGCCGCTCCCCGAGCACCACGTCCATCAACTTTTGGCCGTCGAGATCATGGATGGAAAGATGGTGTCCGAGATCGCGGATCTGGCGCACGAGCATCCGGTTTGCGATCAGCGTCGCACCGTCGATCACGCCCTCGCTCTCGGGCACGATCGTCTGCCAGGCGGACGGCTGCGGATCGGTCTGAAGCACGCGCACGATGCGCCGGCGCGGAGCGTCGAGATCGGTTATGGCGTAGAGCGTGATGCCGATGGCATGGATGAGCGAGAACGACGATTGCCCCATGGGGATCAATTGCGTCATCTGCCGGGCGTCGCGCAGCGGAGCGATCCAAAGGCCCGCCTTCTCGTCGGTGCCGATGCGCGCCAAAACCATGAGGTGGTTCGCCGCGTAATTCACCCTGAGTGCCATTGCCACGTTGGCCAGTCGCGGAAAGCGAAACACGAGCTCATCCGACGCTTGCGGTGTGCCGAGCCGGTGCAGATAGAGTTGATGGCTCGTGCGGTCGTGCTGGACGGGCTCCGAGGGAAGCGGCGGGCGCACGTAATAAAAGGCGTTGCCGTCGGGCAGCCACACGACTGTGGTGAACCGGCATCCTTCGATGCGGTCGCCGAGCACGTCACCGGTGCGGGCATCGATGACGCGCAGCGTCTGCGCGTCGCCGCCGTTCTCGGTCGTGAGAAACGCGATCCGGCGCGCCATCCGGTCGGGAAAGATGCTGCCGAGGCTTACGCTGCCGTTCGGTCCCAAATCATTGGGATCGATGAGCGCGCGGCCAGGTCCGTCTGCGGACTCGCTGATCTCGAGCCAGCTCTGCTCCCGAACCCCATCGTGCACGCGCGCCGTGAAGCGGTTTCCCACCCGCCTGTGCTCGAAGGCGCGCCGATACCGCAGGGTCCCGCGCAGGAAGTCCGAGACCGCGGCATGAAGGGGATCGCTTTCGAGCGCGTGCCGGGCGAGGGCGTCCTCTGCCTCGATCCATCGGCGGACGTCTGCTCGGGCAAGATCCTCGAGCGGACGAAACGGGTCTTCGACGTGCACACCATGCAGGATGTCGACCGTTCCGTCGCTCGGGGGCAGCGGCAGCCCGGCAGGGCGTGCAGCGGCAGGCTGGGCCGCCGCTGACTGTGCGGCAAGCCGACGAGGTAGGACCGGGAGTGCCGTCGCGGCCGCCAGCAGTCGGATGAGGTGGCGCCGGCTCGGTCCGCTGACGGTCATCGCGCCCGGATCAAAGGCCTTGGTTAAGTGGTCATCGGTCATCGTTCTGCGTCCGACCTCGAGCCGCGCGGCGTTGGTTGGCGGCGAAGTCTAGCTCCCCCCGTCGATCCCTCACAATCGGCCTCGTTCACCGGGTCGGATGGCCGGGATGTTCGTTGAGATGGCGGGGCGGTCAAGCCCTGAGCCCATCGGCGAGGGCCCGAAAATAGCCCTCCGCGGACGCGAGCCGCTCGATGCGCGCTGCATCGGCCTGTTTGATCGAGTCGAGGACGAGGGCCTCGGCCGCGAGACTCTCCAGGCGCCGCTTGATCCCTGCGAGCCGGCGTCCATCCACGTGTCCCTCGAGCGCATTAACGATATTCTCGAGGTATCCGGAAATCCGCCCGAACTCACGGACCGCGCTTCGCACGGCGACGGCATCGCCGGGCGTCTTCTCAAGTTTCTCATACGCCTCGATGACGCGGCCAAGGGTGCCGGCAATCTGCTCGGCGTACTTTGCAACCCGCTCGCGCCGCCTTTCGTCGGCCTCCGAGATGACCCCCTGCCAGCGGCGCAGGCTCTCCGTGATTCCGAGCAGCTTCAGCGTGTAGTCGACGGCTTTGAGCGCCATGATCGCACCAGGTCCTTCCCTGCGTGGTCATAGCTCAGCCGGCGGCGGCGGGGAAAGATGTCTCCTGGGCGCCAATCCGAACTGCCTCAATCCTCAAAGAGCATCAGCAACTCGCGGCATCGATGACGGCTTCAGGCAAGGTTCACGCAGTAGGCTCCTGCGACCAGGACATTTGCACTGCGGACGCCACGGTGCGCCTATCGGGAGATTTGAAGGAGCGGTCTCGTGATGAGGCCCGTTGCCGGCCGGCAGCCTCAGTCCCCGCATGCGCCGCAGCACCGCCCGGCGAGCGATCTTGGATGACATCCTGACGGTGCCGGTTCGCGCCGGAGACGAGACATGGGCTTGCAGGGCGAAGAGCGCGCGCCGCCAGCAGAACGATCCCATCCGGGTTCGCAAACGATGCCGACCCGCATCCGCCTCGGGGAACGCTTGCCGCCGGGCATCCGCGACATGCTTTCCGAAGAGCAGCTCCAGGCCCTCAATCGCGCAATGGAGCCGCCGCCGGCCGCACACTGGGTCGACTTTCAGGCGAGCACGAGGCTCTTTCGTCGCGGCGTCTACGTCCGGCTGCTGATTGGCGAGGAGCGGCGCAGCCGCGCCCGCCTGCGCGCCGAGCAACAGATCTCCCTTGGCAAGACCCTGCTACTGGGTGCAATCGCCGCCTGGATGCTTGTGACCGCGGCCATTCTCGCCCTCGCGGCGATCGCCTACCTCGTCAAGAGCTTCGCCGGCGTCGATCTGATGGATGGCGACTCGCCGTTGCACCGGTACTTCTTCGATTAGCCGTGCCCGGCAGCCGATGTCGGTCTGCGCCGGGTATCGCTCGACGCCGGAGCGCGCGGAGGCGCGTCATGCCGGCATGTGATAGCCGGGTGTCGACAGCGACAGCGCCACCTCCTCCTCGCTCATTCCTTCAGGAATTTTCTCGAAGAGCGGCGACGACAGATACCGTTCACCGGTGTCGGGTAGCATGCAGAGGATTGTTGACCCGGGGCTTGCCCGCTCCGCCACCTGCATGGCCACGGCGAATGTTGCACCACCTGAAATGCCGGTGAAGATCCCTTCCTTTTCCGCGAGCTTGCGCGACCACTCGATCCCTGCGGCTCCCGCCACCGGAATGAGCTCGTCAAAGTAGTTCCTGTCGATCGACTCCTGCAGCACGAGCGGAATGAAATTGGGCGTCCATCCCTGGATCGGATGCGGCTCGAAGGCGGGATGTCCCGCCGACGGCGAGCCGTCGGCTGCGCGCTGCTGCGGCTTGCCGGAGCCCACGAGCTGGGCGTTCGCCGGCTCCGTCAGGACGATCTTGGTCTGCGGCCGCTTCTCGCGCAGAATGCGAGCGACGCCCGAGATCGTGCCTCCGGTGCCGTAGCCGGTCACCCAGTAGTCGAGCGACTTGCCGGCGAAGTCGGCGAGAATTTCGCGCGCCGTCGTGTTGGCGTGGATCTTGGCGTTCGCCTCGGTCTCGAACTGCTGGGCGAAGAACCAGCCGTTCTTGTCGGCGAGCTCCTTTGCCTTGAGGTACATCCCGAGACCGCCGCCGGAGCGCGGCGTGAGAATCACCTTGGCGCCGAGGAAGCGCATCAGCTTGCGACGCTCGACCGAGAACGTCTCGGCCATGGTGATCACCAGCGGATATCCCTTGGCCGCGCAGACCATCGCGAGCCCGATGCCGGTGTTCCCGATTGTCGCCTCGATGACGGTCTGCCCTGGCTTCAGCGCGCCCGAGCGCTCCGCCTCCTCGATGATGCTGACGGCGAGACGATCCTTGACCGAGCCCGCGGGATTGAAGAATTCGGCCTTGACGTAGAGCTGCACGTGCTTGGGGGCCAGTCTGTTCACGCGGATGGCGGGCGTGTTGCCGATCGTGTCGAGAACGCTCTCGAAGACGTGGCCGCGACCATCCGTCGTCCGCGAAGCTGACGTGCTCATGATTGAGATCCTTCTGTTTGGAATATGCGATGTCACCGACCCCTGAAATTCGGGCGTCGCTTGTCGAGCATGGCCGAGACGGCCTCGTGTTGGTCGGCAGTCGACTGCGCGAGGGCCTGCATGGCGGAGGCCATCTCGAGCGCGACGGCGAGCGAGACGCCCTGGCTTTCGCGCAGCAGGCGCTTGTTGAGCCGGATCGAATGCGGCGCGAACGCCGCGATCCTTCGCGCCAAGGCCAACGCCTCGTCCATCAGCTTGTCGTCGTCGACAACTTTCGAGACGAGGCCCCAGCGTTCGGCCTTCTCGGCGTCGATCACGTCGCCCGTCAGCGTCATCTCGTAGGCGCGCGAAAGGCCCACCACGCGCGGCAGGAACCAGGCGCCACCGTCTCCCGAGACAAGACCGACACGCAGGAAACTCTCGGCAAACTGCGCCTTGCGCCCGGCGATCCGGATATCGCACATCAGTGTGGTGTCGCAGCCGGCTCCGATGGCGGCTCCGTTCACCGCGCAGATCGACGGTACCTCGAGGTCGTAGAGTGCCTTGGGAATCCTGTGGATGCCGTGCTGATAGGCGCGGCGCATATCGACCGGCGCGCCGCCGAAAAGACCCTTCTTCTCGCGCATTTCCTTGACGTTGCCGCCAGAGGAGAAGCTCTCGCCCGCGCCCGTCAGGATCATGCAGCGCACGCTCGTATCGGCATTGATCCGCTGGCAGGCTTCGACGATGCCGTCGATGATCGGATCGGTGAGCGCGTTTCGGGTCTTGGGGTCGTTGAGCGTCAGGACGACGATGCCGTCTCCCTTGTCCTCGTAAAGTACGGCATTCGCCATGGCACACTCCGCCTTGCAGTTCGATCGTGCCGCACCGCTGCCACGGTTGCGGACCATGCATCCTAGGCGCGATCGGTCTCAAGGACCAGCGGAGATCCGGCGGCGATCGGGCTGCAGAAGCGGACCGTTCGCTTCGGTCGATGGTTTGCGCAATACCGTTTTCCGGGGCCGCGCAACAAAGGCAATCGGCTGGAAGCGAAGCTGGCGAATCCGGAGAATTTTCACCCTTGCGGAACGTGCGAACACGCACCCAGGGACAAGAAAATGAGCCGCTTTCGGGGTCTCGAAGCGGCTCATCCTCGTGCACAGAGGTGCGGGCGGAGTCAGTCGACAGCACAAGTGAACGCGTCGAGCCTCACGCCCGCCCCGCCCGCCTCAGTGGACCGGGCGTGCCTCGCGTCCCTGCAGAGCGCCTGTGCTGCCTGGGCCCGGCTCGGTGAGACCATCGAGGTCCTTGCCGATTTCCTCCCGCCAGGAGGTCAGTCGCTCGAGCACGACGAGGAAGATCGCGAGCACCGCGGCGAGCGCCAGCGCCACCATCCAGAATGGCAGGCCGACGAGCTGATCGAAGCCGACTTTGCCTCCCGTCTCGGCGAAGAAGGCGGTGATCGCCGCGTCGTTATAGCCGTAGGCGATCGCACCGGCGATGCCGCCCGCTACGACGAACAGGGCATCGCGATATCCCGCGCCGGCCTGGGCGAGCGACGTTCCAGGGCAGGCGCCTGCGATCACGATGCCGACGCCGAGGATCAGGCCGCCGATGATGTCGGCCTTCCAGAGCAGCGGCTTGAGGCTGAGCTTGACGCCGAAGACGCCGTTGAGCACGGCGAGCGCGACGAGACCGGTGATGACGGCCGCGAGAAAGACCTTAAGCATGATGAAGGTCTTTAGCTGCATCTGGCCGATGATCACGCCGGGCTCGAAGACGCGCGACTTCTCGAGTGCGAAACCGAACACGATGCCGGTGAGAAGTCCGATGAGGATGCCGGATAGAACGGACATGACACTTCCCTTTCTCAGACGCGGCGCAACAGCATGGCGGTGAGTATGCCGCCGGCGAACATGGCCGCGACAGCGACCGTCGAGCCGACCGAAAGCTGCGCGATGCCGGAGATGCCGTGGCCGGACGTGCAGCCGCCCGCGATGCGCGCGCCAAGAAGCATGATGAAGCCGCCGAGGAAGGCGACAGGGGCGCGCGTCCACAGGCTGGTCGTGCCCATGGCGCGCGGCCAGACGGCCGAGATCGTCGGGCGGCGGGCCCCCGAAAGGCGCATCGAGAGGAAGGCGCCGATGGCGATGCCGATGACCACCGCCACCTGCCACCAGTTCTTCGCGCCCCACATGTGGCTCGTGAAGTATTTGATCTTCTCGACACCCGGATCGACGAACGCGGCGAGATGCGCGCCGACCGTCACGAACGACGAGGAGGCGCCGAGCGCCGTGTCCATGAGCAGGAACGTCGGGATCTGAAGCAGTCCGATCACGGCGCCCGCCACGTAGGGCGACCAGGCTTTCTCGGTGAGAATGCTCATGTGTTGCCTCATGAGTTGCGGTTGTTTGCGCTCCGGGGGCACGTGTTGATCCCCAGAAGCGTATAGGCAGGGCAATAGCCGGCGAGTGCGGTCACCAGCGGGACGACGCCGATCCAGCCCCAGGCCGTACGCGGTCCGAGGAACACCAGGCTGAGAAGGATAATCCCGGCGATGACGCGCAGAAGCCGGTCGATGGGTCCAACATTTGCGGTCATGACAACACCTCCAGGTTGATCCCGGGTCTGTCTATCGCCGCTGCCTTTTTCCGTATGTAACTAAGTCACCGTGGACGCGGCGGCGCCATTGACTGGGATCAAGCCGCCGTCACTGGCCAGCCGCCCGCTCCAGAGCCGCGCGGTCGAGGATGCGCAGGCTGCCGCGCCCGGCCGCGATCCAGCCGCGCCGCTGCAATTCATTGAGCTGGCGGCTGACGACCTCGCGCGCCGTGCCGAGTTCAGCCGCGAGCTGCTGGTGCGTGATCGGGACCTCATCTGCGGTACCGGCGAGCTCCAGAATCTTGTGGGCGATGCGCACGTCCATGCGCTGGAAGGCGATCTCGTCGACCAGCCTGAAAAGATCGGTCAGGTGGTGGCTGAAGGCCGCAAGCACGAAGCGGCGGAAGGCCTGCGAGCGGGCCATCAGCTCGTCGAAGGCGGCGCGCGGGATGAGGACGGCGACGGAATCGGTCTCCGCGACGGCGTCGGCGGCATAGCTCTGCTCGCCGAGCAGGCAGGCGGTGGTGAGCGCGCAGCTGTCCCCCGGCAAAACACGGTAGAGCACGATCTCGCGTCCGCTCTCCGAGACCTGGCTCACCCGGATGTCACCCTCAAGCAGGATGACATAGTTCTGCGGCATCTGGCCCGGGCCGAAAATGCGGGTGCCTCTTGCGAGCTTGACGATGCGGCCGGCTGCCTCAAGCTCGCGGCGCAGCGCGGGCTCAAGCCCCTCGAGGCCCGGAAATCGTCCTGTCCAAGTCCCGTTGTCTGACACGCCGGCCTCGCTGCACGCTCATCGGCAGGTTGCTGCCATAAAGGCGGCGTCGCGCTGCAGTCGCGGGGGAGCGGCCCTGCCCGACGCCGCCGCGAGGGGAACATCCCGGGGCCCTGGCCGGTCGCGGGATGCGGCCCTCCTTCGCGGCCTGCTTGCCTCGCTCAGAGCTTGAAGGGGACGACCCTCTGCTGCTGCCGCCCGAGCCCTTCGATCGAAAGCGTCATGACGTCCCCTGCCTTGAGGAAGGTCGGCGGTTTCATGCCCGCACCGACGCCAGGCGGCGTCCCCGTCGTCACGATGTCGCCGGGCTCAAGCACCATGAACTGCGACACGTAGTGCAGGATGAAGTCGCACTTGAAGATCATGGTCGCGGTCGAGCCCTTCTGCATGGTCTTGCCATTGACCTCGAGCGACATCGCCAGGTTGTTGACGTCCTTGATCTCGTCGGGCGTCACCAGCCACGGCCCGACCGGACCGAACGTCTCGGCGGACTTTCCTTTCATCCACTGGCCGCCGCGCTCGAGCTGAAAGTTGCGCTCCGAGACGTCGTTGCAGATGGTGTAGCCGGCGATGTGCTGGGCCGCATCCTTGAGTTCGACGTAGCGTGCCCGCCGGCCGACCACGAAGGCGATCTCGAGCTCCCAATCGAGTTTGGTTGAGCCGCGCGGGATCATCACGTCGTCGTTGGGGCCGCAAAGGCAGTTGGCGAGCTTGTAGAAGATGATCGGCTCCTTCGGAATCTCGGCGCCGACCTCTTTGGCATGGTCCGAGTAGTTGAGCCCGATGGCGATAAAGTTCCTCACGCTGCCGACCGGGCAGCCGAGGCGCACGCCTTGCGGCGCGGCCGGCAGCGTCGCCGGGTCGATCGACTTCAGGTAGGCCAGCGCTGGCGGAGAAAGCACGTTTCCGTCGATGTCTGTCACATGCCCTGAAAGATCGCGGATGGTTCCCTGGGCATCGACGAGACCGGGCTTCTCGGCGCCGAGAGCGCCGAAGCGGACGAGTTTCATGGGGCGTGCTCCTCACTCGGTTGGGACAGCTGCGGTGGCCTATGGGTAGGCCGTGCCCGGCACGGTTGTCCAGCCGGGGGCTGGCGATGGGGGCGTTCGGGGCCTAACCGCGGCTTGCCGGCGGCAAGGCTGAGCGCAACGGGAGGAGCCGCACCGCGATCTCGCCTGCGGCGCCGGTCGCCATCAGGTAGCCGGTAGCGACCAGGATGAGGGCGACCGCGAACCAGAAGACGGGCCGGTGCCGCCGCCAGAGCGCCAGCCAAGCCAGGGCGGCGAGCGGAAGGGCAATGAGCAGGCCGCCGGTGAGCGTGGCGCTCGTCATGGGGCCTCCCCGGCCGGGCCGCTGGCCGCCGTATCAGGGGAGGACGTGTCGTCCGCGCCGGACCCGATGAACTCGGTTGCCTCATCGACCGCCCCGCGCGCGTCGAAGACAAAGCACTTGCCGCGCCACAGACTTTCCTCGCGGGGGACGCGCGCCAGATAGGCGAGGATGCCGCCCTCGAGCTGATAGACGTCGCGGAAGCCGTGCGCGCGGAGATAGGCCGAGGCCTTCTCGCAGCGGATGCCGCCGGTGCAGAACATGGCGATCCGCCTGCCCCTGGCATGTTCGAGCGTGCGAGCGACGGCCTCAGGCCATTCGGTGAAGTGCGCAATGCCCGGATCGATGGCACCCTGGAATGTGCCGGCTGCGACCTCGTAGCCGTTCCGCGTGTCGAGCAGAACGACGTCCGGCGACTGGATCAGCGAATTCCAGTCTTCGGGCCGCACGTATCTGCCGGCGTGTCGCAGCGGGTCGGCTTCCGGCCGCCGCAACGTGATGATCTCGCGCTTGAGCCGCACCTTGAGGCGCAGAAACGGATGCGCGGCGGCGACTGCGTCCTTTGAGGCAAGATCCGCAAAGCGCGGATCGGCGCGCAGCAGCGCGTGGAACGCGCGCACCGCCGCGGGCGGTCCCGACACCGTCCCGTTGAGCCCTTCCGGTGCGACCAGAATGGTCCCTTTGAGGCCGTGCGCGCCCGCCTGCGTTTTGAGGCAGCCGACGAGCACATGGGGTTCCGCGATGGGCACGAACTTGTAGAATGACGAAACGACGACCTGCATGGCTTGAGGCCATTATCCGGTCTGCGGCCCGGATGCCAGCGCCACGTCGGCGCGCCGGTGGGGGCGCAGCGGACACCGGCAATCGAGCACGGGGTGTTCATGACCATCAAGCGAGCCAGACGGCGAAGGAGCGAGAGTATCCGCGTCAAGCGCGTCTACGAGCCGCGCGACGACGCCGATGGCTATCGGGTCCTCGTTGACCGTCTCTGGCCGCGCGGCCTCACGAAGGAGCGGGCCGGCATCGATCTATGGCTGAAAGACGTTGCACCGAGCCACGGGCTGCGCCGCCGCGTTCATGGCGGCGAGGTCTCGCCGGAAGCGTTCGTGAGGCTCTATCACGAGGAGCTGGCGTTGCCGCCGGCCGCAGATGCGGCCGCTCTTCTGATCGAGCGCGCTCGCAAGGGGACGGTCACGCTTCTCTTTGCGGCGCGCGATGAGGCTGCCAACAATGCCGTCGTCCTGAAGGAATGGCTGGACGCCCGGCTTTGACGGATCGATCTCGCGAGCGCCCGCCCCCCACGTGGCGACCGGCCGTCATCAGGGAAGAAACCGGAGACGGCTCCTCGAGACCGAACTGCTCTCCGAGACCATCGAGAAATACACTTCGACGATCCGTCCAACCATTCGCCCGGCGCCGTCGAAGTCGCGTCCCTGGCTGAGCGTCAGCGGCTCGCGCAGGGCCTGGAGAAGGCCCAGCAGCTGGCGCGGCAGTTTTCGGAAGTCCTTCAGCCCCTCCGGGTTGGCGTCGGCGAAGGCATCGAACGTCTGGACGGCCTCCGCGTACTGGGTCAGCGCTGCCTCAAACATCTTCACGTCGATCTGTGTGCCCTTGGGCCGGGCGACGCCGGCGATCAGCTCGTCGAACCTCTCGCCCGGCGAGCTGGGTCCGATGTCCCGCAGCATCTTGTCGAAGGTATCGCTATCGATGGGCGTCGGGCGGATGCGCGGAAAAACGTCGAGCACGCGATGGGCGGCATGCACGGCCTGGGCGACCTGCCACGACCGCATGCGTCCCTCGCGCGCCTCGAGGTCCGACAGCTCCTGCCGCTCGACGTCGCGAATGACGGGGCGCAGCGCGCCCAGCATGGCCTCGCGCTCGGCGAGGAACGTCCGGGCGCGGGGCAGCAACTCCTTGTGCAACGTCCGGCCGGCGGCCGCCTTGTCCTTCTGGTACGCCTTGCGATCGTAGTAGTCGGCCGCGCGATTGATGACCGGCGCCAAGGCCTCGTAGGCGGCGAGGTAGCGCACCATGACGGCATCGATTTGCGGGACGCTTGGACGTCTGCGGACGGCCTCGCGGGCCTCCCTGATCAGACCCGACAGATCAGGCAAATCGTGGAGCCCGTAGCTGATGTAGCGTTCCCGCCCGGTCGGCCCGGTCTGCATGTTGACCCAGCTTGCATAGCGCTCCCAGGAGTCGACGGCGCGCTCGGTCCCTTTGGCAACCTCGATGTAGAGGTTGACCTTGTCGATCGCCTGAACCAGCTCCTGCGCCATCGCGCGCTGCGGGGCCGATGCGGCGACCAGCGCCGCTGCCAAGCCGCCGACAACGAGTGCAATCCGGGCGATGCTCCCGTTGATGGGGTGTGACGGAACGAAGAACATGAGCGGCAGCCCGCCTGGGTGAGAAAAGCGCTTGTCGCCACGTGGCGTGTGGCCTGTGACACGGTGAAATGGACGCCGGCACGTCGCAGCCGGCCGTGCAGCGAAAGCATGAGCGAATTGGGGCATAGCGCAAGGGGAGGGGACCACGGAGGGTTAAGTCCCGCGCTGGCACCGCGTCGCCCTCTCAAGCCGCCGGCATCACCCGGCCCCGCCGCCCTCGGTTGCCAGCCAGGCACCGCAGCACGCCTTGGCGAGCTCGCGCACGCGCAGAATGTAGCTCTGCCGTTCGGTTACCGAGATGACGCCGCGTGCATCGAGCAGATTGAAGATATGGCTCGCCTTGATGCACTGGTCATAGGCGGGAAGCGCCATCAGATGCCGCCCCTTCGGACCAACGATGCTGCCGCCTGAAGGCGAGTCCGGCGTGCAGGCCGCGCCAGCCCATCCCTTCTCGATGAGCGCACGGCATTCCGCCTCCGCGTCCCGGAAGTGGGCGAGCAGCATGTCGGTGTCGGCGTGCTCGAAATTGTAGCGCGAGTATTCCTGCTCGGCCTGCTGAAAGACGTCATTGTAGGTGAGTTTTCGTGCGTCGTGCCGGCCATTGAAGTTGAGGTCCCAGACACGGTCGACACCTTGCACGTACATGGCGAGCCGCTCGAGGCCGTAGGTGATCTCGCCCGAGACGGGATTGCAGTCGTAGCCGCCCACCTGCTGGAAGTAGGTGAACTGCGTCACTTCCATGCCGTTGCACCAGACCTCCCAGCCCAGTCCCCAGGCTCCGAGCGTCGGACTCTCCCAGTCGTCCTCGACGAAACGGATGTCGTTGAGGGTGGTGTCGATGCCGATGGCGTCGAGGCTCTTGAGGTAGAGATCCAGGATGTCCGGCGGCGACGGTTTCATGATCACCTGGAACTGGTAGTAGTGCTGGAGCCGGTTCGGGTTCTCCCCATAGCGCCCGTCCTTTGGCCGCCGCGAGGGCTGCACGTAGGCGGCGTTCCAGGGCCTGGGTCCGAGCGCGCGCAGCGTCGTCGCGGGATGGAAGGTCCCGGCGCCGACCTCCATGTCGTAGGGCTGCAGGATGACGCAACCCTGTGCGCCCCAGAAGCGCTGGAGCGTCAGGATCAGGTCCTGGAAGCTCTCCCGCGGTCGCAGCTCGGAGAGCTCAGGGACCGTCGGTGATTTGGTCTGCGGCGATCTGGCAGGCGACATCAGGGGCGTTCCGTGAGTGCGGAATGATTGGTTCGCGGCGCACTATAGGCAAAATTGACCGGGCGTCATCCCTCTGCGGCATGGACATCGCGGCTTGCTCGCTCCCGGCGGCTCTTGCATTTTGTCGGGACCGGCTGCAGTGAGCCGGCAGTTGGCATTCGTCGCGAGGAGCCCCGCCTCATGGCCCACGTCGTGCTGATCGGAAATTTGCGCCAGTACACCGGCGGCGTCACCGAGCTTGAGGTGGATGCGCGCAGCATCCGGCAGCTGTTCGCCAAACTCGGCGAAAGGTTCCCAGCGCTGGCGCCGCACCTCGAAGAAGGGCTTGCCGTCGCCATCGACGGCCAGATCTATCAGGATGCGCTTCTCGAGCCGATCGGCGAGAAGAGCGATGTCCACATCCTGCCCCAGATCGCCGGCGGTTGAGGCGGCGAGGCAGGGGTGAGGCGCGCGCTCAGATATAGCGGGCCAGCGAGCGCGCCATCTGCATGATCCCGCAGGCCATGACGCACATGCCAAGGGCGCTCGCGATCAGCATCGTCGGCAAGGTGCCCGAAACCGTCGACCAGTCGATGTCGAGCTCGCCGGTGTGATGGAGGCGGAAGGCGATCGGATCGACCATCTCCATGGCCCCGACGAGGCTTGCGGCAATCAGTCCGCCGAGCGCGAGGAGAGGATAGATCGCCAGCGCCATCCAGGGGTTCGGCAGCAGCGTGCGCATGACGAAGGCGCAAAAGGTGGCGACGAGACAGATGGCGGTGAAGGTTACCGGATCGGTCCCGAACAAGGTAGCGGCCGCGACGATGAGCGAACGCATGGCGCTCCCCTGCAATGCAGCCCCCGCACTTTATCGTGGCATGGTTTATGGCCGGTTAAGGGGTGCCAGCGCGCGGGATGATTGCTGTCTCAGCTCTGCGATCGCGCTTCGGCGAGCGCCCGATTGAACTCCGCGCCGAGGATCATGATCATGCCGCTGACCTGGAAGAAGATCAGTGCCGAGAGCAACTGCGTCAGACCGGCGTAGAATTTCGAATAGTCGCTGATCGAGAGCCATCGCGAGTAGATGGACGCCAGGAACAGCCAAAGCGCAAGCGACAGCAGCACGCCCGGCCAAACGTCCCAGATCGTTCTTTTGCCGGCTGCCAGCCACAGGTGATAGGCAAACAACTGGGCCAGCGTCACGACCAGGACGATGGTGTAGCGTGTGGGCGGCGAGAACAGGCCATGGTCGAGCAGCCAGTGGATGGCGGCGGAATCGCTCTTCGCCGCAATCGCCGGGCCGACGACGACGCCCCAGCTTACCACCAGCATGCTGGCGGCTGTGAAAAGGACGAAAAGCGAGCTCTGCGCCATGCACCAGAGAAAGGAGTGGCCCTCCTTGACCCGGTAGGCGACATTGAGCGCGGCCCTCAGACTCTCGATCGCGCTTGTCGCGAAAAATAAGGAGACGGCGGCGCCGATCGTGAGAAGTCCATACTGACTTTGACCCATCACGCGCTCCACCTCCGGCGCCAGGGCCTTGGCCACCGGCTCCGGAACGGCATCGAAGAGCTGCGTCACGGCATAGGCCGCCAGATCGCGTCCGCCGATCGTGCCGGCCAATGCGCCGAGAAAGATGCAGAACGGGAAGATCGACAACAGGAACGAGAAGGCGATGGCGCCGGACATGGAGAAGCCGCTGTCCTCGAACAGCGTCCAGAGCGCGCGTCGCAAGACCTTCAGCTGACCGATCATGGAGGGGTCTCGATTCCGAGCCGGACCCTAACGGCTTGCGTCAAGGGCGTCGAGAGCGCCTGCGGCAGTTGGCGGGCGACTTGGTGGGGAGGCGGGCGCGGCAGATTGCCTTCTGCTTGATTCGCCGGTCGGGACATCCATACTGATCGGCGATGAACAACGGCTGGCCCGGACCGGCCGGTGCAGAAACGGCAACACCTGCAATCGAGGAAACGCCATGTACATCACACGCCGGCAGATGGGCCTGGGGGCCGGATCCATCGCCGCTGCTTCGCTCATTCCGACCACGGTGCAAGCCGCTCTGTCGGCAGATGCGGAAAAGGCGCTCTATGAGGCCGCCAAGAAGGATGGCGAGCTCACGTGGTACGACGCCCATCATGCGGCAGAACTCGCCGAGACCTACGGAAAGAAATTCTCGGAGAAGTATCCCGGCGTGAAAGTGAACGTGGTGCGCACGACAGCGAACGTCGCCTACCAGCGGCTGACGCAGGAGCTCAAGGCCGGCGGTCCGCAGTGCGATGTCTTGTCGTCAACGGACATCACCCATGCGATCACGCTGAAGGGGCAGGGCCAGCTCGAGAAGTTCACCCCCGCGAACGGTGCGACGCTGACCAAGGCGCTGCAGAACATCGACCCGGACGGTTTCTTCCATGTCACTTCGATCGGCACCATTGGCATCACGTTCAACAGCGCCAAGGTGAAGCCGGCCGATGCGCCGCGCAAATGGACGGACCTGATCGACCCCAAGTGGAAGAATCAGGTCTCGGTCGGCCATCCCGCATTCTCGGGCTACGTGTCCATCTGGGTCTGGGAGATGAACCGCCTCTACAAATGGGACTACTTCGAGAAGCTCAAGGCCAACAACCCCCAGATCGGCCGCTCTATCCAGGACACGCTGACGATGCTGCGCTCGGGAGAGCGGTCGGTTGCCGCCGGTAGCCTCGCGACGGCCTATGAGTCGAAGGCGAAGGGCGAGCCGATCGACGTCGTCAATCCGGAGGACGGCACGATCGTCATCGTGGCGCCGTCCTGCATTCCAAAGGGCGCCAAGCGGCCGAACGCGGCAAAGCTGTTCATGGAATACATGTCGAGCGCGGAAGCGAGCCGAATTGCGGTCGAGAGTTTTGGCGAGTCGATCCACGACGCCGTCAAGCCAAAGGCCGGCAAGCCGCTCGCGGAGCTCAAGACGCTGATCGCACCTCCCGACAAGCTGCTCAAGGGGCTCGCCGAGGTGAAGGAGAACTGGCGCGACACCTTCGGTGTCTAGGCGCGGGCCTGAAGCAAAGTGAGCCGGACCGCGGGCGCCGCTCGCCGGCGCGTGCGGAGGCCAACCGCACCGTCACCGGAGCTGTTGTCGATGACTGCCACCACGACTGTCGGCGAACCGGTTGCCAGCGCGCCGGTCGGCCGGAGCCCCCGCGGCTTCGACTGGTCGATGCTGGTCTGGGCGCTGTTTGCAACAATTCTGATTGTCATCGTCGTAAATCCGATCTTCCGGCTGATCTGGGAAAGCGTTGTGTCGGAAGGCGGCGGGCTCACGCTCGACAACTATGTGCGCGCCTATGGTCGCCCGCGCTACTGGCAGGCGCTGGTCAATACCGTCGTCATGGGCGCTGGAACGGCCTTGCTGTCGGCGCTCCTCGCCGTGCCGCTCGCCTGGGCATGCGTGCGAACCGACATGCCCGGCCGCGGCTTCATCAAACTGTGCGTGCTTGCAGCCTTCATCATCCCCCCGTACCTGGCCGCCGTCGGCTGGGTGCTTCTTGCGGGGCCGAACTCCGGCTGGCTCAACAGGGCGTGGATGTGGGCCACGGGGTCTAGCCAAGGCATTTTCAATATCTATAGCCTCTCGGGCCTCATCGTGATCATGGGGCTGCATCTCTTCTTCTTCATTTTTGTGTTCACGTCTTCGGCGCTCGAACTCGTATCCTCCGAGATGGAGGACGCAGCCAACGTGCTTGGCGCCGGGCCCGTGACCACGGCATTCCGCATTACGTTGCCGCTCATCATGCCGGCCATCCTCGGCGGCCTCATCATCATCTTCCTGCAGTCGATCGCACTCTTTGCGGTTCCCGCGATCATTGCCATTCCGGCGCGCTATCCTGTCGTCACGACGCAGCTCACCGAATTCTTTTCAAACAACCGCGTCGACCTCGCGGCAGCCTATTCGCTGCCGCTTCTGCTCATCACCATGGCCATGCTCGGCATTCAGCGGTGGCTGCTGGCGCGCAAGGGATTTTCGGTCGTCGGCGGCAAGGGCGGCGAACGGCGCATCGTCCGCTTGGGACCCTGGCGCTGGGTCATGTTCGGATACGCGCTGCTGGTCGCCGCGCTCTCGGTCTTCATGCCGCTCGTCGTGCTCGTCCAGGCGGCCTTTTCGAAAGCTTGGGGCCGCGGGTTCGCCCTCGACAACCTGACGCTGCGCCACATCAACTTCATTCTCTTCGAGCACCAGGGCGCGGTGCCGGCGCTCGTGCGCAGCATCGTCTACGCGAGCATCGCCGCATTTGCCGCTCTTACGCTGGCGCTCGTCATCGCGTACATGGTCAAACGCAATCTCGTTCGTGGCGGCCAGGCTCTCGCCTTCCTGTGCATGGCGCCGTTTGTGATTCCTGGCATCATTCTGGCGATCGGCTTCTATGCAGCCTACGCCCCGCCGCCCTTGGCGCTTGCCGGCACGGCCATGATAATCGTTGTTGCGTTCACGACCCGGCTCCTGCCGATCGCCTACCAGAACAGCTCCGCCGGCATCACTTCGATTCACATCGAGATGGAAGAGGCCGTGCGCATCCTGGGTGGGGGACGCTTCACCGCGATCCGTCGCGTCGTCGCGCCCCTCCTCAAGCGCTCGCTCGTCGGCGCCTGGATTCTGATCTTTGTTCCGGCCTGCCAGGAGCTCTCGACGGCAATCTTCCTCTCAGGCCCCAACAATCGCGTGCTCTCGGTACTCATCTTCGATTTCTCGGAGGAGGGCCGCTTCGAGCAGCTTGCCGTGCTCGGCGGTCTGCTTCTCATCATTACGGTCATCATCGTCGCGATCGGCTTCCGCATCGTCGGACGCGATTTCATGCTTCGGAGGCAGTAACGAATGCCAGTCGTTCACCTCAAAGGTCTGACCCGTCGCTTCGGCAGCTTTGCCGCCGTCGACAACGTCGACCTCGAGATTCGCGACGGCGAGTTCCTGTCGCTGCTCGGCCCGTCGGGCTGTGGCAAGACGACGACGCTGCGCATGATCGCGGGCTTCATCGACCCCACCAGCGGTACGATTGATGTCGACGGCCGCGTGCTGTCGTCGCCGCAGGGATCGTTGCCGCCCGAGAAGCGCGGCATGTCGATGATCTTTCAGAGTTATGCGATCTGGCCGAACATGACGGTCGCAGAGAACGTCGGCTTCGGGCTCGAGATTCGAAAGGTCCCCAGGGAGGAAGCGCGTCGACAGGTGGCGGACGTGCTCGATGTGGTCAAGATGGGGCACCTTGCCGATCGCTATCCGGCCGAGCTCTCGGGAGGCCAGCAGCAGCGCGTCGCCCTGGCGCGCGCCATCGTTGTGCGGCCCGCCGTCCTCCTCCTCGACGAGCCGCTGTCCAATCTCGACGCCAATCTGCGCGAGGAAATGCGCTTCGAGATCCGCCGCTTGCACGAGCAGATCAGGATCACCACGGTCTATGTCACCCATGATCAGGCCGAGGCAATGGCGACGTCGGACCGCATCGCCGTGATGAACAAAGGCCGCATCGAGCAGGTCGATGCCCCCTACGTCGTCTATACGCGTCCAAAGACCCGATTCGTCGCCGGCTTCATCGGACGGACGAATTTCGTGACCGGCCGGCGCGAAGCGGGTGCTTTGCGTTTCGATGGCTTTGTCATTCCGGCAGAGCGCTTCGCGGGTGCGTTGCCGCCGTCTGACGAGATCACATTCTCGGTCCGCCCGCAGAGCCTGCGGATTGCGCGCGACAGCGCCTCCGCCAATGGACACCTGCCGATCGCCGGGCGCGTGGTCGACCGGACCTTCCTCGGCGAGCACTGGGACTATACCTTCCGGCCGGCCGGGGCGGTCGGCGACCTGAAGGTGTCCGCTCCTCCCTCTGAAGTTTTCGAGGTCGGCAGCCATGCAGTGCTCGCGCTTGACCCCACGCAGATGGTCGCGCTCGACTAGCGGGACCGAACTGCCGTTGCCGACGGGAGTTTCGATGCCGCCGATGGGCCGCGTGGCGGTCTCGTCGGCGTGCCGCATGACATGCCAGAACACCGTCGCCGCGCGTGCCAGGGATGGCGCGCCGATCAGGAGAGGACAGAATGGACATCGATACCGGCACGTCCAAGATCATCGCGCGCAAGGAGGACGGCATCGGCTGGCTGATTTTCAACCAGCCGGAGAAGCACAATGCCGTCTCCTACTCGATGTGGGTCGCCATACCCAAGGTCATCGCTGACTTCGAGGCAGACCCATCCGTCCGCGTAATCATCATGACGGGCGCTGGCGACAAGGCCTTCGTCTCCGGCGCCGACATCTCGGAATTCGAGGAGAAGCGCGGCAGCGAGGAGGCGGTGAAGACTTACAATGCCGCCGGCGATCTCGCCTCCGAGGCCATCTCCAACGCAGCGAAGCCGACGATCGCCATGATCCGTGGTCTCTGCGTCGGCGGCGGCGTGGCGCTCGCGCTCAACGCCGACATCCGGATCTGCGGCACGAATTCCTATTTTTCCGTTCCTGCTGCCAGACTCGGTCTCGGCTATCGTTATTCTGGACTGAAACGTCTCGTCGACGTCGTCGGGCCGTCGTTCGCCAAGGAGATCTTCTTCACGGCTGGCCGGTTTTCGGCCGAGGACGCCAAGGTGATGGGGCTTGTCAATCGCGTCGTTCCGCCCGAGGACGTCGAGGCCGCGACGCGCGCCATGGCGGCGCGCATCGTCGAGAACGCTCCCCTCACCATCAAGGCGGCCAAGGCGGCGGCGAACGCCGCCGTCAGAGACCGCGCCGACCGCGACCTCGCGGCCATCGACCGTATGGTCGCTGAGTGCTTCGCGAGCGCGGATTACATCGAGGGGCGCCGCGCCTTCATGGAGAAGCGGAAGCCCCGCTTCCAGGGTCGTTAGCGCGTCGGGCGGACCGTCCGTCCTGCTCCCCGTGCGCCTTGAAGCGGTGCTATCGGTCAGCCTTCGGCGCGGCATCGGAGCGCGGCGCGCAACCGACCCGGCGCGACGCCGGCACGCGCTGCGTTCGCCCGTCCGCCCGCCGCAACCCGGCCGCCTCAGCCATTTTCGCCGCCGGCTTCCGGCAGGATGACGGTGACGCACCCGGTTTCGAGATCGACGGCCGGCACGAAGGCGTCCGAGAACGGCACCATCTCCGTCCTCGTGCTTCCATCGAGCACGATCTCCAGGATGTCGCCGGCGCCGAAGTTCTGCACGGCGACGACGCGGCCGACCATTCGCCCGTCCGGCGCGACCGCCCTCAGTCCGATCAGGTCGGCATGGTAGAACTCGTCCGAGCGGGTGGCCGGGAGCCGCGCGCGCGCGACGTAAAGCTCGGTTCCCCTGAGCGCTTCGGCCGCCGTTCTGTCTTCGACGCCCGCGATCCGGCAGACCACGCCCTTCGATGCAAGCCTTTTGACCTTGAGCAGAAAGGCGCGCCGCGCATCACGGTCGGTCAACGGTCCATAGGCCGCAACGTTCTCCGGCGGATGCGCGAAGGACTCGATGAGGACCTCGCCGCGGATGCCATGCGCGCCCGCGATTCGGCCGATGAGGACGAGCTTGTCGGGAGCGCGCACGTGACGACCAGAGCCTCGCCGTTCCCGGTTCACAATAGAGCGGCCCGCGGACAGGTCGGCGACCGCTGATCGGGCGGTATTTCAGTCATCCACCCGAAGCGAAGCGGGCTCGCGTGCCGTGAAGGCGAGCCGAGCTACGCCGCGGGCTTCGCCTCCCCGCTCTCGCCGGCCGCGGCTGCTGCGCGCTCCTGCGCCTTCTTTTTCGGCTTTGCCTTCTGCGGATTGTTCGATGGCTTGCGCTTCATGAGCCCGGCGGCGTCGAGAAAGCGCGCGACGCGGTCAGAGGGCTGCGCGCCGACCGAGAGCCAGTGCTTTGCCCGCTCGACGTTGAGCTTCACGCGATCGGGCGAATCCTTGGGCAGCATCGGATTGTGGGTGCCGATCTGCTCGATGTAGCGCCCGTCGCGCGGCGAGGTGCTCTCGGCGACGACAATGTAGTAGTAGGGCTTCTTCTTGGTGCCGCCGCGCGACATGCGAATTTTGACGGGCATGCGTTCTCTCTCCTTCGGTGCCGATGTTCAGATGGGATTGGCCGGGTGACGCCAGACATCGGCTGGCGTTCCACGGATCGTGATGCTGCCATCGCGTACCGCCGACAGGCGGCGGGCCACGGCTTGCGAGCGCTGGTTCTGCGGCGAGATGTAGCTGACGACGGCTGGCAGCCGCAGGTCGCAAAGCGCGAAGCTCCGGGCGCGCGCGGCCGCCTCTGTCGCATAGCCATTGCCTTCGTGCGCCTCGACCAGCGCCCACATGATCTCGGGTTCCGGCCAGCCTTCCGGCTGCCAAAGACCCGCATATCCGACGAATGTGCCGTCAGTCTTGATTTCAAGCGCCCAGTTGCCGAAGCCCCGCAGTTGCCAATGCCCAGCGAACAGCGCCATGCGGCGCCAGGCCTCGGTGCGGTCCGCGACGCCGAGCAGCCAGCGCTGGGTGCGGGGATTGGCGCACATTTCCGCGTAAGGATCGAGATGCGAGGCGCGCCAGCTCCGCAGCCGCAGACGCTCTGTCTCCAGTTCAGGCACGCCCACCGTCATTTCTTCTTCCCCCCTGGCAGTCCGGGAAGCGGCGGTCGCCCTCCGCCGAGACCGGGCAGGCGGAAGCCGCCGCCACCGCCGAGTCCGGGAAGCCCTGTGGTTTTCGCCGTGCCGGTGGCGGCACCGGCGCCGGGTGCGGTTTTCGGCAGCAACTCGCGGATGTCCTTCGGCAGCGTCTCGAGCGCCTTGGGATCGAGCCGTGAAAGCTCGGCCTGCAGCTTCTCGATCTCGGCCTGGCTTGGCGCTCCCATCCCGCCCAGGCCGCCGCCGAGTCCGAGCGCGCCGGCCATGCGCTGCATCATGCCGGGGTTCTTGCCGACCATCTTCATCATGTCGGCCATCTGGCGATGCATCTTGAGGAGCTTGTTGACCTCTTCGGGCCGCGTACCCGAGCCGGCTGCGATCCGCCGTTTGCGCTTGCCGTCGAGGATTTTCGGATTGCGCCGCTCGAGGGGCGTCATCGATGAGATTATGGCGCGCTGGCGCTTGATCATCCTGTCGTCAAAGCCGGCCGCGGCCATCTGTTCCTTCATCTTGCCCATGCCGGGCAGCATGCCCATGACGCCGCCCATGCCGCCGAGGCGCTGCATCTGACCAAGCTGTTCGGAGAGATCCTCGAGATCGAACGCCCCCTTGCGCATCTTCTGCGCGATCTGACGGGCCTTTTCGGCATCAAGCGTCTCAGCCGCCTTCTCGACGAGGCTGACCACATCGCCCATGCCGAGGATGCGCCCGGCGATACGTGTCGGGTGGAAGTCCTCGAGGGCATCCCATTTCTCGCCGACTCCGATGAGCTTGATCGGCTTGCCCGTCACGGCCCGCATCGACAGCGCAGCGCCGCCGCGGCCGTCGCCGTCGACGCGCGTGAGCACGATGCCGGTGACGCCGACGGTCTGCTCGAAGGCCTTCGCCGTGTTGACCGCGTCCTGGCCGGTGAGCGCGTCGACGACGAGCAGAACCTCGTGCGGCTTGTTCTGCGCCTTGACCTGGGCGACCTCCGCCATCAACTCCTGATCGATGGTCGTCCGCCCCGCGGTATCGAGCAGGATCACGTCGTAGCCGCCGAGCCGGGCCGCCTCTTCGGCGCGTCTTGCGATCTGCAGCGGCGTTTGTCCGGCGACGATCGGCAAGGTATCCACGCCCGTCTGCTCGCCGAGCACGCGGAGCTGCTCCTGGGCCGCAGGGCGGCGGGTGTCGAGCGACGCCATCAGCACCTTGCGCTTGTCGCGCGTCTTGAGCCGCCAGCCGATCTTCGCGGTCGTCGTCGTCTTGCCGGAGCCTTGCAGGCCGACCATCAGGATCGTGACGGGCGGCGCGGCCGCGAGGTCGATGGGGGCCGCATCCGAGCCGAGCGTGGCGACCAGCTCGTCGTGAACGATCTTGACCACCATCTGCCCGGGCTTGATCGAGCGCAGCACCGCGGCACCGACCGCCTTGGCCTTGACCCGATCGGTGAACGAGCGCACGACGTCGAGGGCGACATCGGCCTCGAGGAGCGCACGACGGACCTCGCGCATGGCCTCGTTGACGTCGCTCTCCGAGAGCGCGCCCCGTCCCGTGAGCTTGTCGAAGACGCCCGACAGCCGGTCGGAGAGGGTTTGAAACAGCTCGGCCATGGAATTTGCCTCGGCAGGGTTCGGACGATGGTTAGGCGCCCGGCACCTTCATGTCCTGGTAGTCGATCATCACGTGCGTCGCGTAGGCTGGCCGTCCGGCGAGGCGGTCATACCAGGCTTTCACGTTGGGCAGCGCCGGCCGTTCGATCGGTAGCGTGAAATAGCGGTACATCAACGTGCCGACGGCGACATCGGCGATGGTAACGGTGTCACCGGTGATGAAATGGCGGCCGGTGAGCTGCTGGTCAAGGATCTTGAGCTTCTCGCCCGCCCGACGCGCCGCTGCTTCGACACCCCGGACGTCACGTTCGCGGGCGGGCGTGCGGACGAGCTGCAGGAAGCACGTTCCGATGATGTCGCCGTAGATCGTGGTGAGAGACCAGTCCATCCAGCTGTCGGCCTTGGCGAACGTCATCTCGTCGGCGGGCGACAGCGTTCCGCGGCCGTAGCGCTGCGCGAGGTGGCGCACGATGGCGTTCGATTCCCAGAGGACAAAGCCGTTGTCGTCGATGGTAGGCACCAACCGGTTCGGGTTGAGAAGGCCGTACTCGGGCGTGTCGAGCTTGCCGTAGGGACCGCCATAATCGAGCCGCTCGAATGGAAGGCCGAGTTCGCCGACGGCAAACATGACCTTCTGCACGTTGATGGACGTCTTGCGTCCCCAGATCTTCAGCATGGGGCATTGACCTCTTGACGCCGCCTCCGCCCTTCAGTTGCCAGCAAAAGCACAAACGCGCCCGCGAGCGAGACTTCGCCGGCGGGCGTTGACCCCCGGACCTCCCGGCACCGCGATGGGCGCCATGTGTCCGGCGGCGGCTCTGATGCACAGGGCCGAAGGAATGTCGCAAAATCCGCGAAGCGGAGATCAAAGTCAACGGACCGGCTTACGGAAATCGTTTCGCTGGCGCCATGCATGGCAACCGGGAGCGCCTTGTAGCGTCCTGCCATGGTCGGAGACCCGCAATTTGAACGCTGTCTCAGCCAGCAAGCGCGGCGCGCACCTCGCCGCGGATGAGATCGATGGAGAATGGTTTCGCCACGAAGCGCGCCGGGCTCGCAACCGTTGCCCGCGCCCGATCAAGAACATCTGGATAGCCGGACATCATCACGATACGCAGCCCCGGCTGGACGCCGCGCGCTCCGGCAGCCAGCGCAATGCCGTCCAACCCCGGCATCTGAACATCCGTCAAAAGCACATCGAATGGTCCAGACGATCGGACCTTGGCGAGCGCATCGGCCCCGTCCTCGGCAACAAGCACACTGTGGCCTGCGGTCTCCAGAGCGCGGCGGACGAAGTCGCGCGAACCTGGGTCATCGTCGGCGAGCAGAATGCGGGCCATCGCGTCACCTCCGAGCAGCCTTGCGTGAGCCAGGTCGCTGGTCCACCAAGAATTTTAGTTTAGCTCGCTCATCACGGCGTCACCACCCTGCCGACGTAGGGCAACTCGCGGTAGCGATGGGCGAGGTCCATTCCGTAGCCCACGACGAATACCGGCGGACATTCAAAGGCAATGAAGTCAGCCTCGATGGCAACTGCCCGCCGGACGCGCTTGTTGAGGAGAACGCAGGAAGCGATCCGCCGCGCGCCACGCGCTGCAACAAGGTCCTTTGCGAAGGCAAGCGTGCGGCCGGTATCGAGAATATCGTCGACGAGGAGAACATCGCGGCCTTCGGCATCGAGCACCATGTCGCGCAGGATGTCGACGGAGCCCGAGGATGTCGTTCCCCGCCGGTAGCTCGCGAGCGACAGGAAATCGACTTCCGGGGTCAGTCCGGCCCGATGGAGGGCGCGCAGCAGGTCGGCGGTGAAGACGAAGCTGCCGGTGAGAATGGGTACGACGAGAGGGTGCTGCAACCCGGCGCCGGCGATCTCATGCGCGAGGTTGGCGATCCGGTTTGCAATGTCTTGCGGCGAGAAGATCACTTCGATCCGCTCTCCGCCGTCCTCGGTATCCTTCATATCCGCTGTCCTGCCGGGTAGTGGCTGCGCAGCCATTGTCTCAAGAATGCGGTTGGATGAGGACGCGGGACGGCGTCTGCCCCGACTTACATTGTTCGTGCTCGCACGGTTTGCATGGCATGGCAGTTATCCACTCATATCTGCGCCACATTCATCGACGAGTTTCCGCGCCTTAGGCATCACTTGGCCCGAACAGGAACTAACCCCGGGGCCGCCGCATCCCGCAACGCCTCGGGCGGCTGAGCAAAGGTTGGTCGTGATCAGACTGCAGAACGTGGGCCTCCGGTACGGGCGCGGCCAGGAGGTCTTGCGTGATGTCACTTTTCATCTGCGGCCCGGTTCCTTTCATTTCTTGACCGGCCCTTCGGGCGCGGGCAAGTCGTCGCTGTTGCGTCTGCTCTTTCTCTCCCAATCGCCGACCCGAGGCCAGATCAATCTCTTCTCCCAGGACGTGACGCGCGTGGACGCCAGCCGACGTGCACAGCTCCGGCGGCGGATCGGCATCGTGTTTCAGGATTTCCGGCTCCTCGACCACTTGACGACCTGGCAGAACGTCGCTTTGCCGCTCCGCGTCATCGGCAAGCGCGAATCGGATTACCGCGAGGATGTGACGGACTTGCTGCAATGGGTCGGACTGGGCGAGCGCATGGATCACTATCCGTCCGTGCTCTCGGGCGGGGAAAAGCAGCGCGCGGCGATCGCCCGGGCGGTCATCGGCAAGCCTGAGCTGTTGCTGGCGGACGAGCCGACGGGCAACGTCGATCCGCAGATGGCTCGCCGCCTGCTGCGCCTGTTCATCGAGCTCAACCGGCTCGGGACCTCCGTGGTCATCGCCACGCACGACCATCAATTGATGCGGCAGTTCAAGGCGCCGCGTCTGGAGCTGCATGAGGGCTATGTCAGGATCGTTTGACAGACCGACCGGTCCGCCGCCGCCCGTGGCGCCGCAACGCATGGAACGGCACGCTGATCCTTTCGAGGAGACAGCCTCCGGACGCGGGGCGCCGCATGGGCTGTCGCGCCAGACGCCGCCGCCCTATGAGGGTGCTGGCTATCGGGAGACCGATGCCTACGAGCAGGATCTCGCGGGGTATTCGTTGCCCCCAGCCGAGACGAGCGGGCCGCGCAACGCCGGTCCCGATCTGGACTTGCGAGCCGACGAGCGGCTGCCGGCTGACCCCGCGCGCCGCAAGGACCAGAGCGCTCCGGTCGTGCCGCCCGACTCGGTGACCAGCAAGTCCCTCACGCTCGTCGTCACCATCATGTGCTTCCTCGCATGTCTGACGGCCGGCGCAGTCTACATGGTCAACCAATCTGCCTCGGCGTGGCTGCGTGATATTGCGAGCGAGGTGACCATTCAGGTCGAGGCGCGCGAAAAGGTGGACACGGAACGTCTTGTCAAGGATGTCGCCGCCTTCATGGCGCAGCAACCGGGCGTCCGAACGGTGAAGCCCATGAGCCTTGACGCTTCGGCAGCCATGATCGAGCCCTGGCTCGGAACCTCCGACGTCCTGAAGTCGCTGCCGTTGCCGCGCCTCATTGCAATCGACCTCGACCGCAGTGCGCCTCCGGATTTCGCAAGTCTGCGCCAGAAGCTCGCTCAGCAGTTCAAAGGCGTAACCCTCGACGATCATCGCCAGTGGCAGCACCAGATCCGGACGGTGACGGGGTCGCTGGCGCTCGGGGGGCTCGCCATTCTGTTCCTGGTGGGCGCTGCAACGATGGCCATCATCATCTCGGCGACCCGCAGTTCGATGAGCGCCAACCGGGAGATCGTCGAGGTTCTTCATTTCGTCGGCGCTTCGGACCGCTTCATCGCACGCGAGTTCGAGCGTCACTTTCTGCGGCTGGGTGTCAGAGCAGGCCTCGTCGGGGCGACGCTTGCCATGCTCGTCTTCTTCTTCATGCCGATGGGCATGGAGTTGCTCGGCGGTGGTACGGCCACGATGGCCGAACTGCGCCGCCTCGTGGGCGTGGGGACACTGGATTCGGCCGGATATTTTGTGCTTGTTGCGGTTGTGGCAATCATCGCGGCGCTGTGCATGCTGACGTCCCGGGTTAGCGTGTACCGGATTTTGAACAGCCAGCAATGAGCCTCGGGGGGTCGGGCTGGTCGCGATGGCGAAAGCTGGTAGTCTGCCAGCGGTCGGTGTGTTCGCATTCGGGCGGGTGATACGCGGCGGGAGATGACGCGGGACATGGCGCGACTGCTGAGAGGGCTTGTGATCCTCGCAGTGGCGGCAGTCGTCGCCCTGACCGTTGGCTTCGTGGCGTTCGTCGACCGGGTGCGCGCGATTTCGGTTGCAGTCGGTGGCGGCGCCGACGGCATCGTGGTTCTCACGGGCGGTGAGGACCGGATCAGCGTCGGCGTCGAGTTGCTCGGCGAGGGACGGGGACGCCGGCTGCTCATCAGCGGCGTCAATACGCGTCACAAGTCGCCGGAGGAGCTCTTGCGTCGTCTGGGCGAGACGAAGGCTGCCGCCCGGTGCTGCGTGGATCTGGGCTATGCTGCAACAAACACCATTGGCAATGCCGAGGAGGCGGCCCAATGGGCCACGCGCTGGGGGTTCCAGCGTCTCATCGTCGTCACATCGAGCCACCACATGCCGCGCAGCCTTGCCGAGTTCACCCGCGCCATGCCGCAGGCGCACTTGATCGCCCATCCCGTGCCGTCGCGCCACGTGCAATTGGCAGGTTGGTGGTCCGACCGCACCTCTCTCCGTATTCTGGTCGGCGAGTATCTTAAGTACGTCTTCGCCTCGGTGCGCATCCAGGCCAGCCGGATGGTGCAAGCCATTGATCCGAGTGTCGCCGGCAGCAGGACGATGAGTGGTTCGAGCCCAATCTGATGGACAGGATTCTGCTCGTAAGCCGGTCGCTCGCTTTCGCCATCGCATTCTATGGCGTCACGGCGCTGTTTCTTGGGCTCGGCATCTGGCTGCTGCTCGCGCCGCGGTCGTGGGCCATGCAGGGGTTGCGCCTGCACGCCATCACCTGCACCTGGCTGCTGCGTGTGATCTGCGGCACCGGACTGGAGGTGCGCGGAGCCTCGAAGCTGCCGGCGGGGGCCTGCCTGATCGTGGCCAAGCACCAGTCCGCCTGGGACACGTTCGCGCTGATCCCGCTCTTTCGCGATCCGGCGATCGTGCTCAAGGAGGAACTGAAGTGGATACCTGTCTACGGCTGGTTCTGCGTGAAGTTCGCCCACATTCTCGTCAGTCGGGACCGTGCTGCCGTGGCACTCAAGCGGATGCTCAAGGATGCGCGGGACCGCGCGGCGCAGGGGCGCGAGATCCTGATCTTTCCCGAGGGGACGCGGCGGGCGCCCGGCGCGCCGCCCGACTACAAGCCCGGCTACGTCGCGCTTTACGAGGAGCTGGGTGTGCCCTGCGTGCCGCTGGCACTCAATTCGGGGCTCTACTGGCCGCGCCGCAGCCTCATGCGCTATCCGGGCACGATTGTCGTCGAGTTCCTTGACGTCATTCCGCCCGGGCTGGCGCGCATGGAGTTTCGCCGCCGCATCGAGACCGCGATCGAGGCGGCAAGCGAGCGCCTCATCAAGGAGGCGGCGGCTGGCCCGCTTCCGCCGCCGATCCCGGGTCGCGAAGCCGAGCCTCGCCAACCAGGAGAACCGGTCGCCGGGCATTAGACAAAAAAGAGAACTTAACAGGAACATTTGTTGACTGGTAACGGAGGCGCGGCTAGATTGTTCACTGAGCTAGCGTATCCGAGGTCGTTGTCGCGATGCCCGAGTCTGCCGACCAGCTTCCGCCGATCTCGGAGCATATCTGGGACGCCAAGTATCGCCTGAAGGACGGCGACGGCACGCCGCTCGAAGGGTCGCTCGAAGAGACCTGGGCAAGGGTTGCGCGGGCGGCCGCCGCACCCGAGCGAAAGCGCGTGCGCGGGCGCTGGGAGGCACGGTTTTTCGAGGCCATGCGCGCTCTGACGTTTCTGCCCGCCGGCCGCATCATCGCCGGTGCCGGGACGGGCCGCGACGTGACGTTGTTCAATTGTTTCGTCATGGGGCGCATCGCCGATGACCTCGGCTCCATCTTCGACAATGTGAAGGAAGCCGCCCTCACCATGCAGAAGGGCGGCGGCATCGGGCACGATTTCTCGACGCTGCGGCCGGCGGGCGCCCTGGTCCGCAGCGTCGGCGCCGGCGCCTCGGGGCCGGTCAGTTTCATGGATGTCTGGGACGCCATGTGCCGGACGATCATGTCGGCGGGCCAGAGGCGCGGCGCCATGATGGGTACTCTGCGCTGCGACCATCCCGACATCGAGCAGTTCATCGACGCCAAGGCCGATCCGGGGCGGCTGCGCAACTTCAATCTCTCGGTGCTCGTGCCGGATGCGTTCATGGCCGCCGTGGCGGAAGGCCGCCCCTGGTCGCTGACATTTGCGGGCAAGGTTTACCGGACGGTCGATGCGCGCGCCCTCTGGGACCGCATCATGCGGGCAAACTACGCCTATGCCGAACCCGGCGTCGTGTTCATCGATCGCATCAACGCGCGCAACAATCTCGCCTATTGCGAGACGATCCACGCGACGAACCCATGCGGCGAGCAGCCGCTGCCGCCTTATGGCGCCTGTCTGCTTGGCTCCATCAATTTGGCGCGCCTCGTCGAGAAGCCGTTCACGTCCGAGGCGCGGATCGATATGGGGCGTCTCGAGGCGCTGGCGGCGTTGGCGGTGCGCTTCCTCGACAATGTCATCGACGTTTCGGCCTATCCGCTTGCCCAGCAGCGCCGCGAAGCCAAGTCGAAGCGCCGCATCGGCCTCGGCGTCACCGGGCTCGCCGACGCCCTGATCATGTGCGGGATCACCTACGGCAGCGATGCCGCCATCCGCGCCGCCGGCGGCTGGATGGCAGCCATCGCCCGTGCGGCCTATGCGACGAGCGCGGCGCTCGCGTCCGAGAAAGGCCCGTTTCCGCTGTTCGAGAGCCAGCCGTTCCTTGCCTCTCCGAACGTCGCGAAGCTCGACGCCGACGTGCGCCGGGCAATCGCGCGCCATGGCGCACGCAACGGCTGCCTGACGTCGGTCGCCCCGACCGGCACCATCTCGCTGCTGGCGGGCAACGTTTCGAGCGGCATCGAGCCCGTGTTCGCCCATCACTATACCCGGCGCATTCGCGGCGCCGGCGACGCGGTTCGCGAAGAACTGGTCGAGGACTACGCCGTTCGTCGCTACCGCGCCGAGATGGGCGCAGAGCGTCCGCTGCCCGCCGTGTTCGTGACGGCCGAAAGCCTGTCGCCGCGCGACCATCTGGTCATGCAGGCGGCCGTGCAGGAGCACGTCGACAGCTCGATTTCGAAGACCATCAACTGCCCCGAGAGCATTCCTTTCGAGGCATTCCGCGACATCTATAAGGACGCCTATGATCTGGGCCTCAAAGGGTGCACGACGTTCCGCCCTAACCCGGTGACGGGCTCGGTCCTTGCAACGCCCCCCCAGGTCCGACCGGCTTCTCCCCCGGCGCCCGGCGCACCGCTCGTCTCGGTACGTCGCCCTGCGGACCTCGTCGCAGCCGCGGCCCGCGGCGTCGCGGCGCCCGCGGAGACTGGCCCTGTCGGCGCAGTGGACACGACGCGCCAGCCGGCACCGATCGCAGGTCCCCTCGAGGCCGGCGTCGTTTACATGTCGCAGCCGCTCGAGCGCGCTCCCGTTCTTGCCGGCTACACCTACAAGCTCAAGTGGGCCGGCAGCGACCATGCCATCTACGTCACCATCAACGACATCGAGCAGAACGGGCGCCGACGTCCGTTCGAGATCTTCATCAACACCAAGAACCTCGAACACTATGCCTGGACGGTCGCTCTGACCCGGATGATCAGCGCCGTTTTCCGGCGGGGCGGCGATGTCACGTTTGTCGTCGAGGAGCTCAAGGCTGTCTTCGATCCGCAGGGCGGCCAATGGATGGACGGCCACTACGTGCCGAGCCTGCTCGCGGCCATCGGGGGCATCATCGAAAGCCACATGCGCCGGATCGGCTTCCTGCAACCCAAGGACCAGGATGCGGCTGCCTCGCGCGGCGAGGAGGCGCCCGGCGCGCTCAAGGCCGAAGCGGTCCAGGCGCGGGCGACAGATGCACCGGGCTCAGCCGGGCATCGGGCGCCGTCTCCGCGTCAGGTCGAGGTCCGGCCGCCCCGTGCCGGCCAAGCCTGTCCGCGCTGTGGGGTCGGCAGGCTTGTCCCGGAGGGCGGCTGCTGGGTCTGCCATGATTGCGGCTATTCGAAGTGCGGCTGAGCGCCCACGAGAGGTTTGCGGTGCCCGATCCGGGCGCCGGCGGGGAGTTCTCCTTAGTCTTGCCGTCCGGGTCGGGCACCCCTCAGGACGGTGCCCAGCTCGTGAGGCGAAGACGTTGCGGCCCCCGGGCGGCATCCGGTGAGGCGCGAACCATCGGCCGGCGTCCCGCGCGTTGCGCCTTCAGAGATCGGCGATGAGGCTCGCCCATGTCGGCAATGGGCGCTCGGAGGCGGGCACCAGCCACTTCGCGACGTTACTCTGATCGATGACGGTCGTAGGGAGCAGGATCTCCGCCGGCAGCCGTTCGCCGGCAAGATGGCGCAGCATGGCCATCATCGTTGCCGCCCCCATCTTGAAGCCGTCGTAGTCCATGCTGGCAGCAAGGCGTCCGTCGCGGATTGCCTTCGCCGCCTCAAGCGTGCCGTTGTTGCCGATGATCGGGATGCGCCGGCCGGCTTCCTCCGCCGCGCGCGCTGCGCCGAGCGCCATCAGATCGTTGGTCGCAATCACCCCGTCGATGCTCGGGTGCGCCGCAAGATGCGTGCGCATGGCCTCATATCCGCCGTCCTCGAGGTAACGGCCCGGCAGGCTGCCGAGCAGGCGGACCGCTGGCGCCTCGGCGATCGCCTCGCGGAAGCCGCGGCCTCGGTCGCGGGCAGTGGGCGCGCTCGCCGGTCCCTCGATCAGGACGACGTTGCCCCGGCCGCCGATGAGGCCGATCAGGTGGCGCGCCGCCATTCGCCCCATGGCGACGTCATCGGCGCCGACGAAGCTGACATAGCGCCCCGGCATCCGGTTGACGAAGCCGATGATCGCAATGCCGGCCGCCTGCACCTCGCGCACGGGTCCGTCCATTGCGCGGTCGTCTGCAGGCGCAAAGATGATCCCGTCCGGACGCTCCCAAAGCGTCTGTTTGAGCAGCGCAGTCTGCTCGACCGGATCGTCGGGCGCGCGCGTCGTCCGCCAGTCGAGCGCCACGCCCGCCTCGCGGGCGACGCGCGCGGCGCCGTCGCGCATCGCGAGGTAGTTCGGATTGACCGCATTCTTGGTGAAGAGGACAAACCTGCGTTGCGCCACTTTCTCCTCCCTCGGCCCGGCCGCCACGCTGCGATCTGCGCCGCCTCGGCCGATCCCGGAGCATTCCGCACGCGCAGAAGCGGGCCGCCCTCAGCTCAAAGCGCGCCGACGCGAGAAACGTGCCTCGCTCGCGAGCGTCACCTCAGCGCCCGAGCCGCTTGGCAACCTCTTCCAGCATCACGTCGGTGGCGCCGCCTGCGATCGTGTGCGCGCGGGCATCCCGCGCCATGCGCTCGATGGTGCTGCCCGTCATGTAGCCGGCACCGCCGTGAAGCTGCAGGCAGGCGTACATCACTTCGTTGGCAAGTTCGCCGCACAGCGCCTTTATCATCGAGACCTCGCGCGTGCAGTCCTGCCTGCGCGAAGAGCGCCAGGCCGTCTCAAGGACGAAGGCGCGCGCCGCCGCCACCCGTGCCGACAGCTCGGCGAGCTTCATGCGCACGGCCTGTTTCTCATAGAGCGGCGCTCCGAACGCCCGGCGTTCCATTACGTAAGCGAGCGTCAGCTCGAGCGCCGCCTGTGCCTCGCCGATCGCCTGGGCACCCAGCACGAGCCGCTCGTTCTGGAAGTTCTGCATCAGCGCATAGAAGCCGCGACCCTCCTCGCCGATGATGTTGCCGACAGGCACGCGCGCATCCTCGAAGACGAGCTCCGCCATGTCGTTCGAGCGCCAGCCCTGCTTGTCGAACGTCCGCGTCACTCGGAAGCCCGGCGTTCCCTTTTCGACCAGGATCATCGACACGCTGCGGCTCGGGTTGTCGCCGCCGCTCTTTGCCGCAACACAGTAGAGCTCGGCATGGACGCCGTTGGTGATGAAATGTTTGGTGCCGTTGAGAACGTAGTGGTCGCCGTCGCGGCGTGCGGTGGTCCGGATGCCTTTCACATCGGATCCCGCGCCCGGTTCCGTGATCGCCACTGCGACGATAGCCGACCCGTCGATGACGCGCGGCATCCACTTGGCCTTCATGGCCTCGCTCCCGCCGTTGGCGATGTGGACGGACGACATGTCGGTGTGATCGAGCACCGTCACTGCGAAGCCGCCATAGGTCGAACGGCCGAGCTCCTCGGCGAGCACACAGCTTGCAAGCTCGTCCAATTCGGAGCCGCCATACCGGGCCGGAAAACGCAGCCCCAGGAAGCCGAGCTCTCCCATGCGCCTGAGGACCTCGCGGGGCACGAAGCCCGCCTTCTCCCAGGCGTCCCCGTGCGGCTTCACCTCGCTCTCGACGAACCGGCGCACCTGGGCGCGCAGCATCTCGTGCTCTTCCGTGAGATAGGGCGACTGAGACTCTGCATTGGCGATCGCCATGGGCTGTCCTCTATCCGCCGAATGCCGCCTTTCAGGCCGTGAGCCCGAGCGCGCTGCGCACGCGCTGGCCGATGACGGCGCCGTCCTTCTCCGGCAGACGCCACGGGTCCTCTGTGATCGCAATTTTGGCGACCGCGAAGACTGGCCCTTGGGCCCTGAAGAGGAAGTCCGCAAGCTCCCGCGCCTTGCCGTGCTCGGTGACGAGCATCGTCTCCCGGATGCCGAAGCCGCGGGCGATGGCGCAGAGATCCGCGCGCCCCGCCGTGAGGCCCCTTTGCCGGCCGGTTTCCGAGAAGTGTTCGTTGTCGAGCACCAGGATGGCGAGGTTGGCCGGCGCCTGATCCGCCACGACGCCGAGCGAGCCGATGCCCATCATCATTTCGCCGTCCCCGGTCATCGCAAGGATGCGCCGCTTGGGTTGTGCGAGCGCCAGTCCGAGGGCGGTCGGCACGCATAGACCCATCCCGCCCCAGGAATAGACGTTCTCTGGCTGATCGCCGGCCGCAAAGAGGTCCCAAGTCGGACTGCCAAGCCCGGTCACCGCGAGTGCGTCGCCGCGGTGCTTCATGATCTCTGCCACGAACGATCGCCGGTCGATCTTGTTCGATGTCGCAGGAAAGGACGAATGGGACGGTGATTTCGTCACGGGTCTGTCCTCTTCACTTCTGCCCGAAGCCCTTCGCGCCGATGATGCGCTGGCTGACCAGAACCGCTGCCGAGAGCTTGCCGTTGAAAGCCATGTCGGCGGCGGCAGCGAAGGTCTCGCCGACCTCCTCCGCCCGGTCCACCGGGAAGCACCGGACGCCGACCGCCTCGAGCGTCGGCCGTACCGCGCCCCCCATGGCGTTCTGCCACGGATTGAACTCGCCCCACTGGCCGCGCATCGTGACGAGCATCAGGCATGGCGCCCTGTAGGCGGCAGGAAAGCCCAACGCATTGATGCAATTGCCGACGCCCGACGATTGCATGGCGACCATCGCCCGTTTGCCGCCGAGCCACTGTCCGGTGACGACCCCCATCCCTTCCTCTTCCGTCGAGAGCGTCACGAGGCGCATGGTCGCATCCGACGCGACCATCTGGAGCAATTGTGTGAGCCCGCCGTCGGGAACGGTGCAGACGGTCCTGATGTCGCGCGCCTTCATGGCGTCGAAGACGTCTTGAGACCAGTGCGAGTGCTTTCGAGATGGCATTATCGACAACAGACCTCGGGTTTGCCGGGAACTCAGGCCGCCCGCGGGGAGCCGGCAGCGGGCAGAGAACGCCTGTCTAATGGCCCGGCCATCCAGGTGGGTCAAGGGAGACATGCCGAGGTGCGCGCGATGGCCGTCCGGCAAAGGGCCGCGCGCGCCCGGATGGTGAAACGTTCCCTCGCTTGGCGATCGGTGCCATGGTAGGCGGCCGAAGTGTTGGACGCTGAGATCGAGCAATCCTGCCATGTCGAAGCACCGCGTCATTCGCTATGTAAGTGCGCCCGTGGGGATGCCGGACGAGTCTTGTTTTGCCCTAAGCGAGGAGCCCCTGCCCGTTCCCGCGGAAGGCGAAGTGCTGGCGCGCACGCATTACCTGTCCATCGATCCGTATTTTCGCCGGATGATGGGAGGCGGGCATGGTCAGTATGCAAGGCCGCTTCGGATCGGGGATGTGATGGTCGGCCGCGGCGCGGGGGTCGTCGTCGAGAGCCGCCATCCGGATTTCAAGCCGGGTGACGGCGTGCAGGGCGAGTTCGGCTGGCGCGAGCACGCGCTCCTTAAGGGAGACGGATTGCGAAAGCTCCCGGACGATTTGAAACCGTTATCGTTGTCGCTCGGCGTCGTCGGCCAATCCGGCGCAACCGCTGTCGTTGGACTTTTCGACATTGCGCGGATGAAGCCCGGTGAGACGGTGGTAGTCTCGGCAGCGGCGGGTGCCGTGGGCAGCGTCGTCGGTCAGCTCGCCCGCATGAAGGGAGGCCGCGCCATCGGCATCGCCGGCGGCCCGGAGAAGTGTCGCCATGTCGTCGCCGATCTCGGCTTCGATGAGTGTATCGATTACAAGGCTGGCCCTATCAGCGCGGCTCTGGCCAAGGCGGCGCCGGACGGTATCGACGTCTATTTCGACAACGTCGGCGGCGACATTCTCGATGCTGCGCTCGCCCACATGCGTCAGGATGGCCGCATCGCCGTCTGCGGCCAAATCTCGCAATACAGCCTCGGTGAGCGGCAGGCGCTGCGCAATGGCGGAGCGATCCTTGACAAGTGTCTGACGATTCAGGGGTTCAGGATCGGCAATCATCTGGCGCGGCGCGATGCGGCGCTGGCGGAGATGCTCGCCTTGTGGCGGGCGGGTCGCCTCAGGTGGCGCGAGACGGTTGCCGACGGTCTTGCGTCGGCACCCAGAGCCTTCCTCAACATGCTCGCCGGCGGCAACATCGGAAAGCAGGTCGTGCGGCTCGAAGCCGCTCGTTAATTCGCCCGTGCCCGATTGGCAGGCGTGACGCCTCGTGATGCCATAATCCTGCAAGGCTTTGCAGGCATGTGAGGACGGTCCGATGCACGCCGGCAGCCTCTGCGGCCCGATCTCGCGCGTCGCTCTGCCCGAGCGTGTCAATGCTTTAAAGCCGAGGCTCTCATGATCGCTTCCAGGTTTGCGTATGTGGCGGTTCTGCTTTTCCTCGCCGGCTTTGCTGGTCCAAGCGCAACGTCTCTGCGTGCCGAAGAGCAGAAGTCCGCTTCGAAGTCCGCCGATCTGACGCCGGAGGAGAAGAAGGAGCGGGAGGCGCGCAAGGACTGCAAGGTGCGCATCTGCGCTGCCTTCCGCAACCGCAAGCCGGACGGCGGCGACATCACCTGCAACGTGCTCAAGACGTGGCGCAAGGAGCACCTCTCCGCCATGATCGAGAAGGCGAAGGTCTCGTGGCCCTGGGGTCGCGTCAGGTGCGTCGCCGACATCAAGCTCAGGCGCGCCGACCTCATCAAAGCAATGACCGAGGACAAGTTCGAGGCGCAACTCGAGAAGCATCAGGTCGCCTGCGAAGTTGAGCGCGACAAGGAGGTGCCGGCTGAGATCAAGTTCGAATTTACGCCGAGGGTGACGTTCGAGAAGGGCAAGGCCACGAAGGCTGCCCTCAACTGGGGCGCCATCGACGCGCCGACGCTCGTCAAGGGTGCGATGTGGACTGCGACGGCCACGGACAACACGTTCAACGTCCTGCAGAGCACCGTCGTCGACGACATCAACGATTTCATTGGTCCGAAGTGCGACGAGGTGAAAGAGGACTGGCAGGACAAGTGAGCCTGCCAGCCTCGCGCGAGGCGCCCTATCGCTGCCTCAGCGCGCCCGCGTAGCGGATGATGCGCCCGAGCCGGCCATGCCGGCGGTCGAGCTCGAAATGGTAGCTCCCGCCGTTCGCGTACTCGCGGTTGCAGAGCTCGGGCGTGAGCGAGCGCGGTACGGGAAGCCCAAGGACGGAGATTCGCTCGAGGCAGAGCGACAGCTCGCCGGAGTTTACGGACGGACGGAGCGTGAGCGCGACGGGGCCGACGTGCTCTCGAATCGTGCCGTCTCGTGTCGCTGACTGAACGGAGCGGAACGTGCGGCCGGCGAAGTTGCGCCGCTACTCTTCCTTTCCCGCCTGCGAGGCAAACGTCACCTCAAGCGGCAGGTCCTGTCCGGGTGCGCGCAATCCGACAACCCAAGCCGCGATGCGCGCGAGTGCCGAACCGCTTCGCTCGGCTTGGGCGCGACCGGCCCACACGCTTTTCCCGGCGACTTCGTGCAGGCGTTGCACGGTCAGCGGGAGCCGATCGAATGCAACGCCCAGCACGCTCCTGTGGAGGGTGGGGCTCTCCCAGGTACTGTGACGGATCGCCAGGTCTGCCACCTCGGCCGAAAAGTCGCCGAGGGAAATGAGGCCGACGGCCGGCATCGCGCCGCGTCTGGAAACCGCGCCGGCGGCGAGGCGCTTGGCGAGGATCACCGCCGGGGTGACCGGAATGAACGGCCCGTGGCCTTTGTCGGCGACGAGTTCCCAGACCAGATGTAGCGCCCGACCCCGGCGGTCATGCCCCGACATCTCGGCGAACATGATGCCGCGATCGCTGCCCAGGAACCGAAGTCGGCGCTTGAGGGCAAGAAGGGGGCTCGCGAGGCGGTCGGGGTGACGCACGAGCCCGCTGCGCACGAGCCACGAAAGGGCCCACAGTGCCAGGTGGAATGCCTTGACCTCGACCCCGGCCAAGAAATGCTGCTCGACAAGATCGGGATAGCGCTTGGGAAAGAGGTCGAGATCGGGAACGTCACAATGACCGAGCCAGCGCGTGCCGAGGCCGGGGGTGCGGAAGCTGTGCCGCACCAGCGGCTGCCAGCCGCGCACGTTCCCCATTCGGCCGTCGATGAGCGTGGTGAAGGGTTGACCTGAGCCGGCAAGGATCGAGGCCGTTGTCGCCACGCCCGGATCGAAGCTGTTGCCCGGCGAGATCCCGTATGTGAGGTGTGTGAGCCTTTGAAACCGTCCACGATGATGGTCGATCACGGCGGCGGCCAGCGCGGGAACCGAGCTTGCACCCGCAACGACCAGGACGCCTGCAGCCTGCGCCGCCGGGTCGAGCGCGCCGATGCCGCAGACGAAACCGCGGGCGTCGGCGATGTCGATATAGTGGGCCCGTGCCGCGATCGCCGCCCTGGCCACGCGGTAATCGAGCGCCTGGAACGGGCCGATCGTGTTGAGCACGATGGCGACGCCGAGGCGGCGCAGATCCGCCTCGCCGAGCCGGGTTGCATCGAGCGCCGCATGGTCGATCCGCGCCCCGGCCGCCGTCGTTCTCTTGATTTCCCCGGCGGCAGCGGCGGCGGCGGCAGCGTCGCGCCCTGCGACCACGACCTCGAGACCCGGCGCGCGCGCGAGCCGCTCCACGGCCCGCCGACCGAACGCGCCGTAGCCGCCCAGAACCAGGACTCGCTGCATGGCAACGTAAGGGCGCTACTCGAGCTTGATGTTGGCCCTCTGCACCAGATCTTTGAACTTTTCGACCTCGGAGGCCAGATAAGTGCGGAATTCGGCTGGCGGATTGAGCACCAGTTCGACCCCCATGTCCTTGGCGCGCTGCTGGTATTGCGGTGTGCGCGCGGCCTTGGCGATAGCCTGATAGAGGGCTTCGATCACGACGTCAGGAACGCCGGCGGGAGCCATGAACGAGAACCACTCGACGCTGTCGAAGCCGGGCAGGGTCTCCGAGACGGCTGGCACATCCGGCGCGAACTCGCTGCGCTTGGCCGACGTGACCGCGATCGGTCGCAGCCGGCCGTCTCTGATAAATTGGATCGAACTCGAGATGTTGAGGATGCCGATCTGCACCTGACCGATGACAAGGTCATTGAGCGCGGGGCCGGCCCCTTTGTAGGGGACGTGGATCATGTCGGTTCCCGTCGCGAGTTTGAGCTGCTCAAAGCCCAGATGTTGTGCGGTGCCGGTCCCTGATGTAACCACGGCGATCTTACCCGGCTGCGCCTTGGCCGCCGCTAGGATCTCCGCGAGCGACTTGTAGGGCGTCGAGGGGTGCACGGACCACACGTTGGTCGCGCGGAAGAGGATGGTGATCGGCTTGGTATCCTTGAGTGCGTCGTAGGGCATGGTCTTGTAGAGGGCGGGGTTCGACGCGTGTGAGGAGATCACCATGGCGATGGTCGAGCCGTCGGGTGCGGCGCGGACCATGGCCTCGGTGCCGATGATGCCGCCCCCGCCCGCCTTGTTCTCGACGATCACCTGCTGGCCAATGATCTCGGAGAGAATCGGCTGCATGTGCCGACAGGCGATGTCGGCGCCCCCACCGGGCGCGAACGGCACGATGATGTGCAACGGCTTCGCCGGCAGGACGGCCTGGGCATGGGCGCCAGCAGCAAGCGAGAGCGCTGCGACGACAGCGCCAGCACCGATAGCGGCCGCAGCCTTGATGAACCTGAGAGAGTGAAACATCGGCATTTCCTTTGGCTTGGGCCATGATCGAAGGCCCCTTTGGCGAGGCTCGTCCGCCATGCCTCGTGTGGCCACGGGCCAACGTAACCCATGCCGCCGTCCCCGGCTATGCCCGGTCCCGCGCGTCTGTAAAGCTTCTGTGGCTTCATGCGCGCATCACGCCCCGGTGCGCGACCGTGCCGCAACCAATGGCGTGGCCTCCGGCTGACGCCCGAAGGCGCTTCGCAGTCCAGGCACGCACGGTGTAGGCTTAAACAGCGAGACGACGCCAGAACCACGTGTCGCCCGTTGCGGCCGGTGGCCGAAAGGGAGGAACAAAGGGCCCGGACCATGCACATCGACTGGCGAGGCAAAACGGTCGCAACCCGCGATCTCGACATCAGCTATGTGCGCGCGGGGGCCGGCATCCCGGTCGTTTTCCTGCATGGCTGGCCCGAGTTCAAGCGGACGTGGCTGCACAACATCCCCGAGCTCGCGAGGCAATTCGATTGCATCGCGCCTGATCTTCGCGGCTTCGGCGCCACGCGGTCGCGCGCCCCCCGGTCGGCCGAGGGCACGCCGCCGCACGTCCTCGCCAAGGATCTGCGCGACTTCGCCGACGCTCTCGGCCTTGACCGCTTCGCCATCGTTTCTCATGACGTCGGGTCCTTTGTTGCGCAGAGCTTTGCCATCGCCTGGCCCGAGCGGGTCTCGAAGCTGTTCTTCTTCAACTGCGCTTATCCGGGGATCGGCCGGCGCTGGGGCGACCATCGGCTTTTTCCGGAGACCTGGTACCAGCAGTTCCACCAGAAGGATTTCGCCGCCGCGCTCGTCGGCTCCTCGCGCGAGGCAGCCCGCATCTACTTCCGCCACTTCCTGACACATTGGTGCCACCAGAAGCAGGCATTCGAGCCCTATCTCGAGGAGTGGGTCGACAACTTTCTCTCGAACGGCAACATCCAGGGCGGGTTCGACTGGTACGTGGGCGTCTCGCGCTTTCGCCGCCGCATGATGCAGGAAGGGGCGCCCGAGGTGCCGCGGATCAAGGCGCCGACCTACATGCTGTGGGGCGCGCACGATCCCGTGCTGCGCTTCGAGTTCAGTGACAAGGTGGCCGACTATTTCGAGCCCGTGACCCTTGAGCGCGCCGAGGCGGCCGGCCATTTCGTGCATTTCGAGGTCCCCGACCTCGCCAACGCCCGCATGCGCGCTTTTCTCGGGGCTTGAGGCCGGCCGGTCGGGCAACGCCACTTGCCCGCCTGTTGCCGGACCCTATAGTGCGCCGCGACTGCACGGGGTCGACGGCCCCGCGGGAGGGAATGGAACGACAGGCGAGCGAGCGGGCGAGGAGCACAATGTCCAAGGCGACGAAGGGGAAGGTGAAGAAGGTCGTGCTCGCCTATTCGGGCGGTCTCGACACCTCGATCATTCTCAAGTGGCTGCAAGAGACCTATGGCTGCGAGGTCGTGACCTTCACCGCCGATCTGGGCCAGGGCGAGGAACTGGGGCCGGCGCGCGAGAAGGCGCTGAAGCTCGGCATCAAACGCTCGAACATCTTCATCGAGGATCTGCGGGAGGAGTTCGTTCGGGATTTCGTGTTCCCGATGTTCCGCGCCAATGCAGTCTATGAGGGCGTTTATCTGCTCGGCACCTCGATCGCGCGGCCGCTCATCGCCAAGGCGCAGATTGACATTGCGCGCAAGGTCGGCGCGGACGCGGTCTGTCACGGCGCCACCGGCAAGGGGAATGATCAGGTCCGCTTCGAGCTGAGCTATTACGCCCTCGAGCCGAACATCAAGATCATAGCCCCATGGCGCGAATGGGACTTCAAGGGCCGCGCCGAGCTACTGGAGTTTGCGCGTCGCCACGACATTCCGATCGCCAAAGGCAAGGAGAACGACGCACCCTACTCGGTTGACGCCAACCTCCTTCACTCCTCCTCCGAGGGCAAGGTGCTCGAGGACCCTGCGATCGAGGCGCCGCCGATGGTCTATCAGCGCACGATCGCGCCCATGGAGGCGCCCGACAAGGCGACCGACATCACCATAGGATTCAAGAAGGGCGATGCCGTATCGCTCAACGGCCGCAAGATGAGTCCGGCGACGCTGCTCACCGCCCTGAACAAGCTCGGGCGCGACAACGGCATCGGGCGCATCGATCTCGTCGAGAACCGGTTTGTCGGCATGAAGTCGCGCGGCATCTATGAGACGCCCGGCGGCACAATTCTGCTGGCCGCCCATCGCGCCATCGAGAGCCTCACGCTCGACCGTGGCGCTGCGCACCTCAAGGACGAATTGATGCCGCGCTACGCCGAGCTCATCTACTTCGGCTTCTGGTTCTCTCCCGAACGCGAGATGCTGCAGGCGCTGATCGACAAGTCGCAGGAGCACGTCGAGGGCGAGGTGCGGTTGAAGCTCTACAAGGGCAACGTCATGGTGACGGGGCGCGAGAGCCCGAAGTCGCTCTATTCGACGAGCCTCGTCACTTTCGAGGACGACAAGGGCGCCTACGATCAGAAGGACGCCGAGGGCTTCATCCGTCTTAATGCCCTGCGGCTGCGCACGCTGGCGTTGCGCAATCAGCGGCAGAAGTAGGCGCGGTTCTGAGCAATCGACCGTCGATCCCATCACTCTTCGCGGCGGTCGTTGTCGGCGCAAAAAGGGCGGCTGCCGGGGCGGCCACCCTCTAGCGGTCTTTCATGAGTGCGAGGCGCTGGGCCCCTGGCGCGCGGCTCAGCTTCCGCTCTGGCCGGGCGGCGCGACGCGGACGTTGAGCGCCACCCACTTCCAGCCGGTGCCTTCACGCAGGTAGGTGATGTCGAAGTGCACCTGGCTCGGTCTCGTCGCAAAGTGGCCGACGACCTTGAATGCATTCGCGCCTGCAGCGGTGGCCGGCTGCGTGAAGATCGGCGACAGATTGGCGATCGGCTTACCGGTGACAGGGATCTGGAAGAACTGGCTGAAGGCCTGGTTGAGCTGTTCGACCGTGAACTCACGCTTCAGGTTGATCGAGGCGTGCTCGTGGATGAGCTGCATCGAGCGCGCTTTGACCGCCTCGAGAAAGATGTCGATGGTCTCGCTCACGAGCTGGACCTGGACGCTTTCCGCCGGGATCGGCTGGGCGACCGGCTGCAGGGCGTTGCCGACATTGGCCAGAGGACTGCGCGGCTGCTGAGCGGACGCGCCGTCGCTCAGGCTGACAAGCGATCCGCCGGCGATGGCGAGGGCGGTAATCAGGGACTTGAGGAACATGACGCGAACTCCGCGAGAGGCTTTGGGCTCGGCTGGCCTGCGGTCGCAAAGCATCAGGCCCCGCGCCTTGCCAGTCAGTGTAAACAATGTATATTTTAAAAAAGAACAATGTTCAATACTGTCGTGCCCAAGCGGGTATTCACATTTCCGTCAGAGCGGGCAACTCGCTGGGTCAAGAAGTTCGGCGATCTAAGCACCCGGGCGAAAGCCGAGCGGTTGCGACGGTGGATGGGGCGGCGCATCATGTAAACGCGGATCGACGGCCGCAACGCGCGCGATCCGGCAGCAGGAAATCCGAACGACAGGCACGCCGCCAATGTCAGGTCTGGTCGTGGCTCCGCGCGGCGCCGGCGATCTTCGGTGTGCCGACGCGTCAGGAGCGGACGCGGCATCACCAGCACCGGACCACGCGATCGCGCCGATCGTGTCGCGGGCAGGCGTGACGGCAGCCGCGGCCGGTCTCGGCCCGGCTGCAGGGAGTGTTGCAAAAAAGCGTTTGCGCAAGGCGCGCCGCCGCCTCAAGTTGCCGGAACAAGCGGCCGACCAGCGGCGGGGATATCGCAGCGTACAAGTCGCGGCCCCGGGGGCGCACCTCTCGCTCACATCGCCCAACTGCAGTCAGCGGGGCCTCGCCGTCGTCGCTTCAGCGCCGGTCGACGGGGACGAAATTGCGCTGCGCCGGGCCGATGTAGAGCTGACGCGGGCGGCCGATCTTCTGCTCGGGATCCTCGATCATTTCCTTCCACTGCGAGATCCAGCCGACGGTGCGCGAGACGGCGAACAGCGGCGTGAACATCGATACCGGGAACCCGATCGCTCGGAGCACGATGCCGGAGTAGAAGTCGACGTTGGGATAGAGCTTCTTCTCGATGAAGTAGTCGTCCTGCAGCGCGATGCGCTCGAGCTCCATGGCGATTTTCAGGAGCGGCTCGTTCTTGATGCCGAGCAGATCGAGCACCTCATGGCAGCTCTTCTGCATGATTTTCGCACGCGGGTCGTAGTTCTTGTAAACGCGATGGCCGAAGCCCATCAGCAGCACATTGTCTGTCTTGTCCTTTACGCGCTTGACGAACTGCGGGATCTTGTCGACCGAGCCGATCTCCTGCAGCATATTAAGAACGGCCTCGTTGGCGCCGCCGTGCGACGGTCCCCAGAGGCTCGCAATTCCGGCGGCGATGCACGCGAACGGATTTGCGCCGGAAGAGCCCGCGAGCCGAACTGTTGACGTCGAGGCGTTCTGCTCGTGATCGGCGTGCAGGATCATGATGCGGTCGAGCGCCTTGGCGATGGTCGGGTTGACGACGTAGGGCTCGCAAGGCACCGCGAAGCACATCTGCAGGAAATTCGATGCGTAATCGAGATCGTTGCGCGGATAGATGAACGGCTGCCCGATCGAATACTTGTAGGCCATCGCCGCGATGGTCGGGATCTTGGCGATCAGCCGGTGCGACGCGATCATGCGATGCGTCGGGTCATGAATGTTCGTCGAGTCGTGATAGAAGGCTGAAAGCGCGCCGACGACGCCGCAAATCACCGCCATCGGATGAGCATCGCGCCGGAAGCCGGTGTAGAAGCGCGTGAGCTGCTCGTGCACCATGGTATGGTGCGTAATCGTATGGCGGAACTTCTCGAGCTCCGCCTTGTTCGGCAACTCCCCATTCAGGAGCAGGTAGCACACCTCGATGAACGTCGATTGCTCGGCAAGCTGCTCGATCGGGTAGCCGCGGTAGAGGAGCACGCCCGCCTCGCCGTCGATGTACGTGATCTTCGAGGAGCAGTTGGCGGTCGAGGTGAAACCGGGGTCGTAGGTGAAGCAGCCAGTCTCGCGGTAGAGCCGAGTGACGTCCACCACATCGGGGCCGATGGTGCCGGAGCGGACGGGCATCTGCACTTGCTTGTTGTTGATCAGCATCGTGGCCGACCGGCTCGCGTCCGCCGTTTTTGCGCCGTCCTGTGCGTTCATAGCTGTCTTCCTTCGCTTGCGTTCCCTGGCGCCTCGCGGTCGCCGCCCTCTGCCGACCGTGCCCGCCTCGGCCCCCAAATCTCGCTTATAGTTACAGCATATACCGCGCCGCAGCGAAACAGAAGCAGGTGCGATGCAAACCTGCCGATAATTGGCTTCAACCTTTCTGCAGCCGCCTTGGGACATGGCGCGGCCGACCATGTTCGCATGATGGGCGGCGGCGTGCCGCCGTCCGCGATGCCCCCTGGGCTGCCACGGCCGGGGTCAGCCGGCCTGGTCCTCGAGCCGGGCGAGCGTCTCCTCGCGCCCGAGTACGGCCATGACGTCAAAGACGGGGGGCGACACGGACTTGCCGGTCAGCGCCGCTCGCATCGGTTGTGCCACATTGCCGAGCTTCAGGCCCGTCGCCTCGGCATGCGCACGGACGGCGGCCTCCAGTGTTGCCGGCTCCCAAGGATCGACGGACCGAAGGTGGCGGATCAGTCCGGCGAGCACGCCTTTCGTTTCAGGCGTGATCTGCTTGGCAGCCTTGTCATCGAGCTTCAGCGGCCGCTTCGCAAGGATGTACAACATTCCGGCCGCCAGCTCCGGCAGCGTCTTGGCCCGCTCTCTGAGACTGGGGATGGCGGCGGCTAGCCTCTGGACACCGGCGGCTTTGAGGGCGGCGAAGAGGTCGCTGCCCGTTTTGAGATCGGGCCGCAGTCCCGCCACCTCCCGCATCAGCGCAACGTCCGGACGGGGCGGCGCTTTCGGATCAAGGCTCGCCGTCATCGCCTCGAGCGTACCGATGGAATTCAGGCAAGCCTCGAGATGACGCAGGAGTTCAGGAATCGACGCGGCGCGAATGTAGTGGGCGTTGACGTCGGCGAGCTTGGCGAAATCGAAGCGGGCGGGCGATTTGTTGATGTCGGCGATGTCGAACCACTGGATCGCCCGCTCGGTCGAAAAGATTTCGTCGTCGCCGTGGCTCCATCCGAGCCGGGCTATGTAGTTGCGAATGCCCTCCGGCAGATAGCCCATGGCGCGGTAGTCCTCGACGGCTTGCGCGCCATGCCGCTTGGAGAGCTTGGCGCCGTCCGCTCCGTGGATGAGCGGGATATGCGCGAAGACGGGGATTTTCCAGCCCATCGCCTCGTAGATCTGTGTCTGGCGGGCGGCGTTGTTCAAATGGTCGTTGCCGCGGATGACGTGCGTGACGCCCATGTCGTGATCATCGACGACGACGGCGAGGTTATAGACCGGCGTCCCGTCGCTTCTGAGGATGATCAGGTCGTCGAGCTGGCTGTTCTGGAAGACGACGCGCCCCTGCACCTTGTCATCGATGATCGTCTCTCCCTCGCGCCGCGTCTTGAGGCGTATGGACGGTTTGACCCCGGGTGGAGCGTCCTTCGGATCTCGGTCGCGCCAGGGACTTTCGATCGTCTGCGGCCCCCTGGGCGGCCGGCCCTCGCGTCGCGCAGCCTCCCGCTCGGCGGCGATTTGCGCGCGCATTGCGTCGAGTTCGGCGGGCGTCAAATAGCAGTTATAGGCTTTTCCGCTGGCCAGGAGCTCGCGCGCGACCTCGGCGTGGCGCGCCGAGCGGGCGAACTGGTACACGATGTCCCCGTCCCAGTGGAGGCCGAGCCACGTGAGCCCGTCGATGATCGCTCGCGTTGCCGCCGGCGTCGACCGTTCGCGGTCCGTATCCTCGATCCTGAGCAGGAACTTGCCGCCCATGCGCCGGGCGTAGAGCCAGTTGAAGAGGGCGGTGCGCGCCCCGCCGATGTGCAGGTATCCGGTCGGCGAAGGCGCAAAGCGCGTAACGACGGGTTCGGTCATGGGTCGGGGAGGTCGCAGATTGCACACGCCTGTCAAGGCTCGGGCGCGATGTAGCATACTTCTGGTCTCTGCAAAGCATGCCGTCGCCGATTGCCGGGGCTCTGGCGGCCGCCGCTGCAACCAGGGGCGGCGGCCGCTTGGCGCTTGGGGAAGAATTTGCTAGGGGCGCGCACCAGGCGGGCGCTTTGCTGGCGCCGCCGACGGAGAGGATGCCATGACCGACGCAGCGTCACCCGCCACCGCGGCCGGTCGCGACTTCATTCGCGACATCGTCGAGGCCGACCTTAAAGCCGGCCGCTGCAAGCAGGTCGTCACGCGCTTTCCGCCCGAGCCCAACGGCTATCTGCACGTGGGTCATGCCAAATCGATCTGCCTGAACTTTGGGATCGCCGAGGAGTTCGGCGGGCGTTGCCACCTGCGCATGGACGACACCAATCCGACCAAGGAGGAGCAGGCCTACATCGATGCGATCAAGCGCGACGTCGCCTGGCTCGGCTTTGACTGGGGCGAGCATTACTACCACGCCTCGGACTACTTCGAGCAGCTCTATGACTGGGCGATCCACCTCATCAAGGCGGGCAAGGCCTATGTCGACGACCAGAGCCAGGAGGAGATGCGGCGTACCCGCGGCACACTGACCGAGCCGGGCGTCAACAGTCCATTTCGCGATCGCACCGTCGCCGAAAACCTGGATCTCTTTGAGCGCATGCGGGCGGGCGAGTTTCCGAACGGCGCCCGTGTGCTGCGCGCCAAGATCGACATGGCGAGCGGCAACATCAACCTTCGCGATCCCGTGCTCTATCGCATTCTGCATGCGGAGCATCCGCGCACCGGCAGGACCTGGTGCATCTACCCGAGCTACGATTACGCCCATGGCCAGTCGGACGCCATCGAGGGCGTGACGCACTCGATCTGCACGCTCGAGTTCGAGGACCACCGGCCGCTCTACGACTGGTTCCTCGACAATCTGCCGGTCCCGTCTCGGCCGCGCCAGTACGAGTTCGCGCGCCTCAACATGACCCACACCGTTCTATCGAAGCGGGTGCTGACGGAGCTGGTGCGCGGCGGCCATGTGGCTGGCTGGGACGATCCCAGGATGCCGACCATCGCCGGCATGCGCCGGCGCGGCGTACCGCCGGAGGCGATCCGGGACTTCGTCCGGCGCGTGGGCGTTGCCAAGGCCAACAGCGTCGTCGATTACGGCATGTTCGAGTTCTCCGTTCGCGAGCACCTCAACAAGGCAGCCGAACGGCGTATGGCCGTGCTGAGGCCGCTCAGGCTCATCATCGAGAATTACCCGGAGGGGCAGGTCGAGGAACTGGAAGCCGTCAATCATCCCGAGAATGCCGCCGCCGGAACTCGCAAGGTGAAGTTCGCGCGCGAGCTCCTGATCGAGCAGGACGACTTCATGGAGAACCCGCCGAAGAAATTCTTCCGGCTATCGCCGGGTCGGGAGGTGCGCCTGCGCTATGCCTACCTGGTGACATGTCGCGAGGTCGTCAAGGACGCTGCGGGCAGGGTCGTCGAGGTCCGGTGCACCTATGATCCGGCGACGCGCGGCGGCAATGCGCCGGACGGCCGCAAGGTTCAGGCGACCATTCATTGGGTCTCGGCCTCGCACGCGGTCAAGGCCGAGGTGCGGCTCTACGATCATCTCTTTGCAAAACCCGATCCGGATGTCGCAAACTTCGCGGCCGACCTGAACCCGCGCTCGCTTGAGGTGATCGACGGCGCCATGCTGGAGCCGTCGATCGTGGCGTTCAATTGCGAGGCGCCCTTGCAGTTCGAACGCCTCGGCTACTTCTGTCGCGATCCCGATTCGCGACCGGACGCGCCGGTCTTTAATCGCACGATCGGTTTGCGTGATACGTGGGCCAAGGTCTCGGCGGCAGCAACCGGTGGCTCGAGGAAGCCGGCTTGAACTGCCGCAGGCATCTCACAGGGATGACTGACAGTCTCCCGCGATTGCGCTCCCGACGATCAGATCCCCCGTTCGCGATTGTGTGCGCCCGGATCGCGCGCGACCGATGGAATCTGACCCCGCGTGAGCCCGATGTCGCGCAGAGTGCGATCGCTGAGGCGCTCAAGTGCCCGCACCGTGGCGCGGCGCCTGATCCAGGCTTGGTAGCGCTGCCAGACCATGCGACCATGTCCCGCCAGATGGACGAGCGACGGACTGCGGGCGGTAGCGGTCTCCGCGGCGTAGGCGGCTTTGCTCATGATTTGTCTCCAACTCTGTCTGGATGTCATCTCACCGCCGGCGGCGACTGCGCCAGCGTGGATGCAGTATGCTGGAGGGCCCTGACAGCGTGCTGTCAGGAGGCGGCCGTGGGCCGCGAAGGCTACTGACAGGACGGTGTCAGGAGCGGTTGCTGAGACTGCGTCCAGAGGTTCCGACGGGAGAGGGCGCCATGCGCCGAGCCGACCGGCTGTTCGAGATCATTCAGCACATGCGCCGCCGCCCGACCGTTCACGCGCGCGAGCTCGCGGATGCGCTGGAGGTATCGGAACGAACGGTCTACCGCGACATCCGCGACCTCATGGCGACCGGCGTTCCGATCGAGGGCGAGGCCGGTGTCGGATACGTTCTGAAGGCGGGGTTCGATCTGCCGCCGCTGATGTTCAAGGAGCAGGAGATCGAGGCGCTGGTGCTCGGCGCGCGAATGGTCGAGGCCTGGGCCGATTCGGAACTCGCCATTGCTGCAACCGATGCCATTGCCAAGATCGAGGCTGTCATTCCAGAGGCGTTGCGCGCGTACATGGCGAATACCGCCCTGCTTGCGCCTTCGGCTTACGGCATCGAACCGATCACGTGCGATCTCGCCGAGCTGCGTCAGGCCATTCGCAGCCGGCAGAAGGTGCGCTTTCGTTACACCGACGTCTTGCGCCGGCCGAGCGAGCGGACGGTGCGACCGCTGTCGCTCGCCTTCTTCGGTCCCGTGTGGATCCTGGCGGCCTGGTGCGAGCTCAGGGACGACTTCCGCACCTTCCGGGTCGACCGCATCGAGCGGTTCGCGGCGACGGGGGAGCGCTTCCGGCCAGAACGCGGAAAGACCCTGCAGGATTTCCTCAAGCGTCCAAAGACCTGGTCGCGCAGCGCCCTGAACGGCAGCGGCGACTGAGCGGGGATTGTGAGGACGCGGCGCCTGACTTCCTTGCTGTCAGAAAGGGCGTGTCCGGCTACGTGGACGACCTCCGCGCTCCGCGCCGGCGCTGGGGAATCTGTGCATTCGGGACGTGCGGGGCGACGCAGCGCCCAAGACGCGGATCTCGCACCGAGCCGGCGCCATGCTCGTGGGCAAGCCGCTCCACGTCGGCGCCACAGTCTGCCAGCAGGCGGGTGATGCGCGGAGCGGCAACGCTGGTTCCGCTCATGAGGACGGTTGCGCCGGAGCGCGGGCCGGCGGCAAGTACGCCGGGAAACGCCCGGCTGTCGTCGGCAACGGCCGCAAAGTCGGGACCGGACCGGCCTTTCGTCGGGCCGCTCGAGCAATAGTCCGACGCGTGCAGACGATCGCCGGCTTCGGCGGCGCCGACGACGACGGTCAGCTTGCCATTGCCGATCGCCGACAGCGTCCCTTGGTGCGATATCGGAGTCGGGCGCGCCCGCGAGCCGAGCTGACGGTAATCTCCGGTGGCCGCATCTCGCTCATAGGCGTTTGGATGATCGAAGTAGGATTGCCGGCTCGCCCGACCGGCCCCGCTCGGCGCATCGTCCCTTTGAATTGTCATTTCGAAGGAGATCGGTCGCTGCCCGACGTTCATCATGGCAAGCCTGTAGGCTCCGGGTTCGGCCCGCGCAACCCGGGTTTCGATCCGCCGCGTCGGGTTGATGGCCAGAAAAATGCAGGACTGTGCTCCTGGCCCGTCGGGGGACGGGATCGTGGCAGGCGTGTCGAAGTAGACGCCGATCACCGGCCTTCCCATGCTTGTGGCGACCGTTCCGGTACCCGCCGCGGGCATCCTGTCGGGTCCATGATCTCCATCGGGAGAGGTGATCCGCAATTCCAGGGGGCTGGTGTCCGCTCTATCCCAGTCGAACCAGACTTCGACGAAGTTGGGTGAGCCGTCATCCGGCAGGACGACCCAGTCGACCTCGCCCATCTCACCGGGGCTCAGCGTCATGCGCACGGTCGACCGCCTGCGATAGGCGTTCCCGGACGGAAGCACCACGGCGGTCGACGCGACGAAGCGATTGCGATGGGCGATGAGCCGGTCGATCTCGCGTTCGAGCCAGTGCCGGCCGTCTTTCGGGCCGGCATACATCCCGTAACTGAAGTTGACGACCAGCGGGAGCGGCGGGCCGACGCCACGCTGGTCCGCCCACAGCATGATCTGCCGCAACCCCTGCAGAACATAGCTGCCCATCGTGATCCCGGAGGTATCCGCCGTCGCCGCGTCGGGAAGCTGGACGGCGAAGATCGGCCGCAGGCCGCCGGCAGCGTCGTCACGGTCGAAACCGCAGGCCAGGTCCATGACGTGCGTGCCGTGCGAGATGCGTCGGGCTAATGCATTGCGGCCTTGCCGGCCGAAGTCGATAAGCCCGAGCGTACGATAGACGCGCGCTTCGTCGATGTCGCCGCTTGCCCCGCACGCCGCGCGAAACGCGGCGTTGATGTCCCCGCGATCGAGGTGGAGACCGAAGGCGAGCTCGCGCGGGATACTTCCGTCGAAGTGCTCCAAGTCCTGCAGCCAGAGCCGTGAGACCCGGGTCGTCTCGATCCCGCTGGTTGGGTCACGTCTGCGGAATCGCTCGTTGGCGAAGGCTATGCTGTCGTCGATGATGCCGATCGCGCAACGCCCTGCAGGCCTCATGCTCCGGCGCAACCTCGGCGCGAGGCGCACTTCAGGATCGAAACGGAGGCCTTCGATCGGAGGACCGACATGGACGATGCGATAGTGCTGGCGGCGGGCGAAGCCGCCGTTGGCGTAGGCGCCTTCCTCGGGAGCGTCGCCTTCTTCGGGAAGGTAGACGAAGAACTGCATCCCGACATCGCCCTCGACCTGCGGACGTCCCGTGGCCTGAAGGGCCGAAATCTGAGCGTCGAGCAGGGCGACCTCGTCCGCGTGCATCGCGATCGTGGGCCGCTGTGCTTCGCCACGGCCTCCCGTCGAGGCAAGCCTGTTTCCAATCTCCCCCTTGAGCCTTCTCAGGTTGGCAAGGCTCACCTGCCCGTCGCCCTCGATCCGGATGAGCGCGGAGCACCAGCGTCGCGGCAGCGCCCCGTGCCGGTTGGCTGCCCGCGAATTGAGAACCTCCCAGTCGAGATAGCGGTCGGGCCGCTCAGGCGGGCGAAGTGACCAGGCGAACGCCATTGCTTGACTCCGTGCTTATCCAATCGTCTTCCACTCGGCCGCCGCCTGCAGCCAGAGATGATTGAGGAGCGGCGAGCGCGCGACGGGGACCGGCTCGTCGGACTTGCAGATCTTCTTGCCCGGAACCGCGCTTTCGTCCGCAAGCGTCCAGAAGGTCTCGTAGTCGAAGTCGGACGCGAAGCCACGGCCGTCGAAGGATCGGGCGCTGACCGGGCCCGCGCCGGAAAACTTCGCAAGGAAAAACTCCCCGAGCGTTCGCGCGAGCACGAAACCTGCTGCGCTGTCGGCCGGGAAGTGAACGCCGGCGACCGTCCGGTTGATGGCAATGCGCTCGGCGATGCGCATGAGCTGGACGAAGCTGCGGCTGCCCGTATCGACCGGACCGGGCACGCCGCCAGGGTCGCGCGAGGCGCGGCTGAGGCTGTCGAGCAGAAACGCCGCGACGAAGGCCTCGGTCGCATGGCCGCTCGGCAGCGTGCCGTGACCGGGCGTTACGATCATGGCCTGGATCTGGGGCGAGTACTCGTCGGGACGCCGGCACGCGAGCGCATGCTTCATCCGCATCTCGATCACGAACGTTGCGTGCAGCGCGACGCCGAGCAATTCGAGCGTGTGCACATGCCGGTCCGGGCGCAGGCCGTGCACCATGGCGAGGAAGGAGATGATGTCGCCGATCTGCGCCATGATCTCGCTCGAGCGGTCGAGCCGCAACGCGGCATAGTTGCGGACGAACTCGAGCTGCTTTGCAAAGTCGGCTTCGGTCGGCCGAAACAGGTGGACGAGCGTAATCACCCGGCTCGCCGTGCGTTCGCGATACTCGACCGCAGCCGAGCCTTCGAAGGAATCGAATGTCACTCCGCTGAGAAGCTCCGAAGAGAAGATGTGGAGGCGCGGCTGTGCCGCCCAGAGATCCGCGGCGGCGGGCGCCGATTTGTGGTGCGCGGGTGGGGATTTGATGTCCTGCCAGGCGCCAACCACCCCGTCACGGCTAAGGATCCGGGCGATCGCGCTCTGTCCCTGCCAATCGTAAAGCCCCTCGAATTGACCGCTCTGGCCGCTTTGTCCGCTCTGGCCACTTTGGCCACTCTGGCCGCTGAGCGGCCCGAAAAAGGATAAACTTGCCATGGAATGCCTCTCAAAGCGGCTGCGCGATACATCTCAACGTCGGTGAGCGGGCATGACGCCGTCAAGCTGCTGGCGTCGGAATTCACGCGCATTCACGATGAAATCACGCTGCCAGCACAGATGGGGAGGCTAGAATCGACCCTGAAGTTGACTACGAGGCTCGGGTGAAGTTCATTGGATCCATGGGCCAGATCGCGGCGTGTGTCGATCCGATCGACCGTTCGTGTGAGCTCTGAGCCGCGAGGTGCGTGTCGTGCCGGCAAGCGAAGCTCAGTTATCGCTCTGCATCGTCGGCCCGTTGCGTTTGATCGACGCCGCGGGACAGGAATTCACGCCCAAGGGGCGAAAGGCGCGCGGCCTTCTCGCCATTCTCGCTCGCTCTCCCAATCTCGAGCGTTCGCGGGCGCTTCTGCAGGACAAGTTGTGGAGCGATCGCGGCGCCACGCAAGGGGCGGACAGTCTCCGACAGACGCTGAGCGAAATACGGCGTCATCTCGGACCACACAGATCGGCCCTGCGCGCCGATCGCAGCATGGTTGGCCTCGACAAGTCGATGGTGAAGGTCGTCGACCGGCCGACCGCGGAGCAAGCCGGTCGGGAGTGCCAGCTGCTCGAAGGGCTCGATGCGCTCGATCCGGAATTTGAGAATTGGCTTCGCGATGAGCGGATGAAGTTCGAGAGTGAGACGATGCCCGAGCGGGCTGACGTCGCGCCGCCGGCGGCGAGCCCCCGCGCGAGACGCGAACCGCCGGAACCGGGACGCTTCGTGCTGCTCTTGAGAAGCGGGTCGCCGCCTCGCAATGCAAATGATGCCATCATGTCGGCCTCACTCACCGACATCGTTGCGAAGTCTCTGTCCGAGCTCCATTCCTTCGAGATCGCCGACTTGCGGGGCGCAGGGGACGCCGCCGCGCACGCGTCGGCCGTTGCCGGTGCGGACGCGTTCACGATCGAAGCCGACTTCCAGCGTGGCGATGCCGGCTCGATATGGCGCGCGTCAGTTTCGGACATGGCCGATCGTCGCGTGCTCTGGAACACCATTTTCCAAGACGAGTCCGTGAACCCTGCCGATCTCAGAAATCCAAAGCTGCTCGGCGCCAGCAACCAGGTCGTCGATGCTGTGATGGCGAGCGTTCTCTCGATGCGGCCCGAGCGTCAGGGCAAGCTCTTGGCGGCCGTTCTTTGCCAGAAGGCAAGCCAGCTTCTTCTGAAGCTCGGCCGGGAGAACGTCGAGGAGGCGGACCGATTGTTTGCTCGGGCCTATGATCTCAATCCGCGCGGCCTCTACCTTGCGTGGCGAGCCTATCTGCGCACCTATACATTCGTCGAGCGGTACACGACGAACCCGGAAGCGACGATTGCCGAAGCGATCGACTTCATGCGGCGCGCGCTCGAGCTCGAGCCGCAGAATTCGTATGTGCTGAGCTTTAGCGCCCACGTGCATGGTGCGATTCGGCGATCATACGTGGCGTCTTATGAACTCGCGCAGCGCAGCATCGAGCTCAATCGCGCCAATCCCCTTGGATGGGCTTGCCTCGGCATCGCCGAATGCAACCTCGGCAAGGCAAAGGCGGGCTTCCACCACACATTGATCGCTCGCGAGATTGCGGGCACGTCCCCCTTCCGTTACCAGATCGACGGGCTTGCCTGCATCGCCGGGAGCGTGGCCGGCGACCTGTCGCAGGCGATCTGGATGGGAGAGGCGAGCCGCGCGCTTGCACCTGATTTCAAGCCGCCGCTCAGGTTCCTCTCGGTTCTCTATCTTCTGAACGGCAGGCGCGAGGAGGCCGACGCGATCGTCCGCGAGCTGCAGCGCCTCGAGCCCGGCTTTTCCTACGAGAGCCTGCGCGATTCCGCCTATCCGGCGGCGAGTCTGCAGCGGGCGAGGCTCCTGAGCGTGCTTCCGCGCCGCGAGATCTGACAAGGATTGCGATTGCTGCTATCCCTCGCGTCTGGACTTTAAATTCACGCAGGTTTCTTCGATTTTGCAGATTGATTGCGACGGCTTCACTGCACTTTCGCGGACCGCTCACGGCGCTCCTGCAGGGTGGTGACGCGATGCAGACACACGACGTGTCGGGCATCGCCTCACAACCAAGGAGTAGAGGTTCGCCATGAAGACGATCAACACACTGCTTCTCACGCTCATCCTGTCCGCTTCGCTGGTGGCTCCGGGGAGTGCCAAGTCGATCTGGGATCAGATCAACGAATCGGCCCCGCTGCACCCGATCTTCGAAACGTTGAGGGATAGCGCGCCGTAACGTCGCAACGTCAACCATGCCGTGGCGACGCGCGGGCCCGGCTTCTCCTCCCGGCCGGGCCCGCCCTTCGATGTCAAGGGAGTGAAACGACGACCGATGCAACGACCCGCAGGCAACCGGCAGCACGAGCCGCCGCTCTGTGGCGCGGCTGCGCTCGGTCGGCAACAACGGAGGCCGGGACCATGCGATATGTCACGTGTGCTTCAAGGCTGAGGTATGCTGCCGCCTGCGGTCTGCTGGCGGCGTTGGCCCACATCGTTGAGCCGGTGCCTCCGGTCTCGTGCGACTTGACCGCCGACTGTGTCGGTGAACGGACGCCGGTCGGCCATGCGCACTGAAGGGCTCGCCGGCGACGTTGCGGGGCGACGATGCCGCTCTGTCGTCGCCCGCTTCCTCGAGCGGCCGCACGCAGGAATGGTAGCTTGCAGCGCTGGTCGAACCGCTGGCAAATCAAGCTGCGGCTCGCGCCCCGATGGGCGCCCCAGGTCGCGCGTTGAGCGCTGTCCACTGACCCGTGATGGCCCGGCGCTACGGGCCGTTGGGAAGGCGAGAATTTCGCGGCGGATGCGGCGGGCTGGCGAGCAGCCAGCGTCATGCGGCGAGGCCGGAGTCCGCATGGACGCTCGAAGCAGCATAATTGCGATGTAAGTCTCCTTGCGCGTGCTTGACGCCGGCGAGCTTAAGGCCGACCGCAACCATGCGGGCGGTATCTTCGGCAGCGCGCTCGAGCAACTTTTCAGCTTTGGCAATTGCTTCCTCAAGGGAGCATGGCCGCTTGATGATGCTGGCGAAGGCATCGATGCCGTGCTCGAAAGTGGAGCGCACGCCCTTGCCGATGGTGCCGGCAAGCGCGATCACGGGAATACCCTGCTCACGCGCGCGTCGCCCAACTTCGCACGGGATCTTGCCGAACGGGCTTTGGCCATCGAGGCTGCCCTCAGCCGTGATGACGAGGTCGGCTCTCCCCAGAAGCGCGTCGAACTCGAGATATTTCATGACGATTTCGTAGCGTGGATGCAGCGTCGCTCCGGCGAAGGCGACGAGGCCCGCGCCGAGACCACCAGAGGCGCCGCTTCCTGGAGCATGACCGACATCGTGACCGAGGTCGGCAGCCAGACGATCCGCAAACACTCCGAGAGCCGTCTCGAGCAGCACGACCTGCTCGGGCGTCGCGCCCTTCTGCGGGCCGAAGACACGTGCCACACCGCGCTCGCCGAGAAGAACATTGTGCCAGTTCACTGCCGCATCGATTGTCGTTGCGGCGAGGCGCTTGTCGAGCCCGGTCGTATCGATTCGCGCAAGCCGGGCAAGCGCGGCGCCGCCCGGTCCGATCTCGCGACCGTTGCCATCAAGCAGCCTGGCCCCTAAGGCTTGCGCCATGCCGGCGCCGCCATCGTTGATGCCGCTGTCGCCGCAGCCGACCAGAATGCGCGATGCGCCGGCATCGAGCGCTGCGCGGATGAGCTCACCGACGCCGAAGCTCGTGGTAAGCATCGGGTTCCGGCGGTCACGCGGTACCAGTCGCAGGCCTGCTGCGGCAGCCATCTCGATCACTGCGGTGCGGCGATCGGCGCCGCCAAGAAAGCCGAAATGGGCGCGGACAGGCTCGCCGACCGGGCCGGTGACGGTCCGTTCGATGATCTGTCCGCCGGTCGCCGCGACCAACGCTTCGACGAATCCCTCGCCGCCGTCGACCATGGGCGCCTTCAGCACTCTGGCATCCGGAAGGGCGCGAATGATCCCGCGGGCGATCGCCTCGGTGACCATGTTGACGCTGAGGCTCTCCTTGAAGCCCGACGGAGCAACGAGGACCGAGAAAGGCATGTGATGTTTCCTCTGTCGCGGCATGCACTGTGAATGGGAAAACGCTCGCCGGGCCGCTTTAATCCCGGGTTGAAGCGGCACACGCTCTTTTGGGCCGGACCCGAGACGGGGTGGCCGCGACGTCGCGAAGCCGGCGGCGATCATTTTGCCCGTCGAGTCGCCTAGCTGCGCCACATCAGAAGCCCATAGCCAACGAGCCCCGCGAGCAGGATCGGCAGCAACGCCAGCGCGAGCCGCGTGAGGTCCTGTGGCGTGTAGGTGGTCACGTCGAGATTGGCGAAGATTGCGACGGGCTTGGCGCTGGCAGGCATGGTTTGACAAAAGCCCGTCCCGAGAACGGTGACCATCACGAGCAACGTCGGATCATGGCCGCTTCCGATCAGCGGTATGGTCAGCGCTGGAAGAAGGACGCTGGCGCGAGCGGTGCGCGAAGTAATCACGAGGTGCGCCAGCAGACTGACCGCGGCAACGATCAGAACCATGAGTGCGGTGCTTTGTTGCGCCGTCTGCGGCAAGGCTTGCAGGAGCCCTCTGGCCAGCCAGACGTCGGCGCCCGTCTTGGTCATGGTGTCGGCAAGGACGAACGTCATGCTGAGAAATACGATGAGCTCGATCTCGACTGCCTTGAAGGCCGTCTTTGCGTCGACGATGGCCAGCGGCTTGGCAAGAAGGAGCGTCATCGATGCGATGGCGACGATGCCGATGCCAATCCCGTGGAAAGGCGTCAGGATCCACAGCAACACTGTGCAGCCGATCACGGCCGCGATCAGCCGCTGTTGTGCCGTCAAGGGAGCCTTCGCTGGCGTTTCGTGTGCGATCGGAGCGGCAAGCAGCTCGCGGCGCGCGAAGAGGGCGAGGATCACCCATGTGGCCACGAACGTGCTGGCCAGCGCAAACGGACCGGCGAGCAGAAGCCAGCCGATGTAGTCGATTGACCTGCCTGTTGTTCTTTGGAGTGTTTCGACGGCGATGACGTGAGCGCCCGCCCCGATCAACGAAGCACCCGCCGACAGCAGGATCGCGGTGGGAAAGAGCAGTGCCAGGGCGCGGCGCAGGCCCGGATCGGCAAGCCGGCTGGCGAAGGCCAGGTAGACCGGAACCAGCATGGCGGCGCGCGCCGATGTGGATGGGATGATGAATGCGGTGGCGGAAATTGCGATGCTGAGGGAGTAGAATAATTGTTTGGTGGTCGTGGCGTGCGCCGAAGTTGCCACGACCGCGCGCTCGAGGAGGCCGCTCGCGCGCAGCACGGACGAGATGACGAACGAAGCGATCAGCAGCCAGATCAGTTCATGACCGAGGGCAGAATAGATCTGCCGCTTGTCCACGACGCCGGTGATGGCGAGGGCGATCACAGCGGCAAGGGCGATCTTCGTGTCGTCGATCTTCGTCATCGTCCAGGCGATGACGGCCCCGGTGACGACGGTCAATGACAGGCGCGCTTCGGTGCCGATCCCGCCGTCGAGGGACCAGATGACTGTGGCGGCGCATGCTGCCGCCGTCGCGGGAGCCGCATAAGCCCGCAGAGAGAAACGACCCCAGTTCGCCGAGGGCTCGTGCAGCCCTTCGAATGCCGTCCGGCGAATCGCGCGTTTCTTGTCCGGTGCCTCAGTGGATTTCGCCGTCGCTGTCATGGGCGTCTCCGCGTCGTCATCGAACTGTCATGCTCGATAACGGCGCGGAGGTAATTCTATTCCTGAGTTCGAGTGCTCCGCTCGCGGTCGACGCCCGATGGCATGCAGCCGAGGATCGCTCGCGATGCTCACCGGCACTGAGGCAAGTCTGTGAATTGGACAATGCCGAAGCCGTAGACGGGATCGCGGCCAGAGGCGCCGAGATCCCTGGCGGTGCCGGCGAGAAATTCTGTAGCCTTGCCAGTGTCGCGGCCGTCAGCGCGCGCACGGGCGTAGGCGGCTGTCACGAACGGGGTTGCGAAGGACGTACCGTCGACGCGCTGCAGGGTGCGCGCACTGCTCGCGACGACAAGGCCGACACCGGGCGCAGCAAAGGTGATGTGGGCGCCGCGCGCCGACAGGCGCGACGGACGCAGGCGCGGATCGACTGCCGAGACGGCGATCACGCCGTCGTAGCGGGCAGGGTAGCCCTGCGTCTTGCCGGCGTCCGGCAGCCCGGCCGCGGCAACCAAAGTGACGCCATTGGAGATGGCCTGCGCAACGGCAGCTTTGAGAAGGGGGTTGTCCGGTCCAGAGAGGCTGAGATTGACGACCTGTGCGCCTTCCGAGATCAACCAATCGAGGGAGACCATCAAGTCGAAGGCGTCGGCGCTGCTGCCGGAGGCGGTGCGATGAAAGGCATCGGCTGCGAGGATCCGCGCGCCGCGCACCAGTCCGATCACGCTTCCGGTGTCGTCTCCGGCCAGCAGACTGACAACGCCGGTGCCGTGATCCACATCGGACGGCTGCCGGTCGGGGCTTCTCGTGGCGCGAACTTCGATCTTTGCATGGCGAAGGCTGGCATGGGTGAGGTCCACGCCCGTATCGATGACGCCGACGATCGTCGAGGTGCTGCATCGACCGACAGCCTCGGTCCATGCGGTGGTCGCGAAGTGCTCGCAACGGGTGCCGCATGAGGCGCCGCGCGGACGATAGACCGAGACGAGCGTTCGCGAGTAGAGGTCGTTGCGCGCGACGGTGGCGGTTGGGGCGATGGCCTGCAGGCCCGCAATGGCCCGACTTTCCGGGACGCCCGCAGGCAGTCGGATGCGGCTGACATTCGCGTTAAGCAGCGCCGAGCGGTGCTGGCCGAGGAACACATATCCCTGCGCCTCAAGCGCGCTGACCTGAGAGGCGGTCAGGCCGCTCACAATCACTTCCCGCGTGCGCGGCTGCGACGGAGCGGCCTTCGGCGGACGCGCCCCGACGGTGCGGCACTTGCAATCGAAGAGGAGGAATTTGCAGGAGCAAACCTGTTGTCTCGATGAGCGCTTCTCGGACCACGGCCAGCGCTGATCGTTCGGGCCGCCGTCGCCACCCCCGCCGCCGCCAGGCCCGCCGCCGCCACCCCCGTCCCCTCCGTCGCCATCATCGGCAAGTGCCGCCCCCGCCGAGCCAAGGATGATGCCGGATCCGAAGGAGACCATCAGGAACAAACAACAAACAAGTAGCGCAGATCCACGTCCGAATCGGCGCTTGACTCGTGATTTGGGCATGGTGAGCGTCTCCTCGGCCGGATCGACGGTGCCGCAACGGTCGGGTGGCCCGATCGCCATGGCCAGACAACGCCGCCGCTCCTCGGTTATTCCCCGCGCGCGTCCGGTCATTTAGTCACCTGGAGCGCGATCCGATAGCGGGCCGGAACAAATTCTGCCTCGTCCGGGAATATTATCCGGCCTGCCGCGTTGTGCTGGCGTCGACGTCGAACGGTGGTTCGTAAGTGCAAAGCGACATTCGTGGGGAATTGGTCGCATTGCTGCCGCGATTGCGGCGGTTTGCCTACGCGCTCACCGGATCGCTCGATGAGGCGGACGACGTGGTGCAAACGGTTTGTGAGCGTGCGCTGACCCGTCTGGATCAGTTCCAGCCGGGAACCAGGCTGGATAGCTGGCTGTTTCGCATCGCGCAAACGACCTGGATCGATCGCGTGCGGTCTCTCCGCCGACGCGACGCAAGTGGCGAGCCGGAGCTCATGGAAAACATCGGCTACGACGCAAGAATTCATGAGCAGACCGAGGCCCGGTCTGCGCTCGAGATCGTCCGCGTCGCAACGGCGCGATTGCCGGAAGAGCAGCGATCGGTGCTGGCGCTCGTCGTGGTCGATGGAATGTCGTATGCGGAAGCGGCGGAGGTACTCCAGGTGCCGATCGGCACCATCATGAGCCGCCTCGCCCGCGCGCGGAAGAAGCTTGCAGCCGCCCTCGAAAGTCCAGCCGCGGCATCGGACATGACGGGAAGCGAGCCGGCAACATGACCGCCCTTAGACCGGCCGAGCGCGAGTGCCCCTCCTGCGGTGCGGGAACGCCCCGGGCCACGAAAAGGAACCGGATCTGGAGGAGCGGCTGCCATTGCCACGGGCGTCGCGGGCGGGTTCGGAACGGCGATCCGGCGACGCGCGACGACGCAATTTCGCCGGTCGCGATCGGAGCGGCGGCGCGCGAGGCCGTTTCCGGGCCGGCAACAGAAGCTGGAGGCGCAACGCAATGAGCCGTCTCGATGAAGAGACCCTGATGGCGTATGCCGACGGTGCGCTGGACGATGCCAAGCGCGCCGAGGTCGAGCGCCAGATCGCAGGCGATCCGCAAGCCCTTCGCACGGTCGAAATGTTTCGCAGGACCTCCCGGCTTGCGAGGGAAGCGTTTAGTGCGCCCATGACCAGCGCGCCGCCCGAAGCGTTGGTGACGCGTATCATGACGCATCCTGCGGTCGTGACGGAAGATGAGCCAGCCCCGAGAGCGGCCGCTGAGCCAATTCGTGCGGGCGGCACCATTGTGTCGAGCGAACAGCATCGCAGTAGCCTTCGACCGGCGCGCTTCAAGTTCAGCTTGCCGCTGGCCGCCTCACTTGCCCTGGCGGTCGGCATGGGAGCCGGTTACCTGTTGACGCGCGGCGTGACGGGCGATGCACCTGTCGATCACATGTCCGTCGGGCCGGTCGCGCCCGGGTCCGCTATGGCACGACTGCTCGAGACCCGAGGAACAGGCGAGCCGATCGGGCGCGCTATCGTCGTCGCAACGTTTCGCGATCGCAACGATCGCATCTGCCGCGAGGTCGAGTTGCTCGGCGCCAACGCGCGGACCGAGTTTGCCGGGATCGCATGCCGGCAGCCGGGAAGAGGCTGGCTGATGGAGGGTGCAGTGCGTCTGAGCTCAGTCCCTGTAAGCTCGGGCGGAGGGTATGCTCCATCGGGAGCGAACGAGAAGGACGTTCTGGAGGCGCTCTTATCGGCCCTCGGCGCCAAGCCGGCACTGACGCCTGTCGAGGAGAAGACGCTTCGCGACCGCGGTTGGGAGTAGAACAAAAGAGAGAGAGCGCCTCCGGCAGGGGGCTCACTGGGCCGGATGCGGTGGGCCGGCGACCGAGACCGAGATCGGCAGCGATGCGTTGCGCGCGGGGCGCGCGAGGTGCATCGCGTGACGGCGCGCGGGACTCCGGCGCGCCAATATGAAGATTTCATGCTACAAGCTCGCGCGAGCGTTGGGGGCCGGACCGGCTGATCCTGGCTGAGCCGCGCCGGTGACAGGCAGTCCGGAGGCGGTCTTGGGATCGACGGGCCGCGCGTGTCGCCAACCGGGGGTCGCAGATCGGAAAAATGCCGCGGACAAGGGAACTTCGGGTGCGTCAATGCTCCTCCTGATCGATAACTACGACAGCTTCACCTACAACCTCGTGCACTACCTGGGTGAGCTTGGCGCGGTCGCCGACGTGGTGCGAAATGACCAGATCACGGTCGCCGCCGCGCTCAAGCTCAAGCCGAAGGCGATCGTGCTTTCGCCGGGCCCCTGCACGCCGAACGAGGCCGGAATATGTCTCGAGCTTATCGCCAGAGCGGGGCCGAAGATCCCTCTCCTTGGCGTATGCCTTGGACATCAGGCGATCGGCCAGGCCTACGGCGGCAAGGTTGTGCGCGCGCCAGCGCCCATGCACGGAAAGCTCTCCGCCATTCGTGCGGCCGGAAAGGGCATCTTCCAGGGCATTCCCCCACGCTTCGAGGTGACGCGCTACCATTCGCTGATCGTCGAGCGCGCCACGCTCCCGGACTGCCTCGAGATCACGGCCGAGACCGACGACGGAATCATCATGGGGCTGCAGCACCGGGTGCATCCGGTGCACGGCGTCCAGTTCCACCCCGAGAGCATCGCGTCCGAGCACGGTCACGAGCTGCTCGCCAACTTTCTGGCGCTGGCGGGGCTCGCCCCGCGCCGGCGCAACGTCAAGGCGGCGCGGGTCGCCGCATAGCATGCGAGAGCGGGAGGGCTCCGGACGCCGCCGGAGCGGACAGCCATGGACATTGACACGCTGAACCGGCGTTTCGGCCGTCCGCCCGCCGTGACGTTTGCGAACTCGCCGCTCGGCGGACCCGTGGTGACCCTCGCCATCGACGGTGGGCACGTCATGGCTTCGCTTATCGGCGGCCAGGTACTGAGCTGGGTCGCGCACGGTCGCGAGCGGCTGTGGTTGTCTCCATCTGCCCGCCTCGATACCGGCAAGCCGGTGCGCGGCGGCGTGCCCGTTTGCTGGCCCTGGTTCGGGCCACATCCGGTCGATGCGCAGAAGCCCGCGCACGGCTTCGTTCGCACCAGGATCTGGGAGGTGGCCGAGGTGGCCGGGGATGCGGCATCGCCCTCCGTCACCTTGTCCTATCCGACGGACGACGCCGATCTCCTCATCTGGCCGCACGAGTGCGAGGCGCGCCTGACGGTGACGCTCTGCGAATCAGCCGCGCTCGAACTGTCGCTCGCCACGGAAAACTGCGGCCTCGTGCCGATGCATGTGACGGCGGCGCTGCACACCTATTTCCGCGTCGCAGACATCGCCAGGGTGCGCCTCGAAGGCCTCGAGAACCGGATCTTCATCGACAAGCTTTCCGCTGGTGCGCGCAAGGTCGAGCCGGGTGCGGTCCGCTTTGCCGGCGAGGTCGACCGGATCTATCTGGGCGATACGGATCGCATCCGGCTCGTCGATGAAGCGGCAGGCGCGGCGATCGAGATCACGAGTGCCGGCAGCCGCAGCGCCGTCGTCTGGAATCCGTGGAGCGCCAAGGCGGCGCGCCTCGGAGACATGGGGTCGCCCGGGGCCTATCGCGAGATGGTGTGTATCGAAAGCGCCAACGCCGGCGACGACATCGTGACGGTCTTGCCGGGCGACCGCCACACGCTGCGGGCGAGCTACCGGATCGGCTGAGGCTTCTGCGTCCTGCGTACATTCGTCGGCCGTTCTGATCGGGAAAATGCAATCGCACGGCCGGTCAGGACTGCAGCCCATAGAGCTCGCCGTACTTGCCCTCGAGATAGCTCATGTAAGGTTCGATCCGCATCGTCTCGCCGGTGGCCCGCGCGACGAGCTCGTGGACGCCGAACTTGCGGCCGTGGACATGGATGTTGTCCCTGAGCCATGCGTTGAGCGTCTCGAAGCTCCCCGTTGCGATTTCGGCTTCGATCTCGGGATGGGCGGCGAGGGCGGCGGCATAGAATTGCGCGGCGAGGATGTTGCCGACGGTGTAGCTCTGGAAGCTGCCGCCGAGCCCGCCCACGTACCAGTGCACGTCCTGCAGAACTCCGTCGCCATGGCTCGCAGGCTCAATGCCGAGATCGGCCTTGTAACGGGCATTCCAGGCATCGGCCAGGTCCCGGACCCGGAGCCTGCCCTCGAGCAGATCACACTCGAGATCGAAGCGGATCATGATGTGCAGATTATAGGTCACCTCGTCCGCATCGGTGCGGATGAGCGTACGCTCGACCTTGTTGATCGCCCGGTAGAAATCATCGAGCGGCACATTGCCGAGCTGATCGGGAAAGACCCGCTGCAGGCGCGGATACATGTGCAGCCAGAAGCCGCGGCTGCGGGCGACGATGTTCTCCCAAAGGCGCGACTGGCTCTCATGCACGCCGGCGGACGTGCCGCCGTCGAGCGGCGGTGACAGCGTCCGCGAGACGCCGAGCTCGTAAAGTGCATGGCCCGTCTCGTGCCAGGTCGAGAACAGCGCGTCGGAGAGATCGTTCTCTTTCACGCGCGTTGTGATTCGCACGTCGTCGCCATCGAACCGCGTCATGAACGGGTGGGCCGTCTTGTCGAGGCGGCCGCGCGCGAGGTCATAGCCCATGGCCTGCGCGATCTCGAGCGCGAAGGCGAGCTGCTGGGCTTCCGGGTAACTCTTCCGCAGCGGGCCGTCGTCGGCGATCGGGCGCTCCGAGATTGCGTCGACGAGCGGCACCAGACGGGCCCGGAGCGCGCCGAAGAGATCGCGCGTCTCCCGGACAGTGACGCCTTCGTCGGGCCCGATCAGTGGGTCCATGATGTGCTCGCAACCCGGGAAGTACCCGGCGTACTCGCGGGCGAGCGCGAGCGCCGTCTCGAGGTGCGGGATCATGGCGGCAAAATCGCCTTCGGGCCGCGCCCTGGTCCAGGCATTGTAGGAGGCTGACGCGGCGGCAGCGGCGCGCGCGGCGTAATCCGCCGGCACTCGCGTCGCAATCTCGAAATCGCGCCGGGCGACACGGATGAGGCGCGCATCATCGGAGTCCTCAGGCAGCTTTTCGGCGTGTTTCTGCAGCTTGTCGAGCAGCCGGCCAATTTCAGGATCCGTGCGGCGCCTGTGCGCGATTTCGCGCAGCCGCGCAAGCTGCCGGCCGCGCGCCGCGGCGCCGCGCGGCGGCATGTAGGTCGACTGGTCCCAGGAGAGCACGCTTGCCGCAGCCGCGATGTCCGCGGCCTCACGCAGAAGCTCCTTGAGACGCGCGAGACGGCATTCGTCCGACTCGGGCGCGTCCGATGCGGTGGGGGCGGAGTCTGGCATCAGTCGGCTTCTCGGTTTTGATCGTCAGGCGTATCGGGACCGCGCGCAAACCTCCGGCGGCTCCCATTGCGCCCGGATCGCGCGCACTCAAACTTACTGCGTGGCCATGTGGGTTCAGTCGAGGACGACGCGGCGGCCGGGCTCATTGCCACGAAGTTCTGGAGAGCGCCGCCGTTGTGGCCGGTGATGTCGGGGAATCCGGCGCCGGTCTCCCCGTCGTCGTCCATCACCTTTGCATCTATGAGCGCGAACGAGGTCATCGCGCCGAATGTTGAATCGGAGGCCGGGGCGTCGAGCGGAATGCGGACATTCTGCGCCCCGAGCGCGCGGATGCGGACCATAAGGGACCTCTCCTTCAGCGGCGTTCTGACTTGAGTTGCGCGAGGAGATCGCGCATGACCGACCGCTCCTTGTCGTCTGTGCAAGGGATCGAGAATTCAATGTCGGTGACGAGGCCGCCGTAGCGCTCTACGAGCTTTGAGCCGATCTCGTCGTAGGTTCCGATCGTCGCGAAGGTGTTCAGAACTTCGTCGCTGATTCGGCCGGGCATCTCCTCCCACCGCTGCGCTTTCGAGAGCACGGCGAGCTCGTCGGCGAGGCCGCCGAGACCATGCAGATCGAAGGCGGCGCGATAGGCGGGCGTTGAGCAGTAGAAGGCGACGCGGGCGCGCACGTCGGGAATGCGCCTCTCTAGTGTCGCTTTGTCCGGCGCCGTGCAGATGAGCGGCTTCATCGCCACGGCCAGCTTGCCGGGATCGCGGCCGGCGCGCCGCGCGCCCTCGGCCGCAGCCGGCAGCATGACCTCGCGGATGTAACGCGGCGTGCACACGGGGTGCGGCCGCAGACCGTCGGCCACTTCGCCCGCGACCCGGCACATCACCGGATTGACGGCGGCCAGATGAATCGGGATCGCCGGGTGCTCGATCGGTCCGGGGTCGAACAGCGGCACCATCAGCGAGAGTTTGTAGTGCTCACCCTGATAGTCGAGGGGCGTGCGGTCCTGCCAGCAGCGCCACACCGCCCGGACGGCGCGCACGTAGTCGCGCATCCAGGGGCCGACCGGGTGGAACTGGAGACCGTAGCGGCGCACGATGTGGCCGCGCACCTGGCTGCCGAGGCCGAGCACGAAGCGGCCCTTCGACAGCTTGGCGAGCGACCAGGCCGACATGGCGGTCGTCGTCGGCGAGCGCGGGAAGGCCATGGCGACCGCGGTGGTGAGCCGGATGCGGCCCGTGGTCGAGGCGGCGAGCGCCATCACCTGATAGGGGTCGTCCTTGGTCTCCTCGACGGCGAGGCCATCGAAGCCGACGTCCTCGACGAGTTTGGCGTCGGCGGCGACGCGTGTGATGTCGAGCGGCGTGTCGGCGGCGCGAAGGCCGGGATCGAGCTTGCCGAGCGGGAGGAGGGTCTCGATGCGCATCTGCGAGGCTGCCGTTGGCGAACTGGAAGGGCCGCGATGGGTCGGTGGTACCGCCGACTGTGCCGTCGGCGAGGAGGCGGTGCAAGGGGCCGGCACATGGCTGATCTGCGCTCCTCGAAGCCGGATCGGGCGCAGCGGCGGTTGCAGCCACTGCCGGCCGGACGATAGGGTGAGCCGTCAAACGTGAGGGCCGCCGGCTGCGATCCCGACCGGCGCGACGCGGGCGGGCGGCCCGCGCAGCCGCTAGGAGGCAAGACCATGCAGCAGAAGACCGAAGCCGGCGGCGACCGGCTCGATGTCATCATCATCGGCGCGGGCGTGGGTGGCCTCTATGCGATCCACAAGCTGACCAATCTCGGCTTCGCGGTGCGCGCCTTCGAGGCGGGCGGCGATGTCGGCGGGACATGGTACTGGAACCGCTACCCGGGCTGCCGCTGCGACGTCGAGAGCCTCGAATATTCGTTCTCGTTCTCGCCCGAGCTCGACCAGGAATGGAAATGGCCCGAGCGCTACGGCAATCAGGGCGAGATCCTGCAGTACGTGCAGCATGTCGCCGACCGGTTCGATCTGCGCCGGCACGTGACTTTCAACACGCGCGTCAAATCGGCCGTATTCGATGACAGGTCGAACCGCTGGACGATCACCACCGACAAGGGCGAGAGCTTCAGTGCGCCCTATTGCATCATGGCGACCGGCAACCTCTCGACGCCACGCAAGCCCGACATCAAGGGGATCGATAGTTTTCGGGGCAAGACGTATCACACGGGGCTGTGGCCGCATGAGGGGGTCGACTTCACCGGCCTGCGCGTCGGCGTGATCGGGACGGGATCGTCCGGCGTGCAGTCGATTCCGATCATCGCCAAGCAGGCCAAGGAGCTTTACGTCTTCCAGCGCACCGCCAACTTCTCGCTGCCGGCGCAGAACGCGCCGATGGACCCCGAGAAGGAGCGACGCCACAAGGCCGAGTATCCGGAGCGCCGGGCGCAGGCCGTGAACACGCCGTTCGGCATTGCCGGCTATCCACCGCCGACCAGGTCCGCGCTCGAGGTCTCGGAGGAAGAGCGCAACGCCATCTACGAGCGCAAGTGGCAGGAGGGCGGCTCGATCAGCTTTCTCTATGCCTTCACCGACCTGCTCACCAATAAGGCGGCGAACGACACGGCCTCCGACTTCGTGCGCAACAAGATCCGGTCGATCGTCAAGGATCCGGAGACGGCCGAAACGCTTTGTCCCAACGATCACCCGATCGGCACCAAGCGGCTCATCCTCGATACCAATTACTACGAGACCTACAATTTGCCGCACGTGAAGCTGGTCAACATCCGGAAGGCGCCGATCGAGGAGATCACGCCGACCGGAATCCGCATCGCCGATGGGCGCACGTTCGAGCTCGACGCGATCGTTTTCGCCACCGGCTTCGATGCCATGACCGGCGCCATGCGCGAGATCGACATTCGAGGTTCGGACGGTCTGTCGATCCGGGACAAATGGAAGGACGGGCCGCTGACCTATCTCGGCATCATGGTGGCGGGCTTTCCGAACATGTTCATGGTGACGGGGCCGCAAAGCCCCGGAGTCAAGAGCCAGATGATCTTCTCATGCGAGCAGCACGTCGACTGGATCGGCGACTGCATCCGCCACATGCGCGACCGGCAGATGCGTCGCATCGAGGCGACGCGGCAGGCGGAGATGGCCTGGGTCGAGCACAACAACGAGGTCGCAAACGCCACGCTCTATCCGCTCGCCAATAGCTGGTACATGGGCGCCAACATTCCGGGCAAGCCGCGCATCTTCATGCCCTACGTGGGCGGCGTGACCGCCTACAAGAAGAAGTGCGACGAGGTGGCCGCCAACGGCTATGCGGGCTTCACCCTCTCGTCGTGACCGGCGAACATGGGGCAATCGGTGGTTGGCATTGAGTGGCGCGCGAGCTTCTGCGCGCCAGTCAGGTCCACCAGCGATCGGGGACGGGAAAGCGGCCGGCCGCCGCCTCGATCCTCGCCGCAGCGCGGAAGAGCGTCGCCTCGTCGAACGGCCGGCCGATAAGCTGCAGGCCCATTGGTGTGCCTTCGGCCGACAGTCCCGCCGGCACGGAGATGCCGGGCAGACCCGCCATGTTCACCGTCACCGTGAAGATGTCCTCGAGGTACATGGCGATCGGATCGCCGGACTTCTCGCCCTGCGCGAAGGCGGGCGTTGGCGTCGTCGGCGTCAGCACGACGTCGACCCGGCCCCAGGCCTCGTCGAAGTCGCGCTTGATGAGCGTGCGCACCTTCTGCGCCTTGAGGTAGTAGGCGTCGTAGTAACCGGCGGAAAGGACGTAGGTGCCGATGAGGACGCGGCGGCGCACCTCGCGTCCGAAACCCGCCGCGCGCGTATTCTGGTACTGTTCGATGAGGTCTCGGCCCGGCACCCGCAGGCCGTAGCGCACGCCATCATAGCGCGCGAGATTCGAGGAGCATTCCGCCGGCGCGACGATGTAATAGGCGGGTAGCGCATACTTCGTGTGCGGCAGCGAGATCTCGTGGATTGTGGCGCCCGCGTCCTTGAGCCAGGCGATGCCCTTCTCCCAGAGGTCATCGGCCTCCTTCGACATGCCCTCGATCCGGTATTCCTTCGGGATCCCGACGCGCAGGCCCTTGATGCCCCGGCCGAGCTCGGCCTCGTAGTCGGGGACGGGCAGGTCGACCGAGGTCGAATCTTTCGGGTCGTGACTGGCCATGTGGCGCAGCATGATGGCCGCATCCTGGACCGTCTTGGCGATCGGCCCGGCCTGGTCGAGGGAGGACGCGAAGGCGACGATGCCCCAGCGCGAGCAGCGACCGTAGGTCGGCTTGATGCCGACGGTTCCGGTGATCGCGGCGGGCTGGCGGATCGAGCCGCCCGTGTCCGTCGCCGTGGCCGCGAGACAGAGATCGGCTGCGACCGCTGCTGACGAGCCGCCGGAAGAGCCTCCCGGCACCAGCTTGGCGTTGTCGAGCTGCCCGCCGCGCCGGCGCCTCCAGGGACTTACAACGGGGCCGAAACAGCTCGTTTCGTTTGAGGAGCCCATCGCGAACTCGTCGCAATTGAGCTTGCCGAGCATCACGGCGCCGGCGTCCCACAGATTCTGCCCGACGGTCGATTCGTAGGTCGGCTTGAAGTCGTCGAGGATGCGCGAGCAGGCGGTCGTGCGGATGCCGCGCGTGCAGAAGAGATCCTTGTTGCCGAGCGGCAGGCCCTCGAGCGGGCGGGCCGCGCCGCTGGCGAGGCGCTGATCGCTCTCGCGCGCCTGGGCGAGCGCGTGCTCGCGGGTCGGCAGCACATAGGCATTGAGATGCGGATTCGCGCGCTCGATGGCCTTCAGAAAGGCCTCGGTCAGTTCGAGTGCGGAGATCGATCTGTTGCGCAAGGCGGTGCGCGCCTCTGCGAGCGTCATTCGGGTCGGATCGGCGGCGGACATGGGAGGCTCGCTGTCAAGGGTTCTTGGCTGGGAACGCGCTCAGGGGGCAGGTCTGTAGTCGACAAACCGGGGGCAGTCGGCACGCTTGGCCCCGCGATAGAGCCCGAGGGCTTGGGTCTTCCGGATCCCGGTTTCGACCGCGAGCCGATGCGACCCGGCCTCGCGCAACGCCGCCTCGATGTCGGCGAGGATCTGGCATCCGATGCTGCTTCCGCGCCAGACCGGCTCAGGGCACACTTCCTTGATCCTGCCGAGCCCCGGGTCGTCACGGATGAGCGCGCCGGTGCCGGCGGCGCCCCCGGCCCGGCGGGCGACGCAGAAGGTCACACCGGGCGCTGCAAGCGCTTCAAGGGTGAGAACATGTCTGCCCTCGGCCGGATGAAGCGAACTCGAAAAACTGTGTGCGGTCACGATATGCCTTTTTGCGTCGTCCTCGAGCAGGCTTTCGATAGCGATCGAGGCGGTCACTGCCGCTACTCCACCACCTTCGGCACCGCATAGAAGCCGTCGATGGCTTCCGGCGCATTCGCGGTGACGTCGGCCGCCTTGTCGCCGTCGGTCACCTCGTCGCGACGCATCTTGAGCCGGGTCTCGACGACGCGCGTCATCGGCTCGACTCCGCCGGTCTCGACTTCGTCGAGCTGGCGCACCCAGTCGAGAATTCCGGAAAGTTCCCGTTCCAGGCCTTTGGCCTCTTCGGGCGAGATTTTGATGCGGGCGAGCCGCGCGACCCGCTGCACGGTCGCTTCATCGATCTCCATGGCGTGCCTTGCCGCTGATTGCCGGAAGTGCGTTCTGCCGGCGAGTGATAGAGGTCCGAGCCCGCGTTCGCAACCGCGCTTGCTGCGAGGCCGCGGTTGCGCCTAAAAGGGGCGCTGGCTCTGCCGTCCCGACGTGCCCCCGCAAGGTCGCCGCCCGATGTCCCAGCAAGCGTTGAAAACACTGATCCAGAAGGTCTCGACCGGCGCGACGCTGACGCCCGAGGAGATGCGCACGGCGCTCGAGACCATGACCGACGGCCATGCGACTCCCGCCCAGATGGGGGCATTCCTCATGGCCTTGCGCGTTCGCGGCGAGACCGTGGATGAGATCACCGGCGCCGTGCAGATGATGCGGGCACGGATGAACCGCGTTAAGGCGCCGGCGGACGCCGTCGACATCGTGGGCACCGGCGGGGACGAGCTCGGCACCTACAATGTGTCGACATGCGCGTCGCTGGTGGCGGCCGGCGCCGGCGCAAGGGTCGCCAAGCACGGCAACCGCTCCGTATCGTCGCTTTCGGGCGCCTCCGACGTGCTCACCGCGCTCGGCGTGAAGGTCGACGTGACCGGCGACCGGCTCACGCAATCGATTGAAGAGGCGGGCGTCGGGTTCATGTGGGCGCCGCTGCATCATCCGGCAATGCGCCATTGGGCGCCGGTGCGCGCCGAGCTTGGCATTCGCACGATCTTCAATCTCCTCGGACCGATTTCCAATCCGGCTGGGGTGACGCGCCAGGTGGTCGGCGTTTTCTCGCGACAGTGGGTGGAGCCGATTGCGCGGGTGCTGAACAATCTCGGCGCGCGGCATGTCTGGGTGGTCCACGGTCATGACGGCCTCGACGAGCTCACCACGACCGGCGCCACCGACGTTGCCGAGGTCAAGGATGGCCGGCTCTCCCTGTTCGAAGTGACGCCGGCCGACGCCGGTCTGCCGCCGGCACGGCTTTCGGACTTGAAAGGCGGCGACGCCAAAGTCAACGCGGCCGCGATCCGTGAGGTGCTGGCAGGCCGGCCCGGACCGTTTCGCAACATCGTCATTCTCAATGCCGCAGCGGCACTCATCGTCGCCGGCCGGGTCGCCAATCTCGAGGACGGCGCGCGGTTGGCAGCCGACGCCATCGACAGCGGCAGGGCCAAACGGGTCCTCGAGAGGCTGATCGACGTGACCAATCGTTGAGCGGCGCAGGATCGCGCGCGGAGCATGTCGCCCATCGCCTGATGAGGGCCGGGCGATCCCCGCATTGACAGAGCTCGGCGCGTCACCATTATGCGGAGCATGACCAGACCAATCAGAAAGAAGCCCGTGCGCCGCAAGCTCATGACGAGGCCGCTGCCGAAGGCGCGGTATAAGCTCGGCGATGTCGTGCGGCACCGGTTCTATCCGTTTCGCGGCATCGTTTTCGACGTCGATCCGGTCTTCAATTCCACCGAGGAGTGGTGGCAGTCGATCCCCGAGGAAATCCGGCCGCGCAAGGATCAGCCCTACTATCATCTGCTCGCGGAAAACGAGAAGACGGAGTACATCGCTTACGTCTCCGAGCAGAATTTGCTCCCCGACGACAGCGGCGCACCGCTGCGTCATCCGCAGGTGAGCGAGCTCTTCGTCGAAGAGAACGGCCGCTACCGGGCGACTTACGTTCAAGCGCACTGAGGAGACGGAGCAAGGACTGCCGCCGGCGCGGCTCGGGCGGTTCTCCTCGGAGGGGACGGCGTCCTCGCGGGCGTCGGAAACCAACAGCCGTCGCGGAGCAAGAGAGGGCAAGGGCCTGAAAAAATGGCCACGGGTTGTGCCCGTGGCCAGTGTCGCGACTGCCGACGCCTTGCGGCCGGGCGCCGCGCTATTTCTTCTTTTCCGGAGCGGCGGGTGCGGCGCCCGCCTTCTGCTGCTCTTGCTGCTTCTTTTGCCACGCCTCATAGGCGGCTTTCTGGTTCTGCGCGATCTGCTCCATCAGGACGCGGCGCTGCTTGCTGTACTCGGCGTTGTCGGCAGGCGCACCGTCGAGCGCCTTGGCAAAGCCGGACAGCGGGACAGGGAACGCGATGACCTGGCCGTTGGCGTTGATCGCAAAAATCATCATGCCGGCATTGCTGCGCAGCTGATCCATGATCTCCTTGGTGAGCTCGATTTCAGCGGTGCAGCCTGCAGGATGGCACAGTGAGAAGTTGAGCTTGATCGGCGACAGCTTGGCGTCATCGACCTTTTCGTTCCTCTGCGCTTTTTCCCACAGTTCCTTGTTATAGAGGGTGGCGCGCAGTCCCGGCTGCAGCGCCATCCCGAGCGGCACCATCACCATCAGATGTTGCTTCTCCTGCGCCTCGACCTGCCGGATTGCGGCCGACACCAGGACCATGCCAGTGTTGCCGTCGAGACGCTCGTGGTGCGTGAGGCAGATGCCGCGCTCGGCGCGCACCTCCTTGCCGTCTTTGTCCTTCGTGAGGACAGGAGCCTTCTCGCATAGCTTGACCCACATCACGGGCTCAGCCTGAGCCGCGGCGGCCGGCGCTGCGGCAGCGGGCGCCGCGGCCGGCGCCGACTTGCCTGCGTCCTTCTTCTGCTGGGCGAAGGCTCCGCCCGCCGCGCCAAGCGCAAGGCCAGCCGCCAGCGCCATGGTGCCCGCTGCGCCGGCAAGGCCTCTGAAGCTCGCCTGCTTTGACGCCATCGCTTTCATTGATCCCCTAGCCTTTCTGCAAATGTCGATCATTCCGGTTGAACTCAAGCGTGTGCGGCCGGGCGGCGCTCTGGCGCGCTCGCATCCCAAGCTTTCCAGCTCCCGAGCGGCTCCGGGTCCCGACGAAGCGCGGGGGGCAGTAAGGGCCGGAATAAGGCATTCCCGTGTCCGCGCTTGCGGACTGCGGCAACTTTGCCGGGGATGATGACCTGAGCGTGGCGCATGAGCAACGAAGGGGGCGCGACGTGTCGGCCTGGGCCGAGGGCGGAAGAGGCCGGTCGGGCAGGGAAATCTTGCGGTCCAACCGGCTTTCCGCTTGTCCGAGCCGCGGTTCGCGCTTATCTGAGCGCTTCGCGAAGGACTTAGGAGAGGTGACTCGAGCGGCGATGGGCGCCGCGGGTCTTTCGCTCGAGAGCCGAAGGACATGGGCTACAAGGTCGCTGTGGTGGGCGCCACGGGAAACGTGGGCCGGGAGATGTTGAACGTCCTTGCCGAGCGGGAGTTTCCGGCGGACGAGGTCTATGCGATTGCCTCGCGCCGCTCGATCGGCACCGAGGTCTCCTTCGGCGAGAAGACCCTCAAATGCCAGGATCTGGCGACCTTCGACTTCTCGAAAGTCGATCTGTGCTTGATGAGCGCCGGCTCGGGCCCGTCCAAGGAGTACAGCCCGAGGATCGGCGCGACCGGCTGTCTGGTGATCGATAATTCCTCGGCCTGGCGGTATGACCAGGACGTTCCGCTCGTGGTGCCCGAGGTCAACGCGGACGTCCTCGAGGCCTACATGCGGCGGCCGACCCGCAAGAACATCATTGCCAATCCGAATTGCTCGACGGCGCAGATGGTGGTGGCCTTGAAGCCGATCCACGACGTCGCGACCATCAAGCGCGTCGTCGTGTCCACGTATCAGTCCGTCTCGGGAGCCGGCAAGGAGGCCATGGACGAGCTCTGGGCGCAGACCAAGGGCAAGTATGTGCCCGGCCAGGAGGTCGAGCCGAAGAAGTTTCCGAAGCAGATCGCCTTCAATTGCATTCCTCACATCGACGTCTTCATGGAGGACGGCTACACGAAGGAGGAATGGAAAATGCTGGCCGAGACCAAGAAAATCCTCGATCCGAGGATCAAGGTCACGGCGACATGCGTGCGCGTGCCAGTTTTCGTCGGCCACTCCGAGGCGGTCAATCTGGAGCTCGAGAAGCCGATGACCGTCGAGGAGTGCCGGGCCATCCTGCGCGAGGCGCCCGGGCTCATGGTGGTCGACAAGCGCGAGCCGGGCGGCTACGTGACGCCGGTCGAGGCGGCGGGAGAGTTCGCCACCTTCGTCTCGCGGATTCGCGAGGACACCACGGTGGAGAACGGGCTCGCCATGTGGATCGTCTCGGACAATCTGCTGAAAGGCGCGGCCCTCAATGCGGTGCAGATCGCAGAAAGTCTCATCAATCGAAACCTGATGCGAAAGGCCGCCTAGCCCCGCCTGTTGGGCAGGGTTCGTGACAGAAGGCGGCGGTCCCCGCGACATCGTGGGGTGCGCCGCCATTCGCGTGCGATCGGGGCCCCGTCACTCGCCTTGCGCGTCCGTGACGGCAAGGTCGCCGTCAGCTTCGTTTTCCAGGCGCCGCGCCTTGATTGAGCGACTCCACGATCATCTGCAGATCGATCATGAGCTGCTCACGTTGCTTCGGCGGCAACGCCGAAAGGATACGGTCGTCGACCTTACGCACCACCGGTTCGGCGGCCCGCAGAACGCGCCACCCTTCTTCCGTCAGCCTCACGGCATAGGCCCGCGCATCCTCTTTGGTGCGGCGACGCTGCAGCAGCCCCTTCTTCAGCATCCGGCGCACGATGTCGGCAAGTGTTGAACGGTCGATGCCGGTCTGCTCGACGAGGTCTGTCTGACTTAAGCCTTCGTTGAGAGACACGGCGACCAGCACTGCGTACTGGCGCGGGGTGAGGTTGGTCTCGCCGATCTCGGCGGCGAACACGTCGCCGGCACACTGCCCGACCCGATGCAACAAATGGATCGGCGAGCGGTCGAGCCGGGCCACGGCTGCGTCCTTGCTGGTGTCCATTTTCTTGTTTGTCATTGGATCACGGGACTGGTCATCGAGTGCCATGGTGTCAGGCGCGAGCTTCTTTTTTTATCCGAAGGAAATTGATCCTAGGCCAGAGCAAAATGACCGTCCAGCCATAACCGCGAATAAGCAGCTTTTCTCATCCGGCGAACGCATCGCGCGTCATCGGGCACTTAATCTCTGCAGCTTCCGCGTGTGACGGTCATTTCGTGCCCATTACCGTTCATCGCGGGCCTCAGGCTGCTGATGTCTTTGAATGAATCCAATATGCAGGATCACAAATAAAAGGGTCAGCGGAAGAAATCCGAAAACCTTCAACGTGGCCCAGGTCGTCTCGCTGAAGTTGCGCCAGACGACCTCGTTCAAGAGCGCAAGGCCTGCGAAAAAGACTGCCCAGCGGAACGAGAGGACAGTCCAGCCGCGCTCCGTCAGCCGAAGGGCTTCGCCCATCAACAGTTGCAGCACCGGTTTGCGCCAGAACAAGCCGGCGACAAGCGCGGCGGCGAACAAAAGGTAGATGAGCGTCGGCTTCATCTTTATGAACCGCGGGTCGCTCAGCCAGAGCGTCAGGGCGCCGAACGCCAGGACGAGCGCCGTCGAGACGAGCAGTGCCGGGGACACGTGATTGAGCAGAAACTTCGAAGCGGCCATGGAGATGACCGCCGCCAGCATCAGCACGCCCGTAGCCCAGAAGATCCCCGCGGTCATGTAGGCGGCGAAAAAGACGAGCAGAGGTGCGAGGTCAATCACGAGCCGCAGCCGCTGCTGTCGTGCTGCGTCTTCAGTGTGTCGCACTGGCGCCCGCTCGTCCATGCTGGCCATTGTCCAAGATCTCCTCACCACACCGCACGGTCTCCGCAGGGATACTCCCGCGAAGCGCCGTGAATGCAACACATGTAAGCCGCCTCATGAGGATTGCGCGGTGGAACGGCAAACCAAGCGGTGGGCGGGGCGTGACGGCTCATCGCGGCCGGCTCCCGCCGGCTCACGGTCCCTTTCGCTCCGGCAAGCGATAGCGCTGCATGAGACGGATCTGCCAGACGAGATAGATGGACGTCAGCGGCATGACGATGAACAGCTTGAAGATCATCCACACGTCGAGCCCGCTGAGCACCGGCTTCTTCATCAGCCAGTGCCAGGACTTCGGGCAGGGAATGGCGGCGGTCGAAAAGCCGAGACGCACGGCCTCGTTGGCGATGGCCGTAATGAGAAAGAAAATCGCCACGTTGCGTGTCAGCAGATACCATCCTTGCTCGGAATAATTGAAGGTCTTTCCGAACACGAATTCGAAGAAGTATTTGCGACGCATCAAGCCGACGTAGAGCCCGGCGGCAACCAGAGCGTTGAAGATCGTCACCTTGAGCTGGACCCACATCGGGTCGCCCGTGAACAGGGTCAGCGCGCCGAACGTGATGGTGACCGCGCCCGCGATGAACGGCATGATCGGCGGCCGGCGCAACACGATGAGCGACGCTGCCAGCGCCAGCGCCGTGGTTCCCACCAGCGACCAGACGCCGGCCTCGACCCCATAGACGAAGTTCACGACGAACATCGTGCAGATGGGGCCCATCTCGCTCAGAATGTTGAGCGTCTGCTCGCCATTGAACGGATACCACTTTCCTCTTGTTGAACGCGCCATGCTCATCTGGACGGACTTCAACCTCCCGACGCCAGGATAGTTTCTCTGGCTTGTGTTTCGGTGAATATAATCACTGTTCAGTCACCCGCAAGAGCCCGCGCGAACTCGCCCGCATCGAAAGGTTGCAGGTCGTCGATGCCCTCCCCGACACCGATGGCGTGCACCGGAATGCCATACTTTGCCGCGATCGCGACGAGAATGCCGCCCCGCGCGGTGCCGTCGAGCTTGGTCATGACGAGGCCCGTTACCCCGGCGCGTTCGCGGAAAATCTCCACCTGGGAGAGGGCGTTCTGGCCGGTGGTGGCGTCAAGCACGAGGATGACGTCGTGCGGGGCGGTGGGATCGAGTTTGCGGATGACACGAACGACCTTTTCAAGCTCGTCCATCAGCGCCTGCTTGTTCTGCAACCGACCAGCAGTGTCGATGATGAGCACGTCACGGGCCGTGGCTTGAGCCTCCCGCAAAGCGTCGTAGGCAAGTCCTGACGCGTCCGAGCCGACCGGGCGACTGACCACCGGCGCTCCCGACCGCTCGCCCCACACCTTGAGCTGGTCGATGGCGGCGGCACGAAATGTGTCGCCCGCCGCCAGCAGGACCGACTTGCCGGCGCGACGGAACCGTTCGGCGAGCTTGCCGATGGTCGTGGTCTTGCCGCCGCCGTTGACGCCGACCACCAGAATGACATGCGGCTTGTGACGGCCGTCGACGACGAGCGGCTTGGCTACGGGCGCGAGCACGCGCTGCACCTCGGCGGCAAGCACGGCCCTCACATCCTCGGGCGACATGCCTTTTTGGTAGCGCCCTTTCGCGAGCGTCTCGGTGATGCGGGCAGCCGTTTCAACGCCGAGATCCGCCTGAATGAGCAAGTCCTCGAGCTCCTCCAGCGTCGAGGCATCGAATTTCCGCTTGGTGAAGAGACTTGTGATGCCGTCGGCAAGCCGCGACGAGGTCTTGGTCAGGCCGTCCTTGAGCCGCTGGAACCAGCTTCGCTTCTCTGCCGCCGGCTCCGCAGCGGCCGCGGTGGGCCGGCTCGTTGCGATGAGCGTCGCGGTACCGCGGCTCTGTTCAGGCAGTCCCGCCGATGGGTTTTCGCCGGCCGGCGGGTCTTCGAGGGGGCTCATGGCTTCGCCGTCACGTCCCGCCTCGCCCGAGGGAGCATTGGGTGATGGCGCGGCCGGCACTTCATCCGCAGCAGGAAGCTCGCCGGGCAAGCGCGCCGCCCCCTCCTCCGTCGCCTCCCTGTCGCGGCCGAATAGTCGTCCGAAGATCCCGCGCCGCTTATCCCTCGTCTCGCTCACGCCGCCACCTCGCCAATGAGCCGGGCGCCATCCGTTCCGGTGACCCGCGCCGCCACCACCGAGCCGGCCGTCGCGCCCGCAACCTCGATTTCGGCGAAATCGTCGGTGCGCCCGAGCCCGTCCCGCTCCATGAGGACGCCGACCTTGCGCCCCACTTGGCCCGAAAGATGACGCTGAAGGAGTGCTGCACCCTTTTGCCGCAGCCGCTCGGCCCGGGACTTGACCACGTGTCGCGGCAGCTGCGGCATCCGCGCCGCCGGGGTTCCCCGACGCGCCGAGAACGGAAAGACGTGCAGGTACGCGAGGCCGCACCGCTCCGCGAGATCGAGCGTCTCCTCGAACATCGCCTCGGTTTCTGTGGGAAAGCCGGCGATGAGATCGGCGCCAAAGGCGACGTCCGGGCGCAGGCGCCGCACCTCGTCGCAGAACCTGATGGCATCGGCCCGCCCGTGCCGTCGCTTCATCCGCTTGAGGATCAGGTCCGATCCCGATTGCAGGGAGAGGTGCAGATGCGGCATCAGCCTCGGCTCCTCGGCGATGGCGCGGACAAGTTCGGCATCGGCCTCGACCTGATCGATCGAGGACAGCCGGAGACGTTCCAGGGCGGGCACGTGACGCAAGATCTGCCGCACGAGACGGCCGAGCGTCGGCCGGCCGGGGAGATCGGCGCCGTAAGCGGTTATGTCGACGCCGGTGAGCACGATTTCGCGGTAGCCTGCGGCCACCAGGCGGGCCGCCTGCTGCACGACGGCGCCAGAAGGCACCGAGCGCGACGGGCCCCGCCCGAAGGGAATGACGCAGAAGGTGCAGCGATGATCGCAGCCGTTCTGCACCTGCACGAACGCCCGCGCCCTCGCGGGGAAACCGGCGACCAGGTGGCTGGCGGTTTCGCGGACGTCCATGATGTCGGCGACCTGCACGCGCTCGTTTTGCGGGATGGCGAGCGAAGCCCACACGTCTGCCTTGGTCTTTTCGCCATTGCCGAGCAGATGGTCGACCTCGGGCATATCCGCGAAGCGCTGGGGTTCGATCTGGACGGCGCAGCCGGTGACGACGATGCGCGCGTCCGGATGCTCGCGCCGCTGACGGCGGATCGTCTGCATCGCCTGACGGACGGCCTCGGCGGTCACCGCACACGTGTTGATGACGATCGTACGGGCGAGCCCGGCGCTCCGTGCCTGCTCGCGCATGACCTCGGACTCATAGGCATTGAGCCGGCAGCCCAGCGTGATGATCGTCGGCTCTGTGAGGGGCGGCTCGGCCATAGGCGTTCGGGTCAACTGCGCGCCTCGGCGAGACTCGCGAGGTCGAGCGTGTCCCCGTATTCGAACTCGGCCGGCCCCGTCATCAGGATATGATCGTCGCGACGCCACGCGATGTGGAGCACCCCGCCGGGCAGCGTCACGTCGACGACCCGGCCGGTCAGGCCCTTGCGGGCCGCGCAAACGGCAGCGGCACACGCCGCCGATCCGCACGCTCGCGTGAGGCCAGCGCCGCGCTCCCACGTGCGCACGCGCAGCGCATTGGCGCCGGTCACCTGCGCGAGCGAGATGTTGGCGCGGTCCGGGAAGATCGGATGGTTTTCGAGCAGCGGTCCGAGGCGCGCGAGATCATGCGCATCGACGTCCCCGACCCAGAACACGGCGTGCGGATTGCCGACGTTGACCACGGACGGCGAATGGAGCACCGGAGCGTCGATCGGACCGATCTGCAGTTCGATGCGCGTGGTGTCGTGGAAGGGCTCGGCGAGCGGGATCTCGTCCCATCGGAAGCGCGGGCATCCCATGTCGACGGTGATGCTCGCCGGGCTTTCGACATGTGCTTCGAGCAGGCCCGCCGCGGTCTCGAACCGCATGTCGCGGCGCGCGTCGGTTTCCGCGACGAGCATGGCGACGCACCGCATCCCGTTGCCGCAGGCGCCGGCCGCCGAGCCATCCGAATTATAGATCCGGATGAGCGCGTCGGTCCCGGCGGTGACGGGATCGTGCAGCGCCATGAGTTGATCGAAATGGGCGCGCGGATGCCGGGCGATTGCGCGGGCTTCCGCCTCGCTCAGCACACGTTGCGTGCCGCGCAAGTCGACAATCACGATCTCGTTGCCGAGACCGTTCATTTTCTTGAACGGGAGGGTGCCGCGATCCGCCATGCCCCCTTATATGGGGCGAGCGTCCCTGATGACAATCGAGCGCCGGAGGCAGGATCGTGCGAACTTCGGGAGCGGGCGGAGTGCCGGCGATTGCGCCATCGCGCTGGGTGGAGCGGTTCCTGCCAGGGGTTGCACCCGGCGGTACGGTGCTGGACGTGGCCTGCGGCAGCGGGCGGCATTTCGCGCCCGTTCTGGCGGCCGGATGCCGCGTCGTCGGTGTCGACCGGGATCTGGCCGCGGCGCGCCACGCGTGGTCGAACGATCCGCGCGTAAGCCTCGTCGAAGCGGACCTCGAAACCGGTGACGCGCCTCCTTTCAGGGGGCAGCAATTTGCCGGGGTAGTCGTCACCAACTATCTCTGGCGGCAGCTTTTTCCAGACATTATTGCGGCCGTTGCCGAGGACGGACTGCTGATCTACGAAACCTTCATGCAGGGCCAGGAGCGCATTGGCCGCCCGTCCCGCCCCGAGTTTCTGCTGCGGCCTGGCGAACTTCTCGAGTGGGTCGCTGGGCGGCTTGCCGTCGTCGCATTCGAGCACGTGCGGCTCAAGCAGCCGGATCGGCTTGTGCAAAGGATCGTCGCCGCCGGACGGCGGCATCCCTGGCCCGCGACAGACGCGCCGCCGCCGGGCTGACCGAGGCCCGCGGGTGCGCTGTCCCGGATGGAGAGATGCGCGAGGGAGCGAGGCTGCCCATGAAGGCTCGATGGTTCCCGCTGATTCTACTGATGCTTCCCGCGACGGCCGCTGCCGAGCAGACGCGGGCGCCGAAGGCGCCGTCTTCGGCGATCGCGGTCGAAACGGTGGCACGCGGTCTACGCCACCCCTGGGCGCTTCAGTTCCTCCCCGACGGCCGCCTCCTGGTGACGGAGCGCCCCGGCCAGATGCGCATCGTTACGCGCGACGGGCGGATTTCCGCGCCGCTGTCCGGCGTGCCCAGGGTTGCGGCGACCGGGCAGGGCGGGCTCCTTGATGTCGCGCTCTTTGCGGATTTTGCTTCGAGCCGGCGAATTGCCTTCTGCTTTGCCGAACCGCGCCAGGGCGGCAACGGGACGAGCGTGGCGACGGCGCAACTTGCGGACCTTGGCGGGACGCCGCGCCTTGAGGACGTGCGCATCATCTTTCGTCAGCAGCCGGCGCACGGCGGCGGCCTGCATTTCGGCTGTCGCCTCGCCATCGCAGCCGACGGCCGCCTCTTCGCGACTCTCGGCGAGCGCTTTCAGAAAGAGCAGGCGCAGGACCTCGCCAATCACTGGGGCAAAGTCGTGCGCATCGAGGCGGACGGGCGCGTCCCCGCCGACAATCCCTTCGCCGGCAGGCCCGGGGCGATGCCGGAGCTGTGGAGCTACGGCCATCGCAACCCGCAATCGGCAGCGATCCATCCGGGCACGGGCAAGCTTTGGGTGGTCGAGCATGGGCCGCGCGGCGGCGACGAGGTCAACGTCGTCGAGCCCGGCCGCAACTATGGCTGGCCCGTCATCGGCTACGGCATCGATTATTCCGGTGCGCGCATTCATGAGGGGACGCATCGCGACGGCATGGAGCAACCGATTTATTACTGGTCGCCCTCGATCGCGCCCTCCGGCATGGCCTTTTATACCGGGGCGCTGTTTCCCGGCTGGCGCGGCAATCTTTTCGTCGGGGCGCTTGCCGGTCAGGCGTTGCACCGCCTCGTCCTTGATGGCGAGAGGGTGATCGCTGAGGAGGTTCTGCTCGCCGATCGCCGGGACCGCATACGCGATGTTCGCATGGGACCGGACGAGGCGCTATGGCTCCTCACCGATGATCCCGACGGGCATATTCTGAGACTGGTGCCGGCTCGGTAGGCGGCGCAGCAGAAGGGGGCCGATCACGGAACGTGCGGCCGATCCGATAAATCAAGGTGAATTTCGCGTCCTCTACCGATTGCCGGCAGCGTCGCAGCGCCAGCATGACTGATCCCCACCGGGATCGGCGAGCGCGGGCGATAGGGGTGAGCCGGGGCGCGTTCGCGCAGGCCGCGCCTTTCCCGAACGGGGTAGCCCAGTCATCACCACCGGACTGTTCAAACCAGCCGTCCCGCCTTATTTGAGCGCCAAGCAGGAGCGCGCCTCAGGGCGCGTCGCAGAGAGCACGGCCATGGCAGGCATCGGATTGAGCGACTGGAGCGAGGCCACGGCGCCTTCGCTCGCCGACTTCGAGCGGTTGGCGGCGGCCGCCTGGGAGCGGCTTCCAGCCGAATTTCGCAATTTGTGCCGGGATCTTGTCATTCGCGTCGAGGAGTTTGCGACCGACGAAGTGCTCGACGAGCTCGGCATCGCCGATCCGTTCGAGCTTATGGGGCTTTATCAGGGGGTAAGCCTCGACCGAAAAAGCGTCATGGACCCGCCGCGGGAGCCGGATATGGTCTTTCTCTACCGCCGCGCTCTGCTCGATTACTGGGCAGGCGGGGAGGAGACGCTCGGCCATCTTGTCACCCACGTTCTGGTGCACGAGATCGGCCACCATTTCGGCTTCTCGGATGCGGACATGGAGGCGATCGAGGCGCAGGCTGGCCGTTGACGCGGGCGGTCGCGTTTGTTTGGGTGTGGGCGACCGCTGCGGGGCGCGGGATCGCGGGGGCGTTGACCGGGGATTGCCGGGCTAGCGGCATTCCAGGCACGGTGGCGAGGAGCAATGGTCACGCGTGTGGCCGAAGAGGGACGGGGCTGAAGCTTGAGACTCGATCTTGGGCGCCTGAAGGCTGGGGTTGGGGCAGCTCTTGCGCTTGCGCTGCTGTCGAGCACGGCTTGGCTCGCGGCGGCAGGGCCGACCCCTGAGGAATACGTCGCCCATGTCGGGGGCGACGCACAGATCGTGGCTCCGGGCAACCTGAAGCTCGACGGCCTGCGCATGATGTGCGGTCAGCGCCCGACCGTTCTCGACAGCCAGCTTGACGATTACGGCGCTGCCTACCCTGGGTTTCTCATTCTCAACCCGCGACTGATGGCCAAGGTGCCGACTGTGGTGAAGCAGTGGATCTATGCCCACGAGTGCGGACATCAGTTCCGCGGCCCCGATGAGGAGACGGCGGACTGCTTTGCCGTCCAGCGCGGCCGCCGCCAGGGCTGGCTCAACGAGCAGGGCCTCGAGGAGATTTGCAAGTTCATCAGCCCGGCCAAGGGCGACAGCATGCACTTCTCGGGCTCGCACCGCTGCGCATCGATGCGCCGCTGCTTCGCCGACCCGAACATCAAGTAGAGGTAGCCGGCGCTCCGTATCGCCCCACCGGGGAAGGCGATCGGATGCGGCAATCAACGGGTCTCCCGTAGCCCTTTGGCACGGCCCCTTCAAACGGCCGGCGAGGGGTGGTAGAGGCTGCCCATGACCGAACCCGAGCTCATCCGCAACTTTTCGATCATTGCCCACATCGACCATGGCAAGTCGACGCTCTCCGACCGGCTGATCCAGCTGTGCGGCAACGTCAGCGACCGTGAGATGAAGGAGCAGATCCTCGATTCGATGGACATCGAACGGGAGCGGGGCATCACCATCAAGGCGCAGACGGTCCGTCTCGATTACCGGGCGAAGGATGGCAAGACGTACCAGCTCAATCTGATGGACACGCCGGGCCACGTCGATTTCGCCTACGAGGTGTCGCGATCCCTCGCCGCCTGCGAGGGTGCAATCCTGGTGGTTGACGCCTCGCAGGGCGTCGAGGCGCAGACGCTCGCCAACGTCTATCAGGCGATCGAGAACAACTTGGAGATCCTGCCGGTCCTGAACAAGATCGATCTGCCGTCGGCCGACGTCGATCGGGTCAAGCAGCAGATCGAGGACGTGATCGGTATCGACGCCTCCGGTGCCATCGGCGTCTCGGCCAAGACGGGGCTAAATGTCGCGGCCGTCCTCGAGGCGATCGTTGAGCGTCTGCCGCCGCCGAAGGGCGACGCCAAAGCGCCTCTCAAAGCGCTGCTCATCGACAGTTGGTACGATGCTTATCTGGGCGTGGTTGTGCTCGTGCGCATCAAGGACGGCGTGCTCAGGAAGGGCCAGAAGATCAAGCTGATGTCGTCCGGTGCGGCCTATCAGGTGGAACGCGTCGGTATCTTCCGCCCGAAGCAGGAGATGCTCGCTGAACTCGGCCCCGGCGAGGTCGGCTTCTTCACGGCGGCGATCAAGCAGGTGGCCGACACGCGCGTCGGCGATACCGTGACGGACGAGAAGAACCCGACGGCCGAGCCCCTTCCTGGCTTCAAGCCGGTACAGCCCGTGGTTTTCTGCGGTCTTTTTCCGGTCGATGCCGCCGATTTCGAGGATCTGCGCGAGGCGGTGGCGCGTCTGCGACTCAATGATGCGAGCTTTACCTACGAGCCCGAATCGAGCGCTGCCCTCGGCTTTGGGTTCCGCTGCGGCTTCCTTGGCCTACTGCACCTTGAGATCGTCACCGAGCGCCTCGAGCGCGAGTTCGGCCTCAATCTCATCACCACCGCGCCTTCGGTCATCTACAAGGTGCATCTGACCGACGGAACTGTGATCGACATGCACAATCCGGCCGACATGCCGGATCAGGTCAAGATCGCGCACATCGAAGAGCCATGGATCGAGGCGACGATCCTGGTGCCGGACGAGCACCTGGGCGCCGTGCTCAAGCTCTGCCAGGATCGCCGTGGCCGGCAGAAAAACCTCACGTACGTCGGCTCCCGCGCCATGGTGGTCTATGAGCTGCCCCTGAACGAGGTGGTGTTCGACTTCTACGACCGGCTGAAATCGGTCTCGCGCGGCTATGCCTCGTTCGACTACCAGCTCAAGGGCTACGAGGAGGGCGATCTCGTCAAGCTTACGATCCTGGTCAACGGCGAGCCGGTCGACGCGCTCTCGATCATCGTGCACCGGTCTCGCGCGGAAAGCCGCGGGCGTGCCATGTGCGAGAAGCTCAAGGAGCTCATTCCTCCGCATCTCTTCCAGATTCCTGTGCAGGCGGCGATCGGCGCCAAGGTGATTGCGCGCGAGACGATCCGCGCCCTGCGCAAGGACGTGCTGGCGAAATGCTACGGCGGCGATATCACGCGCAAGCGCAAGCTCCTCGAGAAGCAGAAGGCCGGCAAGAAGAAGATGCGCGAGTTCGGCCAGGTCGAGATCCCGCAGGAGGCGTTCATCGCCGCACTCAAGATGGACGAGAACTGAGCCGCTCGCCCCGGACAAAACCGGCGATAGGCAACCGGCGCGACATTGACGCCACCCGGCGGTCTTTATGTCGAGCTGCCTGAGGGATCTGACGGAAACGACCCATGCCCCGCCTCGCGCTTTACCAACCGGACATTCCGCAGAACACCGGCACCATCCTGCGGATGGCGGCCTGCCTCGGCGTCGCGGTCGATGTGATCGCCCCGATGGGGTTCGATATGACCGACCGCGCGTTGCGCCGCGCCGGCCTCGACTATCTCGATCACGTCGAGATCAGGCGCCACGGCTCGTTTGACGAGTTCAATGCCTGGAGGCTCGGCGAGAACCGCCGCCTCATTCTTTTCACCTCGCACGGCGCGGTTGCGCATCACGTCTGCGACGTCCGCGCGCGCGACGTCCTGCTTCTCGGCCGCGAGAGCGCGGGCGTGCCAGAGGCCGTGCATCGCATCGCCGATGCGCGCGTGCGCATTCCCATGCGTCCGGGGTTGCGCTCGCTCAACATCGCCGTCGCCGCGGCCATGGCGCTTTCCGACGCCTTGCAGAAGACCTGCGGATGGCCCGATGCGCTCGCGTTGCCGGGGAGCGGCGTGTCATGAGCACGGGCGGCGGGGAGGCCGGTCCGGCAAGGGCACTGGTCACGCCGGGCCGAACGACCGGGCCGTCGGGCATCGGCGGCTGGTTGCTTTTGCCCGCCTTCGGACTTGTGTTTGCGCCGGTCCCGGCGGCGCTGGAAATGCTGGAAATCGCCAAGCTCATGACGCCGGTCAACTGGCGCCTGCTCACCGATCCGGCGAGCCAAGCCTATCACCCTTTCTATGTCTGGCTGCTGCCGGCGGAGTTCGCCTTGAATGGCGCGATCCTCGTTTTTGCGGTCGCGATTTTCGTTCTCTTCCTGCGGAAATCGCCACGAACGCCGAACCTGATCTGTGCGCTCTACATAGTCACGGCGATCGTCGTTGTCGCCGATACGGTGCTCGCGGCACAGATTCCCGGCTTTGAATGGGATCGCCGCACTTTCCGCGAACTCGGCCGGGCGATCGCGGGCGTTGCGATCTGGGTGCCGTACTTCGTCCTCTCTCGTCGTGTGCGCAACACGTTCGGCGTCAATGCGGGGCTGTCATGACGGCCGGCGGACGGCCGGCCGCGGTGACCTTCGTGCTCGTCACCGTCGTGCTCGACGTGCTGGCGCTCGGCCTGATGATCCCGGTGTTGCCCAAGCTCGTCGAGCGAATGGCAGGCTCGACGCAGTCGGCGGCCGTCGCAATCGGCATCTTCGGCACGGCCTGGGCGCTGATGCAGCTTGTCTTTTCGCCCATCCTCGGCGCGCTCTCCGACCGCTTTGGCCGGCGACCGGTGCTGCTGCTGTCCTCGCTGGGGCTCGGGCTCGACTACATCCTGATGGCGCTGGCGCCGAACCTCACGTGGCTGTTCATCGGGCGGGTCATTTCGGGGATCACGGCGGCCACCTTTGCGACGGCGACCGCTTACATCGCGGATGTCACACCGCCGGCCGAGCGCGCCGGTAAGTTCGGTCTCATTGGCGCCGCCTTCGGCGCGGGCTTCGTGCTGGGACCGGCGCTCGGCGGTCTCCTCGGCAGCGCCGATCCGCGCCTGCCGTTCTGGGTCGCCGCCGCCTTCAGCCTTGCCAACACCGTCTATGGTTACTTCCTCCTGCCGGAGTCCCTGCCGGTCGACCGCCGCAGCGCCTTCGCGTGGCGGCATGCGAGTCCCTTCGGCGCCTTGCGCTTTCTCGCCTCCGACTCAGCCCTTTTGAGGCTGTCCGCAGCCATGTTCCTGTTTCATCTGGCGCACTCCGTGCTGCCCGCCGTCTTCGTCCTGCATGCCGGCTATCGCTTCGGCTGGGGCGAGGGCATGGTCGGGCTGGCGCTCGCCGTCTTCGGCGTTTCGGCGGCAATCGTGCAGGGCGTGCTCGTCGAGCGGGCGGTGGCGGAGTTCGGCGAGCGCAGAGTGCTTCTCTTCGGTATGGCGGCGGGCATCAGCGGGCTCTGCCTGATGGGGCTTGCCGCTCAGGTGGCGGTGTTCTGGATCGGGCTGCTCGTCATGTCGCTCTGGGGGTTCGTCGGACCGGCGGCACAGGCGATCACAACGGGGCTTGTCGGAGCCGGTGATCAGGGCCGCCTGCAAGGCGCCGGCGCGAGCCTCATGAGCGTCGCAAGCCTGATGGGGCCGAGCCTCTTCGCCGGCACGTTTGCGCTTGCCATCGACCCGCGGTTCGCGCAAGGGCTGCCGGGCGCCCCCTATCTTTTGGCTGCGGTCCTGCTGGCTGTTGCCACTCTGATCGTGGCGCGGGTCGCAACCGGTCACGCAGCAAGATGATGCCATGGCGCGGCTGCAGAGGGCGCGTTGTATCGCGCCGTCGGTGTCTGTCGAGATCCTGAGGCTGCCTCTTGCGGCCCCGCGGCTGTGTGCTAGGTGAGCGGCTTTCTTCTGAGCGCCGGGAGTCGAAACGATGGCAGACGTTGCGATCCGCCCGGCCGTCTCTTCCGCCACGCGCAACGGCATCGCGCTCACGCTTTTGGCGATGCTGTGCTTTGCCGCCATGGACGGGGTGAGCAAGGTGCTGGCGGGGGCGCTCAGCATCCCGCAGATCCTCTGGGTGCGCTACATCGTCTTCACGCTCCTCGCGCTCGCAGTCCTGCGGCGCAAGGGAATTGGCAATGTCTGGCGCAGCTCGCAACCGCTGATGCAGGGTGCCAGGGCCGCGCTCCTCGTCGTCGAGAACGGCCTTTTCGTGTTGGCCTTCAAGTTTTTGCCGCTCGCCGACGTTCATGCGATTGCCGCGGCGGCGCCGCTCTTGGTGATCGCGCTCTCCGTACCCATGCTCGGCGAGACGGTGGGCCCGCGCCGATGGCTCGCGGTGACCGCCGGCTTCTTCGGCGTTCTCTTGATCGTGCGGCCGGGTTTCCAGGAGATTTCAGCACCTGTCTTGATCGCCATCGCTGGCGCGCTGCTCTGGGCGCTCTACCAGATCATGGTGCGGCTCTGCGCGCGCACCGACAATAGCGACACCACCTGGCTCTGGTCTGCGGTGATCGGGCTGCTCGTCACGAGCGGGGTCGGTCCCTTCACCTGGGTTTGGCCGGATGCGCAAGGCTGGCTTCTGCTCGTTGCCATCGCGGTGCTCGGCTCTGGTGCGCATCTGGCGCTCATTCGCGCGCTCACCATTGCCGAGGCGAGCGTGTTGCAGCCCTTTGGCTATACACTTCTGCTCTGGGCGGCGCTGATCGGCTACCTGTGGTTCGGCGACGTGCCCGATTCCTGGACGCTCACCGGTGCCGCGATCATCCTGCTCAGCGGCGTCTATGCTTGGCATCGTGAGCGCTTGCGCAACCGCCAGCGCCGTGAGCGGTAACGGCCTGCTGGAAGCCGCGCATCGTCGCTGACGGTCCGCAACGATCGCCAGCGGTGAGGGGGGGCCCGGAGAGGGATGTTCGTGGACACTTCACTATTGGCCTTCTTGATCACCTGTGTCCTGATCGAGCTGACCCCGGGACCGAACATGGCTTATCTCGCGATCCTGAGCCTCGGCGACGGGCGCCGCGCGGGCTATGCCGCGACCGGCGGGGTCGCTCTCGGACTTCTGATCGTCGGATTGGTGGCTGCATTCGGCCTTGCGGCGGCCGTGAGCCGATCGGCCCTGTTCTACGAAGTGCTGCGGGCGGCGGGGATCGGGTATCTGCTCTATCTGGCGTGGCAGGGGTGGAGGGATGCCGATAACGCCTCGATCGAGGGCAGCAACAATGGCGCGCCCCTGCACACCTATTTCGTCCGCGGCCTCGTCACCAATCTGCTCAATCCGAAGGCGGCGATGTTCTATGTCGCCATCCTGCCTCCCTTCATTGACGCATCACGGCCGGTGCTTCCGCAAACGCTCACGCGCTCGCTTCTCTACGTGCTGGTGGCAACGGCAATCCATGGCTTGATCGTGTCCCTGGCGGGTTTCGCGCGGGAAATACTCGCCAATTCGGGCTTGGTGCGCCTGCTGCGACGGGGCCTTTCTGCGGCGCTTGCGCTGGTCGCGGTCTGGTTTGCCGTGACGACGGCCCGATAGTGGATGCGAGGCGGCACGCCCGTCAGCGCTCGGCACCGATCACGATAACGGCCGCGCGTTCGCTGCTCGCTCGCTCGTCGAGCGCGAAGGCGACGGTGGCCGCGAAGGTGGCAGACATGATGACGAGGAGGATGAGGGGGCGCATGGCGACTCTCCGATCCGCGACGTTCGCCGGCATGAGCGAACGCCGTCCAGTTCCGCCACCGTAACGGGACTGCGCCGCGAGCGCTGTGATCTGGCGCACTCGGACTGCCGGGGGACAACGCGCCGGCGCCGGGCTATAAGCCGCCGTCGACCACAGCTTCCGACGAGACCACGACATGAGCGCTGCCGGCTCCGCCAAGACCCCGATCACGCCCGAAATGGTCACCGCACATGGCTTCAAGGGCGACGAGTACCAGCGGCTTCTCGAGGTCCTCGGCCGCGAGCCGACGCTGCTCGAACTCGGCATCTTCTCGGTGATGTGGTCGGAGCACTGCTCCTACAAGTCGACCCGCTACTGGCTGAAGCAGTTGCCGACCTCAGGCCCGCAGGTCATCCAGGGGCCGGGCGAGAACGCGGGCGTTGTCGATCTCGGCGACGGCGACTGCGCCGTCTTCAAGATGGAGAGCCACAACCATCCCTCGTACATCGAGCCCTATCAGGGCGCGGCGACGGGCGTCGGCGGCATCATGCGTGACGTGTTCACGATGGGCGCGCGCCCGGTCGCCAATCTCAATGCGCTGCGCTTCGGCGCCCCCGACCACCCGAAGACAAGGCATCTCGTCTCGGGCGTCGTGCGCGGGATCGGCGGCTATGGCAACTGCGTCGGCGTGCCGACGGTCGGCGGCGAGACGAATTTCGATCCTGCCTACAACAACAACATTCTGGTCAACGCTATGTGCGTCGGCCTCGCCCGGAAGGATAAAATTTTTTACTCGGCGGCGCGCGGCGTCGGGCTTCCGGTTGTCTATGTCGGCTCGAAGACCGGGCGCGACGGCATCCACGGCGCAACGATGTCGTCGAAGGAGTTCGACGACAAGACCGAGGAGCAGCGACCGACCGTTCAGGTCGGCGACCCCTTCACCGAGAAGCTCCTGATCGAGGCTTGCCTCGAGCTGATGGCCAAGGACTGCATCATCGCCATCCAGGACATGGGCGCGGCGGGCCTCACCTCTTCGACCTCGGAGATGGCCGACAAGGGCGGCGTCGGCATCGATCTCGAACTCGACCAGGTGCCGCAGCGCGAGGCGGGAATGACCGCCTACGAGATGATGCTCTCCGAGAGCCAGGAGCGGATGCTGATGATCCTGAAGCCGGGCTCCGAGGCGGAGGCCGAGGCGATCTTCCGTAAATGGGGCCTCGACTTCGCGGTCATCGGGCGCACGACCGGCACCGGTCGGCTGATCGTCCGTCACAAGGGCATCGTGGAGGCGGACCTGCCCGTCGACAAGCTCGCCAACAGCGCTCCGCAATATCAGCGGCCGTGGGTGCCGACACCGGCGCCGAAGCTAATCCTGCCCGAGTGGGTGCCGGCGCCTAACGCGCTGCTAGGCTGTCTCAAGCGCATGATGGGGACCGAGCACCTGTGCTCGCGCCGCTGGATCTGGGAGCAGTACGATTACACAGTGATGGGCGACACCATCCAGCGGCCGGGCGGCGACGCGGCGATCGTGCGCGTGCACGGCACCCGGAAAGGCATCGCCATGTGCTGCGACGTGACACCCCGGTATTGCCTCGCCGATCCGGTCATGGGCACCAAGCAGGCCGTCGCCGAGACCTGGCGCAACCTGACGGCGGTAGGCGCCGATCCGCTCGCGATCACCGACAACATGAACTTCGGCAACCCGGAGCGGCCCGAGATCATGGGCCAGTTCGTCGGCGCCATCGAGGGCATGAAGGAAGCCTGCCTGGCGCTCGCCTATCCCGTCGTCTCCGGAAACTGCTCGCTTTACAACGAGACCAACGGCAAGGGCATACCGCCGACGCCCGCCATCGGCGCCGTCGGTCTCATTCCCGACATCACCAGGACGGCCGACCTCAAACTCAAGCGCGACGGCGATCTGCTGGTGCTGATCGGGCACGAGCGCGGCCATCTCGGTCAGACGCTTTATCAGCTGATCGAGACCGGGAAGGTCGAAGGCGCGCCGCCGCCGGTCGATCTCGCCGACGAGCTCAAGGCCGGCAACCTCGTGCGCGCGCTGATCCGTGAGGGCAAGGTGACGGCCGTGCACGACGTCTCCGACGGCGGCCTGCTCGTTGCGATCGCCGAAATGGCGCTCGCCGGCGGCATCGGCGTCGAGCTCTACCCATACGAAGGTCGGCTGCCTGCCCATTCGATCTGGTTCGGCGAGGATCAGGGCCGTTACGTGCTCGCGGCCCACCCGAGCATGGCCGAGGAGATCGCCGACCGTGCGCGGCTCTTGGGACTGCCGGCGCGCATCGTCGGGCGTGTCGGGGGCACCGCGCTCACGCTGCCGGGCGAACAGCCGCTATCCCTCGCCGACCTGCGTTCGGTCCACGAAACATGGCTGCCGCGATTCATGGACGGCTGACAGCGCCTTGGGCACCCGCCGAGCACGTGCGGCGCGCAGGGTTGCCTCTACTTCTTCGCCGGCGCACCAGGCTTCACGGGCTCGGACGCCTTGGCGGCAGGCGGGGCGGCGGTCGGACTCTCCGGCGTGCGGATCACGATCTCGAAATGCCTGAAGCCTGGCGCAAACGCCTTCAGGACTTGGCCGCCGGCGTAAAGGATGAGGGTGAGCAGGATCAGCGCCGGAATGGCGGCAATCACCGCCTTCATAAAGAAGGCCGTCAGGTGAAGGAACGGCACCTCGAAGCGGTTGACGACGCCGGGCATCGGCGGGCTGACGAATTCCGCACCGCCCCGATGGTCCCTGTAAGGGTAGCCGTCGCCGGCCGGCCCGGCGGCCATCTGCGCCTCGCGCTGTTCGCGCTCCCGCGCTTCCCGTTGCGCCTCGCGCTCGCGCCTGAGCGTCCGCGGCAGGTCGTCGTCGTGGGCAAATTGCGGTTCGGCCATGGGACTTCCTCGCGGGCGCTTCAGCTGCTTCGGCGTTCAGTCCGGCCGGCCCGCCGCATCGTGAACCGGGGACCCGCCGCCAGCAGGACGCGCAGCATGCACTGTTGCGACTACAGGACTATTTTGGCCGGATTCGGTCGCCTGCGCCGGGTTGTCCACACCCCCGTTGCCGCGACTCTGCGTCGTGCCTCGCCGCGCGCCACCCCGGGCGCAGGACCTTGCAGCACCCAGGCGCGGCGCACCCGATTCACCAACTGGCGAAGTTTTTTTTGGCGGTCGCGGTCGCGCCTGGCGAGGCTTGGCGCAGCAACACGGGACCCGGGAGGAGGTGTCATGGATCTCATTGCCGTCCGCCGCAGCGGGCGTCTTGTGCGAGCGATTGGAGTAATTCTGCTCGTCGAATGGTTGGGCGTCTCGAATGCGCTGGCCTACAGCGCGCGTGTCGAGGACGCCTGCCGGGACGACTATCTGCGGTTGTGCTCCGGTTACGCGGTCGGCAGCCCGGCGCTGCGCAGCTGCATGGAGGCCAAGGTGCGCAGCGTCTCGCCGCGATGTGTCACGGCGCTGCGCAAGGAGGGACTGATCGACCCGAGGCGCCTCAAGCGCTGAGCGCGGTCCGCCCCGGCCTCCGCCTACCGCCGCGGACGGGTCTTTGCTAGCTTCCTGGCGCACAGGGTCTTGCCGTCATGGCGGTCGCGCCTGGCAATCAGGCGGCCGACGCCTTTGCAGCCGGAGCCGCCATGGACTTGAAGAGCCTCATCCGCACCATCCCGGACCACCCGAAGCCCGGCATCATGTTCCGCGATGTCACGACGCTGCTCGCCGACCCGCAGGGTTTCAAGGCGGCGATCGCGCGCCTCGCCGAGCCCTACCGGACCGAGCCGGTCGACATCGTCGCCGGCATCGAAGCGCGCGGGTTCATCCTGGCGGGCGCGATCGCCGACCGGCTCGGCTGCGGATTCGTGCCCGTGCGCAAGAAGGGCAAGCTGCCTTGGAGGGCCATCCGCGAGGACTACGCCCTCGAGTACGGCACCGACACGCTTGAGATGCACGAGGATGCGCTGGACAAGGGCAGACGGGTTCTCATCGTCGACGACCTCATCGCGACCGGCGGCACGGCGGGGGCGGCGGCGAAGCTGATCCGGCGTCTTGGCGGCACCATCATCGGAGCGGCCTTCATCATCGACCTGCCGGACCTTGGCGGCGCACGGGCGCTCGAACGGGATGGCATTAGGGTGCAATCGCTCATGAGCTTCGAGGGGCATTGACGGCTTGGCCGCCCGCCTCGATCGCGATCGGATCCGGTCTGGATGGGATGCCCACCGGCCAGCACGAGGCGCTTGCGTGATTTCCCCGGACGCACAGGAAGCACCTGCCCAGCAGCGGAGGGGCCTTCGTGGATGCCTCGAATCGTGACGCGCGAACAAGTCCCGGATCGATCGCAGCCACGGCAGCGACGGGGCCTTCGCATGCAGGCTGGGGCGCCCGGCGTCGGCGTCCTCCGTTCGCCCGCAAACCTGGCTGATGCCAGTCTGACGGGCAAGCGTCGCCGCGGTGAAAGGGCATGGCAGCGGCGGCGGCCTTAAGCGGCTGAGATTGTCCGCCGGCCCCGCTCAGCCGCCCGCCTTGATGAGCTTTGCGGCTGCCGGCGCGAAGTAGGTGAGAATGCCGGCGCAGCCCGCGCGCTTGAATGCCATCAGGCTCTCCATCATCACACGGTCGCGATCGAGCCAGCCATTGCGCGCGGCCGCCATCAGCATGGAGTATTCACCCGACACCTGATAGGCGAAGGTCGGCACCTTGAGTTCGGTCGCCACGCGCCGGACGACATCGAGGTAGGGCATCCCGGGCTTCACCATTACCATGTCGGCGCCCTCCGCGATGTCGAGCGCCACCTCGCGGATCGCCTCGTCGCTGTTGGCCGGGTCCATCTGGTAGGTGCGCTTGTCGCCGATGAGCGTGGCGTTGGTGCCGATGGCGTCGCGAAACGGCCCGTAGAAGCCGGAGGCATACTTGGCGGCATAGGAGAGGATCTGCACGTCCTGGTGTCCGGCCTTGTCGAGCGCGGCGCGGATGGCGCCGACGCGGCCGTCCATCATGTCCGACGGCGCGATGCAGTCGGCGCCCGCGTCGGCGAGCGCGAGGGCCTGGAGTTTGAGCACCTCGATGCTTTCGTCGTTGAGGATGCGGTGGCGCTCATCGAGCACGCCGTCATGCCCGTGGCTCGTATAGGGATCGAGCGCCGCATCGGTGATGATGCCGATCTCAGGCACGGCGGACTTGATGGCGCGGACCGCCCGGCACATCAGGTTCGAGGGCCGCGTCGCCTCGCTGCCGGTCGCATCGCGCAGCTTCATGTCGACGTTCGGGAACGGGGCAATGGCCGGGATGCCGAGGCTCATCGCCCGCTCGGCCTCGCGCACGGCCTCCTCGATGTTGACGCGGTCGACGTCGGGCATGTGGTCGACGGGCACCCGTCGCGTCGAGCTGTCGATGAGGAAGATCGGCCAGACGAGGTCGCTGGTCGAAAGCACGTGCTCGGCGACGAGGCGCCGGGACCAAGGCGCCTTGCGGTTGCGCCGCATGCGGACCGTCGGATACATGCCCGGCGCTCCGCCGGCGGGAGTTTCGCGCGCAGGCGATGCGATGACGCGCGAGGTGGCGGGGCTGCTCTTGGCGATCGGGCGCTGGCGCGACGTGGTCATGGGGCGCGGCTCGGGTGCGGACAACGAGGCCTGAACGGATCTGGCACGACATTCGGCCTGCCCATCAGGCGACGCAAGCAGAAATTGCCGGCAGCGCGCAGGGCACGGAAATGTGACGGCCGACAACTTGATTTTGCCCCGATCACGATGCAGTTGGCCAGTCCGTTGCATGTCCGCCGGCGGCCTTGGCGCGGATCCGCCCGAGTCGCAGCGCCTGAGCTTTCAGGTTGCTCTGGCCTCCGAAGTAGGCGAAGGATTTGCTGTGCCGTTCGCGGCGGCTCGCCGCCCTCTTCCAAAGGCGGCGTGGCCTTAAGCCTGGAGTGAGCCCTTGAGTGCGATCGCCAACGGGATTTACGTCCCACTGATCTTCATCGCCGTTCTCACGATCGTGGTGTTCATCCATGAGATGGGCCACTTCCTGGTCGCGCGCCGGTGCGGGGTCAAGGTCGAGGCCTTCTCGATCGGCTTCGGCCGGGAGATCTGGGGATTCACCGACCGTCTTGGAACGCGCTGGAAGTTCTCGTGGATTCCTCTCGGCGGCTATGTGAAGTTCGTCGATGACGAGAACGCCGCAAGCGCGCCCTCGCGGGCGGCGCTCGATCGGCTCGGGGCCGATGAGCGCAAGGCGGCCTTTCAAGCCCAGCCGCTGTCGAGCCGCGCGGCGATCGTCGCTGCCGGACCGCTGTTCAATATCGCCTCCGCAATCCTCATCTACTGGCTGACCTTTTGGCTGATTGGCAGCTATGGGATGCAGGCCGTCATCGACGAGGTGATTCCGGACAGCGCCGCCGCCCGCGCCGGGTTGCAGTCTGGCGACCGGATCACCGAGATCGACGGCACGCCGATCCAGCGCTTCTCGGACCTGCAGCGCATCGTTGGTCAGAACCCTGGCCGCAAGCTCGACTTCACGGTCGTTCGCGACAACCGCACATTGCAGTTTGCGATTACGCCCGAGCTGCGCGAGATCACCGATCCGATCGGCAACAAGGTGCGGGTCGGCGCGATCGGCATCAAGCGCACGGGCGGTGCGGACCGGTGGGAACACAAGCAGCACGACTTCGTCGAGGCGCTCGGGCTGGGCCTGAAGGAGACATATTACGTTTCTGAGCAGATCATCACTTCGCTACCGAAGCTGCCGGGCGCAATTCTAAAGGTGTTCAGCGGCCAACGTCAGAGCGAGATCGGCGGTCCCATCGCCATCGCCGAGATGACGGCGCATGCCAGCAAGACCGGTCTCGGCGGCATGCTCGGTTGGATCGCCGTCTTTTCGATCATGCTCGGAATCATGAATCTCTTGCCCATCCCGATGCTCGATGGCGGGCATCTGATGTTCTATGCGATCGAGGCGGTGCGCGGTCGTCCGCTCGACGAGCGCAAGCAGGAGCTCGGCTTCAAGATCGGCATGGCGATCCTGGCGACCATGATGCTGGCGGCGATCATGGGGGATCTGATGCGTAAGCTCGGGATTGGCTGAAAGTGGCACGAGTTAAATCCCTCTGTGGGGCATTCTTGCCACTTCCAGGGTGGTGATTGAATCGTTAAAACCGCTGGGCTTGCAACTCGGGAATCAGGGGGATCGATTCGCGTGCAGGTGTCGCGGCTGACGGCCGCAAATTGCGAGGCGGGGACAAACCGCGCCCGTCGGCCAGGCTCCGATCGCCGAAGGAGCAGGGTTGAGCAACCGGGGGATCGGCGAACCGAAAGGCAAACGTCCAGAATGCCAAAGTTTCGGACGACATCGGTCGGGGGACCGGGAGTTGTTGCGACGATCCTGCTGTTGGTCGCGAGCGTGCTGGCGTCGGTACCGCTCGGCGGGGGATCGGGCCTGATCATCGCCGCCGCTCACGCGCAGGACGGACGCATCCGCGAAATTCAGGTCGTCGGCAACCGGCGCGTCGAACCGGAAACCGTACGCTCCTATCTCAAATTCTCGGTCGGCGACGCCTACGACGCCGCCAAGGTCGACCAGTCGTTGCGTTCGCTGTTTGCGACCGGACTGTTCTCAGACGTGCGCATCGACCGTCAGGGCGCGACGGTGGTCGTCACCGTGGCCGAGAACCCGGTCATCAATCAGATCGCCTTCGAGGGCGCCAAGGACGTCGAGAAGAGCACGCTGCAATCCGAGATCCAGCTGAAGCCGCGCGCCGTCTTCACGCGCGCCAAGGTGCAGGCGGATGTGCAGCGCATCTTGGACGTTTATCGCCGCCAGGGCCGCTTTGCGGCAACCGTGGAGCCCAAGATCATCGAGCTCGACCAGAACCGCGTGAACCTCGTCTTCGAGATCAACGAGGGCGGCGCCACGAAGGTCAAGAGCATCCAGTTCATCGGCAATCGCGCCTTCAGCGACAGCCAGCTTCGGGACGTCATCACGACGACCCAGTCGGGCTTGTTCGATTTTCTGAAGAACGCGTCGTTCTATGATCCGGATCGCATGGCGCTCGATCGCGAGCTGCTGCGCCAGTACTATCTGAAGAACGGCTATGCCGACATCCGTATCGTCTCCGCCAACGCGGATCTCGATCGCGACGGCACCGGCTTCTTCATTACCTTCGTGGTCGACGAGGGCGAGGTTTACCGCTTCGGCGACATCCGCATCGAAAGCGCGCTCTCCGGCATCGATCCGGCGACCATCAAGCCCCACATGCTGACCAAGCCCGGTCAGATCTACAACGCCGCCGAGATCGACAAGTCGACCGAGCGCATGACTCTGGCCATCTCAGAGCAGGGCTATGCGTTCGCCCGTGTTCGCCCGAAGGCCGATCGCGACCCGGTCGCGCGAACAATCTCGCTTGTCTACGTGTTCGAGGAAGGGCCGCGCATCTACATCGAGCGCATCAACATCATCGGCAACACGCGAACCCGGGATCATGTGATCCGCCGCGAGTTCCGCCTCGCCGAGGGCGACGCGTTCAATCCGCTGATGGTGGACAACGCCAGGAAGCGCCTGCAGGGGCTCGGCTTCTTCAAGAGCGTGGAAGTCAAGCGCAAGCCCGGTAGCGCACCGGACCGCGTCGTGCTCGATGTGGAGGTAGTCGAGCAGCCGACGGGCGAGCTCTCCTTCGGCGCGGGCTATTCCACCAGCGAAGGCGTGATTGGCGACATCAGCCTCACCGAGCGCAACCTTCTGGGCAACGGTCAGTTCTTGCGCCTGCGCCTTGCCGGTTCGCTCGAACGGCTGCAGATCGATCTGAGCTTCACGGAGCCGCGGTTCCTCGATCGCAATCTCGCTGCGGGCTTCGACATCTTCCACAAAGAGGTGAACCAGACGCGCTACGGGGCGTTCCGCAACCGCAAGACCGGCGGCAGCGTGCGCCTCGGCTTCCCGCTCACCGAAAACCTATGGATGAACACCTATTACACGCTGTCGCGCGATGAAATCTACGAAGTCGACAAGAACCTCGACGACGACGGCCGCGTAGCGTCCTTGGCGATCCGTCAGGCGGAGGGCGTCTACTGGTCGTCGCTCGTCGGAACGACGGTCACCTTCGACAAGCGCAACCATCCGAAGAACCCGACCGGCGGCTATTTCCTGACGGGCGGCGTCGACTTCGCCGGCCTCGGCGGCGACGTGCAGTACGTGCGCCTGTTCGGCGAGGCCCGCTACTACTACCCGATCACCGAGAAGATCACCTTCGTCAGCCGGGCGCAGGGCGGGCATATCCAGGGCTGGGGGGGGGACGAGGTCCGTCTCATCGACGTTTATTACAAGGGCGGCGAGACCATCCGCGGCTTTGACCGGGCGGGTATCGGCCCGCGCGATCTGTCCACGGGCGATGCGCTGGGCGGCACCACCTTCTGGGCGGCTACGGCCGAAGTGCGCTTCCCGATCCCGATGGTGCCCGACGACCTCGGCATTCGCGGCGCCTTCTTCGTCGACGCGGGCTCGCTGTTCGGGGTGGCGAAGTCGGTGCAGGCGCTCAACGGCACGGAAGATCCGGCGACCAATAGAACGATCCAAATTGCGGACTCGAACAAGGTCCGGGTGTCGGTGGGCACGAGCCTCATCTGGGATTCCCCGCTCGGTCCGCTTCGCGGCGACTTCGGCTGGGCGGTGGTCAAGGACGCCAACGACAACGAGCAGCTCTTCCGCTTCGGCGCCAGCACCAAGTTCTGAGCGGGTTGGGTTTTCCGGTCGCGCGCAGCGGGTGTGGCGACGGGCCCCTGGCGGGCCCGTTTCGCTGAGCGGTCATTGTCGTGGGGATGAGGCGAGGCGTCGCTTGTGCGACGGCGCGCGGATCGCTAGGGCTGTTCCGGAACCCCCGGCGACAAGGTCCGATTCGATGGAGCACCCCGGCTTTTTCAAGCGCGAAGGCCCTTTCTCCATCGCGGACATTGCGCGGCGCATCGAGGCGGAGGTCGCGCCCGCCGCCGATCCGGGCCGGATGATCGAGGATGTCCGCGCGCTCACCGATGCGGGACCGTCGCATCTTTCGTTCATCGACAACCGGAAGTATCTCGACGCCCTGCAGCGCACGCGGGCGGGGGCGTGCATCGCCGCGCCGGCCCTGGTCAGTCGCGTGCCGGCCGGGGTGAATGTGCTGGTCGCCAAGGCGCCTTATCGTTCCTTCGCGCTCGCCCTGCAGCTCTTCTACCCCGAAGCCATGCGCCCCAAAGCGGCGCAGTTCGCCGCCGACGACGGGGTGGGCCTCGTGCACCCGACGGCGTTCATCGAGCCAGGCGCGGTCATCGAGCCCGGCGCCGTTGTCGGCCGCGAAGCCCAGATCGGGCGGGGTACGGTCGTCTCGGCCGGGGCGGTCGTCGGCTACCGCGTTGCCATCGGGCGGGACGGCTTCGTGGGCCCGGGTGCCTCCATCACCCATGCCCTCGTCGGCGATCGTGTCATTCTGCACGCGGGCGTGCGCATCGGGCAGGACGGCTTCGGCTTCGCCATGGGGCCGCGGGGGCACCTCAAAGTGCCGCAGATCGGCCGGGTCATCATCCAGGACGACGTCGAGATCGGTGCCAACACCACCATCGACCGGGGGGCGCTTAAGGATACGGTTATCGGCGAGGGCACGAAAATTGATAACCTCGTCCAGATCGGGCACAACGCCGTTCTGGGGCGCCATTGCGTGATCGTCGGCCAGGTCGGCATCTCCGGGTCGACAACGCTGGGAGATTTCGTCGTGATGGGCGGACAGTCCGGACTCGTGGGGCATATTAAGGTTGGCGACGGTGCGCAGATCGCCGGCGCCGCCCACCCGACCCACGACGTGCCGGCCGGCGCGCGCATGGCCGGGACGCCGGCGGTGCCGCTCAAGGAGTTTGCGCGCGGCGTTGCGGTGATGAAGCGTCTGGTGCGTCGCCGGCCGACCGGCGGCGAGGACGCGACAGGCGAGGAATGAGGGCGTGGCTCCCGCGGCTGCGGGCGCGCCCGATTGGCGGAGCGTGATCGATGAGTGACAGCGAGACCAGGACGGAGCTTGCCAGCGCGGACATCGCCCGCGTCATGAAGCTCTTGCCGCACCGCTATCCGTTCCTGCTGATTGACCGCATCCGCGACATGGATCGCGACGAGAGCTGCGTCGGCATCAAGAACGTCACCATCAACGAGCCGTTCTTCCAGGGACATTTCCCGCGCTATCCGGTGATGCCGGGTGTGCTCATCATCGAGGCGCTGGCGCAGACCGCCGGCGCGCTTTGCGTGCACCATGCGGGCAGGGAGGACATTCCGCAGATCGTCTACTTCATGGGTATCGAGCGGGCGAAGTTCCGCAAGCCCGTCGTGCCGGGCGATCAGCTCCACCTGCACGTCAAGAAGATGCGCAATCGAGGACCGGTCTGGCGGTTTTACGGCGAGGCCAAGGTCGAGGGCCAGGTCGTCGCCGAAGCCGAGATCAGCGCCATGATCGTGGATCCGGCCGATGCCAAGTCCTGAACGCCATCCGACCGCGATCATCGAGGACGGCGCCCGCATCGGAGAGGGCGTCAGAATCGGCCCCTATTGCGTGGTCGGTGCACATGTCGAGCTTGGCGATGCCTGCGAGTTGATCAGCCACGTCGTCGTCGCCGGCCGCACGCGGATCGGACCGCGCACCCGCATCTATCCCTTCGCTTCCATCGGGCATCAGCCCCAGGACCTGAAGTACAAGGGCGAGCCGTCGACGCTCGCGATCGGCGCCGACTGCATCATCCGCGAAGGCGTCACCATGAATCCGGGAACCGAAGGCGGCGGCATGGCCACGATCGTCGGCGATCGCTGCGCGTTCCTCGCCAACAGCCATGTCGGTCATGACTGCCGGGTCGGCAACAATGTCATTTTCTCGAACAACGTCATGCTGGCCGGGCACTGCGAGGTCGGCGACTATGCGATCCTCGGCGGCGGCGCCGCGGCGATCCAGTTCGCGCGCATCGGCGCGCACGCCTTCCTCGGCGGCATGTCCGGCCTCGAGAACGACCTCATCCCCTACGGCATGGCGCTCGGCAACCGCGCTTACCTGTCGGGCCTCAACATCGTCGGTCTGCAGCGGCGCGGCTTCTCGCGCGAGGCCGTGCACGATCTCAGACGGGCTTACCGCCTCCTGTTTGCGGCCGAGGGCACGTTGAAGGAGCGGCTCGAGGACGTTGCGGTGGAGTTCAAGGATCACCCGATCGTGCAGGAGATCGTCGCCTTCATCCGGGCCGGCGGCAAGCGCTCGCTGTGCACGCCGGCCAATGCTCCGTGACCGTCGAGGCGGGCGCGAGCCCGCTCGGGATTCTGGCCGCCGGCGGTGACCTGCCGATCCGCATCGCGGCATCCGCACGCGCCGGCGGCCGCGCCGTCTACGTCGTCGCGCTCGAGGGCATCGCCGACGCCGGCGTCGCCGCCTTCCCCCATTCCTGGTCGAGCCTCGGACAGGTCAACCGGATTCTCGGCGCGTTCCGCAAGGCCGGATGCCGTGAGCTCGTGATCGCCGGCGCCATGCAGCGGCCCGACCTCCTGCGGCTCAAGGTCGATCTTGGCTTCTTCCGCCATCTCGGGACCGTCGCCCGGCTGACGCGGGGCGGCGACGACAGCGTTCTGCGCAGGGTTGTGCGCTTCTTCGAGGCCGAAGGCTTCGCCGTCACCGGCATCGGCGATGTCGCGCCGGAGCTGCTTGCCCCGCCAGGGCAGCTCGGCGCGCACGCGATTGGGGCCGCCGCCGCCGTCGCCATCGAGCACGGCGCGCGCCTGATGACCGCGCTCGGGCCCTTCGATGTCGGACAGGCGATCGTGGCGACGGCCGATGGCATCATCGCGGTCGAGGGGGTGACGGGAACCGACGCCATGCTCCGTGAGCTGGCACGGGAAGGCGGCGCGCCGATCGCATCGGGCGGCGTCCTGCTCAAGCTTGCAAAGCCCGGCCAGGAACTGCGCGTCGACCTGCCGACGATCGGACCGACCACCGTCGAGCGGGCGGCGGCGGCCGGACTCGCCGCAATCGCCGTCAGCGCGGGCGCGGCTGTGATCATGGACCGCCCGCGTACGCTCGCCGCCGCCGACGCTGCCGGCCTCGCTGTGGTCGGCGTCGGCACCGGACCTCAGCTTCCTCAGGCTTCCCTGCCCTGCGAATCCGTCGGCCGCAGTCGCGAGGCCGCGCCCATGAAGGTGCACTCCCGGCGCGCGCCGACCCCGGCGGAGCGCCGCGACGTAGCCCTGGCGCGCCGGCTGCTTCCGGTGCTCGCCGGCCATCGCGCGGGGCGCGCTGCGGTGATCGCGGGCGAGCACGTCCTCGCGGTGCCGGCCAGGCTCCCGCTGGAGCGGAGCCTTGCGCCCCTCGGCGCGCGCCGGCATTGGGGTCTGCGGGCGCTCCGCCGCCGCATCGGGATCCTGGCGCTCGATCTTGCGGCGGCGTCGGGCGACCTCGATGTGCCGCAGCCGTCGCTCGATCTCGCGCTTTTCCGAGCGGTGCGCGAGGCGCGCCTCGCTGGCGTGGTCTGCCTCGGTGGAGCGCTGCCGGAGGCTGTTCGCGCGGATGTGATCGGCTGGGCCAACGACGCGCAAGTATTCTTGATGGCGGAGGCCGGTTGATGGTGGGCAGACCGCCGCTCAAGGTGTTTCTCGTCGCCGGCGAGCATTCGGGGGATGCGCTCGGCGGTCGGCTTATGTCTGCGCTGAAGGAGGCCACGGGCGGCGCCGTCGCCTTCCATGGCGTCGGCGGCGAGGCCATGACCGCGGCGGGGCTCGTCTCCGAGTTTCCGCTTGCCGATGTCGCCGTGATGGGGCCCGTCGCGATCCTCAAGGGGCTGCCGCGCCTCGTCCGGCGCGTCCACCAGACCGTCGCCGCCGCAGCCGCCGCAAAGCCCGATGTCGTCGTCGTCATCGACAGCCCCGAGTTCACGCAGCCGATCGCAAAGCGCATCCGGCGCCGGCTGCCGGATGTCGCGATCGTCAATTATGTGAGTCCGAGCGTGTGGGCGTGGCGGCCGGGACGCGCGCCGCGCATGGCGCGCTACATCGATCACGTCATGGCGCTCCTCCCGTTCGAACCGGAGGTGCACCGCCGCCTGGGCGGCCCGCCCTGCACCTACGTCGGCCATCCGCTGATCGAGCGCCGCGAGGCCTATGCGAACGCCGATGCAGGGGATCTTCGCCGCCGGCTCGCGATCGCGCCGGACGTTCAGCTTCTCGTCGTGCTTCCCGGAAGCCGCCGCTCCGAGGTCGAGCGCCTGATGGCGCCGTTCGGCGAAGCCGTTCGTCGTCTGCGCAATGCCGGGCGTAACTTCGAAGTGGTTATCCCGGCCGTCGACAGCGTCCGGCCGCTGATCGAGGCCGCCGCCTCGGCCTGGCCCGTCGCACCTCACCTCGTGAGCGGCGACGCCGACAAGCGCGCCGCCTTTAGACTGGCGCGCGCCGCGCTTGCCGCCTCGGGCACCGTCACGCTCGAGCTGGCGCTCGCGGGAACGCCGATGGTCGTTGCCTACCGCGTCGACGCCGTCGCGGCCCGGCTCCAGTTTCTCGTCAGGACGCCGCATTTCGCGCTTTCCAATCTTGTCGTCGGCGAGCGTGCCTTTCCCGAACTCATGCAGGACGACTGCACGCCGGCGAAGCTCGCGGCGGCGCTCGCCGCAATTCTCGATGACGGTCCCGCGCGAGAAGCTCAGCTTCGCGCGCTCGCGCGCGTGCCGGGGTTGCTCGAGCTGGCGAGCGGCACTCCGAGCGGGCGGGCGGCTGCCGTGGTTCTTGAAACCGTGCGCAACCGTCGGCAGAAAATTGCCGACGGCGAGGAGGTGCCATGATGGGCGATGCTCGCGCTTGGCCCGAGCTTGCGGGCCGCATTCTCGGCGAGGGCGCGGCGCGCCGCCACGTGCTGCCTGTACGGGTCTATTTCGAGGACACCGATTTCTCGGGCCTCGTCTACCACGCCTCTTATGTACGCTTCTGTGAGCGCGGCCGGTCGGATTTCCTGCGCCTCCTTGGCAACGACCATCGCGCCTTGATGGCGGGAGCCGGCGGACGGGAGCCGGCGGCCTTCGTCGTGCGCCGCATGAGCCTCGAGTTCCTGAAGCCCGCCCGCATCGACGACGTGCTCGAGGTGACGACACGGGTGAAGGAGCTGACCGCCGCGACGCTCGTTCTTGATCAGTCGATCGCGCGCGGCGATGAGGCGATCTTTTCGGCGAGCGTCACCGTCGTGCTCGTCAGCCAGTCGGGCAAAGTCTTGCGCATCGGGCAGGCCTTGCGGAACGCGCTCGCTGGCTGATTGCGACCCTCGCCGAGCCGTCCAGCCCGAGCTGCGCAATCTACTGGAGAAACGCATTCCAGGTGGGCGCCGCGCCGGCTGGCGGCGCATCTCGCTCGGGCTTCCGCGTCGGCTGTGGGATGACGAGGCGCTGTCCCGGATGCAGGTAGGGCGGCGAGCGCGACCATGCGTTGGGCGAGCGGCCAAGACGGACACCCTCCTCGAACAGCGCCTTCTGATAGACCGGGTCGAACGCCTGCTTGCGCTGAACCTGGAATGTGTCCGGGATCGCCAGCATGTGGAAGTCGACACCCGCATCAAGCGCCATGCGGTAGATGCGGTAGATGTCGCCGCGGCTCTGGCTGGTGAGCAAAGTCGAGATCGAGGTCGCGGCGATGGGCAGCGTCTTTTCCTCGACCGGCTCGTACTCGGCTGTGAGCTTGCCGTTCTGGATGATGAACAGTCGGCGTTGCGGCGGTCGGGAATAGAATTGATTATACTGCTCATAGGGAACGTTGAGCGGCGCGACGTAGACCTGCCGGGTGACGCCGCCGTCGACGTGCAGCTCGTCGTACGTCCGGCCGTTGACGACGACCTTGATGTTGACCGGCGTAAAGAGTCCCGGGATCGCCGCCGAGGCCTGGATCACGTCGCGGAAGAGCTCGACCGCCTCCGGCGTTCCCTTGAGCGCGATCTCGCCCATGTTCCAGACGACCGGCCTCTTGGCATCGAGATTCGTCGTGCCGACGGTGAGCACGCGGCCACGCCGGTACTCCGCCGCGACCTTGGCGAGGAAGGCTCGGTCAACGTACTTGGCGATGAGATGCCTGAGCGGCGAAGTATCGGCAAGCGCCGGGCCGCCGAGGATGCCAGGGAGAATCTGCGGGGTCAGCAGCTGGTTTGTCTGGTACTGCGTCCAGATCTCCTTCAGCACAGGATCGTAATCCGGATCGAGGAAGGCGAACGGCGCGATGATGGCGCCGGCCGAGACGCCGGTGACGAGATGGAACTCGGGCCGGTCGCCGCGTTGCGTCCAGCCCGTCAGAACCCCGGCGCCGAAAGCGCCGTCGGGACCGCCGCCGGACAGTGCCAGGATGTTGACCTGCAGCTTGCCGTTCTTGGTGACGCGCGCCTCATGCGCGAGCCGCGTCATGTTCGGCAGGTGCCGTTTGAACTCGGCGCGGATGTCGGCCGGCACCTCGTCGCCCCATGTGCGACCGCCCTCGAGCGCCACGAGCGGCGGCAGATCAGCGACCGCGGCGGCGGGAACAGGGTTGCGGATGATCTCGGTTGCACAACCGGTCAAGATGGTCAGTGCGAGTGCAATGAACCCACGCAACAAGAGCGGAAACGAACTCGGCACGCGTCGCATCCGGAAATTGGCTGTCCCCGGAGCATCCTTAACAGCCGAAGCGCGGCAAGCCAACGCCATTTCCCGGAAACGGCGCCCCCTGCACGGATCACTGGAAGGGGCAACGGGTGCCATGACGGCGGGCGGCGTGGCGCTCTTGCGTCTATTCCCGCTCGACGAAGCTTGCGACGACACGCTTTCTGTCGCCGCTGTCGAATTCGATCGTCAGGGCGGTGCCGTCGATGCCGACGACCGTGCCGCCGCCGAACTTCGGATGCTTGATACGCTCCCCTGCAGCATAACCGGCGTCGTCGATGGCCGATGCGATGAGTCGCCCTTCGATCGTGCGGGGAGGCTTTCGCGGACTGCCGGTCTGAGATCGCGGCGCTTGCGAGGCTTGCCGAGCGCGCTGCCAACCGGGCGTTTCGTAGCGCGATTCGAAGGCGGGAGGTGCGTCATCGAAGCGGCTCGCGCCATAGGGGTTCTGGCGGCCGAAGCTTGCGTAGGTGGACCCGAACGGCGTCTTGGCCTCGGCGACCTCGACATGCGCTTCCGGAAGCTCGTCGATGAAGCGTGACGGGCTGGCCGACTGATAGAGGCCCCGCGTGCGCCGGTTCTGCGCGAAGGAGATGTAGGCGCGCCGTCGCGCCCGGGTGATACCGACGTAGGCAAGCCGCCGCTCCTCCTCGAGACCCGCCAGACCGCCTTCGTCGAGCGAGCGCTGGTGCGGAAAGAGGCCTTCCTCCCACCCAGGCAGGAAAACTGTGTCGAACTCGAGCCCTTTGGCGGCGTGCAGCGTCATCAGCGAGACGCGGTCGCCGTCCTCTCCGGCCTCGGTATCCATGACGAGCGAAACGTGTTCGAGGAAGCCCGCGAGCGCCTCGAAGTCGTGCATGAAGCGCACGAGTTCCTTGAGGTTTTCGAGCCGCGCTTGCGCTTGCGGGCTCTTGTCCGCCTGCCACATCGCCGTGTAGCCGGACTCATCGAGGATGATTTCGGCCAGCTCCGTGTGCTTGAGCGTTGCGAGCTGACCCCGCCAGCGCTCGAACGATGCCAGCAGATCACCGATGGCGCGTCGGGCCTTGCCGGCGATTTCGTCGGTCTGGATGAGCTCGGCTGCGGCCTGCGTCATCGGAATTCCGCGGGCGCGCGCAAGTTCGTGGATGCGCCTCACCGTCGCATCGCCGATACCGCGCTTCGGTACGTTGATGATGCGCTCGAACTTGAGGTCGTTCGCCGGGTTCAATGTCACCTCGAGATAGGCGATCGCGTCCTTGATCTCCTGCCGCTCGTAAAAGCGCGGGCCGCCGATCACGCGATAGGGGAGCCCGAGCGTGATGAAGCGGTCCTCGAGCACACGCATCTGGAAGGAGGCTCTGACCAGCACGGCGACTTCGTTCAGCGCATGGCCTTCGCGCTGCAGGGTCTCGATCGTCTCGCCGATGGTGCGCGCCTCCTCTTCGTCGTCCCAGACACCGGTAACGACCGGCGGCGCGCCCGCCTCGCCGTCCGTGAAGAGCGTCTTGCCAAGGCGGGCTTTGTTGCGTGCGATGAGGCCCGAGGCGGCCGCCAGGATGTGCCCGGTGGAGCGGTAGTTGCGCTCGAGCCGGATGACGCGGGCGCCAGGGAAGTCCTTCTCGAAGCGCAGGATGTTGTCGACCTCCGCGCCGCGCCAGCCGTAGATCGACTGGTCCTCGTCCCCGACGCAGCAGATGTTGGGCGCGCCTTGCGCGAGAAGCCTGAGCCAAAGGTACTGCGCGACGTTGGTATCCTGATATTCGTCAACCAGGATGTAGCGAAAGCGCCGGTGATAGTCGGCGAGCACGTCCGGATGCTCGGTGAAGAGGCGGATGCATTCGAGCAGAAGGTCGCCGAAATCCGCCGCGTTTAGCTCCTTGAGCCGCTTCTGGTAGTCGGCGTAGAGGGATGCGCCGCGGCCGTTGGCGAAGGCAACCGCCTCGCCCTTCGGCACTTTCTCCGGCGTGAGCCCCCGATTTTTCCAGCCGTCGATCAGCGCCGCGAGCTGGCGCGCCGGCCAGCGGTCCTTATCGAGGTTGGCGGCCTCGATCACCTGCTTGAGCAGCCGGATCTGGTCATCGACGTCGAGAATGGTGAAACCCGACTGGAGGCCGACGAGCTCGTTGTGGCGGCGAAGGATCCTGGCGCCGATCGAATGGAAAGTGCCGAGCCAGCCCATGCCCTCGACAACGCCGCCGATGAGATCGCCAACGCGCTCGCGCATCTCGCGCGCCGCCTTGTTGGTGAAGGTGACGGCCAGCACCTGCGACGGGAATGCGCGGCCGGTGGCAAGAATATGGGCGATGCGCGTCGTCAGAACCCGCGTCTTGCCCGTGCCTGCGCCGGCGAGCACCAGCACCGGCCCCTCGAGGGCTTCCACCGCCTGCCGTTGCTCGTCGTTGAGACCGTCGAGGTAGGCCGGCGAGGCCGGCCGCATCGCCCGCTCCGAGATCGACCCACGCGACTGGGCTCGCGCGGCTGACTGCGTTTCACGCCCAGGGGCTTCCGGCAGGTCGAACGGCACGTCGGCGTCGTGCGGTGCGTTCCCGGTCTGTTTTCGATTCGTGGGCATGATGTGCAACTATAGCATCCAGCCTGCGGCGGCAATCGGGCCGCGGCCGGGCCATCCCCAGCCGGTCAGGGGGGCCGGTTGCCGCTGCGACACAGCTGCGGCGGGAGAATGTGTGCGATTGCGCCCGGCGCCCTTGTGACGGGGCGGCGTTGAGCCAAACGTGCTATGCATTTGGTCGAGTCGCCCCGGTGTGCGACCGGGCGGCGTATGCTTCAGGATCCCGAACGAAGGCCTTGCCCGATGATGCTCAATCTGTCCCAGCTGGCGCGTGCGTTAGGTCTCTTTGTTGGCGGCGTCGTCGCCACGTCTGCGTTCGCCCAGGCGACGTGTCCGGGCAACCCCAATGCCCTGGGCGTCGGCAGGGTGGTGGAGATCGATACCACCGGTGGTCCGGGGTTTGGTGCGGAGCACTTCAACCAGCATGACTTCCTGCGCAACGGCGAGGTGGTTCTGACGTTCGACGATGGTCCCTGGCAGGGCACGACTCAGCAGGTGCTGGCGGCGCTCGACGCCCACTGCACGAAGGCGATCTTCTTCGCCATAGGCAAGCACGCGACCTACTATCCCGAGATCCTGAAGGAGGTCGCCGCCCGCGGCCACACCGTCGGCACTCACACCTGGTCGCATCCGAAGGATCTCGGCAAGATGCCGCTCGCCAAGGGCAAGGAAGAGATCGAAATGGGTATCAGCGCCGTCCGCCGCGCGATCGGCGATCAGACCGCGGCGTTCGTGCGCTTTCCGAGCCTCAAGCACCCGGTCGAGCTTGTGAAGTATTCCGGCGAGCGCAATCTCGGCATCTGGTCGACGGACATCGACAGCTTCGACTTTAAGTTCACGAAAAGCTCGGACAAGCTCGTCCCGTCGGTGATGCAGAAGCTCGCGAAGCGCGGCAAGGGCATTTTGCTCATGCACGACTTCCAGAGGAGCACAGCCGGTCAGATCCCCGAGCTGTTGAAGCAGCTCAAGGCGGGCGGCTATCGCGTCGTGCAGGTCAAGGCCAAGAGCACGGTGCCGTCCATCTCTGAGTACGACGCCCTGGTCGTCGCTCAGCTCAAGGGCCCGGCGAGCGCCGTCAGCGACCGGCCGACCTCGAGCGTGGTGCGGACAGTCGAGGAGAACGCCCCGCCGGCCGCCACGGCGGCTGCACCGGCCGTCCCGGCGAAGAAGTAGCGACGCTCGGTCGTACGTCGTCTTACCCGGCGCTGCATCTCGCGAGAGGTGCGGCGCCGCGTGTTTCTGCTGGTCCATGTTGCGCGAATTGACTGGCGCCGGCCGTTTGCCGCAGCGGCGGAGAGCTCAGTCTTGCCCCGCGTCCTACCATCGTGCTCCCATGATGCGGTCGCAGGTGGGACTGGCCGCGACCGGTCCGCGGAATGGGCGATGACGGCGACGGGGATAATACGGCGGAACCTTTCCTTTCCATGGCAGCTCTCTGCCGCGTTCCAGCGCGCCGTCGAGGCGGACCAGGATCGCTGGTTTCTGTGGACGCCCGTCGTGTTCGGCGCGGGTATCGCGCTTTACTTCGCACTGCCCGTCGAACCTTCGCTCCGAGTTCTGGCGCTTGCGACGCTGGCGGCGGGGCTGCTCGCGGTCCTGTGGCGCGAAACGGTGGCGGCCGTGCTCGTGACCGGCGCTTTGCTCGCCTTGGCGCTGGGCGCGCTCGCGGCCAAGGTCCGTACCGAACGCGTCGCAGCGCCGGTGATCGAGGCTCACGTCAGGGTGGCGGTCGTCACCGGCTGGGTGGAGCTGGTCGAGCCGCGCCCCGAGCGCGGCCAGCGCGTCACGCTGCGCGTGGCCGGGATCGAGGGGCGCGATGCCGGCGCGACCCCCGAGCGCGTGCGCATCCGCCTGGCGGCCGCCGATCCAGCCTTGCGGCCCGGTGACCCGGTGCGCATCAGCACCGCGCTGTCGCCGCCGGCGGCTCCGGCGCTTCCCGGCGGCTTCGATTTCGCGCGCTCGGCCTGGTTCCAAGGGCTCGGCGGGGTCGGATTTGCGCGCGCGCCGGCCGATCGGATCGCAATCGACCAGCCAATGCCTCTCGATCTTGCCTGGCGCGTACCGGTCGAGCGCCTGCGCCAGGCGATCGGCCAGCGTATCACCGCCGCGCTTCCCGGGGAGGCCGGCGCGATCGCCAACGCGCTCGTCACGGGCGAGCGCGGCGGCATCTCCGACGCCACCAACGACGCCTATCGCGACTCGGGTCTCCTGCACATCCTCTCGATCTCCGGGCTGCACATGGCGATCATGGCCGGCGCCGCCTTCCTGGCGGTGCGCTTTCTGTTGACGCTCTCGCCCGCCATCGCACTCAGCTTTCCGATCAAGAAGTGGGCCGCCGGCGCGGCTGCGCTCGCGGCGTTCGGCTATCTGCTGATCTCGGGCGCGTCCTATCCCACCGTGCGCTCCTACATCATGATCTCGATCATGTTCCTCGCCGTCCTCCTCGACCGGCCAGCGGTCGCCTTGCGCAACGTGGCCTTGGCGGCGATCGCCATTCTCGTTCTCTATCCCGAAAGCCTGATCGACCCCGGTTTTCAGATGTCGTTTGCCGCCGTGACGGCCCTCGTATCGGCCTATGAGCTGATTCGCGAGCGCGAGCTCCGGCAGGCGGGGGAGCGGGGGCGCGGTCCGGGCATCCCGCGTCGCTTGGTGCACCTCATCGGCGGCATCCTGCTCTCGACGCTCATTGCAAGTCTCGCCGTCGCTCCCGTAGCGGCGTATCACTTTCACAAGAGCCAGCAGTACGCGATGCTCGCCAATCTGCTGGCGGTCCCCATTTGCAATCTCCTCATCATGCCGGCGGCGTTGCTCACGATCCTCGTCATGCCGCTGCGGCTCGAGGTCTTCCCGCTCGCCGCGATGGGGTTGGGCATCGAGGCGATGACCTGGTGCGCCTACAAAGTCGCCGCTTTGCCGGGCGCCGTTGGCCGCGTCCCCGAGATCCCATCCTTCGCATTCGGTCTGATGGTGGCGGGGGGCCTGTGGCTCACGCTCTGGCGCGGACGCTGGCGTCTCGCCGGAGTGATCGTGGTTTTGGCTGGACTCGCGGTCGCGCCACTGCGCTGGGTCCCAGACCTTTACATCGGCCGCGATGGTCTCGTTGCCGTGCGTGGCGCCGACGGACGCCTTTCCGCGCTCTCGCCGCGTGGGCCGTCGTTCGACCTTGCCCGCATTCTTGAGCATGACGGCGACGGCCGCCGACTGACCGAAGTCGCGGCGGGCAAAGGTTTCCGTTGCGACTGGTCCGGCTGCGCCGTGCGCGCCGGGCCGGCCCGGATCGCGATCGCCGGTCACGCCGCCGCGCTCGCCGACGATTGCGCGAGTGCCGACGTCATCGTGGCGTTGGATCCTTCGCTCGATCGTATCGCGGCGTCCTGCAGCCCTTCCCAATTGGTGACGGCCGCGATGCTCGCGGCGAAGGGAGCGCACGCCATCCGCTTCGAACGTGCGCAAGACGCCGGTCACCTCCGCGCTGTTGTCGTTTCGGTCGCGGACCTGCGCGGGAACCGGCCTTGGGCGCGAACGCCCGCCGGCGGCATTGTCCCGGCCAACCTCTGGCAGGGCGCCGCGCTCGCCGTGGCTCGCCGGAACGAGCAGGCGCCGGGGGGCGAAACATCATCGTCGCCATCATCGCCGGCATCGCGAAACGAGACGCGAAAAGACGCTCGGCCCGGACCGAGAGGGCCTCTGACGGACCGCCGAACCGCGGTCGACGACGACCCTTGAGAAGGCCTCAACCGGGTTTGGGTACGAATCAGCCCTTGACCGCCATCGCTCGCAACTGCCGCTTCAACACCTTGCCGTTGGCATTGCGCGGCAGCGGCTCCGCCAGGAACGCGAACGTTTCCGGCACCTTGTAGTCCGCGAGCTTGCCCCGGCAGTAGTCGGCAAGATCCGCACCGTCAGGGGCCGCGACGCCCGGCTTCGGGACGAGCACCGCGTGAACGCGCTCGCCGAGCACCGGGCACGGGCGGCCGACGACGGCCGCCTCCGCGATGGCCGGGTGAGCCGCCAGCACGTTCTCGACCTCGACGGAGTAGATCTTGAAGCCGCCGCGGTTGATCATGTCCTTCTTGCGGTCGAGGAGCGTGAGATAGCCATCCTGGTCCTTGGCACCGATATCGCCGGACCGCCAGTAGCCGGCAACGAAACTTTCTGCCATTGCCGCCTCATTCTGCCAGTAGCCGGGCACGACGTTCGGTGCCTTGAGCCAGATCTCGCCCGCCTCGCCGGCGGGCAGCTCGCGGCCGTCGTCGTCCATGATGCGTACATCGGCGACTGGCACGGCGCGCCCGACGGCGTGGCGCCGCGCGAGGCTCTGCGCCGGTGGCATCAGCACCACCGGGCCCGTCGTCTCGGTCGAGCCGTAGGCGTTCATGAGCTTGAGGCCCGGCAGGCGTTCGGCCAGGGCGCGGATCGTCGCCTCCGGCATCGGCGCTCCGCCATAGCCGCCGATGCGCCATCGCGACAGATCACCGGCGGCAAACGAGGGGCTCATGAGGCAGAGGCTATACATCGCCGGCACCATCACCGTGTGCGTCATGCGCTCGCGCGCGGCGAGGGTCAGGAATGTCTCGGCCTTGAACGGCGGCGCGATGATGAGCGTGCCGGCGACGCGGAGCATGGCGGCGAGCGCGGCGGTGAGGCCGGTCACGTGGCTGAGCGGCACGGTTACGACGGAGCGGTCCTCTGCGCCAAGACCCATGCACGCCTCGTAGATGAGAGCCGCGTGCACAAGCGAGAAGTGCGTGAGCATGGCGCCTTTCGGTCGCCCGGTGGTTCCGGACGTGTAGAGGATCGCTGCGACCTGTTCCTCGGCGATGTCCGCGGCCGGGACCGGATCGGCCGAGGTGAGACCATCGAACACGAGGCTTGCACCGTCCGCCCGATCAAGCGCGATCCGGAGAGCGAGGGAGGGTGATTCATCCCTGGTGGGCAGCTTGGCCGCAAGCTCCGGTGCGTAGATCACGGCCTTGGCGTCGCAGTTGGCGAGACTGTAGGCAAGTTCCGGCCGTTCCTCCCGGATGTTGAGCGGCACCGCAATCGCGCCGAGTCGAAGCACGGCGTGGAGCGAGATGACGAACTCGAGGCGGTTCGGCATGAGTAGCGCCACCCGGTCGCCGGTCGCGACGCCGAGACGCTTCAGGCCGCCCGCCGCCCGCGCGACCATACCTGCGAGCGATGCCCAGTCGAGCCGGCGCTCGCCGTCGACCACCGCCTCGCCCTGCGGATTGCGAAGTTCGGCCTCGGCGAGCATCGCAGGAACGCTGCCCGGGCGCTCGGCAAAGCAGGTGACGAGGCGCCCGCCGTAGTGGCGTTCCTCGCGCATCCGCGGAATGTGTCCGAGCCAGCTCATGAGCGAGAGTCGCTCGAAGGGGGCCCCTTGTCAGCCGACGTAGGAGCCGCCGTTGACGTCGAGGATGGCGCCCGAGACATAGCTCGCGGCAGGCGTCAGCAGCATCATGATCATCCACGCGATCTCCTCGGGTTCGCCCATACGCCCCCTCGGCAGCGCCTTGGGGTCGATCGTTGAATCGCTCGTCATCGGCGTTCTGACCGGTCCGGGAGCGACGCCGTTGATGAGCACGCCCCGGCCGACCGCATTGCGCGACAGCCACCGGACGACCACATGCACCGCGCCTTTCGAGGCCGAATAATCGAGCGGCGTCTGCGTCGAGGTTCCGCCTGTGCGGCCCGCGACGGACCCGATCATGACGATCGCGCCGCCGCCGCGCGCCGCCATGTGCTCCGTGAGCGCGAGACCGAGGTCGATCGGCACGCGCACGTTGACGTCCATGGTTTGGTGAAAGCGCTCGCGCGGCGACGGCGCCTTGTGCAGCGGCGTGCGGCCGAGAATGCCGGCGCAGTGGGCGCAGGCGTCGATCGGTCCAGCCGCGATGAGCCTTTCGATGAAGCCTGCCTCGGTAAGGTCGCCTTCGAGACATTTGACCGATGCGCCGAGAGCCTCAGCCTCGGCGGCGACGTCCTTCAGCGGTGCCCGATCCGTGACGAGGAGCTTCGCGCCGAGCTCCGCCGCGGCCTTGGCCGTTGCCCGCCCGATGCCGCTTGCAGCCCCCGTCACCAGAACGGTCTTTCCGGCAAGGCTCAGCGCCGACGGCAGCGGCCGTCCGGTTTGCGCAGTGGTCGTGGCCATGATGTCGGTCCTCCTCCGGCGAGCGTCGCGCGAATAGTCGGCGGTCCCGAGCGCCGTTTGTCAATTCCCGGAGCGTTGGACGAAGCGCGATATGCAAGGCCGCCGGATCACCGTCGGGGCGGCGACGCGCAGGACTTCTCCGCGTCAATTCTGCACGCCCATTAGGAGATTCTTAGCCTTGGCGTTGCACACTGACGCCTGTTCCGTCGCGTCGTTGCGTCAGTGAGGCGTCTCCCATGTCCCCCGTGCGTTCGCGCGAAAGCGCACCCGTTCTCGTGCTGCCAGCCGCGCGCCTTGCCGTGCTTGGCTTCGCACTCATTGCCGCTGGTTGCGCCGCGAGCAAATCGCCCTATCCGGGCGACAGGCTGGCCGGTCCGATGCCGCCACCCGACCGTCAATCCGCTTGGTCCGCCCGCGTCGAGATCGAAGATGACGGCCTGCCGGCGCAGCTCGCGCCCCGCTATCGGCGCCCCGAGCCCGATGATCCGCGCGAGCCCTGGAGCCCGAACTACGGAACGGTGCGTCCGGGTGAGCCCGTGCCCGAACCGGCGCCCGTCCCACCGCCGGCGCCGGGTCCCCGCCGTCTCGCTGGTGCGGAAGGCGGGCCGTCGCCTTTCTCGGCGCCCTGGTTTCAGGCTCCGCCCTCCCGTCGCCGCGAGGCTGCGTTGACACGCCTGTCCGAGGCCGACGAGGAGGCCGTCATCCGGCGTGCCATCGCCGAGCACGAGATGCGGCGGCCCGACTGACGCGGCGCCTCGTTGCGGCCTCGCCGCCCGTGCTAGCCTCGCGCGATCATTCGCCTGAGGGAGTGCCCCATGCTGTTCGGACCCGAGCACCGCGAGCTGCGCGAAACGCTTGCCCGCTTTATCGACAGCGAGATCAATCCGCACGTCGATCTCTGGGAGAAGGCGCAGATTTTTCCGGCCCGCGAGGTGTTCCGCAAGCTCGGCCGCCTCGGGTTCCTCGGCCTGACGAAGCCCACTGCCTACGGCGGCCAGGGTCTCGATTATTCCTACACGCTTGCCTTCGCCGAGACGCTCGGTCGGATCGACTGCGCAGCGATTCCGATGGCCATCGGCGTGCAGACCGACATGGCGACGCCCGCCCTCGCGCGCCATGGCTCGGACGCGCTCCGCCGCGAGTTCCTGGCGCCCTCGATCGCGGGCGAGTTGGTTGCCTGTCTCGGCGTCTCCGAGACGGGTGCTGGTTCCGACGTCGCCTCGATCAAGACGACGGCGCGCTCCGACGGCGGCGATTACATCATCAACGGCGGCAAGATGTGGACGACGAACGGCACGCAGGCCGACTGGATGTGCCTCCTTGCCAACACCTCGGACGAGGGCGGCCCGCACAAGAACAAGTCTCTGATCTGCGTGCCGATGAAGACCAAGGGTGTGCAGGTGGCAAGGAAGCTCGAGAAGCTCGGCATGTGGGCATCGGACACGGCGCAGGTCTTCTTCGACGACGTGCGCGTGCCCAAACGCTACCGCATCGGCGAGGAGGGGCGCGGCTTCATCTACCAGATGGAGCAGTTCCAGGAGGAGCGGTTGTGGGCCGGCGCCAACAAGGGCGGAATGCTCGACCGCATCATCGATCGCACCATCGCTTACACCCGCGAGCGGCACGCTTTCGGCAAGCCGATCCTCGACAATCAGGTCGTCCACTTCCGGCTGGCCGAGCTCAAGACCGAGGTCGAGGCGCTGCGCGCCATGACCTATCGCGCCGCCGAGGCGCTGATTGCGGGCGAGGACGTCACCATGCTCGCCTCGATGGTCAAGCTCAAGGCCGGCCGCGTCACGCGCGAGGTGACGGATGCCTGCCTGCAGTACTGGGGCGGAGCCGGCTATCTGTGGGAGAGCCCGGCGGCGCGCATGTTCCGCGACGGGCGGCTCACCTCCATCGGCGGCGGCGCGGACGAAATCATGCTGACGATCATCGCCAAGGCCATGGGCACGCTGCCGCGAGGGTGATCGGCGTCGGACGCGGACGCGAGCCCCGCCAACTCAGCTAGCGCCGGAATCCGCCGGGAATCGGTTGCGCGAACTGATGTGCGACGCGCCCCTTTGAATGGATGCTTGGCGCCACGATGGCGGGCGCTGTGCCTGCTCTGTCCGGTCCCGAGGCGGACCGGCGCGCCGCCCGAGGCAGCGAGGACAACCGGCGCCAGCCGCGGAGCCCTCGTGCCATTGCCTCGATGCATGCAATGAGCGCCTGACGCCGCCGCATGGCAGGCCGCTCGACGACGTTCCAGGAGAGTGCCGAAAGCGGCAGCGTGACAAGGAGCGCGAAGACCGTGAGCGCTACGGGTCCAATGCCGGGCATCATGGTGATGAGGAGCTGCTGGATGGGCCCATGCAGGATATAGACGCCGTAGGAGTAGTCTTGGCTATTGGTGAAACGGCGGACGCGGGACAGGGGGAGCGCTGCGACGCAGAGCGTGGCGTAGCCGAGGAAGAGGGAGCTCGCAAGTTCGGCGAATGGTGTGCCGATGGCGATCACGAAGAGAGCGAAGAGCGGCGGCAGCCCAAGCCAGGAGATTATCAGAACCTCCCGCGCCAGATAGGCGAGCGTGCCAAGGAAGAAGAAGACGATGAAGTAGCGCAGGCTGCCCTGACCCGAGAGCGGCTCGACCGGCCGGATGCTGCCGGCGAAGGCGAGGATCACGACGAGGGCCAGCAGCATGACCAGCACAGGGCGCAGACGCTCGAGCTTCAGGAATGCGATCCCGAAGAGCGCCAGCAGAATGTAGCAGGCAACTTCATACTTGAGCGTCCACAGCGACAGGTTGACGGCATTGGCGACCGGCAGGTCGGCGAACACGCCCGGCAGCGGCGCGGAGCCCGTCGAGAGCGACAGCGTGCGCACGATGTAGGCAAGGACGCCGCCATCCGTCAGGTACTGGCCGACGGGCAGCGCCGTGACCCAGGGACCGAGCAGCAAGGCCGTCGCCAGGACGCAGACGATGAGCGCGGGGAAGATCCGCAGCATCCGAGCCACGGCGAAATCGAGGAGGTCGCCGCGCGTCAGGATGCTTTGTGCGACCACCACCCCGCTGAGGAAGAAGAATACCTGGACCGCATGCTCGCCGAGCGTGTAGCCGGTCCACAGCTTGAGCGGCTCGAGCGTCACCTGTGCCGTTGCGAACCAGTAGGAATGCGAAACCAGAACCGCCAGTGCCATAGCGAGACGCAGGGCGCCGAAGTTATTGTCCTCGGGCTTCAGGATGTCGGCGAGGCGGGGGTGGGATTTTGGCATCATTCGGCGCTCATACGGGCTCTGCGGCGGCCGGAGGTGGCTGCCTGGTTTCCGGTGAGCGATGCAGTTTGAATGCCAGTATGGCGCCGGCGGCGCGAGATGCGGGAGATGGTGAACGGGTGCCGATGCGCACCTCGGCTGCCCCTCAGCCGGTGAAGGTCGCCAGCACCTCCTCGATCGCTTTCATCTGGTTGCCCGAGGCCGACGACGGGACCACGATCGGCGTCCGGATGCCGGCTGCAAGCCAGGCCTCGAGCCCTTCCCGGACCTTTGCCGCCGGCCCGAACAGCGTGCAATCGGCAAGCCAGGCGTCGCTCATGAGCCCCGGGATGTCGGCCTCGCGCTTTTCCGCGATCGCCCGATCGATCGCCGCCATCTCACCGGCGTATCCCGCCTCGATCCAGTAGTTCCGGTAGTTCGGAAGCTTGACGTAGGGCACGAGCGTGCGCCGGTTGACGGCCTTCGCCGCGGCGATGTCGTCCGAGATGCACGTCGGAATCATGTTGCCGATGAAGAAGGCGGGATCGTTGCGTTTGTCTTGCGGAAGGACCGCGAGCGAGGCGCCCATGTGCGAGCGCGCACCATTGGCGAAGACCATGCCGTCCGCGATCTCGCCGGCGAGCCTGATCATCTGCTGCCGCAGCGTCGCCAGGATCACTGGCGGTAAGGCCCCCAGCCCATCCTCGTTCTTGAACTTGCCAACGAACGCGCGAATGTCGGCGAGCGGCTTGCCCGGGCTCACTCCCATGCGCACGTGCGCGGGCGTATGGCTCACCCCGATGCCGAGCCGGAAGCGACCGCCCGACACTTCGTGCATGAACGCCGCGCTTTGTGCAAAATCGAGCACCGTGCGCGAGTAGATCGGGGCGATCGAGGTCGCGATCGTGATCCGGTCCGTTGTCACGCACATCGCCTCGCAGAACGTCATGTTACCGAAAATGCTCGGCGCATAGATGCCGGCAAATCCGCGCCGGTCGAACTCGCGCGCAGCCTCGAGCGTGGCGCGGCGGCGGCCGGGGACGGCGACGAGACTGACGGCGGGCATCGGCAGGGGCATCGGGCGCTTCCTTCGCGGGGAAAATGATCGACGCAGCTTAGCCGATGCCGTAACCGTCGTCGCCCTGTGAGCGACCTTGGCAAGACCGCCCGTGTCGGGATCGCGCCGGATGGCTGGCAAGCACGTGCGATTGCCGTAGACTGAAGCGCGATCGACACCAGGGAGCGAGCGATGCCGGTCCGCGTTGCCATGTACGACAAAGGCTATCAACACATCGGCGAGCGCCTCGCCGCCCTCGGGCTCGACATCGAGATTGCGACCTTCGACAGGTCCGGCCGCTACACGCTCCGCGGCGCCGCCAAGGACCCGGCCGAGGTCGACGTCGACTACGTGTGGCTCAGCTCCCAGATCAACGCCGACGGATTTCAAGAGGGCGCCTTCGACCTGTGCCTCAAGACCCGCTCCATCAAGGTCCTGCAGACCTACAACGCCGGTCTCGATCATCCCTTTTACAAGGCGTTGTCCGCCAAGGGCACGCGCATCTGCAACTCGAGCGCCCAGGCGGTCGCCATCTCCGAGTACGTCCTCGCGCAGGTGCTCGCCGTTTTTCAGCCGATCATGGAGCAGCGCGCGTTGCAGGCGCGCCGGGAGTGGAAGATCACCCCCTACCGGGAGATCGCCGGCACGCGCTGGCTGATCGTCGGCTTCGGGCCGATCGGCCGCGAGATCGCCGCCAAGGTGAAGGCGCTCGGGGCTTCGACGGCGGTGGTCCGCCGCAAGCCGGCGGTGTCCGACATCGTTGACGAGGCGGGAACGCTCGCCGATGCGCCGCGGCTCGCCGCGACCGCCGACGTGGTCGTGCTCGCCTGTCCGCTGAGCGCCGAGACGCGCGGCTTCGCCGGCGCCCGCTTCTTTTCTGCGGCTAAGAAGGGCGCGACGCTCGTCAATATCGCCCGCGGTGGCCTTATTGACGACGCGGCACTCCTCGCGGCGCTCGACGATGGCACAATCGCCTGTGCGGTCCTCGATGTCTTCCGCGAGGAGCCGTTGCCGCCGGACCACCCCTATTGGGGTCACCCGAAGGTGCGACTGACCGGCCACACGTCGTTCGCCGGCAGCGGCGTGCGCGGGCGCTGGGATCGTCTCTTCCTCGACAACCTGCCCCGCTTCGTCCGCGGCGAGCCGCTCATCAACGAGTTCGATCCGCGCGATTTCCCGTGATCTGCCGAACGAGCCGGCGGAAGGGATAGGCGAGCCCGGCCCGATCGCCTACGATGTGTTTCGAGCCGCAATGAGGAGGGGAGTGCCCATGCCGCGACATCGCGCCTTTGTGCCCCATGGCGTCATTCCGGCCGTGCTGCTGCCGTTCACACCGGATCTGGCGATCGACGAAGCCGCTTTCCGCGCGCATCTGCGCGACGTCGGCGCGACGCAGGGCATCACGGCCATCACCGTCAACGCGCACTCGACGGAGGCCGCTTCCTGCACGCTGGAAGAGCAAGCCCGCGTTATGGACATTGCCATGGACGAGATCGGCGACCGGCTGCCGATCATCCACGGCGTCTATGCCGAGGGAAGCCTTGAGGCGGCGCGCATCGCGCGCCAGGCTGTTGCAGGCGGCGCCTCGGCGCTTCTCGTCTTTCCGCCGGGGCCCTTCACGCTCGGTCACCGTCCGCCGATGGTGATCGAGCACTTTCGTCGCGTCGCCGACGCGGCCGGCGACGTGCCGCTCATCGCCTTCAACTACCCGCTCGCCATCAATCAAGGCTACACGACGGAGATGATCGCGGCGCTGGGCGAGGCGGTGCCGACCGTCCGCGCCATCAAGGACTGGTGCAACGTCCCCGTCCAGCACGAGCGCAACATCCGCGTCCTCCAGGCGCTAACGCGACCGATCAACGTGCTCTCCACGCACTCCGCCTGGCTCTTCTCCTCGCTTGTTCTCGGCTGCAGGGGCCTTCTGTCCGGCTCCGGCAGCGTCATCCCGGATTTGCAGGCCGAGCTATTCGCCGCCGTCGAGCGCAACGATCTCGCCGCGGCGCGCCGCCTCAACGACCGCATCCACCCGCTCGCCGAGGTGTTCTATGCCGCGCCGGCCGTCGACATGCACAACCGCATGAAGGAGGCGCTGGTTCTCATGGGTAAGCTCGCTTGCCCGGCCGTGCGTCCGCCGCTTGTCAAGATCCCGGACGAAGAGGTCGCACGCATCCGCACGGCTTTGGTCGCGGCCGGACTGATCGGCACAGGTCGGCGCGCGGCGGCCGAATAGGAATGTCAGCGATGCAGTACACAACGCTCGGCAAAACCGGCCTCAGAGTGAGCGTTGCCGGCCTCGGCTGCGGCGGCAACAGCAAGATCGGGCTCGGCGCCGGCCTCTCGACCGCCGAATCCGTCGCGCTGGTGCGCGCAGCCCGCGACCTCGGCATCACCTTCTTCGACACAGCCGAGGCCTACGGCACCGAGGAGATCCTGGGCGCCGCCTTCTCCCCGGCTGAGCGCGCGTCGGTGGTCATCTCGACCAAGAGCCGCATCCTCTCAAACCTCATCCGCGGCGGCGAGCGGATGCCGGCGGCCGCCGTCATCGCCAATCTGGAGGCCTCGCTGCGCCGGCTCAGGACCGACTACGTCGACGTGTTCCTTTTGCACGGCGTCAAGCCCGCCGACTATGAGTTTTGCGAAGCGGAGCTCCTGCCGGCGCTCCTCGCCGAGCAGGCAAAGGGCAAGGTGCGCCATCTCGGCCTTTCCGAAACCGCGCCCAACGATCCCGAGCAGCGGATGCTGCAGCGGGCGCTTTCCGAGCCACGCTGGTCGGTTTTCATGCTCGCTTTTCACATGCTGAATCAAGGCGCGCGGCGCGATCTCTTTCCGCGCACGATGGCCGCGGGCGTCGGCACGCTGCTCATGTTCGTCGTCCGCAACATCTTCTCACAGCCCGGCGTGCTTGCCGCCACCATGCGCCGCCTCGCCGCCGAGGGGAAGGTGCCTGCCGAACTCGCGGCCAAGGAGAATCCGCTCGAGTTTCTGATCCACGCCGACGGCGCAAGAAGCCTTACCGATGCGGCCTATCGCTTCGCGCGCCATCAGCCGGGCGCCGACGTCATCCTCTTCGGCACCTCGAGGATCGAGCACCTGAAGAGCAACGTCGAGTCGATCCTTTCGCCGCCCCTGCCGGCCGCCGACGTGGCGCGGCTCCATGCACTGTTCGGGTCGCTGCGCGGCGTTGGCCTCGATGCGCCCAACGACGGCAAGTCGGTCAATCAGCAGGCCGCAAGGCCGGGTTGATCGGCGGCACCGCTCCAGAACCCGGCTCGAACGGAGGACCGGATCATGCGCTTTCAAGGCAAGGTCGCGCTCATCACCGCGGCGGCAAGCGGCATCGGCCGGGCCGCCGCCGACATCATCGGGGCGGAGGGAGGGCGCATCGCCGCCGTCGACACCAACCGCGAGCGGCTCGATGCCACGGTCGCCGCGCTGCGCGCCGCAGGCGGCGATGCCCAGCCCTACTGCGCCAACGCGCTTGAGCCGAAAGAAGTGCAGGCCACGGTTTCGGATGTCGTCCAGCGTTTCGGCCGCATCGACATCCTGGTCAATGCGGTCGGCGGCTCGACCATCATCGCCAAGCCCGCCGCCGGCATCGACGAACTGTCGCTCGCGGACTGGCGGGCGCTCATCGACTTCAACCTGACGGGAACATTCCTGTTCACCAACGCCGTTGTGCCCATCATGAAGCGGCAGGCAAGCGGCAAGATCGTGAACCTGGCGTCGATCGCCGGGCGCGGCAAGAGCACAGCAAGCTCGGCCGCCTACGCCGCCGCCAAGGGTGGCATCATTGCGCTCACGACCAAGCTCGCCAATGAGCTCGGTCCGTTCGGCATCAATGTCAACGCCATCGCGCCCGCGACCACGCTCACCGAGCGCATCCGCCCGCGCTGGGAGCAGCGCCCGCCGGAACTGCGCCAGAAGGACATCGAAGCGACGCCCCTGCGCCGCATGGGACTTGCCGTGGACCAGGCGCACGTTATCGCCTTTCTCGCCTCGAGCCATGCCGATTTCGTCACCGGGCTGACCATCGACGTCACCGGCGGGCTGTAGGCCGGGAAGCCCTTTCGCTTGGGACTGGATCCCCAATCCCGATCGTTGCCGCCCCCAAGGAGTGAACCCAAATGGCCGATATCGTACTCATTCACGGCGCCTATCAGGGTGGCTGGATCTGGAAGCTGATCGCGGCGCGGCTCAGGGCGCAAGGCCACAACGTCTTTGCGCCGACGCTCGACGGCTGCGCCGAGCTTGCGCATCAGCTGCGTCCCGGCATCACCACCGAGACCCACGGCGAGCAGATCGCGCGGCTCCTCTACTTTCAGGACCTGAAGGACGTCATCCTTGCCGGCACCTCGAGCGGCGGCATGGTGATGGCGTCGGCCGCCGAGAAGGCGCGCGAGCGCGTCGCGCGCGTCGTCTTTGCCGATGCGCTCGCGCTCTTCGACGGCGAAAAGATCCGCGACATCGTCAAGCGGCCAGCCGCCGTCAACACGCCCTTGGCGATCGGTCCGACGCGCGAGGACGCCTATGGTCGGCTGCTCGCAGGTCTCGAGCCCGCCTTGCGCAACTGGGCGGCGGACCGCATGGGCCTGCATCCAGAGGCGGTCTTCCATCAGCCGGTGAAGCTCGCCTCATTCTGGGACCAGACATGGGACGCCGACGTGCTCTACTGCAGCCAGGCGCCGAACCCGGGCGAGGCCCACATCCGCCGCGCCGCCGACAGGCTAAAGGCGCGCTGGCATGTCCTCGACACCGGCCACTATCCGATGCTGAGCATGCCGGACGAGCTTGCGCGCATCATCGCCGGCGGTTGAACCCGTGCCGTTGCGCCCGCAACCGCCGCCCGAGCGCCCATTTCCGGTAATGACGGCCGCAATCCCCTCTCGCCGCCGGCAGGCGGCTGCGTCTACTCTGCATGTCCCGCCGCCGCTCCGCCCTGGGGGGCGCGCGGTCGCCGCAACTCCGTACCGGCATCGCCATGGCCAAACCAGCCGGATCGAGCCTTGAGACCGTCGGCATCTTTCGCGGCCTGTCCCCGGAGGATCGTCAGGCCATGGAAGCCGAGCTCGTGACCCTGCCGCTCAAGCGGGGTGACACGCTGGTTCGCCAGGGCGACGCCGCCGATGCCCTCTTCATTGTCGTCTCGGGCCGCTTCGAGGTCCGCATCGACGGCCGCGACGGCGTGGTCGCCGAGCTCGGACCCGGCTCTCCGGTCGGCGAGATCGCCTTCCTCGCCGGGGGCACCCGCACGGCGACGGTGATCGCGGCCCGCGACAGCATCGTGCTGCGCCTCGGTCGCGCCGAGTTCGACCGCCTGTGCCAGCGAGCGCCGCAGATCTGGCCGACGCTGACGGCGACGCTGGCGCGCCGCCTCGCCGACACGAACGCCGGCCGCACGGTCGCCGCCGACCCAGCGCCGCGCACAATCGCCATCATTCCCGCCGGTGCCTCCCCCATCTCCGAAGCCTTTCTGGAAAAGCTGTCCGCCGCATTTCGGGGCCGCGGCCGCACGCGCATGCTCACATCCGGCACCCTCGGGGACGTCATCGGTCGGGCCGGGGACATTGCGAGCGATGCCGCGACCGCGGCGCTCAATGCGCTCGAGGCCCGCCTTGACACCGTGCTCTACGTCGCCGACCCGGAGCTCACGGCCTGGTCCGAGAAGGCGATCCGCCAGGCCGACCTCGTTCTGGCCGTCGCCGTCGTGGAGGGCGAAGCCCGCGCCCCGGTCGCGCTCTCGCCGCACGAGCGTCTTGCCGCCCGTCTCCTCCGCCAGCGCCAACAGCGTCTCGTTCTCCTGCATCGCCAGCGCATCGCGCCTCGCGGAACGCGCCACTGGCTAGCGGGCCGCCAGGTCCACATGCACCATCACGTCGCGCTCGCCGATGACCTCGACGTGGAGCGGCTGGTGCGCTTTCTCGAGGGCAGGGCCGTCGGTCTCGTCGCGTGTGGCGGCGGCGCCTTTTGCGCAGCGCACACCGGCCTCTACAAAGCCTTCATCGAGGCGGGCGTCGTCTTCGACATCATGGGCGGCACGTCCGGCGGCAGCGCCATGGCGGCGGCTTTCGCGATGGGCCTCGATCCCTATGAGATCGACCAGGTCACGCACGACATCTTCGTCACGCACGGCGCGCTCCGCCGGTATACCTGGCCGCGCTACTCGCTCCTCGATCACACGCACTTCGATCGGCTGCTCGCCACCTACTACGCCGGCATCGACATCGAGGATCTGTGGATCCCGTACTTCGCCGTTTCGACCAACTTGTCGCGCTACTCGCTGCATCAGCACCGCTCGGGGGATCTCTGGACGGCCGTACGCGCCTCGGGTTCGATCCCGGCGCTGCTGCCGCCCTATTACACCGAGGACGGCCAGATGCTGGTCGACGGCTGCCTGCTCGACAATGTCCCGGTCCAGGTGATGCACGCGCTGAAGCGGGGGCCGAACATCGTCGTCGCCTTCGAGGTGCCGAAGCTCGAACGGTTCGACGTGGACTATGGCGCCTTGCCCTCGCGCAACGAGCTGCTCACGCGCGCCCTGCGTCCCTTCGGCCGCAAGCCGCTTCCCGACGCGCCGAGCCTCGGCACCGTGCTCCTGCGCAGCCTGATGGCCAACCGGCAGGACTTCGAGCGCCACCTTCGGCCCGATGATTTCCTCATGGTGCCGCCGTTGCCCGAGGACATGAGCATCCTCGACTGGGGCCGGCACTCCGAGCTCATGGACCTCGGCTACCGGTGGTGCCGGTCGGAGATCAGGCGGCTCTCCGAGGCGCCGCCTGCCGCCATGGCCGGGGCCAAGGCCGGTCTCGACCGCGCCATCGCCCTCGTGCGTCCGCAATCGCCACATCGTGACCAGACGTGAGTTTCAGGCCGTGCTGCTTTCGACTATAAGCCTCGTCCACTGGTCCCCTGCGGTCCGCCTCGATGTGTACGCGCGACCCTGAGGTGGCCGGTTCGGGCGGTCGGCGACGACCTGAAAAGAAGGGCCGGCCGCGCACGAGGACGAAAGACGCCAAGCCGGCTTGACGAGGTCTGCTCATGGTCACCCGCCGTCGGTTCAGTCTCGCAGCCCTTGCGTCGGGCGCGACGGGGCTGTTCTCCTATGCCCGCGCCGCCGAGCCCGAGAAAGAGGGAGACTTTCCCGTGAAAAAGAGCCCCGAGGAGTGGAAGAAGATCCTGACGCCGGAGCAGTACTATGTCCTGCGCGATCACGGCACCGAGCGCGCGTTCACCAGTCCCCTCGATAAGCTCTATGCGCCCGGCAAGTACCATTGCGCCGGTTGCGGCCAACTTCTGTTTACCTCCGACACCAAGTTCAACAGCGGCACCGGCTGGCCGAGCTTCTGGAAGCCGGTCGACAAGGCGATCGGCACCAAGACCGACCGCTCCTTCTTCATGGTGCGGACCGAGGTGCATTGCGCGAACTGCGGCGGCCATCTGGGTCATGTGTTCGACGACGGTCCGCCGCCGACCGGCCTGCGCTACTGCATGAACGGCGTGGCGTTGAAGTTCGTCCCCGAGCCGGACAAACCGGACGAGAAGAAGTCCTGATCTGACAGCGAGCCCGGCCCGAAGCGGTCGAAGGGAGGTTGCGAATGCGTCGTCATCTCGGTGCGATGATTGCAGCTCTCGTCTTGCTTGCAGCGCCAGGGCCGGCGCCGGCGCAGCAGACCGAAGCCGCGAAGCTCGAGACGGCGACGTTCGCCGGCGGTTGCTTCTGGTGCGTCGAAGCCGACTTCGACAAGGTCGACGGCGTCGTCTCGACCACCTCCGGCTACATGGGCGGGCACACCAAGAACCCGACCTATCAGGCGGTGACGGCCGGCGGCACCGGGCACCTCGAGGTGGTTCAGGTGAAGTTCGATCCAGCGAGGGTGAGCTACGAGAAGCTGCTCGAGGTCTTCTGGCACAGCATCGATCCCTACGATCCGGCCGGCCAGTTCTGCGACAAGGGCGACAGTTACCGTACCGCGATTTTCACGCATACGCCCGAGCAGAAGGCGGCGGCGACGGCCTCGAAAGAACGGCTCATGAAGGACAATCCGCTGAAGCAGCCGATCATAACCGAGGTGCGTGAGGCGGCGGAGTTCACCGCCGCAGAGGACTACCACCAGGATTATTACAAGACCAATCCGTTGCGCTACATGTACTACCGCTTTGCTTGCGGCCGCGATGCGCGGCTCGAACAGATCTGGGGCAAGAAGGCGACGAACTGAGCGCCGTCAAGTGCGCTCTTGCTGTCGCAGCCCACGCCCATGAGCGGCGCGTGGCGCCGCAAGCGCCGCTGCCGAAGCCGGGGCACGGTGTTTGCGTCCGACGCAAGGGTGCTTGGCGGCAGCGCGGATGAACGCCCATGCTACGGTTGAATGTCCGCCCCCCGGCATGCGATTTTCCCGCCCGGAGCTTGAACTGGCGGGGCAGAGGTCGCGCATGGCGGACGACATCATCATCGAGGCAGGCCATCTCACGAGAGCGGTGGAAGCGATCGTCGCCAAGGGCGGCTCCGGCCCGCGCGAGGCCTCCCTCGTCGCAACCAATCTCGTCGAGGCAAATCTCAAAGGACACGACTCGCATGGCGTCGGGATGATCCCGCGCTACATCGACTCGCTCTTGGAAGGCGGGCTCCAGGTCAACCAGTCGCCGAAGATCGTGCACGACACCGGGCCGCTGGTTCGCATCGACGGTCAGCGCGGCTATGGCCAGGTGATCGGTCACGACAGCATGGTGATCGCCATCGAGCGCGCCAAGCGGCACGGCATCTGCGCGGCCGGCCTCTACAACGCGCATCACATCGGCCGGATCGGGCATTGGGCGGAACAGGCCGTGGCCGAGGGACTCGTCGCGATCCACTTCGTCAACGTCGTCTCGCGGCCGATCGTAGCTCCCTGGGGCGGCGGCGATGGCCGCTTCGGGACCAATCCGGTCTGCATCGCAGTGCCCCGCGCGAAGGGCGACCCGGTCGTTCTCGACTTCGCGACGAGCCGCATCGCGCAGGGCAAGACGCGCGTCGCTCACAATCAGGGCAAAGCCGTCGCACCGGGTACGCTGATTGACGACAAGGGCCGCCCGACCACCGACCCGCGCTATGCCGTGGTTGCGCCGCACGGTGCCATTCTGCCCTTCGGCGAGCACAAGGGATCGGGGCTTGCGCTGATTGCTGAACTGCTGGGCGGTGCGCTGACGGGCGGCGCCACCGGCCGCAACGCCTTCGATGGCCGGCGCAGGGTTCTCAACGGCATGTTGACAGTGCTGCTCGACCCGGCACGGCTTGGCACGGCGGAGCATCTCCAGTCCGAGATGGAGGCGTTCATCGACTGGATGACGCAGTCGCCGCCGGGTGAGGGATTTGACAAGGTGCGCATCGCCGGGGAGCCGGAGCGCGAGTGGAAAGCCCGGCGTCTGGCGGAGGGCATCCCGGTCGATGCCACGACGTGGAGCGAGATTGTCGAGGCGGCCGCCAAGGTCGGCCTCGCGGCGAACGATGTCGCCCGCCTGGCCGGTCTCTAGACGACCGCCAGGCGTCCCAGCGCACTCTCACCGTCAACGCCGCGGCCGCCGTCGGGGCTCCAGGGCGCCGGCGTCCGGGTCCGACGCGCCGGCTGCGGGCGAACCCGCCTGCCCGCGCGGCTGGGAAGCGCCGCCTTTCGGCTGCGTCGCCGCGACTGGCCGAGTGGGCGCAGCGCAGTCGGTAAGCCAGATGTCGAAAACGGGATGCTCGACCGCGTTGAGCCCCGGGCTTTCCGCGAACATCCAGCCGCTGAAGATGCGCTGTTCCTTGCCGTCGAGTAGAACTTCCTGGATTTCAACAAACGAGGTCGTCTTCGGCGGCTCGGTCGGGGCGCGCGTGTAGCAGGCCCGCGGCGTTACCTTGAGGGCCCCGAAATTGACGGTGTCTCCGAGCTTGATCTCGAGCTTCGAGATGCGCGCGGTCACCTTATCGAGGGCGGCGAAAACGGCGACCCCGTTCTCGATCCGCTGGGCGCGCGCCGCACCTGAGAACGCGAGCAGCAAGACTATCGCCGCAAGAGAAATCCCTGGGCGCGGCAGGGAAAGTCCGCAGCCTGCCGTCGGGCGATGATTGCCTGCACGCGCTGCCATCTCCGTCAATCCTGCTGTGAGGCGCAGAACGGCCCAGCCGCCCCCGCCTTCGCGGTCCTGTCGAGCCCCGACTTCAAGGCTCGCGCAGGAACGCAAGAACGGCTCGTTGCCGGCAAAAAGCGGCGTGATCGTGGCCGCCTCGTGCCCCTTCGCCAGTCACTCCGGCAACCACGGCTGATAGTCACCTGTCGCTCGTGGGCGCCTGCCGGCGGCAAGGATCGAGCCTTGCGGGCGGTAGGCCTCGGCCGTCCCGGTCATGTTTTCGCGATGCGGCTTCTCCCAGCGGCGCGGCTTGTAGCTCTGCGCCGTCGGCGGCTCGTCCACGATGTAATGCATCCAGGCGTGCCACTCCGGCGGGATCTTCGAGGCCTCGGCGAGGTTCTTGTAGATGACCCAGCGGCGCGGTACGCCGAGCGGTCCGACCCCCTTCGACTGGACGTAGTACCTGTTCCCTTCGCTGTCGGTGCCGACAAGACGGCCGCGCAGCGCCGTGTAGATGCGGTTCGACCAGGTGTTGCCGCCCCACCAGCTGAAAATCTCAGAGAAGATGCCCATCCGCGTCCCTTGCCACTCGGCGAAAGCCGGCCTGTCGGCTCGCCGTCGCGCCGACACGCGGTATGCCACTCAAACGATCAAATTGTCCAGCCGCAGGACAGAGTTATCGATGGAGGCGTGGCGTCACAGCCTGAGAAGCTGCGACGTGGCCTGCCGCCAGAGCTGCCGTAATCCCTATCGCGGCGGCAGCAGCCGGCGTTCCTGCAGGTCGCGGATCAGCCGCACGAACATGTCCTCGCTGTCCATGACCTCGCTGAAGCCCGCCTGCATGAGCTTGATCGTCGAGGAGAATGACGCCGGCGCCGCCTCCGTGCGGCCCGTCCCGAGCTGGTAGTCGGCGTACTGGAACGACAGTCCGACAAAGGCTTTAAGGTCCGGGGCCTTGAGACCGTGCCGCGCCCGAATGGCTGCCCATTCGGCCTCGCACGGGGCAATCTCCGCCTGCATCCGGCAGGGCCGCGCCGTCCCGGGCGGCATCCCGAGCGCGTCCGCGATGGCCGGCCAGATGTTCTGCCACACGAAGACGTCGCCGTTGGCGACGTTGAACGTCGCATTGCGGGCGGCCGGCGCCTCGCCCGCCCAAGCGATCGCGCGTGCCAGGAGGCCGGCATCGACCACCTGTGCCACGCGCGGCGGGCCGCCTGGATAATGCAACGGCTCGCCGCGGGCTTTCAGGATCGCACCGTAGACGCCGATGGCCGGAATGAGGTTCATGGCGCTCCCAAGCGAGAAGCCGGCGATGAGCACGGGCCGGAAAATCGTGAAATTCCAAGCCTGACCGCGCTGGCGCTCCCTCAGATAGTCCTCCTGGTTCCAGTAGAAATTCGGGATGTCGCGCGCCTCGGACCGGCCTTCCCTGGCGGGCACTTGCATCGGCCTCACATGCACGCCGTAGGCCTTGGTGCCCTGCAACAGCGCGACGTGCCGCAAGCCGCGGGCGACGGAGAGCAGCGGGTCGAGCAGGTTGCGCAGCATCTCGTCGTTGATCCGGATCTGCTCCGGATCGCGCCAGCCTGCGATCAGATCCGGACGCTCGTAGAGTGCCGCGAACACGACATGCGTGGCGTCCCGGAACTCGGAAGCGACCGCCATCGCGGCCCCGCGATCCCGCAGGTCGAGGGCGCGATGCTCGGCCCCGAAGAGGTCCTCGGGCCGCCGTCGCGAGAGCGCGATGACGCGAGTGCCGGGCTGCCGGCCGAATGCCTCGAGCGCGGCCTGTCCCACAAGACCCGTCGCGCCGGCGATAAGAACTGTCTTGGCGCTCATGACGCCTCCTCGGAATCTGCAGGCGGCGGGCCGCCGCTCAACGTCGATTTCATGCTATCAGCCGGCCGGCTGCGCGGGCCAGCGCCGCCGTCTCCGCCAAAGCCGCACCATGCCGGGACTGCCAGCCGATGCGATGGATTTTCCTGCTTCTCAATGCCGCCAAGCTCGGGCCGGCGCTCTGGTCGTCGCTCTCGATCGTCGCTTCGATCTGGGTCTATGCGCAGCTCTTCGGCTGGCCGTTCGCGGTCGGCTTCGTCGGACTTATCTTCGTCCATGAGCTCGGCCATTATCTCGCCGCCAAGGACCGCGGACTCGACGTCGGACTGCCGGTCTTCATCCCGTTCGTCGGCGCCTGGATCTCGCTGCGCGAGCAGCCCATGAACGCTGAGACCGAGGCCTACATCGCCTATGCCGGCCCGTTCGTCGGCACCGTCGGGGCCTTTCTCTGCCTCTGGCTCGGCCGCGAGCACGACAGCACGCTTCTGCTCGCGCTGGCGAAGTCCGGCTTCATCCTCAACCTGTTCAATCTGATTCCGGTCTCCCCGCTCGACGGCGGGCGCATCACGGCGGTTCTCACCCCCCGCGTCTGGCTGCTCGGTGTGCCGTGCCTGCTCTCGGTGTGGGTCTTCTGGCCGAGCCCGATGCTGGTTCTGGTTGCGCTCCTGGCCGCACCGCAGATCATCGCTGCCTGGCGTTACGATCCGGCGGCGCCGGAAAACCGAGTCTACTACGGCGTGAGCTGGCGGACCCGCATCCTGTGGACGCTGCTCTACATCGGCCTTGTCGTCATCCTGGCGCTCTTGATCGCCGAGGTGAACGCCGTCATGCGCGCCCGGCTCAGTTGAAGCCCCCGGCCATGGGTGTGCTCGCCCACGATTCCCCTTCACAATCGCAGCGCAACCGGCGACGCTGCCGCCAATCACCCTTCGACACGCGACCCTCAAGGGAGTGCCTCATGAAGTCACCATTCGATCTCACAGGCCAAGTGGCGGTCATCACTGGCTCAAGCAAAGGCATCGGCCGGGCGATCGCCGAGACCATGGCGCAGATGGGCGCCAAGGTCGTGGTCTCGAGCCGCAAGGCGGAGGCCTGCGAGGCGGTGGCGGCAGGCATTCGCAAAGCCGGCGGCGAGGCGATGGTGATCCCTTGCAACATCGGCCGCAAACCCGACGTCGAAGCGCTGATCAAGGGGGCCATCGCCAAATACGGACAGGTCGACGCGTTGGTGTGCAACGCCGCGGTCAACCCCTATTTCGGTCCGCTCTCCGGCATCCAGGACGAGCAGTGGGACAAGATCATGGAGAGCAACATCCGCTCGAACCTGTGGCTCGCCAACCTGGTCGCGCCTGGCATGGCGGAGCGCGGCGGCGGCACCATCACCATCATTTCCTCGATCGGCGGGCTCAAGGGCTCGGCCAAGCTCGGCGCATATGGCGTCTCGAAGGCGGCCGACTTCGGCCTCGCGCGTGCGCTTGCCGTCGAATGGGGCCCGCGCAACGTCCGCGTCAACGCCATCGCGCCGGGCCTCGTCAAGACCGACTTCGCGCGCGCGCTCTGGGAGGACAAGGAGAACCTGGCGAAGCGCCTCGAGAACTCGCCCCTGAAGCGCATCGGGGAGCCGGCCGACATCGGCGGCATCGCCGCCTTTTTGGCGTCTCCCGCGGCCTCCTTCATCACCGGTCAAGTGATCGTCGCCGACGGCGGCGTCACCATCGCTTGACGTTCGTCCGGAGTGGACAAACGCCACCGTCAGCGCCACCCTGCTGGCGCCGATAGTCGAACCGGCGAGAAGGCATCGTACCCGTCTGCCCATGCGCCGGCGGCTTGGCCGCGTCCCGAGGTTGGCCGTGCCGGTCCGGCGGCAGAACAAGCCGGGGGTTTCGGCGCAGCCTGAAGAGAGGTCGAGAAGGAGAGTCTGTCTGTCATCACGGCAAGGCGCAATGGACCAGAGTTCCAGCGCCGACAACAAAGGGAGGTTTGAATGACGTCTACTTCCGTCACCCGGCGGCGGGTGGTTGCTACGTTGGCCGGTGCCGGCGCTGCGCTGGCAACCCCCGGCATCGCCAGAGCGCAGAAGTATCCTGAAAAACCGATCACGCTCATCGTGCCCTGGCCGGCCGGCGGCTCGACCGACGTGGTCGTGCGCGCCATGGCGGAGGTGGCAAGCCGCAATCTCGGCCAGACCGTCGTGGTTGAGAACAAGGCGGGCGCCTCCGGGACGCTCGGGCCCGCCACGGTTGCCGCGACGGCGAAGCCGGACGGCTACACCATCGTGCAGATGCCGATCACCGTCTACCGCTTTCCGGTGATGAAGGGCCAGAAGGTGACCTGGGACCCCTTCAAGGACTTCACCTACATCATCCACATGACCGGCTACACGTTCGCGATCGGTGTGCGCGCCGATAGCAAGTTCCAGACCTGGAAGGACGTCGTCGCCTACGCCAAGGCCAATCCCGGCAAGCTCACCTACGGGTCGCCGGGTGCGGGCACGTCGCTGCACATCGGCATGGAGCTGATCAGCGCCCACGACAACATCCAGGTGACGCACGTTCCCTTCAAGGGTGGCGCCGAGACCACCGCTGCGCTTGCCGGCGGCCACGTCGATCTGAGCGTCGAGGGAACGTCCATGCTGCCGCTCGTCGAGGCCAAGCAGGTCCGCCTGCTCATGGTCTGGACGCAGAAGCGCGTGCCGCAATGGCCGGACGTGCCGTCGATGGGCGAACTCGGCTATCCCTGGACCTTCGACAGCCCCTGGGGCTTCGCCGGTCCGAAAGGCATGGACCCGGCAATCGTCAAGCGCCTGCACGATGCCTTCAAGCCGGCGCTCGACGACGAGAAGGTCAAGGCGATCATGGACAAGCATCTGATGCCGCCGCGCTATGCGGACGGCGAGGGCTACCTCAAGATCGTCAAGGAGATCACCGAGGTCGAGCGCGAGGGTCTCAAGCGCATCGGTATGGGGATCTAGGCTCGCGCTGGGGCGGCGTAAGTGAGGCGCCACTGTCTGGCAGGCGACGCTCCGGGCGCGCGGCGGCCGGGCTGCAGGCTTGGCGGCGCGTGGCGCATCATCTCCTCCGGCGCGCAAGCGGCGCTGGCGGAAGGAGCGCCGATCCCTTCAGAACCCGGCAAGAGACGTGCGTGGGGCGCGTCAGCCAGGCGGGGCGGCGCACCCCTCAGTCCCGGCTGTATCGAAATCGCACGCCGCTTAACCTCGATTTAACTGCGCGCAGCCCATCCTTGGCGCACAAGCTCGGGCCGACGGGCCTCTTGCCGAGCGTCCGAACGAAAGGGTAATGCGCATGACTTCTCCACTGAAGGCCGGTCTCGCTGCCGCATCGCTGGCGCTCGCTGCAGCTTTGTCGCCTGCAAGTTCAGCCGATCTCGGCTACGGCAAAGGCTCCTTAAAGGACGGTTATGTGCCGGTAGCGCCCGTGCAAGCCGCAGGGCCCTGCTACTTTCGGTCTGACATCGGCTATTCCTGGTCGAGCGCGCCCACGGCGACCTACGTCGGCAACGCGGCCGATCCGAACGTGCGCGGTGAGCAGCTCGGCAACGGCGGCTTCATCGAGGCGGGCCTTGGCTGCGGCATGGGCTCACGCGGGTTCCGCGGTGAGCTCGTCCTCGGCGTGCGCGAGAAGAGGAAGTTCAGTGGCGACGTCGACATAGACCTCGGCAACGTCGTGATCGACCCGCCGATTCACACCGAGATCAAATCCTACACGATGATGTTCAACGGCTATTACGATCTCGGCAGGTTCGGCGGCTTCGTACCCTACGTTGGCGCCGGTATCGGCTGGGCCTATCACACCATGCACGACGTCATCATGGATCATCCCTTAAGCCCCAACCCGCAGTTCGGGGAGGACAAGCTGTCGTTTGCCTGGTCTCTCATGGCAGGCGTTGGCTATCAGCTCACGGACCGCGCCATCCTTGATGTCGGCTACCGCTACATCGACATGGGCCTCGCGCGCTCCTCCCATGCCGACAGCGCCGGCGCCTGGAATCCGCGCCTCGAGGTCGACGATCTGCGTGCGCACGAGTTCAAGGTCGGCCTGCGGTATCACTTCGGCTCCGACTGCTGCGCTCAGCCCGCCTACGTGCCGATGAAGTGACCGGCTTCGACCGCCGGGGGTCGGGGTTCCGTCCAGGGCCGCCTGCCGCAGGCGGCCCTGGTACGTTTCCATGGCGGCGAAACCGCATGGCGCCGCAAATGCCGCAGGTTTCGTCCTGCTGGCAGGCGCCCGGTTGAGGACGGCCGAGACCGCACATTCACGATTGATTCCTGCGTCCGTTGCCCGATATAAAGCGCGGCCCTTCTCGCGCCCGCTGCCATGACAGGGCGGACGGTGGCCCTTTCAGCCGTCAGGCCCAGGGCGGCGATGACGGGTGAGGTCGGGCGGGCCCACTTCCTGGAGCCGGTCCGCAGTTGGAGCCTGGACTTGCGGGCGTGGCGGAATTGGCAGACGCACTGGATTTAGGTTCCAGCGGCGCAAGTCGTGGGGGTTCGAGTCCCTCCGCCCGCACCAACCGGGTGGAACGAGTTTGCCCCGGCGGCGTCCGGATGGCAGGGTGCCGGCGGCCCCGATGATGCGAGATGGCCGCCCGCAGGCGGCGAGGTAAGGTAGGCGAAGGACAAGATGCAGGTCTCGGTAACAAACAGTGACGGCCTCGCGCGCACGCTGCAGGTGGTTGTCGGCCAGGGCGAGTTGGGCGAGCGCTTCAGCGCGCGCCTCAATGAAGTGAAGGATACCATCCAGCTCAAGGGCTTTCGCCGCGGCAAGGTGCCGGTGGCGCATATCAAGAAGCTGTTTGGGCGGTCGCTGATGGCCGAAGTCCTGCAGCAGGCGGTCGCGGAGACGAGCCGGCAGGCCATCTCGGAGCGCAAGGAGCGCCCGGCGTTCGAGCCGAAGATCGTTCTGCCCGAGGACAAGAGCGAGATTGAGAGTGTCATCGAAGGCAAGAAGGACCTTGCCTATTCGATGACGTTCGAGGTTCTCCCGGAGATCGCGGTGACGGATCTCGCTGCGCTGGAGCTCGAGCGCCTCACGGCCGACGTGCCGGAGGATGCCGTCGACAAAGCGCTCGCGGAGATCGCCGAGCGCAACGTGCGCTATGAGCCGGAGGAAGGCCGCACGGCGGGCGATGGCGATCAGCTCACGATCGATTTCGTCGGCCGGATCGACGGAGCGGAGTTCGAGGGCGGAAAGGCGGAAGGCGTGCCGCTGGTGCTTGGCCGGGGCGGATTCATTCAGGGCTTCGAGGAGGGGCTCAAGGGCGTCAGGGCGGGCGAGGAGCGCATCGTCAAGGCGACGTTCCCGGCGGACTACTCCGTCAAGGAGCTGGCGGGCAAGGAGGCCGAGTTCACGGTCAATGTGAAGGAGGTCGCCAAGCCGGTGAAGCCCGCCGTCGACGACGATCTGGCCAAGGGATTGGGGCTCGAGACGCTCGCAGCCTTGCGCGAGCGGGTGCGCGCGCAGATCCAGTCCGAGTTCAACCAGGTCTCGCGGGCCAAGCTCAAGCGGGCCATGCTCGACGCCCTCGACAAGGCGCATGCGTTCAGCCTGCCGCCGACGCTGGTCGAAAACGAGTTCAACGCCATCTGGAGCCAGCTCACTCAGAGCATGGAACAGGCCAAAAAGACCTTTGCAGACGAAGGCAAGACCGAGGAGGAGGTGCGCGCCGACTACCGCAAGCTGGCGGAGCGGCGGGTGCGGCTCGGCCTCGTGCTCGGCGAGATTGGCGAAAAGGCCAAGATCGAGGTGACGCAGGACGAACTGCGCAACGCCCTCTTCGAGCAGGCGCGCCGGTTCCCAGGCCAGGAGCGTATGGTCTATGAATACTTCGAGAAGACCCCCGGGGCGGTCTCGCAGCTAAGAGCGCCCATCTTCGAGGAAAAGGTGGTCGACTACATCGCCGGGCTTGCCAAGGTCACCGAGCGCAAGGTGACCCGGGAAGAACTGTTGGCGCCGCTGCCCGGAGACAGTGCCGAGACGCCGCCGGCGGCCGGCTGATTCGTCGCTGTTGCATCGCGCAGACTGCCGCGCCGGAGCGGGGGCGTTGCGAATCCGGGACCGCCGCCCCATCTCCCACCGGCGAGCGAACGTGCTATGAGTTCGCCGTCCGCCAACCCCTGGGGAAAAGCCGAATGAGCGTGATCACGAGCACCTTCTGGCCCGCCGTCATCGAGCAGACCGCGCGCGGCGAGCGCCAGTTCGACCTGCCCTCCCGGATGCTGCAGGAGCGGATCATCTTCGTGATCGGTCCGATCGAGGACGGCATGGCGTCGTCGATCTGCATGCAACTCCTGTTTCTCGAGTCGCAGAACCCTAAGAAAGAGATTGCCATGTACATCAACTCGCCGGGCGGGGTGGTGACGTCGGGAATGGCGATCTACGACACCATGCAATTCATCCGCTGCCCCGTGGCGACCCTGTGCATCGGCCAGGCGGCGTCCATGGGCTCGCTGTTGTTGTCGGCGGGCACCAAGGGCATGCGCTATGCGCTTCCCAATGCCCGCATCATGGTGCACCAGCCCTCAGGTGGCTTCTCCGGGCAAGCCTCGGACATCGAGCGGCATGCGGAAGACATCATCAAGATGAAGCGGAGACTGAACGAGGTTTATGTTAAGCACACCGGTCAGTCCTACGAGAAGATCGAGCAGACACTCGATCGTGATTACTTCATGACGGCGGAGCAGGCGCGTGACTTTGGGCTCATCGACAAGGTTCTCGTGAGCCGCAACGACATCGACGGGGCAGGCGACGGGAAAGCCGGCTGAATTTCGTTTTATGGCAAATACAAGGTGGACCGCGTGGCGCCCCCGTCGGGTCGCGGGCGGCACCCCGAGAGAACGCCGCGCAGCGGCCGGCAATGTGCCGGGTGCGGCGTGCAGGTCACGGCGGAAGCGGCAAGTGGATGTGTACGGATCGACGGCGTGTCTCGTCTGTTAATCCAAACTTGATCTGTCGGTCGATAGCGTGCTCAGATTGCCCGAGAAGGATTCCTGTGGCCGCCAGACGTCACATTACCGCCGTGGGGCTCCGCTTGGTCAGGACGTCTGAACGCGTGCTCAGACGTCCGATAGCCCGAGGTGGCAACGACAAGCACGGGTGCGAGAGGGCTGGATGGCCAACGAAAAGAACACCCTATACTGCTCCTTCTGCGGCAAGAGCCAGCATGAGGTTCGCAAGCTGATTGCAGGGCCGACCGTATTCATCTGCGATGAGTGCGTCGAGCTGTGCATGGACATCATCCGCGAGGAGAACAAGAACACGCTCGTGAAGTCGCGGGATGGCGTGCCCTCGCCGCAGGAGATCTGCAGCGTGCTCGACAGCTACGTGATCGGGCAGAATCATGCCAAGCGCGTGCTCTCCGTTGCGGTGCACAATCACTACAAGCGGCTCAATCACGCGTCGAAGAACAACGACGTCGAGCTCGCCAAGTCCAACATTCTCCTGGTTGGGCCCACCGGCTGCGGCAAGACGCTGCTCGCCCAGACGCTCGCCCGCATTCTCGACGTCCCCTTCACCATGGCGGATGCCACGACGCTCACCGAAGCCGGCTATGTCGGCGAGGATGTCGAAAACATCATCCTGAAATTGCTGCAGAACGCCGATTACAACGTCGAGCGCGCGCAGCGCGGGATCGTCTACATCGACGAAGTGGACAAGATTTCCCGGAAGTCCGACAACCCGTCGATCACGCGCGACGTGTCCGGCGAGGGGGTGCAGCAGGCCTTGCTCAAGATCATGGAGGGCACCATCGCGTCGGTGCCGCCGCAGGGAGGCCGCAAGCACCCGCAGCAGGAGTTCCTGCAGGTCGACACGACCAACATCCTGTTCATTTGCGGCGGCGCGTTCGCCGGCCTTGAGAAGATCATCGCGCGGCGCGGGCAGGGGACCTCCATCGGCTTTGGTGCCAAGGTCGTCGGTCCCGACGAGCGGCGCACGGGCGACATTCTGCGCGGGGTCGAGCCCGAGGATCTTCTCAAATTCGGCCTCATCCCGGAGTTCATCGGCCGCCTTCCGGTGGTCGCAACCCTGGAGGACCTCGACGAAAAGGCGCTGATCCAGATCCTCACGGAGCCGAAGAATGCGCTGGTGAAGCAGTATCAGCGGCTGTTCGAGATGGAGGACGTGCGGCTGACCATCACGCAGGATGCCTACAAATCGATCGCGCGGAAGGCGATCGAGCGCAAGACCGGCGCCCGCGGCTTGCGGTCGATCATGGAGGCGATCCTGCTCGACACCATGTTCGAGCTGCCGACGCTGAAGGGGGTCGAGGAGGTGGTCATCGGGCCGGAGGTTGTCGACGGAGGCGCCAGGCCGCTGCGGATCTACTCCGAACGGGCAGAGGAAAAGGGGTCCAGCGCCTGATGCGTGGCAGGGCTGCGACGCTGTCGCAGCCTGCCATGGCGGGGACATGTTCTGGCGCCTCTGGCATGATATGTGGATGAGTGGTGGCGGTCAGATCGCCTTCCCGCGGCGCGCGGGCGGTGGTGAGACTTGAAGTCGTCGCGTTGATCCCCACTTAACCGTGTCCGCGGAGTGCGCGCCGAGCCTGATTGCTGGCGAATACTCTGCCGGTGATGAGCGGCTCGCCGGTTGGCGAGCGCAAGACGAGGAAAGCCATTCGCCGCTGCCTGAGCTGGGGCGGCCAATGGCAGAAGCGGATGGAAACCGATGAGCGAAGACAACAAGACAACCAGGGAAAGAAGCGGTCAGCGCGACGTATTTCCCGTCCTTCCGCTGCGCGACATCGTCGTCTTCCCCTACATGATCGTGCCGCTGTTCGTCGGCCGCGAGAAGTCGATCAACGCGCTCGAAGAGGTGATGAAGGCGGAAAAGCAGATCCTGCTCGTCGCCCAGCGCAACGCGAGCGATGACGATCCCTCGCCCGACGCGATCTACCAGGTCGGAACGCTCGCGACCGTACTGCAGCTCCTGAAGCTGCCGGACGGGACCGTCAAGGTGCTGGTCGAAGGGACGGCGCGCGCGCGCGTCGTGCGCTACACCGGCCGGACGGAGTACTTCGAGGCTGAGATCGAGCGCATCCAGGATCAGATCGGCAACCGCGACGAGATCGAGGCGCTGTCGCGCTCGGCGGTCTCGCAGTTCGAGAGCTATGTGAAGCTCAACAAGAAGATCAGCCCCGAGGTGCTCGGCAACATCAGCCAGATCGAGGACTACTCGAAGCTCGCCGACACCATCGCCTCGCATCTTGCCATCAAGATCGCCGACAAGCAGGAGATCCTCGAGATCGTGAAGGTCTCCGAGCGGCTCGAGCGCGTCTACACGCTCATGGAGAGCGAGATCTCCGTGCTGCAGGTCGAGAAGAAGATCCGCAGCCGGGTCAAGCGTCAGATGGAGAAGACGCAGCGCGAGTACTATCTCAACGAGCAGATGAAGGCGATCCAGAAGGAGCTCGGCGATACCGAGGAGCGCGACGATATCGCCGAGTTCGAGGAGAAGATCGAGAACACCAAGCTTTCGAAGGAGGCCAAGGACAAGGCGCTCGCCGAACTCAAGAAGCTCAAGCAGATGAGCCCCATGTCGGCCGAGGCGACGGTGGTGCGCAACTACCTCGACTGGCTCCTGTCGATCCCCTGGGGCGTGCGCGGCAAGGTCAAGAAGGATCTCGCCGAGGCGCAGCAGGTGCTCGACACCGAGCACTATGGTCTCGAGAAGGTGAAGGAGCGCATCCTCGAGTATCTTGCCGTCCAGACGCGCACCAACAAGCTCAAAGGCCCGATTCTCTGCCTCGTCGGTCCGCCCGGCGTCGGTAAGACGTCGCTTGGCAAGTCGATCGCGAATGCGACCGGCCGCGAGTTCGTGCGCATGTCGCTCGGCGGCGTCAGGGACGAGGCCGAGATCCGCGGCCACCGGCGCACCTACATCGGCTCGATGCCCGGCAAGATCATTCAGTCGATGAAGAAGGCAAAGAAGACGAACCCTCTCTTCCTGCTCGACGAGATCGACAAGATGGGCTCGGACTTCCGCGGCGACCCGGCGGCTGCGCTGCTCGAGGTGCTCGACCCTGAGCAGAACCACGCCTTCAACGACCATTACCTCGAGGTCGACTATGATCTCTCGGGTGTGATGTTCGTGACGACGGCCAACACGCTCAACATTCCGCCGGCGCTCATGGACCGTATGGAGATCATCCGGCTCGCGGGCTATACGGAGGACGAGAAGGTCGAGATCGCCAAGCGGCACCTCATTCCGGGAGCGCGCGTCGACCATGGCCTCGAAGAAGGCGAGTGGAGCATCGACGAGGCGGCGCTGCGCGCGATCATCCGCCGCTATACGCGCGAGGCGGGCGTGCGTTCGCTCGAGCGCGAGATTTCGAAGCTTGCTCGCAAGGCCGTGAAGGACATCCTGACCGGCAAGCGCACCACGGTGCACGTCACGGTGGACATGCTCGATGAGTATCTGGGCGTGCCGAAGTTCCGCTTCGGCGAGGCCGAGCTCGAGGATCAGGTCGGCGTCGTCACGGGGCTTGCCTGGACCGAGGTCGGGGGCGAGATCCTCACCATTGAAGGCGTGATGATGCCCGGTAAGGGCAAGATGTCGGTCACCGGCAACCTTCGCGATGTGATGAAGGAGTCGATCCAGGCCGCCAACGCCTACGTGCGCTCGCGCTCCGTCGATTTCGGCATCCCGGCGTCGATGTTCGATAAGAAGGACATTCACGTGCACGTGCCGGAGGGCGCCACCCCGAAGGACGGTCCGTCGGCGGGCGTTGCGATGGTGACGGCGATCATCTCGGTGCTCACGGGCATCGCCGTACGCAAAGATGTCGCCATGACCGGCGAGATCACGCTGCGCGGTCGCGTGCTGCCGATCGGCGGTCTCAAGGAGAAACTCCTGGCGGCGCTCAGGGCCGGTATCAAGACGGTACTGATCCCCGAGGAGAACGTGAAGGACCTCGCTGAGATCCCGGACGAGGTGAAGGCCAAGCTCGCCATCATTCCGGTCTCGCGCATGGACGAAGTGCTGAAGGCGGCGCTGGTGCGCGTTCCCGAGCCCATCGCCTGGGAGCCGGAGGCGCCGGTTTCCGAAGGCGGCGCTGCGGGCGGAAGCCGGCCGACGGCGCACTGAACCGGCACGATCGGGATCTCAAAAGAAATTCAATTGACTCCGGCGGAGCGATCCGCCGGAGTTTTTTCTTGCGCTCGCGCGGGCGAGCGTCATGCGACAATTCGTGCGAAATGCGGGCGGTTTTTTGCCGTTCCGCGGAGCTTTTTGGGCTTGACGCCGGATACCATTAATCGTTGTTAGCGCCACGCTCAGAGCCAGCGCCTGTCGCGTGGCCGATGCCGTCGTTCAGCGATCGCGAGCGTCGGGGCGTTGAGTGTCAGAACGATGAGGATTGACCAGATGAGCAAGCAGGAACTTATCGACGCCGTCGCCAGCAAGTGCGAGCTCACCAAGGACAAGGCCAAGGACGCGGTCGACGCCGTCATTGCTCAGATCATCGACGCGATGAAGAGCGGGAGCGACGTGCGCATTCCCGACTTCGGCACGTTCAAGGTCGCCAAGCGCAAGGCCCGTGAGGGGCGTAATCCGGCGACCGGGAAGACGATCCAGATCCCTGCGAGCAATGTCCCCAAGTTCACACCGGCGAAGAAGCTCAAGGACACGCTGAATTGAGCAGGCTGCCGCTCTTCGGCAAGATGAGGCATGGCGGTGACAGCATTGCGGGCGCAAAGGGGGCGCTTGCGGGCTGACGGCGGAGAGAGCCCCGGAGCGGCGCGGCGGGTCGCCTGCGCCTGTTGGCGTGTAAAGCCCGTATGCGCGCCCGCGGCGGCGGAGTAAGCCGATCGGGACTGGGCGCCGGCCGGAGCGGCGCAAAAAGCGGGCAAAGCGGCAGCCGGCTGGCGGTCCGGGGATGTTCGGGCATCTCGGGGCATGCAGAAGCCAGCGCGCGACGCTCCTCGCGCCTGCGGCCACCGCACTCAAGGGGCTTTCGGGGTGCGAAACGACGGCGCCCGTTTGCCGCCGGAATGCTCACGTCTCGGTCTGCGACTGCGCGCGCGCCCCGGACGTCTCAACGGACGTTTCGGACTTGGCTTCAGGCGCGGTGCTCTGCGAAGGGGCATGTATGCGCAGCCGCTTGATGCGTCGCGGGTCGGCCTCGAGCACCTCGAACTCGATGCCGGAGTGGTGGCGGATGATCTCGCCGCGCGACGGGATGCGGGCGATCAGCGAGAAGATCAGGCCTCCGAGCGTATCGATCTCCTGCGCCTCCTCGGCGGTCAGCAAAGTCCGTTGCAGGCGCGCCTCGAGCTCTGCGACGGGCGTTCGGGCTTGCGCGACGAGGCCGAGGCGCGGATCTTCAACGATGTTCTCCGCCTCGGCGACGTCGTGCTCGTCCTCGATTTCGCCGACGATCTGCTCGACCAGATCCTCGATCGTGACAAGGCCATCCGTTCCGCCGTATTCGTCGACCACAAGGGCCATGTGGATGCGGGTGGTCTGCATCTGGATGAGCAGATTGATCGCGGGCATCGACGGCGGGACGTGCAGCGTGGGGCGGCGCATCTTCGCGCCGGCGATGGGCCGCGCGAGATTGATGCGCGAAAGGTCGATGCGGGCGAGCTCGGCCGCGGTTGGCGCCGCATGGGGATCCAGATTGGCCGGCTCGCGCGGGTCGGCGTCGCCCATCAAGTAGCGCAGGAGGTCCTTGACGTGGACCATGCCCCGCGGATCGTCGAGCGTGTCGTGATAGAGCGGGATGCGCGACACGCCCGCGACGCGGAAGCGGTGCAGAAGCTCAGCGAGCGAGGCCGTCTCGTCGATGGCAATGATGTCGGCGCGCGGCACCATGATGTCGTCGACGCGCAAGGTGCCGAAGCGCAGGAGCCGCAGCATCATCTCCCGCTCGGTTTCCGAGAAAGCCGTCTCGGCGCGATCCTCCGTCTTCAGCGCTTCCTCAAGCGTGTCCCGCAGGGTCTGCGGCCCGGAAAGCCCGAGGCGTGCGCGCAACGTTTGCAGCCATCCGGCCGGGCTTGCCGGTTTCGCTCCGTCGGCGGTCGGCTGCGCCGTTGACCGCTTGGTGTCCGACTCGTTGGTCATTCGCTCAGTTGGTTGCCGCTTCGCCGCATGCGTAAGGATCCGAGATACCGAGCAGAGCAAGCGTTTCGGTCTCGATCCGCTCCATCACGGCGGCATCGGCATCGGTTTCGTGGTCGAACCCTAGCAGATGCAGCAGGCCGTGGAGGACCAGATGCTGCAGGTGGTGTTCGGCCGCCTTGCCCAGGTCGCGGGCCTCCGCGAAAACCGTCTCGGCGGCAAGCACCACGTCGCCCGCGAAGCGCGGACCGGGCGCGTGTGGCATCTCTGATGCCGACGGAAACGACAGCACGTTCGTCGGCTTGTCCTTGCCGCGCCATTGGGCGTTGAGGCGGCGCATTGCCCTGTCGTCGCTGAGGGTGATGCAGGCTCGCACGGGAAGGTTGCGGGAGACCGCCGGATGCCTCGCGAGCGCATCGGCTGCGGTTCGCGCCAAGGCCTCCGCCCCGTCGATCTGCTGCCACAGGGGAGCGTCGCGTATGATCTCGAGCTCGATCCCACGCCGCCGGCTCGCGTGATAGGCCGGACCGGCTGGCTTCGACGATTTAGGTCGACTGCCCATGGCTCACAGTCTGCCGCGCCCGGGCTCGGATTGCTCGTAGGCCTCGACGATGCGGGCGACGAGGTCGCGGCGCACGATGTCGCTTGTCTGGAAGCGCACGACCTCGATGCCGGTGACGCCACCGAGCAATTCGACCGCATCGTCGAGGCCGGACGTCACGCCGCGCGGCAGATCGATCTGGGTCGGATCGCCCGTAATCGCCATCTTCGAGCCCTCCCCGAGACGGGTGAGGAACATTTTCATCTGCATCGTCGTCGTGTTCTGCGCCTCGTCGAGGATGACGAAGGCATTGCTGAGGGTGCGGCCGCGCATGAAGGCGAGCGGCGCGATCTCGATGACACCGCTTTCGAGACCCTTCTCGACCTTTTCGGGAGGAAGTACGTCGTAGAGCGCGTCATAGAGCGGCCGAAGATAGGGGTCGACCTTTTCGCGCATGTCGCCGGGCAGGAAGCCGAGGCGCTCGCCTGCCTCCACGGCAGGCCGCGACAGGATGATCCGCTCGACGACGCCGCGCTCCAGGCAAGCGGCGGCGAAGGCGACGGCAAGATAGGTCTTGCCGGTGCCGGCGGGACCGATGCCGAACACGAGATCGTGGCGCTCGAGCGCCCGGAGATAGGTGCTCTGCGCCAGCGTCCTGGCGGTCACGATCCGCCGGCGCGTGCGAATCTGCGCCATGCCGTCGTGCCGGGCGACGCCGGAGCGGACATGACGGATGAGGCCGTCGATGTCGCCGGCGAGAATCTCCTGTCCCTCGCTGGCGCGTTCGTAAAGCGTCTCGAGCACGCTGCGCGCGATCTCGCAGTCGCCCTTTTCGCCGGTCAGCGTGATCACATTGCCATGGGCGTGGGCGTCGATGCCGAGCCGCTCTTCAATCAGGGCAAGGTTGGCATCGTACTGGCCGAGAAGGTCAAGGAGACGTCGGTTGTCCTCGAAAGGCAGCACGATCCTGTGCGCGCCGCCTCTGGATTTCTCTGTTCTGGCCGACGTGGCGCCCGCCAGCCCTCGGGCTGATGTCAACTGCGGCACTCCCTGCTCATCGGGATGAATAAATAACATAATAACATGATTGCGCGGCGAGGCGACCTCAAGAGCCCGATTGCCTACAGCCTGCTCAAGCAGCCTTTATGACGCCCGCGAGGCTGTTGGCGCCGGCGGCTGCGATTTCGACGGGGATGATGCGACCGAGCAACTCCTCGGATGCCTGGGCGTGCACGGGCTGCAAGTAGGGCGAGCGACCGACAAGCTGACCCATCTTGCGGCCGGGCTTCTCGAACAGAACGGGAAGAACGCGGCCCACGCAGCCGTCGTTGAACGCCGTTTGATATCGGTCCAGCAGGGCTTGCAGTTCTTGCAGCCGATCGCTCTTCTCGGCGTCGGAGATTTGTTCGGCGAGGTTTGCCGCGGGCGTTCCCGGCCGCGGGCTGTATTTGAACGAGAAGGCCTGCGCGAAGCCGACGGTTCGCACGATCTGCAAAGTCGCCTCGAAATCCGCTCGCGTTTCGCCGGGAAAGCCGACGATGATGTCGGTCGACAGAGCGAGATCGGGGCGCGCGCGGCGGATGCGATCGACGACGGCGAGGTATTCGGCGGCCGTGTGCTTGCGGTTCATGGCCGCCAGAACCCGGTCCGAGCCGGCCTGAAACGGCAGATGCAGGTATGGCATCAGCTTCGGCTGATCGCGGTGCGCGGCGATCAGATCGTCGCTCATGTCGCGGGGGTGGCTGGTGGTATAGCGCAACCGCTCGAGCCCGTCGATGGCGGCGAGCGCGTCGATCAGCCCGGCAAGCGTGAGCTTGCGGCCGCCGGGTCCCGCGCCGGAATAGGCGTTGACGTTCTGTCCGAGCAGCGTGATCTCCCGCACGCCCTGATCGGCAAGGCGCTTGGCTTCATCGACGAGCGCGGCAACCGGCCGCGAATATTCGGCGCCGCGCGTGTAAGGCACGACGCAGAACGTGCAGAACTTGTCGCAACCCTCCTGCACCGTGAGAAAGGCGCTGACCGACCGGCGCGACGCCGGTCCTCCGCGTTCCCGCTCGGGCAGATGGGCGAACTTGTCGTCGTCGGGAAATTCGACGGCGATCTGTGGCCGGCCCTCGGCGCGGGAACGGTCGAGCATCTCCGCCAGACGGTGGTAGCTCTGCGGCCCGATCACGACATCGACGACAGGCGCGCGCCGAGCGATCTCAAAGCCTTCGGCCTGCGCCACGCAGCCCGCGACGGCGACCATGGTCTCGCGCCCCGCCGCCTGACGCGCGAGCTTGACCTCGCGGATGCGCCCGAGGTCCGAGTAGACCTTCTCCGCCGCCTTCTCGCGGATATGACAGGTGTTGAGCACCACGAGATCGGCATCCTCAAGCGATGCGGTCTCAGCGTAGCCCTGCGCACGCAGCATCTCGCCCATACGCTCGCTGTCGTAAACATTCATCTGACAGCCGAACGTCTTGACGAAGACGCGCCGGGACGTTGCGACGGGCGCGACGACGGCGGCCTGGTCTGAGGTCTCGGGGCGCGTGGTCATGGGTGGTCGCCTGACGGGCCTTTCCAAGTGGATGGACGCTGGACTTGCCCCTCAAACAAGTTCCAAGGAACCCCTACCAGCGAACTTTGTGCGATGCAATAAGACCGTGCGCAGGCTGGTAAAGCCGGCCTTGGAAAAGCTCACGGCAGATTGCCGCGGCCAACCTGCAAGGCTCCTAGTCGCGGCTGAGGCCTTTCTCGGCGAGCTCACGCAAATAGCCGGCCCAGCGCGCCTCACGCTCGCGATCAAGCAACTCGAGATAGGACCACGTATAGAGCCCAGTGTCGTGACCGTCGTCGAAGGCAATTCGCACCGCGTAGTTGCCGACCGGCGCCAGCGAGCGGATCCGCACGTTGCGCTTTCGGGCGACCGTCACGCGCTGGCCCGGCGTATGGCCCTGGACCTCCGCCGACGGGCTCATCACGCGCAGCATCTCGGCCGGGAGCTCGAAAGCGGACCTGCCCTCGAAGCTGACGCGCAATGTGCGGCCCGCGTCCACGGCCTCGAGCGCGGGCGGCTTGATGCGCCGGCCTTGCGCGGCCTCGAGTTCGGCCCAGGCCCTGGCAGCAAGCTCGCGGAAGACCTGGGCGTGGGGGCTGTCGGGCGCGGTTGCCACGATCGGCTTGCCGCTGTCGGAGAGCGTGCGGATGTCGATGTCGAGCGGCACGGCGCCGAGAAATGGCACTCCGAGCTTTGCTGCCTCCTCGCGGGCGCCGCCATGGCCGAAGATCTCATGCCGTTCGCCGCACTTGCTGCACACGAAGTAGCTCATGTTCTCGATGATGCCGATCACCGGGACATCGGTGCGCTTGAACATGTTCAGACCCTTGCGCGCGTCGATGAGCGCGAGGTCCTGCGGCGTCGAGACGATGATGGCTCCGGAGAGCGGCACCTGCTGCGCCATGGTGAGTTGAACGTCGCCGGTGCCCGGTGGCATGTCGATGACAAGGACGTCGAGCTCGCCCCAGGCGACGTCGCGGAGCATTTGCGTCAGGGCCTGCACCACCATGGGACCGCGCCAGATGACGGGCGTCGCTTCGTCCACCATGAACCCCATCGACATCACCTTGAGCCCATGGCCGACGAGGGGCTGCAGCTTGTTGTCGGGACCGATCTGCGGGCGGCCCGAGAGGCCGAGCAGCCTCGGCTGCGACGGGCCATAGACGTCGGCGTCGAGGATGCCGGCCTTGAGGCCGTTCGCCAGAAAGCCCAGAGCGAGATTGACCGCCGTCGTCGATTTGCCGACGCCGCCCTTGCCGGAAGCAACGGCGACCATGTGGCGGATGCCGGGAACGGCGGCCGATTGGCGTCCGCCCGCTGATGCCGGTCTCGGCGCGGCTGCCGGTCCCGGACCGTGTCCGCCCGTCTGGGCGGCAGCCTTGGCACGGGCGGCTTGCACTCGGGCGCTTTCCGGCGCCATCCCTCCCGACGCGCGTGCGGGCGCGGCAGCCTCTCGGCCGTCGCTCTCGGCCGTGAGAACGGCGGTCACGCCCTTCACGCCGGCCACGTCCTGCACCACTTTCTCGGCCGCCTGGCGCAGCGGCTCGAGCTCCTCGGCGCGCTCTCGCGGGACCGTAATCGAGAAGTAGACCTTGTCATCTTTGAGCAGGATCTCGGAAACGAGCCCGAGATCGACGATGTTGCTTGTGAGATCGGGTCCCCTCACGCGCCGCAGCGCGGCGGTAACCTGCTCCTTCGTCACCGGCATCGGCGGGTCCTTGCGAGATCGGCCCTCTCGCCCCATAAAACAGTACCGGAGCGGTCGGGATTTCATTCCGGCGGTCTTATGGCAGGTTCACGGTGGAGTGTCACGCGGCAGCGCGGGCTGCCGGGGGGGACAGCCAGCCGTCGGGTCCGGCATCAGCGGAGTGGTCTCGTGGAAGAGTTCATCGTGCGGCCCAACCCGGAGGATCGCCGTCTCTTCGCGACGGTCGAAGGGATTGATCACGAAGGTCGCACGGTCCTGACCGACGTGGTGGCCGAGCGCCCGCTGACGCTCTTCCTCAACGCGCGCGAGATTGTCACGCTGATGACCATCGGCGACCACCCGGAGTTGCTGGCGGTCGGCTTTCTCCTCAACCAGAACATGCTTTCGCCCGAGGACGAGATCACGCGCATCGACTACGACGAGGACATCGCGACGGTGGTCGTTCGCACGCGCCGCGAGACGGACTACGAGGACAAGCTCAAGAAGAAGGTGCAGACGTCGGGCTGCGCCCAGGGGACGGTCTTCGGCGATCTGATGGAGGAGTTCGATCGCATCGCCCTGTCGCGCACCGCAAGAGTGAAGACCTCTTGGCTTTACGCGCTGACGCGCAAGATCAATACGGCCCCTTCGCTCTATCTCAAGGCGGGAGCGATTCATGGTTCGGTGCTCTGCACCGAGGACCGGCCGCTCGTCTACATGGAGGATGTCGGCCGGCACAATGCTGTCGACAAGATCGCCGGCTACATGTTCATCAATAGGCTCGCGCCGGACGACAAGATTTTTTACACCACGGGCCGTCTCACCTCGGAAATGGTCATCAAGACCGTCAAGATGCGCATCCCCGTCCTGATCTCACGCTCGGGGTTTACCGCCTGGGGCGTGGAACTCGCGCGCAAGGCCGGCCTGACGCTGATCGGGCGGGCCAGAGGCAAGCGCTTCGTTGCGCTCTCAGGTGCCGAGCGCATCGAATTCGATGCCGATGCGAGCCTGGTGGAGGCGGAAGATGCCCGCCTCAATCGCAAGGCGAGCCGCGAGAGCGCCTGACCCCCGCAGCGAGGCGGCCGCCTGCATCTTGCTCAATCAAACCGATCGCGCGATCCGCCGGCGCGGCCGGGATGTGAATTGGGCGCCGAAGCGGGCACCGGCGCGCCAGCGGATCCGGCAGTCCATCTCGGTGCGCTCGTGGAGCACGATCAGCGTCAGCTTGTCGGGAAGGTCGTGGGCCTCGCGAATGCGCCGTTTCGGGTCGGCAATCAGGACCGTACCAAAGCCCGTGGCCGACATGTCGAGGATGCGGCACGGAATGGTCAGGCGATAGCCCGGGATGCCGATCAGAGCCGGGACACTCATGGACCGACGTTTTGCCTGGCGCGCCTCGTGCTCAGGCTCCGGCAGCTCGATGCCAGGGCCCTTGGGGACGAGGCGGGGTTGGGGTTCGGGCGGCGGCGGCACGGACGACTCGCAGCATGACTGTGACCGGCGAAGGGCCCGGACCATAGCGCAAGACGAATTGCCGAACCCTGAATGAGCAAGGCCGGACCGGTACGCGTTGCGGTGCTCGCGTTCGCTCACGGTAAATGAGGCGGAAAGGACGCGTTCTGGCGACAGATGACGACCTGGAGTTGCCGCCGGTCAATAGCCGCGGGCTCGGTCCACGGCTTCCTTCAAAGGCTCACCCGCCAGAAAGCGGCGGGCATTCTCCGAGAACAGCCTGGCCACGATCGCATTGCGCTTGGGGTGCAAACCGCCAATGTGCGGCAGCACAACGATCCCGGGCGTCGACCAGTAGGGATCTGAGGACGGCAATGGCTCGGTTCGGAAGACGTCGAGCACGGCGCCCGCAATCCGCTTCTCCCGCACTGCGGTGATGAGATCGGCGTCGACGATAAGGGCGCCACGCGCGAAGTTCATGAGCCACGCCGTCGGCTTCATGCGCGAGATGCGGGCGAGATCGAACATGTTCTCGGTCTTTGGCGTCACCGGCAGCAGCAGGACGACATAGTCGCTTTCCCCGAGGACGGCATCGGTCTCCTCGGGTGGGAAGACGCGATCGACATGGGGCACGGCGCTGCCCGTTCGCTTCGTCCCGATGACGCGCATCTCGAGGGCGGCCGCTTTGCGGGCGAGTTCCTGGCCGATGGCGCCAAGCCCCAGGATGCCGAGCGTGCTTCCGGCGAGCGAGGTCGAGGTGCTGCGCACCCATTTCGCCTCGCGCTGGTTGAGCGCGATCTCGTGGTAGTGCTTGGTGACGTGGAAAAGCGCGCCGAGGATGTTCTCGGGCATCTGGATGCGGTGCGTGCCGCGCGCCGCAGTGATGACGAGGCTGGCGGGAAGATCCTTTCGGGCGAGCCAATGGTCGACGCCGGCGGTCATCGATTGCAGCCAGCGCAGCCGCGGCATCTCTGCGAGCACGCCCGGCGGCAAAGACATGGCAAGGACGACCTCGGCGCGCGCAAGCTGATCGGCCGACGGTCTGGCTCCCGGCGGAACCTCCGCGACCTCGAAGCGGTCGAGCAGCCCGTCGGCCCCAAGCGCCTCCCGGAAGGGCGCCGTTTCGGCAACTGTCAGGAGCATCAGCGGCTTCGTTGCCATGCGCAGGCCTCCTCGGGCGATTCAGGCGATCTTGCCGCCGAGTTCGTCTTCGATGTGAAAGCGAATGATGTCCTCGAAGCTCGGGTCTGCCTTGAACCCGAGGCTCAAGGCGCGGCGGGCGTCGAAGTTCCGCGGCCAGCCGGCGACGATGTCCTGCACGAACGTGTCGGGGACGCGCTTGATGCGCGCGACGACCTTGTCGCCCGCGACCTTACGCAGCGCCGCGATTTGCTCGCCGACTGTGACCGCAAGACCCGGCATCGTGAGGTTGCGGCGCGGTCCGAGCTTTGCGCCGTCAATGGTCGCGGCGTGCAGCAGGAAGCCGACCGCCGCGCGCGGGCTCGCGTGCCAGTGCATGACGTCGTCGGAAACGGGAAGGATGGCCTCCTGTCCCGCGAGCGGCTCCCGGATGATGTTCGAGAAAAAGCCCGACGCCGCCTTGTTCGGTTTGCCGGGCCGGACGCAGATCGTCGGCAGCCGGATGCCGACGCCGTCCATCATCCCCTTGCGCGTCAGATCGGCGAGCAAGAGTTCGCCGATGGCCTTCTGCGTGCCGTAGCTCGTGAGCGGCGTGGTGAAGAACTCATCCGGGATCTTCTCGGGGAAGGGAGCGCCGAACACCGCGATCGACGACGTGAAAACGACGCGCGGCTTTCGTGCCGCGCCGTCCCAGGCGCGCCGGATCGACTCGAACAGGTTCATCGTTCCCGTGAGATTGATCCGATAGCCCTTGTCGAAGTCCTGCTCGGCCTCGCCCGAGACGATGGCCGCCAGATGGAAGATCACGTCGGGCTTTCCGGCAACGAGCCGGTCGGTTTCCCCCGGCGCCGGAAGATCCCCCGTCGAGACGGTGATCGGAAACCTAGCCCCCGCGGGTGCCGTCGCCTCGACGACGTCGTAAAGGTGCAGCCCCGTGATTGACTGACCGGCGAGTGCGCCGTCACGCGCGAGCCGCTCGGCGAGCTTCCTGCCGATCATGCCGGCACCGCCGAGAATGAGTATTTTCATGAGATCCTGCCTTCCTGTCGGATCGCTTCAATGCGCCAAGCGATGGCTGTGGGGAATGACGGCTCGACCAACCGCGGTGCTGCCCGAGGCGCTCGTCCACCTTTCGGCAGAGATTAGTCGCTGTGGCGACCTGCTCCAAGAGCCGGTCGCGATGCTCAGGCCAGACTGACGCCGAGCGCCTTCGTCCACGCCAGTCCCTCGAGCGTCGATTTCCGCGGCTTGTACTCGCAGCCGACCCAGCCGTCGAAGCCGCTCTCATCGATGAGTTTGAAGAGATAGCGATAGTTCATTTCGCCATCGTCCGGCTCGCCCCGGTCGGGCGGGTTTGCGATCTGATAATGGCGCGCGAGCGGCCCGAACTCGCGGATTGCCGTCGCGACATCGCCTTCCATGATCTGGCGGTGGTAGAGGTCGAATTGGAGCCCGATGTTCGGACCGCCGACCTCGTGGATGATGGAGCGCGCCTCGCCAGTAAGGTTCAGGAAGTAGCCGGGGATGTCTCGGCTGTTGATCGGCTCGATGATGACGACGATGTCCGAACCCTTCACCATCTCGCAGGCGCGCTTCAGGTTCTTCACGTAAGCCGCTCGCGAGGCGCCGTGGTGCTTGAGGCCGGCCATGGCGAAGAGGCGCTTGCAGCCGGTCGCCTCGGCGATGTCGAGGGCGGCTGCGACGGCTTTCTCGAACTCGGCCTCGCGCCCGGGAAGCGCCGCCATCCCGCGCTCGCCCTTGGTCCAGTCGCCGTGCGCCATGTTGAAGAGCGCCTGCGTAAGACCGTTGCCCTTGAGCCGAGCCACGATCTCGGCCTTCGGAGCCTCGAAAGGATTGAGGTATTCGACAGCCTTGAAGCCGGCCTTGGCGGCTGCCTCGAAGCGGTCGAGGAACGGCAGTTCGGTGAACAGGAAGGACAGGTTGGCGGCAAAGCGCGGCATGGCGCGGCGTCTCCCTCAAGCGATGGGGCTGGCGTCATCGGTCCGGGGACATTGTCGGGGAGACGGCGGCCGGCCGCAACCGGTTTGCTCGCGGGATGGGCACGACCGCTCGCCGCCCTGCGAAGCTCCGCACTTTCAGGGACGCTACTTCCGCTCGCCCGCCGACAGCCGTCGCTCGACCGACTGCGAGTAGCGCGAGATGCCGTAGCAGAAGAACCAGAAGATCGCCGCGGCGAAGACGTAGCCGGTCATGTTTGTCGTCGGCGCCGACCAGTTCGGATCGGCGTTCGAGTTGAGCTGGACGATGCCGAGCAGGTCGAACAGGCCGATGATGAGGACGAGGCTCGTGTCCTTGAAGAGGCCGACGAAGCTGTTGACGATGCCGGGAATGACGAGCTTCAGGGCCTGCGGCAGAATGATGAAGGTCATCTTCAACCGGTAGGAGAGGCCGAGCGCGTCCGCCGCCTCGAACTGGCCGCGCGGGATCGCCTGCAGGCCGCCGCGGATCGTTTCCGCCATGTAGGCGCCCTGGAACAGCATGACGCCGATCAGGGCGCGCAAGAGCTTGTCGAAGGTCACGCCTTCGGGAAGGAACAGCGGCAGCATCACCGACGACATGAAAAGGATGGTGATGAGCGGCACGCCGCGCACGAACTCGATGAAGGTAACCGATGCCCACCGCACCAGCGGCATCCGCGAGCGCCGGCCGAGCGCCAGAATGATGCCGATCGGAAACGCGCCGGTGAGACCGACGAGGGCGACGACCAGCGTCACGAGGAGACCGCCCCAGAGCTCGGTCTTGACCTCCGGCAGGTGCACGAGCCCGCTCGTGCTCATGAGACAGCGGACGAGGAACGGCAGCGCCAGCAGGAGCGCGAGGCCGCCGCCCTGCCGGGTCGAGGGGCCGAGCAGCGCGCCCGGACCGCGCCGTCCGTCCACGAGCAGGCCAATTCCGGCGACGGCGAGGGCAAATCCCAGGTAGTCCGGCCATCCGAGACCGACCGCCCCTGAGCCGTTGAGCAGCCAGAAGATCAGCAACGGCATCAGGAAGAACGTGAACAGAGCTCCCCAAAGCTTTCCCGGGATCCTCGGTACCATCAGCCAGACGGCGCCGACGAACAGCATCAGAAACGACAGATCGACCCGCCAGCGCTCCTCGAACGGAAAGCGTCCGTAGATGAATTGCGGGAACTTGTTGGCTATGAAGGGCCAGCAGGCGCCCGATCCTTCCTGCCGGCAAGGCACGGCGTTTTTCGTTTCCCAGGGCTCGGTGACGAGCTCCCACACGCGCCAGCCGGAAACATAGGCGCCGCCGGGGCCGTTCCAGATCGCCGAGAGGAATGCCCAGTCGATGAGGCCGCGCAGGAACACATAGACCAGATAGAGGCCGATGAGCGTCAGCATCGAGTTCGTGACGCTCGAGAACAGGTTGTCGCGCAGCCAAGCGATCGGGCCCGAGGTGGCGCGCGGCGGCCTTAAGGGAGCGTTAGTCTCGCGGGAGACGTCGATTGCCATTGCGCCCTCCCTACCGCTCGACCAGCGCCATGCGCTTGTTGAACCAGTTCATGAAGAGCGACGTGATGAGGCTCAAGGTCAAGTAGATGCCCATCAGGATGGCGATGCACTCGATCGCCTGATTCGTCTGGTTCAACGTGGTGTTGGCCAGGACGTGCGTGAGATCCGGGTAAGCGATGGCTATCCCCAGCGAGGAGTTCTTGGTCAGGTTGAGATACTGGCTTGTCAGCGGCGGGATGATGATGCGCATCGCCTGCGGGATGACGACAAGCCGGAGCGTCTGGCCGTGCGACAGCCCGAGAGCGGATGCCGCCTCCTTCTGGCCTTTCGGGACGCCGGAAATGCCGGCGCGGACGATCTCGGCGATGAAGCCGCCGGTGTAAAATACGAGCCCGAGGAGCATCGCCACGATCTCCGGCAGCACCTCGAGGCCGCCTCGGAAATTGAAGCCGACGAGCCGCGGATAGTCGAAGGTCAGGGGCTGGCCCAGGGCGATGAACAAGAGGCCCGGCAGAACCACCACGAGCCCGAGCGTCGCCCAAAGCACCGGCAGGCGCTCGCCCGTCCGCGCCTGATACCGGCGTGCGAAAATTGCAAACACAGTGGAAAGGACAAGTCCAAGGAGCATCGACCAAACGACGTAGCGGAAGCCCGGCCCTGCGATCGGGTTCGGCAGGTAGAGCCCCTTGATGCTCAGAAGGGCGCCGCCCGGAATCTCGTAGGCCTGCCGCGCGGGCGGAAGATTGCGGATGACCCCGAAGTACCAGACGAAAAGCTGCAGCAGCAGCGGGATGTTGCGCGCGAGTTCGACATAGACCGAGGCGATCTTGGCGATCAGCCAGTTCCGTGACAGGCGCGCGATGCCCATCACGAAACCGAGGACCGTCGCGAGAACAATGCCGATGCCAGACACCAGCAGGGTATTGAGAAGCCCGACGATGATGGCGTCTTGAAAGGTGGAAGCGGCCGAGTAATCGATGAGCCGCTGGGAAATGTCGAAGCCGGAGGTGCGGTCGAGAAAGTCGAAGCCGGAGGCCACATTCTGCCGGCGAAGGTTGATCGTGGCGTTGTGGATCACCATCCAGAAGAAGGCGATCAGAAGGACAACGAGCACCACCTGATAAACGACGGCGCGCACTTCGGGGCGATAGAAGAGGCTCGGCTGGGTCGTGCTTCGGGACACGCGCGTGTCTTCAGCGGTGACGGCCATGCTCGAAACCTCGCTTGCTCGTGCTGAGATGCCCCGTTGCCTGTCGCTTTCTTCTCCGAAACGTGCCGGCCGATCGGCTCGGCCGGCACGAGATCGGGCGCTGGCAGACGATCAGCGGATCGGCGGAGCGTACTGGAGACCACCTTTGCTCCAGAGGTTGTTCAAGCCGCGGGCGATCTTGATCGGCGAGCCCTCGCCGAGCGTGCGGTCGTAGATCTCGCCATAATTCCCGACGTGCTTGACGATCCGCACGACCCAATCGTTCTCGAGGCCGATGCCCTTGCCGAAGTCGCCTTCCTTGCCGAGCAGACGCTTGACCTCGGGGTTTGCCGAGTTCAGCATTTCATTGACGTTCTTCTGGTTGACGCCAAGCTCCTCGGCGTTGAGCAGGGCGAAGTAGACCCACTTCACCACCGTGAACCACTGGAAGTCTCCCTGACGGACCACCGGCCCGAGCGGCTCTTTCGAGATGATCTCGGGCAGAATGACGTGGTCGCCCGGCGACTTCAGCTTCGTGCGCTGGGCGTAGAGGCTCGAGGCGTCAGTGGTATAGACGTCGCAGCGTCCGCTGTCGTAGGCGGGCACGGCTTCATCGGCCTTCTCGAAGACGACCGGTTTGTATTCGAGCTTGTTGGCCCGGAAAAAGTCCGCGAGATTGAGTTCCGTGGTTGTGCCGGTCTGCACGCACACCGTCGCGCCGCCAAGCTCCTTGGCCGACTTCACGCCGAGCTTCTTGTTCACCATGAAGCCCTGGCCGTCGTAGAACATAATGCCGGCAAAGACGAGCCCCATGGCGCTGTCGCGGCTCATGGTCCAGGTGGTGGTGCGGGACAGGAGATCGACTTCGCCTGACTGCAAGGCGGTGAAGCGCTCCTTGGCCGTCAGCGGCTTGTAGGACACCTTGTCGGGGTTGTCGAAGATGGCGGCCGAAACGGCGCGGCAGAAGTCGACGTCGAAGCCGCGCCACGTGCCCTTGTCATCCGGGTTCGAGAAGCCGGGGACGCCGGGGCTCACGCCGCAGTTGATGTTGCCGCGCGCCTTGATCTGGTTGAGAAGGCTTGCTGGCTGCTGCGCAACGGCGAGGGTCGACAATCCGAACGTCGCGAGCGCCAGAGCGGCGCCAGCTTTGAGCAGAACTTTCATTCACATCTCCCTTTATTGGCCGATCTGCTACTGCTGCCGAGCGTCCTTGCTCTGATAACCCGGCAAGGGGCTGTCGGCGAGGTCACCGCGGCGTGAACCACAGTGCTGAAATACTACCACATGTGAACAGCCGCGCTGTCCGGACAACTCCCGTGTTCAATGATTGAGGATCTGCGACAGGAAGAGCCGCGTGCGCTCCTCGCGCGGATTTGCGAAGAAGGTGGCCGGCGGCCCTTCCTCGACGATCTCGCCCTGGTCCATGAAGATGACGCGGTCCGCGACGGCGCGAGCGAAGCCCATCTCGTGCGTCACCACGACCATGGTCATGCCGTCACGCGCCAGCTCGATCATCGTGTCGAGGACCTCCTTTACCATTTCGGGATCGAGCGCCGAGGTCGGCTCGTCGAAGAGCATGATGCGCGGGCTCATGCACAGCGCGCGGGCGATGGCGACGCGCTGCTGCTGGCCGCCTGAGAGCTGGCCCGGGTACTTCTTCGCCTGCTCGGGGATCTTGACCCTGGTCAGGAATTTCATCGCGATCGCCTCGGCTTCCGCGCGCGGCAGCTTCTTGACCCAGATCGGGGCGAGGCACAGGTTGTCGAGAACCGACAGGTGCGGGAACAGGTTGAACGACTGGAACACCATGCCGACCTCGGCCCGGATGCGGTCGATCTGGCGCAGGTCGCTGGTCAGCTCCGTGCCTTCGACGACGATTCTGCCACGCTGGTGCTCTTCGAGCCGGTTGATGCAGCGGATGAGCGTCGACTTCCCCGAGCCCGACGGCCCGCAGATCACGATCTTCTCGCCCCGGGCGACGCGCAGATTGATGTTCCGCAGCACGTGGAACTCGCCGAACCACTTGTGCATGCCGCTGATCTCGATGGCGAGACCGTTCTTGCCCGGCGCAACCGAGGGGGCGGACTCTGAGGCGACACTCGCAGTAGTCATGCGCGCTCCGGCCTTGCGACGTGCCACGTCATTGCCGCACGTCGGTCAAGATTGGCAATTCTGTACCGGGAGATTTGAACGCGCAATCCCGTCCTTCGGGCAAGTTGCCTTCCCCGAAAGTCGAAAGCCGGAGCTGGCCGAGGAGACGGCGGCTCTCAGACCACCCCGTCCCGCTTCAGCGCCTCGAGATCACTCTTCGAGAGGCCGAGCCACTCCTGGTAAACGTCGGCGTTATTGGCGCCGAGAACCGGCGATGAAGTCACCTTGACGTAGCTGTCGGACATCTTGACCGGCCAGCCCGGAATGACGACCTTGCCGCGCACCGGGTGATCGACCTCGACGAAAATCTCGCGGGCGCGCATGGTCGGGTCGTCCGACAGCTCTTTCGTGTCCATGACGGCGCCGCAGGGAACTCCTGCCGCGCCCAGCTTTTCCATCGCCTCGAACTTGGTGAACTGGCGCGTCCACTTTTCGATCTCGGCGTTGATCTCCTTGGCGTGATTGCCGCGCATGGGCGGCGTGGCAAAGCGCGGATCGGCCTTCATGTCGGGCCGTCCGATCACGTCGCAAAGGTTCTCCCAGTGCTGATTGGTGGCGCGGCTGGTGTAAATGAACACGTAATCGTTGTGGCCCTCGGGGTGGCACTTGAAAACTTCGCAGGGGGCGTTGCCGAGGACCACGCTGTTGCCGTTGCGCTCGCAAGCCTTGTTGGTCAGAAGCTGGCGCGAGTAGGCGATGCGGCAGTAATTGACCATGGCATCCTGCATGGCGACCTCGACCTTCTGGCCGCGACCGGTGACGGTGCGCTGGTAGAGCGCCGCGAGAACCCCGATGGCGGCGTGGAGGCCTGTGCCGGTGTCGCCGAGCGTGACGCCCGGTTTCAGCGGCCGCCCGTCGGCCTCGCCGGTAATCGACATCACGCCGCCGGCGGCTTGCGCGATCATGTCGAAAGCGAGATTTTTCTCGTAGGGGCTGCCTTTGCCGAAGCCCTTGACGGTCGCATAGATGATGCGCGGGTTGAGTTTCGCGACTTCCTCATAGGAGAAGCCAAGCTTCTCGATCACGCCGGGCGCGAAATTCTCCGCGAAGATGTCGGCCTTTCGGATCATGTCGCGCAGCATTGCCTTGCCGCGCTCGCTCTTGAGGTTGAGCGTGACCGACTTCTTGTTGGCGTTGAGCAGCATGAAGTAGTAGCTGTCGGCGTCCTTGCGCTCGGAGGAGGCCGCGCGGCCCTGCTCTCCGCCCTTCGGATTCTCAACCTTCACGACGTCGGCGCCGAGCCAGGCGAGCGTCTCGGTGATCGACGTGCCGGCCTCGAACTGCGTGAGGTCGACGACCTTGATCCCGGAAAGTGCCGGCTTGCCAGTCGCGTTCTGCGGGCTCATCGGTTGTCCTCCAAGCTGCTCCTCAAAGTAACGGGGCGTGCCGCCGTGACGCCTCTCTCGCCAGACCCCGCCCCCGACGTTGGCGAGCCTCCCGCTGCACAGCGGCGTCTGCGGCCATCCCTTCCGGGTCGCCGGACGGAACCCTGCGGCCCGCCCGGCGCCGGTGCTACTCGATCTTGATGTTGGCGGCCTTGATCAGCTCACCGATGCTCTTGAAGTCATTCTCGAAGTGCTTCCTGAGGGCGGCCAGATCCTGGATCACCGGAACCGCGGAGGCCGCCTCCTGCGTCGCCTTCATGGCGGGCGTCGCGGAGATCTCGTTCACTTTGGCGTTGAGCTTTTCAACGATCTCCATCGGCGTCCCCGGCGGTGCGTAGAGCGCGAACCAGACGGGGACATCCGCGTCCTTGACGCCTGCTTCGGCAAGCGTCGGGACATCCGGAAAGGGGGCGAAACGTTCGGAGTGGTTCACGTTGAGCAGCGTGAGCTTGCCGGCCTTGGCATGCGGCAGCGTCGAGCCTTCGTTCATGATATCGATGACGCCCGCAAGCAGGTCGGTGATGCTGTCGGCGCCGCCGCGATAGGGCACATGCAGGATGTCGACGCCCGTCTTGAACTTCAGCATCTCGTAGCGCAGGTGCGTCGTGGTTCCGGGACCCGAGGAGCCGAACGTGAGCTTGCCGGGGTTCTTCCGGGCGTAGTCGATCATGTCTTGCAGGGTTTTGAAGCCGTGCTTCGGATGCACGACGAAGCCGGAGATGGAATCACCCATCCGCGCGACGGGAATGAACTTCGTCGAGTCGTAGTTCACCTTGCGCAAGAGCGGCTGGAACACCGTCACAGAGTTCGACGAGAAGAGGAATGTGTAGCCGTCGGGGGCTGCCTTGAACGCCGCTTCGCCGCCGATGAGGCCCGAGGCGCCGCCGCGGTTCTCGATCACGAACTGCTGGCCGAAGGCCTTGCCCAATGCCTCGGCCCACGGGCGCGCGAGCAGGTCCGTCGCGCCGCCCGCGGCGAAGGGCACGATGAACTTCACCGGCCTGTCCGGCCAGTTGCCCTGCGCCTGCAGCGCCGCTGGATTGCCCAGGACAAGGGCGCCGGCTGCGACAGCCAGCGTCAAAAACTGACGACGACGCATTCCGATGGTTCTCCTGTTTCCTCGCTTCAGACCAGTTGTCCCGGCCGATTCTTTGCCGTGCGGCGCCGGGAGGCTGAGCCTGCACGAAAGCCTATCAAGCGAAATCAGCCGGGTTCAAGCAACGTGACGCCCTGAGTGCGGCCGAGACATGCGCGCACGCCTCAAACGCATAGCGTCGGTCCCGCAAGCCCGGAAGGATGCTCGCCGGCGCCTCTCGGCGGCGCGCGCCTCAAGCCTGTCCGTGCGTCTCGAACATGGTCGAGGACAGCGCCTGGCGCGCATCCTTGCCGGCCCAGACGACGAACTGAAAGGCCTGATAGTAACGCTCGCACGCTTCAAGGCCGGCGCGCAGCAGCGCCTCGCACTGCCCCGGCGTCGCGACGGCCTCGTTCAGCATCAGCGCCTGCCGGAACATGATCAGGCCGTCCTGGGACCAGACGTCGAAGTGGCCGAGCCAAAGCTGCTCGTTGATCTGCGCCACGAGACGATAGACCTCGCCCAGGCGGTTGTCTGGAACCTTGAAGTCGAACGCGCAGGCGATGTGCAGCGCTTCGAGGTCGTGCCGCCAGTTGAGCGAGACGTGATAATCGGCCCAGGTGCCGGCGACGCTGAGGGTGAGTTCGTCGTCGCTGCTGCGCTCGCACGCCCAGCCGTGTGCGTGGGCGACCTGCTCGACGAGGTCCACGGGGTTGGTGACGCGGATGGTGCCGGAATCAGCCGTAGCCATCTTGGCTCCTTTACTGGCACGAAGGACCTGCTTCCCCGTGCGGCCGCCTCAAGTCGAGACCGGGGCGAGCTATTCGCAACGAGGCACGAGTCGCAAGGCGACAACCGCAATCGTCCACGCTGAAAGTGGCCTTTCATCGGCAACTCGAGCCGGACTTGGCGCATTTCCGTGGGTAAGGTGTCGAGAAGCTGTTGATGAGCTGGTCGCGCGGTGCGCGGGCCGCCTCAGCTGGCAGGCGGCGCGAGGCGGGCTTCGAGCGCGGCAATCCGGGCGGCGAGCGCCTCATTTTCTTCGCGCGCCTTGACGGCCATGGCCTTGACGGCCTCGAATTCCTCGCGCGAGACGAGGTCCATGCCCTGCAGGAATTTTTCTCCCTGCGCGCGGATGATCGTCTCGACCTCGCGGCCGAGGCCTTGCGCGGCTCCGGCGGCATCGGTCACGAGCTTTGCGAGTTCATCGAGAAGGCGGTTGTTGGTCTGGGTCATCGGCACTCCGCGGTTGGTTGGTCCCTTCCAATATATATCGAGCAGGGGCCGGAGAGGGCGGAAGGCGACTTGAGACGCCATGACCGTTGCAGCGCCAGCCCGGGCCACCTAGAAGTCGCTCGTCCGAGACGAATCCTCTCGCGCGAGACAGCTCATGCTGATGGTCTTCCTGGCGCCCGGCTCACTGAACCATACGGCAAACATTATCAAGGGGTTCGCCATCGCGATCGGCATCGTGGTCGCGATTGGCTTCGTGTGGGCGTGGTGGGCCGCCCGGCAACGCGAGCGGCAGGTCGAAATGGCGGGGCGGGCACGCGCGGCGTTCGCTGAGCACTTGCGGCTGGCGCTGCAGTACCCCGAGATGGCGGAGCCGATGCTCGGCGCCATCAATTCGCCGGCTGAGATCGTGCGCTACAAGCAATTCGTGGCGAGCCTTCTCGCGGCGGCCGACACGGTGCTGCTTTATGATCCGAGTCCGGCGTGGCGGGCCGCGCTCCTGCGGCAGCTTGCGCCGCACAAGTCCTATTTGGGGTCGGAGGAGTTCCGGTCCGGCGCCTCGGCGGACTGCTCGGCGGAGCTCAACGCGCTCATCCGGCAGGCCTGCGGAGGCTGACCTGTGAGCGCGGAGGTGGTCGGCATCATCGTTGCCGGCGCGCTCCTCGGCGGTTTTGTCAATGGATTGACCGGTTTCGGCACCGGGCTCACCGCCATCGGACTCTGGCTCTACGTGCTCCCGGCCCCGGTCGCGGCATCGCTGGTGATCGCCACCTCCATCCTGGCACAAGTGCAGAACGCGCCGCTCATCTGGCGCCGCATCGATTGGCCGCGAACCCTCCCCTTCGTGATACCGGCCCTGGCGGCGGTGCCGCTCGGAGCCGGCATCCTGTCCATTGCCGACGGCCGGGCAATCGAGTTCGGCGTCGGGCTCTTCCTCGTCCTCTATGCAACAGTTGCGCTCGCTCGATCAGAGGCAATCGTGGTGAGCTGGGGCGGCCGGCCTGCCGATGCCGGCGTCGGCTTCGCCTCTGGACTGCTCGGCGGCCTCGCGGGGCTGTCGGGGCCGCTGATGGCGCTCTGGGCGGATCTGCGCGGCGGCGGCAAGGAGGCGCGGCGCACCCTGCTGCAGACATTCAATCTTGTCGTCCTCGTTGCCGCGCTCGCAGGTCATGCCGTCGCCGGGCACCTCACCCGCGAGGTGGGATACGCGCTGCTCGCAGCGTTGCCAGGGACCGTCCTCGGCGCGCTCGCAGGGGCGGCGGTCTACCGCCGGATGGGCGATCGGGGATACCGGCGTGCCGTGCTGGCGCTGCTTCTTCTTAACGGCTGCTGCCTCGTCCTCTTCGCCCGCCTCCGTTAGAGCGTTTGGCGGCCGGTCGTGAAGCGGGTCAGAGGTTCATTTCGTCGCGCTGGCAACTCTGGTCCGGACATTGTAGGAAGCATGGCGACATTGCGGCGAGCGTCTGGCTCGCCGTGGCAAAGCCTTGGCCCGCCGGGCCGGGAGCTGAGGGGCGGGCATGGCGAAGAAGCTGATCATCGACGGTCAGGAAATCGAGGTCGAAGACGGCATCACGCTGCTGCAGGCTTGCGAGCTGGCCGGCGTCGAGATTCCCCGTTTCTGCTATCACGAGCGGCTGTCGATCGCGGGTAACTGCCGCATGTGCCTCGTAGAGGTCGTCGGGATGCCGAAGCCGCAGGCCTCCTGCGCGCTTGGCGTGAACGACCTGCCGCCGAACCGCGATGGCAGTCCGAAGGTCATCAGCACGCGCTCGCCGATGGTCAAGAAGGCGCGCGAGGGCGTGATGGAGTTCCTGCTCATCAACCATCCGCTCGACTGCCCGATTTGCGACCAGGGCGGGGAGTGCGACCTGCAGGACCAGGCGATGGCCTTCGGCAAAGGCGGCACGCGCTATGCCCTCAACAAGCGCGCCGTCGAGGAGAAGTATCTGGGGCCGCTCATCAAGACCGCGATGACGCGCTGCATTCAGTGCACGCGCTGCGTGCGCTTCATGACCGAGATTGCGGGCGTCGAAGAGCTTGGCGCCATCGGCCGCGGCGAGGACATGGAGATCACGACCTACCTCGAGAAGGGCATGATCTCCGAACTCTCGGCCAACGTCGTCGACCTCTGTCCGGTCGGCGCGCTCACGCACAGGCCATGGGCCTTCAATGCTCGGCCCTGGGAGCTTCGCAAGTTCGAGTCGATCGACGTCATGGACGCCGTCGGATCGGCGATCCGGGTCGACGTGCGCGGCCGGGAGGTGATGCGCATCCTGCCGCGCAACAACGATGCCGTGAACGAGGAGTGGATCTCGGACAAGACCCGGCACGTCGCCGATGGTTTGAGGACGCAGCGGCTCGACCGCCCGTATGTGCGCCAGAACGGACGGTTGCGACCCGCGACGTGGGACGAGGCCCTCGACCTTGCGGCCGAGCGTCTGAAGGCCGCCGATCCCGCTCGCATCGGTGCGATCATCGGCGATCTCGCCGGCGCCGAGGAAATGTTCGCTCTCGGCGAACTGATGTCCTCGCTCGGGGCGCGGAGCGTCGATTGCCGTCAGGATGGCGCGAAGATCGACCCCGCCTTGGGCCGGTCCGGCTACCTCTTCAACACGCGCATCGAGGGCATCGAGCAGGCGGACGCGATCCTGCTCGTCGGCGCCAACCCGCGCGTCGAGGCGGCCGTTCTCAATGCCCGCATCCGCAAGCGGTGGCGTCAGGGCGGGCTGGTCATCGGTCACATCGGCGAGGCCGTGGACCTCGCCTACCCGGCCGATGCCATCGGCGCCGGCGGCGATGCGCTGCGCGAAGTCGCGGAAGGCCGTCATGCCTTTGCGGGCGTCCTGCGCGCCTCGCGCCGGCCAATGGTGATCGTGGGAGCGGGGGCGGCCGCGCGGGCGGACGGTGAGGCCGTACTGGCGCTCGCGGCCCGGATCGCGCGGGATGCGGCGCAGGGCAAGGAGCCCGGCTGGAACCCGTTCAACATACTGCACACCGCGGCTTCGCGCGTTGCGGGGTTGGAACTTGCCCTGGTGCCCGGACCGGGCGGGCGCGATGTTAAGCAGATGCTCGCAGGCGACATGGAGGTCGTCTACCTCCTCGGCGCCGACGAGATTGACACGAGCCGGCTCGGGCGGGCTTTTGTGATCTATCAGGGCAGCCATGGCGATCATGGCGCCCACCGCGCCGACGTCGTCTTGCCGGGGGCGGCGTACACCGAAAAGTCCGCGACCTACGTCAACCTGGAGGGCCGCGCGCAGATGACGGCCAAGGCGGCCTTCCCGCCGGGCGAGGCGAGGGAGGACTGGTCGATCATCCGGGCGCTGTCGGGCAGGCTCGGGCGGCCGCTTCCCTACGATACGCTCGCGGCCTTGCGCGCGCGCCTCTATCAGGCGGCCCCCCGGCTTGCCCGGCTCGACGCGGTCGAGCCCGGGGCGCTCGAAGGGCTCGATGCGCTGATCGCCCGCGCCGGCCCCATCGGGGCGGAGCCGTTCCGGTCGGCGATCGCCGATTTCTATCTGACGAACCCGGTTGCTCGCGCGTCCGCCATCATGGCCGAGCTCAGCGCGCTGAAGTCGGGCAAGGCCGTGCGCGCCGCGGCGGCGGAATAGAGGGTGATGGTCGCGATGCAGGCATTCTGGGACATCTGGGGTGGAACCATCCTCTGGCTTGCCTGGACGGCGGGCATGAGCGTCCTGTTGCTCGTGTGCCTTCTTGTCATCGTCGCGTATCTCATCCTCCTCGATCGCAAGGTCTGGGCAGCCGTGCACTTGCGGCGGGGTCCCAACGTGGTCGGACCCTTCGGCCTGCTGCAGTCGTTCGCGGACCTCCTGAAGTTCGTCATCAAGGAGCCGGTCATCCCGTCGGGCGCCGACAAGGGCGTGTTTCTGCTGGCTCCGCTCGTGACGGCCATTCTGGCGCTCGCGGCGTGGGCCGTGATCCCCGTGTCCGAGGATGGTCTCGGCAAATGGGTGATCTCGGATCTCAATGTGGGGATCCTTTATATCTTCGCCATCTCATCGCTCGGCGTCTACGGCATCATCATGGGCGGCTGGGCGTCGAACTCGAAATACCCGTTTCTGGGATCGCTGCGCTCGGCGGCGCAGATGGTGTCTTACGAGGTCTCGATCGGGTTCGTCATCATCACGGTTCTGTTGCTCGTCGGCTCGCTCAATCTCACCGACATCGTGCGCGCGCAGTCCGCCGGGATCGGCACGCGCCTCGGGCTTGCGCCATCGCTGCTCGACTGGCACTGGCTGGCGCTCTTCCCGATGTTCGTCGTCTTCTTCATCTCGGCGCTCGCCGAGACGAACCGGCCGCCGTTCGACCTGCCGGAGGCCGAATCCGAGCTCGTCGCCGGCTTCATGGTCGAGTACTCCTCGACGCCCTACCTGCTTTTCATGCTCGGCGAGTATGTGGCGATCGTGACCATGTGCGCGCTGACCACGATCCTGTTTCTCGGTGGCTGGCTGCCGCCCATCCAGACTGCGCCGTTCACCTGGATTCCGGGCGCGATCTGGTTCCTGCTCAAGATCACGTTCGTGTTCTTCATGTTCGCCATGGTCAAGGCGATGGTGCCGCGCTACCGGTACGATCAACTGATGCGTCTCGGTTGGAAGGTCTTCCTGCCGCTGTCACTGCTGATGGTGGTGGTGGTCGCCGGCGCCCTCCAGTATGGCCCGCCGGGGCTTGTGAGGTGAGGGTCGGCTGATGGATACCAACACGCTGCTCGGGGTTCTCTTCGTGGCGACGGGGGTGGCGGATTTGGCAATGGCGCGCATGCTCGCCGGCAAGCTTCCGCCGGCGGCGCGCACGGGGCTCATGCTGTTCGGAATCGTGTTTCTGGCTGCCGGAGCGGCGCTTGCGCTGCGTCTGGTGAGGGTGGTCTGAAGGCGGGCGCAGAAGGCATCGCATCGTGAACATCGCGCAAAGCTTCAAGTCGCTCTTCCTCAAGGAGTTCGTCTCGGCGTTCTTCCTGTCGATGCGCTACTTCTTCAGGCCGAAGCTGACGCTCAACTACCCCTTCGAGAAGGGGCCGTTGTCGCCGCGCTTCCGCGGCGAGCATGCGCTCCGGCGCTATCCCAACGGCGAGGAACGCTGCATCGCTTGCAAGCTCTGCGAGGCCGTCTGTCCGGCGCAGGCAATCACCATCGAGGCGGGACCGCGCCGTAACGACGGCACGCGGCGCACCACCCGCTACGACATCGACATGGTGAAATGCATCTACTGCGGTCTGTGCCAGGAGGCCTGTCCGGTCGATGCCATCGTCGAAGGTCCGAATTTTGAGTTCGCCACCGAGACGCGGGAGGAACTCTACTACGACAAGGCACGCCTCCTGGCCAATGGCGATCGTTGGGAGCGCGAGATCGCGCAGAACATCGCGCTCGACGCGAAATACAGGTGATTGCCGGTCGGTCGCCGCTGCGTGACGGGAGAGAGGGACAGAGTCGAGCGCCGACCGCCGCTGGGTGCGAATGAGAGCTTGAGCGAAAGGTCGCGGGCCCTGCCCGCCGCCTGCCGCAGGGAAAGACGGGCAAGATGACGATCGCCGACTTCTTCTTCTACCTTTTTGCCGCGCTGACGGTCGCGGCGGCCGTGATGGTGATCACGGCGCGCAACCCGGTCCATGCAGTACTGTGGCTGATCCTCGCCTTCTTCAACGCCGCCGGTCTCTTCGTGCTCCTCGGGGCCGAGTTCCTGGCGATGATCCTCGTCGTCGTCTACGTCGGTGCGGTGGCCGTTCTGTTCCTTTTCGTCGTCATGATGCTCGACGTGGATTTCGCGGAGCTCAGGGCCGGCTTCATCAAGAACGCGCCGGTCGGGCTTCTCGTCGGAGCAATTCTGCTCGCCGAGCTTGTGCTTGCCGTCGGCTTCCGGCTCGCGGCCCCGGCGACCACGGGGCTCGCCGCCGCGCCGATCCCCGCATCCGGCGTCTCGAACACGGCGGCGATCGGGCGGATCCTCTACGTCGAGCCCTATGTCTATTTCTTTCAGGTCGCAGGCCTCATCCTGCTCGTGGCGATGATCGGTGCGATCGTGCTCACGCTGCGCCACAAGCAGGGCGTGAAGCGGCAATCGATCGCGGCGCAGAACGCGCGCGGGCCGGCCACGGCCATCGAAGTCGTCAAGATCGCCTCCGGCGGCTTTGCGATTCCGGAAAAACCCAAGGCCAAATCGAAGGAGCCGGCATGATGGCTGCGGGCTTGCAGATTGCTTCGGGCCGCAAGGGCGGCGGACGGGACGGCGGCTGGTTGCCCAACGAGGCCAAGGGAGCGGTGCGCGGTGGGGTGAGCGAAAGGGCTTGCGGGGGCCGTCGGAAAGCGAGGGACGCATGACTGTCGGACTGGCCCATTATCTGACGGTGGCGGCGTGCCTCTTCACGATCGGCGTGCTTGGCATCTTCCTGAACCGCAAGAACGTCATCGTCATTCTCATGTCGTTCGAGTTGATGCTGCTTGCGGTCAACATCAATCTGGTTGCGTTCTCGGCGCACCTCGGCGACCTCGTCGGCCAGCTCTTTGCGCTCTTCGTGCTGACCGTCGCAGCCGGTGAGGCGGCCATCGGGCTTGCGATTGTCGTCGTCTACTTCCGCAATCGCGGCACGATCGCGGTCGAAGACATCAACATGATGAAGGGTTGACGCCGCCGATGATCTATCAGGCCATCGTATTCCTGCCGATTCTCGGCGCACTCATCGCGGGCTTTCTCGGCCGCGCCATCGGGCCGCGCGGCTCGGAGATCGTGACGACCTCTTTCCTGTTGGTCGCCGCCGCGCTGTCCTGGCTGGTTTTCTGGAATGTCGGAGTGGGGCACGAGACGGCAAAGGTGACGCTCGTCAGGTGGGTGGTCTCGGGCGATCTCGACGTCGCGTGGGCGATCCGGGTCGACACGCTGACCGCCGTCATGCTGGTGGTGGTGACGACCGTCTCGGCGCTCGTTCACCTCTATTCCATCGGCTACATGGCCGAGGACGATAGCCGGCCGCGCTTTTTCGCCTACCTCTCGCTCTTCACCTTCGCCATGCTGATGCTGGTGACGAGCGACAACTTCCTCCAGCTCTTCTTCGGCTGGGAAGGGGTAGGGCTCGCTTCCTATCTGCTGATCGGCTTCTGGTATCACAAGCCGGAAGCGAATGCGGCGGCGATCAAGGCGTTCATCGTCAATCGCGTCGGCGACTTCGGCTTCGCGCTCGGCATCTTCGGTGTCTATTACGTCTTCCAGACCATCAGCTTCGATCAGGTCTTCGCGGCGGCGCCATCGCAGGCAGGCAAGACGATGACCTTCCTCGGCAGCGAGGTGGACATCCTGACCTGCCTCACGCTGCTCCTCTTTCTTGGCGCCATGGGCAAGTCGGCGCAATTCCTGCTGCATACCTGGTTGCCCGATGCGATGGAGGGTCCGACGCCCGTCTCCGCGCTGATTCACGCGGCGACCATGGTCACGGCCGGCGTCTTCATGGTGGCGCGCCTGTCACCGCTCTTTGAACTCGCACCAACCGCGCTCCAGATCGTGACTCTGGTTGGCTGCGTGACGGCCTTCTTCGCCGCGACCGTCGGGCTTGTGCAGAACGACATCAAGCGCGTGATCGCTTATTCCACCTGCTCGCAGCTCGGCTATATGTTCGCCGCCTGCGGTCTTGGCGCCTATGCGGCGGGCATCTTCCACCTCTTCACGCACGCCTTCTTCAAGGCGTTGCTGTTCCTCGGCGCAGGCTCCGTGATCCACGCCATGCACCACGAGCAGGATATGCGCCGCATGGGTGGGCTGCGCCAGAAGATCCCTGTGACGTGGGCGATGATGCTGATCGGCACGCTGGCGCTCACCGGTGTCGGCATACCGCACCTCGTCGGCTTTGCGGGCTTCCATTCCAAGGACGCGATCATCGAGGCGGCCTATGCCGGGCACACACTTTACAATTATGCCTTTTGGCTGCTGGTCGTCGCCGCTTTCATGACGTCGTTCTACTCCTGGCGCCTCATGTTCATGACGTTCCATCAGTCGCCGCGCTGGGGGACGGCGCACGACGATCACGGCCATGACGCGGCGCATGGCGGTGGCCATTCCGGCGCGCACGGCCACGAGCCGCACGAAAGCCCGGCGGTCATGCTGGTGCCGTTGTTCCTCCTTGCCCTGGGTGCGGTGGTGGCCGGCTTCGCCTTCAAGGGCTTCTTCCTCGGCACGCTCGACGCCAAGGCGGCAGCCGGTGCCATCGATCCCTACAAGCTGTTCTGGGGCAAGTCGCTGTTCGAAGGGCCGAACAACCACATCCTGCACGACATGCACAAGGTGCCGGGCTGGGTCGGTTGGGCGCCGTTCGTCGCCATGCTCGCGGGTTTCGCTCTGGCTTACGTCTACTACATCGCGGCGCCCTGGCTGCCTGATGCGACGGCAGCCGCGTTCCGGCCGCTCTATCTCTTCTTCCTCAACAAATGGTACTTCGACGAGCTCTATGACCTGCTGTTTGTGCGGCCGGCCCAAGCCCTCGGGCGCTTTTTGTGGAAGCGTGGCGACGGCAGCGTGATCGACGGGACGATCGACGGGACGGCGGCCGGCGTCGGGCGCATCACGGGCCGCGCCGTCCGGCTACAAACCGGCTACGTCTATCACTATGCCTTCGCCATGCTGATCGGGCTCGCCGCCCTCGTCACCTGGTTCATGCTCGGTCTTGGGGGAGCGCGATGAACCCGTTCGGCAGCTATCTCTTGTCGGTGGTCACGTTCCTGCCGCTCCTGGGTGCGGCCATCATCGCGGGGCTCAACTCGGAGGCGAAGGGGAACGCGCGCTGGGTGGCGCTGTGGACGACGCTGCTCACGTTCCTGATCTCGCTTCTGGTTTGGACCGGATTCGACAAGGCGAATCCCGGCTTTCAGTTCGTCGAGGAGTACGCCTGGCTCGGGCCTATCCGCTACAAGATGGGCGTCGACGGCATCTCCATGCTGTTCGTGATTCTGACGACGTTCCTGATGCCGCTCTGCATCCTGGCGAGCTGGGAGTCGGTCGAGGAGCGCGTGAAGGAGTACATGATCGCCTTCCTCGTGCTCGAGACGTTGATGATCGGCGTCTTTTGCGCGCTCGACCTGGTGCTCTTCTACCTGTTCTTCGAGGGCGGCCTCATCCCGATGTTCATCATCATCGGCGTGTGGGGCGGCAAGCGCCGGGTTTACGCGAGCTTCAAGTTCTTCCTCTACACGCTGCTCGGCTCCGTCCTGATGCTGCTCGCCATGATGGCGATCTACTGGCAGGCGGGCACAACCGACATCCCGACGCTGATCGACCGGGTGAAGCTGCCGGCGGAGATGCAATGGTGGCTGTGGCTCGCCTTCTTCGCCTCGTTTGCCGTGAAGATGCCGATGTGGCCGGTGCACACATGGCTGCCGGATGCCCATGTCGAGGCGCCGACGGCGGGCTCGGTGATCCTCGCGGCGGTGCTCCTGAAGATGGGCGGCTACGGGTTCCTGCGCTTTTCGGTGCCGATGTTCCCGCTTGCATCTCAGGAACTGGCGCCCCTCGTCTTCGCGCTCTCGATTGTCGCCATCATCTACACATCGCTGGTGGCTCTGGCGCAGGAGGACATCAAGAAGCTGATTGCCTACTCCTCCGTCGCGCACATGGGCTACGTCACCATGGGTATCTTCACGATGACGCAGCAGGGTCTCGATGGCGCCATCTTTCAGATGCTCTCGCATGGGCTCGTCTCGGCGGCACTCTTCCTCTGCGTCGGCGTCATCTATGACCGGATGCACACGCGCGACATCGAGGCCTACGGCGGCCTCGCCGACCGGATGCCGATCTACGCCTTCTGCTTCATGGTCTTTACCATGGCGAACGTCGGACTGCCGGGCACGAGCGGCTTCATCGGCGAGTTTCTGACGCTCGTCGGCGCGTTCAAGGTGAACACCTGGGTGGCGTTCTTCGCGACGTCGGGCGTGATTTTGTCGGCGGCATACGCGCTTTGGCTATACCGGCGGGTCGTGTTCGGGAGGCTCGAGAAGCCGTCGCTGCGCGCCATAGCCGACATGGGCCCGCGGGAGGTTGCGGTGATGGGGCCGCTCGTCGCGCTCACCATTCTGTTTGGCTTTTATCCGGCGCCCATCCTCGATGTGACGGCCGTATCCGTGAAGAAGCTCGTTGCGAATTACGAGACGGCGGTAAAGGCGCCCCGCCAGGCAGCCGTCGAGTTGCCAAGGCGGTGAGACAATCAGGGAAAGATCGAAACGATGGCGCACCTTGCGAGCTACGCTCCGCTCTACCCTGAGCTGGTCCTGGCGATCGGCGCCATGGCACTGCTCATGTATGGTGTGGCACGGCCCGAAACCGAGCCGGAGGCTGCCAAGATCGGCTGGCTCGCGCTCCTTCTGCTGATCGTGGCCGGCTACCTCGTCATCTCGGCGGGCGGGCCTGCCTCCCTCTTTGGCGGTGCTTTCGTGGACGACGGCTTCGCCCGGTTCATGAAGCTGCTGACGCTTGTCGGCGCGGCCGGAGCCCTCTTCCTCTCGTTCGACGATCTCAGAGCCTCGCGGACGCTCAAGTTCGAGTATCCCGTGCTGCTACTGCTGGCCACGTGCGGCATGTTGCTGATGATCTCGGCGAACGACCTCGTGTCGCTCTACCTCGGTCTCGAACTCCAGAGCCTGGCGCTTTATGTGATCGCCGCCTTTCGTCGCGACGATGTCCGCTCGAGCGAGGCGGGTCTCAAATACTTCGTACTCGGCGCGCTGTCGTCGGGGATGCTGCTTTATGGCGCTTCGCTGCTCTACGGCTTTGCCGGCACCACCAGCTTTTCGGGAATCGGCAAGGCGGCCGCTGCCGCCGGCGCGTCGCCGAGCCTCCTGCTGATCCTCGGACTTGTCTTCCTGTTCGTGGGCCTTGCCTTCAAGATCTCGGCCGTGCCCTTTCACATGTGGACGCCCGATGTCTACCAGGGCGCGCCGACGCCGGTGACGGCGTTTTTCGCCGCCGCGCCCAAGGTGGCCGCGATGGCGCTCCTCGTCCGCGTTGTCGCCACGGCGTTTCCGGCAATCAAGCCGCAATGGCAGCAGATCGTCTGGTTCCTGGCCATCACCTCGATGCTGCTTGGGGCATTCGCGGCCATCGGGCAGACGAACATCAAGCGGCTGATGGCTTACTCTTCGATCGCCAACATGGGCTATGCGCTGGTTGGTCTCGCCGCCGGAACGGGGGAGGGCATTCAGGGTGTGCTCATCTACCTCGCGATCTACGTCGTCATGACCCTTGGAGTTTTCGCGTGCATCCTGTCGATGCGCCGGCAGGATGCGCCGGTCGAGGACATCGACGAGCTCGCGGGGCTTGCGCAGACCAATTTGCCGATGGCGTTCGCGCTCGGAATGTTCATGTTTTCGATGGCCGGCATTCCGCCGCTCGCGGGCTTCTTCGCCAAGTTCTATGCCTTCCTCCCGGCGATCAAGGCCGGGCTTTACCCGCTGGCGGTGATCGGCGTCATCGCCAGCGTCATCGGCGCATACTACTACTTGCGCATTGTCAAGATCATGTTCTTCGACGAGCCGAAGCCCGGCTTTGAGCCGGTGCGCCTCAAGGACGGCGCGGTGATGACGCTCTCGCTCGTGTTCGTCCTCGCCTTTGTCGCACCGTTCATCGCCGCGCCCGTGGTTGAAGCGGCGGCCGCGGCAGCGCGTTCGATCGCGCCTTGAGCGCCATGTCGACGGCGAGCGACGGCGACGAGCCACGCATCCATGAGTTCGACGAACTGCCGTCGACGAGCAGCGAAGCCGCGCGAATGGCGGCGGCGGGCGACAGCGGTCCGTTCTGGGTGCTGGCGCATCACCAGACGAGCGGCCGGGGCCGCTCCGGCCGGACATGGCTCACGGCCCGCGGCAATCTCGCAATCAGCCACCTCTTCACACCGGAATGCGATACGTCCGTGCTGCCGCAGCTTTCGATCGTCGCCGGCGTGGCGGCCATCGCTGCGCTCGCGGAGTACTGGCCGGAGGGACGGCGGGAGGGGCGCCTCAGGCTCAAGTGGCCCAACGACCTGATGATCGACCGCGCCAAGATCGGCGGGCTCCTGGTCGAGACGACGCGGCTCGGCGACCGGCAGGTGTGCACGATCGGAATCGGGGTCAATCTGGTGCATGCGCCGGCGGTCAAGGGTCGGGAAGTCGACTGCCTGGCGCGGCACGTCGGTAGACCTTTGGAACTGCGCGCCGTAGCCCGTTCGCTGGCGAGGGAATTCGCCCGCTGGCGCGCGCTCTGGGACTGCGGGCGGGGGTTCGACGCCGTTCGGTCCGCCTGGCTCGAGCGCGCCGGTCCGATCGGGGAGCCGATCACGGTGCATGTCGCGGGCGAGGTTATGGCCGGGACGTTCCTGGGGCTGGACACGGACGGAGCGTTGCTTTTTGGTGATGTCGAGGGACATCGTCATCGCGTTACTTTCGGGGACGTGACGCTGACGCCGCAGGCGAAAGCGTGAGGATCATGGCAGGGCAGAACGACAGGCGGCGTCAGGGCGGAGAAAGCGAGCTGGTGTTTGTGTCCCTCGGCGGGCTCGGCGAGGTCGGCATGAACTGCTATCTCTACGGCCTCGGTCCGCCCGCGGGGCGCCAGTGGCTGATGGTGGACCTCGGGATCACCTTCCCGGAGGGCGAGTTCGATCCCGGGGTCGACGTTATTCTGCCGGATACACGCTTCATCGAGGAGAACCGTCGCGCGCTCAACGGCATCGTCATCACACACGCCCACGAGGATCATGTCGGCGCCCTGATCGAGCTGTGGCCGCGGCTTGAGGCGCCGATCTATGCGACGCCGTTCACGGCCGCGTTCATTCGCGCCAAGCTTGCCGAGTTCGGCGGGGCCCTGAAGTTGCCGATTCGGGAGGTCGCGCTCGGGGCCCGCTTTGATGTCGGACCGTTCGGCTGCGAGCTCGTCACCATGGCGCACTCGATTCCGGAGCCCTCCGGTCTCGCCATCCGGACCCGGCTGGGCACGGTCTTCCACACGGGCGACTGGAAGCTCGATGCGACGCCGCTCGTTGGCGCGCCGGCCGACGAAGACAAGATCCAGGGTCTCGGCGGGGTAGGGGTCGACGCGCTCGTGTGCGACTCGACCAATGCCTTCCGCGATGGACGCTCGCCGTCCGAGCGCGACGTAGCCGCCTCGATCGCGCGGATCATCAAGGCGGCGCGCAGGCGGGTCGTGGTGACGGCCTTCTCCTCCAATGTCGCCCGCATCCGCGCGGTGGCTGACGCGGCGAGGGCCGCGGGCCGACAGCTTGTGGTCGCGGGCCGGGCGCTGCATCGCGTGATCCAGGTTGCGATCGACACCGGCTATTTACCGCAGGGCTTCCGCTACCTCGACCAGCAGGAATTCTCATATCTGAAGGCCGATGAGGTGGTGGCGATTGTCACGGGCAGCCAGGGTGAGCCCCGCGCCGCACTCAACCGCATCGCCGAAGGCGAGCATCCCGACATCAAGCTCGGCGAGGGCGATCTGGTGGTGTTCTCGTCGCGCACGATTCCGGGGAACGAGAAGGCCATCAGCCGCATCCAGAACAACCTGGCGCGGATGGGCGTCGAGATCATGACCGATGCCGACGGCCTCGTGCATGTGACAGGACATCCGCGGCGGGACGAGTTGAGACAGATGTACGCCTGGGTGAAGCCGAGGGTCGCAATTCCGATGCACGGCGAGGTGCGACATCTGAAGGAGCACGCTCGCATCGCGCGGGAAGCGGGTGTGCCGGAGGTCGTGACGCCGATCAATGGCGAGATGGTGAAGATCGCTCCCGGCAAGGCCGGGATCATCGATGAGGCCCCGGTCGGCCGGCTGTTCCGCGACGGGCGTCTGCTGCTTGAGGCGGACGGGCCGACGGTGCGCGAGCGGCGCAAGCTGGCGACGGTCGGCATCGTGGCGGCATCGCTCGTGCTCTCGCGCAAGGGCGAAGTTCTGGCCGACCCGCAGGTGATTCTTGACGGCGTGCCGCTCGAGGATGCCGAGGGCGACAGACTCGAGGAAATCGTTCTCGACACCATCGAAGGGACGCTGAAGAGCATTCCCGCGGCGCGCCGGCGGGATGCGGAGATGCTGCGCGAGGCGCTCCGACGCGCCGTCAGGGGCGCTGTTGAGGCAGCCTGGGGAAAAAAGCCCATCGTCAAGATCTTCGTGGCCGTGGTTTAGGGGACGGGCAAACGGGCCTAGCGTCCGACCTGAGCGGGAGAGCGACTGATGATTGGACGGCTCAATCATGTGGCGATCGTCGTCAAGGACCTGAAGGCGGCGGCGGCCGTCTATGCGGGCCCGCTCGGCGCAAAGGTGTCGGCGCCCCAGCCGTTGCCGGAGCATGGCGTCACGGTTGTCTTCGTCGAGCTGCCGAACACGAAGATCGAGCTTCTGGAACCTCTCGGCGAGAGCTCGCCGGTCGCCAGGTTTCTCGAGCGAAGCCCGGATGGCGGCATCCACCACGTGTGCTACGAGGTCGACGACATCTTGGCCGCGCGTGACCGGCTGAAAGCCCAAGGGGCGCGCGTGCTCGGCGACGGGACCCCGAAGATCGGAGCGCACGGCAAGCCGGTGCTCTTCCTCCATCCCAAGGATTTCCTCGGCACTCTGGTCGAGCTCGAACAGGTCTAGGGCCATGAGTTTGACCCTCGCCATTGCACTCTATTTTATCATTTGGTGGACGATCCTGTTTGCCGTGCTGCCGTTCGGCGTGCGCACGCAGGGCGAGGCGGGCGACGTGGTCCCTGGCACGCCAGAGAGCGCGCCCGTCGCACCGCGTCTCGTGCGCATCGCGGTCGTCACCTCGATCGCGGCGGCGGCGATCCTTGTAGTCGTTTATCTCGTCCTGCGGTATCAGGTGATCGATATCGACATCTTCGCAATTCCCTCGTCCCTGCCATCGCGCCGGCAATAAAAATGGGGCCGGCCGGGACGGCCACCCCCAAATCAATTGTCAATGCTATCCGACCAGGCTGCATGCGCGGCGGCAGGCGTCGCGCGTTCCGGCCTTGGCTGCGCCAACGGACCTTCTCTGCGGGTTCGGCTACGGCGCGACTTACTCCCCAGACTTGGGCACAATGCGGCGACAATGCTGCCATGCCCCTTTATCAACGCTACAACAGTAATCAATCGAAGGGGCGTTGTCAGCCGAATTGTCGCATGGCCGTCGTTTTCCCGTTGGGCGGGCGAGCGAAAGGGGCCGGCTTGGGCGGCGTGGCGTTGCCAGCATCGGGGGAAATGGTTATGAGCCGCAAAGCCACGCGGGTCCGTGGCGCGCCGGGCTCTGGAGGCCCGGCCGCCGCGGGTCCGCCCTTCCACAGGACTGCCGCCGATGCGCCTTTCCCGCTATTTCCTGCCGGTCCTCAAGGAAACCCCGAAGGAAGCCGAGATCGTCTCGCACCAGCTCATGCTGCGCGCCGGCATGATCCGGCAGGAGGCGGCAGGAATCTATGCGTGGCTGCCGATCGGCCTCAGAGTTCTCAACAAAATCAATAGGATCATCCGGGAGGAGCAGGACCGCTCGGGCGCCATCGAGCTGTTGATGCCAACCATCCAGTCGGCGGATCTGTGGCGAGAGTCCGGCCGCTATGACGCCTACGGCAAGGAGATGCTGCGTATCGCGGATCGGCACGAGCGGGAAATGCTGTTCGGGCCGACTAACGAGGAGATGATCACCGAGATTTTCCGCGCCTATGTGAAAAGCTATCGGGATCTGCCGCTCAACCTCTATCACATCCAGTGGAAGTTCCGAGACGAGGTGCGTCCTCGCTTCGGCGTCATGCGCAGTCGCGAGTTCCTGATGAAGGACGCCTACTCCTTCGATCTCGACAAGGCGGGGGCGCGCCACGCCTACAACAAGATGTTCGTCGCCTACCTGCGGACGTTCGCGCGTCTCGGGCTCAAGTCCATTCCGATGCAGGCCGATACCGGGCCCATCGGGGGCGACCTTAGCCATGAGTTCATCATTCTCGCCGAGACCGGCGAGAGCGAGGTCTTCTGCCACAAGGACTATCTCGACTTTCCCGTACCTGCCGCCGACACGGACTTCGACGACATCAAGGGATTGCAGGCGATCGTCGACCGATGGACGTCGCTCTATGCGGCGACATCCGAGAAGCATGACGCGGCGGCTTACCAGGCGATTCCCGCCGACAGGCGCGTCTCGGCGCGCGGCATCGAGGTCGGTCATATTTTCTACTTCGGCACGAAGTACTCCGAGCCCATGAAAGCGACGGTCCAGGGCGCGGACGGCAAGCCGGTGACGGTGCACATGGGCAGCTACGGCATCGGCCCCACGCGGGTCGCGGCGGCGATCATCGAGGCGAGCCACGACAAGGACGGGATCGTCTGGCCGGTGCCGGTGGCTCCCTTCGAGGCCGCCGTCATCAACCTCAAGGTGGGGGATGCGGACACCGATCGAATCGCGGCTCAGATCGTCTCCGGGCTCGAGTCGGCCGGCGTCGATGTCCTCTGCGACGATCGCGACGAGCGGGCCGGCGCCAAGTTCGCAACCATGGACCTGATCGGCATCCCCTTTCAGCTCATCGTCGGCCCTAAGGGCGCGAAAGCTGGCGAGGTCGAGCTCAAGGTGCGTAAGGGCGGCGAGCGACGCAATCTCCCGCTCGACAGAGCGGTGGCCGAGGTCGCCGCGCTGATCAAAGCGGCCCGCAACCCGGCCTGAGGCGCCGGAGCCTTGTAAGCAGGAGCTTGGATGGCGGCGATCGTCGATACCCGGCCCTTTGCAGGCTTCGAGTGGATGATCGCGAGGCGTTATCTGCGCGCCCGGCGCAAGGAAGGGTTCATCTCGGTCATTGCCGGCTTTTCGTTCCTCGGCATCATGCTCGGGGTGGCGACGCTGATCATCGTCATGGCCGTCATGAACGGCTTCCGCCACGAGCTGTTCCAGAAGATCCTCGGCATCAACGGCCACATCCTGGTGCACAAGATCGAGGTGCCCTTCGAGGACTACGAAGCGCAGGCCGAGAAGCTTGCCAAGGTGCCGGGCGTCACGCATGCGCTGCCGCTCATCGAGGGGCAGGCGATGATTTCCTCGAACGTCAACACGCTCGGCGCTTTGGTGCGCGGCATGAGCGAGAAAGGCATCAAATCGCTCTCGCTGCTTTCGGATAATGTGCGCTTTGGCAGTCTCGACGGCTTCGATCAGAGCGAGGGCGTGGCGCTCGGCATCCGGCTGGCGCGCAGCCTCGGCGTGCATGTGGGCGACAGCGTCACGCTGGTCTCGCCGCGCGGCGCCTCGACGCCGTTCGGTACGGCGCCGCGGATCAAGCGATATCCGGTCACGGCCATCTTCGAGCTTGGCATGTCGGAGTACGACAAGACGATGGCCTTTCTGCCGCTCGTCGAGGCGCAGCGTTACTTTTCGCGCGCCGGCCAGGTCGACGTGCTCGAGATCCTGGTCGAGAATCCCGATCGGGTGCAGGACTATATCGGACCGTTGCAGGCCGCCGCCGACAAGACGCTGCATCTGACCGACTGGCGCAAGCGCAACGAGACCTTCTTCACTGTGCTTGAGGTGGAGCGCAACGTCATGTTCATCATCCTGTCGCTGATCGTGATCGTGGCGGCCCTCAACATCATCTCAGGCCTCATGATGCTGGTGAAGGACAAGGGCCGCGATATCGCCATCCTGCGCACGATGGGCGCGACGAAGGGGGCCATCATGCGTGTTTTCCTGATTACCGGCGCCTCCATCGGCATCGTTGGAACCTTCGCGGGCCTGATCCTCGGCATTGTCTTCTGCTGGAACATCGAGGCGATCCGCCAACTCGTGCAGAACCTCACGAGCACCAAGCTGATGGACCCCTCGGTCTACTACCTGACCCGGCTGCCCGCGCAGATAGACCCGGGCGAGACGGCCTTCATCGTCGTGACGGCGCTGGTCCTTTCGGTGCTCGCCACGCTCTATCCATCCTGGCGGGCGTCTCGCCTCGATCCCGTCGAAGCGCTGCGCTACGAGTGAGCAGGGGGTGGTCGACCGGTGCAGGACCTGACGCCAGAACGCTCAAGTCGCCCCGTGCTCGAACTCGTCGATCTGCGACGCACGTTCCGTCAGGGTGCGCGCGAGATCATGGTGCTCGACGGCGCATCGGCGGCTCTTGCGGGCGGCGAGGCCGTGGCGCTGGTCGGCCCGTCGGGTGCGGGCAAATCGACGCTCCTCCATGCGGCGGGCCTGCTCGAAACTCCCGACCGCGGGCGGGTCATCGTCAATGGCCGCGACTGCGCCCGCATGGATGATGCCGCGCGCACGCGCGTGCGCCGCACGGAGATGGGCTTCGTCTACCAGTTTCACCAGCTCCTGCCCGAGTTCTCGGCGCTCGAGAACGTTATGCTGCCGCAGCTCATTCGCGGTCGCTCGCGCAGCGAGGCCGAGGCGCGCGCGCGCCGGCTCCTCACCGATCTCGGATTGGGCGAGCGGGCGGATCACCGACCGGCAGAGCTTTCCGGCGGAGAGCAGCAGCGAACGGCGATCGCGCGGGCGCTCGCCAACGAGCCGAAGCTGCTGCTGGCGGACGAGCCGACGGGCAACCTCGATCCGCGTACGTCCGAGCACGTGTTCACAGAGCTCATCGCGCTCATCGAACGAACGGGCGTTGCGGCGCTGATCGCCACCCACAACATGGACCTTGCCCGGCGCATGCACCGCGTCCTGCGCCTCGAGGCCGGACGCCTCGTCGAGGTGCGGCCGCAGTCCGTCGCCTGATTTGCCCTTTCCCGCCGGCCTAGTTGCTTCGCGCGCTTGGCGGATGCCAGCCCGGTGTCAGCTCGGCTTCTCGAAAGCGCCAGCGAGCGTCTCGACCTGCTGGCGGACGGCGTTAGGCGCCGGAAAACGCACCACGGTTGCCGGCTGGTCGAGGGCTCGATCGAGCAGGACGATGCGATCGTTGAGCGCATAGCTCTTCTCGATCAACTCGCGCAGGCCCGCCGGCAGCTCGTCGAATGAAGTCACATGCGAGGGCCGCCCAAGCGTGGCGAGCTTGATCCGCCGGCGGCGAACCCGCGCCTCTTCTGCGTCGATCTCGCCCGTCTTGAGCGACCGGCGCACCAGAAGCCATGAGGCGAGTTCGAGGAGTCGCGTTGTCAGTCGCATGCTCTCGGTCGCATAGAGGACCGATTGCCCCGGCGACAGGGCCTTCGCGGCCTTGCGGCCCTCGCCGTCGAGATAGGTGGCGGCCGCCTCGACCAGCGACATTCCCTCGCGGAAGATCTGATCGAACTGATCGGAGCGCGCGTAGCGCTCGACGAACGATATCGTGACCCCGCCCTTCGACTCGACGCTACCCACGCGACCCTCTGACTTTGGACACATCATGCCACACCGCATACTGCGTTCTCGAACTCGAGTTGCCAAGAGCACGATGGCAGCAGGCGGTTAAAGAAACTGATCCAAAATGAGCGATTTTAGGGCGGCCGGAAAAAAATGAGCCGCGGGTGAGGCGGCTCAAGAGTCAACAGGGAGGCGTCAAACAGAGTGGACAGGAGCCACTCGAGATCCAGATGCCTGGATGTCCATAAGATAACGCCGGTTGGTAAAAGTTCTCTTAATGGCAAAGCATTCGTTGCGTGCGTCCCATTAAGGTTGACCATGCGACCTGAGCCGCCCGCACGTCGACGGCGCCGCCTTCACGATCTGACGGACGTCAAGCAAGCCTCAACTCTTGAAGAGCTGATCGGCAGCGGACTGGCGCGACCGCTTGACGGCGATCTCGGCGCGCGTGCGCTCGATTTCGGCCTCGAAGGCCTTGATGCGGGCCTCGAGCTCGGCGATCGAGAGCGTCGTCAGGTCGTCGCCGATGGCGGAAGTGGGCCTCGGCTTCGGTTTCAGCTCATCCCAGTCGGTGGTGGCCATGGCACATGCTCCTGGTCGGGCGCGCGCGAAGGCTCGCATGATGGCGGGCTTGTCTCAATGGGGGGCGCATGTTTCAAACGCAGCTTAGAGACCAGCCAGAGACGGAGCCCGACATGCAACCGATCCCGACGGAGATGACCGGCATCGTCATCGATGGCAAGGGCGGGCCGGAAGTGCTGCAGGCGCGCCGTCTTGCGACGCCGACGCCCGCCGCCGGACAAATTCTCGTGCGCGTTGCGGCGGCCGGCGTCAATCGCCCGGACATCCAGCAGCGCATCGGTGCCTACCCGCCGCCGCCCGGCCACTCGCCGCTGCCCGGCCTCGAAATCGCGGGGGAAGTGGTGGCCGTCGGGCCGGGCGGCGGGCGCTGGAAGGTTGGCGATAAGGTGTGCGCGCTCGTCAACGGCGGCGGCTATGCCGAGTATTGCATCGCCGAGGAGACGGCGGCTCTGCCAGTTCCCGAAGGCCTCGACATGATCCAGGCCGCGGGCCTGCCGGAGACCGCGTTCACGGTCTGGAACAACGTGTTCGAGCGCGGCGGTCTCAAGGCGGGCGAGTGGTTCCTCGTCCACGGCGGCACGAGCGGCATCGGCACCATGGCGATCCAGCTCGCCAAGGCATTTGGCGCCAAGGTGATGACGACCGCCGGCAGCGAGGCGAAATGCGCGGCGGCGCGTGCGCTCGGGGCAGACGTCGCCGTGAACTACCGGACCGTGGATTTCGTCAAGGCCGCGCGCGAGGCGACCGCCGGCCGGGGCATCGACGTGACGCTCGACATGGTGGGCGGCGACTACACGGACCGCAATATCATCGCGGCCGCCGAGGACGGGCGTATCGTGCAGATCGCGACGCTGGCGGGGCCGGAGGCGAAGATCAACGTCGCCCGCCTGATGGTGAAGCGCATCACGCTGACGGGCTCGACGCTCCGGCCGAGGACGCGCGAGGTGAAGGCCGGCTTCGCGCGGGCGCTTGAGGCCAAGGTCTGGCCGCTGATCGCGCAGGGTCGCATCAAGGTGGTCGTCGACGGAACCTATCCGCTTGCCGCCGCCGCCGACGCGCACCGGCGCATGGAGACGAGCCAGCACATCGGCAAGATCGTGCTCAAGGTCTGACACGGGAGAAACCGCGGTCAGCGCGCCAGCTCGCGCAAGCCGCGGCGGATCAGTTTCGCCGTATCGGCTCCCTCGCCAAGGTCCGCGACGGCGGCCGCAATCGCGGCGGACGCCTGTGCGGGGTTGTAGCCGAGGTTGGTCAGCGCGGAGACGGCCTCGGCGGCGGCGGTGCTTTGAGAGGTCGCGGAGACCGCCGGCGCCCCTTTCGCGGCCGGCAGGCTCGCGCCGGGGATGGTCAGGGCCGGCGCCTTGTCCTTGAGCTCAAGCACGATCCGCTGGGCGAGCTTCTTGCCGACGCCGGGCGTCTTCTCGACGGTCGCCCAGTTGCCGAGCGCGATCGCGCTCGCCAGCTCCTGCGGGCTCAGCGTGCCGAGCACGGCGAGGGCGACCTTGGCGCCGACCCCCTGGATCGTCTGCAGCGTCCGGAACCAGCTCCGCTCGATCTCGCTTGCAAATCCGAAGAGCCGGATGGCGTCCTCGCGCACGTGCGTGTCGATGGTGAGCGACACGTCCTGGCCGAGCTCGATGCTGCGCAGCGTGCGGGCGGAACACTGCACCTCATAGCCGACGCCATTGACGTCGATGATGGCGTGGCTCTCGCCGATGGCGTCGACCTTGCCGCGCAACTTGCCGATCATGGCCGGCGCTCCGCCTGGCGGCCCGCCAGCAGGGCGGGGCTGCGGCGATGATTGGCATGGCAGATGGCGATGGCGAGCGCATCGGCCTCGTCGGCGCTCTCGAAGCGCGCCTTGGGCAGCAGAAAGCCGACCATCGCCTGGATCTGCCGCTTCTCGGCATGACCGGAGCCGACGATCGCCTTCTTGATGAGGTTCGGCGCGTATTCGGCGACGCTCAGGCCCTTCATGGCGGGCGCGAGCAGCGCCATGCCGCGCGCCTGGCCGAGCTTCAGCGTCGCCCGGGCGTTGTCGTTGACGAACGTCTCCTCGATCGCGGCTTCGGCAGGCTTAAGGCTCGCAATTACGCCGGAAATGCCCTCGTAGAGTTCGCGCAGACGGTAGGCGAGCCCCTCCTCCGCCGTGGACGTGACGAGACCGCTGGCGACGTAAGCGAGGCGCACCCCGTCCGACTCGATCACGCCCCAACCCGTCCGGCGCAAGCCCGGATCGATGCCGATGATGCGAATCGTTTTGCCGTGCATGGCGGCAGGCTAGCACGGTCGCCTCGCCGGAGGCGTCTTGCTAGCGCAACAGACTTGGCTCATTCTGATACAACCTGTGCCAACGCGGGATATGCCATGTGGCCATTGTCTCATCCTTACCTCGTCGTCGGCGGTGTCCTGCTGTTCGTCGTCGGCGTCTGGTTGTGGCGCTGGTCGTCACGGCACGACCTCAAAGGCATGGTGGTCGACGCAGCCTGGCAAGTCGCCAAGGCGCGCGGCGATCTCTCGGTCGAGACCGACCTCGGCGAACGGCTCAGGGATCTCAAGCAGGACGGCTCGAACGTGAGCCGCGCCAAGAAGGTCGCCGGCCTCGGAGCCCGGCACTTGGTCAGCCAGGTTGCGGGGATCGCGGCAATTGTGGCGATGCTCTCAGGCGTTGCTCTTCTCGCCGTAGCATTTCTCCGGACCTAGGGCCGGAACCCGGCGGCCGCCGTCCGCCGGTCAGGGGCTCAGGACAGCGGTGTTGGCTGGCGCAACTGGAAAAGCCCAAGCTCGGCAATGGTATGCGCATAGGGCGAGAGGACCATGGGCCCGCGCGAGGGCGCCCCGTCGCGGGCATTGAGCTGGCGATCGATCGAGGCAATGCGCATGGCGCGGGCGAGGGAGTCGAGGTAGGCGTCGAGTTCGCGGCTGCTCTGCTTGACCATGAATGCGCCCTCTGCTCGGTAAAGAAACCGAAAATGGTTGTGCCGCGCGCCCCTTCGCGCGCCGGATCGCAAGCGAGGATGCAAGAATACGCCCAAACCGCTATGCGCCCGGTTAAGCAGCGGTCAGGCGGGCCAGCGTTGCGTCGTCGACCTCGAAGTTCGAGAACACCGCCTGAACGTCGTCGTCGTCCTCGAGGGCTGCGATCAGCTTCAGGATCTGGGCGGCGCGCTCCTCGTCGACCGACGTCGTGAGCGTCGGCTTCCAGATCGCCTTGACGGACTCGGCCGCTCCGAATTTCTGCTCAAGGGCGGCCGCGACCGCGCCCATGGATTCGAAGCCGCATGTTACGAGATGGCCGCCGTCGTCGCTCGTGACGTCGTCGGCGCCTGCTTCGATCGCCGCTTCGAGCATGGCGTCGGCGGATGCGGTCTCAGGCTTGTAGAAGATCTCGCCGACGTGGCTGAACAGGTGCGAAACCGAGCCCGTCGCGCCCAGGGTGCCGTTGTGCTTCGTGAAGATGGCGCGCAGCGCGCCGCCAGTGCGGTTGCGGTTGTCAGTGAGCGCCTCGACGATGACGGCGACACCGCCCGGAGCATAGCCTTCATAGCGCATGGTCTCGTAGCTGTCGGCGTCGCCGCCCTGCGCCTTCTTGATCGCGCGCTCGATGTTGTCCTTCGGCATGTTCTCGGCGCGCGCGTTCTGCACGGCGAGGCGCAGCCGCGGGTTCATGTCGGGGTCGGGAAGCCCGGCTTTGGCGGCGACCGTGATCTCGCGGGCGAGCTTCGCGAAGAGCTTCGAGCGGGCAGCATCCTGCTTGCCCTTGCGATGCATGATGTTCTTGAACTGCGAATGGCCAGCCATGATCGACCTTCGAGATGTCTGTCGGGCGGGATGCTGGGGCAACTTGGGGCCTCGCCAACAGGTGCCCGTCCGGCCGTCCTTATAGGAGGCCTCAAGTCCAAAATCCATCTCCCGCCGGTCAATCGAGGGGCAAGCGGGGATCAGTAGCCTTTGGTGCGGTCGACGACATTGCGCAGCGGTTTGCCGGCCTCGTGCGCCAGGATCTGGGCGGCGACGTCGTCGGCGATCGCCGACGGGCTCGAATCGGCCGCATTGTGCGGCGTGATGGTTACCCTCGGATGCGACCAGAGCGGGCTCGAGGCAGGCAGCGGTTCGGTCTCGAAGACATCGAGCGTGGCGGCGCCGAGCGTTCCGTCATCGAGGGCGCGGAGAATGTCGGCTTCGACCTGGAGGCCGCCGCGCCCGGCGTTGATGAGCACGGGCCTGCCCAGAACTCCGTCCCGGGCGAGGCCCTGGAAGAGCTTGTAGTTGAGAATCCCGCGCGTCTCGCGCGTGAGCGGGATCAGCGCGACGAGGATGTCGGTGCGCGCGAGGAAGGGGCCAAGCCCGTCCGGGCCGTGGAAGCAGTCGACGCCCGGGATCTCTTTCGGCGACCGGGACCAGCCGGCGACCCGGAAGCCGATCCGTCCGAGCACCTCGGCGCTGTCGCGGCCGAGCTCTCCGAGGCCCAAGAGGCCGACACGGACGGCGCTTGCGGCCCACTGGTCGGGCGCGTCCCAGACCTTGCGCGCCTGCTGGGAGACGAAGCGCGCGTGCTGGCGGTGATAGAGAAGCGTGTGCAGGACGACGTACTCCGTCATGCGCTTCGTCAGATCGGCGTTGACGACTCGGCAGATGGGCACGTCGGGAAGCGTCGCGTCCTCAAGCAGCGCATCGACGCCGGCCCCGAGGTTGAAAATCGCCTCGAGTCTCGGAAATCTGGCAAGGAGGCCAGGCGCCGGCTTCCAGACCGCGGCGTAGCGCACCGACTGAGGCGCCGCGAGCGCCGCTTCGGGCTCGACGATGGCGCGTCCCGGCAGACGGGCGGCGAAACGCGCGCGCCACGGCGGGACGGCCCAGTTGTCGCCGGCACCGTTGATTGCAAGGAGTAAGGACATTTGGCAATGCTCCCGGCTGCGGGACTCAAAGCGCCGTCGCGGCGCGATGGCGAACCTCGAGGTTGAAGGCCGCGGCGAGCAGCGCCTTGGTGTAGTCCTGGCGCGGTGTTTCAAAGATCTCGGCGGCGGGGCCTTCCTCGACGACCTTGCCGTTCTTCATGACGACGACATAGCTGCACAGCGCGCGCACCACGCGCAAGTCGTGGCTGATGAACAGATAGGCGAGATCGCGCTTTTTCTGCAGATCGCGCAGGAGGTCGACGATCTGGGCCTGTACGCTCATGTCGAGCGCGCTCGTCGGCTCATCGAGCATGATGAACCTGGGCTCGAGGACCATGGCGCGGGCGATGGCGATGCGCTGGCGCTGCCCGCCGGAGAACTCATGTGGATAGCGGTCCTGCGCATCGGGATCGAGGCCGACCTCGACCAGGGCCCGGGAGATGCGCTCGCGCCGCTCGGCGAAGGGCATGTCGGGGTCCTGGATGATGAGCCCCTCCTCGATGATCTGGCTCACCGAGAGGCGCGGCGAGAGCGAGCCGTAAGGGTCTTGGAAAACGACCTGCATGTTTCGCCGCAACGGACGCATTTCCCGCTGCCGGAGCCCGTCGATGCGCCGGCCCATGTAGACGACGGGACCCTGCGAGGAAACGAGGCGCAGGATGGCGAGGCCGAGCGTGGTCTTGCCCGATCCCGACTCCCCGACGACGCCGAGCGTCTCTCCGGCGCGCAGCCTGAGCGAGATGCCGTCGACGGCGCGGACATGATCGACCGTCCGGCGCAGCAGACCGCGCATGATTGGAAACCAGACCTTGAGATTCTGGGTCTCGACGACGATCGGGCCGCTCGGATTGCCGGCCGGCGGACGACCTTTTGGCTCGGCGGCGAGGAGGTGGCGCGTATAGGGATGTTGCGGCGCCTCGAAAATCGCCCGGACCGGGCCGGACTCGACGATCTCGCCCTGGTTCATCACATAGACGCGCTCGGCCATCTTGCGGACCACGCCCAGATCGTGGGTGATGAGCAGCATGGCCATGCCGAGCTTCTGCTGCGCATCTTTGAGCAGCTCGAGAATTTGCGCCTGAATGGTGACGTCGAGCGCCGTCGTCGGCTCGTCGGCGATGAGGAGATCGGGGCGGTTCGCGAGCGCCATGGCGATCATGACGCGCTGGCGCTGGCCACCGGAGAGCTGGTGTGGAAAAGCGTCGAGACGACTCTCTGCGTCGCGAATGCCGACCGACTCGAGCAGCGCCAGAATCTCGCGTCGGCGCTCTGCTTCGCTTGGATAGAGACGGTCGCGCCAGGTGCGCGCGGTGCGACGGAGCCGACGCAGCGGATGCAGCAGGAGCGCGTCGCTCCGCAACCTGCCGGCCCCGCTGCCCTCACCGCCGAGCGAGCTAAGCATCCGCGCGGCAACCGGCCGGCTGATCTTTCGGTGCTGCTCAATGATCTCGCCGACTTGCTTCTCGATGGTGTGCAGTGGATTGAGCGAGGTCATTGGCTCCTGGAAGATGATCGAGATGCGCCGGCCGCGGATGTCGCGCATCTGCGGTGCCGGGAGCTTAAGGAGGTCGCGCCCCTCAAAGAAGATCTCGCCGCTTGGATGGCTTGCCGCCGGGTAGGGCAGAAGCCGCATGATCGAGAGAGCTGAGACCGACTTGCCCGAGCCCGATTCACCGACGAGCGCCACGGTCTCGCCCTTGCCGATTGTGAACGAAATGCGGTTGACGGCGCGGCTTACGGCGCCGGCGGTGCGGAACTCTACGGAAAGATCGCGCACCTTGATGAGGGTCTCGGTGGGGCGAACGGCGCTCATTGGAAGGTCTTCCTCGGATCGAGCGCATCGCGCACCGCTTCGCCGATGAAGATCAGGAGGGAGAGCAGGAAGGCGAGCGAGAAGAAGGCGGTGAGGCCGAGCCACGGTGCCTGGGTGTTGGTCTTGCCTTGCAGGAGCAGCTCCCCGAGCGAGGGTGAGCCGGGCGGCAGCCCGAGGCCTAGGAAGTCGAGGGTGGTGAGCGCCGCGATGGAGCCGGAGAGCTTGAATGGCAGGAACGTCAGCGTCGCGACCATGGCGTTCGGCAGGAGATGCTTGAACATGATCTTGGCGTCGGAAAGTCCGAGCGCGCGCGCCGCCTTGATGTATTCAAAGTTGCGCCCGCGCAGGAACTCGGCGCGCACGAGGCCGACGAGGCTCACCCACTGGAAGAGAAGCAGGATGCCGAGCAAGGTCCAGAAGCCGGGAAAGAGGACGGCGGAGATGATGAGCAGAACATAGAGCGAGGGCACCGACGACCAGATCTCGAGGATGCGTTGAAAGATCAGGTCGATCTTGCCGCCGAAGTACCCCTGCACCGCGCCTGCGGTGATGCCGATGATCGCCGAGAGGAAGGTGAGTAGGAGGCCGAATATGATGGAGATGCGGAACCCGTAGATGACGCGGGCAACGACGTCCCGCCCCTGGTCGTCGGTGCCGAGCCAGTTGCGGTTGCCGATCGCCTGGAAGCGGGCGAGCTGATCGGAGGGCGCCTCGCAAAGTTCCGCGCGCGTCGCCCAGGGCGGCGGCGCCGGAAAGCCGAGGCAGCGGCCCTCCGGTCCCTTGATGCGCGGGTACTCCTTGTTGATCGAGCTGTAGGAATGACGGATGGGTGGCCACACCATCCAGCCGTTCCGCTCGATCTCTTCGAGGATCACCGGGTCCTTGTAGTCGGTGACGGCGAGAAAGCCGCCGAACTTCTGTTCCGGATAGTCGACGAGAATGGGAAAGAGAAACTCGCCTTTGTAACGGACGAGGATGGGGCGGTCGTTGGCGATCACCTCGGCAAACAGCGAGACGGCGAAGAGCGCGAGGAAGATCCTCAGACTCCAGTAGCCGCGACGGTTGGCCTTGAAGTTCTGCCAGCGGCGACGGTTGATCGGCGAACGGCCCGCGTGGGCGATCCGCTCGGCGAGGCGGCGCAGGCCAGCCGGCACGAGCAGGCGCGGGCGGCGGGCGACGGCGGACCGCTCGAATCCCGCGGGCGACCTCAGCTCCGGCGCATTCATTGGGTCAGACCTCCCGCGTCTCGAAGTCGATGCGGGGATCGACGAGCGTGTAGATGAAATCCGACAGCAAGTGCAGCAGCATTCCCATGAGGCCATAGATATAAACGGTGGCGAAGACCACGGGATAGTCGCGGTTGATGAGGGACTCGAAACCGAGCAGCCCGAGCCCGTCGAGCGTGAAGATCTGCTCGATGAGGAGGCTGCCGGTGAAGAAGGCGGTGACGAACGCCGACGGGATGCCGGAGATGACGATTAACATGGCGTTGCGGAAGACGTGTCCGTAGAGGACGCGCGTCTCGCTCAGGCCCTTGGCGCGGGCGGTGATCACGTATTGCTTGCGGATTTCGTCGAGAAAGGAGTTCTTCGTGAGAAACGCCATGGTTGTGAAAGCGCCGACGGCCATGGCGGTCAGCGGCAGCGTCAGATGCCAGAAATAGTCGACGAGGCAGGCGGGCCGGATCGCGCAAGCAACCGCACCGTCAATGAGGCCGTAGGGCTTCAGGAAACGGGTCCATTCGTCGGAATGCAGGCCGCGCGTTGGGAACCACTGGAAGAACGAGGCGCCGGCAAAGAGAATGATGAGCAGCACGGCGAAAAGAAAGCCCGGGATGGCATAGCCGAGAACGAGAACGCCCGAGGTCCAGGTGTCGAACGGCTCCCCGTCGCGCACCGCCTTGCGAATGCCGAGCGGGATCGCCACCGCATAGGTGAGCAGCATCATCCAGAGCCCGAGCGAGATCGAGACGGGCAGCTTTTCCTTGATGAGCTCGATTACCGTGACGTCGCGGAAGTAGCTCTTCCCGAGGTCGAAGCGGGCGAAGTCGTAGAGCAGCTTGAAATAGCGCTCGTACCAGGGGCGGTCGAAGCCGAACTGCTGCTCGAGCTGCTTGATGAAGCGCTGGTCGAGCCCCTGGGCGCCGCGATACCGGGAACCGGCGCTGTCAGCCCCCTGGCCCGGCTGGAGGCCGCGCTGTGCGTCGGCAATCCAGTCACCCCCGCCGCCGCCGATGCGGCTCGTCGCCGAGACGTCGTGGCCGTAGATGCGCGCGAGCGTGCGCTCGACGGGACCGCCCGGCGCGAACTGTGTGAGCAGGAACGTGATCGTGAGCACCCCGATCATGGTCGGGATGATGAGGAGGAGGCGCTTGATGAGATAGGCAGCCATCGTGCCGGGTCAGCCCTTCCAGTCATTCCGGTGCGGCGCGCGCTCGCGCGGGCGGGCCCGCGTCAGTGGCGACCGGCGTCCGCGTCCCTCCGGCTTGCGCCGGTCTTCATCGAACCCTCAATGTGGCAGCTTTCGCCGCGTCGTGCCACCAGGTGTCGGTGACGCCGCGGTCGTACTTCGGTTTGATGTCGGGACGGCCGAACTTGTCCCAGTAGGCGATATGGTGCGAGGCCTTGAACCAGTGCGGCACCCAGTAGTGGCCGGCGCGCAGCACGCGATCCATGGCGCGGGTGGCAACCACGAGCTCCTGACGCGACTTCGATTGCACCATCCGGTCGAGGAGTGCGTCGATCACCGGGTCCTTGATGCCGGCATAGTTGCGGCTTCCTTCGCTTGCCGCCGCCTCGCTGCCCCAGTAGTTGCGCAGCTCGATTCCGGGCGTCAGGCTCATGACGAAGCGGGCCGCAACGACGTCGAAGTCGAACGCCTTGACGCGTCGCTCGTACTGCGCGCTGTCGACGCGGCGGATCGAGCCGCGGATGCCGATCGCCTCGAGGTTCTTGATGTAGGGCGCAATGATTCGCTCGAAAGTCGGCTGGTTGATCAGGAACTCGACGTCGAGCGTCTCGCCGCGGGCGTTGCGCACCAGGCGCTCGGCGGGCTTGGCGGGATCGATCCGCCAGCCCGCCTCCTGAAGGAGCCGCTGTGCCTCGCGCAGCAGGCGGCGGTCGCTGCCCGAGCCGTCCGAGACTGGCGGGCGGTATGGCTCCTCGAACACTTCTTTGGGCAGCCTGTCGCGGAATGGCTCGAGGAGGGCGAGTTCTTCGGGACCGGGCTTGCCCGTCGCCTTCATGTCCGAGTTCTCGAAGTAGCTCTCGGTGCGCGTGTAAAGCTCGTAGAACAGGTTCTTGTTCATCCACTGGTAGTCGAAGGCGAGATCCATCGCGCGGCGCACCCGCACATCGGCGAACTTCTCGCGCCGCGTGTTGAGGAAGAAACCCTGGGCGCCCGACGGACTGTTGTCGGGAAGCGTGATGCGTTTGAGCCGGCCTTCCTTCACCGCCGGGATGTCGTACGCGGTGACCCAGTCCTTGGCCGTGAACTCCTCGCGCAGGTCCAGGTTGCCGGATTTGATGTCCTCGAGCTCGGCCGGACGGTCGCGGTAGGAAACGAAGCGGATCTCGTCGAAGTTCCAGCGGCCGCGATTGACGGGCAGATCCTTCGCCCAGTAATCCTCGCGGCGCTTGTACGAGACGAAGCTGCCCTGTTTGAAGTCGCTGATGACGTAGGGTCCGGAGCCGAGCGGCGGTTTCAGCGTCGTCTCCTCGAAGGGGTGGGTCTGATAGTAGGACTTGGGCAGGACCGGTAGGCCGGCCACTGCGAGCGGCAGGTCGCGGACCTGCTCTCCCTCGAACGTGAAGCGCACGGTGAGCCTGTCGATCGCCTCTCCCTTGACCACGTCACGCAGCATGAAACGATAAGCGGGTTGACCCTTCTCCTTGAGCGTCTCGAAGCTGAAGACGACGTCGTCTGCGGTGACCGGCGTGCCGTCGGCAAAACGGGCGGACGCACGCAGCTTGAAGATGATGCTCATGCGGTCGGCGGCGAGGTCGGCGGTCTCCGCGACGAGCCCATACATGGTCGAGGCCTCGTCGCCGGACGAGACCATCAGCGTGTCGTAGAGTAGCGAGAGGCCGGACGCAGGATCGCCCCTCAGTATGAACATGTTGAAGCTGTCGAACGTGTTGGCGCCGACGGTGACGAGACGGCCGCCCTTCGGCGCGTCCGGGTTCACGTAATCGAAGTGCTTGAAGTTGGCCGGGTACTTGAGGTCGCCAAAGATCGAGAGGCCGTGCCGCGGCTCGGCGGCGAGCGGGGCCGGCGCGAGCACAGCCAGCAACAGGTGGCCGGCGAGACCCAAAGAGCCGATCGAAGATCTCATGTCGCACGCTCTCCTCAAGAAAGTCAGCGGCGTCGAGCCGCAAGCTCCGCCGCACGTCTGTCATCGTGCCACCAGACCTGGAGGAAAGCCGAGAGGGCATTCGCATGTCCCGGCAGACGCTCGGGGCGCGCGAACTTGTCCCAATAAGCGATGCGTTCGGCGGGCGCGTAGAACTGCGGAACCAGGTAATGGTTCCAGAGCAGGACGCGGTCGAGCGCGCGCGTGGCTGCAATGAGGTCGGCGCGGTCGGTGGCAAAGATCAGCCGCTCGATGAGCGTATCGACGGCTCGGTTCTTGATTCCGATGACGTTGCGCGTTCCCTCCTTCTCGGCTGAAGCAGAGCCCCAGTATTCGCGCTGCTCGTTTCCGGGCGACAGCGACTGCGCGAAGCTGCCGACCACGATGTCGAAATCGAAGGTGTCGATGCGGCGGCGATACTGCGCGGCGTCGACCGTGCGCACGTCGATACGGATCCCGAGCTTCTCGAGCTCCGCCTTGTAGGCGAGCACAAGGCGCTCGAAGTCGGGTTGGACGAGCAGGAACTCGGCGCGCAGGACATCGCCCGAAGCGTTGCGCAGGGCGCCGTCCTTCACCGTCCAGCCGGCCTCGGCGAGAAGCCGTGCGGCCTGCGCCATGTGGCGGCGAAAGTCCTCCGGCGTGGTGTTGACCGGGTTCCTCCACTCGGTGGTGAAGACCTCGGCGGGCACGAGCCCGCGCACCGTCTCGAGAATGGCAAGTTCGGCACCCTCCGGCAGACCCCGCGCCTTGAGCTCCGAGTTCTCGAAGTAGCTCGAGACGCGCGCGTACTGATCGTAGAACATGTTGCGGTTGAACTGCTCGAAGTTGAAGGCGAGGTTGAAGGCGTAGCGCACGCGCGGATCGGCGAACTGCTTGCGGCGCGTGTTGAAGACGAAGCCCTGCATCGGCGCAATGTCCCGCATCGGGAGCATCTCGCGCTTGATGTGCCCGTTGCGGACCGCCTCGATGTCGTACCCCGTGGCCCAGCCCTTGGCGCTGTTCTCCGCCCAAAAGTCCGTCGCGCCGAGCTTGAAGGCCTCGAACGCCGGCGTCCGGTCGCGGTAATAGACGAACGTGATCGTGTCGAAATTCCACTGGCCGCGCGCTACGGGCAGATCGCGAGCCCACCAGTCGGCAACCCGCCGATAGGTGATCGAGCGTCCGGTGTCGAACTCGGCGATGCGATAGGGGCCTGAGGAAAGCGGGATTTCCAGCGTGCCGCGAGCGAGGTCGCGCGGCTCGCCCTTATCGTCCTTGCCTGTCCAGAAGGCGCGCGACAGGACGGGGAGCGCGCCGACGATCTGCGGCAGCTCGCGGTTGCCCGTAACGTCGAAATGAAACGTGACCTCGGCGGGACCGGTCGCCTCGGCCTTGACGACGTTCCTGTAATAGATGGCGTAACGCGGATGCGCCGCCTTCACGGCCTCGAGCGAGAATACGACGTCAGCGGGCGTGACCGGGCTGCCGTCGTGGAAGCGGGCTTCGGGGCGCAGACCGAAAGTCGCCTTGGAGTAGTCGGCAGCATAAGTGACCCAGGCCGCGACCAGGCCGTAGTCGGTCGACGGCTCGTCGAGCGAGGTGGCGAGCAAGGTATCGTGGATGAGATTGAGGCCGATCGCCGGATTGCCCTTCGACGCAAACCGGTTCAGCGTGTCGAACGTCCCGATGCCACGCAGGCGTACGCTGCCGCCCTTCGGTGCGCTGGGGTTGACCCAGTCGAAATGCTTGAAATCGGGGCCGAACCGTGGCGGCTTGACGAGCGAGAGGGCGTGGTGACGCGCCCTGTCGGCGGAAGCGTCGATGGCTGAGCAGACGAGGACCACTGCTGCCACGGCCAGCCGCTCGATCAGGGCTCTCATCTCAACTCCTCCCGCGGCGCGCCTGCAGACGGCGGTCGGCTTCTGGGTCGATCCACCAGGTCGTCAGGACGCCCGGGTCCTGCGAAGGATGCCGCGCGGGCCGACCGAACCGGTCCCAGTGCACGATCCAGGCGTCGGGATTGAACCATTGCGGAACGAAGTAGTGATTCCACAGGATCACCCGATCAAGTGCCCTGACGGCGGCAATGAGCTCGGGCCGCGTGCGCGCATAGATGACCTCCTCGATCAGCGCGTCGACCGCCGGATCGCGAACTCCGATCCGATTGCGGCTCGCCGTCTTTGATGCGGCTTCCGACCCCCAGATCTCGCGCAGTTCGTTGCCGGGAGCATGGCTCATGCTCTGCGCGTCGGTGATCATGTCAAAGTCGAAGGCCTTCAGACGGTTTTCGTACTGCGTGGCGTCGACGACGCGGATGTCGAGGCGCACGCCGAGCCGCTCGAGCGCTTGCTTGTAGGGCAGCACGATGCGGTCGAAGCTCGTGTCATAGCTCAGGAACTCGATCGCAAGCGTCTCGCGCGTCTCGCGGTGCCGGCGCACCCCGCCCTCGACGATCCAGCCTGCCGCATCGAGGAGCCGCGCGGCCTCGCGCAGGTTGCGTCGCACGTCGTCCGGGCCCGCATTGACGGGGGCGCGGTAGGCGGGACCGAACACTTCTTTCGGAACCCGGTCACGGACCGTTTCGAGGAGCTCGAGCTCGCGGCCGGAAGGCGTGCCCTGATGCGCCAACTCGGAGTTGTCGAAGGTGCTGTTGATGCGCCGGTAGAGGCCATAGAACAGGCTCTTGTTGGCGCTCTCGAAGTCGTAGGCGAGGCCGAGCGCCTGACGCACGCGACGGTCGGCGAACTTGGCGCGGCGCGTGTTGAATGCGAAGTACTGCAGATTGGCGACGGTCTTGCGCGCAAGCGTCAGCCGCTTCAATCGCCCGTCTCGCACCGGCGGAATGTCATAGGCCGTCGCCCAGCGCTTGGAGGAAAACTCCTCCGAAAGATCGATGTCGCCGGATTTCAGCGCCTCGAACTCCGGGATGTCGTCCCGATACATCGTGTAGCGGATCTCGTCGAAATTGTACTGGCCGACATTGACGGGAAGATCCCGCCCCCACCAGTCGGGAATGCGCTCGTAGACGATCGCGCGGCCGGGATCGACGGACTTGATGCGGTAAGGGCCGGCGCCGACAGGCGGCTCGCTCGTCGCGTCGGCGAGATTGCGGGGGGTGCCCGATCGCCCGACGGCTGTCCAGTAGTGGCGCGGAATGATCGACAGAAGGCTCACCACATAGGGCAGGTCGCGGTTTCCAGGGCGCGCGAAGCGGAAAGTGATTTCGCGGGGCGCGGTCAGCTCGGCCTTCGTCACATCGCGATAGAAGATCGCGAGGGGAGGGCTCGCGCGGGTCTGCTCCTCGAAGGAAAAGATCACATCTTCCGGCGTGATCGCGGTGCCGTCGCTGAACCTCGCGCCATCACGCAGTCGAAACGTGGCAAACGCAAAGTCGTCCGGGTATGCGACCCACTCGGCGACAAGCGCGTAGGCCGTTGCTGGCTCGTCGAGGCTCGGGGCGAAGAGCGTGGCATCGATCAGCGAAAGGCCAGGGGCGGGTGAACCGATGACGCTATTGATGTTCAGGCTGTCGAAGCTGCCGATGCCCGAGACGCGGACCGAGCCCCCCTTCCGGGCCGCGGGATCGACCCAATCGAAATGCCTGTAATCGGGCGGAAAGCGTGGCTCGCCGATCTTGGCGATGGCGTGCCGACGCTTGAGCTCGGCCGCCCAGGCGGAGGAGGCAGGTGGCCAATGCGCAAAAAGCAACGCGATGAGCGTCAGCAGGATGCAGGGGCTGCTAGCGGCTGGCGGCATGGGCGCGTGACAGCGGGCGATTCTGTCGGTTGCTCGGACCCGGAGCACGACGCCCGGACCTTCTCGACAGGGACATGCGGCATTCGACGACCGTCTGCCAAGTTAATTCTTGGTCAAGCCGTGCCGCCGGGTGCTCGCACCGCTGGCGAAGCGATTGTGGTCGCGTGATTGCCGGTTGCCGAGCAGCCGCCCCCGCGCGGGTCGGGTCGAACCAGGGTAAGTCGCTCCGCGCCAGCTCACTTGCTCGGGAACTCGGCGGGAGCGTCCGAAAGTGTCCGCAGGTAGGCCAAGAGATCGGCGAGGTCCGTCGTATCCTTCACGCCGTTATAGGCCATCCGGTTCCCCGGAATGAAACCCTTCGGGTCATAGAGATAGTTGGCGAGCGGCTGCCAGTCCCATTTGCCGCCCTTTCCGCTGAGGGCCGGCGAGAAGTTGGTGAAGCCGGCCGCCTTGCCGATCTCCCGTCCCACGATGCCGTAGAGGTTCGGGCCCAGCTTGTGCTGGCCTCCCTTTTCCGGGGTGTGGCACTGCGTGCAGGCCTTGAACACCTCCTTGCCGTTGTCAACGGACGCTTTGGGCAGAAGCTCGGCCACCTTGGCGAACTCGAACGCTGCCGGCTGCGCGGCAGGACCGGCTGTCCCGCCCTGCGGTGCCGGCAGCGTGTAGCCGGCTTTCTCGGGACCGTGCGAGGCGCTGAGAATCGCTCCCAGCTCCTTCATGCCGAAGATCGCCAGGAACGCGGAGAGGACCCAACCTGCCGCCGTGTTGAAGTCTTGTGCGTTCATCTCTCTCGAGGCCCTTGTCTCACGTCCCGGCCGCGTTCAGCCGAGCCATTCCCCCTGCTCGCGGTCGGCAAATGTCGACCCGAGGCAAACCGCCCATTTGCGGCCCAGCGCCGCAACCCTGCGGCGCCGCCCCCGGTCATGGCCGAACCGGCAGCGACTATAGGGTTTGCGATCCGGCTTGCAACCCGGGAGCGACCTGTTCTAGGTCGGCGACGCGAGGCGAATTGTCACCCTCTGCGGCGGGCGCGCGCTGGGCCGGCCTTGCACTGAGACGGGGAGCGATCGAGCGTCATGACCAACACCATCGTCGTCATTCCGGCCCGGATGCAGGCTTCGCGCCTGCCCGGCAAGCCACTGGCGGAGATTGCCGGTGAGCCGATGATCGTGCACGTGTGGCGGCGGGCCATGGCGGCCGAGGCCGGCCGGGTGGTGGTCGCCACGGACGCGGAGGAGATCGTCGCGGCGATCAGGACGGTGGGCGGCGAGGCCGTACTGACGCGGCCGGATCACGCATCCGGGTCGGATCGCGTCTTCGAGGCGGTCAACCGGGTTGATCCGGACGGCGACCGCGATATCGTCGTCAACCTGCAGGGCGACCTGCCGACGCTCGAGCCGCGTCTCGTGCGCGCCTGCCTGGAGCCGCTCGCCACCAAGGGGGTGCATATCGCCACGATCGCCTGCGAGATCAGGCAGGCGGCGGAGCGCACGAACCCGAATGTCGTCAAGGTGGTCGGATCACCGATCGGGCCCAACCGCATGCGGGCGCTCTATTTCACGCGCGCCACTGCGCCCTACGGGGAGGGACCCCTCTACCACCACATTGGCATGTATGCCTACCGGCGCAATTCGCTCGAGCGCTTTGTCTCGCTGCGGCCGTCAACCCTCGAGTTGCGCGAGCGGCTCGAGCAGCTCAGAGCCCTCGAGGACGGGATGCGAATCGATGTGGCGGTCGTTGACACGGTGCCGCTTGGTGTCGATACTCCGGCCGATCTCGAACGCGCTCGGCGAGAGCTGGAAAAGCGCTGAAATCATAAATCGTATCAAGGTGTTATGGCCGAGCGAAAAGGAAAGCTGGCAAGGCTGGCGACGGCGCGTGAGAGGCCGGGAAAAGCGAGCGGGCGCATCTCCTATCAGGGGGAGCCGGGTGCCAATTCGCACATCGCGTGCGCTGAGACCCACCCGGAGCTCGAGCCGCTGCCCTGTCCGACCTTCGAGGACGCGATCGGCGCCGTGAAGTCGGGCGAGGCACGCTACGCCATGATCCCGATCGAGAACTCGCTGGCCGGCCGTGTCGCCGACATTCATCACCTGCTGCCACAGTCCGGGCTCTACATCGTCGGCGAGCATTTCCTGCCCATCCGCTTCCAGCTGCTCGCGGTCAAAGGCGCCCGGATGGCGGACATCACCGATGTCTACAGCCACGTCCACGCGCTCGGCCAGTGCCGGAGGATCATTCGCCAGTACGGCCTCAGGGCGCACGTGGCAGGCGATACGGCGGGCTCCGCACGACAGGTGGCGGAGTGGGGCGACCGCAGCCGGGCGGCGCTGGCGCCGCGTCTTGCTGCCGAGATCTACGGTCTCGACATACTTGCCGAGGATGTCGAGGACGAGAAGCACAACACGACCCGGTTCGTCATTCTTTCGGCCGAGCCCGAGGACGCGGAGCCCGGCAACGGCCCCGTGATCACCACGTTCATCTTCAACGTGCGCAACGTGCCTGCGGCGCTCTACAAGGCGCTGGGCGGGTTTGCCACGAACGGCGTCAACATGACCAAGCTGGAGAGCTATCAGGTCAACGGCGAGTTCGTTGCCACCATGTTCTATGCCGATATCGAGGGGCACCCGAACGACACGCCGGTCCGCCTCGCGCTCGAAGAGCTGTCGTTCTTTTCCACCGAGAAGCGGATTCTCGGGACCTACCCGGCAAGCCCCTATCGCGCCGAGATTCAGCGGCGGGCGAGGGCGGCGATGCAGGCGGCGATCCGGCAACCGGCCTGAGAGGAAGGAGATTTTGAGGTTCGCGGGAGGGCCCGCGGCCGCAAAGTGGCGGGAGACGAAGCATGTCGCGAGTAATGGGAGGAATGATCGGGCTGTTGGTCGGGTATCTCGTGGGCGCCGGTATAGGCTGGATTCTTTTTGATTCGCTCATCGGCAACCGCCTGGACAAGCACCTGGACCTGCTGATGATGACGGCGTTCGGAACGGGTCCCATCGGCGCGGCGGTCGGCGCCGCGGCCGGCGCGGCGGCACGGCCCCGCTGAGAGCGGCGCGGGGAGCGCGTTCCAGGACAAGACCGGCGCCGGGGCATGACGGCAGATCCCTCCGCATGGCCCCGGGCGGAATTGGGTGCCGATTGCGTCCGGTGCTCTCCGGCAACACGCATGACAGAAGCCTCGACCTCGTGATGAAAGCGAGGTGCGTCACGGGGCCGATCTTTGATCGGCGCGATAGCCGGCGCGCTGACGCGGGTGCGCTGAAGCGGGTCGGCGTGGTGCGACCTCACCCGCCGCTGTCGGGCTCGCTCGCGCGGGGGGCATGCGTCGCGACCGTCACCACATCGCCCGCCGCAATGAGCGGCTTGAACATGCGCCGGTAAGCCCCTGGCGTCAGACCCGTTGCGCGCTTGAACAGGCGGCGAAAAAACGCCGGATTGTCGTATCCGACCTCGCTCGCGATCTCGTCCGCGGAAAGGGCGCCCGTCTCCAGAAGCCGCTTCGCCTCTTCGATGCGCAGGTTCTGCACGTGCGCGATCAGCGTCGAGCCGGTGGCGGTCTTGAACCGACGCTTCAGGCTGCGTTCGGGGATGCCGCAGACCTTCACGACCGCGGCAACCGCGTGCGGCTCGCGCAGATTGCGGGCGAGCCACTGCTCTGCGAGCCGGACGACGGAATCGGCGTGCGGCTGGCGACGAACCAGATTGGCGAACGGCAACTGCCCCTCGCCGTGCCACTTCAGCAGATACACTTTCGCTATGCGAAGCGCCTCGCCGGGGCTGATGTGCCGGGAGATAATGTGCAAGGCAAGATCATGCCACGACGTCGTGCCGCCGGCAGTCACAATGCGCCCGACGGGATCGGCGATGAGGAGGTTAGGCTCCGGGTTGAAGCGGACCGCGGGAAAGCTTCTCCGAAAGAGATCCTGGTAGCCCCAGTGCGAGGTCGCTTCGCGCCCATCCAGCAGTCCCGTCGCGGCCAGCAGAACCGAGCCTGAGCAGGCGGAGTAGATCATGCTGCCCCCTCGGTAGCAGCGCCGGATCCAGTCCTTCACATCTTCATAGCGCCCGCGCATGTCGTCGGTCGGCGCGAGCCAAAGCTCAGGCAGAATAATGATCGGCGGCCCCTCAACCTCTTGCAGCGTGACCTCGGGCCTCACCGGAATGCCATTGCCGCAGCGAAACGTCCGCCGCGACAAGCCCACGACGTGAGGCCGAATGAGGCGTTGGCCTGGGTCGTCACCGGCCAGCTCACGCCAAAGCGTGCCCGTAGCGGCGAGCACGTCGACCATCCCGTAGAGCGCGGAACCTGCCGTCTCCGGCAAGGCGAGGATGAAGGCGTCGATAGAAGCCGGGGGCGAGACGCTCATGGCGCCTCCGATAATGGCACAAATGGACTGTTTTTGGCAAAAACGGTTCTCACGCCCATGCCCCTCCGTCCCTAGGTTGCACCGCGTCGGCAGCCTCATTCGCAAATCGGCGACAGGCAACCGGCGGAACCCAAAGGATGGAGGAAGACCGATGACTGCACAGCGCGCCATCGCCGGCAAGGCGACCCACATCAATGGCCTCAATGTCCAGGCGGCCGTCGATACGATCGCGGCGCTCAAGGCCGACAAGCGTCTCGCGAAGTTTCAGTTTCGCGCTCGCAACACCTGGATCAACGGCGGTGAGAACCGCTCGACGATCCGGGACTTCTTCGGCGCGGGACAGGAGGACACCTCACGAAGCGCCGCTTTCGAGTTTACGAACGGTGAGCCGCCCGTGCTTCTCGGCCACAACGAAGGCGCCAATCCGGTCGAGTTTCTCTTGCACGCGCTCGCCGGTTGCGTGACGACGACGTTCGTTCTGCACGCAATGGCGCGCGGCATCGTCATCCGCGAACTGTCGAGCGAGCTCAAGGGCAACATCGACCTGCAAGGTCTCCTCGGCCTCGATGACGGCGTCCCGGCCGGCTACGAGCGGATCGACATCACGCTGCACGTCAAGGCGGATTGCTCCGATGAGGAGCTCGACGATCTGCTCGCCGATGCCCAGCTGCATTCGCCCGTGTGCAACACCGTATGCCGACCGGTGCCGGTCGTCATCAAGCGGGCAGGGGCCTGACCGGCAACGCCCCGGGACGGCCTGATCTCAGCAATGGGCCGTCCTGTCCCCTCTGCAGCTCTACTGCACATTGAAGCGGCACCTCGACATAAGGAATTCCCGTCATGAAAGCGACCTCGATCGCCTTATCTCACGGCGCAATTCAACCGATAGCCCCAGACGCTGGCACGGCCCATCGCATCCTGAAGAGAGTTCGTTGCACCTTCACATCGGCCTGGAGTCGATGGCGGGCCTATCGCGCCATGAAGAGGGACAAGGCCCACCTCATGGCCCTCGATGATCGTCTTCTGAAGGACATTGGCATTGATCGCAGCGAGATCACCTCGGTTCTGAGGGATGAGGCGCGTGAACGAAAAAGAAGCGCGCCGTTCACGACGCTCAGGTACATCTGAGGGCATCGTCATGCACCGGAACCTCGACGATCGGCGGCCCGCGGTGGCCGGCGCAGGGAATGGACCGCTTGGACCGTCTGCAGGCGCCGCGGTCGTGGCTCTGCATTGCTCCGGCGGTGACGGACGGCAGTGGCGCGGGCTATCCCCTGCGCTCGGCCCGTCCTTCCGGGTCTTTGCGCCGAGCCTGATCGGATGCGGCGACGCGGGACCGTGGTGCGGAAGCACCGACTTCACGCTCATGGACGAGGCGCGGCCCGTAATCGAGCTCGTCGACCTGCTCGACCAGCCGGTACATCTGGTCGGGCATTCCTACGGCGGCGCGCTGGCCCTCAAAGTGGCGGTGGAACGGCCGGACCGCGTGGTGTCCCTCTCGCTCTTCGAGCCGTCTGCCTTCCATATTCTGCGCCAGATGGGACCAGCCGCATCGGACGAACTGGCGGAGGTCGCAACTCTCGCGGAGCGAACCGGCTCCGGCATCCTGCGCGGAGCCTATCGGCAGGCCGCGGCCGGGTTTGTCGATTACTGGAATGGTCCGGGGACGTGGACGTCGATGCCGCCCTGCGTGCAGCAATCGCTGGTCAGGTGGCTGCCAAAGACGCCACTCGATTTTCAGGCATTGATCGAGGACGATACCCCTGCGGAGCGCCATGCGGCCGTGCGTTGTCCCATTCTTCTGCTGCGCGGCGAGCATTCGCCGGCTCCGAGCCGCCGGATCGTCGATGAGCTCATGCGGCGTCTGGCGAACGCTCGGCTCTCCGTCATTGCGGGAGCTGGGCATATGGGACCGCTCACGCATTGGGCGGCCGTCGGACCGCAGATCGCGGCGCACATCCATGCGTCGACCGGAGCGCGGAGCCCGGATAAGCGGTTTCTCGCACATGCTGCTGACGTGCGTTTAGGACTTTTGTGCGGCATGGAGGAGGCGCGCGATGCGTCTTCGCCGGCGCCAGCGGCTTCGGCGACTGTCGCGCCGCGAGGCGAGGTCACGTCCGCGATTGCAGGCCGCTCAGCAGCTGCTGCACGAGGGGAGCGAGGCCGGGCTGGCGGGCGCGGCGAAGGCGCTCGGCGGCGAGCACGGCCTTGAGCTCGGCAAGGCATTGCTCGAGGTCGGCGTTGACCAGGACATAATCATACTCGTCCCAATGGTTGATCTCGACCGCGGCACCCGCAAGGCGGCGCTGGACGACGTCGGGGCCGTCCTGGCCGCGCCGCTCGAGGCGCTCGCGCAGTGCGGCCGCCGAAGGCGGCAGGATGAAGACGCGGACGACATCGCCGGGCGCCTTCACGTTAAGCTGGCGAGCGCCCTGCCAGTCGATGTCGAAGAGAACGTCGCGACCCTGTGCGAGAAAATCCATCACGGGGCCGGCGGGTGTACCGTAGCAGTTGCCGTGCACGTGCGCCCATTCGAGCAGCGCGCCGGCATCGCGCATGGCCTCGAATTCCGCAAGCGAGCGGAAATGGTAGTCGCGACCGTCGACCTCGCCCGGGCGCGGCGGGCGCGTCGTCACCGAGACGGACATGGTGATGGCGGGATCCTCGGCGACGAGGCGGCGCGAGAGCGTGGTCTTGCCGGCGCCCGAGGGTGAAGACATGACTAGCAGGAGGCCGCGACGCGCGGGCCTGGCAGCCGCTTCGTTTGCGTTCGCGGGTGTCGGCGCTTCATTCAATGTTCTGAACCTGCTCGCGCATCTGGTCGATCAAGGCCTTCAGTTCCAGACCCAGCCGCGTGATGTCAACATCGCCGGCCTTGGAACATAGCGTGTTCGCCTCGCGATTGAACTCCTGAGCAAGAAAATCGAGCTTGCGGCCGACCGGCGCACCGGTGGCGAGGAGGTCGCGGGCGGCCGCGATGTGGGCGGTGAGGCGGTCGAGCTCCTCCGCGATGTCGGCGCGGGTGGCGAGGAGCGCGGCCTCCTGGTGAACACGGGCAGGATCAAGGCTTGGGCCCGCCTCGAGGATCCGGGCGAGCTGATCGGCGAGGCGTTTGCGGATGGCATCCGGGGACCGGGCCGGTGAGGCCGCGATGCGCCCGACGATCGCTTCGATCGCCGCGATCTGATCGCTCAGAATGGTGGCGAGCCGCTCGCCTTCGGCTGCGCGAGCCTCGCCGAGCGCCTCAAGCGCGGCTTCGAAGTCGGCAAGCATCCGGCGCTGACGGGCCTCGAGCTCTGCCTCGCTTTCATCGGGCTCGCCTGCCTCGAGGACGCCCTTGAGGGCAAGAACCCCTTCCGGCCGCGGCGAGGCGAAGTCGCCTGCGGCCCGGATTCGCTGAATAGCGGCAAGCACGGTCGCAAGCGCCGCCTCGTTGATGCGCACCTCGCCCTGACCGGATTGGCGTTGCAGGGTGAGACCGACCGTCAGATTGCCGCGCGCGACACGTCGTGACGCCGCCTCCCGCAGCAGCGGTTCGAGGGATTCGCAGCCGGGCGGCAACCGGAAGCGGATGTCGAGGCCACGCCCATTGACGCTGCGCACTTCCCAGTGCCAGCGATAGCCGCCGTCGCTGCCATCGCGCCGGGCGAATCCGGTCATGCTGCGCAACGTCATGGGTCGGGCTTCCAGCGCCAGATCATGCGGGCCTCGCTCGGGTCAGGGCTGCTTCCTCGGATTCTTCGTCGGCAGCGGTATGTTGCCGGCCTTGGCCGCAGCGGGCGCCTCGCCGGCGCCGGCCTGCGACGCCTCCTCCTTCGCCGCCGGCCGGGACTCGGGAGCGCTGATCTGGATGGCGGTGCCTGAGGCAGTCTGCTTTGTCTTCTGCTCGCGCTCGATCCGTCGCCACACCTGAACCGCGGCATTGTGCTCCTTCAGCGTCGCAGAGAAGGTGTGTCCGCCGGTGCCGTCGGCGACGAAATAGAGATCGTTGGTTTTGGCCGGATTGAGCGTCGCCTCGATGGCTGCGCGCCCCGGATTGCAAATGGGGCCTGGGGGCAGACCGTCGATCTGATAGGTGTTGTAGGGTGTCTTGCCGTCGATGTCGGCGCGGGTGATGGCTCGCCCAAGCGAGCCCTGGCCGCCGACGATGCCGTAGATGATCGTCGGATCGGACTGCAGGCGCATGTTCTTGCGCAGGCGGTTGACGAACACTGCCGCAACCCTGTCCCGCTCGTCCGCCTTGCCGGTCTCCTTCTCCACGATCGAGGCCATGACCAGCGCCTGCTCCGGGGACTTGAAGGGCAAGTCCGGCTGGCGACGCTCCCAGGCAGCGGCGAGCGCCTTCTGCTGCTCCGCCTTCATGCGGTCAATGAGTTCTTGTCGCGACTGGCCGCGCGAAAAGCGATAGGTGTCGGGCATCAGCGTTCCTTCCGCCGGGATCTGGGCGATCTCGCCGGTCAGATTCGGCTCGGCGCGCAGACGTTCGACGACCTGCTGGCTGGTCAGTCCCTCGGGGATGGTGAGCTTGAGAAGGATCGACCGGCCCTCCACCAGGGTGTCGAGCACCTGGCGGATGCTGGCGGCCTTCTTGATCTCATAGTCGCCGGCCTTGATGGTGGCTTTCTCGCCCGAGAGGCCGCCGAAATAACGCGCGGCGTAATAGTGGGCGGCGAAGATGCGGCGGTCGGTCACGATACCGTCACGCTCGAGCCGGCTCGCGATCTCGATGATCCCCTCGCCTTTCGGGATGGCGAAGCTTGTTGATGCCGTGAGCGGACCGGGACGGTCGAAGCTCGTGCGCAGCAGAACCGCCAGCAGGCCGACCAGGATGAAGACGAGAAAAGCGAACGTCAGCGTGCCGTTGACGAACCGGAAAAAACCGTTGAGCCGGCGCGGCTCGCGAATCGGTTTCAGTCGGCGCGAGGCCTGTGGCGGGCGCGTCGGCGTGGTGAGCTCGGCAGGGCTTCTCGGCGTCAGCTTCGGCGGCCGGTGGTGCGGCGGTAGCTCGGACGGTGGTGGCTGCCTCATGTCGAACACTCCAGCGCTCCTGCGCGGTCGCGCGAGTGCGCTTGCCTCAGGACTTACGCCGGACAAGGGACGCGAGCGTCAAGGTACGCCGGAATATGGCCGAAACCCGACCGCGCTTCGCGCCCCTTGGCGCCGAGATGTCGCCCTCCGCCGGGCCTCGCTGCGCGCGGCTCGCGAGCCTCACGCTGCTAGCCGGCGCATCACCAGGGACGCATTGGTGCCGCCGAAGCCAAACGAGTTCGAGAGCACGGTATCAATCCGCCGCTGGCGGGCGACGTGCGGCACGAGATCGATCGCGGTCTCGACAGAGGGGTTGTCCAGGTTCAGCGTCGGCGGGGCGACGTTGTCTCGGATCGCGAGAATGGAATAGACCGCCTCGACGGCCCCGGCGGCGCCGAGCAGATGGCCGACGGCCGACTTGGTCGAGGACATGGAGAGCTTGCCGGCGGAGTTGCCGAACAGGCGCTCGACCGCGCCGAGCTCGATTTCGTCCCCCATCGGCGTGGACGTGCCGTGGGCGTTGACGTAATCGACCTCGCTGGCGTCGATGCCGGCCCGCTTCAAGGCGGCGCGCATGCAGCGGAAGGCGCCGTCGCCCGTCTCGGACGGCGCCGTGATGTGGTAGGCATCCCCCGACATGCCGTAGCCGATCACCTCGGCATAGATGCGCGCGCCGCGCGCCTTGGCGTGCTCGAGCGCCTCCAGGATGACGATGCCCGCGCCCTCGCCCATGACGAAGCCGTCTCGGTCCTTATCGTAGGGGCGGGAGGCCTTCTCAGGCGTGTCGTTGAAGCTCGTGGAGAGTGCCCGGCAGGCGGCGAAGCCGGCCATGGCAATGCGGCAGATCGGGCTTTCGGCGCCGCCGGCGACCATCACGTCCGCATCGCCGAGAGCGACGATTCGGGCGGCATCACCGATGGCGTGAGCACCGGTCGAGCAGGCGGTGACGACCGCATGGTTCGGGCCTTTGAGGCCATGCTTGATGGAGACCTGGCCGGCGGCAAGGTTGATGAGACGTCCGGGGATAAAGAACGGCGAGACCCTGCGGGGGCCCTTCTCCTTCAATGTAATCGAGGTGTCGGCGATCCCCGACAGTCCGCCGATGCCCGAGCCAATAAGAACGCCCGTGCGCTCGCGCTCTTCCTCGGTGCGCGGCTTGAAGCCGGAGTCCGCGAGCGCCTGGTCGGCCGCCGACATGGCATAGATGATGAAATCATCGACCTTGCGCTGCTCTTTCGGCTCCATCCACTGATCGGGATTGAACGTTCCGTCGGAGCCGTCCCCGCGGGGGACGAAACAGGCGATCTGAGCGGGAATATCGCCCACTTCGAACTCGGTGATGCGGCGGGCGCCGCTCTTGCCTTGGAGCAGACGCGACCATGACGCCTCGACTCCGCAACCGAGCGGCGTCACAAGCCCCAACCCCGTCACGACCACACGGCGCATAGCCACCTTCCGAAAGCTCTGCGGTAAAGCCCCGCTTCGCCTGCCGGACCGAGCCAGCGAGCGACGAGGCCGCCTACTTCATTCACAGTGCAAGGTCAGAGCGACGATCGCAAGTCGCGCCAAGTTCAGGCCGCCTTCGCCTGCTTCTCAAGGAATCTGACCGCATCCCCGACGGTCTGGATCTGTTCGGCGGCATCGTCCGGAATCTCGCAGCCGAACTCCTCTTCGAAGGCCATCACCAGCTCGACCGTGTCGAGGCTGTCGGCGCCAAGATCGTCGATGAAGCTTGCGCTCTCGGTTACCTTGTCCGCCTCGACGCTCAGGTGGTCGATGACGATCTTCTTCACGCGCTCTGCGACGTCACTCATATAAATCCCTCGTCAGGTTCAACGTGCGGACCGCCGCGGCGGCCGCCCGCCCAGTTCATCCTCGATCCATTCGCCCGATCGACCCGGGCGCCCGGATCCATCGACCGAAACCTCAGCTAGCCTGAGTCCAAACGTGCCGCACCGCCCGGGACGGTTCCGTGCCGGTTTTTCCCCAGCTGAACGTCCCGAATTTCGGGCTCGGTAACACACTTCAAAACGGTTGGCCAGCAAACCGGAGGCCGGTCAGGTGCTGCCAGTTTGCCACACTTTGCGATCGTTACATCATGACCATGCCGCCGTTCACATGCAGGGTCTGGCCGGTGACGTAGCGCGCTTCCGTTGAGGCCAGAAAGACCGCCGCCGCCGCAACGTCATCGGGCGTTCCAAACGACTGCGCCGGGATCTGCTTCTTGATCTCGGCGACGAGGTCTTCCTTGAGCACGTCCGTCATGGCGGTTGCAATGAATCCGGGCGCGATACAGTTCGCCGTGATGCCACGCGGGGCGACCTCGCGGGCGAGCGATTTGGTCATCCCGATCATGCCGGCCTTCGAGGCGGCGTAGTTGCCCTGGCCGGGGTTGCCGAGCACGCCCGAGACCGACGAGATGTTGATGATGCGGCCGTAGCCCGACTTGTTGCGCAGCATGTGCCGCGTCGCCGCCCGCGACAGCATGAAGGTCGAGGTGAGATTGACGGCGATAACCTCGTCCCATTGCTCGTCTTTCATCACCATGAAGAGATTGTCCCGGGTCAAGCCGGCGTTGTTGACCAGGATGTCGAGACGGCCTCCGAGCGCCTTGACCGCCTCGTCGACGAGTTTGGCGACCGCCTCCTTGCTGGCCAGATCGCAGGGCGTGATGACGATGCGGTCGCCGAGCTCGGCTTTGAGCGCCTCGAGCTTGCCGACCTGGCGGCCGGATACGGCGACCGTCGCACCCTGCCGGTGAAAGGCGCGCGCGATGGCGCCGCCGATGCCGCCGGTCGCCCCGGTGACCAGGGCGGTCTTGCCTGTGAGATCGAACATGCTGGGTCCCGGATGTAAAGACTGCGAGCCTCAGTGAGGCGGGGCCACGCCGCCTTCTGCGGCAAGGTCGGTCCCACCGTCAAGGGCGGCCATGGGCGGCCGCCGAAATGGCCGTAACGCCGTCAGGCAGTACCCTCTTGGCCCCCGGCAGTCTGAAGGGCGGTGGAGGGCGGTGGCGCAATCCCTCAAAGAAGCCTAATGTGCAGTGCCGTGCGGGACCTTTCACGCCTGCCGCAACAACCCCGTAACCCGGAGGTGACAGCTTGGCACCCGAAAACAGAATTCTGCTCGACCCGACCGGCGAGCATGAAGCGCCCGCGCGCAAGCAGGCGGCGCGGCCGAAAAGCCTCGAAGGCATTACCGTCGGGCTCCTCGACATCGGCAAGGCCCGTGGCGACGTGTTCCTCGATCGCCTCGACGAACGGCTTAAAGCGAGCGGCATCGCGGTGCGGCGCTACGCCAAACCAACGCCGTCCCGTCTCGTGGCCCCGCAGACAAAGCAGCGAATGCTGGCCGAGGTGCAGTCGGCGGTGATCGGTCTCGCGGATTGAGGGTCTTGTACAACGTGCAGTCTGCACGACGGATCCACCCTCGACTCGAATGGCGTGCCAGCCCTGATCGTCGCTTCGACGGCCTTCGTCCAGGCGGCAGAGGTGCAGGCAAAGGCGCTCGGCTATGAGCCGACGATCGTATGGGTGCCACACCCCATCCAGGATCGCACCGATGCCGAGCTTCGCGATATCGCCGACCGGGCGTTCGACGAGATTGTCGCCAAGCTGACGGCGTAAGGCGGCCCCGCCAAGCGTGAGACAAGGCGCCGCGGGCCCTCTTGCCGGGCCCGCCGCATGCGTTAGAGCTTCCCGTTGGCCCCGGCCGGGCTCGAGTGCGGCCCGGCGCCTTTTCGGAACAAGGACGACAACCGATGATTCACGTGCTCGCCATCATCACGACGAAGCCCGGCAAACGCGACGAGGTCCTCGCCGCGTTCCGAGCGAACATGCCGGCGGTTCATGCCGAGAAGGGCTGCATCGAGTATGGCCCCGTGGTCGACGCGGAAGGCTTCGGAAAGTTCTCGACCGCCTTCGGGCCGGATACCTTCGTCGTCATTGAGAAATGGGCGAGCGCCGAGGACCTCAAGGCGCATGCGGCGGCGCCGCACATGGCGGCCTACGCGGCGAAGGTGAAGGACCTTCTGGCCAACCGGGTCATCCACGTCATGCAGAACGCCTGAACCGGAAATCGGCGGCGGCGCCAGTCGAGGCCTGAGCGCCCGCCGGGCGGCCGCCAGCGGCGTGCATGACGAACCGTCCGGCGGCGATGCGGTGTCGGCCGAGCCGGGATTGGCGGTTCCGCGCGATCGCGCTCACACTTTGCCGGTCTGCCCCGGCCCGCCGCGCGCGGCCGCCGTGACAATGAGTTCGACGAGATCGTCGCCCTCAAGGTCGGCGCCGAGGCAGGCGCGCAGCGGCAGATTGGCGCGGTCCACCCACGCATCCCAGGCGCGATTGAACTCGGGCTTGTCGCCGATGCGGGTGATGTAGATCGTTACCGTCAGAATGTGGCTCTTGTCCGTGCCGGCCTCGGCCAGTTGGCGGTCGACGTTGGCGAGGGCATCCACGGCCTGTTCGTAGAGCGAAGGCGGCTTCGCCGTTGCCGTCGCGACCGTGGTCACGACGCCGTTGAACGTGACCGATCGGCTACGGGTCGGCGAGTAGCGCGACGGGCCGATGCGCGAGATGTCGGACATTGATCTCCTCCTGCGATCCGGGCGATTGTGACAGTCAGGTGACGCACGCCCCGAGACTGCGGCGCCACGAGCAGGCTCGAACGGACCCCACCGACAATGACACAGAATGCGCACGGGGATGCCGGGGTGATTCCGCCCGCCGGCGGAGACGTCAGTCGCGAGACGGCCGACCGGGCTTCACTTGATGCCGCGATCACGCTCGCGCTGGTGATCCCGGCCGATACGCTCCTTTACCTGCTCTTGCCGCTCTATGCGTCCGAGTTCGGCGTGTCGCTGCCGCAGGTGGGGATCCTGCTCGCCGCCAACCGGCTGGTGCGCATCTTCATCTACCGGCATGTGGCCGTCGGCTACGCCCGCCTGGGCGCCCGCAACGCGGGCCTGCTCGCGGCGCTCTGCGGAGTCGCTGCGGCGCTGAGCTACGCGGTTGGCGGCGGACTTTGGCCCCTGCTTGCCGGACGCCTCGTCTGGGGCCTCTCCTTCGCGACGCTCAACGTCGCCAACCAGGCGCTTCCGACGCTGGTCGCGGCGGGATCGGCCCGCCGGTCGGGCCGATCCCGGTCGATCATCGCCTCGGGCTCCATGGCCGGGCTCATCCTGGGCGCTGTGATTGCGCATCATGCCGGGCCGCGCTGGGCCTTTGCGGCGGTGTTTGCCGCCTCGCTCGCGGCGCCGCTCTTTGCCCTGCGCCTGCCGCGTCTCAAGGAAGCGGTGGTGCGAGGCAACGGGCCGCAGCTCGCGCTGCCGGGTGCCTTCAGCATCTGGAGCTTTTGCTTCGGCTTTGCGCTCGACGGCATCTTCGTGCTCGGTCTGTCGCTGGTGGCGAAAGAGAACTTCCCGCACTGGGCGGTGCTGGCGGCGGGCGTCGTGTTGGCGCTGCGCTATGCGACCGAGATGCTGCTTTCGCCCTTGAGCGGCCCGCTGGCCGAGCGGTTCGGCGCCATGCGGCTGATGATCGCGCTCTCGCTTGCGATCGCGAGCCTGCTCTTGCTGCTTGCTGCCAACGGTCCGCTGCTCTGGGGGGCGCTCATTCTTGTCGTGCTCCTCAGGGCCCTGGTGCAGCCGCTGCCGCCGCCGGTGCTTGCCGAGCTCTATCCGGGGCCGGAGCGCGTTCCGGCGATGGCGCGGCAGGCGGTGTGGCGCGATATCGGCGCCGGCACCGGTCCGCTGGCGGCGGGGGTGCTCTTTCCACTGGCGCCCGCGGTCGCGGTCTGGGCCGCGGCGGCAGGGCTTCTGGCAGCCTCCAGTGTTTGGCTCAAGCTCGAGGGCGGACGCCGGCGCGAGCGTTGGCCGCGCCGGTGAGCCGACCTAGAGTGGGATCCGGCAGGCAATCCGGGACCGGCAGGGCATGATCGTCGGCACGGCGGGACATATCGATCACGGCAAGACGCTCCTGGTGAAGGCGCTGACGGGCGTCGACACGGACCGGCTCAAGGAGGAGAAGGCGCGCGGCATCACGATCGAGCTCGGCTTTGCCTACGTGCCGATCCCTGACACCGCGACCGCCGAGCGGCCGGAGGGCGAGATCCTCGGCTTCGTCGACGTGCCGGGGCATGAGCGCTTCGTGCACACGATGCTCGCGGGCGCGGCGAGCATCGACTTCGTCGTTCTCGTGGTCGCAGCCGACGATGGCGTGATGCCGCAGACGCGCGAGCACGTGCAGATCCTCGACCTTCTGGGCCTGCGCGAAGGCGTCGTCGCGCTCAACAAGATCGATCTCGTCGACGCCGACCGGCGGCGGGACGTTGCGGCGCAGATCGAGAGCCTTCTCGCGGGAACGACGCTCGCGGGCGCGGATATCCTGCCGGTCTCGGCGGCAACGGGCGAAGGCGTCGGCGAGCTCAAGGCCCGGCTCCTGCTCGAAGCGGCGAGCCGGCCGGAGCGTGCGGCGCGCGGCGCCTTCCGGCTTGGCGTCGACCGTTCGTTTTCAGTGCCGGGCGCGGGCACCGTCGTCACGGGCGCGATTGGGTCCGGCACCGTCGCGGTCGGTGACCGCGTAGTAGTGCTCCCGCGCGGGTTCGAGGTTCGCGTCAGGGCGCTGCACGCGCAGGGCAGACCGGTGAGCCGCGCGTTTGCGGGCGAGCGCGCCGCGGTCAATCTCGCAGGCATCGAAAAGGACGCGCTGGGGCGTGGCGACTGGCTTTGCGATCCCCATCACCGGTCGCTCACGCAACGCTTCGATGCCCGGCTCAAGCTGCTCGCGAGCGAGACGAGGCCCCTCAGAAGCTGGGCCCCGGTGCATCTGCACACAGGGACCAGCGCAGTGGCGGGCCGCGTGGTGCTGCTCGAAGGCGATCGGCTCGAACCCGGCGGCCGGGCCCTCGCACAGCTCGTCCTGGATGCGGGGCTGCCGCTAAGGTTCGGCGACCGCTTCGTCATCCGCGACGCGGCAGCCGAACGCACGATCGGTGGCGGCTCGGTCATCGACCCCCGAGCCCCACAGCGCAAGCGGCGCACGCCGGAGCGACTGGCTCAGCTGACGGCGCTCGACGATGACGATGCCGGGGCAGCGTTGCGCAAGCAGATGGCGATCGCGCCGGGGATCATCGACTATTCCGCATTCACGGTCGATCGGGGCCTTTCTGCGGCGGAAGCAGAGGCGGTGCTGGCGGCAACGGCCCCCCGCGTCGCCGAGACGCCGTCCGGACGGTTCGTTGCCGCGCCGGAAGCGGTCGCGCGGTTAGGCATGCAGGTGGAAGCGGTGCTGGCATCGTTCCACGCGACCTCGCCGGAGCTTGGCGGGATGCCGCAGGACGCCCTTCGCCTGAAGCTCGCGCCGCGCCCGTCGAGAGCGCAGACAACGGCGCTTCTCGCGATGCTCGCGGGCGAAGGCGCCGTGGTGGTGGAGGCGGGTCGCGTGCGGCTGCCTTCGCACAGCTCGGCTCTCGGAGCGGCGGACCAGAAGCTCTGGGAGCGGATCGAGCGGCTCATTGCAGAAAACAGGCATCGCCCGCCGCAGGTGCGCGAGCTCGCCGAATTGGCGGGCCAGCCGATCACCGCCGTCCGGCGCCTGTGCAAGACCATGGCGCGCTTGGGCGTGGTGGTCGAAGTTGCGAACGACCGGTTCTTCCTGCGAGGCGCCCTTTTGGAGATGGCGGAAATGGCGGCAGAACTCGCCAAGACCAGCGCCTCCGCCAGCTTCACCGCGGCCCAGTTCAAGGATCGCGCCGGCTGCGGACGCAACGTCGGCATCCAGGTGCTTGAGTTCTTCGACCGGCGCGGCGTGACGCTCCGGAAAGGCGATCACCGGATCGTGGTCAAGCCGCCGGCGAGCGTGCTCGGCGATCGCGGCGGCTAAAAGCGAATGAATTCGGGCGGCCAAGCGGCCGCCCTTGCGATCCTGCCGGATGCGGCGCGGGCATCGCTCAGATCTGCTTCGCGATGGCGACGGCGGTATCGCTCATGCGGTTCGAGAAACCCCATTCATTATCGTACCAGGACAGGACGCGGACCAGAGTCCCGTCCATGACCTTGGTCTGGTCGAGGTGGAAGACCGAGGAATGGCTGTCGTGATTGAAGTCCGACGACACGTTCGGCTGATCCGTGACGCCGAGGATGCCTTTCAGCGACTGGCCGGCGGCGCGCTTGATCGCCTCGTTGATCTCCTGCGCGGTGGTCTTGCGCTTGGCGACGAACTTGAAGTCGACGACCGACACGTTCGGCGTCGGGACGCGGATCGCGGTGCCGTCGAGGCGGCCGTTGAGTTCAGGCAGCACGAGGCCCACGGCCTTGGCGGCGCCGGTGGTGGTCGGGATCATCGACAGCGCGGCGGCGCGGGCGCGATAGAGATCCTTGTGCATGGTGTCGAGCGTCGGCTGGTCGCCGGTATAGGCGTGAATCGTGGTCATGAAGCCGCGCTCGATGCCGACGGCATCGTTGAGGACCTTGGCGACCGGCGCGAGGCAGTTGGTCGTGCAGGACGCGTTTGAGAGGACCATGTGGTCCTTGCTGATCTTGTCGTGATTGACGCCGTAGACGACGGTGAGATCGGCGCCATCGCAGGGGGCGGAGACAAGGACGCGTTTGGCTCCCGCTTTGAGATGCGCCGATGCCTTCTCCTTCGAGGTGAAGATGCCGGTGCACTCAAGCGCGACATCAACGCCGAGCGCCTTGTGCGGCAACTCGGCCGGGTCCCTGATGGCCGTCACCTTGATGGGTCCGCGGCCGACGTCGATCGTGTCGCCTGCGACCTTGACCTCGTGCGGAAACCGGCCATGGACGCTGTCGAAGCGCAGCAGGTGGGCGTTGGTCTCGACCGGACCCAGATCGTTGATGGCGACGACCTCGATGTCCGTGCGTCCCGACTCGATGATGGCGCGGAGAACGTTGCGGCCGATGCGGCCGAAACCGTTGATGGCGACTTTCACTGCCATGGCAGGTCATCCTTGTGATCGAGGGCCCGATGCTGGCCGGCTCCGGCGAGCCGGGAAAGCTCTGCGTTGCCGGGGCACGCGGGCGCTGGCCGCGGGCCGCCGGGTCGGGGAGACAACTGCCCGCCCCCACCAGGTGTGTCAATGCGGCTGCGCCACCCATGATGAAATGCGTCCGACATGGCTCCGTCGCGAGATCGTCAATTGACGCTGGTGCTGCGGCGCACATATCGTCTTAACCATTCACTGTAGGTACAAATCGTTGCCGGAAATGCGCGGGTTCTGCCCGATGCGCCAGTGAATGGGCCGGAGATCGCCGGCACGTGCCGCGCGGCTCCGGGCATGGCGGCTTGCAGACGGGCGCAGCGGGCAAGAATTGTTCGTTGGGACTGGCGAAAGCCAGTTCGACCAGAGGGTTGACCCTGATTGGGGCAGGTTCGGTTGGCTGCCGAGACAGGGTCGGGAAGCTAGGCGGGACTAAACGCATGGCTGAGCGTCAAGCCAGTCGTGACCCGGCGCGCAAGCGCCGGGCACAACCTGCGGTGCGAGGCGGCAGGCGGCAGGCAGCCGGTGCCGAAATGGCCGAAGCGGCAGCGGCCGATGCCGGCGAACCCGAGGCAAGGATCAAGGCGCTCGAGGCCGAGCTCGCGACCGTCAAGTTCGAACTCGACAGCGCGCGCGAACGCATCGCCCAGCTCGAGGCCCTGCGCAAGGAAGCGCTCGATCGAATTGCCTGGGTGATCGACTCTCTCCATAGTCTGAAACGCAGCTAACTCCTGTCGGACCGGGTTGCGGCAACGGTCGCCCCGCAGCCGACGGCAGGCCGGTGTGGGGAGAGGGGGCTCGCTCGGACCGTCATGGGGCACGTCACGATCACCTTGAACAGCCGAACTTACCGGCTGCGCTGCGGGGACGGGGAGGAGCCGCGACTGCTCGAGCTGGCCGAAGATCTGCGCCGGCGCATCGATCGGCTGGCGAGCGAGTTTGGCCAGGTCGGCGACGACCGGCTTCTGGTGATGGCGGCGCTGCTCGTTGTCGACGAATTGCTCGATGCCAGGCAGGCCCTGGCGGCGGCAGCAGGGGCCCAGGCGGGCGCCGGCGTCGAGGGCCTCCCGCTCGCGGAACGGCCCGAGGAAAGGCACGCGGCGCAAGCCGCATCACTCTTGCTTCCGCCGGCTTCGGACGGAACCCAGAGGCCGTCACCCGGGCGCGCGCCGGCGCCGCGGCGGGCGGTTGTGCGTCAGTCGCTGAGCGAGCGGCTGGCCGATGTGCGCGATCGGGCATCGGGCGAGGGCGAGCAGAGCGGTTGAGCGGGCGGTCAGAAGCCGCGTCCTGATCTCTGCTGCGGCTGCCGCGCTGCGTCGGCCGCCCGCGGCGCCGGCGATGGGGCTTTCGCACCTGCCGGTTTGCGGCTTCTGCGGTCCGTGCTCGCTCACTTCGGCACGCGGTCGCGCAGCAGGCGGTGCAGGATCTTGCCGGTCGCTGTCCGCGGCATGTCGGCGTCCGCGAGGAACGTGGCCGAGCGCGGGCGCTTGTAGCCGGCAAGCTTGTCGGTGCACCAGTCGAGAATCTCCTGTTCCGTCGCAACCGCTCCGGGGCGCAGGACGATGAAGGCATGCACCGCCTCGCCCCACTTCTCATGCGGCCGGCCGACGACGGCAACGTCCTGCACCTTCGGATGGCCGCCGACGACGTTCTCCACTTCCGTCGGATAGATGTTCTCGCCGCCGGAGATGATCATGTTGTTCTTGCGGTCGACGAGATAATAGAAGCCGTCGGCATCGCGCCGGCCCATGTCGCCGACCGAGAGATAGGGGCCGCGGAAGGCTTCCGCGGTCTTTTCGGGAAGGTTCCAGTAGCCACTGAAGCACCACGGCGTCCGCGTGAAGATCTCGCCGACCTCGCCGTCCTTCACCTCGTTGCCGGCCTCGTCGAGCAGCTTGACCGGACCTGTGCCGGTAAGCTCGCGGCCGACGGAGCCGAGCTTGGCCAGTTGCTCCTCGGGGCCGAGCAGCGTCGCCCAGCCCTGTTCGGTCGAGCCGTACATCTCGAGCAGGCCCGAGTTGCGGAAGTAGTCGAGAATGGCAAGCTTTGTGTCGCGGCGAGCGGGGGCGGAGGAGATCAAGAGGCGCTTGACGCCGCCGACGTCGTAGCGGGCCCGGACGTTCTCCGGCAGCCCGAGCATCATGATGTAGTGCGTCGGAACGAGCGACGTGAACGTCGCCCGTTGCTCGGCGAGCGTGCGCAGGAGGTGCTCCGGGTCGAAGCTCTTGGCATCATAGACGCAGCACTCCGCGCCCGCATAGGCGAAGGCCGAAGCGAAGAACAGCGAGTTGGCGTGGCACATCGGCATCACGAGGAGGCCTGTGTCGCGCTGGCTGAACCCGAGATCGGCCAAGGTTGCGAGGTTCAGCAGGGCGTGGCTGCCGTGCGTGCGCATGGCGCCCTTGGGACGCCCTGTCGTGCCGGACGTGTAGATCAGAACCCAGAGGTCGTCGGGGCCGACGGCAACGGACGGCTCGGCGGCGGCGCCAGCCTCGATCAGGCTCTCATAGGCCCGATAGCCCTGGCGGGCCGAACCCTCACCGAGACCGATGAAGCGGTCACCGGCGATCGACAGGGCGGGGCGGATGCTCTCGATGCGATCGAAGAAGTCCTCCTGAACTATGATCGCCTTGGCGCCGCTGTTCTCCAGAATGTACTGGATGTCCGGCGCCAAGAGGCGGAAGTTGATTGGCACCATGACGATGCCGGATTTGGCGGTTGCAGCGTAGATCTCGAGCCAGGCGACCGAGTTGTAGGCAAGGATGGCAACGCGATCGCCCTTGGCGAGGCCGAGGCCCAGGAGGGCGTTGGCGAGACGACAGGCGCGCTCGTTCCAGCGGCGAAACGTCATGGCGCGGGTGAGGTCGCGGGCGCCGATCCTGTCCGGGTAGCGCCGGGCGTTGAGATCGAGCGCATCGCCCATGGTAAGCAGGGGGGTCGTCATAGGCAGGCTCCGGCACATCCAAGCGAGCGCACGATTCTAGGGCGGAGCGGTTGGGTGGCAAGATGCGGGCGCTGGGGCGGCGGCGAGCGGTGCCGTAGGACGCCGGCTCGCCGGTGGCGACGAGCGGGGGAACCCTGTTAGACTTTCACCATGAAAGCGTTCGCGGTTCCGTCTTCGCTCTTCGCCTATCGCCGCTCGGCCGACCAGGACCGGCGCGCGCCGGCGCATCATGCCGTGGTCATCGTTGGCGCCGGACCGGTCGGCCTCGTGCTGGCGCTTGATCTGGCGCGGCGCGGGCGCAGAAGCGTCGTGCTCGACCGGCGCACCGCGCTTTCCGACGGCAGCCGGGCGATCTGCTGGTCGAAGCGGACCCTCGAAATCATGGGGCGGCTTGGGCTGGCCGACCGGCTCATCGACCGCGGCGTCACCTGGCGCACCGGCAAGGTGTTCCACGGCGACCGCGAGGTGTTCGCCTTCGACCTGTTGCCGGAGCCGGGGCATCAGCGGCCGGCGTTCATCAATCTGCAGCAGTTCCACTTCGAGGCCGCCTGCCTCGAGGCCGCGATTGCGAGCGGATGCGTCGACGTGCGTTTCGGGCACGAGATGACCGCGGTGACGCGGCGTGAGGACGGCGTCGAGGTCGAGGTCATGACCCCCGACGGCCCTTATCGGGTCTCGGCAGACTGGCTGGTGGCGGCCGATGGGGCGCGATCGACGGTGCGCCAGGCGCTCGGTCTCGGCTTCATTGGCCAGACCTTCGACGACCAGTTCCTGATTTGCGACATCCGGATGCGGGCGGAACGGCCGACGGAACGGTGGTTCTGGTTCGACCCGCCCTTCAATCCGGGCCAGTCGGCGTTGCTGCACCGGCAGGCCGACGGCGTGTGGCGCCTCGACTTCCAGATCGGCAGCGCGGCCGATCGCGATGTGGAAACGCGGCCCGAGAACGTGGCGCGCCGCGTGCGGGCGATGCTCGGCGACATCGATTTCACCTTCGAATGGATCTCCTGCTACCGGTTCCAGTGCCGGCGCATCGAGAAGTTCCGTCACGGCCGCGTCGTTTTCGTGGGCGATGCGGCGCATCAGGTCTCGCCGTTCGGCGCGCGCGGCGGCAACTCCGGCGTTCAGGATGCCGACAACCTCGGCTGGAAGCTCGCTCTGGTGCTCGCCGGCGACGCCCCCGATGCGCTGATTGACACCTATGCCTTCGAGCGCGAGCTTGCCGCCGATGAGAACATTCTGAACTCGACCCGTGCGACGGATTTCATCTCGCCGAAGGGGCCGGGTGCCGCGCATCTGCGCGATGCCGTCCTTGAACTTGCGTCGACCGAGCCTTTCGCGCGGCGATTCCTCAATTCGGGGCGGCTGTCGCTGCCAAGCGTCTATGACGGATCGCCGCTCAACACTCCCGATGGCTTCGCGCCCGGCGATACCCCGGCGCTGCGCCCGGGCGCGCCTGCGATCGATGCCCCCGTCGGCAACCGGTGGCTGGTCGGTGACCTGGGGCCCGGCTTCACGCTCGTGCGCTTCGCGGCTGCGGACGGGACCGAGGGTTCGGCGGGCCGTGCGCCGGCCGGCGCGCCCGCAGGTCTCGAGCACCGCGCCGTCTCGGGCGAGCTCGCGCTGCGCCGCTATGGTGCGCTGACCGAGGCGGCGACCTATCTCTTCCGCCCCGATGGTCATGTCGCCGCGCGCTGGCGCACTTTCGAGCCGGACGCCATCGTGAGCGCGATCCGCCGGGCCTCGGGCCAAATCGCGTGAGTGTCGCCATGCCGCTGACGAAAGACGCCAACCTGACGGACATGGATGCGGTCTACGCGGAGATCGTGGCGGCGCATCGCGGGCTCGGCGCGGAAGAGAGCGCAAGGCTCAATGCGCGCCTCGTCCTCATTCTGGCCAATCACATCGGCGATGAGGCTGTGCTGCGCGAGGCAATCCGCCTCGCGCGCCGGGTCAGTAGGCCCGGTTCGCAAGGCAGCTGAAGGGCGTGCGCAGGAGGATCGAAAGATCGAGCCAGAGCGACCAGCGGTTGACGTATTCGAGATCCTTCTCGAGCCGCTTGGTGAGCATTTCCGGGGTTTCGATCTCGCCGCGCCAGCCTTCCACCTGGGCGAGGCCGGTGATGCCCGGGTTGACCTGCTGGCGCATCGGATAGCGCGCGATGATCTCGGCGAAGCGCTGGTCGTGGGCGAGCGCGTGCGGGCGCGGCCCGACGAGGCTCATGTCGCCCTTGAGCACGTTGATGAGCTGCGGCAGCTCGTCGATGCTGAAGCGGCGCAGGAAGCCGCCGACGCGGGTCACGCGCGGATCGTTGCGCCGCGCCTGGGGGATCGCCTCGCCGTCCTCGAGAACATGCATGGTGCGGAACTTGAGCACCTCGATGACGCGGCCGTTGCGGCCCGCGCGGCGCTGGCGGAAGAGGACCGGGCCCGCGCTGTCGAGCTTGATCGCGAGCGCCGCGGCGGCAAGCACGGGCAAGGCCAAGAGCAGGAAGATCGCGGCAAGCACGCGGTCCTCGACCGCCTTGACGACGCGGCCCCAGCCGTAAAGCGGCTTGGGCTTGATGTCGATGAGGCCAATGGGCCCGAGCTGGGAGACGCGGTGGAGCACCGTATCGTCGATGAGATCTGACGCGATGTGCGTGACCACGTGCAGGCTCACGGGAAGATGCGCGAGCCGGCCCGCGATCAGTTCGGTGCGCCGGTCGGCTGACTGCGGCAAGGCGATGATGATCCGGTCGATCTCGCCAGCGCGTGAGCGCGCGATGAGATCGTCGAGGCGGCCGGCGAGCGCCGGTCCGTCGCCCGGTTGGCGCGCGGTGTCGGTGCGATCGTCGAAGACGCCCGCAAAGGTGATGGCAAGACTTGGATCGGCGAGGAAGTCGCGCACGCGCAGCGCGATCGCACCGCTGCCGTAGACGGCGACGCGCGCATCGAAGCGCCCTGTCCGGGTGAGCTGGGCGAGCACGTGACGGGCGAGGAGGCGCGTGTGCGCCAGGGCGAGGAAGCCGAGCGCGACGGCGACCGTGTGCCAGACCCACATGTGAACGTCGCCCGGCGCGAACGGCAGCCCAAGTCCGAGAATGGCGAGGTTGGCGAAGACGAGCGAGGCTGCGAGCCGCAGCGGCCGGACCGGAAAGTCGTGCATCCGGGTCGTATCGTACATGCCGTAGCTCTTGAGGAAGCCGTAGGCCAGCACGGACGTGATGAGGCAGACCTGCAGATAGCGGGGCCAGTTGATCGCCAATCCCCCCGCAAGGCTGTAGATGACGGCGGGAGTGAGCGCGCCGAGCGTGACGGCGAGTGCATCGGCGAAGCCGACGAGGTCTGCTGCGACCCGGCGCGACCAGCGGCGATGGTCGCCGCTCGCGCCAGCTGCCGCGGCCAGATTGCCGACCGTGCTCGCCATCATGTCATCCACCCCAACGCGCCGCCCTCTCCCGCGGAACGGCGAACCGACTGGGCCGGATTTGAGCGCAAGACGGTGAAGAAAAAGAGAACCCGATGCCGGAGCGCCGGTAGCGAGCACCGACCCAGTCTGGCCTCGCCATTCAGCCTGACCGGACGGTCGCGTGCGGGCTACATGCGGAACACGGAGGCGGTGCCATGCACGATGTCGAACTCGCAGAAGGTGCGCGCATCGTCGCCGGCAGCCAGAAAGAGGTAGGGATTGCGGTAGCGCGCGTTCCAGAGCGCATGGTCCACCTGCCAGATGTGGACATCGAGATTATTCTTGCCGATCAGCACTTTTATGCTGCGCGGATGCGCCCAGGCGCTGGCCGCGGCGAGGGTCTGGCCGCCGGCGTCGCGCTGGCAGGCGCTGATGGCGCGGTCGCGGTAGGCCGCGACGATCACCTCGTTGGTGGCCGAGCGGACCATGTACTCCTGGTAGCCGACCTTGGCGATCGCCAACAGAGCGAGCGCGAGCACGAGGGTCTTCATGGCAGCACTCACACCGGCCCCGGCTGGAGGGATTGCGGAGCCGTTGGCGGAGTTTCCGCCGGGATGGTGAAGAGACCGTTAATCCGGCGCGCCGGTTGTCCGTCCTCAGCGCTCGACGAGCAGGCGGCCGATGCGCTCGATCGCCTTCCTGATGTTTTCCGTCGAGTTGGCATAGGAGAACCGGATGTAGCCCTCCCCATGGATGCCGAAGCTGGTGCCGGCGACGGTGGCGACGCCGGCCTCCTCGAGCATCCGGTTCTGCAGCTCCTTCGAGGTCATGCCGGTGCCGGTGATATTGGGGAAGGCGTAGAAGGCCCCGCCCGGATCGACGCAGCGGAAGCCGGGGAGCTGATTGAGCAGCGGCACGATCACCCGGCGGCGCTCGTCGAAGGCCTTGACCATCTTGACGACGTCGTCCTGCGGCCCGTCGAGCGCGGCGATGCCGGCATACTGGGTCGGTGCATTGACGCAGGAATGGCAATTGACGGCAAGGCGCACGACCTTCTCGACGAGGCTCGCCGGCCAGACCGAGAAGCCGAGCCGCCAGCCGGTCATGGCGTAGGTCTTCGACCAGCCGTCGAGAATGATGAGCCGGTCGCGGATCTCCGGAAACCGCAGGAAGCTTACGTGTTCGCGCCCGCCGTAGAGCATCTGCGAATAGATCTCGTCGGCCATGATGGCGACGTGCGGGTGGCGCTCAAGGCCTTTGACAAGTGTCCTGATCTCGCTCTCGGGAACCGCGCCGCCGGTCGGGTTGCCGGGCGTGTTGAGGATGATGAGCGAGGTTTTCGCGGTGATGCCGGCGAGCACTTCGTCGGCCGAGAAGGCGAACTCATTGGCCTCGCGCAGCACGATCGGAACCGGCTTCGAGCCCGTGTACTCGATCATCGATCGGTAGATCGGGAACCCCGGGTCCGGATACATGATCTCGACGCCCGGCTGGCCGAACATGAGAATGGCGAAGAACATCGTCGGCTTGCCGCCCGGCATGATGACGACGTGATCGGGGTGGACCTCGACGCCGTGGCGGCGCTTGAGGTCGCGCGAGACGGCCTCGCGCAGCGGCACGATGCCTTGCGCGGGTGTGTAGCCGTGATGACCGTCGCGCAGAGCCTTGATCGCGGCCTCGACGATGTGCGGCGGCGTCTTGAAGTCGGGCTGACCAATCCCGAGGGAGATGATGTCCCGGCCCTGGCGCTCGAGCTCGGCCGCGCGCGCCAGGATGTCGAAGGCGGTTTCGGTTCCGAGCCTCTGCATTTTCTCGGCGAGCAGCATGGGACGTCTCCTCGGGCGCTTCTCGTTCGCTGGTTGGAAGCCGTTATGCACGCGCCCGCACACGGAGGAAAGGGGGCGACAGGCGGAACCCGCCAAAGCGGTGCCGCGGCCGGGGGCGCGCCATGGCCGGCGCCCTTGAGCCCGAACCCGCATTCCGCTAGAAGCGGGCGCAAATCCCGCAGCATCTGGACCGAGTGCCGGTTGCCCTCGAGGCGACCGCGATCGCCGTCCCGGCTCCCGCCGCCCTGAATGGCGCGGGCGCCAAGCACAGGAGGCCCCCGATGGCCAATCCGCAGTTTGTCTATCACATGCACCGCCTCTCCAAGAGCTATCCGGGGGGCAAGCAGGTTCTCAAGAACATCAACCTGTCCTTCTATCCGGGCGCCAAGATCGGCGTGGTCGGCCTCAATGGTGCGGGCAAATCGACCCTGCTCAAGATCATGGCGGGCGAGATCGACGACTATGTCGGCGAAGCCTGGGCGGCTGAGGGCATTCGCGTCGGCTACCTTCCGCAGGAGCCGGAGCTCGATCCGACGAAGGATGTGCTCGGCAACGCGATGGAGGGGGTCAAGGACAAGAAGGCCAAGGTCGACCGCTATAACGAACTTGCCGCCAACTACTCGGACGAGACGGCGGAGGAGATGGCCCGGCTGCAAGATGAAATCGACGCACAAGGTCTCTGGGATCTCGATGCGCAGGTCGAGGTGGCGCTCGATGCGCTGCGCTGCCCGCCAGGGGATGCGGATGTGACGAAGCTCTCAGGCGGCGAGAAGCGCCGGGTGGCGTTGACGAAGCTTTTGCTCTCGAAGCCCGATATTCTGCTGCTCGACGAGCCGACCAATCATCTCGACGCGGAATCGGTCGCCTGGCTCGAGAACTATCTCAAGAATTACCAGGGTTGCGTCATCCTCGTCACCCACGACCGCTATTTCCTCGACAACATCACCGAGTGGACGCTGGAGCTCGACCGCGGTGCCGGCGTGCCGTGGAAGGGCAACTACTCGTCGTGGCTCGAGCAGAAGGCGCGCCGCGAGGAGACCGAGAAGGCGCAGGAAGAGTCAAAGGCGCGCACGTTGAAGCGCGAGCTCGAGTGGATTCGCGCCTCACCCAAGGCCCGGCAGGCAAAGTCGAAGGCTCGCATCCAGGCCTACGAGAAGCTCGCCGAGGAGGCCGGCCGCGAGCAGGTCGGCAGGGCGCAGATCCAGATCGCGCCGGGGCCCCGTCTGGGTGGCGTCGTAATCGAGGTGGAGGGGCTGTCGAAGGGCTACGGAGACCGACTGCTCATCGACAACCTGTCGTTCAAACTGCCGCCCGGAGGCATTGTCGGCGTGATCGGCCCGAACGGCGCCGGCAAGACGACGCTCTTTCGGATGCTCACCGGCGCGGAGAAGCCGGACAAGGGAACGATCCGATTCGGCGAGAGCGTCAAGCTGTCCTATGTCGACCAGAGCCGGGCGCATCTCGACGACAAGAAGACCGTCTGGGAGGAGATCTCGGGCGGGCTCGACGTCATAAAGCTCGGCGACAAGAAGGAGGTGAACAGCCGGGCCTATTGCGGCTGGTTCAACTTCAAGGGGCCCGACCAGCAGAAGAAGGTCGGGATGCTCTCGGGCGGCGAGCGCAACCGCGTGCATCTCGCGAAGATGCTCAAGGAGGGCGGCAACCTGCTCTTGCTCGACGAGCCGACGAACGATCTCGACACCGAGACGCTGTCGGCGCTCGAGGCGGCGCTCGAGGACTTTCCTGGCTGCGCCGTCGTGATCAGCCACGACCGCTTCTTCCTCGACCGGCTGGCAACCCACATTCTCGCCTTCGAGGGCGACAGCCACGTCGAGTGGTTCGAGGGCAACTTCGCCGAGTACGAGGAGGACAAGAAGCGCCGCCTCGGCGAGGACGCGGTCAATCCGCACCGGATCAGGTTCAAGAAGTTTGAGAGATAGCGGGGGAGGAGGAGGCGTGCGGTCTCGGCGCGCTCGCTTCCTTTGCGGCAAGCGATAACGGCTGCGCGATCCCGTGCGCGCTTCGGAATGAAATGGTGTGATGGTGCAAGCGACTGTCGGCCCGCATGACGAGCGCCAGGCTCATTCCCGTCGCAGCGACGGATGAAGACGCCATCTGCGAACTCCTTTGGAACGCCGAGGTGTGCGGCGACCTCGGCGACGGGGGGCGCCTGCCGCGGGCAACGGTGCAGGCGATGATCCGGGAAAGCCTCGATCCGGCCTCCGTCGTCCGGTGCTGGCGCATCGCCGATGCCGCCGAGGCGGCGACGGCAGGTCTCGTCGGGCTCTGCACGCCAGGTATCGCGTTGACGCGGCTCAGGGCGATCGGCTGGCGCAGCCTTGAGCTCCTCGTTGTGCTTGATCCGGCCTGGCGGGGCCGCGGGCTCGCGACGTCCGCCGTCGCAGAGGTGGTGGCGCGAGCGGGCGCGGATGGCGTTACGTTTGCGCTGCTTGGGGGTGTCGATGAGCCCAATCTGCGCGCGCACCGGCTGATGCGGCGCTGCGGCTTCGGCGAGCTGGGACGGCTCGCAGGGACGAAGCACGCGCGTGTCGTCTACGAGCGGACGGTTTGACGTCGGCGAGGGGGCTCAAGCGTTCCGGCTGGGGCCCTTGCGCCGCAGATCGCGTCCGTCCGCCGCGATGCTAATACCACAGGCCCGGCCAGCGCCGCCGCGGGGCCATGTCGCCGGGGCCCAGCCCGACCAGGGTGAACACAGGCCCCTCGATCGGGATGATCCGGCGCGCGGGGACGGGTTTTACCAGCGAGAGCAGCCGCTCGATTCGCTCCTCTGTCGGCGGGTGGGAACGCAGCAGGGACGGCACCGGGACGCGGCGCACCGGCGGCAGCATCAGGTCCTCCCAATAGCTGCCTTGCTGGTTCTCGAGCGTGCGCAGCGCCGAAGCCAGCCCTTCCGGGTCGCCGGTGAGGCCGGCGGCCTCGAGATCGGCATCGAACTCGCGCGTCCGCGAGAGCGAGAGCTGCAGGAGGCTCGAGGCGGTTGGCGCCAGATAAAGCAGTCCGATTGCGAGCCACGGGAACGTCTCGAGACCCAGGAGCATCGCGGGAAGATTGAGCGCTGCGAGCACGAGCGCGACCCATGCCAGCATCTGCATGAAGCGCGTCATGATGTCAGCGAGCCCCATGACGAAGAGGTCGTTGTTGCGGATGTGGCTGATCTCGTGCGCGAGGACGCCCGCAATCTCCCGCGGCTCGAGACGGCGCAGCAGGCCCTCCGTGAGGGCGATAGCGGCGTGGCGGTCGCTGCCGGTGGCGAACGCGTTGAGGGTGGAGCTTGGGATCACGAAGAGCTTGGGAACCCTCGGCAGCTCGGCGCGCTCGGCAAGCACGGTGAGAAGATGAATGAGCTGACGCCCGTGGCGATGGTCGACGGGTCGGGCGCGGTAGAGGCGCATGACCATCTCGGGTCCTACGCGGGGGGCGAAGAGCGCCACGGTTGCGACCGAGGCTGCGGCGACCGCCAATCCCCATGTGCCCCAGATGAGTGAGGCCGAGATGAGCGTCAGCCCGCCCATCGCCGCGATCATCGCCACGGTGTGCCAGAGATTGCGCTGACGATGCAGCGCGCGCGCCTCGTGGTCGAGAAAGGGACTCATCGGACCATCCCCTGCGCCGGACCGATCCGCGACCCGCGCTGCTTAGGTTTCGCCGCCAATATGGGCGCGTCGCGCGCCGAGGCCAAGCACGGCTCAGAACTTGTCCGCCATGCCTTCGGGAATGCGCTGGCCGGCGCCGGCTGCGATCATCGCCTGCAGCGCGGGGATGACCTCAGCGACACTCTCGAGCAGATTGAGCCGCACCTCAAGGCCGGCGCGGATGAACGCCTCGTCGCGCATGTGGGCGAGTAGCGCGCGGAACGGCTCCCAGAATCCTTCGACGTTGACCATGACGATGGGCTTGTCATGGCGGCCGAGTTGCGACCACGTGAGCTGCTCGACCAGTTCCTCGAGCGTGCCGATGCCGCCGGGCAGCGCGACGAAGGCGTCCGAGCGTTCGAACATGAGACGTTTGCGCTCGTGCATGTCCCTGGTGACGATGAGTTCGTCGACCTCCCGCAGCATGCGTTCCTTCTCCTGCAGGAAGTCGGGAATGATCCCGGTCACCTGGCCGCCGTGCGCGAGGACGGCGCGCGCAATCTCGCCCATAAGCCCGAGGCTCCCGCCGCCGTAGACGAGACGGACGCCTGCGCGGGCCATCTCGGCGCCAAGGGCACGCGCGGCAGCGGCGTAGGCCGGGTTTCTGCCCAGGCCAGACCCGCAAAAGACGCAGAGGCTCTTGAGCGCAGAAGTTGTTGATTGCGCAGCGCCGCCAGCCTTGGCTGTGCGTCGGCGGATAGGAGCAGGTTTGTTGCGCTTCTGCATCGGTTTGGGCGATCCCATCTTTCCTGGAGATAGAGGCAGCCGTGCGAAGCGTGACACGTCCGCGTTGCGAATGCGTGTCCGGACCGCCGCGCCCTTAGCCAACTGGTATTATAACCTCGCGGACAGCGCCGAATTTGGGCGCACATGCGGAGACCGACCGGGCCGCGCGGTTGGTGATTGACCGCGCCTCCTGGCGGGCCCAGAAGGTCACTCGCACGGTTTGGTGGACGGGTCATATTTCATTAACGTCATTTCGGGGGCAAGCGGGGGCCCGGTGGACAGGCTGGCTGTGCGAGGACCACGCCGCGGGTCCCGGAGCTACCTGGCACGGCGGCAGGGAGCGGAAGCCATGAGCAGACGTCGGCATGTGCTGACGAGGAACCGGATTGCCGGCGCGATCGTCGTGGTGCTGGGCCTTGGCTGCGGGCTTTGGCCGCAATGGCGCGCGGCGCCGTTGCTGGCTGCCGGTGGCTCCCGGGGCGACGACCGTGCCAGTCGGGAGCTTCCGGCGGAGCCGGCACGGGAGGCTGCAGGTGCAACCGTGCTCGAGCGCATCGCCGACTGGCTCAGGCGCGCCGAGGAGTCCTACCGCGCCGATGTGGTCCAGAAGCTTTCGGTGCCGTCTCCGTCCGACCCGACGGCCGAGGCGGCAGCCAGGCACGGAGAAGACCGGCCCGCTGCCCAAGGCGCGACCCCCAAGGGGCGGACCGGCCCCCTCGAGCCGGGCCCCGATCAGACAGGGATCGCAGAAACGCCGAAGCAAGACCCCGCGGTCGCGGCGCCCGTCCCGCCGACGCCCGCCGAGGGGATGGCTGAACGGCTCGGGGCATGGCTGCGGCGCGCCGAGCGCACGTACCACGAGCAGGTTCTGCGCAAGCTCGCGGAACCGGCCGAGGCGTCCCCCGAAGCTAGGATCGCCTCGGAACGGCCGCCGGCCGTCGACGCCAGGACGACGGAAGGGCGCCGTCCTGCCGATGCCCCGGCCGGCGAGGAGAGGCGTCCGGCGGAAGGAAAGCGGGACATCGAAACGAGCGCAGTCGTCGAAGACAAGGCCGCCCCCGAAACCGCACGCACCGCGCCGGCGCAGGGGACTGAGGAGCGCCGACTGGCCGAGACGCGCCGGGCCGAGAATGCCGGACGGCCGCCGGGCGATAGCGCCGTGGCCGACTCGAAGCCGGCCGAGAGCAAGGCGCCAGCCGACGCGAAGGCCGCGGCAGATCTCAAAGCCGCCGAGGATCGCCGTGCCGATGAGGCAAGGCGGCAGGCGGAGGCGAAGGCAGCGGCCGAGGCCAAGGCGGCTGCGGATGCCAAAGCTGCCGCGGATGCCAAGGCCGCCCTCGATCTGAGGCAGGCGGAGCTGCGGCGGCAGGCGCAACGCAAGGCGGAGGAAGAGGCGCGTAAGGCCGAGGCGGCGGCGAGTGAGGCTCTAGAGGCAGACCGTCGCGCGCGGCAGGCGGCGGAGGATGAGCGGCGGCGCGCGGCGGCGGCGGCGAAGGCGGAGGAGGACGCGCGCAGGGCCACGGAGGAGGCGCGTGCCGCAGAGGCGAAACGGGAGGCGGAGCGCCGCGCCGCCGAGGCGAAGGCGGCTGTCGAGGCCAAGGCGGCTGCGGACGCGAAGGCCGCGGCAGATGCGAAGGCCGCGGCGGAGGCGCGGGCGCGCGAGGAGGCGCAGCGAGCGAAGGCGGCTGCGAAAGCCGCCGGCGAGGCGAAGGCGGCGGCCGAGGCTGCGGCCGCTGAGCAGAAGCGCGAGGCGGAGCAGAGGATTGCAAGAGAGGCGCAAGAGGCCGCCGAGGCGGCTGCGCGCGCCATCGCCGCGGCGCGGGCCAAGATCGCATCGGGGCAGCGGGCTCCCGAGCAGGGCAGCCGCGATCCCGGCGGCAAGGCCGCCTCGGCGGCCCGCCCGGCGTCTGGCTCCCGTTCCGGGAGTACTCAACCGGTGCAGCCGGCCCGTTGCAAGGCGGCCGGGACGACGGTCCGCGTTCCCGGATGGTACGTGGTCCAGCCGGGCGACACCCTCTGGCAGATCGCCGAGCGGCACTATGGCAACGCGCTGCGCTATCCCGCGATCAAGCGCGCCAACCGCGCAGTGCGGCGCACGAACTTCATTGTGCCTTGCCAGCGCCTCTACCTGCCGCGCTGATCGCCCTGAGCGGGACGCATGGCAGAGGGAACCGCCGGTCGGCGCAAAGCCTGCTGCGTTCGGGGCGGCTGCCGGCACGGTGCACCCTGTGCGTGCGGCAGCGTCTCGCTCAGATGCGCCAACCGGAATGCAAGGCCGCGATGCCGCCCGAGAGGTTGCGATAGCAGACGCGCGCAAAGCCGGCGGCGGCGATCATCTGGGCGAATGCCTCCTGGCGCGGAAAGCGGCGGATGCTCTCGACAAGATACCGGTAAGGCTCGGCGGAGCCGGCGACGAGGCGGCCGATGCGCGGGATCACCTCGAAGGAATGCAGATCGTAGAGCCGGTCGAGAATCGGCACGTCGACCTCTGAGAACTCGAGGCACAGGAAGCGGCCGCCGAGCTTGAGCACGCGATGCGCTTCGGCGAGCGCGCGGTCGATGTGCGTCACGTTGCGGATGCCGAAGGCGATCGTGTAGGCGTCGAAGCTGCGATCGGGAAAGGGCAGCGCCTCGGCGTTGCCTTCGACAAGCGCGACGCGGTCGGCGAGGCCCGCGGCGTCGATCCTGCGCCGGCCGACGGCCAGCATCTCGGGGCTGATGTCGCAGATCACGGCGCCGGCGCCGGCGCCCGCGGCCGCCATGATCTTGAGCGTCACGTCGCCGGTGCCGCCGGCGACGTCGAGGAGCCGCCAGGGCGTCGTCGTCCTGGGCGGCGCGAGCCAGGCGACGAGATCGTCCTTCCAGAGCCGGTGAAGTCCGCCCGACATCAGGTCATTCATCAGGTCGTAGCGTTCGGCGACGCTGGCGAAGACACCGTTCACGAGCCGCTGGCGCTCGGCCTCCGGCACCTCGCGAAAGCCGAAGCTCGCCGTGCCGGCCGCACTTCGATCGTTTTTGCTGTTGGTCATCGCCGGCAAGATTAGCGGCAGTTGCGCCCGTTCGCTATGTTGCGGTGCAGGAAAAGACGCGCTGTCGGCGCGTCGCTGTCCCCGGGGCGCGGCAGATGGAGCACACTTTTTTGAGCAAGGCGGCGGTTCTGCTCGCGGCGGCGGCCGTGGCGGCGCCCATCGGCCGGCGTCTGCGCATCGGCTCGGTGCTCGGCTATCTCGGTGCCGGGGTGCTGATCGGGCCGTTCGGTCTTGCTCTCTTCGGCGATGTCGAGAGCATCCTGGCCATCGCCGAGCTCGGCATTGTGCTGCTGCTCTTCCTGATCGGCCTCGAGTTGCGCCCGCAGCGGCTGTGGACCATGCGGCGGGCGGTGTTCGGCGCGGGCGCAGCGCAGGTGCTCGTCTCCGGTCTTCTGCTCGGCGCGGTGGCGGTGGGCTTCGGCGTTGACGTGCCCGCGGCGGGTGTCGTCGGTCTCGCGCTGGCGTTGTCCTCGACCGCGTTCGTGCTGCAGGTGCTCGAGGAGAAGAAGGAGCTCACGCAGCGCCACGGCCGGCTCGCGTTCTCGGTCCTCCTGTTTCAGGATCTCGCCTCGATCCCGCTCATCGCGCTGGTGCCGATCCTGGCCGCGAAGGGAAGAACCAATCTCGCCGAGGCCGGCGGCGCGGTGCTGATGGCCGTCGCCGTAATCGCCGCGGTAATCGTTCTGGGCCGGTTCGTGCTCAACCATGTTTACCGCCTTGTCGCGCGTTCCGGCGTGCGCGAGGCGATGACCGCCTCGGCGCTGCTGACCGTCATCGCCGTGGCGCTCTTGATGCAGTTCGCCGGCCTTTCGGCGGCACTCGGCGCTTTCCTCGCCGGAGCGCTGCTTGCCGAGAGCGAGTACCGGCATCAGATCGAGGCGGACATCCAGCCGTTCGAGGGGCTGCTGCTCGGACTGTTCTTCACCGCCATCGGCATGTCGCTCGACCTGAAGCTGCTGGCGCGGGAATGGCTCGCCATGCTGGCGCTGGTCGGCGGTCTCCTCGCGATCAAGAGCCTCGTTCTTTATGCGGTGGGGCGCTGGCAGGGCCTCGAGCCTAGGGCGGCGCGCCGGCTCGGGCTCGCCGTATCGCAGGGCGGCGAGTTCGCCTTCGTGATCCTTGGCCTTGTCGCCGGCGCGCGCCTCCTCGAGCCTGCCATCGCCGACCGGCTGGCGCTGGTCGTCACGCTCTCGATGGTGGCGACGCCGCTCCTGCTCATCGCCGACGACTGGCTGATGCGCCGGGATCGGCCGGCGGCGCCCGACTACGAGATGCCGCCCGGCGGCGACGGGCACGTGGTGATCGCCGGCTTCGGCCGCGTCGGCCAGATCGTGGCGCGCATCCTGAGGGCCAGGGGCATCCCGTTCACCGCGCTCGATTCGAACCCGGACCAGATCGAGCTCGTCAAGCGATTCGGCAACACCGCCTACTTCGGCGACGCGAGCCGGCTCGACATCCTGGAGGCGGCGCGCACCGACAAGGCGCGCGCCTTCGTGCTCGCCATCGACGACGTTGCCGCCTCGCTCAAGACGGCGGAGGTCGTGCGCCGGCACTTTCCCCACGTGCCGATCTATGCCCGCGCCAGAAACCGCCAGCACATCTACCGGCTCATGGACCTTGGCGTCCGAGAGATGCGCCGCGAGACGTTTCTCGCCTCCGTCGACCTTTCGCGGATGGTGCTGCGCGGGCTCGATGTGCCCGAGGCGGAGGTGCGGCGCATCACCGACGCCTTCATCGCGCACGACCGCAAGCGGCTCTACGAGGATTATCGGCTTTCCACCGACGAGGCCAAGCTGATCGCTCAGGCGAGGAAAAACGCCGAGGAGCTCGAAGAGATTCTCAAAGGCGATTTAAGCGCCGAGGCGCCGCGGGCGGCGGAGTGAGGCGCGGTGGCCATGGTCGGCAGGCGGATCATCACTCGATGTCGCCTAGCTGATGCGGGAAGCGATCCGGGAGTATCATATGCTTTTGGTAAACCGCTGTTGGTGTCCCTTCGACCGAAAGGAGATGTGCCGATGAACATCGAAATCGAATACTGCGGGCTTTGAGGCTACGAGCCACGCGCCCGGCGGGCGCGCGACCTCATTCTGAAGAAGCATCCCGGAGCCAAGGTGACGCTCAGGAAGTCCGGCGGCGGGGCGTTCGAGATCACCGTCGACGGCCGGCTCGCCTACTCGAAGAAGGCGACGGGCGAGTTCCCGACCGACACGGAAGTCCTGGCGACGGTCGGCTGAAGCCGGGATTGGCGGCGCAGCGGCGGGGTGCCACGGCCAAGCTGTGGGCAGCGCCCCGGCGCCGCAGCCGGTTCGTGCCGTCTCGTGCTATAAGCGCCGCATGAGCAACCCAGAGGACGTGAGACCGTCGCCCGAGGTGCGCGTCGGCACCGTGACCTTCGCGCAGGACCGGCCGATCGCCGTGTTCGCCGGCCCCTGCCAGATGGAGAGCCGCGCCCACGCGCTCGAGATGGCATCGGCGCTGCAAGAGATCGCCGGCCGGCTCGGGCTCGGACTCGTCTACAAGACGAGCTTCGACAAGGCGAACCGCACCTCGCTTGCGGGCAAGCGCGGCATCGGGCTTGAAGCGGCGCTCCCCGTGTTCGCCGAGATCCGCGAGCGGCTCGGGCTGCCGGTGGTGACGGACGTCCACGATGTCGCGCAATGCGCGCGGGTCGCGCCGGTCGTCGACGTGCTGCAGATCCCGGCGTTCCTGTGCCGGCAGACCGATCTCCTCGTCGCGGCGGCGAGAACGGGCAAGGTTGTCAAGATCAAGAAGGGGCAGTTCCTGGCGCCCTGGGACATGAAGAACGTCGTCGCCAAGGTGACGGGTAGCGGCAACCCGAACGTGCTGGTCACCGAGCGCGGCGTCTCCTTCGGCTACAACACGCTGGTCGTCGACATGCGCGGGCTCGTGATCATGGCCGAGACCGGCGCGCCGGTCGTTTTCGATGCGACGCACGCGGTGCAGCAGCCGGGCGGACAGGGGACCGCGTCGGGCGGCGACCGGCGTTTCGTGCCGGTCCTGGCGCGGGCGGCGGTGGCGGTGGGCATCGCGGGCCTTTTCATCGAGACTCACCAGGATCCGGACCGGGCGCCGTCGGACGGTCCGAACATGGTGCCGCTGCGCGAGTTCGAGGCGCTGATGCGCGATCTGATGGCGCTCGACCGGGTGGCCAAGTCGCTGGCGCGGCCCGGCCGCGCGTGAGGGCGTGCATGATCGCTTCGCGCGCCGTTGCCTCGCAACCGACGCCCAAGCTGCGGGCGGCCGTGCGGCGCGGCGCGCCGGTCGCGCTCGCAAGCTCCGCCGCGCGCCGCATCTGGCTTCGCGCGCAGCGCCTCGACGAGGCGTCGCCCTTCGGCGGCGGACCGCAGGCGACGCTCAAGGCGCTCGAGCATCTTGGCTACGTGCAGATCGACACCATCAACGTCATCGAGCGCTGCCACCATCACATTCTGTTCACGCGCATCCCGACATACCAGCGCGCCGACCTCCATCGCGCGCAAACGATCGACAAATCGGCGTTCGAGTACTGGACGCATGCGCTCGCCTATGTGCCGGTGCGCGACTGGCCGATCTACCAGCGCGCCATGGACCGCGACTGGCGGCGGCGCACGCGCTGGTATCAGGGCGTCACGCCCGGCGAGGTCCGCAAGGTTCTCAAGCGCATCGAGCGCGAGGGGCCGCTCACCATCCGCGACATCGACGATGACGTGCTCGCAGAGAAAGAGCACCTGTGGGCGAGCCGAAAGCCCTCCAAGCGCGCCCTTCAGCATGCCTTCTTCCGCGGCGATCTCGTCATCAGCGAGCGGCGCGGGATGCTCAAGACCTATGAGCTCACGGACCGGCATTTCGGCTGGGACGCGCGGCCGCGGGCGGCGAGCGAGCGCGAGGTCGCAACGCATCGGCTCGACTGGGCGCTCAGGGCGCAGGGGGTCGTGAGCCTAGAGTCGATTTGCCATGGCGACGCCCGGCGGAAAACTGCCGTCCGCCGGCTGATCGAGGCGCGCGTCCGGCGTGGCGCGCTTCTGCCGGCCAGCATCGAGGGAGCCGGCCGGCAGGAGCACTGGGTGTCGCCGGCAGCGTACGAGGCGCTGCCGGACGTGGCGCCGGATCTTGTCCACATTCTGTCGCCCTTCGACCCGCTCATCATCCAGCGCAAGCGGCTCGAGCTCTTCTTCGGCTACCGGCATCTTTTCGAGGCCTACGTGCCAAGGGAGAAACGGGTGCTCGGCTATTTTGCGCTTCCGGTCCTCGCAGGCGAGGAAATCGTTGCCGCCATCGACGTCAAAACCGACCGCCAGCAGCGAAAGGTCCGGATCAATCGCTTCACCTGGATCGCGCCGTCGGGGCGAAGGGCGCTCAAGCCGCGGATCGAGGACGCGCTCGCCCGCTTCGAGCGCTTCCAGCTCGCCGCTTGAGCCGCCGGATCAGAGCCGGGCGAGCGTGATCCCGATGTTGGGGCTCGTGCGCGCCAGGATCGGCGCCGAGGGTTTGCCGAAGGCGGCGGCGATGGCGCTCGTGCAGCCGATGCAGGCGGCGCCCGTGCGCTCCGCCGTTCCGGCGATCCCGATTGCCAGTGCGAGCGCGAAGGCGGATCCCGCCATCATGCTCGCGAACAGTGTCGACAGACGCAATACAGCTTCATTCATCGACGTGACCCTTTGTCCTGGAGGAAGCCGGGGCCCTCGAGCTGGTTCTTGAAGTGACGGACAGCGCGTGGCCTGCCGGTGATTGAGAATTGCGTAAGAGACGTTAAATCCGCGTTAAGGTTGAAGAAGCGTTACCGCATCCCCCGCCTGCAGGAGCTCGGCGTTGACGGGCGTTCGCCGCGGGTGCCAGGGTTGCGCGGGTGCATTTCGCAGTGGTGAGGAGATTCGGCATGGCGAAGGCGGTCGATGCGAAAACCGTGAAGTCGTGGATCTCCGACGGCGGCGAACTTGCGCTCTTCGACGTGCGTGAGATCGGGCCCTATTCGGAGGGACATCCGTTCTTCGCAGTGCCGCTCGCTTACAGCCGTCTCGAAATTGAGATCGAGCGGCTGGCGCCTGCGAAGGCTGTCCGCATGGTGCTGCTCGACGGCGGCGACGGGCTTGCCGAACGCGCGGCGCGGCGGGCCGAGGCCCTCGGCTACACAAACGTGTACGTGCTCGCGGGCGGCGCGCCGGCGTGGAAGGCGGCCGGCTACACCCTCTATGAGGGCGTCAACGTCCCGTCGAAAGCATTTGGCGAGGTGGTCGAAATCGCGCGGCATACGCCGCGCATCACCTGCGCCGAGCTCGTCGAGATGCAGAAGCGCGGCGAGAACATGGTGATCGTCGACGGCCGCACCTGGGCCGAGTACCGCAATTTCAATATTCCGGGCGGCATCAGCTGCCCGAATGGCGAGCTGGCGCTGCGCATCGACCGGCTGGCGCCCGATCCGAAGACCCGCATCGTCGTCAACTGCGCAGGCCGCACGCGCTCGATCATCGGCGCGCAGACGTTGATTGACTTTGGCGTCCCGAACGAGGTGGTCGCGCTCGAGAACGGGACCCAGGGCTGGTGGCTGCTCGGACTCCAGGTGGAGAAGGGGGCGGACCGGCAGGCGCCGCCTGCGACCGACGATCCGTCCGTTCTTGCCGAGAAGCGGCGGAGGGCCGCCGCCCACGCCGCCAGACACGGCGTTGTGACCATGACGGCGGCCGAGGTGCTGGCGCTCCTTCAGGACCGCGAGCGCTCGACATTCCTTTTTGACGTGCGCACGCCGGAGGAAGCCGCGAAAGGCATGATTGAGGGCTTCGTCCACGCACCGGGCGGCCAGTTGCAGCAGGCGACCGATCATTGGGTCGGCGTGCGCGGCGCGGTGATCGTTCTTGCAGACAGCGACGGCATTCGCGCACCGATGGTGGCGGCATGGCTCCGCCAGCTCGGGCATGATGCGCGCCTTGTCAGCGATGATGGGGCGACACGGGAGGCCTTTGCGGCGGCTCGGATCGCGGCGAAGCGGGCACCCGGCTTCGATGCGACGCGCATCCGCATGGCGGAGATGGCGCCGGCATCGCTGGCGGCGTCGCTGGCCGGCGGCGCAGCAAAGGCCGTCGATCTCCGCGCGAGCAGCGACTACCGCACCGCGCACATACCCGGCTCGACCTGGTCGATCCGGCCTCGGATCGCGACGGATGTCGCGGACAAGGACAAGACGGTCGTCCTCATCGCCGACGATCCGGCGGTTGCCAAGCTCGCCGCGCTCGACCTGAGGGAAGCGGGCATCGCCGACGTCGCGCTCCTCGCGGGCGGCATCAATGGCTGGCGCGCCGATGGCCGCGAGACGGCGAGTTCGGCCACCGTGCCGGCCGACAAGGACCGCATCGACTTCGTGTTCCACACCCTCGGGCGCAACGAGGGCAATCTCGAGGCCGCGCGCGCCTATCTCGCGTGGGAGACGAACCTTGTCGCGCAGCTCGATGCGCAGGAGCGTGGCGTCTTCCGGATTTGACGGGCGGCCTTCACAGACGCCGCAAGCTGGGCGCTCGTCCTGTCAGCACATCGAGCACGGTCTCCGCCACCATGTTGGGCTGGAGGCGCGTAAGGGGGCGGTGGCGCACCCGCGCCGTTATGCTGCCGGCGAGGCGATCCGCGAGCCCGGCCGCTACCAGCGCGGCATGATAGGGCGCCCAGAAGGCTGCGAGTGCCTCGCGGCTGGCGGCCGGCGGCGTCGGCGTTTGACAGAGCGGGCGAAAGGGCTGGGCGCCGAGCCAGGCGTGTATCGCCTGCCAGACGACGGGCGGCACTCGCCGGTTGCGCGGTCCGCGGACCTGTGCGATCGCCGGCACCATGGCCTCGTCGCTGCGCAGCGCCAGTTCCACATCTGCGACGGGCCGACCGCCGCGGCGGACGCTGTAAACGCGAATGCGCCCGCTGGCGAGATGGGTTGCATACTGATCGAGACAATTCTCCATCGCGATGCTTTCGGCGATGAAATCCTCCACCGTCTCAAGAAGCACGAATTCGAGGCCGAGGGCGCTGCCGTTGGCGAACCAGGGGTCCCGCCGGGGCCCCGCCAGAGCGCCGACCAGATCGATGCGGCGCCGCCAGACTGCCGTCTCTTCGCAGGCGCGCTTCCAGCCCATCGTTGGCTTCCAGCCGGCTCGCAGAAGCCCATGTCCGGGCGATCGCGGGTTATGCGACGCCCAAGCCCAGGCGAGCAGCCACTGCAACTCGTGCTCGGGCGTGGCCGGCGGCAGAAACCGGGGCTCGCCGGCGGCCCAGAGCGCGAAGTCCCGGCCGATCAGGCCGAGCGCGAGGAAAAGGCGGTCGAGCCACTCGGCGCAGGCCTCGGGGCACGCCGGTATCCGATTGAGAACATGTGACGCGAACGCCTCGTCGGTTGGCAGCGGCGGCAGCGGCGTCCTGAAGCTCTGTGCCGGGATTCGCCGCAGCCAGAGCGGCAGCGCTAAGACGCTTGCGACCGACTTCAACGGCTCGCCGAGGTCGATCATGCGCCGTGCGTGCTGCCGGACGGCGGCGGTGCCGTAGCCGGTTGCCAAGGCGAACAGAAGACCCGGAAAGCTGTCGGCCAAGTCCTCGCCGGCGGGCCAGTCGGCCGTGAGATCGGCAACGGCGGCGCGATACGGCGGGCGAAAGGCCGTCAGCCGTCGCCGCCGTCGCGCGGCGGCACTTTCGGCATTCGACTGCACCAAAACCATCGCCGCCGGCCGCATGCCGGACCTCCCTGAATCCTGCGCCTTCCCGCCGTCAGCGACCCTATCCGCTGAAGATGGCAAAAGGACGAGCAGGCGGAGAGCTCGCACGGGCGCTGCGGCGGTCTATGCGAGGCGTGAACTGAGACCCGCCGGCCCCGGCGGCCATGTCCCGTCGCGATGGACGGGCCGCATCCGGTCAGAGGGGGACGAACCGCTCAGTTCAGAGCGGAGAGCGCCTGTGCGAAGCCGGCGAGCGAGATCGGGATTCCGATCCCGGCTTCTTCCGTCTGGAAGATGATGAAGACCGCCGTCTTGCCGGTCTTGAGCTGCTCGACCAGCTTGTCTTCGGCCACCACCTGGGCGTAGCAGGCGAAGTTGTGACAGCGCAGGAACGGTGCGTTGCCGACGTCCTTGTCGTCGATCTTGAGGCCGAGTCCTGGCGGTAGCAGGACGCCCAACGGGGCGAAGACGCGCAGAACGCGCGTGCCGTTTGAAAATTTCTGGAAATAAACGGTAAGGCCGACGTTGTTGCGGTCCTCCGCTGTCACGCTCTGCACGAGGGCGCAGGCCTCCTGCTTGGCGCCGGCCGGTGGCGGCTTGCAGATGACCTGCCAGTCGCCATGCTGGGCTTTGACGGTGCCGTCCTGCGCGGCCGACGGCCTCGGCGCCGCAACAACGACAAGCAGGCCCGCAAGAAAGGCAAACCGCAGAATGCTCCCCGTCAGGGCGAGCCGCAGGCGCGGGGGGGTAGGCGAGCGCAGTCCCCATGTGGCCGGTCGCTTGCTGATCGTCATCTCGGGCGTTCCGTCCGGCTTCCCTGTGATCTCGTGTGTACCCTGCCGCCTGCTCGCCCTCGGCCGCGTCGGTCCGCATGGCGCCCGGGTGCCTGCGCGGCCGGGTCGGCGCGCGTTGGCGTCAGCGATCGACAATCATTTGGGCCAAAGTGGGACCCAGGCGGCCACGTCTCTTAATGGTCTTTTCGGTGCAATTTTTGCGCGATATGCCGCAGCAAGGCAGCCTTGAGTCCGCTTCAGGCGTTGTGTTCATGTCGCAACGCGGATGCAGGTGCTGCGGCCGGGCTGGATTTCGTTGCGGCGGACCCGGGCTCTGACGGCTTTGTCAAGGCGTCGGCCGGGTCGGATTGCCAGCGTGCGACGAGGGTGTACCGTCGGCTGCCGGCAGGTCGCCGATGCTGTACAATGGGACTGCCGATGCCATCAGCGCCAAGCGGCCGCATTTGATGACCGGCAGAATTCCTCGTAGAGCGGGCGAGAGGGTCGCCTGCCCTGAGCGAGGGCGCAGGCGCAAGTGAGCACGCGAGCACCGGCCGGCCGGTGCGGCAAACGGATGGGGCGAGGACGGCGCAATGAGCAAGCGAGTGCGCGACGCCATACTGGCAGGCTGTGTCGGGGCGGGGGGAATGTTGGCGGCCGGCTCGGCGGCCCGGGCCGGGGTTGGCCAGCCGTCGGATTGGCAGCTCGGGCTGCAAGCCGCGGCGACGCACGTGGCGGACCGAATCCACGCCTTTCACGATCTGGTCAACTGGATCATCATCGCGATCGCGCTCTTCGTGCTGATCCTGCTCGTGATCGTGCTCGTGCGCTTCAATGAGCGGGCGAATCCGACACCGTCGAAGACAACCCACAACTCGATGCTCGAGTTTGCCTGGACCGTGATCCCGATCTTCATTCTGATCGCGATCGCGCTGCCGTCATTCAAGCTGCTCTTTCTCCAGTACACCTATCCGCCTCCGGATCTCGTCATCAAGGCGACTGGGAACCAGTGGAATTGGACGCACTCCTATCCCGATCACACCATGGCGGACGGCAAGCCCGTCACGTTCACCTCGATCATGTTGAAGGACGATGAGCGCGAGGCGTTGATCAAGAAGGGTATCCCGGCGCCGCGGCTGCTCGCCGTCGATAACGAGGTGGTCGTCCCGGTCAACAAGAACGTGCACGTTCTGGTGACCGCGAGCGACGTCATTCACAACTGGACCATTCCGTCATTCGGCTCGAAGGTCGACGCCGTGCCGGGGCGGACCACGGCGACGTGGTTCAACGCCCGGCAGGAAGGCGTCTACTACGGCCAGTGCTCCGAGTTGTGCGGCAAGGACCACGCATTCATGCCCATTGCCGTCAGGGTGGTGCAGCAAGCGGTGTTCGACGAGTGGATCGGCGCCCTGAAGGCGCGCGACCGCCGGAAGGCGCGTGAGATTATCGAGCGGGTGGCGATCGAGCAGGCGCGCAAGGTGGCGGCAGGAGAGGCAAATCCGGTCGTCGCCGCGGTGCCGGCAAGGTAGCGGACCGTCCGCCGGTCGCGCTTGCGCGGCCGGCAGGATTGCGAGGCGGCGATGGGGCGGCGAGCGGCCGCCGGACGCTCACTCGCGAGCGACGGATTGAACGAGGACAGGTATCGCAGGGCAATGTCCATGGCTAGCAAAGCGCACGATCAGCACGCGCATGACGATCACGAGCACGTGCCCTACGGCATGGGGCGCTGGCTGTTCTCCACCAACCACAAGGACATCGGCACGATGTACCTTGTCTTCGCCATCGTGGCGGGGCTGATCGGCGGATTCTTGTCGGTCATGATGCGGCTCGAGCTGCAGGAGCCGGGCCTTCAGTACTTCGCCAATCCCCACACCTACAACGTCTACGTGACCGGCCACGGTCTCATCATGGTGTTCTTCATGGTGATGCCGGCGATGATCGGCGGCTTCGGCAACTGGTTCGTTCCCTTGATGATCGGGGCGCCGGACATGGCGTTCCCGCGTATGAACAACATCTCGTTCTGGCTCTTGCCGGCCTCCTTCGCGCTGCTGCTCATTTCGCTCTTTGTGCCGGGCGCGGGGCCCTGCCAGATCGGCGGCGATACCTCCGGCTGCGGCGTCGGTGCGGGCTGGACCGTCTATGCGCCGCTCTCGACGTCAGGTCATCCGGGACCGGCGATGGATTTCGCGATCCTGTCGCTGCATCTCGCCGGCGCCTCGTCGATCCTGGGCGCCATCAACTTCATCACCACCATCTTCAACATGCGCACGCCGGGTATGACCCTGCACAAGATGCCGCTGTTCGTCTGGTCGGTGCTGGTGACGGCCTTCCTGCTCCTCCTGTCGCTGCCGGTGCTGGCGGGTGCCATCACCATGTTGCTCACCGACCGCAACTTCGGGACGACCTTCTTTGCGGCGGCCGGCGGCGGCGATCCGCTGCTCTACCAGCACCTGTTCTGGTTCTTTGGGCACCCTGAGGTGTACATTCTGATCCTGCCCGGCTTCGGCATGATCAGCCAGATCGTGTCGACTTTCTCGCGCAAGCCGGTGTTCGGCTACCTGGGCATGGCCTACGCCATGGTCGCGATCGGCCTCGTCGGCTTCGTGGTGTGGGCGCATCACATGTACACCTCCGGCATGGGCGTGCAGGCGCAGGCCTATTTCGTGTTCGCGACCATGGTCATCGCGGTGCCGACGGGCGTGAAGATCTTCTCCTGGATCGCGACGATGTGGGGCGGGTCGATCCGCTTCACCGTGCCGATGCTGTGGGCGCTCGGGTTCATCTTCCTGTTCACGGTCGGCGGCGTCACCGGCGTCATGCTCGCCAATGCCGGCGTCGACCGGGCGTTGCACGACACCTACTATGTTGTGGCGCACTTCCACTACGTGCTGTCGCTCGGCGCCGTGTTCGCCATCTTCGCCGGCTGGTACTACTGGTTCCCGAAGATGTCGGGCTACATGTACAACGAGGCCATCGCGAAGGTGCACTTCTGGCTGACGTTCATCGGCGCCAACGTGCTGTTCTTCCCGCAGCATTTCCTTGGCCTTGCCGGCATGCCGCGCCGCTACGTCGACTATCCGGATGCGTTTGCCCATTGGAACCGCATCTCGTCCTACGGCTCCTACCTGACGGCGCTGGCAACGCTGATTTTCATCGCCGGCGTCGTCCTCGCCTTCATGCGCAAGCAGCGGGCCGTCGACAATCCGTGGGGCGAGGGCGCGACGACGCTCGAGTGGACTCTGCCGTCGCCGCCGGCGTTCCACTCCTACGAGACGCTGCCCAAGCTGACGGCGGCGGAGCATCATTGAGCGGGCGGGCGGACGGGCGGCACCGCGTCCGTTCCGCCGTGCCGCCCGCGCCGGGCGTTCGAGCGACGGCTGGGGATCGGGCCGATGGCTGAGACAAGAGCGAGGTACGAAGCGGGGGCGTCGTCTGCCGGTGGCGACGTCGGCGATTTCGTTGCGCTGATGAAGCCGCGCGTCATGTCCCTCGTCGTGTTCACCGCGCTGACCGGTCTTGTCGCGGCGCCCGGGAACCTGCACCCGGTCCTTGCGCTGATTGCGCTCATCGCCATTGCGGCCGGCGCCGGCGCTTCGGGCGCGCTCAACATGTGGTGGGACGCAGATATCGACGCGCGCATGTCGCGCACCGAGCGCCGGCCGATTCCGCAGGGGCGAGTTGCCGCCGACGAGGCGCTGACGTTCGGTATGGTTCTCTCGATCGGCTCTGTGGTGTTGCTTGGAACCACGGTCAACTGGGTAGCGGCGGCGCTGCTTGCGCTCACGATCGCCTTCTATGTCGTCATCTACAGCATGTGGCTCAAACGCCGGACGGCTCAGAACATCGTCATCGGCGGCGCTGCCGGCGCATTTCCGCCGATGATCGGATGGGCGGCGGTGACGGGATCGGTCAGTCTCGACAGCGTGATCCTGTTTCTCATCATTTTCATGTGGACGCCGCCGCACTTCTGGGCGCTCGCCCTGCTCAAGCACGCCGATTACGAACGTGCCGGCGTGCCGATGCTGCCTGTGGCGTCGGGCCGGGAGGAGACGCGGCGACAGATCCTTCTCTACAGCGCTGCCCTGGTTCCGACCGCGGTCCTGCCGGTTGCCACCGGGCTTGGCGGGCTCGCCTATGCCGTCGCCTCGATTGGGCTCGGCGGAGCGTTTCTTGCGCTGGCGCTGCGTGTCAGGCGGGAGCACACGGGTGCGGCGGCCGACAAGGCCTGCCGGCAACTCTTCGCGTTCTCCATCCTTTACCTTTTCCTTCTCTTCGCCGTGCTGCTCGTCGAGCACGCCGTGCGACGGCTCATCGCGTAAGGTGTCGCGACAGGACAGGCGGGCGCGAGGACATGGCGGTGAGCGAGAGCGAGGACAGGGAGGCAAAGCGTCGGCAGCGGATGCGGTCGGTTGCAATCGCCTGCGTGCTTGGCTTCTTGGTTATCGCCTTCTACGCGGCGACAATCGTTCGCCTTGGCGGCAACGTCGCAAAGCGGACATTCTGAAGGCCCAGGCAGAGGGGCGGAGCAGGGATCGGACCATGGCGACGGGTGGCAGCGGAGACGGCGGGGGCGCGGGGGCGCGCAATGCGCGCGTCGCGCTTCTTTGCGCGGCGTTTGCCGCCGGCATGGTCGGGCTCGCCTATGCGTCGGTGCCGCTCTACCGGATGTTCTGCCAGGTGACGGGGTTTGGCGGCACGCCGCAGCGGGCAGAGCGGCCGTCCGAGTCGGTCGGGGAGCGGCAGGTCACCGTTCGCTTCGACGCCAATGTCGGTCCTGGATTGGCCTGGGACGTCTTGCCGGTGGTTCGCGTCATGCGACTGAAAGTCGGCGAGAATGCGCTGGCGTTCTACAGGGTGACGAACCGGTCGGACCGGCCGGTTGTCGGCACCTCGACCTTCAACGTCACGCCCGACCAGGCCGGCTCGTTCTTTAACAAGATCGAATGCTTCTGCTTCACCGAGCAGTGGCTCGATCCGGGCGAGACGGCAGAGCTTCCGGTGAGCTTCTTTATCGATCCCGCGATCGATAAGGACCTCGACGGGGTACGCATCCGCGACATCACGCTGTCCTACACGTTCTATCCGGTGGCTCATCCGAAGCCTCGGACGGCGGGGAGCAGGACGGACGCGGGGCGCGGAACGTGAGTGGGTCACCCGCGCCGCAGCGGCGCGGATAAGAACGTTTGAAATTGGGCGGACGCGGCGACGAAGCTGCCGCGGTCAGGCCGGGACGGAGAACGGAGACGGGAGATGGCCGAAGGGCACGTCAAGCACCACGATTATCATCTGGTCAATCCGAGCCCCTGGCCGGTGATCGGCTCCATCGGCGCGTTCCTGATGGCTGTCGGTCTCATCATCTGGATGAAGACCGCGGGGGCGCCGGCCGAGCGGCTTCTTGGCATGCGTGGGCCCTGGCTGTTCGCCATCGGCACCGCGGTCGTCCTCTACGTCATGTACGGCTGGTGGCGCGACGTCATCAAGGAGGCGCACAGCGGCGACCACACGCCCGTGGTGAGGCTGCACCTGCGCTACGGCATGATCATGTTCATCGCCTCCGAGGTGATGTTCTTCGTCGCCTGGTTCTGGGCCTATTTCGACGCCGCGCTGTTTCCGGCGGCGGTGGAGCCGCTACAGATCACGGATGCCAAGGGCAACGTGACGGCGGGACGCGAGCTTATCGGCATGATCGACCGCAACAACCTCACGGGGGGCACCTGGCCGCCGAAGCCGACGCCGGACGGCGAGACCTTCAGGGCGACGTTCAACCCGTGGGGCCTGCCGATGGTCAACACGTTGATCCTGCTGCTGTCGGGCACCACCGTGACATGGGCGCACCACGCGCTTCTTCAGAACGACCGCAAGGGGCTGGTCAATGGTCTCGCCATCACGGTCGTTCTCGGCATCCTCTTCACGTTGTGCCAGGCCTATGAGTATGGTCACGCCGCATTCAAGTTCAGCGGCCACATCTACGGCGCGACGTTCTTCATGGCGACCGGGTTCCACGGGGCGCACGTCATCATCGGCACCATCTTCCTAGCCGTATGTCTCTTCCGCGCCTTGAAGGGGCACTTCTCGCCGAAGCAGCATTTCGGCTTCGAGGCGGCGGCCTGGTACTGGCATTTCGTCGACGTGGTGTGGCTCTTCCTGTTCGTGTGCATCTACGTCATCGGCGCCGGCAAGGCGGTCGCCCATTGAGGCTGCGTCCGGTGTCCGGAGTGACTCCCGCGGACACCTGCGGGACCTCCGGATCAAGGGAGGCATTCCTGCGACGTGGGCCGGATCAATCCCGCGGTGCCTTCTGCGGTCGAACCGTCGGAGGACACTGGCGGAGCAGAGGGAGTGTGCGCTCACGCACGTGTCCGCCCAGGGACGCCAACTCGCTGCTGCTCTCCTGAGGTGACTCATGTCGACCGCCGCCGAGCCTGAGGTCCTGATCCGCATCGAGGGGCGGGCCGGGCGCATCACGATGAACCGTCCCAAGGCCCTCAATGCGCTAACCCTCGGCATGGTGCGCGACATCTGGCGGGCGCTGCTGGCTTGGCAGTCCGAGCCCTCGGTCGAAGTGGTGCTGCTCGATGGCGCGGGTGAGCGGGCGCTGTGCGCCGGCGGTGACGTGATCTCCCTTTATAACAGTCGCGGCGAGGGTTCCGGCCTTGCGCGCACGTTCTGGCGAGAGGAATACCGGCTCAACGCGCTCATCCACCGCTATGGCAAGCCGTTCGTGGCCTTCCAGGACGGTATCGTGATGGGCGGCGGCATCGGCCTTTCCTCCCATGCGCGCCATCGCATCGTGACCGAGCGCGCGATGCTGGCGATGCCGGAGACCGGCATTGGCCTGATTCCCGACGTCGGCGGCACGTGGCTTCTTGCACATGCGCCGGGTGAGCTTGGCGTCTACCTCGGCCTTACGGGGCAGAGGATGTCCGGGCCGGATGCGATCGAAGCCGGCTTCTCAGGGGTGTTCGCGCCGTCGAGTGGGCTTGGCGAGATCAAGCGGCGACTGTCCGAAAGAGGCGGGGCGCCGGTCGAAGAGATCCTCGAAGAGATTGAGGAGAACCCGGTCCCGCCGTCGCCCTTGATGGCGCTGAAACCCGATATCGACCGTCTCTTCGCGTCGGCGACGGTCGAGGGAATCCTGCACGCGCTGAGTTCGACCACACTCGAGTGGGCGCAGAAGGCGCGCACCGAACTGCTGCAGAAGTCGCCGCTCGCCCTCAAGGCGACGCTGGCTGCGATCCGGCAGGCACGGCATCTGCCGTCGCTTGAGGCCGCGCTCAATGTCGAGTTCCGCCTGTGCACGCGCCTTTTCGAGAACGGCGAGTTTCCCGAGGGGGTGCGGGCGCTGCTCGTCGACAAGGACAAGTCGCCGCGCTGGGGCGCGCGCGAGCTCGAGGAGGTGACGGCGGCGGCGGTGGCTGCACTCTTCGAGCCGCTCGCACCGGCGGAGGAACTCGGGCTCGCGGCGCCATGACGAGACGCAAGGAGCAGTCACGAACTCCGGGCCTTTGCGCGCTCTGACGGCGGCCGCCGGCGCGGGCCTGGTGCCGGAGCCTCGAACCGGCGAAGCAACCGGCTGCCCGTGCCGGTAAAGAGGCTATTCTGGTCAGTATGGTCTGCGCGAAAGATGCGCGCCTAGTAGCGCGCCACGCTTTCGGGCACCCCCCTCAGCACGGTCTGGGCGCGTCGGTTCTGCGACCAGCAGGAGATGTCGTTGCACACCGCAACCGGGCGCTCCTTGCCGTAAGAGAGGGTGCGCATGCGCGCCGGTGCGACGCCCTGTGCGGCGAGGAACGCGCGCACGGCGTCGGCTCTGCGGGCGCCGAGCGCGATATTGTATTCGCGCGTGCCGCGCTCATCCGCGTGGCCTTCGATGACGATGGCCCGGTCCGCGTGGCGTTGCAGCCACATTGCCTGGGCCTGCAGCGTCTGACGCGCTTCGGGGGTGAGTTCCGCGCTATCGGTCGTGAAGTAGACGATGTCGTCGGCGCTCGCCTTGAGATCGGCCTGGCTCCCCGGCGCGGGTGCGACGTCGCGGCCGCGGCCGTTGCCCCAGCGATCCGTGGGCGACGAGCCAAGGCGCGCCTCGAGTGTCGGCTTCGGACTCTTGGCACAGCCGGAGGCGAGGGCGGCGGCGAGGGAGAGGAAAAGCAGCGCGGATGCAGACTGGCGACGGAACATGAGAGCACACTCGAGACGCGGGAACCACCTGGCTCCAGGAAGCGCTGTCTTGGTGAACAATCGGTAAAGGCGAGCGAACGTCGCCGCCAACCTGCCAGTCTCGCGCACTTATTCGGCCGGTGCACCGCGGCCGCGCCGTGAGGGCGGCGAACGTCAACGCAGGAGACGCTGAGGACGGCTCGCCGCGACGGCGCGGCTGCGCCACGACCGATGACCGAATGGGCTTCCATCAGTCGGATGCTGCCGGCGCAGACGGCGGACGGCGCCCTGCCGGCTCGGCCCGGCCGCCTGAGCAATCAATGAAGTTCGGCTTTCGAGCGTTGGCTCTCGACGCCGGCGGCTGCAGTCCGCGTTGCGCGCGGCCTAACGGCCGATCCCGCTTATTGCCCCGCCGCGGATCGCCGCACAGCCCGATCCGTCTCAGTCGCCCGGCCAGCGCGCCTTCGGCGATGCAAAGCCAAAGCCGAGGGAAGGAAGAGACCAGGGAGCATTGCCGCTCAGCGCGGACTTCGGTTGGCTGCCGGCGCGCAGCCGGCCGTTCGCGGCAGCGGCGGAAGAGCCGCTGCGATGGTCGGCGCGGCGAACTTCGATGCGATCGCTTTCGCCTTGAGCGCGGTGCAGCGGGGCCTTGCGTGTCCCCGCCGGGGCATCATCCGACGGGGAAAGCGTGTCCGCGGTGGCGACGACGGCGGCCGCTTTCTGTTCCGGAGGCGCCGCCACGCCGGGCGCGGAGGCGGCTAGCGCCGCCCCCGCATCCCTGCCGTCCAATCGCTGCGAAGCTTCGCCCTCTCTCACGTCACTGCTCACGTGCGCGGCCTGCGCCGCATACCGCGCGTGCCGGGCGCGTTCCGTTTCGCTCCACGGCTCGGGCTTGCAGGCGCAGCCCTCGACCCGCCGTTTGCGATAGAGATAGGCCGTGGCGAGGCGGGCGTAGGCGCGGCCTTCGAGATCGACCATATCGGCCACGTCGGGCGAGGCAGCGTCATGAAAGTAGAGGCGTGCCTCGCCACCGCAGCTTGCACGGCAGTGGCTTGCGTCGCGCGAGAGCTGGCTGCGTGGCACCGCATGGCTTAGCGGCCAGTAGTACCCGTCGCACAGGCGGACGCAAAGCGTTCGGTACCGCGCGCCGCCGCGATCGCTGTCGAGGCCCGGTCCGCGGCTTGCATCGCGAGGCTGGCCGGGCTGGAACAGCGGTGTGCGATAGCCGTAGATCGGCGTCGAAATCGGTCGCGGCGAATCGCTGGCGCCGCCCCCGAACAGAAAGTCCAGCAATCCCTGGGCTGCCGCAATCCTCGGCTGGCCGGCAGAGAGCAAGGTCGCGGCGACGATCGCCGCGGCGACGGGCAGACAACGCATGACCAACTCGCACAACGCGCAGACGGCACCTGCAATCCGGGCGCAAGGGGCGATCGAGCATCCCGGCCCGGTCCACTCACGGTGGGCGCATCGTGCGCTCAGATGGCAAATTTTCCCTGAACGGTCGTACCGCCGGCGGCGGGCGGATTGCTGTCGCGGTATCGCTTGCGCGCCGGCTTGTGCGGTGCGGAGGTGCGCACTGGAAGCGGAACCGGGTCACTGAGAGTGAAAGACCTGACGCCGCCACTCGGCGGTGCTGCCGGCGGATGACGGGGCGGCCCGTCTCGGCTGAGGTTGGCCGTTCTTGCGGACCTCCGTTGCGCCAAGCCGCATGACGGAGGCGCGGTCGGCGCGGCTCGCCTCACGCTGCAGAGTGCCAACGGCGGGGGTGTCGGCGCCGCCGCGGGGAAGCGTGTCGGCCGGCGGGACTGTCCCGGTGCCGGCAGGGCCCGATGATCTTGCCGCGTCCGCAAACCCTGGGGCGACGCGTCGGCGCTCATCGAGGGGTTGCGACTGCGAACTTGACACCGCACGACCGTCCTCACTCGCAACGGCCGACGGCGGACGTGAGCCTGTGTTCGCTCTGGCCGCCGTCGGCCGATGCCGGGAAGCGATGTGGGCGCGCAATTCCGCCGCCGCCTTGGCTGCCGCCTTGTCGCCCTTGGCGCGCGCTGCTTCGAGGGCGTAAAGCCTGTGACGATCCCTCGCCTCGTCCTCCCACGGGTCGGGCCGGCATTTGCAGCTCGGCACGTATTGGGTGCGATAGAGGAACGCCGTCCTGAGGCGCGCATAGGGTTCGCCCTCGATGGACCGCATATGCTGCGGCTCCTCGCCGGGATTGCGATAGACGTAGAGGCGCGCCGCCGTGCCACAGCTCCGCTCGCAGCGCTGACGATCGCGCTGAAAACCTTCCGGCGCCGTGGCGAAGCTGATCGGGAAGTAGTAACCGTCGCACAGTCGGACGCACACGGTGCGATAGGTCCCGCCGTCCTCGTCGTCGTCATCCCGCCATCCGAAGCCGCGGACGAGCGCAGGCGCGGACGGACCGCCGCCCCAGCTTTGCCGGCCGCGCCCGTCCCAGTAATCGGGGCGCAAGAGGCGTTCATGCCATGTCGCTTGGGCCAGCCGCATCTCTCCCACCGTTCCGGACATGAGCGTCCTGGCCGGCTGCTCACGCGGCGCCGTGAGTGCAGGCTTGGCCGCGAGGAGCGCCTCGAGTCCCGATTGCCCACGCTCGATGCAAAGCGCAACGGCACTGGCGATCAGCGCACACGTGGCGGCGAGGGCTGCGAGATAGAGAGAAAATCCGCACCGCACGCGGCGCGCTGCATGAACCGACGCAAACATCAAACGCGGCTTTCCGACGTGAACGCAAAAAGACATCAGCTTGGCGCGGACGCTAGCGGCTTTCGTATGCTCTGCCAACTGACTTCTGAGCACGGGCCGCCCCGGCCGGCGGCCGGCCGGATCACAATCTCGGGAGCTCGCGGCCGCCGATCGCGCGTCAGCGCGCCAGCGTCTGCGACGATCAGCGCGGCGCCAGCCGGATGGCGCCATCGAGACGGATGGACACGCCGTTCAGCATGGTGTTTTCGCAGATGTGCCGGGCGAGCGCGGCATATTCTTCGGGTTTGCCGAGTCGCGACGGGAAGGGCACCGAGGCAGCGAGCGCCCGCCGCGCGTCCTCAGGCAAGCCGTCGAACATCGGCGTGTGAAAGAGACCCGGCAGGATGGTCGCAACGCGGATGCCGGACTGCGCGAGATCGCGCGCGACGGGCAGCGTCATGGCGAGCACACCGCCTTTCGATGCGGCGTAAGCCACTTGCCCGATCTGGCCATCCTCGGCCGCCACGGAAGCCGTCGAGATGATGACGCCACGCTCGCCATCCACGCCGACCGGTTCGAGCGCCTGCATGGCGGCCGCACATTTCGCGGTCATCAGGAAGGTGCCGATGAGATTGACCTGGATGACCTTGGTGAAGCTCGCGAGATCATGCGGCTCGATGGCGCCGGTATCCTTGTTCTTGCGCGTGATGCGCTTTGCGATGGCGATGCCGGCGCAGTTGACAAGGATCCGCTCGACGCCGATGGCCTTGCGCGAGGCGGCAAGCGCCGCATCGACGCTCGCTTCGTTGGTGACGTCGCATTTCTGAAAAATGCCCCCGATGGCCTTGGCGTGCGCTTCGCCGAGATCGGCGTTGAGATCGAGAATCGCGACCCTCACGCCGGCGTCGGCGAGCGCCTTGGCCGTGGCGCCGCCGAGGCCCGATGCGCCGCCGGTGACGACGGCCGCAATGTTGCTTCCAAGCTGCATGGCGAACTCCGGTGATGTGGCGTGCCGTCAGGCCGCGGCTAGCCCCAGAGCGCTGCCGCGGCGCGTCCCTTGTCTCTAGGAGGCGGCTTGCGCCGAGTAAAGCCTGTCGGCGTGCGCCATGGCTTGAGGCGGCTTCTGGAATGGCTGCGGCGCTTGCTGGAAATTCGAGCAACGTGATGTCTGCGCGGGCAGGAAAAGGCAGGCTTCCTGCACAAAAAACACTCAACAAAGAGGAGATGCGATTGCTGCGCAACATCATCCCACGCAATTGATTTGCCGAGAAAATAGCATTGAACCCGACTGGGCGATTCAGTCTAGATATTCTCACACGCGATTGAGGAGGCAAGGATGCGATTCGGGGGAGCTTGCTGGAACTGGAAGAAGTTTGGAGCCGGTCTGGTGATGCTGGCGATCGGAGGCGCCTTGGCGATCGGTCCCGCCGTCGCCGACGGTTCTGCAAAGCCGAGGAGTCTCAAGGATGCGCCTGCCGAGGCGCCGAAGAGCGATCTGCAGATCAGCTACAACTTCGCGCTCACCACGGAGTACGTATTCCGAGGCTTCTCGCAGTCGGCCGAAGACCCGACCGTGCAGGCCGGCGCCGACCTCACCTACAAATGGTTCTATGCCGGTATCTGGTCCTCCGGGATCGACTTCGGTCGGGATCCGACGATCACCGGCAATGACTTCGCCCATATCGAGGTGGATCTCTACGCCGGCTTCAAGCCGGTCATCGGCAAGCTGACCTTCGATTTCGGGGGCATCTACTATGCCTATCCAGGCGCGCGAGACGGCGCACTCAGCATCTATCGCGAGCTCGACTACTTCGAGTTCAAGGCCGGCGTCAGCGTCGAGGCTTGGAAGGATGCGACGGTCGGCGTGACCGTCTTCTACTCGCCCGAATACACCAACGAGACAGGAAAGGTCTGGACCGTCGAGGGCGCCTTCGCGCAGGTGTTGCCGAAAATTCGCGACATCGTCCCGACCTTCAGCGCGCTCGTCGGATATCAGAAGGGTGAGGATCTGCGATATCTCGCCAACGTCACGAACAACAACGGCGACGACTATTTCTATTGGAACGCTGGCGTCGCGCTCGCCTTCCACGAGCGCTTCTCGGTCGACTTCCGCTACTGGGATACGAACGTGAAGAGCGACAACGCTGCGGGCGGCGGCATCAACGGCTTCTGCACCGGCCGCATCTTCCAGTGCGACGAGCGGTTCGTGGCGACCGCCAAGGTTACCTACTGAAGCGGGGCCTCTATCCGCACGCATCATGCAGACGCCGGAGCGCACGCGCTCCGGCGTTCTGTCTCGTGCGGGATTCTCTCCCTGTTCCTTATTCGTTGTCGCCGTCGAGAATGTTTCCGAGGCCGCCGAGGATTGAACCTTCGCCTTTGCCGCCGCCGGCCGCCATCAGCATCCGGCCGGCGAGACGTGAGAAAGGCAGCGACTGCAGCCACACCTTTCCGGGCCCGCGCAACTGCGCGAAGAACACGCCCTCGCCGCCGAAGATCATCGATTTCACGGAGCCGGCGCGCACGATGTCGAAGTCGACCGTCGGCGTCATGGCGGCGACGCAGCCGGTGTCGACGTGCAACTCCTCGCCGGGACCGAGCTCTCGCTCAACGATACAGCCGCCCCCGTGGATGAACGCCCAGCCGTCGCCCTCGAGCTTCTGCATGATGAAGCCTTCGCCGCCGAAGAGACCGGTCATGATCTTGCGTTGGAAGAAGATGCCGATCGAGACGCCCTTGGCGGCGCACAGGAAGCTGTCTTTCTGAGCGATGAGCTGGCCACCCATCTCGGCGAGATGGAAGGGCAGGATGGTGCCGGGGAACGGTGCGGCGAAGGCCACGCGGGCCTTCCCCTGCCCGGTGTGCGTAAAGACGGTCATGAATAGGCTCTCGCCCGTCAGTAGCCGGCGGCCGGCGGCGCCGAGCTTGCCGAAGAAGCCGGAGCTCTGCCGGGAGCCGTCGCCAAAGACGGTGTCCATGCTGACCTGCGGGTCCTTGAACATCATGGCGCCGGCCTCGGCAATGGCGCTTTCGCCGGGATCGAGTTCGATCTCGATGAACTGCATCTCCTGACCGGTGATCTGGTAGTCGATGTCGTCAGCGGACGCGGACGGGCCGGAGGGGGGAGCGGCTCTGCCAAAGACCATGGATAGGTTCTCCTTGAAGGGACAGTCGCAAGGTCCAACGCAAGATATGGGTCTGACAAGGGATCGGATCGTCCGATGCGGCCCCGCTCAGCCGAATATGCGCGAAATTCGGGTAAAAAGCTTGGCGCGCGAAGCGATCCGCGCCCCGTCATCCTGACAGTCGCTCGGGCTTGGACGGCACGGCGAGCCCGCCCGGCGCAGGCGCAAAGCGCGATTAGGGCCATCCCCGATCGGGGTTGTGGGCAGGCAAATCGCGCTCCCGAGCGCCAATGCTATAGTGCCGGTATGACCGACGACACAGCCACTCCCGAGAGCAAAAGCGCGGCCCGCATCAGCGTACCCGGCGGCGAGCCGGTGCCGGTGGGAAAGGGCAGCCATGTCTACCTGATCGACGGCTCGGGCTACATCTTCCGCGCCTTCCACGCGTTGCCGCCGCTGACGCGGCCTTCGGACGGACTGCCGGTCGGGGCAGTGCACGGCTTCTGCGCCATGCTCTGGAAGCTGTTGCAGGACGCCCGCAGCGGCAAGGGGCCCACCCATATCGCCGTCATCTTCGATGCCGCGCGCGACACCTACCGCAACGCCATTTACGAGAAGTACAAGGCCAACCGTCCGCCGCCGCCGGAAGAGCTCGTCCCCCAGTTCCCTTTGATCCGCGATGCGGTCAAGGCGTTCAACATCGCCTCCATCGAGCAGGACGGCTATGAGGCCGACGACCTGATCGCGACCTATGCGAAGGAGACCCTGGCGAAGGGCGGGGACGTGACGATCGTGTCCTCCGACAAGGATCTCATGCAGCTCGTCCGTCCGGGCATCGCCATGCTCGATACGATGAAGAACCGGACGATCGGCCGCGACGAGGTGCTTGAGAAGTTCGGCGTCGAGCCCGAGAAGGTGGTCGACGTGCAGTCGCTCGCGGGCGACTCGGTCGACAACGTGCCGGGCGTACCCGGCATCGGCGTCAAGACGGCGGCCGAGCTCATCAAGGAATACGGCGATCTCGACACCCTGCTCGCCAGGGCGGGAGAGATCAAGCAGCCGAAGCGGCGCGAAAAGCTGATCGAATTCGCCGACCAGGCGCGGCTCAGCCGCGAGCTCGTCCGCCTCAAGGACGACGTGCCGTTGGCAGTGCCGCTCGAGCGCCTCGGACTCAGGGAGACCGATCCAGGGCCGCTTCTCGCGTTCCTGCGCCTGATGGAGTTCAACACGCTGACCAAGCGGATTGCGGAGGCCTTGAAGGTCGAGGTGCCGCCACCGCTCGAACGCTCCGTCGGATCGAGTCTCAAGGGCGCGACGCAGGCGATGGCCGCGGCGAAGGATGATGAGGCGCCCGCGGCTGCAGCAAACCCGGGCCGGGACCCGGCCGGCGAAGGAGCGGGAGCGCCGGCGGCCGCGGCGAAGGCGGCACGCGTCGCGGCGCGCGAGCCCAGGATCGACCGGGCGGGCTATGAAACGGTGCGGGACATTGCGACGCTCAGCAAGTGGATCGAGGCTGCCGCTGAGACCGGGCGGGTGGCCTTCGATACCGAGACCACGGGCCTCGACGCCATGCGCGCCGATCTCGTCGGCTTCTCGCTCGCCGTGGCGCCGGGGCGGGCCTGTTACGTGCCGGTCGGGCACACGGGCGGCGGGGACCTGTTCGGCGGGGGCGGGCTCGTGCCGGGGCAGATCCCGCTTCGGGCGGCGCTCGACCTCCTGAAGCCGCTCCTCGAGGACCCGGGCGTGCTCAAGATCGGGCAGAACCTCAAGTACGATGCTCTGGTGCTCGCGCGCCACGGCATCGCCATCCGGCCGTTCGACGACACCATGCTGATGTCCTATGCGCTCGACGGCGGGCGCGGCAGCCACGGTATGGACGCGCTCTCCGAGCGCCATCTTGGTCATGTCTGCATCTCGTTCGATCAGGTGATGGCAACCGCCCCCGGGAACCGAAAGAGCGAGCGCACGTTCGCAGGCGTGCCGATCGACAAGGCGACGGAGTATGCTGCCGAGGATGCCGAGGTGACGCTCCGCCTGTGGACCGCGCTGAAGCCGAGGCTCGTGGCCGAGCACATGACGACGGTCTATGAGACGCTCGAGCGGCCGCTCGTCGAAGTCATCGTCGGTATGGAGAAGGCGGGGATCAAGGTCGACAGGCAGATCCTTTCTCGGCTCTCCTCGAGTTTCGCGCAGTCGATTGCCCGGCTCGAGGAGGAGGTGCAGGCGCTCGCCGGCTACAGCTTCAACCTGGGTTCGCCGCGCCAGCTCGGCGAGTTGCTGTTCGACAAGCTGAAACTGCCGGGAGGCAAGCGCACGAAGACCGGCCAGTGGGAGACGCGCGCCGGCCTCCTCGACGATCTCGCCGCCAACGAGGATCTGCCGGAGGACGCGCGCCGGCTGATCAACACCATGCTCGAGTGGCGCCAGCTCACCAAGCTCAAGTCAACCTACACCGATGCGCTGCCGGAGCACATCGACCCGGCGACGGGCCGCATCCACACGAGCTATGCGCTGGCGGCGACCACGACCGGGCGGCTCGCCTCGACCGATCCCAACCTGCAGAACATTCCCGTGCGCACCAAGGAAGGCCGCGAGATCCGCACGGCCTTCATCGCCGAGGCGGGCGCGAAGCTCATCTCCGCCGACTATTCGCAGATCGAGCTTCGTGTCCTCGCGCACATCGCCGACATCCCGCAGCTCAAGAAGGCCTTCGCGGATGGCCTCGACATTCACGCGATGACGGCCTCTGAGATGTTCGGCGTGCCGGTGAAGGGCATGCCGGCCGAGGTACGCCGGCGAGCCAAGGCGATCAACTTCGGCATCATCTACGGCATCTCTCCGTTCGGTCTCGCGGCTCAGCTCGGCATCTCGAAGCAGGAGGCCGGCGAGTACATCCAGACCTACTTCAAGCGCTTTCCCGGCATTCGCGACTACATGGAGCGCACCAAGCAGTTTGCGCACGAAAACGGCTACGTCGAGACCGTCTTCGGCCGGCGGGTGCACTACCCCGAGATCAACACGAAGAATCCCTCGACGCGCGGCTTCCTCGAGCGGGCGGCGATCAATGCGCCGATCCAGGGCTCGGCCGCCGACATCATCCGCCGGGCCATGATCCGGATGCCGGCGGCGCTTGCGCGCGCGGGACTTGACGCAACGACGATGTTGCTTCAGGTGCACGACGAGCTCATCTTCGAGGCCCGGGACGCCGAGGTCGAAAAGGCTATTCCCGTGGTGCGCCGGGTGATGGAAGCGGCGCCGGAGCCGGCGGTCAAATTCTCCGTGCCGATCCATGTCGACGCCAAGGCCGCCGACAACTGGGAAGCGGCGCATTAGTTCGCATCTGGACTGGAGCAAGGATCACCGAATGGCGAAGGTCAAATCCGCCGGGCGGCCACTGTCCTTTGTGATTGTCTTCGCGATCGTGCTGACGGCGGGCGTGATCGCAAATGCGCTGAGCGCCTGGCGGACCGAGACCGTCTGGCTGCCGAACGTGCGCAGGTTCGAACTGTTCGCGATCGAGCGCGCGCAGGAGCCCGAGTGGTTCGTCATTCTGCTCGTCGGAATGTTCGCCGGCCTCTTGCTGATCTACTGGGACATCTGGAGAACGTACCGGCGCCGAAAAGCCGAGTGATCCCGGCCGCTGCGGGGCGACGTCAGATGGCGGCGGCAAGAGTCCGCGCCGCGGTTCGCACCGCCTCGACGGCCTCGGGGTTGACCAGCGAGGAGAGGTCGCCCGGGTCCTGACCGAGGACGGCGGCGCGCACGACGCGGCGCATGATCTTCATGTTGCGCGTCTTCGGCAGCTCCGGGACGAGCAGCACGGCCTTGGGCCGGAACGGCGTCCCGAGGCCTGCCGTGACCGCGGCGGAGAGCGCGTCGGGGAGGTCCTCGGCCGGGCTTCCCGCACGCGGCGCGCACACGCAAACAAGTGCGGTGCCTTTGACCGGGTCCGGGATGCCGATGGCGGCCGCCTCGGCCACGCGGCCGGTTGCCAGCAGCAGCGCCTCGATCTCGGAGGGGCCGGTGCGCTTGCCGGCGATCTTCAGCGTGTCGTCGGAGCGGCCGAGGAGGAAATAGTAGCCGTCGGCGTCGCGCACGGCGAAATCGCCATGGTGCCAGACGCCGGGCCAGGTCGACCAGTAAGTCTCGATGTAACGCTTCTCGTCGTGCCAGAGCCCTTGCGTGAGGCCGATCGGCGCGCGGCGCATGACGAGCTCGCCGACAACGCCCGGCGCGGCCTCGCGGCCCGCCTCGTCGAAGACCGCGGCATCGGTGCCGGGAACCGGCCGGGTGAACGAGCACGCCTTGATGGGCGCAATGACCACGGACGTCAGAATGCCGCCCATCTCGGTGCCCCCGCTGAAGTTCAGGATCGGCAGCCGCTTGCCGCCGATCGTCTCGAACAGCCAGTGCCAGGCCTCGGGCGTCCAGGCCTCGCCGGTCGACACGAAGATGCGCAGCGAGGCGAGGTCATAGCGGCGGGCGTCGAAGCCGGCATCGGCCATGAAGCCGCGCACCATCGTCGGCGCGATGCCGAGATAGCTCACGCGCTCATCGGCAACAAGCTGCCAGAGGCGGTCGGAGCGCGGATAGTCGGGCGTACCCTCCGCGAGCACCATCGTCGCCCCGGTGAGCGTGGTGCCGTAGACCAGGATCGGACCGACGAGCCAGCCCATGTCGGACATCCAGAGGATGCGGTCTTCGGCCTTGAAGTCCATACAGAGGCCGAGGTCGAGCAGCGTCTTGACGGGAAAGCCGCAGTGCGTGTGCACGACACCCTTCGGCTTGCCGGTGGTGCCGGAGGTATAGACGAGCAGGAACGGTGTATCCGCGGCAAGCGCACGCGTCGCCGTATCGCCGGGCCCGGCAGCGATGACGTCGCGCCAATGATGGTCGCGCGATGCCTGCCACGCCATCGGTGCCGTGGCGCGGTGGCAGACGATGACGGTCGTGACGCTCGGCACGTCTTCAAGGGCCTCGTCGACGACCTCCTTGCCTGGAACGATGCGGCCGCGGCGCAAGGAGCCGTCGACGGTGATGACGGCCTTGGCGCGGGCGTCGTTGAGGCGGCTTCTGACGGCGTCGGCGCCGAAGCCGGAGAAGAGCGGCAGCACGATGCCGCCGATCTTCGGAACCGCGAGCAGCGCGACGACGGCCTCGGGAATGTTTGGCAGGTAGATGGCGACGACATCGCCCGGACCGAGTCCAAGCCGTCTGAGGCCGGCGGCGAGGCGGTCCACCTGTTGCGCGAGTTCGGCGTAGGTCAGCGACAGCCGCTCGCCGGTCTCGCCCTTCCAGATCAGCGCCGTTTTGGACCAGGTCGCCGTTCCGGCCCACCTGTCGAGGCAATTCAGGACGACGTTCGTCCTGCCCCCGATGCACCAGCGCACGTGCTCCCTGCCCTGCGAGTCGTCCATGGCGCGCGTGAAGGGCTCGAAGAAGCGGTAATCCAGAAATGCGAAGAGATGGCGGTAGAAGGCCTCGGGCTCGCTGACCGACCAGGCGAGGAGGTCGTCGTAGTCGCGCCGGCCGCAAGCGGCGATGAAGCGCGTCAGGTTGGCGGATGCGACGACGTCGGGGGCGGGTTTCCAGGCGGCTTCGTGTGTGCCCATGGCTCCTCCTTCTCGCGTCAGCCGGCGGGCGGCATGGCTCCGCTGCCCGAGAACCTTAGTCCCGGACGCTGTACCCTGTCAGCCGGGCGGATTTGCGCCCGAGCCGCCTGCTCGCGAGGCGCTTCGCCGCGGCGAATGCCAATCTCGCCACGGGCCGCTGCCTCGCTTAGATTGGCGCAGGTCTGGAGAACTGCCACGCACAGCGGGGGACACATGCGCTGCGAGATCGTCGCCATCGGCACGGAGCTTCTGCTCGGCACCGTCGTCGACACCAACTCGTCCTGGATCGGCGAGCAGCTCGCGCTCGCCGGCATCGACAACCTGTTCCAGGTCAAGGTCGGCGACAACTTCGGCCGCATGGAGAGCACGATCCGGCAGGCGCTGGAGCGCTCGGACGCGGTGATCTGCTGCGGCGGCCTCGGGCCGACGCAGGACGACATCACGCGCGAGGTCATCGCCAAGGTGATGGGCGTCGAGCTTCGACGCGATCAGGCCATCGCCGACGAGATCCGCCGCCGCTTCAAGATCCGCGGACGCACAATGTCGGCGAACAATCTCAGGCAGGCCGACATTCCGGTTGGTGCCAGGCCCATTCCGCAGATGCCGGGAACGGCGCCGGGGCTGGTCTGCCCCATCGGCGAGAAGGTGATCTATGCGGTGCCGGGCGTGCCGCGCGAGATGAAGGAGATGGTGCTCGGGACGGTCATCCCGGATCTTGCGAAGCGGTCGGGGCAGGCGGCGGTGATCCGCAGCCGCACCATTCGCACGTGGGGGCTATCCGAGTCCGGCATCGACGAGATGCTGACCGAGCGCATGGCCGAGCTGGACAAGCTCGGCAACCCGACCATCGCCTTCAACGCCAGCGGCATCGAGGGCATCAAGGTGCGCGTGACCGCGAAGTGCCCCGACGAGGAGACGGCGCTGCGCGTGCTCGACAACGAGGAGCGCATCATCCGGTCGATCCTGACTGACGCGGTGTTCGGCCTCGATGACGAGTCGATGGAGCTGGTCGTGCTCAACATGCTCGATAAGCGCGGCATGACGGTCGCAGCCGCAGAGCCCGTCACCGGCGGTATCCTGGCCTCGCGCATGAGCGCCATCGACACCGAGTTCAGGACCTTCCGCGGCGCCATCGTGTCGCCGGACCTCATCCCGCGCAGCGGACCCGGCATCGCGGGCGAGGTGCGGGCGGCCGACCTCGCGAAAAAGGTGGCCGACCTCAATCAGACCGACGTCGGGCTTGCCTGCATCGCGCCGGACGGAACGGAGGGCCAGCCGCCGGGTACCGTGTTCCTCGGACTTTCGATCCGCGGCGCGGCGCAGGGCGAGCGGGTGGTGCTGCCTGGCAACCGCGCCATGATGCGCGAGTATGCGGTGATCAATCTGCTGAACTTCTTGCGCAAATCGCTGGCAGCCTGACGGGGCCGTGGACCTCTGTGCGCTGAGCTTGGCGGAGCGTCCATCGCCGAGCCGCACCCGCTGGCGGTTCGTGCTCGCGCCCAATTTGCGCTTGTCCTGGCCACGGAATGGGTGAACCCTTAGCAAAGCGAGCAGCATTCCGGGAGAAAGCAGCCATGTCGCGCACGCCAACCGCGGTCGCATCGACGAAGAACCCCGGCACCGGCGGCAATGTCATCGGCCTCAAGGGCATCGGCGGCCACGGCAACGTGCTCACCGGCACGCGCCATATGGTGTCCTCCTGCCACTTTGCCGCCTCGCACGCGGCCTTCCTGATCCTCGAGGCAGGAGGCAACGCGGTCGATGCGGGCGTGGCGGCGGGGCTTTGCCTCGGCGTGCTGCAGTCCGACCTCGTCAACGTCGCGGGCGTCGCGCCGATCATGATCCGCTCGGGCAAGACGGGCGAGGTGGTCACCATCGACGGGCTCGGCGTATGGCCGAGGAAGGCGTCCTCCGAATATTTCCGCCGCCACCACAAGGGCGCGATTCCGGAGGGTCTGTTGCGCGCCGTGGTGCCCGGCGCGCCCTCGGGCTGGCTCACGGCGCTCGAGCGCTATGGCACGATGAGCTTCGGGGAGGTGGCGGCGGCCGCCATCCGGCTCGCGCGCGACGGCTTCCCGGCCGATCCTCGCTTCGTCGAGACGATCGTCACGGCCTTGCCCAAGTATCAGCGGTTTCCGGGCAACGCCGCGGTTTATCTGCCGGGCGGCAAGCCGCCCGAGGTCGGGGAGATCTTCAGGCAGGCCGACCTGGCGCGCTCGCTGCAGTACATGGTTGACGAGGAGAAGGCAGCCGCGCGCAACGGCCGGCTCGCGGGCCTCAAGGCGGCGCACGATGCGTTCTATCGAGGCGACATCGCCAAGGCGATCTGCGATTACCATGCGAAGAACGGCGGCTGGCTCACGCCCGAGGATATGGCGCCGTTCCGCGCGCGCATCGAGCCCCCCATGAAGGTGCGTTACCGCGACATGGAGGTGTGGACCTGCGGGCCGTGGTGTCAGGGCCCCGCGCTTGGCATGATCCTCAAGATCATCGCCGGCGATGACGTCAAGGCGCTCGGGCACAATTCAGCCGCCTACATTCATCTCCTCACCGAAGCGATCAAGCTCGCCTTCGCTGATCGCGAGGCCTATTTCGGCGACCCGCGCTTCGTCGATGTGCCGCTTGCGACGCTACTCTCGGATGCCTTCGCCAGGGCGCGGCGCGCGCGGATCGACCAAGCGAAGTCCTACCCCGAAATGCCGCCCGCCGGTCCGATCGAGGGCTACCCGCGATTGCAGCCCGATGCGCCGAAGGCCGACGTGCCGCCGATGTCGCCCGATACCGCCTATTGCTGCGCCATCGACCGGGACGGCAACGTCTTCTCGGCAACGCCGAGCGATGCCTCCTACGACATGGAGCTCATTCCGGGGACCGGCCTCGTCGCCTCGGGGCGGGGCTCACAGTCGTGGACGGTTGCGGGCCACCCCTCGGAGGTCGCACCCTTCAAGCGGCCGCGGCTCACGCCCAATCCGGCGATCGCAATTCTTGGCGACGGGCAGGCGGTGATGCCGTTCGGCACGCCCGGCGGCGACGTGCAGACGCAGGCCATGCTGCAGGTGCTGCTCAACGTCGGCGTCTTCGGCATGGACCTGCGTTCTGCCATCGAGGCGCCGCGCTTTTCCTCCTACTCGTTCCCGTCGAGCTTCGAGCCGCACGAGTATTACCCCAACCGCCTCGCGCTCGAAGCGCGGATCGCGCCGGAATCGGTCGGGGGATTGGTTGAGCGTGGCCACGACGTGCTGCTCTGGCCCGAATGGACGCGCCTTGCGGGCTCAGTGTGCGCCGTCATCAAGGATGTGAAGCACGGCGTGCTGACGGGCGCCGGCGACCCGCGCCGCGCCTCCTACGCAGTCGGCTGGTAAGGACGGCTGTCCCGTGCGGAGCCGAAGCCGCAGGGGCCGGTCCAGGCAATGTTGGCATCTGGAGCTCAGGGAAGAGAGTGCCTTCGCTGCGCAAAGCTGGGTCGGGCCCGCTCCCCGCCGCAGGACGGAGCCCTCACAATTTCCCACCCGATTTCTCCGCAGTTACATCGGTCATCCAATCGAGCGACGGTTTGGATGTTTGCGAGCGTCAGGAGTCAATTCTTCCAGGAATTGACGTTTTTCAACTCTTCGCAGACTGCTCTCAGAATCAATTCGGCTGGCGGTTCCGCGCGTTCGACGCGCACGACATAAATCCAGCACCCTCCACGAATACCCTCGGTCGGTTCCCCAATGTCATGCAAAGTAGAGAATTGTAGTCCCAATCGCACACAGATATTTTGGCCTTCGACAACGAGTTCGAACTCCTCATCCTTAAGGACTTCGCATGGCTGTCGCGAGTTCACTGGGCCTGGCCAGTAGGCGCCCTTGCGAGGAGAGTTCGATCGCTTCGGAAACGCGATGAAGACCGGATCCACTCCCTTCTCCTCGATAAATATTGAATAGCCTTCGGCAAGCGGAAAGACTCCGCTGGTCACCACTTGCACCGTTGCTCGCTGTGCTTCCGTTCGCCGAACTTCCTGGGCGGTAAGTCCCTGAATTGCCATGCAGGAAAGCAACAAGCCGGCCCACGGCAAGTTGCACATCGCTCTCACCTCGCACGCCCTCCCTCGCGCTCCAAGCAAATCAAGCGTTGCAAGGGCATGTCTCACTCCGCCGCCTCCCGCTTGCCGCCGCCAGCCTTGCCGCGGGCGCGGCGGGCGAGGAGGGCCTTCAGGAACTGCCCCGTATAGCTCTCGCGGACCTTCGCCACGTCCTCGGGCGTCCCCTGCGCAACGATCCGCCCGCCGCCGTCGCCGCCCTCGGGCCCGAGGTCGATGATCCAGTCCGCGGTCTTGATCACCTCGAGGTTGTGCTCGATCACGATCACCGTGTTGCCGGCGTCGGCGAGTTCGTGCAGCACCTCGAGCAGTTTCGCCACGTCGTGGAAGTGAAGGCCCGTCGTCGGCTCGTCGAGGATGTAGAGCGTGCGGCCCGTTGCGCGCCGCGACAGCTCTTTGGCGAGCTTGATGCGTTGCGCTTCGCCCCCTGACAGCGTCGTCGCCTGCTGGCCGATCTTGATGTAGCCGAGGCCAACGCGATGAAGCGTCTCGAGCTTGTCGCGGATCGCGGGCACCGCGGCGAAGAAGCCGACGCCTTCCTCCACCGTCATGTCGAGCACGTCGGCGATCGATTTCTCGCGGAACGTGATCTCGAGCGTCTCGCGATTGTAGCGGCGGCCCTTGCACTGGTCGCAGGTGACGTAGACGTCGGGCAGGAAGTGCATCTCGATCTTGAGAACGCCGTCGCCCTCGCAGGCCTCGCACCGCCCGCCCTTGACGTTGAACGAGAAGCGGCCCGGCCCGTAGCCGCGCGCCTTGGCCTCGGGCAGCCCCGCGAACCAGTCGCGGATCGGCGTGAAGGCGCCGGTGTAGGTGGCCGGGTTCGAGCGCGGCGTGCGCCCGATCGGCGACTGGTCGATGTCGATCACCTTGTCGAGGTGCTCGAGGCCCTCGATACGGTCATGCGCGCCGGGCGCCTCGCGGGCGCCGTTGAGCTTGCGGGCGGCGGCCTTGTAGACGGTATCGATCAGGAACGTCGACTTGCCGCCGCCGGAGACGCCGGTGACGCAGGTCAAGACGCCGAGCGGGATATCGACGGTGATGCCCTTGAGGTTGTTCTCGCGCGCATTGACGACGGTGAGCCGCTTGCCCGGAGCGGGCGTGCGGCGGCGTTTCGGCAGCGGCACCTGACGGATGCCGGAGAGATACTCGCCGGTGAGCGAGTCCGGGTTCGCCATCACCTCGTCGGGTGTGCCCTGCGCGACGATCCGGCCGCCATGAATGCCGGCGCCGGGGCCAATGTCCACGACGTGGTCGGCGGCGAGGATGGCGTCCTCGTCGTGTTCGACGACGAGCACGGTATTGCCGAGATCGCGCAGGTGGCGCAGCGTCTCGAGCAGGCGCGCGTTATCGCGCTGGTGAAGTCCGATCGAGGGCTCGTCGAGAACGTAGAGCACGCCGGTCAGGCCCGAGCCGATCTGCGAGGCAAGCCGGATCCGCTGGCTCTCGCCGCCCGACAGCGTGCCCGATGCGCGCGACAGCGTCAGATATTCGAGGCCAACGTCCACCAGGAACTGAAGGCGCTCGCGGATCTCCTTCAGGATGCGCGTGGCGATTTCTGTCTGCTGCTTGGTGAGCGTGGCGGGGAGCTCGGCGAACCAGGCATTGGCGGCCTTGATCGAGAGGTCGGTCACCTCGCCGATATGGCGGCCGCCGACCTTGACGGCGAGCGCCTGCGGCTTAAGCCGGTAACCGTTGCAGGCCTTGCAGGGATGCGCCGCCTGGTAGCGCGAAAGCTCTTCCTTGACCCAGTCGCTGTCGGTCTCGCGCCAGCGCCGTTCAATGTTATTGATGACGCCTTCAAAAGTCTTGGTCGTCTGATACTTCCGGATGCCGTCCTCGTAGGTGAACGTGATCTCCTCATCCCCGGAGCCGAAGAGGATCACGTCGCGCACCTTCTTCGGCAGTTTCGCCCAGGGCGTGCGCATGTCGAACTTGTAGTGGAGCGAGAGCGAGCGCAGCGTCTGTTCGTAGTAGGGCGAAGTATTGCCGGTGCGCGACCAGGGCCAGACGGCTCCCTCGGCAAGCGACAGATCCTGATCGGGCACGACGAGATCCGCCTCGAAGCGCAGCTCCGTGCCGAGGCCGTCGCAGGTCGGGCACGCGCCGGCCGGGGCATTGAACGAGAACAGCCGGGGCTCGATCTCCTCGATGGTGAAGCCCGAAACGGGGCAGGCAAACCGCTCGGAGAAGATGATCCGCTCGTGCGTGTCGTTGCGCGAGCGGTTGGGGGCCTCAGTCTCCTCCTTGGGCAGCGGCTTGTCGACGAGTTCGGCGATCGCGAGGCCGTCGGCGAGACGAAGCGCCGTCTCCAGGCTGTCGGCGAGCCGGTTGCCGATATCCTTCCGGACAATCAACCGGTCGACGACGACGTCGATATCGTGCTTGTACTTTTTGTCGAGCTTCGGCGCCTCGGCGATTTCACAGACGACGCCGTTGATCTTCACTCGTTGAAACCCCTTTTTCTGCCACTCGGCGAGCTCCTTGCGGTACTCGCCCTTGCGGCCGCGCACGACGGGGGCGAGCAGCATGAGGCGCGTGCCCTCCGGCAGCGCCAGCACCTTGTCGACCATCTGACTGACCGTCTGGCTCTCGATCGGCAGGCCGGTCGCGGGCGAATGGGGAACGCCGACGCGGGCGAAGAGCAGGCGCAGGTAGTCGTAGATCTCCGTGACGGTACCGACGGTCGAGCGCGGATTGCGGCTTGTCGTTTTCTGCTCGATCGAGATGGCGGGCGAGAGGCCGTCGATGTGGTCGACGTCCGGCTTCTGCATCATCTCGAGGAACTGGCGGGCGTAGGCCGAGAGGCTCTCGACGTAGCGGCGCTGGCCCTCGGCATAGATGGTGTCGAAGGCCAGTGACGACTTACCGGAGCCCGACAGCCCCGTGAACACGATCAGCGCGTCGCGCGGGATCTCGAGGTCGATGTTCTTCAGGTTGTGCTCGCGCGCGCCGCGCACATGAATGGTGTTTGCGCGCGAGGCTGGGCCGGCCGCCGGTCGGGACTTCGAGTGTCTGCTCATGCGCCCGGGTCTACCGGAAAGGCGCCGAGGCGGCAATGCAACCCGGCGTCCGGGCGCGTCCATTCCCGGTGAAAATTTGAACTAATGCCAGACTTGACGGGCGTCGCTGCCGTGCCCACGTCGCGAGCTTGAGCCCGGGCACCGGCGAGGCGATCGCGCCACGGCACGCAAGGGGGCTTGGAGATCCGATCTTCAGCACTTCGTTGAACGCTGTCGCCCCATCAGCGGGACGGCGGGCGACCCTTGCATTGCGGAGGCCCCATGACGGCACAAGTGCACGAGCGGCTTATTCTCGATGGCGAACTGCGCACCATGACGTTCTGCCCGGACCTGCCCGAGCCCTGGCTGCTCGTTCCGGTCATGTTGATTAAAGACAGCTACAGCATGAACGGCGAGGTCTGGACCACGACGCAAGAGCGCTGGTGGGACCCCTACGGCGGAGAGCACCGCATTTTGAGGACCTGGTGCTCGATCGAGTCTGAGGAAGAAGACGCAGACTTGGTTGACCTGCAGTACGTGGGGTCGACGGCGTGCTGGCGAGGCTACGTCGGAACGTGGCGGATCGAAGACCGGCGATTCTATCTGGACAAACTGATCGGGCGCGTCCGTCTGGCCGTCGAGTCTCCACTCTTCGCCGACTGGTTCACCGGCGTGTTACGGATTCCTGACGGCAAGGTCCTGATGAGCGTCCATATGGGTTTCGGCACCCTCTATGAGCAGGAGATTCACATCTTCGTCGAGGAGGGCCATTTCCGCGGGCGCAGAACGATCACAAATTCGGCGGATGACGTGTCGGAGGAGGAACTCGAGTGGGCCAACCTCCCGGGCTTCGAGAATCGATTCAAAGGCGACCGCGACTTCCATTGAGGCCGGCGCCCGCCGCGAGACCGCGGCGGGCGGTTTCGCCCCAGGTTGGCTGGCGACGCGGCGTTGAACGCGAGATGAACATCGTGCTCAAGCGCCGTTCAAGTGCGCGCGGCTAAGAGCGCATCCGACAATCGCCAACATCCGTGTGCTATCTCCATGGCTGCATCGCTCGTGCTCAAGGGAGACTTACCGATGTCCGATGTGAAGCAGGTGCTGAGCGTCATGAACGAGGACGCGCGCCGGGGACCGCTGGCACGGCCGCTGCTCATTGCGCGAACCGTCGCCATCATCACGGCGGTGATCGGCGCCACACCCACCGCCTACCAATTCTACCAGTCCTGGAAGCATGACATTCCCTACTCCGAGGTGCCGCACCGGCTCTCGCAATACGAGCTCTTCGTTGCCAACATCGACTGCAATCCGAGTTACAAGGCACTGACGGCCGCAAACGGCACGCGCATCGACGCAGCCGCCTGTCCTAAGACGGGCGACATCTCGGTCAGGATCGTCGCGCCCGGAAATCAGGCTTATCATCAATGGGTTGCGTTCAAGCAGCTGCAGAAGACCGCGGCCGCCCGGTCGGCGTGGCTCGATCTTTTCATCACCTCGGCGCATGCCCAGGAGGGCAAGCCCGCGCCCGTTGCCGTCCAGACCGCGCAGGCCCCCCCTGGAGCCCCGGCGCCAGCGGGCAGCTCACAGGTCGTCTGCCAGTCGCTGCAGCCGAAGGCCATGGTGGTGCGTATCGTCAGCGAGGCCGGCAAGTGCTACCGCGAGACCATTTCGGCCATCCACGGCAAGACCGAAAGGCGCGACGAAGTTCCCTGCAACACCCAGTGTCCGGCGCCCGGCAAGGGGTGATGCGCCTGACGAGGGCCGCGAGTGCGCACCGGCGTGCGCGTCGGCGGCGTCTCAAACGAAAGTGCGGCCGACCCGGCGCGTCAACGCCTGGAGGCCCTCGACCCCAGTCAGATATTGGTCGACGTAGCTCGCGAAGCTTTGCCAGTGTGCGACCGCATCGGCCCGTTCGGTCCGCCCGCCCTTGAGGTGATCGTCCACCACCGCCAGGAGATCGAGGAGGGCGCGCTTGTGCGGGATGTCGGCGCGGGTCACAAGGGCAATCAGAGCATCGAGCTCGCGCCGAGGCGATGTCGCTCCCGCTGGCTGCTGCGACGGCCGTGCTTCGGCGTGGGGCTGACCATGCGTCGCGGTCGCCGCGCCCTTCGGCGATGCGCCGCCCGCCAAGGGCGTGGCGAAAGGCGGGCCCTCCGCTGGCCAACCGATCCTGGAGTCGGGCGTGCCGGCGTGCGGCGGCCATGCCGCTGCGGGCTCGCTCTGGGCCGGCCCGCGGCTATTTGCCGTGAATGTGCCTGACGTGCCAACCGGCGCGCCGTGGCCGTTACTCCGTACCGACGCCGGCCACTCGTGCGGCAGGGCGCCATTGCCGCGAACCGGCGTCTGGCTGGCGTGACGCCCGCCGGCCATCGGAAGACCCATCGCACCGTTTGGCCCTTCGGACCGCAACTCGGGTCGGTCGGGCGCCAGCGCCGGCAATGTCAAGTCGGCAGGGGTTAGGATCTCGATTGTCTCGGCCTTCGGATCGACGCGGTAGTGGAGCGGCGCATTGAGGTCGGCTCGCATCGCTTCGCCAAGGCGCGCAACGAACGCTTTGGCGAACTCCTCCCGGCCGACCGGCAGGCTGATCTTGCCGCCGTCCGCGCAGGCGATGACCAACCGGCGACGCTGGTAGACGAGTGCGAAGACGCCCACCCCCAGGGCAACGAGCCCCAGCCAGATCGCGGTCGATCCCCCCGCTTGGATCGCAGCGAGGCCCTTGCTGAGCGCGACCTCGTAGCCAATGCCGGCAAGGGCGAGCGCGATCAGCGCGAGCCCTGGGCCCATGAAAGGCCGCCCCCGTGTGTACGTGACCGAGGTAATGTGACCGACCGCGACAACGCGAGCGCCGAAGTCCAGCGTCCGGGCGGTGATTTCGATCGGCCCCTGCCCCGCCATCGCCTTGGCCCTCCGCCACCAGCCTGTGGCACGACAGCATATACCGGAGAGCAGTATATTCGCCAGCACGACCGCGAGCTGGCTCAGCCGCGGGGCTGGCGGCCCCAATCACGGATTGTTGGTCACAGCAACCCAGGTGTCATCCTCCTGCGCACGGCGCTCGAAGGTAAGAAAATCGTAATAGCCGCAACGGCCTTCACCGGGAAACGATCGACAGATCGCGGGCCTTGCCGAATAGATCGTGCAACGGCGCTCCTGGATGTCGAAGAACCGGCAGATCTTGCCGAAATGCGGGTCGGCCTTGCGCCGCATCACGTACTTGCGTCCGTAGGCGCGCTTGGTGAACTTGGCCCGCGCCTCCTCGAACGTCAATTTGTGGTGGCGCGCGAGCCGCTCGACGTCACGCTTGTCGAGCGCAATCAGCGGATAGCTGCAGCAATAGCCCGGGCACTTCTTGCAGTTGTAGGCAACCATGGAAGCTCAGCCGCTTCTGCCTGCGACCGCCGAGATCTCGACTTTCCAGTCGACACCGGCAAGACCAGCGGCGATGACGAGGGTCGTTGCAACGAGGCGTCCGGCAAGCATCCGGTCGCGGGTCGCCCGAAAGATCGGAACGCCGGATCGGCTGGTGACGTAAACGGTGATCTCGATGAGGTCATCTAGGCCAAGGCCCGCCTCGGTGAGAACGGCCGAAAGATTGCGCCAGGCCTGCTCGTGCTGCTCTTCCTCGGTCTCGCACATCGTTCCGTCCGGTCTGATGCCAACCTGCCCCGAGATGAAGAGCAGGCGGCTTCCGGCAGCGACCTCGACTGCGTGCGCATATTTCGAGAACGGTGGCGCGATGCTGGCTGGGGTGATCGTCTTCGGCATGGACGAATCCGGTGGCGACGGCAACGGGATTAGAGATGCGCCCGGCCTCTCTTGCGGTCAAGCGGATTGCATGCCACCGAAAGCGCATGACGCGTGCGCTCTGTCGCGACTGTTCGGAGCTCTTCGACCCGGTGCTCAGCCGCTGTCCGGGATGCGACGGCGATCGGCTCGTGCGGCATGACGAACTTGAGTCGCTGTCCATCGCCCACATCGATTGCGATGCCTTCTACGCTTCGGTGGAAAAGCGCGATCGGCCCGAGCTTGCCGATGAGCCCGTGATCGTCGGGCATCCCGGCGGGCGCGGCGTCGTCACCACCGCCTGCTATATCGCGCGGCGCTTCGGCGTACGCTCGGCGATGCCCATGTTCCAGGCGCTGGAGCGTTGCCCGGGCGCCGTGGTCATTCCGCCGGACATGGCCAAGTACAAGCGCGTGAGCGCCGAGATCCGCGAGATTTTCCGCAGTGCGACACGCGTGCTCGAGCCGGTGTCGCTCGACGAGGCCTATCTCGATCTGTCGCGCGAGTGCCTCGATCCCGCCGAGACGTCGCGACCGGCGCAACTTCTCGCCCGCATCGCCGGACGGGTTGAGTCCGAAATCGGGATCACCGTCTCGATCGGCCTCTCGGGCAACAAGTTCCTGGCCAAGCTCGCCTCGGAGCTGCGCAAGCCGCGGGGCTTTTCGGTCATCGGCCTTGCCGAGGCGAAATCGTTCCTTGCTCCGCTTGCCGTCGGCAAGATCAACGGCGTCGGCCGCGCGACGGCCGAGCGGCTCGAGACGCTCGGTATCCGCACGATCGGCGACCTGCAGGGCATCAGCGAGATGCAGCTCGTCGCCGCATTCGGCAAGCTCGGCCGGCGGCTCAAGCGCTTCGCCGATGCCGAGGACGATCGGCGCGTAACACCCGACCGCGAGACCAAGAGCGTCTCCGCTGAGACCACCTTCAGGCGGGACACGGGCTCGCTTGCCGAACTCGCCGCCACGGCGCAGCGACTGGCGGAGCGCGTTGCAGAGCAGCTCCGGCGCAAAAGCCTCGCCGGCGGCGCCGTCGTGCTCAAGCTCAAGACGGCCGATTTCCGGCTGCTCACGCGCAGCCGCCGGCTGGACTTCCCGACGCAACGCGCCACGGTGCTTGTCGAGGCTGCCATGCCGCTCATCGAGCGCGAGGCGGACGGGCGCGCATTCCGGCTCATCGGCATCGGCGTCGACCATCTGCGGCCGGCCTCGGAAGCCGATCCGCCGGACCTCTTCGGCCCAGTGTGAACGGGGGCGCGGTTCGCCCAACGAGTCGCATTCCGGCCGACACCGGCGAGGAGTAGAGCCACATCTGCCGCGGCTCTTGGCGCATGCGGTCCAGCATCGCGAGTTCTGCGTGGGAGAGTGTCTTGGCGCGTCTGCCTGCATCTTCCGACCTTGACGTTCCGGCCGGGCCGCCCTCGCCGCATCGCTGGCTCGTCCTGTTCGGCGTTTGGCTCGTCTATGCCGCGTTTGGCGTGACGACGGTGAGCCTTGCGCCGCTCGTCGAGGCGATCACGCGCGATCTCGGCATCGGCCATGCCAGCATGGGTCTCGTGCTCGGCGCCTGGCAGATGATGTTCATCCTGTCTGCGGTGCCGGCGGGCGGTCTCCTTGACCGCTACGGCGCGCGGCGCGGTCTCTTCATCGGGGCGCTGGTGATCGCGCTCTCCGGCTTCCTGAGGGGCATCTCCTCGGACTTTTGGACATTGCTCATCGCCGTGGCTGTGCTGGGCCTCGGCGCCCCCATGATCTCGACCGGAGCGCCGAAGGTCGTAGCGCGCTGGTTTCGCGGGGAGGAACGCGGCTTCGCGATGGGGATCTACATCACGGGGCCGGCCACCGGCTCGATGGCGGCGCTCGCCCTCTCGAATGCGCTGCTGATGCCGGCCTACGGCGGGGACTGGCGTATGGTGATGTGGACGTGGGCGCTCGTGGCACTGGTCGCGGGCCTTGTGTGGCTTCTGATCGCCGCGCGCGCCGGGGTCGATGGCGGCAACAGATCCAAGGTGTTGGCCGGAGCGCCCGTCGAGCGGCAATCGGCGGTGCTGCGGGAGCTTCTCCGCGTGCGCTCGGTGCAGCTCCTGCTTGCCATGAGCGTGGGCATCTTCCTTTTCAATCACAGCCTGAACAGCTGGCTGCCGGAGATCTTGCGCTCAAAGGGCATGTCGGCGGCGGCGGCCGGCTACTGGGCGACCATCCCGACGCTTGTCGGCCTCGTGGGTTCGCTCATCATTCCAAGGCTCGCAAGCCCGCATCGGCGCAGTTTCATTCTGGCAGGCCTCTTCGTGTCGGCGCTGGCGGCGACCTTGCTTCTGCGGACAGAGCATGGCCCGCTCCTGTTCCTTGGCTTGGCGTTGCAAGGCATCGCGCGCTCATCAATGATGACCGTGGCGATGCTGTCGCTGGTCGAGACGCCAGGGATCGGTGAGCGGCGCGCTGCCACCGCAGGCGGGCTCTTCTTCTCGGCGGCCGAGATCGGCGGGGCCAGCGGGCCGGTCCTGCTCGGCGTCATTCACGACCTCTCGGGGGGCTTTGGCGCGTGCTTGTCGTTTCTCACCTTTGTCATGATCGTTCTGATCGCGGCGGCGCTGCGCTTGCAGCGCCTGTCGCTGCGGACGGCGACGGCGGCGCGTTGAGCGGCCAGATGCGCCGCGCCGGCAGGAAGCCGGAGCGACGGTTGATTGACCGGGAACTCGTCATCGGCAAGCATTCTCGCCGGCCGATCACTCCTGCAGGCACGCCCGAGTAGCAGCCCGATGACCTCGCCCAACTCTTCGAGCGATCCTCTGCTGCAGCCGTTCCGGCTGAAGCACCTCGCCATCCGCAACCGCTTCCTGTCGACCTCGCATGAGCCGGCCTATACCGAGGACGGTCTCCCCAAGACGCGCTACCGGCTCTACCACGTCGAGAAAGCCAAAGGCGGCATCGGGCTCACCATGATCGGCGGTTCGGCGGTGGTGGCGCCCGACAGCCCGCCGCCGTTCGGCAATATCGCGCTTTATCGGGACGATGCGGAGCGATGGCTTCGGGAACTCGCCGACGACGTTCACGCCCACGGCGCCGCGGTCATGATCCAGATCACGCACCTTGGGCGGCGCACGCGGGCCGATAAGGCGCACTGGCTGCCGGTGGTGGCGCCATCGCCGATCCGGGAGCCGGCGCACCGCTCATTCCCGAAAGAGGCGGAGGACTGGGACCTCGCGCGTATCAGGGCGGCCTATGCCGACGCAGCCGAGCTGTGCAAGGCGGCGGGTCTCGACGGCATCGAGATCGAGATGTTCGGCCACCTTCTCGATCAGTTCTGGTCGCCGGCCTCGAACCGGCGCACGGATGAGCACGGCGGCAGCCTCGACAACCGGCTGCGGTTCACGTTCGACGTGCTCGACGCGATCCGCCGGCGTGTCGGCCCGGACTTCATCGTCGGCGTGCGCTCGGTGGCGGACGAAGACTGGGAGATCGGACTTTCGAAGGCGGAAGGCGTCGAGATTGCGCGGCGGATGGCTCGCTCGGGCCTCATCGACTTCATCAACGTCATCCGCGGCCACATCGACAGCGATGAGGGCATGTCGCACGTCATCCCGCCGATGGGCGTCAGGCTCGCGCCGCACCTTGATTTCGCCGGCGAAGTCCGGTCGGCGACGCGCTTCCCGGTGTTTCATGCCGCTCGCATCCAGGACCTCGCCACGGCCCGCCACGCGATTGCCTCGGGGCTTGTCGACATGGTCGGAATGACCCGGGCGCACATCGCCGAGCCGCACATTGCACGCAAACTCATGGAGGGGCGCGAGGACGACATCCGCCCCTGCGTCGGCATGGGTTACTGCATCGATCGCATCTACGGTGCGGGCGAGGCGCTGTGCATCCACAATCCAGCGACAGGCCGCGAGGCGGTGCTGCCGCACATCATCAGGCGCACGGCGGGAAGGCTGCGGACGGTTGTCATTGTCGGCGCCGGCCCTGGCGGGCTCGAAGCGGCACGAGTGGCCTCGGCCCGCGGGCATCGCGTCATCGTCTTCGAGGCCGCCGACAGGGCCGGCGGTCAGGTGCGGATCGCCACCGGATTGAAGCGGCGCCGGGAGATCGCCGGCATCATCGACTGGCGCCTTGCGCAATGCGCCAAGCAGGGTGTCGAGTTCCGCTACAACACGTTCGCCGAGGCCAGCGATGTTCTGGCGCTCGCCCCGGACGCCGTATTTGTGGCGACGGGCGGGCTGCCGAACACCGCATTTCTGACGAGCGGGGCCGACCTTGTGGTTACGGGCTGGGACATTCTGTCGGGCTCGGTCAAGCCCGCTGAAAGCGTCCTTGTCTACGACGACAACGGCGCCCACCCGGGCATGATGGCCGCGGAGTTTCTGGCCGAGGCCGGCGCCAAGGTCGAACTGGTGACGCCGGAGCGAACGCTCGCGCCCGACGTGGGCGGCATCAATTATCCCGCCTACTTTCGCGCCTTCGCCAAGGCCGGCGTCCTGACCACCATGAACACGCGGCTCGAGGGGGTGCGTCGGTCCGGCAACGGTCTCGTTGCGACGCTCTGGAGCGACTACGGGCGCAATCGTGTGGAGCGAGGGGTCGATCAGGTCGTGGTGGAGCATGGCACGCTGCCCAATGCCGACCTCTATTTTGCGCTCAAACCCTTGTCGCGGAACCTGGGAGAGGTCGACCACCGGGCTTTGATCGCAGGCACGCCCCAGGCCGTCCGTCGCAACCCGGACGGAGGCTTCGACCTCTGGCGGATCGGAGATGCCGTCGCCTCGCGCAACATTCACGCCGCCATCCTCGACGCGCTTCGCCTCGCCAAGGACCTGTGAGCGACGGACGCTGTCGGGAGCCGCACCAAAAGCGGCTTGACCCTGCTCTGGATCGCGCCAATCCTTTGTCCTCGACGACCATCCGCACGGAGGAACCGGTCATGACCCGGCCCACCGGCGCCACCCGTCGAGAGGACACCCGCTCATGGCAAAGATCGGCTTCATCGGACTCGGCAACATGGGGCTGCCCATGGCCGGAAACCTCGTGAAGAAGGGGCACGAGGTTAAGGGTTACGACATTCTGGAGGACAACCTCGCCAAGGCGGCGCAGGCCGGAATCAGGAAGGTGGCGGCAGCGGCCGACGCCGGCCGGGACGTCGACGCCGTGGTGATCATGGTGCCGACCGGAAAGGAGACTCTCGAGGTCATGGAGGGCTCGGGCGTCGTGCAGGCGGCAAAGAAGGGAACGCTCTTCATCGACGCCTCGACCATCGACGTCGCCTCGGCCAAGAAGGCTCACGCCATCGCCAAGGCGGCCGGCCTCGAATTCCTGGATGCTCCCGTCTCGGGCGGCACCATGGGAGCGCAGAACGCGACGCTCACCTTCATGTGCGGGGGCAGCAAGGAAGCCTTCGCCCGGGCCGAGCAGATCCTTTCCGGCATGGGCAAGAAACTCGTGCACTGCGGCGATGCCGGCATGGGACAGGTCGCCAAGATCTGCAACAATATGATGATGGCGATTTGCATGTTCGGCGTCTGCGAGGGCTTCGCGCTCGCCGAGAAGCTCGGCCTCGCACATCAGACCCTGTTCGACGTTGTCTCGACCTCGACCGGCGCGAGCTTCGCGCTGACCGGCTATTGCCCGGTGCCGGGACCGGTTCCGACGACGCCCGCAAACCGCGACTATGCGCCGGGCTTCATGACCAAGTTGATGGTTAAGGACTTGATGCTCGCGCAGCAGGCCGCACAGGAGGCGGGTGTCGCGACGCCCATGGGAGCGCAGGCCCACGCCACACTCAGGCTTTACATGAACATGGTTCCGGGCGCGGCGGAGAAGGACTTTTCGAGCGTGATGAATTTCGTGCGCGGCAAGGTGTGAGAGGGTACGCCGGGGCCTTTTCCGCAAGAGAAGGCCCGCGCCGCGACCTCAACGACCGCTAGCTGCGCTGCCGTGTCCGCGGGGACGACCGTTCTCATGAGAGGAGCTGAACACAGGAACTGGAAATAGAAGCGGGAATCCGGGGCGGAGAGAGGACCGAAAAGGTCCCGGGACACGCTCCCGCATGCCAAGGGAGGAACGAGATGCACCCGAATTGGAGCCGCGCGGCGGTGTTCGCCGTCGCGTCTGTCATGGCCTCGGCCATGCCTGCCGTCGCACAGAAGCCGGGGGGCATTTTGAGGGTGAGCAATCCGGCCAACCCATCCAGTCTTTCGATCCATGAGGAGACCAGCATCACCACTATCCAGTCGGTGATGGCGATCTTCAACAATCTCGTGCTGTTCGATCCGGCGATCGCGCGCAACAGCCCGGAGTCCATCGTCCCCGATCTCGCCGAAAGCTGGTCATGGGACGCATCCGGAACGAAGCTCACCTTCAAGCTGCGCAGCGGCGTCCGGTGGCATGACGGCAAGCCCTTCTCCGCCAAGGATGTGCAGTGCACCTGGCATCGCCTGATCGGCAAGGAGCCAGACTATTTTCGCAAGAATCCGCGCCGCATTTGGTGGGACAACATTCAAGAGGTAACTACAGACGGTGACACGGTGGTAACGTTCCATCTCGCCCAGCCGCAGCCGTCGCTCCTTCCGATGCTCGCCTCCGGCATGGCGCCAGTCTATCCCTGTCACGTCTCGGCGCGCGACATGCGCACCAATCCTGTCGGCACGGGGCCGTTCCGCTTCGTCGAGTTCAAGTCGAACGAGGTGGTCCGGCTCGAGCGCAACAAGGACTACTGGAAGCCGGGCCGGCCCTATCTCGACGGGATCGAGATGCGGGTGATCCCGAACCGCTCGACGCGCGTGCTGGCGCTGACGGCCGGCGATCTGCACATGACCTCGACCGGCGACATCTCGGTGCCGGTCCTGAAGGACATCAATGCCAACGCGCCGCACGTCGTTTGCCGGCTTGGGCCGACCAACGTCTCGTCGAACGTCCTCATCAACACGCAGAAGCCGCCGTTCAACGATCCCCGGCTGCGGCGCGCCGTGGTGCTTGGCATGGATCGGCAGGGGTTCATCGACATCATGGCGCACGGCGCCTCGAAGATCTCCGGTGTGATGATGGCGCTCCCAGAAGGCAACTTCGGGATGCCGAAGGAGGTGCTCGAGCAGCTTCCCGGTTATGGCGGCACGCTCGAATCGCGCCAGGCCGAGGCGAAGAAGATCATGGAGAGCCTAGGGTACGGGCCCAATAACCGCCTCAAGATCAAGGTCGCGACGCGGGACTTCTCCTCTTACAAGGACCCGGCCGTCATCCTTGTCGACCAGCTCAACAAGATCTACTTCGACGCCGAACTCGAGATTATCGAGTCGACGATCTGGTTCGGGCGGGCGGCGCGGCAGGACTTCACCATCGCCTTCAACCTGACGGGCTCCGGCATTGACGACCCGGACGTCACGATCAAGGAAAACTTCGCCTGCAAGTCGGAGAACAACTTCACCAAGTACTGCAATCCTGAGGTCGACCGCATGATCGCCGCCCAGTCGGCCGAGCGCGATCCCGAAAAGCGCAAGAAGATGGTCTGGGAAATCGAGCGGGTGCTGGCCGAGGAGATCGCGCGGCCCGTCTATTCGCACGGGCGCGCGGCGCAGTGCTGGCAGCCCTTCGTCAAGGGCTACGTGCGACAGGAGAACAGCATCTACAATCATTGGCGGCTCGAGCAGGTCTGGCTCGACAAGTGAGGGTGGCGGGCGCACCGCGCCGGCAAGCGGCCGCGGCATCGCATGCCTCCATGTCGCAATCGCGCTCGCCGGGGAGTTCGGGGTCTGGCAAGGTGGCGAACGTCCCGTTGCGACGCTGAGGAGGCCATGTCGCCATGCCGACCGTCCGGTATTTCATCTCGCTCAACAGCCCCTGGACCTATCTGGGCAGCGAGCGCTTTTACGACATGGCGAGGCGGCATGGCGCTAAGGTCGACATCAAGCCGGCCAAGTTCGGCGAGGTGTTTGCGCAAACGGGCGGCCTGCCGCTTCCCAAGCGCAGCCCCGAACGTCGCGCCTACCGCATGATGGAGCTCAGACGCTGGCGCGATCACCTCGGGATTCCAATCAATCTCGAGCCCAAGCATTTTCCATCGGATGAAGCGCCGGGGACCCGTCTCGTCATCGCGGCGAAGCTGCAGGGGAAGGATGCCCACCGGCTGGCGACCGAGATCGGCCGTGCGCTTTGGGAGCGGGAGGAAAACATCGCCGAGGAGCCGGTGCTTCTGGCGGCTGCGGAACGGGCCGGTCTTGACGCGGCGGCGATCCGGGCGGCCGGCCCGTCAGACGGTGAGCTTGACGCCCTCCATGCGCGTTACACCGCCGATGCGCTTGCCGCTGGTGTCTTCGGCGCGCCGAGCTACGTGCTCGAGTCGGGCGAGATTTTCTGGGGTCAGGACCGCCTGGAGTTTCTCGAGCGGGCGCTGGCGCGCGGGTAGCACGAGCGGCAAGCGGTTCCGGCAGCTGCCTTCCGCGGGAACGGCCGCCTGACGTGGTGCAAGGAGCCGCAATGGCCGCGAACGGTTGCGGCTCGTACCGCGCCAGCTTGCCGCCATGGCGGTTTCCGGCTAATCCCAACCATCCCTTCGATCGATGGCGCTGGCCTGTCGCGCCAGCTCGGACCTGACTGGAGACCCTTATCCCATGGCACGCACCAAGATCGCCCTCGTCGGCGCCGGCATGATTGGCGGCACGCTTGCCCACCTCGTCGGACTGAAGGAACTCGGCGACGTGGTGCTTTTCGACATCGCCGAGGGGCTGCCGGCTGGCAAAGCGCTCGACATCGTGCAGAGCGGTGCCGTCGAGGGGTTCGACTCGGCGATGAAGGGAACCAACTCCTATGCCGACATCGAGGGCGCAGACGTCATCATCGTCACCGCCGGTGTGCCGCGAAAGCCCGGCATGAGCCGCGACGATCTCCTGGGCATCAACCTCAAGGTGATGGAGCAGGTCGGCGCCGGCATCAAGAAGTACGCCCCCAATGCGTTCGTCATCTGCATCACCAATCCGCTCGACGCCATGGTGTGGGCGCTGCAAAAGGCGTGTGGCCTGCCGAAGAACAAGGTGATCGGCATGGCCGGCGTGCTCGACACCGCGCGCTTTCGCTACTTCCTGGCCGAAGAGCTCAAGGTTTCGGTCGAAGACGTCACCGCCTTCGTGCTCGGGGGGCACGGCGACGACATGGTGCCGCTCGTGCGCTATTCGGCGGTCGGCGGCGTGCCGCTGCCCGACCTCGTCAAGATGCGCTGGCTCACCCAGGAGCGTCTCGACCAGATCGTCGACCGAACGCGCAAGGGCGGCGGCGAGATCGTAGGTCTGCTCAAGACCGGGTCGGCCTACTACGCGCCGGCCTCCTCGGCGATTCAGATGGCGGAGAGCTACCTTAAGGACAAACGGCGGGTGCTGCCGTGCGCCGCCTACCTCAACGGCGAATATGGCGTAAAGGGCCTCTATGTCGGCGTTCCCGTGGTGATCGGCGCCAACGGCGTCGAGCGGATCGTCGAAATCGATCTGAACTCCGCCGAGCGGCAGATGTTCATGAGGTCGGTTGAGAGCGTGAAGGGCCTCATCGACGCCTGCAACAAGATCGCGCCGCAGCTCGGCGCCTGACCCCGGCGTCGATCAGCGAGGCCGAATGCCCGGACGGCCAGGTCGCCGGCAGCGGGCGTGCGGAGCGCAGCGCCAGCGACGTTCCGCCGGGAGACGGGCGCCCTCGCTCGGCCCGGCAACCGCCGCACGGGGCCGCTGGCGCGACGTCATCCTTTTGGATTGTCCACTAAAGAGGGCTGGCCGTCAGGCGGCTGGCCCTGGTACTTATGGCGCTGCACAAGAGCGGCGTCATGGGAGCTCTCATGAACATCCACGAGCATCAGGCCAAGGATCTTTATCGCCAGTACGGCGTGCCGACCGCGAGCGGGTTTGTAGCGTTTACGGTCGAGGAGGCGATCGCGGCGGCCCAGAAGCTCCCGGGACCGGTCTGGGTCGTCAAGTCGCAGATTCACGCCGGTGGACGGGGCAAGGGCCGGTTCAAGGAGGCCGATGCCGGTTCAGGCGGCGGGGTGCGTCTCGCGCGCTCGATCGACGAGGTGAAGGCCCACGCCCAGCAGATGCTCGGCAGGACGCTGGTGACGGCGCAGACGGGGCCGGCAGGCCGCAAGGTGCAGCGGCTCTACATCGAGGAAGGCTCTGAAATCGCGCGCGAGCTCTATCTCTCCGCCCTCGTCGACCGCGCCTCGAGCCGCATCGCCTTCATCGCCTCGACCGAAGGCGGCATGGACATCGAGAAGGTTGCTCACGATACGCCGGAGAAGATTTTCACGATGTCGATCGACCCGGCCTCGGGATGCTTTCCGTTCCACGGCCGCAAGATCGCCCTTGCGCTCGGGCTTAAGGGCGATCTCGTGGATCAGTGCGTCAGGCTGATTGCCAGCCTCTACCGGATGTTCGTCGAAAAGGACATGAGTCTTCTCGAGATCAATCCGCTGGTAGTGACCAAGGCCGGGCGCCTCGTCTGCCTCGACGGCAAGATGACCTTCGATGCGAACGCGCTGTTTCGTCACAAGGAGATCGTCGATCTGCGCGACCTCGCCGAGGAGGACCCGTCCGAGATCGAAGCCTCCAAGCATGAGCTGGCCTACGTCAAGCTCGACGGCACCATCGGCTGTCTCGTCAATGGCGCCGGCCTTGCCATGGCGACGATGGACATCATCAAGCTTTACGGCCTTGAGCCGGCAAACTTTCTCGACGTCGGGGGCTCGGCCTCGAAGGAAAAGGTTCGCGAGGCTTTCAAGATCATTCTCAACGACCCCAACGTGAATGGGATACTGGTCAACATCTTTGGCGGCATCATGCGCTGCGACATCATTGCCGAGGGCGTGGTGCAGGCTGCGCGCGAGCTTGGCGTGAAGGTGCCGCTGGTCGTGCGCCTCGAGGGCACCAATGTCGAGCTTGGCAAGGAGATCATGGCCGCCTCGGGTCTCAAGATCGTCGCCGCCGACAATCTCGCGGATGCCGCGCGAAAGATCACCGAAGCAGTGAAGAAGGCGGCCTGAGCCATGGCGATCCTCGTCGACAAGAACACCAAGGTCATCTGCCAGGGCATCACCGGGCTGCAGGGCACCTATCATACGTCAGCGGCGATCGCCTATGGCACGAAGGTCGTCGGCGGCGTGACGCCCGGCAAAGGGGGAACCAGGCACCCGGACCCCGCGCTCGCGCACGTGCCGATCTTCGACAGCGTCCTCGAGGCCAAACGCAAGACCGGCGCTACGGCCACCTCGATCTATGTGCCGCCTGCCTTCGCCGCCGACGCGATCCTCGAGGCGATCGACGCCGAGATTCCGCTCATCGTCTGCATCACCGAGGGCATCCCGGTGATGGACATGATCAAGGTGAAGCGGGCGCTCTCGGGCTCCTGGTCGCGGCTTATCGGGCCCAACTGTCCGGGCGTCCTCACGACGGACGAATGCAAGATCGGCATCATGCCCGGCAATATCTTCCGGAAAGGCAATGTCGGCATCCTGTCGCGCTCCGGCACGCTCACCTACGAGGCGGTGAAGCAGACCTCGGACGCGGGACTGGGGCAGTCGACCGCGGTCGGCATCGGCGGCGATCCGGTAAAGGGCACCGAATTCATCGACGTCCTCGAGATGTTCCTCGCCGATCCAGACACGCACGCGATCATCATGATCGGCGAGATCGGCGGTTCGGCGGAGGAGGACGCGGCCGAGTTCATCAAGCGCGAGCGGGCGAAGGGCCGCGCCAAGCCGATGGTCGGGTTCATCGCCGGATCGACGGCGCCGCCCGGACGGCGCATGGGCCATGCCGGCGCCATCATCTCGGGTGGCAAGGGCCGCGCCGAGGACAAGTTCGAGGCTATGCGCTCGGCAGGGATCGCTGTCTCGCAAAGCCCGGCGGCGCTCGGCACCACGCTTCTCGAGGTGCTGAAGCGCTGAGCTCGCGCCTGCTCGAGCCGCAAGCGCCGAGTGCCTCCTCGGTGCCGGCCGGGCGTTCGGGAAGCGCCGACGGGCAGGGTGGCAGGTAGCCGGTCGCCCGCGGCGGCTCCACTCAGCCGGTGTCGAAGCGAAGCCTCTGCCGCACATGATGAATTTCTCATCAGGGCACCAACCAACGAAGGGCTTAAAGAGGATCGCGAATTGGTCTATTGAGGCGCCAATGGACGGGCGCCGGAAGGGCGGCTCCCGTGTCCGCAAGCGTGAGCGTTGCGCCGGAGGGCGCACACCGGAGAGATCATGTCCCGCCAGCCGCAAAATCAGGCCTTTGCCGAGACCTCGTTCCTGCACGGGGCCAATGCCGCCTACATCGAAGAGATGCGGCTGCTCTACGAGCGCAATCCCGGCTCCGTCAGCGACGAATGGCGGCTCTTCTTTCAGAGCCTCAACGAGGACAGCCGCGGAGCGTCCGAGTACGGCAACGGCCCGTCGTGGGCGCGGCCGCTGAGCGAGATGGCGGCAGGCGGCGAACTGGTGGCGGCGCTGACCGGCGATTACGGGGCGCAGGAGCGCGAAATCCGCGACAGACTGATGGCGCGCGCGCACACGGCGGGGCATGAGCTCTCACCAGCCGTTACCTATCGCGCGACCCAGGACAGCCTTCGCGCCTTGATGCTCATCCGCGCCTATCGCGTCATGGGGCACCTCGTCGCCGACCTTGATCCGCTTGGGCTTAGCGAGCGCAAGGTCCACAAGGAACTGAGGCCCGAGACGTACGGTTTCACGGAGGCTGATCTCGATCGTCCGATCTTCATCGATAAGGTGCTTGGGCTCGAGACGGCGACGGTGCGCCAGATTCTCAGGATTCTTCGGCGGACCTATTGTCGCCAGATCGGCGTCGAGTTCATGCACATCACCAGCCCGCAGCAGAAGCGCTGGCTTCAGGAGCGCATCGAGGGCGAGACCAAGGACATCCGCTTCACCGCCGAAGGCAAGACGGCGATCCTGAAGAAGCTCATCGAGGCGGAGGGGTTCGAGCGGTTCGCCGACGTGAAGTATACCGGCACGAAACGGTTCGGCCTCGAGGGGGGCGAGTCGCTCATCCCTGCACTCGAGCAAATCATCAAGCGCGGCGGCCAGCTTGGTCTCAAGGAGATCGTCATCGGCATGGCCCATCGCGGGCGGCTCAATGTCCTCGCCAACGTCATGGCCAAGCCCCTGCGCGCCATCTTCAACGAGTTCAAGGGCGGCTCGTTCAAGCCGGACGACGTTGAGGGCTCGGGCGACGTGAAGTACCACCTGGGCGCCTCCTCGGACCGGGAGTTCGATGGCAACAAGGTGCATCTGTCGCTCACCGCGAACCCGTCGCATCTTGAGATCGTCGATCCTGTGGTTCTCGGCAAGGTGCGCGCCAAGCAGGACCAGCGGGGCTGCGTGCCCGGCGAACGAACGCCCGTCATGCCGCTCCTCATCCATGGCGATGCCGCCTTCGCCGGCCAGGGCGTCGTCGCGGAATGCTTCACGCTTTCGGGTCTCAAAGGACACCGCACGGGCGGCTCCATCCATTTCGTCATCAACAACCAGATCGGGTTCACGACGAACCCCCGCTACTCGCGCTCTTCGCCCTATTGCACGGACGTCGCCAAGATGGTCGAGGCGCCGATCTTCCACGTCAACGGCGACAACCCGGAAGCGGTGGTGCATGTCGCCAAGATTGCGACCGAGTTCCGCATGCGCTTCCAGAAGCCGGTCGTCATCGACATGGTCTGCTACCGCCGTCACGGCCACAACGAAGCCGACGAGCCGGCGTTCACGCAGCCGCTCATGTACCGGAAGATCCGATCGCATCCGACCACCGTCGAGATCTACGCCAGGCGCCTGGCCGAGGAAGGCGTCGTCAGTGCCGACGAGTTCGAGCGCATGAAGGCGGAATTCCGCGCCAAGCTCGACGAGGAGTTTGCGGCATCCGAAGGGTACAAGCCGAACAAGGCCGACTGGCTCGACGGGCGCTGGGCCGGCGTCGGGCTGCCGGAGGATGAGGTGCGCCGCGGCAACACGGGCGTCGCGTTGGACGTGCTCAAGGAGGTGGGACGGCGCATCACCACAATACCGCAGGATTTCAATGCGCACCGGACGATCACGCGCCTCCTCGAACGCCGCCGCGAAATGGTCGAGACCGGTCTGGGACTCGATTGGGCGATGGCCGAGCATCTCGCGTTCGGCACGTTGCTCCGGGAGGGCTATCCGGTGCGGCTCTCTGGTCAGGACTGCGAGCGGGGCACGTTCTCCCAGCGCCATTCGGTGCTCATCGACCAGGAAAGCGAGCGTCGGTATACCCCGCTCAAGTACGTCTCGCCGGACCAGGGGCGCTTCGAGGTCATCAACTCGGCACTGTCGGAGGAGGCGGTTCTCGGCTTCGAGTACGGCTACTCGCTTGCCGAGCCCGATGCGCTCGTCATGTGGGAGGCGCAGTTCGGCGACTTCGCCAACGGGGCGCAGGTCCTATTCGATCAGTTCCTGTCATCGGCCGAGCGCAAGTGGCTCAGAATGTCCGGCCTCGTGTGCCTCTTGCCGCATGGCTACGAAGGGCAGGGACCGGAGCACTCCTCGGCGCGCCTCGAGCGCTTCCTGCAGATGTCCGCGGAGGACAATTGGCAGGTGGCGAACTGCACCACGCCCGCCAACTATTTCCATATTCTGCGCCGCCAGATTCATCGCAAGATCAGGAAGCCGCTGATCCTCATGACGCCGAAATCGCTCCTGCGCCACAAGCGGGTTGTCTCGCGGCTCGATGAGATGGGGCCGGGGACGAGCTTCCACCGCGTGCTTCATGACGATGCGGAGACGCACAAGGGGGAGAAGATCACGCTCAAGCCCGATCGTGAGATCCGGCGCGTCATACTGTGCACGGGCAAGGTCTACTATGACCTCTATGAAGCGCGCGAGGCTGCCGGCATCGACGACATCTATCTCATGCGTGTCGAACAGCTCTATCCGTTGCCGATCGGCGCGCTGACGAGCGAGCTTTCGCGGTTTCCCGAGGCGGAAGTCGTCTGGGCCCAGGAGGAGCCGAAGAACATGGGGGCATGGACCTATATGGACTCGAGCCTCGAATGGCTGCTGAGCCAGATCGGTCACAAGACGCGCCGGCCGACGTATGTGGGCCGGCCCGTTTCGGCGGCGACGGCGACGGGCCTTGCCTCGAAGCATGCTGCCGAGCAGACGGCGCTGGTGACAGAGGCGCTGCAGTTGTGAGCGGTGCCCGGCGAGGTCCCACCCGGCATCCGAGTTCCCGAAACCGCATGGACGCACGATGATTGACATCAAAGTCCCGGCGCTCGGCGAGAGCGTCACCGAGGCAACCATCGCCAAGTGGCTGAAGCAGCCAGGCGACGTCGTGAAGGTCGACGAACCACTCGTCGAGCTCGAGACGGACAAGGTCTCAGTCGAGGTTCCGGCGCCCGCATCCGGAGTCCTTGCGGACATACGCGCGGAAGCGGGCGCAACCGTCGCGGTCGGTGCGGTTCTCGGCGTCATCAAGGAGGGCGTAGAGGGCGCGGTCACCGCTCAAGCGCCTGCCAAAGCGCCCTCGGCCGCAGCGAAGCCTGCCGCTGCCCCTTCGCCCGCGGCGGCGGCTGGCCCAGCTCGATCCGTCATGCCGCCAACCCCTGCCGCACGGAAAATCCTCGAGGAGAAGGGCATTGCTGCGGCCGAAGTCGCCGGCAGCGGCCGCCGCGGCCAGGTGACGAAGGCCGATGCGGTCGCGGCGGCCACCAGACCCGCAACGCCCGCCGCCTACGCACCGCCGTCGGCGCCCTCACCGGTCCCGCGGATGTTGCGGGCGCCGTCCGCGCCCAACGATGCGGCGCGCGAGGAGCGCGTTCGCATGACGCGACTGCGCCAGACCATCGCCCGGCGTCTCAAGGATGCCCAGAACACCGCCGCCATGCTCACCACGTTCAACGACGTGGATATGAGCGCGGTGATGAAGCTGCGCGCCGAATACAAGGACCTCTTCGAGCGCCGACACGGCGTCAAGCTCGGATTCATGGGGTTCTTTGTGAAGGCGTGCCTGACGGCCCTCAGGGAGATCCCGGCAGTCAACGCCGAGATCGACGGAGAGGATATCATCTACAAGAACTACTATCACATCGGCGTCGCCGTTGGCACGGACAAGGGCCTTGTCGTTCCGGTGGTGCGCGAGGCCGACCGCATGACGCTCGCCGAAATCGAGGCGGCGATCGCCGATTTCGGGCGGCGCGCGCGCGACGGCCGTCTCGCCATTGAGGAGATGCAGGGCGGCACATTCACCATCTCGAATGGCGGCGTCTACGGCTCGATGCTCTCGACGCCGATCCTGAATGCGCCGCAGTCCGGCATCCTCGGGATGCATCGCATCGAGGACCGGCCGGTGGTGCGTGGCGGCCAGATCGTCATCCGCCCGATGATGTACCTTGCGCTCTCTTACGATCACCGCATCGTCGACGGCAAGGAGGCCGTGACATTCCTTGTGCGCGTCAAGGAATGTCTCGAAGACCCGCAGCGGTTCATTCTCGAGCTGTGAGTCGGGCGATGCGGAGCCGTGTCGGGATCGATCGCTTTGCGGCGCCTGTGGCGTCGGGGCATTCCGTGCCAGATCGCAGGTGTGCATGACGGCCGCCGTGGCGAGACGAGGAGGGGACGGCGGCTCCGATGCAGCAGATGTTTGCTCTCCTGTGGTTTGCCGGGCCGATGGTCATGCTGATCCAGGCGGGCATCGGTCTTTGGCGGCGCTTCCGGCTCCTGCGCGATCCTGTGACGGTCGAGGGCGAGGTCGAGGAAGTGCATCCGGCTGGGGCCGGCGTGGGGCAAGCGCCCCTGCTTGTCGACCTTCGAGTCGCTTTCGTGCTGGATGGCAGGTCGGGCGAGCTCTGGGTGACCCGTGCCGGGCGCGAGGCGGAGGCCATCGGCATCGGCAGTCCGGTGCGGCTCGTCTGCGAACGCGGCCACCCGGCGAACGTGATCGACGCCGCCAAGCGTCCCTGGGACGATGTGATCGGGCCCGCGGTGTTTGCCGTGCTGCTCTTGATCTTCATGCTCTGGCTCTGGCCGTACGTTATCCGCCTGCTCGTGGCCATCGGCGTCCTGCCATGAGCCGCTCGCGTTGGCGGCGACCTTTGCAAGGACAGTTCTCATGACATACGACCTTATCGTCATCGGTAGCGGCCCCGGCGGCTACGTCTGCGCGATCCGGGCGGCGCAGCTCGGTCTCAAGGTTGCCGTCGTCGAGAAACGGGCCAACCACGGCGGCACCTGCGCCAACGTCGGGTGCATTCCGTCGAAGGCGCTCTTGCACGCGAGCGAACTCTACGACGAAGCCGCGCACGGCCTCTCCGCCATGGGGATCGGGGTATCGCCGGTTCTCGATCTCAAGCGCATGATGGCGTTCAAGGACGAGGGCGTTGCCGGTAACGTTGCGGGCGTGGCGTTCCTCTTCCGCAAGAACAAGATCGACGTCATCCACGGCACGGCGCGCATTGCGGCGCCGGGCGAAGTCGAGGCCGTGCTCGCCGCCGGCGGCAGTCAGAAACTGTCCGCAAAGAGCATCGTCATTGCGACCGGCTCCGACGTGGCCGAACTTCCCGGTATCGCGATCGACGAGAAGACGGTCGTCTCGTCGACCGGCGCGTTGTCGCTCTCCGAAGTGCCGAAGAAGCTCATCGTCGTCGGCGCAGGCGTGATCGGGCTCGAACTCGGCTCGGTGTGGCGCCGTCTCGGAGCGCAGGTCACGGTCGTCGAGTATCTCGACCGCATCCTGCCGGGAATGGACCTCGACGTGGCAAAAAGCTTCCAACGCATCCTGCAGAAGCAGGGAATGGCCTTCCGTCTGGCATCGAAGGTGACCGGCGTCGCGACGGCGAACGGGCGCCACTCGGTGTCGGTCGAGCCGGCGCAGGGTGGCGCGGCGGAGACGCTCGAAACCGATGTCGTGCTCGTCGCCGTTGGGCGGGTGCCCTACACCGAAGGGCTGGGTCTCGAAACGGTTGGGGTTCGGCGCGACGCCCGGCGGCGGATCGAGGTCGACGCGCACTATCAGACAAGCGTGCCGGGGATCTACGCCATCGGCGACGTCATCGCCGGCCCGATGCTCGCGCACAAGGCGGCGGAGGAAGGCGTCGCACTCGCCGAACGGCTTGCGGGACAAGCCGGCCATGTCAACTACGATGTGATCCCGAGCGTCGTCTACACGTGGCCGGAGGTGGCTTCGGTCGGTAAGACTGAAGAGGAGCTCCAGGCGGCGCAAGTTGCCTACAAGGTCGGCAAGTTCCCGTTCACGGCAAACGGTCGCGCCAAGGTCACCAGACGTGCCGAAGGGTTCGTGAAGGTGTTGGCGGATGCCGCCACTGACCGCATCCTTGGCGTCCACATCCTGGGACCGCAGGCCGGCGAACTCATTGCAGCGGCGGCGGCGGTGATGGAATTCGGCGGTGCAGCCGAGGATCTGGCCCGCACCTGCCACGCGCACCCGACGCTCGCGGAGGCGATGAAGGAGGCGGCGCTCGCCGTCGACAAGCGCGCGATCCACATGTGAGACGTCGGTAGACGGCGCCCGTCACGCCACACGCAGAAGCACAACGCCTGTGACGACGAGGCAGGCCGCGACGCCGCGCCAGCGCGTCATGGGCTCGCGCAAGACCGCAGTCGCAATCAGCGCCCCGAAGAGCACGCTCGTCTCGCGCAGCGCCGCAACCAGTGCGATGGGTGCTTTGGTCATCGCCCAGACGGCGATGGCATAGCCGACGAGCGCCATCGCGCCGCCGATGGCGGCCGGCCGCCAGGAGTGAATGAGGCCGCGATGGATAGCGGTGCCGTGCCTGACGAGGGCGATCGCCTGCATGACGATCATGTTGAGGACGAACATCCAAAGCGTGTAGCCAACACCCGATCCGTTGAGCCGCGCGCCGGTGCCGTCGGCGAGCGAGTAGGCGCAGGTGCAGGCCGCCGAGCCGAGCGCGAAGGCGACGGCGCGCCCTTCGATCGTTCCAAGGCGCCCCCCCTTGAAGGACATAAGGCACACGCCGGCGGAGAGGAGGACGACGGCGGCAAAGCCTGTGGGGCTCAACACCTCGCCGATGAGGAGCGCCGAGGCGACGGCGGTCGCGAGCGGCGCCGCGCCGCGCATGATCGGGTAGACCTGCGCCATGTCGCCGGTGCGGTAGGCGCCGACCACCATGAACCAGTAGACGACATGAATCGCGACGGAGACCCAGAGCCAGATCCAGGCCTCGGGGCGCGGCCAGCCGAAAATGGGCAGCAGGGGAAGCGCGGCGAGCCCCGAGAAGAGCGAGACGAGAGTGACGGAGGCAAACGGGTCGCCCGCCGACTTCACGACCGCATTACAGCCGGCATGCATTGCGGCGGCCGCCAGCACAATGACAAAGACCGCAAGATCCAAACAGCGCGCTCCCGTGTTCTGCTTGCGACGAGCGTCCGGGCTCTTCGTCCTGCGCGCCGGCCCGATGATCTCGGGGCAGCCAACAATGTGTCACAATTCATCCTCGGTTGCACAGGCGGGCTGCGCCCGGGACGGCGTGGTGGAGGCTTGCCCGAGGAGTGGTTGAATGTGCCGGTAGATCACGAAAAGTTTGGGTTCAGGACACTTTGAAGCTCGGCTAGCTTCCGGTGGCGTCGGCGGCGTGGGGCCGGTCCGATTGCATCCGTCACGAGGGGTTTGTGCATGAAGAAGTCGTATGTGTTGGGAGGGGCCTCAGCGGCTATGGCCCTCGCCCTCGCCGTCTCGGGCATGTCGCTGGCGCAGGACGCGATTGCCAAGCGGCGCGAGTTCATGAAGTCGGTGGGCGCGGCGGCTAAGCAATCGAACGAGATGATCAAAGGCGAGCGAGCGTTCGACGCCAAGGCGGCGGCCGAGGCACTGACCAAGGTGTCGACAGGCTTCGCCGAATATCTGACGCTTTATCCCAAAGGGACGGAAACCGGCGGGGAAACGACGGCCTCGCCGAAGATTTGGGAGGACAGAAAGGGGTTTGAGGAGAAAGGGCAGGCCTTTGCGAAGGCTGCCGCGTCCGCCGCCGAGGCGGCCGGTAAGGGCAAGGACGCCTTCGCCGAGGCATTCAAGACCGTCGGCGGGGCTTGCAAAGGCTGTCACGAGACTTTTCGGGTGCAGAAGAAGTGAGCGATCACGTCCCACCCTGCCAGGATGGGGCAGCGCTTTGACGCTGCCCTCTCGGGCACACTGGGCCAGAGGCTCAGGGCGACGGCGCGGCGCAGGCTTGGCGAGAGCGTTTTACGACGGGGGGCGGCGCTGCGTCGAACGATGTCGGAGCGAAGGTAATAAGTCGCGATTTGATGCCGAGCGTTACCCGAGCGAACGCAGCGAGGCCTGCTGGGGCTAGGTTTGGCATGGCGCAGCAACGCGAAAACCCTCGGTCGTTGGGGCAGGAAGCCCAGTGCGAGGCCTGTCGGCAGTACAGGCGCATTGCGCTCCTTCTCGCAGTGTTGCTGGCAGCGTCCGGCCTGCTGCTCTGACCCATGGCCAGCTCTGTCGACATTCATCGCGGATTCCCGCTCGACCGACGAGACGAGGTCGTCGATGTTTTGCGTGCCTACGCTGCGAGTCTTGGCGTCGACCTGAGCTTCCAGGGCTTCGAGGCCGAGCTGCAGGAACTGCCGGGCAGCTACGTGCCGCCGAAGGGCGCATTCCTGTGGGCTGAGATGCACGAGAGGGTCGTCGGCGTCGTGGCGTTGCGCCCCTTGGATGTTGTTGCTCGGGTGTGCGAGATGAAGCGTCTCTTTGTGCTGCCGATCGCGCGGGGGCATGGTGTCGGGCGGCGGCTCGCCGTCGGCGTTATCGAGGAAGCGAGGCGGATCGGCTATGGCGCCATTCGCCTCGATACGCTGCCGATGATGGCTCAAGCGCAAGCGCTTTATCACGCGCTCGGGTTCCGCGAGATTGCCCCTTTTACGCACAATCCGATAGCGGGCACGCGTTTCATGGAGCTGACGCTCGAACCGGGCGCGGACATCGGCCGATGAGCGGCCCACATGGCGGCGAGGATGGCTCGGTGCGCCTCGGCGACGGGCGACGGATCGGCTACCGCACCTACGGTGCGCGAAACGGCACGCCGCTGATTGCGCTGCATGGCACGCCCGGCTCGCGGCTCAAGTTCACGGTGACCGATGGGGTGGCGCGCGAACTCGGCTTGACGGTCATTGCGCCGGACCGCTGGGGCTACGGCTTGACCGATATCCATCCCGCGCCGTCGCTCGCGGCCTTTGCCGCCGACATGGAGATGTTCACGGACCGCCTCGGCCTGGACAGATTTGCCGTCTTGGGCGTGTCGGGCGGCGGACCGTTCGCTGCCGCGACGGCGGCGACCCTTTCCAAGCGCGTGTCGGCGCTGGCGCTGGTGGCGCCTGTCGGACCGATCGCCGGCGAGGAGGATTCCGAGATCACGTGGTTTCATCGCGTCTGCTTTGGTCCGTTCGCGCGCAATCCCTGGGCCTCGCGGTTGCTCTTCGCAGGGTTTCGGCGGCTGCTCGGCGTCTCGCGGGACTTCGGGATGCGCGTCGCGATGGCGCGCGTCTGTCCAGCCGATCGCCGGACGCTGCGCTGTCCCGGCATTGCCGCGCGGCTTGGCGACTGCTTCATCGAGGGCTTGAGGCCCGGCGTCGCGGGGCCCGCGACGGACCTCGCACTGTTCGCGCATCCGTGGGACGTCAAGCTGGCCGCGGCGGAGGTCCCTGCGTGTCTCTGGATCGGCAGTGCAGACCGGAACGTCCCGATCTCGGCAGCGCGGCGTCTTGCGACCCGCCTTCCCGATTGCCGCCTCATCGTTTTGCCGGAACAGGGACACCTCTGGGTCGCGCAGCACTATAGCGATGTGCTCGGCTGGATCGCAGAGGCAGGCCTTTCACGCGCATCGCGCGCGCCAACGCGGTTTTGAGGAAGATCGCCTGTTCGGCACCGGTGGTCAGGCCGGCGCGCGACCGCCGAACGAGGGCATGCGGCCGCGAAACCAAGTGCCGATGCGGGTTGCCAGGGGGGGCGCAAGGGAGGGCTTCGCAGGCGATGTCAGCAACGCGACCGGCACCAGGGCACGAGGCTCGCCGGGACTATCCGCCGCCAGTCTCTCCGGTATCGGCTCCTCCTCGGGCGTCGCCATCGCAAACCCCGCTGCCCGCGCCGCCGTGTTCAGCCGTTCAATACTCATGGCAACCGCCCTTGCCGCCTGACGTCCCGCACGCAAAACTCGCGCCGCCACGCGCGCACGGGAACTTTATCAACAGATATATTGATGCGACATAAATGACGCACGTCAAGCAGTTTGAGCAAAGTCTTTTCAGTATTTCCAATTGCGACGCCTGCACAACGTCCATTTTATCAGTATTGCTGCACCCGCGATAAGTATTGTTGCGGAGCAAAAATGATGTTTGGCGTCGCTGCGAACGGAGACGGTGCTCCGGCCTTTGATCTGTGGCGGCGCAGCGCAGCGCGAGGCGGTGCCAATCCAGGTGACGGCCGGACAGCGGGTTTGTCGTTTTCCGGTGGCCGGCTGTCGGCGACTTACGCGAAGTCAGCCCACGGGCGCATGTCCTGCGTTGCGGGGATATGTCGGAGTGGCTATGGTCCGCGGCTCGAAGCGCTTTTTGGGGCGTAGCCAAGCGGTAAGGCAGCGGATTTTGATTCCGCCATGCGGAGGTTCGATCCCTCCCGCCCCAGCCAAGACTTCCCCGTAGCGGAGGAGGTGGTTGCTTCGCGCTGCTCGCGGCTCGCACACGCAGCGGCTGGCCGAGCATTTGCTCCTACCGGCGGAGCGTCGCCCCGTGACGGGGCGCCTGCGTCCGCCAAGCGCGGACACGGTCGCCCGACGGACGGTAAAGCCCCATGTTCACCGAGCGATGCCGGCTTTTGCCAGCCGCAAGGTGCGCAGCCGGGGCTTCCAAGGGACAGGAAGATTTTTACGGATGGAGCGATCGGCGCCGCCGCGCCGCTCAGGGCGTCGACGATCCGAGGAAAATGGCCCGGACGAATTCGCGGAACAGCATGACCTGCTTCGGCAGCACGGTCTTGTCGCGCAAGACCTTCGAGATGATGATGCCTCCGTCGACGACGGCCGAGAGCATGTCGGCGAGCGCATCGAGGTCCACGTCGCAGCGAGGTGGATAGCGGGCGACGATCAAGTCCAGACGCTCGCGGAAGCGCCGCCTCCAGCGTAACACGCCGGCGCGGTTGAGTTCCCGCACGTCGGCATCGAACAGGTTTTCCTGATAGCAATACGAGGCGATCAGGCAGCCCGGATGGGTCTCGGGCAGGTCCTGCATCAGCTCGGCGAACATCTTGAGCGCGATCAGGAACGCATGCACTGGGTCCTCGTGCAAGGCATCGGCTCTGGCGAAGATCTGATCGAGGAGCGCCTCCTCTCTGTCGAGGTAGCGCTGCAGGAGCGCCTTCGCGAGCTCACGCTTGTCGCGGAAGTGATAGAAGAAGCCGCTCTTGGTGATGCCGACGCCCGCGATCAGCTCGTCGATCGACGTGGCGGCAAATCCCTTCTCCAGAACCTGCCGTTCGGCGAGCGCAAGGAGGCGCTCCCTGGTGCTTGGATTGCCGGTGGACGGGATCTGGTCCATGGCGCTGTTCCCTGCTTGCGAAAGAACTGTACCAAAGGTCAAGTCGGGGCGAGGGGTCCGACGGACCGTACCTTCAAGCGGCCGTTTGCGGTAGCCCTAACAGGCTGAAATCTTTGTCACTTGCGGGATCGGCACGCAGGTTGACCACGAGTTCACTAGCTCGGCCCGGCCACGAACGGCATAGTCCGCGCCATCAGCCGATGAAACGATTGAGGCCGCAAACGGTCGCGCCGCCACGCTGGGCGCGACGCGCCTTTGCGCTGCCGAGGTGCCGGCGGCACCCGGCCCCGCCTGGATCGCATCGCTGCGCGAAGCCAACTTTGTGGAGATAACGTCATGGCCATCTATCGCAATCGCTTGCCGCAATTGTCAGGCGGTCTGTTTCTCACCGACGCCGGCGTCGAAACGGACCTCATTTTCAACCACGGGATCGAGATTCGCGAGTTTGCCGCTCACACACTTTTGCCTGATGAGACAGGCCGGGTCGCGCTCGCCCGCTACTTCACGGGCTTTCTCGAGCTGGCACGCCGGCAGGGGACCGGATTCATTCTCGACACCACCACCTGGAAGGCGCACCGCCACTGGGCTGCACGACTCGGCGCAAGCATCCCCGAACTCAAGGCGGCCAACGAGGCGAGCGTCGCCTTTGCGGCCAGTCTGAGAGCAAAGTTTGCGAGCAATCCAAATCCGATCGTTCTCAACGCCGTCATCGGCCCGAGAGGCGATGCTTACCGTCCGGAAGCTGTAATCAGCATGGCAGACGCGCAGTCCTATTTCTCCGAGCAACTCGAGTGGCTGACGGCGACGGAGGTCGACATGGTCACGGGGCTCACGTTCAACCAGGCGGGAGAGGCGGCGGGCCTTGCCAGAGCAGCGCGTGAGGTTGGTTTGCCCGTCGTCATCTCGTTCACGGTCGAGACAAACGGGGCGTTGCCGAACGGCCAAAGCCTCAAGGAGGCCATAGCGGAGGTGGATGCGGCGACGGCGCAGTCCGTTGCCTACTACATGATCAACTGCGCGCATCCGGATCACTTCGCCGGCGTCCTGCATGATGAGCCCTGGTTGCGCCGCATTCGCGGCCTTCGCGCCAACGCCTCGCGCCTGAGCCACGCGGAGCTCGACGAATCGAGCGAGCTCGACCCTGGCAACCCGCACGAGCTTGCTGCTCAGTACAAGGCGCTCGCCACCCGGTTGCCGTGGCTCAACGTGTTTGGCGGATGCTGCGGTTCCGACCTCCGGCATGTGACCGAGATCGCGCGTGCGCTGGCCTCGTGTGAGGGCCGGGCCGCCGAGGCGGCGGAATGAGCGTCCCTCCTTGCCGCATTCTCTGCCTGGGCAGGCCATCGCAGCGATGCGGTGGGCTTGGCCGGGCTTGCAGGCTGCGCGGGCGAAAATGAGGGCGGACACCAGGTCGGGGTGGTCTGGGTTTCCGCGCCTTGGCCGGCAGAGCGTTTCGTCATCGCTCCGAGGCCCGGCTCCGCCGGCGACGTGCAACGGCGTCATCAGCTGTCGCAGTCACGACCCGCCCACGCCTGCGGCGGAGCACATCCCGGTTGAATCTGTCCCCGACGGATGGCGCACGTGCCGATCCGATTGGCAAGAACCGCTTGCGTCGGGGACCACCTCTGCTTCGGCGCGCATCCTGTCGTATCCCGTCGCGACGGGGCGCTTGACCTTCACAGAGACGGATGGGTGCGCCGATGCCGGCCTCATCCGCACCCGAGTGACAGGGCGGCGCTCGGCTCCTCGATTTTTCTGCTCCTGAGTAGCCGTGTCGCCGGTCGTCATGGCGCGGCGGGCGAAATGCTGATCGTGCTCGCGCAGGTCCGGCCCTCAATGCGCGCGCGGGCGGCGCGCACCGCTGCAATCTGCGCAAGGATGTCGATGCAGTCGCAATCCTCAGTGACTGTCCCCGCGAAGCCGTGTTCCGGCGCAGCGCACGAGGTGCGACATGGCCGGCGGTGCAATTTCCTTTGGGCAAGGCAAGCGCCCGGCGCTAGCATAGGCGCGATCGCCGCGTACCGAGGAGGCCGTCATGTCCGACACGAAGCGCCCATCCGCCGACGCTTTTCCGCGCGCGCCGCTACCCAGGCGCTTTTGCAATCTCGACCGTGTGCTCCATGCTCTCAAGGCGCGCGATCTCGACGGTATCGTCGCAACAACGCCTAACAATGTTTTCTACCTCTCCGGCTTCAACACCATCGCTCATAAGTCGGACGAGCCGCGCGTTGTGGCCGTCATCCTTTCGCGCCATGCCCCCGAGCACCCCGTAATGGTTGTTGCCGATTATTACCTCGCGAGCTTTCTCACCCAGGAGACCTGGATCGAGGACATCCGTCCCTTCCGCGCGGTCATGATGCCGCTTGATCTGCCAGCGAAGGAGACCGATATCGACCGCTTCGTGCCGACTGCCGCGCGCGGGAAGGCATGGATCGAGAACGCTCGCCGCCAGTACGGCTTCGACATGTCGGCGGTGCTCAAGCGCGCGCTCGCCGATCTCAAGCTCGATAGGGCGCGTCTTGCCTTCGACGATCCGGGATTCGGCCTGCGGCTCGGCCTTGAGGCGTCGCGGCTCGTCGATGGCTATGACGCCATGATGTTCGCGCGCGCCATCAAGACGCCGGCCGAGCTGGAACTCATCCGCCGGGCCACCCGGCTCAACGAGGCCGCCATCGGACGGACGGTCGCAAGCTGGCAGAAGGGCGCCACTTGGCGCGATCTCAATATCGCCTACGCGCGCTCGGTCGCCGAGCTCGGCGGCTTCGTGCGCGATCCGGGCGGCATGGTCTGGGGCCATCCCCGCGGCACCGAGCAGACGATCATGCTCTCGACCGGCTTCGAGGATACCGAGGTCGAGGCCGGCACGCATGTGATGTTCGACTGTCACGGCACCATCGATCTCTACTGCTGGGATGGCGGCAAGACTTGGGTCGTCGACGGCGAACCCCAAGGCGACGCCAAACGATGGGCGAAGGCGACCTCTGCAGTCGCAGAGACGCTCGTTGCCGCCATGAAGCCCGGCGCGCGCATCAGGGATTTGCAGGCGCTCGCGCGCGCGACCTATCGTAAGGCCGGCGTGCCCGATCCCGATCGCGCCATCATCTTCTTCCACGGGCTTGGCCTTTCCCACATGGAGCTCGAGCTCATGACCGCCGATGGCAGCCCGGTCGGCGGCAATTGGGTGCTGGAGGAAGGCATGGTGGCGCCGATTCATCTCCTCTACCCGGGCAGCCAGTTCGATCGCTCGTGGTGCGAGGAGGTCGTCGAGATCCGGGCAGACGGGGGCAGACCGCTGTTCTCGTGGGGTTATGACCCCATCACGGGCCGCGGGTGACCTGCAAGTCCCCTCGGAAGCACGACTTGGCAATTCAAGGACAGTCGGAGAGCGCGGTCTGGGATGCGCAGGCGCTCGAACTTCTAGCGAGGAGACGAACCGATGAAGATCGGCATTGCCATGTTCGTCACCGAGTATTCCATCGCCCCGGGCGAGCTCGCAGCGGCGGTCGAGGAACGCGGGTTCGAGTCGCTCTGGATGCCCGAGCACACCCACATTCCGACGAGCCGGCGCTCACCCTGGGGCGGCGGACCAGAGCTTCCGCAATACTACAAGGAGACGTTCGACCCGTTCATGGCGCTGACCGCCGCGGCAGTGACCACGCGGCGCATCAAGCTGGCGACCGGCATCTGCCTCGTCGTCGAGCGTGACCCGATCCATACCGCAAAGCAGGTGGCAACCCTCGATCATCTCTCCCGCGGTCGCGTTCTTTTCGGCATCGGCGGCGGCTGGAATGCGGAGGAGATGGCGAGCCACGGTACCGACTTCCGATCGCGCTTCAGGCTGATGCGCGAGCGTGTCGAAGCCATGAAGGCCATCTGGGCCAATGACATCGCCGAGTATCACGGCGAGTTCGTCGACTTCGAGCCGATGTGGTGCTGGCCGAAGCCGGTGCAGAAGCCGCATCCCCCGATCCTCGTCGGCGGCGCCTTTCCGCACGGTGCGCGCCGCGCCGTCGAATATGGCGACGGCTGGATGCCGATCGGCGGCCGCGATCAGGATCCTGTCGACATCGGCCAACGCTTCCGACAATTGCTTGCCGAGCACGGCCGCGACCCCGCCTCGCTGCCCATGAGCGTTTTCGGGGCAAGGCAGGATCGCCGCGAGCTCGAGCGGCTGCGGGATGCCGGGATGGACCGCTCGGTGCTCCTCATCCCGACTGCCGCGCGGGACGCCACGCTGCGCACGCTCGATGATTTGGTCGCCCTGACCGCCGGGCTCTGATCGATGGGCCGTTGCGGCGGCCCCGGCGCTGCGAGGCCAATGCGATGGGCGGGCACGGCAGCAGCGGCACGCCCGTGCGTCATCGTCCCTGGCGCCAGTGCCATCAAACCGGCCTCAACGACGGGCGGTCGAAGCCGGGGCCCTTGTTTGCCTTCAGGGCTCAGAAGGCCGGCGAGAGCGCGACCGGACACGGAGCCGCGCACCACATGCCTCGGCCGTCGCGACGCTCGTCGTCCTGTCCGCTCAGCGCCGGAAGCCCTCGAGTTCGCCCTTCGCCCAGTCGATGACCTGCTTTGCAGTCTGCCCCGTCACCGTACGCGCCACCATCTGCGGAATGATGTACTGATTCCAGATCTGCATTCCGATCTCGGGCGGCGCGCTGGAAGCAACGATGTAGTACTCGGCGTCGTGGTGCGGCCGGACGGGATAGTTATAGATCGTCCCCTTCGGCGGCTCGGTCTCGGCCCAGACTGGCAGATCCGCCATCGACAGGAATGGCGGGATGTCGTAGCCGACGGCCGGCACGCTCAGCTTGGCCACCACCTCGCGCTGGCTCAGGTATGTCATCAGGTCCTTCGCCGCCTGCTTCTGTTGCGACCATTGCCAGATGCCCCAGAAGTAGGGGCGATGCGGCACCAGTCGGCCCTTCTTTCCCTTGGGGTTCGGGAAATGCCAGAGGTCGGCCGCGATCTCGGGCGCGTCACGCTTGGCTACCGCCCAGGCGCTCGGTGGATTCCAGATCAGCGCGGACTTGCCCGCAATCAGCGCCTTGTTGTTCGACGCATCATCGAAGGAGATGGTGGTCGATGGCAGGAAGGGGACGAACCGCTTGACATAATCGAGCACCTCGCGGACCGGATCGGAGTCGACGACAATGTTGCCCTTCGCATCCACCAGATCCGCACCGAACGCGCCGAACGTCGCGCCCCAGGTCTGGTTGGCGTCCGTGCTGTTCGATCCGCAGCCGAGCGCAAACGTCATGCCCGCCTTGTGACACTGCTCGGCAAGCTTGAGCTGTGTCTCGTAGGTCCAGTTTTCCGCACCCTTGGTCTTGACGTCCTTGGCGGGGTACCACTCAGTCACGTCTTCGCCCGTGATGCTCTTCATCACCGAGATGCGCGCGCAGGGCGGCAGCGGAGCTGTGCCCCAGGACACCGGTACGCCGAGCCACTTGCCCTTGGCGATGCCGAGATACTCGATGGCCTTGCCGACCGGCCCGTACTGTTTGAGCAGCCCCTCCATGACGTCGTTCATGGGCGTGAGGAGCTCGCCATAGCGATGGGCGTTCCATTGGTCGAACGCCAGGATGTCGTGGCCGGACTTGGCCTGCGCCTCGGCGGCTTGGGTGAGGATCATCTTGTTCCCTGCCGAGGGGATGAAGTCGATGGCCACCTCCATCTTGTTCTTCGCGGCCCAGGCGTCGATGATTCCTTTGAGCACGGCGTTGGGCCCCGGCACCCAATGGTCCCAGATGCCCATCGTGAGCTTTCCTGCAGCGTGCGACGGCTGGACGTGCACCAGCGGCAGCGTCGCGGAGGCGGTTGCCGCGGCCGCGACCTTGATGGCTCGACGGCGTGTGATGTGACGAGTCTGTGTCATGCGGTTTGGCTCCCTTTGGCTTCGTGCAAGTCGACTGGTCTTGCGGTTTGCTGCGGCGCTCGCGTCGGGCGAGACCTGCGACGGCCGGGCGACGGCTCAGCTGCTCGAGGCGGACGGCAAGCGCAGCGTCGTGTCGCCGCTCGTGTCTTTGCTTGCGCGACCCCGCTTATGCGTCGCCCTGGAGAAAGCCCCATCGCGTCGTCGCTGAGCGAGACTTCGGGGTAGGCATTGTCGACACCGGCACGTTCGCTCCGATGCGCCGGTTGCGGCCGCCCCGCCCTGCTGATGCGCTCTTCGCCGCTGAAGCAGGGTTCATGCCGTCAGCACGGCGCCACATTGGCGGCCGCGGAAGGGCTTTGGGTTGCAAGGTTTGAATCGATCACGGTCGTAGGGCTCTACCCCTCGACCGCGAGCACGGGTGACCTGCGCCATCGGTCTGCACCCTCCCGCCCGGTTGCGCCGCGCGATGCGCGGCTTTGGGGACCAAAGTGAGGACGTCCAATTCGCAGAACAGTGATTTCGAATGCCAGGATAGGCCCGTTCGGGCAGCAAAGGCAATAAACATTCGCCGCGGCGGGCGATCCCGCAGCGTGTGCGTTTCACAGTCAATATCAGCTCAGTGGTCGCGGTAGGCCGCGACCGCGCAAAGGGTCGGGGTCGGTTTGGTCGCCGTCTGCATCCTTCGCCCCGCGCCGCGTCCTTCGGCGATCCCGCCGCCAAACCGTCGGGCGCCGGGGCCGCAGTAGCCCTGGGCGGTCAGATCGATCAGCCGATCGGCGCTCCGATCGCCATCAAGCCCGCGCGCGCCACCTCCATATCATCACTGTACTGGCCGCCTGACACGCCGATCGCCCCGATCAGCTGGCCGGCCTCGAGGATCGGATAGCCGCCGCCGAAGACGATTGCCCGCCGTGTGCCCGGAAAGCCGTGCAGCAGCGGCGGATCATTCTTCACAAGATCCCAGAGCGCGTGGGTTGGCGCCTTGAGGCACGCCGACGTGTAGGCTTTGTCTTCGGCGATGGCGCGCGTCATGTCGCTGGCGCCGTCCATGCGCAGCGCCGCCTTCAGCACGCCCGAGTCGTCGACAAGGGCGATCGACATCGCCTGCCCGAGCTGGCGCGCCTTCGCCGCGGCCCCCTGCAGCGCGACCAGCGCCGTCTCTGCCGTGATCGACCGCTTTGCGAAGCTTGTCATGCGCTCTGGCTCCTCTGCTGAAGTCACGGTGTGGCGTCGCCGGCAATCATGGCGCGGGCTCCGCCCGGTCGGGCTCGAGGCGAACGCCGAATGCTACGTGCTTGCGGCTGCCGATGGCGCGCGCGGCGGCATGCGCCTCGGCGAGCGCGTGCGCGAGGCGGCGCGGCGAAACGGCATCTCCGACGACGCGAACACGATGGCCCTCAAGCCCTGCCGCGCGCAAGTCCTCGGCAAGCGCCCCGTTCGGGATTGCCGCGCCGACCCAGACAATCGCCGCCACGTCGTCGATGATCTCCTCGCGCCCCGTCAGATAGTGCGCCAGGACGACGCCGCCATTTGAGGCGCGCGCGACGAAATGGTTGGGCCGCGCGCGACCGCCGCCGTGGTCGAGCGCGCGCAGGAACGCGATGCGCGAGACCATCGGCACCTCGCGCGCAATCTCGAAGAACCGCGACGCAATGATCGGCTCGCGTCCCTGCTCGAGCGCGCTTTCGGCGACAGCGGTTGTCCAGTAGTAGCCGTCCTCGTCCATGATGACGACGCGTCCGCCGGAGCGTCCCTCGAGCGGTACCGGTCCATCGGCGGTGATCACGGGCACCGAGCCGTCGCCGGGCAGCGCCGGGGCGACTGCTGCTGCCCCGGTCGCTACGATGACATCGTCGGGGCCGAGCGCGACGATGCTCTCGCCGGTCGCCATCTCGCCGAGACGGATTTCGACGCCGGCCCTTCTGACTTGCGGAATGAGGAAGTCGAGCAGATGCCGCATTTCCTCATGATGACGCACCTTGTGCACCGTGCGAAGCCGCCCGCCGAGCTCGCGTTCGCGCTCGATCAGCGTGACGCGATGTCCGCGCAAGGCCGCTGTCCGCGACGCCTCGAGCCCGGCAGGACCGCCCCCAACCACGACGACGTGACGGGGCGTCTCCACCCTGTCCCGCTCTAGCTTTGGCCACAGGTACTCGCGGCCCGTCATCGGGTTCGTCGAGCAGATAATCGGCTCACCGGCGCTGATCGTCGCCCAGCATTGATTGCAGGCGATGCAGCGGCGGATGTCCGCGGCCGCGCCACGTCGCGCCTTGGCCGGCCATTCCGGATCGACGATCAGCGCCCGGCAGAGGCCGATCATGTCGGCATCACCGGTGGCAAGCACGCTTTCTGCCTGCTCTGGCTCCTGGATCCGCGTCGAGAGAACGACGGGCACGCCATTCGCAATCGGTTTGAACCGCCTGTGCAGGTCGCGATAGGCAAGGATCGGCCAGTGCCGGTCCGGGAGATGCGCCTCGATGGAATTGAAATTTCCCTGCGCGAGGGAAAGGTAGTCGACAAGACCATCGGCGCAAAGTCGTCGGCCGATCTCCAGCGTCTCCTCGATGCCAAGGCCACCCTCGGTGAACTCTTCAACGCCGAGCCTGAAGCCGATGATTGCCCGCACGCCCACGCGGCGGCGCACGCCTTCGAGGATTTCGCGCGGGAAGGCCAGTCGTTTCTCGAAGCTGCCGCCGTAGGCGTCGGTACGCCGGTTTGAGAACGGCGACATGAACTGTTGGATGAGGTGGCCTTGGGCGCCGTGGATCTCGATGCCGTCCATGCCGGCCTCGATGCAGTGCACCGCGCACATGATGTAGGTCTCGATGATCTCGCCCACCTCGCGCGTCGACAACTCGTGCGGAACGCCGCCGGAGCGCGGGCAGGCGATGGCCGAAGGGGCGATCGTGAACGGCACCACGCGCGAGGCCAGATGCTGACGGCCGCCCATGTTGATCTGGCCGATCAGCAGCGCGCCTTCGGCGTGACATGCGCTCGCGAGTAGCCGCAGCCCTTCGATCCCGTCGCGATTGAAGATGGCGAGCGCACCGGGCCCGAACGGGTCTTGCGATTGCGCCCTCAGCGCCTCGGTGACGATCGTGCCGACCCCGCCTTTGGCAAGCGTGCGGTAGAACTCGAGCAATCGCGGCCCGACCCGGTTGCGGTCGGCAAGATTGGCAGTCGTGGCAACGCGCATGATGCGGTTCTTGGCCTCGCTGCGGCCGATCCGGATCGGTTGGAACAGATGCGGAAATTGGATGGTCATGCGCTTCAGGTTCGGTTAGTGCGCACGTGGGGGGAGGCGCGCTGAGCGGGTCCTAGCGTGCGCCGGTCTGCACGCCTCTTCTTCTTCGCAGCCGCCAAGATGAAACGCGTCGCTTTGTGAAACGTGGTCGCCGCAAGCGGGCTTGGTCGATGGCGCCGACCGCGCCTGCCGGTCCCTGAGCTCGCATCGGCTTCACCTCCTCGATCGCGTCCCGCCACGTGCGCCTTCCGTGGCGGAGGGCGGCTGACTTCCCCCGTCGCAGGATGTGCAATCGCGGTGCCTGAAGTCAATTCGCCGTCGGTTGCGAAGCGTCCGCACACCTGCGCGGCTCCATCCTGTCATACGGGGGCGCGCAGGTGCGGCGGTCAGCGCGATCCTTTGTTCGCGGCGCTGGTGGGTGAGGACCATCGCGCAAGTCGACGCTCCGGCTCGTCCGCTGGGCCGCCCGACTGACACGGGTGTCGATCGTCAAACGCAGGTCGGGGCCGGCGGCGGCTGGTGTCAGTCGTTGTCGCTGGTGCCGGCACCGGCTCCCGTCTCGCGCGACGCTTGGCTCTCGGGCACATGGGTGCGGGCAGCAAGGCGCTCGAGTGCGCTCCAATCGGCCGGCGACACGCCGAGCCCGCCCGACGCGGAACTCATCTCTCCAGCGCCGGCTAAGATCCCTGGCCTCAGTGTCACTTCGATGTCGCTTGCCGTCCGGACGTCGACGAGCGCGCCAAAATCCGAGGATGCCCGCCAGCCCCTTCCATGAATCACGATCCGCCATCCGGGCCATGCGATTTCTGCGTGCTGCAGCTTGTGGCGCAAGGCAGCCCCGATCATCGCCACGAGCCAGACCGGATGGCGCAGCCTTTGCCAGCGCGCAACGGGGCTCGTCGAAATCGTCCCGTCGGACCATGCAATGCCGGCTGCCACCGGACAGCTGCTTCGCTCCTGCCGGTTGGGGTCCGTGAGGAGTGCGCATAGCCCCCGCGCAACGTCGAGGCCCTGCTCGGCCATCCAGCGCGCTGCTGCGGCGATCTCTTCGCAGTCGCCCCACGGGAAGCCCGCTCCACGCGCCGCCTTCATGGCAAGCGCCTCGACTTCGTTGTGCGACACCCTCATGTTGTGACGCCCGGCGCAGCCAGCGGTGCGCTCTCCGCAACGCCCCAGATCCAGCCGTCCCAGTCGCCGGCCCCGATCTCGTCCGGAAAGGGCGCGTCCTGAAAAAGCGTGATGCGCAGCCACTTGTCGGAGCGCGGATCGAAGCGCGTGCAGCCGAAGAACGACAGCTTTGCGCGAAGCACGTCGACGGCGCGCAGGTCGCTGCCAATGAGATTGTCCCGGATTTCGGCATAGGGATGCCGGCTGGCAATCTGGACGCGACGGACGGTGTGCCGATGCTCGGGGTGGCGGGTCAGGAACACAGCCACGGATTCGCCAGGCGATGCGCTGCCGAGCGCCCGATGGAGCGCCGAGACATCGCGCCCGATCGCAAGCGGCAGTTCGAGATCGGCACCAGGCTCCGCAAAGCGATCTCCGAGCCTCGGCTCGAGCTTCTCCTCTGATACGTACCAGAAACGGCGCGTGGCCTCGGCGCGCGAAAAATCGAGTTTCAAAGCAAAAGCGTAATGTCGTTCGATGTCGTCCCTGAGCTGGCGGACGCTCATCGTGCCGTCGATGCGGAACGCCACCGTCTCGTCGACGGTCATGCCGCCGGCCAGATCGTCCACCAGCGCGCCATGCGGTTCGAGCATGAGCGATACCAGCAGCTCCTGGCCCTCAAGCGAGAGCGTCTCCTCGCCCCATTTGTAGAGACGGTCCCAGGGCCTATGCCGCGAGGCAAGCAGCTCCGGTGCAGCCCGCTCCATGGACGATATTTCAGCCAGGAGGATTGGCAGCCTCGGCGCCTGCACCGGGTCGTCGGTCCGCCAGTCCGCGATCAGTCTGCGTGCCTTCGGCAGCAGTCTCAGGAACCGGGCGCGGGTCTCCGGGGCTGCGGAAGCAAGCGATCGGACCCGGGCCAATGCCGTCTCCCGCGCCGCGATCCAGCTGTGGATCAGCGTCGGATGCCGCACCAGGAACGGCGCCATGCCGAGTCCCGTGGCATTGCCGATGCCAAGTCGGCGACGCAGGCGGGGCAGGAGACGGACCGCCCGATGGGAGTCGCGGGCGCGCGCCAAATGCTCGACCAGATCGACCGTGAAGGCTCGGATCAGCCACACCGTCAGCATCTCGGCCTGGAACGGGCCCGCCAACTCCTCGCGGGCTGCAATGCGGTCGCGGTCGGCAAGCCCGAACTTGCCGTTGCCGTAGACCGCCGTCGTGCGCATCAAATAGCCGGTCGACCCGACCTGGCGCTCGTCGGGCTGGTGGCCTTGAGCCAGGCTCTCGACCACGCTTTCGAAGAGGCGCACGCTGCGATTGGCCCGCGCGAGCACAAGCTCGCTCGCGAGATAGCGGCCGGCCTCCTGCCGCGGCACATTGGCCGCGAGCCGGGCGACATCGGTCGTGGTCGGAACCCCATCGAACAAGGCAAACGTCGCATCCCAGGCCTCGGCGATGACGCGATCGGTACGCATCTGCGGCGGTAAATCATGCGCGAATGCCACCAGCGAGTAGCTGCGAGGCCCTCGCGTCACCGTGTAGACGGCGTGACCGACGCCACGGTCGTCGAGATCGAAGACCGGGCGCGCATACTGCCAGCGCTCGCGGCCGATCCGTCGAAGGAGAACACGCAGAAATGAGAGCCGCGTCTGATGAAACGCGCCGAGTCTCGCAAGGCGCATGACCTGATCGGGCGGGCGCAGGCCAACTGCCGTCATTGGCTCTGCGTCGTCCATATCATTATTCCTTCGCACACACGAGATGGACATGGATGTAGTCCATGCCGTGCCCCTCCGGCCGGGCGGCGACCCGGCGCTCGTAGCGATCGTAGAACTCATCAAGGATCGCCATGCGGTCGGCGGGAGAACGACCGGCATCGAGCCCGCCCGCGAACGTGGGCTCGCTCCAGGAGCGCAGCGTCGGGATATACTCGCGTGCGAAGCGCACCGGGTCCCCGTGCTCGGCGAAGGCTCTTGCGTAGGGGCACACGAGATGGCGCTCCTCGACGTGCTCGAGCCTGAGGCCCGCCCTGTACACCGGGCTCTCCCGATCGCGCAGTGGTGCGGTGAATTCGGCAGCCGTCCGGTAAACCTGAGGGAAATTGGTCGCAAGGTATTCCGACGACGTGATGCGCCCCTCGTTGGCAAGTTCCCGCCAGATCTCGTTGAAGGTGTCGAACATCGACACGCCGCCGGTCGCGCCGAGATAACGGCCCGCAGAGTCGATGCCGAAGTTGAGGAACACGAGCCTCCCGCCCCGCTTCATTTCGAGCGCGCGGCGCTCGAGCATCCGCGCCCATTCGATGCGTCCAAGCTCAACCCAGCTCGCACGCTCGGCGCCCGTGGCGCCGACCATGTGGACATGGTTCGTGATGTTGCACGGAGCCTTGGAGATGTAGTGCGAAGCGGTCGCCGAGAAGAACAGATCGACGGTACCTTTGGGGAAAATCGCCTGATGGAAGCTGGTTCCCGATGCGAACGGGAATACGTCGGCGACCTCGCCCCAGTAGCTCTTGATGTCGGTCTGATTGTGCACCGTTTTGAATACTTGCGAGAAGTCGTTCCGCGGCAGATCGGTATAGACGATCTCAATCGGGCGCGACGGCACGCGCTGGCGCACGTGGGCCAGAACCTCGCGCCACATCTCCATCGACGTTCCTCCGTCGGCGCAGCCGAGGTCGGCGACGCGAACGACGGTGCCGTCATCGACGAGGCACATGCGATCGACAGCCGCGAGAATCATCGGGATGGCGAGGTTGATGACATCGCGCGCGCCGGTCGTCGCCTTCGAGTAGTAGCCGGCGCCTTTCATGGCCATGAAGCCGATGGTTTCCGGTGTGGCGCTCATGGGATCCTCGTGCGCATGGCGTTGCGTCTATCCTGCGAGCTCGATCGTCTTTGCGTGAAGGGCGGCGGCGACATCGACCCCCTCTTCCAGGCTCCGCCGTCTCGTCGCAAACCGCCGGCTGCCGGGCAGGCGACCGCCGGTTTCCGCACCAAGCGCCTGAACGAGCGTCGAGATGCGCTGTGCGAACGCGCCTCCGGATGGTGCGCCGGGATCTATGGCAATGAAGCCCTGGCCCGTGTTCGGCGGGCCGCCGGCCGGCCCCGAGAATGGGCTCGCGTGGATCCCGAGCGTCGCGCCGGAAAGGCACGCTGCCATGACTTCGACCAGCAGCGCCGTGCCGACCCCCTTGTAGCCTCCGGAGGGTACCATCGTACCCTTGAGGCCGACAGCGGGATCGGTCGTCGGCTGGCCGTCGGGGCCGAGCGCCCATCCGAGCGGGATCGCCTCGCCGGCGCGGCTTCTTTTGATGACCTCGCTCTTTGCGACGACGCTGGCGCTCTGGTCGATGACGAACAGCGCGCTGCCGTTGCCGTCGGGGACCGCGAGCGACCAGGGGTTGGTGCCAAGTACGGGCTTTCGCGCGCCAATCGGCGCGATCGAGGCGGGAGCATTGGTGAAGCCGAGGCCGACGAGCCCCTCAGCGGCAAGTCGCTCCGTGTGATAGCCGAGCACACCGCAATTGTAGGAGTTGCGGATCGCGAGATGGGCGATGCCCTGCGATCGCGCCAGCGGTACGAGACGCTTGAATCCCGCCTCGATCGCCGGGTGAGCGAACCCGGAACCGGCATCGACGGTCAGCACGGCCGGTGCAGGTTGCGTGACTGCCGGGGTCGCATCGCCCTTCACCTTGCCGCAGCCGAGATGCTCGCAGTAGGTGGCGAGATAGGCGAGGCCGTGCGAGGCAAGGCCTTCGGCCTCGGCCGCAGCGATCGCGCGGGCAAGGCTCGCAGCGTTCTCGCGACTGGCGCCGGCCCGCATCAGCGCGCGCTGCGCCAGCGCCTCGATTTCCTGGACCTTGAGCGTAACGACCTCAGTCATGGAAAGTCTCCGCGCACTTCTCGTTTACATTCGACGGACCAGCCGTGTCCCGGGACGCCGTGCCGCACGGCTCAGCCGGGCAAGAAGGCCGAGGCGAAGAACCGTCGCCAGTTGTCGCCCAGCACCTTCGCCGCGTCCGTCTCGCTGAAGCCCCGCGCCAAGAGCCCCGCTCGGATCTTTTCCCAATCGCGGTTGTCTCGAAACCAAGCGGGCTGCGGCGGCAGCACCGGCGCGCCGAGGCCGGTCGCCGGCGGGGCCTTGGTCCAGCGCCCGACCCGCATCCATGTGATGATCTCGTCGCCGTGCCCCTGGCAAAGGTCGGAGCCGATGCCGATATGGTCGATGCCGATCATGTCAGCAAGGCGCGCAACCATGTCGGCGAAGCTCTCGAGCGTGCACTCGGACCCGCCTTTCAAATGGTAAGGATAGAGGGAAAGGCCGATCATGCCGCCACGCTCTGCAAGGGCCTTCAGCAGGCCATCCGACTTGTTGCGCACCGACGGATGCCAGAAATTCGGATTGGCGTGCGTGATGGCGATCGGCCGCGCCGAGAGGTCGATCGCCTCGCGCGTCGTGCGCTCGGCGGAATGCGACATGTCGATCAGCATCCCGACCCGGTTCATTTCCCGGATCACTTCACGCCCCATGCGCGTGATGCCCGTGTCTTCGGCCTCGTAGCAGCCGGTCCCGAGCAGCGACTGGTTGTTGTAGGTGAGCTGCATCACCATGATGCCGAGCCGCCGCAGCACCTCGACAAGGCCGATGTCGTCCTCGATGCACGAAGGATTCTGCGATGCGAACAGCACGCCCGTACGCCCCGCCGCCTTAGCGCGCGCGATGTCCTCCGCCTCCCGGATCGGCATGACGAGGTCCGCGTGGCTTTCGAAGCGGCGGTTCCAGTCGATCAGATTCTCGACGGTCTCGCGGAAATCTTCATGGTAGCAGACCGTCACGCTGACGGCTTGGACGCCGCCCTCCCGCAGCTGGCGCAGGATCTCGGACGACCACTTGCAGTATTGGCAGGCGTCGATGATGAACGAGGCTTGGCGGTCGTACATGCATTGGCCGTCGTTTAGCTGCCGACAGGGATATATGCGCACGACGTGCGGTGCGTTGCGAGGAAGGATCGGACACGGGCGAACGATGCGCAAGAGGCTGCATGCGCGCGACACTCGGTGGTCGGAAAAAGCGTGATCGGGGTGGGTGCATTGCGCGCGCGTCACGCTCGGACATGGTCAGCGAACGCCCGTCAGCAGTGCATTGGGAAGCCACGTCACAACCGGCGGAAAGAGGACAAGGATGAAAACGACGCTCAGCTGCAAAGCGATGAACGGCCAAATCCCGGAGTACATGTGCCGAAGCGTGATCTCCGGCGGGGCGATGCCGCGGAGGTAGAAGATCGACGGCGCCATTGGTGGCGTCAGATAACCAGTCTGCAGCATCACGAGGAACAGCACGCAGAACCATTCTTTCTCGAAGCCGGCCGATACAATGAGCGGCGTCGTGATCGGAACTACCATGAGGATGATCACCAGCGGCTCGAGCATGAATCCGGCGATGAACACGATCAGCATAACGAGAAACAGGAGCCCGTGCTTGCCAACCCCGAACCCAAGCAGGAAATCCTGCAGGATCTGGAGTCCTCCCGAGCCGACGAACACGGCAGCAAACATCTGACCGCACGCGACGATCGTCAGGATCATGGCGGTGATGCGCACAGTCCGCATGGTTGAGTCGACGAGGACAGGCCAGGAGAAACGGCGGTAAGCGATTGCCAGCATAACGGTCCCAAGCGCACCGGTCGCGGCGGCCTCGGTCGGCGTTGCAATACCGGCCATCATCGAGCCGAGCACGGCGATGATGACAACCAGCGGCGGCACCAGGACCCTCGCGGTCAGCGCCAGCTTCTCGCCGAGCGCGGGCTCGTCCTCGACAAGAAGCACGCGAGGGCCATCCTGAGGCCGGATGATGCAGCGGATCACGATGTAGACAATGTAGGAAAGGGCCAGCAGCAGGCCTGGAATGAACATGCCAAGCAGAACTTTGCCGACATCGGCCTGAGCCGTCGGACCAATGACGACGGCCAGGATCGATGGCGGAATTATGGTTCCGAGCGAGCCGCCGGCGCAGATCGTGCCGGAAATGAGGCCCTTATTGTAGCCGTAGCGAAGCATAGCCGGAATGGCGAGCAGCCCGACCACGGTTTCGGTAGCGCCGACGACGCCGCTCGTGGCAGCAAATATGACACACATTAGCACCGTGCCGACAGCGAGTCCGCCCGGCAGGCGTCGGATCCACAATTGGATGGTGTCGAACAGCCGGCCGGCGATCCCCGACTGCTCGAACATCGCACCCATGAAGATGAACAGCGGCACGGCTGCGAGCACCTGTGCCGTCGCAGTCTCCTCGATCTTTTGGATGAACTGATGCAGCAGTCCTTCGGCGCCAAAGGATTGAATGCCGAAGAGGACGGCAAGCGCCAGCATCGCCAGGGCCACTGGAAAGCCCGTAAGGATCGCGGCGATGAGGGCAGGAAACATCCAGAGCGGCGACAGCATCAGGGCATCCGGCAGCAAATTGAGGGGATCGCAGAGGGCAAGGGAGCGATGGGAGAGTGTGTCAAACGGCGTGCTCGTCCGCTTGGTCTTGAACGATCGGGCTGCCGGCGATGGCATAGATCCGTTTGATGACCTCCGCCGCAATCTGCAGCGTGAAGATCGCAAAGCCGAAGAACATCACCGCTTTGAACGGCCATACGACGGGGTTCCAGCCACCCGATCCGGTGCGCTCACCAGTTCGCAGTGCCTCTTGGAAATGCCCCCACAGCCCCCAGGTGATCCACGCGACGGTTGGGAGGACGACAATGACGAAGCCGATGAGATCGACGTACTTGATGCGATCGCGCGTGTGCGCGCTGTAAAGCAGGTCGACACGGACGTGGCTGTCCGTCGCCAGGGCATAGGCGATCGACAGCAGGAATGATCCACCCATCAAGAACGTGTTGAGATCATTGCCCCAGGTGGTCGGCGCATTGAACACATAGCGCATCAGCACGTCATAGAGCATGAGCACGACGAGCACGACGACGACGAGCGCCGCCAGCGCACCGAAGCAGGAACTCAGACGATCGATGGCTCTGACGATGGCCCGCATTCGACCTCTCTGCCAAGTTTGACCCAATAACCAGCGCAAGAACTGGCAGCTGTCGGGGAGCACACTGTTCTTAGTGCGTTGGTCCGACGGTGACCGGGGGGCGAGGCCGCGTCGCGACGCTGCGAAGCGGCGTCGATGATGCCGATATGCCGGTCACCCATGGCGACCTTCGCCCATCACCGGAACTCGCTGCGATACTGACTGGCGGGCGCCCACCTCTTCACAAAGGCACGTTGCGATTCGACCACCTTCTTAAACCAGCCGCCCTCCGCGATGTACTTCTCCTCCCAGGCCTTCGTGGCTTTGGCGACGGCGTCGATGTAACTCTGGTCGACGCGAATGATCTCGACGCCTTCGCTCTTGAACTTTTCGAGCGCCTCGACATCCATGATGTTGATGTTCATCCAGGACTCGATGGTAGACTTCTTGGCCGCCGCCTCGATCTGCGCCTTTGTCGTAGCGTCAAAGCCATCCCAGAGCGCCTTGTCGAAAACGCATTCGAGCACCGCCCCCGGCTGGTGGACGCCCGGCAGGATCACATACTTCGCAACCTTGTGAAAGCCGAGGCCAAGGTTGATGCCGGGCGTGGCCCATTCGATGGCGTCGACGACGCCGCGCTCGAGTGCTGGATAGACTTCAGCGCCAGGCAGAATGACAGTCGATGCGCCGAGTGTCGTAGCGACCTCTGCCCAAGCGCCGGATGTACGCAGTTTGAGCCCTTTGAGATCGTCGACCGTGCGGATCGGCTTGCGCGAATGCATGTGGATTTCGTCGGAGTGTGCACCGCAAGGGATTCCAACGATGTTGAATTTCTCAAGCCGCCACTGCTTCCAAAGGTCGATGCCGCCGCCCGAGTAGATCCAGTGGATGAGCGCCTCGGTTGGCGGCGAACCGACGTAGCCGCCGAAGATGGCCGCGGCTTTGTCGATGCCCCAGTCGTAGCCGGGCCAGGTGTGTCCGGCGGGGGCAACCTTCTTCTGAACTGTTTCTGCGATCTTCAAGGGGCTGCCGATGGTTCCGGCCGGAAACACCTGGAACTTGACCTTTCCGCCTGTGAGCGCCTCGGCCTGCTTGGCGAACCCTTGTGCAAAGAACTCGAGGTGAATGCCGCCCGGCCAGGATGTTGCCATGCGGACGTTGGTCTGCGCGAGCGCAGCGCCGGCGACGAGCAATGTCGACATGCCGCCCAAGGCGGCGAGTTTCGCCAGTTTCATTCGTCTTCCTCCCTTGATCGTCCGACGATACTGGCCAGAGTGACGGCAGATTGCATCCCTGGCAAGCCTCGCGCAGGTTTCTGCTTGGCGCGAGGCGCGATAGCTTTGGGTCATGGTCAAACGGCGGGCAATGCCGAAGTGGCGAGGTCGCCCGGCCCGACGCAATGCAGAAGGAGCGTCAAGGAGTGGGCGGCGGACGCACTTCGGCGAAGGGTGGACTGACGGCGATTAGAAGCGAAGAAGGGGCACAACGTGCCAGCCGCGGCGGCAAAATGCGCATCTGGGATCAGCACGAGGGGAAGGGGCAAATTGGCCGCCGCAACTGCCGGAACTGGGCGGACGGGGCGCAATCCGCCATGCCCTTGCCCTTCGAGCCAGGACGGACTGTGGCGCGAGCGCGCGAGTGGCCTGCAGCGACGAGGGTTGCGGCCCGGTATGGACTGTGCCGATACTCCCCCAGCCACCCCCCCATCTGGAACATGCGAGAATGAGCGCCGCGATCCGCATCGATCCCGTAACCGGCCGCAAGATCTTTGCCACGCGCGCGGCCAAAGCAAGCGACCGCATTGCCGGTAAGGGCTACTCGATTGTCGCCGACAAGACGCTCACCACCTTGCCGCCCCCGCCGCCCGGCGCCGTGTTCAACGCTGAGGAGCAGCGCCGCTACCGCGAGTTCAAGGAAGCGCGCCGGGGAGCTGCCGACTACATCGCCATGGAAGGCGAGTTCGCCAAGTATCTCGAGGATGTTTACTCGGAGCCGCCGATCCCGCGTGAGGCGCTATCCGACGAATGTGAAATTCTCGTCATCGGGGCCGGTTTTGGCGCGCTTCTGCTGTGGTACCGCCTGCGGCAGGCCGGGTTCACGGACGTCCGCTTCTGCGAGAAAGGCGGCGACGTGGGCGGCACGTGGTACTGGAACCGCTATCCCGGCATTGCCTGCGATGTTGAGAGCTACAGCTATCTGCCGCTCTTGGAGGAGATGGGCTACATCCCCGCCATGAAGTTCGCGTCGGGCTTCGAGATCCTGGAGTACTGTCAGGCGATGGCCGAGCGCTTCGGATTTTACGAGCGCTGCCTCTTTCATACGACCGTCAAGGAGACGGTCTGGGACGAGCCGGCGGGGCGCTGGATCGTCAAGACCGACCGCGGCGATGCGATGCGCGCTCGCTTCGTCGTGCTTGCCAACGGCATCCTGACGACGCCTCGGCTTGCCCGCATCGAGGGGATGGAATCGTTCAAGGGCGACGCATTCCACACGTCGCGATGGAATTACAACATCGACCTCAAAGGCAAGCGCGTTGGCATCATCGGCACGGGCGCTACGGCCGTTCAGGTGATCCCGGAACTCGCCAAGGTCGTGAAGGAGCTTTATGTGTTCCAGCGTACCCCGTCGTCTGTCGACGTGCGCGACCAGCGCGCGACGACGGCGGAGGAGTATGCGACCTGGTCAAAAGAACCGAACTGGGCGGTAAACCGTCGGGAGCGCCACGCTCAGATCTCGGCGGGTCGTGCTGCGCTGCAGGCGAACGATGACTTCCTCTCCGGCAAGATCGTCGCTGTCAGGGAGCGAAAGCAGTACGAGCGAGAGTTGACGCCTGAGGAGATGATCCGCGCGCAGCTCAATACCAATTTCCGCATTATGGAGCAGATCAGGGCGCGGGTCGACGCCATCGTCAAGGACCCGAAGACCGCCGCCGCCTTGAAGCCGTATTACCCCTATGGCTGCAAGCGGCCGACCTTTCACGACGAGTACCTTCCGACGTTCAACCTCCCGCACGTGCGCCTCGTGGATACCGCGCCGGGAGGCGTCAGGAAGATCAATGAACGAGGGGTCGTTCACGACGGTATCGAGTATCCACTCGACGTTCTCATCTATGCGACCGGCTTCGAGTGGATGGGGACAGGGTCATTCAACATGATCCGCGGACGGGACGGCCGCACGCTCCGGCAGAAATGGAACGAGGAGGGGACCCGCACGTTCCTCGGAATGCACTCGCGCGGCTTTCCGAACCTGTTGATCATGAACGGACCGCAGGGCGGCGGCGGTCAGTTCAATTTCACGCGCGTCTCGGAGATGCACGCGAGCTACGTAGTCTGGGTTCTGGAGACGATGAAGAAACGCGGCGCCTCCACCATAGATGTCACGCGCGAGGCCGAAGACGACTATGCCGAGCACTGCGCCGAGATGGATCTGTTGTCGGCGCCGTTGCGTGACTGTCTCTCCTACTACAACGGCGAGGGCAAGGCGAAGCCGGGCAGCCTCGCCTACTATGGCGGCGGCGAGCGTTGGCATCAGCGCCGCATGGCGGCGCAGCAGAGTATGGCGCCCTATGTTTTCGATGGCGCATTGCCCAGATCGCAAGCCCCAACGGACAGCTTGCCGGGATCGCTGCCTGGGTAGAGGCAGGGCGATGCAGCCGGCCGATAGTCAAGGCACCTAACGGACGCAGCGGGGAGCCCGCGGCCGGCCACGTGTTCCTTAACGCGGAATGGCCCGGCGCTCGCGGATCGCCGAGGAGGATGTGTCGAGCCGGAAGCGGTGCTCGGGAATTTCCGTGAAGAGATCGGAATAGCGTCGCGGTATCGCAATGTCGGCCAGCGTGCGCACGCGGCCTGTCGCGTCGATGCGCACCGCCACCAGAAAGCTTGCTCCGGATCGGCCGATTGCCTCGAGCGCAGCGTGCATCCTCTCAAAGTCGCCGCCGTAGTATCGCGGTGCGATCAGCCGCTCCGCCGTGTCTGCTCCGATCGCGAATGTGGAGCCGGGGAAGAGACGCGACTTCTCGAGAAACGTCGGGGCCCGCGTCAGCTCGACCGGCGATGACCAGGCGAACTGCGCGATTCGGCGCCGCACCGTTATCTCGTCAAGCGGCGGTTTGTCGACATTCGTAACCGAGAGCTCGAAAGCAAAGGGCTGCTGCCTGATCTCTTGCGCGATCCGGGCGAGAAGGATGTGTCCGTCGTGGACAGGATTGAACGAGCCCGGCAGCAGGACGCGGCGCCGGGGCGGTGACAGTGCGACTTGTCCGTCGGGCTCCACCGTGACACGGTCAATCCCACCGGCGAGCAACTGGTCGATGGCATCGGCCGGCGCGACGAACGCTTCGGTGAATTGCTCGTCCACATCGAGCAACTCCCCCGGCGATGGCGCGGCAAGTCCGCAACCGCGCGCGAGCCAGAGCAGGATGCTGCGCGCCACCACGTCCTCTTCCGTTGCTCGGTCGCGACGGCCCTTGGCCATGCGGCCGGTGCAGTGCGCGACGCCGTCGGCGCTGACGTAAGCGACGTGAAAGCGATGCTCGCCCCTGCGCGGCCGGTCGCTCACCAGCGCCGCAGTCGCCCCGAGGCCGATCAGCTCGGCATCTGCCGGCACGAGCTTCGCTGCTCGGGCCCGGACAGCCCGGGCCATCGCAATCGCGGTCTCGGCGCTGCATGCCTGCGCTGGGGCAAAGCCGAGGAACGCTTCCAGCGCGCGCGCGTCGTAGGGAACCTGCGCCTCGACCAGGAGCCGGGAGCCCCCGGGCACCCGCAAGAGTTCGCCGACCGCGCCGCTGCCGCCGCCGGTGATGGCGAGCGCCGCCCTGCGCCCGGACCCGTGCAGGGCCGAGATCAGGGGAGTCCATTGGAGATCCGACAGGGTCATGGCAGTCGATTGGACAGGAGCACGAGCGTTTGCAATGTGAGAGGCGACAGGCCGCGAGTGAGCCTAGCGAAGCCGCAAGCGCATGCAAGGGCGCCGCGGACCGTGACGGGCTATTCTGCAATCAACCGCTTGTCGGTCCCGCAGCGTGCGTTTCGCGTCTTGCGACCTCTTTGACGGCGCGCAGTGGTCCGAAGGCGCATGCCGAGCCGCCTGTGCGACCGGCAGCCGGCTCCCTACGAGCAGCGACCACTCATCTCTCGATGGTTCGGCTGGCAACAACATTTGGGTCGCAACAACAAGTGTCTGCATTGCGCGCCCCCACTTGGCGCGTCAAGATCATCGCGAACGACATCCGCGCCCACCTGAGGAGGATCGACGACCGATGCACTCATTCGATGGACACAATGACGTCCTCTTGCGCCTGTGGCGTCAAGGCGGCGATGGGGCGACGGCGTTCCTCGAAGGCGAGCCACGCGGTCAGCTCGACCTGCCGCGCGCCGCGAAGGGCGGCATGGTCGGGGGGCTCTATGCGATCTTCGTGCCGTCGAGCGGCGCTCAGGCTGCGGCCGAGCCGGTCGATGCGGTGCCCTACGAGGTGCCTCTGCCGCCGCCGCCCGCCCTCGCGGAGGCGCAGCGTGCGACGCTTGAAATGGCGTCGCTTCTCTTGCGCATTGCCGAACGCTCGAACGGCCGGGTCCGTATTGCCCGCTCGGTCGCCGACATTCGTGCCGCCAAGGCAGCCGGCGCGCACGCCGCGGTTCTCCACATTGAGGGCTGCGAGGCGCTGGACCCGGAGTTCAGACTGCTCGATGTACTCTACGCGGCAGGACTGCGTTCGCTCGGGCCGGTTTGGAGCCGCTCGAACATTTTCGGCCACGGCGTTCCTTTCAAGTTCCCGTCCTCGCCGGACACCGGCGACGGCCTGACGGAGGCCGGCAAGGCGCTCATTCGGCGGTGCAACGAGCTGCGCGTCATGATCGACCTCTCTCACCTCAATGAAAAGGGCTTCTGGGACGTTGCGAAGCTGTCCGATGCGCCTCTGGTTGCCAGTCATTCGAATGCGCACGCGCTCTGCGCCGTCTCGCGCAACTTGACCGACGCCCAGCTGAGCGCGATCCGCGACAGCGGCGGCCTCGTCGGTGTCAATTATGCCGTGAGCTTCCTGCGCAGCGACGGCCGGCGGGACGGGGCTACCCCACTCGACACCATCGTCGACCATATCGCCTACCTGGTCGACAGACTGGGCGAGGATGGCGTCGGTCTCGGATCGGATTTCGACGGAGCGAAAATTCCCGATGCGCTCGGCACAGTCGAGGGGCTTCCGGCGCTCGTTTCCGCCATGCGCAAGCGTCAGTTTAGTGAGGCGCTCATCGAGAAGATCTGCTTCGAGAACTGGATGGGTGTCCTCGAGCGCACGTGGGGAGCCTGACGCGGTCGGGCGCACGGCGGCAGAAGGCCGCATCGCGCCAGGGGAGGGCACGACATGACCGACATTCTCGCCATCGATCAGGGCACGACCTCGAGCAGGGCAATCGTCTTTGCGCGTGATCTTTCCCTACGGGGCCTTGGTCAGATTGAGCTGCCGCAGCATTTTCCGGCCTCGGGGTGGGTCGAGCATGATCCCGAGGATATCTGGCGCACGACGATTGAGAGCGCGCGGCTCGCCCTCGCCAGGGCCGGCACGCAGGCGGCCCGCATCGCCGCGCTCGGCGTGACGAACCAGCGCGAGACCTGCCTCGTGTGGGACCGGCGGGACGGCCGCATCCTCAACCGCGCCATCGTCTGGCAGGATCGCCGCACTGCCGAGGCGTGTCAGCGCCTCAAGGCGGACGGTGTTGAACCGATGGTGACGGCCCTGACCGGCCTCCTCCTCGACCCCTATTTCTCGGCCACCAAGCTGGCTTGGCTGCTCGACCACGTTGATGGCGCGCGTGCGCTCGCCGATGCCGGGCACCTCGCCTTCGGCACGGTCGACACGTTCCTCATCTGGCGCCTGACCGGCGGGCGGGTGCACGCGACGGATGCGACCAATGCGTCGCGGACCATGCTGTTCGACATCGCCAGGGGCACCTGGGACAGCGAGCTCTTGCGGCTTTTTCGCCTGCCGGCCTCGATCCTGCCCGAAGTGCGTAACTCAGCCGACGACTATGGCACGACGGATCCGGCCCATTTCGGTGCGGCGATCCCGATCCGCGGCGTCGCTGGCGACCAGCAGGCTGCCACGATCGGGCAGGCCTGCTTTGCTCCAGGCATGATGAAATCCACCTACGGCACGGGATGCTTCGCGCTCCTCAACACCGGGGAAACCGCGGTCCCATCGCGTAACCGCCTGCTCACCACCATTGCCTACCAACTTCAGGGACGTCGCACCTATGCGCTCGAAGGATCGATTTTCATTGCCGGCGCCGCAGTCCAATGGCTGCGCGATGGGCTCAAGCTGATCGACAGCGCACCGCGTGCGACGGAGCTTGCCGATGCCGCCGGGCCTGATCGGGGTGTCACCATGGTTCCCGCCTTCGTCGGATTGGGAGCACCGTACTGGAACGCCGAGGCGCGCGGCGCCTTGTTCGGCCTGACGCGCGCCACCGGTCCGGCGGATCTCGCGAGAGCCGCGCTCGAGGCGGTCGCGCATCAGACTGCAGACCTCATCGAGGCCATGCGCCGCGACTGGCAGGACACCGCGAGGACGGTGCTGCGCGTCGATGGCGGCATGGTCGCAAGCGACTGGACCATGCAATTCCTGGCCGATGTCCTCGACGCACCGGTGGACCGCCCGGTGGTGCTCGAGACGACGGCGTTGGGTGCGGCCTGGCTGGCCGGAATGCAGGCGGGGGTGTGGCCGGGGATGGCGGACTATGCCAGCCTGTGGCGATTGGACCGCAGGTTTGTTCCCGCCATGGGGCAGGAGGAAAGGGCGCGTCGCCGCGCCCGCTGGCGGCGTGCGGTGGCGGCAACGATCGCCTTTGCCGAAGGCTGATCAGGCTGCCCCGCTCGCCTTTTCTATCGGACCGGCCACATCTGCGCGGTTTGCCCCGTCGCCCCGGTCCGCCGCCGTCGCGCTTTCTCGCTCAATCGTCCCGCCGCCAGGCCACCCGCACGAAATGGCCGGCCTCGTCGTAGTGCGTCTCAAGTTCGCCCTTGTACGCCCTGCTGATCGCATGGCCGATGCGCCGCGGCAGATGGATGTCGGTCGTGGTGATCACGACGCGTCCTTTCTCGTCCGTGACGCCCATCACCCGCCCCATCGGATGCTCATAGCGCTCGAGTGCCTCGACGTTGTGCACGAGGCGCAGGATTTCTTGCTTGTGTGCCTTGAGAAAACCACCCGACAAGGTCATCTCGCCGGCGGGGTACTTGTCGTTGATCCGCCGGCAGGCGGGACAGAGCTCCCAGTGCGCCCCCTCGAGCGGCTCCGTTGTCCATTGCCAGCGCCCGCCCTTGAGCACCGCCATGCACTGCTTACAGACCGCTGGCTCGCTCAATTTCTTGCGCGGCTTGTAGGGATCATGCCTGTGCTCGGCGATCAAATGCGATTTCAGCATATCGCGCCGGGGCTGCTTGCGTTGCGTGTCCCTTGTTTTCATGATCCCTCATCTGACCATCGCCGGGCCGCGACCCGGTCACTCTCGCAGTCCGCCCGATGACCTCTGGCCGCGGAAGAGAAGAAAGGCCGGATCACCGATGGCACACCTAAAACTCAATCAGTGCACGACTCGCCCAGAACCGAAAGCCCCTCTTCAAGGTACTCGCTCACGAGCGGCATTCCGATGAGGTAGTTGGCCGTGTGATGGCGCGTCGGCCGCCACGCGCGCGCCGCTTCTGCGCGCAAGCTTGGCCAGTCATCCGCCGTGCTGTCGTCGCGGCCGAGCCACGCCAGGGCGACCAGATCGATCTGCTCGTCCTGATCGAGCGCCGAGATCATCGCCGTGAGCTCCTGCAGGATGGGATCGTCCCGGTGGTGCTCAAGCACCGAGATCATGTTGTCGTCGGAGGCGTTCGAACTTGAGTCTGGATCGGTCTCAACGTCCTTGACCTCGAACTCACGCAATTTTTCGATCAGGGAACAGACGGCTTCGCGCGAGATCGTCAGAACGTCGTTCTGGCCCGGCTCCCGATCAGACGGAGGTGGTTGCTTTTTCATGTGATGTCGTCCTGTCAAGATGCCGTCCGCGGGAGCCAAATACTCGAAACGCCACCGTCGCCAAATTGATTGCCATCAATCGCGCGGCAGGTTCGCATCATGGCATGTTGGCGACGAAAGCTTTTCCGGTCCAGATTTCTGTGCTGAGGGGTCCTCAACCGGCACCCATCGCCCGCATCAGGATTTCATCTCGGGCCAAAGGTCGCGCAGCGTCTTCGGTAGCCGCCCGCGGACATCAGCGACTTCGCCCGCGGAAATCCTGACGTTCAACAGCCTGAAGACGCTGCACACCGCCTCTTCCGGGTCTGACAGTGGCTCGCCCTTGAACCCGTCCGCGATCCGCGCCAGGAATGCATCCTTACCGCGGTCCTGGACCGGGGTGCGCGAAGGTTGCCACCCCTCGTAGTAGATGCCGCGGATCAGCGTCGGCAGCTGCGCTCCGAGCTGCGAGGCCTCGTTGACGTCGAGCCAGTCGCGGATGGCATGCAGAGACACGCGCAGGAGCCGCCAGGCCCGCTGGCGGTCCTCCCAGTCAAGCAGGCGAGCGAGTTCTACGACCCATTCGCGCGTGACTTGGGCTGCATGATTGATGCTGTGCTCGTAATTGGTGGTCATTGGTCTCGGTCCCGGAACAAGCTTTGCAAATGCCGTGCGGTCAGTGGCGCGCCGCGGTGACGCCGCCGCTCCGCACGCTCTGGTCCGATCGGTTGCCGTGCGCGCCATAGCCGGCGCGGGCCTGTGCCGTTCCGAGCTCAGCGAGCGTTTCGAATTCGTCCCGATAGTCGGCCGCGAGCTTCTGCCAGAAATCCGTGCAGTGCTTCCAGTATTCCTCGGGGCACCGGCTTGTCGCAAGACGCAGCGGCAGCTCGAAATCCTCCTGCAGGCGACGGGAGAGGAACCTGCTCCACTCGAGACTGGCTGCGGTCATCGCGGAGTACTGCGCGCTCCATGCTTGCATGGCGTCGGCGACCGGGTGCCACATCTCCGCTGCCGATTGCGGCCACCCTGCGGGTTCCTCCTTCGTGACGGGGTGTTCCCCGTGCTTGCGAGGGCTGTGTGACATGACGCGATCCTCTTTTGAATGGTGTAAAATTAGCAAATTATCAGATGAGAGCCCTTGCCGAGCGACAATGACCCACGTCAATCCAGGAGGCGAGGTTTGCGTCCTCACCGCATCAGAACGTAGCTGCCGGGCGCATCACCAAGCGCGGCCGTGGCCGGATCGTCGTGAAATGGCGCCGGCGCGCGCGCGCCTGAACGATCGGCGAGCCAGCGATGCCATGCCGGCCACCACGAGCCGTCCACTTTTGGCGTTTCTCTGCACCAGCGGTCGGGATCGATATATTTTTCGCCTTCGCGCCGGGTCGCCATGCGGAACCAGCGGCCTGCCCGCCCAGGCTCAGCGACGATGCCGGTGTTATGGCCGCCGCTGGTCAGGATGAACGTGACTTCCGTGTCGAGGTAGAGGGTGAACTTGTAGACCGACCGCCAGGGCGCGATGTGGTCGGTGTCCGTCCCGACGGCAAGCACGGGAACGCGGATGTCGGTGAGCGAGACCGCGCGGCCGTCGACGTCGAAACGCCCTTCGGCGAAGTCATTGTTGAGGAAGAAGCGACGCAGATACTCTGCGTGCATCCGGTAAGGCATGCGCGTCGCATCGGCGTTCCAGGCAAGGAGATCGAAGGCCGGCCGTCGTTCGCCCATTAGGTAATCGTGGACCACGCGCGACCAGATGAGGTCGTTGCTGCGCAGCATTTGGAACGCGCCTGCCATCTGGTGGGTGTCGAGGTATCCCTGCTCCCACATCATGTCCTCGAGGAAAGCCAGCTGGCTTTCGTCGATGAAGAGCGTGAGCTCGCCGGCCTCTCGAAAATCGACCTGGCCGGCGAGGAACGAGAGGCTCCGCAGGCGATCGTCGCCATCGCGAGCCATCGCAGCGGCGGCGACGGCAAGCAGCGTCCCGCCGAGGCAGTAACCGACACCATGAACGCGGCCTCCGCCGGTCAGCCGCGTGACGGCATCGAGCGCGGCCAGGACGCCGAGCCGTCGATAGTCGTCGAACGACAGCCAGCGGTCCTCGGCGTCGGGATTGCGCCAGGAGATCATGAAGACGGTGAACCCCTGCTCGACAAGGTGCTTGACCAGCGAGTTCTCGGGGCGCAGATCGAGAACATAATACTTCATGATCCAGGCGGGTACGATCAGAACGGGCTCGGGATGGACCTCGGCTGTCGTCGGCGTGTATCGGATGAGTTCGATCAGGTGGTTGCGGTAGACGACCTTCCCCGGTGTCACGGCCAGCGTCCGGCCGACCACGAACTGGTCAAGTCCGGCCGGTGGCCTGCCGTTCGCCAGCCGCTCCCAGTCCGACAGGAAGTTCATTGCGCCGCGGATCAGGTTCTGGCCGCCTTCGGCCCATGTGCGTTTGAGTGCCACCGGATTCGTCAGCAGCCAGTTGGCCGGTGAGACCATATCGAGCCGCTGGCGCGTGACGAAGTCTAGCATCGCCTCGTGGTGCCGGCTCACCCCGCGCACGCCGGTCATCGCATTGTGCCACCATTGCTGTTGCAGGAGGAACGCCTGATGGATGGCGTTGAACGGCCACTGCTGCCACTCCGGCGCGATGAACCGCTTGTCGTTGGCGAGCGGAATGATGCACGGCTCGCCATCGCGGCCTCCGCTCGCGAGACAGCGGGCAATATGCATCCCAAGCCGCATCGACTTGCGGGCGGCTTTGTGCGCCAGTTGAATCTGCTTTCCCGGCGACACGGCGAAGTGCAGCGCCCAATCCGCATAGGCCTGCGCGAGCGCCATGGGGGACAGGCCGAACGTGAAGCGCGACATCCAATAGCGAAGCGATCGGTCGAGCACTTCGGCAAGCTGAACCGACGGATCGCGCTCGGCGTCTTCCTCGCCATCGAGGCGCGAAGTCCGGTCCCAGGCGGCCTCGGGCCGCCTCGCAGCGTCTGAGCGACCGTGTCCATCGACTGGCGGTCGGTCGGGGAATGTCGCAGGCGCGTTGCTTTCCGGGACCTCGCTGCGCTCAACCGAGACTCTGGTTCTGGGGGGCATGGTCAAACTCTCGAGAGGTGACGCCGTCGCAGGCGCTTATGGATCGCAGATGCGGGAATGCCGTTGACAAGTGTCAAGGGCACCGGCGCCCGGCCAATGACATGTTTTTTCTACTGCAGAACTGCGCGGAGGCCTCGATGACTGATAAGCCAGCGGCCAGACAGATCGGTGCAGTCCTCGAAGGCGCTCACGGCGTGCCTCGCCGCGGTTGGCACACGAGCGGCTACAAGGTGAGCATTGTCTCCTCATTGCTGATGGCGATCAGCATCGGCGTGTTCTTTATCGGGTTGCCGGGCTGGTCGCCGCCTGAGGCCTGGGGCCAGACGGCCGATTTCATCGTTCCCTGGGTTCTGCTCACTTATGTCTGGGTGCAGATGGGCAGTCTCATCGTGGTGGGCGCAGGCACCAAGAACCAGATGTGGCTTGACGCGTTGACTTCGATCATACCGCTCTTCGTCATTGTCTACGTTATTATCCAGCACTATGCGGGCTACGTCCCGCTCTCCTCGTTTCAGGTCCGCACCGCCTGGCTCACCGCCTACACGATGTTGCTCGATCTTGTGATCGACCTCGGTGTGACGGTTCTTCTGAGCCGCCAGATCGTCGATGTCGGCGGACGAGGCGTTCTCTGACCGGACAGGCACGGGGCTGGACGCGGCAGGCCACGGATTGCGCGGGCGGAGGAGTGGCTGCGCTCGACGGAAAGCGCAAACCGGCGGTGTCCGCTCAGTTGACAGTGAGCACGGCCGCTCCTGTGAGCCGTCCCTCGCGCAGGCGTGCGAGGGCGTCGTTGGCCTCGGCGAGCGGGAACGGCTCGACAGCGATTTCGAGCGGAACGCGCGATGCGACGTCCATAAGCTCGAGCCCGTCGCGTCGCGTCAGATTGGCGACCGAGCGGACCACACGTTCGCCCCAGAGCATACGGTAGGGGAGCGCCGGAATGTCGCTCATGTGAATACCGCCGAGCACGAGCGTTCCGCCCTTGGCAATGCAGCGCAATGCGACGGGAACGAGATACCCCACGGGTGCGAAGATGATCGCAGCATCGAGCACGGCCGGCGGCGCAGCATCGGAGCCTCCCGACCACGTGCAGCCGAGGCGATCCGCGAAGGACTGCGCCGTGGTATCGCCCGGCCGGGTGAACGCATAGACCCTCTGACCGCGCGAGCGCGCAATCTGCGCGACCAGATGCGCCGCCGCGCCAAACCCGTAGATGCCGAGCCTTTCGGCTTCGCCGGCGGCGGCGAGGGCCCGGTATCCGATGAGGCCCGCGCAAAGAAGCGGTGCGGCGTGCAAATCATCGTAACGGTCCGGCAGGCGAAAGCAGAACCGGGCATCCGCGACCGCGTGCGTGGCAAAACCTCCGTCGATGGTATAGCCGGTGAAGGCAGGAGCATCGCAGAGGTTCTCCCGGTCGGCCATGCAATAGGCGCAGCGACCGCATGTTCGACCGAGCCAGGGAATGCCGATCCGATCGCCTGGGGCGATTCCGCGGACTTCGGCTCCAACGCTTGCGACGCGGCCGACGATCTCGTGTCCGGGAATGAGCGGCAGTTTCGGGTTCGCAAGGTCGCCGTCCACGACGTGCAGGTCCGTCCGGCACACCGCACACGCGCTGATCTCGACGAGCACTTCGCTCGCCGCGGGCTGCGGGGGCTCGCGCTCCACCATTCTGAGTGGGCGCCGCACGCCGTCGAGGACCATCGCCTTCATCGCATCACCTTGACTGCATGTGCGTGCAGTCTGATTTGGGCCTAAGCGGCGGGTCTTGATGGGCGTCAATTCCCGCCCGCCATGCCGCCGATTACATCGCCAATCATATGGCGAGGGCGGGCGTCGCGTCTCTTCACGATCTGGCGCGGACCGACCGGTCGAGGCGGTTGGCGAGCTGTCGCCCCACGCACATGCTAAGATGAAAAACTGACGTCAGCCATGGCACACAAGCAAGTTCTCTTCCGGTCGGCGGCGCGCGAGAAGATCCTTCGTGGATCAGCGCAACTCGCGGACGCTGTCCGCATCACTCTCGGACCGAAGTCGAAATCGGTTCTCATACAACGCAAATGGGGGGCGCCGCTCGTGTGCAACGACGGCGTCACCATCGCCAAGGAGTTCGACCTCAAGGACCCCGAGGAGAATCTCGGCGCTCAGATGTTGCGCCAGGCGGCGGAGAAGACCGGCGAGCTTGTCGGCGATGGAACGAGTACATCGACCGTTCTGGCGCACGCGATCTTCGCCGACGGCGTGCGCAACGTTGTCGCCGGCGCCAGCGCCATCGACATCAAGCGCGGCCTGGATCGGGCAGCCAAAGCCGCTGTCGAAGCGCTGAAGGCGCAGTCTCGGCCGGTGAGAGAACGCAGGGAGAAGGCCCAGGTCGCCACCATCTCGGCGCATAACGACCAGGCAATCGGTGAACTTGTCGCCGAAGCGATGGAGAAGGTCGGGGGAGAAGGCGTGATCACGGTCGAGGAGGCGAAAACGACCGAAACGACGCTCGATGTCGTCGAAGGAATGCAGTTCGATCGCGGCTTCGTCTCGCCCTATTTCGTGACCAACGCCGAGAAGATGACCGTCGAGCTTGCCGAACCGTACATTCTGATCAACGAGAAGCGCCTTTCCGGCTTGCAGGCCCTGCTGCCGATGCTCGAAGCCGTGGTGCAGTCGGGCCGCCCGCTGCTCGTTATTGCCGAGGAGATCGAGGGCGAGGCCTTGGCGACTCTCGTCGTCAACAAGCTGCGCGGGGGCCTCAAGACCGCAGCGGTCAAGGCGCCGGGCTTCGGCGACCGGCGCAAGGCGATGCTCGAGGACATCGCGATCCTGACGGGCGGCATGGTCATCAGTGAGGATCTCGGGATCAAGCTCGAGAATGTGACGCTGGACATGCTCGGACGCGCCAAGCGCGTCACCATCGACAAGGACAGCACGACCATCGTCGACGGCGCGGGCAAGAAGGAGGACATCGACGCCCGCGTTCGCCAGATCAAGTCGCAGATCGAGGAGACGACTTCGGACTACGATCGCGAAAAGCTGCAGGAGCGGCTCGCCAAACTTGCGGGAGGGGTCGCGGTCATTCGCGTCGGCGCTCCGGCCGAATCCGAGCTCAAGGCGAAGAAGGAGGCGCTCGATGATGCCATCAGCGCCACCAAGGCGGCCGTGGCGGAGGGCATCGTCCCGGGCGGGGGATTGGCGCTGCTGCGCTGCGTCGATGCCGTCTCGAAGCTCGAGGCCGCCTGCGAGGGCGATGAGCGGACCGGCGTCCAGATCCTCAAGCGTGCGCTGCTCGTCCCGGCGCGCCAGATCGCCGAGAACTCTTCGGTTGATGGCGGCGTCGTCGTCTCCCGGATGCTCGAGGGCAAGGGCAATATCGGCTTCGACGCAGCACGCAACGAGTATGTCGATCTCATCGCGGCCGGAATCATAGATCCCACGAAGGTTGTGCGCGTGGCGCTGGAGAATGCCGTGTCGGTGGCGAGCATCTTGTTGCTGACCGAGGCGACGATGACGGAGCTTCCTGAGGAGAAGGCGCCGCCTGCACCGGCTCCCGAGATGGCGGTATAGGGCGCGCGGGTGCGCCGGCGAGGGGAGTTGCCCATGAGCACCATGGCCGAGCAGCGCAAGCGGCTCGTGAAGAGGCAGATCGAGGCGCGAGGCGTGCGCGATCCTCTGGTGCTTAGGGCCATGGGGACCGTGCGGCGCGAGCTGTTCGTACCGGAGGACCTGCATCACAAGGCCTATGAAGATACGCCGCTCCCGATCGGGGCGGGCCAGACCATCTCGCAACCCTACATCGTCGCCTTCATGGTCGAGGCGCTCACTCTCAAGGGGGGCGAAAAGGTGCTCGAGATCGGCGCGGGCTCGGGCTACGCGGCAGCCGTCCTTGCGGAGATCGCGCGCGAGGTGTTCACGATCGAGCGCGTTGCGAAGCTCGCCAAGATGGCGGCGGAAAATCTCGCCGCAGCCGGTTGCGATAACGTGCATGTGCGCCACGCCGATGGGACCGAGGGGTGGCCCGAGGAGGCGCCCTTTGATGCCATCCTGGTCTCTGCCGGCGCGCCGTCGGTGCCGAAGACGCTCCTGCACCAGCTCAAGGTCGGCGGACACATGGTGATTCCCGTCGGAAGGGATCAGCGGTCACAGGAGCTTGTCCGGATTACGCGGGTCGACGAGGACGAATTCGAGCAGGAGGAGATCGCCGATGTGCGCTTCGTGCCGCTGATCGGCAGGGAGGGTTGGGAGAGCGAGGAAGGGGAATGGGAGCAGCGCCCGCCCCGCGTCGTGCGCTCCCGCCCGGCGGTCAGCGTGTCGATCCCGCAGCTCATTCTGCGCGATGCCGAGCGGTTTGCGAGCGTCGAAGAGGCGGAACTTGCACCGCTCATCGAGCGGATCGGCGACGCGAAGGTGGTTTTGATCGGCGAGGCGACGCACGGGACCTCCGAATTCTATCGGATGCGGGCGCGCATCACGCGCCGTCTGATCGAAGAGAAAGGCTTCGGCATTGTCGCCATCGAGGGAGACTGGCCGGACGCGGCCAGGATCGACCACTATGTGCGCCACCGCGACACGCCGCCATCGGAATGGACTGCCTTCGCGCGCTTTCCGACCTGGATGTGGCGCAACGAGGAGACGCGCGCATTCGTCGACTGGCTGCATGCCCGGAACGCCACGCTCGCCGAGCCGGCGCGCACGGCATTCTACGGCCTCGACCTCTACAGCCTCTTCACCTCCGTTCGCGCAGTGATCTCCTACCTCGAGGGTGTCGATCCGAAGCTGGCGGCGATCGCGCGCGAGCGCTACGGCTGCCTCACGCCATGGGAGGCGGATCCGGCTGCCTATGGTCGCGCGGCGCTCCGCGGCACCTATCACGAATGCAGCCAGGCCGTGACGCACGTGCTTGTCGAGATGCTCGAGAAGCGCCAGGCGCTTGCCGCCCGAGATGGGGACCGCTTCTTCGATGCGGCACAGAACGCGCGCCTCGTGGCGGACGCGGAGCAGTATTATCGGCAGATGTACTATGGCTCGCGCGCATCATGGAACCTTCGCGACTCGCACATGTTCCAGACGTTGAAGTCCGCGCTCGCGCATCACGGCGCGGGGGCGAAAGCCGTTGTATGGGCGCACAATTCGCACGTCGGCGACGCGTCGGCGACCGAGATGGCGCGGCGCGGCGAGCACAATCTTGGGCAACTCTGCCGGCGGCACTTCGGGAAGTCTTGCTATCTGATCGGGTTCGGGACGGATTCGGGCACCGTCGCGGCGGCTTCCGCCTGGGATGAACCGATGCAGATCATGTCCCTGAGGCCGGCGCACGCCCAGAGCTACGAGCGACTTTTTCACATGACCGAAGTTGCAGGTTTGTTGCTGCCGCTCACGGCCGGTTCAAGCGATATCAGAGAGAAACTCTCGACGCCGCGCCTCGAGCGGGCCGTTGGGGTTATCTACCGGCCGGAAAGCGAGGTTGCGAGCCACTACTTCGAGGCGACCTTGCCCGAACAGTTCGACGAGTACATCTGGATCGATCGGACAAGTGCGGTGAAGGCCTTCGACGTCGCGCCCGTCGAGGGGATGCCGGATACCTATCCCTTCGGCCTCTGAGGCCGCTGCGGGGCGCGCGGCCGTTCGTCCGGCCGCTCCTCGGTAAGTTCGAAGGAATCGAGAAAATGCTGCGCATCGTCCGCTGCAGCGGGACGATGGATCGACATGACCTGATAGACGGTGAGTGCGCGCCGGTAATGGCGCAGGACGGCGGCGAAATCGCCGCCTAGGCACTTTTGTCCTTTGAGTTCTCGGGCCGCCGCCCCGGGCACCGGCAACGGCGAGGGATCCTCGGTGTCCTTGCACTGCAAGGTGGCGAACGAGGCGTCGATCAACCGGTCGAGGTCAATGGCGCGCCGATACCGTTGCACGCTGACTGCGAACACGAAGTCACGCCCTTCCTGCATGTAGGTCCTGGCCCACAGCACGTGCGGCTTGATGCCGGCCCCGAGTTCCGTCGGGCGTTCTGTCACGCGGCCGGAGAACTCGGCCCGAAAACCTTCGGCGGGGCGAGCGAACCGAGTCCATTCCTGTGCCTCGGCGACCGCCGGCAGGGACAGAGCGAACGCCAGCGCGATCTTCCTTGAGCTCATGACGCCGATCCCGCTGTCCTCGTTCGCCGACTAAGGACTTCAAATCACGCTGGTGCCGGCCGGCACGTCTTCATCCGGCGTATGCGCCTTGAGCCCGCGCCGCACGAGCACTTCCCACCCTGTCTCGGCATCGTCGACCAGATCGAAGAGTTCGAGGTCCGACGGCGCGATGAAGCCGGCCTCGATCATCGTCGAGAAACCGATAACCTTGTTCCAGTAGTCCCGTCCGAACAGGACGACCGGCATGGCCGGCGCCTTCCGGGTCTGCAGGAGGGTGAGGATTTCGAACAGCTCGTCGAGGGTGCCGAAGCCGCCCGGAAAAACGGCGAGCGCATTCGCGCGCATCGCAAGATGCATCTTGCGCATGGCGAAGTAGTGAAACCGGAACGTCAGCTCCGGCGTGGTGTAGGCGTTGGGCTCCTGCTCGTGCGGCAGACCGATGTTGAAGCCGATGCTGGGCGCGCCGGCCTCCGCGGCCCCGCGGTTGGCCGCCTCCATGATGCCCGGCCCGCCGCCGGTTGCGATGACATTGTCCCGCGGTCCCTCGTCGACGACGAGCGCGCCGCCGCGCTCGGAGACGATCCGGCCGAACTTGCGGGCCTCCTGGTACCAGATGGTCTGAGCGGCGCGCCGCTCGGCCATGGCGCGTTCCTGCGCGCTGCGGGCGGCCCGAAGCTCGGCGTCCGCCTGCTCGGGCGACGGAATGCGGGCGCTCCCGAACACGATGATGGTGGAGCGCACGCCCCAGCGGCGCAGGTGCAACTCGGCTTTGCCGTATTCGAGCGCGAAGCGTATCGCGCGCATCTCGTCGCTGAGCAGGAACTCCATGTCCTCGACGGGAAGGCGGTAGCTGCTGGACCGGCGTTGGGCTTCGTTCGATTTGTGCAAGGTCGTGCGCTCCGCCATGGCAGTCTGTCCTCATTCAACAGACGCTCGGGTTGCAGTATGAGCCATCCTTGATGACACTCAAGGCCGTTTCCGCTCGCGCGGCTGATTGTTCAACCGATAGTCGACGGCGCGGATGGCTTGACGCGCCGAACGCGCGCCCCCCGGAGACAGCGAGGCGAGTCTTATGACCATTCGTAACCTCGAACGGATGTTCGCTCCGCGGTCGGTCGCCCTGATCGGCGCCAGCGACACGGCCGGAAGCGTCGGCGCCATTCTCGCACGCAATCTCAAGGCGGGCGGATTTGCGGGTCCGATCTGGTTTGTCAATCCCAAGCGTTCCGTCGTGGCGGGCGAGCGGTGTTATCGTGCCGTTCGCGACCTGCCGTCCCCACCGGATCTCGCCGTCATCGCCACGCCGCCGCCGTCCGTTCCCGGACTGATCGCCGAGCTGGCCCAGACGGGGACCCGCGCTGCGGTGGTGATCACGGCCGGTATTCATGGCGAGCTGCGCCAGGCGATGCTCGACGCCTCCCGCGCCGCCTGCCTCAGGATCCAGGGGCCCAACTGTATTGGTCTGATGCTGCCGGGGCTCGGACTCGATGCAACCTTCTCGCACCGCGCGCCGCCCGCCGGAAGCCTCGCCTTCCTGTCACAGTCGGGTGCCTTGGTGACGGCCGTTGTCGATTGGGCGGCGAGCCGCGGCATCGGCTTCTCGCACGTCGTCTCGCTCGGCGATATGGCCGACGTCGACATCGGCGACACGCTCGACTATCTGGCGGGCGACGTGAGGAGCCGGGCCATCCTGCTTTACATGGAGAGTCTGACAGACGCCCGGAAATTCATGTCGGCGGCCCGGCGCGCGGCGCGCGCCAAGCCGGTTATTGCCATCAAGGCGGGCCGTCACGAGGCAGGCGCCCGGGCTGCCTTCTCCCACACCGGCGCGCTTGCCGGCGCCGATCGCGCCTTCGAGGCCGCGTTTCGCAGGGCCGGCATTCTGCGCGTGCAGGAACTCGAGCAACTCTTTACCGCGGCCGAGACGCTGTCGCGCGTACCGCGCCTTGAGGGCGACCGTCTGATGATCGTGACGAACGGCGGCGGGGCGGGCGTGCTGGCGGCCGACCGGCTGGCGGATTTCGATGGCCGGCTTGCGACGCTGGGAGACGAACTCCTGAGATCGCTCGATGCCCTGCTGCCTCCGACGTGGTCGCGCGCCAATCCGATCGACATCATTGGGGATGCGGGGCCCGAGCGTTGGTCAAGGACCTTGCCAGCGCTGCTCGCAAGCCAGAGTTTCGATGCGCTCTTGGCGCTCTACTGCCCGACCGCGCTGACCTCAGGCGATGCGGTTGCAGAAGCGGTCATCGCAGTGATCGGGGCGCACGTGGCGTCAGGCGCCCGAGAGCGGCCGGTGCTCACCTGCTGGCTGGGTGAAGAGGCGGCGCAGACCCCGCGCCGCCGCTTTGCTGAGGCGGGCATCGCCAGCTTTCCGACGCCAGCGGCCGCGGTCGAAGGCTTCATGCAGCTTGTACGCCATGCCCGTGCGCAGGAGCAGCTGATGCGCACGCCGCCGGCCCTGCCGGCCAACGCCGCGCCCGATGCAGACGCGGCCCGCTCCGTCATCTCCGATGCCCTCGCCGAGGGACGCGAGCGGCTGCGGGAGCACGAGGCGAAAGCCGTGCTGGCGGCCTATGGCATCCCTGTGGCCGAGACGGCGCTTGCGCGCGATCCGGATGCGGTATTCACGCTTTCCGCAGAGCTCCTCGGGCGCCACCGGTCCGTGGTCGTCAAGATCGTCTCGGACGACATTCCGCACAAGTCGGACGTCGGCGGTGTGCGCCTCGGCCTCACGAGTCCGGCAGAGGCCCGGCAGGCCGCAGCGAACATGCTCGCTCGCATCGCAGCCGAGCGTCCGGGCGCGCGCATCGAGGGCTTTGCCGTGCAGCCGATGATCGTGCGCCCGCGGGCGCACGAGCTCATCATCGGCATGACCGAGGACGCGACCTTTGGGCCCCTGTTGCTGTTCGGGGCGGGTGGCACCGCCGTCGAGGTGCTCGACGATACGGCCGCCGCGCTGCCGCCGCTCGACTTGAAGCTTGCCGGCGACATGATCGGCGCGACGCGTGTTGCCCGCCTGCTCGCCGGCTACCGCGACCGTCCCGCCGCCGATCTTGACGCGATCGCGCTGGCACTGGTGCAAGTGAGCACGCTGGTGACCGCCCATCCCGAGATCCGCGAAATCGACGTCAATCCGCTGCTTGCCGACGAGAGCGGGATCATCGCTCTCGATGCTCGCATTCGGGTTGCGGATTCGGCGCAAACGCCGCGCCGCCGGATGGCCATCCGCCCCTATCCGAGCGCCTGGGAGACCACCGTCTCGCTGGCGGGCATCGGCGACGTGCGCCTGCGTCCGATCCGTCCGGAGGACGAGCGCCTCTATCAGGCTTTTCTCGCGCGCGTGACGACTGGCGATCTCCGCCTGCGGTTGATGGCGCCGGTGCGCGAGCTCTCGCATCAGTTCGTCGCCCGGCTGACCCAGATCGACTATGCGCGCGAGATGGCCTTTGTTGCCCTTTCGTCTGGCGAGGACGACCTGATCGGAGTCGTCCGCCTTCATGCCGATCCCGACTATCAACGGGCCGAATTCGCCGTGCTCGTTCGCTCCGATCTCAAGGGCCGCGGCCTCGGCTGGCAGCTCATGCAGCACCTGATCGCCTACGCCCGGGCCGAGGGCCTCGCAATTCTGTTCGGCAACGTTCTTGCCGAGAACTCGACCATGCTCCGCATGTGCCGCGAGCTTGGATTCAGCATCGCGCGCGACCCGGATGATGCGACCTTGTTCTACGTCGAACTCAAACTCTGAGGTTCGGCGATCCCGAGCTCGCGGCACGCCTGGGAGAGCACGGCCCCGGGCGTGCCGCCGGCAGCGAGGCGTGTCCAGCGGATATGGCCGGCTTCGCGGGCAAGCTGCGCCCGCGCAACGTCAACGGTCGCGTCCGAGGCATCGCCGCGCCGTCCTTCGATCCGCTGAAGCATCGTCGCTTCAGGCGCCGAAAGCCAAAGTCCGTCGAACGGGACGCCGAGCCTGCGCGCCACGTTCTCAATCGCCTCCCGCTCTGCCTCTCGCTGGAAAACGGCATCGACGATGACCGAATGCCCCGCTTCGAGAGCAATCCCCGCCTGCGACATCAGGCGCGCGTAGACGGCCGCGGTCGCGGCCTGCGTGTAGGCTTCTGCTGGCAATCGCTCGAGCTCGCGCGCGCCAGCAAGCGCCTTGCGCTCGAGATCCGAGCGCAGATGGAGTGCGCCGGGGACGGCGCCGAAACGGGCTGCCAGCAAGGCGGCGAGCGTCGATTTTCCGGTGCCCGACAGTCCGCCGATGGCGACGAGCCGCGGGGGCGGAGGCTGTGCGTAGTCGAGGGCGCGCGCCAGATAGCCAGCGGCACCCAGTCCCGCTCCCATCCGGTGCGTATCGTGGGCGACGGCCTGCCGCTGCAGTCCGACGAGCGCCCGGATGGCCGCCCTGAGCGCCAGGAACATCGGCAGCGCCGCAAGCCCCGCGAGTTCGTTCTCCTCGCCCGAGAGCCAGAGGTACTGGGCCAGCAGGAGGTTGGCTTCAGGTCGGTGTCCGCTCGCATCGAGGTCCATGATGAGGAAGGCGAGGTCGTACAGCGTGTCGATGGTGGCGAGCTCTTCATCGAACTCGAGCGCGTCGAAAAGGGTCGGACGGCCGTCGATCAGGACGATGTTGCCAAGGTGCAGGTCGCCATGACAGCGGCGGATGCACCCCCGGCGTCCCCGCGCATCGAGGATGCCGGCGGCGTGGCCGAGACGTGCCGAGAGCAGCGCGCCGAGCTGCGCAGCCTGCCGCCCGATCTCCGCGTCGCCGGCTTCGGCAAGCTGTCCCGCTATCGCCCCGATCAGCCGACCGACGATCGCGGCGCCGTCGTTGCGCAGTCGCACCGGCGCCGCGCGGTGCGCCGCCAGAACGGTTTCGGCCAGCGCCTTGACGAGGCCGGGGGCGAGTGCGCCCCGTCGCGCCACACTGGCGAGCACATCGTCCTCGTTGAACCGACGCATGGCGACGGCCCACTCGACCGGCGGGCCCGCGCCGCCGATGGCGAGTCCCCCGTCGGGCTCGCGCGTGATGGCGACCATGCCGAGATAGATGCCGGGTGCAAATCGTCGATTGATCTCCACCTCGCGCTCGACGACGGCGCGCCGCTGCTCCAGCGTGGAGAAGTCCATGTAGCCGAAATTGGCCGCCCGCTTGATCTTGAGCACGCGATCGCCGGCCAGAAAGACGTGAGCGCCATGCGTCTCGATGTGAGCGACGTCTGGTGGCGGCGGCTGCCAGGAGGCCGCATTTGCGAGAAACGCGACGACCTCGTCTTGTGCGTCACCGCCGTCTCGTTCCGCAGCCCCGCGATGTTGGATGGCGGGACCTGTGCCTTTGGGCGTCATCCGCATACCTGCACTTCATCCTCATCGCCGCCGGACCGTGCCCGCCGTCCCGCCGGGGCCTGACCCGGTCGCCGCTATACGAGCCGCCGGATCGGGGGATCTGCCGGCGACGCGCGCTACCAGATGCACTCCTTGAGGTGTTCCTCCTCGTCCAGCCGGTCGATCTCGCGGCCGGTGAAATCGTTGCGCGAGACGACGCCAAGGATGCGAGTGCCAGCCACCACGGGAATGTGGCGGAAGCCGCCGTCGTTCATCGCCCGCAGCGCCTCGATGGCGGTCGTCTCGGGCGGCAGCGCCAAGGGGTCTGCGGTCATCGCCTTGGCGAGCCGGGCGGCCGCCGGAGCCCTGAGCTTGGCGATGGAGCGGACCGCGTCCCGACCTGTGAAGATACCGGCAAGGTGCTGGCGCCTGTCGGCAACCAGCACGGCGCCCGCTCTGTGCCGGCACATGAGCGCGCACGCGGCCGCGACCGTGTCGTCGGTCCCGCAGACAAGAGGTTGTCTGTTCGCAATGATCTCGCCGATGGTCCGCTCCATGCCGCCGCTGCGGTCTGGACCCTCGGTCCGCCAGCGAAATTCCTCGAACTCCATCCCCTTGAAGTCGCCGCGCGAGACGATCCCCTGGATTTGTCCGTCAGCCACCACCGGCACATGGCGGAAGCCGCCCTCGCTCATGGCTCTGAGCGCATCCATCGCGCTGCTCTGGGGCCTGACGGTGACCGGGTTCGCCGTCATGGCCTCGGTCAGTGGCAAGCTCGGCGAAGCGTCGGGACGGGCAAGGAGCCGCACCGCGTCGCGACCCGTGAAGATGCCGGTGAGCCGGTGCTCTCCGTCCACGACCAGCACCGATCCGGCGCGCCGTTCCCACATCAGCCGGCAGGCGCTGCGCACTGTCGCGGTGGCGGCCAGCACGAGTGGGGCCTTATTGCGGACGATGTAGGCGAGCGGCCGGTTGGTCATGGGAGAACTCCGAGTGGTCTAAAATGACCAGGGTTCCGGAACGGAATGCACTGACCGGCGTCAAGTCATCCGAAGTCGTCAGGTCAGGGTGTGACGCTCGGTTGCCAGCGCATCAGACGGGGGAGGCCCCTCTCCACAACCGAGCCAAGACCATCAATTTCAGGCCTTGGAGCGGGCGATCGGGATTGAACCGACGACATTCAGCTTGGGAAGCTGACGTTCTACCACTGAACTACGCCCGCGCTTGCCGGCATGTTCCACAGGCTGCCGCCGAAAGTCAACGGCACGACATCGGCAGGACATCGTTGCGAAACAGGGCGGGAACGCTGCGCCAGCGCTGGCGCGGGGGTGGCGTGCCCGGGGCGCGGATCACCCTTCGCTGCGATGCGATTGTGCTCCGGACCATGATGATGCCAAGCTGGCCATCGCCGATCGGCCGCTGCCGATCGGCGCCAGCAAGGAGAGACCGACATGCACTTCGATTTCACGGGCAAGCGCGCCGTGATCTGCGGCGGCAGCCGCGGCATCGGGTTTGCCATCGCCAGTGCCTTTGCCCGCGACGGCGCCTCGGTCGCGATCTGCGCGCGCGGTGCGGAAGGGCTGCAGACGGCGGCTGCCACGCTCTCTCGTCACGGTGGGAAAGTCTATTCAGCGCCCTTGGATCTCGCGGACGGTCCGGCCGTGACGCGCTTCATCGGCGAGGCCGCGTCCGCCCTCGGCGGTATCGACATCCTGGTCAACAACGCGTCCGGCTTCGGCCATACGGACGATGAGCGCGGCTGGGCGGCGGGCATCAACATCGATATTCTGGCGACGGTGCGCGCCTCCCACGCCGCCCTTCCGTATCTCGAGCGGAGCGGCAAGGGGGTGATCATCAACATCTCGTCGATCTCGGGCTTTGCGGCGTCCGTGCGCAGCGCGCCCTATGCGGCGGTCAAGGCGGCCATCAACAATTACACGGCAAGCCAGGGTCTGGCGCTGGCGCGCAAGAAGATCCGCGTCAACGCCATCGCGCCGGGCTCGATCGAGTTCCCGGGCGGCGTCTGGGACCAGCGGCGGACCTCGGATCCCAAGCTCTACGAGGGGACGCTGCGGTCGATTCCCTGGGGCCGCTTCGGGGCGCCGGAGGAGATCGCCAACGTCGCGGCATTTCTGGCAAGCGATCTCGCAAGTTGGATCACGGGCCAGACGATCACCGTCGACGGGGGCCAGCTTCTGGGCTGAGGGTGACCGGCGAAAAGTTCCGGCGGGTGCTGCCGCAGCGCGCAACCGCCCGGTCCCGGCAGCAACCGAATTCCGAAAAGGCCTCCCGGGCAGCGGAGGCCTTCAAGGTAGTGGTTTCGATCGGCTGCAGCTTACTTGAGCGGCTTTGCGGCCTTCTTCACGACCTTCTTGGTTGCCTTCTTCTTGACAACCTTCTTGGCCGGCTTTTTCACGACGACCGCCTTGGCTTGATAATGATGGCCGTGCAGCCAGGTAAGCGGGCAGAGGTGCTTGAGACCGCCGGCCTCGGCCGTCGCCGGGGCGCCCGCAAAGGCGAATGCTGCGACCGCGGCAGCAAGAGCGAGATGAAGTTTCAAGGGAGTGTCTCCGAGTTGGGTTTTCCTCATGCCGGCCGAGGACGCGCAGCCGGCGGCTGTGTGGTATCATTGCGTTGGTTTCTGGAATGCTAATTTTCGTATTTCGATGAATAATTTCGCTGGGGAGAGTAAATGCAAAAGCTAAACTTAATTGAATTGCCGCTTCATCGATTTCAGGGAATTCGCATTGGTCAGCGGATGCGAAACTTTGCCGGGCAGGCTCCGCGGAAGGCAGCGGGGAGGCCCGTCGCCGGGGGCGGGCCGTCTCAACCCATGCTGGGGCGCGACGCGTCCCGGCAGCACGCCGTCGGCGCCGTCGGGACTGCAGAGAGCGGCGCCGCAGCCGGCGAACCGGAAGCTAAGATAATGATGGCTTAAGGAATCGGCACCTCGCGGAGGGCCGCCCCGCCCGCGATCGCTCCGTGCACAGCATCACCGGGCACCCTGTGACGAGGGCCGCCGTGGCGCATCGCAGCTTGCCCCAGTCCTGCCGTTGACAGGTTGCATGTTCGGCCGGATGGATAGCAATTGTTGACCGGCTGCGCCCGGTCTGTGGGCCGAGGCCCGACAGCGAGGATTGTACATGAAGCCGCTTTCGAAGGTCCGGCTGCTGCTCGGATGGGCTCTGACAGGCTCCGTTGCAGGCGGCGCGCTCGCGCTCTCGGCCGGCATGCCCGGTGTCGGAGGACTGGCTTTGGCTCAGGCCACCCCGCCCGCCGCCACGCGGGTCGGACCGGCATCGGTGGCCCCGCTCGCCGAGCGGCTGCTGGACGCCGTCGTCAACATCTCGACCAGCCAGACCGTCAAGAGCGCGCAGGGAGTGCCGCTGCCGAATGTTCCGAAGGGTTCGCCGTTCGAGGAATTCTTCGAGGATTTCTTCAACCGGCGCGGCGGACGACAGCAGCAGGACCGCAAGGTGTCTTCGCTCGGCTCGGGTTTCGTCATCGACGCCAAGGAAGGCTTGATCGTAACCAACCATCACGTGATCGAAGGAGCCGACGAGATCGTCGTGAATTTCTCGGATGGCTCAAAGCTCAAGGTGGATAAGGTCCTCGGCAAGGACACCAAGACCGATCTCGCTCTCCTCAAGGTGACCCCGAAGAAACCGCTGAAGGCGGTCGCATTCGGCAGTTCGCAAGCCATGAAGGTCGGCGACTGGGTGATGGCGATCGGCAACCCGTTCGGTCTCGGCGGCTCGGTGACGGTCGGCATCATCTCGGCGAAGCAGCGGGACATCAACTCCGGTCCCTATGACGATTTCCTGCAGACCGATGCGGCCATCAACAAGGGCAACTCGGGCGGACCACTGTTCAACATGGACGGGGAGGTGATCGGCGTGAACACCGCCATCATCTCGCCGACCGGCGGCTCGATCGGCATAGGCTTCGCGGTGCCCTCCGACACCGCCGTCGCCGTCGTCGACCAGCTGAAGCAATTCGGTGAGACACGCCGCGGCTGGCTCGGAGTCAAGATCCAGTCGGTGACGGAGGACATCGCCGAGACCGCAGGCGTCAAGGAGAACACAGGCGCCCTGATTGCTGCGGTCACGCCTGACGGGCCGGCAGCAAAGGCCGGCATCGAGCCCGGCGACGTGGTGCTGCGCTTCGACGGCAAAGAGGTGACGACGATGCGCGGCTTGCCGCGGATCGTCTCCCAGACGCCGGTCGGCAAGACGGTGGACGTCGAAATCCTGCGCAAAGGGCAGCGGATCACGCGCAAGGTCGTCATCGGGCGGCTGCAGGAGGACGACGGCAAGGACAAGCCGCCCGAAAAAGGTGGTGAGAGCGGCAAGGCGCCTCCCGCCAAGCCGGATGCGCCCGCCACCTCAGCAGGCAACGCCCTGGCCGGGCTCTCGCTGCAGCCTCTGACCGACGAACTGCGCAGCCGCTACAGGATCGACGGCAGAGTCAAAGGTGTTGTCGTGACGGCCGTCGAGCCCCAGAGCCAGGCGGCGCAAAAGAACATCAAACCTGGTGATGTCATCGTCGAGGCGGCCCAGGACCCTGTTGCGTCGGTCGAGGACATTGCGAAAAGCATCGAAAAGGTGCGCAAGGCAGGCCGCAAGCAGATCTTGCTCCGCATCGAGAGCCCGAAGGGAGAGCTGCGGTTCATCGCCATGCCGCTCGACTGACGTTCCCGGGGCGCGCCGAGGGGGCGACACGCGGATGCCGCTCTGCCGGGGTTGCGGGCAAGTCCCTCAGACGATACCAATCCGGCCTGCCACCCCGGGGAGCGAACCTGTCGGGTCGCATTCTGCCGTCATGGAGCCCAAGCCTTGTCCCTGGTCGAGACCATCACTGCCAATCTGGCGCCGGTTCATCGCGATGGCTGGAAATTTCTGGGACTGGCCGGCGGCCTTGCGCTCCTTGCCTGGCTATTGCTGCCGTTCTCCCTCATCGCCTATCTGCTGCTCGGTCTGACGGCGTATGTCGCTTATTTCTTTCGCGACCCGCCGCGTGTGACGCCGCTTCGTGACGGCTTGGTGATCGCGCCGGCCGACGGCAAGGTGTCTGCGATCGACGTGCTACGTCCGCCGGGAGAGCTGGGTCTCGGCGAGCAGGAGCGCCAGCGGATTTCCATCTTCCTTTCCGTCTTCGACGTGCACATCAACCGGTCGCCCGTCGCCGGCCGGATCACCCGCTCGGTCTACGTGCCGGGCGCCTTCCTTAACGCGGCGCTCGACAAGGCGAGCGAGGAGAACGAGCGCCGCTCGCTCGTGATCACACAGCATGACGGCACCGAGATCGCGGTCGTCCAGATCGCGGGGCTCATCGCGCGCCGCATCGTTACCTTCAAGGGCGAAGGGACGAGCGTTGGCGTAGGCGAGCGGATCGGGTTGATCCGCTTCGGCAGCCGGGTCGACATCTATCTGCCTCCAGGCCGGACCGCGCTCGTGGCCGTCGGTCAACGCATGATCGGCGGCGAGACGGTGATTGCGGACCTCAGATCTAACGAGCCGGAGCGCGAGGCCCGCGTCGTCTGAGACGGGAAGTGCAGAATTAGCCAATCCCGGAAGAATTGCGGGCGGCGCATTCGATCAAACTGCGATAGGGCCGCCGGCCGGGATAAGATGATTTTGATTTGTTCCCGCCGGTTCACGGCGTCGCTGGAGTGAGGACATGCCGGACGAAGCCATGCTGAGCGAAGAGAGCGTCTTGCAGCGCCGCCGACGGCGGCTGTTCCGTCAGCGCAAGATTCCGGTCCGCTTTCTGGTGCCGAACTTCTTCACGATGCTGAGCCTGTGCGCCGGTGTCACGTCAATCCGAATGGCCGTCGAGGGTCGCTTCGAGATTGCCACCGCCTTGATCGCAGCAGCGGCCTTGCTGGACGGCGTCGACGGACGTCTGGCCCGCGCGCTCAAGGCGCAATCCCGCTTCGGCGCCGAACTCGACAGCCTCGCCGACTTCGTCAACTTCGGCGTGGCGCCGGCCATTCTCGTCTACGTTTGGGGTATGACGGGAATGAAGGGCTTCGGGTGGATCGCGGTGCTTGTCTTCGCCTGCGGCATGGCGCTGCGGCTCGCGCGCTTTAACTCCATGCTGGATGTCGACAAGCCGAAATGGCAGTCAAACTACTTCACCGGTATGCCTGCCCCCGCCGGAGCCATAACGGTCATGCTGCCGCTCTATCTGGAAGGCATCGGAGTCCCCGAGTTCCGCAACTGGCCGCTGGTCGTTACCTGCTACACGCTGGGACTGGCGGCGCTGCTCGTCTCGACCATTCCCACCTTCTCGGGCAAGCTCCTGGGTGAGCGCATTCCGAGGGAGCTGGTCCTGCCCGTCCTTGCGGCGGCGCTGATGGTCGTCGGATTGCTGGTCACCTACCCCTACGCCACCCTTGCCGCAATGACGCTGATCTATCTGGCGCTCATTCCGATCAGCTATCGCCGCTTCAAGTGGCGGCAGGCGGAGTGGGAGCGAGACAATCCTGTGACCACACCGCAGACGGCGTTGCCAGCGGAGCACGCCACGCCCCTTCAGCAGGCGACGGTCGATCCGACCAGACCATGAGCCGGGGGATCGCGCCCGGGCGAGGGGCGGGACTGGTCGTAGCGACAGTGGCGGGAAACTCAGGAGACTGCTCATGCGATTTGGCGTCAACATTCTCTCCCGCGGGCCCATGGCGACCCGCGATGGCTGTATGACCGTCGCCGCCGCAGCCGAACGACTGGGCTATGACTTCGTCAGCGACAACGACCACATCGTCGTTCCGGCCGACATCGCCTCGCGTTATCCCTACAGCGAGGAAGGCGACTGGGCGGGCCGTACGGCGGGCGAATGTCTTGAGCAGCTTTCCACGCTGAGCTTCCTTGCCGGCGCGACGAAGCGGGTCCGTCTGCTCACATCTGTGATGGTGGTGCCGCACCGCCAGCCTGTGCTGGCTGCGAAGATGATCGCCACTGCCGACGTCCTCTCGGGCGGGCGCGTCATCATTGGCTGCGGCGCCGGTTGGATGAAAGAGGAGTTCGAGGCGGTCGGCGCGCCGCCCTTTGCGGAGCGTGGCAAGGCGACGGACGAGTACATTATGGCCTTCAAAGAGCTCTGGACGTCCGAGCGCCCGCGCTACCGGGGCAAACATGTCGCGTTCGAGAACATCCTGTTTCGTCCGAAGCCCGTCCAGAAGCCCCACCCGCCCCTCTGGATCGGTGGCGAGAGCGAGGCGGCCATGCGGCGGGCGCTGCAACTCGGCGATGCCTGGTATCCGGCGTCGAGCAATCCGCAAAACCGGCTCGATACGGCCGAGCGCGTGGCTGCCGCGATCGCCAAGTTTCAAGACCGTGCCGCAGCCGCCGGCCGTCCGAAGGGGACGATCGGTCTCGCTCATGTTGTCCTGTGGCCCGTGAGCTGGACGGCCGAGCCGGCGATCTCGGGCGGCCGGCGCACCCTGACAGGGACCACCGAAGAGATGCTGGCCGATATCGCCCTCCTCGAACGCGCGGGCGTCGGCGACGTCTGCCTGTCGTTCCATGCCCCGACGGCGGACGAAATGACCCGCTTGATGGAACGCTTTGCCACCGAAGTGATGGCTAAGACGGGATGATGGTCGGCTTGCTCTTGGCCATGGAGCGCGACGCATTCGCGCTTCCACCGTGATCGGCGAATCGCGCCTGCCGGCGAGGCTTTCCGATCCTGCCGATGTCCGGGACAGCGGCAGCTGCACGGCGCACAACCCTTGCGCGAACGATGGCGCGATGCCTGCCGCGGCTTGCCGTTGAGCCTGCAAAGCGGCGGTCTTTCGCTAGACACTGCCCGCTGCACCCGTGCTCCGCCATGGCATCGCTGGCTAACGGGTTCGGGTCAATTTTAAATTGAGTTTCAAGCTGTTGGCTTGAAAAAGATGATTCGGAAAATCACCTGGGACGCATCCGCCGGCCGTCCGGGGGTGTGACGTCCTGTCTTGCATTTGACGCGAAAGAAGCGCATAAGGGCCGCGTCGAACTCGCTATGGCGCGCACTACACGACAGCACGATGCTGGGACTGTTACCACTCCATTGCGTGATTTGATGGTCGCGGGCAATTGTGCTGGCGGCCTAGCCGGCATTGGAGACACTACATGGCGACTGGCACTGTCAAATGGTTCAACGCTCAGAAGGGCTACGGCTTCATCCAGCCTGACGAGGGCGGCAACGATGTGTTCGTGCACATCTCTGCCGTCGAGCGGGCGGGCCTGCAGGGTCTGCGCGAGGGCCAGAAGATTTCCTACGAGATCGAGAAGGGCCGGAACGGAAAAAGCGCGGCGGTGAACCTCAAGACCTGATCGAAGGTTGCCCGCGCGGCAAGTTGGGGGGCGGGCTCAGCAGTCCGCCCCTTCTCATTCGCGCCGAGCCGGGATAGCCGTTTCCGGCGCGAGATGGAGGCGCAATAGGCGACGAGGCGCAGCAGGAGACAGCATGGCCAAGGAAGAGATGCTCGAATTCGAGGGTGTCGTGGAGGAGGTGCTCCCCGACGCGCGCTGCCGCGTGAAGCTCGAGAACGGGCATGAGGTGGTCGCCTACACCTCGGGTCGCATGAAGAAGAACAGAATTCGCATTCTCGCCGGCGACAAGGTCACCGTCGAGATGACGCCCTACGATCTCACCAAGGGCCGGATCAATTTCCGTCACAAGGATTTGCGGACCGCGCCGCCGCCGGGATCGACCGGTCCGGGTGGCGGTCAACGTCGACCGCCGCAACGTCGGCGCTGAGTCGACATTTCGGGATGGCGTAGTGAATCCGCCGTCTAGGCGTTAGCCGAGCGCGGGCTCGAGCTGTTCGGCCGGAGCCCCGCTGTGTGTGTGGCCGTCAAGACTGGCGCTTAGCCAACAGGCCCCAGATGACGGCGAGCGCGACGCCGAAGGCCCCGAGAATGAGGGCGCCGGCCAGAAGGCGCTTCGGATCGCCGCCAGCGAACATCACTTGGTTCGGGACCCCGAACACCTGCCCTCTGATCAGCGGCAGCAGGATCCAGTTGCTGATGACGACGATGCCGAGACCATAGATCAGGCCTTTGAGCCATAAGGCGCCGCCCGGCAGCTTGTCGACGATGAGGGCGAAAAGCACGCCCCAAAGCCCACCCCAGAATATGTTGTTTCCGATCGCGGGAACCCCGTAAGGCGGCACGGCTCTGAACGACCATGGCTCGATTCTGGCAAGACCGAGCTGGGTCACGACTAGCCCCATCAGCTGGTGCACGGTTACGACGCTGAGGGCAGCGGCGATGAAGCCGAGTGTGGCATTGCGCAGCATTGAGGATTGCATGGGCCGTTCTCCCTGGAGCATCGCCCGCGGGGCTCGCCGGGCGATTCGCGCGCCGACTATCGCGCGGGGTGCGGTCCTCGGGAAGTCGCTTGCGGCCCGCCCGCAATTCAAAACGTGTGCGGTGGGGAGCGGGGCCGGCCGGGCTCAAACGTCGACCACGATGTAATCGTCCTCCATTGAGACCTTGAACGTCTCGGCGACGTAGGGCCCCTGAACCAAGTTCGCGCCGGGCTCGACGGACACCTCGTACTGCATCAGTCGCAGGCGCCGGGGGTCGCACCAGGACCGCCCGGTCCGTATGTCGAATTCCCACTGATGCCAGGGGCATCGGATGATCTCACCGGCTCGCGAGTGCTGGTAGTCGCCGGGGCCGTCGGACTGCACGAGGCCGGTGAGAATCCCTTCTGCCAGGCTCCCGCCCTTGTGCGGGCACGTGTCGGAGAGCGCGAAGAACTCTCCGTTGAGATTGAAGAGGACAATCCGGCGACCTTCGATCGTCACCAGCCGTCGACCCCCTGCCGGGATCTCGCTTGCACGCGCAACGACATGCCGGGTCATCTCGCCTCAGATCCTGTAGACCGCCTTGCCGTTTTCGGCGCAAACCCGCCGGTGCTGGTCGGGCGTCACGCCGGCCGGAAAAGCGCGGAACGGATCGTCGAAATCCCAGTGCGGATAGTCGCTGGCAAAGAGCAGTCTGTCCCAGCCGATCCAGTCCATGACTTCAAGGACGTGCCGGCGGTTCTCCGGCTCCTCCACCGGCTGTGTCGAGACCCAGATGTGCTCACGAATGTACTCCGAGGGCCGGCGTTTGAGATGCGGGACCTCGGAGCGCATCCGCTCGAAAAGCTTGTCCAGCCGCCAGCAAAGCGCGGGCAGCCAGGCGAAGCCGCCTTCGACCATCACCACCTTCAGCTTCGGGTAGCGCTCGAACACGCCCTCCATCACGAGGCTCGTCACCGCTGTCTGACAGGACGTCGAATGCCCGGCGCCTTCCTCGATGTAGTACGAGGGCCAGCCGGCGCCGGTCACCGGATGACCGCTGGTGCCGAAGACATGGAAGGCGACAGGCAGGTTGTAGCGCTGGGCCGCCTCATAGATCGGCCAATAGCGGCGGTTGCCGAGGGGCTCCGACGACCGAGTGAGGCAGAAAACCTGCGCATAGCTCATGTCCGCCCCGAGCCGCTCGATCTCGGCGGCCGAGGCCGCGCCGTCCTCGTAGGGCACCACGATTGCCGACCGGAGACGTTTGTCCCGCTTCGTCCAGGCCTCGCGCTGCCATTCGTTGGTGGCGCGCGCCATCGCCGCGGAAAAGTCGAGGTTGAGATCGCCCTGTCCGGTGGGACCAAGCGGTCCGAGAATGCCGATCTCGACGCCGGCCGGGTCGAGATACTGTTTCTGCATGAGTTCGAGGCTCGACCCGGGTCGCCCGCCGTCCTCGGGCCAAGCGTCTCGGCGGGAGGCGAGCGGCGCCGATTTCGGATAGGGCTCCACTGTGGCGCTGCCGTGCTTGCGCCGGAAGCCGTAGGTGTTGGCGTATTCCCACCATCGGTTCGAAAGATACGGGCGCAGGTCGGCAAGCGATTTCACCGCCGGGTGGATGTCGCTGTCGATGACGGCGAGCCGGTTGGACGCCGCCGCGCCGCGGCCTGCGTCCTGCGATTGCGATGCGAGATCAAGCGGCATGGCGACCTCCAAGGCGCGGATAGGCGGCAAGCGGGTTGTCGATCAGGATCTTCCGGCGAAGCGGGGCGTCGATTCCGGCAGGGAGCATAGCATCGCCATCATACTGCCAGTGAGGGAAATCAGAGGCAAAGAGGAGGAGTTCTTCGGAAGGAAGCTGGTCGATGATCCGCCGGACCATGTCAGGATCGTCAGGGGCGTCGAACGGCTGGATTGTGAAACGGATGTGGTCGCGTACGATCTCCATGGGCGGTCGGTCGATCCAGGGCACCTCGAGGCGCACCCCGCGCCAGAACTTGGCGAAGCGCCACATGTAGGGGGCAAGCCACGTCACGCCGGACTCGATCATCACCGCCTTAAGCCCGGGAAACTTTACGAACACGCCTTCGGCGATCAGGCTGCCAACCTGGGCATGGAAGCCGAGCGACTGGGCCGCATAGTCCTCGAGGTAGTAGCTTGGCCAGCCCGATCCCGTGGTCGCGTGATGGTAGCTGGAGCCGGCATGGATGCCGATCGTGAGGCCGTGCTTCTCCGCCGCCCGGTAGATCGGCCAGAACATGCTCTTGCCGAGCGGCTGCTCGCCGAGCGCCAGCATCAGCACTTGGACGAAGCGCGGATCGGCGGCACAGCGGTTCACCTCGTCGACGGCAAGCTCGACGTTCTGGATCGGAACGACGATCGAGGCTCTGAGGCGCGGATCCCTGTCGAGCCACTCATGACGGATCCAATCGTTCACCGCCCGCGCGAACGCGTTCGCCATATGCTCGTCGCGGATCATCTGCACCGCATAGAGGCAATTGCAGATGGCGTGCGCCAGTCCGTGCCGGTCGATGAGGACGCGCGCCAGCTGGCCGGCGTCCTCGTCCGGCCGTTCGCCGCCCTGGCGATAGTCTGGCCGTGCCGTCAGGGGCGCGTTGGCAGGATAGGCGATCGTCTCGAAGCTCTCGATGCCGCGAACCGCCACCGCTTCGGCCCAGTAGCTGTCCATGTACCGGGTGAGTGCCTTGATGCTCGGCACGCGCGGGTGCACGTCGCAATCAATACCGCCTGAGTAGTCCACGGGGTGCCTGCGCCCTTGAGACCGTCTTGGAAGCTCCGAGAACGAAGCCATCCTTCCACGACGCACGCCGGTTTGCCAGCTTCCCGAAGTCGCGGCTGTTATGCCGGCTGTGGGATGCCGGCTTGCCAGAGGCCGCCCGACGGCCGCCGAACTCACCTGTATCGGCTGCCGTGATCAAAGGCGGCTCACAAAACCCATGAAAAACGAAGAGGCACGGGGCAAGCGCAAAGCAAGGCAAGAACTTTCGGCGGCCCACGATGCCTGAGCCCGCTTGCCCGCTCTCCGCCGCCCCCTCTGGCGAAGGGCAAGGCGTCAGCGGCAGACGAGCACGGGCACGCTGCTCAGCGTGACAACCTTGGCCGCTTCGCTGCCAAGAAGCATGCGCGAGAGACCACGTCGGCCATGCGATGCGACGACGATGAGATCGGCACCGAGGTTCTTGGCGGCCTCCACGATGCCATCGGCCGGATACCTGTCTTTCACATGCAGGGTCTCGCAGGCGATGCCGGTCTTGCGCGCCACTTCTGCCGCCCGTGCCAGGATGGTGTGGGCGGCCTCGGCGGCGCGCTTCTCGTATTCGGCGGCGGGATGCGTGATCACCATCTCGCCGGAGATCGCCGTGCGATAGGCCTCGGTCACTGTGACGACGGTGGCCTTGGCCCCGAGGGCCCGCGCGAGCGACAGACCCTGACCGACGGCCTTCTGTGAGACGTCCGAGCCGTCGGTCGCGATGAGGATATTCTGGAACATGGGGCCACCGTTGCCTGAAACGAAAAAGAGTGTCCGGCGTTCACACTGCGACCGCCCGGCTACCCGAGCGGTCGGCGTTCGTCAGCCCGACTTCACCTCGATGGTGCGCTCAGACTTGACCGCCTCGGGCTTTTTCGGGGCCGTGATCTTGAGCACGCCCTTGTCGAACCGCGCATCAATCTTGCTCTCGTCCACGGTCTCCGGCAAGCGAATCTGACGCATGAAGCTGCCGAAGCTGCGTTCCGAGACGTAATAGTTGGCCTTCTTCTCCTCCCGCTTGTCGGAACGCTCGCCGCTGATGGTGAGCACGCCGTTCGCGAGCTTGAGTGTCACATCCTTCTCGGAGAGGCCCGGAAGATCGGCTTCGATCACGAACTCCTTGCCATCGTCGCGGATATCAAGGTCGAGCCCGAACGTGCCGCCGCGGCTGGACTGGAACAGGCTCGGCAGCGTCGGCCAGCCGCGATCGAAGGCGTCGAACAGGCGATTCATCTCAGTGCGCAGCGCGTCGAATGGATCGGCGACGGGGGTCTTTGCCGGCGCGTTGCCCTTGGAGATCTCGATGTTTGCCATGGGAACCCTCACACGATTGCCAAGATGCAGGCGGCAATGCGCTTGCCTGCATGTGCAAGCAACTTCGCCGCATTAACTTTCGCTGGCTTTGATGCGGCTCAATGGGCGTTCCGGGGCAACGCCGGGCCGGCGTCGGGCGCGCTCCCGGGTAAGCCAGACGGCCCAGGTTCGCGTCATCGGAGTGGATCGGCATCGTTGCGCCTTCCTGCTTGCAATTTGCAACGCCGGGTGGCTGCGCGCCCGGCGCAGAGACCGTTAACTTTTGGGCTTCATTCAACCGTTGCCATCCGACCACCCTGATCGGTAGAGTTCCGCGCAAGCTCGGCGAAAGCTGCCTTAATTTTGGCGGGTTCCAATCTCCCCATCGCCATGATGGTCCGCACCGTTGCTGTTGGTCATGGCGCAGCATCGGCGAGGCAGCGAGCGGGGCCGGCGCGAAAGCGTCTGCAGGCACAACTGGTCTCGGTCGGCCGGCATCAGCTTTGCAGCCGCCGACCGAAAGCAAATTCGGCGGCACTCGGGAGGATGGCGAGGATGCGGAGCACGAGACAGGCGGTCGCTGGTTGTGCGGCGTTGCTTCTGGCGGCCTTTGCAGTCTTTGCAACCGCGCGCGCGCAGGACAGCGTGTCGCCCGAAGTCCGGGCGCAGCAGAGGGCATCGCAACAGGCCCGGGAGGCCTATCGCGAGCGCGTCAATGAGAACGTCCTGTTCTTGATGGGAGGCCAGCTCGGAGCCGCCTACATCCAGATTGCGCACGATGTCTCGATCGTCGTCGATGACGGCATGAATCTGCGCGTGCTGCCGGTTGTCGGCGGTGCCGGCGTGCAGAACGTGCACGATGTCGTCTTCCTCCGCGGCATCGATCTCGCGCTCACCAACATCCAGACGCTCAATGCCCTGCGCAAGTCTGGCGAGCTCGGCCCGAACCTCGATCGCCAGATCGCCTATATCGCGCCGCTGTTTCCTGAAGAGGCTCAGATCGTCGCGCGCAAGGAGATCGCCTCCATCGAAGGCTTGCGCGGCAAGCGGGTCGGCGTGAACAACCGCGGCAGCGCGACGGCTCAGTTCGCGCCCATCCTTTTCAAGACGCTCGGCATCGACATCGAGCCTGTATATATGAGCCAGCCCGACGCGCTGCAGCGCATGCGCAATAACGAGCTCGACGCCACCATCTGCATCTGCCCGAAACCGGTGCCGGCGTTCGCCGCGGTCCGCCCCGACTGGGGATTCAAGCTGCTCGAGGTGCCATTCGCGCCGGCGTTGCAGGCCGAGTATTTCCCCGCGCAGATCACGAGCGATGATTATCCGGCGCTGTTGCCCCCTAAGGAGCGCGTTGAGACCATTGCCGGCAGCACCGTGCTGATCACCTTCAACTGGCCGCGCGGCTCGGCGCGCTATGCGCGAACCGCCAAGTTTGTCGACGCCTTCTTCTCGAAGTTCTCGGAGCTGCAGAAGCCACCGCGGCATCCGCTCTGGAAATCGGTGAACTATGCGGCGAGCTTGCCCGGCTGGCAGCGTTTCAGCGCCGCGCAGGAGTGGCTCGAGCGATCAAAGGCGGCGCAGGCGGCCGCCGTCGAGGCGAGCTTTTCCGAGTTCGTGAAGCTCAAGACGGCGCAAGGCACCCAGGTCGATCTCTCCGATCCGGAGGAGAAGGAGAGGCTGTTCCGGGAGTTCCTGGAATGGTCACAAAAGTCGAGGAAGCAGTGATACGCCCGTAACGCGGCCTCCGGTTCACAGCGAGCCGCGAGCCGCAGTCCCTTGGAGCTCCCGCGATGACTGATAAGAAGGAGCCGCGCAGTCTCGAGGAGGTCAAACGGCTTCTGCGCAGCCTTGAGGAGGCGCCAGCCGACGCCGAGCCGGTACCGCCGCCGCTGCCGGTGTCAAAGCCCGAGGCAAGTCCCGCCGCCGAGGCCTTGCGGGAACCGCCCATCATTCCGGTCACTCCGATGATTCCGGTAGCGCAGCCGCCGCAGGCGGTGCCGGCCGCTGCCCCTCCTCCAACGGCACGCCGCTCCTCGGGCGGCGCGCTGCTTGGCGGTGCCGCGGTGCTCGCAGCGGTGGGCGGCCTCGCTGGAGCAGCGGTGTGGACGACGATGCCGGCGCGTCATGCCGGGACGCCTGCGTCTGCCGTCTCGCCGGTGACAAATCCCAAGGCGGGCGTGGCGACTGTGGCCCCGTCGTCGGCATCGTCGGCAACGGATGTGGCAAGCGTCGGCCCCGGAGCAAGCAGAGTGGCCGACGCGGCACCTGATGGGCGCGCAGCTGCGACGTCGCAGTCCTCAGGCCGAAACGCCGAGCGTCAGAGTGCCGGGAAGGCGTCCCCGCACGATGTCCCGCCGGTGGTGACCATTCGCGCGAATGAACCGCCGCCGCCCTCCGTTGCGGGCCGACCGGCGACTGCGGCGTCGGCAGCCCTGACGGCGACCTCCACGGGCGCATCCGATACCGCGCGCGCGGCAATATCACCCGATCCCGTCGCCGAGCGGAAGGCGAAGCAGCTCGCCCAGGCGTCACCCGAACGCAGCGGCCCGGCCATTTCGGCAGTGCCGCCACCGGCGGCAGAGATGCCGCGCGGCGGGGTCTTGCCGCAGCCGGGTGCCCTGCCGGCGGAGCCACGGCCGCCGGTTATGCTGCCGGGGCAGTCGGGACCTTCGACGGCGCCGGCCGCCGCCCCATCGCCGGCTGTTGCGCCGGCGGGCGCCCAATCGCCCGCGCCGCCTGCGCCGGCCGCCACGCCGGCCCCCTCGGCCCCTGCCGCCGCGCCGCGCATGTCCGATCCCGTCAGGATCGACGATGCCGAGGTCCAAAAGCTGCTGGCCGACGGCAAGGCGCAACTGGCCGCCGGACAGGTCGCGATCGCGCGCCTCCTCTTCCAGCGGGCCGCCAACGCCGGCAACGGCGAGGCGGCCCGGCTGCTCGGCGATACCTACGACCCCGCCAAGTTGTTCGCGATGGGCGTGCGCGGAACGGCTGGTGATATGGAAAAGGCGATCTATTGGTACGAGCGGGCCGATGAACTCGGAGATCCGCAGGCGAAAGCGAGGCTTGCGCCTCTCGGCTCGCGCTGAGAGAGTGACTGGGTAAGCGAGGCGGGTGCTGCCTGAGGGCACTGGCGGCGCCGCGTGGACGGCAAAGGTCGGGGGGCGGCGGAGGCAGCCGGATGGAGGTTTGTGGCGCCGCACGGTGCCGCACGGAATGCGTGGGTGGGGCCGGGCGCCGCGGCGGGCGCCGGACCGGAACGGGTTGAGTGCACGATGGATGGGTCGCGATCGCTGACGGCCATGTTGGCGGCAACGCCGGGATTTGCTGCGCTTGGCGAGCCGATCGAGCGCATCCGCCAGTCGCTGATCTCCTGGGGCCACCATCTCGCCCGCCACGCCGACCCCGCCTATGCCGGGGCCATCGCCGATGCCATTCGCTACCTGCAATCCCAGTCCTGTCGCATCGCCGTGATCGGACAGGTCAAGGCCGGCAAGAGCTCGTTCATCAGTGCCTTGATCGGGCGGCCGAACCTTCTGCCGAGCGATGTCAATCCCTGGACGACGGTCGTCACGAACCTGCATTTTTTCCATTCGGTGCCGTCAAGCGAAAGCGCCGCCTTCACGCTGTTCGACGCCGAGGAGTGGAACCGCATCGCCGACAGCGGCGGGACGCTGCGCGAGCTGACCGAGCGGCTGGTGCCCGGATTCGATCCGGAACTGCTGCGCACCCAACTGCGTTCGATGCGAATTCGGGCCGAGCAGCGATTGGGACCGAGCTTCGCCGAGATGCTCGGACAGCGCCACACATACCCCGTCCTCTCCCGCGAGTTGCTCGGGCGCTACGTGAGCGCCGGCTCTGACGACCCGAGCGGCGACCAGTGGGCGGGCTGGTATTCGGACATCACAAAAACGGCGGACCTCTATTTCGGCAGTGACCGGGCGGGCTTTCCGCTGACCCTGATCGACACGCCGGGGACCAACGACCCCCTCCTTGTGCGCGACGAGATCACGCGGCTCAGTCTCTCAGCGGCGGAGCTCTACGTGGTGGTGCTTACGGCGCAGCAGCCGCTGTCCATGGGCGATCTCGCGCTGCTGCGCCTGCTGCGCGGCCTGCACAAGGATCGCATCATCATTTTCGTCAACCGCATTGACGGATTGCGCGACATCGTCAATGGCGGCCAGCGCGTCCTGCGCCACATCGAGGCGAAGCTCAGGGAGGAGTTCCCGGCGACGCGGTTCCCGATCATCATGGGCAGCGCGCTGTGGGCGAATGCCGCTCTTGCTGGCTCCCCGGCCGATCTCGCGGAAATCATGGACAAGTCGTTCGGCGCCTACGCGCAGAGCCAAGGCTTTCCGGACCCCGGCGCGCTCGAGGGCGGCCGGCGAGCGGGACCCGCGGCGAGTGCGACGCTGTTCGCGCTCTCCGGCATCCCGGCCGTGACGGCGGCCATCGGACGGATGATGACGCAGGGCAGCACGGCGCATGCCGTGCGCCAGCTCGCGAGCTTCTTTCTCGAGCTTGCCAAGTCTTCCGAGGCGAGCAGCCGAGGGCAGTTGCGCGCCGTCGAGCGCGCGCTTGCCGAAGCGAAGTCGACACAGGACAGCCGCAGCCATGATATGCGGCGCTGGCAGCAGGAGCTGGACCAGCTCTCGGCTGTGAGTGCCGAACTGCAGGCGAATCTGGCGGCCTACGAGCAGTCGCTGCAGGCGCTCGTCGGTCGTTGCATTTCCGATCTTCAGCGTCTGCTCAAGATCCAGCTTGACGGATTCATCGAAAGCCGCGTGGCCGATCTTCAGGCAGCCTATAGGCGCAATGACGCGCCGGTGTGGACCTGCAATTCCGCGCCGCTGCGCAACCAGCTGCACGATGAGTTCCTGCGCGTCTATCTCTACTGGGATGGCAAGATCAAGCAGGCCGAGACCCTGATCCGCGCCCAGCTGCAGTCGGTGATGCCGCCCGGCTCGCTTCCCGAGGCCGCTGGCGCCGGTGGCGAACCGGGTGCGGGCCCGCCCCAATACCCGAGCGTTTCCGCGCTCGGCAAGGTCGTCGCGCTGGATCTGGCGCTGCCCTGGTGGAAGGCGTTGTGGCGAGGCCGGCCAACTCTCGACAGTCGCGTTGACGAGCTGCGCCGGCTGATCAGGAGCGAGTTCGAGCCGCTGATCGGCGACCTGATTGCGGCCGCTCGCGCGGCGCTGAAGGAACGGTCTGAGTATGCGGCGCGTCAGGCGCGCATGGGGACGGTCGATATCGTCAACGGCCTTCACCGCCGCAGCAGCGAGCTCGCTGCGCAAGTGCAACATTCCGGCGGCACGTCCCGGATCGAGGCTGTCGAGGCGTTGACGCGTCAGCAGAGCGAGCTTCAGACGAGCCTGGGCCGCTGGTCGGAGCTCAGATCCGGTCTTTCCGCCCTTGTCCAGGCATGCGAAAGTGTTTTCGACGGTCAGAACGGGGAGGTCATCGCCGAACCGAAAGTCTGACGCGTAAGCGAGTGCGTTCGAGTGAGTTGCGTCGATGCAGAACACCGTCGCGTCGAGCCGCTATGTCGAGCGGCTTCTGGAAGTCCGCGATCTGATCCTTGCCGAGCACGGCGATCACAGCGGCGGTCGCCAGTCGGCCGGCTTCCTCGCGCGGATGGCGCGCCGGCTCGCCCGCCCGCCTCGGTTTGCCATCCTGGGAGAAGTCAATAGCGGAAAGACATCTCTGGCGAACGCCCTCATTGGCGAGGATCTCCTTACCACCGACGTGATCCACAACTCGCGCGTGCCCGTGCTTCTTCGTTATGCCGGAGAGCCCGTCGTTTCTCTGCGCCGGGAAGGCGGACCGCCCGAGCCCTTCGATGTGGAGGCGATCCGTAAGGGTTCGCTCGAGGGTTGCCTGATCGAGGTCGGCGTGCCGATCGATTGCCTGCGCGACTTCGAGCTGATCGACACTCCCGGCACCACGGCGGCGGACGAGCAGATGCACCGCTCCGTGGCCATCGCCCGGCAGGCTCACGCGGTCATTTGGTGCACCATCGGCACGCAGGCCTGGAAGGCTAGCGAAGTGGCCTGCGCGCGCGCGCTGGGCGCGCGTGCCGCGGGTTTCGGAGTGCTTGCGGTCACGCACGCCGATCTCCTCGATGCGAGCGACCAGGGCAAGGTGCGCAAGCGCCTCGAAGCCGAAGCGAAGGAATGCTTCTCCGCCGTTGCGCTTGTCGGAATGGCGGAATCGGTCTCACCGGCCGGACGCGAGAGCGCCGCGGGCATTCTCGAGATTCTTGCCGCCGCGCGAGGCGCTGCCACCCGCATCCAGCGGGAGCGCGAACGCCATGCAGCGGCGGTCATCGGCCGTTTTTCGGCCCGCCTGACGCCAGCCGATCAGGTGCAGACGGGCGTCCGGTCGGAGGGTTCCGAGGGCGGGAGCGCCACACCTGAGGTCCTGCAGGCGGCCGAGTAGCGGCGGGCTCGACGAGTCCGGGAACCTGACGCGCCCCAGTCGGTCATCCGGTGCGGCGATCGCGACGGAAGATCAATCATCGCACGCATTTTGCGAGCACGCCGGCGAGCCGCCGCAAGGCGTTCTGGAGCATTTCCTCTTCAAAGCCGGCGAAGCCGAGAAGCAGGGCCTGTCGCCGGGCGCGCCCCGCGTAGTAGTCGGCAAGCGGCGCGACGCTTATTCCCGCAGCCTGTGCGCGGTGTGCGACCGCTCGGTCGTCCGCGCGCCCGGCAAGTGCCGGTGCGAGGTCGGCGACGACGTGCATCCCGGCGGCTGTCGGCCGCACATCGAGCAGGTCCCTGTACCGCTCCGCCTCCGCGACCAACGCCGCCATGCGCCGGGCATAGATGCGCCGCGTCCGGCGGATGTGCGTGGCATACTCCCCGCTCGCGATCAGCGCCGCAACCGCCGGCTGCGCGACGAGGGATGCGGTGGCGCCGCGGCGGCGGATGTGATCATGAACCGGCGCCACCAGCCGCTCGGGCAGAACGATGAAGCCGAGCCGCAGCGTTGGCGAGAGCACTTTCGAGAAGCTGCCGAGATAGATGGTGCGACCGGCCGAGTCGAGGCTCGAGAGCGCAGGCAGCGGGGCGCCCTCGTAGCGGTACTCGCTGTCGAAGTCGTCCTCGACGATCGTGCCGCCCGAAGCGGCGGCCCACTCGAGCAACTCGAGACGACGTGCCAGCGGCAAGGTTCCCCCGAGCGGGAATTGACGCGACGGCGTCACGATGGCCCCGCGTGCGAACCGATGGCGCGCGACGCGCGCGCTGCAGATGCCGTCCTCGTCGACTGGCACCGCCTCCGTCGCGATGCCGTAGCGACTGAGCGCATAGCGCAGCGTCGGATAACCGGGATCCTCGACGCAGACGACCTCGCCCGGTCTGAACGCGCATTGGGCGATGATCTCCACGGAATCGGCCGTGCCGCTCGTCACCAGGATTTGTGCCGGGTCGCAGACGAGGCCGCGCCATTCGGCGAGATGGCGTGAGATAGCCTCGCGCAACTCGCGCCACCCGAACGGATGGGAGGCACTGACGAGCTTCGCCTCAGGCGCACGCCAGGTTCTGTAGAGCAGGCGCGCCCACTTCTGATAGGCGAAGAGCGATGCGTCCGTTGCGCCGATCTGGAACGGCCGGGCGGGCTCTGGGGCCGGCTCGGTGAGCGCCCGGCGGCTGCGTGAAGGCGCGGACCCCGCCTCGACCTGCAGCGCCTGTTCGGGCAATGCCTCCGGGACATAAAGACCGGAGCCGCGTCGCCCCACGAGATAGCCTTCACTGGCGAGTTGCTCGAGGGCAAGCACCACCGTCGACCGCGACACGCCAAGATCGAGCGCGAGAGCGCGGCTCGACGGCAGGCGTGCGCCCCGCGCGATGCGGCCGGAGAGGATCATCGCCCGCAGCTGGCGGCCGAGCTGTGCATGTAACGGCTCCGCGGCTCGCGCATCGACGCTGAGCGCAAGGGCGGCCGCGTCTGCGCGCCGGACACGCGAGCCGGCGGGGTTGGGCGCGCGATGCGGCTCGCCGGAACTGGATTGGACATTTATTTGGAAATTGGTACTTTTGCGCATGCCAGTTCATTGCTAGCTGAGGCGCCGGCCACAAGCAACCCAGCGAGCATGAGCATGGCAAGACATACGGCAGCCCCGAGCGAGCGCGTCCGCGTCAAGCGTCTGCATGAGCGCGGCGCCTACGATCGCGCTGCCATTGACGCGATTCTCGATGCGACGCCTGTCGCCCACGTCGGATACGTGTTCGACGGCCAGCCCTACGTCACTCCGACGCTGCAATGGCGCGAGGGTGACCACGTCTACTGGCACGGATCGTCGGCGAGCCGGATGCTCGAGACGACGGACGGCGCCGACGTCTGCGTGACGGTCACACTCATCGACGGCATCGTGCTCGCCCGCTCCGCCTTTCATCATTCCGTGAACTACCGGTCTGTGATGCTGCTCGGGCGCGCCAGCATGATCCGCGACCCGGCCGAGAAGGAGGCGCGCCTCAAGGCGTTCGTCGATGGCATGTTCCCGGGCCGATGGGACATGCTTCGCCCGGCCACGGCGCAGGAGCTCAAGGCGACCAGCGTTCTTTCGCTGCCGATCCGCGAGGCCTCCGCGAAGATGCGAACCGGTCCTCCGAAGGATGACGAGGAGGACTATGCGCTCGACATCTGGGCGGGTGTGCTGCCTTTGGCGGTGCAAAGTCTCGCTCCCATCCCCGATCCGCGCTTGAAGGCCGGCCTCGCGCCGCCGGATCACGTTCTGAAGTACAGAATTGGTGGACGGACATGACCTTCCAGACCGCCCCGCTGAAGCGGGAGATTGCCGAGACCGGATTTGCGTTCGTTCCGGGAGAGCGCATGCGCCGGCTGCTCGAGGCAACCGGATCGCTCGCGGATTGGGACCGATTTGCCGCAAGCTGGAATGATCTCGCGCTCGACACCTTCATGGCGGACGGCGGCCGCTATCGCCGCCGCCGCCACGCCGTGTTTGCGGTCGACAGGGCGGGGAGCATTGTCCGCAAGCCCCACCAGCCGCATTTCCAGACCCGCAACTTCAATCCGCTGAACGGCGGCATTGAGCGCTGGTTCGAGCCGGTGACGGACGCGGTCGCCGCCGGCGCGACGATGACGACGGCTCTCCGGCTCTGCGCCGGCTGCTTTGCCGCGCTTTCTCCAGAGGTGCAAAGCTGGCACGTGGAAGCGCACCAGTTCCGCATCGAGGCGAATGCCGCCATGATGGGCAAGCCGACGCCTGAGGGGATGCACCGAGACGGCGTCGATCATGTCCTGGTGCTGCTCATCAAGCGGCAGAACATCGTCAGCGGCACGACCACCATCGCCGATCTTGAGCAGCAGCCGCTTGGGAGCTTCACGCTGACCGATCCGCTCGATGCCGCATTCGTCGACGATCATCGCGTCTATCATGGCGTCACGCCGGTGCTCCCCGAGAACCCGGAGGCCCCCGCCTACCGCGATGTCCTTGTGGTGACGTTCAAGCGCGAGCGATGAAGGCGCGCGCCTCATTGAAGTGAGAGAGGGACCGAAACATGCCGGCGTCGCAGAACGAGAAGGCCGAACGGTTCGTGGCGCTGCATGCGCGGCCGGGAACGTTCGTATTCCCCAATCCGTGGGACGCAGGTAGCGCCCGCATTCTCGCCGGTCTCGGCTTCGAGGCGCTGGCCACCTCGAGCGGCGCCAAGGCTGGCGTGCTCGGACGCCGCGACGGCCGCGTGAGCCGCTCCGAGGCGCTCGCGCACGCCCGCGCCATCGTGGAGGCAGTGGAGTTGCCCGTTGCCGCCGATCTCGAAAAAGGCTACGGGGATGCGCCGGAAGACGCGGCGGCCACCGTTCGCGAGGCGGGCCTCGCCGGTCTTGTCGGCGGCTCCATCGAGGATGCAAGCGGCGATCCCGCCCGGCCGATTTACGATCTGGCGCATGCCACCCGGCGCATCGAGGCCGCCGTCGCCGCCGCCCGTGCGCATCCCTTCAAGTTCATGTTGACCGCACGCGCCGAGAACTTCATTCGCGGCAACCCGGACCTTGCCGACACCATCCGCCGCCTTCAGGCCTACGAGGCGGCCGGCGCCGACGTACTTATGGCGCCGGGTTTGCCGGATATTGCGGCGGTGAAGGAGGTCTGCGCGAGCCTCAAGCGGCCGTTCAACTTCATGGCCGGCATCAAGGGCAGGTCATTCACCGTTCCGGAACTCGCAGCCGCCGGCGTGAAACGCGTGAGCCTTGCGACGTCGCTCTATCGCGCCGCCATGACGGCACTCGTCGACGCGGCGAGCGAAGTGCGGGACAAGGGAACGATGACGTTCATCGACCGCGCGCTGCCGACGCCAGAGATCAACAGGTATTTTGCGGGCTGACGAGCGACCGGCGCATCGCGGTGCCAGCGACGGTACCGCGACGCGCCCGCTCGCAGCCTAGTGCTTGGCGGCCCGGTTCTGCCGGTGTTCGATCAGGTCGGACACCACGGCCGGGTCAGCGAGCGTCGAGGTATCACCGAGGTTCGAGAAATCGTCCTCGGCGATCTTGCGCAAGATTCGCCGCATGATCTTGCCCGAGCGCGTCTTGGGCAGTCCGGGCGCGAATTGGATCCAATCGGGCGTCGCCGTCGGTCCGATGATCTTGCGCACCGTCTGGACGAGCTCCTTCTTGAGCTCCTCGCTGCCCTGCTCGCCGGCCATCAAGGTGACGTAGCAGTAAATGCCCTGGCCCTTGAGATCGTGCGGCGCGCCGACAACCGCCGCCTCGGCAACCTTGGGATGGGCGACGAGCGCGCTCTCGACCTCGGCGGTACCGAGCCGGTGGCCGGACACGTTGATGACATCGTCGACCCGGCCGGTGATCCAGTAGTAGCCGTCCTTGTCGCGCCGGAATCCATCGCCCGTGAAGTACTTGCCGGGATAGGTCGAGAAGTAGGTTTGAACGAAGCGGTCATGGTCCCGGAAGACGGTGCGCATCTGACCGGGCCAGCTGTCAAGAATGACGAGATTGCCGGCAGCCTCGCCCTCGAGGATCGTGCCCTTTTCGTCGACCAGCGCCGGCTTGCAGCCGAAGAAGGGGCGGGTCGCAGATCCGGGTTTGGTCTTCGTGGCGCCCGGCAACGGCGTAATCAGGATGCCGCCGGTCTCCGTCTGCCACCAGGTGTCGACGATCGGGCAGCGGCCGTCGCCGACGACATGGTAATACCACTCCCATGCCTCAGGATTGATCGGCTCGCCGACCGAGCCGAGGAGGCGCAGCGAGGCGCGGCTCGTGCGTTTGACGAAATCGTCGCCGGCTCCCATCAGGGCGCGGATGGCCGTTGGCGCCGTATAGAAGGTGTTCACCTTCCACTTGTCGACCACATGCCAGAAGCGCGAGGCCGTCGGGTAGTTGGGCACGCCTTCGAACATCAGCGTGGTGGCGCCGTTGGAGAGCGGACCATAGACGATGTAGCTGTGGCCGGTGACCCAGCCGACGTCGGCCGTGCACCAGTAGATGTCGCCATCGTGATAGTCGAAGACGTACTGGTGCGTCATCGAGGCGTAGACGAGATAGCCGCCGCTGGTGTGCAATACGCCCTTGGGCTTTCCGGTCGAGCCCGAGGTGTAGAGGATGAACAGCGGGTCCTCGGCGCTCATTTCTTCCGGCGGGCAGTCGGCGCTGACCTTGACGAGTTCGTCATGGAGCCAGATGTCGCGGCCTGCCGTCCAGTCGATACGGCCGCCCGTACGCTTGACGACCAGCACCTTCTCGCCGCCCTTGGCGCACTTTTTGAGGGCCTCGTCCGTATTCTTCTTGAGCGGGATCGGGCGGCCGCCGCGCACGCCTTCGTCTGCGGTGACGATGAACTGGGAGTCTGCGTCCTCGATGCGGTTGGCGAGGCTGTCAGGTGAGAAGCCGCCGAACACCACCGAATGAATCGCTCCGATGCGGGCACAGGCGAGCATCGCATAGGCCGCCTCGGGGATCATCGGCAGATAGATCGTCACCCGGTCGCCCTTCTTGACGCCGTTCGCCTTGAGGACGTTCGCGAACTTGCACACACGCTCATGAAGCTGCGCGTAGGTGATCTTCTCGTCCTGGGTGGGGTCATCTCCCTCCCAGATGATGGCGATCTGATTGGCGCGGCTCTTGAGGTGCCGGTCGATGCAGTTCGCTGCGACGTTGAGCGTGCCGTCCTCGTACCATTTGATCGACACGTTCTTTGGATCGTAGGACGTGTTCTTGACCTTTGTGTAGGGCTTCATCCAGTCGATGCGCCGGCCCATCTCGCCCCAGAAGCCGTTCGGATCCTCGATCGAGCGCTTGTACATGGCCTGGTATTTCTGATCGTCGATCCAGGCACGCGCGGCCCATTCCGCTGGAACGCTGTAGACCTTTTCAGACATGGCGCATCCTCCGTGACCTGGCGGTTCTCTTCCCGGTCATTATCGGCACGGCGCCGCCGAGAGCAACGGTGTGGAGCCTAGGACGTTGGTCGCAGCCGCTCGCGCGGGGGCGACCGCACGGAAGCGCACTGGTCAAACGGGAAGCGGCCCGGTGTCGGACCCGGGCCGCCTGCACATGACGGGAAGCTTGGATGGAAGGCGGTCGATTATGGCCGCCACACTCGGGCTTCAGAAAAGGCCTTCGAACTTCTTCTTGAAGCGCGACACGCGCCCGCCCCGGTCGACGATGTTCTGGTTGCCGCCGGTCCAGGCCGGATGAGTCTTCGGATCGATGTCGAGGGTCAGCGTGTCGCCCTCCTTGCCATAGGTCGAATAGGTCATGAACTCGGTGCCGTCGGTCATGACCACCTTCACCATGTGGTAGTCCGGGTGGAAGTCCTCGGTCTTCTTCATCGTCTGACTCTCGCCTGTGGTCCGGCGCCCGGACCCGAAAGGTCGCGGCCAAGATCCGGAATGTCCTGGATGGCGGTCCTATAGGGGATGCGAAACCCCGTGCCAAGCCCTTTCTGGCAGGCCCCGGCGAGACCCGATGATGCCTGCGACCCCGCCGCTTCGCGCCGCAACCGGCGAGGCGCATACCCTGCGCGCCTGTCAGCGACCACCGGGGCCGCCGTTGACTTTCGGGTCGGCGCCTGTCACCCAACCCAGGCCCTCGGCACAATCTCCCCCCGGCAGCGCAGACGGCTGATCTCGCCCTCGTCAAAGCCGATGTCGCGCAGGACGCTGTCGTCGAGCGCGGCGAGTTCCCCCTGCCGCCGCCGGTTGAGCCGCGCCTGCCGCCACTCAATCGCGAGCGCGCGGAGCCGATCGAACAGCCGCGGTCCGGCCGCCGGTTCCGCGCGCGCCTCAGGCTCATGATGCAAGTGATCGAGTGCAATGGACTTCATGGTGTCGTTCCTCACGTTCGGAAAGACAACAGCACCCTGTTACGGGGCCCCGGGGGAGCGCCGCCTGCCGGCTACGCCCTCCGGCCTCGTGTTGTGCTGTTATCCGCCTCCTTGGGCGGACGCCCTGAGCTCGATCAGCGCCAGAAGCTCGCCGGGATTCGGCCGTTGCTGCGGATGTAGGCGATCTGCTCGGCGGTGAAGCCGAGATCGGCCAACCGCTCGTCCGACATGCGCGACATCTGGAACCGGACTTCCGCCTCTCCCCGGCGGATGCGGGCCTCGATCAGACGGGCAAAGAAGCCCTTGCGGCGGGCCGTGCCTTCGGCGGGCGTCGGTCCGATTGCCTCGAAGGTGGTTGTCGTTGTGCTCATGGTTTGCCTCAACTCTTGTGTTCTTGATGAGGTTTCTTGGTGGATCGCCGCCCTTGAGCGGCTGATCGCAACCGCAATGTAGGGATGTTCGCCCAGGATTAAAAGAGCCATCGTGCGTCGCACCATTGCAGAAAAAGCATAGCTTTAGAATTGTTCATTCAATCGGTTATATTCTTGTCGCAATTGCTGCAACGCAAATATCCAGGACCGAGAACCGAGTCGCTTAAACGCTGGGCAGTTTCCTCTCTAACCGTCAGTTAACGATGTTTCATTCAACAATCTGTCATCTGGATAATCCGCTGAGCACAAACGCGGCCTTGGCACGTACCGGGGGAGGCCAGGCCGCCCGTTCGCTGGTAGGGGACCCGCGCCGGCGGTGAGCTTGCCAGGCGACGCTCAGCGTCCCGGATCACAAGGCCACGTCGGGGGTGACGCGGGCTGGCCCCGGCGCCTCAGACGGCGCCGCCGCCCCCAGCATCCGTCGCGTCGGGCTCTCCGTTTGGCGGTCGCGCTGACGCCGGCTGTTGGCTATGGTTCCATGAGGTCGTGCAGGCGTTCCGCGCCAGGTGCGGCCGTCCCAGGGGGAAGTCGGCCGGGGGCATGTCGGGGGATCGGAAAAGCATGGGGAAACGCGCGATATTCGGCGGCGTCGGGGTTCCGGTCCTTCTCCTTGCCCCGCAGCTTCTTGTGGTTCTGATCTTCTTCTATTGGCCGGCCAGCCAGGCGCTCTGGCAATCGTTTCTCCTGCAGGATGCCTTCGGGCTGCGCACGGAGTTCGTCTGGCTGGAGAATTACGCCGACCTCTTCAAGCAGCCGGACTACTACAAGGCGATGCGCAACACGGCGGTCTTCGCCGTCGCCGTGACCGTCCTGTCCCTGTCGATCGCGCTTTACCTCGCAACGCAGGCCGACAAGAGCATCCGTGGCGCCGGCGTTTACAAGACGCTGCTGATTTGGCCCTACGCGGTGGCTCCTGCCGTGGCGGGTGTCCTTTGGTTGTTCATGTTCCAGCCGTCGCTCGGCATCGTCGCGCGGGGCCTGCGGGCGCTGGGGATCGACTGGAACCCGCTGCTCAACGGCAATCACGCCATGACGCTCTGCATTCTGGCCGCGACCTGGAAGCAAATCAGCTACAATTTTCTTTTTTTCCTCGCGGGACTGCAGGCCATCCCCCGGTCCGTGCTTGAAGCGGCGGCGATCGACGGCGCGAGCCCGCTGCGGCGGTTCTGGACGGTGACTTTCCCGCTGCTATCGCCGACGGCCTTCTTCCTGCTCGTCGTCAACATCGTCTACGTCTTCTTTGACACCTTCGGCATCATCGATGCCGTGACGCAGGGCGGGCCTTCGAAGGCGACCGAGACGCTTGTTTATAAAGTCTATCATGACGGCAAGCTCGGCGCCGACCTCGGCAGCTCGGCGGCCCAGTCCGTGATCCTGATGGCGATCGTCGTCGCGCTGACGGCGCTCCAGTTCCGTTATATCGACCGAAGGGTGAACTACTGATGCCGGCGTCCGTGATGTGGAAAGACCTGACGGCGAGCGAACTGCGCGAGCTCGCCGTGCGCGATGCAACCGTCATCCTGCCCGTGGCCTCGATCGAGCAGCATGGTCCCCACCTGCCGGTCGGCGTCGACACGATCCTGTGCGAGAGCGTCTGCCGCCTCGCAGCCGAGCATGTCTCGGGCGAGATGGCCGTCGTCGTGGCGCCGACGCTCTGGTGCGGCATGGCCGAGCATCACATGGCCTTCGGCGGCACGTTCACTTTCGACATTCCGACCTACCGCGCCGTGCTGCTGGCGTTCCTCAAGTCCATCGCGCGCCATGGCTTCAAGAAGGTGTTCATCGTCAACGGCCACGGCGGCAACATCTCGGCGCTGGCCGCATTTCTGCCCGACTTCGCGATCGAGACAGGGCTCGTCTTGCGCACGACCACCTACTTCGAGCTGGCGCAGCCCGCCATGCCGGCGATCCTCGAGGATCAGGAGCGCGTGCGTCACGCCTGCGAAGGTGAAACGAGCCTGATGCTGCACCTCGCAGGCGATCTCGTGCGGACCGACAAGCTCGCCGAGGCGGTGGGCCCCGCGCACTCGACGCCGCGGCCCCTCGGCGTCGGCCAGCACCGCTCGTTCCGGAGTTTCTCGGACACCGGCGTCGTTGGCGATGCCCGCCGCGCGACGAGGGAGAAGGGGGAAAAGCTCGCCGCCGCCTGCCGCGACGCGCTCGCAGCCGTGCTGCGCGATGCGACGGTCTGGAGATGAGCATGGTCGAGAACCGTCCCTACCGAAACTTGCTCGCCCACCTGGTCCTGTGCATCGGCATTCTGATCGTCGCCTTTCCGGTCTATCTGACGTTCGTCGGCTCCACGCATCCCCAGGCCGTCATCTCGAACGGGGAGATGCCGCCCTGGCCGGGACCGCTGTTCTTCGAGACCTACTGGCGGACGATCTTCATCGGCTCGGGGCGCACCACGCGTGAGCCGGTCGGCACGATGCTGCTCAACTCCTTCATCATGGCCTCGGTCATTGCCGTCGGTAAGATCGCCATCTCGATCATCTCGGCCTATGCCGTCGTCTACTTCAAGTTTCCGTTCCGCATGGCGGCGTTCTGGCTGATTTTCATGACGCTGATGCTGCCGGTCGAGGTGCGCATCTATCCGACCTACAAGATCGCCGCGGACCTGCGCCTCCTCGACAGCTACGCCGGCCTCACCATCCCGCTGATCGCCTCGGCCACCGCGACCCTTTTCTTCCGGCAGTTCTTCCTGACCATCCCGGATGAGCTGGTCGAGGCCTCGAAGCTCGACGGCGCCGGGCCGATCAAGTTCTTTTGGGATACCGTCTTGCCCCTCTCGCGCACGAACATGGCGGCGCTGTTCGTCATTCTCTTCATCTACGGCTGGAACCAGTATCTCTGGCCGCTGCTCATCACCACCCGCGACGACATGCAGACCATCGTCATAGGCATCAAGAAGATGATCGTGACCTCGGACGCGCTCACCGAGTGGAACATCGTCATGGCGACCGCCATGCTCGCCATGCTGCCGCCCGTGCTCGTCGTGATCCTCATGCAGCGCTGGTTCGTGAAAGGTCTGGTCGAGACCGAGAAATGAGGCGGCCATCACGGGCAGGCAAAAGAGGGAGGCGGGAAGCGAATGCTCCGCTGGACAGTGACAGGGTTCCTGCTCGCCTTCGCGGCGACGCTCACGTATTTCTCGCGCGGCTCTCCCTTCCGGCCCGGTGCGGACGCTGCGCAGGAGCTCGGATACATTACGGGCGCTGCCCTGATGCCGTTCATTCTCGGCGCCCTGGTGGCGCTGGCGCTCAGTCCGTTCCTCTCCAAGTCCCCCGGCGCGTTCCACCGCCGGATGAACTGGGCCGCAGCGCTTGCCCTTATTCTCCTTGCATTGGGACGGATCAGCGCCGGCGCCGGGTAACGTGGTGCGGGACGGAGACGCTCCCCCTCTGACAGAAGGCTGAAGGTATGGCGTCCATCTCCCTGAGCGAGGTGCGGAAGGTCTACGCCGGCGGCGTAGAAGCCGTCAAAGGTGTCTCGCTTGAGATCCCGGACGGGTCGTTCACGGTGCTGCTCGGGCCCTCCGGTTGCGGCAAGTCCACTCTGCTGCGGATGATTGCCGGCCTCGAGACAATCACCGCCGGCGAAATTCGCATCGGCGGCCGGCGTGTCAACGACATCGAGCCGGCCGACCGCGACATTGCGATGGTGTTCCAGAACTACGCGCTCTATCCGCACATGACGGTCTACGACAACATGGCCTATGGCCTGCGTAACCGGCGCACGCCGCGGCCTGAGATCGACCGGCGCGTGCGCGAGGCGGCGGAGCTTCTCGCCATCACCGAACTTCTCGAGAGGAAGCCGCGGGCGCTCTCCGGCGGCCAGCGCCAGCGCGTCGCCATGGGCCGCGCCATTGTCCGCGAACCGCAGGCGTTCCTCTTCGACGAGCCGCTCTCCAACCTCGACGCCAAGCTGCGCGTGCAGATGCGCATCGAGATCCGCCGTCTGCACAACCGGCTCAAGGCGACCTCCGTGTTCGTGACGCACGATCAGGTGGAGGCGATGACGCTCGCCGACCAGGTCGTCGTCATGAACAAGGGAACCATCGAGCAGGTCGGCCGGCCGACCGAGGTCTATCAGCGGCCAGCGAGCCGGTTCGTCGCCACGTTCATCGGCTCGCCAGCGATGAACTTGCTGCCTGGGCGTGTGGCGGCGCCGGGGCGGATCGAGGTGCCGGGCGCGGGCGCGCTGGCCTTCGACCGGAACGCGTTTCCAGTCGCGGCGGGCCGTGAGGTGGAGGTTGGAATCCGGCCCGAGGACTTCTCGGTTCTCTCCGATCGCGACGGGGCGGGTCTCGCCTTCGAGGGAGAGCTTATCGAGGAGCTCGGTCCGAACCGGCTTGTCCATGGCGTGGCGGGTGGCGTCGCTGTCGTCCTGTCGGTCGCGTCCGCCACGGCCGTGACCGGCGCAGGAGCCTTGCGCATCGCCGCCGAGCCGCAGCATGTTCATCTGTTCGACCCCGGCACGGGGCTGAGCTTGCGCAGCCGCTGAACAGCGCGCGCCTGGCCATACCGGTAGAACCGCCGCCGGTTGCGGCGCTCGAAAGGCCGGATGAACCGGGAACGGGCAGATCGCGTAATCCATCGCAAGGGCGTGCCTGGCTCCGCGCCCCGAGCTCCGACAACCGAATGCCATGCTGCCGCTCGCGACGTTCCTGAAACGCCCGTCCCGCTATTCAGCGTTGAGCCTGCTTGTTGGCGAAGGGGGCATCTCGGTCTCGCTCGACCGGTCCTATGGCGAGCACCCGCGTCATCGGGTCGATGTCTACCGCCCGAACAAGGACATCGGCGGGCCGGTAGCGCTTTTTCTCTATGGCGGGAGCTGGCAGGGAGGATGCCGCAGCTGCTACGGGTTCGTCGGTGCGGCGCTGGCCCGGCGCGGGATCACGACGGCGATTGCGGACTACCGGCTCTACCCCGAGGTTCGTTGGCCTCAGTTCCAGGAGGACGCGGCGACAGCCTGGTCCTGGGTGCGCCGCGAGCTCGTCGGCACCAGTGCGCGGCCCGCGGTCGTGATCGGGCATTCGGCCGGCGCGCACATGGCGTCGCTTCTGGCGCTGGACAGGCGCTGGCATGGCGAGGCGGGTCCCGACGCGCTCGTCGGGCTCTCGGGGCCTTACACGTTCTCGCCGACGGCTTGGCCGAGCACGCGCGATATTTTCGTGACGGCGCGTTCGGCCGACGAGCCGCGTCCCGTGACCTATGTGAAGCCTGGGGCGCCGCGGACGCTCCTCCTGCATGGCGCCGAAGACGGGACGGTTAAGCCCGAGAACTCGATCGGCCTTGCCGCAGCGCTCCGGGCACACGGCAATGCCGTGACGCATCACCTCCTTGATGGCATCGGACATGCCGGAGTGATCACCGCGATCGCCCGTCCGCTGCGTTGGCGAGCCCCGGTTCTGGACCTGGTCGCAGGGTTCATCAACGCGCTGCCCGAAGAGCGGGCTTAGGAGGCCGCCGAGAGGATCGCCGGCCGCCGCGTCGGCTGTGCGGCGTCAGGGACGCAGCACGCGCAGCCAGCGCATCACGTCGAGCAGGCTCCAGGCTGCGGCCGCGACGTAGGTGAGCGCCGCCGCCCGCAAGATCTTGCGAGCCGACGCCATGTCCCGGTCAGCGATATAGTTGCCCGCCTTGAGCGCCGGCAGCGCGCGCCTGAAACTCGCATCGAACTCGACCGGCAGCGTCACGGCATGCATGACGATGGTCGAGCCGAGGATCAGAAGCCCGAGCGCCAGCTCGAGCAGCAGGATGTACGGCGACTTCGCAAGAACCGTGATCACCGGCGCCGCCAGCATGACGACGGCGCCGAGCCGCTCGATGCTCTCTGCCTGCTTGGCGAGGCGGGTGCGCGCGGCAAGCGGCGGATAGCCGGTGGCATCCTGCATCGCATGGCCAACCTCGTGGGCCGCCACGACCACTGCGGCGAGGGACCTGCGCCCGAAATGTTCCGGCGCGAGCCGCACCGCCTTCGCCTCCGGGTCATAGTGGTCGCCGAGGTCGGTTTGCTCGACCTTGATGTGTGCAAGACGCATCTCGTCGAGCAGGTGGCGCGCGAATTGGCCCCCTGTACCGGGGAAGTCGGGTCGCTCGGCGGAATGCTCTTTGAGCACCTTGCGGACCCAGAAGCTCGGCCAGAGCGCCAGGCCGAGCGCGAGGGCAAGGATGATGAGGAGGGCGGCCATGGTCGGCTTCGATAGAACGAATGGAACGAAGGGGACTTGGAGCCTCTCGCACCGCGTGGAGTTCTGCGGTGCGCGTCGGAGCCAAGGTTCCGACCTGGATCTGGTCATGAAGGACGGGCGGTGCAAGGCGGCAACTGGCCGCCGGTTGCCTCTTCAGGATGCTGCGACCGCCGTCGGGCTCATCGCCCCTTGAACTGTGGTTTCCGTTTTTCCGCCCAGGCCTTGAGGCCTTCCTTGTGGTCCTCGGACCGGGCGCAGGTGCGCCGGGCCTCCTCGAGGGCGCCGACGTTCAAGTCGCCGGCGGCGATCTCGTTGAGCGCGCGTTTCGTCGCGGCAAGCGCCATCGGTGCGTTGGCGGCGATGGTTGCCGCCAGCTCCTCGGCGCGCGCCATGAGCCGGCCGGGCGCGACGATCTCGTCGAGATAGCCGATGCGCAGGAGTTCGTCCGATGCGATCGGCTCGGCGGTGAGGAACATCCGCTTCGCCGGCCCAAGCCCCAGACGATTGACATAACGGCGCAAGCCGCTCGGATAGTAGACGATGCCGAGGCGTGCCGCCGGCATGAACATGCGCGTTTCGGGAACCCCGATGCGGAAATCGCAGGCGAGCGCCACGTCGGTCGAGCCGCCATAGACGCCGCCGTTGAGAGCGGCGATGGTCGGCACCCGGAGTGCTTCGAGCCGGTCGACCATCTTGGCGAAGGCATCCGGATCATCATCGGTCTTGGGCGCCGCCTTGCGTTCGGCAAGCGCACCGATGTGATAGCCCGAAGAAAAGCTCTTGCCGGTCCCGGTGATGATGAGCGTCCGGATCGAGGGATCGGCATCGATGCGGGCGAAGATTTCGCAAAGCGCGCCGAGATCGGCCGGCTCGATGCGGTTGTGCTCCCGCGGGCGGTTGAAACGCACGAGCGCCCGCCCCTCGGAGATCGTGAGAATGGGCGGCGTGGAGGGCTCGGATTTGGCGGTGGCCATGTGTTGGGGGGCTCCGGCGTCAGAGGTCGAGGCCCAGAGTATAGAACCGGTTTGCCGTGCCGGCGAAGAGCTCGCGCTTCTCGGCGGGGCTCGCCGCCCGGGCGATGCGTTTGCAGGCGTTCCAGAAGATGCCGTAGCTGTAGGAGCCCTTGTCGACGGGGAAATTGCTTTCGAACATGCACCGGCTCGCCCCGAACGCCTCGATGCAGGTCTCGAAGTAGGGCTTCCAGGCGCTGGCGAGGGTCTCGGAAGAGGGCGGCTCGGGTGCGTCCTCGAAGTGATAACCGTTGATGCGCATCCCAAGTCCGCCGAGCTTCACGAAGACGTTCGGCGCCGTGGCGAGGTCCCGGATCGCGCGCGCCCAGTGGGGGAATATTTCGTCGCGCTTGCCCTCATAGGCGCCAATGGCGAGTGGTCCGCCACAGTGGTCGAGAACGATCCTCGTGCCGGGTACAGCGTGCGCCATCGCCGTGAGTTCGTCGATCTGGGGGTGATAAAGCCAGGCGTCGAACGTGAGCCCCATGTCGCCGAGCGTCTTGATCCCGGCCCGGAACGTCGGATCGGCGAGCACGCCTTTGGGCGGCTGGTAGGCCGGATTCATCACGAGCGGATCGGGGTCCCACGCCGTGATGTGCCGGATGCCGCGGAAGCGCCCGCCGCCGGCGGCAACGTGCGCCTCGAGCACCGGCCTGACGCGGTCTCCCAGCAGCATGTCGGCATGGCCAACGATGCCGGCGCACACTTGCGTCGCGCCGTAGCCGCCGCTCGCGCTCATCGCCGCGATGCCATTGACGAACTCCGTCTCGCCGACCGGCCGCAGCTCGGGCGGGCCGCCCGCCCGGTGCATGGCGCGGCACTGCACGAAGACCGTCGCAACAAGGTTATGGCCGCTGCGCGTATCCGCGAGCAGGTCGTCGAGGAGATAACGCCAGCCCGGCCGGTCCCAAAGATGATGGTGCGGATCGACGATCTTGAGGCCGGGCTCAAGCGCCGCCTCGGTTCGCTTGGCGAGCCAGTCGGGACGGTTCGGGATGTAGTGTATTTGCGCGCTGGTCTGTGTCATGCCGTGACTCCAGGAAGTGTGCGAAAGCGGCAAGCGCGTGTCCGCAGGCAAGAGTTCATTGTTGCGATCGGCCCCGGGCAGGAAGCGGCCTCAGCGCAGAGGGGAACCGGAGTTCGCCTTGCGCCGCCGACGCGGCTGATGCGCATCAAGGGTTCTGCGCGGCCTTCTTCTTCCGCTCGTCGGCGAACACGTCCTTGGCGACGAAAATCGCCTCCCGGATCAGCGGCACGCCAATATAGCCCGACATGTGCAGCAACACCTCGACGAGCTCGTCCTCGGTCCAGCCCTGCCGCAGTGCGAACCGCAGGTGGATATCGAGCTCGGCGTGCCGGCCCATGGTGGCGTCGGTAATGACGCAAACGAGGGTGCGGGTCTTGAGGTCGAGCCCCGGTCGTGACCAGAGCGCGCCGAACACCGTCTCGGTGGCGAGATCGATGAACTTCTGCGTGTGCGGGTCTGCCGCATACTCTTGCATGTTTTTCTCGTAGTCGGCGTCGCTGCGCAGTTTTCGCCGCATTGCCTCGCCTTTGAGATAGAGTTCGCTCTTCGCCATGACGCTACTCCCTCGCGATTTCGCATTTCCGCTGATCGGACCGCCGTGTGTCTGCCGGGCCGCCCCGATCCGGATGACGAACGCACGCAGCATCAGAGGACGACACGGCGGGGCGATCCCGACTGGAGGGTCGGCGGGCGGCGGGAACGGTTCAAATGAGCTGCTCTCTCAGAACCGCACCGTAATGCTAGGCGGCTAGTGCCGCGCCTGTCATCCCCCGCGGCGCCGAGGCCACGGTTGCGTCGATCGCCGGGATGGCCATGGGCGCGCCGTCCGGCGCTCGACAGGCGACGGGCAGTTCGAGCGCAAGTTGCAGCCGGCAGAGCTCTGACTATGCCCCGCTGCCCTCGGCGATCTCTGAAAGCCGCGTGCTGTCCTTGAGGAGGATGGTCGTGCCGGAAAGCTCCACGAGCCCTTCGTCGCGGAAGGCCGAGAGTGTGCGCGAGACCGTCTCGCGCGTGAGCCCGAGATGGCTGCCGAGGTCGCGCTGCGTGATCTTCAGGTCGATCAGCGTCCCGCCTTTGGCGTCCTGTCCGTGCTCTTGCCCGAGCCGCACGAGACAGGCGGCGACCCGCGCCTCCGCTTCGAGCGTCTGGCTCTCCACGAGCAGGTTTGTCGATCTGAGCCGGCCGCAGAGCCCTTCAAGGAGCGCGAACACGGCGTCCGGATTGGCGCGCAGGAGCGGGATCAGGTCGCGGCGGTAGATTGCGACGGCCTCGACCGGCTCGAGGGCCACTACCGACGCCGTGCGCGCCTTGCCATCAAGGACTGCGATCTCGCCCGTCAGCGCGCCGGGCCTCAGGAAGCCGAGCACGACCTCCTTGCCCTCGCTGGTCACGTTGGTGACCTTGAGGGAGCCCGCCACCACGATCATCATGCTGTCGCCCGGCTCGCCCTGGCGGTACATGGTGTCGCCCTTGGCAAGGCGGATCGGTCGCGCGTGCCGGATGATTTCGCCGATCAGCCCCGCTCCACAAGCGGCGAAAGCGCTCTCGGTCTCAAGAATTCGTCGGGCGCGCTCGCGGCCGTCCTCCGCACCTGACTTGCTGCTCGTCATGCCAGACGCTCCCTTGTGCGCCGCGGCCCTGTCGGTCCCGTGATCCTCAGGCGGTAATGCGCGGCGTGATCGGCTTGAACACCCTCACTCCGTCGATGCCGAACATCCGGGCCGTGAGCTCGCCGTGTCCTAGGACGAGGAGGCCGCGACGCTCGACCGTCCTGTCGAGACCGACACTGTGTCCCCAGCGCATCCGGCCGGCGAGAGCGTGCGGAATCTTTCCCTCGGCGGAGGCTTCGGCAAGGAGCAGGTGATCGCCTGGCCGAACGTCGGGGGTCTTATCGAAGCCGCTGCCGGCGAAAAGATTGCGGTACCAATTCACGTGCTTCTCGCGCCACTCACCGGTCGAGGCAGGGCCGCCGTTCGCCTTGTACTCGGCGCTCTCGAAGACCTGCGGACCTGCCACCTCGTGCAGCGCGAGCCAGGGGGAGGGAGTAGGGGTGAGGGCGCGGAACCGTTGTGTCGCAGTGAAACCCGGCACATTGCGTACGAGCTGCGTCGTGTGCGCCAGGTACCAAGTGTGCCAGTCGTGCTCGCGGAGGGTGTCGCGGAAGTCCATCTCGACCATGTAGATCACGTGTTGCCTCCTCCGCTCGTCAGCCTTTCAGGATGCCGGTCCTTGCTGCATGGCGGCGATATGCTCGGCTGCCAGCAGCCCCTGCACGCCGGCCTTGGCGAGCCCGCCGATGTAGCCGGCGGTCTCCCCGCCTTCGAGGCCGCCCGTCGTCGATCCCGCTGCGTAAAGACCGGGGATGCCCCGGCCATCCGGCCGCAGCACACGTGAGCTGCCGTCGACGCGAATGCCGCCCATCGTGTAGGTGATGCCGGCGCACACCGGGATGGCCATGTAAGGCGGTGTGGCGATTGGCATCGGACGGTGGCGTTCGATGGTACGTGGCGGCGCAAGGCCGGACCAGTCATTGCTGCGCAAAGCGCCGTTGTGGGCGGCAACCGTCTGCGAGAGGCCTACCGGGGAGATGCCGGCGAGCCCTGCAATCTCGGCGATGGACGCCGCGCGCAGGATGGTGCCGCCGGCAGTCTCAAGCGTGGGGTTCGCCGGGATGCGCGCCGAACGTCCCGGTCCTTCCCAGATCGCATGATCGAAGACCGCCCAGCCCGAGAGCGGATCGGCGTGACGCGCAAGCGCGTTCGCGAGGGCGACGCCGCCCAATCCCTCGTCGAAGAAGCGTTCGCCACTTGCATCAACGAGTAGTCCGGCGAGCGCCAGCGCGTCGAGCTCCGGGTAGGGCCAGACGTTGTCGTTGTGCATCGCGTCGCGGCAAAGCAAGTGGCCGTAGAAGCAATCCAGTCGGGTGATCTCGGCGCCGGCCTCCTCAGCCATCCTCAGCCCATCGCCCATGCCCGTCCCGCCGCCGCGCTGCTTCAGTCGCTCGGGTCTGGCGGCGATGTGCCGCCCGACAAGCTCGCGATTGGCCTGAAAGCCGCCGTCGGCGAGGATCACGGCGCCGGCCTCGATCGTGAGCGGCCCGCCTGGCGCGCTTGCTACGACTCCCGCGCAGCGCCCTTCCCTCATGATGAGGCTGCGGGCGCGCGTCCCGGTGAGAATGCGTCCGCCGCGCTCCCGGATGCGATCGGCCATCGTGCGCAGCATCACGTCGGGGCCGCGATCCCGCCAATCCTGACCGGCGGCGATGGCGCGCGAGGGCGCCAGAATGTGACTCTGCCAGCCGACCGCCGCATGGGTGAACGCGACCCCCTGCATCCGCATCCAATCGACGAGCCGGCCGGCGTTACGGGCCACCGCCTCGGCTTGGGCCGGATCGGCCTGCCCTGCCGTTCGCTCGGCGATGGCGCGCAGGAGAACGTCGGGCGGCGATTTGATGTCGCAGAATGCGACGTGCAGCACGCCGCCTGAGTAGCGCACATTGCAGGGATATGGCCCCTCCGGCCCGGCCTCCAAGACGACGACGGAGCGCCCGAGTTCGCAGGCGCGCGCTGCCGCAACCATGCCGGCAAGTCCGCCGCCGACGATCGCCGCGTCTGCCCTCAAACTCCCCGTATCCGGTCGGGCGGCAGGCATGATGTGATCCAACCGTGTCAGCCGCGCGGATTGAGACGTGCGGCCTCAGCCATGATCTCGATGGCCTCCGGCTGGCGCGAGCGGACCGTGAGACTCGTCACGCCCTGGTCCTGCATGTCCTCCCAGGCACGGAAACGCTGCTTGATGCGCTCTGGCGGGCCGACCAGCGACTTGGTGTCGACCCACTCGTCGGGAACGGCCGCCGCCGCCTCCTCCTTGCGATGCGCGAGATAGAGTTCCTGGATGCGGTCGGCCGCCTCCTTGTAGCCACGCCGCACCATGATGTCCTTGTGGAAATTCTTGTCCTTGTGCCCCATGCCGCCGACATAGAGCGCGACCTCGGGCTTGAGCTTGGCGAGCGAGGCCTTGACATCGGTGCTGACGTCGACGTGCACCGAGGCCTGGATCTCGAAATTCTTGAATCCCTTGCCGTTACCGGCCCGCCGGAAGCCTTCCTCGAGCCAGGGCCGGTACTCGTGCATCGAGCCGGGGAAGAGCCCGAGCGGCAGCCAGCCGTCGGCGATCTCGGCGGTGAGCTTCACCGTCGCCTCGTTGCCGGTTCCGAGGTAGATCGGCAGCTTCGGATTGGTATGCAGGATCGACTTCAAGGGCTTGCCGACGCCGAGCGCGCCGGGTCCGTGGTAGGGAAGCTGGATTTCCGGGCCGTCATGCGTGACGGGCGCCTCGCGCGCGAAGATCTTGCGCATGATCGTCACGTAATCCTTGATGCGGTAATAAGGCCTTCCCCAGGGTTCTCCGTACCAGCCCTCGACGATCTGCGGCCCGGAAACCCCGATGCCGGCGATGAAGCGTCCGCCGCCAGCGAGCGCATCGACCGTTTGCGCGCACATGGCGGCATTGGCCGGCGTTCGGGCTGCAAGCTGCATGATGGCGGTGCCGAGCTTGATGCGCTCGGTCTTGCCCGCGAGATAGGCGAGCGGCGTCACGGCGTCGGAGCCGTAGGCCTCCGCCGTCCACACGCTGTCGTAGCCGAGCGCCTCGGCGCGCTGGACAAGCTCCACCGGAACGGCGAGGTGGGCGCCCGAGTAGCCGATGCTGAGGCCGAGCTTCATGGCATTGATCCTTCCTTGGTCACGCGACGGGGTACGGTCCGGGCGCACAGCGCGGGTCCGCCGCTCGCCGCATTGTAACGAGAACTTGCCCCGGGTGCACAAGCCACAGGTGGTCTTCCGGGGGCTCGCGCTCAGCGTCTGGCGAGCCTTGGCCGCCATACGCCCAAAATGGTCTGCACCAGCGACAGCGCCAGAATGGCGAAGAGGGCATGCCGCTCGTGCGCGATCACGGCGTTGAGCCCCATGGGATCGCCCGCGCCGGCCGCAATCTTCTAAGCCTCCGACGCTGCGCTCGTCGCCTTCGACTGGATGATCCCAAGTGTTGCCTCGAAGACGCTGAGGCCCTGGAGCGCCTTCAGCCAGGTCCAGCGCGTGTCGAGATAGGGGGTGGCGCGTGGCCATGACCATGAAGCCGGTGAACAGCACCGTCGCCATCGATGGCAGCAGAACGTAGGTGCGCAGCAAGCGGATGGTCTGGCGCGCTTCGGCATAGGTTGTCGCTGAGCCTTGCGCGGCGAAGGCGAGGATCAGGCCGTAGCCGAGAATGGCCCCGACAACTCCGCAGGATGCGGCTGTGTGCCGAAACTGCAGGCTCTTGCGGACGTGCGTGCGTGGGCTCATCGGGAGCCTGCCGATGGCGCCGCGGGCTCGCCGGTCAGATGACAAGCCAAAGTTTCTGACGCTTGCGGACGACCGATGGATTTCTCTTGGAGCTCGGCCCACGAACCGGCAACCGCAGCACGAGGTTGCCCCATGCAATCGGTAGCGTTCCGCCCTGGCAACGTGGGGCGCGCCAGCGCCGCGACGCCGGCTCGGTTTGCCAGGATCGATGTTGCGCTTAGACTGCAAGCCTCACTTGGGAGCATGACGGCATGATGGGATGGTCCATTTCGCTTGGCCGGATAGCCGGCACCGAGGTGCGCATTCACGTGACGTTCTTCCTGCTCGTCGCGTGGTTTGCCGTGTCGGCAGGATCGCGCGGGGGGCAGACGGCGGCCCTCGAAGCCGTCGTGTTCATCCTGGCGGTGTTTGCCTGCGTTCTGGCGCACGAGTATGGCCACGTTCTCACGGCGCGGGCTTTCGGGATCGGCACGCGCGACATCACCTTGCTCCCGATCGGCGGCGTGGCAAGCATCGAACGGATGCCCGAGAAGCCGGGGCAGGAACTCCTGATTGCCCTCGCCGGGCCCGCCGTCAACGTCGTCATCGTGGCGGCGCTCGTGGTGCTGCTCGACGTTCGTCTCGAGCCCGAACGGTTGGCCGCGGCGGTCGAGGATCAGAAGCTCGATCTGCTGACGCGGCTCGCGCTCGTCAACATGATGCTGGTCATCTTCAACTTGATACCGGCGTTTCCCATGGACGGCGGGCGCGTCCTGCGCGCGCTGCTCTCCTATCGCCTCGACCGCGCCCGTGCGACCCGGATCGCCGCATACATAGGCCAGATGGCCGCATTCGGTCTCGGATTCCTTGGCCTCTTTGGCAATCCGATGCTGATTTTCATCGCGCTCTTCGTCTTCCTGGCAGCCAGTCATGAGGCCTACGCGGTTGAGCTCGGCGAGGCGACGAAGGGTGTGACCTCGCGCCGCGCGACCATTACCTCATTTGCCACGCTCGATACGCAGTCGACGGTCGGGCAGGCGGTCGAGACGCTGCTTGCGACGACGCAGCGCGAGTTCCCCGTCACCGACGGCGGCGGCCGGCTGCGCGGCGTCCTCACCCGCGACGGCATGATCCGCGCCTTGGCCGACAAGGGCCCGGACACGCCCGTGCTCGAGGTGATGGAGCAGGACGTCACGACGATCAATGCGCGGGCGCCCCTGTCGGAGGCCGTCACGGCCCTGCAGACAAGCGGCCAGTCCCTGATCGGCATCGTCGACGACGAGGGGCGTGTCGTCGGCATGATCACGCTCGAAAACCTTGCCGAGTACATGATGGTCGATGCCGCCAGTCGCGGCTGGCGGCAGATCCACAGCGGGGCTTCCGCCGATATCGCTCCGCGGCTCTAGGCCGACGGCGGATCACACGATCAGGCCCCGCGATCTTGCCGGCGCGGACCTTGCGTGACCAGCCAAGCGGCCCACCGTCCGCCGACGGCGCGCACAGCTTTTGCCGATCTGCGTGGCGCACGACTGCCACCGGCCAGTCAGCCTCGCCCTCGCGACGGCAGCTCGACGACACCGGTGCCGACGACCGACAGCTCGCCATCCTGATTGACGGCTTCCTGGGTGATGTCGACGAGGTGGCGGTCCTCTTCGATACGCTTCCCCGTGACCTTGCCCGAGATGAAGAGAAGGTCGCCTTCGGGGTTGTGGCGGCGGATCTTGCACGTGGCGCGGCGCAGGAAGCCGTCATCGCCCATCCAGTTGGTGATGTGGTGGGTGAGCCATGAGCAGCGTTCGGGGCCGTAATCGTAGGCGCCGGGCGCCCCGACCATCTGTGCGAACTCAGGTTCCCAGTGCACGCGCTCTGGACAGTCGGGGATGCCGAAGCGGTTCGGGATGCCAAGACCCTTGTGGCGATGGATCATCTTCCAGGCGAGCTTGTTGGCGCGGATGTAGAGCCCGCCCCAGCCCTGCGCATAGGCGATGAAGCCGGTGATCGTCATCGGACCTTTCGCCATCACGGGCAGCGCCTCGCCGACCGCGACGTCCTCGAAATAGCGCGGCCGCGCGCCGCGCACGTCCTCTTTGGCATAAAGGTCATAGACGCGCGCAAGCTCCGCCTCGCTGTAGCGTCGCGGCGGCTTGGCCTTCAGCTCGCGATACTTGGTGCCTTTCTCGCGCGCGAAATCGCGGTCGGTGCGGAAGCACCAGCTGTCGGCCTCGGCGATGAGCTCGTTTCTCTGATTGTAGAACTTGACATGGTAGATCTGCTGAATGGCGCGGCCGGCAAACCGCGTCTGGTGCTCGATGAGGTCCTTGAGATGCGCCTCGGTGTGGACCGCATCGTTGCGCTTGACCGGCAGGTGCCACGTCCAGTCCGCCCCCGACCACATGGCATGAACGCCGGGCAGTCCGCCGACATAGCCAGAAATGATGCGGTCGCACGCAAACAGGAAGGATGGCGGCGCGATGATGGTGCCATAGCGCGTCGCAGCGGCATAATCGGGATCGCACCAGAGCGGATTGTCGTCGCCGATGCCGTGCGCGTAGTGGCGGATATTGTCGCGCGTCGCCTCGTAGCACCAGGGCTCGATCGTGTCGGTGATCGGCTTGCCGATCCGGCCGCGAAGCTCTTCCAGCCGCTCGTCGGTGATCTTTGGAAACCGCATCTCGGACGTCATGCCTCTTTCCCGTCGGTTGGGCGTTGCGCGTGTCTGCTCTCGCGATCGCGCAGCGCCTTGCGATTGACCTTGCCGGCAGGCGTCTTCGGCAAATCGGCAACGAAGGCAATCTGCCGCGGATACTCGTGCGCCGACAGACGCGTGCGCACGAGGTCCTGGATCTCGGCGGCAAACCTGTCGTCGCCGGCCCGCTGCGAGACGACAAAGGCCTTCACCACCTGCCCGCGCACGGCGTCGGGCACACCGATGACCGCGGCTTCCGCCACGTCCGGATGCTTGAGGATCGCGTCCTCGATCTCGACGGCGCTCATCGTCCAGCCGGCGGAGATGATGACATCGTCGGCGCGCCCCGCGTGATAGAACCATCCAGCCTCGTCGATCCTGCCGAGATCCTTGGTCGCCACCCAGGCGCCGCGGCGGAACACCTTGATCTCCCCGACGACGCCGGGCGGACAGGGACTGCCGGCGCCATCCTGCACCTCGACGCGCATCCCCGGCATCGGCAGGCCGAGCGCGCCATCCGGCGCGGCGATGTCCTCGGCGCCCGGATAGCTGCCAAGCACGACCCCGATCTCGGTCGTGCCATAGAAGCTTTTTGGCGCCTGGCCGAAGGTGGCGATCGCGAAGGCGCGGGTCTCGCTGTCGAGCGGCTCGCCGGTGAACGTCAGCTTCTTGAGGCAGAATTCGTACTGCGAGGCGACACCAGAGTTTTTCATGAGCCGGTAGTGCGTCGCCGCGGCCGACAGATTGGTCGTGCGATAGTCTTGCAGCGCCTGCAGGAGCCGCCGCGCGTCGAACCGGCCGGAATAGGTCCCGACCGTGAGCCCCATGGCGAGCGGAGCGAGCGTGCCGTGCCACATGCCATGTCCCCAGGCAGGTGAGGATGGGCAGAAGAACTCCTCGCCGGGACGGACACCCGTGCCATAAAGCGCCGCCACCATTACAACGACGAGAGCACGGTGCGTGTGCCGGATGGCGTCCGGCAGTTCCCGCGTCGTGCCCGACGTGTATTGGAAGATCGCCAGATCGTCGGCTTTGCTCTGCCAGGCGAAGTCCTTGGGAAAATGGTCGAGCGTGCTCATCAAGGCGTCATCTGCGATCAGCACGTCGAGCCCGGACAACCCCGCCGCGATCGGCGCCTTCTCGGCATTGGTGAGTAGGATCTTCGGCGTGCAGTCCGCGATGCGAAGCCGCAGGCCGTCGGGACCGAACAGCGTGAACAGCGGCACGGCGATGGCGCCGGCCTTGATGGCCCCAAACAGGCTCACATAGAACGCAGGCGTTGGCTCGAGCATGATCGCGACGCGGTCGCCGGGGGCGAGGCCCCGCTGGCGCAAGAGATGCGCCATTTGCGCCGATCGCGCCCCGAGTTCCGCAAAGGTGATGTTTTCGTCGCGGCCATCGGCATAAGCGATGCGGACGGCGATGCGATCCGGCGTCGTGGCATGTCGGTCGACGCACTCGTGCGCAATGTTGAACCGCTCGCGATTGCCGTCGAAGAGCTCCCAGAGCTTTGCGCTGGAAAAGCAGCGCTGCGCATCCGCATGACTGGAAAGTTCGGTGAGTTTCATGGGGCCCGGTTCCGGCCGGCAGCGCGATCCTTCATTGCGGTCATACAACCGGAAGCGCACGGGAACAAGCTTCGATTATTGCTGGAAACAAATATCCATTGTATCAAGACAATATGACCTCAATGTCACCCAAGCGCCGATTGGGCTCCAACCAGCTGCCCGCGCCGGCCCGGTTTGCCTCACGCCCCGTCATCCGCGCGGTTCCGGCGGTGGCGCGCGCCATCGCCATTCTCCGCCTTCTGGCCCGCAGCTCCGACGCCCTCGGCGTCAATGCCATTGCGCGTGAGCTCGCCCTTGTGCCGAGCACGGCGCTGCACATCCTGAGGGCGCTCGTGAGCGAGGGGCTGGTCACCAGCGACCCGGTGACGAAGCGCTATCGGCTCGACTCCGGAGTTCTCACACTGGCGCGCAGCGCCTTGCGCCAGGACGCCTTCGCACAGCTTGTCCAGCCCGAGATCGATGCCCTCGCGGACCGCTTCACGGCGACCGCGGTCGGCGTGCGGATGGTCGGATTGAAACACATGATCGTCGTCGGGATCTCGCGTCCCGACACGGCCATCCGACTTCATGTCGACGTCGGCAGCCGCTTTCCCGCGCTTATCAGCGCCACGGGTCGCTGCCTCGCCGCCTTCGGGAATTACCCTGATCGGGATATCGAGAAAGCCTTTCGCGCGCTGCGTTGGGATTCGGCGCCGAGCTACAAGGAATGGCGAGCCGAAGTGGAGGAGACGCGGCAGACGGGTTTCGGCGTCGATCGCGGCAACTACATTCGCGGCGTCACGATCGTGGCTGCGCCCGTGTTCGGGCGAGACCGCGCGATGACGCACGCGCTCGTCGCCATCGCGCTCACGGATCAGCTCTCTGCGACCGCTGTCGAGGTGATGGGCAAGGAACTGGTCAGGTCGGCAGGGCGGGTGTCGGAACGTCTCGGCGGCCTGGCGCAGCGCTGAGGGACCGTCCCACGCGCGGCACGATCGCCTGCCGCGATCCGATCAAGTCTGCAAGGCACGGCCATCGAGTCCGTCCTCGGGCAGGCCCAGATGGCGGAGCACGGTTGGTGCGATGTCGATGGCCGACGTCGGCTCCGGCCGATCGTGGCCGGCCGTGAAGCCCGGCCCGGAGATCAGAAGGAAGGGCATCTGCTCGAAGGTGCCAAGGCCGCCGTGCTGGCCGCAGCCCAAGTGGTCAGCCTTGCCGGGCAGCGGCTTGGCCTCGTAGCTGAGACCCGGGACGCCGTAGCCGTTGCAGGCGTCGCTTGCGGCCATCGCGACGGCGAAGGCAAGTCCGTGGCGTGCGGTCTGGCCGACCTCGCCCAGGTTGCGTGCGCCAATGACCCGGCCGGCCCAGGGTGCGCGCTTGAGAAAGGCGCCGATGCTCTCGGTTCGCCCGGCCAGGCTTTCGTGAACGTAAACGAGCGCGGCCGTGCCGCTTGAGATCGCAAGGACGTCGTCGGAGCCGGGGCCTTCCTTGAGGCCGGCCGCGACAAGCTCCGCCTCGATGTCGATCACCCCGCGGACGGTTTGGTGCCCGTGGTCCGACCCGACGAGGAGGAGAATGTCGTCGCCCTCGCGACGCGCTTTCTCGACTGCGCCGATGACCTGCCCGGCGATGGCGTCGGCCGCTGCCAGAACCGCGAGGTGCTCGGGCGAGCCGAGCGGCACCGCATGTTGCGTAAGATCCGGCTCCGACAGCCAGAGCGCGGCAAACGCTGGTTTGCTTGCGAACACCGCCCCCTCGATGAAGCGCTCGGCCAGCAGCCGGTCGCCGGCGATCCCTTGCTGCACGCCTTTGACCGGCGCATCGTCGATGGGCTTGCGGCCGGCTCCAAAGCTGCCGGCGCGATGATAGACGACGCCGTGGCCGTCGGGATCGTGGGCGTAGGCGGCCCCCGGCGAGACGTTGGCGTAGATCACGGCGCCGCCGCTCTCCTTCACCCGCTCCGCAATGGTCGGGACCGCCAGCGAGCGGCCAGTCGTCCGCCGCTTGTGCTGCAGGAAATCGGGGTGTCCGGCGTCATGCGCAACGAGGCGGCCATGCTCCAGGAGGGCCAAGCTGTTGCCCTGCAACTCGTGCCGGCTCGGAAAGCAGCCCGTGGCGAGCGAGGCGGAGACGACGCGCGTCGCAGAGGGGAACATCGACCGATGCGCCGCGCACCGTTCAGAGCGTCGCGCGTGGGCAGCAAGCTCCGGCGTCAGCGCCTCGGTCACCATGTCGCGCCGCAGGCCGTCGAGAAAAAGCATAATGGCGCGCCGCATCTTTAGGCCTCCTCTCAGCCGCATACCGACGTTCGGGCGCTCGCCGCATCAGCAGCGTGGCCACGGCGGCGGATTGTGCCGGAAACGTCTTGCCCCGCCGAGCGATCATCGATGTCGAAGGGAGGCAAGCCAGCGCGCTTAGGCCGGTCCGCCGCCGCGCCGAGCTCACGACTGCGCGCTTCGTTCAATCCTCGAGAAGCGGCCAAGCGCAGCGCGGACGGCAAGCGATCAGTTCTGGTCGTCGGGAAGCCGCGGGATCGGAAAGACGTCGATTCCTTCCTCAAGGAGCGCCTGAACGTCTTCGAAGTTGGCCTCGCCGTGGATTCCGCGCCGCTCGGCCTCCTCGTTATGGATGCGGCGAGCTTCCTCGGCAAAGCGAGGGCCGACGTATTCCGACTTGGCGAGGATCTTGTCGCGAAGGGCCTTGAGCTCTCTCAGCATGGCTCGCTGCTCAGGCGAGACGGCGAACTGCGCCGGCACCGCCCGGTCGCTGGTCGCAGCCGTCGCTTCGCCGCCCCTGCGCCGTGCGGCCTTCTCGCTGGTGATCACGCTCGGGGCCATCAGGGCTTTGGAAATCTTGTCCGAGCCGCAGTGCGGGCAATTTATCAGCCGGCGCTTGCTCTGCTTCTCATAGGCGTCGCCAGACGCAAACCACGCCTCGAAGACATGTGAATTCGGGCATGTCAGGCTGTAGCGAATCATCCGTGCTTCCTCGCGGGCCGCGGCGCCAGCGCAGACGCCGCGTCAACATTCCATAGAACACCGTCGATGGTGAGCAGATGGTGAACGACCCGCTGCGTCATGTCGCCAGCAGCCGGTCGAGCTCGCCCCGGTCCTCCAAGGCATGCAGGTCGTCGCACCCGCCAACGTGAGTGTCTCCAATCCAGATCTGAGGTACGGTATAACGCTTTGATCTTTCCTCCATTTCGGCTCTGAGATCAGGCCGGCCGCCGACGTCGATCTCCTCGAAGTCGACCCCTTTTCGGGTGAGCAGGCGCTTGGCCATCAGGCAGTAAGGGCAGAAGCGGGTCGTATAGATCGTCACTTTGGCCATTGCGGGTCCCCAGACAACCCCGGGCAAGTCCAAGGCTGCCGGGCGCGCACCTGGAATGTAGTGCGTGAGGTTGTTTTGGCAATGGAAGGGAGGGAGTGCCAGACGCCGCAGCCCGCCATCGAGCTGCCGGCAATCAGACGGTGACCTGGACGGGCTTGGTCACCAGCCCAACCGCGAGAACGTCGATGCGCTGGGCTCCGGCGGCCCTGAGCGCCCGGGCGCACGCCCCGACCGTTGCGCCGGTCGTGATGACGTCGTCGACCAGCACCACGCGCCGCCCTGCGATCTGCGCCGCATGGCGGCTCGGCACCGAGAAGGCGCCGCGAACATTGCGCCGGCGCTGCTCGCGCGTGAGACCGACCTGGGGCGGGGTGGACCGGCACTTCACCAGGCACAGCGGATGCATCGGAAGGCCAGTGAGCCGGCCGACCTCCTGCGCCAGAAGGGCGGACTGATTGAACTGGCGACGCATCAGCCGCCAGCGGGTGAGCGGGACCGGGATGAGCAGGTCTGCATCCTTGAGGATGTCGCGGCCCGCCTCGGCCAGCCAGCGGCCGAGAAGCCGTCGCGGCTCTTGCCGGTCGGCAAACTTCAGGCTGTGCACGAGGTCGCGCAGGACGCCGTCGCCATCGAACACGGCCACGGCGCGCGCCCGGTCGTAAGGCGGCGGCTCGGCCATCGCCGCCGCCGACACGATCGGCCCCCCGTCTGGCCCGGCGAACGGGAGCGGAATGCCGAGGCGGTCGCAGAGGGGCGGCCGAATGAAGGCCACCGTCCGCCAGCAGCTTGGACAGAGCGCATCGTGATCGAGAATCCGTGCCTGACAGGCGAGGCAGACAGGCGGCACGATGACGTCGGCAATGCGGTGGACGAGAGCTCGCAAGAGACCGCGCCGTCTGCGAGCCGCATCTGGCGGGAGCAAGTCGCTATCGTTCAGCTCTTGTGCCATATCATCGAGGCTGCCGGCTGGACCGGGCGCAACAACCGCACCCCGCGCCGGTCTCGATCGCGTCGCCAGACTACTGGCTTTGGCGAAGGAGCGGAACGGCCCCGGTCTCTGAAGCGGTCCGTCTTCCGGCCAGACGCCCGCGCTTAGGAATGGCATGACCTCGCGCGCCGACATCTTCGACAGGGACTTGCTCCGGCGCCGGCGTGACAGGTTTGCCGCGGTCGCTGCCGAGAACGATTTCCTGCTGCGCCACGCCGCTGACGATCTGGCCGAGCGACTGCGGCTCGTGCGGCGGACCTTTGCGGTCGGCGCCTGCATCGGAGCCTACCACGGGGTTCTTTCGCGACGCCTGAGGGCTGAGCCTGGCAGCGGCATTCTGATCGACCTCGAAGCGTCCGCCGGACTGCTTCGCCAATGCGACGGTCCCCGGCTCCGGTGCGACGAGGAACTCCTCCCCTTTGCCCCGCAGACGCTCGATCTCGTCGTCTCCGCTCTTTCGCTGCATCACGTCAACGACCTGCCCGGGCTCTTGATCCAGGTGCGCCGCGTCTTGAAGCCGGACGGCCTCTTTCTCGCGTCGCTGCTCGCTGGCGACTCGCTTTGCGAACTGCGTGAGGCATTCATCGCCGCCGAGGCCGAGACGGTTTCAGGAGCCTCGCCTCGTGTCGCGCCCTTTGCCGATGTGCGCGCGCTCGGGGGGCTTCTGCAACGCGCCGGCTTCGCGCTTCCGGTGGCCGACGCCGAAAAAATCACTGTCGGCTACGCGAGCCCGCTCGCCCTGATGCAGGAGTTGCGCCGCATGGGCGCGGCCAACGCGCTTTGCAACCGGCGCCGGCAGCCGATTCGGCGAGCGACGCTACAGCGCGCCGCCGAGATCTACGCGGAGCGCTTCTCGCGCAGCGACGGGCGTGTCGCGGCGACCTTCGAGATCGTGACGCTCATCGGCTGGGCGCCGCACGAGAGCCAGCAGAGGCCCCTGCGGCCGGGTTCGGCGCGCATGCGGCTCGCGGATGCGCTTGGCGTTCCTGAGCGTTCGCTCGGCGAAAAGCCCGCTTCGTGACGGCCGCCGTAACAGCCGTTCGGTTCCTCAGGAGGGCAGCACGCGATCGAGAATCGCGCGGCTGTCGGCCCAGTCGATCCCGACGCCATAGGTCTGTCCCGGTCGGCCCGCGACGCGGGTTGCGATGAACGCATCGGCGACGGCGCTGGGTGCGTGCGCTCTGAGGAGCGAGCCGGCGACGAGCGCGGCGAGGGTGTCGGCAAGCGTCCGCCCGCGCCGGTCGAGGAGGCGCGGCTCGTGCAGCATTGCCTCGATCCGGGCGAGACCCGCCTTGAGTTCGCGATCGTCTCCGATTGCGGCCGCGAGATCTTCAAGCACGCTCTCCGCCGCCTCGGGCTCGCGCTGAAGCACCCGCAGGACGTCGAGGGCCATGACGTTGCCGGAGCCCTCCCAGATGGCGTTGACCGGCGCCTCCCGGTAGGTTCTGGCCGCGGTCCCCTCCTCGACGTAGCCGTTGCCGCCAAGGCATTCCATCGCCTCGCAGACGAGCGCAGGTGCGATCTTGCACACCCAGTACTTGGTGACGGGCGTCATGAGGCGGGCGAAGGCGCCGGCGCGCGGGTCATCGGCGAGATCGAAGGCGCGGGCGAGCCTGAAGACGAGCGCAGTGGCTGCCTCGACATCGAGCGCCATGTCGGCGAGCACCTCGCCCATCAGCGGCTGGTCGGCGAGGCGCTTGCCGAAGACGCTCCGGTGGCGGGCGTGATGCACGGCCGTGGCAAGCGCCTGACGCATCAGCGCCGCCGAAGAGATCGCACAGTCGAGGCGCGTTCGCGTCACCATCTCGATAATGTTGGGCACGCCGCGGCCTTCCTCGCCGATGAGCCACGCGCGGGCATCGCGAAACTCGACCTCCGAGGAAGCGTTGGAGCGATTGCCGAGTTTGTCCTTGAGGCGTTGCAGATAGAGGCCGTTGAGCGTGCCGTCAGGGTTCAGTCGCGGCAGCAGAAAGCAGGAGAGACCGCGCTCGGTCTGCGCCAGCACGAGAAAGGCGTCGGACATGGGCGCTGACAGGAACCACTTGTGCCCCGTGAGCAGATACTCCCGCCCCGGCCCCGCCGCACCGCATGGGACCGCCCGCGTCGTGTTGGCGCGCACGTCGGTACCGCCCTGCTTTTCCGTCATTCCCATGCCGATCGTGACAGAAGACTTCTTGGCGAGCGGCAGCGGCGCAGGATCGTAGCTGCGCGATCGGATGGCGGCGAGCCAGGGCCGCGCGACGTCGGGCTGGAGCTCGAGGGTCGGCACCGCGGCGTGGGTCATCGTCACGGGACAGCAGTGCCCCGGTTCCATCTGCACCGCCATGTAGAATCCGGCGGCGCGCACCACGTTGGCGCCGGTCTGCGGCCGGGCGCCGGAACCACCGGGGTGCTCGCTCGTGCTGCAATGCAGGCCCTCGGCGAAGCTGCGCGCCATGAGCTCGTGATAGGCCGGGTGATACTCGACGCGGTCCACGCGATGGCCCTTGCCGTCGAACGTTCTCAAGCGTGGCGGGTTCTCGTTGGCGAGCCGTGCAAGCTCGGCTGCTTTCGCCGAGCCGCAGGCGATGCCGAAGACGGAGAGCCGGCGGGCGACATTGGCCCCCGAGGCCTCGCGCTCGACGGCTTCGCGCAGCGGCAGGTCGGTCTGGAACAGGTCCACGTCCTCATAGGGCGGGCTCTGATTGAACACCTCATGGGTATCGAGGCGCGTGCGCATCGGGTTCGGCCTCCGTCTCGGGCGCGCGGTCCTCCGGGGACAGCACGTGCGGGCAGGCGAGAGCATCGCGCTGCGGTCTCGCACCTGCGCGCCGATTTGCCTGCCCGGAACGACTCGGCGGCATGAACATGGCCGCAACAGCGCGGCGAGCCCCCGCTAGAGCGGCGCGTCGGGGCATGGTTGAACTTTGCCCCGCCCTTGGCAAGCGGCCAATCGCCCGGTCGCGCGAGGCCTCCGGTTTCCCAAGTCTCCCGCAAGAGAGGGTACGGGCCCGCCGCGAACCGCACTCCGACGTGCCGTTCGGGGCGAGGCGGCAACCCTCGCCCGGGACCCGGACGCGTTCCGGTGCCGCTCAGCGCCGGTCGGTGTCGATCCCGGCGCGCCGCGAAAACTCGGTCTGGCCGCCGGCCGCAAGAATGCGGGCCTGCTCCACCCAGTTCTCGCGCTCGATCCGGCCTTTGAAGTCGAGCGCCTGGCTCACGCGCTCGATGTCGGCTGCCGACCAGTTGGCGATCTGCGCGTAGGTCGTAATGCCCATGGAATTGAGTTTCTTCTCGATGAGCACGCCGATGCCGCGGATGGCCTTGAGGTCGTTCGGCCGCGCGCCCGTGCCGGGTGCGGGCGCCTCGGCGGGCCTGAATGCTTCGGAGCGAACCGACCTCAGGCTCGACAGGTCACTCGTGCGCGGTCGCGGATCCGGCATCGGCCGGACGGACTGCGGTTCGCGAAGCGCATCGGCGAGCCGGGCCGGTCTCGCTGCGTCCTCGCGCTGCGGCTCCTCGGATAAGCGCCGGTCATACTCGCGCGAGTAGGCCGTGTCCCCGCCCCGGGCGAGAATCTGCGCCTGCTCGATCCAGTTCTCGCGCTGGATGCGGCCGGCTTGCCCGAGCAGCCCGTCGAAGCGCTCGATATCGCTCCTGCTCCAGCCTGCGATCTGGCTATAGCGCGTGATGCCCTGCAGATTGAGCAGCCGCTCGACCTCGGCATTGATGCCGCCGATACGCTGCAGATTATCGCGCCCGGCCCCGATCGGCGCGGCAGCGGCGGCGGAGGAGGCCGGGGCGTCCGCCGGCGGGGTGGCCGGCGTGCGTTCGTCCGATCCTGGCGCGGGTTGCCCCGGTCGCGCGAAGGCAGCTCTTTCCTCAACGGCTGGCGCTGGCGTGACCTCGGGCGTAACCGGGGGCGCCTGCGAGGGGCCGGCCGGGACGGTCGGCCTCGTGGCGGGTTCCACCTGCGGCTGGCGCTGCTGGCTCGCCGCCGCAGCGGCGGCCAGGGCGGCCGCTGCGGCGGCAGCGGCTTCGACGCTCGCGCGGGAGCGCTGCGTCTCGGTGAGAGCCGGCGCCGGCGGTGTGGCGGACGCGAGCGGCGGTTCGCGCCGAACCCCTTCGTCGGTGACCGGCCGTGCGCTTGGCTGCTCGCCGCGGGCTAGCCGGCGCGAATAGAACGTCTCCTCTCCGCGCGCAAGGATTTGAGCCTGCTCGATCCAGTTCTCCTGCTCGATGCGTCCCTTGAAGCCAAGCGCCTGACTGATCCGGGCCACGTCCTGCGGCCGCCAGCGGGCGATGTCGGAGTAGCGGCGGATGCCAAGACGGTTGAGGGCCGCCTCGAGCGTTGCGTCGATCAGCCGGATGCGCTTCAGATCATCGGGCTTGCTGTCGGGGGGCGTGGCCGTTGCGTCGGAGGGAGCCTGCCGTGCCGGGGCGGCAGCCGGCGGTGGCGCTGCAACCGGCGCGCTCGACGGCACGATCGATCGAACCGGTTGCGGCGCAGGCGGCGACGGCGGCACGCCCGGCGGCGCCGGCCGTGCGGCGGGCTCGCGCCGCGCGGCAGCGGCGGCCATTGCGGCGGCTGCCGCCGCGGCGGCTGCGGTCGAAGATGCGGCGGGCGGCGGCGGGGGCGCCGAAGGGGGAGATGGGGCCGGGGCGGGGGCGACGGCTGCCGTGGTCGCATGCACTTTGGGCGTCGCGGGCGGCGACCTCTCCGGGCGGGCGACGGCGGAGCCTGCGGCCGCGGTGCTGACGGGCTCCAGCGTGTCCGCGCGACGGAACGCCTCGCGCACCGGGGAAGGCATCGGCTGCGCGGGGGCCTGGCGGGGCTGGGCGATGAGGGGCGGCGGCGGCACGGGGCTGGCGGGCGGCGTTGCGGGTGGGGCCCGCTCGACGGCGAGGTCCGCGCCCGTCGCCATCGGCTCGATGGCTGCGTCCCGAACCCGACGCGGCGACACGACGCGCGTGCGCAGCAAGCAGGCCATGAAGCAGCCGGCGAAATAGGCAGCCCCGAGAAGCAGCGCGGTCTGCAGGACGTAGGCGGTCATCTGGAAAATCTCCGTGTGCCGGCAGGACGGGTCGCAACACGAATCATAGGGGATGGGCGTGCGGCGCGGCGCAAAGGCCGCTACGAGCGATCGTCGCGGGCTTCAGCACAGGTGATCCAGCCGACGATGAGACCGATCACGAAGGCGAGCACGACGTACCAGACGAGCTTGGTGATCAGGTAACCCATAAGCTTTGACCTCCCCGTGTTGCCGGCTGCGGCCCGGCCGTACCATCCACCCAAGGGCGGCGTTCGACGCGCCCGGCTATCTCACCGTGAACTCGATCCGCCGGTTGCGCGCCTTGTTGGCGGCGGTGTCGTTGGGTGCGACCGGTTTGCTCTGGCCATACCCGATGGCGACGAGCCGCCTCGGGTCGACGCCCTTGGCCGTCAGGTAGTCGGCGACGGCGCGCGCGCGCCGCTCCGAAAGCGCCTGATTGCGCTGCGGCGTGCCGTCGGAATCGGTGTGCCCTTCCACCTCGATGCGCAAATCCGGGCACCGTTTGGCGGTCTCCGCCAGCTTGTCGAGCGTGGCGAAGCTTGCCGGCGTGATCTCCGCGCTCGCCCGCTCGAAGGTGAGCACGCCTTCGCGCGCCGCCGCCCTGAGCGTCGCCTGACACTGACTGGCCTGTTGCTCGCGTTCGGCCTCGCGCCGGCGCGCCTCTGCTTCGGCGCGCGCTCTCGCCTCCGCTTCCTGCCGCGCGCGGGCCTCCGCCTCGGCCCTGGCGCGGGCCTCGGCTTCCGCTTTTGCGCGCGCCTCCGCCTCCGCGCGCGCCCGAGCCTCGGCCTCGGCTCTGGCGCGGGCCTCGGCGTCGGCCCGCTGTCTCGCGTCTTCGACGGCTGGCTGCGATGCCTTCTGCTCGAGCGTCACCTTCACGTCGACATCGCAATCCGAGCCGGTGCCGGCGCGTACCTCGCCGGCGAGACCTTGCGCCAGGGCTTCCGCGTCCGTGCGCCCCGCGACCTCGAGACGACGGTCGGTGAGCACTGCCCGGCCGTTGCCGAGCCGCGCCAAGGCAGCGATGCCGGCCTCGAGGCAGCGCCGCCACCCGGCCGACTGGCCGGATGCGAGCTGCAGCTGATCGCGCACGTGCCGCCCGTCGAACCGCTGGCTCGCGGAGGTCACAAGCGCCTGCCGGGCCTCGGGGCTCGGCGCATAGCCTGTAAGCACGGCCGTCGCGCCATCCACGGTGACCCCGGTGACGTAGGGGCTCACCGGCGGCGGCTCGCGATGACGAAGCCGGTCGGTGACGCGGAAGGAGGCCGGCATCCGTTTGAGGCCGCTGCGGGCATTTTCGACGAGCGCCGCCGTCTCGGCGACCCCGGCAATCGTCAGCGCCGTGTCGCGGGCTTCGATCGTCGCCTCTTCGAGGCTCGCGAGTTCGCCAAGCGCCACCGTCGCGGCGGCAAGAAAGTCGGCCGGCGCGCCGGAGGCCAGCTGCATCTCGTCGACCGCGCGCGCCCGCGGGGCGCCCTTGCGCGCCGCCGCCAGGATCTCCTCGCGGGCCGCCTCGGAGGGCACATGCCCGGAGAGCGTGATCTGTCCGCCGGCGAGGCGGGCGCTCCACGTGTAGGGCTTGACCGTTGGCGGCGCGATCGCGGATTGCATCAACGTCACGCCTCTGGGCAGGTTGCCCGACAGCGCCGTACGCAGCGCACGATAGGTCGCCGCAGACGTCGCCTCGCCGGTGATGGTGAGCGCCATCTGTTCGAGCTCCGCCTTGCCCGACTTCAACTGGCCGAGCTGCCGCGCCGCAAAGCCGATGCCGCCGAGCCAGGGCTCGAGCGCCGGGGCGCCGCGCGCAAGCTTCATGCCGTCCTCGATCGCCGCGTTCGGCAGTCCGGCCTTGACCGCCGCGAGCACCTGCGCCCGCACGCGCTCGCTTGGCACGAAGCCTGCGAGCTGGACACGGCTATCCGTCTTGGTCGCGCTCCAGACGTAACGGTCGGCCTTCTCGATCAGCGTGGCGGCGTTGACGACCGACCGGGTTCCCCAGGTCTCGTCGAGGATCTTCATGGCCTTGGCCTGCTCATCCTCGTCGAGCGCACGTCCGACAAGCTTCACCTCGCGCGCCTCGATCTCGACGCCGGCCCACTCGAGGCCCGCCTTCTTCAGGGCATCGCGCGAGCGGGCGAGGAGGTCGGCCTCGATCACCGAGCGATTGGCGATAATGGCGAAAGCGGTGAGCGGGATGAGCGCGAGGAGGCCCCAGAGCCAACGCCACGGTTTACACGTCATGAGCCACTCCGCACCTCAGCGCCGTCACGCTGCGCCAACCTGTGTCACGCACATTGCGGCCACCCCCGGCCCAGACGGCGTCACAGAACTCTATTCCGCCATCGGCGCCGATCATGCCTCACCGTCGCCGCGGCAGTCCCAACTGCCCGCCGTCCTCCGCGTCGCGTGGAACGCGCCGCTCGCCCCAGCTGGTGGTGTTTCGCCCCCCTTTTTTGGAGCAGCACTATAGTCAAGGCGAGACGCCATTCCAAGCCGCAGGGAGGCCCGCCGGCTCGCAGTCAACGCCCGCCCCGGCGACCTCCTCTGGCGACGGCCCTCTGTCGCCGCGTCGATCGCCTCAGCAGGGCCTTGCGCGCGGCCGGCCTCGCGCTTGCCGCGCCTTTCGAGGTGTCATATCCGCGCCACCCGAATGTTGTTCGTCGAGCCCTGCCGGCCGAATGGGATGCCGGCGACGATGACGATGCGGTCGCCCGGGCGCGCGAAGCCTTCCTCGACAGCGTGCGCTTTCGCATGCTCGACCATCTCGTCGTAGTTCGTGATCTCGGGCGAGACGACGCCGTGCGATCCCCACAGCAGCGCCAGCCGCCGTGCGGTGGCGATGCTGGCGGATAGACTGAGGATCGGCACTTTCGGTCGTTTGCGCGCGGCTCTGAGAGCCGTCGTCCCGCTCGCCGTATAGGCCACGATCGCCGAGGCGCCGATGGCGTCGGCGACGTCGGCTGCGGCGGCGGCCACGGCATGCGCCGTGGTGTCCTCCGGTGTCGGCTGGAGCGCCTCGATGATCGAGCGATAGAGCTTGTGCTGCTCGGTATGCGAGATGATGCGATCCATCATGGCGACCGCTTCGACCGGCCAGTCGCCGGATGCGCTTTCCGCGGAAAGCATGACCGCATCGGCGCTGTCGTAGATGGCGGTTGCAACGTCAGAAGCTTCCGCGCGCGTCGGCGACGGCGATTTGATCATGGACTCGAGCATCTGTGTCGCAATGACGACCGGCTTGCCCGCCTGCCGGCACAGCCGCACCAGTTCCTTCTGGCGTCCCGGCACGTCCTCAGGCGGGATCTCGACGCCAAGGTCGCCGCGAGCGACCATGACGGCGTCGACGAGCGCGATGATGTCCTCGATCCGCCCCAGGGCCGCCGGCTTCTCGATCTTCGCCATGATCCCGGCTCGGCCTTTGATGAGCCCTTGCGCCTCGATCACATCCGAAGGTCGTTGCACGAACGAGAGCGCCACCCAGTCGACGCCCATGGCGAGGCCGAAGGCAAGATCGTCGCGGTCCTTGGCTGTCAGCGGCGAGATCGACAGCTCCGTCTGCGGCAGGTTCACCCCTTTGCGATCGGAGAGAAGGCCGCCGACGAGGATGCGGGCGGTGATGCGATCCTTCGCGCAGGTGACGGCTTCGAGCTGCAGCTTGCCGTCGTCAATCATGATGCGGTGTCCCGGCATCATGGTCTCGAACACCTCCGGATGCGGCAGGCTGACCGATGTGGCGTCCCCGGGCTCGCGGTCGAGGCGAAATTCGAGCATGTCGCCCGCCTTGAGCGTGACGGGACCGGCCTTCAGCGTGCCGATGCGGATCTTCGGACCCTGCAGGTCTTGCAGGACGCCGATCGGCCGCCCGGTCTCAGCCTCGAGCGCCCGGATCGCCTCCAGCCGGCGCTTGTGGTCCTCCTGCGTGCCGTGGCTGAAGTTCAGCCGGAACACGTCGGCACCCGCCTCGAAAAGCCGCCGGATCATCGCCGGATCCGAGCTTGCGGGGCCGAGGGTTGCAATGATTCGGGCCTTGCGTTGGCGTCGCATCGACGGACTCTCCTTGGGCTTCGCAAGCAGGCGAGGCGCAATGAGCCCAGATAGCATGGCGCCAAAAGGAAAGGCACCGGGAAGCGACGCTTTCCGGTGCAGTCTCGCGAAGGCCGCACGCGAGAGAGCGGGCGCGTCGCGTCCGTGAGGGCCGCACCCTCGGGGTGCCCATGCCAGTAATGATGTCTATAGCCCCGTCCTCTGGAGACCTGGCCGTGAGGCGCGGGTGCGCGATCGAACGCCGCAGGCTCGCGGCGCTCAATCGCGACTGTTCTCCAAACGTGCGGTCACGGTCCCTTCTTCGCTGGCGGCGGTGGCCCCTTTGGCACCGTTGGAGGTCCGCCTTTGAAGACCGGAGGCGGCGGTCCCTTCTTGAGCGGCGGCGGAAGCACCTTCTTCGGTGGTGGCGGCGGCAAGAGCTTCTTCTTCGGCGGCGGCGGGAAGTATTTCTTTGGAGGCGGCGGCGGGTGATGCCAGCCATGCCATCCGGGGCCGCCGCCCCAGCCGTAGCCCCGGCGCCAGCGATAGCCGCACCAGTACCAGCCGGGACCATGCCAGCCGTCCCAGTAGAAGCAGTAGCGACGGCCAAGCCAAATGAAGGTTTGAGCCTTCTCGATCGGAAGCTTGATCGCATCGGCGGGCAGTCCGCCGCCTGGACTGAGCGGAGCAGCTTGCGCCCCGAGGCTTTGCAGCGCCATCAGCGCAACGGCGGCTGCGATTGCTCGTGCTGACATGTCTTTAATCTCCGACAAATGAGCTATGTTACAAGATTACATTTCGAGACCGACATGTCCTTGATGAGTGTCAACATAGCCCGCCCCTCCCGAGCTCACGCCCGCTCCAGGGCGCTGGAGAGGTGCGCCAGGGCTTTGCGGGCGCGGCGCTTGCGGGGAAGGCGATAACCGCGTTGGCGCTCTGATTTGCGTCTTGACCGGCGAGCCTCCAGCCTCCGAAGGCGGCCCGTGCGCAGGGATGGCGTCACAGCTCTTTCCGGTCGAGGTGTCGGTAAGGTATCAGCATCAGCGGTGCCAGACGCCGCAGCACGCCGTGCAGAGGTAATGGGGTGGGTTCGCTGAGCGGCAGCGCGAGGTCGTCGAGTCGTGTCCCGGTGACGGCTCTCGCCAGCTCCCGGCCGAGTGCCACCGCAAGTCCGACGGCGCGCCCGTTGCACCCCGCCCAAGCGAACCCGTCAGGTCCGAGGCGGTGGATGCGGGGGAAGAAGTCGCGCGTGATGCCGACATAGCCGTTCCAGACATAGTCGAACCGGATTGGCGGCAACTGAGGGAAGAGCCTCTCGAGGCGCGCTGCAATGTAGGGCTGGATGCGCTCGCGCTTTGACCACGGCAGCAGGATGGCGCCGCCGGTGACGAGCCGATTGCGCCGGTCATAGCGGGCGAAATAGAGCTCGCGATGCGTGTCCGACACCGCCTGACGGTCTGGAATTACGCTCCGTCGCACGTTGTCCGAGAGCGGCGCGGTCGCCATCTGCCAGGAATGCACCGGCACCACTTCGCGCGCGATTGCGGGCGCGAGTGTTGACGAAAACTCTCCCGTGTAGGCGTTGGTTGCGAGCACCAGCGCCCGCGCCCGGAGCCGGCCTTGCTCGGTGCGCGCGATCCAGGCCCCGGCGTCGTAGGCGATGTCGATGACCGGCGAGCGCGAAAAGATGCGCGCCCCGCGCATCGTTGCGGCCATTGCGAGGCCGCGCGCCAGCGCCAGCGGATTGACGTGCCCGCCCGTCGGATTGGTCCAGCCCCCGAACCAGGCGTCCGAGCCGGTGATCCGCCGCACGTCCTCGCGCGACAGGAGCCGCACCGGCGCCCCGTGTCGGGACCATTGCGCGACCCGCCGTTCGGCGATCTTCATCCGGCCCGGCGAGTGCACCGGCTGCACCCAGCCCGTCTGCTCGGCCTCGGCCTCGATGCCTTCCTCCCGCACCACGTCAAATAAGAGTTGTGCGCAATCACGAATGAGCGCAACGAGCCGTTCGCCCGCCGCGCCATGCCGCGCGATGATGTCGTCCGGCTCGGGCCGCGTCAGCGTCGGGATGACCTGGCCGTTGTTGCGGCCCGAGGCGCCCCAGCCGGGCTCCGCCGCCTCCACGACCGCAACGTCGACCTCCATCCTGCGCAAGTGCAGGGCGGTTGAGAGGCCGGTGAAGCCGGCTCCGATCACCGCGACGTCGGCGGTCTCCTCGCCGTGCAGCGTTGGAAACCTGGCAATCGCAGGCGTCACCGCCGCCCATAGGGACGATGGCCAATCGAACGTCGGATGCATGGGTCAGCTTGCAAGTCTTAGGTTGCGCCGGGATGGCCTCGCGCATTAGACGCCGTTCGGGGGACGTTCGGCAAGCGACCGAGGCAGGCGGCCCTGCACGCGATAACGCAACGCCGGCTGCTGACCCGGTGAGCGCGGTGATCGCGTCGCTTGGCCGGCATCGACCCCGGCCGGCCGCGGCGGCGGACCGGCTACGGGCCGTGACGGAACACCGTTTCGCCGAGCAGGCGATGGGCGCAAGCCTCGTAGAATTACGGTGGCCTGCGCCGAGCCCTGGAAGATCCGTCTCCGGACCCCGGACCGCAGGCGCGATGCGGCATCCCGCCCCCTTGCACCCGGTTGAAGCGCCGCCCACTGCGTGCTAGGTGACCCGCGTCTCTCGATCGGGCGCGCGGGATCGTCCTGCTGCGCCCATATCGATGTTCACTCTCCCTCCACATGGGCGCCGGGCCATACCGTCGCCCACATGGGCACGGACGCAGACCATTGACGGTCGCGGATGTGCGACCAGATGGCTGTCGTCTGGCCGAAGCGGGGCATTGCGTGAGGGCGAAGCGACGTGGCGACCGATGATCCGATGATGGCAAGCGTGGCGGGGCGCTATGCGTCTGCGTTGTTCGAGCTTGCGAACGAAGAGCGCAAGCTCGCCGAAGTCGAGCAGGACATGACGCTCATCGCGAGCCTGCTTGAGGCGAGCGCCGATCTGCGCCGCATGGTGCGCAGCCCGGTGTTCACGGCCGACGAGCAAGGCAAGGCCATCGCGGCAATTGCTGACCGGTTCGGCATTTCGCCCCTGTCTTCGAATTTCCTGCGCCTGCTCGCCCGCAACCGGCGCCTGTTCGCTCTGGCCGATGTCCTCAAGGCGTTTCGCGCCATCCTCGCCCGCCATCGCGGCGAGATCACCGCCGACGTCACCTCGGCGCACCCGCTGAGCGAGGCGCAACTCAATGCGCTGACCGACACGCTGGCGGCGACCGCGGGCGGCAAGCGCGTCAAGATCAACACCCGGGTCGATCCCGCGATCCTCGGAGGGCTCGTCGTCAAGATGGGCTCCCGGATGATCGACAGTTCGCTGCGCACCAAGCTCAACAGCCTCAAGATTGCGATGAAAGAGGTCCGCTGATGGATATCAAGGCCGCCGAGATCTCCTCGATCCTGAAGGAGCAGATCAAGAACTTCGGCAAGGAGGCCGAGGTGTCCGAAATCGGACAGGTGCTGTCCGTCGGCGATGGCATCGCCCGCGTCTACGGTCTCGACAAGGTCCAGGCCGGCGAGATGGTGGAGTTTCCGGGCGGCATCCGCGGCATGGCGCTCAACCTCGAAGCCGACAACGTCGGCGTTGTGATTTTCGGCGACGACCGCGGCATCAAGGAAGGCGACACCGTCAAGCGCACCGGCGCAATCGTCGATGTGCCTGTTGGCAAGGGACTGTTGGGCCGCGTCGTCGACGCCCTCGGCAATCCGATCGACGGCAAGGGTCCGATCAAGGCCGAGCGGCGCGCCCGCGTCGACGTCAAGGCGCCTGGCATCATCCCGAGGAAGTCCGTGCATGAGCCGATGGCCACCGGGCTCAAGGCTATCGACGCTCTGATCCCGATCGGGCGCGGTCAGCGCGAGCTCATCATCGGCGATCGCCAGACCGGCAAGACCGCCGTTGCCCTCGATACCATCCTGAACCAGAAGCCGCTGAACCAGACGGGCGACGAGAGCGTCAAGCTCTATTGCGTCTACGTCGCGGTCGGACAGAAGCGCTCGACGGTCGCCCAGTTCGTCAAGGCGCTCGAGGAGAACGGCGCCCTCGAGTATTCGATTGTCGTCGCCGCCACCGCTTCCGATCCGGCGCCGATGCAGTTCCTGGCGCCGTTCTCCGGCTGCGCCATGGGCGAGTTCTTCCGCGACAACGGGATGCACGCGGTCATCATCTACGACGACCTCTCCAAGCAGGCCGTCGCCTATCGCCAGATGTCGCTGCTCTTGCGCCGTCCGCCGGGCCGCGAGGCCTACCCGGGCGACGTCTTCTACCTGCATTCCAGGCTTCTGGAGCGCGCCGCCAAGATGGGAGATGATGCGGGCAAGGGTTCGCTCACGGCGCTTCCCGTGATCGAGACGCAGGCGAACGACGTCTCGGCCTACATCCCGACCAACGTCATCTCGATCACCGACGGTCAGATCTTCCTCGAGACCGACCTTTTCTATCAAGGCATCCGGCCGGCGGTGAACGTGGGCCTTTCGGTCTCGCGCGTCGGCTCTTCCGCACAGACCAAGGCGATGAAGAAAGTCGCCGGCCGCATCAAGGGCGAGCTCGCGCAATACCGCGAGATGGCCGCTTTCGCCCAGTTCGGCTCCGACCTCGATGCCGTCACGCAGCGGCTCTTGAACCGCGGCGCGCGTCTCACCGAGCTTCTGAAGCAGCCCCAGTTCTCACCGCTCAAGATGGAAGAGCAGGTGTGCGTCATCTGGGCTGGCACCAACGGCTATCTCGATCCGTTGCCGCTCAACAAGGTGCGCGATTTCGAGCAGGCGCTGCTCGCGAGCCTGCGCAACCAGAACGCAGAGGTCCTCAACGACATCCGTGAGAGCAAGGACCTCTCCGATGCAACCGCGGCGAAGCTGAAGGCAGTTGTCGAAACGGTCGCCAAGCAGTTCGCCTGAGCCCGGCGCGGCGTCGCGCGGCGGATCGGGCGCGGCGACGAACATGGGCGGCGCGGGTGAGAGCCGGCGCCAGCCTCGCGGACGGCGAGCGTTCGGCGAAGAAGGACACGACCGGAGCATGCGGCCCATCGGCCAGCTTCCAATGACGAGGACGGGAAGGCTCGATGCCCTCACTTAAGGACATGCGCAACCGCATCGCCTCCGTCAAGGCGACGCGCAAGATCACCAAGGCCATGCAGATGGTGGCCGCCGCGAAGCTGCGGCGCGCGCAGGAGGCGGCAACCGCTGCGCGCCCGTATGCCGAGCGTATGGATCGCGTGCTCGCCAATCTCGCCGCGCGCGCCAACAAGGAGGGCGCCTCGCCGCTTCTCGTCGGCACCGGCAGGGATCAGGTGCACCTGCTGGTGGTCATGACGGCCGAGCGCGGACTTTGCGGCGGCTTCAACTCCAACATCGCCCGTTTGGCGCGCCAGGACGCTTTGCGCCTCGTGAAGGACGGCAAGACCGTCAAGATCCTCTGTGTCGGACGCAAGGGCTACGACAATCTGCGCCGCGACTTTGCCAAGAGCATCGTCGATCGCATCGACCTCAAGGGGGTCAAGACCATCGGCTTCGCGAACGCCGACGCGATCGGCGCGCGCATCCTCGCGATGTTCGAGGCCGGCGAATTCGACGTTTGCACGCTCTACTATTCCGAGTTCAAGAGCGTCATTGCGCAAAAGCCGACGGCCCAGCAGCTGATACCGGCAAAGCTGCCGGAAGCCGGCGGGGAGGGTGCGGCGAGGCCGCAGGCCGCCGTCGAGTATGAACCCTCCGAAGAGGAAGTTTTGGGCTACCTGCTCAATCGCAACATCGCGACCCAGGTGTTTCGAGGGCTGCTCGAGAACGCCGCCTCCGAACAGGGCGCGCGCATGACCGCCATGGATAACGCCACCCGCAACGCCGGCGATATGATCAACAAGCTGACCATCCGCTACAACCGTCAGCGGCAGGCCAACATCACCAAAGAGCTCATCGAGATCATCTCGGGCGCCGAGGCGCTCTGAGATCTCCATCCAGGACGAGGAACCGGACATGGCATCGAACAAGGTCGGCAAGATCAGGCAGGTGATGGGCGCCGTCGTGGACGTGCAGTTCGACGGACATCTGCCCGAGATCCTGAACTCGCTCGAGACCATCAATCAGGGCAACCGGTTGGTGCTCGAGGTCGCCCAGCATCTGGGAGAGAACACGGTCCGTACCATCGCCATGGACTCGACCGAGGGCCTCACCCGCGGGCAGGAGGTCACGGACACGGGCCAGCCGATCGCCGTTCCCGTCGGCGAGGAGACGCTCGGGCGGATCATGAACGTCATCGGCGAGCCGGTCGACGAGGCCGGGCCGGTCAAGACCGCCACCAGGCGCGCCATCCATCAGCCGGCCCCGACCTTTGCCGATCAGTCGACCGAGGCGCAGATGCTCGTCACCGGCATCAAGGTCGTCGATCTTCTCGCGCCTTACGCCAAGGGCGGCAAGATCGGGCTCTTCGGCGGTGCCGGGGTCGGCAAGACCGTGCTGATCATGGAGCTCATCAACAACGTCGCCAAGGCGCACGGCGGCTACTCGGTGTTCGCGGGCGTCGGCGAGCGCACGCGCGAGGGCAACGACCTCTACCACGAGATGATCGAGTCCAAGGTCAACATTGACCCGAAGAAGAACAACGGCTCGACCAAGGGCTCGAAGTGCGCGCTCGTCTATGGTCAGATGAACGAGCCGCCGGGCGCGCGCGCCCGCGTCGGTCTCACCGGCCTCACGGTCGCAGAATACTTCCGCGACCAGGGCCAGGACGTGCTGTTCTTCGTCGACAACATCTTCCGCTTCACGCAAGCCGGCTCGGAAGTGTCGGCGCTCTTGGGCCGCATCCCGTCGGCCGTCGGCTATCAGCCGACGCTCGCAACCGACATGGGGGCGCTCCAGGAGCGCATCACCACCACGCAGAAGGGCTCGATCACCTCGGTGCAGGCGATCTACGTGCCTGCCGACGACCTGACCGACCCCGCTCCAGCAACGTCCTTCGCTCACCTCGACGCAACGACGGTGCTTTCGCGCTCGATCGCCGAGAAGGGCATCTATCCGGCCGTCGATCCGCTGGATTCCACATCGCGCATTCTGGAGCCCCGCGTCGTCGGCGAAGAGCACTATCAGGTGGCGCGGCAGGTGCAGGCCATTCTGCAGCGCTATAAGTCGCTGCAGGACATCATCGCGATCCTCGGCATGGACGAACTCAGCGAGGACGACAAATTGACGGTTGCCCGCGCCCGCAAGATCGAACGGTTCCTGTCGCAGCCCTTCCATGTTGCGGAGGTCTTCACGGGCGCGCCGGGCAAGCTCGTGCCGATTGAGGAAACCATCAAAGGTTTTAAGGGTTTGTGCAACGGCGACTACGATCATTTGCCCGAGCAGGCGTTCTATATGGTGGGCAACATCGAGGAAGCGATTGCCAAGGCCGAAAAGCTCGCCGAGGCTGCCTGAGGCGGCCCGGCTGCGGGCCGCCGCGCAACGGAGGAGGCCGCCATGGCCACGGATCCCAAGACGTTCGGCTCGTGCTGCGAGTTGCTGAAGGAGGCGATGAGCGACCAGGATTTCGATCCGCTCATTTCCGTCGGGGAGGATGATGGCGTGCTCTATCTCTCGGTTGGTCTGATCGACGTCGAGGAAGAGGAACCGGGCTCGGTGGAGTTCCCCATCTACTATTGCCCGTTTTGCGGTACGAGCCTGCAGACTCCGGAAGAGGTCGAGGCGAAATCCGTGCCGAAGGCGAGCTGAGGGCCGAGGCGCGGGCGGGCGCGGGCGTCGGTAACCGGCGCACGACTGCTGGCGGATGGCGGAGGCGCCGCTGCGCCTGCGGCAAAGGAGACGGCAGCAGAGCGCCTTGAGGAAGGGTTGAGAGCGAGACGATGGCAGCAACGTTCAAGTTCGAGCTGGTGACGCCGGAGCGGATGCTCATCCCTGAGCCCGGCGACGATCCCAAGCGGCCGGCCGTCGCCGAGGCGGAGCAGGTGGTCGTGCCCGGCCTCGACGGGCAGTTCACCGTCCTGGCGGGTCATGCCCCGACCATTTCCGCGCTGAAGCCCGGCATCCTCGAAATCAAGCTCACGACGGGTGAGCGGCGCGTCTTCGTGCGCGGCGGCTTTGCGGAGGTCGAACCCGACCGGCTGACCATCCTGGCCCAGCATCTGATCGACCTCGACGCGGGCGACATGGATCGGATCAAGGTCGAGCTCGAGGCGGCGAGCGCAGAGCTTGCCGCCAGCAAGGACGACGCCGGTCGCTATCTCGCGCAAGCGACAATCGACGAGCTCTCGCGGCTTGCCTCCTGAGGGCGTCGCTCCGCGGACGGAGCGGCGGCGAGGCTGCCAGAGTTAATGCGGACGGGGGAAGAAAAGAGTCTCGGAGTTGCGCGCGGCTACCATGGCCCCCGAACGCGCGCGTCGCAGGGTTTCGGTCTCGTTGGCTTGGCGCCGCTGTAAGCGGAGCCGCGAGCGCCGGGCGCGGCCGCTAGTGACTTGCAACGCAGTCCCCTCACGCAGAGCGCGCGCGAGAATTTCGGCCCGGGCGACGAAGGGCCGGTCCGCCGAATGTGAGCGAAGTTTTTTGAGTCGAGGCGCTGCCGATACCGCAGGCTGGTGGGACTAACTCACGCGGATCGCATGTCCCGACTCCGTGACCGGGGGCAGCGTTGCGGCATGATGCTCGCACGGCACAAACCCCTCCGAGGCGCAAGCCCGATCAAGCGCAAGAAATTTTGTCGCTGAGCGATGTTAGGTATTGCTCAAGGCCAACTTTTATACATAGGTTCGCTGCAAGCGGCGACAAGAAGAAGCGGCCGCAGAGCAGTCATGCGGATTTTGGCGTTCGCCGCGGGGCCAACCTCAAAGGGAGGAACTGGAATGAAGTTGCAGTCAGTGTTCGTTGGTGCGGTGTGCCTGCTCACCGGCCTTAATGTGCCTGTCGGCGAAGCGGTTGCGCAGGACAAGATCCGCTGGAAGATGCAGAGTGCTTTCGGCAGCCAGCTTCCACACATCGGTCCGTCCGGGCAGCGCTTTCAGAAAGACGTGGAGGTGATGTCGGGCGGAAAGCTCGAGATCCGTTTTTATGAGCCCGGCGCTCTGATCCCGGCGCTCGAGTGCTTCGACGCCGTCGGCAAAGGCTCGGTGGAAGCGTGTTGGACAACCCCCGGCTTCCATGCCTCCAAGTTTCCCGCGATGCCCTTCTTCACGACCGTGCCGTTCGGGCCGAACTTCGGCGAGTTCCTGGCCTGGAAGTGGTTTGCGGGCGGAAACAAGTTCCGCGACGAGATTTACGAGCAGAACGGCCTCAAGGCGTTCGACAGCTTCTGCATTGGACCTGAGACCTCCGGCTGGTTCCGCCGTGAGATCAAGAGCGCGGACGACATGAAGGGCATCAAGATGCGCTTCTTCGGTCTCGGCGCCAAGGTGATGGAGAAACTGGGCGTTCAGACGCAGCTGATCGCGCCGGCCGATATTTTCCCGGCGCTCGAGCGCGGCGTCATCGACGCGACGGAGTTCTCCATGCCGGCCATGGACGTCAAGCAGGGCTTCCATCAGGTTGCCAAGTTCAACTACTTCCCCGGCTGGCATCAGTTGGTCTCGTGCTCCGAGATCCTGATGAACAAGGCCAAGTTCGATGCGCTGCCCGATCAGTTCAAGCGCATCATCGAGGTCGCCGCCGGGCATCAGGTCGCCTACACCTTCGCGGAGAGCGAGGCCTTCCAATTCGACATCATGGCGGAAATGCAGGCCAAGCACGGCGTGCAGTTCAAGCGCTGGAGCGATGACGATCTCGCCAAGTACGAGGCGGCCTGGCTGGAAGTGATCAAGGAAGAATCGGCCAAGGACCCGCTCTTCAAGAAAGTGGCGGATCACTATCTCGAGTTCCGCAAGAAGTACGCCATCTGGGGTGATGCCCAGTACATGAAGGGCACGTACCTCAAGAAGTGAGGGGGCTCCGAGCATTGGCGCCTTGTCCCACGGGATAACTGGGCCATGAGCGCCGAGGTGCAAGGCGCTGCATCCGGAACTGAAGCGACCGTGCCTCGCTTGAGGCCGGCCGCTTCAACACGGCGCATCGATGGGTGGGACGTAGTCGCCGCAGGTCTGGGATAGGGAACGCTGAATGGAACTCTATATCGTCCTCGGGATGATCGGGCTGGTCATCCTGACGGCCGTGCCGTTGGGCCCGATCGCCGTGGCGAATGGCATCGCCAGTCTGCTTGAGAAGATCGCATTCTTGAGCGGCTGGTTGCTGGTGGTGCTCGCATTCGTCACGTGTTTCGACGTCATCTCGCGGCGGTTCGGCCTGCCAACGTTCGACTTGTTGACATTGGTGCTCGGTGTCAAGGTCACGCTGACGAGCTTTCAAGAGCTCGAATGGTGGCTGCACACCGCGATTTTCTCGACCTGGATGGGATACAATTATACGATTAATGCGCACCCCCGCGTTGACAGCTACACCGAGGACCTCGGCTTCAAGACCCGCGCCTGGATAGAGCTGGCCGGGTGTCTCATCTTCGCTTTGCCCTACATCGCCATAACTTGTTATTACGGGCTCGACTTCCTCTACCAGTCCTGGAAGGTCGACGAAGGCTCGGAAAGCGCCGTCGGCTTGCCCAACCGCTGGATCATCAAGGGCGTTTACGTCGCCGGGATCTTCTTCGTGATGCTCGCAATCCTGAGCGTCATGCTGAAACTTGTCGCCTATCTCTTCGGCCGTGTTCCGCAGGAGCGGGCAAACTTGCAGATCGGCAAGGCAGAGCTCGAAGTCTGATCGGGGACAGAACCAATGGTCGATATCATCATAGACAACCTCGCCCTCATCATGTTTGGGGCGATGTTCGTCATCATCTTCTGCGGCTATCCGGTCGCCTTCGTCATGGGCGGCATGGCGCTGGTGTTCGCCTTGATCGGCGCCTACTTCGGGGTCTTTCCGATTGTCGGTTTGTCGAACGTCGTCCTGCGAATGTGGGGCCAGGTCGCGGTTGATCCCGTGCTCGTGTCGATTCCGGGCTTCATTTTCATGGGATCGATTCTCGAACGCTCGGGCTCCGCGCGCGACATGCTGATGGCCACCGAGGTCCTGCTGAAGCGCGTCCCCGGCGCGCTGGCAGTCGCGGTCATGGTCATGGGCACGATCCTGGCAGCTCCCATGGGCGTGGTCGGCGCGTGCGTGGTGACGCTATCGGTCATCGCGCTGCCGCAGATGCTCCGGTCTGGCTACGACAAGCGCCTGGCCGTCGGCACGATCGCCTCGGCGGGAACGCTCGGCATCCTCCTGCCGCCGGCCATCATGCTCGTCGTTATGGCCGAGATGCTGCAGACCTCTGCCGGCGTGCTTTTCGCTGCCGCCACGATGCCGGGTTTCCTGCTCTCCGGTCTCTACCTCGTCTATATCATCGTGCTGGCTCTCATTCGACCGAGCGCCGCGCCAAAGCTGCCCGCCGAGCATGGTCCGCAGAATCGCAGGCAGTTCTGGATCGTGATGTGGAAGGGCCTGTTCCCAATGGTGGCCCTGCTGTTCGTCGTTCTCGGCTCCATCTTCGCGGGCTGGGCGACCCCGACCGAGAGCGCCGGCGTCGGCGTTGCGGGTTCGCTTCTCATAGCCTGGCTGAACGGCAAGCTGAGCTTGAGCATGATGAACGATTCGATCCGCTCCGCGTGCCGAGCCAACGCGATGGTGTTCCTCGTCTTTCTTGGCGCGACCGGCTTCTCCTATGTGTTCCGCGCGCTCGGTGGCGATGACCTGATGGTGGGCACGCTCAAGTACTTCGGCATCGACACGAAGTGGGAGATGCTGGCCTTCATCATGGTCCTCGTGTTTCTTCTCGGCTTTCCCTTTGAGTGGATTGAGATCTGCCTGATCGTTCTGCCGGTATTCGGGCCGATCCTGGCGAAGTTCGATTTCTCGGACCACATCGGCAACAACGCGCACCTGATGGGATGGTTCGGGACGCTGGTTGCGGTCAATCTGCAAACGTCCTTCATGACCCCACCGTTCGGGGCCACGTTGTTCTACATGAAGGGCACGGCGCCGCCGGACATCTCAATGGGCGACATCTACAAGGGGATGTATCCGTTCGTTGCGTTGCAAGTCCTCGGACTGCTGATGTGCATCTACTGGCCGGGTATCGTGCTTTGGCTGCCAAAAGCGGTCGGCTTCCTGGATTAGCGTCGCGGCGGCTGAGCCGCGGCGGTCTTTCCGGGCCTGAAAGACGTCCGCGAGACGCGGCAGATGTCGGCCTTCCGGCGTAGTGAGCCGTGGTCCGGGGGGCGGGACCGGATGACGAACGGAGCGTCTTGAGCCGGCGAATGACGGCTCGCGGCCGTCCCCGGCCCATTTTCCCCCGTTCTGGCGGCCCGAAAGCGCCGGGCCGCAGCGAAGGGGCCCGGCGCGCTCGGCGCGGCTGGTCGCCGTCAGCCTTTTGCCGACTTGATCGCCTTGAGGACCTTCGGCGGCGACATCGGCAGGCTCGACATGCGGATGCCGAGCGCGTTGTAGACGGCATTCGCAACCGCCGCCAGCGGCGGCACCAGCGGCACCTCGCCGACGCCGCGCACGCCCTGCGGATGCTTCGGGTTCGGGATCTCGATGATCACGTTGTCGAGCATCGGCAGGTCGGAGGCGACCGGCATCCGGTAGTCCAGGAACCCCGGATTGTCGACGCGGCCTTGGGAGTCGTAAACGTACTCCTCGTTGAGCGCCCAGCCGATGCCCTGCGCGACGCCGCCCTGCATCTGGCCCTCCACGTAGCTCGGATGGATCGCCCGGCCGACATCCTGGAACGAGGTATAGCGCGTCACCAGAACGCGACCGGTTTCGCGGTCGACCTCGACGTCGCAGATGTGCGTGGCAAAGCCGCCCTCCGCGCCCGTGGTGTTGAGCTGCGTGCCCGCGCCGATGGGGCCGCCCGTGGCGTTGGCCTGAGCCGCGATCTCGGCGAGCGACAGCGGCTTGAACTTGCCCGCGTTATCGCCGGCAGGCCGCGCCATCCCGTCCTCCCAGACCACGGCTTCGGGATCGATCTTCCAGATCTTGGCGGCCCGCTCGCGAAGCTGCTTGATGACGGCCTGCGTCGATTGCGTGACCACCATCGCGGACGCATAGGTGACGCGGCTGCCGCCCGTCAGATTCGAGAAGCCGATGGTCGAGGTGTCGCCGATCAGCACCTGCACCTTGCTGTAGGGAATGCCGAGCAGCTCCGCCGTGATGTTCGCCGTCGAGGCGCGCGAGCCGCCGATGTCCGGATGGCCAGTGATGACCGTCACCGAGCCGTCCTCGGCGATGTTCACCTGCGCGCTCGATTCCCCGCCGGCGTTGAACCAGAAGCCGGAGGCGACGCCGCGGCCCTGGTTCGGCTTGAGCGGCGCCTTGTAGTGCGGGTGCTCCATGGCGGCGCGCACCGTCTGCTCGTAGCCGATGACCGGATAGACCGGGCCGTGCGCCGCCTTGGTGCCCTGCTTGGCGGCGTTCTTCAGGCGCAGCTCGAGCGGGTCCATCTTGAGCTTCTCGGCGAGTTCGTCGAGCACGCACTCGACCGCGAAAGCGCCGATCGGGGCGCCGGGGGCCCGGTAGGCCGCGACCTTTGAACGGTTCGAGACGACATCGTATCCGAGCGAGTGCACGTTCGGGATGTTGTAGGGCGCGAACGAGCAGCCGGCCGCACCTCGGATCGGCGAGCCCGGGAAGGCGCCGGCCTGGAGGTAGTAGATTCCTTGGGCGGCGACGATCGTGCCGTCCTTCTTGGCGCCGATCTTGACGGTGCTTTTCGACCCCGAGGTCGGTCCGGTCGCCCGGAACACCTCCTCGCGGGTCATGACCATCTTGACCGGCCGGCCGGACTTCTTCGAGAGCATCAGCGCGACCGGCTCCAGATAGACGATCGTCTTGCCGCCGAAGCCACCGCCGATCTCCGCCGGGATCGCCCGGATGTCGCTCTGGTCGAGGCCCGTCAGATAGGCGCACATGGCGCGGACCATGAACTGGCCCTGGCTCGACGACCACACCGTCGCCTTGCCGTCTTTGGTCACCGAGACGAGGCAGGAATGTGGCTCGATGTACCCCTGGTGAACGGGCCGCGTGGTGAAGCTCCGCTCGACGATGACGTCGGCCTGCTTGAAGCCGGCCTCGACGTCGCCGAGCTTGTGCTCGAGCGTGCCGACGACGTTTGGCGGCATCCCCGGCTTCTGCAGTGGCTCGTGCAGGATTGCTGCGCCGGGCTTCATCGCATCGTCGATCTCGATCGCGAAGGGCAGAACCTCGTAGTCCACTTCGATCAGCTTGAGCGCCTGCCGCGCGATCGCCTGCGTCGTGGCGGCCACCGCCGCAACCGGGTGCCCGTGGAAGAGCGCCTTTTCGCGCGCCATGATGTTGCGGCACATCCAGCGCATGTCCTGGATGCCGAGCATCACCGACTTGTCATAGGGAAAGTCGATCAGGTCCTTGGCGGTGACCACGGCCTTCACGCCCGGCAGCGCTTCGGCTTTCGTCGTGTTGATCGACCTGATCCGTGCGTGTGGGTGCGGACTCCTCAGAACCTTGCCCCAGATCATGCCGGGGAGCTTCGCATCGGCCGAGTAGAGCGCCCGGCCCGTCACCTTCTCCTCGCCGTCGGGACGGATCGTGCGCTTGCCGATCCATTTGTTCTGCGGGTTCTCAGCGTTCATGCGTGATCTTCCTATGTTCCGGAGCGGATCCAGGGTCGAAATACCGCGGCCACTCTATCAGGTCGGGGCAAGACATGAAGTCCCCCGGACGCATGCGGGATCGGCCGCGGCAGCATCGCGCCAGCACGAACGTCGGCTGTAATGCAGGCACTGTCGCGCTTTTTGCCAGCCCGGTCGGCCGTCGGCTATGATGTCAACAAGATCATGAGATCGGAAGGCCCTCACCGGGATGCGAGTGCTCTGTCTCCAAGCCGCGACGCAATTCGCGGCCATCGCGATAGCCTTGGCATGTGCAGCTGGCGGGTCCGCCGCGGCCAACCCCCGGACAATGACGCTCGGCTCGACGACCTCGACGGAGCAATCCGGTCTCTTCGCGCATCTTCTGCCGCGCTTCGAGGAGGCGACGGGCATCAAGGTGCGGGTGATCGCGGTCGGTACCGGCCAAGCCTTGGTTCTGGCGCAGCGCGGGGACTGCGACGCCATTCTGGTTCACGACCGGGCCGGCGAGGAGGACCTCGTCGCCAAAGCCCACGGCCTCGATCGCCGCGACGTCATGTACAACGATTTCGTCATCGTTGGCCCGCGCGCCGATCCGGCGCGGGTGCGGAACATGACCGATGCGGTCCGCGCTGTCCGCCAGATCGCCGACACCCGCTCGCCATTCGTCTCGCGCGGCGATGACAGTGGCACCCATCGCAGGGAGCGGCGCCTCTGGGAGCAGGCAAGGGTCGACCTCGGCGGCGACGCGCGCCGCTGGTATCGCGAGATCGGCGGCGGCATGGGCGCAGCCCTGAACACGGCCTCCGCACTTGATGCCTACGTTCTCGCCGATCGCGCGACGTGGGCGAGCTTCAAGAATCGCGGCGGCCTCGAGATCCTGGTCGAAGGCGACCCGCGGCTCTTCAATCCCTACTCCAGTCTGCTCGTCAATCCGCAGAAGGGCGACCACATCCGCTCGAGCGAGGCCCGCGCCTGGCATGACTGGCTGACCTCGGAAGCGGGACGCGAGGCGATCCGGACGTTCCGCCTGGAGGGCGCGCAAGTGTTCTTCCTCCCGGACCAGGCGCCGGTGCGCTGACCACGGCCGACATGGAACCTTTGTCAAGCGCCCTTTCGCACGCCGTCCGGCTCATCGTCACAGGCGATCGCGATCTCTATTCTGCCGTCGCCACGTCGCTGCAGGTCAGTCTGACGGCAACCGCCATCGCCACGATCGTCGGTGCCCCGCTCGGTACCTTGCTCGCCGTGTCGAGGTTCACCGGCCGGCGGATGGTGCTGGTGTTCTCCAGCGCGCTGATGGGGATCCCGCCCGTCGTCGTGGGGCTCATCGTCTACCTGCTGCTCTCGCGCGCCGGGCCGCTCGGCGATCTGGGTCTCCTTTTCACGCGCCAGGCCATGGTGATGGCGCAGGTGCTTCTCACGTTCCCGATCGTGGTGGTGTTGACCTATCGCGTCACGAGCGAGAGCTGGCAGAGCCACGGCGATGCGCTGCGTATCGACGGCGCCAAGGCGGTTCGTTGTGCCTGGGTCCTGTTGCACATGAACGGCACGGCTCTGGTGACCGTCTTCCTGGCGGCCTTCGGGCGAGCCATTGCGGAGGTCGGCGCCATCGTGCTCGTTGGCGGCAACATCCGTGGCGACACCCGCACCATGACCACCGCCATCGCGCTCGAGACCGCCAAGGGCGAGCTTGCCGTCGCCATGGGGCTTGGCATTATCCTGCTGACGTTGATCGTGCTGGTGAGCGCCGCCGTCTATGAGATCGAGCGCCGGCTCCCGCGATAGGGGATCGGCTTCGGCCGCCCGGGGCCGGCTAGCGGAGCGGCTCGCGATGACGCAGGTACAGCGGGAGGAGCGATGATTCGGAGCGAGCAGGACGGGCACGTCGTGCGGATTCTCATCGACCGGCCCGAGCGTCGCAATGCCTTCGATCCGGCGGGAACGCGCGCGCTCGGCGATGCCGTCGCGGCGGCGCTGGCGTCGCCTGAGACGCGCGTGATTGTCATCAAAGGCGCGGGCGACGTGTTCAGCACGGGCCGCGACCTCAAGGCCGCGGCTGCCGAGGGTGCCCGCCCGCCAGGACTCCCCGACGCGGCTGACGTGGATGCCGACTGGGTGCGGATTTTCCATCTGCTGCATCGCTCCGCAGTTCCGAGCGTTGCCGTTGTGCGCGGCTATGCGGTGGCCGGCGGCTTCACTTTGGCGATGGGCTGCGACTTCGTCCTGGCGGAGCGGTCGGCAGTATTCGGCGCCTACGAGATGCGCCACGGGTTTCCGGCGGCCGTCTGCACCCCCCTGCTGGCGCGGCTTGTCGGCCCCCGGCTCGGCCTCGAGTTCGCGCTCTTCGGCGAGCCCATCTCCGCCGACCGTCTCTTCAGCGCCGGCCTCATCAATCGCCTGGCTCAGACGCCCGATGAGCTTGCCCGCGTCGAGACCGAGTTTGTCGGGAGGTTGGCGAGCCTCGACCCGCGCGCCGTCCGCATGACGCGTGACCTGTTCCGCGCTGCGGAGACTATGCCGCTCGACAATGCGCTCGACGCCGGCCGGCAGCTGAACCAGCTGATCGGCGCGACCGGCGGCTTCGCCGGGGCCGGCCGCAATCTCGCGGGCAAGAGCTGACGGCAAGGGAGACGTCGCGGTGCGCCTGATCGTTGCTCACTCGGCCGCTTCCTTGGCGAGAAATCCGCCGGACTGGCGCGCCCAGAGCTCGGCGTAAAGACCGCCGCGGGCAATCAGTTCGCCGTGGCTGCCGCTCTCCACGATGCGCCCCTTGTCCATGATCACCAGCCGGTCCATGGCGGCGATGGTCGAGAGCCGGTGGGCGATGGCGATCACCGTCTTGCCTTCCATAAGGTTCGAGAACTGCTCCTGGATCGCGGCCTCGACCTCGCTGTCGAGCGCGCTCGTCGCCTCGTCGAGGAGCAGAATTGGCGCATTCTTGAGCAACACGCGCGCAATCGCGATGCGCTGGCGCTGGCCGCCTGAGAGCTTGACGCCGCGCTCGCCGACATGGGCGTCATAGCCCTTGCGCCCGCGCTGGTCCTCAAGGCCCAGGATGAACTCGTGCGCCTGCGCCTTCTTTGCCGCCGCCACCATGGCGGCTTCGCCGGCGTCGGGACGGCCGTAGAGGATGTTGTCCGCGATCGAGCGGTGCAGGAGAGAGGTATCCTGCGTCACCATGCCGATCTGCGCCCTCAGGCTGTCCTGGGTCACGTCGCGGATGTCCTGGCCGTCGATCAGGATGCGCCCGCCTTCGAGGTCGTAGAAGCGCAGCAGCAGGTTGACGAGCGTCGACTTGCCGGCGCCCGAGCGTCCGACGAGCCCCACTTTCTCACCCGGCCGGATGGTAAGGGAGAGATTGTCGATCACGCCCGTGGTCTTGCCGTAGTGAAAGCGCACGTTCTCGAAGCGGATTTCGCCGCGGGTGGCGACGAGCGGCTTGGCGCCCGGCTTGTCGGTGAGCCTGAGCGGCTGCGCGATCGCACGCATGCTCTCTTGCACGACGCCGACATTGTCGAAGATGCCCGCGAGGGTCCACATGAACCATCCGGACATGTTCATGAGCCGGATGATGAGCCCGGTGACGACGGCAATGGCGCCGATGGTGACCAGATCATGCGTCCACAGCCAGATGGCGAACCCTGTCGTGAACACCAGCACCGCGCCGTTGACGATCCACAGGCACGCCTCCATCAGCGTGTTGAGGCGAAGCTGTTGCTGGTAGCGGGTGAGAAACTCGCTCATGGCGTCGCGGGCGTAATCATCCTCGCGCTCGGTGTGCGCGAAGAGCTTCACGGTCGCGATGTTCGTGTAGCTGTCGACAATGCGCCCCGTCAGCATTGAGCGCGCATCCGACATGGCCGCCGACAGCCGTTCAATGCGGGGCACGAAATAGCGCAGCGCGACGATATAGAGCCCGATCCACACGACGAGCGGCAGCGCAAGCCGCCAGTCCGCCTGCATGAAAAGCAAAAGCGCGCCGACCCAGTGCACCGCGACCCACACGGCTGCATCGCAGATGTTGGTTGCGATGTCGCGGATCGCCGGACCGACCTGGATGGTGCGCGTCGCGAGCCGGCCGGCAAAGTCGTTCTGGAAGAAGCCGAGACTCTGGCGCAGCAGGTACCGGTGGGCGAGCCAGCGCGTGCGCACGTTGGCGGGTCCCATGATCGTTTGATGCTTGACGAGATCGGCGAGGAGCGAGAGCAGCGGACGCACCAGCAGCGTTAGGACGGCCATGAAGGCGAGCTCGAGGCCGTTGTCCCTGAGAAAGGTCTGCGGGCTCGCAGATGTCTTCATCAGGTCGATCACGCGGCCGACGAAGGCAAGGATTGCGACCTCGAGCAGAGCGAGAGCGAATGTCACGACCGTGAGCAGCGCAAACGCCCACCAAATCGGCTTCAGGTAGTGCCAGAAGAACGGCCACAGCCGGTCCGGCGGTTGCGTCGGCGGGGCCTCGGGAAAGGGTGGAATGCGATCCTCGAACCAGCGGTAGAGGCGATCCATGGGGTCCTGCTTTCATGCCTCGCTGCGAGGGCGCGGCGTGACTGCCTGCGCACCGTGAGGGGCCGGGAATTACGCGGGGAATGCCGGGGAATTTCTGCGAAGGCGAGGCGGCGCAGTCCAATCGGCATCCCGCAACCGGCTGCGACGGCGACACCCGCGCGGGCAAAACACCGGCTCGCCCGCTCAGGGTTGAGCGAGGCGGGCGGGTCGGCCAGAGTGGTGTATCGGCTGCGCCCGAGGGCTATTCCTGGTGCGTGGCCGGACAATGGCACGCCGCCGCCGGCTCGAGCAATACCGCGAGGGCGGGGGTGAGACTGAACGGGCGTAAGTGACGCCCAACGAAGGGCTTGGCATGACCCCAACAATGCTGGAAGAAAGAAAATCTGCCGCGCGGGCGTGGTTCGAGGAACTGCGCGACGACATTTGCGCCCGCTTCGAGAGGCTCGAGGCGGAGCTGCCGGCCTCGGCTCCGCTCGCTGATCGCCCCCCCGCCCGTTTCGTGCGCACCCCTTGGGCGCGCACCGATCACACCGGCAAGCCCGGCGGCGGCGGTGTCATGTCGATGCTGTCGGGCCGCGTGTTCGAGAAGGTCGGCGTCCACACTTCGACCGTCTACGGCGAGTTCGCGCCCGAGTTCCGCAAGCAGATCCCGGGGGCCGGGGACGACCCGCGCTTCTGGGCCTCGGGCATCTCGCTCATCGCCCATCTGCAAAACCCGAACGTGCCGGCCGTGCACATGAACACGCGATTCGTGGTGACTTCGAAATGGTGGTTCGGGGGCGGCGCGGATCTGACACCGGTGCTCTCAAGGCGCCGTACGCAGGAAGACCCCGACAGCCGCGCCTTCCACGCCGCAATGCAGGCGGCCTGCGCGCCCCACAAAGTTGCCGACTACGCCCGCTTCAAGGCGTGGTGCGACGAATACTTCTATCTGCCGCACCGCAAGGAGCTGCGCGGCATCGGCGGCATCTTTTACGACTATCTGACGCCCGACGAAGCGTCCGGCGGCTGGGAAGCGGCTTTCGCCTTCACGAAGGACGTCGGCCGCGCCTTCGCCGAGGTCTATCCGCGGCTCGTCCGGGCAAACTGGGCCATCCCCTTCGGCGAGACCGAACGCGAGGAACAGCTCATCCGCCGCGGCCGCTACGTCGAGTTCAATCTGCTTTACGACCGCGGTACGACGTTCGGCCTCAAGACGGGCGGCAACGTCGACTCGATCCTCTCCAGTCTGCCGCCGGTGGTGAAGTGGCCGTGAGGGGCCGCTGCGGCGACCGCGCGCAAACGCACGGATCTGCGCGACGGTTTCCTGCGAAGAGCGGCAGTGATCCAAGGCGCGCCATCATTCAGCGCGGCGTGTTGGCCCTGAGGAATGTTCTCAAGTGCCGCACGGCCATGGCGACGCGCGCCTTGGGCTCCTTCCACGGGAAGAAGGTCATCTGCCCGTTGGGCGCGAGCAGCGCGCTCTCCTCGGCGACGGCGTAAGGGTGGGGCTCGGTGTCGTCCGGCATGACAAGGATCGGCGTCTTCACCTGGCGCACGAACTCGCGCGTGACGCTGAATACAAAGTCGTTATGGGTGTGATACATCGTCTTGAGGAACGCCGAGCACATCTCCATCGTGACGTCCGGCCGTCTGGCGCAGAGCGCCGGCGCCCAGTTCTTCATGTTGTTGCGGTAGAAGAGGTCCGGCACCTCGGGCCGAAAACCGCTCGGCGTCGCCGGCACGGCGGCGACGACCCGCTCGGGCGCCCGCTCGAGCATCTTCCAGATGAACGGGCCGCCGATGCAGAAGCCGAGCACCAGGAACCGGTCGATCTTCAGGTGGTCCATCAGCCCGAGCTGGTCGTCGCAGTAGGCGTCCCACGGCCGGCCGACCTCCACCGGGCCGGACGAGCCGCCGCCGTTGGCGTTGCGCAGATCCATGGTGATGCAGCGGAACTCGTCGCTGAGCTCGGTCATCGGGTTGAAAGGCGTGCGCTCGGAAAGATAGCCGATGGTGGCGTTGAGGCCGCCGCCCGGAATGACCAGCAGCGGAAAGCCCGAACCGGCTTCCTCGTAGTGAATCTGAACGGAACCGCGGGTGTAGGTGGGCATATGGAACTCCCCGGCGGACGTGGGCGCCGTTGGCTGCTCATAACGGATGCTGGCGACATGCAACGCACCCCAGTCTATCGCGCCGCAGAGGGATAGCCAGTGCTCCCGACAGCGCCGCGACGGCGCGCCGGTGACGCACCTCTCATGGCAATCGGCACCGTCATTGCTGTGTCCTGAGGAAGACGCGCGTTGCCACCCTGTCGAGACGTCGGCCGGCGGCTATCCGTCTTGCGCGCCGCCTTGCGCGACGCACGCCCCGCGCACGATCTCGAGAATGCGCTCAGCCGGCGTGTCGGCGGCAAGCGCGAGGAAGTCGCCGCGGCCCGCCACCGCGCGATCGAGCGCGCGCTGGAACTCGATCTTGTCGAGCTCGATCGTGCCGAACTGGCGCAAGTGATCGGTGACGAACTGCGTATCGAGCAGCGTGAAGCCGCCGTGGATGAGCCGCGCGACGAGGTAGACAAGCGCGATCTTGGAAGCGTCGCGCTCGGTCGAGAACATGCTCTCGCCGAAGAATGCGCCGCCGAGCGTCACGCCATAGAGCCCGCCGACCAGTCGGCCGTCCTTCCACGTCTCGACGGTGTGGCAGCGGCCCTGCTTGAACAGCGCGCCGTAAAGGCTGCGGATGCGCGCGTTGATCCAGGTCGATCGCCGTCCGGGTCGCGACGCTGCGCAGCCGTCGATGACGCCCGCGAAGTCGCTGTTGATGCGCACCTCGAACGCGCCCGAACGGATGGTGCGCGCGAGCCGCCGCGGCACGTGCACGGCATCGAGCGGCAGCACGCCGCGCGCCTGCGGCTCGATCCAGTAAAGCGCCGGATCGTCGGCACTTTCCGCCATCGGAAAGATGCCGCAGGCGTAGGCCTTGAGCAGCACCTGCGGCGTGATCTCGATCGCGATGTCATCCCGCGATGCCATCGTTCCTGGCGTCCTCGTCCAACCCTCAGCGCACTATGATATAGGCGAAATCGGACGCAATTACGAGCGCACCGGCGGCTCTAACCCGGCGCAGACTCGATGAAATCGTGGAGTGTTGCCGATTGGCACGGGCGCGTTGCTCATGGGTTACAGGCGTGCCGAGGCGAGGATCATGTCGGCCGCCTTCTCCGCGATCATGATGGTCGGTGCGTTGGTGTTGCTCGAGGTCATCTTTGGAAAGACGGATGCGTCGACGACGCGCAAACCCTCGACGCCGTGAACGCGCAGCGTCGGATCGACGACGGCCATGCGGTCCTTGCCCATCCTGCAGGTCCCGACCGGGTGATAGACGGTGCTGCCGTACCGGTAGGCGTAGTCGAGCCACTCGTCGTCCGTCTGCACGGCCTTGCCAGGATAGATCTCGTCGCCGCCATAAGGAGCAAAGACCGGCGCATGGAGAATCTGCCGGCAGAGCTTCAGCCCGGCGACGATCGCGGCCCGGTCCACTTCATGTCCCAGATAATTCGGCCTGATCGCCGGCGGCTCCAGCGGATTTGCGGATTTGGCAAGCACCGTGCCGCGCGCCTCGGGCCGGCACTGCCAGGCGCCGAGCGTCATGCCGGGAATGGTGTCGAGCTTGCCGATTTGGCCATTGGGGTAACTCGCCGGCGCAAATGAAAGCTGGACGTCGGGCCGCGTGAGCTCGGGCCGCGAGCGCACGAAAGCGATGCCGTTGCCGGCCGAATAGGTGAGAATTCCGTCGCCCTTGAGGATCCAGCGGGCCACTTCCATGCCGAGCCGCCAGCCGCGCGACTGTTCGTTCACGGTCGTCCGGCCGACAACCCGGCGCACCACGCGCGCAACGTAATGGTCGTGAAAATTGGCGCCGACGCCGGGCAGCGCCACGCGCACCGGCACGCCGATGGCCTTGAGGTGCTCGGGGTCGCCGATGCCGGAGAGCTGCAGGAGCTGCGGCGAGTTGATGGCGCCGCCGCACAGAATGACTTCGCGCCGCGCCTTCACCGGCACGCTCACCGGCGAGGCGGTCCCATGACCGGTCCGCAGGCGGTAGCTGGCGCCGGTCACGCGGTTGCCGGAATTGTCGAGGCTCGTCACCAGTGCGTTGGTGACCACCTTGACGTTAGGCCGCTTCATCGCCGGCCGCAGGAACGCCCGGGCCGTCGACACCCGCCAGCGGCCCTTGCGCGTCTGCTGGACGTAGCCGATGCCTTCCTGGCGGGCGCCGTTGTAGTCCGGATTGAACGCGAGCCCGATCTGTTGCCCGGCCTTGACGAAATCATGCGTCAGCGGATGGTGGCCGCGGTAGTCCTCGACAACGAGCGGCCCGGACTTGCCGCGGTATTCGGGATCGCCGGGCAGGTACGTCTCCGATTTCTTGAAGTAGGGTAGCACCTCGGCGTAGCTCCAGCCGTCGGCGCCCATGGCCGCCCAGTCGTCGAAGTCCTCCCGCTGACCGCGCACCTGCATGACGCCGTTGATCGACGACGAGCCGCCGAGCACGCGCCCGCGTGGATAGAGGATGCGCCGGTCCTTCGTTCGCGCCTCGGGCTCGGTGTGATAGACCCAGTTCACCGCCGGGTTGTCGAGGAGTTTGAAGAAGCCGGCGGGGAAGTGGATGAAGGGGCTCTTGTAGTCGCTGGGCCCCGCCTCAAGCACGCAGACGGTGTAGCGCCCCGACGCCGAGAGACGATCGGCAAGCACGGAGCCGGCCGATCCGCCGCCGATGATCACGAAGTCAAACTCCATCGGAGCGTCCGCTCGCGCTGCCATGATCGCCGTCCCTTGCTGAAGTTGCGGCTGCCGGCCGCCCAAGACGAATTAAACGATAGCATCGCACGCAGCGCTCCGGTCAATCGCCGGAACCGGCAGACCGGCCGGCCGGATCGACTGGTTGCAGCCGCCCCATCGGCGCGAATGGCGATGCGGGGAGACGCTTTCGACTCGCCGGCAGTTGACGTAGAATATCCTTGCGCCGCTGCCCAAGGGCCATTCGCCGACGAACGTCGCGAGGACTGCTTATGCTGGTGACCGACCAACGCTCGACGTGGCGGGCGTGGCTGGCTCTGCGTTTTGTCTTGATCGCTCTCGTCTTCGCCGCCACGACCGGCGTCGCGCCGGCGCAGGAGGGCATCATCCGTCGCGGCGACGCCGTACTGACGGGCTTTGCCGGCGTCCGCGGTCCGGGTCCGGACCTCCCGCCGGACGTTCATCCGCTCGATCGCACAATGATCGACCTGGACGGCGTCACGGTCCGCATCCTCGATCTGTCGCAACTCGGCGGCGGGCCCCAGGGTCAGCTCGCCGACGCGCCGGTCCGCTTCAAGCTTACTGCCCGCGACGTCGGGCACGTCTTCGGAATCGCCTTCGATGGCGACGGCAAGACCGGCCCGCCCAACATCTTTCTGGCTGCGTCATCGGTTCACGGGCTGCAACTGGTGGCACCCGACGAGAGCGGACGCATCGTGCGGGTCATGACCGGTCGTCCCGGTGCGCGCTGGATGGACGGCCTTTTCGGCGGCAACGGACGCGGGGGACCGGGCAGCATCTGGCGGGTCGACGGCAGGACGGGGGCGGTCACGCTGTTTGCCGAGATCGGTAACGCCGGCGAGGAGAACAGCGGAGCGGGCCTCGGCAGCCTGGCGTTCGACCAAGGCTCCAAGTCACTGTTCGTGAGCGACCTCGAGACCGGGCTCATCTGGCGCCTCGGTCTCGACGGCCAACCGCGAGAGACCTACGATCACGGCACCACCGGCCGCGCTGCCGCCGGGCTCTCCCTTGTGCCTTACGATCCGCAAAGCCGCACGGATCGCACACAACCAACGTTCAACACCGAGCTGCCCGAGACCTGGGGCTTCGCTGAGCCCGAGCGGCGCGTCGGCGGCCTCGCCGTCGAAAGCGGCCGCCTTTACTACGCCGTCGCCGACGGACCGCAGATCTGGTCGGTCGGTCTTGCGGCGGACGGCTCGTTCCTGGCGGATGCCCGGCTCGAGGTCGATGTCAGCGGTACGCCGGCCGGACACGAGGTGACGTCCATTGTTTTCGACGGCCCGTCGATCATGTATGTCGCGCAGCGCGGCGCGCGGCTTGGCAACTATGATTACGCGGCTTTCTCCCGTCCGCAGGAGTCGGTGACGCTGCGCTTTGCCTGGAGCGAGGCCGAGCGGCGTTGGGGGAGCGCGCCGCAGGAGGTTGCAATCGGTCTCGCGCCCGAACATCGCGGCACGCTCGGCGGCGTCGCGCTGAACTACGGCTACGATCGCTTCGGAAATATCGACTTCGGGCGTTGCCGCCAAACGCTCTGGACGACGGGCGAGCATCTGCGCGCCGGCAGTGACATCGTGCGCGTGACATCCGGTGGCCCGCCCCTCGTGCACGGTCTGCAGGGCAATTACAAGCATCGGGTGCGTCCCGACAACGAGCCGCCGCTCGAGGCCTGGTACCTCGACAGCGACGGCCGCTTCGATGACGCGGAGGCCTTTGGCCATGTCGGCAACGTCGCGATCGTCGCGCCGTGCGAGCCGGCAAGCGAGCTCACCTCGTCGGATGTGATAGTGCCCGTCTGGGTGCGGGGGGCCAATCTCGTCGTCGAGAAGGTGTGCCGTTCGGGCGCGCTCGGTGGCCGCGTCCGCTGCCGCATCACGGTGCGCAATGCGGGCGATGCGGTGCCGGCGGGCGAGGTCGAGATCCTCGATGCGACGCGCATCGTGTGGGGCCCGGCGGCCGGAGAGCTGCTGCTTGCCGGCATCTATGCCGGCGACGGCGTGGACTGGGCGTGCGGGCCCGGCTCCGCAGGCGACTATCGCTGTACAATTCCGGCAAGCGTATTCCTGCCGGGCGTCGAGCGCGTCATCGACGTCGTGATCGACACCGAGCCGTTGCTCAGCGCCGGCAACCTCGGGATTCGCAACTGTGTCGCGATCAGACATCCGGAGGGCCAGGGCAAGGCCTGCGCCGAAGGCGGCAGCGGCCTCGTGGTGACGAAGACCGGGCCGGCCGAATGCGCGCCGGGCGCGGGGTGCGCGTTCACCCTTGCGCTCACAAACCCTGGAACCGAGCCGTTCGCCGGCGACGTGCTGATCGCCGATGGCCTTTTTGTCGACGGCAAGTCCAAAGGCGCGACCATTGCTTCGATCAGCCCGCCGCTTGGCTGCGCCCAGGAGCCTGGGGAACTTCCCTTTGCCTGCGTCGCGAACGTGGCGCTTGGCCCCGGAGAGACACGCGCCCACACCGTCGTCGTCACGCTGCCGGCTCCGGGCAACTATTGGGCGCAAAACTGCTTCGCCGCGTTCGACGCGGGTCTGCTCGCCAACCGGACGCTGGTCGATCGCCTGCTGGTGCCGGAGAAGGTGGCCGCGCCCGCGAAGCCGGCCGGTTCGCCGAGCTGCACCTGGATCAAGGTCCCCGCGCCGGCGGCGAAGCCTCACTCCGGCGCGCCGGCGGCTCCGGCAACCACCTACCTTCCGGAAGGGCCGCCGCTGACGCTGCTTCCGCCCGTCTGGTTCTGTCCCGATGGTCGGCTGCCGGTCGCCGGCGGCCGCTGTCCGTGTCCGCTCAATGCGCCCTTTGACCCGGTGACGGGCCGTTGCAGCCATCGCGAGGTCTGCTGGGACAAGGTCCGGTTGCGGCCTGACGGAACGTGCTGCCCGTGGGGCTCGGTCTGGTGGCCGCAGATCGCCGGCTGCGCGCTGCCGCCACCGGTTGGCTGCCGCGACGTCTGGCGGCGCGCGGCCGACGGCTCGTGCTGTCCTCAGGGAATGCGCTGGAGCCAGGGCGCTTGCCGTCCGATCCGGATCGTGACGCCTTGCCGTCTGGGTCAAATCCGCACTCTTGAAGGCCGCTGCATCGACATCGGCTTTCCGGCGCCGCTGCCGGTCATACCTGTCGGCGTACCCGCTCCGCGGCCAACCTGTCCGGGTGGCGCTCCGCGCCTTGCCAATGGCAATTGTCCGGCAGTCGCTTGCCCGGGGGGCGCGCGCTACAATCCGGCAACGCGCCGTTGCGAATCGCCGCAGGCCACGGGTCCCGCGCCGGACCGGCCGCCGGCCAAGTGTCCTGGCCGACTGGTGCTGAGCAAGCAGGGCGCCTGCGTGCCGCCCGGCCTGCCGCCCGGTCTGGTGTCGACGCTTCCCCCCCGTCGGCCGCCGGTCGAGCCGCCGGTCGTGAAGGGGCCGGCGACGCCACCGGCGATCCGGTGTCCCGGTAAGCTTGTTCCCGATGCGCGCGGTGCCTGCGTGCCGCCCTCGCTCGTCCGCCCGCCGACGCCGGCAGCCACAACGCCGGTGCTGCCGCCTCCCGTCAAGTCGCCGCCGAAGCCGGACCAGGCCACGCTTCCGCCGTCGCCCGGGGCTGGCCCAGGCTCGGTTCGCTGTCCCGGGCGCCTGGTGCCCAACGCAAAGGGCGTCTGCGTGCCGCCTGGTCTTGGCGCTGGCATGCCGTGTCCGGCGGGAAGCTTCCGCACCGGTCCGAATGCGCCGTGTCAGCCGCTCAGAAAGGCGGCGCAACCGCCGCCGGCGGCATTGAAGCCGGGGTCCGGAGCATCCGCGCCGCCCGCCAAGAGCGCGCCACCGGTTCTGCCGCCTCCGCCGAAGCAGACCGCTCCGGTTCCTCGAAAGCCGCCTGTCACACCGCCCCGGCCGGTGCCGCAGCAGCCGCGCGCCCAGGTGAAACAGGCGCAGCCGCCGCGGCCGGCAACTCGGGCGGCAACGCCGAAGCAGGCGGTCCCGAAGCGCGTGCAGCAGGCTCCCCCGAAACCGCAAAACCCAAGACCGCCGCTCAAGCAGCCGCCGGTGATCGTCCGGTAGCGGCAGAACCCGGTCGTCACGCACGCGCCGACTTGCTCATCCGAGCGGGGGCCCGCGCCGCTTTTCGAGCCTGCGCGCGCCAGTGACGATGGCCGCGACAAGGACGCCGAGGCCTCCCGTCACCAGGAGCACAGGCACCAGAATCGGCGCGAACGTCCAGATCAGCCAGCCGACCACCAGAAAAAGCGATAGCCACAGCCAAGCGCGCAGCAGCGTCATGAAGGAACTTCGCCCCCTTGTTGGATCAGCATCGCTCGGGCTGGCCGCTTTCGACGGCGCAAGCCGCACAGGTGCGTGTTCCGGCGGCAATTCAACTTGACGCGGCTTGCCCTTGTACCCCCGATGCCGCCGTGCTGAATTCCGGCGAGATGCGCCGTCGCACGGCCTCGCCGCCCTGGCCCCCAAAGAGCACCGCACCCCATGCGCTACGACGAGAACGACAGGCAGAGCCAGAACGTGGAGGACCGCCGCGGCGAAAGTGGCGGCGCGCCGTTCGGTCGCGGCGGGATGCCGATCCCGATTCCCATGGGTGGGCGCGGCGGCTTCAGCCTGACCACCCTGCTGATCATTGGCGTCCTGATGCTGCTCTTCGGCATCAACCCGCTCGACGTGCTGAAGGACGGCGGCGCGATCCAGTTGCCGCCTATGCCGCGCATGGAGCAGGGCCCACGTCCGCAAGCCGGCGGGCGATCGCCCTTCGAGATCCCCCTGCCGGGCGGCCGCGGCGGCGCGCCCGTGAGCACCGGCGGCGACGAGATGGCAGTCTTCATCAGGCGCGTGCTCGCCGACACGGAGGACGTGTGGAACCGCGTGTTCGGATCGCTCGGCCGCGACTATCGCGAGCCGAGGCTTGTCCTGTTCTCGGGTCATCTGGGCACGGCGTGCGGCACCGGTCTTTCGGCGATGGGTCCATTCTACTGCCCGCTTGATCAGAAGATATACATCGACCTCGCTTTCTACGAGGAGCTGAAGCGCCGCTTCGGCGCGCCGGGCGATTTCGCTCAGGCCTACGTCGTCGCACACGAGGTCGGCCACCACGTCCAGACGCTGCTCGGCATCGCCGAGAAGGTGCAGCGCGCCAAGAGTCGGGTCTCCGAGCGCGAGGCCAACCGGATTCAGGTGCGGATGGAGTTGCAGGCGGATTGCCTCGCCGGCGTCTGGGCGGCGCTCACGCATCAGCTCAAGAACCGCCTCGAGCCCGGCGACATCGAGGAGGGAATCCGGGCGGCGCAGGCGATCGGCGACGACATGATCCAGCGCCAGCAGACCGGGCGCGTCGTGCCGGACGCGTTCACCCATGGCTCGTCCGCGCAGCGCGTGCGCTGGCTGAAGCGCGGCCTTGACAGCGGCCAGATCCAGCAGTGCGACACGTTCAGCATTGATTACGGCAGCCTCTGAGGCGCAGTCCCCATGAAACTCATCGACCACAGCCTGGAATCCCCTGAGGCCTGGCGCCCGGGTGTCATGACGCGCATGCGTGTCTCGGCGGCGGTGGGGTCCTGCCAGCTTTGTATCTTCGAGCAATGGTGCGAGCCGGGCCTCGGCGCGCCGACGCACTACCATGCCGTCGAGGAAGTGCTCTCGGTGCTCGACGGCGAGGCGGAGATCTGGGTGGGCAAGGAGCGCGCCCGGGTCAGTGCCGGCAAGTCCGTGCTGATCGCGGCCGGCGTCTCTCACGGCTTCAAGAATATCGGGACAGGGACGCTGCACGTCCAGGCAACGCTCGCCTCGCCGGTCTTCGAGGCCGCTTATGAAGACCAGCGGGAGACGCCCCGGCGTTACCTGCCGAAGGTCGATTGACCGGGAGCAAGGCGCCGCCGCGGTCGGGGACACTCTCTAGTCATGCGTCAAGTGCTCCTTCGAGGAGGTGCCAGATGACCACGAACGTCGGATCGATCGATCGCGTATTGAGAATCGTTGTCGGCCTCGCTCTGTTGGCCTGGGCCTTGGGCTATGTCCCGGGCGTCGCGGCGAGCCCATGGGGCTACATCGGCATCATTCCGCTGCTGACCGCTTTCATCGGTTGGTGTCCGCTTTACACCCTGCTCGGCGTGAGCACCTGCGGCAAGGCATAGGCCGGATCGCTCGGCGGATCGGCCGGACCTGGCGCCCGCGACTGGCGCAAGAAGACAATGCTGCACTTTGAAACTGCCCCTTGCAGGCGCAGGAAGATGGGGCTGGCTACTGCTCTCATCTTTTGTCTTTGCGCCGGCGAGGCGTGAGCGCGAGCCGCAAGCGCCGGGCGGGCCGGGGCGGCTCGGCGGGCGGAGGAGCCTCCACCGCCGTCGTCTCGCTCACGGTGACGGAGGAGAGGACTCGGTCGATCTGCCGTTTCAAGGCGGTCTTGGCGGGGGCGGCGGCCGCCAGGATGTCGCGGAATCGATGAAACTCGAGCACGTGGAACCGGTCGACGCCGACGTCGACGTAGATGTCCGGCTGCCGGTTCTTCAGTTTCTCGCGCACGATCGAGCGTTGCAGGATCTGCGAGGAGGCGACGATCGCCTCGAAGGCCGTCGGAACGTTCCGTCCGTCGGGACGGCGGCTCGCCCCCGACACGTCGATGGCGATGGTGATGTCCGCGGCATCGGTGATGATGTCGAAGGGCAGCGGATTGACGAGGCCGCCGTCGACGAGGGCCCTGTCTGCCGAAACGACAGGCTGGAAGATCGCGGGCAGCGCCATGCTGGCGGCAATCGCCCGCCGCAGCGCACCGCGGGAGAGCACGACCGCCTCCTGCTCGTAAAAGTCGGTGGCGACGGCCGCAAACGGTATCGGCAGATCCGCAAAGTCCTCGGCGATGCCGGATGGCAGGACGATCTCGAGCAGCGCTTCCGGATTGAGCAGCGCCGAGCGCACTGGCAAGAGATTGAACAGCTTCACGACGGGATCTGCGCGCGCCGAGAGAAGCTGGCGCACGAGATCGAAGCGCTGGGAGAGCGTTTCCTCGGTGTGCGCGCGGATGAACGAGGCGCGCAGGCCTGAGGCGGCCGCAGCTCCGAAGACGGCGCCGATCGAGGTGCCCGCAATCACCGATGGAACGACGCCCATTTCCTCAAGGGCTTCCAGCATGAGGATGTGCGCCAGGCCGCGCGCGCCCCCGCCGCCAAGCGCCAGCCCGATCCGCGGCTGGCCGGCCGGCCGCACGATCGGAGAATGCTTGCTCCGGGTCAGGGCTCGACTCATCCTTGCGGCACCTTGCAAGCAGTCTGACGGGATCCAAGTCTACTCCGTCGTTGTCGCCGTGAGAAAGGGAATGATGGCCGCGAGCGTCGCCTCGGGCGCCTCCTCCGCGAGGAAATGCCCGCTCTCGATCGGCCCGCCGGTGACATGCGGGCACCAGGCGCGCCATGATTCGAGCGGCCTGTTGACGAAGCCGTTCTTGCGCTCGGCTCCCCAGATTGCCAGCATCGGACACGCGATTTGCCGTCCACGCGCCTTGTCTGCCGCATCAAGCTCGTAATCGATGCCGGCGCCTGCCCGATAGTCCTCGCAGGTCGCATGAATCATCTGAGGACGTGCAAAGGCGCGCCGATAGTGCTCCAGCGCGCGCGGGTCGAAGGGGGAGAGGTCCTTTGCGCGGGTCCACTGCGCCAGCAGGTAGTCCAGGAACAGCAGCGGGTCCTTGCCGATCAGCGTTTCTGGAAACGGTGCCGGGCGCGCGAGAAATGCCCAATGGAAGCGGCCGACCGCATTGTCCTTGGTCATGTCGGTCCAGGCATCGTAAGTGGTCACGATGTCGAGGGTTGCAAGCCGGGTCACACGCTCGGGATGGTCAAGCGCCATGCGATAGCCGACGCGCGCCCCGCGGTCGTGGCTGACGACGGCGAAGCGGTCGTGCCCGAGAGCCCGCATGAGCGCGACGAAGTCGTTGCCCATCGCCCGCTTGGAATACGCGCGGTGCTCGGGGTCGCTTGCCGGGCCCCGGCTTTCGCCGTAGCCGCGCAAGTCGGGGATCACCAGCGTGTGATTGCGGGCCAGCTCCGGGGCGATCTTGTGCCAGCACACATGCGTTTGCGGATAGCCGTGCAACATCAGCACGGCAGGGCCGGCGCCGCCGACGCGCGCATAGATCTCGGCCCCTTCGGTTCTCACTCGCCGCTCGGCAAATCCGGGAAAGAGGTCGTGCAGCTCTGACATCGGCGAGTCTCCGGCTCAGGACGCGAGGAACGGCTCCATTCGGGCGAGCAAGGCCTCGGGCTTTTCCTCCGCAACGAAGTGGCCACTCTCGATGGCGTCTCCCTGCAGGTCGAGACACCACGGCTTCCACAGCTCAAGGGGGTTGGCGATGTCGACGAGCGGGCCCTGGGTCGCCCAGAGCATCAAGGTTGGACAGGTGATCCGCCGCCCCGCCGCAAAATCAGCCTCGTCGTCATCGAGGTCGCAATGCGCGCCCGCCCGGAAATCCTCGCAGGTTGCATGGATGTGATCCGAGTTGCGAAAGTACCTTCGGTAATCGGCGACCGCACGCGGATCGAGAGCCTCGATCAGGCGCGACATGGTCCCGCGCTTGAGCCGGGCGTCGAGCCAGTCGTCGGGCGCGTTGCCGATGAGCCCCTCCGGCAGCGGAGCCGGTTGCGCAAGGAACGCCCAGTGGAACATCTTGAGGCGCGTGCGCTGGTTGGCGGCCGACCACTGATCGCGCGTCGGAATGATGTCGAGGATTACCAGCTTTTCGATGGCGCGCGGCGCATCGAGCGCCAGACGATAGGCAACACGCCCTCCGCGGTCATGTCCGGCGACAGCGAATCGTGAAAACCCGAGCTGGCGCATGACGTGCAGCATATCCTGCGCCATGGCGCGCTTGGAATATGCGCGATGCTCGAGATCGGTCGGCGGACATGAGCTGCGGCCGTAGCCGCGCAAGTCGGCCACGACCACGGTATGGCTCTGCGCGAGGCGTCCAGCCACGCGGTGCCACATGGCATGCGACTGTGGATAGCCATGCAGCAGCAGCAGTCCCGGGCCTCTGCCGCCCGAGCGAGCGAAGATCGTGGCGCTCCCGGTCTCGACGCTGTGAGTGGCAAAGCCTGGAAAGAGATCGTCGTTGGCATCGTCTTGTGTGCTCATGCTTGCCTCTCGCGGGCAATGGCGCGCCAGCCGATGTCACGGCGGCAGAACCCTTCCGGCCAGTCGATCCGATCGACGGCGGCATAGGCGGTAGCCTGGGCCTCGCCAACCGTCCGTCCGAGACCGGCGATGCTGAGGACGCGGCCGCCGGTCGCGATGATGCGGTCCCCTTCGCGTCGCGTGCCGGCGTGGAATATGCGCGCGCCGGGCACGGCGGCCGCCTCGGCAAGCCCTCGGATCTCGCTGCCCGTTTGGTAGCTTCCCGGATAACCCTTGGCCGCCATGACGACGGTCAGCGCCGCCTCGTCGCGCCACTTGAGGTCGACGGTGGCGAGCGCCCCCTCGACCGTCGCGAGGAGCGCCGTCAGCAGGTCGGACTTGAGGCGCATCATCAGCACTTGGCACTCGGGATCGCCAAAGCGGCAGTTGTACTCGTAGATTTTCGGCCCATCGGCCGTGATCATGATGCCGGCGAAGAGCACGCCCTGGAACGGCGTGCCCCGCTGCGCCAGGGCAGCGACGGTCGGGCGGATGATCTCGCGCATGATGCGGTCGTGGATTTCGGCCGTCACGACCGGCGCTGGCGAGTAGGCTCCCATGCCGCCGGTATTCGGGCCTCTGTCGCCATCGAGCACGCGCTTGTGGTCCTGCGCCGTTGCCAGCGGAAGCACGGTTTTTCCGTCGCAGAGCGCAAAGAAGCTCACCTCCTCGCCTTCGAGAAAGTCCTCGATGACAACCTCCGAGCCGGCCGCCCCGAAGGCGCCGCCAAAGCAGGCGTCGATGGCCCGCTCGGCCTCCTCGCGTGTCGCCGCGACGACGACGCCCTTGCCGGCGGCGAGTCCGTCGGCCTTGACCACGATTGGCAGCTTGCCGGCCGCCGTCACGTAAGCCTTGGCGGACTGGGCGTCGGCAAACCGCCCGTAGTCCGCGGTCGGAATGCCGGCCTCCCGGCAGAGGTCCTTGGTAAAGCCTTTGGAGCCTTCGAGGCGCGCCGCCGCCTTCGAGGGACCGAAGACCTTGATGCCCTGCGCGCGGAGGTCATCGGCAAGCCCAGCTACCAGGGGCGCCTCCGGGCCGATGACGACGAGGTCGATTGCGCGTGCCCGGCAGAGCGCAAGAACGGCGGCATGGTCGGCCTGATCGAGCGCAACGCATTCGGCGAGCGAGGCCATGCCGCCGTTTCCGGGGGCGCAGATGAGCTTCGAAAGCCGCGGGCTTGCCGCCAGCGACCAAGCCAGAGCGTGCTCGCGGCCGCCCGAGCCGATCAGGAGAACATTCATGGGATTTTGGTCCGACGATTGCCGCGATCACGCGTTCGGTTGGGGACAGGCCCTCAGCCGGATGCGTGAGTCGACGATCTTCTTGTAGCATGTGCTTGGTCAAGCAATCGAGGATTCTCCATGGGCAGCGAGCCTCAGCGTGCGCCCCGTCCCGGTGCCAATGTGGCAGAGCTCACCGTTTCGGAGCTCGCCGCCGCCATCAAGCGCGCGCTTGAGGACGGCTTCGGCCAGGTGCGCCTGCGCGGCGAGATTTCGGGCTTTCGCGGTCCGCATTCCTCGGGACACTGCTATTTTTCGCTCAAGGACGAGAAGGCGAAGATCGACGCCGTCATCTGGCGCGGCAATTTCCAGCGTCTGCGGTTTCGACCCGAGGACGGGCTCGAGGTGGTCGCGATCGGCCGGATCACCACCTATCCCGGCTCGTCCAAATATCAGATCGTGATCGAGAGCCTCGAGCCGGCCGGTGTTGGCGCGCTGATGGCGCTCCTTGAAGAGAGGAAGCGCAAGCTCGCCGCGGAAGGACTCTTTGACGAGGCGAAGAAGCGCAAGCTGCCGTTCTGGCCGCAGGTGGTCGGCATCGTCACCTCGCCGACCGGGGCTGTGATCCGCGACATGCTTGCCGGGTTTGCCGAGCGTTGCCCGACGCGCGTCCTGCTCTGGCCGGTGCGTGTTCAGGGCGAGACCTCGGCTGCGGAGGTGGCTGCCGCGATCCGCGGCTTCAATGCGCTCCCGCCGGGCGGTCCGATTCCGCGCCCTGACGTCCTGATCGTCGCGCGTGGCGGCGGCAGCCTGGAGGATCTTTGGAGTTTCAACGAAGAGGCTGTCGTGCGCGCGGCGGCGGCAAGCCAGATCCCGATCATCTCAGCGGTCGGCCACGAGACCGACTGGACGCTGATCGACCTCGCCGCCGACGCGCGCGCTCCGACGCCGACGAAGGCGGCCGAGTGGGCCGTGCCGAAGCATGCCGAGCTCGTCGTGCGCGCTGGCGAGCTTGGCCAGCGCCTGCGCACGGCGGTTCTGCGCCGGCTCGAAGAGGCGAGGGCGCACTGGCGTGCGGCCGTCCGCGGCCTGCCGCGCCGGGAGGATCTGCTGGCGCTGCCCCGCCAGCGCTTCGATGCGGTCGAGAAGCGCCTCGGCCGGGCGCTTGCCGCCAATACCCAGGCGCACGCCAAGCGACTTGCGCGAATTGCACCGCGATTGCAGCCGCGTCTGCTCACCGTGCGTCTCGAGCGCGCCGGCGACCGTCTGCAACGTCTCGCGGCAGGCGCCCGAGACGCACTTTCCCGCGGCACCGCGGCCCGCCGTGCCCGGCTCGAACGGCTAGCCGGTCGCTTGCAGCCGGGCACCGTCCGCGAGCGGCTGCGGCGCGCGGACGAGCGCCTCGCCGGGCTCGCGGCGCGGCTCAATCGTGCGGCGGTGCAGTTCGTCGCCGAACGTCGGCGAGCTCTCGCCGGACAGGCCCAGTTGCTCGGGTCGTTGAGCTACCAAAGCGTGCTGCGGCGCGGGTACGCGCTGGTTCGCGACGAGACGGGCCGCGCCGTGCGTTCCGTGACGCAGGTGAGATATGGCGAGCGGCTCGATGTCGAACTCGCCGACGGCCGCATTCCGGTCCGCGCCGAGGGCGGCTCCGGTGCGCCGGCGTCGACCGAGCCCGTCGACATGTCTGCGCGGCGATCTTCGCCCGCTCCGCGCCAGGGACGCGCCCGGTCCGGCTCCGGCGAGCAGGGCTCGCTCTTCTGACCGCAATGGATCGCTGGCGCGCCGGATGCCGCCGAGCCGTCAAGCCGGCGGGCTCGACAAGCCGCCGTGAGCGCCGTCTTTGAGGCGCGCCGGCCGGCCCGCCGCAGTGTGCGGAAGGTCGGCGTCCCGGGGCTACGAAAAGAGCATCTGTAGCGCCGTCGCGAGCAACATCAGGCCGGCCATCAGTCCTGTTCCGGTGTCAAAGCCGCAATTCATCCCTGATCCCTCATTGCGTTTGCCGACCGACACGCACTTTCAATTTCGCTGTGCCGCCGGCGAAGCCGGCGACGCCGCCAGATGAAGTCCCGGCAGGTCCGCGGCCGTGCGCGAACCGGCGTCTGACGTGGCGCTCCCTGTCGTGGCACTCTTCGCAAGGACAAGCAGGCGGCGGGACGAGGCTGGGCATCACTCGGACGGGTCGTCCCGGTCCGGCTGGGCCGGCCTCGGCTGGCTGGTGCTGCCGCCGGGCCCCGCAGGCGAGGCGGTCTCGGGCGGCGCGCCTGTCGCGAGGTGCGCAATCGTGATTTCGGTTCGCTTCGGGTCGAACCAGAGCACGACCGAGCCCGCGCGTTCGTAAGAACGCCATTCCTCGCCTTCGTGCCAGAACGGGTATGTGGATTGGCCCGGAGGCAAGCGGTTTCGAAAGCGCGCGTCGAGCGCGATGCGGTAGAGACCTTCGGGCTCGCTGTAGCTCACCGTCGACGTCCCGGCATACATGAAGAGGGGAAGGTACGAGCCGAGGAGCACGTCGGCGGCGGACTGTGTCAATCGGGTCTCGGAAGGGCGGTTGCCGACCGTTTCCGGGTCTCGACCCCAGAGCGTGAAGCGGGCGAGCCGCGACCGCAGTCTCGGAGCGGTATGAAGCGCGGTGCGGCACGACGTGAATGCACGCTGATCGGCGGGATCCGCCATCGGGCATCGTTGTGCGAGTTCGCTGGCGATCTCCTCGCCGAGCCGTCGCGCCACCTCCGCCTCGGGCGCCGGCTTAGCTGCCGCGCTCGCGACGCCAGCCGGCGCGCGGAGCGCTGGACGTGACGCCTTGCTGGCAGCCGCGCGCTCCGCGCCGAAACGGCAAATGCCTTCGGCGGACCCGGCCATGGTCCGTTTCTCGGGATCGCCGCAGGCGACGAGCGTGAGGCCGGCTGCAAGCGCTGGCAGAACGCTCAGCAGTCGATGCAGGAGAGGCATCGCAGGGGTGAATGCGGTTCGATGCATAAAGGAGGGCAAGTGGGTCATCCAGACTGGGGGCAAGGTCGAGCGGTGAGCGCCGCCCGGCAAGCGAAGGAGCATCGTCCGCTGCATCGGGAATCCGGCGCTGCGCGCCGCCTTCGGTCCGCATCGCGAGTCATTCACGAGCAGGGCGAAACCCCCGGCCGGTGGTCGGCACATTCCGTCGATGAATGCAGCGACGGCGCGGGTCCAATTCTCGAGTGTTTGCGGTCGGCGTGGGCGCTAGAAGCGGGATGCGGCGCGCACCATGACGTTCTCCCTAAGGTTGTCCCGCGCAACGCCTTTGGGGCGTGACGGCTGCGGGCGACGGAGCGCTCCGAGCCAAGTTCGCGGGCCACCTCCCTTGTTGCCGTCGCTCACGTGCCCGTTCCTCACCACTCGCGGCGCCAGCGGCGAGCCGCATTAGGCCTGGTACTATGGATGGTAGGCACGCGTCCGACGACGTCCCTCAATCAAACATAACAGCGGGAATCGGCGCAGATTGTGGCGGACGCCGCGACTTGGAAATAGAAAAATGAGCAATTTCAGATTGCTCGATCTCCAGTCTAACGACTGTTGATAGGTGCTGCGTCCAATATCTGGGATCGGCTCACTGTTCCTTCGTTAAATCGCACGCGTGTTGGCGTCCGCCCGCCTGCAGTTCTCAGAGCGGACACCTTCACCGGATCATCTGGTCCGGAAGCCAGGTGATCAGCTCTGGCCAGATCATGAAGATTCCGATGGCCAGAAAATCGGCAAGCACGAACGGCAGGGTCCCCTTGAAGACGTCGGCGAGCGGAATGTCTCGGCGGACGGCCGCCACGACGAAACAGCTGAGACCGATCGGCGGCGTCAGCAGACACACGCCTGTCATCTTGACGACGACGATGCCGAACCAGATCGGATCATAGCCGAGCTTGATCACCGCCGGATAGAATACAGGCAGCGTCAAAAGAAGCATCCCGATTCCGTCCATGAAGCAGCCGAGGACGAGATAGACGAACAGGATGCCGAGCATGATGGCCCACGGCGGAAACGGCAGGCCGACAACCCACTCGGAGAAGTGCTCCGGCACGCCGGCGAAGCCGAGGAAGCGCACGAAGATCAGGATGCCCCAGATGATGGCGAAGATCATCACCGTGAGCTTTGCCGTCTCGAGCAGCGCGTCGTTGAGCTGGCGGAGATTCATTCGGTTGAGCAGCGCCGCGATGAAGACCACGAAGGCGCCGAGCGCGCCCGCCTCCGTCGGGGTCGCCCACCCGAAGAGCATCGACGCAAAGATGATGAAGACCACGAGAATGACCGGCAGCGTTCCAGGGAGCGAGACGAACCGCTCCCGCCACGTAAAGCCGCGGATCGGCTGCGCGATGTTCGGGTTCCAGAGGCTCCAGAGGACGACGATCAGGCAGTAGCACAGCGCCGAGATGAAGCCGGGGATGAAACCGGCGATGAGCAGCTTGCCGATCGAGGCTTCGACGATGATGGCATAGACGACCATGATGGCGCTCGGCGGGATCAGGCTGTCGAGCGTGGCGCCAGAGGCCGTGACGCCCGCGGCCAATCGGCGATCGTAGCCCGCCTTGAGCATCTCAGGGATGGCGATGCGCGCGAACACGGCGGCTGCGGCCGTCGCCGCGCCCGACACCGCCGAGAATCCGGCGACGGCAAAGATGGTGGCGATCGCAAGCCCGCCCGGCAGCCATCCGAGCCATTTCTTGGCGGCGTCAAACAGCGCCTCGGTCATGCCTGCGTGAAAGGCGAGATAGCCGATCAGGATGAAAAGCGGCAAAACTGAAAGCGTGTAGTTCACCGATTTCGAGTGCGGAATCGTGCCGACGAGGCCGGCGCCCGCCTCCCAGCCGATCAGCGGAACGATCCCCAGAATGCCGACCAGAGCGGCGGCGACATAGACGCGGACGCCTGCGAACACGAGCACCATCAGCGCAGCGCAGCCGATAACCCCGATGGCATCCTTCGAAAGGCCAAGGTCAATCACCGCTTGACCTCTCGCGCGTTGTGGACCAGCTCCTCAGCGATGGCGGCATCGCGCTGCGCCATCTCTTCGATATCGACAAGCTGCGGCACGCCGTAGGGCGTCGCCTCCGGAAAGGCCGCTAGTCGCGCATAGCCCCACAATTCAATGAGCAGCCGCACGAACAGGAGCGCGAGCGACAGCGAGACGACGAGCTTGGATGGCCAAAGTGCGATCTGCGCGTCCATCGTCGAGTCGCCTGACGTATAGGATCGCAGGGCGTGCGTTCCGGTGTAATACGTGAGCACCCCGACCACGAAGAGGCCAAGCAGCACGCCGATGATCTCGAAGACGTTCACCAGCCGCTTCGGCAGAAACGTCAGAATGAGCTCCATGCGGATATGCCCGCCAAGCCGCTCCGTGTAGGCGAGGCCCATGAAAACCAGGAACGACATCATGATCTCGACGATGTCGATGTAGCCGTAGATCGGCCAGTTGATGATCTTGCGGCTCAGGATTTGAGCGACGCCGATCATCATGAGGGCGAATACGCCGAGGCCGGAAAGCCATGCCGTGAGCTTCTCGACGCGATGCACCGCACGGTCGATGGCGCCGAGCGCGCCGCCCCCGCTGCCGGCCGTTGGATCGGCCGCTTCCACAGCTGCCATGCCTTTCCCTCCCCGACGGACGATGCGCGCCGCAGAGCGCGCACCCGCCAGCCAACGCCGATTATCTTGCGATGGCTATTTCTTGACGTGCTTGGCCAGAGCTTTCTCTGTTTCCGCCAACATCGTATCGAGGACGCTCTTGGCGTCAAATTTGGACTTGTTGTCCTCGACCCACTTGTCCCACACCGGTCTGCCGGCCTTCTTCTCGAATTCCTTGAGCTGTTCCGGCGTATAGATGATCTCGGTCAGGCGCTTGCGGAATATGGGCAGGTTCTCGGCGTCGGCCTTGGCGTAGGCGTCGATCATCGCCTGATAGGCCGGACCTTTCACCTCCTCCAGAAGCTTCTGGTATTGCGGCGGCAGCTTGTTGTAGGCGGCCGTGCTCATGACGGTCGCGCAGCCCGAGATGCCGGGGTTCATGTTATTGGTGAACCAGTTCGACACCGTATGGATCTGATAGGCGGCGTGCGCGTAGGTGTGCGGAAAGGCCGCCGCATCGACCGTGCCACGCTCCATGGCGGTGTAGACCTCGGTGGCCGGCACGGTCGATGGCACGGCGCCGAGGATGCGCATGGCGTCGCCGAGGCCGCCGCCGGCGCGCACCCTGAGGCCCTTCCAGTCTTCGAGCGTCTTGGGCGGCTTGCCTTTGCCCATGAACTCCGACTGCGGCAGGATGATGAAGTAGAACGGACGCGCTCCCCACTGCTCGAGATCTTTGAGGAACGCCGGGTGCTTCAGCATCGCGTCGCCGACATCGCGTGCCACATAGTGGTTCGAGATCGGTACGAAGGGCAGCGAGAGCGCCATCCACGCCGGCGTCTTGCCGGGATGGTAGAAGTTGCACATATCGGCCGACTCGAAGGCGCCGATCTTGATGCCGTCGAGGTTTTCCTGTCCCTTTGAGAACACCTCGCCGTAACCGATCTTGATCGTGAACTTGCCGTTGGTGCGCGCTTTCAGAATCTCCGCGACCTTTTCGATGCCTTCGGTGTTGGCGCGGCGCTTGCCCCACAGCGAATGCTTCCATTCGACGACTGGACCGTCGACGGGCTGCGCGGCGGACGGGGCCGGCGCGAGGATCTCTGCGCCCGCCAGAGCAGCGAGCGCGGCGACAAACGTCGTGTGACGAGCTTTCAAAGGGTGGTCCTCCCAAATGTGCGGTGTTCTTCCCGGCTCTCTCTTGTGAAGAGCTTCCGCTTCCGTCGCTCCGACACAATTCGAACCTCCCATCGCACGAGGCGATCGTGCGTGCGGATACGTGTCGGCATCCGCGAAGTCCGGACTGGTCTGCGTGCAGCCATCGAAACGGTAGAGCGATCAGCCGTCAAGTCGCAGCATGCGCAACCGGACGCTCCAAATCATGCTGCATTGCGAGGGTCGCCGCAGCCTTGTCCGTTGCGAGACAAGCCTGGATGGGGTCCGAGCAAGCGGCCCTCGGCGGCAGGGATGTGGCCATGGCCGGCCTGCGAGATCCCACCGACGCAGTGCGCCGCGGTGCTGGACGGCAGAGCCAATTCGCGCGATCCTTGAAATAAAGATCGCCGACAAAGAAGCGACCCATCCAACGTCAACGGGAGAGAACCATCCATGAGGACTGAATTGTCGCGCAGCGCGCGCGTGGCGTTGTCCGTCTTGTTTCTGCTCGCCAGCGTTTCCGGCGCGCCGGCCCAGGACATCAAGCTGCCCTCAAGCCTCACCTTTACGGCCTACGACACCGGCACCTCCGGTTTCAACATCACCGTCGCCGTCGGCAAGGGCCTCAAGGAGAAGTTCGGCACCGATCTGAGGGTGCTGCCCGCCGGCAACGACGTCGCCCGCCTTGCGCCGCTGAAGACCGGGCGCGCGCAGGTCTCTGCCATGGGCGTTGGCATCTACTATGCGCAGGAAGGCGTGCTCGAGTTTGCCGTCAAGGACTGGGGTCCGCAGCCGCTCATGCTGATCCTGTCGTCGATCGACTGCAATGGCTCGGGACTTGGCATTGCCAAAGACGTCGGGGTTAGCGAGTACAAGGACCTCAAGGGCAAGCGCGTTGGCTGGGTCGTCGGTTCGCCCGCGCTCAATCAGAACACGCTCGCCATGCTCGCCTTCGGCGGTCTCAAGAAGGAGGACGTGAAGCTCGTCGAGTTCTCGAGCTTCGGCGCCATGTGGAAGGGCATGCTGACCAACGACGTCGATGCCGCCTATGCCTCGACGATCACAGCCAACACCCGCGAGGTCGAGACGAGCCCGCGCGGCCTTGTCTGGCCGACGCTGCCGCACAGCGATACGCAGGGCTGGGCGCGGCTGACCGCCATCGGTCCCTACTTTACGAAGCACAAGGCCACGTGCGGCTCGGCCGGAATCAGTCCGCAGGCGCCGAAGGAAATGGCGACGTTCCCCTATCCGCTCTTCACGGTCATGGCCGCCAGCAGCGAGGCGGAGGTCTACGCCGTCACCAAGGCGATGATCCTCACCTATGACCTCTACAAGGACGGTGCGCCCGGCGCCTCGGGGCTCGACATAAAAAAGCAGGTCACCCAGTGGTCGATCCCGTTCCATCCCGGCGCGGTGAAGGCCTTCAAGGAAGCGGGCATCTGGAAGCCGGAGGATGAGACCCACAACCAGGGTCTGATCAAACGTCAGGGCATCCTGCGCGGCGCCTGGGAGGCGTTCCAGAAGTCCAATCCGCCGGCCGATGCCGAGGCGTTCCGCACCGCCTGGCTCGCCGCACGCAAGACGGCGCTCGAGAAAGCGGGCCTTTCGACCGCACCGAACTGACGATCATTGCGGCGGTGGAGCGGGATTGCCACCAACCTGCCCCGCCCACTCCTTCGTCGGTTCCAAGCGGAGTTCTCCCGATGTCATCCGGTACTTCTCCCGCCGGGCCCCGCCCGGGTTCCGAGACGCGCGTTACTTTTGACGATCCGCACGTACGGACGGGTCCACAGGAGGCAGAGGTCACACGCGTGCGCAGACCGAAAGGCTTTTGGCGCGCGCTCCTGATCGCCATGACCGCAGCGACGATCCTTCTGTGTATCAATCAGCAGTTCAACCTGCGCTTTTTCGTCGGCTACACGCAGCTCAACACCGAGTACTTCTATCTGCTCATCGTACTGATGCTGCCGTTCACCTTCATCCTGTTTCCAGGCAGCGGACGGGCGTCGCTCGAGCGCGTTCCGTGGTACGACGCGGCGCTCTTCGGCATCACCGTCGTCTCGGCGGTCTACCTGATGCTCAATATCCGGAAGGCAGCCGAGCTCGGCTGGGAGTTCTCCGGCGCGCCGACGCCGGTCATCGCCGCGGGCCTCGTCATGTGGGCGATCCTGATGGAGGCGCTGCGCCGGACGGGGGGCTGGAGCCTTCTGCTGAGCATCCTGCCGTTCACGGTCTACCCGCTCTTCGCCGATTCCGCCTGGCTTGGCCCTCTGAAGGGAACGCAGTCGACCGTCGAGCAGGCGACCGCCTATCACGTTCTGTCGACGGAGAGCCTGCTCGGCATCCCGATCCAGGCCTTTGCCGATACCGTCATCGGATTCCTCGTCTTTGGCACCGCGCTGATGATGACGGGTGCCGGAAAGTTCTTCATCAATCTTGCCTTCGCGCTCTGCGGCACGTTCCGGGGCGGTGCCGCCAAGGTCGGCATCCTGGCCTCGGCGCTGCTCGGGATGATGTCGGGCTCCATCGTCTCGAACGTGCTCACGGCCGGCACGATGACGATTCCCACCATGAAGCGGACGGGCTTTGCACCGTCCTATGCGGGGGCCATCGAGGCCTGCGCATCGACGGGCGCCGTGCTTGCTCCGCCGGTCATGGGCGCCACCGCATTCGTCATCGCGCAGTTTCTCAACGTCAGCTACGCGGAAGTGGCGCTCGCGGCAGTCATCCCGGCGCTGCTCTATTATCTCGGCCTCTTCATGCAGGTCGACAGCTATGCTGCCCGTCATGGCCTCAAGGGCCTCAGGCGCGAGGAGCTTCCGACCGTTTGGGAGACGCTTAGGGAGGGCTGGTACTACGCCTTCGTCGTTATTCTCCTGATCGTCATGCTGCTGCACTTCAAGCGGGAGAGCCACGCGCCCTTCTACGCGACCGCGTTGCTGCTCGTCCTCAATCAAATCTTCAACAAGGAAGGCCGCTGGAACCTGCGCTCGGCCATCGATTTCATCGAGCTCAACGGACGCACGTTCGTCGAGCTGGTCGGTATCCTCGCCGGCTGCGGCCTGCTCATCGGCGCATTCTCCATGACGGGGGTCATCTCAAGTCTCGCGGGCGATCTGCTCCGGATTGCCGGCGCCAATGTCTTCTTGCTTCTCATCATGTGTGCGTTGACGAGTCTCATTCTGGGTCTCGGCTTGACCACCACGGCCTGCTACATCTTCCTGGCGGTGCTCGTCGCTCCGGCTCTCGAGAAGCTCGGGCTCAACAAGATGGCCGTGCACATGTTCATCTTCTACTGGGGGATGCTCTCCTCGATCACGCCGCCGGTCGCCATCGCTTCGTTCGCAGCCGCCGGCATCGCCGGCGCGCCGGCCATGCGCACCGGCTGGCAGAGCATGTGGGTCGGCTCGATCATCTATTTCCTGCCGTTCTTCTTTGTCATGAATCCGGCCCTCGTGCTGCAAGGCGACGGCATATATCTCGAAGCGCTGCAGCTCGTGGTCGAGGCGGCCGTCGGCATCCTGCTGATCTGCGGCGGCCTGCAAGGCTATCAGGCCGGGATCGGCGACACCCGTCACGCGGGCATTCTCGAATGGCCGTTGCGCCTCCTCCTGATCGCCGGCGGCTTCATCCTGGCCATGCCCGGCGGCGGCATTGCGCCACTCTCACAGGCGACGATGACGACGCTCGGCGCCGCCATCGCGATTCCGACGCTCGTGGTTCTGGCGGTCTTCGTGAGGCGCAGCGGCGGCCGCGAGGTGGCGGCCGTTCGCCCGGCATCCCTCGGAGCTACCGGCGACCGCTGACACGGGCTGGGAGCGGCCGACGGCGCTCACAACGCCGGTTCCGCTACGCCGCCGAGAGGCGGGGAGAGCCGCGCTGGCTCAATGCGCTTGCCGTGCCGGCCGGCTGTCGTCTCCGCGCGTCTGCTTGATGCGGCGCACATCGAAGGCGTTCGGGTGCTGCCGCGGATCGGCGTCGCCAAAGATTGCGCCCTTGCGCAGCTTCTGCGAATAGGTGGTCGGCAAAGTGTCGAGGAATGCAACCCAGCCGGGAATCTTGAAGTAGGCGAGCTTCTCGAGCGAAAACCGCGCGAGCGCTTCCGCCAGTTCCCGCCCGGTCGCGACGCCGTCCTTTGCCACGACGCAGGCGAAGACCTCCTCGTCGCGCAGCTCGTCGGCGACCGGAATGATCGCCACCTCGCGCACCGCAGGATGCGTCCGGAGCGTCGCCTCGACCTCGCCGGCCGAGATGTTCTGTCCGCTGCGGCGAACCATGTGCTTCTTGCGGTCCACGAAGACGAGCCCGCCGGGCGTTTCGCAAAGAATATCGCCGGTGTGAAACCATCCGTCCTTCCAGACTGCCGCCGTGGTCTCGGGATCGCGGAAGTACTCCTTGAGGAGCCCGCGGCGAGGATCGGGGCCTGGCCGGCGAACCCGGAGTTCGCCGGGCGTTCCCGCGGGCTGCGGCATGCCGTCGTCGTCGACGAGCTGATAGTCAAGCCCCGGCATGCCTCGCCCGATTGCGCGCGTCTTGCCGTCGCGCACGGTCGAGACGTCCGCCGAGCAGAGTCCGATCTCGGACATGCCGTAGATTTCGACGAGCGTCACGCCGAAGCGCTGTTCGAAGGCGATACGCAGCGCCGGGTCGACACCGGCGCCGAGGCCGAAACGGACTTTGTGCTGCTTCTCATGGGGCTCCTCGGGCCGCGCCATCAGAACCGGCGGAATGATGCCGAGATAATGGATCATCGTCGCTTCCGTCGCGACGAGATCGCTCCACCAGCTCGAAGGGTGGAAGCGGTCGGGGAAGATCATGGCGTTGCGCGACGCGATCATCGCCGGATTGGCGATGGCAAGCCCGTTCGCGTAAAAGAGCGGCAGCGGATTGTAGAGCCGCTCCTCGCCATGCGCGATGGTCGCGGCCCCGCCGAGCGAGAGATAGCGCTCGGCCGAAAAGAAGAAATACTCGTTGGTGATGATGCAACCCTTGGGCATCCCGGTGGTGCCGGAAGTGTACATCAGCACGCTCTCGGAGTCCCGGCCAGGCGGTGCCGTCCTGGCCGGCCGCCTCGCGCGTTCGAGCGCATCGCAGAACATCGTCGAGGCGACCACGGGCATATGCCGGCCGAGCGAGTCTGCGGCCGTCCGCATCGCCGCCGCGTGCTGCGGCAATGAGATGATCAGATCTACATCCGAATGCCCGAGCACATAGGTGAGGTCGTCGTGCCGGAACTCCGGATTGAGCGGCACCACCCAGCAGCCGAGGGCGTTGAGCGCCAGAAAGTGCAGCATGAACTCGGGCCGGTTCTCGAGCACGATTGCGACGCGATGGCCGTGGCCGTAGCCGGCGGCCGCATACCGTTCGATGAGCCGCGTCGCGCGCTCGCCGACCTCGCCGTAGCTCCAGGCGAGGCCCTCGGGGTGATAGTCGCGCACCGGGCGCGGCGGGATGATGAGGCATGGGAGGTGGCCCCGCGTTCGAGCCGTATCCTCAAGCACAAGCCACAGTGTGGAAAGGTCCATGATGTCGGGCATTGGGCATCCCACAAACCGCTAGGCAACGCTGAATACGACGAGCGGCTCGCCGTTGCGATCGGCGGTGAACCGGGCCTCGACGGCTTGCCCGATCTTCACTTCGTCAAGCCGATCGCCGACGATGTTGGTGACGAACCTCACGCCGGGGGCGTCGGCAAACGTCAGCAGCGCGACAATGTAGGGCAGGGCTTCAGTGCGCGCCTTATCGAAGGGGTGCTGGACGCGCGTGAAGCTGAAGACCTCGGCTTTGCCCGAGACCGGCCGCCATTCGATCTCCCGGCCGCGGCAGGCGGGACAGCGCGGCATCGGATACCAATGGAACCTGCCGCAGGGCCGACAAAACGGAAAGGCGAGCCGCTTTGCCCGCGCATTCTCGTGAAAGCCGGCAAACTCGGGCGGAAATTCGGTCGTGGAAGTGGTCATCGCCGGTCGCGCCCCAGGATCATCACGCCATAGTCGGGATTGGAGAGGCCGCCGACGAGTCCGATTTCCGCATCCCGCACCTGCGCTCTGCCGGCTGCGCCGCGCAGCTGCCGGACGGCTTCGATGACGTGCTCGACGCCGAGGAGGTAGCTGTGCGACAGCAGACCGCCGTGCGTATTGACCGGCAGGCCGCCGTCGATGCCGATCCCCTTTTCGCGGATGAAGTCGGCGCCTTCGCCGCGCTTGCAGAAACCGATTTCCTCAAGCTGGAGGAGGCAGGAAATCGTGAAGCAATCGTAGACCTCCGCGAAGTCGACGTCGGCGAGCGTCACGCCGGCCTGACGCAGCGCCTTGTCCGCCGCTTGCCGCGCGCCCGGTATGCGCATCATGCCGCCGGGCTGCGTGAAGACGTCGTCGCCCGTGATCGGCTCGCTGCCGAAGCCAACGCCGAGCACGCGCACCGGAGCCTTTGCCAGATCCCGCGCGCGTTCGAGGCTCGTCATCACAAAAGCGCAGGCTCCGTCCGTGATCAGGCAGCAATCGGGAACGCGCAGCGGCTCGCTCACCATGCGTGCGGCGAAGTAGTCCTCATAGGAAAGCGGCCGCGTTGCCTGCGACAGCGGGTTGAGAAGCGCGCTGCGGCGCTGGGTCACCGCAATGGTCGCAAGATCGCGCTCGCTGAGCCCGTACTGGTGCATGTAACGACGAGCCCAGAGGGCGAAATACTGCGGTTGGCCGACGAATCCGTAAGGCTTCTCGAAGGCGGCCTTGGCCGCATAGAGGTCGTGAAAGCCGTAAGGCCCCGAAGCGCGCGTCCCCCAATCGACGCCGAAATAGTAGACGAGGGTCCGTGCAAGGCCGCTGCCGATCGCGAGCTGCGCATGGATGGGAGCGGATGCCGACGCGGCGCCGCCGAACGACATGCCGCCGTCATAGTCGCGGGCGAAGCCGAACTGCGCAGCCACCCAGTCTCTCGGCACCGTCGATGGCATCACCAAGCCATCGCTTACGACGCCGTCGACATCGCTCGGGTCGAGCCCGGCGTCCGCAAGCGCCGCCTCGATGGCTTCGACAACGAGCGCGCGAAGCCCTTTCTCGGAACGCCGCACCGGACGGGTCTCTCCGATCCCTGCGATGGCGATGGGTTCAAGGCGCATTCTGGCTCACGTTCTCTCGCTCGGATGGTGCCCCCTCGGATCTCGCGAAATCGCGCGGACGAGGATCGGCCGAGCATCGTGCAACGGCGTCCAGGAAGGTAAGTCATAGGCTATGCCCGTCAATCGCTTCCAAGACACGTCCCGTATGCCGCAGGCACAGTCTCGGGACGCACGTTGGGCGCGCAACGCATCCGCTGCCGGTCCAGGCGCTCTCCCTCGATTGCCGGCGCGCACATGTGTCACGTCGGCGGTTCGCTCGCTGGCGGCGAATGGGAACGGGACCGCGTCCCGGCCGGCGTGACCCTGAGCGCGCGCAGCGCGTTGAGAATCACTGCGACGTCGATTGCTTCCTGCGCGAGGGCACCCTCGACCGGCGAGAGATGGCCGAACGCAGCTGCCACCATGCCGAGCGCCGAGAGGCCGATGCCGACGACGACGCTTTCGATGGCGATGCGCCGCGACCGCCGGGCAATCTCGATGCCCGGCTTCAGCCGGTCGAGCCGATCGACCAGAAGGACGACGTCGGCGGCCTCGGCGGAGGCCGCAGCGCCACGCGCGCCCATGGCGACGCCCACGTCCGCCGCGGCCAAGGCCGGCGCGTCGTTGACGCCGTCGCCGACCATCATGACGGGGCCGTTCTTTCGTTCCGACAGAACCAGCAGCACCTTCTGGTCGGGGCTCAGTCCGGCCCTGAGACCGTCGAGACCGAGGCCTTCGGCGACGCGCTCGGCGACATCCGGCCGGTCGCCGGTGGCGAGCAGGATGCGATCGATGCCGTTGGCGCGCAATCCTTGCAGCAAGGCGCCGACGCCGCGGCGCAAAGGATCCGCCATGACCAGATGACCGGCGACCCGGCCGTCGATTGCGATCGCGACGAGAACGGAGCCGGCGGTCAGGGCAGGGTGCGGCCGCGAGTTGCCGCCCACGCGGCCGGCCACGAAGCCGGCGCCTCCGACGATCACGCTGTGCCCGTCGACGAGCCCAACGACACCCTCGCCAGCGGCTTCCGCCACCTGCGCTGGCACGGGAAGCGCAAGTCCCCGCTCCTTGGCCGCCGCGACGATGGCTTGGGCGACGGGATGCTTCGAGGCCTGCTCGAGCGCTGCGGCAAGCCGCAGGACGTCGTCTGCAGCGCGCCCGTCGTGCGTGTCGATCGACACGATTCGCGGCCGCCCGTCGGTCAACGTCCCGGTCTTGTCGAGGATCAACGTCCGGATCCGGGCCATCGTCTCGAGGTGCTTGGCGCCTTTGATGAGCACACCGAACTGCGCCGCGCGCGACAAGCCGGCCACCAGAGCGACGGGGACGGCGAGGATCAGCGGACAGGGGGTTGCCACGACGAGGACGGCGACGGCGCGGATCGGGTCGCCGGTGAGCCACCAGGCGCCGAGCGAAACCGCGATGGTGACGGCCAGAAATCCGAGCGACCAGCGGTCCGCGAGGCGAGACATGGGCGCCTTCGAGCGCTGTGCCTCCTCGACAAGCCGCACGATGCCGGCGTACGTGCTCTCCTGCGCCCGGCGGGTCGCCACGAGATCGAAGGCTTCGCCGGCATTCGTCGCCCCGCTCAGCGCCTCGGCGCCTGCCCCAAGCCGCACCGGCATGGCCTCCCCGGTGAGCGCGGAGGTGTCGAGGAAGGCGGTATCCGCTGCAATGATCCCGTCGACGGGGACGACGTCGCCCTGGCGTATCAGCAACCGGTCGCCCGGGGCAATTGCCGCGAGCGGGATGTCTTCGAGGCCACCGTTGCGGTGCCGGGTCGCCGTGCGCGGGACGCGCGCGAGCAGGGTGTGCATCTCATGTCTGGCGCGGCCCTCGGCGTAGCTTTCGAGGAAAGTGCCGCCCGAGTACATGACGGCGACGACGGCGGCCGCCAGATGCTCGCCGAAAGCGAGCGCCGCCGACATGGACAGTGCGGCCACGATGTCGAGGCCGACGTCACCTCGCCGCAGGCTCTGGACGATCTCGACGAAGAGACCGGCGAGAACCGGCGCGACGCCAAGGCTCCAGACGACCTGCGCCAGACCGGGCTTGGACAGAGCGGAACTTGCCAATCCCCCGACAAGTCCAATAGAGGCGATCGCCACAAGTGTGGTCTTGCCGCGGCCGTGCTCCAGCAGGGTTGATTTCAGCGTGTCATCGCCCATTCGGTTTTCCGTGCGCCTCCGCCGCCACTCTAGCAGACGGGCGATTGCGGCCTTGATCGCCGACAAGCCGCAGGAGCAAGGGGCGTCCGTCGCGAAAGGCTCGCTTGCGTGTGCCGCGCGTGCATCGCGCCGCAGGCCACCGCCGGGCTACGAGCCTCCTCCAGGCGTCTGACAAGGCACCCCAGGTCCGAGGCGCGACCGCGTATGCGCCGCAAGCGGCTGAAGGATGGCGGCGTCAGACCGAGTTTGAGGTGGCGAGCTTCGCCAGGACGAGACGGGTTGCCCCGCTGATGTCGCCGAGCTTCTCGCCGGCGCGCAGCCGGACGTGCAACTTCGGCTCCTCCGCCTGCTTCGCGAGCGCCCAGTCGCAAAGCGCGGCCGCCTCGCCGGGCGGCACGATCAGAACGCCGCTGTCGTCGGCAATCACCGCGTCACCCGGATTGACGGCGGCGCCGCCGCACGTGATGGGCGTATTGAAGGCGCCCCCGACGCCGAGAAGGCGAGTCGTGATCGGGCTTGGTCCTCTGCACCAGACGGGGAAGTCCTCGGCCCGGATCTCGGAGAAGTCCGTGCACGGGCCGTCGACGATGGCGCCGACCGCGCCGGCAGCCTTGGCCGCCACTGCCACGCCGCCGCCGAGGCAGGCGTGCTTGTCGTCGCCGAGCCGGTCGACGATGAGGACATCGCCGGGCCGCAAGAGGCCGAGCACGTGATGGAGCAAGGTCGAATCCTGACCCGGCAGCGCGAGCGTGACGGCCGTGCCGGCAATGCGCCGGCCAGGTATGACGGCCTGGATGCGCCGGTCGCAGAAGCCCTGCTGGCGGATGTGCCCGGCGGTTGCCGTCTCCATGCGCGAGAGTTTTGCGACCAGGGCCGGTTCGATCTGCTTCGGCATGTCGCCGATGAAAAAGGTCATGGCGGGCTTCCTTCCATGTCGCCGGTACGGACTTTGCGCGATCTCGCAGACGTCCGGCAACAGAGGACGCGCGCCACCGGTTTCGCAGCGTTCTCGATCGCGCCGGCTCCCGCAATCCGTGAGCCGGCTCGCCACCTGCCAGGTGTGTCCTGATGCTGGCGAAGCGCGTCAGCGGATTTCCTGCGGATCGTACGCGAGGCCGGCGGCCCCGTAGCCGCCGTCGACGTTGAGGATGTGGCCTGTCACCCACTGGCACTCGTCGCTGGCCAGATAAAGCGCTGCCGCGGCGACCGCCTCGACCGTGCCGTAGCTGTGTGTCGGGATCCGCGCCAGATAGTTCTGCCGTCGGGAGGGGCCGTGCGCGCTGATGCCGGTTTCGATCGGCCCCGGCGCGATCGCGTTGACCATGATACCCTGCGACGAGAGCTCGACGGCAAGGACTTTGCAGACGTGCATCACGGCCGCCTTCGAGGCGCCGTAGGCGACGCCGCCCATGTTGCCGCGCTGGCCGGAGATCGAACCGATCTGGATGATGCGCCCGCCGCCACCCTGGGCGAGCATCCGTCGCGCCGCCGCCTGCGCCGTCAGGAACGATCCGGTGAGGTTGATCCGCAGAACCCGATCCCAGTCCGCGAGGCTCGTGTCGAGGGCGAGCTTGTGCAACCCGATGCCGGCATTGTTGACCAGAATGTCGAGGCGTCCATATCGCCGGTCGGCCTCACCGACCTGGGCTTCGCAATCGTCAGGCATAGCGACGTCGGCGCGGAACGCGCTGGCTTTGCCGCCGGCTTCGGCGATCGCCGCGGCAGTCGTCTCGGCTTTGGCGAGGTCTCGATCGGTGCACAGCACGCTGGCACCCTCGGCGGCAAACCGTCGAGCGATCGCGCCGCCGATGCCGCCACCGGCGCCGGTGACGAGGGCGACCTTGTTTCTGAGGCGCATGAGCGGGCTCCATGTGGCTCGGGTGGAACGACCTTTGTCGTTGCGGGGTAGGTCGGTAGTGGCCGGTCGCCCGAGTGCTGATCCGCCGGGCGTCCGCCGCAGTCTATTGCCAGGATCGCATGACGAGCGACGAAGGGGGAGTGGCGGCTGTCGCCGGGCCCCGGCCATAGTCGCGCCTTGGCGCTTCGCTCATGCGCGCCGCGCGTCCTCGAGGATCATCGCCGCCGCCTTCTCGCCGATCATGATCGAGGGCGCATTGGTGTTGCCGCCGACGATCTGCGGCATGATCGAAGCGTCGGCGACGCGCAATCGCTCGATGCCGTGCACTCTGAGCCGCGGATCGACGACCGCGTCGCTGCCCGTCCCCATGCGGCAGGTCCCGACCGGGTGCAGGTTCGAGACGCCCCGGTTGCGCAAGTCTTCGATCAGGTCCTCGTCGCTCGTCGCGCCGGGCCCCGGCACGATCTCCTCCTGGACGTAGGGTTTGAGGGCGGGCTGGGCCGCGATCTTGCGGCAGAGTTTCGCGCCGTAGAGCATCGCCTCGACGTCGTAGGCGGTCTCCAGGAACCTGAACTCGATCTTCGGCGGCGCCAGCGGATCGGCGGATTTGAGGCTCACACGTCCCCGGCCTTCCGGGGAGAGGTGGACCGGCGTGATCATGAAACCCGGCCAGGCGTGAGGAATGATGCCGTCGCGATCGCGCCGGTCGATGGAGTAGAGCGAGATGTTGAACTGCAGGTCTGGCCGGTCGAGCCGCGGATCGGAGCGAACGAAGATGCCGGCGAGCGTGCTGGTGCCGCTGAGCGGGCCCTGTCGGCCGAGGAGGTAGGCGACGCCGGCCTTGAGCTTGGCGACCGGCGAGCGGGCGAGATCATTGAGCGTGACGGCCTTCTTCGCCCTCCAGGCCACGAACGAATTGAAATGATCGTGCAGGTTGGCACCGACGGGAAGGTCGCGGCGCACTTCGATGCCGAAGTCTCTGAGGTGGGCCGCCGGACCGATCCCGGAGAGCATGAGGAGTTGTGGCGAACCGTAGACGCCGCCCGAGACGACGATCTCGCCGCGCGCCCGGGCCGTTCGCAATCCGTCCGGCGTGCGATACTCGACGCCGACCGCCCTTCCAGCCTCGATGAGAAGCCGGGTCGCGTGCGCTTGCGGTACGACCGCGAGATTCTTGCGTCCCCGCGCGGGTCTCAGATAGGCGGTCGCCGCGCTCCACCGCCGGCCGTTACCGATCGTCCCCTGATAGTAGCCGACGCCCTCCTGGGCGGCACCGTTGAAGTCGTCGTTGCGCGGGATCCCGAGTCCGACGGCCGCCTCGATGACGGCGTCGATGATCTCATTGCGGAACCGCTGATTGCTGACCTTGAGCGGTCCGCCGACGCCGTGGAACTCATCCTCGCCGCGCTCCTGGTCCTCGGCCTTCCGGAAGTAGGGCAGCACGCTCGCGAAATCCCAACCGACACACCCCCGCTGCCGCCAGCCGTCGTAGTCGGCCGGCGTTCCACGCATGTAGACCATGCCGTTGAGCGACGAAGTGCCTCCGAGCATCTTGCCGCGCGGTTGATACGAGGTGCGGCCGTTGAGGCCAGGGACCGGCTCGCTTTCAAAGCGCCAGTTGTAGGTATCGTCGGTGTAGAGCTTGTGGAATCCGATCGGGATGTGAATCCAGGGGTTGCTGTCGCGTTTGCCGGCCTCGAGGAGCAGCACGCGATATCTTCCATCCTCGGATAGCCGCGCTGCCACGGCACACCCCGCGCTGCCCGCCCCCGTTACGATGAAGTCGAATACGTCCTGGTCCATTGTCCCTCGTCTGCCCCGCCCGGCCGGTGATGTCATGCGTGCGCGCGGAGCTTGCCCGCTTGCAGGCAGACATGGAAGCCTCCTCGCGCACGTCACCTCTGCATCGTCCGGCCCGCTTCACGCGCGACCGAGAGGACTTCGCGACCGACCGCGAACGCAGGCCAACATCGGCTCGCGCCCGAGGCCGGCCGCCTCCCGACCCGGATGATTGACAGATGCTCGTCAAGCCCCGCGTAATCCCGAGAGGATGCGGCCGGAATGGTCCGCCGGCTTTGGCGAAGCGGCGCATGGCGCGACGTCCGCGTGGCGCGGGGCCTGTCTTGCTCGCCGAGCGAACATGTCGTCACAGACCCACATCGACCAGCGCATCTATAGGACCTTTACGACGAGTACTGTCACGGCCGCATGGCTCGTCGAGAGTTCCTGGCGCGTGCCGCTGCGGCGACTGTCGGCGGGCTTGCCATGGCGGAGGCGCTTTTTCCCGCTACGCCCGCGCGCTTCAAAAAGCATGTGACGTAAGGCGGGCGCCGGCGCCGGTCAGGCGGTGATCGCCTTCACCTCCGGATTTCCGGCCTCGACGCGGAACCGCGCGGAGCGGTCCGCCTTGGCGCTGACCGCCTTGTGGTCGATGTCGACGAGCCGCACCATCACGGCCTCGAGCGCCGCCGGCGTCAGTTCGAAGCTCATGTAGCCGTGTCCGGCCTTGCCGTGATAGACGACGACGTCGCGGTTCGCTTCGTCGGCGACAATGGGCGACAGGTCGCGTGAGAACGATGACACGGAGGTGGTGACGAACTCCGGCGCCACGAGATCGATGCCCGGACGCCGCCAGTCCTTGAAGATCCGATTGACGAAGTGGGCGTGGATGTCGCCGCTGAGCACGATGGGATTCTTGTCGCGGTGCCGAGCGAGGAGGTCGATCATCCGCTGGCGGGCAGGCAGGTATCCGGCCCAGGCGTCGTTCCACATGTGCGGGCCGTCGGAGCCGCCCGGTTTTCTCGCACGCCGCGTCTCGAGGTGGGCGAACATGACGCCCTGCGCGAGAATGTTCCAGCGCGCTTGCGAGTTTCTGAGCACGCCGTCGATCCAGGCCTCTTGAGCGCGGCCGAGCATGGTCCGGTCGGCTTCGAGGTCGGGACAATCGGCGAGCGCGATGTTCTTGCTGTCCGGCAGCTTGTCGAACCGGCACGCCTGGGGATCGCGATACTGCCGCTCGTCCAGCATCGCGACGTTGAGCAGGCGACCGAAGCTAAGGCTGCGATAGAGCTGGCGGCGGCCCTGACGCACGGGCAGCGTGGACAGCCGGATCGGCATGTTTTCGAAGTAGGCGCGATAGGCGGCGATCTGGCGCGCCAGGAAGTTCTTTTCATCCTGCTCGCCGGAGCGCTCTCCGGCATAGTCGTTTGCGACCTCGTGATCGTCCCAGGTGACGATCCAGGGAGCCGCCGCATGGGCCCGTTGCAGCATCGGGTCTGATTTGTGTTCCGCATAGCGGCGCCGGTATTGATCGAGCGTTCGCAGCGGCGTCTCGCGATCGAACCGGAGCCGGCGCGGACGCCGGTCCGCTCCGGGCTTGAAGAACCTGTCGTAAGTCTCTTCGTAGATGTAGTCGCCGAGATGCAGGACGAAGTCCGGCTGCTCCTTGGCGATCTCGTCATAGGCGAAATAGAGCTCGTATTCGTATTCCGCGCAGGAGCAGGCGCAGAAGCGCAGTCTGTCGGCCAAGACGGAGGGCGCCGGCGCCGTCCGCGTGAGGCCGCTCGCTTCGAAGTCCGAAAGGCGGAACGTGTAGGCGTAGGATCGACCCGGCTTGAGGCCGCCCACCTCGACGTGGACGGCATAGCCGCGATCGCGCGCCGCGACCGCAAGCCCTGACCGGACCGGCCGCGCGTTCGGCTCGCCGGCAGGCCGAATCTCCCAGGCCACCCGGTAGGCGTCGGCGGCAAGGCCCCAGCGTTTCGTGTCGGCGAGATCCAGCGCGAGCCGGCACCAGAGGACGACGCTGGTCGGGCCCGGATCGCCGGAGGCCACGCCGAGGAGAGCAAACGGGTTTGCGGTCAATCGGCCGCGCGTGGCCGCGGCGTCAGCCGAAGCGGGCAGGGCGGCCGCCGACGCGGCGGCGATGAAAAAGGCACGCTGCAGCAAGGCGCGGCGCGTGATCCGGTCGAGATGGAAGGGATTGCTCATGTGGCCGCTGTCGTCTCCGCTGTCGTCTTCGGTCGAACGCGCTGGCCGCGCGCGGCAGGGTCTGTAGCGAACCCTATTGCACTGGCAGCCCATGTCTGACAATCGTCCGACCCGGCCGCTTCGCCGCCATGTCGCTCGCCGCAGCAGCGATGACTCTCTCAGAAGCGGCTCCACCCGGCACTGCGAACCCCTTCTCGGCCCCCGAAATCGGCCGCCGACGAGCATATCTGGCGGGCGTGCCAGTGCCAACGCGCGTCAGACTCAGAATGTGAAGAGCGGCCTCTCGAGAGGCACGCCAAGCAGCACCTGACCCACGGTCTCGAAGTGCTCCGCGTGGCCTTGGATCTGCTGGCTCACCGTGTGGATGTCGCGGAAGCGACGCTCGAAGGGGCGGGAGTTGAAGATCGCCAGCGCGCCGGCGGCGGCGTAGAGCGTCGCGACCACTTCCCGCGCCGTCTGAATGGCGAGCGTGGAGGCCATGCGGATGGTGACCAGGTCGTCGAGCGAGAGCTGATCGCGCTCCTGCACGCCCTCCCAGATGCTTCCGATCGACTGAATGAGATACGTCCGCACGGCTCTGAGCCGCGCCTCGCCGAGACCGACGTGGGACTGGATGACGTTGTTCTCGGCGCGCTTGCGGCTGCCGCCGCGCGGAATGGTTCCTGCGGCATCCTTGATGAAGGCGCTCATGACCGTACGGGCGATGCCGAGCGCGATGCCGGCGAAGCACGAGGCATAGAGCGTGCTCGGGGTGAAGACGTAGAGCCGCCCCTTCGCTCGCGGCCGGACGCGTGCGCTGCGCTCCAGGGCATACGCCTCAGGCACGAACACGTCCTTCACGACATAGCTGTCGCTACCCGTGCCGCGCAGGCCCATGGTGTGCCAGGTATCGCGCACCTCAACCGCACTCTTCGGAAAGAGCATCGTCGTCGTAACCGGTTTGCCATCCGGTCCCATGCGCCGCGAGCCATCGCGCTCGATGACCGGAACATGCGCCCCGAGCCATGTCGCAAGCCGGCTGCCGCTCGCGAAGTCGAACTGACCGCTCACCCGGTAGCCGCCCGGCACGACCGATGCCTGACCGGGACCGGGCCCCCACGCCAGGACCCCCGTGCCAGTGCCGAAAATCTCGCGCACGACGTCCGGCGCAAGATAGGCGGCCGTGAGCGCGCAGATATTGGTTTGTCCGATGCACCAGGCGGTGCTGGCATCGTGACGGGCGATCTCCTCGATCACCTGGACGAGCGACGGCGGGTCGAGTTCGACGCCGCCATATTCGGCGGGCTGCACCAGGCGGAACATATCCTGCTCGCGGAGCGCAGCGAAGAGCTCGGGCGACAGATCGCGGCGCCGTTCGATTTCGTCCGCTGCCGATTCGATCAGTGGCTTCAGGCGCTTTGCCCGATCGAGGAAGTCCCTGCCCTTCGCGCTCAGATGGTCCATCGGTGTCATCCTCGTTGCAGACCGTCGAGCGTGCAGCAATCATGCGCAAGGTTCAACGCACCTCTGCGGCACATTCGTTCACGCCCTCTGTTCAATACGCTTGCGTCCGGGCAGGATGCCGGGGCTTGTCGCGCGGGCGGCCGGCCTCAGTGGCGCCAGGAAGGGCCCTATCGGTGTCATCAGGTTCTGCCAGCACTCTGCCGTTCATTGTCGTCGGCGGCGGCATCGGGGGGGCCGCGACGGCCCTCGCGCTCTCGCGCAAGGGTTTCAGCGTTGTGGTGCTTGAGCAGGCCGAAGAACTGGGTGAGATCGGCGCCGGGATCCAGATGCCGCCCAACGCCTTCCGGGCCTTCGACGCTCTCGGCGTTCTGGCAGCCGTCGAGGCGGTTGCCGCCTATCCGGAGCGCCTCGTGCTTGGCGACATGCTGTCGGGCCAAGCCGTCTATCAGGTTGCGATCGCCGAGGCGTTCATCGAGCGGTTCGGCTTTCGCTATGGATTGATGCACCGTGGCGATCTCTTGCAAATCCTGATCGACGCGTGCCGCCGGAGCGATCGCATTCAGCTTGCAACGGCGACGCGCGTCACAGGCTTTCAGGATGTAGGCGACCGGGTCGTCGTCGAGACGGCGGCCGGCAATGGGTACGAGGGGAGAGGGCTGGTGGCGGCCGATGGCCTCTGGTCGTCGGCCCGTGCGGCGCTCTTCGGACCTGAGGTCCCGCGAACCGATGGCTACATAGTCTGCCGCGGGGTCGTGCCCGTCGCCGACATCCCGGCGATGCTCTACTCCCAGTCCGTCACCATGTGGGGTGGTCCCAAGCTCGATCTTTTCCACTATCCGCTTCGCCGCGGCGAAATTTACAACATTGGTGCAAGTTTCCGTGATCCGACGCTGACGCCGGGGGCGTCGCGCGCCATCGTCGGGCGGGACCGATTGATGGCGTGCTTTCGCGACGCGTGTCCTCATGTCAAGGCGCTGCTTCCCTTCATCGACGTCTCGCGCAGCTGGATCCTTTACGACCGGCCGCCGATCCGGAACTGGACGAAGGGCCGCGTGGCACTGGTTGGCGACGCCGCGCATCCGACGACGATCTACATCTCGCAGGGAGCCTGCCAGGCGCTCGAGGACGCGGTCGTCATCGCCGAGATGTTGAGCCGGACAGAGGATATCGAGGCAGCCTTCCGCGCCTATGAGAACGCTCGCTACCTGCGCGCAGCACGCATCCAGCTGACATCGCGCCAGTTCGGTGACGTCTATCATGCTGTCGGCGTCGAGCGCGAACTGCGCAATCATCTGCTAGCCGCCGCGCGTCCCGAAGCGCTGCTCGAGATGCTTGCCTGGGTGTTTGGGGCGAAAGGAATGGACAGTCTCACAACGGCGACCTCGGTGGCCTGAGAATCGGATTGGGTGGAGTAGGAATGGGCGAACCCCAAACGGACATGCGCGACCCAGTCGCCGGACCCGCCGCGGGCGCGCGCATCGGCATCGACATCGGCGGCACGTTCACCGACGTCGTCTGTCAGACGCCAAAGGCGACCCATATCTTGAAAATTCCGACGACGCGGCAGGACCCCGGCCGGGCGGTGCTTGAGGCGCTCGCCATTCTCCGCGATCGCTTCGGCGTCGAGCCAGGCAGCATCACGAGCTTCACGCACGGGACCACGATTGCGACCAATGCCGTTCTCGAGCGAAAGGGGGCCCGGGTCGGTTTGATTGCGACCGAAGGCTTCGCCGACATCCTGGAGATCGGGCGGCAAATCCGCCGGCAGATGTACGATCTCAATCTGAGGCCCGAGACGCCGGGCTGGCTGGCGCCGGGCGCGCGGCGTGTTGAGGTACGCGAGCGCGTCGGACCCGCGGGCGAGGTTCTGATACCGCTCGATGAGGGGTCGATCTCAGACGCCATCGCCAAGCTCCAGGCAGAGAAGGTCGAGGCGGTCGCCGTGTCGCTGCTCTTCTCGTTCCTGGCGCCGGAGCATGAGCGCCGCATCAGGCGAGCGATCGAGACAGCCATGCCCGGCGTTCCCGTCTCGCTGTCGAGCGAAGTCGACCCGGTGTTTCGCGAGTACGAGCGCACGGTCGTGACCGCCTTCGACGCCTATGTGAAGCCCGTGGTCGCCCGCTATCTCGGGAACCTCGACCGCGATCTCGCTGCGGCCGGTGTCCCCGCACCCCTCCAGGTCATGCAGTCCCGCGGCGGCCTCGCCGGCGGCGAGGTCGCCCGTCTGCGGCCGGTCCGTCTCTTTCTGTCGGGCCCTGCCGCCGGGGCCATCGGCGGTCAGGCCGCCGGCCGCGAGGCCGGGCTCGACAACCTCATCACCATCGACGTCGGCGGCACGTCAAGCGACATCGCGCTGATCGACCGCGGCCGGGTCCTGGTGAAAGCCGAGACGGAGATCGCCGGCTATCAGGTGCGCGTACCGATGCTTGATGTGACGACGCTCGGTGCGGGCGGCGGCTCCATTGCCTGGGTCGACAGCGGCGGCGGGCTGCGCGTCGGACCGCAATCGGCCGGCGCGGACCCGGGACCCGCGTGCTACGGCCAGGGCGGTGTTGAGCCGACGGTGACCGATGCCTCGATCGTTCTCGGTCTCCTCGATCCGGATTATTTCGCGGGCGGAGCGATGAGGCTTTCGCCCGATCTCGCGCGCCGCGCCATCGAGGAGCGGGTGGCGAGACCGCTCGGCCTGTCGGTGGAAGCGGCCGCCCTCGGCATCCACCGGATCGCCAATGCCCACATGGCGGACGGGATCAGGCTTGTCTCGATCAATCGCGGCTACGATCCGCGTGAGTTCGTGCTGGTGGCGCTCGGCGGAGCCGGGGGACTCCATGCGGTGCCGCTGGCGCTTGAACTTGGCATCGACCGGGTGCTGGTTCCGCGCTACCCCGGTGTGCTCGCGGCGGCAGGGCTGCTTGCTGCGCCGATCGAGCACGAGGTGTCGGGGGCGTTCCTGACGCCCATTGCACAGGCCGACCCCGCGACCCTCGCCAATGCGCTTGGCGAGCTCGATCGCAAGGCGGATGCTCTCATGCAGTCGGAGCGCATCTCCGGTCTTCCGCGAGAGCGTCTCGCGCTCGCCGACGTCGGCTATCTCGGCCAGAGCCATTACATCGAGGTGCCGATCGATCTTGCGGCGCCCGATCCGCTGGCTCTCCTCTATCGCTCATTCGAGGCGGCCCACGAGCGGCTCAACGGCCACCGCACCGGTGCGCCGGCCAAGATCGTCAACCTGCGCGTCGTGCATCGGGCCCGCAGGCCGGCGATTGCGGTCGGTCGCGAGGCGCCGCTTGCCCGCGGTCGCTCGCAAAAGGCCACCCGCAGCGTTCTCTTCCCCGGCGACACGACCCGGGCCGACGCTGCGATCCACGTCCGCGACCTGATCGGCAAGGGCGAGCGGATCGCAGGTCCGGCGATCATCGAGCAGGCGGACTCGACGACGGTTCTGCCCGACGGCTGGACCGCCGAGGTGACCGGCGGGGCCGCCCTTCTGCTGACGAGGAGCTCACGATGACGGACGACGCCAGCCGGCACGGTACGAACGGCGCAGGAGCCGGATTCGATCCGGTCACGATCGAGGTGATCCGGCACCGCCTCGATAAGATCGCCGAGGAGATGCAGGCGACCCTGCTCAAGTCATCGTGCTCGCCGATTGTCAAAGAGGGGCTCGATGCATCGGCGAGCCTGTTCACCCTCGATGGCACGACGCTGGCGCAGGCGTGCGCCATCGCCATCCATCTGGGCACGCTCATTCCGGCTGTCGGCGCCATCCTCGCGAAGTTTCCGGTCGCGGCGATGCAGGACGGAGACATCTACATTCTCAACGATCCCTACTGCGGCGGCACCCATCTTCCCGATTTCGCCGTCGTCATGCCGATTTTTGCGCGGGGACGGCCGATCGCGCTGGCGGCGACGATGACCCATCACCAGGACGTCGGCGGCAAGACGGCGGGCTCGGTGCCGACCGACTCGACTGAAATTTTCCAGGAAGGCATCCGCATTCCACCCGTAGCCTGGGCAAGGGCGGGTATGTTCGACGAAACGCTCACCGCCGTCCTGCGGCAGAACGTGCGCATTCCCGACATCTTCATCGGCGATCTCCATGCTCAGGTCGCCGCCTGCAAGGTCGCCGCGATGCGTCTGCGCGAGGCGGCCGAGAAGTTCGGCGACAACACGCTCCTCGCCTCGTTCTCCGTGCTTCTCGATCGCGCCGAGGCGATGACGCGGGCCGCGCTCGCAAGGCTGGCTCCAGGAACCTATCGGGCCGTCGACTATCTCGACAACGACGGCATCGACCTCGACCGGCGCATCAGGATCGAGGTGGCTGCGACCGTCGGAAACGGGACCATCCATTTCGATCTGACCGGCTCGAGCGAGCAGGTGAAGGGCCCCATCAACTGCGTGCCGTCGGGAAGCCTCGCGGCGGCCTGTTTCGCGGTGCGTGCCGTCACCGATCCGGCAATTCCGAACAACGGCGGCTGCTTTCGTCCGATCTCGCTCACGTTGCCTCCGGGCTCGATCGTCAATCCGCGCGAGCCGGCTCCCGTCAACGCCCGCACCGCGACGATCAAGCGCATCACCAACACGATGCTGAAGGCGCTGTCCGTGGTCGCGCCGGAGCGCATCCCGGCCCCGAACTCCGGCGAGCTTCTGGTCATGGCGTGGGGCGGCCAGCGGCGTGACGGCACCGCATTCGTGACGGGGGAGCTGCTGGCGGGCGGGGCGGGCGCCGGCAACGGTTTCGACGGCGTCGACGCCATCGAGACGGATGCCACCAACTGCATGAACCTTCCCGTCGAGGCCATGGAGCTCGACGCGCCGATCCGGGTGCGGCGCTGGCAGCTGGTGCGCGGTTCGGGCGGCGACGGCAGATTTCGCGGCGGGCGCGGCCAACTGAAGGAATACGAAGTGCTTGACGACATTGTCGGCACGATCTCGTTCTCGCATCGCGGCGAGCGCCATTTCGTGGCGGCCGAGGGGCTGGCGGGCGGCGGTCCCGGCGCGCTTGCGCGCTCCTGGATCGTCCGCGCCGACGGTCGCGAGGAGACAATTCCCTCGAAGACGGTGACCCGCCTCGCGCCGGGCGACCGGGTGGTCATCACCACCGCTGGCGGCGGCGGATATGGTCCGCCTGAAGAGCGCGCTCCCGATGCCGCAGCGCGCGATCGCGCCGACGGCAAGGTATAGAACCGGGCGCAGCGGGCGGCGCTGCCCTGTGCCGACGACCACCGGTGCGCCGAGCGGCAAAACCGCCCACGCCCCTTGGCTTTTCGGCTGGTGAGGGCGGGTCCGGCTTCCTGCGTTAATATCCGTAGAGCACGGCCGGCAGGGATCGGTGCGCATTCCATCCGCCCTGAAAGCTCGTGCCAAATGCTCGAGCGCCCAGCAATCCGCGATACGTCTTCAATCGCCGACAGACGGACACGTGAGAGTGTCTTGGACAGCGAGCCCGGCACGACGAACGTTGACCGAGCGGCACGATCGGCGGCCTCATGAAGAGCCAGGCGAGCCTTGAGTCGCGCACAAGAGGCGCCGCGCGGGCTTCGCGCATCTTGCGACTCTCTGCCGTCGCTGCACCGGCAAATCAGATCTGCCGTGATCGTGCCGGCAGACAAGGGTACCACTGAAAAGACACGCACAGCCCGGCCGATTTAGCATCGACCTCGGGCTGCGCGTCTTTCGCTGCAAGTGACGGCGTAGCCGTTACTTCAACGGTACGGCGCGATCCCAGTCGAACCGATAGTTCAGCCCGACTTTCACCACGTGCATGTCCTGGTCGATATCGAAGACCGCAGTGCGGGTTCCATCGGTCAGCGACACTCGCTCGTCGCCGAAATCGATATAGTTATACTCGAACTTCACCGACCAGTTCTTGTCGATGGCATGCTCCAGGCCGGCGCCCAACAGCTATCCGAACCGAGTATCGCTGCTGGTAAAGGAGCGGACGACGCGCACGGAACCGCCGGTGTGCGCGTAGTCTTCGTCCGCCCACGCCGCACCAGCTTTCACGTAGAGCAGCGATCTGTCGAACGCATAACCCAAGCGTCCGGCAACCGTTGCCAGCCAGTTGATGTCCGTCGACGCATCGCGCGGAACGCCCGCGTTCGGCCCGCCCGGTCCGGCGACCCAGGCGCTCGAACCGTCCATTCCCGCCCACGCGATCTCACCTTCGGCTCCGATCACGAACTGCCCAACCTGGTGATTGACGCCGAACTGCAGACCGCCAAGCCACCCGTCAACATCGTGGCTCGTGATCACTGTGCCAATCCGAGCAGAGTCGCCATCGCCGGCGTTGTCGATCAATGTCCAGGCTTTGTCGCTCCATCCGTATCCCGCATGGCCGCCGAGATAGAAGCCGTTCCACCTGGCAATGGGGCTGACCGTGGGGCGCACGTAGTCGTCTTTGAGACTTCCGCGCCCGGGCATTCCACCAAGGTCGGCTGCTGTCGCGGTCGTCGCCGACAGCACGATCCCGATGAGCGCCATCATTCGTGGTGTAAGCATTCGAATCCCCCGTTGATGAATGGCTAATGCGTTAAGGCGTCGAATACCAGCAGGCAAAACGGAAAGGCTGATCCAGATCAGAGTGTGCGGGAGCAGCCTTCTTTGCGGACCGATATGTCGCCATCCTGCAACACCCTAGTCCGGCGGCAGGTTCGCATTCGAGCATCGGCGCTCGTCCCTTGGCGACGTCAAGACGCTGCGAGCCGTCAGCACGTCCACCGCACGGGACCGCGCGAGTCTGCCGATGAACGTCGTTGATGAAGAGCAAGGGCACTAAGGCGGCAAGTGCTCAGTATCGGCGAGCGTCGTGCGGGTCTGCAAACGGAAAACGTCAGTTGATTTTCTCTGCCACCTCGCCTGCTGAAAAGAGGGGCGAACAAGGGGAAGCTGTGTCACTCAGCCATGTCGTGATCGAGTATTTCGAACGGCACGGCACGAAGCTCAACCTCAATCGCCATCAGAGTCTCGCCACTGCCACGGACTGCGATGACGAGCTGTTCCTCATCGCCGTCGGAGTTGTTCACGTCGCCGTCAATTTTGGCGAGCGCCGTCTTTTGATTGGGATGTGTCGTCGAGGCGATGTCATCGGCGCGAGTTGTCTGAGTGACTTTCCAGGTCTCGAGGCGCGGGCCGCCGTGCGCTCAGAGCTCTATCGGTTGAGTGCCCGCCATATCGCGGAAAACGGGCCAACCGAAGTCCTTACCGGTTTGCGTCAATTGGAGAAGAGGCGAACGCAGGACTTAGTCCGCCACCTCATTCTGCTGGGCCGAATGTCCGGCGACGAACGGGTGGCGTGCTTCCTCTTGCAGCAGGCTCAACGCGGCATGCCGTCTGGTGCGAGGACAATGGAACTCGATATCGGGCTTCGTCGAAGCGATTTCGCGGATTACCTCGCACTCAACCCGGATACGCTGAGCCGGATCGTGGCCCGGTTCCGTCGCGACGGTCTCATTCTGGCGGTTTCGCGGCGCTCGATCGTGGTCGACATGCAGCGGCTGCGGGACATCGTGCCTTTCTGTGCGGATCGGGAGCCCGAGGCCGACCGGCTGCTGGAGCCGTCGCAGAAGTAGGGCGTCACGTTCGGCCAAGACAAGACGAGCGAGCAGCGATTTGCCGAGGCGTATGGGGGCGGATCGGACGGATCGTCCGTGTGTCGGCTTGCAGTGGTTGACGCCGGTCCCCTTGGCTCGGGCTGTGAACGATTGGCCCCTGCCAAGCTGTTCGGGTCATTCCCCTCGCTGGCGGAGCGCCGAGGCAACAAGGGGTCGCAGCTCTCCGGCGGCGAGCAGCAGATGCTGGCCATCGCCCGCGCCCTGGTCTGCGACCCGAAGATGCTCCTTCTCGACGAGCCGAGCCAGGGTCTGGCGCCCCTTGTCGTCCGCGAGCTCGCGCGCGTCATCAGGCTCCTGCGGGATGCCGGGATGACGATCCTGCTCATCGAGCAGAACATGAAGCTCGCCGAGGCGGTCGCCAACGAGCTGCACATCATGGTGAAGGGCCGCATCGTCTATTCTGCTGACCCGCAACGCTTCCGCGCCGAGGAGGAACAGATCCGGACGCGGTTCTTGACGGTCTAGCGTGCCGCCCCCCGAACCCGCGTTGCGGAAATGAAACGAATGCGCAGGCGTCTACATCTCCGGACGCCGGAGCGCTGCCGCCGCCGCGTCTGATATCTGGGCGCTCCCGTGCTCGGCTCGCGCAGCACAAAACCGGCCAATCCGCTGGGGGCAGACAGAACGCACGATCCCTGGTGAAGCAAGGTCAGACCCGTCAGCGCGGACGGTTCCAGACCGTCGTTCCTGTCACAAAGGCCCGCTCGCCGCCTTTCATGTGCGTTTCAAGCCAGCCTCCCGAATTTGCGAAAGCGTCTGGCGGGGGGTGAGCGCCTCGGGGTCGACCTTGACCTCGATGATCGCCGGCTTGTTGGCGGCGAGCGCGCGCTCGAAAGCGGGCTTGAAGTCAGCCGTGCGCTCGACCGTCTCGCCGTGTCCGCCGAAGGCGCGCGCGTAGGCCGCAAAGTCGGGGTTCCTGAGCTCAGTGCCCGAAACCCGCCCGGGATACTGGCGCTCCTGGTGTGCGCGGATGGTGCCGTACATGCCGTTGTTGGCGATGATCGTCACCACATTGAGGCCGTACTGCACGCAGGTCGCGAACTCCTGCCCGGTCATGAGGAAACAGCCGTCGCCGGCGAAGTTGACGACCGTGCGGGTCGGGTCCGTGAGCTTGGCCGCGATCGCCGCCGGCAGTCCATAGCCCATGGAGCCTGACGTCGGCGCGAGGCAGGAACGATAACCTTTGTACTGGGTGTAGCGGTGAACAAAAGCCGCATAGTTGCCGGCGCCGTTCGAGATGATGCCGCCTTCCGGCATCATGTCCGAAACGAGGCGCACGATCTCGGCGAACTGCGCCGAGCCGGGCGTGGCGATGGGCTTGAGGCTCGCGAGGTAGGCCTCGTTGAGCTCGCGCGTGATGCCGCTCCACGGCGTCGACATGGGCTTCGGAATGGTATCGAGAAGATCGGCGAAGGCGCCCGCGGTCGCGTTGATCGGCAAATCGGCGCGATAGACCGAGCCGAGTTCGCGGCCGGACGGATGCACATGTACGAGCGTCTGTTTCGGGTTCGGGATGTCGATCAGCGTGTAGCCTTGCGTCGTCATCTCGCCGAGCCGGGCGCCGATGACGATCAGCAGGTCGGCGTTGCGCACTGCCGCCTGCAGCTTCGGCTCGATACCGATGCCGCAATGGCCGGCATAGCAGCGATGCCGGTTGTCAATGTAGTCCTGGAAGCGGAAGGCGGCGGCGACCGGCATGTCGAAGCGCTCGGCGAAGGCTTCGACCTGCGTCTGGATCTTCCGGCTCCAGCCCGGCCCGCCGACGATCATGAGGGGGCGCTTGGCGCCGGCAAGCAGCGACTTGAACTCCGCACTGTCGGCGGCCGACGGGGCCGGGCGGGCGATCCGCGCCGGCTTGACGTCGCTGGCCTCGCCTCTGGCCGAGAGCATGTCCTCCGGCAACCCGAGCACCACGGGGCCCGGCCGGCCGTTAAGCGCCGTATGATAGGCGCGCGAGACGTACTCCGGAATGCGCGCCGTCGAGCGGATCACCGCCGCCCACTTGACGAAGGAACCGAACAAAGACTTGGTTTCGATTTCCTGGAAGGCCTCGCGGTCCTCGTGCCGCTCGCCGGGGAGGCCGAGGAACATGATCATCGGCGTCGAATCCTGCTGCGCGATGTGCAGGCCTGCCATCGCGTTGGCGGCGCCCGGGCCGCGTGTGACCATGCAGATGCCGGGCTCGCCGGTCATCTTGCCCCACGCCTCCGCCATGATCGAGGCGCCGCCTTCCTGGCGGCAGATCACCGTTTTTACTCGGTTGGAATCGTGGAGGCCGTCGAGCGCGGCGAGGAAGCTCTCGCCCGGCACCGTGAAGACGGCGGATGCGCCTTGCGCTTCGAGTTGATCGGTGAGGATCTTGCCGCCATGCCGCATGGGGGTCTCTCGCGAGTTGGGAGTTCCGGATGTCCGAGCCAAGGTATCCTACAGCCTTGCGCGGCGGGCAACTGGCGGATTCACGGTCTTCGTCGGCGGATTTGCTGCCGGCAAGGGAACGCGCCGAGGATGACCCCTGCGATCGAGTGAAGTCAGCTCGGTGAGCAGGGCTCAGCGCCCCGACAAATTCGTTTCGGCAGGGTCAGCGATCAATCCATCGGCCTGGTCCAGTTCCTCTCATCCAGCACGCCGAGCAGCGCGGAATCGCTGCTGGCGGCGGACGCCAGGTTCTTCAAGCCAAGCTCGAGCGTGTAGACGCGCCTGAAGCCGCGCCGCCGCAGCTCATCGGCGGCATGTCGGCTGCGCTGTCCGATCAAACAGAAGACGAGGATCGGCTGGTTCTTCTTGACCTCGAGATGCCGCAGCGCGGCGCCGTCGAAACCCATCCCGCCGTCGGTCGCTCCCGCACCCGGAAACGTCGTGTCGTAATAGGCGCGCAGGCGCGACGCGCACGCCGGACAGACGAGCGTCGCGCGCTTTCCGTCAATCTCGAGTTCGCTTGTGGAGCGCACATCGACAAGGTGTGGCCGCATCCGCGCGAGCCATCCGGCGAGCCCCTCGCTCGAGCGCGAGAGTGCCTCTTGCCCGGCCCCTTCGCCGCTCCACAACGGGGGGAGGAGGGCGAGCAGTACCATCGAGGCTGCGAGGTGCCAGGGCGCGGTCAATGCTGACCTCCCTTGCTTGACGTGATGGATGATAGTCTCGCTGGCTGATTGATGGTCTGCAAGCGAAAGTTAGGGGGGACGCCTTGCGGGCCACAGCCCGCTTGCGCCGATGGAACGCAAGCGATGGATTTCAGCCGGTCTGCGGTCGGGCAGGGCCGTTGGCGCTGCGGATCATATCTGCGCACGGGCGCCGGACGGGATGCGACACGCTGAGATCGGAGCGGGCCCTCATGCCTTGAACCCGAGCGACCGTGCGATGATGTTGCGCTGGATCTCGCTCGTGCCCTCGCCAATGACATAGAGAAGGGCATCGCGGTGGATGCGTCCGACCGGATACTCGCGCATGATGCCGGCGCCGCCGAGGATGCGGATCGCCCGCTCGCTCACCGACACCGCCGTCTCGCTGGCGACGAGCTTTACCTTGGCGGCCATCGCCGGCTCGAGCGTGCCGCGGTCGACGTGCCAGGCGCCGTGATAGACGAGCCAGCGCGCCGCCTCAATCTCGGCCGCCATGTCCGCGAGCTTGTGCGCGATCGCCTGATAGTCGCCGACGCGGCGGCCGCCGACGAGACGGTCCTCGGCGTAGCGGCGCGCGGCCTCGAAGGCCGCGCGCGCCATTCCGATGCAGTTGGCGGCGACGCCGACGCGGTTCTCGGAAAGCGATTCGAGGATGACCGGATAGGTGCCGGCGCGTCCGCCGAGCAGGCCGTCGTCCGGCACGAACGCCTCGGCGATGTGGATGAGGCCGGTCTCGGAGCTGCGGATGCTCTCCTTCTTGAGCTTGCGGATCTCGAAGCCCGCATTCGGCATGTCGACGATGAACAGGCTGATCGCCTCTGCCGTCAGCGCCGCCTCGGTCCGCGCGGCAACGAGAATGAAGTCCGCAATGGGCGCGTTGGTGATGTAAAGCTTGGCGCCGGTGAGCCGCCAGCCGCCGGCGACTTTTTCCGCGCGCGTCTTGAGGGCGCGGATGTTGGACCCGCCGTCTGGCTCGCTCAGCGCGAACGCCGCGATCTTTTCGCCCGCGAGCGCCGGCCGGAAGTAGCGCTCCTTCTGTTCCGTTGTGCCGATGCGCCAGATCGGCCAGATGCCGAGATGGGTGTGCGCCGACCAGCTTGAGGCGAACGCCTGGCAGGTGAAGCTCATTTCCTCGCGGATAATGCAGTCGGCGATTTTGTCGAGCCCGGCGCCGCCGTCTGCGACGGGATAGCGGGCGCCAAGAAGCCCTTCCGCCCCCCAGGCCCGGAAGAGCGTGCGCGGGAAGGTCTCTGTCTCCTCTGCCTCGGTAACGAGCGGGGCGAGGTGGCGGTCGCAAAAGCGGCGCACGCTGTCGCGGATGGCTTTGTGCTCGGCCGTAAACTCGAAGTCGATTGCCATGCGCGTCCTCTCCGATCGCCGCCGCAAGATCGACAAAGCCTAGGGGCGCGGTTCGCCGGCGGCAACGCCCGCCCCGTCGGTCGCGAGGGGGCGTCAGTCTTGAGAGGACCGCCTGAATGGTCCTGTTGCGCGTGCGTCGACGGCCCTGTGCACAAGTCATTCCCCGCGGCCGGCGGGTCGGAAAACCGGCCAGATGATAAAGCTATCATGTGGTGCGATTCGCATGGGCGGCGCCGCTGCGGCAATGTCCGCCGGGACCACGGTAATCAGGGAACGGCGAAGAGACGATGAGGGGACAGTGTCCGACATCCGCAGGACGCAGCGGCAGGCTGGTGGGCGCGCTGGCGCTCGGCGCGATGTCGATCGCACTGCTCCTCGCCGCTGTCGCGCGATCGGCCGCCGAGACGAGAATCGCCCTGGTCATCGGCAACGGCGCCTATGCGTGGGGACGGCTCGATAATCCGCGCGCCGATGCCGAGCTCATCGCCAAAGCGCTGGTGTCGGTCGGGTTTCAGGTGACGACGGTGCTCGACGGCGACGACCGCACCATGCGCCGAGCCGTCGTCGAGTTCGGGCGCCGGCTGAAGACGGCGGATGCGGTCGGCCTCTTCTATTTTGCGGGACACGGCGTGCAGGTCGCGGGTGAGAACTATCTTGTTCCGATCGGTGCCGACATCGCCGACGAGGGCGAGATCGCCCTTCAGAGCATGAATCTCGCTGAAGTGTTGCGCACGATGGCGAGTTCCAGAAGCCGCACCAACATCGTCGTCCTCGATGCCTGCCGCAACAATCCGTTCGCTTCCGCCCGGGACCGCTCCGCCTCGGGCGGCCTCGCGCCGGTCAGCGCGCCGTCCGGAACGATCATCGCCTTCGCGACGGCCCCGGGCCACGTTGCGTCCGACGGCGATGGCGCCAACAGCCCCTACAGCGCTGCGCTCGCCGCCAACATCCCTGTCGAGGGCATCGTCCTCGAGGAAGTGTTCCGGCGAACGCGCCGCCACGTTCTTGCCGCAACCAACGACCGACAAACGCCGTGGGAACACTCCTCGCTCACCGGCGAGTTCTACTTCCGGCCGACGGCGGCGCGGCCGGAGACAAGCCGGCGTCTCTCCGATGTGGGGTTCACCGAGGCTCAGGTGGCCGAGATTCGTGCCTGGGAGCATCTGCGCGACGAGCGCGACCCGGTCCAGCTCATCCGCCATCTTGAAACGTATCCGAACGGCCTCTTCGCTGAAGTCGTGCGCTTGCGCCTCGCCGACGCCGCTTCCGCGCAAGCAGCTGCAGGACCCGTCGTCGCCGGTTGGATCGGCGAGATCGTGCCGACTGCGGCGACGGTCGCCGAGGCCGAGCGAGAGCTCGCGGAAGGGCTGAAGCTCGAGGCCGGCACGAGGCCCGGAGACGAGCTCGAGGCGGTCCGGCGTTATCGGATCGCGGCTGACTTCGGGCTGCCGGCGGCCATGCATCAGCTGGCGCGCGCCTATGACCGCGGCCGCGGCGTCGAGCGCAACCTCGCGGAGGCAGCTCACTGGTACCGCCGCGCAGGCGAGCTTGGCCACGCGCCGTCCCTCGCCGCACTCGGCACCATGCATGAGTTTGGCGAAGGTGTGCCGGTGAACCTCGTCGAGGCGTTGCGCCTCTATACGTCCGCCGCCGAGGCCGGCGACGCGGATGGGATGACAAGCCTCGCCTATCTCGTCGAGCAGGGCAAAGGTGTCGCCAAAGACCCGGCCATCGCGCGGCAATGGTATGGGCGGGCGGCGGCGCGCGGCCATAAGCGGGCCATGTACAACCTCGCGCTGATGCAGCTTCGCGGCGAGGGGGGCGAGCGGGATTTCGGCGAGGCGGCGCGTCTGCTCAAAGGCGCAGTCCAGCGAGGCCACATCGGCGCCATGCGCGAGCTTGCCTATCTCCTTGATGAAGGCCGCGGGACGGCGCGGGATCCGAAGGCGGCAGCCGAGCTGTTGCTGGCGGCGTTCAAGGCGGGCCACCGCGATGCCCGCACCGACATCCTGAGCCGGCCACAGGCCTGGAGCGCGGCGACGCGCCGCGAGATCCAGCGCCGACTCGCGGCGAGCGGTCACTACGACGGCCGCATCACCGGCTTCTTCGATGCACGCACACGTCGCGCTGCCGAGGCCTATGCGCGCAGCTGACCACCGGCGAGCAAGAGGCGGAACCGTCGCCTACGAGACGACCGCAATTGATGCCTTGCTGATGGAACGCGTGTCGTTAGCATCCGGCAGTCATTTGGAGCCGGCGGCTGTCGGTTTCCAGTCTTTGGCGTGCATGGCGATGGTGCCGCGACGGAAATTCAAGTGCTGCTCGGAAAGGTAGGGCACGGTGCGAAAAAACTGAGCGGCCCCGGGGTGCGTGGGCCAAGCATCTGATCGATTCACGTTGGGTTGCCAGGCGTCGCCAAGATGAGCTTCAGCGTGAACGAATAGTCGCCGGCGTCCTGCACGACCTTGGGGAGCGGATCTCCCTGAGGGTAAAAGCGAACCGTCTCCGAGAAGGTTGCTCGGCCGGCTACGCTGATCGGCGCGAACGGCTTGCTCGCTGCTTCTGCTGCGCGTGGGTGCTCGCCGATGAACGCGCTGTAGAAGATCTTGCCTGGGCCGGGTCTGCATGGACGACGAGTTCCATGGCCAGCACCGTGCCGGTGTTGGCGCCGTTGTTGGAAATGGTGACCGGGATCGCAAAAACGTCGATGTCGCCGCCGCCGTCGCGGGCATACTGCAAGACCGGCGGGACGAACACTTCGAGATCGGCTCGCTCAGCGCGCTCATGTAGAAGCTGAGACCGGAGAACAGGAAGGCGAGCGTCGAGATCGATGCGGCAAAACGCCCGCCGCGGTGGCGGGCGGCCTCGCCGGCCCCCGCCACGCCATCGTCGAGTTCCGGCTTCATCCCATCCCCCGCGTGCGAGCAGCGCCCCTTGTCCGCTTAAAGACTGACTGACCGTTTGCGGCCGCGACACGGCGAACCCGGACTTTCCCAAATGGGGCCAAGTCTGCTTTGATGCGGCAGACACCGGGAGCCGATCGACGGCGGCGAGCAAGGAGCGAAACGCACATGTCACTCTTCGATCTCAAGGGCAAGGTGGCGCTGGTCACCGGCGGCAACGGCGGCATCGGGCTCGGCATGGCGCGCGGCTTTGCCGGCGCCGGCGCCAACGTGGTGGTGGCGGGGCGGAACAGGGAGAAGTCGCAGATCGCTGCCGCCGAGCTCGAGCGGATGGGAGTCAAGACGGCCGTGCTCGAGGTGGACGTCGCAAACGAGGCGTCGTGTCGCAAGATGGTTGAGGACTGCGTGAGGCTGATGGGCCGCGTCGACATACTCGTCAACAACGCTGGCATCAACATCAGGAAGCGGCCCGAGCTCTATTCGCTCGCCGAGTGGCGCGAGGTCCTCTCGATCAACCTCGACGGCGCCTTTGTCTGTTCGCACGCAGTCTACCCGCACATGAAGGCGCAGGGCGGCGGCAAGATCATCAGCATCGGCTCCATGATGTCGATTTTCGGCGCGCCGTTCGCCGCGCCTTACGCCGCCTCGAAAGGCGGCATCGTGCAGATGACGAAGGCGCTCGCCACGGCTTGGGCGGGCGACAACATCCAGGTCAATGCCATCCTGCCCGGCTGGATCGACACCGATCTTACCAAGTCGGCGCGCCAGCAGGTTGAAGGACTGCACGAAAACGTGCTCCGCCGCACGCCAGCCAGACGCTGGGGCGAGCCGAACGATTTTACCGGCATCGCGGTTTTTCTGGGCTCCAAGGCGTCGGATTTCATCACCGGCACGGCCATCCCGGTGGATGGCGGCTTCTCGGTCTCGGGCTGAGCGCCCGGGGGGTCCTCAGCCCGGCGAGGGCTATTCACACAAGGACGACCTTGCCGATCACCTGCCGCTCGGTGATGAGCCGCATGGCCTCGGCGGCTTTCGCGAGCGGCAGCGTGTGCGAGACATAGGGCGATATGCGCCCGGCCGCGAGCCAGCGGACTAGAGTTGCGAGGTTGCGCTCGGACCAAGCCGGATCGAGCCGGGCCAGCGCGCCGATGGTGAAGCCGATCACCTCGGCGTCCTTGACCAGGAGATGGTTGGTCTTGGCGAGGCCGGGCCGGCCGCCGGTGAAACCGACGATCAGGATGCGGCCAAAAGGCGCGATGCAGCGCATGCTCTCATCGAAGACGTCACCGCCGACCGGGTCCAAGATGACGTCGGCGCCGCGGCCGCCGGTGAGCGCCAGAACCTGGTCACGGAACCCCCCGCTGTAGTCGACCAGATCGTCGGCGCCGAGCCTGCGACACACTTCGAGCCGCTCGAGATTGCGTGCGGTGGCGATCACGCGCGCCCCCATGAGCTTGCCAACATCGACCGTGGCGAGGCCGACGCCGCCAGCCGCGCCGTGGACGAGCAGCGTCTCGCCCGCTTCGAGCCGGCCGCGCTGCAGCGCATAGAGCGCGGTCATGTAGTTGGATCGGAAGGACGCCGCGGCCTCGAAGCTCACGCTCGCCGGCAGCCTCATGACCGAGCCGGCCGGCTGCACGGTCTCCTCCGCGAAACCGCCGCTGCAGAGAACGCGATCACCAACGGCAAGCCCCGTCACCCCCTCGCCGAGGGCAACGATCTCACCGGCCGCCTCGCCGCCCGGAATGAACGGCGGCGGGGTCTTTACGTGGTACTGGCCGGCCACCTTGAGCACGTCGGCAAAGCTCACGCCGCGCGCGCGGAGCCTGATCTTCACCTCGCCCGGCCCCGGTGCCGGTGACGGGACTTCTCTGACAACGAGCGTTTCGGGTGCCCCATAGGCCTCGCACATCACGACCTGCATGCCGCGGTCTCCTGTTCGGTTTTCGTGTCGATTTCGGCCGAAGGCTAGACGGGTGTGCCGAAGGCGCAAGTGGCGCGTCGGCGCATGCCATGCATCCGCGCGGCGCCAATGTAACTCTCGGTTTGCGAGGCTGGTCCGCCTCAGCGCGTCCCCGTGATGTCGCTCGGCCGGTTGCGCGGTGCCTGATAGGGCGGCGGTGCGCCTTGCCCATAGGCCTGCGTTGGAGGCCGGACGGCCGGCAGAGGCGCTTGCGGCACGGTGCGAGCAGATTGCAGGGCGGCCGCACCATTGAGCAGGTCCAGGATGCCAATCCCGAGGTCGATCACCTCGTTGACATCGTAGTCCGGGCCGGCCGCGGCGACCTGCGCCGGGCCGCGGCCCGAACTGCCGGAGCCACGCCCCAAGCCTGCATCCCCCGGCTGCCGGTTCATGGCTTCCGCCAGGGCCCCTCGCGCCCGGGAGTTCAATTTGCGCTCAGGGAGACGGGCGTTGGCCGCCTCCGCCAGCTTGCGGATGTGCGCGTCGCACTGAGCGCGGAGCGCGGCGTAGGCCGCTTCGGCCTTGCCGCCGTTCTTAGCTTGCGCGCCGTCAAGCAGCGCCTTGAGGTGCACTCTGCATCGGTCCGGGAGTTGCGCCGGCCCCGTGTCTGCCGACGGCGATTGCGGACGCGTCGCCTCGAGGCGATTGAAATACGCATTGCGGGCTTCGAGCACATCCGCGCGTTCGCATCGCTCCTGGGGATCTCGCCAGACGACGTCCCCGCTGGAGTTCTTGTGCACCTTGACGCACGACAGGCCCCGGCGCGGCACTTGATAGCAGGTTCGTACCCGCTGGCCGGCGCTCTCGGGCTCGCAGATTTCGAAGGTGGTTGCATTGACGGACGGTGCGGCGGCCGATTGCGTCATGCCAACCGGGGCAAACGCGTCAGCGGCCTCCGCTTCCAGGGCCGCGATCGACTGTTGCTTGAGGCTCTGCCACTCGGGGCGATTGCCGGGAGCAACGAAGGCATCGGCGTCGGCATACGCCTTGCCAAGATCCTGCATGGCGCGCGTGTAATCGCGCTGGGCCTTCGCGCGACTTGCGTCGTCAGCAGCGTCCTTGCCGCGACGCAAGGCCTCCTCCGCCCTCTCCCTCGCTTTCGTGATCCGCTCGGCGATCTGGTCGGCCTGCCCCGACTGAGCCTCCTTCTGCCTTAGCGCATCGCGCAACCGATCGCGAAGGGAGCGATCGGAGGCCCCGGGACCGCTCGGGCGCTTTGCGTCGCCTTTTCGCGCGCCTTGCCGGACCTCGTAGTCCTGCTTGTTGCAGTTCTCGCTGGTGAAAACCTGCGAACCCGGAAAAGTCTCGCACCAGTCGGCGCGGACGGGTGAGGTCCAGAGCATCGCCGCACCGAATGCAAAGGGCAACGCGCTCGCCCGGAGAAATCGCAGGACAGGGCCTCGCATGAATTCCTCCTAATTGAGCAGTCGATTGGCCTTCGCGGCCAACTCCGCCAGCGCCTGATCGTGTGCCTCCCGAATGCGCGGCGGCGCATAGGGTCGAATCTCGGTCGCGCCGCGCGCCGCAATTCGGGAGATCGGCCGCTGCGTCGCGTCAAAGGCGATGACGACCAGATCGACCGTGGTGTGATCGCCCGGAAACATCCCGGCTTTTGTCTGAATGTCGACGACGAGCGTGGTCGTCACCCGCTCGCGGGCCGCTGCTGCGAGGTTCTCGACGGATATGATCCGCGGATAACGGCGTCGGAGAATGTCGATCGAGCCGTTGATCAGGTATTGCGGGTTACCCTCTTCGAGGAGCTGTCGGCTGGCCCCCACCGAGGCGGCATAGGCGTTGCCTTCGTCGTGATATTTGAGGAAGCGCTCGACATTGGAGCCGAGCGTCACCGCGACTTTCGGCCCGGCCTTGACGGCAGCGTCCGCCGGCACCGTGGCGCTCGACGCGGTCGTCAGATCGGAAAGAGGGTCGCGATACTCCGGGGCTTGCGGCCCGCAAGCACAGAGCGAAGCGGCGACAAGCAGACCAGCGCGCAGGCTCTGTGCGGATCCCATGAGGCGGTCCCCAAAATCCAGTGCGCGCACCATGCTGCGCACCTGCCGAGCACGCGGTCGATTGGACACCGTCGTCTGTCGGCGATCGCAGGGTCAATGGCCTCGGAGCGAGATTAACAGGAATCGTGACCCCCCTGTTGCCCTGGTGTCACCCCAGGGGCGCTGCCCGAGCCGCATGGACCGGCCGTCCACGACCGATCTGATGGTAAGTCACTCGCCGAAGCCATTGCCCTGCGGCCACATGGCCGTTATGAAGGCCCGGCCCGCCGCTGGCGGGTGGCTCGCGTCCGCACCCTTGGAGGCTGGCGAGCCCAACTGTCGGTGCCCCGCCGAGTCTCGGTTGGGGCTATTTTCCATTGGAGATCAATCCGATGTCTCAAATGACCGTGATCAGCGCCACGGCGCGTCCTTCAAGCGGCAAGGGGGCCGCGAGGGCCGTCCGGCGCCAGGGCAAAGTGCCCGCCGTGGTCTACGGCGGTGATGAGAAGGACGCCCAGCCGATCGCCATCGATGCCAATGAGACGTTCAAGCTCATTCAGCGCGGCCGCTTTCTTTCCTCGATTTTTGAGATCGACATCGACGGCAAACGCACCCGCGCCATCCCGCGGGATGTGCAACTCGATCCCGTTCGCGACACGCTCGTCCACATCGACTTCCAGCGCATCGGCGCCGACAACCGGGTTCGCATCAAGATTCCCATGCGCTTCATCAACGAGGCGCTTTCGCCTGGATTGAAGCGCGGCGGTGTCCTCAACATCGTCCGCCGTGAGGTCGAGGTCTGGGCGCCGGCGGACCGCATCCCCGATCACTTCGAGGCGAACCTGGAGGGGCTCGAGATCGGGCGCTCGATCCACATCTCTGCCGTCAAGCTTCCCGAAGGCGTGACGCCGGTGATTCGTGACCGCGACTTCACCGTTGCGACGATCGCCGGTGCGGTCAGGGGCGAGGAGGAGGCGGCACCGGCGGCAGTGGCGGCAGAGGCCGCAGCCCCGGCGGCAGCCGGCGAGGCCAAGGCGGCCGCGCCCGCAGGCGATGCAAAAGCTGCGGCCCCGGCTGCCGGCGGCAAGGCGCCGGCTGCTGCCAAGCCCGACGCCAAGGGCGGCAAGAAGTAGGGCCCGGACTTCCGGTGGTGACGCCGCCGGTTTTCCGGCGGCGGGCCTTGGAGGAAGGACGCCATGAAGCTCATCGTCGGTTTGGGCAATCCGGGCGAGAAGCACGCCCGGAACCGCCACAACGTCGGCTTCATGGCGCTCGACCGGATCTGGGCCGCGCACGGGTTTGGGCCTTGGAAGAGGAAGTTTCACGGTCTGGCTGCCGATGGCGAGATCGGCGGCGAGAAGGTGCTGCTGCTGAAGCCGCAGACTTATATGAACGAGAGTGGCCGTTCCGTCGGCGAGGCCGCGCGCTTCCTCAAGATTCCGGTTGGCGACATCGTCGTTCTCTATGACGAGATCGATCTGGCGCCGGGCAAGCTCAAGGCCAAGGTGGGCGGCGGCAATGCCGGCCACAACGGACTAAGGTCGATCTCTGCGCACCTCGACAACGACTATGTGCGCGTGCGCATCGGAATAGGTCATCCGGGCCGCAAGGAGCTCGTCGCCGGCTACGTGCTGCACGATTTCGCGCGTGCAGATGAAACCTGGCTCGATCCGCTGCTGGATGCCATTGCCGCCTGCGCCGGTCGGCTCGCGGAAGGCAATCCCGAGCGTTTCCTGACCGACGTCGCAAAGCGGCTCGCCCCGCCCCGCAGCGCCAAGCCGAAATCAGCGACCGAAGCGGCGGAGGATCGGGATAGCGACAAGGGCGGTGCCCCGGGCCGGGTTGCTTCGGCGCGGCATCCGGCGGGCGAGCGGGCGCAAAAGCGCGAGAGCGCGCTCGCCGAGAATCTGAGGAAATGGCTCTCGGGCCGCAGAAAAGATGACGGCGGCGCGTGAGGGCCGGTGGGCGAGGGGGGCGGGCCGATTGCCCGGGCTCCTGCGCGCCGATCGACGGATGACGGCTCTTTAACTGAAGAACGGCGCGATCGAGCGGAGTGAGATCATGGGCTTTAAGTGCGGCATCGTCGGCCTGCCCAACGTCGGCAAGTCGACCCTCTTCAATGCGCTGACCCAGACCGCGGCGGCGGCGGCGGAGAACTACCCCTTCTGCACCATCGAGCCCAACGTCGGCGAGGTGGGCGTACCCGACGAGCGGCTCGAACGGCTGGCCGCGATCGGCAGATCGGAGAAGATCATCCCGACCCGGCTCACTTTCGTCGACATTGCCGGGCTCGTGCGCGGCGCCTCCAAGGGCGAGGGGCTCGGCAACCAGTTCCTCGCCCACATCCGCGAGGTCGACGCCGTCGCCTACGTGCTGCGCTGCTTCGAGGACCCCGACATCACCCACGTCGAGCACCGCATCGATCCGATCGCCGACGCCGAGACGGTCGAAACCGAGCTCATGCTTGCCGACCTCGAGAGCCTCGAGAAGCGCCGCGTCAACATCGAGAAGAAGGCGAAGACGGGCGACAAGGAGGCGCGGGCGCAACTCGCATTGATCGACAGGGCGCTCGCGCTCCTCAGAGAAGGCAAGCCCGCGCGCCTCGCGGAAGTCGCGCCCGAGGAGCGGCCTCAGTGGGACGCGCTGCAGCTTCTCACCGCCAAACCGGTGCTCTACGTGTGCAACGTCGACGAGGCCTCCGCCGCCACCGGCAACGCCTATTCGGCCAAGGTCGCCGCACGCGCCAGCGCCGAAGGCGCCGGCTGCTGCATCATCTCGGCCAAGATCGAGGCGGAGCTCGCGGGCCTCGCGCCCGAGGAGCGGCGCGCGTTTCTTGCCGAGCTCGGGCTCCAGGAGCCCGGGCTCAATCGCCTCATTCGCGAAGGCTACCGGCTGCTCGGCCTCGTTACCTTCTTCACGGTGGGCCCGAAGGAGGCGCGCGCCTGGACCGTCGTGAAGGGCACCAAGGCGCCGCAGGCCGCCGGCGTCATCCACACCGACTTCGAGAAAGGCTTCATTCGCGCCGAGACCATCGCCTATGAGGACTATGTCCGCTTCAACGGCGAGGCGGGCGCGCGCGAGGCCGGCCGGATGCGGCTCGAAGGCAAGGAATATGTCGTGGCCGACGGCGACGTGATGCACTTCCGGTTTGCGACTTGAGCAAGGAAGTCCTCAAGACGATGCCGCCGTTCTTCCGATCCGTGTCTTCCGAGCTGTCGTGCCCGCCAAGACTGGACCGATCTGATCTGGAATTGTTCGGCCTTGCGTGTGAATCGGATCGTCTCCGGGCCGACGGAGTGAACCGCCCCAGGCCGCCTCGACATCGGGGCCGTCATTGGCGCGCCAGCTTCGTTTCAAAGAAAAATTCGCCGGCTGCACCGTCACATAGACGCTGCCTGGCGCTCCCTACGGGAGTCGAACCCGTCTTTTCAGATTGAAAATCTGACGTCCTAACCGATAGACGAAGGGAGCGGCCGACTGACGCGTAATCCTGGCGTGCAGCGGGCAGCTTCTAGCACCGATCGTTCGGACCGGCAAATGCCGCGGCAACCGTCTCGCAGCACCAGTTCCGAGGTCACGATCGGCGTGAGCCCTGCGAGAAGCAGGAGGACCTGAAGGAAGCGATCGACTAGGGTCGGCAGCGAATTGGCAGTCCTTCGGGAGGGCCCCGCCCCGCGGCGCGCGACCGGCCTCCCGATCGCAGCCATGCGAGCGGCGTCGCGCCAAAGAGGTCGGTTGCAGCGATCGGACGGCGAAGCTGCAACCCTGCCACGCCCGGCTGTCAAAGCGCCGAACGGGGTGAGGCAAGGAGGGTGCGGCACGCCCAATCGCCGGCTGACCGGCATCGCAAACGCGCCTGAAAGCGATTCCAAGGGGGGCGAGAGAACCGCGCACGGGTCGCCGGCGATCGCCGGCTGCGCCCTGCATCGCGGCCCGCCCGCTGAAGCATCACTCCCTGCGCCCCCTCCGCCCAGGGATGCGCTCTCGCAAGAATGCGCATCCAAGTCCTAATCCAGCGCCGCAAGGCACGCGACCAGAACGACTGTCGTGTTGTCCTGGTGCGGCTCGCCGGCATCGTCGACGGCGCGGAGGAGGGCCTGCGCCGCAGCCTCCGGCCCCTCGTGTGAATACGCTTCGACCGTACGACGGATCTCGTCGTCCGGGAGGGTGAGGATGCCGTCACTCGCAAGCAGCACGATGTCGCCGGCAATGAGCTGAAGCGGCCGGCGCGAGGCATCGACGAGATCGATGTCGTCGCCGGTCACCGCCGAGCGCAGGTAGTGGCGCCTCGGATCCCCGCGCGCCGCATCGGCATCCATACGGCCGTCCTCGACCATGCGATCGAGCAGCGGCGCATAGGAATGATCTTCGTTGAGCCGGATCATTTTGCCGTTGCGAAGCAGCCACATCGGGCTGTCGCCGACGCTCACCCATTCGCAATCCTGCGCCCCGAAGTGCACCCCAACGAGCGTGGCGCCCATGCCGGAGAGCCGCGGATTTGCGCTTGCCTTTGCACGAATGGCGTCGTTGGCGGCCAGCAGGCTATCCATGAGCCGTTCGGCGGCCTTGCCGGCGCTCTCCGACATGGACCGCAGGAAAGTGCTGCAAATGACGGTGCTGGCGACATCCCCTGCGGCATGCCCGCCCATGCCGTCGGCCAGCACGGCGACCAGCGCTGTGCCTCCGGCAGGCTCGCACTCCGGCGATAAAGGGCCGCCCCCCGGCCAGTACGAGGCTGCATCCTCCTGGTAGGGGCGCGCTCCTTGGGCGGCGCGGCACGCGGCGCGGAAGCGAAGCATCAACCCTTGATCTCTTGTAACTCGGCCCAGTCGAAATCGGCGCCACAGAACGGCACGAACGCAAGCTGAGTCCGCCCCATCGTGATGAGGTCCATGGGCTGCAGCTCTGTCGCGCCGGTCGGCTTCTTGTCGTTCACAGCCACAATATTGGTTTTGGATAGGTTCGGCACAAGCAAAAACGTCCGATCGACGGAGTCATATCGCAGGTACGCCTGCTCCTCGCTCGAAATCGTCTCGTCGCCGAAGTCGAGAGGGATGCGTTGCGATGTCGCCCGGCCGATCGTGTTGTTCCCCTCGAACACGGGTCTGAACGCTCCGAGGCCGGGTCCCCCGACGACCACGAGCCAACCGACGACGGGATCCTGGTGGAAGTCGGTGCGCTTGACGCTGACCTTGCCGCGAATGAGCTGGGTCCGCCCGTCGCTCCGCTCGGAACGCGGCTGCGGGCGTCCGGCTGATGAGGCGCGCGCCACTCTCGTTTGGGGCACCCCGGTATCGTCCCCACTTTCATCAGCAGAAAGCGTCCCTCTGGATTCGCGCGCGGCGTCCGCTGCCGCTGGCAGTGTGTCCCTGCGGGAGGGCGGTGCGGTACCAGCGGTGTCGATGGCAGATGGCACGGGGAGGGGAGGCGGAAGCGGCGCCGCGGGTCTTGAAGGTGCGGCTGCTGCGGCGAGGGCATCGCGCAGCGTCCCGATGAGTCGGCGCTCCCCGGGCATACCGGCAGCATTGCTGTCACGTTGATTGGCCATGGTGTCCTCCTCCTCGTCGGGCCGCAGCGAGCAAATTCTCAGTGAAGCGTAAGCGTGGCCCCCGGATGGCGTGCAGCCGGCGGCGCAAGAGCCCTCTGGAAGATGACGCCGGTGCGGCCGAGGTCGATGCGGTCGCCGTGGCGAAGCCGGTGATGCCGAAGCCGACGTCCGTTGACCGCGACTCCCTCCCGCCCGCTGACGTCAACGATCATGAACTCCGCATCGGGCAGGCGCCGGATCACGGCGTGGAAGGCCTCCAGGCTCTCGTCTGCAATCGCGAGATCATTGTCGGCGTCCCGGCCGATGCGCATAAGCTCGCCGCAGATCTCATAACCTGGCGTCGTTGCATCCCCGTCAATACGCAGCCAAGCGCGTGAGCACGGACTGACGACAAGGCGTGCCCGGCGTTCGAGAATCAAGTTGGTGTCGGTTTGCGGCGCGCTCGCTCTCGGACGAGCAAGCCGCCGCGTGACCAGGCCCGCGCAAGAGAGGAGCGGGAGCGCCAATGCGGCGCCGATGCCGAGCAGGGCCTCCGGCGATGTCGCATAGCCGTCGCGGAGCACCTGCCATGCCGCGACCGAGGCCGTGCCGGCAAGTCGCCACAGCTCTCCGCTCGATTGGGGGACCTGAGCATCGAGTCGCCATGCGAGTCCCGCCGCGGCCAAGGCGACCGCCAATCCGAACATCGCCCGTGCTGTCGATCGACGCATGCCGTTATGCTCTCCGACTCGCAGATATTGTCCGCCATGAGGGCGATAGCGTGGCGAAGCGAGCACGCGGAGACGGCGCCGGACGACGGCTCGCGTGCGAACGTTCGCGCCGCCGCCATCCTTGGCCCATCCTTCCGCCACAATATTGGCAAGAGTGCTCGCCGCGAGGCCATGGGAGACTGGCGCGATTCTCTGATACGGCCGTGGCCGGCTGGAGGACCGGCTGAAATGCGGCGCCCCACGCTCCTCGCAACATCGAGTTGATCGTCGCGGGTTGGGATGACTCACAACGTCGCCTTGCCGAACGGAACGGTCCTGGTGGGGGATTACCGGATCGAGAGGCTGCTCGGTGCCGGCGGCTTCGGTGTGACCTATTTGGCCGAGGAGACGCCGCTCGCCCGCCTCGTTACCATCAAAGAATATTTCCCGCTCGATTTCGCGGCCCGCGACCAATCTGACGATGTCGTTCCGCGGTCGCAGGCGGTGGAGGCCGATTACCGATGGGGTCTTGAGCGCTTCCTGGAGGAGGCGCAGACGCTGGCGCGATTCAACCATCCCAATATTGTCCGCGTATACCGCTATTTCCGCGCCCGCAAGACTGGCTACATCGTGCTCCACTTCGAGGAGGGGAAGAGCTTCAAGGCATGGCTGAAGGGTCTCGGACGCGCGCCGCGGCAGCATGAGCTCGATCGGATCGTCGCACCGCTACTCGATGCGCTTGAAGTGATCCACGCCGCCGACTTTCTGCACCGCGACATCGCACCCGACAACATCATCATCCGCACCGACGGATCGCCCGTGCTGATCGACTTCGGCTCGGCCCGCGGCGACATCGCCAAACAGACGAAGACGCTATCGGCGCTGGTAAAGCCCGGTTACAGCCCCTACGAGCAGTATGCGACGACGAGCAGCGCTCAGGGACCCTGGACGGACATCTACTCGCTCGGAGCCACGCTCTATCACGCCATGACCGGCAAGCGGCCGCCGGATGCACCTTCCCGCATGGTCGCCGACGACATGGTCCCTGTGCGCGACGCGGCGCTTTCGTCCTACCGGCCGAGCTTTCTCAATGGTGTGGAGAAAGCGCTCAGACTCGACGTGGCTGAGCGACCGCGCTCGATTGCGGCTTGGAGGTCGCTGCTCCTGGAGCCGGTGCCGAGGCCCTCGCGCGGCGCGGCGGGAAAGCCAGGAGCCGCGGCGAAGGTGGCCGAGCCCCGGACGGGACCCGACTCTGCTGGGCCGGTTGCATCCGCCGCGCGGTCGGAGCCGCCGCCTTTCAGTCGACCGCAGCCCGTACCCCAGCCTCCCGCATCCAGGGTCAAGTCCCGCAAGAGGGCCGGTTTCCGGGCCCCAAGCCGCGGCGGCGTCGTAAGCGCGTTTCTGGACGGCTGGCGCAAAGCTGTGCCCAACGATCCGCTCAGTCCGGCAGCGTCGGCGGGCCCCGCTGTCGTCGCGAAATCGGCCGCTGCGCCCCCGCCGGTTGAGCCAACACCGCCCAATGCGGCTGCCGTCGCTCCGCCCGCGCCGGAACCGGGCAGCCGCAGGCCCACGCCGCGAGCGATTCGCATGCGCCGTCCTTGGCGCTGGGTCCCGATCGTTGCGAAGCTGGCGGCGGGGGCGGCAGTCGCGACCGCTGCGGTGGCGTTGCAGGACAAGTGGCCGGCATCGGTCCGCAGCGAGGGATCGAGCATGATTCTGAGTGGCTCCGGTGATCCCGAACAGGTCGGCCTGCTGAAGGGGCACCGCGGCGCCATTGGTGCGCTTCATTTCAGCTCCGACGGACGGCACGTCGTATCGACGGCTGCAGACGCAACCATCCGGATCTGGAGTGCGGCGGACCGACTGCTGGTTCGCACGATTGAGCTTGACAACGGCGCCGCCACGTCGCTTGCCGTCCATGACAAGCGCGCTGCAACCGGTCATCGCGATGGGACAATCGCGCTGTGGGACCTCGAGACGGGGAGCAGGATTGCAACTTTCCGTCGGAACGAGGCCGCGATCGCTTCGGTGGCCTTTCTCGGTGATTCAGGCCGCGTCGTCGCATCCAGCCACGACTGGGTCCTTGCGTTCTGGGACGAGCGGACGCCGGCACAGCCAATTCAGGTGATCGAAGGTCACGAAGGTCCTGCTCAAGCGGTTGCCTTCTCGGCAAGGTCTGGCCAGATCGCATCGGCCGGTGCTGACAAGACCGTGAAGCTTTGGAGAGCCGAAGGCGGCCAGCTGCTGCGCGCCTATCGGGGCCATGGCGACACGATTACGGCTCTCGCGTTCTCGCCGGACGGCCGGCGTCTCGCCTCGGCCGGCCAGGACGGCCAGCTTCGCGTTTGGTCGACATTGTCGAGCCGGCTGCATTTGACGCTGCGCATTCATCAGCAGCGAGTGAACGCGCTCGCGTTCTCACCCGATGGCGAGACGTTGGCCTCGGCCAGCGATGACGGCGCCGTACGCCTGTGGAACATTCGGCAGGCGCGCAGCCTGCACACTCATCATTCCAAGGCGGGCGAGATGCGCGCGGTGAGCTTCGCGCCGGACGGGCGACGGATCGCGGCAGGCGGCGCGGACGGTCTGGTCAGGCTCTACCATGCAGGCTCCAGCCGTTCGGGCATTTGATCCGACAGGGGCAACTTCGGAGTCTACGTGGCAGCATGGCCATCGGCGCCGTGGCCCGACTTAGGCGGCTCGGCGAGCTCGATCACGAGCCCTCCCGTCGTCGCGGGGTCCATGAACACGATGCGGCAGTTTCCATGCCCGATCCTTGGCTCGTCGGTCTGGAAGCGAATGCCTTTGCCCTTCAGCTCGATCATCGCGGCATCGATGTCATCCACCTCGAGGCAGATATGGAAGAGGCCTTCGCCGCGTTCGGCAATCCACTTGTTCGTGCCGGACTGCGGGCTGTCGGATTGCAGGAGCTCAATATACGTCTCGCCCACCGGAAACATGGCGAGCGTCGTCGCGTGTCTGGGCAGATGCTCTTCGTATTCCATCGGAATCCCGAGCTTGTTCTCGAGAACATCCTTGACCGTGTCCATGCTCTTCAGGGCAATGGCGATGTGTTCGATGCGCTTGATCTTCATCTCGGGGCTCCTGCGGCTCGCACGATCAGCTGACGGTATCCCCTTTCGGTTGCTGCACGCCAGAACCGTGTGACAGCGAGTGCATCGGTTCAGACTTCGCAAGACGGTGTGTCGCCACTACAGTCTCGACGGTACCGGTCGTCGAGCGGAGGAAAGCATATGCCGACAGTGGGTCTCGTGGGCGTCGGCCTTATTGGCCGTGCATGGGCCAACGTCTTCGCCCGTGCGGGCTGGACCGTGAAGCTTTGGGACGCCAGTCCTGCGGTCACCGCTTCGGCACCTCGGTTGATCGCCGAAAGCCTGGAGGATCTGGCGCGCCATGGGCTGGTGAGCGATCCTGCAGCCGCTGCAAGCCGCATTTATCCGGCGGCGACGCTTGCGGACGCGGTATCCGGTGTCGATTTCGTTCAGGAGTCGGGGCCCGAGACCATCGCCGCCAAACTCCAGATATGGCAAGAACTCGATACGGCCGCGCCCGAGAATGCCATTCTGGTCTCGTCCTCATCCGCCATAGTCGCCTCGCGCTTCACCGAGCACCTGCAGGGCCGCCATCGCTGTCTGATCGCACATCCCGTCAATCCGCCGCACGTCGTGCCGATCGTCGAGCTGTGCCCGGCGCCCTGGACCTCGCCCGAGATCGTCAGAAAGGCGCGTGCGATCTACGAAAGCATCGGTCAGGTGCCGGTGGAGCTGAAGAAGGAGATCGACGGGTTTATTCTGAACCGAATGCAAGCCGTCCTGCTGTCGGAGGCCTTCCGCCTTGTCGGCGAGGGCTATTGCTCGGCGGCAGACCTCGACAAGACGATTGCGCATGGGCTCGGGCTGCGCTGGAGCTTCATGGGGCCCTTCGAGACCATCGAGCTGAACGCTCCAGGCGGCATCCCTGACTATTGCGCACGCTTTTCTCGGACCATGGCTGCGCTTGCCTCGCGGCCTTACTCGGGCGACCAGTTCGAACCGCAGAATGTTGCGCGCGTCATGCAAAGCTGGGGCCGTACGCCGTCGCCGGAGGAGATCGCACGAAAAAGTCGCTGGCGCGACGAGCGGCTGGCCTTGCTGCAGGCGCACAAGCGGGCGCAGAAGCAGAGTGACGTCTGATCTCTGCCGACACCCCTGGCAATGGTCGGGCCGGACTCCGGCTGAGACGACGACATGTCGCCGGAAGAGGCCGGCGCGATGCCGGGCCGACGGCAAGTGCCGCGCGCGACCCTCTGCGTGGTTAGTTTTCCCCCTTGAGCTTGTCGAGGAGGCGCCGGTCTCGCTTTGTGGGCCTGCCCAGCCCGGCATCCCGTTCGCCGGCTGCCGGCATCGCTGAGTGAGGCTGTTTCGCGGGGGGCGACAGGTCCTCATAGAGCGTCTGCGCCTCGCTCGGAGGCCCCCGCCGCTCGCCGAGACCGACGACCTTGAGTATGCGCAGCCTTGGTCCAATCGTGATCGTGAGGACATCACCCACGCGCACCGGCTGGCTCGGTCTGGCGATCTTTTCCCGGTTGAGCCGCACACGTCCGTCGCTGACGAGCCCGGCAGCGAGCGTGCGGGACTTGACCACGCGCACGAACCACAGCCAGCGATCGATCCGCTGGCTACTGCTTGTCGGTCTGCCGTCGCCCTGATCGCGATCGGTGCGAGCCATGCCCTAGCTTCGGTCCTTGCCCTTGGCCTCGAGCTGCGACTTGAGCGCCGCGAGAGCTGCAAACGGTGAGTCCGGATCGGGTCCGCGCCGGGGCGGACCTGCCGAACGGATCTCAGGACGGCGGTCGTCCCGGCGTCGATCATCCCGGCGACGCTCGCGATGCTGCTGAATGCTGCGCTGCTGCTCGGTTCGCTCTCCGCGGCGCTGATCACGGTTCTCTCGCGCGTCGCGGCCGGCTGCCGGCAGCGAGGTCGCTGGCGCTGCGTCTGCGTTCGCGGTCGTTGGAGATTGCGCCGCAACGGAAGCGCCTGCAGGACTTGCGATCGCAGGCGGAGTCGCCGGGGAGGACGGCGCATGATCGCCAGAAGGGCGCCGCTTCCGGTTCCTGTCGCGTTGCTGCTGGTGCCGATCGCGAGGACCGCGCGACTGCCTCTCTCCTTCCGCGTGTCGATGCGCGCCATCCTGACGGTGGTGAGATCGCTCGCCACGCTCGCGTCGGCGGGGGCGCCAGACGTCGATCATTTCCGGCTCTGAAGCGGAGGACCCGGCAGCAACCGCCGCGCCGGCAGACGCGGAGGCGGGCGAAGTCACGTCTCCCGGTCCCGCCGCTGTCACGGCCGACGCGTCGGAAGGCGGTGATGCGAGCGCGACCGCAGCGGCTATGGCGGCGGTCGCCGCGTCCACTCCGGCGTCAGGCTGCCTCGCGGCGGGTTTCGCCGGGGCCGGACGGCGGTCGAGCCGGAAGCCGAGCGCCTTGAGGACATGACCGAGCTCCTCCGAGGAGCAGCCAAGAATGGACATCATCTCCGACGTGACGATGAAACCGCCGTCACCGCTGGAGCCCTTGGGTGGAGTTTGGCCGGCTTCGGTTGGCCGCCAGGCAAGCAGGGGTCTGATGAGGTCTGCCAGTCTCTCGAGGATGTCCAGTCGTATCGCGCGCGGTCCGCAGACGTGGTATCCCGCCGCCCGGTAGTATGCATCGGGCGTCGTCGCAACGGCTGCCGCCGAGGTGAGTCCGGCGCGCGGCGGCTCTGGCAACTCGTCCATGTTGAGGCCGAACGCGGTGGCATTCTTGAGTGACCAGAGCGTCAATGTCAGCTCTGCCGCAGCCGGCTTCAGCAGGAGCGGCAGGAAGATGTTGAAGGCTCCGAACCTGACGCCGTATTTGCGCAGTTGCGCACGAGAGGGTTGGTCGAGCTGCTTCATCTCATTGGCGACTGTCTCGCGTTTCAGCGATCCGAGCCCTTCGACCATGCGAAACGCGATGCCGCGCCCGAGCCCGGTGACATCCTCGGCAGACTTTAGCTCGACCAGCGGCTTCAGCCGCTCGGCGATGGTCGTCGTCACCCACTGGTCGAGGCGCTGCTGCACCTTTTCCTTGTCCGGACCGGTAAGGTTCTCGTCCGCGAGAAGAACAACCGTGGGCCGTAAAGGGTCATCCCCTGCCTCGAGCCTTGCGATTTCCTCGTCACGCCACAGGATCCGGCCCTGTCGCGTGAGCCTGAATGCGTCGTTCTTGGCGGACGCGACGCGTCGTGCGCGCATCTGGAACTCGTTGGCGAGGACGTGGGCTGCCGCACCGCGGGCTGCCTTGCCGTGAATGCCTTGCGCATCCGCCTGCAGGTCGGGCTGAAAGCGGAATCCCTTAAGGCGTCCAACGAAATGCTTCTCGACATGAACCGAGCCGTCGGCCGCAATTTCGGCGGTCATCTCGTCCTTGTCGCGCAGCCCGCGCATGAGCGCACTCGTCTTGAGGTCGACGAAACGCTGCGTCAGCTGTTCATGCAGCGCATCGGACAGCGCATCCTCGATCGCCCGCGTGCGCGCCTGCCAGTGCACCGGATCGGCGAGCCAATCGGCGCGATTGGCGACGAACGTCCAGGTCCGAATGTGCGCGATGCGGTTCGCGAGCGTGTCGATGTCACCCTCCGCGGCGGCCGCATGCTCGACCTGCTTGCTGAACCAGTCCTCCGGGATCCGGTGCTGGTCGCTCATCAGAAACCCGTAAAGCGTGGCGACGAGCTCGGCGTGGTTCTGCGGCGAAATCTTGCGATAATCCGGAACCTGGCAAACGTCCCAGAGAAGCCGGACGGAATCCGGGTTCGATGCGCGTGAGGCGATCTCACGATCCGCTGCGAGCGTTTCCAGGGCCAGTTGATCGTCCGCCATTCGTGCACGTTGCAGGCGGACTTCACGTGGGGCTTGTCTCAGACTTTCGCGCAACCCTTCGAGCGACGAGAAGTCGAGATTGCCGTTGCGCCACTGTATCGAGCGAACCGGATCGAAGGTGTGCGTCTCGAGCCGCTCGATGAGGTCGGCATCGAACGGTTGAGCGTCGCCCGTGACGCCGAAAGTCCCGTCATTCATGTGCCGGCCCGCGCGTCCGGCAATCTGGCCGAGCTCGCTCGGCGTCAGATTCCTGTGCGTATGACCGTCGAACTTCCGTGTTGCTGCAAATGCGACGTGATCGACATCGAGATTGAGGCCCATGCCGATCGCGTCGGTTGCAACGAGATATTCGACGTCGCCGGATTGGTAGAGCGCAACCTGGGCATTGCGCGTCCGCGGCGACAGCGCGCCAAGGACGACGGCTGCTCCGCCGAGCTGGCGCCGGATGAGCTCGGCGATCTCGTAGACTTCGGCGGCCGAGAATGCGACAATTGCGCTCCTCTTCGGCAGCCTCGTGATCTTCTTCTGGCCGCTGTACGTGATCTTCGACAGGCGCGGTCGCGATATGAAGTTTGCTCCGGGGATCAGGTCGTTGATCGTCTCGCGCATGGTCGCTGCACCGAGCAGCAGCGTCTCTTCTCTGCCGCGTGCGCTGAGCATGCGCTCCGTGAAGACATGGCCCCGCTCGGGATCGGCGCAGAGCTGGATCTCGTCGATGGCGAGAAAGTCCGTCTCGATCTCGCGCGGCATGGCCTCGACGGTCGAGACCCAGTAGCGCGCGCCCTCGGGCTTGATCTTTTCCTCGCCCGTGATCAAGGCCACCGCGTTCGCTCCGGCTCGGGCCGCGATCTTGTCATAGACCTCCCGGGCCAGAAGCCTCAACGGCAGCCCAATCATCCCGCTGGCATGACCGAGCATGCGCTCGATGGCGAGATGGGTCTTTCCGGTATTGGTCGGCCCAAGCACGGCCGTAACGTTGCGGATGCGCGAGTGCAGCGACATTCCCTCTTCCCTGACGCAACGGGGGATGGCGATCCTTGAGAGGCATTGCAGAGCGCAAAGCCGCAATCAAGCAGACTTTCGGAAACGCATGGGAACATAAGAAGAATGGCCGATGTGGGGCATCCCCTGCCGGCACCCGCCCGCGGTCAGCCTTCCGGCCCTTGGCGCGACGCTTGGAGGATGGGCCCTGTGACGGCGCTCAGTGTACCAGCGCGATCTGCTCGTGTCGGGTCTGGATCCTGACATGCTGGGCGGTGATGCGCACCGTGCCCACAACGGTTGGTATTACGATCTGGTGTGGCACGAACAGGTTCGCGCTCGGAATCGGGCGCAGCGACAACGCGATCTCGGAGCTTTGTGAGACCGTCTGCGCCTCCGCCCCGGCCTTATGGCCAGCGATCGGTTGGTAGCGGACTTTGCAGACATGCACAATGTCAGGCTGCCCGCTCGGCTGCGCTTCGGCGATACGCTCCTGGCGCACATACGACAGGATAAGATCGAAGCGCTGGCGACCATCGAAGATCGCGAGCTTGCGCGCACACGGGTTGGATTTGTCGCCCTTCGCCATTGCCATGATGGCGCTGAGCGGATCGAGCACTCCCTTGAGATGGATATCCTTGACGGTGACAGTCGCGGGATCAACGGGCGGGGCGGGAGTTGATGTGACGCTGGTCACCGAATCCCCGGTGAACCCCATCTTCACGGAGCCGGCCTTTCCAGTTCCTGCGTAATCGAAGCTGTAGCCCGCCGGTCGTGGCGCGCTGCCGCCCAAGATACCCGAGGCGCGCGTCACGCCCTGCCATTTGAATGCGCCGAGGAGTGCCGACAGTCGCGCATCGCCAGCCAGCGAATAGCCTCCGCCGCCGACGCTCGAGCTGAACTCGAATGCGCCGATGTCGAAACCGTTGAATTCGATTCGGTAGACCGCCTGCACCTGGCTCGGCCATCCTTGCTCGGCGAGGGTGGGCGACGGCTTGATTGCGGCTGCGCAGGCGAGCGCCGCAAGACCGGTCAGGACGCTATGCCAACGCAACTTGCGGAACGCAGCAATCGAAGCCATGACGCTTTTCCGACACAACTGGGGAACCTGGACACGACTTGAACTCTGTCGCTAGGGAGGCTTTGCGACAAAGTTGTGGTCCCTTCAATTGTGCCGTCAGGTTATTAACAAAAGACTTCCGGTTGTGCCGTGCGAGGCCGCGAGTCTGCTTGTCGTGTTCTGCTCATCCCGAGCCGTCTCGGCCGCTTTTCGTTGGCGAACTTGCACGTTCTCCGAGAATAGCTGCGTTGTGCTCACCGAGAGATGGTGCGTGCTTCCCCACCTGCGTGCGGGACGCCGACATGCGAAACGGCGGGTTGAGTGCCTTGAAGGTTCCGCCTGCATCGCGCACCTCGGAGAGGGCCTGTCTGTGCGCTATCTGCGGATCGGCAAGGACCTGCTTTACAGTTCGGTACTCGGCCGCCGGAACATTATGACGCGCAAGCGCAGCCAAGCATTCCGCGCTTGTCAGTTGCCGCGACCAAACCTCGAACTCGTCCATGAGGTCGCCCCAGTTGGCGCGGCGGTCCAGATACTTCTCGAACCGTGGGTCCTTGATCCAGTCGCGCCGGCCGGCCGCCTCGGCGAGACCCTGGAACGTGCGCTCGCTGGCGACGGCGAGCGAGATGTAGCCGTCCTTCGTCTGGACGGGTCCGAAGACCGGCCGCTTCGGCGGAGGAGGCAGCTCGAATTGCGCCCCCTGGATCTCGATGAGCGTCAGCGTGAGCATGCACTCGAGCATGGACACATCGATGTGCTGACCTTTGCCGGTTGTATTGCGCTGGTGCAGCGCCGCCCCGATCGCGCCGAAGGCGTAGGTGCCGGAGACCACGTCTGCAACGTAGACGCCGCAGTTGTCGGGCCGCGTGCGGCCTGGCTGGTGCGCGAGATTGGCGAGATCGAATCCCGAGGCGGCGTGAATGACGGGCGCATAGGCGGCGAGGTCCGCGGACGGACCGGTCTGGCCGTAACCTGAGATCGAGCAGTAGATGAGGCGCGGGTTCAATGGCGCCAGGCTGGCAAAGTCGAGCCCGAGCCTCCTGGTGACGCCGGGACGGTAGTTTTCGACAAGGACGTCCGCGTGGCGCGCAAGGTCTCGCACGGCTTCAACCGCCGACTTGTCTTTGAGATCGAGCGCGACGCTCTTCTTGCCGGCGTTGAGTTGGCCAAAATTCGTGCTCGCGCCCTTTCGGATCGGCATCCGCGTGCGCATCATGTCGCCCTCTGGAGGCTCGATCTTGATGACGTCGGCGCCAAGGTCTGCCAGCAGTCGCGTACAGTGCGGACCGGCAATCGTGGTCGTAAGGTCGATCACCTTCAGTCCGTCGTATGCTCCGCGCATTTCCCTTGCCCTCCGGCGCTCTTAAGCCGGCCACCGCAATCTCGACGACGCGTTCGCCAAGCCCAGGGCTCGCGTTCCGCCTGACGACTGGATGATCCGACGCGTCCAGCTTTGCGCCTTGCCGTCCGCTTCCGACGAGCTAGCATTGTGGCGGCTGGCTGAAAAGCGCTGGCGCAGCACGAGGCAAGGGGTGATGGCTATCGAGGCGACAGCAGTGGCGCGCGCCGTGCGGTCCCAGCGGTCCGAGGTCGGCAGGCTCTTTGACGCCCTGCGTGCCGGGAGTCCCGACCCCTCCGGACAGGGCGTATGCCGGGATACCTATGGGGCCGGCGAGCAGTTCGCGCACCGGCTGATCGAGGATCTGGCGCGAACCCGGGGCCTCGTGGTCGCCCGTGACGCGGCGTCGAACCTCTACATGACCCTGCCCGGTCGCGACCGCTCCCTGCCGCGGCTGATGACGGGCTCGCATCTGGACTCGGTCGGCAATGGCGGCAATTACGACGGCGCCGCCGGCGTCGTGGCGGGCCTCGTCGCCATCGAGGCATTGAACAGATTGGGACTTCGACCGGCCCGCGACGTGACGGCAATGGCCGTCCGCGCCGAGGAAAGCGTCTGGTTCCAGGTCTCCTATGTCGGCAGCCGCGCCGCCTTTGGCGTCTTGCCGGATGGGGCGCTCGAAGCGCGGCGCGTCGATACCGGGCGCACGCTGGCGGAGCACATGGCGGACTGCGGGTGTGATGTCGCGGCCGTGCGCGCGCGAAAGGCTTACCTTTCCGCCAGGGAAATTGCCGCCTGGGTAGAGGTGCATATCGAGCAGGCGCCGCAGCTTGTCGAAGAGGGTCTTTCGATGGCGGTGGGAACGGGCGTGCCCGGAAACTTTCGCTATCCGGAAATCCAGATCCACGGCGAATGGGCGCACGTCGGCCTTCCGCGCCGCTTCCGCCGCGACGCCGTTCTCGCTGCCAGTGATTTTGCGCTCGGGCTCGACGAGATGTGGCAGGCGGCGGAGAGCGCGGGCCAACCCATGGCCTTCACCATCGGGCGCTTTTTTACCGATCCAAAGGAACACGCCCTAACCAAGGTCGCGGGTGCCATGACGCTCAGCCTCGACGTTCGCGCTTATGACAAGAAACATCTGGCCGATCTCGAGGCACAGACGCTTGCACTGGCGCGACGGATTGCCGAGCGGCGTGGGGTGAAGTTTCAGTTCGGCCCGCGGACCAGTGCTGAGGTTGCCCCCTCCGATCCGCGACTGAGGGAAACGCTGACGCAATCCGCCGCGGCGCTTGGTATTGCAACCCGCCCCCTTGCCAGTCCCGCCTCGCACGACACCGCGACATTCACCGTTGCAGGCGTCCCTTCGTGCATGATCTTCGTGCGCAACGCGAACGGCAGCCACAACCCCGACGAGGCGATGGAGCTCGACGACTTTCTCGATGCGGCGGCCGTGCTCGCGCACTGGCTCGCGGGCGCCGCGCAGGCGTGACGCCGGTTAAAGACGTCGCTGCAAGACAGCCCGCATGCGAGACCTCTCGAGCATCCGCCTAAGCGCGCTGCGCCGGCGGGGCTAGCCGAACACCTCGGGGTTTACCGCGTTCTCCTTGCGCGGACGGCCGTCGAAGACCGAGAGCACGTTGAGCGCAGCCTGCTCGGCCATTCGCTCCATGGCCTCCGCCGTCACGCCGGCAATGTGCGGCGAGCAGATGAGATTCGGCAGCTTGAACAGCGGGTTGTCGGGGTCCGGCGGCTCCTTGTCGAAGACGTCGAGCGCCGCTGCCGGCAGCGTCCCGTCGCTGAGCGCGGTATGAAGGTCCTTCTCGTCGATGATGCCGCCGCGTGCCGTCGAGACGAGATAGGCCGTTCTCTTCATCGCGCGCATCCGCTTGAGATTGAACATGCCGATCGTCTCGGGCGTCTTGGGACAGTGGATGGTGATGAAGTCAGCACGCGGGATGGCGTCATCGAGGTTCGCCACGGGCTCGCAACCGGCCGCCTTGATGACATCCGGTTTCACGTAGGGATCGTAGACCAGCACCTTGCATTCCATGGCCTGACAGCGCCTGGCCTGGCGGGTGCCGATGCGCCCGAAGCCGATGATCAGCACGGTCTTCTCGAACATGTCGGTGGTGATGTACTTGGGTTCAATGCGCTGCTTCCAGCGTCCTTCCTTGACGAGGGCCGAGAGCTCGGGGCCCTTCCGCGCAAGCGTCAGCATGAAATACATGGCGTGCTCGGCGACGGACGGGGAGTTGGCCGTGCCGGCGATCATCACCGGCACCTTGGCCTTGGTCATGGCGGGTATGTCGATGGCGTCGTAACCGACGCCGGTCCGGGCCACGACCTGCAGCTGGCCTGCGGCCTGAAGCTCAGCGGGGCCGAAGCGAGTGGCGCCGAGGATCACGGCGGCGACGGGAGCGTTCTGCTTCAAGAGCGCCTGGTAGTCCGACGGAGAAATGAAATTCGAGAAGGGAATTGCCTCCACATCCTCGCGCCTTCGGAGCACTTCGAGGCCAGCCTTGCCCATCGTATCCGTATGGAACACGCGCTTCCTGTTCGTGGTCATCGAAATCTGTCCTTTTCTTGTTTCGTTTTTTCCTCGCCCGTGCCCGCCGGGCTCCTGTGTCATAGGTCGTCGGCCGTCGTCCTCTTCACGCGAATGCCGGGGCGGCGCTTGACGTCGGGCTGCAGCCGGGTCCCGAGGCCGGACCCGGCCGGCACCCTAATTGTTCCCTTTTCGATCGGAGGCAGGTCCGTCAGGTACTGATGGTACCAACCATAATAGAAGGCGCGGACGATTTCCTGCACCCAGCAATTGCGCGCATGGAGCGCCAGATGGGTGGAGACCGTGAGCGCCACCGGTCCCGTGCAATCGTGAAAGGCAACGGGAGTGTGGTAGGTCTCCGCCATTGCGGAAACCTTCTTCGCCTCCGAGACCCCGCCGCACCAGGCGACATCCATGATGACCATGGAGAGAGCCTCGAGCTCGAGAAGATAGCGGAAATCGGCGCGTCCGCCGCGCGTCTCGCCAACCGCAATCGGAGCGCGCGTGGCGCGCGCCACCTCGCCGATCGAATGCAAATGATCCATGAAGACCGGATCCTCGACCCACATCGGCCGATAGGGCTCGAGCGCCTGTGCGATCTTGATCGCTTGCGGCCGGCTCCAGAGCGAGTGCAGCTCGTATGCGACGTCCATCCGATCGCCGACCGCCTTGCGGATCTTCTCGAACGGCTCGAGACCCTTCTTGAGGTCGTCGCTCGAGATCCAGTAGCCGCTCGACGCCTCCGCGGCATAGTCGAGCGGCCAGATCTTCATGGCGCTAATCCCCATGTCGAGCAGGGAAAGCGCCAATTCATCGGCGCGATGCAGAAAGGCGTCGAGATCTTCGTACTCGCCCTTTTTCGCATCGAGACCGAAGTTGCTCGTACCCTGCGTCGCCTTGGTCTGAACATAGGAGTAGCCGGCGCAGGTGTTGTAGACTTTGATCCGTTCGCGCACGCGCCCTCCGAGAAGGTCGGCGATGGCCATTCCCTTTGCCTGACCGAGAATGTCCCAGAGCGCGATATCGATTGCGGATCGTCCCCGCATCTCGGCAGAGGCACCGGCGAAGCCGATGTAACCCGTCAGGTGGGCTTGGTGCGCCTCGATGGTTGTCGGATCCTTGCCGATGAGATAGGGCGCGATGGTGCCGTGGATGTGGCCTTCGGCGGCCGCCGGGCCATAGAATGTCTCGCCGAGGCCGATGAGTCCGGCGTCGGTATGCACCTCGACCCACAGCAGGTTCGGGTGCTCGCTCGAGCGGATCGTCTCGATGGCGGTGACTTTCACGGTCTGACACTCACGCCGACTTCATGTGCAGGAGAACGCGCTCGTAGGTCGTTCGCGCGCGCGTCGAGAAGGCGCCGATGTCGCGATCATAGATCCTCACGAGTTCCTTGATCTCGGGACCGGACATGGCCGCCTCGAGCTTCTCCCTGCTCTCGAAGGCATAGAGCGCCAGGTATTGGTGCGAGCCGTCGCCGAGGATCACCTTGTAGCGTGCGCCGCCGATGCACCCCGGAAACATGCGAACGGCGTCGGGCATGTGCTCGGTGTCGTACCAGCGGTTGAATTCCGCCTCGCGGTCGGGCTCGACGGTAGCGCGTACGGCCAGCATGTGTTCCGGAAACATGATCGTCGGCATTGCAACAGGCTCCATCTTGAACGGACACGACCGGGACTTGCACGGCGTGCGAGCGGATCAGTCGACGTAGCGCACTCGTGATGACTTGAGCAGATCCTCGATGCCGCCAAGATTGGTGAACCCGCCTTTGATCCTGGCCTGCGTGTCGGCCTCGGCGGCAACGATACTCTCGATCCGCGGGAGCAGCCGGTCGAGGGCGGCCTGCGGAATGACGACGACCCCGTCGCGGTCGCCGATGACGACATCTCCCGGGTGAATCGTGACGCCGCCAATGGCGATCGGAAGGCCGATCCGGCCCGGTCCGCTGCGGACGCAGGAGTTCGGCGTAATGCCGCGACAGAAAAGCGGCAGCTTGACGGGGAGCAGGCCGGCGAGATCGCGCATCATGCCGTCGACCACGAGTCCGGCGAGTCCTTTTCCCTTCGCCATCAGCGCGACGTTGTCGCCGACGACGGCAGAATTCATGAAGCCTTCGCTCGCAGCGATGACGACGTCGCCGGGCTTGGCGACGGCGAGTGCGCCGAGAATCGCCAGATTATCGTTCGGCCCTGTCTCGCAGGTGACGGCTGCGCCGAGCATCAGGGCACACTCGGGATCGAGCGCCTTGATCGCCGGATCGAGGGCGCCGCGCCCATCCATGGTGTCGACGGCCTGGCCGGTTTGCACGCCCTTGAGGCGCGCCAGCGTGTCCGGCGACGGCCTCGGCCAGGACCTGCGTACCGTCAGCAGGGGCGGGTCTTCAAGCATGTCGGCTCCAGCGGCTTGGCAATTTTCAGCTTGTAAGCCTACCGGGCCGCATGCGGGCTGAGAAGCCGGGCAAGCGCAGAACCGAGGTGCGCCGGGCGGTAGCATATGTCCCGACGGGCGAGACTTCGGGTGCACTCTACCTGCAACTGAAGTAGCCCGCTGAGCGCGCACGCAACTCTGGACTGGGATAAGGCTGCGTCGGAGGCGACCCGGCTCGCCTGATGAAGCGGGCGCCGGCCAGAAGCGGCATATGGTTCGAAAGCCAAGAATGAAAAGCCAGCCCGATCGGGGCTGGCTAAATCGTGTGGCCCGCTCGGGTCGCACGCCCGGCCGGCAGTGCGGGTTTATCGCCTACTTGGCGGGAACATCGGTTTGCAGCGCCAGAGCAGAACCTCGAGAAATTGGGTCTTTGTACCCTTTATCCGTCGCTTGAACCGGCGTCCGGCGTCGCTCGATGGCTTCGGGGGACGGCGTGTTGGCATGAGATCGCTCCATCTGCGTTGCATGATGGTACGCGGGCCCTGTCCGCGCAGACAATGGTCGTCCGCTCGATCAGCCGCCCGGTGTTGGTGAAGGAGGAAAGGGACTTCCAGCGACGGGAAAGTGCGGAGCCGACCCTTATCCGGCGGACGCGATCCCGCCAAACGGAAGTCTTGGCTTTAAGAAGGCTCGAAATCGGCTTGCCCTCGCCCGTTTGCCGCGAGGTCGACCCTCGCCGGCGCACGCGGGACGCGACCGTGATCTACGCAACGTCGCAACCCTAGTCGATTCGGGTGACGCCGGGTTGAAGAGACACTCCGGTGGCGCGCATCAGCGTCGGCCGGGCGGCGTCAGAAGATGCACCGCGGGTCCGCCGGACTCGACCAGCACGGGCGTCGTGCCGAATGCGTCGCCATCGATCTGCACGGGGACCGGCACGCTGGCCGTAATGGTTGCTCGCTCGAAGCCGTGACGCCGCACGATCGGTCCCATCCGGCCGTTCACGTAGTCGAGGGCGCCCCCGGCCAGGCATAAAAGGTCAATCAGGCGGCCGGCAGCCGACCGGCCCGGAAAGAGCAGGGCGACAAGCCCGTCCCGGTCGATGCGGGTCGTGCGGGTGAGCATGAAGCGGCCGCCGTACCGGCCGGCATTGGCGATGACGATCCAGCCGGCGCGTTCTTCGCCGTGGTCGTCGATAAACCGTAAGGTGTCGGAGCCCTCAGCGAGGGACCGCAACACGGGGCCGGCGTAGGCGAGCTTGCCGACGCGCAATTTGCGCTCGTGATCGAGGCAGGCGATGACCCGCGCATCGAAGCCGACGCCCACCATCAGCAGGAACAACTCGCCGTTGGCCGTCGCCGTGAAAATGCGGCTCACTTCGCCGGCGAGAAAGAGTTTCGCCAGCGCCGTCGGGGCGCGGGGAAGGCCGATCTCGTGTGCCAGCACGTTGCCGGTCCCGAGCGGGATGACGCCAAGCGGCGTCGAGGTTCCGGCCACCGCCTGCGCCGCAAGCCGCACGGTTCCGTCGCCGCCGGCGGCGAGCACGGCCTCGACGCGTCCGCTTAGGACGGCTTGCCGGGCTTCGGACACGATCTCGGTCTCGCGCACCGACGTGCCCCTTACAACTTCGACGCCGGCCGCCGCCAGCGCCACTTGCACCTCCTCCGCAAGTTTAACGTCGCCTCGCCCCGCTCGCAGATTGCTGATGATGTAGAATCGCCTTCGCCTCATCGCATCACCCCGGCGAGGTAGCGCAGCACGACCGCAGCCATGAACACGGCGAATGCGATCTCAAGCGAACGCTTTGGGAGGCCGTGGGCGATCCGTGCGCCGATCGGCGCCGCGATGAGCCCTGTCGGCAGCATCGTCGCAGCGCCGATCAGGCTCACATATCCGACCGAGGCGGGTGGCAGGCCCGGTTTGGCCCAGCCGGTAACGGCAAAGCCGATGACGGCAGGCACTGCAATCAGGGGACCGAAAGCTGAGGATGTCCCGACGGCTTGATGCAATGGCCGGCCATAGAGCGTCATGAGCAGCGTCGTGAATGCGCCGCCCCCGATGCTCATCAGCGCCGAGACAAAACCGACGAAGACCGCATAAGCTTCGACCAACAGGCTCTTGGGGATCTCGGGTCCGAGGCGCCAGTCGTCGCGCCCCAAGAGCATCCGCAGGGCCAGAAATGATCCCATGCAGATCCAGACCCATTTGAGGAACGCAGCCCCCGTCCGGCTTGCCACGATGACGCCGCCGATCGATCCGGCGACGATCCATGGAGCCAGCCGCCTGACCAAGTCCATGTCGACCGTGCCGCGACCGCGGTGTGCTGTGAACGAGCGGAACGTCGTCGGCGCCAGGAGGGCAAGCGCGGTGCCCGTCGCAAGGTGCATCCGCACCGAAGGCTCGACGCCGAGAAACGTGAATGTTTCGTAGAGGGCGATCACTACGACGGCGCCACCGCCGATCCCGAGGAGGCCGGCGAGAAACCCCGAAAGGAAACCCACTGCGGCGAGTCCGAGGACGATTGGAAGCAGGGTCTCGATCCCGGCGTTGGCGTCCATGCCGCACCTATGCTTCCGCCGCCGCGTTCGCCGACGCGAACGCCACCGTAGGCTCCTCGGCGATGTCGCGGGCAGCCAGGAGTAATTCGGCTGGGGCGCCAGGCCGAACGGCCTCTTGGGAAAGAAACCGACGAAAGGCGCGCGCCCTCGGTTGGCCATGATAGAGGCCGAGGATATGGCGCGCGATGTTGTTGAGCCGGCCGCCGCGCGCGAGGTGGGCGCGCGCATAGGGAACAAGCGCCTCGATCACTTCGCCGCGCGTCCGCACGGGCCCGGCCTCGCCGAAGAGCTCTCCGTCGACGCCCGCCAGAAGCCAGGGCGTCTGATAGGCCGCACGCCCAAGCATGACGCCGTCCGCCCAGGCGAGGTGCGCGCGCGCTTCCGCGAGCGATCGGATGCCGCCATTGAGCACGATGGCAATCTCGGGATGCGCCGCCTTCAGCCGGCGAACGCGATCGTAATCAAGCGGCGGAACCTCGCGGTTCTCCTTCGGCGACAAGCCCTTGAGCCAGGCCTTCCGCGCGTGCACGATGAGCGTCCGGCATCCCGCGCCGGCGACCGCGGCGACGAAGCGATCGAGATCCGCCTCGCTGTCCTGGTCGTCGATGCCAATGCGGCACTTGATCGTTATGGGAACGCTGGTTGCGGCCCGCATCGCTGCGAAACAGCGCGCGACCAGGTCGGGTTCCCCCATCAGACACGCGCCGAAGCGCCCTTCCTGAACGCGGTCCGAGGGACAGCCGACATTGAGATTGACTTCAGCAAATCCATGCGCCGCAGCGATGTGTGTGGCTTCGGCGAGACGGGCTGGATCGCAGCCTCCGAGCTGCAACGCGACCGGTCGTTCGGCGTCGTGGAAGGCGAGCAGTTGCTCCCGCTTGCCGTGGATCACCGCATCCGCAGTCACCATCTCCGTGTAGAGGCGGGCGCGTCGGCTCATGAGACGATGGAAAAACCGGCAGTGCCGGTCCGTCCAGTCCATCATGGGCGCGACACAAAAGCGATGCGGGTGAGGGGCCAAGGGGTCCTCGGACGGATCAGTCGTAGCCAGGGTAGGAATTGGCACAGTCTCGATACACCAAAGCCGCGCAGCCGGCGCGCGATCTACAATCCGACGCGATCAATGGTCCAGCGAGTGGTCCGGCCCGTCCAGAACCTTCGCCGCTCACCCCTGCGACCGGCTTCCGAGCCGTCCAACAGCCAAATGCGGCGAGCCGGAGCGTAGATCGAAGGGTCGGTCCGGCAAATCGTGTTGTGGACAAGGCGTTAAGAAGGGCGGTCTGCCCGACAAGACCCGGGCGTTCGCCTGACCTCAGTCCATGCCGGTCCGCTGAAGCTGCCCCTCGGACACCGCAACCGTCAGCCCAAATCCCCGGAGCCGAAGAAGGAAGCGTCGGCGTGCCTTCATACTAACTCCCGAGCAGACGCGAAGCCCTGAAGCGCACATTGGCGATGCAGCTTCGATGGTGCCCCGCTCATCCCAACGCCCATTGCGCTGAACCGGCCGCGCGCACCGCCGTCGCAGCCTCTTACCCCTTCTGCCGCGCTGCCGGCCGGCCCGCGGCGGCGCCGGAGAACCGACGGTCTAGTACCGCCGAATCAACCCGACGAGACGCCCTTGAACCTCTACCTGATCCGGACCGAAAATACGTGTCTCATAATTGGGATTTGCAGCTTCAAGCGCGATCGCCGAGCCCCGCTTGCGGATGCGCTTCAGCGTCGCCTCTTCCTTCTCGACTAGGGCCACGACGATATCGCCGTTCTCGGCGGTGCTGGTGCGCTTGATGATGACGACGTCGCCCTCGTGAATGCCGGCCTCGATCATCGAGTCGCCCCTGACTTCGAGCGCGAAGTGCTCGCCATTGCCAAGCAGGTCGGGCGGGCAGATGACGTCTTGAGTGGGGGTCTGGATAGCGGAAATGGGCGTTCCGGCGGCGATCCGCCCCATGAGCGGCACGGCAATGCCCTGTCCGCCGCCGGCGGCATATGACGGTGGCGAAAATGGCGCGGGCCGCAAGGCGGCGCGAGCTTCTGCGAGGCCATGAACCGAGGCCGAGGCGCGTTTGCGGCCGTCACTCATGGCTTCCGGCAACTTGATGATCTCAAGCGCACGCGCACGGTGCGGCAGCCGTCGGATGAAACCCCTTTCCTCCAGCGCCGTGATCAGGCGGTGAATACCTGACTTCGAGCGCAGTTCGAGTGCCTCCTTCATTTCGTCGAAGGAGGGGGGCACGCCGGTCTCCTGGACGCGCGAATGAATGAAGTCCAGCAGCTCTTTTTGCTTGGTGGTCAGCATTCTCCCTCCCTCCGACGTCCGTTCAGGATGGCCTCCGCCGGACGACCCCGCACGGCTGGTGGCTAGAGTTACGTACACATCGTGAAGACGCTATATGTTCTCTGGGCGTTCTGCAAGCGTTTTCGTGCGGGCAGGCGCAACCGCGGCATCAGAAGTCAAGCGCGAGGATGGGGACGGCGGTGCCGGCGGGAACTGCCGGCGCGCCGATCGGTCGGACGATCAGACAGTTGGCCGTCGCGAGCGGCGTGAGCAGCGAGGAATCCTGCGAGCGGGCGGGGGAGACCGCGAGCGTGCCGTCGGCGGACTGTGAAACAGTGCCCCGCATGTAGTGCGCCCGGGGCCCGTTGGCGGCAAGTGGCTCTGTCGCATGCGCGAGCATCGCCCGCTGTGGTTCCGGCTCGAGACCGAGCAGGGCGCGGACCAGCGGTACCAGGAAGAGGCGCGCACAGACGAGCGAAGAGACCGGGTTTCCCGGGAGCCCGAGGACGCGCTGGACCCCGAAGCGTCCGAACATGAGTGGCTTGCCTGGCCGCATCGCGATCTTCCAGAAATCGAGCGCCATCCCCCGCGCCGTCAAAACCGGCGCAACGAGGTCGTGGTCGCCAACGCTTGCTCCGCCGACGGTGACGAGGACGTCGGCGCCAGCGGCCTGCTCGACATGCGCAGCAAGGCTCTCCGGGCGGTCTTTCGCGATTCCGAGCAGACGCGGCTCCCCACCGGCGGCCGACACCATCGCTGCGATGCCAAACGTGTTCGAGCAGACGATCTGATCGGCCCCGGGCGTCTCGCCGGGCAAGACCAGTTCATCTCCCGTTGCCAGGATGGCGACCACGGGGCGACGCCGCACGACCACCGTTGGATGTCCCATGGCGGCCGCGAGCGTCAGATCACGCGCCGTGAGCCGGCGACCGGCGGCAATCCCGACGGCGCCCGCAAGGAAGTCGCAACCGCGTGGCCTGATGTGCTCACGGTCGATCGTGCCCGCGAGCACGGTCACGTAGTCCCCGTCGCGCTCGGCGTTCTCCTGGATGACGATGGCGTCGGCGCCGTCCGGAAGCGGAGCGCCGGTGAAAATGCGAACTGCCTCGCTCGCCCCAAGCTGACCGCGATACCCGTGCCCGGCCGCGGAAACACCCACGACTTTAAGGCGCGCGGGCAGCCGGGCGACATCGGCGGCACGCACCGCGTATCCGTCCATGGCGGAGGCGTTGAAGGGCGGTTGCGTAAGGCGAGCGACGACGGGTTCGGCCGCGATGCGGTTGGCTGCTGCTAGGAGCGGCGCCGCCTCCACATCCTCGATCGGCTCGACAGCGCCGACGATGCGGGCAAGCGCGGCTTCGACCGAAAGCGCCGGCTGCGTCATGCCGAGGTGCTCCCGCGATCGGTTGCGGCCCGGTAGGTGCCGGAACGCCCTCCCGCTTTCTCGAGAACGCGAACGCCACTGATTTCCATCGTCTTGTCTGCAGCCTTCAGCATGTCGTAGATGGTCAGACAGGCGACCGTGACAGCCGTCAGCGCCTCCATTTCCACACCGGTCTGGCCGCTCACCTTGACTGTCGCCGTCACGCGGATGCCCGCCGGCTGCGCAATGGGCTCCAGGTCGACCGATACCGAACTGATCGTCAACGGATGGCAGAGTGGAACCAACTCATGTGTTCGCTTGGCAGCCATGATGCCCGCGATGCGCGCCGTTGCCAGCACATCCCCCTTTTTTGCCGCCCCGCTTTCGACCAGAGCGAGCGTTTCCGAGGACATGGCGACAAAGCCTTCCGCCGTCGCCGACCGGTTCGTGATCGCCTTATCGGAAACGTCCACCATGTGCGCTTCGCCGCGCGCGTTGATGTGTGACAGGTTCTTCATGAAAGTCGCGGAACTCGGTTGATTGAACCAACAGCACCATGCGCCCGCAGCGCGCGGAACGACAATAGAGGAGGGGCCGCATGGCGGGCTAGCCATCCGCCGACCGCGGCGTCAACCGAACGCTTATGCGCCGGGATCAACCCTCAAGGGTATCGTCCGGCGCGAAACGAGCAGGCACGGGCTGTTGCGATGCAGCATCTGATGTGACAAACGGTCCGGCGCGCGACTCAAAGTAGCTGCAACATAAAAGAATTTTATGCAATTGACGATTGTTCGTTTTACCAGATGTTAAATATTTCTCCGATGGACCCTTGCAAATATGCCTCACTTCGGATTTTATGATCGTGTCCGAAACGTGGCGCCGTCCCACCTATCCCCCCCATAGAGGCGTCACGCTTTAAGCCCGCGGCCCTTCCCCCGGCCGCGGGCATTTTCTTTGGCCACCACGGCGCGCAGGCGCTGCGCGAACGGGGCTCACGCAAGCCGTGTTGCTCACCCATTCCGCTTCATCTCGATCTCGATGAAGCAAAACTCGCTTGCGCTCGGATTGACCACGTTGTGCTCGACGCCCTCCGAACGCGCATACGGGCGGCCAGCCGTGAGCCCGACGCGGCGGGAAACGCCACCGGGCTCCTCCAGCAGGAGTTCGCCCGTCGTCATCGGCACCACCACATAGTCATGTGCGTGACGATGCCAGCCGGTCTCGGCGCCTGGAGCAAACCGCCACTCCGTTACGATGCAGCGGTCATCGTTGATGAACTCGGTTGCAATCGCTTTCGGTCTCGTCGCGCTCACGTTGCCTGTGCTCACGTTGCCTCCAAAGGACGACCGGTACAAGGGGCGGGATCGCCGAGTCTCAAACGTATCCGCAGCAAATTCACGCGCCGGCCACCTTGCTCGCCTTCAAGCGCGCGATTTCGCTCGTGGACTTTCCGAGCCATTCGGAGAGAACAGCGGCCGTATCCGCGCCGAGGAGCGGCGAGGGCTTCACCGCCGGCGGCTTGCCGTCGAAGCGCACCGGCCAGGTGGGCATCTTGAAATCGCCGACCTTGGGATGGTGCATCGTCTGCATGATGCCGCGCCGCTCGAAGCTCGGGTCGTTATGAAGCTCCATCGTGTCGAGCACCGCGCCAGCGGGAACGCCTGCGGCGCCGACCATGCGCATGACGTCCTCCTTGCTGTGCTGGCGCGTCCACGCCGAAATCATGGCGTCGATCTCCGGCTCGCGCTGTGCGCGGGCCTCAACCGTGCTGTAGTCGGGGTGATCGGCAAGCTCGGGCCGGCCGATCAGCGTCGCGAGCCGCTTCCAATGGTCGGGATTGCCACGGCTCGTGTAGATGTAGCAGTAGTCGTTCGGGCCACCGCCCTTGCAGGGAAAGATGCCGACCGGCGGGTTGGCACCCGAGAGCGTCTTGGCGCCCGCCCGCGGCGCCGGCTTGCCCGTGCGCGCCTGCGTCGAGAAGGCGATGCGGATGTAGTGCAGCATGGCATCCTGCATGGCGACCTGGAGCCGGCGGCCCTTGCCGGTCGACTGCCGCTCGTAGAGCGCCCCAAGGATCGAGATCGCGAGCAACATGCCGGTGCCGGTGTCGCCGATAGTCGGACCCGGCTTCACGGGCGGGCCGTCCGGGTCGCCGGTGATGCTCATGGTGCCGCCGCATGCCTGCGCGATCATATCGAAGGCAAGGTTCGACTCGTAGGGGCTGCCCTCGCCGAAGCCTTTGACCTGGGCGTAGATGATCCGCGGGTTGACCTTCTGGATCGCATCGTAGCCGAAGCCGAGCCGCTCGATGGCGCCGGGTGCGAAGTTCTCCACCATCACGTCGGCCTTGCCCGCGAGTTCCATCAGCAGCGCTTTGCCCTCGCTGGCCTTCAGGTCGATCGTGATCGAACGCTTGTTGGCGTTGAAGATGAGGAAGTAGTGCGAGTCCTTCTCGGGACTGCCGTAGACGGCGGCGCGGCCCGGATCGCCGAGCTTTGGGTTCTCGACCTTGACGACGTCGGCGCCGAGCCAGGCGAGCGCCTCGGTGCATGAGGGACCGGCCTCGAATTGCGACAGGTCGAGCACGCGGACGCCTTTAAGGCAGCTGAGCTCGGTCGCATTGACGGTCATGGTTTCGCTCCTTGGTTTGTAACGCGGAGGCAGGCACTGGAGGCCGGCGGCGTCGCGCTCCGCCGACGCAGGATCGGGGGCGAAGGTAAACCGCACTTCGGAAGCTGCCAACCAGTGGGTTGCGAACCGCCCAATCCGGGCGCTCACTCAGCCTCGGGCCGCGAGGAACGCTTCGACCTCAGGGCGCCGCGGCAACCCCGCGCGGCTGCCAAGGCGCGTGCATTTCATCGCCGCGACGGCGCACGCAAAGCGCGCGATTTCGGCGATTGGTCGGCCCTCCGCGAGGGCAACCGCGAACGCGCCGTGGAACGCGTCCCCCGCGCCGGTGGTGTCGACGACTTCGACGCGAAAACCGGGCTGGTGCCGGGTCCCTTCCGCATCGCGCCAGAGATAGCCGCGGGATCCGAGCGTGACACCTGCATGTCGCGGGCCGAATGAGAGAACGTGCTCGAGTCGGGCCTCGTCGCTCGCCGCGGCGGAAAACTCGCGCAGAGCCGGTGCCGAGAAGATCGCGAAGTCGGAGAGCCGCAGCAGTTCAGGCAGCGCCTCCCGCGCTCCGAGATCGGCGTCGAGCACGGTCGGCACACCCTCCTCTCGAGCCCTGGCGAAAACCGCGCGCGTCGCCTCGAGCCAGCGCAGGTCGGCGAGCACGACGGCGGCATTCTTGACCCGTTCGGTCGGCAGGCCCGTGGTCTCGGACGGGATCGAGGTGTCGCGCATGCCGACGACCAGGCGCTCGCCGGCGCTGTCGACGATGACGGCGGATGTGGAGGAGCGCGCGTCTTCGAACACCTGGACTCCACGGATGTCCACGCGTTCCGCCTTGAGCCCCGCTCGGATGATGGCGCCGGCGTTGTCGTCGCCGATCCGGCTCCACAGCTCGACTTTCATGCCGAGCCGGGCTGCCGTGACCGCCGCGTTCGCGGCCATGCCTCCGCCGACCTCGATCGCCTCGAGGGCGCGCACCTTGGTCGGCTCAGCCGGAAAAGCGCTGATGCGGTAGATGCGGTCGAGGGCGGCGTGCCCCACCACGATCATCCGCACCTCGGCTGCCATCCGCCTCCTCCCGGAACGCCCTGGCCGATCGCGCACCGGCGGTTGCAGGGCCTTCCTCGTGCCGTCTCGGCGACACCTTAATGTCTCGCGGCTCCTCAAAAAAGAACCAAGTCGCGTTCCCGCGCACGGTTCTTGAGGCAGGTGATCCGCTCGCCGCAGTCGGCGCGTATTGGCGTCCGTCACTGGCCCCGGGTAAAAGCTTTGATGGATGTGCCCGCTCAGCCCTTCGCAGCCGGACGAGACAGTGAGCCCTATGCCATGGCGGCGATGACGGAGCTTCTGCGCCGGGTATCCGAGAACCGGGACGCGCAGGCGTTCCGGGAGCTGTTCCAAGCCTACGGGCCGCGGATCAAGGCCTACATGATGCGCAAGGGCGTGGAAGCCCAAGCCGCCGAGGACCTGGCCCAGGAGACGCTGCTGACGGTCTGGCGCAAGGCGGGGCTCTTCTCGGGCGACAAGGGGAACGCCACAACCTGGATATTCACCATCGCGCGGAATCTGCGGGTCGATCGCGTGCGCCGCAGCATGACATTCCAGCCGCTGCCGCAGGGGCATCAAGAGGAAGCATCGTCCGATCCCACGCCCGAGGCAGAGGCCTCGACCAGCGAAATTCAAGGGAGAGTGCGCAAGGCGCTCCAGGCCCTGCCGATGGATCAGCGCGAGATCATCGTTCTCGCCTACATCGAGGGCCTCTCGCAGAGCGAGATTGCCGCGCGACTGGGGGTGCCGCTTGGCACCGTGAAATCGCGGATGCGGCTCGCCTACCAGAAGGTGCGCGCGGCGCTCGAGGATTTGCAATGACAGTCACGCACCACCCCGATGCCTCGACTCTGATGAGCTTTGCCTCTGGCACGCTGCCGGCGGCGCTTGCGGCCGCGGTTGCCGGGCACCTCTCGCTCTGCCCGGTCTGCCGTCGCGAGGCGCGGCTCCTCGATGCGATCGGCGCCGCAACCCTGCGTGAGCTTCCTGGCGCGCCGCTCGAAAGGTCGCCGCCCGATCCGCGGGAATTGCCTGCACCGGATACCGCACCAGAGGTCTCGACGGGTCCTGCGGATGGGGAGGTGCCATTTCCGTTGCGGAAGATCATCGGGCCGCGCCTCGACGATCGCACCTGGCGCTTCCAGGCTCCCGGAATTTATCAGCATCTCATCCGGTTTCCCAATCCGTCGGATGGCATTCTGCGCCTCATAAAGGCGTCGCCAGGAGCTGCCATTCCTGAACACGGCCATCAGGGCACGGAACTGACTCTCGTCCTGCGCGGCGCCTACCGGGATCGGCTCGGTGCGTTCCACCGCGGAGATATGGCCGACCTCGACGATGCGGTCGACCACACGCCGATCGCCGACCCGGGGGCCGGTTGCATCTGCCTTGTGGCCAGCGAGGCGCGGCCGGTCTTTCGCGGCCTGCTGCCGCGCCTGCTACGCCCGTTCCTGCGCGCCTGAATCGTCGCATCCTGTGCGCCCGAAGCGGCGGACAGGACGGCCGGCACCGTTCGCACCCGGTCTCGACGCTGGACGCCTGTTCCCCTATACGTCCCGCCCGGTTCTGTCTTGGTCCGGAGGAGGCGATGGCCGACAAGCTGCTCGATACGAAAGGAATGGCCTGTCCGCTGCCGATCCTCAAGGCCAAGAAGGCGATCCAGGAGGTTCCGGCGGGCGGCACCTTGGAGGTGCTCGCCACCGATCCGGGCTCCGTTCCGGACTTTGAGGCCTTTTGCCGGCAGGGCCGGCACACCCTCCTCGAGCAGTCGGAGGCGGGCGGCATCTATCGCTTTCTGATCCGGCGCGGCGGCTGAAACGAGTGAGCCAGTCCTGCCGCGCAAACGTTCGGCGCTCGACAACGACATCAGTCGCGCAGCATTCTGCTGGCGAGCGCAGGGCGAAAAGACTGCCCAAGGACTTATTCGCAGCACCAGCGACCGGAGCACACCGATGGCCGATCTGCCGAAACACGTCGACATCCACGAGGAGGGGCCGCGGGAAGGCTTCCAGATCGAGCCGGGGCCGATTGCCACGGCTGACAAGATTTGGTTGATCGAGGCACTCGCCGAGACCGGCCTCACCCATATTCAGGTGTGCTCCTTCGTCAACCCTCGCCTGGTGCCGGGATGGGCCGATGCCGAAGCCGTGGTGGCGGGCTTCAAGGCAAGGCCCGGGATCGACTACACGGCGCTGTGGTTCAACGCCAGCGGTCTCGAGCGGGCGCTCGCATTCCGGGAGAAGCTGACGCTGACGGGCTCGATCTCGCTCACGGCCTCGGAAGGCTTCACCAAGAAGAATCTCAACCGCACGCACGCCGAGAACGTCGCCGCGATGCGCAAGCAGACGGCGCTGCATCTTGAGAAAGGCGTGCCGGTGAAACGGATCAGCGTCATGGCCGCGTTCGGGTGCAATTACCAGGGCGACATCGCGCCCGAGCAGGTGGTCAGGACGGTCGAGGACGGCATGGCGATCGCGCGCGAGGCCCAGGTCGAGATCGAACTCATCTCACTCGCCGACACGATGGGATGGGCCATCCCGCCCCGGATCGAGCGCGTCATCGGCGCCGTCCGCAGCCGCTGGCCCGACAAGACCATCGCGCTGCATCTCCACGACACGCGCGGGATCGCGATCGCCAACGCCCATGCTGCGCTCAAGCTGGGGGTGGCGCAGTTCGACACCACCGTCGGCGGGCTCGGCGGCTGCCCATTCGCCGGACAGAAAGGCGCGGCCGGCAACATCTGCACGGAGGAGCTCGTCATGCTCTGCGAGGAGATGGGGATTGCAACTGGCGTCGACCTCGACAAGCTGATCGAGGTCGGCCGCATGGCCGAGGCGATCGTCGGGCACCAATTGCCGTCCGAACTCATTCATGCCGGAAGCCTCGGCGCGTTCCGCCGCAAGGCGGCGGCCTGACGCCGGGTCGGCCTCGCCTCGCGCGGTGTGCCGGGCGGATGCAGGCCCGGATATCGGTGTGCGCGCGAGCTGCGGCGGGCCCAGGCGAGATGATGACCGGGCAACAGGGAGTGATTGTTCGCGTGCCGTCCGGCACCGGGAGCCGCCCGGGCGCAACGGCGCTTTGGAACCGATGTCGGATCGATCAGGACACGTCATGTCGGTGCTTCCCCTCGCAGGACTGAAAGTGCTCGAGTTCTCGCACGCCGTGATGGGGCCGACGGCGGGCCTCGTGCTCGCCGATCTCGGCGCCGAGGTGATCAAGGTGGAGCCCGCGCCCAAAGGCGATCCGACCCGCTACCTCGGGGGCTTCGCAGCGGGCTTCTTCGCCGCGTTCAACCGCAACAAGAAGAGCATAGCGATCGACTTGAAGACGCCCGATGGCCGGGCCGCTCTCCACCGTCTGGCAGCGACGGCCGACATTGTGCTCGAGAACTACGGGCCCGGTACCATGGAACGCCTCGGTTGCGGCTGGGACGACCTCGCCAAGATCAATCCGCGCCTCATCTATCTGGCCCTCAAGGGCTACCTCGCCGGTCCCTATGAGCACCGCGCGGCTCTCGACGAGGTCGTGCAGTTCCACGTTGGCCTTTGCTACATGACGGGTCCTCCCGGCAAGCCGCTGCGGGCTGGGGCCTCCATCATCGACATCCTGGGCGCGGTGTTCGGGGTCGTCGCCGTGCAGGCGGCGCTGCGCGAGCGCGACCGGACAGGCAAGGGCCAGCGCGTCTCCTCGGCGCTTTTCGAGAGCGCCGCGTTTCTGATGTCGACGCACATGGCGGGGATCGCCATCACCGGCGAGGACATGCCGCCTATGCCGGCGCGGCGCGGCGCCTGGGCCGTCTACGATGTCTTTGACACGAGCGACGGCCAGCTCTTCATTGGCGCCACCAGTGACCAGCAGTGGGCGCGTTTCATCGAAGAGTTCGGGCTGCAAGACCTCGCCAAGGACCCGCGGCTCGCCACCAATGTGATGCGTGTCAAGGAACGGTCCTGGCTGATTCCGGCGCTCAAGGAAGTGGTCGCCAAGGTCTCGACAGCCGAGGCGACGGCGCGCTGTGAGCGGGCGAAAGTCTCGTTTGCTCCGGTCGGGCGCCCGCGCGACCTTTTCGAGGATGCGCATCTGCTGGCGTCCAACGGCTTGCTCGACGTCGCCATCGCGCAGGCTGGCGGGGGAGAGGGGCGTCGCGTCGGGCTGCCCAACATGCCGCTCGAGTTCGGTTCAAATCGTGAGCGCCCGTCGCTGCGGCTGCAGCCGCCGAGGGTCGGTGCGCACAACCTTGAGGTTCTGTCCGGAGCGGGGCTTTCCGCCGCCGAGATCGACGATCTCGCCCGGCGCCAGATTCTCGTTGCCGTGTGAGCCTGCCCGTTCTCTCACTCGAGCCGTTGCACGACGCCGGAGCGCTCGGCGACGAGCTGCTCGGCCGTGCGCCAGACGTCGCGGCCCTTGATCTTCTCGCGCATGTCGGCGAGCCAGCCTGGATCGAGACCGGCGGTCCTGAAGAAGCGATCGAACATCTGGTCGGTCGCGCGGGCGATGGCCTCCTCTGGCACGTTGCTGACCTTCTCGTTGAGGCTGTCGCGGTAGCTCACCTCGTGGAACATGAAGCGCGCGCGCGGATCGGCCGAGCGGCGGCCGCCTGCGACATAGACGGCAACGCACATCGAGGCGCAGACATTGCGGCCCTCGATGACCGTGTCGACGGCATGGGTCTGCTGCATCCGCCGCATGATGCGGATGACCTCGCGGCCATGACTGAGCTGGCCGCCGGGCGAGGCGAGCGACAGCACGAAGCGCGGCTGGCCGGCGGCGTGGGCCCGGAAGGCTTCCTCGAGCTTCGCGGCCATGGGGGCCTCGATGCCGCCGCGCCAGCGCAGGATCACCTCCCCCGGCCGCTCCTCGACCTTGAGTTCGCCGCGGCTCGCGAAGATCATGTCGAGGCGGTCGTCGAACTGGTAGGCAAGAACGACGAAGAGGATGGCGAACACGGCCCAGAGCAGGCGTGAGAGCTGACGGTTCGCCATGAGACGTCGCCTCCGAGCAGGGGCCGCGCGCGGGCGGCTTCGCGCTTTCGAGTGCCGCAGACCGTGCGAATTGTCCATGCTCGCGCGCGACCGTGGCATTCCTGCGGGTGCCGTCGTATAGGGATGGTCATGACGGACACACCTGACATCCTCGCCAGGATCACGCGCTATAAGCTGAAGGAGATCGCCGACGCGAAGGCGGCGCGGCCGCCTGCGGCGATCGATGAGGCAGCCCGCCGGGCGCCGCCAGTGAGGCCGTTTGCCGGGGCCATCGAGGCCCGCACGAGAGCGGGATACGCGCTCATCGCCGAGATCAAGAAGGCGAGCCCGTCGAAGGGGCTCATCCGCGCCGATTTCGACCCGCCGGCGCTTGCCCGCGCCTACGCAGCCGGCGGCGCCGCCTGCCTGTCGGTTTTGACCGATGCGCCTTCGTTCCAGGGCGCGCCCGAGTATTTGACGCAGGCCCGGGCCGCCTGCGACCTGCCGGTGCTGCGCAAGGACTTCATGCTCGACACGTATCAGGTGGCCGAGGCGCGCGCGTGGGGGGCCGACTGCATTCTTATCATCCTCGCTCAGGTCGACGATCCGACGGCGAGAACGCTTGCAGAGGCGGCGCGCGCCTTGGGCATGGACGCCATCGCCGAGGTTCACGAGGAGCGCGAGCTCGATCGGGCGCTCGCGCTCCCCTGCCGTCTGATCGGCATCAACAACCGCAACCTCAGGACGTTCGAGACGTCGTTGGCGACAACCGAGCGACTGGCGCCGATGGTGCCGAAGGATCGCATCGTCGTCGGCGAGAGCGGGATTGCCACCAGGAGTGACCTCGACCGCCTTGCGGCCGCCGGGGTCAGGGCGTTCCTCGTCGGCGAAAGCCTGATGCGGCAGGCCGACGTGGCCGCCGCCACCCGCCGGCTGCTCGACGGCTGAGCGCCCGCGTCGGGCACTTCGCGAGCTTTACTCAAGGGGGAGCCGTGCCGCAGCTGATCCCGACCGACCTGGAGGCGGCCCGCATCATCAATGCGGCAGGCACGCTGACGCGCCTCTCCGGCGCCGTCGTCAGCGAGCGGGTCGCGGCGGCCATGGCGGCGGCGGCGCAATGCTCGTTCGACATGTGGGCGCTGCAGGCCGCAGCCTCCCAGCGGATCGCTGCGGCGACCGGCGCGGAAGCCGGACTGGTCACCACGGGAGCCGCCGCGGGGCTCACCCTCGCCGCCGCCGCGGCCATCGCCGGTGACGACATTGCACGCATGCAGGCATTGCCCCGATCCGAAGGACTTGCAAACGAGATTCTCGTCCCGCGAACCCATCGCAATGGCTACGATCGCGCGCTCGCAGCGGCCGGCGCGCGCCTGATCGACATCGGCACGGCCGACCGGCAAACCGATGCCGGCGTTCGCGGTCTCGAGGACTGGGAGGTGGAAACGGCCATAACGCCGGCGACTGTCGCGATCCTCGGCAACGCCTCGGCGGCAACCGAGGCCGACCTTCCGCTTCTTGCAGCCGTGGCGGCGCGCCATCGCCTGCCGCTGATCGTCGATGCCGCGGCGCAACTGCCGCCGCAGGCGAATCTGACTGCGCCGCTTGCTGCCGGCGCCACGCTCGTCGTCTTCTCGGGCGGCAAGGCGATCGGCGGCCCGCAGGCCTCGGGGCTCCTCGCGGGACGCCGCGATCTGATCCGGTCGGCCGCGCTGCAGATGCTCGACATGGACGTGCCGCTCCGGTCGTTCGTGCCGCCGGCTGCCTTCTTCGGCAACCATCGGCCGACAGCCCTGCCGCGCCATGGCATTGGCCGCGGTTTCAAGGCCTCGAAGGAAGCGATCGTTGGCTTGATGGTCGCGCTCGATGATTTTCTTGCCCGTGACGAGGCATCTGCCGAGGCAGACATGCGTTCAAGGCTCGAGCGCCTGAAGGATCGGATCGCCGGGCCTGCCGGCATCAGCATCGAGCTGATTAGCGGCCGCCGGCCCGGCGCCCTGCCGCGGCTAGCCATTGATTTCGCACCTGCGGCGGCTGTCGGCGCAGACGACGTCTGTCGCGCCCTGCGTCGACACAGCCCCCCGATCCACGTCGGCGAGGGCTTCGTCGCAAGCGGCCGTCTCATCATCGACCTCATCGCCACACGCCCTGTGGACGATGAGGTGCTGGCGGTCGGCCTCGCCGCGGCGCTCACCCGCGTCCGCAACCCGTGATCGACATTTCGCGTCTCCGGCAGCGGATGGGGCTTGGTGTCACTTTTCGACCGGTACCACCTCGATCCGTTCGATCCTGGCCTCTCGCACGACGCTGATAGAGACCCGCTGACCGATGCGGCGCTCGTCGAGAGTTCGCAGAATGTCGTCGATGCCCGTGACTGGCGCGTCGTCGAGCGCGATAAGAATGTCTCCGGGCCGCAGGCCTGCGGCCGCGGCAGGCGAGCCTGCCACCACCTCCGCGATCCTGACGGCGCTCGACTGCTGCAGACCGGCGCGGTGGCGCAACCGCTCGGGCAGGATGACCTGCTCGCCGGCGATGCCGATCCTGGCACGGCGAACTCTTCCGTGTCGCAAGATCTGCTGCAGGACCTGGGTCGCTGTGTTGGCCGCAACCGAGAAGCAGATCCCCTGCGCCCCGAGGATGCTCGCGGTGTTGATGCCGATGACCTCAGCGCGGGAGGATACGAGCGGCCCGCCGGAATTGCCCGGGTTGAGCGCCGCATCGGTCTGAATGACATCGCTGATGAGGCGGCCATCCTCGCCGCGCAGCGTCCGGCCAACGGCGCTCACGATGCCAGCGGTAACCGTCGACTGGAAGCCAAGCGGATTGCCAATGGCAATTGCGATCTGCCCTGGCAGGACGGCTTTCGAGTTCCCAAGTCGCGCGGATGGCAGCGTGTCGGTGGTCTCCGCGCGGAGTACGGCAAGGTCGCTGTCCGGATCGCGTCCGATGAGGCGCGCCCGGATGCGACGGTCACCCTGCAGGAGGATCTCGATCCGTTCGGCGCCTTCGATCACATGGTTGTTGGTCAGGATGAGCCCGTCGGGCGCCACGATGACGCCTGATCCCGACCCGTGTTGTTGTCTCCCCTGCCGTGCCCTGGCGACATGGATGTGGACGACGGCGGGCGACACACGCTCGACGGCGCCGACTACCGCGCGCGAGTAGGCGTCGAGCAGCGGACCATCTTCGCGCTGCGGGTCCGACCGGTCGCCGGCGTTTGGCGCATCCGAGGACGCTCCGTCGGAATGGTTCAGTCGCCGGAAGATGCGGGCAAGCGCGCTCATTGCGGCAAGCTCCCGTGAGCATAATGGAATTCCAGCTCCGGGCCTCAATGTGGGGTGTTGGAACCGGATTGTCGAGCACGCAACGGCCGGCGCCACAATGCTGGCCAACCGGCGCCATCTTGGCCCGCTAATGACGGAGCGGGCCACCGTAGTGCGAGCCCCCGGTCGGCCATGGGGCACCGGAGCGCGAACCGGCACAGATGATCAGCCTGCTGCGTGCGTTGACGAGGGCGGTTGAGGTGCTGCTCGGAGTGCCGGCGCGTCTCGTCCGTGCCGTCTTTGCGGGGTTCACGTTCAATCCGCGGCTCGGAGTGCTGCGGCACCTCGCGACGGCAGTTGTCGCCTATCTGGCTTTCGCCGTGGTGCTTGTCTATATCGCCGCGCCGTTGCGCGGCGTAATCGGGCACTACCTGATCGGCGAGCGAATCCGCTACGACGCCGAGCGCTGGATGGCAACCGCGATTTATGACCGTCATGGCCAGTTCATCGGCACGTTCGATCCGCGTCTCGACAGCCAGCGGGACGTCAATTGGACCGACGCCGCGATCGAGCTCGACGGCCACACGGCCAATCCGGATCACAAATCCATCCCCGTTGCCAACGTGCCGGAGTATTACTGGAAATGCCTGTCATTTCACGAAGACCGCTACAGCGGCGGCGTGCTCAATCCCTATGGGATCGATCTTCTGGGCGTCCTGAAGATTCCCTACTCTTCGATCCGTCGATCGATCGCGCTTCGCCGCCCCGTCCTCGGCGCCGGCGGCTCGACCTTGCCCATGCAGTTCGCCCGCGTGATCTACAAGACACCGCCCGATCCGCGCGAAGGAAGCATCGGGAAACTCAGGCGCAAGATCACGGAATGGTGGCTGGCGCCCGTGATCTACCATGAGCTGACCCGCGGCGGCGATGATACGCCGCTCAAGCAATGGGCGGCCAATCACCTCTGGCTCGCCCAGCGCGCGGGCGGCGCTCCGCTGCATGGCGTCGAGATGACGAGCCGCGTCGTCTTCGGCAAGGAGGCGAAGGACCTCACCGTCGCCGAGCAGTTCGTTCTCGCTTCGGCCGTCAACAAGCCGATTATCCTGCTCGCTGGCAGCGAGCGGCTGAACGAAGTCCGGCTCGATCATTGGCGCTACATCACCGAGGTTCGCGCGCGCAAATGCGCCGAGCGGCTCGTCGACGATGAGGGGATGCGCGGTGAGATCCTTTTCGAGCTCGTGAGCCTCGCCGGGGGGCCGCCGGACCCGAAGGTGAAACCCGGGCTGCAGGCGGCGCTCGAGACCTTCGCACCCGACGTCGCGCGCCGTGCCACGGCCAATCCGACCGTGCGCGCCAACGCATTGCTTCCGGTGGAGAGATTCGGCATTCGCGAGGAGCTGAAGCAAACCTACGGCTTCGCCTGGCGCGACAAGGTGCGCGGCGTCAGAACCACCCTCGATGTCGTCGAGAATCTGGGCCTTCGGGAGCGTGTCAAGATTGCCTTGACGCGCCTGGATCAGCAGCACCAAGCCAGTCTCAATCCTGGTTTCACGCTTGACCCCGCTCGAGCCAGCACCGGCGATGGGCTGCGTACCCCGCACGTCATCGTCGTCGCTGCCAACGCTCAGGGCGAGATCGTCCGCTATTTCGATCTTGGCGAAACGGCCGCCTATTTCGGCTCGCCCGCGGCACGCGCTGTCGCGACCGGCCGCTACCTGCCCGAGCGCGAGCCGCGCCGCATCGCGTCGACGGGCAAGATGCTTCTCGCGATTGCCGCCGGCAATCAAAGCCGCGACGGGGCGGACACTCAGTATCTGGACGCAAGCGCGCCCGGGCGTGGCCTTGAGACATGCGCGAGAGGCGATGGTGGCCTGATCCGGGGCCGGCGAGCGGAAGTCGCGTTCGCGTGCTCGCTGAACCGTCCGCTGGAGTGGCGGGCCGCCGCGCTTGGACAAGCCAGGATGGCGCGGCTCATCCATCAGTTCGGCTTTGTCATGCCGCCGGCTGCGCGGGACGAGGAGGCAACGCCACCCTCAACCGCGGCGGTCCGTGGACTTGTCGCCGGCGCGCCGCAACGTGTGCATCGGATGGCCGCTGTCATCCTGGCTGCGCTGACGGGCCGCGGGGATCGTCCCGTCGGCTTGCCGACCATGATCCGGCGGCTGCACGAGGCGGGAAATGGGCCAGACGCTGAACACCAGCCCGGGAACGCGCCTCGCAGCGGCATCGTACCGGACCGCATCGTGCGACCGCACGCGCGCGCCTTCGTCAGGGCGATGCTCGAGGCGCCGCTCTGCTATCGCTTGCAAGGATCGCCACACGGAACTCTCAAGAGCCTCTCCGACTGGTGCGCCCGCGACCGCGAGGGCCTCAGGCTGCACTTTGCGAAGACCGGCACCGACACCACCGCCGATCCGGCTCAGACGGTCGACACCTGGGTTGCGGGCGGCCTGCAGTTTGCCAGCGGCAACGCCTACTCCTATGTCGTGCTGGTCGGCACGGGCTCGACTCGCGAGCCCTTCGCGCGCAACCTCCACGCGGCGCAGGTCGCGGCCCCGCTGCTCGCGATCCTGCTCGCCGATCTCGAGGCCGCGGAGCGGCGCGGGCGGTCGGCGGCAAAGTCGCCGGCGCCCAAATCTGCACCCCGAATGGAGCCGCGAGGCCAGACGCGTACCGAACCGAGAGCCGGCTGACCGACCAAAACCATGGCAAGCGACTGTCACAAAGCGATCAGCAGCCGGCCGAGCAGACCATTCGGGTCATGCAGGACACGCATTCCGTCGCTCGCCACCCGGCGCGTACTGGGATCGACCGGGCAAACCTCGGCCCACGCCGGCGACACGAAGCTCATCTCGACTTCCTCCCCGCCGCCGAATTTCAGGTGCCGGGAGCGGGCCGTGCCATAATCGACGTCCGTCCAGTGTCCGACCGAAAGTCCCGCCGAAGGCCAGTCGACCTCGGACATCCAAGTCGCGTCGGCGCGAAACCGCTCGGGGTCGTTGACGATGCAGACCACGTCGAGATCCGCCTCCGCGTGCTCCCGGCCGGCAGCCCAGGAGCCGACGAGCGCCAGCCCCTGGACGTGCTCGCAACTTTCCGACCAGCGGCGAAGGGCATCGAGGAGCTTCTCGATCTGCTCACGAGACATGGCACGCATGGGACCACCTGCCGACTGTGCCCGCGGGACTTGCAACCTTAACCCTTCGGCGATTTTCCCGGCAAGCCGAACCCGGTGCCAGGCGGAGGTGCCGCTCGGCTGCTGCTGGCTATTGCAGAGCGCGGCTCGCGCCGCCGCTCGTGCTCGCGCCGAGGCGGGGGAACTGCAGGATCAACAAGTCGAGCCCGTCGTCGCCGGCCAAGACCTCGATCGCCGCTTCGTCGGCGGTAATGTAGACAGTCGATAGACGACCGAGCTTCCGGCCGGCCTCGATCAGGGAGCCGCCGGCCACAATGAGATATTGACCGCCCCCTTGCGCCGGGTCCGGCAAAGGCGCTGAAATTCTGGGGGCGACGCGCAGAATCCAGGCCGCAAGGCCGTCGGATTCGAGCGGAAAGACGGTCTCGAGCTCCGTCTCCCGGCGTTCTCGCCGGTCGGTATCGCCGGCCACCGTGATGCCGCCCTTGATCCGTGTCCGCTGATTCCCCTTCTTGAGCAGATGCTTCGACGCCGGCAGGTACTTTGCGCCGGGGTCCCAGCGCTGACGCAGCGTGAAGTATCGGACTCCGGCCTCTCCCGCCACGATCGGTCCATAAGGCGTGTGTCCGTTGGCATACTGCACGGTGAGCGGTGTCGCGGGGAAGGCGCCCATCCGCCCCTGACCGTCAACGAACACCTGAAACTGGTTAGGCTCATGAAAGTGAGGTGGGGTGACCGCGTGCGGCGGCTGAGCCACGAGGAAGCCCTGCGGAAGGCCGTTGTCGTTCACCTCGTTGCCCTCGACGTAATGCCCTTTTTTCGGCGCTGCGCCAACATACTCGGATATGGTGTAGTCACGGCCGTTGACATGCACCAGGCGTGCGCGTTGCGCGGCTTCGTCAGCGGAGGTGACAAGCAGCATTCTTGTCTCTCGTCGGTCCAACAGGATTGTCCGGTCAAATGGTATGCAGCTTGCTCCGAGGGCGTCAATGCTGCGGACGCGGTCCCAAGTCAGGACAGCGCTGCAATCTTGTGCATCGAAAGTGTTCAGATGTCCTCGCGCCCCCTTCCCCGTTCGATGTTAGAGTGGCAAGAGCAGCGAAAGCGCCAGACGGCGCTCCGCGACTTGGTGCGCGCGCCCGGCTGGTTGCGGACGGCGTCTGCCGGCAAAGACCCTGGGGGTAAACATGTCGCGCCAGTACTTTGGCACCGATGGCATTCGCGGCCTCGCCAACCGGCATCCCATGACCTCGGAGGTGGCACTCAAGGTCGGCATGGCGGCAGGCCATGTCTTCTCAACGCGCAACGGCGGTAGCCATCGCCATCGCGTGGTTATCGGCAAGGACACACGCCTCTCGGGCTACATGATCGAGAGCGCCCTGATGTCCGGCTTTACCGCGGTCGGCATGGATGTGTTTCTGCTCGGGCCGATGCCGACGCCGGCCGTGGCCATGCTCACGCGCTCGCTGCGCGCCGACCTCGGCGTGATGATTTCGGCCTCGCACAACCCCTATGAGGACAACGGGATCAAGTTCTTCGATCCCGACGGCTACAAACTCTCCGACGAGACCGAGCTTGAAATCGAGCGCCGCATCGAGGCCAAAAGCGAGACCATGCTGGCGCCGGCCGACCGCATAGGTCGGGCCACGCGCGTCGAGAGCGCGCAGGAGCGCTACATCGAGTTCGCCAAGCGCACGCTGCCCCGCAATCTGCGCCTCGATGGGCTCAGGATCGTGGTCGATTGTGCGAACGGCGCGAGCTACAAGGTGGCGCCCGAGGCGCTTTGGGAGCTCGGCGCCGAGGTCATCAAGATCGGCGTCGAGCCGAACGGTCGCAACATCAATTTGAAGTGTGGAACGACATCCCCCGAGGCGCTGGCCGAGAAGGTGCGCGAGGTGCGCGCAGACGTCGGCATCGCACTTGATGGGGATGCCGACCGCGTCGTCATCGTTGATGAGAAAGCTCAGATCGTCGACGGCGACCAGCTCATGGCCGTGATTGCTGAAAGCTGGCATCGCCGCGGTCGCCTGCAGGGCGCCGGGATCGTCGCGACCGTGATGTCGAACCTCGGTCTTGAGCGCTATTTGAAGAGCATCGGCCTCTCGCTGGCGCGTACCGCGGTCGGCGACCGGTACGTGGTCGAGCACATGCGCAAGCACGGCTACAACGTCGGCGGCGAGCAATCGGGACATATCGTACTGTCGGATTTCACGACGACGGGCGATGGCCTTGTCTCCGCCCTGCAACTTCTGGCGACGGTGGTCACTTCCGGCAAACCGGTGAGCGAGGTTTGCAAGCGCTTCGAACCTTTGCCGCAGCTGCTCCAGAATGTGCGGTATGGCGACGGCAAGCCGCTTGAAGACGTGCGTGTCCGCCGCGCCATCGAGGGAGCGAAACAGCGGCTTGGCGAGCAAGGACGCATCGTGATTCGTCCTTCCGGCACCGAGCCCGTGATCCGCGTGATGGCGGAAGGTGATGACGAGGCGCTGGTGCAGACGGTGGTCGGCGACATCGTCGAGGCAGTGCGCCAAGCGGCAGACGCGGCCTGACCGACTCCGGTCCGTATGTTGATCCGGAGAGGCACCCCCCTGAGCCGGCAGCAGACCTGGCGGTTGAGGGCTGCGTGCGCCTGAGCCCGCCCGGCAGCACCGCTATGCGCCCGCTTCCTGAGAGCGGGCGGGGAGACGGCCGGCGTGCCGTTTCGAAGCAGCGATTAAGTCCTTCTTAAGCCCTCTGGCTCATAGTCCCCGATGACCATGTGCTGCGTCAGCGGAGTATGTGCCGGGCCCGGTCAGGTGCCGGCAGCATCGACAAGGGGACCTCAGGAATGACCACGTATCGCGCAGTGCTCCTCGGTGCGGCGCTCGTGACCGGAAGTGTGGCGGGTGCGTCGGCAGCCGACCTCTATGGCAGGGGCGGCAGCATCAAGGACGGCTACGGTCCCGTGCAGATGTATTCGGGCCCAGCATCCTGGTACATTCGCGCCGACGTCGGATATGCGCGCAACGATCATCCCTCCGTGGTCGAGGGTAGCCGCTACGATCTCACCGGCGCCGCCATTGACGATCAGTGGTCGGCGGGCCTCGGCATCGGCCGCTACTTCGGCAAGAACGTGCGCGGCGACATCACCTGGGACTACCGTTTCGAGACCGACGCACGCGGATCGAACGTGGCGGTCGGACTGAACTTTCCGGGCGAGCGCAGCTTCGGCCTTCGCAGCAACGTCGTCCTTGCCAATCTCTACTACGACTTCGATTTGCGCAGCCGCTTCACGCCCTATATCGGCATCGGTATCGGCCTCGCCTACAACGAGACGACTGGCGGAACGGTGCCGGACAATTGCGCCTGTGGCTTCACCGACGTTAGCATCTCCGGCGACAGCCGATGGTCCGTGGCCGGCGCCCTGATGACGGGCTTCTCGCTCGCGATGCGCGAGCGTCTGCATCTCGATGCGGGCTATCGCTATCTCTACCTCGGCGAGGCCAAGACGGGGGCGATCACCGGCACCACTGCCGCGCCGGCCCTCGCATCCGATGGCGACCTGCAAGTCCGGGACATCTTCGCGCACGAGTTCCGCGTGGGGCTGCGTTACGACATTCGCTGACTATGGCGGGCGCTGTGAGACGGCGCCGCAACCGAGACAGGCGGCATCCGGCTGGTTGGCTGGGGGCCGCTTCTGAGAGGCCCGGAAGCTGCTCGCGCAACTCCGGGGAAGAGTGGCCCGCAGCGCCTGGCGCGGTGCGGGTCGGATGTACCCGCCGGCCAAGTTCCTGGCACAAGTGGCGTCAGCGCTGATCCCCGTCGGACGCGCCCGGGACAAATGGCAGGCTTTACGATCGACGGCCCTGCGTTGGCCGGTGTCAGTAGCAAGCCGTGCCGGGCATTCCCGCCGGCGCACTCGAGGGATCGACTGCCATGACGTGTTTCAGATTGTTGCTCTCGCTTGGCCTCGCTGCCGCCTCGGCGACTGCGGCCGTTGCCGCCGACTTCAATTACGGCGCGCGAGGCGTGAAGGACTATGGCGGGCTGGCGGGAGTTCCTGTGCCGGCGCCGGTTCCGGTCGTTGAATCGTTCAAATGGTATGTGCGCGCCGATTTCGGCTACGCTGTGAAGTCGTCGGGGTCGGCCAGCATCGACAACACGCTCGGCCTACACGAGACCCACCCCTACGATCGCAACGAAGGCCCCTTCCACGGCAGCGTCGGGTTCGGCGCGTATCTCACCCGCTCGCTGCGTTGGGACGTGACCGGCGACTATCGCGGCGCGCAGAAGGTAAAGTCGGGTCCGACCAACTATATCGGCACAACGTCGAGCTTCGATCCGGTCACGTCGATCAGCGAGACCTACTACTACAACGTCACCCGGTACGAGGAGGTCCGCGTAGCGAACCACACCGGCCTCTTCAATCTTTACTATGATTTCAATCGCGGGCCTGGCTTCAATCCTTACATCGGCGCCGGCATCGGTATTGCGATCCGCGAGGGCCGCACCGAGTTCACCGAGACGGCTAACTGTTACGATACCTATCGTGACGATCCAAGCAACCCGCCGCCGGGGTTCACCGGCGCCTGCTCGCAGCCGGATCTGCGTAAGAGCGGGAAGCCGACCAACGTGAATTTCGGCCTCGCCGCCGCGCTGATGGCGGGCGCGACCTACGAGGTGGTTCCCGGCGTGCTGCTCGACGCCGGCTACCGGCTCGCCTGGCAGGGCGGCAACACGTCGATCCGTCCCGCCGGCTCGGGCGACCTCATAACGGCGGGTCCACGCACCGATCACGAGATCCGCGCCGGTCTGCGCTGGAACGTCTGGTAAGCCGGAGCCGTCGAACGAGAGGAAAAGTCAAAGGCCGCCCGAAGGCGGCCTTTGTTGTTTCGCGCCGAGCGATTGCGGAGGGTCTCTCGGAACCCTGCGGGCAACCGGCTGCGCCGGGCAACCGCAGCGCCATCACGAATGCCCGAGCACCGCAAGCAGCAGCAGCGCGACGATGTTGGTGATCTTGATCATCGGGTTCACGGCCGGGCCCGCCGTGTCCTTGTAAGGATCGCCCACGGTATCGCCCGTGACCGAGGCCTTGTGCGCCTCCGAGCCCTTCAAGTGCTTCTTTCCGTCCTTGTCGACGAAGCCATCCTCGAACGACTTCTTGGCGTTGTCCCAGGCCCCGCCGCCTGAGGTCATCGAGACGGCGACGAAAAGGCCGTTGACGATGACGCCGAGCAGCATGGCGCCAAGCGCCGCGAAGGCGTTGCCGGGACCGGCGATCGACTTGATGACGAAGAAGCACACGATCGGCGAGAGGACCGGGAGCAGCGACGGAACGATCATCTCCTTGATGGCCGCCTGGGTCAGCAGGTCGACGGCGCGGGCGTAATCCGGCTTCTCGGTTCCCTGCATGATGCCCGGCTTCTCGCGGAACTGGCGGCGCACTTCCTCGACGATCGAGCCTGCGGCCTTGCCGACCGAGGTCATCGCGATGCCGCCGAACAGATAGGGCAGCAGGCCGCCGAACAGCAGTCCCACCACGACGTAAGGGTTGGACAGCGAGAAGTCGACATTGAGGTTGTGGAACAGCGAACCGGGCTTCGCCTGCGAGATGAAAAACCTCAAGTCCTCGTTGTAGGCGGCAAACAACACAAGCGCGCCGAGGCCCGCCGAGCCGATGGCGTAGCCCTTGGTCACGGCCTTTGTCGTGTTTCCGACCGCATCGAGGGCGTCCGTCGTCTTGCGGATCTCCTTCGGCAATCCGGCCATCTCGGCAATGCCGCCCGCATTGTCCGTCACCGGGCCGAAGGCATCGAGCGCCACGATCATGCCGGCGAGCGCCAGCATCGTCGTCACCGCAATGGCGACGCCGAAGAGGCCCGCAAGCTTGAAGGTCGCGATGATGCCGATGATGATGACGAGGGCCGGCAGCGCGGTCGACTCGAGCGAGACGGCGAGGCCCTGGATCACGTTGGTGCCGTGTCCGGTGACCGACGCCTGACTGATCGAGCGAACCGGCCGGTAGCCGACGCCTGTGTAGTATTCGGTGATGACGATGATCGCCGCCGTCACGATGAGGCCGATCACGCCGCACCAGAAGAGGTCCATGCCGGTAAAGGTCAGGCCGCGCGCGGTGTAGGTCGTTGACAGGCCGAGCATCCAGTCGGTGATCGGGTAAAGTGCGATCAGCGACAGGATGCCGGTCACGATGATGCCCTTGTAAAGGGCGCCCATGATCGAGTTGTTGGCGCCGAGCCGGACGGCAAACGTGCCGATGATGGAAGTCACCACGCAGGCCGCGCAGATGGCGAGCGGATAGAGCATCAGGCTGCCGACGACCGGCTGGCCTGCGAAGTAGATCGCGGCCAGGACCATCGTGGCGACGACCGTGACCGCGTAGGTCTCGAACAGGTCGGCGGCCATGCCGGCGCAATCGCCGACGTTGTCGCCGACGTTGTCGGCAATGGTGGCCGGGTTGCGTGGATCGTCCTCCGGGATCCCGGCCTCGACCTTGCCGACGAGATCGCCGCCGACGTCGGCACCCTTCGTGAAAATGCCGCCGCCGAGACGGGCGAAGATCGAGATGAGCGAGGCCCCGAAACCGAGCGCAACGAGCGCGTCGATCACGGTGCGGCTGGTGGTGGCAAGGCCCATGCCGCGCGTCAGGATGGCGTAGTAGACCGCGACCCCAAGCAGCGCGAGGCCGGCGACAAGGAGGCCGGTGACGGCGCCAGCGCGGAACGCCATCGACAGACCATCGGCGAGCGACTGCGTGGCGGCCTGTGCCGTGCGCACGTTGGCGCGCACGGAGACATGCATGCCGATGAACCCGGCGATGCCCGACAGCACCGCACCGATCAGAAAGCCGAAAGCGACGAGCCAGCCGAGCAGCACGCCGACGAGGACGAAGATCGGGATGCCGGCCATGGCGATGGTCTTGTACTGGCGTGTCAGGTAGGCCTGTGCGCCCTCTTGCACGGCGCCGGCGATCTCCTGCATGCGGGCTGTGCCGGCATCGGCCGCCATGACGGACCGGATGGTCCAGGCGCCGTAGACGATCGACAGCAGACCGCCGAGAATGATCGCCCACATCACGGTATCCATGGAATGAGCTCCCCCGGTTGATCGTTCGTGCCTCCGGCTCTGCTCGGCGACGGCGCGAACACGCCATAAGGCACCGGGCGCACGCACGATGCCGATGCGACGCAACCGTTGTCCGAGAAAGCCAGATTCGCGGGCGGACCATGCCCCAACCGATGCGCCGTTGCAACACGGGATGTTAAGACTTTGGTTGGCCGCTCCCGGGATTCGGGAACCGTGAGCCGAGGAGAGGGGGGCGCAGGGCAGGCGGGTCACATGCCATCCGCCCGGCGGCTCCATCGCGCGCACGACAGGCCCGAGGATTAGAAGTGGTCCCAGCCTTGCGAGGCGGTCGGAACCGGCGTGCCGTCGCGGAAGCTGATCGTCACCGCGCCGCCCGCCGTGAAGCGGCCGATGACGGCGGCGAAGGGGTGCTCGCCGATGCGCAGACCGGCGATTTCGGTGGCACGGTCGGCCGGGGCCGCAAACAAGACCCTGTAGTCGTCCCCGGCGCTCCAGCGGGCGAGGAATAGGTCCGGCTGCAACTTCCGGACGATCTCGGCCGCGCGAGAGAAAGGAATCTGGTCGAAAGCGATCTCGGCGCCGACGCCGCTCGCCCGGCACATGCGCCCAAGGTCCTTCACAAGTCCGTCCGAAATATCCATGGCGGCTGTCGCGAGCGCCCTAAGCGGCGCAATCAGCCTGAGGTCCGGCCGCGGACGGCGATAGCAATCGACGAGGTAGGCAGCGTCCGCAGGTGTGAGGGCAAGCGCGTCGGCGAGCCCCGGCGATCGGACGATCTCAAGCCCCAATGCGGCATCGCCGAGCGACCCGGTGACGCAGACGAGATCACCCGCGCGCGCCGTGCCGCGGCGAATCATGCGACCGGTCGGCGCCTCGCCGAAGACTGTGACTGTGATCGTGATCGGCCCCGGACGCCGGTCCGTGTCTCCGCCGACGAGGGAAAGACCGAAGGCCGCTTGCGCCTCGGCAAGGCCGCCCGCGAAACGCTGCAGCCAGTCCCGCGCCGGCGCCTCGGGAAAGCTTAGCGCCATGAGATAAGCGCGCGGCTCGGCGCCCTTGGCGACGAGGTCGGAGACGTTCACGGCGAGCGCCTTCCAGGCGACGTCCTCCGGTGCGTCGCCGGTCAGAAAATGCACGCCTTCCGCAATCGGATCGGTCTTCACGATGAAGTCGCAGCCCGGCGCCGGCCTGAGAGCGGCGCAGTCGTCCTGAAGTCCGAAGGCGCCGGGATGGCCTGCCGCCAGGGGAGCCAGGTAGCCCTGGATGATGGCTTCCTCGCCGCGAATTTGGCTGTTGTCGCTCATGGGTCCGGGTCGGTGCGTTCCGTTCGCGATGTCTAGCATGGAAAGCCGCCGCGACCATTCGGGCTCGTCAGCGCGGACGGAACTCGCGGACCGGATGCGATCGGCGTCTTGGAATTGCGGAGTGACCGGCGTCAGCGCCGCCGCCAGATGATGCGGTGGTAGCGTGGCGCGTCCGGCGAGAAGTCCGGTCCTGAGAGCACCAGCCGGTTGCCGTCGAGGAGGATGTTGCGGATGGACGTGACGCCGGCGAGCGCCGGATTTGTCGCCACCTCGATCGTATGGAAGACGGCCTCATTCCGCACCTCGTAGCGACCGGCGCAAGCGAAGACGTCGTCATAGGCCGCAGCCTTCTCCGCTGCGCTGCCCGTCTGCATCGGCTTGCGCCGGCGCCTGGCGAGCGTCGCGCTCATGTAGCCGTCCGCTGTGTAGAGGATGAGCCCAACCGCATCGCGGCCGAGCGGATATTCGGCGGGCCTGCCGTCCTCGTAAACGAGCGCCCAGCTCTCGAGCCGCCAGCCTCCGACAAGATCTCTGGCGCTGATTGCCACGCCTCAAACCTTTTCACCTATGGGCAGCCAATCCGGCGAAACACCTTCAAAATCTATGCAATTGCCCGCCTTTGTCAGCGCAGGCGATGCCCCTCGCACGGCCGTCGCTCCCGGAGAGCCGGGATGCGCCGTAGCTGCGCTATGAGAAGACGCCATGGATGTCCCGGCGCGGCGCGCCGGGACACTTGGCGAATGCGCGGCCGCGCTCAGCGCGCGACCTTCGGTCTGACCTTCCTGCTCGGCTGTGCCGGCTCGCCGTGCATCGCGGCGCGCTCCTCATCGGTGAACCCGCCAAACAGGGAGTCCTCAAATGGGCTTTCCGAGGAGGCATAGCGGTATGCGCGCTCCTTCACCGACGCCAAGCTTGCGCTCAGCGATTCCTTGCTGAAAGAGGCCACGTTTCCGGCATGAAGCCCGAGCGCACCCGCCTGTGCCCAGGCGTCGTGGTCGGCGCCGAGATAGAGGACGAGCCAGCCGTCCTCTTTCTGCTTTCGATCGAGCAGCGCCTTCAACGTCTCCTTGGTGTACTCTCGCGATGCGTTCTCGAGGCCATCCGTCATGATGGCGAGCGCGCGCCGCTCGTCCTTGACGGGCGACTTCTCGAGCAGCGCCACCGCATGCCCGACGGCGTCGAGCAGGGGCGTCGCGCCTCGCGGCTGATACTCGTCGGCTTCGAGCTCAGCGCACGTGCCGGCCGCGACCCGGTCGCGGATCGTGTCAATGGACTGGCTGTCGAATATGATGAGGCTGATATATCCTTCTACGCTGGTGTCGTTCCTGGTCTGGCGAATGTAGCTGTTGACGGCGCCAATAGCGTCAGAGCGGCAGTCCTCCATAGAGCCCGAGCGGTCAAGAACAATGCATGCGTGCAACATTGTGGCCATGCAGACCCCTTTCTCGGATTGAGCCGGCAAGATCGCCGACGCTTCCGAGATGGTGGGCGGACGAGGCCATGACAAGCCCGCCAGCGACGCGCGCGATGCTGGGCCTTAGCGCAACCCTGCCGCGGCGAGGATCTCGGAGCGCCGCTGAATGGCCCAGCTGTAGTTGGCCGGCCACATCTTGGATTCGGGATCGCAGCCGAGCGCCTCAGCGGCCTTGAGTGCCCAGAACGGGTCGTACATGAGCTCACGCCCGATGGCGACGAGATCGGCGCGGCCCTTCTGGAGTATGTCCTCGGCCTGGCGCCCGGTGATGATGACGCCCACCGCCATGGTTGCGATCTGGGCCTCGCGGCGGATGGCCTCCGCATATGGCACCTGGAAGCCGGGCGCGCGCTCGGCACGGGATTTGAGCGGCTGGCCGGAATCACTGGCGCGGAAGGCGGGCGGGCCGGCAATGCCGCCGGCGGAACAATCGACGACGTCGACGCCGCGCGCCTTGAGCTCGCGCGCGAGCGCGATCGAATCGGCAAGCGACCAGCCGTCCGGCGGTCCGTCCACCGATGAGATGCGCATGAAGAGCGGCAATTCCTTGGGCCAGGCCTCGCGCACCGCGCCCGCCACCGCGAGCGCGAAGCGCATGCGGCCCGCCAGGTCGCCGCCCCAGGCGTCGTTGCGCTTGTTGGCGAGCGGCGACAGAAACGAGTGGATGAGATAGCCGTGGGCGCCGTGGATCTCGAGCACCTGAAAGCCTGCCCTTGCCGCGCGTCCGGCCGCCGCCGCGAACGCTGCGATGGTGTCGCGGATCATCGCTTCGGTCATTGCGACGGGCGCCGGCCAGGAGGGACCGACGGGCTCGGCCGTCGGACCGATGCAGGTCCAGGGCGGCGAGCCGGCGGCTGCGTCCTCGGGCTTCAGCGGCCGTCCGCCCTGCCAGGGCGGGGCGGCGGACCCCTTCCGGCCGGCGTGCGCGATCTGGATCGCTGGCACCGAGCCAAAGGCCTTGATCTGCTCGACGATAGGGCGATAGGCCTCGACCTGGGCGTCGTTCCAGAGGCCGCAGCAGCCATGCGAGATGCGACCCTCAGGGCTCACGGCCGTTGCTTCCGTGAAAACCGTCCCGACGCGGCCGCGCGCAAAGGTGGTCAGGTGTGAGAAATGGAACCCATTCGCCAGGCCATCCTTGGCCGAGTACATGCAGAGCGGCGAGAGCACGACGCGGTTTGCCAGCGTCACCGATCGCAGCGTGATCGGCGTGAACAGCAGCGGCTGGGTCATTGGGATCTGATCTCCTCGTGAAGGGCGCGTCAGTGTGCGGGCCGGCGGCCCTCTGTCAATGCCGCGCGCCACGGCCGGCCGAGCGGCCTTGCCGTCGCCTGCGACCGCACGCGCCGCCGGAACGAAACGCTTCATGGTGCGAAGGGATTGTCGCGGCAGCCACCGTAGAAGACGAGGTTGTGACGCCGCGCCGCGGGGGCGGCGGCGACCTCCGCGAGAGCCAGCGCGCGGGTTGAAAGCGCGGCGGCGCGCTGGCTGACCGGATAATCCCCGGGAAGAAGGTACACCCGGCCGGCGACCTCGACGCCGTGTCCGGTCGCATAGATCAGCGCCAGATCTGCGCTCTGCGACCGGCTCTGGAATGCGGCAAGCGCCGCGCGCATCTCCTCGAGCGACAAATCCACGGCGGTTTCGGTCTCGAAGCCGGCCGCCACCAGCGCCCGTGTGATGCGCTCGGCATCGTGGCGTGCGCCGGGCAACGACTGGGCTCCTTCCGCCTTGGCGTAGTCCGCAACGACCATGACGAGCGCGATGCGCCGCGGCTCGCCGTGCGGACCGGCAAGCGTGGCGTCCGCGCTGTCGATCGATCGCGGCACGTCGGGAAGCTGAAAGCCGCGGCTCTTGATCTGCGTGCGGCGCTGCAACTCGGACGCCAGCGCCGCCAGCGGGAGGTTCGGTTCGGCGAGAAGCTCGATCAGCGCGCTCGCGAACGGATTACCGCCGCCCTCGCCATCGTCAAGCGTCTGTGCGCCGGACTGGGAACCGAGGAAGACCAGCGTCCCGGCATCAGAGACGCATGGCCACGCCATCGCCACCAGGAAAGCCGCGACCGCGGGAAGCATCGACCGGCGAGCGATCATAGCCAGCCCTCCGCGCTTCAAGTCAAAGTGGACCAAGACAGCCGGCGTCGATCATGCCGGGAGCCGGCCGCACCGCTGCTACTTCAAGAGTTGCACGATGGCGTCGCCGAGCTCCTTGCACATGGCCTTGCCGCCCATGTCGCGGGTGCGCACGTCGGTGTCTCTGAGAAGCTTCTCGATGGCGCCGACGATGGCGTCAGCCGCCTCCTTGTGCCCAAGGTGCTCGAGCATCATGGCGCCCGACCAGATCTGGCCGATCGGGTTGGCGATGCCCTGGCCGGCGATGTCGGGCGCCGAGCCGTGCACCGGCTCGAACATCGACGGATACTCCATCTCCGGGTTGATGTTGCCGCCGGGCGCGATGGCGATGGTGCCGGTGGTCGCGGGCCCGAGGTCGGAGAGGATGTCGCCGAACAGGTTCGAACCGACGATGACGTCGAACCAGTGCGGGTTGCGCACAAGGTGCGCGGTCAGGATGTCGATGTGGTACTGGCTCGTCTTGGCCTTGGGATACTCCTTGGCGATTGCGGCGAACCGCTCGTCCCAGTAGGGCATGGAGATCGAGATGCCGTTCGACTTGGTCGCCGAGACGACCTCGTTGCGCGGCCGCGTGGCGGCGAGCTCGAAGGCGTAGCGCATGACGCGGTCGCAGCCGCGCTTCGAGAAGATCGCCTGCTGCACCGCCATCTCGTACTCGGTGCCCTCGTACATGCGCCCGCCGATCGAGGAATACTCGCCCTCGTTGTTCTCGCGCACGATCCAGTAGTCGATGTCGCCGGGCTTGCGGCCGGCGAGCGGGCAAGGCACCCCCTCGAAGAGGCGCACGGGGCGCAAGTTGATGTACTGCTGGAACTGGCGGCGGATCGGGATCAGGAGGCCCCAGAGCGAGATGTGGTCGGGCACGCCCGGAAAGCCGACGGCGCCGAGGTAGATCGCGTCGTGATGGCGAATCTGGTCGAGACCGTCGTCCGGCATCATCTTGCCGGTCTTCTTGTAGGTCTCGCAGCTCCAGGGGAAATGGTCCCACTTGAAGGCGATGTCGAACTTTCGGCCGACCGCCTCGAGCACCTTGATCCCCTCCGGCACCACCTCGTTGCCGATGCCGTCGCCCGGGATGACGGCGATCTTGAGCGCATTGGACTTCGGCTTCTTCTGGGCGGGCTTGGCCATGGCGTGTCTCCCGGGAATTGGCATTGCCTCGTTGGCAGGTCGCACCGGCCGCCGCCTCGGGCCGGCCGGTCAGGTGTCCGCGGCCACTTCTGCACCCGGACGCCGGGGTCGTCAAACGTTGGCGGCGGTCTGGCGGCGGCAACCGCGCCGCAGTCCCGACTTGCACGGAGCGTCGGCGGTGAGCCATCATTAATCATGACGTGTGCGCCGCGTTTGGGGGCGGGGGATGGTCTGCAGGCCCAATGATCTCGTGTGCGTTGCGCTCGAGTGGATCGAGAAGCACGGCGACGGGCTCCCCGAGATCATTCAGAAAGTGATGGAGCCGGTCGTCGGTGAAACCGGGTTCGTTCGGACAAATCTCAAGGAGATTATTGCTGCCGCTTCGTTCGCCTTCGGCGTATGGCGCTGGTGGGTTTATCGCGAGGGCATCCTGCACCGGCGGCTTGTCGAATACATCAACGAAAGCGATGCCCGGCTGCCTGGCACCAGCGCCGCGGCCGTTGAAGCAATTCTTCGCCCAGGGCGCACCGTCAGCGTTCCAAGGCCCTCATTCGCGCACGAGCTGAACAGAATTCTCGTCCAGATGGGATGGGCCGGGGGTGTGATCGACCGGATGCTCGGGGGGACCCGCATCGAGCAACGGTCGCGATGGCGGCTGCTGCGCGAACGCCGGCGATTGCTCAATCGTCACGCGGTCGCCGTGCGGGCCGAGAAGTCGCTCCAGGCTCAGATGGCGCACATCCATTTGATCTCCGGCGCGATCGCCGCGGCGAAGGCGCGACGATCACGAAACAAGCAGGGCGCTGCCCGCTACGATGAAGCCGCCCTCAGGGAATTCCGTGCCGTCTTGCAGGTGCCCGGCTTTCAAAGAAACATCGCAGCGAAGGAGAATGAGGCCTTTCATCTCCTGCGGCTTGGGAAACTCGATCTCGCGTTTTCTGCCTACGACGATCTGGAGCGCTTTGCTGCGGACTTGCCAATGGCCCGAGAGAGAGACTTGCTGATCGCACGATCGATGCGGTACAGGGGGCAGATTTATCAGATAGTGGCCGGCCGTGCTGGTTCGATAAACGCCAAGGACTATTTGATCCCTCCGCAGGGCGATCCGAACCACAGATGCGCAGAAGTGCTGATGCAGGCGTGTCAACCCCTGGAGGGTTGGGAGGCCATCGAGCAAGCTGAGTTGTTCTTACTCGCCGCCACTGTGCTTCAACTATTGGGTCACGTGCAACGCGAAGCGACGTACCTGGAAAAGGCAACAAGCGCGTATCGAGACGTACTCGACAAAATGCCGCTAAGGCGCAGCCTGCTATCCCGCGGAAACCGGTTGCTGCGTCGCGAGGCCAAGCTCGGTCTGCGGCGCTGCGCCAGGGGCGCCGGCTCCGAGAGCGCCTTCAAGTGGGTCGGCATCTGACAATCACATGAACCGGAGCAGCCAGCCGCCGGCGTACGCCGCGCCGCCCGCCGCCAGTCCGTTGGCGAGGCTGGCGAGCCCGGCCGTCGCAAGCACGCCGGACTGGCCGACGACCGCAATCCGACCGCCCGTCCGCTGTTGCTCCGCGATCGAGATCAGCGCCAGCAGGCAGCCGCAGGCGATCGCCGCCCACCAGGGCGCGCCGGCGAGCGCGGAAAGGGTTGTCGTCAGGATTGTCAGATAGGCGAGCATCGGGCGGCACCCTCAGTCGGAGGCTCCTCCCGCTGCATCGATAGTGATTCTGGGTGGACGGCCAGGAAATCATGGCGCCATCCACAGGACTTATTGCGTGAGGCCGTCAAACGCGCTGGTGCGCGCTCTGATCCGTCTGGAGTGCGACCGCCGGGCGAGCCGATCAGGGCGCGAGGGTCGGACAATCGGGGATTGACCGGTCCATTGATCAGGTTCGCGTAACCCGTGACAACCGGGCCATCCACGCCGCCCGCCAGTGCGCGTTTTGGACCAGCATTTGGGGATGTCCGCGAAGGGCCCCGAAAAAGCGCGTCTGTGGGTAGCCGACCGCGACACCTGGGCGCGCACGCGACGTGCTACCGTCGCGAAAGAGCTGGCTCCGCTTCGCCGCGCTGCAGCCAGACGCCGGCCCGCGGATGGGTCGGCCGAAGCGGCGCCAGGAGCGCGCGTGCGATCAGCTGCCGCCTGTCTGGCGCTTCGCCATGAACGCCAGGCGTTCGAAGAGATGCACGTCCTGCTCATTCTTCAGGAGCGCGCCGTGCAACGGCGGAATGAGCTTCTTCGGGTCCTTCTCGCGCAGCGCGTCCGGCCCGATGTCCTCGTTCATCAACAGCTTCAGCCAGTCGAGAAGTTCCGACGTCGACGGCTTCTTCTTGATGCCGGGCACCTCGCGCACGTCGTAAAAGATCTTGAGCGCATCCGAGACCAGCATCCCTTTCAGTCCCGGGTAGTGGACCTCGACGATCGCGCGCATGGTCTCGGGATCCGGAAATTTGATGTAGTGGAAGAAGCAACGGCGCAGGAAGGCGTCCGGCAGCTCCTTCTCGTTGTTTGATGTGATCATCACGATCGGCCGCTGCCGCGCCTTGATCGTCTCGCCCGTTTCGTAGACGAAGAACTCCATGCGGTCGAGTTCCTGCAGGAGGTCGTTGGGGAACTCGATGTCCGCCTTGTCGATCTCGTCGATCAGCAGTACCGGGCGCTTAGGACTCGTGAAGGCGTCCCAGAGCTTGCCCCGTTTGATGTAATTGGAGATGTCCTTCACCCGTTCGTCGCCGAGCTGGCTGTCCCGCAGGCGCGAGACGGCATCATATTCGTAGAGACCCTGCTGCGCCTTGGTCGTCGACTTGATGTGCCATTCGATGAGCGGGGCGCCGAGCGCCTTCGCCACCTCGAGCGCAAGGACCGTCTTTCCGGTGCCGGGCTCGCCCTTGATGAGCAGCGGCCGCTCGAGCGTGATGGCCGCATTCACGGCAACCTTGAGGTCCTCGGTCGCGACGTAGGATTTGGTGCCGGTGAACTTCATCATTCCCCCAAGGGTTGCAGGGCTCGGTTCGGATCGACGGGCGAGACTATGAGCAAGCCCTTTCCCCAGCAAGCGGACGATCGCCGCGGGAGGCTGGCATGCGGCCGTCACTGGTCTCCGAACGCTGCGTCAAGCGCCAAGAGCGCCGCTCCGGGAGGGAAAGCGGCGCTCTCGGGGCCTGAGGTTCGACACACGCCGCAAGCCTCGGTCTCGCAACGGGTGGGAGTGGGCTGCGAGACGCCGTTCGCCGCTTGGGCGCCGCGATGGGGGAACATCGCGAGCCGCGACGTGCGCGCGGGACGATGACCGTGAAACCTCCTTTTCGATGCGCCGCTCCGCGTGAGAGGGCTCACGACGGAGGCGGCCGCTGCCATGCCGACCTCGACCATGAAGGAGGGAGACCGCCGAACGAGCCGGCCGGTTTCGCGGCTGGGTGAGGGCCACGAGACGGGGAGTGGTCGCTTGTCGCACCGATTTGTGGCGCTGCCAGCAGATGGGGAGCGGGAAATCTGAGGCGGCGCATCTGGGACGGGCGCACGCAAACGGCAGGGCTCGTGCGGCGGGCTCGACTCCTTTCGTCAAGTTCGGCGATCCCACAACCGGGACCGACGCGACGGTACACGGCAGGGTTGAACACACGGTAAACGTGTCAAATGTAATTATACAACCAAGAAGAGAAATTCGCATCCGCCGTTCGTTCCGATGCCCCGCGATCAACCCTTGCCGCATGGCACAACCGGTTTTTCTTGACTGGCAAAATCAGACACTTAAATACGAGCGCGAGTTGGCATCTACGACTCCAGTCGTAGACGGGGAGAACGCTCATCAGCAAGGGATCAGGCTGACATGCCGTCGCGCAAGGGCAGCAGGGGCAAACCCAGAACATCCAAGAGCACGACGACCGCCTCGCAGACATTGTACGCCGGGAAAACCGTGCGAGGTGCCACGAAGCCATCCAAGCGGATCGCCGCCAAGCGCCCGGCGGTCGGTCATAAAGTGAATGGCAGGCACGCGAGTGCGAAAGGACCCCAGACTGAGGCAGCGAATTCGGTCGTCAAGGCGAATGGCAAGGCTGCCGCGATGCCGGTGACCATCACGCCCCTGACGCCGCACCGCACCAAGGCCCGTCTGCAGGAGGAGGCGAGCGGCACCGATGTTCACCACAAGCAACGGTCGCCGAACGGGGCGAGGATCCGGGCGGCGGCCCATCGCTCGCAAGCCAAGCGCAGCGAGATCGTGCTGCCTCCGGATTACCGGCCGCTCGAGAGCGAGCCGTTCATGAATGAGCGGCACCGCATTTACTTTCGCAACAAGCTGCTCGCTTGGAAGGAGGAGATCCTCCGTCTCAACATGGAGACCTTGAAAGGTCTCCATGACGAATCGGCCCAGCAGGCCGATCCCGCCGATCGGGCGACGGCGGAGACGGATCGCGCGCTCGAACTGCGCGCGCGCGACCGCCAGCGCAAGCTGATGAACAAGATCGACGCGGCTCTCGCGCGGATCGAGGATGGCTCTTACGGCTATTGCGAGGAGACCGGTGAGCCGATCAGCCTGAAGCGCCTCGATGCTCGGCCCATCGCGACGCTATCGATCGAGGCGCAGGAGAAGCGCGAGCGCCGCGAGCGGATTTTTCGCGACGATTGAGCGGCGCAACCGTTTCACTTCCTCCAACAGAGGCTGCAAGGCCTTGAAGACCGTTATGCGTCTCCTTTTCTGACGCGCGTTAGGACTCTCCTAACGGCTTTCTGCCAGGACTGATTGCATTCCGCGCATCGCGAAGGCGGCGGCGGCTGCTTGGCGGCCGAGGAGGTGTGCCGTGCTCTGCAATCTTGTCTTTGTTGCCGTGCCTTGTCGTGCCGCGCGGTCACTCATCTACGCTTTGGCGCAAGGCTGCCTCGCCGGCAGCACTCTGCTAATTCCCGCTCCCGACGCACTGGCGCGCGACGCCTCGGCGCAACCTCGGATCGAGGTAAAGCCGGCGACGTCCGGCAACGAGATGATGCGGCGAGGCGCGCCCGGGCTTGCGGCCCTTGCAATGGTTGAGGTGCGCAAGCGCCGGCTCGACCTTTCTGTGCTCGCGCCCGAGGCCTTCGCCGACTGGGGTTTTGACCTTAATCCATGAGCGGGACGCCCTTCCGGCGCTGCGATCAGGACTTGGCCGCCGGCGGTTGCGGCCGGGCGCCGGGGCCGCCAGAGGTATCGGTGCGGCCGTCGCCTGCGGCCTCGGCCGCTCGTTGCGCCGCCACCCGGTTAAGCGCAGCCTTGACGACGTCGAGATCCCGCAAGTGGATGTCGTATTGGGGATTGCGAAACGTAATGCCCTCCTCGCGCAGAATTCGCAAAATTGCGATCCGCAGATCGGTCGCGACGGCCCCGGTCCTGTAGACGTCCGCAAGCGTCGCCCGAATGGTGAACTCGAGGCCGCCGCTCGAGAAACTGTCGAACGTGATCACCGGCGCCGGCGATTGCAGGACTTCCGCGTGCGAGTCGACGGCGGCCTTGAGAATCTTGATCACCCGCTCCGGATCTGCGCCCGCATCGACGGTAATCTTGACGACGCTGCGCCCAAGCTGATTGCGGTGCGTCCAGTTGAGCACGCGGCCGGTGACGAGCTCCGAGTTCGGAATGATGAGGCTCGCACGGTCGAAGGTCTCGATTTCGGTCGAGCGCACGGAGATGCGCCGCACGTTTCCCTGCTCGCTGCCGACGACAATCCAGTCGCCCACCTTGATCGGCCGCTCGACGAGCAGGATCAGCCCCGAGACGAAGTTGTTGACGATCGATTGCAGGCCGAAGCCGATGCCGACCGAGAGCGCGCCGGCGACGATGGCGAGGCTCGTCACATCGAAGCCGGCGTAGGAGACCGCAAGCAGCAGGGCGAGCGCGGTGCCGGCATAGCCGACCGTGGTTTCGATGGAGTTCGCGACGCCGACATCCATGCGCGGCTGCGTAAGCACGCGGTCGCGCAACCAGCGTTGAGCGAGGCGCGTGAGGAAGAGCAGCGCGATGAAAAGCGCGATGCCAAGGAGTATGCGAATGAGCGATACGCGGAACTGTCCAACCTCGAAGCCGAAGAGCAGCGCCTTGGACCAGTCGCGGATGTCAGCGCCGGAGAACCCCCATTGCAGCATCAGCGCCGGCGCCGCGACCAGGGGAATCGCCAGCGTCAGCGTGAACTCGATGAGCCGCGAGATCTGAACGCGCCTCGCTCCTTCGAGGCCGAAGCGGGTCTCCAGGACGTTGCCGACGATATCTTGCCCGTCGGCGCGGCCGCGCGTCGCCGCGCGCACCGCGAGATAGAGCAGGCCCGCCGCCGCGAGCACCATGCCGGAAAGCACGAGCTGGTGAGCGATGAAGCGACCGAGCGCCACGTAGCCGAGCATTGACGCCGTGATGAGCGCAATGGCGACGAGCCAGAGCGGCAGCTTGATCCATAGCGGCGTATGGCGCGTGACAGGGCCGGCGATATGTTCGCGCCCGTTGACGGGACGATCGGGCCCGGTCTGTGGCTCGAAGGGCGTCAGAAGCAGCGCGACGAGCAGCGTGAAGAACAGCAGACTGACGAGAAAGGTCTGCGCTACTGTGACCGACAGCGGGACGTAGAGCGCACGGCCGAGCTCGACGAGCACGGTGTCAAGGACATAGACGCCGACGAAGGCGCGCAACAGCCAGAGAATGCGCCGTGCGGCGACATCCGAGACCGGAACCAGACGCCAGGCCGGCTGACCGGGCCAGAAGGCAGCGCCAAGCAGGGCCGAAGCCGCCGTGTAAATGAAAAGGTCGCGCGCAAGCGTCGCAGCGAGCTTTTCCCAGGGAGAGAAGAGGAGATCGAGTGCGCTGAGGCCAATGTAGGCGGCGGACGTGGCGGCGAAACCCGGCAGCATCCGGGCGGGCGCCATCCAGGCTGCCTTCATGACCCGGTCGAAGAACGACGGAGACTGCGCCGGTCGCACAAGGCGGGGCGCCGTCACCCGATGCCAGAAGATCCTGAGCCCGGCGTAAAGCGCGACCACCAGGACTGCCAGCCCCGCCAGCGCAGTTGAGCTGCGCATCGCCCAGGTGAGCCAGTCGCTGCCGTAGTACTGGAAGCGGCCGACAATCGAATCCATGCGCCCGCCGATGTCGCGCCACACGCCGGGCAGAACGGGGCTGTCACGGCGCTCGAACAGGTTGCGGGTGAAGATCTGATAGCGGATGACCGTAATCCGGTCGATGAGCTGCTTGGCGCGGACCCAGGCGAGCTCGGTCGTCTTGACTGCGCCGTCGAGCGCGGCGGCGAGCGCATTGAGGCGGGCGCGCTCGGCGGCGACCGTCGGCGACTCAGGGGGCTGGTCCTTCCCCGGAGGCGGGCCGAGCTTCTCGATCTGGCTCCTTACCTCCGCGAGCTGCGGTCGCAGGGAGTCCGCCGCAGCCGTCGAATCATAGATGATGCGCTCGACGTCCGCGCGCAGCCGCTGCAGCTCTTCCTCAAGTTCCTTCAGTTGCTGGATCGACTTCTCTGCGTTCTCGACGCTCTTTGACAGCCTCGAGATCGGCTCCATCACTTCCGGCGGCAGCACCGGGGGCGGCTCCGGCGCAGGCTGGCTGCCCGGCGGCGCAGCCGGCGTCGGTTCGCCGGGCACGCCCTGAGCAGGCGGGGACGCGGGCGGCTGCTGCGCCTCCACGCCGGAAGATGCAAGCAGCCCCACGGCCGCCGCAGTCAGCCAGACAACGAAGCATCCAACCGTCAGCCAGCGCAAGCGGCGCATCGCGTGGAACCCTCACAGAGAAGCTGAAGCCAATCCGGGACGTGGCAAGGAGGTGATCATCGACGGCCACGCCTGCGCACCGGGGCCGAGCATCGCGTCGCAAGATGGCTCGTAGCCTTGCCGGGGCGTCGCCTCACTCAGCGGCACGTTCTCCTCCGGAGGCTTGGCCGAAGGATCGCGCCGGCCGCTGGAAAATCGGCGGCGAGGGGGTTGCTTCGGCCGTGCTGACGCGCTCCCGCCGGCCGTCCCCGATCCCTGTCTCGATGACCACGTCGACGGGACCACCCGTCAGGATCAGATGCTCGACGTCGTCGCGGCGCACGAGGATGAGCCGTCGGCGACCGTCGACATTGGCCTGCTCAACGACGCCAAGGCGCCGTTCGGGTCGCGGTCCGAAGATGGCGGCCGTGGGAGACTGCCCGTTGAGGTATCCTTTGACGACCCAAACGGCGGCAACCGCGAGGAGCGCCAGAAGAGCAAAGAGAAACAGGTAGAGCAGGATGTCCATATGCGGTCCCCTCGGTCGCAACGGGTTCCGTGCCCAGACGCCGTGCCTGCGCCGCCCGCCCCGTCCCTTCGCGTTGCGGGATACCAGAACTTTAGGGTCATTTTAACCCTGATGATCGAATTGTTGACCGGTCTCTTCCGGCATCGCTGGCGTCTCGTCCGGCAATCCCGCGAGGCGGCGTAAAGCGCCCTGAACGGCGGCGCAGGTTGGGGGGTCAAGTTGCTGTCCAGTCGCGTTTTTACCGTTGCGTTAGAAGCCTTTGCTGCCCAGAATCAGCTATGGTCCCGCGGTATGAGCGGGATCAACGGGCGCACAAGGGAAAGCCAGGCGGCAACGGCCATGTCGCCGGCGGCCGGCATCATGCTGGCGATGGTGGTCATCCTTTCAGGCGCCGGTTTCGCGGCCCTGTCGATGCTCGCGGCTCGCGCCGCCCAGCCTGTGGTGCTGGCGCTGCTCGCGTTCCTTGCCATGATTGGCACGTTCTTTCTGCTGGCCCTGGCCGCCGGACACGTGCGCATCCGCGAGCGCGTGACCCGGTCCGAGATCGCCGAGGCCGCGCTGGACGATCTGGATCAGGGATTTCTCGTCACTGGGCCAGGCGGAAAACCGCTCTCCAGCAATGCCTTCTTCCGCGATATCGTCGGCCTCGATGAGAACGGGGAGCCGCGTCCGCTCGAAGATGCGTTCGCCGGTGAGCCGCACGCTGCCGAATGTCTGTTCCGCTTGATGCGTGCCGGCGAGCGCGGCGAAGCGCGCACCGAGGAGTTCCGCCTGCGCGATATGGACGGGCGCGGTCGCCCGGCTCGCTGGCTGCGGCTCTCGGTGCGTCCGGTCACCGGCCGCGCGTTGGCGACCGAAACGCCGGGAGTGCTGCTGTGGCAGATTGCCGACATCACCCAGGACCGCGCGCGCGAGGCGGAAGCGATCCGCGGGCTTGAAGCCGCGCTCGCCAACTATGAGCGCCTGCCGCTGGGTCTCGTCGTGGCCTCGGCCGACGGCCGAGTGACGGCGATCAACGCGACGCTTGCCGCATGGCTCGGGCTCGATGCCAATGCTGTTCAGAATCGGACGCTGCATCTCGATGATCTGATCGTGGGCGGCGGCGCGGCGCTGCTGCGCTCCTCGCTGGTCCGCGCCAAAGGGCAGCCCGTGCGGTTGGAGGTCGACCTGGTCCGCGAAGATGGCGGCGGACTGCCGGTCGACATCATGGCCGGCGCGGTGGGTGAAGGGTCCGATCCCGGTGAGATCACGGCGATTATTCAGGTGCGCACCCGCGCCGCGGGATCGCCGGAAGAGTCCGCCGCTGCCGAGGCCCGCTATTCGCGGATGTTCCAGGCGTCACCCTTTGGCATCGCCACGCTCGGCGAGGATGGCAGCATCCTGTCGACGAACGCGGCCTTCGCCCGCATGTTCCCGGAACCGGATCAGGTCGGGGCCAGCAACCTGCTCGCACTCATTGCGTCGACCAAGGATGCGGAGGCTGAGCGCGCCGTCACCGCCGCGATCGCGGAGGCGCGGGCGGGGCGCGTGCGCTTGGCGCCGATCGAGATCTCCTTCGGCGCTAACAAGGAGTTCACGCGCCGCCTCTACATAAGTCCGATCGCGCAAGGAATCCGGCAAGGCGAGGCGGCAATCCTCTACGTGGTCGACGCGACCGAGCAGAAGGCGCTCGAGCTGAAGTACGCCCAAAGCACGAAGATGGAGGCGGTGGGAAAGCTTGCCGGCGGCATCGCGCACGACTTCAACAATGTTCTGACCGCGATCATCGGCTTCTCGGACCTCTTGCTGCAGACCCACCGGCCTACCGACGCCGCCCACGCCGATATCATGAACATCAAGAAGGAGGCGAACCGCGCAGCCGGCCTCGTCCGCCAGCTGCTTGCCTTCTCGCGCCGGCAGACGCTGCAGCCGCAGCTCCTCGATCTCGGCGAGGTGCTGACCGATCTCTCCGTCATGCTCAATCGGCTCCTGGGCGAAAAGGTGGACCTCAAGATCATCACCGGGCGCGATCTTTGGTTCGTCAAGGCCGATCGCAGCAACATCGAGCAGGTGATCACGAACCTCGCGGTCAACGCCAAGGATGCGATGCCGGACGGCGGCCGGCTCATGGTGCGGGCGAGGAACGTGAGCGAGCGGGATTCGCTCAGGCTGCGAAGCCAATCCGTGACCCCCGGCGAATACGTCTGCATCGAGGTCGAGGATACCGGCACCGGCATGACGCCGGAGGTGATGGCAAAGATTTTCGAGCCGTTCTTCTCGACCAAGGAGGTCGGCAAGGGAACCGGCCTCGGTCTTTCCACGGTCTACGGCATCGTCAAGCAGACCGGCGGCTATGTCTTTCCCGAGAGCACGCCGGGCAAGGGCACCACCTTCCGCATCTTTCTGCCCAGGCATATCCCGGAGAGCGGCGATGAGATCCAGGCCGCCCGCGAGCCGAAGAAGGAGCCGCCTCGGGATCTGACCGGAACCGGCCGGGTGCTGCTCGTGGAGGACGAGGACTCCGTGCGCGCCTTCGCCACCCGCGCCCTGAAGCGCCAAGGCTACGAGGTCGTCGAAGCGACATCGGGGGCCGAGGCCCTGGAGATCGTCGCGCGCGGCAACGACCGCATCGACATTGTCGTCTCCGATGTGGTGATGCCCGAAATGGACGGCCCGACGATGATGCGCGAGCTGCGCAAGGCCCGTCCCGATCTGAAGGTGATCTTCGTGTCCGGCTATCCGGACGATCGCTTCAAGACCGGGCTCGATCCGGATGCGCATTTCGCCTTCCTGGCGAAGCCCTTTACGCTGCCGCAACTCGCTGCGAAGGTGAAAGAGGAACTCGGCCGCTGACGGGATGCTCAATCCCGCGTTAAGCGCCGTGCGGTAGGGCTACGGGCGGACGGGACGGGTCGCGCAAGGGCCACGGGGCTCGTGCGAGGGTTCGGTTTCGGTCCCGCTCGCGCGTCAGGGAAACTCGCAATGTCAACGCCGCCGCTGGTCTCGGTGATCGTGCCCTGCTTCAACTGTGCCGCGACCGTCGATGCGACGCTCGAGAGCATCAGCCGGCAGAGCGAGCCGCGTCTTGAGATCATATGCGTCGACGACTCCTCGACCGACGCGACGGCGGAGCGGCTGGCGGACTGGGCGGTGCGCGAGCCGCGCCTCGTCGTCATCAGGCAGGCGAACGGCGGCTGTGCGGCGGCGCGCAACAGGGGGCTCGCGGCGGCGCGCGGCAACTTCATCGCCTTGATCGACGCCGACGATCTGTGGGCGCCGGATTATCTCGCCCGGCATCTTGCGCGCTTTGACGCCGATCCCGGGCTCGGCGTTTCGTTCACCCGCATCCATTTCATCAATCATGACGGAAGTCCGACGGGCGAGACGACACGGCCCAAGCTGAGCGGGATCACGCCGCAGGACATCCTCGAGCACAATCCCGCCGGCTGCGCCATGATGGTGGCGCGCCGGGAAGTCTTCGCCGAGGTCGGCCCCTTCAACCACCGCCTGCGGCGCGCCGAAGACCAGGAGTGGCTGTTCCGCGTTACGCTCACCCGCTGGCGGATCGAGGGCATCGACGCGCCGCTCGCCGACTATCGCAACAGCCCCGCCGGTCTCTCAGCCAATCTCGATGCGCAGCTCGAGGCGTATCGCGATCTCCTCGACCACGTCGAGCAGCTGGCCCCCGAAATCGTGCGCAGCGGTCGCCGCCGCGCGGTCGCCAGCATGCAGCTGTTCTGCGCGCGCCGGGCGCTGCGCTTGGGCCTCGGGCCCGCCGAGATCCGCCGCCATCTGGCTGCGGCCCTCAAAGGGGCCCCGGAACTTCTCATGCGCCAGCCGCGCTCGGTGGCGGGCCTTGCGCTCGCAGCCCTCAGTCCGGCGGGCGCGAGCGGGTTGCTGCGCGCCCTGCGCTGACCTTTGGAAAGCAGGGACCGGCGATCGGGCTTTTCTGCCGGGACCGCGATGCGGGGGCAACCGAGCGGCTGCCCGAGCCATCCCCGTGCCACGCTCGCAGCAAGCGGGCGACGCCTACGCCGGTTTGAGGGCAAGGCCGAGCCGCTGGCGCAGCTCAAGCCGGATGCGCGGCAGCCAGAAGTCGGTCACCGGCCGGAATTTTGGGGGGCTGCCTGGCGTCCAGAAGTGCAGCGTGCGCGCGGGGCGCACGTAGGCTTGCCAGTCCGCCTCCGTCACGTGCGTGAACGACAGCGAGCCTTTGCGAGCCGCGATACGGGTCTTCACCTGCTCGATGTCGCGCAGCGCATAATGCCGGTTGAAAATCGCCCTGCTTGCGACGCGCGCCTTCGAAAGGTTCTGCGGAAACTGCTTGTTGAGCGCCGGGTCCCAGGCGATTGCCGGATCGTTGCGGAAAAGGCGGAACTCGCGCCAGGCGACGCGGTAGTGGCGACGCCGTTCCTCGATCGGCCGCTCGCGCGAATCCTCGCCGCGCGCGATGGCCGCAACGTCCGCATCGGTCAGCGCGAACTCCATCTGATTGGCGCGCACGAAATCCGCGCCCTCGCGCTCGGCCTGAGCCAGGACCGGCCACGGGCTCTCGTTCAGGAACTCATCGGCATCGAGCCTGAGCCACCAGTCCCTGGGTCCTAGCTCGTGATGAAAGGCGTTGTAGCCGATGGCGCGCAGCCCGTCATGGAAGCGCTCTCCGATCCGGCAATGCGCCACGATGCGGCCGGCATGGCGGCGGGCGAGGTCCTCGACGATCTGCCATGTCCCGTCGCTCGACATGTTGTCGAGCACCACGATCTTCTCGCAGTGGCCAAGGGCATGGGCGAGGCTCTGACCGACGATGTCGGCCTCGTTCTTGACAATCATGAGGCCGTAGATGCGCGGCATGGGCTGTCCTCGAGCGCTCGGCTGCTCATCGAAGCATCGCACGCCGCCCGTTAAATCCGGGTGAGCGGACCGTCCTGCCGCATGCGCCGGGCGGGCGCGAGGCGAACGCGCTCCCTGCCATTCGCCGAGGCCGCGAGCGCAGATCCGCAGCGCCGGCGGGCGGTATGAGCGTCAACTGGAAAATGCAGCTGCAACGCGCCATGGGAACGCCATTGCGCACGAAGTCCCGAGGGCAAACTTGCGCGCGTCACGCCGCCGTCTCCGCGCGCGCGACCGGGCGTCCGTTCTCCGCAATGACACGCACCGCGAAGTCGAACCGCCCGATGTCGATGGCGATGTCGAGGTCTTCGGACGGCAGGTGCGGCTTGCCGGGATCGCGGAAGTCGGAGATGCGCTTGCCGGCGAGGATCACGTCGCGCACGGCGGCCGGATTGCCGGGACGGCCTTCGAGCAGGTTGCGCAGATGGAGGGCGCAGAGCTCGTCCTCGTCGGTGCGCTCGATCCCGCTGTCGCCCATGGCGACGAGCGTGACCAGGGCGGGCCGCGCGGCCCGAATGGCGCGCGCGGTTGCCGTGGCCGTGACGAGGGAGCCTGCGTAAAGGCGCTCGACGTGCGGCAGCGCCGCGACGATGCCCTGCGTACCGGCGCTCGTTCGCTGCAGAATCGTTTTCCCCGCGACGTTCGCGCTCGTCATCTCAAAGGGCGAGTTTCCATGATCGAAGCCAGGGGGCGGGATGCCATCGACCTCGCCGATGCATACATGCCCAACGCCGGCATCGCGCAGCCTGAGCGCCTCCTCGCTGTCGCGCACCATGATGATCTTTTCGGCGCCGCGCGCGAGCGCAACCGCGGCCGTAGTGAAGGCGCGAAAGACGTCGATGACCACGGCGGTCCCGCGCGCCCGGCAAGCGCCTTCGAGCAGGCTTTCGACGACGATGTCCATCTCGGATCCGCTTATGCGCGTCAGATCAGCCGGCCGCCCGAAGCCATCTGAGATAGCGCCAGGAGTGCATGAGCGAGATGCTCCCTGGTACAATTATCAAGAACGGCAAAAAAATCAGCATTGCGACCACATCCGACTTGAGATTCTGCTCGATGGTCGAGTGCGACGGATCGCGCGCGCTGTAGCGGATGGCGATACGCTGCCCGTGCTCGAGCCGAATTGGTTCAGTCAGGTCGCTGCGCTGCGCCGTGCCGGCATAGCTCTGCCCGTCGGCCGCGACGAACCGGTAACGAACGTCGAGACGGTAGCGCCCGTAACCGGACTTCGAGCGCGGCAAGGAGGACAGCCGCGCCTCCTCGACGATGCCGTTGGCCGGCGTCCCGAACCAGAGGAGCGGCGCCTCCTGAGCGAGCTTGTAGCCGAAGAGGCCCGCCGCCAGCAGGACGCCCGCAAGGACAATGAGCACGAGAATTCCGGCGATATGAGTCGTCCATCGGCTGCGCCGGGCGGCGTCGGCGTTGAACGCCTCTTGCGTGAGCAGGCTGCGCAACCCCGGCACGCCGGCCACCCGATCCGCGATGTGGGGCCTCGATGACATCCAGCCTCCAATTCCATCCGGAAGCCGTCACCTGCTTCGCAGGTTCCGCATGGACTTACGCGACATCCGTTGCGTGAGTGCCAGGACGGCCGATCGCATTCGACGAGGGCGGAGCCGCCTTCCCGCTGCGCCGCCGGTCAGATATCGAGATCCTTGGCGAAGGCAGCACGCTCCTGGATGAAGCGGAAGCGCAGCTCCGGCTTCGAGCCCATCAGCGTATTGACCGTCTCGGCCACCGCGTCGCGCTCGCCTTCGGCGACTTCGACCTTGAGCAGCGTCCGCCGCCTCGGGTCCATGGTCGTCGACTTCAGGTCCTTGAAGTCCATCTCGCCAAGCCCCTTGAAGCGCGTCACGTCCGGCTTGCGGCCCTTGAAGACGGTGGCGAGCAGCTCGTCGCGGTGCCGGTCGTCGCGCGCATAGGCCGTCTCGCCCTTGAGGGTGAGGCGATAGAGCGGCGGCACGGCGAGAAAGAGATGGCCGTTCTCGATCAGCGGCCGCATTTCCTGATAGAAGAACGTCATCAAGAGCGAGGCGATGTGCGCGCCGTCGACGTCGGCGTCGGTCATGATGATGACGCGGTCGTAGCGCAGGTCCTCGTCCCTGTACTTGGGGCCGGTACCGACGCCGAGCGCCTGCACGAGGTCGGAGAGGAGCTGGTTTTGCGCAAGCTTCGCCGACGTCGCGTTGGCGACGTTGAGAATCTTGCCGCGCAGCGGCAGGATCGCCTGCGTCTTGGGATCGCGCGCCGACTTGGCCGAGCCTCCTGCGGAATCGCCTTCGACCAGGAAAATCTCGGTCTCTCCCGAGCGGTTCGAGCAGTCCCAGAGCTTGCCGGGAAGTCGGAGCTTGCGCGAAGCCGTCTGCCGGCTGACCTCCTTCTCCCGCCGCCGCCGCTCGCGGTCCTCGGCCTGCTCGATGGCCCACTCGAGCAGCCGCGTCGCCTGCTGCGGGCTGTCGGCGAGCCAGTGATCGAAGGCATCCCGGACCGCCCCTTCGACAATGCGCGCCGCCTCGACGGTGGCGAGCTTGTCCTTGGTCTGCCCCTGAAACTCGGGCTCCCGGATGAACACCGAGAGGAGACCCGCCGCCGTGCCGAAGACGTCGTCGGCGGTGATCTGTGCCGCCTTCTTGTTGCCGACCCGCTCGCCGAAGTCCTTGAGGCCCTTCGAGAGCGCCGAGCGCAAGCCGTTCTCGTGCGTGCCGCCCTCCGGCGTCGGGATCGTGTTGCAGTAGGAGTTGAGCCAGCCGTCCTCGTCGCCGATCCAGCAGATCGCCCATTCGACGGTGCCGTGACCGCCTGGCTTCTCGATCCGACCGGCGAAGATCTCCTTGGTGACGCGCGTCTGGCCCTCGATGCGGGCCGTCAGAAAGTCCTTGAGCCCACCCGGGAAATGGAAGACGGCCTCGGCCGGCGTCTCGTCCGTGATCAGCTCCGGCGCACACGACCAGCGGATTTCGACTCCGCCGAAGAGATAGGCCTTCGAGCGCGCCATCCGAAAGATCGTCGCGGGCTTGAAGGCGCAGCCTTTGCCGAAGATCTTCGCGTCCGGCTTGAAGCGGACCTTGGTGCCGCGCCGGTTGTGGATCGAGCCGAGCTTTTCGAGTTTGGTCTGCGGTTCCCCGCGCGAAAAGACCATCCGGTAGAGCTGCTGGCCGCGCGCCACCTCCACTTCGCAGGTCTCAGAGAGCGCATTGACCACCGAGACGCCGACGCCGTGAAGCCCCCCGGAGGTCTGGTAGGCCTTTCCGTCGAATTTGCCGCCCGAGTGCAGCGTGCACATGATGACTTCGAGCGCCGACTTCTTCGGGAACTTCGGGTGCGGATCGATTGGGATGCCGCGGCCGTTGTCGATGACCGTGAGGAATCCATCGGCGGCAAGGTTCACCTCGATGAAGGTGGCGTGGCCCGCCACCGCCTCGTCCATGGCGTTGTCGATCACCTCTGCGAAGAGGTGATGCATCGCCTTCTCGTCGGTGCCGCCGATGTACATGCCCGGCCGGCGGCGGACCGGTTCGAGCCCCTCCAGCACCTCGATGTCGGCGGCCGTGTAGGCATCGGCCGCATCAGCAACTTTGGTGCGGCGGGCGGATTTGGCGGTCATGTCGTGCGCGGAGTTGCCGAAAAGATCGTCGGTGGTGGCCATGCGTCCGCATCCCACGGTTGAGTGGCGAGAGCCGTCACGAACTGCGGACATCATTGGACGGCCTTGCGAATCCCCGGCGGGGACCTGCTGTCGTGCGCTCTGGTTGCACGAGAGCCTGTTGATTGGCAAGGGTAGACCGTCAACGCTCCGTCAACGGTGTGTCCCGCTTCTGGCCTCGTCCTCCTCCTGCGCAAGCTCACGGCGGTTCCGCTGCGGCCTGTGCCGGCGGTCGAGAACGATTGACGCCTCGCGCGCTCGCGCATGAAATGCCGGGGCTCGTATGGATGGATGACGTGCAAGCCGCGCCGCGGGTGAACGGCCCGGCCAACCCAGGGACGGAACGGGTGATGACCTACGACTATATCATCGTCGGCGGAGGCTCCGCCGGCTCGGTGCTGGCCAACCGGCTCTCGGCACGCAGCTCCAATCAGGTCATCCTGCTCGAAGCGGGTCCCGATACCCCGCCCGGCGCCGAACCCAAGGAGATCCTCGACAGCTACTCGGGCCTCGCCTACTTCGATCCGCGCTTCCATTGGACCAAGCTCAAGGTGCGCACCGAGGTTGTCTCGCACAACAACCCGCGCGAGAACCCGCCCCCCTTGCGCAAGTATGAGCAGGCCCGCGTTCTCGGCGGCGGCTCCTCGATCAACGGCCAGCTCGCCAACCGCGGCGCGCCGACCGACTACGCCATCTGGGAGAGCCGCGGGGCCAGAGGCTGGGGCTGGGACGATGTCCTGCCCTACTTCAAGAAGGTCGAGCGCGACCTCGACTTCGACGGTCCCTATCACGGCAAGGACGGCCACATTCCGGTGCGCCGCATCTTTCCCGAGCACTGGACCGGCTTCAACAAGGCCTCGGCGGAGGCGTTCAAGGCGGCAGGCTTTTCCTATATCGAGGACCAGAACGGCGAGTTTCGCGACGGCTACTTCCCGCTCACCCACTCGAACGCCAACGAGCAGCGCGTCTCGGCGGCCATCGGCTATCTCAATCGCGACGTGCGCCGGCGTCCGAACCTGCGGATCTCGACCGAGACGGAGGTCGCGGAGCTGATCTTCGAGGGCCGCCGCTGCGTCGGCGTCAAGGCCATCGTCAAGGGCGAGCCCCAGGAGTTGCGCGGGCGGGAGGTGATCCTCTCCTGTGGCGCGATTCATTCGCCCGCGCATCTGATGCGCGCCGGCATCGGCCCGGTCGGGCACCTGAAGGACATGGGGATCGAGGTGCGGGTCGGACTGGCCGGCGTCGGCCAGCGCCTGATGGACCACCCGGCGATCGCCGTCTCGTCGTTCGTCAAGCGCGGCAGCCGCATGAACAGCCACACCCGCCGGCACATGGCGCTCGGCCTGCGCTATTCCTCGAACCTCCCCGACATCCCGAAGGGCGACATGTTCGTGTGCTCGGTGACCAAGTCCGCCTGGCACGCCATCGGCGAGCGGATCGGCTCGCTCCTCGTGTTCGTCAACCGTACCTGCTCGGAACGCGGCGAGGTGAAATTGGTCTCCCGCGACTGGCGCGAGCACCCCCTCGTCGAGTTCAACCTGCTTTCCGACCGTCGAGACCTCGAGCGGCTCATGAGCGGATTCCGGATGCTCGGCAAAATGTACGAGCACCCGGCGTTCCGCGGCGTCGTCGACAATCCGTTTCCGGCAAGCTACTCCGACCGCGTGCGGGCGCTCGGCGTGGTCAACGCCAAGAACAAGGTCCTCACCGCCGCCGTCGCGGGCCTCCTCGACAGCCATGCGCTGGTGCGCAAGCTCCTGATCGACAACGTTGTGGTCGAGCAGTTCCGCTTCGAGGAGTGCATGCGCGACGACGAGGCGCTTGAGGCGTTCGTGCGCAAGGCGGCGATCGGTGTCTGGCACGCCTCCTGCACCTGCCGCATGGGCGCCGACGGCGACCCGATGGCGGTGACCGATCCGCAAGGTCGTGTCCGCGGCGTCGAGGGCCTGCGCGTCGTCGATGCTTCGCTCTTTCCGATTGTGCCGTCGGCAAACACCAACTTCCCGACGCTGATGACCGCCGAGAAGATTGCCGATCAGATCCTGGCCGCCTGAGCGGGGCGCTCAGATCGCCGCCGACAGGACCGCGAGGCCGTTGAGCGCCCGCGGGAACCCGCTGTAGGGCGCGGTCTGGATCACCGCCTCGATCACCTCGGCGCGGCTGAGGCCGATATTGAGCGCCGAGCGCGCGAACTTGCCGAGTTGCGCTTCAAGGCCCATGGCCGTGAAGGCGGCAAGTGCCGCGAGCATCCGCTGGCGATGGTCGAGGCCGGGCCGGAACCAGAGCTCGCCGTAACCGTAGCGGATCGCGGCCGGATAGAGCGTGCCGGTGATGGCATTTCCCGGCGCGGCATACCCTTGCTCGGCGCGCTCGCCGTGGAGCCGCGCCATCAGCTCCCGCCCGCGCCGGTCAAGTTCCTCGTCATCGGCCCGGGGATGATCGTCGGGAGCGACGACGATGCCCCGTCGGGCGAATTCCGCGTGTGCGATGCGGGCCGACGCCTCGGTGGTGACGAAGCCGGCATAGAGCCCGACCTGAACGAAGACCTCGAGCACGCTGCGCGCCGGCAGTCCGAGGTCGAGCGCCGTCGCCACCGCCTGCGCCAGCGCCTCGTGCCGCTGCAGGACTGCGAGAGCGGCAAGGACGCAGAGCGCGCGATCAGGTTTGGCAAGGCCCGGCCGGTCCCACACGCCGGCGAAGACGACTTCCGCCATGAAGTCCGCGAAGCCGGGCACGAGCTCGTGCGGTTCGGCCTGCCCGAGTTCCGTCGCGACCAGGCGGCCTCTGTCTCGGCGGTCAATCCGCGTCATGCCACACCTCACTGAACTGTCAGCCCCTCACTCGGGCGGCAGCACCGCGCCCGTCCGCTCGCAGATGAGCCTGTAGGCCTCCGGCCGCCGGTGCTTGGCGAAGTTGAAGATGGTCTCCTTGTAGGACTTGGTGTGGTCGAGATCGCAGCGCGCGACGACAAGCTCGTCGCCGAGCGTCGTCGCCATCGCGATCGTCTCCCCGGAGGGCGCCACGATCTGCGTGCCGCCGATGAGCTTGCAGTTCTCCTCAAGTCCCGCCTTCGCGACGCCCACGACGAAGGTCCCGTTCTGATAGGCGCCGGCCTGCAGCGACAGCGTGTTGTGATGATAGCCCAGATGATCGTGCTCGGGAGCCACCGGATGATGCTCGGGCGTGTTGTAGCCGAGGCAGACCATCTCGACGCCCTGCAGCCCCATGACGCGGTAGGTCTCCGGCCAGCGTCGGTCATTGCAGATGCACATGCCGAGAATGCCGCCCAGCATCCGCGTCACCGGGAAGCCGAGATTGCCGACCTCGAAATAGCGCTTCTCGAGGTGCTGGAACGCGCGCCACGGCTCGTGCTCGGCGTGGCCCGGCAGGTGGATCTTGCGGTACTTGAGCTTGATGGCGCCGTCCTTGTCGACGAGGATCGCCGTATTGAACCGGCGCGTGCGCCCCGCTTCCTCGGTGAGCTCCGCATAGCCGAGCTTGAAGGCGACGCCGAGCCGCTTTGCTTCTTCGAAAAGCGGCCGCGTCTCGGCCGACGGCATCTCGCGTTCGAACCATTGATCGATCTCGGCCTGGGATTCGAAGTACCAGCGCGGGAAGAACGTGGTGAGCGCCAGCTCCGGATAGACGACGAGGTCGGCCCCCATCGATTTCGCCTGCCGCATGAGTTCGATCAGCCGCTTGACCACCTGGCCGCGTGTCTCGTTGCGTGCGATGGGTCCAAGTTGTGCGGCTCCGACGGTGAGGACGCGCGCCATGGCAGAGTTCCCTCTCTTGATCCGATGATTGGCGGGACGATAGGCAACCTCGCCCGGAAACGGAAGGCGATTGCGGCGGGATGCCGGGATCAGCGCCGATTGGCGGCCGCCTCGCGCGCCCACACGGCCTCGCGCCAGCCGATGCCGATCGCCGCCGTGACGGCAATCCCGGCGAGCAGCCAGCACGAGGCCGTGATGGCAAAGCCGACCCGCTCGATCAGCGCGCCGAGAATGACGAGCCCTAGGGGCAGGCTGTAGGTCGCGAGCATCCTCACACCCATGATTCGCCCGTGGAAGTCGGGCTCGGATGTGCGCAAGAGCATCGCCGCCAGCGCCACCATGCTGATGCTCTGCGCAAAGCCGGCCAGAATCAGGAAGGCGGCGCCGGCGAGGGCGCCCGGCGCGTGCACGAAGCCGAGCAGCATCAGATGCCAGACCGCGGATGCGACGAGCATCTGCCGCCCGAGCCGCAGCCGGCCGCCGATGGCGCCGACGGTCAGCGAACCAGCCATTGCGCCGGCGGCGAAGCTCGCGATGAGAAAGCCGAGACCGGTCGACTCGAGGCCGTAAACATTGCGCGCCACGTAAGGCATGAGCCCGCCGCTGAACGGAAATGCGGTGAGGTTGGCGAGGACGGCGAGCCACATGCCGGCGTTGAGCTGCGGCGCGCGCCAGACATAGGCGAGGCCCGCGGCGAGTTCGCGCCATGGCGAGCGGCGATCGCCGGCGCTTCGCGGCGCGCCTGGTGTGGCCCGCGCGCCGGCCGCGACGGTGAGGAGCAGGCCGCCGAGATAGAGGAGGAGGATTGCGACATAGGCCGGGCCCAAACCGAAGAGGGCAAAGAGGCTCGCCCCTGTGAGCGCGCCCACGATTCGCGCGACGTCGCCAGTCGTGCGGGAAAGTCCGACGGCGCCGGTGAGCAGCGCCGGCGGCATGAGCTGGGCGACAATGGCCGTGCGCACGCTGATGTCGGAGGCGCGCACCAGCACCATGCCTGCGGCGAGGACGAAAACGATCCCCGGCGAGATGCGCCCACCGAGCGCCAGCGCAGCCATCGCCGCGGCGATGCTGACGTAGACGGCGCGCATCAGCACGATAAGGGGCCTGAGCCCGATTCGGTCTCCGACGACACCGATGAGCGGAGCGGCGAGCGTGCCGAAGAAGTGCAATGCGCCGAAGAGCGTGAGGAGGAGCACCGAGCCCGTCTCGCTGAGCACGTACCAGCCGAGGATGACGATCTCCATCTCGGCGGCAACGGCGGTCATCAGATCGCCCGGCCACTGAAATCGGAAAGCCGGGACGGTGAATGGATGGAAGGTCGATCGCCATGAGGCGGCGAGAGGTGCGCCAGGGCCCCCTCGGGGCGCTGCCGGATCGCTCGGGTTCGGCTTCTGCATGGGATGCGGCCGGCCTCCCGCGGCATCGGCAGAGTTGGCAGCGGGTCTCAGCTCTCGCTGCTGCGTCTGGCGTTGGCGTTGTCGGCCGGACACTAGCCGACGAGGCAAAGCCGTCCAATCCGTGCTGTGGCGAACGCATGTCTCCGGCGTACCGGATGCACGGCTCGATGCGGGCGCGGGCCTGGCCCGGCTGGACTGTCCGGTCATGGCCCGCGTTGGCCGGCCGCAGCCGCCCTGTTATGTTGCAGGACAACATGAACGGGGAGACGCCAGTGACGTATCAGTTCATCGCCACCGAGACCGACGGCCCGATCGCGCGGCTCTCGCACAATCGGCCGGAGATGCGCAATGCCGAAAGCCAGCAACTCCTCGACGAACTCGATCGCGCGCTTGCCGCCGCCGTCGCCGATCCTGCGATCCGCGTCATCGTGATCGCCGGCAAGGGCGACCACTTCTCGGCCGGCCACGATCTCAAGGAAGGTGCGGCCAAGCGCGCGAACTTCACCGTCGAGCAGCGGTGGGCCTATGAGGAACTCTATTACCTCGAGTATGCGCTGCGCATCTGGGACTGCCCGAAGCCGACCATCGCGGAAGTCCAGGGAGCCTGCATTGCGGGTGGCTTCATGGTGGCGAACATGTGCGATCTGGTCGTTGCCTCCGACGATGCCTTCTTTGCCGATCCCGTCTGCCAGACCCTGGGGGCGGCGGCCGTGGAGGTGCTGATCCATCCCTGGGTGATGGGCGCCCGCAAGGCGAAGGAGCTGCTGTTCACCGGACGCCGGATGCCGGCGGCCGAGGCGCTTGCCATCGGCATGGTCAACAAGGTCGTGCCGCGCGCCGAGCTCACGCGGACGGTGATGGCCATGGCGGCCGACATCGCCAAGGCCGAGCCCTTCGCGCTGAAGCTCACCAAGCGGTCGATCAACCGCACGCTCGATGCGCAGGGCCTTCGCGCCGCGCTGCACGCGCACTTCGACACGCACCAGCTGAGCCACGTCACCGAAGCCTTCAAGAAGGCGCGTGACCGCGGACTCGAGACGGCCATCCAGAGGGCCAAGAGCTGACCCAGCTCGGACTTATCCGGTCGCGAGGCCCCGGACCCAGGCCGCGATCTCGCGGACGACGGCGTCGGGCTGCTCCGGGATGAGCGCGTGGCTTGCCCCCGCGATGAGGCGCGTCGTGACGCGGTCGCCGTAAGCGGCGCGCATCTCGCCGCGCATCGCAGCCGGCATGAACGGATCGTGCTCGGCGTGCAGCTCGAGGATGGGCGCCCGCCCGGCGCCCCACCACGTCTCGCGCGGCACCGCCTGGGCAGCCGCGCGCTGAACCGCCTTGACCGCCGGATGCCAGCCCTCGAGCCACACGCTTGGATCATGCCCCGGCGCGAAGAAGCCTTCCCGGAGCGCGGCGAGCCGGCGCGCCACCGGCAGTGTGGGATCGCCCGCATCGCTGACCACCTGGCCGAGGTGGCGCGGCGCGCCCTGCGCCGCGGCCGCAATCAGCACGACCCCCGCGACAAGCTCCGGGAAGTCCGTCGCCGTCTGCCGCGCCACCCAGTTGCCGTAGGCATGGCCGCCGACCACGGCGCGGCCGCCGCCGAGCCGACGGATTACCTCGGCGACATCGCGGGCGAAGTCGTGCTGCGTGATGCCCTCAAGCGGACCCTTCGAGCCGAGGATGCCGCGCGGCTGCGGCCGCAGAACCAGGAAGCCTTCGGCCGCTAACGGCGCGGCAACGGCATCGAAGTCCTCCGAGTCCCGTCCGAGCGAGGGCAGCAGGACAAGCGCCGGCCACTTGGCATCGCCCGCCGGCCGGTCGACGATGGTGTCGATCACCACCGGACCATGGCTGACATTGCTGCGTTCGCGGATCGACCGCATCGGGGCCCAGCCTTAGCCGATCGTCTGCCCGGTCTTCTTCCAGTCGGCGAGGAAGGCCTCGAGCCCCCTGTCGGTGAGCGGGTGCTTGACGAGCGCCTTGAGGATTGCGGGCGGCACCGTTGCGACGTCGGCGCCCGCGAGCGCGCTCTCCTTGACGTGGTTCACGGTGCGAATCGAGGCGGCCAGGATGTCCGTCTTGAAATCCGGATAATTGTCGTAGATAGCCCGGATCTCGCGAATGAGCGCCATGCCGTCGAGGCCGATGTCGTCGAGCCGGCCGATGAACGGCGAGACGAAGGTCGCTCCGGCCTTGGCGGCGAGGATGGCCTGGTTGGCCGAGAAGCAAAGGGTCACGTTGACCATCGTGCCTTCCGCGGCGAGAGCCTTGCAGGCCTTGAGCCCGTCCCAGGTGAGCGGCACCTTGATGGCGACGTTCTTGGCGATTTTTGCGAGGATCCTGCCTTCCCTGAGCATTCCCTCGGTGTCGGTCGCCGCGACCTCGGCCGAGACCGGGCCGGGCACCAGCGCACAAATCTCGCCGATGATGGTCTTGAAATCGCGCCCCGCCTTGGCGATGAGGGACGGGTTCGTCGTCACGCCGTCGAGCAGCCCGAGGTCGGCGAGTTCGCGGATCTCGGCCACATCGGCCGTATCGACGAAGAATTTCATGGGGGCTAAGTCTCCCGTGCCATCGGTCTGCCGGATCGGCGGGCCATGATCTGGTCAAATGAGTCGCAACGCCCCTTCTAGTCGCAGGACCGAAAGTTTGGAAGGCTTGCTCGGGCTCGCCCCCCTGCCGAGCCCGCGCCCGCGCGTGCCGGTTCTCCTGCCAGTGGCGCTCGACCAGACCTACGACTATGCGCTGCCTGACGGAGCAGAGGCCCCGCCGGGGTCCTTCGTTCTGGTGCCGTTCGGCCCCCAGACCCGCATCGGCGTCGTCTGGGACGCGCCGTTCGGCGACCAGGGCAAGCCCGTCACCGAGGCGAAGCTCAAGCCCGTGATCGAGCGCATGGAGGTGCCGGCGCTGCCGGCCGCCTCGCTGCGCTTTGCCGAGTGGGTGGCGCGCTACACGCTCGCGCCGCTCGGCATGGTCGTGCGCATGATGATGAGCGCACAGGCGGCATTCGAGCCGGTACGCCCGCGCTTCGGGGTCTGTCGCGCCGCCGGTCAGCCGCTGCCGCCGCGCATGACCCCCGAGCGTCAGCGCGCGCTCAGCATCGCCGACGACGGCCTCATCCGCGCCAAGGCGGCGCTCGCCATCGAGGCCGCCTGCACAACCGGCGTGATCGACGGCCTCGTCAAGGCAGGCTCGCTGGTCGAGGTGGCCATCCCTGAAAGGCGATTGCCGCAGCCGGACCCGGCCCATGCCGCGGTCGAACTCACCCCCGAGCAGGCCGCCGCCGCCCACGTCCTCATCGCCAGCGTCGATGCCGGGACATTTTCCGTCTCGCTGCTCGACGGCGTCACCGGCTCGGGCAAGACCGAGGTCTATTTCGAGGCCGTGGCGCGCGCCCTCGCGGCGGGCCGTCAGGTGCTCATCATGCTGCCGGAAATCGCGCTGACAAGCCAGTTCATGCGCCGCTTCGAGGCGCGCTTCGGCGCCCCGCCGGCCGAATGGCACTCTGCCCTGTCGCCGGCCGAGCGCGGCCGCGTGTGGAGAGCGGTGGCGACGGGCGAGGCGCGCATCGTCGTCGGCGCGCGCTCGGCGCTGTTCCTGCCGTTCGCGGCACTCGGCCTCGTCGTCGTCGACGAGGAGCACGACCAGGGCTTCAAGCAGGAGGATCGTGTCCACTACCAGGGCCGCGACATGGCGGTGGTGCGCGCGCATCTTTCGGGCGCCGCCGTCGTGCTTGCCTCCGCCACGCCGTCCGTCGAGAGTCACGTCAATGCGCGCACCGGACGCTACCGTCATCTGGTTCTGCCGGGACGGTTCTCCGGCGTCGAGCTGCCCGACGTGACGCCGATCGACTTGCGCAAGACGCCGCCCGAGCGCGGCAAGTGGCTGAGCCCGCCGCTCGTTGCCGCAATCACCGAGACGCTCGCCGCCGGGCAGCAGACGCTGCTGTTTCTCAACCGGCGCGGCTACGCGCCATTGACGCTCTGCCGGTCCTGCGGTCATCGCCTCGATTGTCCGCAGTGCACCGCCTGGCTCGTCGAGCACCGCTTCCGCAACCGGCTCAACTGTCACCATTGCGGCTTCTCGCTGCCCTTGCCCGAGAAGTGCCCGAAATGCAAAGAGGCCGGAACGCTCGTCGCCTGCGGACCCGGCATCGAGCGCATCGCCGAAGAGGTCGCCGAGCGATTTCCGCAAGCCCGCATGGTGATGCTCTCGTCCGACCTGGTGCCTAGCCTGGTTGAGATGCGCGAGCTCATCGGCAAGATCGAGGCAGGAGAGGCCGACGTCATCATCGGCACGCAGATCGTCGCCAAGGGCCATCATTTTCCGAACCTCGCGACCGTTGGCATCGTCGACGGCGACCTCGGCCTCGCGCAGGGCGCCGACCCGCGCGCCGGCGAGCGCACGTTCCAGCTCCTGCATCAGGTGACCGGCCGCGCCGGCCGCTCCTTCGCGCGCGGCCGCGGCTTCGTCCAGACGCATCTGCCCGATCACCCCGTCATGCAGGCGATCCTCACCGGCGATCGGGAGGCGTTCCTGGAAGCCGAGATCAGGACCCGCCAGCTTGCAACTCTGCCGCCCTTTGGCCGGCTAGCCGCGCTCATCGTCTCCGCTCGCGAGAAGGACCTCGCGGAAGCTTTCGCCCGCGAAGTGGCGCGCCGAGCGCCGCAGGCGAAGCGGATCGAAGTCCTGGGACCCGCCGAGGCGCCGATTGCCGTGATCCGCGGCCGCCATCGCTGGCGGCTTCTCGTCAAGGCGCCGCGCGAGCAGGACATCCAGGCCTACATCCGGGAGTGGCTTGCGCGCCTTCCCGACGCCAGAGGCGACGTCCGGCTCACCGTCGACATCGACCCGTACAACTTTCTGTAGCCTGCAGCCTGCGCGCCCTCAGGAGCGCTCCGCCAGTGCGTGGAAGACGCGACACCGGCCGAACTTGCGGCGATCATGAGCACTACCGCGCACCTCCGCCGACGACGGGCCACACCGCCGCGGCGTGCCCGGGCAACCGCGCGCCCCTCAGTCGCATCTCTTGGCCGCGAGGGGCGCGATCGCATTTCGCAAAAGGCTCATCACTCGGGATGAGCGAAGTCCGAAGAAGTTCGACGGGTCGGGATCTCCTCGAGATCTGCGCTCAGAACCTCCGCCGCAGCTCCGCCACCTGCTGCGGCGTCAGGGCCCGCACCTTCTCGTGCCGGAGCATGAGGAAGAGGCGGGCCGTCTCCTCGAGCTCCTCGATTGCGTCCTGTGCCGCCGAGAGCGTCGTCCCGGCGACGACGGGGCCGTGGTTGGCGAGCAGCACGGCATGATGTTTCCCCGCGAGCCTTGCCACCGCCCCGGCGAGCGCCTCGTCGCCCGGCGGAAAGTAGGGCACGAGCGGCAGCGTGCCGACGCGCATCACGAAGTAGGCGGTGATCGGCGGCAGGCACGAGGCCGGGTCGATGCCGTCGAGGCAGGAGACGGCGACCGAATGCGTCGAATGAAGATGCACGACCGCCCCGGCGGTCGGACGCTCGCGGTACATGGAGGTGTGCAGAAACGCTTCCTTGGTCGGCTTGTCGCCATCGACCAGGCGCCCGGCGGCGTCGAGCTTCGATAGCCGCGCCGGGTCGAGCGCGCCGAGCGAGGAGCCGGTCGGCGTCATCAGCCAGCCGCCGTCGGGCAGCGCGACGGAAATGTTGCCGGTCGACCCGTGGGTGAGCCCGCGATTGAAGAGCGAGGCGCCCACGGCGCAAATCTGCTCCCGCAAGCTGGCCTCGGTGCTCATCGCGCGCTCCCGCGTTCGCGACCGCGCCGGTCGCGTGCTTGTTTGTCCTCCCCGCGGTGGGACCTGCGGGACCGGCCGCGTGCAGCCCGGCAAGCGGGGCGGGCTCGGACACGTCCCCCTCCCGGACGGGCGCGCGCCAAACCTCCCTCTCGCAACGACCTTCGTGTCACGACAGCTTCTCCCACGCCTTCAGGAAGAACTCCGGTCCGCCGAAGTTGCCGGATTTGAGCGCCAGTACCAGCTCGCGCCCGGCCGCCCGCGTCCACGGCACGCCGGGGTCGATCTCGGGGCCGATCTCGAGCGCGGTGACGCCGAGGCCGTTGACGACCGCGCCGGAGGTCTCGCCGCCGGCGACGATGAGCCGCGTGAAGCCCTGGGCGACGAGCCGGCGCGCGGTGTCGGCGAGCAGGTCCTCGACGAGCGCCCCGGCGGCTTCGCGGCCGAGCGCCTCCTGGACGCGGCGGACGGCGGCGGGCGCGGCGCTCGAATAGGCGAGCACGGGCTTGCCGGCGGGCTGCTGTTGCATCCACGCGGCAAGCGTCTCGCCGGTGACTTTCCTCTCATGCGCCGCAATGGGATCGATCTCGAAGGCGGCAAGCCCTGCCGCCTTGGCCGCTGCCACCTGCGTGCGCGTCGCCTCCGAGCAGCTGCCGGCGAGGATCGCCGCCCGTCCCGGCGGTGCGCGCAGGGTGGTGGGTGCGGCTGTGGCCCGCATCAGGCCCTTCCGGATGAAGTTCGCAGGCAGCCCGAGCGCCACGCCCGATCCGCCGGTGACGAGCGGCATGTCGGCGGCGGCCGTGCCCATGTCGATGAGATGCTTGTCGGTGATCGCATCGACGATGACGTAGCGTTCGCCGCGCCGGCGGGCCGCCTCGAAAGCGGCGCGGATGGCCTCGCTGCCCTGGTCGACCACCGCGAACGGGATGAGGCCGACTTTGCCCTTGGTCTGCGCCTGAAGGACGCGCACGAGATTGGAATCGCGCATCGGCGTCAGCGGATGGTCTTTCATAGGGCTTTCCGCCAGCGGGACGTCGCCGACGAACAGGTTGCCGAGGTAGACGGTCCGCTTGTTGGTCGGAAACGCCGGACAGGCGATGGCGAGATCGGCGCCGAGCCGTGCCAGGAGCGCGTCGGCGACCGGGCCGATGTTCCCGGCCGGCGTCGAATCGAACGTCGAGCAGTACTTGAAGAAGAGCTGGCGGGCGCCGAGGGCAAGCAGCGCATCGGCGCTTCGCAGCGACAGCTCGACGGCCTCCGCCACCGGGCACGTTCGCGTCTTGAGCGCGACGACGACCGCGTCATAGCCTTCGAGCGGCATCGATTTGTCGGGCACCTGCATGACCTGGAGCGTGCGCATCCCGGCGCGCGTCAGCATGATGGCGAGGTCGGTCGCCCCGGTGAGGTCGTCTGCAATGCAACCAAGAAGCAAGGCGTGCTCCTCCAAAAATGCCGCGCGCTCTCCGCAGTCCAAAAGCGCGGATCGACAGACTAGGCAAAGGCACGCCAGTTGGCCAGCATGCGCAGGAACCATGCGCGAGGAGAGGGACATGCCGCAGTTGAACGCGACTTACATCGGCGAGCTCAGGATTGAGGTCACGGGAACCTACATGCTCGGCGAGGCGCCGCACGGCCGCCGCCGCATCGACCGTCTCGACCGCGGCCACTTCAAGGGTCCCAAGGTCCAGGCGGAAATCCTGGCGGGCGGCATGGACATTCTCCTCGCCACCCGGGACGGGGCGCTCCGGCCGGACGTACGCCTGGTGCTGCGGCTCGACGATGGCGAGATCCTGCTCATCCAGTACCGCGGCGTGCGCCACGGCTCCCCGGCGGTGATGCAACGCATCGCAGCCGGCGAAAACGTGCCGCCGGGGGAGTACTACCTGCGGACCAGCCTCGCCTTCGAGACGGCCTCGCCAAAATACGACTGGATGAACCGCATCGTCGCCGTCGGTGTCGGCCGCCGGGAGCCTGGGGCGGCGGTCTACGACGTGCACGAGATCCTCTGAGCCGGCTTACCCCGGGGTCTCACTCGAACGCGCGCTCCGGCAGCAACAGCGCGACGAGCGACGTCATCGCAAGCACCGCCGCCGCGATGAATGCCGTTCGAAAACCGGACGACTGAATGACGAGGCCCATCAGCGGCGGCGTCAGCATATAGGTGGCGAAGACGAAGAAGGTGGTCGCTGCCGCCGCCTCGCTGACGGTCTCAGGGGCAATCGTCGCCGTCTCGGCGAGGAAAAGCCCGTTCCAGGTCGCGACGGAAAGTCCCATGAACACCATGGCGGCGGCGAGCTGCCACAACCGCCAGTCCGGCGTGAGCGCGGCAAGCAGGACGGCGGAAAGCGCGGAAAGCGCCGACAGCCAGCGCAGAACGGGCATCGGCGAGCCGAGCCGGTCCGCGACGAAGCCGAGCCCGATGCGACCCGCGACGCTCGCGCCCTGCATGGTCGCATAGAGCGCGCCGGCAAGCACAAGGCTCAGTCCCAGCTCGTTCGTGGCATAGAGCGCGAAGAACGAGTTGACCGTCCCCTGGACGACAGCAAAGCCGATGGCAACGAGCGACAGCCGCTTCAGTCCCGGCGAGCCGCCAATGGTTCGAAAAGGGGCCCAAAGATTGGCGATGGCAATGAGGGCCGGGGCGTGAAAGCGCGGGCGTGGCCGCGCTTCGTTGAACCGGCGCGGGACGAGCGCGAGGACAATGGCCACGGCGACCGCAAGGAGAGCGAGGCCGCTGAGTGCGAAGCGCCAGCCGAAGCGCGTCGCAATCCAGCTTCCGGCTGCACCGGCGATGGCGCCTGCGAGCGGCACGCCGGCCTGGCGAATGGAAAAGAGCGTGGCGCGCACCTCGCGCGGCGTGTGATCGGCGAGAATCTGCGAGCCTGCCGGCGTCGTGGCGGCGTAGCCGAAGCCGACAAGCAATGCGCCGGCCAGCATGAGCGCGTAGACGCCGGAGAGGACGAGTGCGGTTCCTGCAGCCGAAAGGAGTGCTGCTACGAGCATCGCCGTGACCGGTCCGAGCGCGACGGTGAACGCGGCATTCGCCATGTAGAGCCAGATCGAGCCGAGGCCCATGGCGCCGGCGATCCAGCCATAGGCGGCGGGCGCCAGGCCGCTTCCTTCCAGCAGAGCCGGCGCGAGCACCGGCATCCCGGTCTGTAGCATGGCAAGGGCGACGAGCGGCGCGAACGCGATGGCAAACGCCAGCGAGGCGGTACTTCTGCCTTGATCCGGCACTCCACGCTCCCCCGGTGCGCTGGTCGGGCTCACGTGCCAGCCCGCGCGTAGACCTCGGGATTGACGACATGCCTCGGGCGTCGGCCTTGCGCCACGTCGACGATCGACTGCAGTCCGGTCGCCGCGATGTCGTGGAAGCACTCGTCCGTCCAGCAGAGCGCGTGCGGGGTGATGATGACGTTCTCCATCGCGAGCAGCGGATTGTCGGGTTCAATCGGTTCCTTCGTGGTCACGTCGAGCCCCGCGCCGGCGATGCGCCCGGCGGCGAGCGCGCGGATGAGGGCCGGCTCGTCGACGATGGGTCCTCGTGCGACGTTGATGAGGTAGGCGGTGGGCTTCATGGCCGCGAGGCGGGCCTCGTCGATGAGGCCCCGCGTCGTCTCATCGAGAATGCAGCACACCACGACGAAGTCGGCTTCGCGCATCACGGCATCGAGCGGGACGAGCGTGCCGCCGAGCTCCGCGATGCGAGCCGCTTCGGCGAACGGATCGGCCGCAATCATCCGCCCGAAGAAGGGCCGCGCAAGGGCCAGGATCTCCTGTCCGATGCCGCCCGCGCCGATGAGGCCCAGCGTGCGCGAGGTGAGGCCCTGCCCCATGTAATTGTTGCGGTCGTTCCAGCGGTTCTGGCGCACGAGCTCGTTCTTCTTGAGGAGCCGGCCTGCGAGCGCGAAGATCAGCGTCAGCGTGGCGACGGCCACCGGCCGGCGCACGGCGACCGGCGTGTTCGTGAGCACGATGCCGCGCTCCGTGAGTGCCCTCACGTCCACGCTATCGTAGCCGACGCCGTTGCGTGCGAAGACCTTCACCCGGCAGTCCTGGCGACCGACGCTTTCGGCCCTGACGTGCGGCAGGTTGATGTAGAGCCCGTCGTAGCGGGCTGCGATGTCGGGCGGCACGACCGAAAATGACGCGGGAACCCATTCCCACTGGATGCCCGGGACGTTGAGAACGTCGAGCGCACGCCGCCCGAAAATGGGCTCGCCCTGGGCGTCAAGAAGGTCGCTCGAAAGACCGATCCGGAAGGTCATGCGCCGGCCTCAGTCGGCAACCGCGGTCAGGATGTTGCGCACGCCGGCCATCAGGATGCCGTGGTCGGTACCGGTCGCGATCATGTTGAAGCCGAGCCGCTTGTATTGCTTCGCCCAGGCCTGATCGGCGGCCATGAAACCAAGCGCCTTCTTGTGGCGACGGCCGGCGGCGACGATGCGCTTGACGGCGGCGATGTAGGCCGGATTGTCGAACTGGCCCGGGATGCCCATGAAGTTCGTCAGATCGAAATGGCCGAGCCACAGGCAGTCGATGCCGTCGACGGCCGCAATTTCCTCGACCGCCTCAAGTCCGCGCTCGGTCTCGATCTGTGCAATGATGAGGTTGCGCAGATCGGCCGCTTTCATCTTCGCCGCCGGATCGCCCGGCTCGTAGTCGTCGTGCGCAAATCCGAAGGCCGCCCCCCGCCGGCCCCTGGGCGGATAATGCGTCGCCTCGGCGATCGCGCGCGCCTCGGCCGCGGAGTTGACCATCGGCACCATCACACCCTGGGCGCCGACATCGAGGGCGCGGGCCAGGAAGTGGTACTCCCCGCGCGGCACCCGAACCATCGGAACGATGCCGGTGCCGCGGCAGCAGGCGACCTGGGTCTTGAGCGTCTCGATCGAAAGCCCGGCGTGCTCCATGTCGTAGATCACGTACTCGCAGCCGGCGAGCCGCAGCACCTGCGCGATGCCGGGCGTGAAGAACTCAAAGACCATCGAGCCCGGGATGGTCTCGCCTGCGAGCGCCCGCTGGCGCAGCGACTTCTTGGCCATATTCTTGCCCCTCTGAACCGCCGCGACAAAGCCGCCGCCGCGATGGTAGCAAAACACGCGCCGGCCGCGCGCGACGGCGGACGCTGCTCTCCGAATGAAGGCAGTGTGCCGTCTGGGTGAAGGGCTGCCAAGCGATTCCCGGCAGATGAAAGCCCGGCGGACCCGCGAATCGGCAGCGTGATGCGGATGTGAAAGGCGAACTCAGTCGGGCCGCGACGGCGGACCGCCATGGCAGGTTGCCATCGCTCCGCCATCACGGTGCTGTCTCTGGGACGGTTGTGGCAGCGTAGCCTGGGAGAAGAAAGAGCCATGCCAGGACGACCAAGGTTCACTGACGGGCGGGAGGCCATCCTGATCGTGCTCGCCATGCTCGTCATCGCCGCCGGTGGCGTCTGGCTCGTGCTCCGGTTTTCTGATCCCGCACCTCCGGGCCGCCTCGTCATCTCGACGGCGAGCAGCGGCAGTCCCTATCACCGCCTGGCAACCCGATATGCCGCGACCTTCGCGCGCAATGGCGTCGCGCTCGAAATTCGCGAGTCTTCGGGCTCGGTCGCCAATTTCAAGGCGCTGACGGCGCCGGGCTCGGACGTCGACGCGGGCTTCCTCCAAGGGGGCCTCTTTGCGTCGAAGGATGCGGAGAGCCTGCGCTCGCTCGGCCGCGTCGTCTACGAGCCGCTCTGGGTCTTTCATCGCAGCGAGCTCAAGCTCGACCGACTGGCCGATCTCGCCGGCCGTCGCGTGCTCGTCGGTCCGGCGGGCGGCGGCACCAGTGGTCTGGCCTTGCGCCTCCTGGCCGCCAATGGCGTGACCGAGGCGACGGCGACACTCATCCATCGGGAACTGCCCGACTACGTCGATCTGCTTGCCAAAGGCGAGGCGGACGCGGGCTTTCTTGTGCTCGCCCCCGAGGCGCGCACCATCCAGCGTCTCTTGCGCACGCCGGGCGTGAAGCTCATGAGCTTCGCCAACGCGGACGCCTACACCCAGAAGTTCCCGTTCCTGACGCGGCTCGAGCTGCGTGAAGGCGTGGTCGATCTCGGCGCACATGTTCCGCCGGCCGACACCACGCTCATCGCAACGACCGCTGCCGTCGTCGTGCGCGAGGGCGCGCATCCGGCGCTCGTCAACCTGCTTGCGCAGGCGATTCACGAGGTCCACGGCCGGCCGGCGCTGGACAGCTCGGGCGAGACGCCGCTCTTCCAGCGCCCGGGCGAGTTTCCGACCATGACCGACCCGGAATTCGCCATGTCCGAGGAGGCGCGCCGCGTCTACCGCGCGGGCCCGCCGTTCCTGCAACGCTATGTGCCATTCTGGCTGGCGACGCTACTCGACCGCGTTTTCGTCTCCGCGATCGTCGTCCTGCCGCTCCTGGTCCCGATCATGCGGTTTGCGCCGCCGCTCTACCGCTGGCGCATCCGGCGGCGGCTCTTGCGCTGGTATGCCGTCCTGAAAGCGCTCGAGGCGGACGCGCGCGCCGTCGCATCGCCCGAGGTTCGCACCGAGAAACTCGCCGAACTCGATCGCATCGAGGATGCTGTCGACGACACGCCCATCCCGATCGGTTTTGCGGATCAGTTCTACACCCTGCGCCAGCACATTGCGACGGTGCGCCAGCGTCTGGAATCGGCGGTCTCCCGCGCCGCAGCGGACGGCGCAGCATCCCCGCCGGGCTAGGGCGCGGGCGCACCGCTCCGCTCGTGCGTGCGGCGCGCACCGTCGCCAAGGCTCTGCACGGGCCGTGCGCCGTCAGTGATTGTCGCGCGGCAGCCCCTTCGTCTGCGCGACGCGCTGATACTTGACGGCCGGCTTCAGCACCATGCCGTTGGCGAGCTCATCGACGATGCCGCGCTGGATCTCCTGCCATGGCGTCTGGCTCTCCGGCACCTTGTAGCCGCCGGCCTTGGCGAGCGCTTCGCGCCGCTTGGCGAGCTCGGCATCGCTGATGAGAATATTCGCCGTGCGCTTCTTGAGGTCGATGCGCACGCGGTCTCCGGTCTTGAGCAGCGCAAGCCCGCCGCCCGTTGCCGCTTCCGGCGACGCGTTGAGGATCGACGGCGAGCCCGACGTGCCCGACTGCCGGCCGTCGCCGATGCAGGGGAGCGCTGTGACGCCCTTTTTCAGCAGATAGTCGGGCGCGCGCATGTTGACCACCTCGGCGGCACCCGGATAGCCGACGGGGCCGACGCCCCGGATGAAGAGCAGGCAATGCTCGTCGATTTCGAGCTTCGGGTCGTCGATGCGCTTGTGGTAGTCCTCCGGCCCGTCGAAGACGATGGCGCGGCCCTCGAAGGCCATCGGGTCCTTTGGATTCGAGAGATAGCGCTTATGGAACTCCTCGGAGATGACCGAGGTCTTCATGATGGCGGACTCGAACAGGTTGCCCTTGAGATTGAGGAAGCCCGCCTGCTTCTTCATCGGCCGGTCGTACTCCTTGATGACCGACCGGTCCCAGGCGAACTTGCCCTTGCAGTTCTCGTAGAGCGTCTTGCCGTTCACGGTGAGCGCGCGATCGTTGATCTTGCCGTGCGCGATGAGCTCGGCAACGACCGCGGGCAGACCGCCGGCGCGGTGATATTCCTCACCAAGATACTCGCCCGCCGGCTGCAGGTTCACGAGCAGGGGGAGGTCGTAGCCGATCCTCTCCCAATCATCGTTTGTCAGTTCGACCCCGATGTGCCGCGCGATGGCGTTGATGTGTATGGGCGCATTGGTTGATCCGCCGATCGCCGAGTTGACGGCGATGGCGTTCTCGAAGGCGTCGCGCGTGAGAATGTCGGAAGGTTTCAGGTCCTCCCACACCATTTCGACGATGCGCTTGCCGGTGAGGTACGCCATCTGCTGGCGTTCGCGATAGGGCGCCGGGATGGCCGCGCAGCCCGGCAGCGACATGCCGAGCGCCTCGGCAAGCGAGTTCATCGTCGAGGCCGTGCCCATGGTGTTGCAGTGGCCGGCCGACGGCGCCGAGGAGGCGACGAGCTCGAGGAAGCCCTTGTAGTCGATCTCGCCGCGCGCCATCATCTCGCGCGCCTTCCACACGATGGTGCCGGAGCCGGTGCGCTCGCCCTTGAACCAGCCGTTGAGCATCGGCCCGCCGGAGAGCACGATGGCCGGAATATTGACGGTCGCAGCGGCCATGATCTGCGACGGCGTGGTCTTGTCGCAGCCCGTCGTGAGCACGACCCCGTCGAGCGGATAGCCGTAGAGCACCTCGACCAGCGACAGATAGGCGAGATTGCGGTCGAGATTGGCGGTCGGCCGCTTGCAGGTCTCCTGGATCGGATGCAGCGGGAACTCGAGCGCGACGCCGCCCGCCTCGCGGATCCCCTCCCGCACCCGCTCGGCCAGATAGATATGATGCCGGTTGCACGGCGACAGATCGGAGCCCGATTGGGCGATGCCGATGATCGGTTTGCCGGATTGCAGCTCGTCGAGCGTCAGGCCGAAGTTCATCATCCGCTCGAGATAGAGCGCGGTCATGTCGGCGTTGGCGGGATTGTCGAACCAGGCTCGCGAGCGCAGCTCCGAAGGCTTGACCTTGTGCCTGCGGCCTGTTCCGTTGGTCTTGCTGCCGTTCCCGGACTTTCTGGTCTCTTTCATGGGGCGCATCCTCGCTGAGGGTGCCGGGGGCGGGCCGGCTCCCGGATCGTCGCCGACATTAGGAGCGCGGGCTGGGCCGCGCAATTGCTCTGCCGCAAGAAGCGGAACCTCGACGAGGCAAGCGATTCCTGCGGCATCCTGCATCCCGATCGGCTAGATTGCCCGATGACGCAGCAGTGGAGAGCGCACATGGTCGCAGGCCGCCCGCAAACGCATTTCATCTACTTCGCCGACCCGATGTGCTCCTGGTGCTATGGGTTTGGTCCGGTGGTCGCCGAGCTTGTTGCCCGCTTTGCCGGGCGATTGCCGCTGCGCCTGGTCATGGGCGGCCTGCGCGCCGGCAACAGCGAGCCCATGCGCCCAAAGGACCGCGACTACATCCGCGATGCCTGGCGGCGCGTGCACGAGGCCTCCGGCCAGCCGTTTGACATGACGTTCTTTGACCGCGAGAGTTTCGTCTATGACACCGAGCCGGCCTGCCGCGCCGTCGTCGCCATGCGCCGTCGGGCGCCCGCCGAAGCGCTCGCCTTCAGCGCACGGGTCTCGGAGGCCTTCTATGCCCACAATCGCGACGTCACCCGCGACGAGGTGCTGGCCGACATTGCCGCAGAAGCGGGTCATGACCGGGCGGAATTCCTGGCCGAGCTGACGAGCCCCGAGACACGCAATGAGACGATCGGCGATTTTCTGACCGCCAAGCAGGCCGGCGTCGAAGGCTTCCCGCTCTTGGCCGCCGGCACGCAGGAGACCGGCTACGCCTTGATCACGCAAGGGTTCCGGCCGATCGACGGCCTCCCCGAGGCAATCGAGGACTGGCTCGCCAAGGGCGCCCCGGTGACGCACGGGTCCGCCTGACGGGACGCCGTCTTAATCTTGCGCGCCGCGCTTGCCCCGCAGCCCCTCCCAGTAGGCGAGCCGCTTGCGGATCTCGCGCTCGAATCCCCGTTCCGGCGGATGGTAATACTGCTCGCGGCCGCCGAACTCCTCCGGAAAGTAGTTCTGGCCCGAGAAGCCGTCCGGAGCGTCGTGGTCGTAGTCGTAGCCGGCGCCGTAGCCCTGCGCCTGCATCAGCTTGGTCGGCGCATTGAGGATGTGCTTGGGTGGTGAAAGGCTGCCGTGCTCGCGGGCCGAGCGCATGGCGGCACCGTAGGCGACATAGGCCGCGTTCGATTTGGGCGCGGTGGCGATGTAGATGACGGCTTGTGCGAGCGCGAGCTCACCCTCGGGGCTGCCAAGGAAGTCGTAAGCGTCCTTGGCCGCGATCGCCTGCACCAGCGCCTGCGGATCGGCGAGACCCACGTCCTCGATTGCCATGCGCACGATGCGGCGCGCCAGGAACAGGCGATCCTCGCCGCCGTCGAGCATCCGGCAAAGCCAGTAGAGGGCTGCGTCGGGGTCGGAGCCGCGCACCGACTTGTGCAGCGCCGAGATCAGATTGTAATGCCCTTCCCGGCTCTTGTCGTAGAGCGGCGCACGGCGCTGCACGATGCGCGTCAGCGTCGCGCGCGAGAGCGGTGCCTGCCCCTCGGCGACAGCGGCGAACACCTCCTCGGCGAGATTGATCGCGCTGCGGCCGTCGCCGTCAGCCATGGCGATGAGAGCGGCGCGCGCATCGGCCTCAAGCGGCAGCGACCGCTGTTCCATCGCCTCGGCGCGTTCGAGCAGCTTTTCTAGCGAGGTCTCGTCGAGCCGGTTGAGCACCAGCACCGAGGCGCGCGACAGCAGCGCCGCATTGAGCTCGAAGGAGGGGTTCTCGGTCGTCGCGCCAACGAGCGTGATGGTGCCGTCTTCCATCACGGGCAGGAAGCTGTCCTGCTGCGACCGGTTGAAGCGATGGATTTCGTCGATGAAAAGCAGCGTGCCGCGCCCGACTTCCCGGCGCGCACGGGCTCTGTCAAAGGCCTTCTTGAGGTCGGCGACACCGGAAAAGATGGCGGAGAGCTGCTCGAACTCGAGCTGCACGGCATCTGCAAGGAGACGAGCGATCGTGGTCTTTCCGGTGCCGGGAGGCCCCCACAGGATCAGGCTCGGCAGGCGACCCGACGCGAGGAGGCGCGTCAAAGTGCCATCCGCACCCACAAGGTGGTCTTGGCCGACCACGTCGGACAGAAGCTTTGGGCGCAACCGATCGGCGAGTGGCCGCCTCGCGCCCTTCTCGAGGCCGGCCGCTTCGAAGAGGCTTGTCATGGCCCAAGCATACGCAGACCGGCTGGGCCAAGCCAGAGCGCGAACAGTTCCGGCGTCCGGCACGGTCTTGCAGCCGTTCCGCGGGCGAAGGACGTCGCGCCGCTACGCGGCACGCATCGCATCGGCGGCGCGCCGCCACGCGTTGAGGCGCTTCAGTTCGGCCGCAACCATCATGGCGCTGAGTTCTTCGATCGTAGTCTTGGCCGACCAGCCCAGAACCTTGCGGGCCTTGCTGGCGTCCCCGATCAGAAGATCGACCTCTGCCGGGCGGAAGAAGGCCGGATTGACGCGCACCAGCACTTGCCCCGTTTCGCGGTGAACGCCGACCTCATCGAGGCCGCGTCCCCTCCACTCGAGCGGCAGGCCGGCGGCCGCATAGGCGGCCGTGGTGAAATCGCGCACGGATCGCGTGCGGCCGGTGGCAAGGACGAACGTGTCAGGCGTCTCGTGCTCAAGAATGAGCCGCATCCCTTCCACGTACTCTGCGGCGTACCCCCAATCACGCAAGGCGTCGAGATTGCCGAGCTCGAGCGGACCGGCATTCGAGTTCGTCGCCTGGATGGCGGCCGCGACGCAGATCTTTCGCGTGACGAACTCGCGGCCACGCAGGGGGCTCTCGTGATTGAACAGAATGCCGCAACTGGCGTGAATGCCGTAAGACTCCCGGTAATTGATCGTTGCCCAGTGCGCATAGAGCTTGGCGACGCCGTAGGGGCTGCGCGGATAGAACGGTGTTGTCTCGCGCTGGGGAGTTTCCTGCACCTTGCCGAAGAGCTCCGATGTGGAGGCCTGGTAGAAGCGGATCGCCGGATTGACCAGCCGAACGGCTTCGAGAAGGTGCAAGGCGCCCATGCCGGTTGCCTGGACCGTCGCCATCGGCTGGCTGAACGACACACCGACAAAGCTCTGCGCGGCCAGATTGTAGACGCCGCAGGGCTCGGCGGTCTCAAGCAGTCGCAGACAGGAACTGAAATCGGTGAGATCGAATTCCACGAGCTTCAGCCGCTCGTGATCGGCAATGCCGATTTCGTCGAGCCGCCACATGCTGTCGGCGCTTGTGCGCCTGAAGCCGCCGTAGACCGTGTGGCCGAGTGAGAGCAGGTGCCGCGCCAGATAGGCCCCGTCCTGACCCGTGATGCCGGAGATGACGAAGGAGCTCATGAGCGGACCTCCAGATTGAGGCGCGGAGCGACGTTGCGCACGTATGCCTCCGGCCCGAATGCGGTGAGCGCGTGGGCTCGCGCAGCAAGCCCCATCCGGCGCGCGGCCCCCGGATCGGCGATGAGACCGCGCATGAGCTGCGCCGCGTGCTCGACGTCCGGGCTTGCCCATCGTTGGTGTGGATCGTAAATGCCGTGCGGATCGTTGGTCGGAATCAGCCGGTAGCGCACCGGGAGGCTGACGCCGTCCGTCAGAATGTCGGCCTGTCCCGACCAGGGGATGCCGATGGCGGGGAGGCCGGCGAGCATCGCTTCGACGAAGGGAAGTCCGAACCCTTCCGATCTGGACAGCAGGATGTAGGCGTCCGCCCGCGCGTAGAGAGCGATCATCTGCTCTTCATCAAGGAAACCCTGGACGATGTCGACGTTGGGGGTGCGGGCCAGCGCGGCAATGGCTTCGTCGATGTAGCCCGTTCGCGCGGCCTGATTGCCGATCTTGACGAGGAGACGGGCGTCCCCCCGACCCGAGATGGCGAGGCGAAAGGCGGCGGCCAGATCATGCGGGTTCTTGCGGAAGACGCTGGATCCCGTCTCGAACATCGAAAGAAATGTGAATGGACCGCTCCGCGGCGAGCGGCGGTCGATGCTGGCCAAGCGCGAAGCAATTGCGACGGGATGCGGAACCGTCACCAGAGGCTGGCCGCGCCGCAGCGCGGGTCGGACGGCTTCGGTCGTGAAGCGGCTTGGGGCCCAGATTTCGTGGCAACAAGCCGCCCCGTGCTTCCAAGAGGGCGCGACGGTCTCCTGTTCCCAGTGCCATACGCCGACGACGTACTTACCGCCGACAAACCGCTTGCCCAAATTCGTCATGACGGTGGGAAGCCAGTCGCCGTTCATGTGGACGATCAGTGTTCCCGGCCCGGAGAGGTGCCGTCCGCAGCGGAAGGCGAACGATGGCAGTGTCTGGCGCTGGCCGATGTCAGCGGTGATGTCGACGCCCCAGACATCGCTGCTCACCCCGCGCAGCGCCTCGTAGCAGAGCCGGGCGCTTTGGCCGAGCCCACACGTGTTGGTGAGCATTCCGACGACGATGTACGGCGGGCGTGGGATGGCGGAAGGCGTCGGCCGCGGCGCCACCGCGGCGATGAGCCGCTGCGCGGCCGCGCGGCGTGCGCGCTGCGGCAATCTTTGCCAGACGCTTCGGTACAGCAGCTGCCGGATGTGACGCGGCCCTGCAAGATGGGCAGCCTTGGCGCCGAACAGCAGCGTTCCCAGCCCCGATCCCATCGCTCTCACCCCCCGATGCGAAATCCGGTCGCCCGCTCGACGTTCCGGGCAAGCGCGTCCATGAAGATGGCCTCCGAGTGCGCCAGCAGGTTCATGATGGCGAGCACGACATAGATCCGGCCCGCAAACTCGACCCAGCCGCGGGCGGGCTCCCAATCGATGAGGCCGGGGAGACGTACGGTCGCGAGTCCGACGGTGAGACGGACGACGGCAAAGAAGATGACGCGCCGAGTGGGCATCATCTTGCGAACGAGATGGATGACGAGACGCACCGCGTCGGCGACCATCCGGAGGCTGCGCCGCACCTCGAGGGCGACGGCGCGTGCGGCCCGAGGTGCCTTTTGCGAGCCGCGCTCAATCTGGCGGTCGTGCAAGGGTCTCCTCCAAAATGCCGGGAACACGGCGCGGGCAGACCTTAGGGGCGAGGCGCTGCCGGCCATGGGTCGCCGGATCCCGCATGCGGACGCTGGACAAGGCAGGAAGCGCGCTCCCCCCCCCCCCGGGAGAACGAAAGCTTGGTGACCACACTCATTGATAGATATTCAAGGAAACGTCAGCCAAAAGTTGCGGATCTCCACATCCCAACCTCCGCGACAGGAGCGCCTCTGGCGGTTCGTTGCGGGGTCCAGGCGGGGGCGCTGCAAGGCTCGGCGACAGCACCGTGTCGGCGGGCGGTCCGATGCGAAAGGCGAATGAGCGGCGTTAGCCGGGCGCGGCGCCTGCGACGGTTCGGCGCGCCGGGAGCCCCTGCGCTGCGGCAAGAGGCATGAGCCTCACTCGCCGCTGTTGTGACCGGCCGCGATGAGGCAGAAGAAGGACGCGACCTGTCACCGGAGCCTTTTAGACCATGTACCCCCTCCTCGAGGGCCTCCGCATCGTCGACATCACGACGATCATTCTCGGGCCTTACGCCACACAAATTCTCGGCGATCTCGGCGCCGACGTGATCAAGATCGAAACGCTCGAAGGCGACATGAACCGGTATACGCCACCCCTCGGCGCGCCGGGTCTTGGCGCCGGCTTCGTCAACAACAACCGCAACAAACGGTCGCTTGCGGTCGACCTGAAGAGCGAGGCGGGCAAGGCGGTGCTGCGTCGTCTCATTCCAACGGCGGATGCGCTCGTGCACAACATGCGACAGTCAGCGCTCGATCGCCTGGGCTTCTCCTGGGCGGCCGTTCATGCGCTCAATCCGCGCCTCATCTACTGCGCCGCGCTCGGCTACGGCAGCGACGGACCCTACGCGGGCAAGCCTGCTTACGACGACATCATCCAGGCGACGTCAGGCCTCGCCGGCCTGACGGAACGTCGCGACGGGGCGCCGGCGTATCATCCGACCGTGACGGCGGACAAGGTCTCGGCGCTGCACGTCGTCTACGCCGTGCTCGCCGCGCTGCTGCATCGTGAGCGCACCGGCGGCAAGGGCCAGAAGATCGAAATGCCGATGCTGGAGGCCATGGCGGCCTTCACCATGAACGAGCACCTGATGCACGCGACCTTCGAGGATGCGGGCGCGACGGGCTACCATCGTACTTTGTCGCGCAACCGCAAGCCCTTTGCGACACGTGACGGACACATCGCTCTTCTTCCTTATACCACCGAGCAGTGGCGCCGCGTCCTCCTCGAACTCGGCCGTCACGATCTCGTCGCCCAACCCTGGTTCGAGAGCAATTCCGAGCGCTCCAAACGATCCGATGAACTCTATGCGGTCCTCGCCACTTCACTCGGATCGCGCACGAGCCGCGAGTGGCTCGACACGTTCGAACGGCTCGATGTGCCGTGCGGGCCGGTCAACTCGATCGATGCCGTTCTTGCCGATCCGCACCTGCTGGCCACCGGCGTGTTCGAGCCGAATTTCGCGACACCGACTCCGATGCGCCGTGCGCTGCGCCAGCCGATCGTGCCAAGCGCGACGCCGCGCCTGCCGGATCGTGCGCCCCCTTCGCTTGGGGAGGACACCGAGGCGATCCTCGCCGAGATCGGCTACAGTGCTCGCGAGATCGGCGAACTCCTGGCGGCGGGGGTCATCGCGGCACGAAGCTCCGAGAACCGATGAAATGGTCGCCCATGCCGAGGGCCGGCTTGCCAGCCATTCCGTGGTCGCAAAGCGGCAGCATGTCTGTGATAGCGTCGACGCCGGTAAGCGCAAGCGCCCGGCCGCGACGCGACGGCGACAGGTGTGACTGATGCCAAGGTTGTGATGTCAGCGAAAGGTTCATCCCGCCGCGAGCTCCTCAAGGTCGCCGCAGCAGCAGGCGGCGGCCTGGCCCTTGGCGTGGCGTTGCCGCCGGCGCGGCAACGGGCCGCCGCCCGGGATGGCGCCGCGGCACAGATCGCCGACCCCGAGCTCGCTGCCTTCATCGTCGTTCATCCCGACGATCGCGTGGTCGTCCGCATCGCCAGGGCGGAGCTTGGACAGGGAACGTCCACCGGTCTCGCTCAGCTCGTCGCAGAGGAGCTCGACTGCGACTGGTCGAAAGTTTCGGTCGAATGGGTGGCGCCCGGGCGGTCACTTGCGCGCAACCGCATCTGGCGCGATTTCGTGACGTCGGCGAGCCGCGGCATTCGAGCCTCGCAGGACTACATGCGCCTGGCCGGCGCCTCGGCGCGCCACATGCTCCTCGAGGCGGCAGCCGACCTTTGGAAGGTCCCCTTCGCGGAACTCAAGGTCGAGAAGGGGATCGTCTCCCATTCGGCCACCGGGCGCAGCGCAAGCTACGGCCATCTGGCTCCGCTCGCAGCCCGCCGCAAGATTCCCGATCCGCGTCTCGTCAAACTGTCCGAGCCCGAGGACTGGCGACTTGCCGGCAAGCCGCTCCGCCCTCTTGATCTTGCGACAAAGCTCGACGGGCGCCACGTTTTTGGCATTGATCTGCGCCTGCCGGGGATGCTCTGCGCCGCGCTCAAGGACAGCGCGGTTCCGGGCGCGAGATTGCTCGGTATCGACGATGCGGCAGCTCTCCGGATGCCGGGTGTCAGGCGCGTCGTTCGCGTTGGCCCGTCGGCCATCGCCGTCGTCGCCGAGAGCTGGTGGCAGGCCAAGACGGCACTCGATGTGGTCGCCGCAACCTGGGATGAGGGGAGCGAGCCGAACCTGTCGAGCGAGGCGATCTTCGAGCAGCTGAAGGAGGGCCTTGAGGCGCCACAGGCGTTCATCGGCACCGCCCACGGCGATGCGCTCAAAGCCATTCGCGGCGCCGCCAAGCGCATCGAGGCAGTCTACAGCATGCCGTTTGCTCATCAGGCGACGTTGGAGCCGATGACGGCGACGGCGCGCTGGACGCCGGAGCGGGTGGAAGTGTGGACGGCGACGCAGAATGCGGAAGCCGCACAGAAGGCGGCGGCCGAGGCGGCGGGACTTCCGCCGGAGCGTGCCGAGATCCACAGGCTGCCGGCCGGCGGTTCGTTCGGGCGGCGCATCCGCAGCGACTTCATCACGCAAGCCGTCCTCATCGCCCGCGAGGTTCCAGGAACACCGGTGAAGCTGATCTGGTCGCGGGAGCACGACACCCGGCACGGCTATTACCGTCCCGCGAGCATGGCGAAGCTGACCGGCGGCCTCGACGAGAAGGGCGAGATCACGGGGCTCATCATGCGGATCTCCTGCCCGTCGATTGCAGCCGCGACGGCGGGACCTGGACGCCAGCAGGGCCGCGATGCGCGCGTCTTCCAGGGGCTCTATGGCGAGGCAGGCGAAGCCCAGATCGGCTACTCGCTGCCCAATCTTTACATCGATCACGCCATGCGCAACACGCGCGTTCCCGTCGGCTCCTGGCGCGGCGTCTACTCCAACCAGAATGCGCTATTTCTCGAATGCTTCATCGATGAACTCGCAGTTGCCGCCGGGCGGGATCCGCTCGATTTCCGGCGGAGCCTCATGCGCTCCCACAACAAGCACCTGGTTGCCCTGACCGCGGTCGCAAGCAAGGCCGACTGGGGCCGGCCCCGCGCGCCTGGGCGCTTCCAGGGCATCGCCCAGGCGATGGCCTACGGCAGCTATGCGGCGGCGGTGGCGGAGGTCTCGGTATCCGACGGCGGAAGGCTTCACGTTCATCGCATCGTCGTCGCCCTCGACTGCGGTCGCGTCGTCAATCCAGACCTGGTGAACGCCCAGGTTGAAGGCTGCGTGGCGTTCGGCCTCGGCTCGCTGTTGCACCAGGAAATCACGATCAGGGACGGGCGTGTGATCGAGGCGAACTTCGACACCTATGGCGTGCTTCGCATTGCCGAGATGCCGCAGGTGGAAGTCGTGCAGATACCTTCCGATGGCTTCTGGGGCGGCGTCGGCGAGGCTGCGATCGGCGTCGTCGCGCCGGCGGTGCTCAACGCGATCTTTGCGGCGACGGGCAAGCGCGTGCGCACCTTGCCTCTGCGCAATGTCCGGCTGAGGTGAGCGGGCGAGCGCCCTCGGCGGCAGAACGCGCCTTCAGCGGCAGAAGACGTGGGCCTTGCGCACCCGCTCACGCGAGGCGGGGTGCCTGGAGAGACGATCGGCTGGCCGCACGGGGCGGCGAACCAGTTCGCCGCCGCAGTTCGGACATCGCCCGCCTGGCAGCCGCCGCGCCAAGCAGTCGGCGCAGAATGTGCACTCGAAGGAGCAGATCATCGCATCCGGCGCGTCGGGCGGCAGGTCCTTGTCGCAGCACTCGCAATTGGGTCTGATCTCCAGCATCAGGCATCCCCCGTTTGCTCTCAATCTCAAGTGACGGCAGCGGCTCCGCCACGAGGCTGATGGCATCGTGCGCGGCGCCGGTCGCGCGGACCAGCGGTCTGTCGGGACACATCTCGGCATCGACGCTGCCGGTTGCGCTTTCGACCGGCACGCGACAGTCGCATCAGGGCTCGCATCCCTGGGCGCGCGCGAGTCGATGTCAGCCGGCGCGGCTTGCGGGAGGCGACGGGTCGCGCACGATCCGAACCTGCCCGCCCAATCTCGATGGCCGTCATTCCGGCTGTCGCGAATAACGACGATACGGTCCTCATGCGCCGCCTTTCCCGGGGCGCTGCAATCTGCGCATCGCGGCAGCGACCCCGCGCTCGCCCGCGCCGCCCCGCCAGTCGAGCATGCGCGCGGTCTCGAGCCGGTCGGCCTCGCTCTTGTTCTGGCTGAGCTTGAAGGAGCACTCGATACTTTCAACCACAACTCTTATTGGAACGATTGCGGCGAGCATTGCCGCCAGCTTGCGCGCGCTCATTTTCGAGGTGCTCCAGGGCTTTTTCGGTCGCAGCCGCTCCTCGAAGGCGAGGCTCAAGGCCTCGACGTGAGCATGCGCCTCCCCGGGCCCGATCAACGTCGCCTGTCCGCGGATATGCGCCGCCATGTAGTTCCAGGTGGGAACCTGATCGCTCGAGACGTACCAGTCCGGCGAGATGTAGGCGTCCGGCCCGGCAACGACGACCAGGACCTGAGGAGACGCGGCGATGACGCGGTGCAGGGGATTGGCGCGGGCGACGTGGAATTCGAGGGTCGGCGTGCCGTCTCGCGAGGCGACAAGCAAAGGGACGTGTGCGCCGACGGGAGATCCCGCATCAACGGCAACGACGGTGCCGAAACCACGCGCGCGCACGAAGGCCCAGGCGCTGTCGGCATCAGTCTTGAATGCGGGGTTGATGTACATTGGGCAGCTCTCCGTGTCGTGCAGGGGGCCGGGGAGAGCGATTGCGACGCGCGCTCGCCCGGGGAGAATGGGGGGGCGCGCGGAGGTTGACGCGTCGGTCTAGAGACGAGACGGCCCCCGGCGCGCCGCAGCGGTGCGGCGTCGCGCAGGTTTCGGAGCGTGGATGCGGCTCGTCAGGGTCATGGCGGAAGGCAGGTACCGGGCTTCGCGCACCGCGTCAAGGACGCGATCGAAGCGCGAAAACCGAAAATTTCCGTCGAAGGCCGACGCATCGGCTGTTCGGCGCTGAGCGGGCGCGCTTATCGGCTGGCTCGGTCGCATTGCACCGCACGCCGCGCAGGGAAAGCAATTCAGGTCTGGCGCCCGCTCCGTTCCCGGCTTCGGCGCAGGAGCGCCGAATTAGGCGGTCCGCGGGCGCGTGACGCGGCGGCAGAAAGCCGCTAAGACATTTGTCCGGACAAGTTGGCCGAGACACTCGGTGGTCGAGAACGGAGCATTTCAGTCATGGCGGGCAGAACGCGAGAGATGGCGCTGATCGGCTTCCTGCAGGCGCAGAACTGCTCGAACTACGTCGGCTCCTGGCGCCATCCCCACTCGGCGACCGATTTTCTCGGTCCGCAGTACTTCACACGAATCGCGCAGGCGCTCGAGTACGGCAAGTTTCACTTAGGCTTCTTCGATGACCGCCTGGCGATGCCGGACATTCTCGGCAACGACCATCGCGAGGCGGTGAGAAACGGCGTGCGCGTCGTCAAGATGGACCCCGTGACGATTCTTGCCTGCATGGGCATGGCGACCCGCTACCTGGGGCTCGGGTCGACCTACTCGACCACGTATTACGAGCCGTTTCACGTCGCGCGGGTGATCTCGACGCTCGATCTGATGACGGGCGGGCGCGCCGCCTGGAACGTCGTCACCTCGCTCAACAACTCCGAGGCCCAGAACATGGGCAAGGCGGCGCATCTCGAACACGACCTGCGCTACGACGTCGCCGACGAGTTCATGGAGGTCGTGCTCGGCCACTGGGACAGCTGGGAGGACGACGCCATCGTGATCGACAAGGCCGCCGGGCTTTTCGCGCACCCCGAGAAGGTGCACCGGCTCGATCACAACGGCAAATGGTTCAAGTCCAAGGGCCCGTTCACGGTGCCGCGCTCCGCGCAGGGGCGGCCCGTCGTCATCCAGGCCGGTCAGTCCGGGCGCGGCCAGGCCTTCTCCGCCCGCTGGGGCGAGCTCGTCTTCTGGGTGCTGCCGAACCTCGAGATCGGCAAGCGGACGTACACGAACTTCAAGGCCATGGTGGCGGCCGCCGGGCGCGATCCGGCTTCCGTGTTCGTCGCCCCGGCCGTCTATTGCGTCGTCGGCGAGACCAAGGCCATGGCCGAGGACAAGATGGCGATCATCGACGGCCTGGCCAAGCCGGTCGACGGGCTGGCGCTGCTGTCGGAGGCCTTGAACTTCGACTTCTACTCGAAACCCATGGACAGCTCCTTCAGCGACGAGGAACTCGCTTCGGTGAGCGGGCTTCGGGCGATCGTCGACCGGGTCGTGACCATGTCCGGCAAGCGCAACCCGACGATCCGTGACTTCGTGCAGTTCTCGAGCCGCGGCACCGTGCGCGAGTTCCCGCGCTTCGTCGGCACCCCAAAAGACATCGCCGACGGGCTCGAGGAATGGTTTAATACATGCTGCGATGGCTTCGTCGTCGCGGCGACGCACCTGCCGGGCGGCTACGAGGACTTCGCGCGTATGGTGGTGCCGGAGCTGCAGCGGCGGGGGCTCCATCACAAGGAGTACAAGGGCGCGACGCTGCGCGAGAATCTGGGGCTTCCCAAGGCGCGCCGGGGCGACTGGAAGCATGGCGCCTGAAGGAGTGGCGAGATGGATCAGGCCAAGTTCCGCAACCTGATGCGCCAGCAGGCCGGCGCGGTGACGATCATCGCGGTGGGCAAGCCGGGCGCGCGCACCGGCCTTACCGCAACGGCCATGTGCTCTCTCACCGACAGCCCGCCGATGGTGCTCATCTGCGTGAACCGCAAGGCCAGCGCCCATGCGCCGATCCGCGAGGAGCGCTGCTTCTCGGTGAACATTCTCGCCAAGCCCCAGGACGAGCTCGCACGGCGATTCTCGACGAAGAAGCTCGAAGGCGAGGCGCGCTTCGACGCCGACGACTGGGAGATCCTTGCGACCGGGGCTCCGGTGCTCAAAGGGACCATCGCCAGCCTCGACTGTGAGCTGGTCGCCGAGCACGAGGTCGAGACGCATTCCATCTTCATCGGCCGCGTCCGGGAAGGCCGCTTCGCCGAGACGGCCGAGCCGCTCGTCTACTTCCGCGGCGAATTCAAGGGCCTCGCCTAGCGGCCGGCTTGCGGCTGCCAGCGCAACGATCCGGCGCGGTTAGACCGGCGTCACGAACGGGCGGAACTCTTCGATCACCTTGCTGTAGACGTCGCGCTTGAAGGGCACGATCAGCCGCGGCAGATCGTCAAGCTCGGCCCACCGCCAGGCGTCGAACTCCGGGTCATGATCGCGCGGCCAGATGTCGATTTCGCTGTCGGGTCCCTCGAAGCGGATGGCGAACCATTTCTGCTTCTGACCGCGATAGCGTCCGCCCCAGACCTTGCCGACGAGACCGGGAGGCAGGTCGTAGGCGTGCCAGTAGGCGCTTTCTGCGATGATGCGGCCCGTGCGCATCCCGGTCTCCTCGGCAAGCTCGCGCAAGGCCGCGGCCGCGGGCTCCTCGCCCTCGTCGATCCCGCCTTGCGGCATCTGCCACCAACCGACGGAGCCGTCCTGCAGGGGAGCGCCGATGCGGCGGCCGACCCAGATCTGGCCCTCTCGGTTCACGATCATCAGGCCGACGCAAGGCCGATACGGAAGCGCAGTGCCGACCATCGTTCAGTCTTCCTCATTCGACAGGCGGGATATCGGTCCGGGCCGGCGCCCGCCGCAAGGTCCGGACCGCAGAAAGCGTTGGGCTTCCTCATAGCCCAGGAACGCCGGCTGGCGTAGTCTCTCCGCGCCCACAGCGAGAGCAAAGGCCGGCGGCAGACATGAGCCAGGATGAGACGGATGGCGGACAGGATGCGGCAACCCGCGCAGCGACGCCGCATGGCTTCACGGCCCTGAAATCCGGCACCCGCCTCGACAATCGCTACACGATCGAGGCCGTTCTGGCCGCCGGCGGCTTCGGCATCACCTACATCGCCCGCCACGACGGTCTCGGCCGGACATTTGCCATCAAGGAGCATTTCCCGCGCCAGTTCGCCTACCGCGACGGCACCACGTCGGAGGTGCGCCCGACCGACCCCGGCACGTTCAAGTGGGCGCTCGACCGCTTCCTCCTCGAAGGGCGCGCATTGGCCCGCTGCAAGCACCCGAATGTCGTCGACGTCACCGACGTGTTCGAGGCCAACCGCACCGCCTACATGGTTCTCGTTTACGAGGACGGCCAGAGCCTCAAGAGTTGGCTCGACGGTCTCGGACGCCCGCCGACGCAAGCCGAGATCGACGGAGTGCTCGCGCCGCTGCTCGACGCGCTTGCGTTCGTTCACAGTCAGGACCTGCTGCACCGCGACATCGCCCCCGACAACATCATGGTGCGGCGCGATGGCACGCCGTGCCTCATCGACTTCGGCGCCGCGCGCCAGGCGATCGCGCAGCGCTCGCAGGTGATGTCGGCGATCGTCAAGACGGGCTTCTCACCCCCTGAGCAGTATACGACGACCGGCCGCGCGCAGGGGCCTTGGTCCGACATCTATGCGCTTGGCGCCACCCTGTATCGAGCCGTCACCGGCAAGGTGCCGCCGGAAGCGACAGACCGGTTGATCGGGGATGAGCTTGTGCCGATAACGGCCGCAGTGTCCGATCCGGCAGCCTACCGGCCGGGGTTTCTCGCCGGCATCGAACGGGCACTGCGCCTCAGGCAATCCGAGCGGCCGCAGACCGTCGCCGAATGGCGCGCGATGCTGTTCTCCGATGGGTGGCCGGAGACGCCGGCCGTGCGAGCGCCTCGGGCAACGTCCGAGCGGTCGGCCACCGCCGCGGAGCCGGAAAGTGTCAGAGCCGCGTCGTTCTCCTCCCTCGCCGGCGCGCGCGACGCCCCGGCGGGAGATGGTCGCGGCTGGCTGCGTCGGCCCGGCGTGCTGGCGGCCGCCGCAGGCGTGATCGCGGTCGCCGCCGTCGCAGCGTCGATTGGCGTTCGTCCGCCGGCGCCGCCGGAACGCCGGGCGGCAACGGCGCCGGCCGATGCTCCCGCCGGCCAGCCTGCAGTGATCGAGCCGGCATCGCGTGTGGGCCAGGGACCGGCAACTTCGGTCCAGACCGGGGAGCAGCTCAGAGCCGCGCTCAAGGTCAACACCACGTTCTCCGACCCGGCTCTGACGCCCGAGCAGAAGGCTTTGCTCGAAAAGCGAAAGGAGATGCAGGACGCCGCCGAGACGGAGCGCAGGGCAGAGCGGGCGCGCGAGGATGCTGCGGTGAGCGAGGCTGCAGCCCGCGAGGCCGCGCGCCGCGGGGCGGCCGAGCAGGAGCAGCGTCAGCTTCTCGAGCGGCGGGCCAGGCTGCAGGAGGAGGCCGAGCGCGAGCAGCGTGTCCAGCGCGCCGCAAGCTCTGGCAACGATGTGACCCGCGTGCTCGGCGCGTCCGCGAGCCAGGTCCTGGCGCCACTCACCGAGAAGGACCGGCTGCGCGTCCTCCGGCTCTTCGACAGCCGCCAGAGATCGCTCGCGCGCGCGATGCGCAACGCCAGGGACGACAGGAAGTCGCTGGCGGCCATCGAGGCGGCGCAGAAGCTGCTCTCCGTGCCGAGCGTGCCGGCCGTGCCGGATCAACTCATCGGTCGCTGGCGCTGCCGCTCCATTTCGCTCGGCGGCTCGCTCGGCGACGGCAACCCACAGTTCGCCGCCGACATCGGCGGCAATTTCGAGTGCGCGATCGCGCGCGATCCGCGCGGCCTCGTCTTTCGCAAGCTCACCGGCTCGATGAAGAAGCTCGCCCGCCTCGAGCCGCTCAAGGGCGAGGGCGCCTTTCTGCTGTACTACGGCACGACCATCGCCCAGTCCGATCCGCAGCCGACCTATCCTGGCGGCGATCCCTACGGGCACGAGGTCGGATTGATGGCGCAGCTCGGGCCCGACCGGCTGAGGCTCGAGCTCTCCGAGCCCAATCATTCGGCATCGGCCGGGCACGAGGTGATCGAGCTCGTCCGGATCCGCTGAGCGCGCGCGGGTTCCCTCGCAGGGCCCACGCAGCAATGCGCCAGAGCCTGCCGAACCTCGCCGCGCGCACGTCGCGTCGGCGACATCAGGCGGCAAACCGCTCGTCCCGACGCCCGCGCAAATTCCGCAGGCGGTCGGCGAGGCAGCAGCGGTCGCACTCAGCGCGCCTGCTCGACCCGGCGCTCCGGAGTGCGCGCCCGCGGTTCCGGCGCCCGCTCGGCGAGCCGGGCCGCCACCGCCGCGATGGTGCGCTGGTAGACCTCGGCCTTGTTCCATCCCTTGAGCGCCTCCCAGTTGGCGCTTCCTGGCGCGAAGCCCTGGCCGGCCCGCCAGCCGTGTCCTTTGAGGAAGTTCGCCGTCGAGGCCAGCATGTCCGGGACGCTGCGGAAGAGGTCGCGCCGTCCGTCGCCGTCGAAATCGACGGCATACTTCAGGTATGAGGATGGCAGGAACTGCATCGGCCCGATCTCGCCGGCCCAGCCGCCCCGCATCTGGGCCGCCGGAATGTCGCCTCGGTCGATGATGCGCAGCGCGTCGACGAGATGCGCTCGGAAGAACTCCGACCGGCGACAGTCGTAGGCGAGCGTCGCGAGCGACTGGACGATCGAGTACTTGCCGCCGCCATCCGATCCGTAGTTCGTCTCGAGCCCCCAGATCGCCACCAGCACGGGAGGCGGAACGCCGAAGCGGCGCTCGATGCGCTCGAGAAGGCTCGCATGGCTCTGCATCAGGCGGCGGCCGCGATTGATCAGAGCTTCGGATACGCGGCGCGCGTAGAATTCCTCGAACGAGAGCTTGAACGACCGCTGATTGCGGTCGAAGCGGATCACGGTGGCATCGTAGACGATGCCGTGCAGTGCGGCAGCAAGCGTCGCTTGCGAGAGACCCTGAGCGGCCATCTGAGCCCGGAACTGGGCGAGCCAACGCTCGAAGCCGGCCGCATCGTTGCCGCAAGGTTGCGCCGAGGCCGGCCCGAGGCATGCCAGCATCGGCAAGAGGAGGGATGCCAAGGCGAGGCGTCGCGTCAGTTTGAAGGTCGGCACGGCAAGATCCCTTTTCGAGCGCGGTCCGCCGGTGAGCCAGAGGCTTCGCCGGGACGATGGCGGCCGCTGGCAGGCGCGGACCTCAGTTTGCAATGAGCTGGCGTCATCATTCGGGCGAGGGCGATAGGACCGTTGGGCCAAGGTCTCCGGCACCGCTGGGCGAAGGTCCTAACGAAGTATTAAATGCTCAGATTGGCGCTTAATCATGGTTCGAGCGAGCATTCGACTTGGGTGGAGGTCTGGGTTACAAATTATTCAAGTTAAGTTGCTGTTGACCGAGCCCAGATCAGCCAGTCATGGAACCGATGACCGTCTCCCGCGCGAGCGGGCGAAGTGGCCAGTTCGCCAAGATCGGAGCACTCGTCTGCTTTGTCGTGGCCTGCGTCATTCTCGTGGTGTCGCATGCCCGGCCGGGCAAAGCTGGGATGCGGTCGGCGGCACAGATCCAACCAGCCCTCCTGGCCTCACGGTGAGGTGGGCGGCCCGGCCGGGGCCATCGACCGGCCAATGAGCTTACCGTCTGCTCCTCTTTCCTCGTTGCTCCTCCACGCACGCTCTGGCCCCCCGTCCTTGATTGGATCGGGGGGCCGCTTTGTTGCGCGGTTCTCCGGGCTTCAGGCGACGGCCTCGAAATCGAGCTTAAACCCGTGCGCTTCGGCGAGATGGCGGATCGCTTTGGCGGCGTCCTCCGCGGGAAGCTCGATGAACGGTGCGCGCACGTCGGCCCAGCCGGCATCCTCGCGATAGTGAGCGATGATCGCCTTGAGCACCGGGATCATCGGGTAGGCCTGGATTGCTTTTCTGAGCGCTGTGACTTCGGCCTGCAACGCGTCGGCTTCGGCGCTCTGCCAGGCATCGAAGAGGCGGCGGATACGGCGCGCCGAGACGTTCGCCGTCGCCGAGATGCAGCCGGACGCGCCGTGGCGCAGGCCGTCCAGCAGGAAGACCTCGGAACCGGGGAAAACTTCGAAGTCAGGAAAGGCGTCGAGAATGGCCTTGGTGTTCGACCAGTCGCCCGAGCTGTCCTTGAGCCCGACCACGGTCTGCGGGAACGCCTTGCGCAGCCGCTCGATCAGCGGCAACGAGAAGCCGACCTGAGCGACCGGTGGAATGTGATAGAGATAGACCTTGAGGGCATCGTCGGCGACCTCCTCGATCACCTCGGAGAAGAAGCGGTAAAGTCCCTCCTCGCTCGGATTCTTGTAGTAGAACGGCGGCAGCATGAGTACGCCGCCGCAGCCGAGTTCGACGGCGTGTTCGGTGAGAATGATGGCATCGGCGACGGAGCACGACCCGGTGCCGGGCATCAGCTTCTTGGGATCGACCTCGGCATCGACGAGTTCTTCGAGCAGCTCCATGCGCTCATCGAGGCCGATCGAGTTGCCCTCGCTGGTCGTACCGAACGGCGCCAGCGCCGTGCAGCCATCCTCCAGAAGCCATTCGCAGTGCTCGACGAAGCGGTCGGGGTCGGGCGTCCCGTCCTCCCCGAAGGGAGTGAGAACGGGGGCGATCACGCCGGAGAAATTGGGGGAGTCCTTCATCAGCGTCACCTTTGTTTGGGTGCTTGCAACTTAGTCGGTGCGATGCCCAGCGCTCCGCTCGGGAACGCGAGGAGTAAAGCGAAGTCCAGCCGCCCTCGGATCAGGGCATAGGTATGCCGGGCTGCTTCACCGGCACGTCATAGCCGCGCTGCACGGCGGGCCGGGCGGCAATGGCCTTGTACCATCGGCGGACATTCGGATATTGCGCCAGGTCGATCGTCTGCCACTCGAAGCGGGCGATCCAGGGCCAAATGGCGATGTCGGCGATGGTGTAGTCGCCGGCGACATACTCGTGATCGGCGAGCTGACGGTCGAGAACGCCGTAGAGCCGGTGCGCCTCTTTGAGATAGCGCTCCTCGGCGTAGGGCGCCTTGCCCTTGTTGTACTTCACGAAGTGGTGGACCTGTCCGAGCATGGGCCCGACCCCGCCCATCTGCCACATCAGCCATTGCGTGGTGTGCCAATGACCCTTGAGATCCTTCGGCCAGAGCTTGCCGGTCTTGTCGGCAAGGTATTGCAGGATGGCGCCCGATTCGAAGAGCGAGAGATCCGTGTCACGGTCGACGATGGCCGGAATGCGGTTATTGGGCGAGATCTTCAGGAACTCGGGCTTGAACTGCTCGTCCTTCGAGATGTCCACGCTGTGCACAGTGTAGGGAAGCCCGATCTCCTCCAGCATGATTGAGACCTTGCGCCCGTTGGGCGTGGACCAGGTGTAAAGATCGATCATCGTCGGCTCCCGTCGGGCGTGGGCTCTGCGGCCGGAAGGGTAGTCGGTGGGCATTGCAGCCGCAATGGGGCGGCGAAGCGAAGTTGGCCGAACGCTGCGATAGGGCGGCTGCTTCGCGCGACGGCGAAGCGCGACCGAGGGGGCTTGCCGCAGCTCGCTCCGCTATGCGCATCCGCAGGCCATAACACTCTGGTGCGAAAAACGATTCGCTTCCCCGGTGATCCGATGCGGCGTGTCCGACGTTCCCATTGCGTAGACAGCGAGTGCAGATATGGTTCAGGCCGTGATCCGCCGGAGGCCGCGCCGCGAGGCCGCGATCGCTCAATCAAGGGGCCTGATGTCTGACCTGCTCGCTCGGATTGCGAAGGAACGGGACGACGCCGCCTTTCGCGAACTGTTTGAGACGTATGCTGGACGCATCAGAAGCTTCATGCTTCGCATGGGCGCGGACCCCGGTGTGGCCGACGAGCTCACGCAGGAAACGCTGTTCGCCGTCTGGCGGAAAGCCGATCAGTACAGCGCCGACAAGGGAGCGGCGGCGACCTGGATCTTCACGATTGCGCGCAACCTGCGCATCGACAAGTTGCGGCGGGAAACGCCTTGGCAAGAGCTGCCCGACGAAGTCGCGGCGGCGATCCCATCCGAGGAAGTCCCGGTCGATGAGGCGATCGCAAGCGCCGAGCTGCAAGAACGCGTGCGGCGCGTGCTGGCGGAACTTTCGCGCGAGCAGCGGGAGGTCGTGACGCTCGCCTACATCGACGGGCTCTCGCATGGCCAGATCGCCGAGCGGCTCAGCCTGCCGCTCGGCACGGTGAAGTCACGAATGCGCCTCGCATACCAAAAGGTTCGTGCGGCTCTCGAGCAAATCACATGACGGTAAGTCCTTCAAAGCATCCCGACGATGCGACGCTGATGAGCTACGCTGCCGGCGGGCTCTCGGAGCCGCTCGCCGCCGTGGTGGCGGTACATGTCGTCTTATGCCAGCGCTGCCGCGCCGAGATGCGCGCGCTCGACGCGCTGGGCGGGCTCTTGCTCGCCGATTGCCCTGTCGGTCCCCTGCGTCAGAGCACCGTGCCGGCCCGCCCTGAGGAGGGGGGCGCCCGCCTTGTGCGGCCCGAGCCGATTGGCGAGGCTCTGTTGCCGGATCCGTTCCTGCGCCGGTTTGGTCTCGACGCCAAGCCCCTCGCGTGGCGCCGGCTCGCGCCCGGTATCCGGCAGATCCGGTTGCGGCTGTCGGGGGGTGTGCCGGGCGATCTGCGCCTGCTCAACATTGCGCCGGGGCGCGCCATGCCCGTGCATGGACACGGCGGAACGGAGCTCACGCTCGTGCTCAGCGGCTCGTTCCATGACGCGACGGGGCGGTACGGTCGCGGCGACATCCAGGACGTCGATGACGAGGTGGAGCATCAGCCAATTGTCGAGGAGGACGGCTGCATTTGTCTCGTGGCGAGCGAGCGACGGGCGCGATTCAAGGGGCTCGTCAGCCGGCTGTTGCAGCCGCTGACGGGGATGTAGGGCGGGGCTGCGGCGGCGAACGATGGTGCGTGGCCTGCCCTGGAAGACGGCCTGGATCACCGGCGCGAGCTCCGGCATCGGCCGCGAACTGGCGCTGCTGCTCGCCCGCGGCGGCGTTCGTGTCGCCGCGACCGCCCGCGACCGAGAACGTCTGGCCGCCCTTGCCGCCGACGGTCCTGGAATTCTGCCCTTCGCCGCCGACGTTGCCGATTTGCCCGCGGTGCGCGACGTCTATGGCGCGATCGAGCGCGAGCTCGGCCCTGTCGATCTTGCGATCCTCAACGCGGCGATCTGGCACCCCATGTCCGCCGATGCGTTTGACGCCGAACGAGCCGTCCACTCCATGACCGTCAATTATCTCGGGATGGTGGCGGCGCTCGAGCCGCTGCTTGCGGGGATGATCGCCAGACGCCGCGGCCACGTGGCCTTCGTCGCATCGTTGGCGGGCTATCGCGGCCTGCCGAAGGCTGCGGCCTATGCGCCGACCAAGGCAGCGGTCATCAGTCTCGCGGAGGTGATGCGCCTCGATCTGGCCCGGCACGGCGTTCGCGTCAGCGTCGTGAACCCCGGCTTCGTCAGGACTCCGATGACCTCGGTCAATACCTTCCCGATGCCGTTCCTTCTCGAGCCCGACGACGCCGCGCGCCGGATCGTGTCGGGCCTGGCGCGCGGGCGGTTTGAGATCGCGTTCCCCTGGCAGCTCGCGGTACCGATGAAGCTTCTTCGCATCCTCCCCTATGCCGCCTTCTTCGCGCTGGCTCACCGGCTGGGCGGCAAACGCTAAACCGAGATCCGTCGGGTCTGGAACAGTTCGCGGCGCCTGGCGTCCTGCCGAATGCGCCGCAGACGCGGCGAGGCTGCGTCATCCGGTCGCAAACGAGTGTCGCAGCGCCGAGCGACGGAGTCGGCCGCTCGCGGACGTTACCCATTCCGTTCACGCCGGGATAAGCGAGCCAGGAGCATGCGAATGGCAAAATCGCTCGCCCTTGCCGTCTGTGCAGCCTTGATGACGGGCGCGGTCGCTATCGGGTCCGCCTCGGCGGCCCCGGTTTCTGCCCCCCCGCCGGCGGCGGCGCCGCCGGGCAGCGTTCTCGAGCCCGTGCACTACCGCCCCTACAACCGCTGTCGCGTGGCGCTATGAGTGCGCCCGCCGCTGGGGTTGGAACACCTGGCGGTATTGGCGTTGCCTGCGGTTGCACGGCTGCCGATAAGGCCGGTCCGGTCCAGCGCCAGGCGCTCCGCGGGCAGCGGAGCGCCACTCTCCTCGTCTCCGCCCACACGCAAGGCTTGGGGAGGTGCGTTTCGCGCGCGCCGCACCTGTGCCGCAACCCGGTCCGAGCCATGTCTCAGGCGGCCGCGGCGTCTTGGAGCGGGCGCTCACTCGCTTCGCGGCTCGTCTCGCGCTGAAAGAACAGCGACAGCTCGGCGATCTTGATCCCCCACTTGCGGATGCTGGCGCGATTGATGGCTTGGCCGCCGCCCATGTCGTAGATGCGATCGCTGAAATCGACGACAAGGCTTCGGCGGGCAAGCCTCAGGCGGAACCGATAGGTCATGTGGATGCCGCCCCCGACACTTTCCCCGGATGCCTCGCCGACGCAGTCGTCGCAGCGCGCGGTGAATCGGCCGTCCGGCGCCGGCACGATGAACCAGGTTCGCCGCTCCTGCCGCCCGTCGTCGTAGCGGAACGTCTCGTCGAGGCGAAATCGGTCCCCCTGCCAAGCGCCTGTCATTTCGACCGCAAGGCGGCGCCGGAGACGGCCGAACCGGTCTTCCACGATGCCCCAGGCGCGCGTGCGCCCGTCGAAGAGCCGGGTGATTGAAAACCGGTCGTCGGCCTGGTTGGTCTGGGCGTCGATGACCATGGTCATGCTCCAGGTGAATGGGAGGAAAAGCCGGAGGCGCGCGCGGCTTGGGGCACTTCGAGGATTTCTGGGCAGGACCGCGGGCGCAGACGATAGATGCCGACGTCTATGGTGCCCCGCTCGAATCCGGCCTCGCAGTAGGCGAGGTAGTAGGTCCACATCCGCCGGAAGCGGTCATCGTAGCCAAGCTCGGCAATCCGCGGCCAACTGGTCTCGAAGCGGGCGCGCCATTCCGCCAGCGTGCGGGCATAGGAGGCGCCGAACGTCTCGATGGTCTCGATCTCAAATCCAGCCCGGCGAGCGTGTTCTTCGATGAGGCGCCGGGTCGGTAGCATCCCTCCCGGGAAAATGAAGCGCTGAATGAAGTCCGGCTTCTGCCGGTAGGACGGAAAAAGATCCTCGGCAATGGTGATCGCCTGCAACACGGCGATGCCGCCGGGCTTGAGCCGTTGCGCAAGCACCTGGAAGTAGGTGTCCCAGTGTTGTTCGCCGACCGCTTCGATCATCTCGATCGACACAATCCGGTCGAAGGCCCCTTTTGCGTCCCGGTAGTCCTCGAGGCGAATGTCGATGCGATCGGCAAGGCCCGATTGGCCGGCGCAAGCTCGCGCCCAGGCAGCCTGCTCGGACGACAACGTGAGGCCGGTTACCCGACCACCGGCGCGTGCCGCGCGCAGGGCCATCGCGCCCCACCCGCAGCCGATTTCGAGGATCGACTGGCCAGGCGAGAGATCGAGGCATGCCAGGATCTTCGCGTATTTCGCGTCCTGCGCGGCTTCCAGCGTCGGCGCAGCCTCGCCGAAGATCGCGGCCGAGTAAGTCATCGTCGGATCGAGCCAGCACGCATAGAACGCATTGCCGAGATCGTAATGGGCGCTAATGTTGGCGAGGGCGCCCGAACGCGTGTTGGCGCGTTGCGCGTGATAGCGGCGGTCGGACGCGCGCACGCGGAAGAGGCCGCGCCCGATCCGTTTCAGAAGCGCCATGTTGTCGATGAAGTAGGCGACGAGGGCCACCGGATTGTCGCTGTCGCACTCGCCATTGACGTAGGCCTCGGCAAAGCCGATGGAGCCGCGCCGCAGCGACCTGAGCAGTGCGGCGTAGGACGCAAGGCGCAACCGCGCCTCGGCGCCGGCCGTGCCGCCCTCGATCACGGTTGCCGCACCTGACGGCAGCGTGAGCTGTAGCCGTCCCCGCGTCCGTCCCGCCAGCAAGGCCTGGCAGGCGGCGAGTGCGAGCCGGTCGACGGCGGCGCGGGCCGAGAGCTGCCGTGGCCGCAGCCTCGCGCCGGCGGGGACGTCCGTATCACTGCGGGCCATGGCCGCTCCTTGACGGGCTGTCGTGCGCCACCAGCGCGACGGAGTAGGCCGGCGAGACGTGCCGGCGCACAGGCGATACGCCCTTGAGCCAGATCCTCGCCGCCTCGAGATGGATGGCGCTGATCACCTTGAAGGTCATGAGGGGATGGCGGGCGAGCATGGCGGCGAGCGTGCGATCATTGAGCTCGGAGCGGACACCGCGAAAGTGCGTGTTGAGGACGGGTCCTTGGGCGTCACGGAAATCGACTCCGATAACGACATCGCTTTCGGCCATGCGGACGTGAAAGCCATACCGCCCCTCGGCCCTCGTGAAAGGCGAGACGTAGATCGTCTTCCGGCAGACGTGCGTGAGGAGTTCGCCCGGTGACGCGCGGACTGGAATTACGTAGCTCACGCGCTCCCGAAACGTGTTCGTGACCTCGTAGATGACGGCGCCGATGCTGTCATCGGCGCAACGGCAGAAATAAACGCTGAGGGGGTTGAACACGTATCCCAGGATGCGCGGGTAGCAGAGGAGCGTGATGCGCGCACCGGCAGCGGCGAGGCCGGCCCCGGCGAGAAGCCGGCGGGCGTGATCGCCGACCGCAACCCCGTCGCCCGGGCCGTGATCGCGGTCGTGGAACGAGACGATGTTGGCAGAGTTGCGCGAAAAGAGCCTGAGCTTCGCTGCCGTTTGATCGATCTCGTCGACGTCGAGCGCGAGCGCAAACACGCGGTAGCGGAAGCGATGGCGGCGAGGCGCAACGCGCTGGTGCACCACGTGCCCGGCATAGACGGCGGTCGACGGGCGCATCATTCGGCCGCCTCCCGCACGTTGGAGGCTTGCGATGTCATGACGTGGATGCGTCCGGATTCGCCGGCGACGTTCCACGGTCGGCGCAGGCCGCCGAGGTCCTCGGCGACCGCAAGACCGGCCTGCAGCCCGTCCTCGTGGAAGCCGAAACCGAAATAACTGCCGCAGAACCAGGTGCGCCGACGCCCCTGCAGCGACCAAAGCCGACGCTGGGCGGAGAGTGCGGCGGCATCGAGCAGGGGATGCGCGTAGTCGAACGAGGCGCGAACGTGATGCGACGCGATCGCTGCGCTCGGGTTGAGCGTCAGGAACACGTTCTCCTGACGTTCGAGCGGTTGCAGCCGGTTCATCCAGTAGGTCACGCAAGGTCCTGCTGCCGCATCAGCGTGCGAGCGCAGGACGTTCCAGCTCGACCAGACGCTTTTCCGCAAAGGCATCTGGTCCGCATCGGTGTGCAGAACAGCTCGGTTCCTCTGATAGGCGAAGGCCCCGAGAAGCCGGCGCTCCGCCGCATCCGGCTCCGCGAGAAGGGCGAGCGCCTCGTTGGCCGCCGTCGCGATCACCGCCGCATCGAACCGCCGCCTCTCGCCGTCGATGGTGGAGAGGGTCACACCGGCGCTGTCGCGGACAATGCGGATGACGCGGCGATCCGTTGCGAGCTCACCGGCGAAATCGGCGATCAAGCGTCTGACGTAGGTACGGCTGCCGCCTGCGACCGTGCGCCACCGAGGGCGGTTCTTGACTTGCAGAAGGCCGTGGTTGGCGAAGAAGCGCGCAAATGCAATCGCGGGAAACTCGAACGTCTGCGACGGCGGGCTCGACCAGATCGCCGCCGCCATCGGAACGATATGCCGGTCAATGAAGGCGCGCGAGTAGCGTCCGCGGGCGAGAAACGCGCCGAGCGTCAGCGTCTCATCGCCGCCCGCCTCGATGAGCCGCCGCGCATCGCGAAAGAAGCGGCCGATGTCGGCCAGCATCGCGAAATGGCTCAACCGCACGAGATTGCGCCGCTGGCCAAAGAGGCCGTTGAGTCCAGTTCCGGAATACTCGATCGCGCCGCCATCGATCGAGACCGAGAACGACATGTCGGACGGCGCCGTCGGCACCTCGAGGTGCTCAAACAACGCCACGAGGTTTGGATAACTCTGCGGATTGTAGACGATGAAGCCCGTGTCGACGGGCGTCGGCTGTCCATCAAGAAGGACGTCGACGGTATTGCTGTGCCCGCCGGCGCGGCTCTGCTGTTCGAAAAGCGTCACCCGATGACGCTTCGCAAGCAGCCAAGCTGCGGCGAGGCCGGAGATTCCTGCGCCGATGACGGCGATATCGAGACGTTTTGTCATGCAGTGCCGGAACCGGCCCTTGTTCGGTTGTCGCTGCTGGTACGCGCGTGCATCCGTTCTGGATTTGCCGCAGCGCGCCGGCACGAGAGCCGGCCCGAGGCGAGGCCGAACCCCGATAACGAAAGGAATGCCGTTCGTTCGCTGCGCGGGCAGGCGGAAAAGGCAGGCCGATGTGCTAAGGGGATCACGCGTCGCGGCCGGTCGCAATCGGCGGGCCGACGGCCAACCATTCGGAGCCAGTCCATGTCAGATCAAGATGAGCGACCGGTTGCGTTGATCACGGGCGCGGCATCTGGGATCGGCGCTGCAACCGCCCGCGAGATTGCGGCGCGCTGCCGCGCCCTTGTGCTGCACACGCGCGGGCAGAGCGCAACAAGCCGTGCGGGCCTTGAGACCACGGCGGCCGTCGCCCGCCAGATGGGCGCCGATGTGCTCACTCTGACCGGCGATCTCGCCGAGGCTGGTGCGGGGGGCGAAATCGTGGCGGCCGCGGTTGCCCGCTTCGGGCGGCTCGACCAGATCGTCTCGAACGCCGGATTCGCCGACAAACGGCCGCTGACCGAGCTCTCGCGCGCCGATCTCGAGCGTTCGCTGGCGATCATGGCAGGCGCGTTTCTCGATCTGGCCCGCGCGGGCGCGCCACATCTTGCGCGTTCGAAGGCTGGGCGGGTTGTCTTCGTGTCCTCTTTTGTCGCGCACCGCTTCGTACCGGGCGCGATCTTCGCCGCCTCGGCCGCCGCGAAATCGGCGGGCGAGGCGATGATGCGGGCGCTTGCCGCGGAGCTTGCACCGGCAGGCGTCACCGTCAACGCCGTGGTTCCGGGCTACACGCGCAAGGACGGTGGACACTCCGCCCTCAACCCGGACGCCTGGCGCGCGGCGGCAGCCGCGACTCCCCTTGGCCGCATCGCCGAGCCCGCCGATGTCGCGGCGCTCATCGCCTTTCTGCTGTCGCCGTCCGCCCGCCACATCACCGGCCAGGCCATTGCCGTCGACGGGGGGCTTTCGCTCGCGTGATGATTCGAGAACCCCCCGGTTGTGGGTTGTCGTCGGCGGTCATCCCGCGCCATCCCGAGGGTCCTCGCCCGGCCGTCGCGGCAAGGGTTGACAGGGCCATATGCACCGCCAACGTGATGGCCAAGTCGAACGAAAGGAAGCGTCCGATGCGGGTTCGCCTGACCTTTGCCGCCGCCGTTCTTTTAGCGGCCCTGTCGCCGGGGGCGGCCGCTGAGACCTGCACCCCTGCGCAGTTTCGCAAGGTCGTCGATGACACCGGCGCCGCGCTGCGCCGGATCAATGCGGAAGGCCGCCAGCGGTTCGAAGCGGGCATCAAGCGTCTGCGCGAGGCGCGGGGATGGAGCGAGGAGGAGACGGCGGAGAGATCGGCGGCGCTGCTGAGCGACTCGGAGACCGAGTCCTACGACCGGACCGCAACCGAGCTGCTGGCGCGTCTCGATCGGCTGAGCGAGGAGGGGGCCCTGCGGCCCGACTGCGCGCGGCTCGCCGAGCTGGAGACGACGGCGCTCGAGCTGCAGGCCACAGTTCGGGTGAAACTGCAGCACTCGCTGGCTCGCCTCGAGGCGTTGTCCGCGGTGCCGCAACCGCCGCCGCAACCGTCAGCCAAGGGGTCGCCGCCATCGCCGGCGCTGCGCGAGGCGGCGCCCGCCGCGCCGGGCGCACGGCCGCCGACGGCGGCAGGACCGCGCGACGGCACGCCGCCGGCTGAGCCCAAGACAGCAGGACAGAGAGCCCCGGTCAGCGGCTGGAGCACCAGCACGGCTGGCGAAGGCGCCTCGGCATCGGCCGATCGGCGGCCGGCGGCAGGGGCCTCACCGCCGCGTGCGACGATGCCCGAGATGCCCGCGGGCGGCGATGCCGACGGCTACACGATTGAGGAGATCCGCGAGGTCTCGCGCGGTTTCTTCGGTTCGATCTCGACCGGCCTCGCCAGCGTCATCGAGCACGCGTTCCGCCGGCTGGGCCGGCCCGCCGGCTATGTCCTCGGCGATGAGGCCGGAGGCGCCTTCTTTGCCGGCCTGCGTTACGGCAGAGGCACTCTCTACCTGCGCGCCGGAGGCTCGCGCGACGTCTACTGGCATGGTCCTTCGATCGGCTACGACTTCGGCGCGTCGGGATCGAAGGTCCTGTTCCTCGTTTATAACCTGCGGGATCCGATCGATGTCTTCGCAGGATTCACGGGTGTCGACGGTTCGGCCTATCTTGTCGGAGGGGTGGGGTTGACGGTGCTGACCGATGGCCGCGTCGTGATGGCGCCGATCAGGTCCGGGGTGGGGCTGCGCCTTGGCGCGAGCATCGGATACATCCGCTTTACGGCACGGCCGACTTGGAACCCGTTTTGAGCGAGTCCTCGCGCTGAGGCGGCGCGGCGCGGCACCTCACGGCCGCTGCGGATGGGGAGCAGGGCGAGCGGCTCGGGCGTCCCGATCGCCGCCGGCATGGCGTCACGGTGCGCGGCCCGGCCGTTCCTCACTCGCTCTGTTTCGGGCATCCGCCAGAGGCAGCGGCCAGTGAGGGCCGGACATTGCGAGGGAGCCCTCATTTCTGTCGAACCAGAATCGGGGCGCCGGCCGATACTCGGAGGCTGCCCGGGGACTGGGCCTAGGGTGTCGCGGCGGCCGGCTACCGCTTCGGCGCGGCCGAACTGCCCGGCTTCGCCTCTGCCGCGTCGTCCTCGCTCTTGCGCATTTCGACGGTGCCGTCGGCGCGGATGATGCTGCCGATCGCGGGCTCCGCGATGTCGCCGCGCAGGATTTTCAGGGCAAACTGAAGCTGCGTGTCTTTCTCCGGCTCCTTCGGAACGTAAGCCGAAGAGCCCGACTCCTCCTTCTTGTCCTTGTCCTTGGGATCGGCGCGCAGATGCCCGCGCAGGCTCGCCTCGCCACGCGGCTTCTCAGGTGTCTTGGGTTTCAGTTCGTCGGGCAGCACCTGCTCGACGACGACGTCTGGTTCGATGCCCTTGGCCTGGATCGAGCGGCCGGACGGCGTGTAGTAGCGCGCGGTCGTCAGCCTGATGGCGCCGTTCTGGCCGAGCGGAATGATGGTCTGCACGGACCCTTTGCCAAACGAGCGCGTGCCGATGACGAGCGCCCGCTTGTGGTCCTGCAGCGCGCCCGCCACGATCTCGGACGCCGAGGCGGATCCGCCGTTGACGAGGACGATGACCTTGCGGCCCTCGGTGATGTCGCCGGGCCGCGCGTTCGCCCGCTGCGTCTCCTCGAGATTGCGCCCCTTGGTGAGCACGATCGCGCCCTTCTCGAGGAAATCGTCGGAGACGCTGATCGCCTGATCAAGCAGGCCGCCGGGATTGTTGCGCAGGTCGATGATGTAGCCCTTGGGCGGCTTGCCGAGCTGCTTCTTGAGATTGTCGACCTGCTTGACCAGGTTGGCGTGCGTCTGCTCGTTGAAGGTCGAAATCTTGACATAGATGACCTCGCCCTCGAGCCGCGACCTGACTGCGTTGATGCGGATGACGTCGCGGACGATGCGGATCTCCATCGGCTCGTCCTTGCCCTTGCGCACGACGGTGAGCGTGATCGGCGTGTTGACCGGGCCGCGCATCTTCTCGACCGCCTGCTCGAGCGTCAGCCCGACGATCTGCTCGCCGTCGAGATGCGTGATGAGATCGTTGGCCTGGAGCCCCGCCTTTGCGGCCGGCGTGTCGTCGATCGGGGAGACCACCTTCACGACTCCCTGCTCCATCGTCACCTCGATGCCGAGACCGCCGAACTCGCCGCGGGTCTGCACCTGCATGTCGCGGAAACTCTTCGGGTTGAGGTAGGCCGAATGCGGGTCAAGCGCCGACAGCATGCCGTTGATCGCGTTATCGATCAGTGTGGCGTCGTCCGGCTTCTCGACGTAGTCGGAGCGCACCCGCTCGAGCACGTCGCCGAAAAGGTCCAGGTGCTTGTAGATTTCCGAGTTGGGCGTCGTCGCCGAATACGTCCGGGACACGTTGAAGACGGTGGTCAGGCCGGCCATGGCCGCAAGCGCCAGGAAGGTCCAGAAGGCGTAGTCGGGTTTGCGGATCATTCTTGCACCTATCCTTGCACTTTCTGACGGGAATCCTCGACCCACCAGGGGTCCGAATCGATCGGCCGGCCGTCCTTTCGGAACTCGATATAGAGCACGGGCGCGGCGTCCGCAGCCCTTGTCCTTCCGGCTCGGGCCGGGCCGGTCATCACGCCGACAGGCTGACCTGCCAGCACGAACTCGCCCACCTGCACGTCGATCTGCGAGAGCCCTGCTAGAAGAATATGATAGCCTTCTCCCGCGTTCAGGATCAACAGTTGGCCGAACGAGCGGAAGGCCCCGGCAAAGACAACCCAGGCATCGCTCGGAGCCGTCACCTGTGCGTGCGGCCGGGTCTCCAGCACGATCCCCTTCGACTTTTCGCCATACTGGGTCCGCTCGCCGAAACCGAGGACTCGGCGGCCGAGGGCGGGCAACTGCAGGTGGCCTTTGACGCGCGAGAACGGGACGGCCGGCTTCAGCCGGCCGAGATCGGCGCTCGCGACACGCGTGGACTTCGACGGCGCGATCTCGACCGAGTTGTCCGGCGCCCTCCCGGGCGGCAGGCTCGGGCGGAGATCGGCCGCGGTCGGGTCGGCATCCGGGCTGATCGGCCGCGGACCCGTTGCAATCACCGTTTCGCCGGGCGTCGCGGGGCCGCCAGCGGCCGGCGCCTCTTGCGCGGTCTCGCGTGCCGGGGGACCGGCGGCGATGTCCTGGCCCACATGCCGGGCAACCGCCTTGTCGAGTTTCTCGATAAGCTCGTTGAGGTCGTTGACGCTGTTTGTAATCTCGGCCGCCTCCCGCCGCACCCGGTCAAGTTCCGACTGGCGCTCGGCGAGCAGGGTCTTGCGGCTTTCCATCAGCATCGCGAGCTGAGTTCGCTGCTCGTTGATGCGCTGCGTCTCGGCCTTGAGCCGCTCGCCCTCGGCGCGACTGGCTTCCATCACCTGGGCAAGCTCGGAGAGGCGGCCGGCGAGGGCCATGGCCTGATCCCGCATCTCGGGGAAGGCCGCGGCGAGCAGCATCGCGCTGCGGACCATCTGCAGCGCATCCTCGCGCCGCGTAATCATGACCGGCGGCGGATTGCGTCCCATGCGCTGCATGGCAGCGAGCAGCTTGGCGATCTGATCGTGACGCTGGGCAAGGGAGCCCTTGAGGAGCTTTTCCTGGGCCTCCAGTTCGCCGACCCGGGCCTCGATGCTGTTGAGCTGGGCCTCGCTCTTCTGGATCAGCCGGGCCAGATCCAGCAGGCCCTGATTGATCTGCTCGCGCTCGGCGCGCAGGCTGCTGACGTCCGAAGCCAACGCTTTCTCGGCCTTGCGCTTGTCCTCAAGCTGCTGGCGCTGCTTTTCAAGTTGCGCTTTCGCGTCCTGGCTGGTCTGGGCGAGCGATCCGGCCGCGGCCAGGACGATGCCCGACGCGAACGCCAACGCCCCCGCGATAGCGCGGGTCCAGGACAGCGACAGGCATGTTGGCGCTCTGGACAGGCAGGCCCTCTTAGGCTGGACAGTTGCTCGGTATCCGACGAGTCACAACCGTAACATTACGGCAATTGTGTTGCTGGCGCGAACAGCTACCGCGCGGCCAGCCGTTCAATTAAGAGTGTGGTCTGTGGACCGTTGCGCCGGGTAACAAAGCTGCGCCCTCCGCAACGAGGTTTCGGGAGACTTCGAACAAGGACGTGCCATGTCACCGGTGTTCTTCAACCTGACGGCGCTGGCTGCGGCCGCCGTGTTCGTCGTCCTGCTGGCCGGCATCTGGAACATGGGACGGCAGGGCGAGGCAGCCAACCTCAGTCAGAAGCTCATGCGCTGGCGGGTCGGCCTCCAGTTCGTCGCGGTGATCCTGGCCATGATCTTCCTGCTTCTGGTCCGCGGCACCGAATGACAGGCGCAGGCCGGGTCGTTGCCGAATTGCACCGCTCCTGGTGCCAAGTTGCATTCGCGGAGCATCCCCTGGAGTCCAATCAGCAAATTTGCCTGACGAATCAGCTATCAACCTAAGGTGGTAGAGCAGAGGTCGAGCGCCGGGCGGCCTGCTGCGAACGATCGCCGAGGGGGAAGCGATGAAATCCAGTCAGAGCAATTCCGCCAGGCTGGCGGCGAGGGCGATGGTTGCGCTGGCCATTGCTGGCGCGCTTCCTGGTGTGGCCGCCGCCGGCGGCTTCGCGGTTCGCGAGCAGTCGGCAGAGTTCCAAGGCATGTCGTTCGCCGGCGCTGCCGCGGCGGGGGGCGGTCTCTCGGGAATGTTCTGGAACCCGGCGGTGGCTGCCTATGCGCCGGTCGGCATCTACACGGAGTCACACTATTCGGCCATTCTCGCCGACTCGGAGATTCACGGCGACGTGTTCGCCGGATGTGCAAGCCTGGGACTGAACGGCAACAGCGGGGACATCGCCAAGGACGCGATCGTGCCCGCATCCTACGCCAGCATGCGCCTGTCGGACCGGCTGGTGCTGGCCATCAGCGTGAACTCGCCGTTCGGGCTTGTCACCGAGCCGTCGAACCGTGCTTGGGCCGGCCAGACGTTCGCGCGAACCTCGGAGATCAAGACCTACAATTTTGCGCCGACGCTTGCCTACAGATTGACGCCCGCGATCGCGGTGGGCGTCGGCCTGCAGATGGAGCGGATCGAGGGGCGGCTGAAGTCGGCGAGCGGCATCACGCCGGCGTCGCTCAATCTGGTGGTTGAGGGCGACGACTTCGCGTTCGGGTTCACCGCAGGCGTCAACATCACGCCTCGCGCCGGCACCGAGATCGGGCTCGGCTTCAGATCCTCCATCGACCACACCCTCGAAGGACATGTGGCGGTTCCCGGAAGCACCGTGGGTCCGGCGAACCTCGGCGCCGCCATCAAAGCCGGGACCACGTTGCCAGAGATTGTCACGCTGAGCATCCGTCACGCCATGTCGCCGGCCCTGACGCTGCTTGGAACGGTCGAATGGTCGAATTGGAGCCGTCTCGAGCGGCTGAGAGTCGTGTGCGCCAACAACGGCGGCGTCGGAAATCCGGTGTTCTGCCCGCTGGGCGACGGCCAGGTCGTGCGCTCCCTCGAACTCGGTTGGGACGACGGATGGTTCTTCGCGCTCGGCGGCGAGTACCGGTACAGCGAGCCCCTGACGCTTCGCGCAGGCCTTGCCTACGAGGTCTCGCCGATCGATCGAGCGGAGGCCCGCACCCTGCGCGTGCCGGACGCCGATCGGCTCTGGCTCAGTCTTGGAGGCGCCTACAAGTGGAGCGAGTCGATGACGTTCGACTTCGCCTATTCCCACATTTTCGTGGATGACGGCCCGATCGACCGGACCGAGAGCGGCTTGCGGTTCATCGGCAAGGCCGAGAGCAGCATCGACATCTTCGCGGTCAGCCTCAAAATGAAGCTGGGCGGTGAGCCGGCAAGTTACGCGCCGCTGAAGTAGGCGACGGGTGAGGCGTGGCCGCAGCGATGGCGGCCCGGCGGGCGCACGTCCTCCCGGGCCCGATTGCCGCGGCGCGGGGCGTGATGCGGCGAGCCGGCATTGCGGCGGTGCCCCACACCGACTGCAACGCCATCGAGGCACGGCTGCGTCGGCTGCGGTGCAACTTGTGGGACGGCGGCCGAAGATGTTGACTGGCGGCCTCGCGGATGCTTTGGCGCGCCGCGGCTGTGCCGCGCCGGGTGCCGCGGCAGCGCGGGGATCTGACGGCAGGGGCGGGAGATGGCGCCGGACGGGAGGGCAGGCCGCCGGGCTCTCGGCTTCGTGACACGGCTTGGCGCCTTCTACGCCGCGATCTTCTTCCTCGCCGGGACCAAGACGACCTACCTGCCGGTCTGGCTCGACGCGCTGGGGCTTTCGGCGGGCGAAATCGCCCTCATTGCTGCCATGCCGATGTTCCTGCGTATCGTGGCGACGCCGCTGCTGGCCCTTGCGGCGGATCGCTACGGCGACCATCGCGGCGCTCTCGTGGCGCTGGCGTGGTTCGCAGCCCTGAGCTTGCTCGCCCTGACAGGGGTGCGCGGCTTCTGGCCGATCTTCGCGCTCACGCTTGCGCTTTCGCTCTCCTCCACGACGATCATGCCGCTCACCGAGACGATCGCCATGGAAGGTGTGCGGCGCGCCGGCTTCGATTACGGCCGCATGCGGCTTTGGGGCTCGCTGTCGTTCATTGCGGCGACGTTCCTCGCGGGGTTTGCCGTGGAAGCGTCCGGCGCTCGCGCCGTGATCTGGGTGTTGCTGGCAGGCGGCGTCGCGATCGCGCTTGCCGCGCATGCCTTGCCGCATCCGGAGGCTGAGGCCGGCACGGCACGCCCGGCGGCTCCGCGCAAGGTCATCCCGGCGGACCTCGTCCGGCTGCTCGCCTCGCGCCGGTTCGCCCTGTTCCTGCTTGCCGTCGGAGCAATCCAGGGCGCTCACGCCATGTTCTACACCTTCGGCGTCCTGCATTGGCGGTCGCAGGGGATTGGACCGGTTACCGCGAGCGTGCTTTGGGGCATCGGCGTCGCCACCGAAATTGGCCTTTTCGCTTTCTCCGGGGCCGTCGTCCGACGCACTGGGCCGCTGCTCTTGCTGGTCATCGGCGGCGCTGCTTCCGTGCTGCGTTGGCTGGTCATGATGCTCGATCCGCCGCTGGCGCTGCTTCTGCCGCTGCAGGCCCTCCACGGCATCACCTACGGTGCGACGCATCTCGGCGCGGTGCATTACATTGCGGCCGTGGTTTCACCGGAGCGCGCCGGAACGGCGCAGGCGCTCTATGGGAGCGTCGCTTCGGGAATTGTGCTGGGGGCTGCGACCCTTGCGGTCGGCGCCCTCTATCCGCTGGCGGGGGGGATCACATATGGCGCCATGGCGCTCCTCTCTGGCGCGGGACTTGCCGCGACGTTCGCCCTGCTGCGATCGCCGGATGAGCGAGGCGAGCGAGACTCCGGTTGATGAGGCGCGGCGCTGTCGCCGCGAGAGCGGAGAGTGCCGGCGCAGGAACGGCAAGGGGGCAGTCGCGTTGCGCCAGGGAAGAGCCTTCGTCGCCGGAGCTCCGCTGCCCCGCTCGTTTCGACCCGGGCGACCGTCGTCGAAAGTCCCCGTCGACACGCTTCCTGTCGCGGGTGCCGGCGCGTCCTTACGCGAGGCGGCCGCTCGCATGCGCAAGAAAGAGGTAGACGCGGCCCGGGTCCGAGACGATGTAGGTTTGCGCCGTGTGCCCGCTCGGATCGCGATGGTCCGCATCGCGCAGGAGCTGCTCGAAATCGTGCATATAGCCGTCGACCGTCTGTCGGAAGTCCGGTTCCGATCGGTAGCGGCGCTGGATCTCGTCGAAGGTGGTGCGGCCTTCCGCCGTGTAGATGCTGCGCACCATCACTCCGCGCTGGCCGGAGCGGAACCGCGACCAGATCGCGGAGGCGGTCGTGGCGTCGAGCGCGCGTGCCATGGCGGTGATATTGAGGGGGCCGCGCGTCTCTTCCGCCTGCGAGGCGCGCGCGAGCAGGTCGCCGAGCTTCCAGCCGTCGCGCTGCGATTCGGCGGCCGGTGCGGCCGGTGCCGGCCCGGAGTGGTGCGCCGGCGCCATCCGCCCGCTTGGCAGCGGCGCCGGCAATGCGGCTGTCGCGCGCTGCGCCATCTCGTTGGCGAGGCTCTGCGTCACCGAGGAGATCGATCGGGCGGCCGAGGCGGCGGGCTGCACGGGCGGCAAGGGCGCGGAAAGATCGCCGCGCACGGCCTCGCGGTGCGTCAGCGAGGATAGCTGTTCGAGCGCTCTGAGCTGCTCTTGCAGCGAGGCGCGCATTGTCTCGGCCGTCGCGCGCGTCGCCTCGGGCAGGCGCTCGAGCTGGGCCTTGATGCGCGCCTGCTCGTTCTCGATCTCGGCGAGGGTCGAGTAGGCGCGCTTGCGCATGTCCTCCGAGGTATCGTTGAACCGGCTGGAGAGCGATCCGATCTCGTTGGAGACCTCGCGCGAGAGCGAAGCAACTCGGTTGCGCAACTCCTGCAGGGAGCGATCCGCATCGACGGTCGACTGCGACTGGATGCGCTCGAGTTCGCTGATCGTCTGCCGCGACCGTTCCTCGGCGCTGCGCGTCAACTGCTCGCCGACCGCGCGCGCGCGCGCCTCGGCATCGTTGAATGTGCCCTCGAGCGTCGAGGAATAACCCTTGAGCGTGCGCTCCACCGCGTCCGTGCGCGCCGCGAGGCTCTCGAGGGTCTGACTGAGCTCGGTCTGCCGGTTCTGCAGCATCTTGTCGATGCGGTAGTTGGCCGTTTCGAGCGCATTGGCCGCGCGCATGATGGTCTGGCCCTGCTGATCGAACCGGTTTGTCACACCGCTGATCTGGTTGACGAGGTTCTCCGAGACGTTGCGCAGAAGATCGGCCTGCCCGGCCAGCCCCTCGATGGCGCGCAGCGACTGCTTCGTCACGTTCTGGCTGGCGACGCGGACGGCGTTGACGCCATGCATCAGCTGCTCGTCGAGCTCGAGGGCCTGGCGGCCGAGAACCTGCGAGATTTCCTTGGCGTGCGACTCGAGCGCTGCGCTCAGCGCGCGCGCCTTGTCCGCCACCATGCTGTCGATGGCGATCGTGGAGCGCAGGATCGAATCGTCGAACAGCTTCAACCGCTCCGAGAACGCATCGTCGAGCGCCTTGGTACGCTCGATGAGCTGGTTGTCGAGCGACTGCTGACGGCTCTGCATGGTGGCGTCGAGGGCGCGCGTGTATTCCTCGAGGACCGCCTGCAGTCCCTCGGTGCGGGCAGTGAGCGCCTCGTTGAGCCCGTCCGAGAACGTGTCGAAGACGGCCCGCATGGTCTCGGTGCGCTCGCCCATGGCGCTGGTCAGCCGCTCCGCGCCGGCTTCGAACGACTGCTGGAACTCGCTCGCCTTGTCGACGAGGAGGTGCTGCAGACGATCGGCCCCTTCGCTGAGCGCGCTCTGCAGCTCCTGGGTGCGGGCACCGACGCTTTGGGCAAGATGACTGCTGCTCTGGTTGAGCGTCTGCTCGAGCGCCACGATATTCTGGCCGGCGTGCTCAATGAAGCGAGCGAGCTTGACCTGCTGCTCGCTAAGTTTTTCGACGAGAACTGGAATTTCGGAGCCGAGCTCGCGCAGCGAGGCGTTGACGCGCTCGCTGGTGTTGAGCAGGGCATGCCGCTCGCCGGAGATCTCCTGCAGAAGTCCCTGGATGCGGTTCTCGTTCTCGATGTAGGAGCGCTCGAGGCTCGCCACCTCGTTCTGCACCATGGCCTCGAGCTCGGTCGCGCGGCCAAGCGCCCTGCTGACCGCCTCGTTCATGAACGCGACTTGCCGCCGGACGGCCTGTCCCACCGAGGCGATCTGCTGCTCGGCCATGCGGTCGGGCTCGGCGAGGCGGATCGCGACCTCCGTCATCGCCGACGACATGAGCTTGAGCTCCTGTGCGCGCCAGGCGAGGACCGCAAGCAGCCAGAAGAGGGCCACTGGAATGATGATCGTCGCCGCCAAGACGATGGCGGTCGGCCGCGTCAGCATTTCGAGGAAGGTGGGCGCTCTCTGCAACTCGGGAGCCAGCATGGCCCACCCGAGGAGCACCCCGACGAGACACCAGACCGCGCTCGCGACCGCGGCGATTTCGAGCGGACGCCGAGACGGCTTCTGGTGCAGGGCGAAGATGAGCCCGCCGATCGAGGACACGTCGTCATTGGCGGCCAGCGCGCCGCGCGCCGGCCCGGCGGGGCGGCGTCGGGCGAGCCGGCGCCCGCCGTCGCCGTCCTCGGGGGGCGCCGGGGCGGCGGCGGGCTCCGGCGGCTTGCGCGCTGCCTCGCGCTCTGCGGGCGAGGCGGATTTCTGAGGCGCGTCCTTTGCAGTGTCGGCCGTCTTCGGGTGCGCCTCCGCGGCGAGCGCATTGGCGCCGTCCGTGGCAGGCAGCGGCGGCGGAACGGCCCGGCCGGCTTCAGCCGGCCTTTCGCCAGCTTGCGTATCCCGCGTGCTCCCGCCGTCTTGCGCCATCGCTGGAACCGATCACACGGCGTCCCCGCGCCGCTCCCCAAGCCCAATGTCTACGATTAGACTATTTCAATGCCGTCGGACAGAGCCGCTGCACACTTTACGGCCCGGCAGGCTTTCCCGCACCGTCCGCGCGCAATCCCACCTTTGCGCAGCTAAACTGCGTTTGGGGCGAAAGCGTGTTGGCGGCGGCCCGCTCCCCGCTTGAAAGCGTTAACGATTTCCTGAGCGTCTGCGGGAGAATTGCGCTGCCGGCCTTTACGCAGGTTTATGGCCTCTCTGGCACGATCCCGATCGATAGGAGAGGGGCGCTCGGAAACCCGCCCGGCGTGGAGGCACGACCATGGCACTCGCAGAGGCGAACGAGCCATTGCAGGTGACGGAGTGCGGCACCCGCAAGGCGTTGCGGCCGCCAATCGACCGCGAGCACCTGGCACGTTACACGTTCGGCAATCTCGACCTCGAACTCGAGGTTCTCGATCTCTTCGCGCGCCAGGCGCCGACCACGCTCGCGGCGCTCTCGGCCGCGCCGACCGACAAGGCCTGGCGCGATGCAGCTCACACGCTCAAGGGCTCGGCGCGTGCCGTGGGGGCTTGGCGCGTTGCGGCGCTGGCGGAGGGCGCGGAGCGTCTTCCCATTCTGCCCGACGGCCATGCCCGGCTGACGTCGCTCGGCTCCCTGGCGGCGGCCCTCGACGAGGCCTGCGCCTACATCGAAGTCCTCAGATCGCACTGCTGAGCCTTGGCGGATCGTCACCCGGGGGAAGGAGCGCCGAGCACGAGATCGGCTGCCTTCTCGCCGATCATGATTGAGGGGGCGTTCGTGTTGCCCGAGGTCAGCGTCGGCATGATCGAGGATCCGCCACGCGCAGCCCCGCGATGCCGCGCACCTTGAGCTCGGGATCGACGACGGCCATCGGATCGCTGTCCGGCCCCATTTTGCACGTGCCCACGGGATGATAGGTCGTCTCTCCGGCGCGGCGGACCCAATCGAGGATCGCCTCGTCGCTGACTGCATCCGCGCCTGGCGCAAGCTCCGAGACCTGCAGCGGCGCCATGGCTTTCGCCGTCATGATGGCGCGGGCGATCCGAATAGCCCGGACGGTGAGCACGGCGTCGATCTCGGCGGTCAGGAAGTTGAAGGTTATGGCGGGGGGCACGCGCGGATCGGCGGACCGGATGTGAATATGACCGCGGCTTTCCGGGCGCATCGGGTGCGCGTAGCAGGTCATGCCGGATTGCTTCGAGATGACCGGTCCCTTCGGGCCCGGCTCGGTCAGCATGGGCACCCAGCCGAGCAGAAGGTCGGGCGCCTCGAGCCCGTCGCGCGAGCGCACGAACGCCCGGATCGGCGCGGCGACCATGTTCAGCATGCTCGGCACGCCCAGCGCGTAGCGGATGGCCTGGTTGACGAGCCCGAGGCCGCGGCCGCGGTCGTTGTACGTCACGCCGCGGGCGCCGATGGCCCAGCGCGTGCGCGGCGCGTAGTGGTCGCGCAGGTTTTCACCGACCCCTGGGAGCGCCTGGCGGACCTCGATGCCGAGCGCCTTGAGCCGGTCCGGCTGGCCAATGCCGGAGAGCTCGAGAAGCTGCGGGGAGTTGATCGATCCGGCGCTGATGATGACGTCGCGGGCCGCGCGTGCGACGTAGCGTCTGCCGCCCGCCGCATACCTGACGCCGGTGCATCTGCGGCCGTCGATCAGGATCTGCTCTGTGAGCGCCTCGGTCTCGATGACGAGGTTGCGGCGCGTGCGGGCGGGATCGAGGTAGCAGCGCGCCGTGCTCATGCGCCAGCGGCCCGAGATCGAGGCCTGGCTCATGGCGATGCCGTCCTGCGCCGCGCCGTTGTAGTCGGGATTGTGCCGGATGCCGACCTCGCCAGCCGCGGCGATGAGGGTGCGAAAGATCAGGTCCCGGGGTTCGGGATTGGTGATCCTGAGCGGCCCGGTGCGGCCCCGATAGGCGTCGTCGCCTCCGCCTGCGTAGCTCTCCATGCGCTTGAAATAGGGCAGCACCTCCCGGTAGCTCCAGCCGCGGTTGCCGAGCTGCGCCCAGGTATCGAAGTCCTGCGCCTGCCCGCGCACGAAGGCGAGCCCGTTGATCGCGCTCGAGCCACCGAGGATCTTGCCGCGCGGCACGGGGATGCGCCGGCCGTTCGTCGCGGGCTCGGGTTCGGCGCTGTAGAGCCAGTTGGCCTCGGGATTGTTGATGAGCTTGGCGTAGCCGACCGGAATGTGCGCCCAGCGGTGCGTCGCGGGACCCGCCTCGAGCAGCAGCACGCGATGGCGCGGGTTTTCGGAAAGACGGCTGGCAAGCGCGGCGCCCGCCGACCCGGCGCCGACCACGATGAAATCGAAGGGCTCTTCGCTCCGCACTTCCTCGGATTGATTTTCGGCCACGCAAGTCCCCCGCCCGGTCATGATTTGGCGGCAGTCTAGCGGCTCTGACGCCGCCGTCACGCCGGGCTGTCGGAAGGGCTGCGATGCTTCCGCTGCGCGGGCACCCGAGGCAGCGCCCGCCAAGCGCCGCAGGACCGGCTCCGCGCGGCGCGTCGCCGGCAACGGTCCGGCGCTTCGCAGCAAAGCGCAGGCGGGATCGGCGTGCGACCGCAGGTCTCGCCCGCCGCAGCTTGCCCATGGCCTGCCGGCGCAACTTCGTGCTAGGCCGCTCGCATGATCCAAGGCAACGACGAGAAGCCGGTTGCGGCGCAACAGTCCGGTCCACCCTCCGACCGCACGCCCTGGCGCGCAGTGGTGCTGACGCTTTTTCCGGAAATGTTTCCGGGTCCGCTCGCGATTTCGCTTGCCGGACAGGCTCTGGCAAGAGGCATCTGGCAGCTCGAGGCCCGCGATATTCGCGCCCACGGGCTCGGCCGGCATGCGCAGGTCGACGACACCCCGGCGGGCGGCGGCGCTGGAATGGTGCTGCGCGCCGACGTTCTGGGCGCTGCGATCGATGCGGCGCGGGCCGCGCACGCGGCGGCCGCCCGGCCGGGGGAGGGACCGCTGCCCTCGATCTGTTTGTCGCCGAGGGGACAGCCGTTCACGCAACGGCTCGCGCGCGAGCTTGCCAGCGGCCCGGGCGTCCTGTTGCTCGCCGGCCGCTTTGAAGGCATCGACGAACGCGTCATTGCGGCGCGCGACCTCGTCGAGATTTCGATCGGCGACTATGTGCTCTCCGGCGGCGAGATCGCGGCCATGGCCGTGATTGACGCGTGCGTCCGGCTTCTCCCCGGGGTCGTCGGCGGCGCGGCCACGCTCGCCGAGGAAAGCTTCGAGGACGGCCTGCTCGAATATCCGCAGTACACGCGGCCGCGCGAATGGGAGGGACGGTCGATTCCCGAGGTGCTGCTCTCGGGCGATCACGCCCGCATCGCCAAATGGCGGCGCGCCGAAGCCGAGCGCCTGACGCGCGAGCGCCGTCCGGATCTCTGGGCGCGGCGCAAGACGTAAGTGTGGGGTCCGGCGGCGCGCCGGCGATTGCCGCAAGCCGGCGAAGCTGCGAGAGTTGCGGGACGGAGGACACGCCATGCCCCAGCCGCCGCCGGCCCAGCCCGGAATGCCGCTCGCCGACGTCGACACGCCGGCGCTGCTCATCGATCTCGACGCCTTCGAGCGCAACCTCGCCAAGATGGCCGCGGCCGTGAAGGCGGCGGGCGTCCGGCTGCGTCCGCACGCCAAGACGCACAAGTCGCCGGTGATCGGCCTGAAGCAGATGGCGCTCGGCGCCGTCGGCCTGTGCTGCCAGAAGGTTTCGGAGGCCGAAGCGATGGTGCTGGGTGGCGTTCCGGACGTCTATGTGTCGAACGAAGTGGTCGGAGCCCGCAAGCTCGATCGCCTGGCGGGCCTGGCGCATCAGGCGCGCGTCATGGTTGCCGTCGACAACGAGGCGGCGATCGAGGCATTGGGCGCGGCGGCGCGCAAGGCGGGCGTGACGCTGCGCACGCTTGTCGAGATCAACGTCGGCGCCAATCGCTGCGGCGTCGAGCCCGGCGCGCCGGCGGTCGCGCTGGCAAAGCGCGTCGCCAGCGAGAAAGGCCTCTCCTTCGCCGGACTCCAAGCCTACCAGGGGCGCGCGCAGCATCTGCGCACCATCGCGGAGCGTCGCGCGGCGATCGGCGCGGCGATCGACAAGGCTGCGGACACCGTTGCAGCGCTCCGCAAAGCCGGACTTGAGTGCGAGGTGGTCAGCGGCGCGGGCACGGGCACGTTCGAGCTTGAAGCCGCAAGCGGCGTCTACAACGAGCTGCAGGCGGGTTCCTACTGTTTCATGGATGCCGACTACGCCCGCAATCTGAAGGCGGACGGCTCCCGCTTCGACACCTTCGAGCACGCGCTCTTCGTTTATGCCACCGTCATGAGCACGCCGACCGCCGACCGGGCCGTCATCGACGCCGGCCTCAAGGCGTTTTCATTTGAATCCGGCCCGCCTGAACCCGTAGGCCTCGCCGGCGCCATCTATGAGCGGCCGTCGGACGAGCATGGCAATCTGAACGTCGCCGCCTGCAACGTCAGACCTCGCCTCGGCGACAAGATCCGGCTCATTCCCGGTCATTGCGACCCGACGGTGAACCTGCACGATTGGTATGTCGGGATCCGCGGCATGTCCGGGCCGGCGCCCCGCGTCGAAAGCGTGTGGCCGGTCGCGGCGCGGGGTGCCCTGTTCTAGCTCCGTTCCGATAAATTCATCGGTGTGTCGTGGTTTCCCGCTATTGCGCCGTCGGCGCCGCGACCCAACATTGGGGGTCGCAGTTGAACCCCCTCGGGAGAAACAAAGATGACGCCGGAAGAACGCCAGTTGATTGGAGACCTTTTCGAGCGCATGCGCTCGCTGGGCTCGCTCGAGAAGGATCACGAGGCGGAAGGCTTCATCAATCAGAACATCCTGACGACCTCGGACGCGGCCTACAAACTCGTCCAGACCGTGCTCATCCAGGAGCAGGCGTTGCAGGATATGCAGGCGCGCGTCGAGGAGCTCGAAGGGCAGCTTCGCCAGATGCAAGGGGCGGGGCAGCGGGCATCTTCGGGCGGAGGTTTCCTCGGCGGCATGTTCGGCGGCGGTCGCCAGCAAGCAGCGGCGTCGGTGCCGCCGACCGGCAATCGCAGCCCGGGCTTCGGGCAGCAGCCGTCGAGCCCCTGGGGTCGCGCGGCGCCGCAGCCGCAGGGTTATCAGGCGCCGATGCAGCAGCAACCTGCCCAGTCGTCGGGCGGAGGCTTCCTGCGCGGGGCGCTCGCGACCGCAGCGGGCGTCGCCGGCGGTGTGCTGGCCGCGGGAGCCCTTCGGGACATGTTTGGCGGCGGCAGCAGCGCACAGGCCGGAACGCCGGCGTCCGGCGGCGACACCTCCGGCTACGAGGTGAATTCTGCCAGCCAGTCCGAGCAGGGCTATGGCTACCAGGACGAGGCCAACAACGATCCCGGCAACGTCGACGATGACAGCTGGGGCGGAGACGACGGCAGCGCGATGTAAGGGCGTCGGATCGAGAGTCCGGCTCGCAAACGAGCCGATAAGAGCCACGGGGCGCTCTCGACGGGAGCGCCCCGTTTCAATTGTGGGAGGGGATCGCGCCGTACCGGCCGGAGCGATCCCGGCCTGCGCCTACTTGCTGAACTTCTTGAGGTAGGCGATGACGTCGAGCCGGTCCTGCTCGTCGGGCAGGCCCGCGAAGGCCATCCGGTTGCCGGGCATCGCAGCGCGCGGGTTCTCCAGATACTTGAGCAGGTTGGCCTCGGTCCAAACCCAGCCCTCTTCGCCTGCTTTCTTGTTCGCCGGCGAATAGTTGAAGCCTTCGATGGTGCCAGCCTTGCGGCCGATGATGCCGTTCAAGACGGGGCCAAGCTTGTTCTTGGCGTCGGGGCCCACCTCGTGGCATTGCCGGCACTTCTTGAAAACCTCCTCGCCGTCCTCAGCTTTGCCCTCCGCAGCCTGAGCGCTGCCGGCGAGAATGACGCTCACGGCGGCGAACGCAGCGAGTCGCATCATGGTTGGACCCTCCCGGTTGATCTTTGTGCACGTGCGGCCGTTAGCATTAGTCGGTTCACGGCGGTTTCGGATCGCGACCAAATGCCTCAACATATTCATATATAGAGATGTAACCTAGTCCCGAGTGATGCTGTTGGAAATGGCGAGTGTTCGCCGGGCCATTTCAGCGTGCAGGAGCTCGACCATCCGGCCGTCCAGATTGATCACCCCCTTACCCTGGTTTTCCGGCCTCTCGAAGGCGGCCAGCACCTTCTTCGCCCAGGCGATCTCCTCGGGCAGCGGCGCGAACGCTTCGTTCGCGACAGCAACCTGATCGGGATGGATGAGGGTCTTGCCGTCGAAGCCGAGTTTGCGTGCCGCCAGGCATTCCCGCCGCAGGCCCTCCGGGTCGCGGAAGTCGTTGTAGGCGCTGTCGAGCGCGTCAAGTCCATAGGCGCGCGCCGCGGTCACGACCGTCGTGAGCCAGAGCAGCGCGGCCGTGCGCTCGGCGTCGGGCTGCGCCCGGGTCTCCTTGAAGAGATCGTTGAGCCCGACGATGAGGCCGGCAAGCGGGCAGCCGGGATGGCGGGAAGCCGCGGCGATCTCGGCGGCTTTGAGAACGCCGAGCGGCGTCTCGATCATCGCCCAGATCCTTATGCCGTCCGGCGCGCCAGCGCGTCGCAATCCGGTCGCAAGACGCTCGACGTCGGCGACACTCTGCACCTTCGGCAAGACGACTCCCGACGGGCAGGCCGCCGCTGCGGCGGCCACGTCATCCGCATGCCAGGGCGTACCCGGTCCGTTGACGCGAATGAGCACCTCGCGCCGGCCGTAGCCACCCGCCCGGACAGCCGCCACGACCTGAGCCCGCGCCAGTTCCTTCGCCTCGGGCGCAACGGAGTCTTCGAGATCGAGAATGAGGCAGTCGGCGTCGATATGCCGGGCCTTCTCGAGCGCGCGCGCGTTGGATCCCGGCATGTAGAGCACGCTGCGGCGCGGACGGATGGTCATGGCGGCTCCGATCTGTGCTGCGGAGGCTTTTGGACACAATGATGGATCGGCGCCGGATCAGGGCGACCAGCCGAGCCCATCGAGCGCGCGCGGCGCGAAGCCCGGCACAAAGCCGAGACTTTCGATGCGGCTTCGCGCGGCGTCAATGGCAGCGGGGTCCGTCAGATGCTCGACAACGAGGACAGGCAGGCCGCTCTGCTGCGCCAGTCTGAGATACTTGAGGCTCTTTCTGATCCTGTTGTCATCTCGTGCCTTCGGCCGTCCGTCGATGCCATGCAGAAGATCGGCTTTCATTACGGAATCGAGCGCCGCCTGCACCCGCGCGTCCGCAAGCAGTTCCTCGCTGTTCTGCAGAACGACGATGAAGCCCGGCGACAAGGCCCGTGCGCGGCTCGAGATGGCCTCGATCAAGGCCGACATGTCGGCTTTGGCGCTGCGCCGCGCCTCGGCCCAATGCTTCCAGGCCTGGGCATGTCCGAGCACGACGCCGTCGAAGCCAGCCGCGACGATCCGTTCGAGCGCCGATCGCTCACCGCCAAACATGAGGCGCTGCCACCTCTCATCCCAGAAGCGAACCTGGAAGGCGCCGCTTGCGCCCGGAACCTCGCCGGCGAGCCAGTCCGGCGCCGCAACAACCGCTGGGTCATGTGGCGTATCAGCGGTCGGGCGGGTCAAGGCCGTCGACCATCGCTGATCCCAGTAGGCGCGCGAGCTTTCAGCCTGACCGATGGAAAGATAGGCGAGAACGAGCCGTCGGCCGCCGCTCGGCTTGCGCTTGAGCTGCACGAGGGCATCGGATGCGGCGTGCGCGTCACGCCTGCCGACCTCCTCCGGGTCCATCACCACGAGGTCGAGGTCGGAGCTCGCGGTCCTGGCGACGTCGAGCGCGCCGACGTGAAACCCCCAGGACTTCACGCTCCCGAGGAGCTCGTGCCTAACGGCGGTCGCGCCGGAGCTGCTCTCGTCGGCCAGATCGATACTCGCGTGCATGAGCCATGCGCCGCTCGCCGTCATTGCAAAGACGATCATCAGGCCCGCTATGGCGCGGCGCATGATCCTGTAGCGCGATGGATGGCCGTCGGCGCTGGAGGCATGCGCCACTGCAGGCAGCAAATCGTTCAAAGCCAAGGCTCAAGTCCCGCGACTGTCGTGATCGCTCTCAATTGGATCAGAACTGCGGCCGGTTGAAGGCACGCCGCGGGCGGATGGCGCAGGCCATGTCTGCCTGTGGGTAACGCATTGGTGCAACGGCACACGCCGCCGCGCAGCGCACGAAACGCGCGGGCAGGCCCGAGGCCGGCCATTCCGTTCACTCAGTTGAGCCGACCCTTGAGATCGCGGATGGCTTGATCGACGAGCCCGCGTCCAACGTCGCCCGCGGCGCGCTGCTGCAGAACGCGCTCGGCAGCGGCAACGGCCCGTTCGACGGCAGCCGAACGCACCTCGGCCACCGCCTGCGCCTCCGCCCGCGCGATCTTTTCCTCGGCAAGGCGGGCGCGCCGCTCGATCTGCTCCTTGAGCGCACGCTCGGATGCCGTCTTGAGCGCCTCGGCCTCGCGATGTGCCTGCTCGATGATGCTCTTGGCCTCGCTCTCCGCCTGGCGCTGCTTCTGCTGGTACTCGGTCAGCAGATCCTGCGCCGATTGGCGCAACCGCCGCGCCTCGTCCAGTTCCTTGCGGATGGACTCGGCACGTTCGTCAAGCGCCTTCGCGACCTGCTGATGCACCTTGAGCTTGGCGAGCAGCGCGATGAAGGCCAGGAACGAGATCAGCACCCAGAACTCGGCGGAATGAAGCATGTCTGCTGTCCTCGACCCTCAGCTGCCGTCTGCGGCAAGCGCCTGGCGGATTTCCTCGACCGGCACATCCTGCCCGATGAGCTTGCCGACGAGCGCGGCGGCGGCATCGGCAGCGATGTCGTTGACGCTCGCGAGCGCCCGCGCCTTGCTCTCTGCAATTCGCCGCTCCATCTCCGCGATCTTGGCGGCATTGGCCTGATCCGCCGCCAGGCGATCGCGCTCCAGCGCGGCGGCGACGCGATCCCGCGTCTCCTTGGCGACCGCTTGCGCTTTGGCCCGCGCCTCGGCAAGCGACTGCTCGTAGGCCTTGAGCGCTGCGTCGGTCTCGGCCTTCATGCGCTCCGCCTCGGACAGATCGCGCGCAATGCGCGCGCGCCGCTCCTCGATCACGCTGCCGATGCGCGGCAGCGCGACCCGCGACAGAATGAGATAGAGCGCGGCAAACGTGATGACGAGCCAGACGAGCTGCGGCGCAAACGTCGAGCTGTCGAACGGCGGGAACTTGGCGCCGCCCTGCGGCGCCGCCGTCGGCACGAGAAGTCCGGTGGTCAGCGTCTGCTCTTGGCTCTTCGGCGAGGCCATGTCGGTGTCGTCCAGATCTCGGTGATGCTGTTGTTGGGGCGGCGGCAGAGCAATCCGCCCGGGTCCGCGCGGCGGCCGCTGCGGCCGCCGCGCGCCCTGAGCCGTGACCGGTTAGACCACGAACAGCAGCAAGAGCGCGATCAGCAGCGAGAAGATGCCGAGCGCTTCCGTCAACGCGAAGCCGAGGAGCAGCGTTCCGCGCTGGCTGTCGGCGGCGGAGGGATTGCGCAGCGCGCCGGCAAGGAACTGGCCGAACAGATTGCCGAGGCCGATGCCGGCTCCCGCCATGCCGAAGCAAGCGAGACCGGCGCCGATGGCCTTGCCGATGATCGGATCCATGAGAAGCTCCTGTGTGCTGGTTCGAGGTTGAACGATCGGGTGGGAAACCGGAAGCAGGCCGCGGCGGTCAGTGATGACCACCGTGTACCGCATCGTTGAGGTAGACGCAGGTGAGCACCGCGAACACATAGGCCTGCAGCGCCGCGACCAGGAACTCGAGCGCCGTCAGCGCGATGGTGAGGAGAAGCGGCAGCGGCGAGATCAGTCCCCAGACCCCGGCGGCCAGCAGCGAGGCGACGAAGCCCGCGAAAATCTTGAGCGCGATGTGGCCGGCGAGCATGTTGGCGAAGAGACGAACCGACAGCGACAGCGGCCGCGAGAGGAACGAGATGACTTCGATCGGAACCATCAGCGGCAGGAGCCATGGCGGCACGTCCGGCACGAACAGCTTGAGGAAGCCGACGCCGTGCTGCAGGAAGCCGTAGAGAATGACGATCGAGATGACGAGGAGCGCGAGCGCGGCGGTGACGACGATGTGGCTCGTCACCGTGAAGGAGTACGGAATCATGCCCATCAGATTGCAGATGAGCACGAAGATGAAGAGCGAGAACACCAGCGGGAAGAACTTCATGCCCTCCTGGCCGACGTTCTCTCGCACCGTGTTTGCGACGAATTCGTAAAGGATCTCGGCGATGGATTGCGATCGCCCGGGCACGAGGCTCCGGTTGCGCATCGCGTAGATCAGGAAGCCGCTGGTCAGCACCACGGCTGCCACCATGAACATGGCCGAATTGGTAAGCGAGGCATCGATGCCGCCGGGTAGCTTGAACGGCACGAGCTTCTTGATCTCGAACTGCTCGATTGGGCTTGCCACGTCGCTCCAGCCTTCTGTCGTCCCCGATCCCCGCCCGGTCCGCGGCGCGGCCTCGGCGGCATTGCCGCTCGGCTATGCGTCCCCGTCCCGCTCGTCCTTGACGGATGGCCGTGGTGGGGTCCGCTCGCGCATCGCCATCCTGATGACGTTCAGGATGCCGGCTGCCGCGCCGAGCAGAAAGAACAGGATGAAGAACCACGGCTTCTGATTGCCGAGCCAAGCATCCAGGAACCATCCGATCGCGCTGCCGACGACGATGCCGCCGATGAGCTCCGCCGAGACCCGCAGCGCCCGGCCCATCGCCTCGCCGCGATTGCCCGCCGCCGGCTTCCGGCCGGAGCCGCCTTCGCGTCCCCTGGCTGCCTCAAGCCGGCGACCGAGCTCTTCGGAACGCCGCTTGATGGCGTCCCGCTCCTCGGACGGAATCTCCCCGCGCGGCCCGTGGTCATTCTTGTCATCTGGCGACATGAAAAACCTTCACCAGGGCGTGATGAGCGCCCGGTGCGCGGCTGCGATCCAAGTTCGCGCGCACCATAGGGAGCGGGTCTGGGGGTGTCAAGAAATGCGTCCCCGGCAAACCGGCCGGCGCTGCAGTGGCGAATCCGCGCAGGGTGCGTCGCAGGCGGCGTCCTCTTGCGCCGCCTAGGCCGCGCCGGCCTGCTGGTGATGAGCGCCGTTTTCAATGATCTTCTCTGCCGTCGCGAGATCGACCGAGACGAGCTGCGAGACGCCCTTTTCCGCCATGGTGACGCCGAACAGCCGGTTCATGCGCGCCATGGTCATCGGATGGTGCGTGATGACCAGGAAGCGGGTGTCGGTCTCGGCCGCCATGCGCTCCATCAGCGAAGCGAAGCGGTCGACGTTTGAGTCATCGAGCGGGGCGTCGACCTCGTCGAGCACGCAGATCGGCGACGGGTTGGTGAGGAACACGGCGAAGATCAGCGACAGCGCCGTCAGCGTCTGCTCGCCGCCCGAGAGCAGCGAGAGCGTCACCGGCTTCTTGCCCGGCGGCTTGGCGATGATCTCGAGCCCGCCTTCGAGCGGGTCCTCGGCGCTTTCGATCATCTCGAGGCGCGCTTCGCCACCGGCTCCGAACAGCGTGCTAAAGAGGCGCTGGAAGTGCTCGTTCACCGATTGGAATGCGGTGTTGAGACGCTGCTTAGCTTCGCGGTTGAGCTGCCCGATGGCGCCCCGGAGCTTGGCGATGGCGCCCTCCACGTCGAGGCGCTCGAGGTCGAGCGAGGCGAACTGCTCGTTGAGGCGCGAGAGCTCCTCGTCGGCCTGCAGGTTGACGCCGCCAAGCCGTTCGCGGTCAGCCTTGAGGCGCACGAGCTCGCGCTCGACGTCGGCGAGAGCCGGCAGCGATGCGCCCGGCGCGAGCCCGGCGAGCGCAAGGCAGTCGTCCGGCGCGCAGCCGAGCGCATCCTGGATGCGACGGGCCTCTTCCGTGCGCCGCGCGCGCGCATTCTCGAGCCGGGCCTCGGTACGCGCCCGCGCCTCGCGCTCCGCAGTGACGGCCGCCTGCAGCTCTCTGAGCGCCTGCTGCGCCTGCCGGTGAGCCGTCTCGGCAGCCGCGAGCCGGTCGGCCGCGAGCTGGCGCTCGCGCTCGGCGGTCGCGAGCCCGTCGAGGAGCGTCGATCGCCGAGCCTCGGTGCGCGCCGGCAGATCGGCGAGCTTGAGAAGCTCGGCTTCGGCCTCGGCAAGGCGCGACTTCAGAGCCGCGACCTGCGCATCGGCGCTGGCGCCACGGGCCGACCAGCGATCATGCTCGTTCTTGACCGTTCGATAGCGTTCGCCGCGCAACGCCCGGTCGCGCTCGAGCCCGGTGAGCACGGCGCGCGCATCGCCGACTTTCTGACGCAAGCTTCGCGTCAATTCCTCGGCGCGCGTGAGCTCGATGTCGAGCGCGTCGCCGTCGTCGAGGGACTCGAGCGCCGTCTCGATCTCGGCGAGCTTCGCATGTGCAGCGGCAAGCGCCTCCTCGTTGTGCGCCCGCGCCTCGTCGATGGCGGCGAGCCGCGTCTCGGTTTCGCGGGCCTGCCGCTCGATCACCGTCAGCGTCTCGCGCACGCGCGCAAGCTCGGACTGCATGTCGCGCCAGAGCTGGCGCAGGCGTCGCTCCTCCGCTTCCGCCATGCGGTGCATCTCGCGCGCGGTCCGCTCCGCCGAGAGCAGATCCGCCGCCTGTCGCCGCGCCGCCGCCTCGTGCTGCTCGATGTCGCCGAGGCGATTGCGCTCGGCGAGCCGCTGGGCGGCCGCCGTCGGCGCGTTGGCCATGGCAACGAAGCCGTCCCAGCGCCAGAGATCCCCCTCGCGCGAGACGAGGCGCTGCCCGGGCCGCAAAGAAGCCTGCAACCGCCGCCCGTCCTCGCGCGCCACGACCCCGATCTGGCGCAGGCGCCGCGCGAGCTCGGGCGGCGCCGACACCTTGCCGGCGAGCGCCTCGACGCCGGCCGGCAGCGGCGGGTCATCGAGCCCCATGTCGATCCGCCGCCAATGCACGCCGGCCTCCTCGGCGACGGGGGCGTCGAGATCGTCGCCAAGCGCCGCGCCGAGCGCCATCTCGTAGCCGGGCGCCACGCGCATCTGGTCGACGATCGGCGGCAGGCCGTCGTCGCGGACGGGCATCAGCAGCTTGGCGAGGGTCTCCATCTCGGTGGCGAGCTGTCCGGCGACGAGGCGCTGGGCGGCTGCCGCCTCGCCGCGGGCGCGCGCCTCGGCGGCGAGCTCACGCGCCTTTTCCTCGGCGGCGATCGCCTGTGCCTCGACTTCGGCAAGCTCAGCCGTGAGCAGCTGGCCGCGCTCGGTCACGGCGCGCAGCTTGGCAGCATCGGGCGCGCGCGCCACCACCTCGCGCTTCTGGGTTTCGAGCGCGGCGAGCTGGCGCGAAAGCTTTTCGATCTCGGCCGTGCGTTCCGACCGCGCGGCAAGCAGACTTTCCTTGCGCGCACGGAGCTCGAAGGCGCGGCGCGTGATCTCGGCCAGCGCCGCTTCGGCGGCGCCGAGCTCGACCTCGCGCGCGGCGTGATCGGCGCGGGCGGAGTCCTCGATGCCCGCCTGCGCCTCGTCCTTGGCGATGAGCTCCTTCGCGTCCTCGACCAGCCGATGCAGGACCTCGCGCGCCTCCGCAACCAGCGCCTCCTCGCGCTGGATGTCCTTGCGCAGATGCTCGGCGCGCGCCGTGAGCTCGCGCTCGCGCTCGGCGAGCCGCTCGGCCTCCTTCTCGAATGCGTCGCGCTCGATGCGGATGCGGGCGAGGATGGCCCCGCGCTTGGCTTCCTCCTCGCGCAGCGGCGGCAGCGCCTCGGCAAGCTCGGCTTCCTCCCGCGTCGCCTGCGATTGGGCTTCCGTGACGCTGGCGAGACGGGCGAGCGCGGCCGTGTGCGTCGCCTCCGCGCCCGCGACCTCGGCATTGGCCTCGCCCCAGGCGAGATGCGCCTGCAGGGCCTCGTTCCTGCGAATCGCCTCGCAAAGCTCCTTGTAGCGCCGAGCGTGCCGGGCCTGGCGCTTCAGGCTTTCGATCTGGCTCGAGAGGCCGCCAAGCACGTCGTTGAGGCGGGCGAGGTTCGCTTCCGCCGCCCGGAGCCTCAGCTCCGCTTCGTGGCGGCGCGAATGCAGTCCGGCGACGCCCGCGGCGTCCTCAAGGATGCGCCGGCGCTGCTCGGGCTTGGCGTTGACGATCTCGCCGATCTGGCCCTGCCGGACCAGCGCCGGCGAGCGGGCGCCGGTGGCCGCATCCTCGAACAGGATCTTGATATCGCGCGCCCGCGCCTCGCTGCCGTTGATGCGATAGGCCGAGCCCATGTCGCGCTCGATGCGCCGGGTCACCTCGAGCACGTCGCTGTCATTGAACTCGGCCGGCGCGGTGCGGGCGGAATTGTCGATGAAGATCGTCACCTCGGCGGAGTTGCGCGCCGGCCGCGTGGTGGTGCCGGAGAAGATGACGTCCTCCATGCTCGAGGCGCGCATGGACTTGTAGGACGTCTCGCCCATCACCCAGCGCAGGGCCTCGAGCAGGTTCGACTTGCCGCAGCCGTTGGGGCCGACGATGCCGGTCAGGCCCCGCTCGATCAGAAGCTCGGTCGGCTCGACGAACGACTTGAACCCGAGCAGGCGCAACCGCGTGATGTGCATCAGGAAAATCCCAAAATCAGGTCCCGGCGGGTGGGGATGCCTGAATTCGCGCGACGATGCAACGAGTCTGGCCTGCGCGGCAAAGCCGCCTCCTCGGTTATCGACAGGGGCGGGGGGGCGGGCGTTCGCCCTCGCTACCGGCGCGGCAGGGTCGGGTGGCGGGCCTCGAGGGCCTGGGCGGTCAGCCGGATCTGCGCGTTTGCGGCGCCAAAGCCCGTGTAGCCGCCCCGCCGCTCGACGATTTCGAAGAAGAACCGCTCGTCGAAGGTGCGCGTGTAGACCTGCAGATACTCGCCCGTCCCGTCGCGATCATAGAGGACGTTGAGGCGCCGCATTGCCTCGAGCTGGTCCGACGGCAGATCCCATCTCGCCTCGAGATCTTCGTAATAGTTCTCGGGAATGCGCAGGAGCTTGACGCCGTTGGCGACGAGCCGGGCCGCGGTGGCGAGGAGATCGTCGGTCGCGAAGGCGATGTGCTGCACCCCCGAGCCGAACATCTCGGTGAGAAACCGCGAGGACTGCGTGCGGCCGGACTGCGAGGCGTTGAGAACGAGGCGCAGCGCCCCGTCCGCGGTCTGCAGGATCTGGCTCTTGACCACGCCGCCGGGGTCGAGGACCTCGGCTTCGGGCGGTTTCGTCACGTCGAGCAGCGAATTGTAGAAGAGCAGCCAGGTCAGCATCTCCTCGTAGTGCATGGACTGCGAGATGTGATCGATGCGGGTGAGCCCGGCGGGCCTCGCCGGCGCGCCGGGCGAGGGCGTCCTGAATTCGATGTCCCAGATGCGTCCGAGTTCGCTTCTGCGGTCGACGAAATAGACGAGGCTGCCGCCGACGCCGCGGACCGCCGGCACCTCGAGTTCGCCCGGACCGACCGCCTGCGAGAACGGCACGTCGAGCAGGCTGCGGGCGCGCGCCAGCGTCGCCGCGGCGTCGTCCACCTCGAGGCCGATGGCGCACACGCCCGCACCATGGGCGATGTGGAAGGAGTGGGCGAAGCCCTCCGTCTCGCGGTTGGTGACGATGTTGATCGCCCCTTGCGTCCAGCGCGTCACATCCTTGCTGATGTGCTCGCCCGCCCGCGTGAAGCCGAGCCCCGCGAGCAGCCCTTCGAAGGCCGGGGCCTCGCTGTCGTCGATCGCGAACTCGATGAACGCGGTCCCGGTCGGGCGGGCGCGCGGCGGCAGCGGCGGCGGCAGGTTCGGCTGCGCGCCGACGGCTTGGCGGGTCTGATCGAGCATGTAGATGAGCGAGCGGCGGCCGTCGACCGCCACGCGCCGCGTCGAGCCGGCGCGGAACTGGTCGTTGAAGATTTCGAGCGAGACCGGGCCGTCGTAGCCGGTCGCCTGCAGCGCCAGCATGAAGTCCTGGATCGGCAGGTCGCCCTGGCCGGGGAAATTGCGGTAGTGGCGGCTCCAGTTGAGATAATCCAGGTCGAGGCGCGGCGCATCGGCAATCTGCACCAGCGCAATGCGGTCGGCCGGGATGGCGCGGATGGCGGCGAGATCGGTCTTGCGGGCGAGGATGTGGAACGTGTCGAGCACGACGCCGACTGCCGCATGATCGGCGCGGCGCACGGCCTCCCAGGCGTCCCGGTAGTCGTTGATGTGCCGGCCCCAGGCGAGCGCCTCGAAGCCGACGCGGCAGCCGCGCCGGGCCGCGCGCTCGCCAAGCTCGTGAAGGTCCGCCGCCGCCCGCTCGATGCCGCCGAGGCTCTCCGGCGACACGTTGGAGCACACCATGAGCAGATCGCAGCCGAGCTCGGCCATGGTGTCGAGCTTGCGCTCGGCCCGCTGCAGCGCGCGGGCGCGCTTCTCCGGCGGCAGTCCCTCGAAGTCCCGGAAGGGCTGATAGGTGATGATCTTGAGGCCGAGGTCGTCGGCCATGCGCCGGACGTCGCGGGCGGTGCCGGAGAAGGCGAGGAGATCGTTCTCGAAGAGCTCCACGCCGGTGAAACCCGCCGCGGCGATGGCCTCGAGCTTCTCGTTGAGCACGCCGCTGAGGCAGACGGTGGCGATGGCAGGCTGCATGGCGCCTCCTTCAGCCCGGGGTTCTGGCCGCGGCAAGGGCGCGGAACGAGGCTTCCATGCGCTCGGGATCGGCGGCGCGGCCGGTGAACAGCTCGAACGCCCGGACCGCCTGGAAGACCGCCATCCCGCCGCCGTTTGCCGCCTTTGCGCCGCGCTGGCGCGCAAGCCGCAGAAGCTCGGTTTCGAGCGGAAAGTAGATGATGTCGATGAGCCAGCGGCCGGCTTCGACGAGGTCCGGCGCGAGCGGCAGTCCGGGGAGCTTGGCCATTCCGACCGGCGTCGCGTTGACGAGGCCGTCGGCGCCGGCGACCGCGCTTGCGGCATCCGGGGCGGCGCTGACGCGGGCTGCGGGAAAAAGCTCCCGAAGGTCGGCGGCAAGCGCCGCGCCCTTGCCGGGCTGCGCCTCGACGATGCGCACGTCTCTGACGTTCGACATGAGCAGGGCGTAGGCGACGGCCGCTCCCGCCCCGCCCGCGCCGAGCAGCGCCACCCGCTCGCGCCGGACGTCGCCGAAGTCGCGCTCGAAGGCGCGGCCGAACCCCCACCAGTCGGTGTTGTGGCCGATGCGGCGGCCGCCGTCGAAGACGATGGTGTTGACGGCGCGCAAGGCGGCCGCGTCGGCCGAGATGTCGGTCAGGTACTCGCACGCCGCCTGCTTGAACGGGAAGGTCACGTTGAGGCCGGAAAAGCCCGCGGCCTCCGCCCGCTCGATGAGTTCCGGCAGCGCGCCGGGCGCGAGCCGCAAGGCGTCGGTGTCGATCAGCCGGTACTCGTAGCCGAAGCCTTGCGCGCGGGCTTCGCGCATGTGCATGGCGGGCGTCAGCGAGCCCTGGATCCCGGCGCCGACGAGGCCGACGCAGACGGCCGCCTCGGACGGCGCAAAAACGGTGGCGAGCGACTGGTCCGACATCGACGGCACGCGCCTCATTTCCGGCAAGTCCCGAGAGAGCGCCTAGCACAGTCCGGCCGGGCTAGCGAGCCTGATCCCCTTGGGTGGCCGCCGCCTGCTGCCGCGAAACCTGCGCCGCCTCCCCGTACCTAACGCCCCTTGAGCAGCGGGTCGATCAGCTCGCGCAGCTCCGCGATCCCGACGACCGTCTTCAAGAGCCGCGTCTCGACGAAGAAGTTGGGCGTGCCGATGACGCCGAGCTGGCGGCCGCGGTCCTTGATGTCGCGCAGCGCCCCGATCAGGGCTTCGTCTTTGAGGCAGGCGTCGAACTGCTCGCGCGTCAGCCCCACTTGCTGCGCCACCTTGAAGATGGCGTCGGCCTTCACCTCCTGGGCCACCCAGGCGGACTGCTGCTGCAGGAATTTCTCGTAGAGCGCCAGGTATTTGTCCATCGGCGCGCATCTGAGCGCGATGGTCGCCGTGCCGCTCGCCTTGCCGATCGGGAACTCGCGCAGGATGAGCCGGACCTGGCCCCTGTCGATGTACTCGCGCTTGAGGACCGGAAACGTCTCGGCCTGGAAGCGGCGGCAATAGGGGCAGGTGAGCGACATGTACTTGATGATCGTCACCGGCGCATCGGCGCGTCCGATTGAAAATTCCGGGATGGCGCCGGGAGTCATGATCTCGGCGCGCGTCGGATGGGCGATCACCTCGCGGCGCGGCGGCTCGCCGGGAGTATCGCTGAACGGGGAGAAGGCGGGGGCGCGCGCTCCCGCATCGGCCGAAGCCGTCATCAGCCGGCTGCCGGGCGCGACCTCGCCGGAGGTGGTGAGCACCGAGGTCGCATCGCCCGCGCACCCGGCAACGAGCGCCGCGGCCATGAGGGCGGCGGCACGGACGCGGCGGCGCGGGCTGCGGGCGGCGCGCACGCGCGTCACTTCTTGGGTGCGGCAGGCGGCTGCGCACCCTGCCCCGCGAGCAGCGGCTCGATCGCCCTGTCGAAGCCCTCGAGCGAGCTGTTGTCGAGGCGCTTGCCGTTGATGAAGAAGGTCGGCGTCGAGGTTACGCCGAAGGCCTTGTTGGCGCGGTCACGGGTGGCCGTGATGCCGTCGAGCAACTTCTGGTCCGTCAGGCATTTGTCGAAGCTCTCCTTCGTGAAGCCGGAGCCTTCGACGGCCTTGAAGAGGGCGGGCACCGGGTTGCCCTTGCCGAACGCCCAGGCCTCCTGCTCCTTGAACAACTTGGCGATGAGGTCATAGCTCTTGTCGCCGCCCGCGCAGCGCGCCAGCATCGAGGCGGCGGCGGCCAGATTGTCGAGCGGGAACTCGCGCAGGATGAGTTTCGCCTTGCCGGTGTCGATGTATTTCTTCTTGAGATCCGGATAAACGGTATTGTGGAAGTTCGCGCAGTGCCCGCAGGTCATCGAGGCGTATTCGACGATGGTGACGGGCGCGTCGGCCTGGCCGATCACCATGTCCGGCAACGGGCCCGCCTTCATCAGCTCCTCGACGGAAACCTCCGCCGGTCCCTTTCGCGGTTGCGCCACGACGGGGGCGAGAAGCGTGACGGCGAGCGCGGCCGTGGTTGCTCCGGCGAGCACGGCGCGGCGGGACGTCGCAGCAAGAAAGCGGGGGCGGGGGGTCTTCAGCACGGCGGTCTCCTGCAGGAAACGGCGGCACGGGTGCCGGTCCGGCACTCGCCTAGCACGGGTCAATCGTGGGATTAAGGCAAATCCGCGTGTGGATGTAGCCTCACCCGGTGCGACCGATCGCCGGGACCGGGCGCCGGCTCGCTCGTTTGCGCATTCCGCATCGCCGCGCGGCGCCCCTTGATGCCGGCCGCCATCCGCAAGAGCGCATCGCGCAGCGCGGGATCGGAAACCGCCGCAACGGCGGGGGGCGGCTCGATGGGCTCCGGCTGCGGCCGTGCGCGGGCGATGGAAGCGGTGGCAGACGGCGCCGCGAGCGGCGCCTGGAGCAGACGCAACTCGGCGACGGCGCGATAGCCGAAATAGGCGTTGATGCGCTCGACGATCTGGCGGCTGCGATACTGGATGTCGAGCGCACGCCCCTGGTCGACGCGGATGTGCAAGGTGGCGCCCGTCCGGCTCTCCTCGCCATCGTCCGTCGCGGCGCTGCGATCAGCCGCGGTCCTCGGCCAGCGCAGGCGCTCCGGCTGCGTGGCGCGGGCGAGATCGGCGCCGACGATGTGCGCCCAGTCGGTGATCAGCGCGGCCGCCGAGAAGCCGAACTTCTCGAAGGCCGGGCGGGTCAGGCGCGGGACGAAGCTGCCGACGGGCCGCGCGGCACCACCTCTGCGCGGCTCGCTCAGTGCGGGCCTCGCCGCCGGCGCGGTGGCCCTCCCGCTGTCAGATCCTGATGTTTTCAGCATGTATCCCGCTCTTTCCGGCCCGCCCGAGATACCGGTCCAGTCCGCGAAGGCTTACCATTGCAAGGACGATTCGCCTGCGCGACTTGCGCCCGTGACCTGGGGAAGCCATGACCGCTGTGGCGCGACAACAACTCTGGCCCGAACCGGGCGCCGACGCCGCCGCGGCGCTGCTTGCCTGGTACGACACCGATCGCCGCGATCTGCCCTGGCGCTATCCACCGCGGGCGCGCCCCGACCCCTACCGCGTCTGGCTCTCCGAGATCATGCTGCAGCAGACGACGGTCAAGGCGGTTGTACCCTACTTCCACGAGTTCCTGCGGCGGTGGCCAACGATCGGCGACCTGGCGGCGGCCGAACTCGACGAGGTGCTGGCGGCCTGGGCGGGGCTCGGCTACTACTCGCGTGCGCGCAACCTCCACGCCTGCGCCCGCGAGATCGTCGCGCGCCACGGCGGCCGCTTTCCGCGGAAGGAGGCGCAGTTGCGCGCGTTGCCGGGCATCGGCCCCTATACGGCGGCCGCCATCGCGGCCATCGCCTTCGGCGAAGCGACCGTGCCCGTGGACGGCAACGTCGAGCGGGTGGTGGCGCGGCTCTTCGCCGTCCGCACGCCGCTGCCGGGCGCCAAGGGCGAGGTGCGCGCGCTTGCGCAGACTCTGACCCCGGCCGAGCGTGCCGGCGATTTCGCCCAGGCGATGATGGATCTGGGCGCCACGATCTGCACGCCGCAACGGCCCTCCTGCCTCATGTGTCCGCTGCAGTCCGCCTGCGCCGCCAACGCGCTCGGGATCGCCGCGAGCCTGCCGGCGAAGGCGGCCAAGCCGCAGCGGCCGGTGCGCCACGGCGCCGCCTTCGTCGCGCTGCGCGAGGATGGCTGCATCCTGCTCCGGCGCCGGCCGGACGCGGGCCTCCTCGGCGGGATGCTGGAGGTGCCTTCGACCGAGTGGGCGCATGCGCCGCCAGCTCCGACGGAGGCGATGCGTTGCGCCCCGGTGGGCGCCCGCTGGTGGGAGGTGCCGGGAACCGTTGCGCATACGTTCACGCACTTCCGGCTGGAGATGCGCATCTATCGCGCGCTCGTTCCGGACGAGGCGCCCCTGAGCCTCTGGGCGCAGCCGGAGCGCTGCCGCTGGGTGCACCGGCGCGAGCTCGACGCCGTGGCCTTGCCGAGCGTGATGCGCAAAGTGATCGCCCATGCGTTTGCCAAGCCGTGATCCGTGACGTCGGCCGGCAAGCCCGCTGCGCGGCGCGCTGGAAGTCTGCACCGCATCCATCCCTCCAGGATCGCCGGTTCAGTACTGCGTTCGCGCCTTCTTCTTGAGCCGCTTCACGCGATGCTTCTGATAGGCGAGGGCGGCCTTCGCAAACGGAAGGGTGTGAGGAACGCGCACGTGCGTCAGCGACAGGAGGACGACGCCGTCACTCTCGGAGAGGTCGATGTGGCACACGATTCCGCCGATGTCGCCGAGATAGGAGACCCCGACCACGGTGGCGGTCCGATCGAGGGCGAGCGGCGTATCTTGCCGGGCAAGGTCCGCGATGGCCTCCTGCGTCGGCAGGACGGTGAACGGCAGGGCGGATTGCATCGCTGCGAGCAGCTTCATGGTCGCCTCGAGCCTGTCGAGCATGGCGCTGCCCTTTGCTCTGAGCACGTCGTTGCTGGCGCGGTTACTGCTTCTGTGGCTCCGCCGGCGATCCCGAGGGTGCGGAGGTCGGCAACGGCGAAGGGATCTGCAGCGCCGGTGTCGCCTGCACGGCCGGCGGTTCGGCGGCGCGCGGCTCCGCTCCGGTTCCGGCCGGAGACGGCGGCGGGGTAGCGGCGGCCGGCCGGGTTGTACGTTGCGCCAGCGCCGTGCGCAGCCGGTCGAGATCACCCTGCGCGGCCCTGGCGCCGCGCTCCACGGCGCTCCGATAGAGCGCCAGCGCGCGCTCGCCGTCCGCGGACGCATCGTGCCGCGCAAGCTGCGCGAGGTAATAGGGATCGAAGGACTGCGCGAGCGCCCAGGTGGCTTCCGGTGCGGACCCGGTGAGCGCCGCGATGAAGCGCCGCCGCGCTTCGAGCACCTTGCCGGCGACAAAGAGCTGCTGACCGTCGGCGAGGAGTTGCAGGGAGGCCGCCCGTTCGTCGGGCGGCGGCGAGGTCCGCATGGCCGTGCCTGACGGCGCCGCCGTCGCGGGCGAACCCGCTGCCGGCTGGGCCGCCGCGGGGGCGGGGGATGCGCCTGGCGGCTGACGATCCGCCCTTGGCGTGTTGGCGGGCGTCTCGGTTCCCTTGTCCGCGCGCGCTGAGGCGGGGGTTGGCGCGGTCGCGCTGCTGGCAAGGTCTGCGGATTTCTTGGCGACTTTCACCTTCGCGGCGGGCTTCGATGGCGCGCCCGCAATCGGGTCTTTCAGCGAACCTCCTGCGGCAACGGGCTCGACGGCGTAGCGCGCGCAGCCGGCGGCGAATGTCGCCGTCGCGACCACAAGACTGCATGCAACGCCACGGACACCTTGAAGAGCCTTCGACATCGGACCACCCACGGTTCATCTGCAACCATGGCTGGCACCGAGCCCTGATTCGGCGCACGGGGTCGAGACGACGGCGGGCAGAGCAGCCGGCGGCCGAGGGGTTTACCCACGCAATTCACAGCGCCGCCAGCCGCGTGGGGCCGCCGGAGCCCGGTTGAGAGCGGCAATGGCCGCCCGCGCGGCGATTATTCGCCCGCGAGCAGCGGGGCTGGCGGCGCCGGCCGCAATCCGAGCTGCCGGCGCGCTTCCTCGCGCAGGACGTCGATCGGCCGGAGCTGGCCCTCGACCTCGAAGTGCCAGTAGGTCCAGCCGTTGCAGGCGGACTTTCCCTGAACCTCGGCACCCAGACGGTGGATCGAGCCCTGCCGGACGTGGCCGGGGCCCGCGAGCGCAAGCGTCCCGTCCGCCTTGACCTCCGCCCAGATCCGCCCGCGCTCGTCGGTGAGGCGGCGGCCCGGCTCGAGGATGCCGAGTTCGACGATGGCGCCGAAGGCGATGCGCGGCTCGCTGCGCTTTGACGGCGCGGGCGCGAGGATGTGACCTGCAAGCGGGCTGACACGCGCGATCCGCTCGCTGGCGGCGCGCACATAGTCGCCGTCCCGCTCGATGCCGACGAACCGGCGGCCGAGGCGCTTGGCGACCGCGCCGGTTGTGCCGGTGCCGAAGAACGGGTCGAGCACGAGATCGCCGGGTCGCGTCGTCGCCAGCAGGATGCGGTGGAGAAGGGCCTCGGGCTTCTGCGTCGGGTGCGCCTTGCGCCCGCCCTCGTCCTTCAGACGTTCGGGGCCCGAGCAGATTGGAAACAGCCAGTCCGAGCGCATCTGCACGTCGTCGTTGCCGCTCTTCATGGCCTCGTAATTGAAAGTGACCCGGCTCCTGCGGTCGCGGGCCGCCCAGATCAGCGTCTCGTGCGCGTTGGTGAAGCGCCTGCCGCGGAAGTTCGGCATCGGGTTCGCTTTGCGCCAGATGATGTCGTTCTGCAGCCAGAACCCGAGATCCTGCAGAGCGGCGCCGACGCGGAAGATGTTGTGATAGCTGCCGATCACCCAGATGGCGCCGTCGGGCTTGAGCACGCGCCGGCATTCCCCGAGCCAGGCCCGCGTGAAGGCATCGTAGTCCCCGAAGCCCCGGAACTTATCCCAGTCATCATCGACGCCGTCGACGACCGTGTTGTTGGGACGCAGGAGCTGCCGGTCGAGCTGGAGGTAGTAGGGCGGGTCGGCGAAGACGAGATCGACGGATGCGGCCGGGAGCTTGCCGAGCTCGCGAAGGCAGTCGCCGTGAATGATGCGGTTCTCCGGAACCGGCTTTGCATGCGACTTTAGAGGCCTGCGACGGCTCACGCCCATGAAACGCAACTCTCACGATGACCAACGCCACGCCGCCGATTCTGGCGAATCGGCCCTGCAACACAAGGCCGAGCAGACCGGCGGTCTCCGCCCCCGACTCTCGGCGGGGCTTGGTTAAGATCGGGTGAACGGAGCCGGCTGCCACGATTGGAAACGTAGTCCGGGAATGCGGCGAACGGACGGCGAACTCGCCGGCCGGCGTCCGCAGCGCCATGGGACCGGCTTGGCGCCTTTCGCGCGGGATGGCCGCCGCCGCCGCTACTCGACCGGCTCGGCCGTCAGGCCCGCCTTGCGCAGCAGCGCGACGAGGCCGTCATCGCCTGGCAGATGCAACGCCCCGACGGCGATGAAGGCGCCGCCCCTCTCGATCAGCGGCAGGGCGGCGTCGCGCATGCGGAGGTTGCGGCGCGTCACGAGCTCCCGCCGAAAGCTCTGGAAGGCCCAGGTGTCGAAGCCCGCCCGCCGCCACAGCTCCTCCTGCAGCGGCCAGACCGCGCCGATGTCGCGGGCGAGGTAGCGGCGCACCATGGTCTCGATCATGTCGTCGGCTTGCGCATAAAGCTTGAGGCTCGCGCGGAGCACGATGAGCTGATCGGCATCCGGCACCGCCGACATGGCGAGGAGCTGATCCTCGATCGTCTCGAGGCCGACCACGGGCGCGCCTTGCGCCGCGCCGCGCTCGCCGATGCGCAGGTCGAGCGGCTTCAGTCCTGCAGCCGTGCGCTGGCGCTCACAATCAGAGAGCGACATGGTCATGGTGACGACCCAGGGTTTGAGCGCCGCCAGCGCCGCGGACGGCATCCCGGCGCGCTCGAGCGACTTTGCCGCCGTCGCCTGCTCCTCGGCGGAGAGGAACTGGGAGAGCGAACGGCCGTCCGTGTAGACGAGCAGCCGCTGCAGGCGCGCGATCGAGGCGGCAAGGGTGGCGGGCGAGAGGTCTGCGACCTCGAGCGCGACGGTGGTCGCCGATGCCAGCGCCGCGTCGGCGGCGGGCGGAAGGCGCACGATGCGCTCGTCGGTGAGATGGATGGTGCCGAACAGGTGGCTTTCCCGGCCCGCCGCCGTCCGAAGCCGCCACAGGATCGCGTCGCCGTTCGCTGTCGCCCGGGCGGCCTCCCGGATGCGGCCCCAGGCCTCCGGTGCGCTGGATTGCAGCTCGGCAGCGATGTCGCGTCCGCCGCAGGCGGGCGGCGCGGCGAGCGCGGGGAGCATCGGCCAGGCGAGCGCCGCGGCGACGAGGATGGCGGTTCGACGGGAGGAGCGGCGCATCGGAAATCAGGTCCAATTAGGCACTGGTCGGGGAGGGGAGCCGCGTCAGTCCTAGCACGCTTGCGTTTCCCCGGCGTTGCCGGAGCCCAGGACTATGTCCGCAAATGGGCCGCTGCAACCCGGGCCGGTGAAACGGATGGCGGCCGGACACCGTTGCAGGATGCCGCGCTGCGCCGGCGTCAAGCTCCCGAGCGCGCGCGCGGATGCGCCGCCTGATAGACGCGCAGCAGGTGGTCGCGGTCGACCTCGGCGTAGATTTGGGTGGTCGAGAGGCTGGCGTGCCCGAGGAGTTCCTGGATCTGGCGCAGGTCCGCGCCGGCCGCGAGCAGGTGCGTTGCGAAGGAGTGCCGCAGGGCGTGCGGCGTTGCGCTGTCGGGGAGCCCGAGCGCGGCGCGTGCCCGCGCGATCGCGAGCTGGATGAGGCGTGGCGAGAGCGGTCCGCCCTTGGCGCCGCGAAAAAGGGGCTCGTCCGGCGCGAGCCGGTAAGGGCAAAGGTCGCAGTAACGCCGGACGGCTTCGACCGCGATCGGCAGCACCGGCACGACGCGCTCGCGCCCGCCCTTGCCGCGAATGCGCAGCACGTCGCGCAGCGCGGTGGGCGCCTCGCGCGGGGTAATGGCGAGGGCCTCCGAGATTCTGAGGCCCGAACCGTAAAGCAGCAGCAGCACCGCCGTGTCGCGGGCCGCAATCCAGTCCGCGCCGCCCGTGCGCGGCTCTGACATGAGAGTTGCCGCCTTCTCGCGCGTGAGCGGCTTCGGCACCCCGTGCGGCACCCTCGGACGGCGCACTTGGAACAGGCCGCGCGCCTCGATGGCGGCGTTCGCCTCGAGGTGGCGTGCGAACGAGCGCAGCGCCGACAAGCTGCGAGCCAGCGACCGGCTGGTAAGCCCGGCGCGGCGGCGGTGGGTCATGAAGGCGCGCATGGCCTTCGCATCGAGGCTTGCGAGGTCGGCCAGGCAGGGCGCGTGCCCCAAGCGTGCCTTGAGCCAGGCGAGGAAGTCGCGCAGGTCGCGGTGATAGGCGGCGAGCGTGTGCTCGGAGGCGTCGCGCTCGTGGCGCAGATGCGCGAACCAGCTCGCGACGGCGTCGCTGAGATCGTGCCCGAGCCGCAGCCCATCGTCACTCAGTGTGTCATCGAGCGTCTGAGCCACCGCCGTCCCATCGCGAATCAGCTTCAGGTCCGGTGTGAGGCTTGGACCCGAACGTTAACAAGTGGCTAAGACGGCGATGGCGACGGCGGCAGCCCCTGCGGACGGCGGATCGCCCGCTCCCGTCAGCGCGCAGCGTGCCGCTTCAACGCCGCGACCAGCCGGTCGACGTCCTCTTCATCGTTGTAGACGTGCGGGCTGATACGGATGCGGCCGAGGCGGGGCGCGACATGAATGTTCTCGGCGGCGAGCCGCGAAACGAGATCGTTGGCGTCGATTCCCGGCAGCCCGATGCTCAGCACATGCGGTGACCGGATGCGCCGCTCCGGCACCGTATAGGGGCTGCCGGCAAGTCCACTGGCGATGCGGCCGGTGAGCCATTCCAGGCGCTCCTCGACGGCCGCCTGGCCGATGTCCAGAATGTACTCGATGCCCTTGGCCGCCATCTCCATGGAGATGAAGTGATCGCGCTCGCCCATGTCGTAGCGGCGGGCGTCGGGCAGATAGCGGGTGTCGAGAAAGTAGACCGACTGCTCGGCCTTGACCGAGCGCCGTCCATGCGAGGTCTGCTCGAGCGGCACGCCGTCGTGATGGCGCCGCGCGATGTACATGAAGGCGCGGCCATAGGGCCCGAGCAGCCACTTGTAGGTGGGGAAGATCAGCACGTCGGGATCGAGGGCACGCACGTCGATGGCGTTGACGCCGGCGCCGTGCGTCGCATCGACGAGCAGCATCGCGCCCTGGCGCCGGAGCGCAGGCGCGATGCGGTCGCAATCGACGGCGCCGCCGTCCGACCAGTGCACCGAGGAGATCGAGGCAAGTGCGACCGGCGGCGCGCCGGACCGCTCGATGGCGGCGAGCACCGCCGCCGTCCAGTCGCCGTCGGCGGGCCGCGCCACGGTCTCGACCGTGATGCGCCGCTCCCCGGCCACCGCCAGCCACGGTAGGACGGGCGAGGAGTGATCGTCGGCAAGGGTGATCACCCGCGATCCGGCGGCGACCGGAAGCACCTTCGCCGCAGTCGCGACGCCGTAGCCGACGGACGGGATGAGGGCCACGCAGTCCGGATCGGCGTTGATGAGGCGGGCGGCCGCCGCGCGCGCCGCCTCGTTCTGCTCGCTGGCGAAGCTCGCCGGCAGCTTCCAGGGCTGGCCCTTGCGCCCGACGGCAGCCCGCGCCGCCTCCTGTACGGCGAGAGGCAGCGGGCTCCACGAGGCGGCATTGAGGTAGCAGACGTCGCGCGGGATGTCGAAGCGCGCGCGCTGAGAGATGAGCATGATGAGGCTCCGTGATGGCGTCTCTGCCGCAGGCGGCCGCCCGGGGGCCGGCCGCATCCCCGGGCCGTCAGATCTGCGCTCGTCCGGCTTGACGGCAGGGCTTTCAGCGTTCTGCCATGCTCCCAAGCTGCCGGCCAACAACATTTCGCAATGAAAAGGATAAGCGAATGCGCGCACGAAAAGTGTTCATGGACAGTCTTGTCGCCCATGGCGTCGAGCGCATCTTCGGCAATCCAGGCACGACCGAGAGCCCGCTGCTCGACAGCCTCGCCGCCTACCCGCAGCTTGGTTATGTCACGGTGCTGCAGGAATCGGTGGCGCTTTGTGCGGCGAGCTACTACGCGCAGGCGACGGGCAAGACCGGCGTCGTCTCGCTGCATGTGGCGCCGGGCCTCGGCAATGCGCTCGGCATGCTCTACTGCGCCATGCGCGCCAACTCCCCCCTGGTGGTGACGGCCGGCCAGCAGGACACGCGGTTGCGCCTCGCCGATCCCGTTCTCGGCCACGATCTGGTCGCCATGGCCGCACCGCTCGTCAAATGGAGCGTTGAAGTTGCGCGCGGCGACGAGATGGGCCCGATCCTGGCGCGGGCCTTCAAGGTGGCGCACGACGGCCCGCCCGGTCCCGTCTTCGTGGCCTTGCCGATCGACGTCATGGAGCAGGAGACGCAGATTGCGGCCACCACGGCCGGGCCGGTACGCGACAAGCCGCTGGCGGCGCGCCGCGCGCTCGAGCGCATCGCCGGTCTTCTGGCGTCGGCGCAAGCGCCGGCGATCGTCGCAGGTGACGACGTGGCGCGGGCGGGCGCTGTCGCGGCACTCCGCGATCTCGCCGAAGTCGTCGGCGCGACGGTCTGGGGCGAGAGCCTGCACATGCACACGGCGTTCCCGACCGCCGATCCGCATTTCCGCGGCGGCTTGCCGCTCGAGGCGCAGGGCATCAGGAAGATGCTCGGCGAGACCGATGTCGTCCTGCTCGTCGGCGGTCCCTTCTTCGAGGATGTCTGGTATGCGCCGGGCGGTCCCTTTCCCAAGGGCGCGCGCATCGCGCAGCTCGAGGAGACGCCGCAGCGTCTTGCCTACAACCACGCGCTCGCGGCCGGCGCCGTCGGCGATCTCGCCGAGGCGATCGGGGCGCTTGTGCCGATGGTGCAGGCGAAGGGCGGCGCCGGGCTTCCATCCGCCGCGGCGAAGCGCAAGGCAAGCCTCGCCGCCCTGAAGGAGCGCGAGACGGCGGCCCAGCGCGAGCGGGCCGAGAAGGCGTGGTCGCGGATCCCGATCTCGATGCCGCGCGTCATGGCGGAGCTCAGTGCCGCGGCGCCGCCGGACGCGGTCGTCGTCGAGGAAAGCATCACCGCCTCGATCGACTTCGCCCGCACCTTCGCGTTTTCCGAACCCGGCAGGTACTTCGGCGCGCGCGGGGGCGGCATCGGTCAAGGCCTCTCGGGCGCCGTCGGCGTTGCGATCGGAAAGCCGGGCGTGCCGGTGCTGTGCATCTCCGGCGACGGCTCGGCCATGTACTCGATTCAGGCCCTCTGGACGGCCGCGCACCTCGGCTTGCCGATCGTTTTCGTCATTCTCGCCAACCGCGAGTATCGCGTCCTGAAGCACAACATCGACGTCTACCGGCAGCGGTTCGGGATCGCCTCGCAGGAGCCCTATGCGCACATGGATCTCACCCGCCCGCCGTTGGGCTTCGTCGAGATGGCGGCGGGCATGGGGGTTGCCGCGACGCGCCTCAGCGATCCGGCGGCGATCGGACCGGTCGTTGCCGCCGCATTCAAGTCGCGCAAGCCCTACCTCGTCGAGATCGCCATCGAAGGCAAACGGTGAGGCCATTGGCAGGCACCGCCGGCAGCGCTACATAGCCGCCATGGTCACCGTCCTCGATACCACCCATCGGCACCCGGAAAAGGCGCACAGGCCCGACAGTCCCGTCCTGCGCAAGCCCGACTGGATCCGCGTCAAGGCGCCGGGCTCGCCGCAATACGCCGAGACCCGCCGGATCGTGCGCGAGCACCGCCTCCACACGGTGTGCGAGGAAGCGGCCTGCCCGAACATCGGCGAGTGCTGGACGAAGCGGCACGCCACCATGATGATCATGGGCGACACCTGCACCCGCGCCTGCGCCTTCTGCAACGTCAAGACGGGGCTGCCCGGCCCGCTCGATCCGGCCGAGCCCGGCCGTGTCGCCGAGGCGGTCGCCCGGCTTGGGCTTGCCCACGTCGTCATCACCTCGGTCGATCGCGACGATCTGCCGGATGGCGGGGCGCGGCACTTCGCCGAAGTGATCGGCGCGATCCGGGCGAGGACACCGGCGACGACGATCGAGGTCCTGACGCCGGACTTCCTGCGCAAGGACGGCGCGCTCGAGATCGTCGTCGAAGCGCGGCCCGACGTCTTCAACCACAATCTCGAGACGGTGCCGTCGCACTACCTGCGCATCCGTCCCGGCGCCCGCTATTTCCACTCGCTGCGGCTTCTCCAGCGGGTGAAGGAGCTCGATCCGGCGATGTTCACCAAGTCCGGCATCATGGTCGGCCTTGGCGAGACGAGGGAGGAGGTTCTGCAGGTCATGGACGACCTGCGCTCGGCCGATGTCGACTTCCTCACCATCGGGCAGTACCTGCAGCCGACCCGCAAGCACGCCGCGGTGAAGGCCTTCCTGACGCCGGACGAGTTCCGGGCTTACGAGCGGACGGCGCGGGCCAAGGGATTTCTGCTTGTCTCGGCAAGCCCGCTGACGCGCTCGAGCTATCACGCCGACGCCGATTTCGCGAAGCTCAAGGCCGCGCGCGCGGCGCGCCGCGCGTGAGGACCGTCCATCGGCTGCGGGCGGCGGCTCGCGCCCGGGCGAAGTCCCGTTCCGCCTCGCCAGGGGCCGGCTGCGCCACGTCCCTCCATCATGAACGAGATGCCGATCTCCGCGCGGAGGCCCAGCGGGGCGCGAGCTGCCGAGCGGCTGCTGCGCGGACGCCGCACCGGGCGCCCGGCACGGCGGTCCGTCCTGCCGACCGCGATCGAGCGCGATCCCCCGATGGCGCCTGCTCTCCGCCCTGGGCAACGGCCATCGCGCGGGCTGCGGCCGGCGCGAAACGTGGTGATCGCCGAGCGCGCAGCGACCGCGCGGCGCAGCGCCCGCGCCGGTGTTTGCCGATATAAGGCGCCATGCCGTCCTTTGAGACCACCCGTGCCGTCGCCTTCACGCCGCACCAGATGTTCGATCTGGTGGCCGACGTCGAGCGCTACCCGGAATTCCTGCCGCTCTGCGAGGGGCTCAGGGTTTTCTCGCGCGAGCGCAGGGGCGACAGCGAGATCGTCGTCGCCGCCATGGACGTCGGCTACAGGGCGATCCGCGAGACCTTCACCAGCCGCGTGACGCTCGACCGGCCAGGACTCCTCGTATCGGCCGACCTCGTCGAAGGCCCGTTCCGTCACCTCGCCAACCGCTGGTCCTTCGCCGCGACGCCGGTGGGCTGCGATGTCCGCTTTCGGATCGACTACGAGTTCAAGTCGTTCATGCTGCAGATGCTCGTCGGCGCCATGTTCGACCAGGCCTTCCGGCGGTTCACGGAGGCCTTCGAGGAGCGCGCGCGGCATGTCTACGGGGCCGGGCCGCACGTGTGATCGTCGGGCGACCGGCGCAGACCGCGCGCCTCGAAAAGCGGCATCGCTTGCGCGGCATCGGCTGCACGCCGCAGGCCGTCCGCAGCGGCTCGCTCGCTCAAGCCCGGGGTGAGGGCAAGAGCACCGTGGCCGTCGCCATGGCAGCGATTCCCTCGCGCCGACCGGTGAAGCCAAGTCCTTCCGTCGTCGTCGCCTTGACGCCGACCCGGTCCGGCGCAAGGCCCAGGATATCGGCGATCGCCGCGCGCATGGCCTCCCGGTGAGGACCGATGCGCGGTGCCTCGCACAGGATCGTGAGGTCGACGTTGCTGATGCGTCCGCCGCGCTCCCGCACGCGGCGCGCGGCATCCTCGAGAAAGACGGCCGACCGGACCCCCTTCCAGCGCGCCTCGCCCGGCGGGAAGTGCTGGCCGATGTCACCCTCGCCGATGGCGCCGAGGATCGCGTCGGTGAGCGCGTGCAACGCCACGTCGGCGTCGGAATGACCCTCGAGGCGGTGGCTGTGCGGGATGCGCACGCCGCCGAGCCAGACGTGATCGCCGTCGGCAAAGCGATGCACGTCGAACCCCGTGCCGGTGCGCACGTCCGCGCCAGAGTGCGCGCTCAGCGCGCGGTCGGCCATGGCGAGATCCTCCGCCGTTGTGATTTTTCTGTTTTCCTCGCGACCTTCCACGATGGCAATCCTGAGCCCTGCCCACTCGGCCAGCGCGGCATCATCCGTGAAGTCGGCGCGACCTTCGGCGGCGGCCCGGCGGTGGGCGGCGAGGATTTCGGCGAAACGGAAGGCCTGCGGCGTCTGCGCGCGCCACAGATCGCTCCGGTCAACGGTGCCGGAAATGATCCGGTCCGGCCCCGCGCGCTTCAGCGTGTCTGCGACCGCAAGCGCCGGGATCGCGCCCTCGGCCGCATCGAGCGCGGCAAGGACACGCGCGATGAGCTGCGGCGCGACGAAGGGCCGTGCCGCATCGTGGATCATCACGCGGCGAGGCGCGTTCGCAAGAACCGCCTCGAGACCGGCAAGGCCCGAGGCCTGACGGGTGGCGCCGCCGGGGACGGGAGCGAGAAGCTTGGCCCCGGCCTGCGCCGCCGCCGCCGCCGTTCGATACGCCTCGCGGTCGTCCGGGTGGGTGACGACCTGTACGAGATCGACAGCAGGATGGGCGGCGAATGCGCGAATGGTGTGCGTCAGCACGGCCTCGCCGCCGACCGTCGCGTACTGCTTCGGGACGCCGGCCGCCGCCGCGGCGCGGGAGCCGCGGCCGGCAGCGAGGATGATGGCGGCAACGGTCACGGCCTCACCGTCCCTCGCGCCACCACGCGAGCGTTATGAAGACGAGAAGAGCGGCGAGCGCCATGAGCCCGGTGAACATGGGCGTGAGCGAGATGCCGCGCGTCACGTGCGCCTCGCGGTCTCTGAGGCCGAGCCAGCCCGAGCCCGCCATGACCCTGGCATTGGCGAGCATCGAGATGCGCGGCACGTCGACCGAGCTGTCGCTGACCGAGGAGAGCAGCCCGCCGCCGCGCGACCAGTAGACGCCGCCGCCCGTCGCCTCGACGAGGGGTTTGAGCTTCTCGTCGGTCGCCGTTACCTCGTTCATCTCGCGCGCGTCCTCGAGCCCGAGGTGGGCGACCGCAGTGAGCTGTCCTGACGGACCCGTCGTCTGAAGTTTGTAGAGACCGGGCGTCTTGACGTCGACCGTCGAGCGCCAGATCCCCTCGGCAGCCTTGTCGAGGCGCACTTCGCTCGTCTCGCCGCCCGGCGCCGAAACCGTGACGGACGGGACGCTCGCTTCCATGGAGCGCCGCTCGATCGAAAGTTTCAGACCGCGGCCCGTGGCGATGAGGCGCTCCTCCTCGAGATCCGGCTCCTTCATCAGCCAGTGCGCGGTGCGTCGCAGAAGGTCGGTGTGCGGGCCGCCGCCGTCATAGCCGCGCGCCCACAGCCACGCGTGGTCCGAGAGCAGCATCGCGACCCGTCCCTTGCCCATGCGATCGAGCACCAGAAGCGGCTTGTCCTCGGCGCCGTTCATGACGATGCGTCCGCGCCTCGTTTCGGCCTCGACCTGCCGGAACCAGCGGCCCCAGGTCGCATCCTTGCCGGGCTCGCCGAGCCCCGGCAGGGCGCGCGTGACGGGATGCTTGAGCCCGTCGCCGGCGACCCGGGCCCGGAACGGCGTCTCGATCACGCGGCCCGACGGGATGGCCGGCAGCACCGAACGCAGCGGCGTCTGAAAGAGGCTGGCATTGCCGGCATAGTCGTCGCCGGCCGCGATCAGCAGCGCACCCCCGTGCTGGTCCACGTAGCGGGCGATGTTGTCGTAATAGAGGATCGGCAGGATGCCGCGGTGCTGATAGCGATCGAAGATGATGAGGTCGAAGTCCTTGATCTTCTCCGAGAACAGCTCGCGCGTCGGAAACGCGATCAGCGACAGCTGATGGATCGGCGTCCCGTCCTGCTTCTCCGGCGGGCGCAGAATGGTGAAATGGACGAGGTCGACGGCGGCGTCCGACTTGAGGAGATTGCGCCACGTCCGCTCGCCGGCGTGCGGCTCGCCCGAGACGAGCAGCACGCGCAGGTTCTCACGCACGCCCTCGGCCGCGACGACGACGCGGTTGTTGGCGGGTGTCAGTTCGCCCGGGACGGGATCGAGTTCGATCTCCACAATGTTCATGCCGGAGTGCGGGAAGGGCATCGAGAGGACGATGCGCCGGTCGATCTCGGTGCGCCGGAGTTCGTCGCTCTGGCCTTCGCGCCGGATGCGAAGCGTCACCTGACCGCCCGTTCGCCGTCCGGTCTCGCGCACCGCCACCTCGACATCGCGCGACTGGCCGACGATGCCGAACTTCGGAGCCTTGAGCACCTCGATGCGCCGGTCGAACTCGTTCGGCCGGCCGGTCAGGATGGCGTGCACCGGGGCGTCGAAGCCGAGTGCCACCGGCGACTTCGGGACGTCATGCACCTGGCCGTCGGTGACGAAGATGACGCCGGCGAGCCGGTCGGGCGGGACATTGGCGAGGGACCGGTTGAGCTCGGCGAAGAGATTGGTGCCCGACGGTCCGTCTCCGGTGGGCTTGGCGGCCTCCACCCACTTCACTTCGAGGTTCGGTATCCTGGCGAGCTTCGCTTCGATGTCGGCGCGGATCGCGGCGGCCTGAGCCGGCCGTCCCGCGATCGTCTGGCTGGTCGACTGATCCATCACCACGATGGCGATGTTGGCGAGGCTCTCGCGCTCCTCCTGGCGCAGCGTCGGATTGGCGAGGGCGGCGAGAAGGCAGGCGAGCGAGATCGCGCGCAGCCCGGCTCCGCGCGTGCGGCGGATCGCGAGGGCGCCGACGAGGACAAGCGCGACGGCGATCGCCGCAACGAACAGTGGAGCCGGGATGATCGGCGCAATATCGATGGACCAGCTCACGTTGGGCTCCGCATGGGCTTCTTGCCGCGCGACGCGCCAAAGCCGCAACGGCAGGGGTTGTCGTGCGGCGGTGGAATCCGGTTGCTGCAGACCATTGTCGCCTCAGCTTCCTTCCCGCCCTCTCGACACGAATGGCGACATAGCTGCATGGGGCCGCGCTCCAGGGGCCTCATTGACCGAGCCGCTCGAGCAGCGCCGGAACATGCACCTGATCGGCCTTGTAGTTGCCGGTGAGCGCATACATCACGATGTTGATGCCGGTGCGGAACGCCAGCTCGCGCTGGCTCTCGCCTCCCGGCACCGTCGGGTAGATCGGCCGGTTGCGCTCGTCGAGCGCCCAGGCCGCCGCGAAGTCGTTCGAGGTGACCAGGATCGAGCTCACGCCGTCCGCCCGCCGCGCCTTGCGCCCCTGATCGGCCTTCTCGTCGGCGCTCTCCGCCTCGACCCAGAGCTGTCCGCCCTCGAAGCGGCCGGGAAAAGTGCGCAGCAGATAGAACGATTTCGTAAGGACGTGGTTCTCCGGCACCGGCTCGAGGCGTGGAATGTCGAGCCTGCCGAGGAGCCGCTGCAGCGGGGTCTGATCTCCGCGCCCGAGCGATAGTCCGGTCGGAATCCCCTGGCCGTGGTCGCGCGTATCAAAAATGATCATGCCGCCCTGCTTCATGTAGGCGTCGATCTTGCCGAGGGTCGCATCGGGGAGTGCCTGGGCGTTGGCCAGCACCGGCCAGTAGATGATCGGATAGAACGCGATCTCGTCGGTAACGATGTTGACGCCGAACGGCTCGCCGGGCTCGACCGCCGTGCGCAGGCTGAGCATCCGGCCGAGGCCGATGAGGCCGAGCCGGCTCGTGTTGTCGGCGGCCTGGTCGCCGGTCACGACGTAGGCGAACGATACCTTGCTAGTCGCCTGGATCGCGGTCTGCTCGTCGCGTGTGAGCCCGACCGGGGGGCGGCCCTGCTCGCGCTTCAAGGCCTGGGCCCCGGCGTCGGGCGTCAGGCTGACGAGCAGGACGGCGGCGATGGCGGCCGTCGTCCCGGCCGGCCGCCGCCAGCGCTGCCAGAACGGACCGGCCTGCAGCAGCATGACGGCGATGATGTCGATGAAGAGGAGGGACAGCGCGGCGGCGAGCAGCATGGGTTTCAGCGGCTGTGTGATCTCGCCCTCATATGTGCGCCGCTCCGTCCCCGACGGCAAGGCAGGGATCGGGCGGACGTCGGTCCTGGGCCCGATCAGATTGAGCGCCCGAGGGCTCGCCTGCGGTCCGTAATAGCCGGGCGGATGGTCGATTCCGGGTATGGTCTGGTCGAGGCGGGCGGCGGGGATGGCCTGGGCGGTGGGTGGCGGCGTGCGCAGCACGCCGGTGCCGTCGAGCGTTTGCTGCGGCGCCAGCACCTCCGCGCCGACGGGCGCTGTCTCGCTCTCCCGCGCCGCCCGTTCGATGCCGCCCGCGGCGACGCCACCGGGCCGGCCGAGCGATGCGATGCGCCGCAGCATCTCGACGAAGAGACCCGACAGAGGCAGATTCGACCAGTCCGAGTTCGCGGTGACGTGGAAGAGGACCACCTGTCCCTCGCCGCGCCTGCCGGCCGTGACCAGCGGTGTGCCGTCCTTGAGGCGCGCCCAGATCTTCACCTCCGGGCCGAGCGCGGCAGGATCAGCCAGCACCTGACGCGTCACGGCGACGTCGCCCGGCACCGCGAGCCCCGCGAACAGGCTTTGGTCGTCGAGTGGCGCGAGCGGCTGCGGGCTCGCCCAGGAGAGCGCGCCGCCGAGCGTTCGCCCGCCAAGCCGCAGCGCCACGGGCAGCAGGGGGTCTCCCCCTTTCTCAAGACGAGGTCCGGCGAACCGCACCAGCACGCCGCCCTTCCTCACCCAGTCGTCGATCTTGGCGAGCACCTCGCCGGACAGCGTGCCGATGTCCGCGAGCATGAGCACCGAGACGTTCTGGCGAAACGCGTCCGCGACCGCGGCGGTCAGATTCGCCTCGCGCGGCCGCACGAGCTCCGAGAAGGGGCTGAGCGCCTTCTCGACATAGTAGGTCGGCGCCAGAAGCGGCTGCGCCTGCTCCCGGCTCTCGCCGGAGATGAGCGCAATGCGATTCCAGCGCGAGCGAGCGTCGAGGAGATGGACGGCGGCGGCCGATCGCTCGCCGGCGATCTCGACCCGGGCAACCTGATTGCGCAACTCGAGCGGCAGCGGCACCTGCGTCGTCGCCCGACGGTCGCCGGCGGCGAACGTGAACGGCGCCTCGCCCAGGCGCTGACCGCGGGCCGAGTAGGCGAGGACATAGCCGGTGCGCGCCCCGCCCTGCGCGCGCAGCAGCGTGATTTCGAGCCGTCCGTCGCGCCCGAGCCCGGCGAACGCGGCGACGGCTTCCTCGCCGGGCCGCGGGTCGATGACGGATAGGGCGGTGCCGCCGGAAAGGGCCATCAGGCTCTCGGCGAAGGCGCGGGCTTGTCCATCCTGGTCGATGCCGTCGGTGAGCCACACGACGCTGGCTCCTCTGGCCCCTTGCAGCGCAGCGGCGAGCTGCGCGGCAAGCTCGCCGCGCGCGGGGGCAAAGGGTTGTGGAGCGAGTGCAGCGAGCGTCGAGCGCGCCGCGCCGGGCGACTCGAGGCGCAACGACTGTTGCCTGACGGGCGGCGCTGTCTGCGCGATGAGGACGGGTCGGCTCTGTGCCTCCGCCTCCGTGATCAGCCGGTCGACGAAACGGATGCGGTCCTGGAATCGGCTCGCGGCGCCCCAGCCGTTGTCCACTACGATGACGACGGGACCGTCGCCTTTGAGGGACTGATCGCGGTTGGGATTAAGAACCGGCTCGGCGAGCGCGAGGATGACGAGTGCGGCGGCAAGCATGCGGATGAGCGTGAGCCACCAGGGCGTTTTCGCCGGCGTCTTGTCCGTGTTCTCGAGGCCGACGAGGATGCGCGTTGCCGGAAAGCGGATCTGGCGCGGGCGCGGCGGCACGGTCCTCAGCAGCCAGTATATGATCGGCAGCGCGAGCAGTGCGCCAAGCAGCGCCGGATTGAGGAAAGCGAGTGCGCCGAGGCTCATTGCCTGCCCTCCGATCGGGAAGGCGAGGCCGGCGAAGCCATGCGGAAGTCCGCCGCCTCGCCTTTGAAGCGCATGAGCAGCGACAGGATCGGTTCGGCCGCGGGCCGGTCGGTGTGATGGACGAGGAAAGTCCAGCCGAGGCGCTTGCAGCCCTCCTGCAGCTCTTCGCGATGGGCCTTGAGCCGCGCCGAATAGCGTTCCCGCAGGCTTTCAGCCCGGTCGGCGATCCAGCGTTCGCGGCCTTCGGTCGCCACGAACTCCGCGCGGCCGTCGTAGGGCAGCGTCTCCTCGGCGGGATCGAGAACCTGCACGAGATGTCCGCTCACGCCGCTTCCCGCGATCAGCGACAGCCGCTTCAGGATGGCCTCCGCCGGATCGAGGAAATCGCTGATTAGGATCGCGCCTGAGAAGCGGGGCAGCCGCACCTCGGGCGGCAGGCTCCCGGTGAGCTCAGCGCTCATCTCGTGGATCAACAGGCTTTCGGCAAGCCGCGTCGCCGCCTTGCGGCTCGCCGTTGGTCTCGTGAGACCGAGAAGTCCGACGCGTTCGCCGCCCCGCACCAGGAGTTCGGCCGCAGCAAGCGCCAGCACGATCGCGCGATCGCGCTTTTGCGTTGCGGAAAGGTGGCTGTTGAAGGCCATCGAGGGCGATAGGTCGGGCCACAGCCACACCGTGTGCGCCGCCTCCCACTCACGTTCGCGCACGAAGAGGTGGTCCGAACTTGCCGAGCGCCGCCAGTCGATGAGCGTGGCGGCATCCTGTTCGCCGAGCTGACGGAACTGCCAGAACGTCTCGCCGGGACCGGCGCGGCGCCGGCCGTGGATGCCGTGCGCGACGGTGTTCGCGATGCGCAGCGCATCGAGGACGAGTTCCGGCAGATGGTCGGCAAGGCCGTGCGCCTCGGTCTGCAGCCGGCCCATGCCGGCCTTGTGTTCCGCGCCGAAGCCTTGCCACTTGCGGTCGTCTGCCACGCGCTGCTCCCGCCCGCCATCAAGCCAAGGCAGTCGCCAGCCGGCCGATCACCTGACCGATATTCGCGCCTTCGGCACGCGCCGCGAACGTGAGCGCCATGCGATGCTTGAGAACCGGCTCGGCAAGCGCGATCACATCATCGACGGAGGGCGCAAGCCGCCCGTCGATGAGCGCGCGGGCGCGCACCGCGAGCATCAGCGCCTGGCTTGCGCGCGGGCCGGGCCCCCAGGCGATCAGCCTGTCCGCCTCAGCGTCGCCGGCTTGGCCGGGCCGCGCGGACCTGACGAGCTTCAAGATTGCCTCGACCACCTTGTCGGGCACGGGAATCTGGCGCACGAGCCGCTGGATCGCCATCAGTTCGCTGTCCGTGAGCACGGCCTCGAAGCGCCGCTCCTCGACGCCGGTTGTCGCAAACAGCATCCGCCGTTCCGCCGCCTCGCTCGGATAACCGACGTCGATCTGCAGAAGGAAGCGATCCAGCTGCGCCTCTGGCAGCGGATAGGTTCCTTCCTGCTCGAGCGGATTCTGCGTTGCGAGGACATGGAATGGCCGTGGCACGTCGTGCCGTTGTCCGGCCACGGTGACGTGGTGCTCCTGCATCGCCTGGAGCAGCGCCGACTGCGTTTTCGGGCTCGCCCGGTTGATCTCGTCGGCCATCAGCAGCTGTGCGAAGATCGGCCCCTTGATGAACCGGAAGCTGCGTCGGCCCGTGCCCTGCATGTCCTCGAGCACCTCCGAGCCGGTGATGTCGGACGGCATCAGGTCGGGCGTGAACTGGATGCGCTTGGCGTCGAGCCCGAGCACCTTGCCGAGGGTTTCGACCAGCAGCGTCTTGGCGAGGCCCGGCACGCCGATGAGAAGGCCGTGTCCGCCGGCGAGGATCGTGACCAGCGTCTGTTCGATCACCTGATCCTGGCCGAACACGACATTGGCGGCCGCCTTGTGCACGCGGCGAATCTTCTCGCCGGCGGCTTCGACGCGCGCGACGATGTCGTCGTCGGCTGAACTGAGGCTTGTCGGGATCGTCATGGGCGCTTTTTCGAATCTGTTTCGGGGCGATAGGACGCCGGCTGCTCGCCGGGCCGGAATTCAGCGGCGTGCGTGGCGGCGACAAGGATGCGTCACACGCGCTGGTCGACCAACTGTGGCCGTGCGAAAGTGGTTACAATGTGAATGTCGCGCCGGGATCATATCAGCGCACGGGTGCCGGGCGATATTAACTTTGCGTAATGCCGCCTGTGTGATCGAACACCGCTCAGTTGCTGCCGAAAGGAGAGGCATGTCGGAGACTGGGACCGGCAATCTTGCAACGCTGGAGGCGCTGCTCAAAGCGCAGTCGGAGAAGGGTCTTCCGCCCGTCGAACGGTGGCAGCCGCCTTATTGTGGCGACATCGGAATGCGCATCCGCAGCGACGGAACCTGGCTTTATCAGGGTTCGCCGATCGGCCGCAAACCGTTGGTACGCCTTTTCTCCACGGTCCTCAGAAAGGACGCCGACGGTCGGCATTATCTCGTCACGCCGGTCGAGAAGGTCGATGTGACGGTGGACGATGCGCCCTTCCTCGCCGTCGAGATGGCGGTCAGCGGCGCGGGCGCTGAACAAGTGCTTACGTTTCGCACGAATGTCGATGATGTGGTCCGCTGCGGGCCAGATCATCCTCTGCGCTTCGCCGTCGAGCCGGCAAGCGGCGGGCTGAAGCCATACCTTCTGGTGCGCGGCCGTCTCGAGGCGCTCGTGACGCGGGCGGTCTACTATGACCTGGTCGAACTGGCCGTCGCGGAGGGCGAGTCCTTCGGCGTATGGAGCGGCGGGGCGTTTTTCGTCATGCCGCAGCTCCCGGGCTGATTGAGCCATCGCCGGCCATCGTTCTCGGTCTCCGAGTTTCGCCGAGCGGCCTCCGTCATCCCGAATGGGGCGTCGGCCTCCGGGCCGACCATGGGCGGCACGCACGGCTTGGGGGCGATGGTGGCCCGCCGGCCACAACAACGTGCGCCCGCTCGTTTGTTAACCATTTGTTAACCATTGCGGCTCAGCGTTCTCCACAAGGAGCTAGAGTCGCTCCTCGATATGGCTGCTCCCCCGCCCAGGGAGCCGCCTTCCACCGGGCGGCATGGGGCCGCCCGCACGCTGCAACGCGGCGGCAGATCAGCCTGCCGCCGGCAAAGGTACGGTCAGTTCATCTCTCTCTCTCAGTCGACCCAGAACAGCGGCTCGGACGGTGCCAAGACACCGCCGAGCCGCAAGCCTTTGACGCGCGTTGCGAGTCCGGTCGAATCATCCGTCTCGACGGCGATGCCGCTGAGCGTCGCAGCGCCGGAGGCCGGTTCATGCCGCCCGCGCGGGATGCGTGTGAGGAAGCGGTTGAGCGGCTCGTCCACCTCCATCCCGATCACCGAGTCATAGTCGCCGCACATGCCGACATCCGAAATGAAGGCCGTCCCGGCCGGCAGAATGCGCTCATCGGCAGTCGGTGCGTGCGTGTGGGTGCCGACGACCAGGCTCGCACGGCCGTCGAGAAAGTATCCCATCGCCTGTTTTTCGCTCGTCGCCTCGGCGTGGAAATCGACGATGATGGCGTCGGCGCGCTCCTTAAGCGGGCAGGCGCCGATCTCTGCCTCGAGCGCCCGGAACGGGCAGTCGAGCTCGAGCATGAACACCCGGCCGAGAGCATTGGTAACGAGCACGTCGGCGCCGTTGCGTGCCCGGAAAAGGCCGGCGCCCAGACCGGGCGTGCCCGCCGGAAAATTCAACGGCCTGAGGAGCCGCGGCTGGCGCTCGATGAAGACGAGAGCCTCCTTCTGGTCGAAGGCGTGGTTGCCGAGCGTCAGCGCGTCGGCGCCGGCATCGAGCAACTCGTGCGCGATGGCCTCGGTGATGCCGTAGCCGCCGGCCGCGTTCTCGGCGTTGATGACCACGAAATCGAGCTTGTAGCGCCCGATGAGACCGGGAAGCAGGTCGGCGACGACCTTGCGCCCGCTGCGTCCGACAACGTCACCGAGAAAGAGAAGTCGCATCCGGATCGAGCTTCGCGCCGTTGGGAGGGAGTGGAAAGGAAACGAGGATCGGTTCGCTCATCTGGTGCAATGGACAAGCCGGGTCGGCGTGAGCACCCAGTCGAGCGGTTCGTCATAATCGAGATGCGGCACCGCGTCGACCTCCTGCGCATCGAAGGCGAGACCCATGGCCACGACGCCGCGCTCTTGCTGGCGCAAGAACCTGAGTGTGCGATCATAAAAGCCGCCACCATAGCCGAGCCGCCAGCCCGCCCGGTCGAAGGCGAGAAGCGGCACGAGCAGCACGTCCGGGACGACCGCAGGCTTGGTCGCGAGGGGTTCCCGGATGCCCCACATCCGCTCGGTCACGGCATCGCCGGGCGCCCAGGCGCGAAAGAGCAGGGGAGTGGCCTTTCCCTGCATCACGGGAAGACAGAGCGGGTGTCCGGCCGCTGCCAGCGCGCTGAGTGTAGGCCCGGTGTCGATCTCCTCGCCGATCGACAGGAAGCCGGCGACCGCGGCGCCCGGTTGCGCGGCAAGATGCGCCAACGCCCGTTCGGCGATCGCAGCGGCGGCCGCCGCGCGTTCACCAGCCGGGATGGCGCTGCGTCGGGCCCGCATGGCGGCGCGCAGTTCGGACTTCGCGTCGCTCACGGGTGGCCTCGGGCTCCTGCGGATCGTCGCCGGTCTGACGCCGGCGATGCGTGACGAAAGATGCGTGGCAGAGCCGCGATGGCCGTCGGGCGTCGATCCCGCGTGGTCCCTACTTGTGTAGGTGGGCACCATGTGTCCGGACCCACGAGCCCGGTCAGGGACAGCACCCTCGCGGTGAGTATAGGCCCAGGGGTCGTTATACCCTGACGCACCCCGCAGCCCTGCGCACGCGTCCATTCTATGTGGGGCGAGGAACGAATCCATTCAATTCCGGCCCTCGCCCACAGGGGCGGCAGGCGTGCCGCTGCAACCAAGGGCGGGGCCCGGCCGCTGCCGTCATTCGGCTGAGACGCCCAGCATTACCTGGATGTTCTGCACGGCCGCACCCGAGGCTCCTTTGCCGAGATTGTCGAGTCTCGCCACCAAAACCGCCTGCCTGTGACGCTCGTTGCCGAACACGCGGAGTTCCAGAAGGTCGGTATCGTTGAGCGCGAGAGCATCGATGCGCCCGCCCTTGGTCGAGGCGTCGTCCGCCTTGACCACCTTGACGAGCCGCGCGCCCCGGTAGTGTGCCTCGAGCACCGCCTCGAGGTCGCGCGCTGACGGCTTGCCGGGCAGCGTGTCGAGGTGGAGCGGCACCGAGACCAGCATCCCCTTGTGGAAGTTGCCAACCGAGGGCACGAAAATCGGCCGCCGCGCGAGTTTGGAATAGAGCTGCAGCTCCGGCACGTGCTTGTGCTCGAGGCCGAGTCCGTAGACCTCGAAAAGGGGTGCCTTGCCCGTCTCGTAGGCCTCGATCATCGACTTGCCGCCGCCGGAATAGCCGGACACCGCGTTGACCGTCACCGGATAGTCTGCCGGAATGACGCCGGCCGTGACCAGCGGCCTGAGCAGCGCGACGCCGCCGGTCGGATAGCACCCGGGATTGGACACCCGTCTCGCCGCCGCGATCGCCGATGCCTGCTCGGCATCCATCTCCGGAAAGCCGTAAACCCAGCCGGGCGCCACCCGGTGCGCGGTCGAGGCGTCGACGATCCTCGGGCCGTCCGGGCCAAGCTCCTCGGCAAGCTTGACGGCCTCCTTGGCGGCGTCATCCGGCAGGCAGAGGACGACGACGTCGACCTCCCGCATCAGCGCCTGACGCGCCGCGGGGTCCTTCCGCTTTTCGGGTGCGATCGAGCGCACCTCGATCGCAGACTGGCGGGCGAGCCGCTCGCGGATCTCGAGGCCGGTGGTGCCGGCCTCTCCGTCGATGAAGACGGTGGGCTTGGCGGCCTTGCGGGCGGCGGCTGCGGAGCTGGCGGGCGGCCGGGCGGCGGGCTTGGATGTGGTGCTCATAGTCATGAGGGCGGCTCCTCGGGCGGTCGGCTGTGGGCTGAAGGAACGCCGTCTGCGGTTGCGAGGCCTTGAGAAAAAGAAAAAGCCGCGCAGCTCGGCGCGGCTCTTGCGATGGCACGGATAGCATCAGCCAGCCGTCATCGCACCCGCGCTTCGGCGTGGGTGCTGCGACGTCGGCGGATTTCGAAACCCTGTGTCATGAGGCGGCTATATGCGGCCCGCGGGGACGTCTGTCAATCGCGCGATGCGAGATCCCCGCAACGGGCGCCCGGCGTGCTCCCTCGCGTTCGGCGTCAGCGCGCACGCTTCGCCAACGCGATTGCCCGCGCGATGAGCCGGCGGATCGGACCGGGCATCCGCTCGATCGCCGCCTTCAGGCGACGGCGGCTGGCGAGCGCGCCATGCGTGTAGACCCGGCCGCGCACCGACAAGGAAAGGGCATGGTCAATGACCGCGATGGCGCCGTCGGCGAAATCCATCTTGTAGTCGTGGCGCGGCGGCAGCAGGTCGAGGCGGCAAAGACCCAGGGCGTAGCAGTCGGCAACCGACTCTTCGAGCAGCACCGCGCCCGCGCCGAGCTTCTCGAACGCCAGCGCATAGACGGCGACGTGCAGGAAACGCACGCCCTTGCATTCGAGCGCGATCTGCAACGCGCCGATCTCGCCCGCGGACCGGAGCGCCAGCACGTCGCAGCCGACCTGCCGTCCGGGATCTGCCGCGAAGCCTGAGAAGAACCTCTCGAAGCGCGCGTCGGCCAGCGCGAACGAGATGCGGTCGCGCTCGTCGAGCCAGGCCCGCTTCATCTCGACCGCCTGGCGGGCGAGCGCGCCGGCTTCCGCTGTCTTCCGGTGCCGTTCGAAGCTGAGCGAGCCGCGCTCCTCGAGCCGGCGGCGCTGGCGGCGGCGGTTTTTCGCGCGCGCCTTCGACGGCAGCCCCTGACAGTAGCTCTCGAAATCGCCGGCCCGCGCGAAATCAAGGTAAGGCGCCTCCTCCATCGCCGTGATCGTCGCGTCAAGGCGGGCGAGCAGCGGCGCGACGGTCGCATCGGCGCGCACCCGGCGCAGGTTGGCGAGATCGGCGCGCGTCGCCCGGACGGCGAACCGCCATGCGGCCTCGAGCGTGCCGATCTGGCACGCCGTGGGATCGGCGATCACGTCGCCGTACTGCGACACCGGCGCCCCGAGCCAGGCGAGGTGGCGCAGTCCGAAGCGGCGCTCGATCACCAGCGGAAAGATCAGGACGAGGCGGCCCTCTGCCCGTCCGGTGACGATCGCAAGACGCGTTCGGCGGGAGCTTGTCGCATCGAGGTAGGTCCGCGCCCAGTGCCAGCACCAGGCGTGGGACTGGAAAACGTGCTCGGGCCGCGCCGCGGCTGCAAAGAGCGCGTCCCACTCCTCGGCGAGGGCGGTAAGGCCCTCGAAGCTGCTGACCAGCGTCAGCGTCAGCGCGCCCTCTGGCGCAGGAGCTTCGGCTTCGGACCTGCGAAGGACCGGCGCCGCCGGTTCGAAGCCGACGCGGCGCAGCGCGAGTTCAGTCATTGGGCTCCTCGGCGGCGGGAGAAGGGGCTCCCGCCGGGCGAGCAAGACACGTGCCACGGCCGGACCAGGGACCGGAGGAGGGGCGTGCAGCGCTGCCGGGCTGCGGAACCCCCCGGGCTCTAGCGGTCGCTCGGTGATCACGCGCCGGATGCTTGCGATTTTGGGGCCAAAGCGACCCGCAAAGGTTTTCGCCGGATGAACCGTGCAAGACGACGTCATCCGGAACGGCAAGCTCGCGCGCTCCAGGACCGGCGCCCGCGGCCACTGCCGCCCATGTCCGCCGCTTACCGGATCTCGGCAAAGTGCGCGTTCGGAGAATGACGTCTAACGCCTGCTCTGCGTCCGCCCGCGCTTGTCCGAAACGACGCGCCCTTCCTTCAGCACAAGCTTCAGGTCCCGCACATTGTCGATGCTCTCGAGCGGGTTTGCGCCGACGACGATCAGATCGGCGAGCTTGCCGACTTCGACCGTTCCCAGGTCATCGCCGACACCGCACACCATCGCGCCGTGTTTCGTCGCGGCAAGCAGGGTCTGCCACGGCGTCGCCCCGTCCTTGACCCACAGCCCCATCTCCAGAAGCGCCGCGTCCTTGAGCGGCCGAATGTCCGAGCCGAGCGCCATCTTCACGCCGGCATCGAGCGCCTTGCGGAACCAAGCCGCATGGACGTCGCTTGCCGCATCGGCGCGACAGCAGAGCGAAGGGGCGAGATTGCGCTGCCTGAGATAGGCGCGCTCCCACTCGTTGCCGGCCTGCTTCGGCGTCAGGTGCGTGATCGCGAGGGTCGGCACGTACCAGGCATCATGCTTCAGAAACTGCTCAATGCAGGCGTCGTCCATGATGTAGCCGTGCTCGACGGTGTGTGCGCCGAGCCGGAGCGCCTGCTTCACGGCGTCCGGGTTGGTGGCGTGCGCCATCACCTTGAACTCGCGCTGGCGGCAGATCTCGAAGGCTGCGACGAGCTCGTCCTCGAGCAGGAAGGAGTGCCAGTGCCGGTCCCAGGCCGGGCCCATGATCCCGCCCGACAGGTTGAGCTTGATGTGGTCGACGCCGTTCTTGATCTGCTCGCGGATGGCTTTCACGAAACCGTACGGCCCGTCGCATTCGAGCGCATGGCCCGAGGTCAGGAAATGTCCGCCGGTCGTCGTCAGGAAATGGCCGCACGCATAAAGGCGCGGCCCGACGAACAGTCCGGAATCGAAGGCGCGCTTCCAGGCCACATCCATGAAGCTGTGCGTGCCGGCGCAGCGCAAGCCGATGATCCCGGATTCGGTGAGCGAGGACATCAGGCGATGGCCGAAGAGCGCCACCTGATCGGCGAGCGGCATGTCGGCGAGCGACAGATAATCCGGATGGATGTGGACGTCCCAGAGTCCCGGCAACAGGTAGGCGCCCGCCAGGTCGATGACCTCGGCGTTGCCGGCCTCCAAGGCCCGCCCGCCCGGCGCGATCTCGCAGATGCGGCCATCGTCGCCGATCGCCACCGTCGTGCCCGGCCGGGGCGTGGGCTGAACGCAATCGATCAGGGTTGCGTTCGTGAGCAGCGTGCGCATGGGAATCGGCCTTGCGGTCAGGGGTTAACGCCGAGCGCGTTGAGGAAGTCTGCCACATCCGACCCATACCGCAAGCGCGCGCTGCAGCGTGAGCCGGCAACAGGATTATTGTGGCTCGGAAGGGGCCACCAACTTCATCGCGTCGGCGCGTGCGCGTCGAGATCCGGCATGAATTCAATTTCGAGCGTTGAAACAGCTGTTGCCGTGACACCTCGAGGTCATAAGCTGATAGCAAAAATGGGAGAATAATTTTTGTGGATAAATAGTTCGGGAACTTCGGAGTAGTTGCAAATTCTTAACTTCACGCGATATGCGATCGACATGGGATCGAATTACAAACGCTGTCAATTCTGCGAGGAATTTGGGCCACATCCCCGTGCGCATATCTTGCCGAGATCAATGTATCTCGGCGATCCGGGCAAGGCGCACTTATTAGTCAATCTGTCGGGCACCCAACCCCCGAAACGATCGCAAACGGGTATATATGACGACGCGCTCTGGTGTGAGTCATGCGAGCGTCGATCTTCCGAAATTGATCGTGATGCCGCCGAATATCTGTCACGGGCTGAGCTAGCAACGCCTTTGCAAGAGGCGGACAACCGCCCCTATCAAGCCCCCGACGGTAGGGTTCTTGTTTGGGAATTAAAGCACGCCGTCCCGCTTCGCCTTCACCTGTTTGTCCTTTCGGTGCTATGGCGCGCCTCGGCATCCACGCGAGACGAATTGAAGGCTTTTAGTCTTGGTCCGTATCAAGACCGGATAAAGGCTATTCTGCGATCGAGTGACCCCATAGAACTCGCCAGTTATGGTTACTTGCTTCGCCAGGAGCGACAGCACGAACTGCGCGGCGGCTTCATACTCCCCACCAGCGTGAGATATGACGAAGTAAATTTTGTTAGATTCCATGGCGGGGGATTCTGCTTTGACGTGAAGGTCAGCAAGGCACCAATGCCTGATTGCTTTGTAGCCTTGGCAAACGGGCCTGTTCGCCCGGTGCGGTTCATGAAGTTTAGTCTTGTCGAGACCAAGGAGGGACAGAAGCTGGCGAGCGCAGTCCGGCGCGCGAGCAAACTATCGAGGCGCTAAGACCAGCGAACAGATTGTCTGCCATTTTCGTCGTGGTCGTGAGCTGAATGAGATCGGAGTCCTTCATCTGTGATGCAGAGCGGTGCAGTGGCGCTGGGCAGACTGTCGTCCACGTTTCGTGTTCGAGCCCGTAAGAGCCTTCCCCTCACAACCCCGACACGATCGCAACGAGCGCGATGAGCGTCAGCAGCGCCGCCGAGGCGCCGGCGGTGAAGCGTCCGCGCCGCGTCGTCCCCGCCCGGTCGAGGATCAGGAGCGCGCCGAGGACGGCCGCCACGGTGAGGTCGATGGCCGCGATCCCGGCAAGGCCGAGACCCTTGCCCGGCAGATATCGCAGCTCGACCGCGATCGCCGCCGCAAGGCCGATGAGCACGCCGCCGAGGAGCCGCAGCCAGAAGGGATCGTCGGCCGCCGGCAGCCCGACGAGACGCGCCAGGAGGCGCGGGACGAGGAGCGCCGCGACGCCTGCGCCGAGCTTCAGCAGGAGCTCGATCCATAGGAGTTGCTGCACCATGGCCGCGACGCGCTCCCCGCCGCTCAGCTCGCCAATCTGACCGGCTCGAGCGCCGGCAGGCCGAGGATCAGGTCGGAGGCCTTGTCGGCGATCATCATGGTCGCGGCGTTGAGGTTTGCGGAGAGCATCGTCGGCATCACCGAGGCGTCGACCACCCGGAGCCCCTCGAGGCCGTGCACTCTGAGCTGGTCGTCGACGACGGCGAGCGGGTCCGTCGCGGGCCCCATCTTGCAGGTGCCGTTCGGGTGGAACGTGGTCGTGCCGCGCTCCTTGGCCGCGCCGAGGAGTTCCTCGTCCGACTGCACCTTGTCGCCCGGGAAGTCCTCGTAGTCGTAATAGGGCTCGAGCGGCTTCGTCTTGAGCAGCCGGCGGGCGAGCTTCATGCCGGCGAGCAGCACGCGCCGGTCGCTCTCCTCGGCGAGATAGTTGGGCTGGATGATCGGCGGCGCGAAGGGATCGGCCGAGGCGATGCGCACGTAGCCGCGGCTGTCGGGCCGCTGCTGCCAGGAGGCGACCGTCATGCCGGGCTCCTTCTCGAGCTCGCCCTGCACGCCTTCGCGGTAGCTCGCCGGCGTGAACGTGAGCTGCAGGTCCGAGTTGGCGACGTCCGGGTGCGAGCGCCAGAAGCAATAGACGAGCGTCGGCGACTGGGCGAGGATGCCCTTGCGCCGGAACGTCCAGTTGGCGACCTCGAGCGCGAGCTTGAGCCCGCGCACGCGTTCGTTGATCGTCTCGATGTTCTTGACGCGGGCGACGAAGCGCGGCGCGTAGTGATCCTTGAGATTCTCACCGACGCCGGGGAGCGCGTGGCGCACGGCAAGCCCGTGCGCCTTGAGGAGCTCCGGCGGTCCGATGCCGGAGAGCTGGAGCAGCTGCGGCGAGTTATAGCTGCCGCCCGAAAGGATCACCTCGCGGCGCGCGCGCACTTCGATGAGGGCTCCGCCGCGCCCGCCCTTGGCATAGCGCACGCCGACCGCCCGCTTGCCCTCGAGGATGATCTCGGTTGCGTGCGCGCCGGTGCGCACCGTCAGATTCGCGCGCTGCCGGACGGGGTGCAGGAAGGCGCGCGCCGCGCTCATGCGCCGCCCCTTGTGGATCGTGCGCTGCGAATAGGACACGCCTTCCTGGATGTGCGCGTTGTAGTCGGGGTTGCGCGGGATTCCGAGCGAGACGGCGCCCTCGATGAAGGCTTCGCAGAGCGGATGGATCCAGTCGATGTCGGTGACGGCGAGCCCGCCCTCGCGGCCGCGGAACGTCGGATCGATCGCCTTGTCCGTGATCCGGTTCTCGAGCCTGCGGAAGTAAGGCAGCACGTCTGCGTACCCCCAGCCGCGATTGCCGTACTGCGCCCAGGTGTCGAAGTCCATGCGCTGGCCGCGGTTGTAGACGTGGCCGTTGATCGAGGACGACCCGCCGAGCGTCTTGCCGCGCGGCGCGTGGATGCGCCGGCCGCCGGTCCATTCCGACGGCTCCATCGAGTAGAGCCAGTTCACTTTCGGATGATAGAAGGTCTTTATGAACCCGGCCGGGATGTGGATCCACGGCAGCCAGTCGCTGGGCCCTGCCTCCAGCACGCACACCGTCCGGGACAGATCGGCGCTCAGCCGGTTGGCGAGCACGCAGCCCGCCGACCCGGCCCCTACGATCACATAATCGAACGTGTCCACGCCGCGCCTCCCGCCCGAGCCGTCGCATGTTTGTCACATGTCCGGACAGGCGATGCCATAGACGTTGCGGTGGAGCAAGCGCCACGCGCCCGCGGCTCACCACGCCTCGAGCAGCAGCGCATGGCGGATGGGCAGCGCGCGCGCGATGCTCTCCACCGACCGGTCGACGGTGCTGGCAAGATCGGGCGCGCCGACCTGGAAGGCCGACGCGAGGAGCAACGTGGCCGAAAGGCAGGCGGCCGCAACGATCCGGCCCACCCTGTGCGTCGGCGCCGACCGTCGTTCGGCGCGTTCCGCCGCTGCGGCCCGCGCCGGCGCCAGCGCAATGACGGTGCCGGCCTCGGCAGCCGGCGGACCGTCGGCGCGCCGGTCGGCTGCGACCTCCAGCACCTCGGCGATCTCGCGAAGCTTCCGCCGCGCGATCGTGAGAGGGTTTTCGGCAATCCGCCGCTGCAGCGCCGCCTTTAGGCTTTCGCCGCAGATTGCCGAGATCGGCTCGCCCCGGGCCTCTCGCGCCTCGAGCTGCGCCAGCGCGCGCACGGCCTGATCCTCGGCCAGCTTCTGATCGAGCTCGGCCAGCATCTCCGCAATGCAAAACGCCATGTGCGGCCCGGCCAGGTTTCCCGCGACGGTCATGTCACCCACTCCCCCGACAACGGGGACAGTCTTACGCTGAAACGGTAAATTCCTGATTGACAACGGTAATGTTTTGGCACGTCCGGCGGTTCGAAGCCTCGCTGCTGGCCATTCCCGCGACCGGTAGCGGTCGCGGCGGGGCGGTGGCGGCGCTAGCAGGCGAGGAACCCGTCGAGCCACCGAAGCACCTCCTCCGGCGCTTCCTCCGCCAGATAGTGACCGCTGGCGACTGGGCCGCCGCTGACGGGGCCGTTTGCGTACTGACGCCAGATCGCCAGTGCATCGTACCACGCTGCGATCTTTCCCTTGGCGCCCCAGAGGACGAGCAGCGGGCAGGCGATCCTGCGACCCTCGGCGCGACTTGCCCGGTCGTGTTCGAGATCGATCGAAGCCGCCGCCCGGTAGTCTTCGCACATGCCGCGGATCATCTCGGGATCGCCGATGTGCGCGAGATAGTCGGCGAGGGCCGCGGGATGGAAGAAGCGGTCGTCCTTGGGCTCGCGCGAGGTGTGCGCGCGAAACCACGTCTCGGGCGCGGCGCTGATCAGGTTCTCCGGGAAGGGATGCGGTTGTGCGAACCAGAACCAGTGATAGTAGCCGAGGCCGAAAGCCATGTCGGCGCGCTCGAAGTGCTCGAGCGTCGGAATGATGTCGAGCACCGCGAGACGCAGGACGCGTTCGGGATGGTCGAGGGCGAGCCGGTGCGCGACCCGCGCGCCGCGATCGTGGCCGACGATCTGAAAGCGCTCATATCCGAGCCGCTGCATGACGGTGACCATGTCCTGTGCCATGCGCCGCTTGGCGTAGGGGGCATGATCCGGCGTCGCCGGCGGCTTCAACGAGCCGCCGTATCCGCGCAGGTCCGCCGCCACGACGCGGAAGCGTCGCGCGAGTTCGGGCGCCACCTTGTGCCACATCGCGTGCGTCTGCGGATTGCCATGCAGTAAGAGGAGCGGCGGTCCCTCGCCGCCGGTCCTGAGCCGGATCGGCCCTTCGCCACCGTCGATGTGAGTGAGCTCGAACCCCTCGAAGAACATGAACGGGTCTCCCTTGCACGGACTTGCGCGAAGCGGCTGCATCAGGGGCGGGCGCTCAGACCGGACCAGGAGAGCGGTCTCAGGAAGCGGGATCCGGCCAGACCGTGAGCACGGCCGCGCCGTCGAGTTCGCTCTTGCCGGCCGCATTGAGCAGCCGGAACAATGTGAGGGCCTGGCCCGCCATCGGCATCGCCAGCCGCTTGGCGCTTGCGGCCTCGTTCAGCATCTCGAGATCCTTGAGCACCTGCCGCGCATAGCCGCGGGGCGTGAAGTCGCGTGCGATCATGCGCGGGAAGAGCACGGGCAAGAGGTTCGATCCGGCGTGCCCGCGCGCCAGCGCCTCCGGCACCTTGGCGGCATCGATGCCGTAGGCCTCCGCCAGGCGCAGCGCCTCGGCGATGACGCAGTAGTTGGTGAGCACCAGCGCCTGGTTGACGAGCTTGGTCGCCTGCCCGGCGCCGACGGGTCCCATGTGCGTGACGCTGCCAAGCTCGCTCAGAACCGGTCGCGCGCGCGCCACGTCCGCGTCGGCTCCCCCCGCCATGATCGCGAGCGTCCCGCTCTCGGCCGCTGCGGGCCCGCCCGATACCGGTGCGTCGACGAATCCCATCTCGCAACGGTCGCGGACGAGGGCTGCGAGCCGCACCGTCTCCGGAATCTCGCTCGTCGAGTGATCGACCAGGATCTTGCCGGCAGCGGGGCCTGCCGCCACGATGCCGTTTGGCCCTTCGACGACGTCGGTCAGCGCGGCGGTCGTCGTCAGCGAGGTGAGCACAAGGTCGGCGGCCCGCGCCACGTCGGCGGGCGAGGCGAGAGCCTCGACCCCGATGCTCCGGGCAGCCGCCATCGCCTCGGCCCGGATGTCGTATCCGACCACCCTGTAGCCGCCCGCGATCAGCCGCTTCGCGAGCCCCGCCCCCATGAGACCCAAGCCGATGACGCCGATGACGGGCAGTGACATGCGTCCAACTCCATTGCCGGGGACATTAGTGCGCGCGCCTGCTCGGGCAAAGTCGCTCGCTGCTTGAAAGTCTACCGGCCGGCGGGCCCGTTGCCGAGAGCGGACACAAGCCGTTGCTCGGGCTGCCGGCGCGGCCCGCAATTTTTGCAGCGTTCGCGCGCTGAAGGAGGCAGCGCGGGAGGGCCCATGGCCGCTCGCCCTGAAGCCGCCCCTTCAACGGCGCTGGTGTCGTTTCACGCGGCCTTTTCTCCGAGCGGGGAGGGCGCGCGAGCGGCGCCTATAGGGCGGGCGCCGAAAGAATATCTTTTGGTCAACTTCCGGCGCCGGTTGCCGCGTTTGCCAGTCGAAAGCGCAAACCTGAAACGAGATTTCAGAAATTGGCGCATTCTCGAGCGGGCGTTTCAGGCGCTCTGGCGGCACCGCCAAATCGCCTTGCAAGCTATGCGCTTATCGCATATATGCGGATTGCGCATAGCTGTGTCGCAGCCTTGCCGATGCAAATCCGGCGACCGAGGGAACGCTTTCGATGCCGACCATCAAGCATGCCCGCGTCCTGATCCTGGGTTCGGGACCCGCGGGCTACACCGCCGCAATCTATGCGGCGCGCGCAATGCTCAAGCCTGTGCTTCTGCAGGGGATTCAGCCGGGCGGACAGCTCACGATCACGACGGATGTCGAGAATTATCCGGGCTTCGCCAAGGTCATTCAGGGGCCCTGGCTGATGGAGGAGATGCGCCTGCAGGCCGAGCACGTCGGCACTGAGATCATCATGGACCATGTGGTCTCCGTCGATCTCAAGGTCCGTCCCTTCCGCCTCATCGGAGATGCCGGCGACGTCTACACCTGCGATGCGCTCATCATCTGCACGGGCGCCCAGGCGCGCTGGCTCGGCCTGCCGAGCGAGGAGGCGTTCAAGGGCCATGGCGTCTCGGCATGCGCCACATGCGACGGGTTTTTCTACAAGGGCAAGGATGTGGTGCTGGTCGGCGGCGGCAACACCGCCGTCGAGGAGGCGATCTTTCTCACCAACTTCGCGCGCAAGGTGACCGTGGTCCATCGCCGCGACAGCTTTCGCGCCGAGAAGATCATGCAGGAGCGGCTGTTCAAGAACCCGAAGATCGAGGTGATCTGGGACACGACGCTGGACGAGGTCGTCGGCATCGATGACCCGAAATCGGTGACGGGCGTCAGGCTGCGTCACGTCAAGACGGGCGAGGTGAAGGAGCTGGCCTGCAGCGGCGTCTTCATCGCCATCGGGCACGCACCGGCGACCGAGCTCTTCAAGGGCCAGCTCGAGATGAAGCCGTCCGGCTATCTCGTCACGCGGCCCGACTCGACGGCGACGTCCGTGCCGGGCGTCTACGCCGCTGGCGACGTCAAGGATGACGTCTTCCGACAGGCCGTCACGGCCGCCGGGATGGGCTGCATGGCGGCGCTCGAGGCCGAAAAGTTTCTGGCAGCGCGCGAAGCGCAGCCGAAGGCAGCAGAGTAGCAGGAACGCGCAAACACGATGGACTGGGACAAACTACGCATCTTTCACGCCGCCGCCGAGGCGGGCAGCTTCACGCACGCGGGCGAGGCCTTGCGCATGAGCCAGTCGGCCGTAAGCCGGCAGGTTTCTGCGCTCGAGAAGGACTTGCGCATCTCGCTCTTTCATCGCCACGCGCGCGGCCTCGTCCTGACCGAGCAGGGCGAACTTCTCTTTCGCACCGCCACCGACGTGCTCAACCGGCTGCAAACCGCCGAGACGCTGCTGTCGGATTCGACGACGAAGCCCGCCGGCGATCTGCGCATCACCTCCTCGGTGAGCCTTGGCTCCGTCTGGGTGACGCAGCGCATTCGCGAGTTCATCGACCTCTATCCCGACATCCGCGTCGAGCTGATCCTCAACGACGAGCCCGTCGACCTGTCGATGCGGGTCGCCGACGTCGCGGTCTGGGCGCGCGAACCGCAGCAGAGCGATCTCATCCGTCGCCCGCTGTTCAGCATGCAGGTGCATGCGTTCGCATCGGCGAGCTACATCCGAAAATTCGGCGCGCCCCAGTCGGTCAAGGACCTCGACAAGCATCGGCTCGTCGCCTTCATGGGCAATCCGGCCCCGCATCTGGCGACGATCAATCAGCTCGAAACGCTCGGCCGGGAAGGCCGCGAGCCGCGTCAGCCGGCGTTCCGGGCGAGCACGGTCCTCGCGCTCAAGTTCGCGATCAGGAGCGGCGTCGGGATCGGCATGATCCCGGACTATCTGACGGAGGAGGAGACCGACTTCGTGCCGGTGCTGCGCGACGTCGAAATGCCCAAGCTGCCTGTCTACTTCGTCTACCCGGAAGAGTTGAAGACCGCGAAGAAAGTGCAAGTTTTCCGCGATTTTCTCATCTCGAAGGCGCGGCAGTGGAAGTACTGAGTCTCGCATTTGTTGCGAGGCACCATAAGAATTATGCGCCCGGCGCATGGCTTACATGCGGCGGGTCCCGTTGCTCCGTGCGAAAGTGTGGCGCTAATTAACCTCAGCTGTGACGGACAGCTGTGAAGGCCGTACCCTCCCTTTGACGCCTTCATCCCGGTCTCGAGAGATCGGGGAACAACTTCAGGCCGCGCCCCGTGCGCGGCCTTTCTTTTTTTGCATAGCTTGCGATCTCTCGCAGACCGGAATCTGATGCGGCGCACCATTTCTGTGCGCCAGCGCCGCAGCGGACCACTTCTGGGAAAAGCGGCTCCGTTTGCCGCCGGTCGCCGGACGTCTCGGAAGCCCCCCGGGCTCGCCCGCGCCGGCTCGGCACGCAGCAGGGGTCCCTCGGTTTCGCAGGCGCGCCGCGCGCGGCATTGCGGCCTCTCATGGCGCGGGCTATCTAGCTGGCCACAGCACCGCGACGCGAGGACGATCCCCACATGGCCGACGCTGCGCCCAAGACGCTTTACGACAAGATTTTCGACGACCACGTCGTCGACCGTCAGCCGGACGGCACCTGCGTGCTCTATATCGACCGTCATCTCGTGCATGAGGTGACGAGCCCGCAGGCCTTCGAGGGGTTGCGCCTCGCCGGCCGGAAAGTGCGTGCGCCCGAGCGCACGCTCGCCGTTGTCGATCACAACATCGCAACGACCAACCGGCGCGACGGCATCAAGGAGGAAGAAAGCCGCATCCAGGTCGAGACCCTGGCAGCCAACGTCAAGGAGTTCGGCATCGAGTATTTCAACGAACTCGATCGCCGCCAGGGCATCGTCCACGTCATCGGCCCCGAGCAGGGCTTCACCCTGCCGGGGACCACCATCGTGTGCGGGGACAGCCACACCTCGACGCACGGCGCCTTCGGCGCCTTGGCGCATGGCATCGGCACCTCGGAGGTCGAACACGTTCTGGCGACGCAGACCTTGCTCCAGCGCAAGGCCAAGAACATGCGGGTCACCGTCGATGGCAGGCCCGGTCCCGGCGTTGGCCCGAAGGACATCATTCTTGCGATCATCGGTAAGATCGGCACCGCCGGCGGCACGGGGCACGTCATCGAGTATGACGGTGAGGCAATCCGCGCCATGTCCATGGAAGGCCGCATGACGGTCTGCAACATGTCGATCGAGGGCGGGGCGCGGGCGGGCCTTGTGGCCCCTGACGAGAAGACGTTCGCCTACCTCAAGGGACGTCCCAAGGCGCCGAAAGGGGCCGCGTGGGATGCGGCCATGAAGTACTGGGAGACGCTGCGCACCGATGCCGGCGCGCACTTCGACACCGTGGTCAAGCTCGATGCCAACGATTTGCCGCCAATCGTCACGTGGGGCACCAACCCCGAGCAGGTGACGACCATCGACGGCATGACGCCCGATCCGGCCCTCATCGCCGACGAGGCCAAGCGCGCCGCCGTCGAGCGGGCGCTCGAGTACATGGGCCTCAAGCCGAACACCCGGATGGTCGATATCCCGCTCGACGTCGTTTGGATCGGCTCCTGCACCAACGGCCGAATCGAGGATCTGCGCGCCGCCGCGGCGATCGTGAAGGGTAAGCGGATCGCGTCGCGGCTCGCCTATGCGCACGTCGTCCCGGGTTCCGGCATCGTCAAGGAGCAGGCCGAAGCCGAGGGTCTCGATAAGATTTTCAAGGACGCTGGCTTTGACTGGCGCGAGCCCGGGTGCTCCATGTGCCTCGGCATGAACCCGGACCAGTTGAAGCCGGGCCAGCGCTGTGCCTCGACGTCGAACCGCAACTTCGAGGGCCGGCAGGGCTATAAGGGCCGCACGCACCTCGTATCGCCAGCCATGGCGGCGGCGGCGGCCATCGCGGGCCATTTCGTCGATGTTCGCAAGGTGAGCTGAAAGGTCCGCCGTCGGAGCCCCGTGTCATTGGTCCGGCACGGGGCCGGTCATGAACTGGAACGCGCCGCCGGCAGCCGGCCGCGCCGCGTCCTCCGGCGTCGCCTGTCTCTGCCGCCTCCGCGTGAGCGGAGCGCGGCGTCATACGTCCCATCACAGGCGCGCCCCAATCTCCGTCCTCTTCTGCACACTGCGCGCGGGCCGCAGGGGCGAAGCGACGGACGGAGATTCGCCGCGACGCCGGTCCCGCCGCCGAGCGAACGGCCGCCGCGCCCCAGCAAGTCGAGCGCGCGCTCCGTCAGCCGGCCCGGCAAGTCCCCAGCCGCTGATCGGGGAGAAGCGCCGCATGCCGTGATTTCGCGCTTGCGAACACGGCCGCGTCTGGCTACTCTGCCTCAAAGTTTGGCACAAATCACGATTGCCGGAATTATAGGCAAATGATGCCGCCTGACGTGCACAGCAAGGAGTTCCGGACGGCGCCCATTGACGTTGGCGGACATCGCCTCGCGGGGCCCGCTCTGCTGGCGCCCATGTCCGGCGTCTCGGACCTGCCGTTTCGTCGTCTGGCCCAGCAGCTTGGCGCCGGACTGGTCGTGTCCGAGATGGTCGCGAGCCGCGAGCTCGTCGGCGCGCGGCCCGACGTTCTGCGCCGTGCCCATGGCGACGGCCTCGCCCCGCACGTCATACAACTCGTCGGCTGTGAGCCGCGCTGGATGGCCGAGGGCGCGCGCATGGCCGAGGCTGCGGGGGCCGACATCATCGACATCAACATGGGCTGTCCGGCGCGCGAGGTCACCGGCCGGCTGTCAGGGAGTGCGCTGATGCGCGAGCCGGACCTGGCCCTCGCGCTGATCGAGGCGGTCATCGGTGCCGTGCGCGTGCCTGTCACGCTTAAGATGCGCCTTGGCTGGGACGACCGCACGCTGAACGCACCGGAGCTCGCGCGTCGTGCCGAGGCGGCCGGTGTGCGCCTCGTGACGGTGCACGGCCGCACCCGCTGTCAGTTCTTCAAGGGGGACGCTGATTGGCGCAAGGTCCGCGCCGTTGCCGACGCCGTCGCGATCCCCGTGATCGTCAACGGCGACATCACGTCGCCAGCCGATGCGATGGCCGCCATGGCCCAGTCTGGGGCTCGCGGCGTCATGATCGGACGCGGCGCCTACGGCGCGCCGTGGGCGCCGGGGCGGATCGGCGCCGCGATGACAACGGGCAGCGACCCTGGGGCCCCGCCGCTCGCCCGGCAGCGGGCAATCGCCCTCGCGCACGTGACGGAGATGCTCCGGCACTACGGATCGCGCCTTGGTCTGCGTAACGCGCGCAAGCATGTCGGCTGGTATCTCGTCTCGAGCGGCAGGCCGCCGGCTGAGGTCAAGGCCTGGCGGCAGCGGTTGTGCACCGAGGAAGAGGCGTCCCGGCTGCTGAGCGGACTGGCCGAGTTCTATGCGCGTGCCGAAGAGGCGTTTTCGAGGGAGATGGCTGCATGAGCGAAAGGTTGCAGGCAACCCGCCCCGCGTCTTCGTCGGCCGGCCGGCGTCCCGTTGAGCACGACATGCTGCTGGCGTCGCTGCCCCACCCCATTCTTGTCATCGCCGAGGATGAGCGTGTCGTCTATGCGAATACGGCGACGGAGATCTTCTTCGAGACAAGCCAGGCGCGTCTGAAGCTTCAGACCATCGAGGAGATCGTCGGCTTTGGCTGTCCGCTGGTCGCTCTCGCACGGCAGGTGCGGCGCACCGGCGCCACCGTCAACGAATACGGCGTCGAGATTTTGACGCCGAAAATTACGACGCCGCGCCTTGTCGACATTTTCGGCGGCCCGCTGCCCGAGATGCCGGAGCACACCGTGCTGATGCTCCAGCAGCGCTCGATGGCGCAGATGATCGAGCGCCAGCTCACGCATCGCGCGGCGGCCCGATCGGTCTCCGGGCTTGCCGCCGTGCTCGCGCACGAGATCAAGAACCCGCTTTCCGGCATCCGCGGAGCCGCCCAGCTGCTCGAACCGGCGCTCGGCGACGAGGACCGGGCGCTTGCCCAGCTCATTTGCGCCGAGACGGATCGCATCCGCAATCTCGTCGACCGCATGGAGGTGTTCGGCGACGAGCGGCCGCTCGCCAAGGAGCCGGTCAACATTCATTCCGTGCTCGATCATGTGAAGCGGCTCGCCGAGTCGGGCTTCGCCCGCGGCCTGCGCATCATCGAGGAGTACGACCCGTCCTTGCCGCCGCTCGAGGCCAATCGCGACAAGCTGGTGCAGGCGTTTCTCAACCTTGTGAAAAACGCTGCCGAAGCGTTCCCCGAGCGCAACGACGCGGCCCGCATCGTGCTGTCGACTTCGTTCAAGCCGGGCGTTCGCCTCTCCGTGCCGGGCTCGGACGCGCGCGTGTCTCTCCCCTTGCGTATCGAGGTGCAGGACAACGGCCCCGGCGTACCGGAGAGCATCAAGCCGCATCTTTTCGATCCGTTTGTAACGACGAAACGCAACGGCAGCGGTCTTGGCCTTGCGCTGGTCGCCAAGATCGTCGGCGATCACGGCGGCATCATCGAATGTGAATCGGAGCCCGGCCGCACGGTGTTCCGCGTCCTGCTGCCGATGCAGGCCCGCACCGCGAAAGAGTCCGATGGCCGGCGTCAGCCTGAACGGTCACAGAAATGAAGAGGTCCCGACGATGCCCAGAGGCACGATCCTGATCGCGGACGACGATGCGGCCATCCGCACCGTGCTCAATCAGGCCATGGCGCGCGCCGGCTACTCGCCGCGCGCCACCAGCAATGCTGCGACCTTGTGGCGATGGGTGGCGGAAGGGCAAGGTGACGTCGTCATCACCGATGTCATCATGCCGGACGAGAACGCCTTCGACCTGATCCCGCGCATCAAGAAAGTGCGCCCCGACCTGCCGATCATCGTCATGAGCGCGCAGAACACGCTGATGACGGCGATCGCCGCCGCCGAGAAGGGGGCCTATGAGTATCTGCCGAAGCCGTTCGACCTCGCCGAGGTCGTCGGCATCGTCGGCCGCGCGCTTGCTGAGCCCGGCCGACGCCGGCAGGTAGCCGTGGACCCGGGCGCCGAGGAGTTGCCGGTGATCGGCCGTTCGGCTGCCATGCAGGAGATCTATCGCGTTCTTGCGCGCCTCACCCAGACCGATCTCACCGTGATGATCACGGGCGAGTCGGGCACCGGCAAGGAACTCGTCGCCCGCGTCCTGCACGACTACGGCAAGCGCCGCAACGGCCCCTTCGTCGCGCTCAACATGGCGGCCATTCCGCGCGAGCTCATCGAGAGCGAGCTTTTCGGCCATGAGAAGGGGGCTTTCACCGGCGCCCAGGCGCGCACTCAGGGACGGTTCGAGCAGGCCGAGGGCGGCACGCTCTTCCTCGATGAGATCGGCGATATGCCGATGGAGGCGCAGACCCGGCTGCTGCGCGTCCTGCAGGAGGGCGAGTATACGACCGTCGGAGGGCGCACGCCGATCAAGACCAATGTCCGCATCGTGGCCGCCACGCACCGCGACTTGCGCAGCCAGATCCAGCAGGGGCTCTTCCGCGAGGATCTGTTCTATCGCTTGAACGTCGTCCCCTTGCGCCTGCCCCCCCTGCGCGAGCGCCTCGATGACATCGGCGACCTTGTCCGGCATTTCCTGCGCCAGACGGCGAAGGAGGGCTTCGGACCGCGCGAGCTGGCGCCCGCCGCCATCGATCGGCTGCGCCGCCATTCCTGGCCAGGTAACGTGCGCGAACTCGAGAACCTGATCCGTCGGCTCGTCGCGCTCTATCCGCAGGACGTCATTCCGCTCGACGTCGTCGAGAGCGAGCTTGCCGAGATGACCGCACCGGCCGCATCGCAGTCGTTGGGCGGCGTCGCGCCGAAGGAGCTTGGCGAACTCGTCGAGCGTTACCTGGCCGAATACTTCGGCGGCTTCGGTCGCGAGTTGCCGCCGCCCGGCCTCTATCGTCGCATCATCCGCCAGGTCGAGCTGCCGCTGATCACTGCCGCGCTGGCTGCGACGCGCGGCAACCAGATCCGCGCCGCGGAATTGCTCGGTCTCAACCGCAACACGCTCCGCGAGAAGATCCAGTCCCTCGACATCCAGGTGTTCAAGGGCCCGCAGGTAAGCTGACCGGCATCGCCCGGAACTCGGCGGGAGAGGCGCCCCGAGGACCGCCCGCAGGCCCGGGCTTCCCGACAGATCAAGAGTCCCCTGCGCCGCGATCCGCACGAGACGAACGGGCGTCTCGATGCGCAAGGGGCGAGCGTGCAACCGCTGGCGGCGCCTTTCGTGAGGTGCCGGGGAGATGCCGCGCGGCCGGTGCCGTCCCGCTCGCTCACACTCCGAGCGCCTTGGCCGCCCGCTCGTACTCCTCGGGTCGGACGTAGATGATGTAGCCATAGCCGCCCCGGCCGTCGGCCACGCCCGTCGAGGCGAACACGACCACGTTGGCATCGCTCAGCTTCTCATGGATCTGCGCGAGCGCGCCGACCTCGTCGTCGCCCTGCACGACAAGCGCTTTGTGCGGCCCGTCGAGGGGAATGCTGGCGGCCTGAGCGGCATGGCGCAGCAGCGCGGTGTCGTCCGGAAAGATGGTGAGTTGCGTGCGCGCCGGCCCGACAGGCACAGCCGTGACCGCCACGAGGTTGACGCCCTGCTGCGAAAGCTCCGAGAGCACGCGATAGCCGGTGCCGGGCGCTTCCGGCACCGTGGCGTAGAAATAGTCGATGCGACGAACCGTGTAGGCCATGACGCATCTCTCCCTTTGCTGAACATTGCGGCGGCAGAGACAACGGCCTGCGGCGCCAGTCTCAGAAAGTATATCGAACATTCCGCGCCGTCACCGGTTGGAGCTTCGGCAATTCAAACGTGAGCGGAAGCCCCGCGCTGATCGGCCCTGAGCGACGGCGTCCTGGGCTGACCGCGAATTGCCGGCCCACGCGCCATGGCGGCCCTGCATTGAGGTCCTGTCGCGCAAGGCTTTTCTGGCTGATAGTCTGAGCCATGTCCTACGCATCGGTCCATCGTCGGCACGCGCTCGCTGGCCTGGCGTCCGCGCTCACGGCACATGCGGGGCTGTCCTCGGCGACGGCGCGCGCGGAGCCGCCCATGCATACCCGCCTCATTGCCTCGATCAACGAGCCGCTTCCCGTCATTGGAGTCGGCACCTGGCAGACCTTCGACATCGCCGACGAACCGGCCGCAATGGCCGAGCGCCGGGAGGTCCTCGAGATTCTTTTTGCCGCCGGGGGCCGGGTCATCGACAGCTCGCCGATGTACGGCCGCGCCGAGGCCGCCGTCGGCACGCTGCTTCGCCGCATGGGCGCTCGCAACAAGGCTTTTCTCGCCACCAAAGTGTGGACCACGGGCGAGGCGGCCGGCATCGCGCAAATGCGCGCCTCGGCCGAGAAGCTCGGAGCGCCGGTCATCGATCTCATGCAAATCCACAACCTAGTCGATTGGCGCACGCACATGCGAACGTTGCGACGGGAGAAGGACAAGGGCACGTTCCGCACGATCGGGGTCACCCACTACACGACCGCCGCGTTCGACGATCTGATGGCGATCATGCGGAGCGAGCCCATCGATTTCGTGCAGATCCCTTACTCCCTTGCGGTTCGCGACGCCGAGGCGAGCCTTCTCCCGCTCGCGCTCGAGCGCCGGATCGGCGTCATTCCAAACCGCCCGTTCGATGGCGCCAACATGTTCCGCCGTGTTGCGGGTCGCGATCTGCCGGGATGGGCCGGCGAACTCGATGCGCAGAGCTTCGGCCAGCTTTTTCTCAAGTATCTGCTGGGCCATCCGGCGATCGCGTGCGTCATTCCGGGCACCGCCAAGCCCGCGCACATGCGCGACAATGTGGCGGCGGGCTTCGGCAGGCTCCCCGACGAGCCGGTGCGCACCCGCATCCGGCGGTGGTGGGATGCACTGTGACGGGGCGGTCTCTTGACATAGGGGCCTAAGCCGCAAGGCCGGCGGCCTCGGCCTCACTCGTTGATTCGCAGCTTGGAGAGGAACGGGCCGATGATGTCTGAGAAATCGTCGGTCCAGGCCCTGACGCCGCGGTCGTCGAGTTCGCGCACGTCGCCGAGCTCGCGGAAGGGCGCGAGCGCCTCGGGCCGGCGTGCGAACGCCGCCACCGTGGAACTCGTCGATCCATAACCTCCATCGGACGTGTCGTCGGAAACGATGAGCCCGTAAGCCTGCGGCACGAGCTTGGCCGTCGCGCTGAGGACGGCGTCGAGATCGAGATACCGGTTCGAAATGTGCAGCACGACGATGCCGTTGGGGCTCACCTTGTCGAGGTAAAGGGCGAGCGCCTCGGCTGTCATCAGATGGATTGGAACGGCGTCCGAGGAGAAAGCATCGAGGATGAGCAGATCGAAGGAGCCAGGGGCTTCCTTGGCGATCGTCAGCCGCGCATCGCCGATCACGATGTCGGGCGGTGTCGGCTGGCAATTGGCGAGGTAGGTGAAGTTGTCGCTGTCGGTCGCAATCTTGACGATGAGCGGGTCGATCTCGAAGAAGCGCCACTCCTCGCCCTCGGCCGCATGACAGGCGAGCGAACCGGCGCCGAGCCCCACGACGCCGAAGCGCCGCGTGCCGCCGTTGCCGCCGACATGCTCGCGCACGATCTCGATCGCGCGGGCCATGGGACTCGTCGGGTGGTAGTAGGTGGCCGGGCTGGTGTCGACCACGTACTCGCCGCGCTCGTCGCGCACTTTCTGGGCGCCATGAAGGGTCGTGCCATGCATGAGAATGTTGTAATCGCCTGACATGTAGACCCGATAGATCCCGAAATAGCTGCGCTGGGCGTCGGACCGGCGCACGCTCGAGGGCAGCAGGACCACGGTGGCGCACAGCCCGAGCGCCAGAACGAGCTGCCGTGTCGGCTGCCGCCAGAACGCGAGAATGCCGATCGCAAAGACGAGCGCGAGCGCGGCCGTCGAACCCCATTCGGCGATCGAGAGGCGCAGCTGCATGTAGGCCGCGATCGGACCCCGCACCCACCAGGCGGCGTCGGGGATGCCGTCGATGTCGAAGCGCGGCAGGCGGACGAGAAGGTAGGGAAGCCAGATGATGGCGAGCGCCGTCGCCGCAATGACGAGCCAAAGCCCCATGAGATCGTCCCGCTCCGACCATTTGAATCGGATCGCGAGCGCCCCCGGGCGGCAGGCCATGGTGAGCGCGAGCAGGATCGGATACTCGAACACCTCGGAGAACACCTGCGGCGCAATGAGCGCGGCGAAGAGGCCGCCGAGCACGCCGCCGAAGGACATCCAGAGATAGAATTCCGTCAGGTGCCGTGCGGCGGGCCTGGCCTCATAGAGCGTCCGGTGCGCCACCAGCGCCGCGGCGAAGAAGACGATGACGCCCGTCGCCGCCGAGATGAACCAGTTCTCGATGCGGGTCTGCGACAGGGCCAGAAGCGCCGCGATGACCGCGGCGAGATGCACGCCTCCGAGCCATTGCGCCGGCGTGAAGGAAAGCCACCGCTGCAGGACGACGTAGATGAGGGCCGCAGCGACACCCAAGGAGACCGTCGTCTGCCAGCCCATGTCGGCTCCAAGGAACCGGGAGTCGACGAACCTGGCGAGGACCGCAACCGCGATGCCGATCAGAGCGGCGAGCGGTACGATCAGCACGGGGCGCTCGCGGAAGACGAGCACGAACGTGAGCAGATAGAGCGCGAGCGGCACCACCCAAAGCAGCGGCGCCGACGCCACGTCCATCGTGATGTGATTGGTGAAGGCTGTGAGCAGCGCCGACGGCACGAAGGCGAGCCCGATCCAGCCGAGCCTTCGGCCCCAGGTGGGCGTCTGCGAGGGAATGCCGGTCGGCGATGATGCCGCGGCCGCCTCCGCGAGCGCGGGCAACGCCCGCTTGCGCGCGGTCCATACAATGAAGAACGACGCCGCCAGCGCCGCCACGAGGACGGCGAAGCCAAGGGTCCAGTAGGCGGATAGCTGGCGCAGCCCGAACGCCGGCTCCAGCACCAGCGGATAGGCGAGCAGGACGAGAAGGCTGCCGAGGTTCGACGCGCCATAGAGGAAATAGGGATCGCGTCCGTCGGGATGGCCGGTCGCAGCGAACCAGGCCTGCAGCAAGGGCGCGTTGGCGGCCACTGCGAAGAACGGGAGCCCGACCGCGGCAGCAAAGAGGCCGAGCTGCCACAGGTAAGGCTCGCCCGCCGGCGGTTCCCCGAAGCTTTGCGGCAGCGCGATCGGCAGGAACAGGAAGGCCGAGAGGCAGACCAGAAGATGAAGAAAGCCCGTCTGCCAGGCCGGCAACGCCCGGATCAGCGCGTGCGCGTAACAGTAGCCGGCGAGGAGCGCCGCCTGGAAGAAGAGCATCGCCACCGCCCAGACCGAGGGTGCGCCGCCGAGCACCGGCAGGACCATCTTCGCGAACATCGGCTGAACGGCAAAGAGCAGCACGGCCGAGAGAAACGTCGTGGCGGTGAAGAGCGCCACGGTCCCGAAGCCGGGACCGTCGTTGAGCCTCCCGGATGCGGGATGCGCGATGCGGTCCGTGCCGCTCTGGGCGCTCGAGGGTGTCGTATCCTGCATCCGGGATGAAGCCTGGTGAGCGTTGAAGCGTTGAGAGGATGAGTAGCGACGCGCACTCTGCCCGGCGGCGCCGGCCGCCGGGGACGCCGTCGCGTCACACGGTTACCGGTTCGCCGATCCGTGGTACGCGGACGTTGTGGCCCTTCATCTCGGCGACGAACTTGCTCGCGTCCGGATCGAGCATCCCTGGGAACGTGCCATAATGACAGGGCAGGATCGTCTTGAAGGAGAAGAACTTCTTGCACACGAAGGCGGCCGAACGCGCGCCCATCGTGAAGCGATCGCCGATCGGCACGATGCCGATGTCCGGTTTATGGAACTCGTTGATGAGGTCCATGCCGGCAAACATCTCGGTGTCCCCCATGTGGTAGAGGGTCGGGCCTTCCTTGGTGCGCAGGACGATGCCGTTCGGGTTGCCGAGATAGGTGCCGCCCGAAGACGAGGAATGGAACGCGTTGACCAGCGTGAGCGCGAAGTCGGCGCTCGTGACCGTGCCACCCGTATTCATCGGCTGCAGCTTTTCCGCACCTTTGCTGCCAATGTGCAAGGCGAGCTCGTAGTTGGCGAAGAGCTCGGCGCCGCTCGCCTTGCAGATCTCGGCCGCGTCTCCGATGTGATCATCGTGACCGTGCGTGATGGCGACATGCGTCACCCCTTTGACCGCCGCCTCGAAGGCGATGCCGGATTTCTGGAAGGTTGGGCTGCCTTTGAGAAACGGGTCGATCAGAATGACGCTCGTTCCGGTCTCGATCCGGAAGCAGGAGTGTCCGTACCAGGTGATCTTCATGTGAGGTCCTCTGTTGGTCGGCACTGCGCGATGGTTGGCGCCGTCTCGCGGGTCCTTTCCGGCCGCGCGCGCAAGACAGGAGCCTTTCCTGCAAGACGGCGTGGCAAGGCTGGGCGCCCCGGACTATAAGGCGCACATGGAACGCGATAAACCACAAGCGGGAGAAGACGGCGCGGGCAAGGCAGCCCCCCCTTCCGGCAGGCCCCTCGACCTCCAGGCTTTCCGGGCTGCCTTGCGCCCGGGCGAACGGCTGCTTGGCATCGACGTCGGCACCAAGACGCTGGGCCTTGCTCTTTCCGACGTCGAACGGACCATTGCCAGCGGCCTCGAGACCATCCGGCGGACGAAATTCACGGCGGACGCGGCGCGCCTCATCGAGCTGGCGCGCCGCCACGGCGTCGGCGGACTGGTGATCGGCCTGCCGTTGAACCTCGACGGCAGCGAGGGACCGAGGGCGCAGGCGACCCGGGGCTTCCAGCGCAATCTGGCGCGCATGATTACGCTCCCGATGCTCTTCTTTGACGAGCGGCTCTCGACCGCCGCCGCCGAGCGCACGCTCCTTGAAAGCGACGTCTCGCGCCGCCGGCGCGCCCAGGTGATCGACAAGATGGCCGCCACCATCATTCTGCAGACGGCGCTCGATCGGATGCGGCGCGACTGAAGCCGCCGAGGTCTCGCCTCAAGTGCCAGGCCTCGGAGGGGCGTCGAGGACCCGGTTCACCGCGGCCCGGATACCGATTTCATCGTGGCTGGCATTGGTCTGAAGGTTCGAGAACGGCAGCGGCAGCTTGCGCCGGTCGAACCCCGGCTCGGTCAGAGGGATGAGCTTCCGTTGCGCCAGGGCTCGCTGGGCCTCGGATCGCACCCAGGGACTTGCGATCGAGGCGTCGGTCCAAAGGACGATGACGGCATCGGCAGCGTCGATCTGGCGCTCGATCCACCGCGAAAAGTCGTCGCCGCAGACGATCTGGCCGTCGAACGCGACCTTGAAGCCCATGCGCTCGAGCCGCGCCACCAGATCGCGCGTCGCCTGGCCGTCCTCGCGCGCGTGCGAGACGAAGATTGCGGCGCTGCGAGCGGCCCGCTCCGGACGGGCTCCGGGCCGTTCGGTACGTCTCACCTTGCGCATGAATTCGGCCAACGACACGGCCCGCCTCCCGCTGCTACCATAATTCAGCCGTCTTCCGATCTGCCGCCGGCGCGGCGAACGTAGGGGAACTCGGCGAGGCCGTGGGCCTTGAACAGCAGGTTCAGGGCCGTCATTCCGAGTTCCTGCACGCTTTGCCCGGTGTCGAGTGCAAGCCGGCGCAGCGCTTGCGTCACCTTGGCGTCGACATAGAGAACGAGCCCCTTCTTGTTCTGCCGCGTCGCGGGCTTCCGGCGCTCCCGGGAGGCGTCCGACCTGGCCGAGCGGCCTTTCGACTTCGCCTCATGCTCCGCCTGCTCGATTTCCGCGACGGCCTTCTCGACGAAGGCCGTGAGCGCCGGCGGCTTTTTCCTGCTGCGCTTGGGCTTGCCCGGCTCGGCTTTGCGGGTCCTGCTCATGAACTCACCGCCATCCTCCTCAGTGCCTCGGCGCGCGCCGCCGCGCGCGCCTTGATCTTGCGGAGCAAGGCGTGAATTTCGTCGATGGCGGGCTTGCTCCGGCCCTCCTCGGCGACGCCACGGCCCCTTTCGAGCGAGGTGCGGTAAGCGGCTCTCTCGCCGAGCGCACCCACAATGTCGAGACCGCCCGCTCCGCACTGGCCGAGCGCGCTCTCGATGTCGGCCCGCCATCTGCGCGACGGGTTGGCGGGTATGCCGTTGAGCACGATGGCCGCCTTGCCGAGCGCCGTGCGGCAGGCGAGCTCGATCGGCTCGGTGTCGTCGACGGTCCGCTTCAGCATGTCGATCGTCTGCTTGGTGGCGGCGAGATCGAACGAGGACGCCCGGACGGGAATGAGCACGAGGTGCGCGAGGCTCGCTGCGCGCGCAACGAGATCGCCGCCGCCGGCGGGCACATCGATGAAGACCCATCTGAGCGCCCGCTCGGCGGCAGCCTTGAGCTGCCCTTCGATCGTCTCCGCATCGGCCTTGAGGATTTCCGGCTCCGCGACTCCTGCCCGCCCCGCCTTACCCCAGATGTAGAGCGAGCTGATCGCGGTGTCGCAATCCAGGATCAGCGGACGCTCCCCGAGCTCGGCAAGGGCGGTCGCAAGATGCGCGATGAGCGTCGACTTGCCCGCGCCGCCCTTCTTGGTCGCAACCGCGATCGAATACATGAAACCCTACTCCTTCCCGGACGCGAGCACAGCGCCGGAACGCCGTCTCTAGCAGTGCTAGCACTTTTGCAGTGCCAGCACTGCCGAGGAATTGGTATTCCATTGCCCGCCGGCTTGTAAACGCCCGCCTCCCGCCACCGCGCTGCCGGCGCAGCCGTTCGCGACGCTCGCCAGGGGTCTGCAACGATCGCGAGGCGGCTAGGAGGAGCCGTTGTCGCGTGTCGCTCTGCGCCTGCTGCTGTCGCGGTCCGCCGGATTCTCGCCTCGCGCTCGCCGCCGGAGCTACCCTTCGCGTGCCGCTCTTCGGGCGCGGCGCTTTGAGGCGGCGGGACAACCCGCGGCGGGCAAGCGTGCCCGAGGGCGCCCGCGGGCCAGTGTCCCGAAGCCGGAGGAATGCACTGAGGACCGGCGTGCCAGGAGCCCTCCCCGTTGCGCCGCCAGGACCGGGCACGAACTTGCTCGGCATGGCGACCGGCGATTGCCGCAACCGTCGTTGCCGATGCATGTTCGTCTGCCGTGGCGTTCCCGACCTCCCGGCCACGGCGGCCGTGCGCATGGCGGGTTCGCATGGCAGGCGCGACCCGCTAGGGTCGCAACCCGGTCATGGGAGGGCACGGCGCAGGTGAGTGCGCTTGCCAGCGCGAAACGGGAGGGAGCGATGAACTTCGCCATGGTGGGTCTCGGCCGCATGGGCGCCAACATCGTCCGGCGACTGGCGCGCTCCGGCATCCGTGCCGTGGTCTACGATCGCGATCCCGCGACAATGCGGGCGCTGGAAGCGCAAGGGGCAACGGCAGCTGCGAGCCTCGTCGACCTCGCCGCCCGGCTGCCGGCGCCGCGCACCGTCTGGGTCATGCTGCCGGCAGGAGCCGCCACCGAAGCTGCCGTCAGCGAGCTTTCCGCCTTGCTCTCGGCCGGGGACTGCGTGATCGACGGCGGCAATACGTACTGGAAGGATGACATCCGTCGCGCGCGGTATCTGCGCGAGAAAGGCATCGACTATCTCGATGTCGGCACGTCGGGCGGAGTTTGGGGCCTCGAGCGCGGGTATTGCCTGATGATCGGCGGACCGAAGCCGGTTGTCGACCGGCTCGATCCGCTCTTTCGCGCTCTGGCGCCCGGGCCCGGGAGCATTCCGCGGACGCCCGGCCGCGAAGGGCGCGATCCGCGGGCCGAGCATGGCTATATCCACGCAGGACCGAACGGCGCCGGACACTTCGTCAAGATGATCCATAACGGCATCGAGTACGGGATGATGCAGGCGATCGCCGAAGGGTTTGACATCATGCGCAATGCCGCCTCGCCGCGGCTTGCGGCAGAGGAGCGGCTGACGCTCGACCTCCCGGAGATCGCCGAGGCCTGGCGGCGAGGCAGCGTCATCACCTCCTGGCTTCTCGATCTCACTGCGGAGGCTTTGCAGAAGGACCCGGACCTGATGGAATTCTCGGGCCACGTCGAGGATTCGGGCGAAGGGCGCTGGACGGTCGAGGCGGCGATCGCGGAGGCGGTTCCGGCCGAGGTCCTCACAAGCGCCCTTTACACCCGTTTCCGCTCGCGCCAGAAGCACACCTTCGCCGAGAAGGTGCTGTCGGCCATGCGCAAGGGCTTCGGCGGACATGCCGAGCCGAAAAGATCGCAATAAGGTGGGCGCTGTGCAGACACCGCATCCCGCGCGCCGCGCTCCACGCCCGCCACCGGCTGTCATCGTTCTGATGGGGGTCGCCGGCGCCGGAAAAAGCACCATCGGCAAGCAGCTGGCGGCAGCGCTCGCCTGGCCGTTTCGCGATGCCGACAGCTTTCACCCGCAACCCAACATCGACAAGATGAGCCGCGGAATCGCGCTCGAGGATGCCGATCGCCTGCCGTGGCTTGCCTCCATCGCTGCGTGGATCGACGACCACCGCCGCCAGGGGACGCGAGCCATCGTCGGCTGTTCGGCGCTCAAACGCCGCTATCGCGACATTGTGATCGGGGAGCGCCGCGACGTGGGCCTCGTCTATCTGCGCGGTACCTATGCCCTGATCAGCGACCGTCTGGCGCGGCGCAAGGGGCATTTCATGCCGCCCACCCTGTTGCAGAGCCAGTTCGACGCGCTCGAGGAACCCGATCCCGCGGAACGCGCACTCGTGCTCTCCGTGCGCCTGCCGCCGAAGCGCATCGTCGAGACCATCATCGCGGAATTTGGGCTGGCGCCTGCGCGGCGCGGGCCCCCCTGAGGCTTTCCGGCGGCCGTCCGGGCAGCAGCCCTTAATCATGCAGTAGGGCGGCCGTGGCTATAAATCGGCCCATTGATCGCCCGCTGTCCTCTTGTCCCGCGTAGGAGCTGCTGATGCGTTTCGTTCTGGCGCTGTCCGCGGTCGCGGCCACGCTGATGGTTTGCGCGCCCGCGACGCAGGCCTATGACGCGCCGCCCGTGTCGGTCGCGAGTCCCGATGCGCCACCCGTTGCGCCGGCAACCTCGATGTCCGCGTCGCAGACTGTGGCCGAGCCGCGCACTGAAGCCTCGCTCGCGGCGCCGGCGTCCGGCCCGTCCGGCACACCGCTCGCGCCCGTCCTCCCGGAGGCGAAGCCCGCAACACCCGTGTTGATCGCGCGCGTCAACCTTTCGACCCAGCGCATGGACGTGCTCGTCGCCGGCGAGGCACGCCACAACTGGGCGATATCATCCGGTCGCGCCGGCTATGCGACACCGCGTGGCAGCTTCCGCGTCCAGTGGACCGCCAAGATGTGGTACTCGCGCAAGTATGACATGGCGCCGATGCCGCATTCTGTGTTCTTCAAGGACGGTTTTGCGATCCATGGCACGTCGGCGGTCGGATTGCTGGGCCGGCCGGCGTCTCACGGCTGCATCCGGCTGGCGCCCGCGAACGCTGCGCAGTTCTACGCCCTGGTGCACAAGTACGGCGTTCAGAATACCCACGTCCAGGTCTTCGGCACGAGCCCGGCAGACCGCATGGTCGCGCGTCAGGGACGCCGCGACCGCCCGCTCGACCAAGCCGTCGCACGCCCGCCGAGGCCGAACCCGGCATCCGGTCGGGGCGCTGTCTCCAACGGCTACTTTGCCCCCGGCAGCCCGTACTTCGGCCGGCCGTCGTTCGTCCATGACGGCATCATTTATGTGAAGCTGCGCTAATACCACCTAGCTGCCCGCGCGATCACGCAAGCGTTTGTGGGACAAGCATCCGCGAACCTGCTACATGGGGCGGGCTTGACGGACTTTGGATCACGGTCGATGCGCAATCTTGTTGGGTCTAGGGGAGGGGCGTGCACCCTGCTCGTCCTTGGCGGGCTGGCATTGGCGCTTGCCGGTTGTGACCAGCCGTCGGCCAGCAGCTCCGACAAGGCCAAGGCGGCGCCCCCCGCCAAGCCGCCGCCCCCCGTCGTGACCGTGAGCAGGCCTGTCGTTCGCGAGATCGTCGAGTGGGACGAGTACACCGCCCGTTTCGATGCGATGGAGCAGGTGGAGGTTCGCGCCCGGGTCTCCGGCTACCTGATGAACGTCGCCTTCAAGGACGGCCAGTTCGTCAAGAAGGGCGATCTGCTCTACGAGATCGACGCGCGACCCTTCGAGCGCGCTCTCGACCAGGCCCGGGCCGAGCTGGCCCAGGCCGTCACCAAGGCGGAGAACGCCTCGCTCGATGTCGAGCGCGGCCGGCCGCTGGTCGAGCGGCGCGTGATGTCAGAGAAGGTCTTCGACGACCGCTCGAACCTGTTGCGCGAAGCTCAGGCCGCCATGAAGGTGGCGGAGGCCAAGGTGGCGACCGCCGAGCTTGACCTGGCTTTCACGCGCATCACCGCGCCCATCGATGGGCGCATCGGCCGCTCGCTCGTGACGCCCGGCAACTGGATCTCGGCCGGCGCCGCCGCCAATGCGACCTTGCTCACGTCGATTGTCAGTCAGGATCCCATCTACCTCTACTTCGACGTCAGCGAGGCCAATTATCTGAAATACAAGCGGCTCGCCGAGCGGGGCGAGACAACGGGCGGCGCAGTCCTCGGTGGAACCGTCGAGATCGCGATGGCGGATGAGCGCAACTTTCCCCACCGCGGCCGCCTTGACTTCCTCGACAACCGCCTCGATCAGGGGACGGCGACCTTGCGCGCCCGCGCCGTCGTCGACAATCCCTCGCAGTTGTTCTCGCCCGGCATGTTCGCCCGCGTGCGCATTCCCGGAACCCCACGCTACCAGGCGATCCTGTTGCCCGATGCCGCCATCGGCACCGACCAGGCGAGCAAGTTTGTCCTTGTCGTCGGCGCTGACAACGTCGTGGCGCGGCGGCCTGTCCGCCTCGGTCCCCTCGATGGCGGCCTGCGCGTCATTCGCGAGGGGATCAAGGCTGACGACTGGGTGGTGACCAACGGTATTCAACGGGCCCGGCCGGGCATGACGGTCGAGCCGAAGCGCGATGCCGCCGGCGCGGCCGCTGGCCCCGCCTCCTCCCCGGCGGGCGTCCCGCCGTCGGCCGCAGCTCCCGCGCATCGCAATTGATCCAATGGCCGCCGGCGCGAACCGTGCCTCTTTCGGCCGCCGCAGGAAACTGGCGCAAGAGCATCGTCCATGAGACTGTCGCGCTTTTTCATCGACCGCCCGATCTTCGCGTCCGTCTTGTCGCTTTTCGTGACCATCGTCGGCGCGATCTCCTACAGCGGGCTTGCGGTCACGCAGTTCCCCGAGATCACGCCGCCGACCATCACCGTCTCCGCGAGCTATCCTGGCGCCAGTGCTCAGACCGTCGCCGATACCGTCGCCGCCGTCATCGAGCAGGAGATCAACGGCGTCGACGGCATGCTTTACATGTACTCGCAGGCGACCGCGGACGGATCGCTGTCGATCACGGTGACCTTCGAGATCGGCTATGACGTCGACAAGGCGCAGGTTCTCGTCCAGAACCGTGTCGCGGCCGCCGAGCCGCGTCTGCCCGAGGAAGTGCGGCGCAACGGCGTGACCGTGCGCAAGAATTCGCCCGACATCCTTGTCGTCGTGCACATGGTCTCGCCCGACAAGACCTATGATCAAGTCTACATCTCCAATTATGCACTTCTGAACGTGCGCGATGTCCTGGCCCGCATCGAGGGCGTCGGCAGCGTCTTCGCATTCGGCGCGCGCGAGTACGCCATGCGCATCTGGCTCGATCCCGAACGGATCGCTGCCCTGCGCATGTCCGCCGAGGAGGTGATCGCCGCCTTGCGTCAGCAGAATGTGCAGGTGGCAGGCGGGGCGATCGGCGAGCCGCCGATGCCGCAACAGGGAGCATTCCAGCAGTCGCTACAGCTGCGCGGCCGGCTGCGCGAGGCGAGCGAGTTCGCCGAGATCGTGATCAAAAGTGGGGCCGACGGGCGCACGGTGCGCCTCAAGGATGTGGCGCGCGTCGAGCTCGGCGCCATTTCCTATACGAGCTACGGCTATCAGGATCGCTATCCGGCGACCGTTCTCGTCGTCAGCCAGGCGCCCGGCAGCGACGCCCTCAAGACGACCCGCAAGGTCAAGGAGACGATGGCCGAGCTCTCGAAGAGTTTCCCCAAGGGCCTTGAGTACCGCATCGTCTACAACCCGACCGAGTTCATCGAGGTCTCCATCCGTGAGCTCTACAAGACCATCGGCGAGGCGGTCATTCTCGTTGTGTTGGTCGTCCTGCTCTTCCTTCAGACGTGGCGCGCGACCGTCATTCCGGTGCTGGCGGTCCCTATCTCGCTCATCGGCACCTGCGCGGTCATGCTGGCCCTCGGCTATTCCATCAATTCGCTCACGCTGTTCGGGCTCGTTCTCGCGGTCGGCATCGTCGTCGACGACGCCATCGTGGTGGTCGAGAACATCGAGCGCCGTCTGCGGGAGGGGCTCTCGCCCGTCGAGGCGGCGCGCCGGTCCATGGACGAGGTCGGCACGGCGCTCATCGCCATCGCACTCGTGCTTTCGGCCGTCTTCATTCCGACCGCCTTCGTTGGCGGGATCACCGGGGCCTTCTATCGCCAGTTCGCCGTCACCATCGCAACGGCCACGATCATCTCGGCCTTCGTCTCGCTGACGCTGTCGCCGGCGCTTGCCGCGCAGCTTTTCCAGTCGCATCAGCAGGACCATGCTTCGTCGCGATCGCTCGGCGCGATCCTGTTGCGCCCCGTGCACGCCGCTTTTCGCGGCTTCAATCGCGCATTCGAGGCCTTGGCGCGCGGCTACGCCGGCATGGTGCGCGGCCTGTCGAGGTTCTATGCCTTGCCGCTGCTGGCATTCGTCGGCCTCGCGGTGCTCGGCATCTGGCTCGTCATGCGCACGCCGACCGGGTTCATTCCGGCGACGGACCGCGGCATCGTCATCGTCTCTCTGACCCTGCCGCCCGGCGCTTCCATCGAGCGCACCGACGCCGTGATGCGCAAGGCCAACGAGATCATCCTGGCGACGCCCGGCTTCAAGCACACCTCGGGATATGCCGGGCGCTCCGGGGCCACATTCACGAACGCCTCGAACGCAGCGGCGATCTTCTGCGTTCTCGAGGATCACGCGGTGCGCGAGAAGAAGGGGCTCAATCTGCAGGGGATGGTCGCCAATCTGAGGCGCCGGCTTGCGGAGGTGCAGGAAGCCAATGTCATCGTGATTGTCCCGCCGGTGGTGCGCGGGATCGGCAACGCCACGGGCTTCTCGATGCGTCTGCAGGACCGGCTCGGCGTCGGCGCCGACGAGCTTTCGCGCATCGCCCAGGAGCTGATCCGAACAGCCAATGCGACGCCCGGCATCACCAATACCTTCACCACCTTCCAGGCCTCGACGCCGCAGATATTCGTCGATGTCGATCGGGACAAGGCGCAGATGCTCAAGGTTCCCGTGACCAACATCTTCGAGGCCATGCGCATCTACATGGGCTCGGCCTATGTGAACGACTTCAACATGTTCGGGCGCACCTACCGCGTCACGGCGCAGGCCGATGCCGACTTCCGGCTCGATTCCGCCAACGTGGCGCGCATTCAGGTGCGCAACGCCGACGGACAGATGGTGCCGCTTGGCAGTCTCGTCACGTTCCGAGAAATCGTGGGGCCCGAGCGCGTGCCGCGCTACAACCTGTTCCCGACGGTCGAGATTCAGGGCACCTCCGCTCCCGGCATCTCGTCGGGCCAGGCGCTCGACATCATGACCGAGGTCGCCGCGCGGGTGCTGCCGGAAGGCATGGCCTTCGAGTGGACGGACCTGTCCTATCAGGAGAAGCGCGCCGGGCGCACCGGCTATTACATCTTCGCGCTCTCGGTGCTGTTTGTGTTCCTGGCTCTGGCGGCGCAATACGAGAGCTGGTCTCTGCCTCTTGCGATCATTCTTATCGTGCCGATGTGCCTGCTCTCCGCGACCTTCGGCGTGTGGCTGCACGGCCAGGACATCAACATCCTGACTCAGATCGCGTTCGTGGTGCTGATCGGACTTGCCGCCAAGAACGCCATTCTGATCGTCGAATTCGCACGCCAGCTCGAGGAGCAGGGCCGAGGCATCGTCGATGCCGCGGTCGAGGCCTGCCGGCTTCGGCTGCGACCGATCGTGATGACATCGCTCGCCTTCACGCTCGGCGTCCTGCCGCTCTATTGGGCCACGGGTGCCGGCGCCGAGATGCGGCAGGCACTGGGGCTTGCGGTGTTCTGGGGCATGATCGGAGTGACGCTTTTCGGGCTCCTGTTCACCCCCGTGTTTTACGTCGTGATCCGCCGGCTGACCGCGCGGCAGGCGGGTCCGGCTGTTGCTCAGCCCGCGGCGGGCGCCGGTGCTCCGCAAGCGGCCGAGTAAGGTGCTCGCCTGCTTTCGGTGACCACCTGGCTGGACGCTTCTCGGCAAACGAAGCCAGTCCCTCCACGGCGTCCTCCGACTGCCGGGAGCTGGCGTGACTGTGGATCAGCCCCTCGAGGGTGGCCGCGTCCAGTCCGCCCCAGGCGTGCTCGAGGATGTGGCGCTTGGTGGCGGCCATCGCGGCCGGACTGTTCTCGAGGACCTGCGCGACGATCTCCTCGCCCCGGGCTTCAAGGCGCGCCAACGGCACCACCTCGTGCACCAGCCCGATGCGCCGCGCCTCGCTGGCGTCAAATCGCTCGCCGGTAAGCGCATAGCGTCGGACCTGACGTGCGGACATGGCATCGTTGAGCTGCGGAATGATGATGGCGGCCTGCAGCCCCCAGCGGACTTCGGCGATCGAAAAGATCGCATCGTCGGCTGCGACCACGATGTCGCAGGCCGCCACGATGCCTGTGCCGCCGCCGAAGCAGGCGCCCTGCACCAGCGCAATGACCGGAAGGTGCAGCCGGTTGAGCCGGTCCACGGCCTGCGCCGTCATTCGCGAGGCCGCGACATTCTCGGCCGCGCTCTTCTCGCGCACGCCATTGACCCATCTGAGATCGGCGCCAGCCTGAAAATGGCGGCCGCTGCCCCTGAGGATAACGGCCCGCGCGCCGGGAGCCTTCGCCAGGGCATCGAGCCCCGCCAGCATGCCGTTCAGCATGTCGTCGTTGTAGGCATTGTTCACGTCGGGTCTGTTGAAGGTCACCGTCGCGACGCCGCGTGCGTCGATGCTCAAGAGAACCGCCGAGTTCGCCATGTCGTGATCTCCGGCCAGCCGGTCCGAACGTGGCCTGCAGGTCACGCACGAGTGTCGCACGACACCTCGCGATCGGCGCAGGCCGGGGTTGACACATTCGTGTGTGCGCCAGCGGTTGTCCGCGGGCGCGAATGCGGTATATGGCACCGGAAACGACCGGTTGCGCAATAACAGCAGTCGCAAAGCTGCCACATCGCTAGCGTGTGGTGCGCTTGGTCGGTGACGGTGAGCGACAAGCCGGACGGATGCAGGAATTGGCCTCGCGGGGTCGATGCGAGAGACGGACGTTGGCGGGATGAGAGCGAAGCGCGCTGGTGAAGGCCCGGATCGGCTGCTGAAGCGACGGACATTCGCCCTCGGCTTGGCGTCCATCGCGGGCGCCGTTGCGGCCGGCGGCGGGGCCGCGAGCGCGCAGGCATTGGATTGGTTGAACACGGTTCCGGGTTTCGGCGCGCCGAAGGGCGCGGCAGATCGGCGCGGCGACGCCCGCGCCCGCGATGCCTCGGCCGGCACGCAAAACGATCTGCGAGCCGATTCGATCCCCTTGCGCAGCGAGGAGATGCTGGACGTGATTGCCGGCGCGATCGATCTCTATGGTCGAATCGCTCGGAAGGGCGGCTGGCCGGCCCTGCAGAGTGCGCGGCTCATCCGTCCGGGCGATGATGACGAACGGGTCGCCGTCGCGCGTCGCCGCCTCGCCATCACCGGCGATTATCGGGGCGGCAACCTGAGCAGCTTTACCATGGACGGCGAGCTCGAAGCCGCCGTCCGCCGCTTCCAGGAGCGCCACGGAATCAGGGTTTCCGGCCGCCTCGACGGTCCGACGATTCAGGCCATGAACGTCCCGGTTCAGGCACGCATCGCCCAGCTCCAGCTCAACTACCGCCGCATCGAGGAGTTGCTCGGCCAGCGCACGGAAGACCGCTACGTCCTTGTCAATGTGCCGGCCTTTCAACTCGAAGCCGTCAGTCAGAACGTGGTCGAACTGCGGCACCGCATCATTGCTGGCAAGCCGGAACGTCAGACGCCCCAGGTCAAGGCGCACATTCGGGCGTTGAACTTTTTTCCCTATTGGCGCGTGCCCGAGAGCGTCGCGGCGCTCGATCTCATCCCCCGGCTGCAGAAGGAGCCGGATTACCTCCAGAAGGAGCAGATCCGCGTTCTCAACGGCGCCTACAACGGTCCCGAGATCGACGCCACGCAGATCGACTGGCGCCAGGTCGACGCATCACGGCTGCGCTTCCGCCAGGACCCCGGACCGCAGAATGCTCTGGGCCTCCTCCGGCTTGATATGCCGAACGAGCATGGCGTCTACATGCACGACACGCCGATGAAACCGCTGTTCGCGCAGCGCGCGAGAGCATTCAGCGCCGGTTGCGTGCGCGTGCAGGATGTGTTCGACCTGGCCGCGTGGGTGGCGCGCGACGAGCCGGGTCTCGACCGGAACCGCATTGACGAAATCCTCAACTCCGGTCAGGCCGTCGACATCACGCTCAAAGTGCCCGTGCCGGTCTACTTCACCTACATCACGGCATGGGCCGAGCGGAACGGCCGCATCGAGTTTCGCCCTGACATCTATGGGCGCGATGGATTGCGAGAGCTCGCCGGGGATCGTGAGCGCGATCCCGATGCGCCGCCGCTGCCGACGCAGACGCTCGCCCCTTAAGACCCCGCCCGGTTGGCGCGGGTCGGATGACCGGTCCACGTCCCGGTCAGGCGGTGAGCGGCGCAATGTCCAGCCGGTAGAGCCGAACGGCGTTGTCGTGAAAGAGCCTGAGGCGGTCGGCGACCGGGAGGCTCGCGGTCGCCGCTTTATACCCCGAGAATATTTCGTCGAAGCTTCCGGTGAGCCCATCGACGGGAAAGTTCGACGCGAACATGCAGCGGTCCGCGCCGAACGTCTCGATGAGCTGCTCGATGATCGGCCGCTGGCGCGCGAGCGGCCAGCCGACGCCCGCGATGCCGAAGCCCGAGATCTTCATCGCCACCTGCGGCGCTGTGGCAGCGCGCCGGATCGCCCGTCGCCAGCCGGCCATGGCCTCGTCCGAGCGGTCGGCCGGCAGGAAGGCGTGATTGATGACGACCGGCGTCTCGGGGAACGCAGCGACGAGGTCGAGAAGCTCGTCGACATGCCACCATGGCGCCTGCAGCTCGAAGTGGAGCCCGTTGCGCGCCAGCGCCGCATAGCCTCGCCGCCATAGCGGGTCGCTCATGCCCCCGCGCGCACCCCTTTCGATGCGGTCGGGCGCCGGCGCCGCTGCCGGTTTGTGCCGGATTCCCTTGACGAAGGAATAGGCGGCATGGGCCGCGATCTCGTCCGCCGCGCCTGGCTCATGGAGGATCGTCCGGGCGACGTGCGCCGCGGGAAAGCGCGGGTTCTCGGCATGCCGTTTTGCGATCCACGCCGTCTCCTCGAGCTGGCGCGACTCGTCCCATTCCGCCTCCATGGTGACGCTGGCGACGACGTTATGTCCGGCTGTTACCCGGCGGTAGTCCGCGAGGAGAAAATTGCGCCGGATCGCGGCGTAGTCGCCGTAGCGGAACGGCACCCACGGCGGCCGGATGAGCCACGGCGGGCCGTCCTCGGAGAGCTCCCAGAAGTGATGATGCGCGTCGATGATCGGCAGGTCCGCTTCGCTCATCCGAGAACCCTCCCGTCGTGCGTCCTCGCCATGCCGGCGTGCAGAGCCGATCTAGGCCGCCTTGGGGACGCGCGCCGTGATCTCGGCCAGGAGGCGTCCCCGCTCGGCGGCGCTCATGGCGCCGGGCTTGGCCATGCGCGCGGCAATAAGGAGCGCATTGCGGCTTGCACCGAGATTGGCGATTCCCTTGCCGGCGATGTCGTAGGCGGTGCCGTGTGCCGGCGTGCAGACCGGGAACGGGTAGCCGCCGATCAGCGTCACGCCCGCTTCGAAGCCCATCAGCTTCATCGCGATCTGACCCTGGTCGTGATACATCGTCTGCACGGCGTCGAAGTCGCCGCGCTTGGCGCGGACGAACACGGTATCGGACGGGAACGGCCCGTCGCACAGAATGCCCTTGGCTTGCGCCTCCTTGACCGCCGGCTCGATGACGTCGATCTCCTCGCGGCCGAAATTGCCGCCTTCCCCGGCGTGCGGGTTGAGCGCTGCGACGGCGATGCGCGGGCGCGCAATGCCGGCCTCGCGCAGGCTTCGATCGGTGAGCACGATGGCATTGACGATCGTCTCGCGCGTCAGATGGCGGGAGACGTCCTTGAGCGGGATATGGCTCGTCACGCGCGCGTTCCACAGATTGCCGAGAATGTTGAATTCGCGCCCGTGCGACCTGGCGCCGGTCTCCTCGCTGACGACGGCGATCTCGTCCTCGTAGCTGCCCGTCGCGAGCTTCATGGCGCTCTTGTTGAAGGGCGTGAACGTCACCGCATCGGCGCCGCCCCGCGCCGCAAGGCGCAACGCGGTCCGGAAGTTCGCCATGGCGAACGCGCCGCCTGTCTTCGAGGCGACGCCGCGCTCGACCTGGCTAGGGTCGAGATGTCCGAGATCGACGAAGAGCGGAACGTCGCCGACGTCGATCGGCGCGCCGTTGATCCAGGTTTCCGCATCGGGCGCGACTTTCGCGATGCGGGCGCCCTCTGCCAGCACCCGGCGGTCGCCGATGACGATCAGCGCCGCCGCCGCCCGCACGTCGGGATCGACCATCAGCCGCGCGGTGAGTTCCGGACTGATGCCGCAGGGATCTCCCATGGCGAGCGCGATGATCGGGCGGCGGCTGGCTTGGGTCATGGGCGGAGCGTCCTTTCGAGTGCTGCAGCCATCGGCATTCTGTCCGCGGAGCGAGGGCGGCGCTATTCCGCAGCCGCCTTTGGCGGTTCGCCCGCCATCACGCCTTCGGCTCGCGTCGGGTTGATAATGGCCTCGGCGTGCTCGTGCATCAACCGGATCTCGGCCTGGCTGCGGTAGGCAGGGCGCCGGCCGGCAAGCGCGGCGAGCTTCTCGGCCTCGATGTTGCGCCGCACTTCGGCCGTGAACGAGTTGAGCCGGTGGTAGGCTTCCGACAGGGTCCGGCCGAGCGCGGTCAGTCCGTGGCCAACGAGCACGATGAGGTTCGTGGAGGCAATGAAGTCCTTGACCGGACCGACATCGGCCTCGACGTCGACATGTGCGGGCAGGTAGTAGGGCGGCTTGCCGAGCACGAACGGCAAGTCGAGGGAAAGCACCCGCACTTCGTTGTAGCCGGCCCCGAAGAACGCGATCGAGGCGTCGTCGTGCACATGAATCACGGCGTTGATGTCGGGTCGCCAGCGCAGGATTTCGCGATTGAGGTTGTGGCCGATGCTCGTCGTGCGCGAGCCGTAGAGCAGCCGGCTCGTCGCAATCTCGGTGATGACGATGTTTTCGACGCCCATCTCCTCGAGACTGATCCCGGCGTGCTTGGTGTAGGCGACACCGTCGGGAAAATCCGGATGCGGCGCCCGCACGGCCATGTTGCCGAGGGTGTTGTGGATGTAGCCGCGACCCGCGACCAGACGGGCATAGCGCAGGAACTCGGTGCCAATTCGGGAATCGAAATGCACAGGCGTTGCGGGCATGATCCCTCCCTTGCGGTCCGCTTGCGATCAGTCGTTTCGCTCGGCCTGCGGCACGTAGCGGCGGTCCTGGTAGTCGGCGTGCGGCTCGGAATGGATGACCGTCACCCGCTCGCGCGGTTTGAAGTAGACCCAGGCCTCGGTGATGCGCGCGCCCGCGATCGGCTCAACTTTAATTTTCTCGCGAATGTAGCCCGATGGCAAATGAACGCTCTCGAGCTCGTCGAGGCGGGCAAGCGTTGCCGCGTCGACCTGCCAGAGCTCACCCCGCACCCGCTCGCCTTGGCCGGGTTCGGGAATCACGGCGGGCGAGAAAAAGCGACCCTGAACGACCATCGGATAGCGTTCCGCGGTCGTTGCCTCCCCGAGAAAAGCCGCATTGGCCAGAAATGCGTGGTTGGGAAAGCCGCGCTTCAGAGTGCCGTAGACGAAGACGATTTCGGGCATGGGGCGCCGGTCCTACCTCTTGCTTTCCTGGGCGCGTCTGAGCGCGGCGGCGAAAGCGCTCTCGCCGGAGCTTCCGCCGTGACCGGGCCGTGCGGTGCTCGATTGCGGTGCCGCGCTCCGCCGCTCGCCTCTGGCCCCCGTGCTCCCACGGCCGGTCTCCGCCGTTCCGGCCGCGGCTCCCGGCGTTTTCGGCTCGATGGCCCCCGAGCGCATGGTGAGCGCGATGCGCCGCCTTGCGACGTCGACTTCGACGACCCGCACCTGGACGATATCGCCGGCCTTCACCACCTCGCGCGGATCCTTCACGAAGCGGTCGGCGAGTTGCGAGATGTGCACGAGACCGTCCTGGTGCACGCCGATGTCGACGAAGGCGCCGAAGTTGGTGACGTTGGTGACGACGCCCTCGAGCCGCATCCCGGGCTTGAGGTCTGCAATCGTCTCCACACCCTCTTGAAACGCCGCCGTGCGGAACTCTGGCCGCGGGTCGCGCCCCGGCTTCTCAAGCTCGGCCAGAATGTCCGTCACGGTCGGAATTCCGAAGCGCTGGTCGGCAAACTCGGCAGGCTTCACTGAGCGCAGGAAGGCGCGGTCGCCGATCATCGATTGCACCGAGCGGCCCTTGGCGGCTGCGATCCGTTCGACCAGCTCATAGGCCTCGGGATGCACGGCGGACGCATCGAGCGGGTTCCTCGCCCCCATGATGCGCAGGAACCCGGCCGCCTGCTCGAAGGTCTTGGGTCCGAGCCGCGGCACCTTCTTGAGGGCGGCGCGTGACTTGAAGGCCCCGTTCTCGTTGCGGAACGCGACGATGTTATCGGCGAGCGTCTTGTTGAGGCCCGAGACGCGCGCGAGCAGCGGCACCGACGCGGTATTGAGATCGACGCCGACCGAGTTCACGCAGTCCTACCACCGCGTCGAGCGATCGGGCGAGCGCCGTCTGGTCGACGTCGTGCTGGTACTGGCCGACACCGATGGCCTTTGGTTCGATCTTGACCAGCTCTGCGAGCGGGTCCTGCAGCCGGCGCGCGATCGAGACGGCGCCGCGGAGCGACACGTCGAGTTCAGGAAATTCCCTCGCCGCCAGCTCGGAGGCTGAATAGACCGAGGCGCCCGCTTCCGACACCACGACCTTGGTAAGCCCCAGCTGCGGCATCTTCCGGATGAGCTCGCCGACGAGCTTGTCCGTCTCGCGGCTCGCCGTGCCGTTGCCGATGGCTGCGATCTCCACCTTATGGCGGGCTGCGAGCGTCGCCAGCGTCGCGAGCGCCCCGTTCCAGTCGTTCTTCGGCTCGTGCGGATAGATCGTCGCGGTCTCGAGGAGCTTGCCGGTCTGATCGACGACGGCCACCTTGCATCCGGTGCGGATCCCCGGATCGATGCCCATTGTGACTTTTTGGCCTGCAGGGGCCGCAAGCAGCAGGTCCTTCAGGTTCTTGGCGAAGACCGCGATCGCCTCGCTGTCGGCAGCTTCCTTGCCGCGCGTGAAGAGATCGACGGTGAGCCCGATGTGAAGGCGCGCCTTCCAGGCAAGGCGCACGGTTTCGACGAGCCATTTGTCCGCGGGCCGGCCCTTGTCGGCGATGCCGAACGCGACCCGCACCTTGCCCTCGGCCGGATGCATTTCCCCCTCGACGACAGGAACATCGAGGACAAGATCGAGCACGCCCTCGTTGCGCCCGCGCAGCAGCGCCAGCGCGCGGTGCGAGGGCAGCTCGCGGATCTTCTGGGAGAAGTCGAAATAGTCGGCGAACTTGGCGCCTTCCGCCTCCTTTCCCTTGATGACCTTGGAGATGATGTGCCCTTCACTCCACAGCCACTCGCGCAGCGAGCCGACGAGTTCGGCATTTTCGCCGATGCGCTCGATCAGGATGGCGCGCGCGCCGTCGAGGGCGGCCTTGACGTCGGAAACCCCCTTCTCGGCACTGACGAATGACGCTGCAACAGCCTCCGGCACGAGCGCCGGGTTGGCGAGCAACTGGTCTGCGAGCGGCTCGAGACCGGCTTCCCGGGCGATCTGCGCCTTCGTGCGCCGCTTCGGCTTGTAAGGCGCATAGAGGTCCTCGAGCGCCACCTTGGTGTCAGCCGCCATCAGTGCGCTGGCGAGATCCGGCGTCAGTTTGCCCTGCTCGTCGATGGACTTGAGAATGGCGGCGCGCCGCGCTTCGAGCTCGCGCAAGTAGCCCAGTCTTTCCTCAAGCTTGCGCAGCTGCGTGTCGTCGAGCCCGCCTGTCCGTTCTTTCCGGTAACGCGCGATGAAAGGCACCGTCGCGCCTTCACCAAGAAGTTCAACGGCGGCCGCCACCTGTCCCACGCCGACCGAGAGTTCGCGTGCGATCTGGGTGGTTATCTTATCGTGTGCCATGAGGCCTCTTCGTGATCTCTTAGTCGCGGTGGGCGCCACGCCGAGCGGGCGGCATGTCCGGCATTCTGGCGAGCGCGGCTGCTGCGGACTTGCCGGGCCGGGCGATTGAGCCGCGCCGGCGGACGCTAGCACCGCCGCGATCCGTCCAAAAGTCGGACGCTTCAATCCTGGATCGCTGTGGCTCTGTCGTGGCGGCGCCGCGGTCAGGCGATCTCCGCAAGCAGGCATTTGAGCACGCCCCACTCGTAGCGGCCGCCGAGCGCGGCGTACGCGGGGCCGAGCTTGCCGCTGTCAACGGTCCCGAGCCGCTCGAAGGCCGCCAGGACCTCGTCGATCTCAGGCTCGTCGAGGTCGAGCACCTGCCGTGCCTCGATGAGACCGGCCTCGATCGCCTCGGCGAAATGGCCATAGACCGTCCCGACCTCGAGCCCGCGCTCGCGCGCGATCGCTCCGGCGTTTCGGCCCGCCAGGAACAGCGCAAGCGTTTGGTTGACCGAGGCCGACAACCGGTTGTCGAGCAAGGGATGACGCTTGCAGCCGGCGACGGTCTCGATGAGGCGCGCGCCGTAGCGCGCGATCTTGCGCTCGCCGAGGCCGGTGATGCCGTGGAGATCGGCAATGCTCTGCGGCCGCTTCGCGGCGAGTTCCGCGAGCGTGCGGTCATGGAAAATGACATAGGGCGGAACATTCGCTTCGCTGGCGAGCGCCGACCTGAGGCTGCGCAGGGCTTGGTAGAGCGCCTCGTCGCCGGCGGCCACGCGTGCGGCGGTGGCAGTCGCCTTGCGCGGCGATTTCGACCTGCGCACGAGATCGAGCGCCGCCGGCTTGCGCATGGCAAACGTGCGTTCGCCGCGCAGGAGAGGGCGCGCGCTCTCGGTCAGCGTCAGCGTGCCGTGCCCCTCTTCGTCGGCCGCGAGGTGGCCTGCGGCGATGAGCTGGCGGAAGAGACTTCGCCATTCGCTCGCGGCCACGTCGGCGCCGATCCCGAACACGGACAGGCGGTCATGGCCGTTTCTTTGGATCCGCTCCTCGCACTTGCCGGTCAGCACATCGACGACGTAGCCCACCCCGAACCGCTGGCCCGTCCGGTAGACAGCCGAGAGCGCTTTCTGCGCGAGCACTGTCCCGTCGGCCGTTGCGGGCGGGTTGAGGCAGTTGTCGCAGTTGCCGCAGGGCTGCGCCAGACGCTCGCCGAAGTAGGCGAGCAGCGCCTGGCGTCGGCAGCCGGTCATCTCGGCAAGACCGATCAACGCATCGAGCTTCTGGCGCTGGACGAGCTTGTACTGCTCGCTCGCCTCGCTCTGCGCGATCCACTGGCGCTGCGTGACGAGGTCGTTCAGTCCGTAAGCGAGCCAGGCGTTGGCGGGCTCCCCGTCGCGGCCCGCCCGGCCGGTTTCCTGGTAGTAGGCCTCGATCGACTTCGGCAGATTGAGATGGGCGACGAAACGCACGTCCGGCTTGTCGATCCCCATGCCGAAGGCAATGGTCGCGACCACGATGAGCCCGTCCTCCTTGAGAAAGCGCTGCTGTGCGCGCCGGCGTTCCTCGGATGGCAGGCCGGCGTGATAGGCGAGCGCCGCGCGCCCCTTGCCCGAGAGCCAGGCGGCGGTCTCCTCGACGGCCTTGCGGGTCAGGCAGTAGACGATGCCGGCGTCGCCGGGATGCTCGCTGTCGATGAATTGCCAGAGCCGCTCGCGGGCACCGGCCGAGCCCATCTCGGCAATGGTGTAGCGGATATTCGGGCGGTCGAAGCTTGCAATGAAGCGGCGTGCGCGCTCGAGGCCGAGCTCGGACACGATCTCCTCGCGCGTCCTCTCGTCCGCCGTCGCGGTGAGCGCGATGCGCGGCACGGCCGGGAAACGATGGGCGAGCACCTTGAGCTGCCGATATTCCGGCCTGAAGTCGTGGCCCCACTGGGAGACGCAATGCGCCTCGTCGATCGCGATCAGCGACAGACGCGCTCCGTCAAGAAGCGCGAGCGTGCGATCCTGCACCAGCCGTTCGGGCGCCACATAGAGAAGGTCGAGGCTGCCGTCGAGAATCGCGGTCTCGACGTCGCGCTGGGCGGCAAGGTCGAGCGTCGAATTGAGATAGGCGGCTCGCACGCCAAGCTCGCGCAGCGTATCCACCTGGTCCTGCATCAGGGCGATGAGGGGCGAAACGACCACTCCCATGCCGCGCCGCACCAGGGACGGGATCTGATAGCAGAGCGATTTGCCGCCGCCGGTTGGCATCAGGGCAAGCGCATCCCCTCCGCCAAGCAGCGTCGCGATGATGTCGCGCTGATGGCTGCGGAAGCTCGCGTAGCCGAACACGGTCTCGAGCACGCGCTGGGCTTCGGCGAGGCTGGGCTCTGGCGGTTCCAACGCCAGGGCGCGAAGGGCGGTCATCGGGGAGGGGGCCTCCATAGGCTGATGATGGCGCACCCTAGTGCGATTCGAGCCGGGGTACTGCGCCCGTCCGGGCACGTCGGGCCGCAATCCCAAAGTCGATGGACCGTCTCGAACTTGGACGGCTTGGGCGGTCACGGAAAGGCCGCCCGGCGCGCATCCCTGCTTGGTCGTCGAGCAGGTTGCCGGACCGCCCATTGAGCGGATCGCAGCCGCCCAGACTTGAGTGGCGCGCATCGCGACGCCCGGATCGAGGGCCGTCCGGCGTTAGGCTTGCTGCTCGGGAGCGCCCGCCGGCCGCTTTCCCGCGTCGGGCGGCTGGTGTATCCCTGGATTGGCGGGGAGGGCGCGCGCACTTGCTCGCCGTTTCGCCCCGTTTGCCAAGTCGAAGGACCGCACGGTCATGCCCATGGACGCCCACGAGATCGAGCGCTTGATCAAGGCGCGGTTCCCCGACGCCAAGGTCGAGATCAAGGATCTGGCCGGCGACGGCGACCACTATGCCGCGCACGTGGTCTCGGCCGAGTTCAAGGGAAAGACCCGCGTCGCCCAGCACAAGATGGTCTACGAGGCGCTTGAGGGTCGCATGGGGGGCGCCCTCCACGCTCTTGCGCTTACGACCTCCGCCCCGAAAGATTGACTTTCCTGGCGGCCTCGCCACATACCTCGCCAGACGGCACCGACTTTGACGTGCGTTGCCGCGCCCCGACAGAGCTCCTCATGAGGTTCCCATGGACCAGCAGGCTGTGCACGACTACATCCGCAAGCTCGTCGCCGACAATGACGTGGTGCTGTTCATGAAGGGCAGGAAGAGCATGGCGCAGTGCGGCTTCTCGCATCAGGTCGACGCCATCCTGCAGCACCTCGGCGTCGACTACAAAGACGTCAACGTCTTGGAAAGCATGGAGATTCGTGAGGGAATCAAGTCCTTTACGAACTGGCCGACCATCCCTCAGCTCTACATCAAGGGCGAGTTCGTCGGCGGCTGCGACATCGTCAAGGAGATGTTCCAGGCAGGCGAGCTGCAGCAGCTTCTCGAAGAGAAGGGGATTGCCAGCAATTCCAGGACGCTGACGGCTTGAGAGGCCGCCTGCCACGGTCCTGCTGCGGCGCCCCGCGATGTCAGGGGCGGCGTGGCGGGCGAGGGATGGACCATCGCCTCGCTCAGGGGGCGTTGGATGCTCGAACGGTCGCCGGATGATCGGCAACAGTGGGAAACCACGGTCCCAAGCACCCGGGGGCTCGGCGGCCGCCGCTTCCTGTTGAGCGTGGCCATCATCGGGGCGTCGATTTCGCTCGCGCTCGGGATCACGCTGCCGTCGATCAAGCTGACCCGGTTCTACTTTTTCTCGACCGAATACTCGCTGATCTCCACGGTCAGCACGCTCATTCAGCGCAATCAGATATTTCTTGGCGCCCTGGTGTTCGTGTTCTCGATCCTGCTGCCGGTCTTCAAGATCCTCTACCTCGTCATGCTGACTACCATGACGCCCGACGCGCTGCGCCGGCAATACGGGCGGCTGAAGGCGCTCGAATGGCTCGGCAAATGGTCGATGCACGATGTCCTGGTGCTGGCGCTGATGATCTTCTTCATCAAGAGCCAGGGCGTCTATGACGCGACAAGCCTCTCGGGTGTCTATTTCTTCACGCTTGCCGTGGTGTTTATGATCCTCGCCTACGCGTGGCTCAACGTGTTCTCGCTCAATGCCATCAAGTCGGAAACGCGCCGGCTCGAGGCTTTCGCAGCCCGCCGGCGCAGCCCCTCGACCGCGCGCAACTTCCTGCTCGCCCTCTTCATTCTGACCGCATCGATCTGCTTTGCCCTGGGGATCATTCTTCCCTCCATCCGCTTCACCACCATCTACGTCTGGACGAACGAGCACTCCGTCGCCAGCATCATCTGGGCCCTTTACAGGAATCAGGAGTACTTTCTCTGCGCCGTGATTGCCGTATTCTCGGTCCTATTCCCTTTCCTCAAGCTGCTCTATCTGCTCACGCTCTGCCTGTCGCCGAATGTGTCGCCGGAGTTCCGCTCGAAATCCATTTCCGTCATGGAGTGGCTCGGGCGCTATTCCATGACCGACGTCATGGTGCTGGCCCTGATCATCTTCTACATGAATTCGTCCGGCTACACCGAGGCGCGCGTCCTACCGGGCGTATATTGCTTTGCGGCCTCGGCGCTGATGACCATGTTTGCCTACGGCTGGGCGAACTCGGGCTTCGCATCGCGGGCGCCGCGCGATTGGCCCGGGAATGACGGGGCGGAGAGGGCGGCCGTTTCCGCTCCCGTCGGCCGACGCTAGGTTCGGCGGGCCGCACCAGCGGCGCTGACGCCGGCGCGAGGAGCGAACGATGGGACAGGTGGCAGGCGATCAGGACGACCGGCCCGGCGATGTCAGGTTGCCGGCTGGCGCCGACGCCGGACGCCGGACCGTCACGCTGACGGTGATCGGCGTGGTGCGCTCGGCCAACCGTCGCGACGAGACGGCCCCGAAAAATCCGACCGAGGCGAGGTCACGCGGCGAGCCGGCCGACCTCCTTGTGGACGAACCATATCGTCCCGGGCTCGTCGGACTCGAGGACTATTCCCATCTGATCGTGCTCGCGTGGCTCGATGCCGCGCGCCGCGACTTGATCCAGATCACCCGGCCATCCTCGCCGAAGCCGCGCGGCGTCTTTGCTCTGCGCTCGCCGGTCCGGCCGAACCCGATCGCATTGTCGGTCGCCCGCATTCTCGCCGTCGATGCCGTCGCCGGACGGGTCCGTATCGACGCCATCGATTTGATTGACGGTACTCCGATTTTGGATATCAAGCCGTACCGGCCGGGCATTGATGCCATCCCTGATGCCGTCGTACCCTGACCCAAATAATAAATTCCAGCAGCGGCAGGCCCAGCGCAAAGTGAGGCGCCGGCAGCACTCTGGCAACCGGCCGAGGAGACGCACGCTTTGAACGAGGATATCAGGGCGGTCGAGAAGGTCGTTCGGACCTACCTCGATGGACTATACGAGGCGGACGCGGACAAGCTCGCCTCCGTTTTCCTGCCGTCGAGCGCGCTGACTTACGTCAGCCCGGACGGCAAGCTGCAAATCCTGCCGCGCGATGAGTGGCTCGCCGCGACCCGCAAGCGCAAGCCCGGCAAGGAGGCCGGATTGGCGCGCGAGGATCACATCCTGACGATCGACGTCATCGGTCCGACCATGGCCTATGCCAAGGTCAAATGTCAGCTGCCGCCCCGCTACTTCACCGATCAGCTCTGCCTGCTCAAGGTGGAGGGTCGTTGGCAGGTGGCGCAGAAGGTTTTTCAGGTCGAGCAGCGCTGACGCGGCCGGCCTGACGCGACGAGCGTGCGCATGAGCATCGAACCGTTCGGAGTGAGTTGACCATGGCCAATCTCGAGATCATTGGCGTGCCATTCTCCAATTACGTCCGCTCCGTGCGGATGCTGTGCGAGGAGAAGGGGGTCGCCTACACGCTGACCCCGTCGCGCCCGCATTCGCCCGAGGTCAAAGCAATCCATCCGGCGGGCCAGGTCCCGGTCATGCGGCATGGCGACGTCGCCCTTTTCGAGACCAGCGCCATCGCCACCTACATCGACAAGGCGTTTGCGGGCCCGCGCTTCATTCCCGACGATGCGCTGGGCGCTGCCCGGGTCGAGCAGTGGATCTCCTACGGCAATGCCAAGGTTGATAAGTGGATCATGCGCGAGTTTGTCGTGCCGCAAGCATTTTTCGATAAGGACAAGGGTCCGGACACGTCGCGGATCACGGCGGCCGTGCCCGAGATCGAGAAGTGCTGCGCGACGCTCGATGCGGCGCTCTCCCGGTCGGCGTATCTGGCGGGTGATGCATTGACCTATGCCGATATCCACATCCTGCCGATGGTGATGACGATGCAGGCGTGGCCGGCCGGCAGGGACATCGCCCCCAAATATGCGGCCGTCATGGCCTGGGCCGGCAAACTCTCCGAACGCCCGTCTTACAGAAACACCGCGCCGCCACCGCGAAAATGACGAGGCGATCGGCGGATGAGGGGAGAGGCCGGCGGCGGCGGGTGCCGGTGAGCGGGCAGCACGACAGGTTTGGAACGATCCGATGGCGAACGACGATGGTGCTGAGCTGACTGGACGACAGAAGCCCGCGGCGCCCGCAAGAGGCTGGCAGCCCGAGCTCGACGAGCTCAACATCCGCAAGCGGCTTGCCCATGAGATGGGGGGCGTCGAGAAGGTCGCCCGTCAGCGCGCCGGCGGCAGGCTGACAATCCGCGAGCGGATCGCCGGCTTGGTCGATCCGGGCTCGTTCCGTGAGGTGGGCGAGCTCTCCGGCAAGGGAACCTACGATGCCAGGGGGCGGCTCGTCTCGTTTACGCCGGCCAACCGCATCACCGGACGCGCAACCATCGACGGTCGCACGGTGGTCGTCACCGGCGACGATTTCACGGTGCGTGGCGGCTCCGCCGATGCAACCATTCCGGAGAAAACGATCCTTGCCGAGCGGATGGCGCAGGAGCTGCGCGTGCCGATCATCCGCATCATCGAGGGGTCGGGCGGCGGCGGCTCGGTGAAGACGACCGAGACGCGCGGCTACACCAATCTGCCGGGTGGCCTCGACGGCCACTGGGAGCGCTACAAGTATCTGGCCGACAACATGGGCATTGTCCCGGTTGTTGCCCTGGGTCTCGGCTCGGTGGCGGGGCTTGGCGCCGCCTATGTTGCGGCAAGCCACTATTCCGTGATGACCAAGAAGACCTCGGCCATGTTCGTCGCGGGCCCGCCGGTCGTCGCCCGCATCGGCGAGAAGAACAACCTGGACAAGCAGCAGCTCGGCGGCTGGGAAATCCAGTGCGGGGCCGGCGCCGTCGACGATGCCGTCGACACCGAGGAGCAGGCGTTCGCCGCCGCCCGCAGGTTCCTCTCCTACCTGCCCTCGTCCATCTACACGGTTGCCGAGCGGCTGCCCTCCGACGATCCGGCCGAGCGGCGCGACGAGCGCCTGTTCACCATCGTGCCGCGCGACCGGCACCAGCCCTACAAGATGCGCACCATCATCGAAGCGGTCTTCGATCGAGGGTCCTTCACCGAGATTTCACGGCATTTCGGGCGGCCCGTCATCACCGGCTTCGCCCGGCTCGAAGGGCTCCCCGTCGCGGTGCTGGCGAGCGATCCGTTCCACGTCATGGGGGCCTGGACGGCGGACGCTTGCCAGAAGGTGATCCGCTTTGTCGATACGGCCGAGACGTTCCACATCCCGGTGGTCTACCTCTGCGACTGCCCGGGCTTCATGATCGGCCTCGAGGCCGAGCGCACGGCGACGATCCGCTTCGGCGTGCGTGCCATGGCGGCAATCAACCAGTCGACCGTTCCGTGGTGCACGATCATCACGCGCAACGTGTTCGGCGTCGCGGGCGCGGCGCACGTGCCAGCGGGGCGCCTCGCCATTCGCTATGCGTGGCTCTCGGCACAGTGGGGCTCGCTGCCGCTCGAGGGGGGCATCGAGGCGGCCTATCGGGCCGAGCTCGATGCGGCACCTGATCGCGCCGCGAAGATGGCCGAGATCGAGGAGCGGCTCACCGCCCTGAAGTCGCCGTTCCGCTCGGCCGAAGCCTTCGGCATCGAGGAGATCATTGACCCGCGCGAGACCCGGCCGCTGCTTTGCGAGTTTGCGCGGCTCGCGGAGCCGCTGCGCACCCCGGGCCCGCGCGCGTTCTCGATGCGGCCGTGAGGTCGGAAAGCCCAATGACTCCGCGGCCATGACACCGCGCCGCCGCGGGTCGCCGCCGACGGGGGCAGCTCCATCCGCGGCCGCAGCGGCGTAAGGACCGGGCCTCGTCCCCGGTCCTACCTCAGATTGCCGCAGAACCGCTGGATGCGCCGGCAGGCCTCCTCGAGGCTCGCGTTGTCGAGCGCGTAGGAGACGCGGAAAAATGGCGACATGGCGAACGCTGCGCCGTGGACGGCCGCTACGCCTTCCTCCTCGAGCAGCGCCGTCACGAAATCCTCGTCGGTGTTGATCTTCCGGCCCCCGGCGCTGGTCTTGCCGAGCGTGCCTTCGCACGACGGATAGACGTAGAAGGCGCCCTCGGGCTTCGGGCACTTGATGCCGCGCGCCTGATTGAGCATCGCAACGACCAGATCGCGGCGCACCCGGAACTTCTCGTTGTTGATCGGAATGAAGTCCTGCGGCCCGTTCAACGCCTCGACGCCGGCCCACTGCGAGATGGACGACGGGTTCGACGTCGACTGGCTCTGCAGCTTGCCCATCGCCTTGATCAGCGGCTCGGGCCCGCCCGCGTAGCCGATCCGCCAGCCGGTCATGCAGTAGGCCTTCGAGAGGCCGTTCACCGTGAGGGTGCGCTCATAGAGCGACGGCTCGACTTCGGCCATGGTGTAAAAGATGTGCCCGTCGTAGAGCAGGTGCTCGTACATGTCGTCGGTCATCACCCAGACGTGCCGGTTCTTGGGGCGCATGAGGACGTCGGTCAGCGCCTTGAGCTCGTCGCGCGAATAGGCCGCCCCGGTCGGGTTCGACGGCGCGTTGAACATGAACCACTTCGTTTTCGGCGTGAGCGCCCGGTCGAGGACCTCGGGCTTCAGCTTGTAGCCGTCCTCCATGCGGCAGTTGGCGAACACCGGCGTGCCGCCGCCGAACTGCACGATGTCGGCATAGGACACCCAGCAGGGCGCCGGAATGACCACCTCGTCGCCCGGATTGAGCGTCGCCACCAGCGCATTGAACAGCACCTGCTTGCCGCCTGTGCCGATCGAGATCTGGCTGCGCTTGTATTCGAGATTGTTCTCGCGCTTGAACTTCGCGACGACGGCGTCCTTGAGCTCCGGCATTCCGTCGGGGTCGGTGTACTTGGTCTTGCCGGCCTGGATCGCCCGGATCGCCGCATCCTTGATGTTTTGCGGGGTATCGAAGTCGGGCTCGCCCTGCGACAGGATGATGATGTCGCGGCCCTCAGCCGCCAGCGCCCGCGCTTTGGTCGACACGCCGATGGTTGCGGAAGGACTGATCCGGTTCAGGCTGTCTGAGAAAAAGCCCATGGCGTGCTGCCTTTCAGGGGGACGGAGTGCGGCTGGCGCAGGAGTAGCACCGCTTTGCATGCGCAAAGCGGCGGGACCATAGGCGCGAGGGGCGGGGAGTCAAGGCCAAATCTGCTCGCCTGGGCTGACGGCGCACGCCCTTGCAGGCCGCACGGCGATCGACGGGGGAAGGGCGGCACGGCGACGGGACGGGCGCCGCCGCAGCCCTGGCTCGGCGAGGCTGATAGGGCTTATAGCTATCCTGGTCGCCCGCAATCCTTGGGAACGGTTGAATGACGAAGAACGCCGCTTTCACGCTCGTGATGCTGCCCCCGCACGACGCCGTCCGCCGTGGCTGGGCGGAGCGCATCGCAGCCGCCGATCTGGGCGTGCGAGTCCTTGCGCCCGAGACGCTCGAGGACGCCAAGCGGGACATTCGCGACGCCGAAGCCGCCTTCGGCACGCTGCCGCCCGAGGTCCTCGCCGAAGCCCGTCGCCTTCGATGGCTGCAGGCCCCCAACGCCGCGCCACCCGCCGGCTTCTACTACCCGGAGCTGATCGCGCATCCGGTCGAGGTCACCAATTTCCGAGAGATCTTCAATGATCATATCGGCGCGCACATCATGGCCTTCGTTTTGGCCTTTGCCAGGGGCTTCCACTACTACCTGCCGCAGCAGCTGCGCGCCGAGTGGAAGCCGCGCCCTCACGACACCGGCGTCGTGCACCTGCCCGAGTCGACGGCGCTGATCCTGGGCGTCGGCGGCATCGGGAGCGAGGCGGCGCGGCTTTGCAGCGCCTTCGGGATGCACGTCGTCGGCATCGACGCCCGCCGCACGAGCGCACCGCCGGGCGTGGCCGAACTCCATCCGCCGGAAGCTTTGGACGACGAGCTGCCGCGCGCTGATTTCGTCATCATGACCATTCCGCACACGCCCGCGACCGAGGGTCTGATGCACCGCGAGCGGTTGCGGCGCATGAAGCGCTCTGCCTTCCTGATCAACATCGGCCGAGGCAAGACGCTGCGGCTCGACGATCTCGTCGCCGCGCTCGAGGCGGGCGAGATTGCGGGAGCCGGCCTCGATGTCTTCGAGATCGAGCCGCTGCCCGCCGGCCATCCGCTCTGGCGGACACCAAACGTGCTCATCACGCCGCATATGGCCGGCTACGGGCCCTATCTCGACGATCGCCGCCTCGACATCATCCTTGACAACTGTCGCCGGTTTGCGGCCGGCGAGCCGTTGCGCAACCGGGTCGACAAGGCGGCGTGGTTCTGATCGATTGCGCAGGTTGGCGGCGCAAATGATGCGGCAGGCTTCGCCCCGTCGCGTGAAGCGATGGCGGAGGCCGTTTAAGGACCTGGGAGAGGGATGATGCCTGGTGTGCTCGAGGGCCTGCGGATCATCGAAGGCTCGGCGTTTGTTGCGGCCCCGCTCGGAGGCATGACGCTGGCCGGGCTCGGTGCCGACGTCATTCGCTTCGATGACATCGGCGGCGGCCTCGACGCCAATCGCTGGCCGGTCACCAAGGACGGAGTGAGCCTCTACTGGGCCGGGCTCAACAAGGGCAAACGGTCGATCGCTGTCGACCTGCGCCATCCGGAGGCGCGCGAGCTGATCGCCGCGCTCATCACCGCGCCGGGACCGGACTGCGGGATCTTCTCGACCAATTTGCCGGCCAGAGGCTGGCTCGCCTACGAGAGCCTTTCGGCAAGGCGGAGTGATCTCATCGCGCTCAACATTCTCGGGGCGCGCGACGGCTCCGCCCAGGTCGACTACACGGTGAACGCCGTGACCGGATTTCCCATGATCACCGGGCCGGTCGGTCACGTCGGTCCGGTGAATCAGGTGCTGCCGGCCTGGGACATCGCCACGGGCTACGCCGCCGCGGTCGCCCTGCTTGCCGCCGAGCGCCACCGCAGCCGTACCGGGCGCGGTCAGCTTGTCACCCTGCCATTGCAGGATGTGGCGCTCGCCGCGACCGCAGCGCTCGGCTATCTGGCCGAAGCCGAGATCAACAAGGTGGACCGGCCCCGCCTTGGCAACGAGGTGTTCGGCACCTTCGCCCGCGACTTCAAGACCAAGGACGGCCGCTACCTGATGATCTGCGTTTTCACGGCTCGCCAGCTAGAGGCGCTCGCCGAGGCGGGTGGGCTTGCCGCGCGATTTTCCGAAATCGAGAAGACGCTTGGTCTCGACCTCAAGGACGAGGCGCACCGCTGGGAGGCGCGCGCCGAAATCGCAGCCGCCATCGAGCCGTGGATCGCCGCCCGGACGCTGGCGGAGTTGACGCCGGTGCTCAACAAATCCGGCGCGCTCTGGGCACCCTACAAGACGCCGCGCGAGCTCGTCTCCGGCGACCCGCTTATTGCCGGCAATCCGATGTTCGCGCGCGTTCTCCAACCGGGCATCGGCACTTACTGGTCCGCTGCCTCCCCGTTCGATTTCAAGGACGCCGCGCGTCTTCCCGCGAAGCCGGCGCCGCGCCTTGGCGAACACACCGACGAGATCCTGGCCGGCATCCTGGGGCTCTCTTCCGCCGCGATCGGACGCCTGCACGACCGGCGCATCGTATCGGGGCCGAAGAAGGAGTGAGGGCGTTGAGCGGCCGGCGGCCCCGAGCTCCTTGACGCCTTTCGGCCCCGGTCGCAACGCGCGGCTCACCCCTTTCGCAAGAAGCCGAAATCGCAGCCGTCGGGGGCCTGCAGCACGCTCTCTCGGAAGAGGCGGTCATAGCCCCGCTCGGGCAGCGGCACGGTGCGTTTCGCCCACTCGGCGCGCCGGCGGCTGAGCACCGGCTCATCCACGAGCAGATCGAGCCGGCGCTCCTTGACCGACAGTCGAATCCGGTCGCCGGTCTCGACCAGCGCCAGCGGGCCGCCGACATGCGCCTCGGGCGCGATGTGAAGCACGATCGTGCCATAGGCCGTCCCGGACATCCGGCAGTCGGACATGCGCACCATGTCCTTGACGCCCATCTGCAAGAGCTTTTTGGGGATCGGAAGGAACCCGGCTTCCGGCATCGCGGCGGGCGAGGCCGGCCCGACATTGCGCAGAATGAGAAAGTCGTCCGCCGTCACGTCGAGATCGGGATCATCGATCCTGGCGCTCAGATCGGCGACGCCGTCGAACACGACGGCGCGTCCTGTCTTCTCGAAGAGCGCGGGTGTCGCCGCCGAGCGCTTGAGGATGGCGCCGTCGGGCGCCAGCGACCCGAACAGCGCGACGAGGCCGCCCTGCGGCTCGAACGGCTTGGCTGCCGAGGCGATCACGCGCCGGTCGACCCAGTGACCCTCTTCGGCTGCGAGCCGCTCGCCGAGCGTCTCTCCGGTCACCGTCATGCAGTCGAGATGCAGGAGGGGCTTGAGCTCCCGCAGCACCGCGCCGATGCCGCCTGCCGCATGGAAGTCGTCCATATAGAACTCGCTTCCGACCGGCTTGACCGCGGCAAGGACCGGCGTCGTGTCCGAGAGCTCGTTGAACCGGCGCAAATCGAGCCTCAGTCCGAGGCGCCCGGCGATCGCAGCGAGATGCACGACGCCATTGGTCGAACCGCCGAGCGCAAGCAGCACGCGCGCCGCGTTTTCGATCGCCTTCTCGGTGATGATCTTATCGGGCGTCAGATCGAGTTTGATCATGCGGACGGCCGCTGCGCCGGTTGCCTCCGCGGCACGGATGCGATCGGCGTGAACGGCGGGAATGGCGGCGGTGCCTGGCAACGTCATGCCGAGGCTCTCTGCGATCGCCGCCATGGTCGAGGCGGTGCCCATGACCGCGCACGAGCCGGCGGTGGTGACGAGCTTTCCCTCGACCTCGCGAATGTCGGCTTCGCCGATGCGGCCGGCGCGGTACTCGACCCAGAACCTGCGGCAGTCGGTGCAGGCGCCCATCCTGTGTTCGCGGTAGCGCCCGGTCATCTGCGGACCGCCGATGAGCTGGATGGCGGGCTTGCCGGCGCTCGCAGCTCCCATGAGCTGGGCCGGCACCGTCTTGTCGCAGGCGCCCAGCATGACGACTGCGTCCATGGGCTGTGCGCGGATCATCTCCTCGGTGTCCATGGCCATCAGGTTGCGGAACTTCATGGAGTTGGGCGCCAGCGTCGACTCGTGCACCGAGATGGTTGGAAACTCGAGCGGCAGCCCGCCCGCGGCCGAGACGCCGCGTTTCACCGCCTCGACGAGGTCTGGAAAGTTGCGATGGCAGGGATTGAAACGGCTGTAGGTGTTGGCGATGCCGACGACGGGCTTGCGGAGCTCATCCTGCGAGTAGCCCATCGACAGGGCGAAGGCGCGGCGCATGTAGATCGAGAAATCGGGATCGCCGTAGTTCTGCAGGCCTCTGAGGAAGCCGCGCTCCGGCGGCGCCGCCTTGCCGCGGCCCCCGTTGCCGCCCTTGCTCCGTGACGTCTTCGCCATGGCCGTTCCCACCTCGTCGCTCGATGCCCGCGCCGGTGTGCGCTCTCTCAAGCAGACTGCAACACGCAGCGCACGTCACGGCAAGAGCCCGCGGCCTGCACATCGCACCGTGCGCCGGCTGCAGCGCGCGACAACCCTTCAGGCCTTGCGTCCGAGCACCCGCCCGGCAACGGCATCGAGCTTCGCCACGAGAGTTGGATCGCGCGCCTCCGGTGGCGTGATGATGGCGACATCGAGCGCCGTATCGGACCCGATCGGGCACTTCGGGTGCTCGCGCGGAAAGGCTCGGGCGAGGTGCGTGATGAGCCGCTGCGCCTTCTCGACGTTGGCCTTGAGCAGCTTGATGACCGCCGCCACGTCCACCTCGTCGTGGTCCTCGTGCCAGCAGTCATAGTCGGTCACCATGGCGACGGTCGCGTAGCAGATCTCGGCTTCGCGCGCGAGCTTCGCCTCGGGCATGTTGGTCATGCCGATCACATCGCACCCCCAGCTCCGGTAGAGGCGCGATTCCGCGCGCGTCGAGAACTGTGGGCCTTCCATGACGAGGTACGTGCCGCCGCGCGTGAGCGGAACCGCCGCCGCGGCCGCCGCCTTTGCGATCTCGTCGGCGAGCGCCGGCGACACCGGATCTGCAACCGAGACGTGGGCGACGCAGCCGGTACCAAAGAAGCTCTTCTCGCGGGCGAATGTCCGGTCGATGAACTGGTCGACGAGTACGAAATGCCCGGGCGGATGCTCCTCCTTGAGCGAGCCGCAGGCGGACACCGAAACGAGATCCGTGACGCCCGCACGCTTCAGCACGTCGATGTTGGCGCGATAGTTGATGGCCGACGGCGGGATGCGATGGCCCCGGCCATGCCGCGGCAGAAAGCGCACCGGCAGGCCGTCGATCTCGGCGAAGAGGACGCTGTCTGATGGCGCGCCCCAGGGCGACCCGATCGCCATCCAGCGCGGGTTCTCCAAAGCCGGAAGATCATAGAGGCCGCTGCCGCCGATGATGCCGAGTACGCTTGCTGTCATGCGCCCTCCGCGCTGGCTGTGCGCCGCAACTTAGCCTGCCGGACTGACCTGTAAAGGCGACTTCGCGTTACGCGCCAATGGTTTCCGCACCTTCCGCCGGGAAGCCGGGCACATCGCTTGCTGAGCGACGGTCGGCAGGCGTTGGAGCCCCTCGCAGAGGCTCTCGGGGTGCCGGTGTGAGACGGATCACAGCCAGGAGCGGGACAATAATTTACACATTGTTCAGAAATGGCTCGCCGGCTCGATCCGCCAGCCAGCGACTTGCCCAACTGGAGGCTGACATGTTCCGCATCTCTCGCCCCCTCAGAACATCCTGCTTGGCGGCCGCAGCCATTGTCGTCCTTGCCTCTTCCGCGCTCGCCCAGCAGTCGCGCCCGTCGCCGGCGGCCGCCGATCAGCAGCGTCCGCCCCAGCCGGTGGCCCACCAGCAGGCTCAGTATCCCAATGCCCTGCCGACCGAGGCGGCCTCCCGGCAGGCCTGCGAGGCCGTCGCTGACCGCGTCTTCGTGAAGCACGATCTCGGCAGCGAATGCATCTCCTATTACGCCACCCCTCAGCAGGGGCGCAGCGGGACGGCGGTGTTCTATTTCGAGGGCGACGTCCCGGCGTCGGATCTTGCCCAGCCGAACTTTGCTCAAAACTATTTGAACGACGTCCGTACCGTGTTCCCTCGGCTCGCCAATCAGCATGGCGTGCGGTTCGTATTCGTCGCCCGACCCGGCGTATTCGGCTCTTCCGGCAATCACGGTCATCGCCGTTCGATCAGCGAGATGCTGACGATGAATGCCGCCCTCGACGCGCTGAAATCGCGGCTCGGCGTGACCAATCTCGTGCTTGCCGGCCAGTCAGGCGGCTCCACCGTCGCCGCGGCGGCGCTCACGCTTGGCCGGCGCGATGTATCGTGTGCCGTCCTCGGCTCCGGTCTCTTGTCCGTGGTCGAGATTGAGCACGCCCACCGGGTGCGCGAGCGGCTTCCCGAGATCCGACCGGAAATCATGCGCGTCCAGCTCTTCGATCCGACCGACAGACTCACCTGGATCGAGCGTCAGCCACATCGCCGCATCTTCGTGCTCGGCGATCCGACCGACGTGCGCACGCCGTTTCCCCAGCAGCGCAATTTCGCCGATCGGGTTCGCAGCCTCGGCCATCACGCTCAGACCATCGAGGTGACCGCCTTGGGCGAGCTGATGCATGGCGTCGCCCACCACACGCTGCCGGCTGCCGCTCTCTGCGCGCGCGGCGCCGATGATGCCGCCATCCGCAGAGCCGTTGCGCCGCAACCCCGTCCGGTCGCCCGCACGGTCACGTCCGAAGTTGTCCGCTGAAGTCGTCAGACAGTCGGCGCAACCGATGCCCTCCGAACAGCACAAAGGGCCCGCCCGGGCCCTTTGCCGCGTCGACCTACGCCGGCCGGTCAGTGCACCTGGGCCCACAACCGCTTCTTGGCTGCGTAGAAGAGGAGCGACGTGATGAGCAAGTACAGCAGCACCTTCCAGCCCATCGACTTGCGTTCCTCGAGCTTCGGGTCGCCGGCCCAGGCGAGGAACGCGGTGACATCCTTCGCATACTGCTCGATCGTCGTCGGCGAGCCATCCTGGTACTTGACGAGTCCGGGTTGCAGCGGTGCGATCATGGCGATCTGATTGCCGGGAAAATATTTATTGTAGCTCATGCCATCGGCGAGCTTCATGTCCGCCGGGGCGTTCGCGTAGCCCGTCAACAGCGCGTAAAGGTAGTCCGCACCGCCTTCCTGATAGCCGTTCACGATATCGCGCGGCATTCCGACAAGCGTCTGGAGCAAGGTGCCCGCGTGTGAGGCCGAGCGCGCGAGTGTGATCACCGACAGGTCCGGTGGCAGGGCGCCGTTGAAGGCCGCGCGCGCTGCTTTCTCGTTGTCGTGCGGGCCGAGGATCGGGTCCGCAAGTCCGGCGGGGCGCTTGATGATGACGCCCTTCGATGTCGCGATCTCGCCCTGGTCGTTGGGCCCGTCGAAAATCTTGTTCGGCCAGGAGGCGGCAAGCGCCTTGACGGACTCTTCGGGGAATTGCGGCCCGCCCGGCTCCGACAGGTTCCGGAAGCGCACGCGCTTGAGGCCATGGCAATTGGCACAGACCTCCTTGTAGACCTGGAATCCGCGCTGCAGCTGGGCCTTGTCGAAGTGTCCCCGGAAACCGGCGAACGTCCAGGACTGACGCGGAATTTCGGCCGCTTCGCCTGCGGCGAGCACCGGCGTGGTGAGGCCGAGCATGACAGCCGCGACCGCGCTAGCTTTGAGAGCAGTTGAGCGTTTCATCATGGTCCTCTCGGCCTCAGCGCTTCTCGGGAGCTGCGGCGGCACCTGCCGGCACCCCTGCCCCTGACGCGCCCTTGCCAAGTACCGCCTCCGTAATCGAGCGCGGCATCGGCGACGGGGTCTCGATCACGCCGACGATCGGCATGATGATCAGGAAGAACGCGAAGTAGTAGAACGTGCAAATCCGCGACATCAGCAGATAGATGCCCTCCGGCGTCTTGGCCCCGAGATAACCGAGGGCGATGACAGACAGGAAGAACAGGTAGAGGAACCACTTGAAGATGGGCCGATAGCGCGCGGAGCGCACCCGGCTGGTGTCGAGCCAGGGGATGAACAGCAGGATGAGGATCGAGCCGAACATCGCGATGACGCCGCCGAGCTTCGACGGAATGGCGCGCAGAATGGCGTAGAAGGGGAGATAGTACCACTCGGGCACGATGTGCGGCGGGGTCACGAGCGGGTTCGCCTCGATGTAATTGTCTGCGTGGCCGAGGTAGTTCGGCGCATAGAAGACGAACCAGGCGAACACGATCATGAACACGAACAGCGCGAACATGTCCTTCATGACGGCATAGGGTGCCATCGGCACGCTGTCCGATTTCGACTTGATCTCGATGCCGGTCGGATTGTTCTGTCCGACGACATGCAGCGCCCAGACGTGCAGCGCGACCACGCCTGCGATCACGAACGGCAGCAGATAGTGCAGCGAGAAGAACCGATTGAGCGTGACGCCTGAAACCGAGTAGCCTCCCCACAGCCAGACGACGATGCGGGTGCCGAGGCCGGGAATGACGGCGTCGAGGGACGAAAACAGGTTGGTGATGACCGTGACGCCCCAAAAGCTCATCTGGCCCCACGGCAATGTGTAGCCGAGAAAGCCGGTGGCCATCATCAGCAGATAGATGATGACGCCCAGGATCCAAAGCACCTCCCGCGGCGCCTTGTAGGACCCATAGTAAAGCCCCCGCGCCATATGGATGTAGACCGCGATGAAGAACATCGAGGCGCCTACGGCGTGCACGTTGCGGATGAGCCAGCCGTAATTGACGTCGCGGCGGATTCGCTCGATGGAATCGAAGGCCATCGCCTCGTGCGGGATGTAATGCATGGCCAGCACGACGCCGGTGACGATCTGAATGGCGAGGCACGCAGTCAGGATGCCGCCGAACGTCCAGAGATAGTTGAGATTGCGCGGCGTCGGGAAATCGACGAACTGGCCGTGCATCATACGCCGGATGGGCAGCCGCTCGTCCAACCAGCGCTCGAAGCGCGACGACGGCTTGTAGGTCGATTCGTGGTTTGCCATGGGCTAGTTCCGCCTCAGCCGATCTTGATCTTGGTGTCGGAGACGAACTCGTAGGGCGGCACCTCCAGGTTCCGCGGCGCAGGGCCCTTTCGGATACGGCCTGAGGTATCGTAGTGGGAGCCATGACAGGGGCAGAACCACCCGCCGTAGTCGCCCTTGGCATCCCCGAGCGACTGTCCCTTGGGGATGCAGCCGAAGTGCGTACAGATGCCAATCAGCACGAGCCAGTTTGCACGGTCTTTCTTTGTGCGATTGGCGTCGGATGCGGGCGCCCGCTCCGGCAGCATCTCGTTTCGCGCGCTCGGATCCGGCAAGTCGCGCAGCTCCGTCTGATTGGCCTTCTCGATCTCTTCCTTCGTTCGGTTGCGGATGAAGATCGGCTTGCCGCGCCACATCACGGTGATCGCCTGGCCTTCCTTGATCGGAGACAGATCGACCTCGATCGAGGCCAGCGCCTGGGTCGAAGCGTCGGGGTTCATCTGCTGTATGAGCGGCCAGAGCGTCGCTGCCGCCCCGACAGCCGCCCAGCTTCCGGCGGCCACCGTAAGGAAATCACGCCTGGTTCCGTGCTCTGTCTCAGACGCCAAATCGGCCTCCTTCTTTCTCGCGCGGCCTCTTGCGGGCCTGCAGCGCGATCCACCCCAGCCCGGACGATCTTGAGGGGGCGCGATTGCTCGGCCCCGACCGCCGTCAAAGCACGTCACGGCACAGACACGTTGCGCCGTGCGGCCGCAACATGCCTATCCGTTCGATCCTGACAATAGGTCCGGGGTTGCCAACCCCGCACAGGACGATTTGACGCGCGTCCCCTTTTTGCACCGATCAGCCGCCTGCACAAGGCGAGGCGCATAGCCCGCCGCGGGGGCAATTTGGCGCAGCGGGACGGGGACAGGCAGCCCGGCGCGCGGCAGCCCACCGGCTGCCGGCCGCATAGGCCGCCGGGCGTGGGGGTCAGGAGGCGTTGGCGCCGCTGAGAAGCCGGTCGAAATATCGGATCGTCTGCTCGAGACCCTGTTTCAGGGGCACGCGGGGCTGCCAGCCGAGCGCTTCGCGCGCGAGCGTGATGTCCGGCTGCCGCTGCTTGGGATCATCCTGCGGCAGCGGCAGGAAGGTGAGCTTGGAGCGCGAGCCGGTCATCTCGATGGTGAGTTCGGCGAGCTGGCGGATGGTGAACTCTCCGGGATTGCCGAGATTCATCGGGCCGGTGACGCCCTGGGGCGTCGCCATCAGCGCGAGAAAGCCGTCGATCAGATCGTCCACGTAACAGAACGAGCGGGTCTGGCTGCCATCGCCGTAGATCGTGATCGGCTCGCCTTTCAAGGCCTGGACGATGAAGTTCGACACGACGCGGCCGTCGTTCGGGTGCATGCGCGGGCCGTAGGTGTTGAAGATGCGTGCGACCTTGATGTCGAGGCCGTGTTGTCGGTTGTAGTCGAAGAAGAGCGTCTCGGCGCAGCGTTTTCCTTCATCGTAGCAGGAGCGCGGACCGATCGGATTGACGTTGCCCCAATAGCTCTCCGGCTGGGGATGCACGGTGGGATCGCCATAAACCTCGGATGTCGAGGCTTGGAAGATGCGCGCCTTGAGCCGCTTTGCAAGGCCCAGCATGTTGATGGCGCCATGGACGCTGGTCTTCGTGGTCTGGACGGGATCGTGCTGGTAGTGGATCGGCGAAGCCGGGCAAGCAAGATTGTAAATCTCGTCGACCTCGACGTAGAGCGGGAACGTGATGTCGTGGCGCATCAGTTCGAAACGCGGATGCCCGATCAGGTGCTCGATGTTCCGCTTGCTGCCGGTGAAAAGATTGTCCACGCAGACCACGTCGTGGCCTTGCGCGATGAGGCGATCGCAAAGGTGAGATCCAAGAAAGCCGGCGCCGCCGGTGACGAGCACTGTCTTTTGTCCAAGCACGGCAGGGTTTCCTCAATCGGTTCGGTTTGCAATCAAAAGGGCGAGCGGCGGCGCCACGCGGCCAGCGTGAATGGACCAGCTCGCCGCGCCACTATGCAAGGCCCGAGCCATTCGCGCCACAAGGCGTCGATGCAAGTCGTCTCGGTCGAACCGAAGGCCGTGGCGGACCACACGCCGGGCGAAAGGTGAGCTCCAACATGCCATTTCGGGACATGGAGTGAGGCCCGGCTAACCATATGCAGAAATGACCTGCGCCCGTCGGTCCCCGGCAAGAGTTTGGTATTGTCCGCGGGGTAACGAGGTCGGAAGGTGCCCGCCGCAGGGTGAGCGGCAGCCGCGACAGGACCCCACGAGATGCAACCGTCGGCCAAAGACTTCGCGCATGCGACCCGGGTCGTCATCGTGCCTATGACGGCCGCTCGCGCGCAGGCCACGTTTCCGGTCATCCGTGGGCTCGCGGGCGACGGGGAGGTCTTTGTCGTGGTGAGCGAGGGCGGCCGGCCCCTGCTCGTGACCGACACGTACGCGGAGGCGTTGCGCCAGGTGCGCGCCAACGCCCGCGTCACGCTCGCGGCGCGGAATTGACCGGGACGCCTTGAAACCCTTCGTTAACGGCGTTCGCCGCATAGTGAACGCGGCAGCGTCAGGGAGGGTTCGGTCATGACCGGGCAATCGCCGCTCATTGCGATCGAGCATGAGATCACGAGCCAGTTGCAGCGGATCGCGATCGACATTGCCGGCGATAGGGAGGCGGGGCGCGTGCTTTGGCAGGCGGCCGAATGGGGACAGCCGCATCCGCTGATGCCGGTCTACGAGCCCATCGCGCAGCCGCTGCTCATGGCGCGAGATGCGCTGATGTCGGAGTGGCTCGCCCGGTCGCGAGCGCACGCGGGCTTCGCGCCGGAGTGAGGGAGCCGCAAACGGCGATGCGCGCTCTCCATGGCGGCATCGACTTCAACGGTGATTTGACGCTGATCTTGCGCCTCAGTCTTTTGGCGCGGCTCGGCGGGCGATCACCGTCACAGTCGGCTTCGGGTCCTCTTGCTATGGGCATTGGCAGCGCCGGTTCGAGACACCGGGTGTGGCCCGTTGCGCCATGCTCGCCTGTCGTGGCACCGCGGGTCCGTCGCTCCAGTCGCCAAGACGGCCGCCGAGATCCGATCGCGCGAAGGGATGGAAGAGCTGAACGTCGCTTGATCGGCTCGTTGGGCTGTGCTCCCTTGGCGTCGAGCCGTGCCCGGTTCCCAGCATTTCGGGAGGTTTGCCTATGACGGATGAGGACGCCAGCACGTTTGGGTTTGCGCCCGACTACGATGAGCCCATCCCGTACCGGCAGCGCATCCGGACCTATTACCAGGCGCTCGGCTACGGGGCGCCCTATCGGTGGGCGCATTACGCCGATGTGCCATTCGCAAAGCCGGCCAAGTCGATGTCCGAGGCGCGCATTGCGCTGGTGACGACGGCGGCGCCCTACAAGGAGGGGGCCGGCGATCAAGGGCCGGGGGCGCCCTACAACAGCGCCGCGAAGTTCTTCAAGGTCTACTCCGGCGATACGTCAAAGGACCACGACCTGCGCATCTCTCACGTCGGCATCGATCGCAAGCACACGACGGCCGAGGACAGCAATACCTGGTTTCCGCTCCCCGCGGCGCGCGAGCTTGTCCAACGCGGCGTCATCGGCGAGCTGGCGCCGCGCTTTCACGGGCTGCCGACCAACCGCAGTCACGCCACAACCCTCAACGTCGATTGTCAGGAGCTGCTCGCCCGGGTGAAGGAGGACCGGGCCGACGCGGCCATCCTCGCCGGGAATTGACCGGTGTGTCACCAGACCGTGAGTCTGGCCGCACGCACCCTCGAGGCAGCCGGCATCCCAACCGTGGTGATGGGCTGCGCCAAGGACATCGTCGAGTTCGTCGGAGTGCCCCGCTTCCTGTTTTCCGACTTCCCGCTCGGCAACCCCTGCGGCAAGCCGAAGGACAAGGCCTCCCAGCTTGCCACGCTCGAGCTCGCCGTTCGGCTCCTGGACGTCGCCCCGGGGCCGCGGACGACGGTGCAGAACCCGATCCGCTGGAGTGAGGACGCGCGTTGGAAGCTCGACTATTCCAATATCGAGCAGCTTTCGCCCGAGGAGATCCGCCGCCGCCGCGAAGAGTTCGACCGCGGCAAGGAAATTGCCAAGCAGCGGCTCGCCGAGGATCGCGCGAAGACGGATATGGCGGACTAGGCGGACTTCGACCGAGATCGGATCAGCCTTGGAATCGCGGGCGGGCTCACGGGCTCGGGCGCGCGCAGAACGATGCCGCGAGCATCCTTCGCAGGCGCCAGCGTCGCGCCGGATGCGCAGTGGGCATCCGCAGGCGCCAGGGTCGCGCCGGATGCGCAGTGGGCATCCGCAGGCGCCAGGGTCGCGCCGGATGCGCAGTGGGCATCCGAAGGCGCCACTAAAGAGGAATGTTGTCGTGTTTCTTCCAGGGGTTCTTGAGCGTCTTGTTGCGCAGCATGTTGAGCGCGCGGCAGATCCGCCGCCGGGTCTCGTGCGGCTGGATCACCTCGTCGATGTAGCCGCGCTCGGCGGCGACAAACGGATTGGCAAAGCGGCGCTGGTATTCGTCGATCCGGCTCTTGATCTTCTCGGGGTCTGAGAGCTCGGCTCGATAGAGGATTTCGGCGGCCCCCTTCGCTCCCATCACCGCGATTTCGGCCGTGGGCCACGCGTAGTTGACGTCGCCGCGGATGTGCTTCGAGCTCATCACGTCATAGGCGCCGCCATAGGCCTTGCGGGTGATGACCGTGACTTTCGGCACCGTCGCTTCGGCGTAAGCGAAGAGCAGCTTCGCGCCGTGCTTGATGAGGCCGCCATACTCCTGCGCCGTGCCGGGCAGGAAGCCTGGCACGTCCACGAAGGTGATGATCGGGATCCCGAAGCAGTCGCAGAAGCGCACGAAGCGCGCGGCCTTGCGCGAGGCATCGCTGTCGAGCACGCCCGCAAGCACCATCGGCTGGTTGGCGACGAAACCGACCGTGTGGCCTTCCATGCGCCCGAAGCCGGTGACGATGTTCTTTGCGAAGGCCTCCTGGATCTCGAAGAAATCGCCTTCATCGGCGACCTTCAGGATGAGTTCCTTGATGTCGTAGGGCTTGTTGGCGTTGTCGGGGATCAGCGTGTCGAGGCTCCGGTCCTCGCGGTTGGGGCTGTCGCGCGTCGGCAGCACGGGTACCCCGGAGGTGTTGTTCAGGGGCAGAAAATCCATGAGCCGGCGCATTTGCAGGAGCGCCTCGACGTCGTTCTCGTAGGCGCGGTCCGCAATCGAGGACTTGGTGGTGTGGACCTTGGCGCCGCCGAGTTCTTCCGCAGTCACCGTCTCGTTCGTCACCGTTTTCACGACGTCGGGGCCGGTGACGAACATGTAGCTCGTATCCTTCACCATGAAGATGAAGTCGGTCATGGCTGGCGAATAGACGTCTCCCCCTGCGCATGGCCCCATGATGACCGAGATCTGCGGAATGACGCCCGAGGCGAGCACGTTCCTCAGGAACACCTCGCCATATCCGCCGAGCGCCGCCACGCCCTCCTGGATGCGCGCCCCGCCGGCGTCGAAGAGGCCGATGATCGGCGCCCTGTTCTGCAGCGCCATGTCCTGGATCTTGATGATCTTGCGCGCGTGCGTTTCGCTGAGCGAGCCGCCGAAGACCGTGAAGTCTTTGGCGAAGACGTAGACGACGCGGCCGTTGATGGTCCCCCATCCGGTGACGACGCCGTCGCCGGGGATCTTCGTCTTCTCCATGCCGAAATCGGTCGAGCGGTGCTCGACGAAGGCGTCGTATTCCTCGAACGATCCGTCATCCAGGAGGAGCTCGATGCGTTCGCGGGCTGTGAGCTTGCCGCGCTTGTGCTGCGCCTCGATGCGGGCCGGGCCGCCGCCGAGGCGGGCCGTTGCACGCCGTCGCTCGAGCTCGTCGAGGATGTCTTTCATCTGGACACGTCTCCTTGGCTGCGCCCTCGCGTCCTTAGCACGCAGCCTCACCCCTGAAAACGCGTGTGCTGGATCAAACCGGGACGAAGGTTGAGACAAGGCGCGGCTTCGGGGGGCGACAGGCGGCCGACCCTTGCCGGAGGAGCCTGCCGTCCGCGGCTGGCGCAGCGGCCCGTGTAACCGGCGCCATCACGGGTGCGCTGCGGCCCCGCCCGGTCCATCCTCGAGCAGGGCCAGCATGCGGGCGGCCGCCGACATCTCGACCCACCGCGCCTGGCGTCGCGCCGCAGCCTCGGCATCCTCACCCCATTCGGCGATCTGCCAATCCTCGTCGACGTGGGCCGCAGTCCAGGCGGCCTCGGCCTTCCAGGCCGCGAGGGTGACGCCCAGGGCGAGCAGCGCCGAGCCGGTCAGCGTCGTCATGGTGTGCAGCGCCGTCAGACGGAACGGGTCGAGCGGCGCGATCGCCGCCCTGATTGCCTCGAGGCTTGCCGCCGGCTGCGGCACATGCACGACGCCCTGGCCGGTGTCGAGCGGGGCTCCGAGGCGGCTCTCTGCCCAGGCCAGGACGCGGTCCCAGTGCTCCGTCTGGCGTCGCACGAGCCCCGCCGGGCGGTCCGCCCGGTAGCAGACGAGATCGCTCGCCGCGTACTTCACGACATCGGCACGCACTTCCGCGGCCCGTGCCGCAACACCGTCGAGCGCGGTGTTGGCAAGCCGTGTCAGCGGCATCCGGGACGGGTCGATGCGCTCAGCCTGTGCCGCCCACTCTCCGGCAATGGCTCGCGCGAGCGACAGCGTCGGCAGGATGAGATCCCGCTTGCCTGGAGTCTTGGCCGGCCGCCCGTCCAGCAGGACCAGGGCACCGCTGGTCGCGTGCGTTTCCGTGGTGACCGTGCTGTAGAAGCGCCGGGGCAACGGCTTCGCGAACGTCTCGCGCACGGGCACCTTGGGCGGCTTTTTCTCGCCGGACGTCATCGGACGCCCTCGACGATCTGGCGCTGCAGCCGGGATTCGATTGCGGCGAGCAGCCGGCTTCCCTCGGTGACGATTTCGTGGGCCCCCGCCGCGACCAGCTCGGTCGTATCGTGATAGCCCCAGCCGACCCCGATCGCGCCGACGCCGGCGTTGCCCGCCATGGTCATGTCGAAAGAAGTGTCGCCCACCATCACCGTCGCCTCGGGGCGAACGCCCGTCTCCGCCATCGCCTTTGCGATCATCGAGGGGTCGGGCTTCGAGGGATGATCGTCGGCCGTCTGGACGGTCTGGAAGTGCGAATGCCAATCTTCCTGCCGGAACAGGCGGTCGACGCCCCGTTTCGACTTGCCCGTGGCGACGCCGAGCGCGACATCCGGGCGGGCTGCCAGCGCGGCGATGGTCTCGCGAATGCCGGGGTAGATCTCCTCTTGCTCGCGCCGCCGCAAGGGGCCGAGCACGAAGGCGTCGCGATAATGTGCCGCCAGCGAGCGTCGGACAGATGCAGGGTGGTTTGCGGCGAGCACGGCGAACGTTTCAGGCAGCGACAGACCAACACAGCGCAGCACAGCCGGGCGCGACGGAGGGGGCAGTCCATGCTCCCGGAACGCCCAGGTCATGGCCGCAATGATGTTGTGCTGACTGTCGACGAGCGTGCCGTCGCAATCGAAAATGACGAGCTTCATGGGGGCGCCTTATAGCAGCCTGCCGGGCAAGTCGGAACGGCCGGCGGCGAAATCAAGGCCCGATAGCGCCCAACGCTCGGGCATGCCGCGCGCCGGGCCCGCCGCTTATCGCGCCACGGAGGCCGGCAGCGACGCGTGCTCGCCCTCCGGCAAACCTTCTGCGAGCGCCCGCTCGAGCGCCGCCGGACCCGCTTTGTCGGCCACCGACTCCGGCACCACCCACATGATGTAGCTCCCCGACTGGACTGTGCGGCGGCACGTGAGCCGCCCCCCGGCGACCCGGCAGTCGGCGAATCGATCGATGGCCTGTGCCTCGCGCCGGTCGTGACGCAGGATGCGCATGTCGACAGGCTGCAGCAGGCTCGGCAGCGACCCGAGTTCGATGCCGCGGAAAATGCAGCCGAGCGACCGCTGGCAGGCGCCCGCCCGCATGCCGAAGGTCCGCCCGATGCCAAGGGCCTTCCGGCCCGGCAGGAACGAGGCGGCCTCGCCGCTGCCGTTGCTCACATAGCACCCGCCGCCCGTGCACAGCAGCGGATCGGCAGTCTTGTTGTGGCGGCGGATGCCGCGGTTTCCAGGTTCCATCAGCAGCAGCACAGTGGCGCGCCGCTCCGCGCTGGTAAGGGCGCGCTCGGGCTCGCCGGCCGGCGCTGGCCCGGAGACCGGCGTGGGCAACCTGACCTCATCCGGCACGCTGGCAGTCGGCTCGATACTCCCGACCGTTACCGGCGCCGTGTTTGCCCGCTGACGGCGCTGCTCCCGTTCGAGCCGGGCCTGCCGCAGCCGCTCCGTCAACCGCTGTCCCTCGGCTTCCCGCTCCATGGCCATCGCCTGCTGGCGCGCTTCGGCGGCGATCCGCTTGTCCTCGGCGATGCGGCGTTCCTCGGCGGCGCTCGCCTCAGCGAGGCGCTCGGCCTCGGCCGCACGCGCCGCTTCCGCAGCCTTGCTCTCGGCAAGACGCCGCTCTTCGGCGACGCGCCGATCCTCCGCTGCTCTGAACTCGGCCTGCCGTTGTGCCTCCGCCCGGCGCTGGGCCTCAATGCGACGTTGGGCCTCCGCGGCCTCGCGTGCGGCTGCCGCCGCTGTCTCCTCCGCGATCCGCTTGTCGGCTTGCGCACGATCGGCGGCGGCTCGCTGCGCGTCTGCGGCCTCGGCCTCCGCTCGACGCCGCTCCTCGGCGGCGCGCGCGTCCTCCGCTTTGCGGATCGCGTCGGCGATCGCGCGCTCGGCGGCGGCCTTGAGTTTGGCATCCGCGGCGTTCCTGTGCGCGTCCTCGACGAAGGTCCCGGAGGCGGACTGCGCTTCCTCGCGCCCCGTTTGCGCCGCTTCTGCAGCCTCGTTTGCGCGGCGTTGCTGCTCCAGCCCGATGCGGCGCTGCTCCGCCTCGTTGCGTGCGTGCCGCAGCATGTCCTGCTCTTCGGCCGCGCGCCGCTCCTCCTCCTCGCGCTTTCGCTTCACCGCCTCGGCGCGCTGTCTTTCTTCGGACGCCTTCTTGCGGGCGTCAGCGCCAGCTTTCGCGGCCTCTCGCGCAAACTTGTCGGCGAGCGCATGCCCGGCATCGCCCGCTTGCGCCAGGGCCGCCCCGCCGATCCGATCCCCCGCGCCAGGCATTGCGAGCCACAGCGCCGCCGCCAGCATGCCGATGCCACACGCCACCTGCCGCATCACCGTCTCCCGTCGGTCGCCGAGCCGCCGCTGCCTGGCTCGTGCCGCTGCGTCACGGCCGGAGCCTGTCGAGCGTCCTTCATGATTTCGGCAGCAAAGCGGAGGACGGCTGAATGGGCGCTGAACAGCGCCTCAGCGCAATTGTGACGCGATTGCGGTAAGGCCCTCGCGATAGGTGGGATAGGTAAGAGAGAGCCGCAGCGACGACTTCATCAGTGCGTTCGAAACGCGCTTCGACTCGCTGTAGAAGCTGCGCGCCATGGGAGAGAGCTGCGCATCGTTGAAGGCAATCGCCGGCGGCACCGGCACCCCGAGCAGTTGCGCGGCGAACGCGACGACGTCCTCCGGCGGCGCCGGCTCGTCGTCCGAGACATTCAGTATCTCCGGCGCCGCGCGCGTGTGAATCGCATGGTCCAGCGCGAGCGCGATGTCGGCAACGTGTATGCGGTTGAACACCTGCCCGGGCTTGACGATGCGGCGGGCCGTGCCGGCGCGCAGCGCTTCGATCGCACTCCGTCCCGGCCCGTAGATTCCGGGCAACCGGAAGACATGCACGCGCTTGCCGCTCTGCCGTCCGAGCGCACGCCAGTCGCATTCCGCCTGCAGCCGCCAGCGGCTGCGCTGCGTGGCCGGCCGCGCCAGTGTCGTCTCGTCGACCCAGCCCCCGGCGTGATCCCCATAAACGCCAACGGTGGACAAATAGCCGATCCACGCGAGCGCGGCCGATTCGGCGAGATCGCGGGCATGGTGGCGAAGCGCAGGGTCGCCGGTCTCGGCCGGCGGAATTGACACCAGGACATGCGTTGCCACACGGATTGCAGCAGCGACGTCGAGCGAGGCTGTCTTACCCGAGAAGACGAGGCCGCGCGCCCCGACTGCCGAGAGCGCGCCCGCGCCCTCCTCGCTGCGGCTTGTGCCGGTGATCTGCCAGCCGCGCGGGGCGAGCCGCCGGGCAAGCGCGGCGGCACTGTAGCCGAGACCGAGACAGAGCAGATGGCTCATGACGCGCACTCCGCATACCACTCCGCACGCGCGTCGTGATCGGGCTCTCGCGCCCGGTATTTTGTGGCAAGGGCCGCAATGCGAGCGGGTCCGGCAAGCCTGGCGATGGCCCAGATTGCGGCGCCGCGCACCAGCGGACTCGCATCGCAAAGGAGGCGTTCGAGGGAGACGAGCAGCGTTTCGTCGCCCGAGTTGCCGGCGGCGATTGCAGCATTGCGCACGACGCGGTCCCGGCCCGTTCGCTTGACCGGGGTGCCCGCAAATCGCTGGCGGAAGGTCTTGTCGTCGAGCGCAAGAAGGTCGGCGAGGGCAGGGTTGTCCGTTTCGCTGCGGGCCGCGAAGCGCGCTTCCCGAGCCGTCGCGGCGAACTTGTTCCATGGACAGACGGCAAGGCAGTCATCGCAGCCGAACACCCGGTTGCCCATCGCCGGCCGCAATTCGCGCGGGATCGGCCCTTTATGCTCGATGGTGAGGTAGGCGATGCATCGCCGCGCATCGAGCTCATAGGGTGCGGGAAAGGCGCCCGTCGGACAGACGTCGAGACATCGCCGGCAGGTGCCGCAGCGGTCGCGAGCGGGGGCGTCCGGCACGAGGTCTGCGGTAGTGAGGATCACCCCGAGGAAGAGCCACGAGCCATGCGTTCGTGAGACAAGGTTGGTGTGCTTGCCTTGCCATCCCACGCCCGCAAGCGCGGCAATCGGCTTCTCCATGAGCGGAGCGGTATCGACGAACACCTTGACGTCGCAGCGGGTCTCCGCGGCAAGCCGCGCCGCGACGAGCTTCAGGCGGGATTTCAGCACGTCGTGATAGTCACGGCCCTTCGCGTAGACCGAGATGGCCGCTCGGTTCGGCTCGCCGAGCACCCGAAGCGGATCCTCGGCCGGCGCATAGCTGAGCGCGAGCACGACGGCGGACTTCGCTTCCGGCCACAGATTTCTGGGGTGCGAGCGCCGCCAGGACTGCGCCGCCATCCATGTCATGTCGCCGTGGCGTCCTTGCGCCAGAAAGGCAGCGAGATGCACGCCCGGCTGGGTGCCAAGATCGTCGAGCCGCGCGATGCCGATCGCGTCGAGCCCATGGCTGCGGGCTTCCGCACGCAGGATCGCGATGATCCGGTTCGCCTCGGACATGGCGGGCGGCACCTGCCGGCCGGGATCAGAAGTCGAGGTCGGCATAGTGATCCGGAGGCGTAATGCCGGGGAGCCGGTCGGCAAGCAGTGGACGAAACGACGGCCGCGATTTCATGCGCATGTACCAGTCCCGGGCGACAGGCGACGTTTCCCATGCCACCTCGTCCAGGTAATCGAACACCGATAATTGCGCGGCCGCCGCCATGTCGGCAAATGTCAGGGCGTCCCCGGCAAGCCAGCGGCGCTGGTCGGCGAGGTAGCTGATATAACTTAAATGATAGCGCAGGTTGGCTCTGATCGCGCGCAGAAGGTCCGGGTCCGGAGGCTGCGCGGCGGCGTCTTTGCGCAACCGCGGATAGGCCTTCTCTCGGAGTAATTCCCGCGTCACCTCGCGATCGAGTTTGTGCTGAAACCAGTCGCTCAGCCGGCGAACCTCGGCGCGCGCCTCGATGGTGCCGGGAAATGGATCGAACTCGCGCTCATCCGGCGGGCTGGCGCGCACCACGTCTGCGAGATATTCGGCGATCGCATAGCACCCCGGCACGGTCCCGCCGTCGGTGAGCTGCAACACGGGTAGATCGCCGGAGGGATTGATCGCCAGGAATTCGGGGCGCCACTCCCAGGGCTTTTCCTCGACCAGGGCGAAGGGCACCTTGAGCTCGGCAAGCAGGATCCTGATCGATCGGGAAAAGGGGCAAAGCGGATAGTGAATAAGGGTGTTCATCGATCGTGCACGAGACCATTGGGAGCCCGTCCAGCGAGCAAAGACGGTTGCACGGACGGGGTCTGAGCTGCAGGCAATCCCGCCATGGCGGCAGGACCCGAGGGCTACCGGGGATCGTTGCGCCCGACCCGACGGCGCGGCCCCTGCAGTCGCGGCTGCGCCTGAATTTTGCAGCGCGACACCGCACCAGATGTCACAATCCCGGCTGCCGTGGTCTTGCTGTAATCGGCATGTCTGGTGTGTGCAACCGATTCGATTGCCGGAGGGGCAAGCGGGAGAGCGGAATGGCCCGGTGGCAGGGACTTGTGTCCGGTATCGTGACGGCAGCGCTGCTGACGCCCGCGGGCGCGGCCCGTGCGCACCCCCATGTCTGGGTGACGGTCGAGACGACCATCCTCTTTGAGGCCGGCAGCATCGCGGGACTGCGCCATAAGTGGACCTTCGATGAATTTTACTCGAGCATGGCCGTCCAGGATCTCGACACCGACAAGGACGGCAAATACTCGCGCGAGGAGCTTGCCGAGCTTGCAAAGGTCAACATCGATAGTCTCAAGGAATTCCAGTTTTTTACGCACGCGCGGCTCGGCGAGCAGCGTCTCGATCTCCTTGAGGCGAAGGACTACTGGCTCGAGCACGGCGATGCCCCCGTGGATCCCGATGCTGCAAAGCAGCCTCAGCAGAAAATGTTGCCACGAGCTTCCGAAGCGCCCTCACAGGGGTTTTTCTCGCGGCTCTGGGATCTGATTGCCGGCCCGGCGACTCCATCCGCGAGCGAGGCGGCCCAACCGAAGGTGCTCAGTCTTCATTTCACCGTGCCGTTGCGCCAGCCCGTTCTGGCCGAGGCGCCCGATTTCAACTTCGCCGTCTACGATTCGAGCTTTTTCATTGCCTTCGAGCTGGCCAAGGTCGACCCCGTGAAGCTCGGGCCCGCAGCCCCGGCAGGCTGCCGCGTATCGATCGGTGAGGCGCAGCGCAGCGCGGATGACGCGCAACGGCTTGGCGAGGCTTTCGCGACCCAGCTTGGGACGCAGAACTTCGGTTTTCTTGCCTCGAAACCGATCCGATTGCAGTGCGGGACCAGCCAATGATGCCTCGTGCAGCCCTGATCCTCTTTTCGCTGATTGCGCTGCTCGCCGCCACTGCGCTCGCCGCGCCCGTCGCCTGCGCGCAGGGAAGTGCGAGCCCGGCCGTCAGCGCCGCGCCCGCAAAACCTGCGGCTGCGGGGGGCGGGTTCTACGAATGGGTGGCCGCCAAGCAATCGGATTACAATCGCCGTCTCGCCGCGCTCATCCGCGAGATCAGAACCGGCGATCCGACGACCGCGACCTTGCTGCTCGCCGTATTGAGCTTCGTCTATGGCGTGTTGCACGCCGCCGGACCCGGCCACGGCAAAGCGATCATCTCGTCCTATGTTCTCGCCAACGAGCAGACGGTGCGGCGCGGCATTCTCCTGTCTTTCATGGCCGCCGCATTCCAGGCCTTGTCCGCCATTCTGTTGGTGGCGGTGCTCGTGCTCGTCTTTCGCGCGGGAGGAGCAACCCGCCAGGCGACGGAAGCTTGGCTCGAAACGATCAGCTGGGGTCTGATCGCGGCGCTCGGGGCCTGGTTGCTGTTTGGACATGTAAAGCGGCTTCTTGCACGCCGCCGGCTGGCGAACGAAACGCCGGGCATTGAAAGTGCGACCCTGGCGGCCGGTCACGGGCGCTCGGCGCGCGTCGGCGCGGAGACCGCAGTATTGCCCTCGGCGCGAGCCGCGGACGACGGCCATGAGCGCCAACCCCGGAGCCATGCCCATCACCATGGCCACGACCACCGCCAGGGCGATCATGGTGCCTGCTGCGATCACGAGCACATGCCCGACCCGAGGCGGCTTCAGGGCGAGTGGTCGTGGCCGCGGGCACTGGCGCTTGCTGGCTCGGTTGGCATCCGCCCGTGTACGGGTGCGGTATTCGTGCTCGGATTTGCCCTGAGCCAGGGCCTACTCTGGGCCGGCATATTTGCGACATTCGCGATGGCCTTTGGAACGGCGCTGACGGTGTCTGCGCTTGCTGCCTTCGCCGTCGGTTCGCGCGAGCTGGCAGCGAGGATGGGCGGCGGCAGCTCTGGATGGGGAACCACCGTCCGCAGTGCGGCCGGGCTGCTCGGTTCCTTCGCCGTCATGGTTCTGGGGCTGATGCTGTTTGTCGGTTCGCTCGGGCCTCGGGCGCTGTAGTGGCGCTGCCTTTGAAACAGCCGTTAACGTCTTGGAAAGTCTTTGCTTCTGAGTGGGGCTGCAGGACGGTAGGGTGGCATTGCCGGCCGCATCGTGGCTGGTGATGCAACTCAGGCAGTCAGATGCGTGTATTGAGGCGCCTCACCGCCATCGCCCTCGTAGTCGTCGGCTCTGGCTTGGTGGCCGCGGCCCGGGAGCCGGCGGCGCCGGCAGCGCCGGTACGCACTGAACTCCTCGTCCTCGAGGTGCGCGATTGCACCATCTGTGCCCTGGTGCGCCTTAAGGTGCAGCCTCTTTACGAGCAGTCCGCCCACGCGCGCCAGGTGCCCATGCGCTTCGTCGACATCACGCACATGGACGAGCGCCGTCTCGGGCTCAGGGAGGGTGTCCGCACGGTTCCAACCATCGTGCTGATGCGGGATGGCGAGGAGGTGGACCGCATCACCGGCTACCTGGCCCCGGACGATACCTTGCGGCTCCTGAGCCACTTGATCGGAAGCCTCGATTAACGAGCGGCATCCCCGCTGCGGTTTCATCTGGCGTTCATCGCGGCTGTCATTTTATGACAATCAAGCGACGGTCGTGCGACGATCGTACGACAATTGCGCGACGGCGTGCGAGGATGTGCTGATGGTCGATCTGGCTGCTGCCATTGGGCCGCGAAGCGAAAGGCGAGGCCGCTGCTTGCCGGTGAACGCGACATGGGTCCTGACAATCGTCTTGTCGGCCCTGGTTTTCGCCTCGTTCTGGGTGTGGGAAGGCCAAGGCCTCAATCTCGTATTTACGTGCTCGGTCACGGCAGCGCTGGGGGCCTTCGTGCTGCTGATAAGCAGGCGCCCGCTGTTCGCTGCGACCGTGGTCGCCTCTGTCATCGTGCTCGTCAACGCCACCGCCGTCGCGAAGCTGCGCACCATCGGAATGACGCTGCACGCTTACGACATCATTTTCTATCTCGGTTCCTGGTCGACGATTTCCTATCTGTGGACGGCGGCACCACGCTACGTCGCAGGATTTGTGGGTGGCGTCGCGTTGATGCTGATGCTTGCAATCGCCGCCTGGCGTCTCGACGGCGTGCGCGTGCCGCGTCGCCGCGTCATGCTTGGTTTCTCCGCGGCTGTCCTCGCCGTCGCTGTGGCCGGGATTGCGAAGCCTGATCGCCGGCAAACGCAGTACTACTGGTCGGCGATGCACGTTTCCTCGTTCTACCTGTCATGGGCGGAAACGCTCGAGACCCTCTGGCGCGGCCAGCTTATCGAAGCCGCCGAGGCATCGAGCGCGCCGCCCTTTGCAATTCCTGCCGTTTGCGAGCCGGCGCAGAAGCCGCCGCACATCGTGCTCGTGCATCAGGAATCGATCGTCCAGCCGAGTCTTTTCCCCGATCTCAAGTACGACCGCGGCGTCGACGACTTCTTTCGCTCCGGCGACGGCAGGCTGCACAAGATGCGCGTCGAGACCTATGGCGGGGCCTCATGGCTCACCGAGTTTTCCATTCTGAGCGGGCTCTCGACCCACGCGTTCGGCGGAATGCGGCCGTTCGTCCAGTCGCTTCTGGCGGGCAAGGTTCGTGATACCCTGCCCGAGTTCCTGGGGCGCTGCGGCTACCGCAATGTGCTCTTCTATCCGATGCTGCGGAATTTCGTCTCGAACAGCCGCTTCTATGATGCCGTGGGTCTCAGGGAGGTCTACGACATGCGGGCGCAGGGCGCGCGGTCGGAGGTCGAGCGCGACCGCTTCTATTACGCCAACGCCTTGGCTGAGATGGAACGTCACGTCCGCTCGTCCGACAAGCCGCTCTTCACCTTCATTCAGACCATGTCGGCGCACTGGCCATACAATTATACCTACGAGCCGGAGATGAATGTCGCGGGCGGCGGCGAAGGCACCGACCCGGAGATGCACGAGTACCTGCGCCGCCTGTCGATCGCAAAGCTCGACTTTGACGAGTTCAGATCCGAGTTGCGCCGTCGCTTTCCTGGCGAGCCGATCCTCCTGGTTCACTACGGCGACCATCATCCGATGGCGACGATGAAGTATCTGGGCTACTCCCCGGACACCCAGGTCGAGGAGGTCGACCTCGATTGGGATTCGATTGGCTTCATCACCTACTATGCGGTCGAGGCGCTGAATTTTCCGCAGAGGCCGCTGCCGGAGCACGACGTCCTCGATGTGCCCTACCTCGGCGCCGTGATTTTGCAGCAGGCCGGACTTCCCTTGTCGGAGCCCTACAAGGAGAGGCTGCGGCTGATGGAGGTGTGCCACGGCGTCTACCACGGCTGCAGCCGGCGCAACGAGATTCTGGGGTTCCACCGCCGCTTGATCGAGAGCAACCTGATCCGGCAGCGCTGATCCCCCTCCCGCGCGACGGAGTGCGCGACTGCGTCAGGCGATGCCGGCAGCCCTGGCGCGCGCGAGCACGCGATCGGCGAGCTTGAGGTGCGGCTTGTCCAGCATCATGCCGTTGAGGCTCGCCACTCCCATGTTCCCTTGGGCGGCGAATGCGTCGATCACGGCGCGTGCATGGGCCACTTCCGCCGTGGTCGGCGTGAACACTTCGTTGATTGGCTCGACCTGATCGGGGTGAATGGCGATCTTGCCGGTGAAGCCGTCGCGTTTGGCCGTCTTCGCCTCCGCAACGAGGCCCTTGCTGTCGCGAAAATTGACATAGACCGTGTCGATTGGCTCGACGGCGGCGGCTGATGCGGTGATCAGCATCAGATCGCGCACCAGGCGATAGGGCGAGGTAAACTCGCCGTTCTCGTCACGATTGGCGAGCGAGCCGATCACGGCGCCGAGGTCCTCCGCCCCCCAGCTCATTGCGATGAGCCGGCTGCTCGACCCGATGTAGCTGTCGAGTTGCAGCACCGAGCGCGGCACCTCAGTCACGATCGGAAGGATCTTGGTGTGCCCGGGCTTGATGCCATGCCGCGTCTCGGCATGGTCGAGTGCGATCGACAGCTTGTGGACGTCCTCGCCGGAACTGGGTTTCGGCTGGATGATTCCATCGGGCGCCGACGGCATGACGCCATTTAGGTCGGCCTCCCAGTCCCGGCTGTCCAGCGGATTGATGCGCACGTAGAGTTTCGCCTTGGCGCCGGACGAGCGGGCCGACGCAATGAAGCTGCTCGCCATTTCGCGCGCGAGGGGACGGCGCTCGGCGGCAACCGAATCCTCAAGGTCGAGGATGAGCACGTCAGCGGCCGAGGTGAGCGACTTCGCAAGCTTCTTCTCGCTGTCGGCTGGAACGAAGAGGAGGGATCTCATGGGGGTTCGCTCGAATGGTGTGGGATGCCGCCGCCTGGCACTCTACGCGAGACGATCGGCGTCGTGTCGCAAAAGTCGCTCAAGCGCGGACCGGTTTACGCCTTCGGCCTGCCGCGCATGAAGGCTTGGCGGCGGCACTCTGCGACCAGCTCCCCGCGTTGATTGTAGGCGCGATGGACGAAATCGACGATGCCGGAACCCGGCCGGGACTTGCTCTCGCGCTTGGCAACCACCTCCGTTTCCGCCCTGAGCGTGTCGCCATGAAAAACGGGGTTTGGAAACCTGACCTCGGTCATGCCGAGGTTCCCGATGGTCGTGCCGAGCGTGGTGTCGCCGACCGAGACGCCGATCATCAACCCGAGCGTGTAGAGCGAGTTCACCAGCGGCTTGCCCCACTCGGTCTTGGCGGCGAACTCGGCGTCGAGATGGAGCGGCTGCGGATTGTGCGTCAGGCAGGTGAAGAGAACGTTGTCCATCTCCGTAACGGTGCGGGTGATGGCGTGCTTGAATGTTTGTCCGATCTCGAACTCCTCGAAATACAGGCCGGCCATCGTGCCATTCCTCCCGACGCTTGGCGTTTCGTCCGTTTGCTCATGCATCATCTTGAGCCTCAGGGCGCGGGCGTGGCAAGCGCCGGGCCGCGCGCCTCACAGGCGGGCGGCAAGCGCGGAGCGCCGCGCGTCCCGTCGATCCGTCCACAGCGCCAGCGCGATCGCGGCGGCAAGAAACAGGGCCGAGACGAGAAACACCCAGCGCGGCAGTCCGCGATCCATGATGGCACCGTAGAGCACGGGCGCAATGATGCCTCCGATGTTGAACCCCGTCGAGACAATGCCGAATGCGCGGCCCGCCGCGCCTGGAGGTGCGGCTTTGCGCACCAGCATGTCGCGGGACGGCGCGATGAGCCCTCCGGCGAATCCGGCAAGGCCCATGCACAGCGCGATGGCAAGGCTCGGCATCGGCCACAGCGCAATGATCAGGATAACGAGAGCATTGAGCGCGAAGCAGCTGGCCGCTACCTGGCCGTGCCGATGCGTCCAGTCCGCGAGAAAGCCGCCGCAGAGCACACCGAGCGCCCCGGTCCCCAGATACACCGTCAGCGCGATATTGGCGGTCTCCATCGAAAGACCGTAGGCCGTGACGAACGCGGCGACCGCGAAGCTGTTGATGCCGCCGTTGGCGAGGCTCACGAGCGTGAAGAACGCCAGCATTCCAACGAGAGCCGGCGTGAGAACGCCGGCGACCGAACCCCGCCCGCCCTTGCTGGCGGCCGCGCCGGCCGGTTGCGGGGACGAAGGCGCGCGCGTCAGCGCAACCAGCAGCGCAGCCACCGGACCGACGGCCCCGGCGACCACGAGCGCGGCGCCGACGCCGAGCAGCCAGACCAGCACGAGCATGACGGCCGGCGTGACTGCCCCGCCGAGGAAGCCTGCGAACGTATGCAGCGAGAACGCCCGGCCGACGCGCCGCTCCTCGATGCCGGCTGCGAGGATCGCGTAGTCGGCTGGATGGTAGACGCTGTTGGCGAGGCCCGCGAGGGCGCCGCAGACGAGCAGCATCGGGTAGGTCAGCGTCAGGCCGAACACGATGAACGCGAGCCCGCCGACGCAGAGTCCGGCGATCAGGATGATCTTCGGGCCGACCCGGTCGACGAGGAAGCCCATGGGCGCCTGCGTCAGCCCGGAGACGACTGAGAAGACGGTGATGGCGAGGCCGAGCTCCACGAAGCCGACGCCGAGCATGTCCTTCAGCACAGGAAAAAGCGGCGGCAGCACGAGGATGTGGAAATGGCTGACGAAGTGCGCAATCGACACAGGAATGAGAACGGACAGCCACGACCGGGTGGGAGCGGTCGATGCAGCGTTCTGTACGTCCGTAACCATGCCCGGCTCGCGATGACTGTGCGGGAGACCGTGGAATTGATCATTCCCGCTCCTTATGCACAACAGGGCACGAGCGCACGGCGGATCATCGCCAGCAGGGTAGCTTGCGGACCGGGCCGGCCCGCAGGTGGTCGCGCGGGCAGCCGGTATCGGTACGGGTGTCGACGACCGCGGGCAAGTTCCCGGCAACCCGTCACCGACCAAGGGACCGCGGCAGCCGCAGGCCGCGCCGCATCGCCGATCGGCTGGCGTCGGACCTCACCTTCGCCGGACGTCCGGAGGGATGAAAGTCAATCGCGGTCGTTTGACCGCTCCGTCCCGATCGCGCTCCGGCGCGAACGGCCACGGCCGCGCCCCGGGGACCATCGCACGTGCCCGCCGATCCTGCCGTTTCGGGCCCGCTCCCCTCAGGACAGCCAGCGTTTACGCCGCTTGTAGTGTTTGACGTCGCGGTAGGACTTGCGCGCGCCGCCCTCGTTGAGCCCCAGGTAGAACTCGCGGATGTCGGAGTTGTTGCGAAGCGTCTCCCCCGATCCTTCGAGCACGATCCGTCCATTCTCCATCACGTAGCCGTGCTCGGCGACTTGCAGCGCCAGCGTCGCATTCTGCTCGACGAGAAGGACCGAGAGCTTCTCCTGCTGCACGAGCCGCTGGACGGTGGCGAAGATCTCCTCGACGAGCATGGGCGCAAGTCCGAGCGACGGTTCGTCGAGCAGCAGCACCTTCGGGTTCGACATGAGGGCGCGGCCGATGACAAGCATCTGCTGCTCGCCGCCCGACAGATAGCCGGACTGCTGGTTGCGCCGCTCCTTGATGCGCGGAAAGTAGGTGAAGACCCGCTCGATCCCTTCGCGCACCTTGGCGATATCGCTTTGCGTATGGGCGCCGGCGATGAGGTTCTCTTCGCACGTGAGGCTTTCGAAGACTCGGCGTCCCTCGAACACCTGCGCGATGCCGAGCTGTGTGACATCGAACGGGCGCTTGCCGTGAATCGGCTGGCCGTCGAGCGTGATCGAGCCTTTGGTGATGTTGCCGCGCTCCGTAAAAAGGATGCCCGAGATCGCTTTGAGCGTTGTCGATTTGCCCGCCCCATTGGCCCCGAGCAGCGTCGTGATCGAGCCATCCTTGACCTCGAGCGAGACGCCCTTGAGGACGAGCACGACATGGTCGTAGACGACCTCGATATTATTGATCGAGAGCATGAGCGAGCTTCTTCGCGCTAGAGAGGGCCGAACCGGCCGATTGCAGTGGGTGCCGCCGTGCCCTCTTGAGGGACGCCGGCACCCAGGACCTTGATGCCCGCGACGATGGCCCGAACCTTTGACCGGGCCACCGCCATCAGACCGGAGAAAGCCGGTCGTCCGTCACTTCTTCGCATCCTCCGCGAGGTGCTTCTTGATGACGTCGCGATAGGCCTGGGTCCACTCCGTCGTCTTGACGAACTTGCCGCCCTTTACCTGCCAGACCTGCACCCAGCCGCCGCCCTCGTGATCCTCCGGGGTGATGGCAAGCGGCGGCGACAGCTGGCCGACCGGCACGGCCTTGATCTTCTCGAATCCGTCGCGCACGTCGACGGACGTCGGCTTCTGGCCGCCTTTGGCTTTGATCGCTTCGTGGATGGCGGCAAGTTGAACGGCCGCTTGATAGATCCCGCGATTGTACATCACCGAGTTCTCGCTCATGGCCTTGGGCGGCTCCTTGCCCTGCGCCCGGTACATCGCCTCGATTTCCTTGAGCACCGGGAAGTCCTTGCCAACCCCCGCATATTGCAGCGTGTAGTAGCCTTCGGCGATGCCCCAGCCGCCGGCGGCCATGATGTCGGCCTCGGACGCCGCCCAGACGAGTCCGACGACTTTGTTGAGCGGGAAATTCTTGCCCTTGAACTCCTTGATTGCGACCGCCGGCGCGCGGCCGAAAAGATGGGCGATGACGAAGTCGGGACGGAACCGGCCCGTGATGTCGAGGATCTGCGCGCCCATTTCGATGCCCGGGGACGGAACCGCGAACGTGCGCATCTCGAAGCCCTCGATCTTTGCGATGTCCTCGAGGACGCCGATCGGCTCCTTTCCTGCCGGGTTGTCGAAGAAGAGGTAGGCGATCTTCTTGCCCTTGAGGCTGCCGCCGAGCTGCTTCTTCACGAAGTCGACGGCGACGGCCGCCTGCGACCAGTAGGTGGCGGCCACGGGGAAGATCCAGGGATAGCGCTTGCCGTCAGCGGCAGCCGCCGAGCCGAAGCCGGGCGACGTGGCCGCCATCTTGTCTTCCTCGAGCTTCTTGAGGAGAGCTGCGATCTGCGGCGTGCCATAGACGGAGTGGAAGATCGCGCCTTCCTTCTTGAAGCGCTCGTGCGCTTCCATGGCCGGCGGCACCTTGTATTCGTGGTCGATCTCGATGACCTTCACTTTGAAGCCGTCGAGGCCGCCCTTGCTGTTCACCAGCGCAACGTAGTCATGGTAGGCGGGACACAGTGTCGTGCCGACGATCTGGGTCGGCCCCGTGCGGTCGCACTGCATTCCAATGATGACCTCTTTATCCTGAGCCAAGGCGGCCGAGGAGAGAAGGCCGAGCGCGACCGCGCCGAGCCTCAAAGTGCTTCTGTAGTGACGCATCGTGTACCTCCCTTTGCTGTTCCGTTCGAGTTTTCGCGTGGAGACCCCGCGATCAGTACGAGAATGGCCAGGTTCTGAAGTAGTTGCGGATGTTCCGCCAGAGGCGGGCAAGGCCCTCGGGCTCCACGACCAGGAATACGATGATGAGGAGCCCAAAAATGACGAGACGAAGGCTTGCGGCTGCCGCCGACAATGCCGCCGTATCCCAGATGTAGCCGCCGAACGTCTCGACGGAAATTCGGATCGCGATCGGGAGCATCGTGACGAATATCGCGCCCAGAACGGAGCCCAGCACCGAGCCGAGGCCGCCGATGATGATCATGGCGAGATAGTCGATCGACACGACGATCTGGAAGGCTTCGTAATTGGCAATTCCGAAATAGTACGTGTAGAGCACGCCGCACACGCCGCCGTAGAACGAAGAAATCGCGAAAGAGAGGAGTTTGTAGCGGAAGATGTTGATGCCGATGATCTCGGCGGCGATGTC